>Ga0208758_100002_pt1 | contig 1284121 bp, 1101 predicted proteins | sample LakWasM116_HOW13_2_FD_183930 | JGI IMG/M metagenome (GOLD analysis project Ga0208758, IMG submission 183930) | Freshwater sediment methanotrophic microbial communities from Lake Washington under simulated oxygen tension - Sediment Metagenome... | ecosystem: Environmental > Aquatic >... | reverse complement strand
AGGGGGAAAGCGCCTTTGCCGCAAACCTTTGAGCCGTCTTTCCCGCGAAGGCGGGAACCTATAGCACCTCTGCTCATAGGTGCTATAGGTTCCCGCCTTCGCGGGAAAGACGGCTTTTAAGCTGGTGCTTATCAGTACAAAAACGTTTTGCGACATCCTCCTGCGCGGGAATGACGGCTTATCGGTTGGTGGTCAAATACGACCGCTCGCTGTGGCGACAGTCTTTAACGGCGGTCAGCAGCCACTTCGTCCGTACGCAGTTTCGGAGCCAGCTTGTCGAGCACGCCGTTCACATACTTGTGGCCGTCAATACCGCCAAACGACTTGGTCAGTTCTACCGCTTCGTTGATGACAACGCGGTAGGGAATATCCAGATTGTTCTTCAGCTCGTAAGCACCGATCAGCAGCACAGCGTGCTCGATTGGCGACAATTCGGCCACACCGCGGTCGATCAGCGGGGCAAACGCTTCGCGCAGGGCGACCGAATCCTTGATCGCACCGTACAGCAGCGCGGCGAAATGATCGGCGTCGGCCTTTTCGAAGCCATGCGCGGCGCGGATATTATTGACGACCGTCGTCGCATCTTCATTGTTCAGCAGCCATTGATACAGACCCTGCAGGGCGAACTCGCGGGCGCGGTGACGCGGCGTGCGGTTCTTGCTGGGATTGGCGTGCGTGGATTTTTCTGTCATGGCGTTCTTACCTGTTCCTTCTGTTCTTATCTACGCCGGGCCGCTGTCAACAGCCGGCCCGGTCTTTCAGTCTTCTTCAGCCTGCAGTTCTTCCAGCGCGATCAGCAAATTGGCCATCTCGACCGCCACGCGCGCCGAATCGGCGCCCTTCTCTGCCATGCGTACTTCAGCCTGCTCGTCGTTCTCGGTGGTCAGGACGGCGTTGGCAATGGCGATGCCATAGTCCAGGCCGATGCGGGTGATACCGGCGCCCGATTCGTTCGACACCAGCTCAAAGTGATAGGTCTCGCCGCGGATGACGGCGCCGAGCGCGATCAGGGCGTCGAATTGCTGGGTTTCCGCCATCTTTTGCAGCGCCAGCGGAATTTCCAGCGCGCCGGGCACGGTGACATGCAGCACGTCTTCGTCGGCCACGCCCAGGTGCTTGAGCTCGGCCAGGCAGGACGACAGCAGGCCGTGGCCCACGTCGGCGTTAAAACGGGCCTGGACGATACCGATGCGCAAGCCGGCACCGGTCAAATTGCTCTCATATGTTCCTACGGTCATGGCAGGCCTCTCGTGTGGTGTGTCGTGTTGGGTAAGCTGAATAGTACTGCGTCAGGCCGCAGGTTTGGCGCGATATCCTGTCACTTCCAGGTCGAAACCGGTCATCGACGGCATTTTGCGCGGGCTGGCCAGCAATTCCATCTTGCCGACGCCCAAATCCTTGAGGATCTGGGCACCGATGCCGTAGGTGCGCAGGTCCATGCTGGCCGCACGCCCTTTTGGCTTGGAATCGGTGTCCAGCGCGGCGAACTGGGCAAACAGCTCGTCGGCGGTCTCGCCGCAGTTCAGCAACACCATCACGCCGCGTTCGGACGCCTTGATCGCCTGCATGGACGAGGCCATGGTCCAGGAGTGGGTGGTGGCTTTGCTTTCCAGCAGGTCGAGGATGGAAACAGGCTGGTGCACGCGCACCAGGCAATCCAGGTTCGGGGCCAGGTCGCCGTGCACCATGGCCAGGTGGGCCGAGCCGCTCGGCTTGTCGCGGAAGGCGATCAGGCGGAAGTCGCCGAACACGGTGCTCATCTGGCGCTCGGCGATGCGTTCCACCAGGCACTCGTTCTGGCCGCGGTAATGAATCAGGTCGGCAATGGTGCCGATCTTCAGATTATGTTCCTTGGCAAACTCCAGCAAGTCTGGCAGGCGCGCCATGGTGCCGTCGTCCTTGAGGATCTCGCAGATCACCGAGGCCGGGGTCAGGCCGGCCATTTCGGTCAGGTCGCAGCCGGCTTCGGTATGGCCGGCGCGCATCAGCACGCCGCCGCGCTGGGCCTTGAGCGGGAAAATGTGGCCAGGCTGAACGATATCGCCAGGGGTGGCGTTCTTGGCGACCGCAACCTGGATGGTCTTGGCGCGGTCCGCCGCGGAAATGCCGGTGGTCACGCCCTCGGCCGCTTCGATCGAGACTGTGAAGTTGGTGCCGAAGAAGGTGCCGTTACTCGACGTCATCATCGACAGGTTCAGCTGCTTGCAGCGTTCCTCGGTCAGGGTCAGGCAGACCAGGCCGCGCGCGTGCTTGACCATGAAATTGATGGCTTCCGGCGTCACGAAGTCCGCCGCCAGCACCAGGTCACCCTCGTTTTCCCGGTCCTCCTCGTCGACCAGGATGACCATGCGCCCGGCGCGCAATTCGTCAACGATTTCTTGGGTGGTGGAGATAGACATGGGTTCCTCGAGTGCGGGTGCAAAAGCGTAATCCGCTATTTTAAAGGATTTACCCGATTCCAAGCGGCATAACCTTCCGACATTCCTGCCTCCGCCTATCCACGGCGCATGGGTTCACCCCATTTCGTTGCAATAGACCAACATTGCAACGCCGGGCTGTGGCGGAAAGCGTTAACTTCCCTGTCCCGGTCTGCAACAAACTGCCGCGCGCCGCCGACTTTGTATTACCATCAAGGCAAGCTTGCTCCGCGCTGTTTTTGGGTCCATCCGCGCGCCCGCCCAGCCACGCTTCGGAGAACGTCATGTCCGCCAGCACATCCGCACCACACCGCCACGCACGCTTTGCCGCCTTCCGCCAGCGACCGGGAGATGGATAATGGCCACCATCCTGATCGTCGACGACCGCCCTTCCAACCGCCTCTACCTGGTTGCCCTGCTCGGCCACACCGGTCATTGCCTGCTCGAGGCGAACGATGGCTTGCACGCACTCGACCTGGCGCGCGCCGCCCGTCCCGAACTGATCATCACCGACCTCCTCATGCCCAACATGGGCGGTTATGAACTGGTGCAGGAGCTGCGCGCCGATCCGGCCCTGGCCGCCACCCGCGTGATTTTCTACTCGGCCAACTACGCGCCCGAAGAAACCATCGCCATCGCGCGCAGCTGCGGCGTCGACAGCGTGCTGGCCAAGCCGGCCGACCCGGACCAGATCCTGGACGTGGTGCGCAGGGAACTGGGACTGTCGGCCGGCACGGTGCGGCCAGGCCACGCCGGCGTCGTCGCCGCGGCTGCCCCGGCCGCGGTGGAAGGGACCATCGGCGCGGCCATCGCCGACACCGAACAGGAAGTGCGCTCGCTGCTGGCGCGCCACGAAGAAGCCGCGCCGGCATTTGCCGCCGAACTGCGCGCGCTGCTGGCCGAGCGCATGCTCACCCTGCAGGACAGCGCCGCGCGCCTGGCCGCGCTGGAAGTGCTCAGCCTGCGCCTGATCGCGGAACGCAGCGTGGAGCCGATGTGCGGCATCTTCATCGACTGCGCGCGCACCATCCTGCGGGCCGACTACGTGGGCGTCTGTTTACTGGACCGCGACGAACAGGGCCTGCGTCACCTGGCCAGCCATGGGGTCGAGCACGCGCTCCTGTCCGCCCTCGCCCTCGATGGCGACAGCCTGCCTGGCGCCCTGCTGCAAAGCCGCGAGGTGCAGCGCCTGGCCTCCAGCGATGGCCCGCTGGCCGCGCTGCCGCCCGCGCACCCGCCGGCGGCAGCGTTTATCGGCATGGCGGTGCGCGACCACAACCAGCTGCACGGCTGGATTTACGGGGCCCGCAAGGCCGACGCGGGCACGCTGCCCTTCACCGCGGAAGACGAACGCATCGCCCAGACCCTGGCCGCCCAGCTGGCGGTCGCCTACAGCAACCTGTCGCTGTATGAAGTGGTGCAGCGCCATGCCGCCCAGCTGCAGCTGGAAGCGGCGGCGCGCCAGCAGGCCGACCGCCAGCTGCGCGCCAGCGAACAGCGACTGCGCCTGTCGGCCCGCATCTTCGAAAGCACCCAGGAGAGCATCATGCTCACCAATACCGCCGGCGCCATCGTCGCGGTCAACCCGGCTTTTGAGAACATCACCGGCTACAGCGAGGCCGAGGTGGTCGGGCGCAACCCGCGCTTTCTGTACTCCGGCAAGCATGACAGCGCCTTCTACCGCGCCATCTGGGACAGTCTGGCGACCAGCGGCCAGTGGCGCGGCGAGATCTGGAACCGGCGCAAGAACGGCCAGGTCTACCCGGAGCGCATGAGCGTCAACAGCGTGCGCGCCGACGACGGCCAGATCGACGCCTACGTGTCGGTGTCGAGCGACATCAGCGCGCTGGTTGCGGCCCACGACCAGGTCGACTTCCTCAGCAACCACGATCCGCTGACCCTGCTGCCCAACCGCTCGGTCCTGCTCGATCGCATGCAGCAGGCCATCGCGGCGGCGCGCCACGGCGACCACCAGATCGCCCTGCTGCTGTTTAATATCGACCGCCTGCAGCGTATCAACGACAGCCTGGGACATGAAACCGGCGACGCCATGCTGCAGGAGATGGCCCGGCGCGCCGGCGCGCTGGCCGGTCCCGCCGACACCGTGGCTCACCTGGGCGCCGACGAATTCGTGCTGCTGCTGACCGAATGCCTGGACTCGGACGACGTGGTCAATGCCGCACGGCGCCTGATCGACGAAGTGGCCCAGCCCTTCCCGATCGGCGGGCATGACTTGATTGTGACGACCAGCGTCGGCATCAGCGTCTACCCGCGCGACGGCGCCACCCCGAGCGAACTGCTGAAAGCGGCCGACGTCGCCCTCTCGCACATGAAGGACGCCGGCCGCAACGGCTTCCGCTTTTTCAAAGGCGACATGAACGCGCACGCATTGCGCTGGATGTCGCTCGAATCGCACCTGCGCCGCGCCATCGAACGCAATGAACTGTCGCTGCATTACCAGCCGCAGGTGTCCCTGTCCACTGGCCGCATCTGCAGCATGGAGGCGCTGCTGCGCTGGAGCAGCCCGGAACTGGGCCAGGTGGGGCCGGCCGATTTCATCCCGCTGGCCGAGGACACGGGCCTGATCCTGCCGATCGGGAACTGGGTGATGCACCAGGCCTGCCGCCAGAACAAGGCCTGGCAGAACGCCGGCCTGGCGCCGCTGCGGGTGGCGGTCAACGTCTCGGCCCACCAGTTCATGGCCGGCACCGTGCCCGCCGTGGTGCGCGAAGCGCTGCGCGAGAGCGGCCTGGAAGCACGCTACCTGGAGATCGAACTGACCGAAAGCGTGATGATGCGCGACAGCGCAGGCGCCGAAGCGCAATTGGCCGAACTGACGCAGATGGGCGTGTCGATCTCGCTCGACGACTTCGGCACCGGCTACTCTTCGCTCGGCTACCTGTCGCGCTTCATGCTCGACAAGCTCAAGATCGACCAGACCTTTGTGCGCAATATCACCACCGAACCGCGCAGCGCGGCCATCGCCCAGGCCACCATCGCCCTGGCCCACGGCCTCTCGCTGGTGGTCATCGCCGAGGGCGTGGAGACCGGCGAACAGCTCGACTTCCTGGCCAGGATCGGCTGCGACGAGGTGCAAGGCTACCTGCTTAGCCGCCCGGTCGCGGCCGACACCATGGCCTTACTGATCGCACAGCAGGACCACGCCGGGCCGGGAGAAAGGCGCAGCTTGCTGCAGCCGCAGCCCCCGAAGTAGTAGAATCCGCGTCTAAGCAAAAAATACCATAGAGACGCGATGACCAAGAATGCCCTTCGATCCGCCTGCGCCGCGGCCCTGCTGTACGCCTGCGTGTTCACCGCCCAGGCAGCGATCAAGCTGGAAGCGGCAATCCCCGTGGGTCCCCAGGTCAAGGTCGGCAAACTCGCCAATGGACTGACTTACTACATCCAGAAGAACGCCCGCCCCGCCAAAAAGCTGGAACTGCGCCTGGTGGTCAAGGCCGGATCCATCCTGGAAGACGAGGACCAGCAAGGCCTGGCCCACTTCACCGAACACATGGCCTTTAACGGCTCGGCCAACTTCAAGAAGCACGAACTGGTGTCCTACCTGCAGTCGATCGGCGTCAAGTTCGGCGCCGACCTGAATGCCTACACCAGCTTCGACGAGACCGTGTATGTACTGCCCATCCCCACCGACCAGCGCAGCAATGTGGACAAGGGCTTCCTGGTACTGGAAGACTGGGCCCATGGCCTGAGCATGAACGGCGAGGACATCGACCAGGAACGCGGCATCGTGCTGGAGGAACTGCGGCTTGGCAAAGGGGCCGGCGACCGCATGAACAAGGTCCTCATGCCCAAGCTGTTCAACGGTTCGCGCTACGCCCAGCGCCTGCCGATCGGCCAGGAAGACACCATCCGCGGCTTCAAGCATGAAGCACTGCGGCGCTTTTACAAGGACTGGTACCGGCCCGACCTGATGGCGGTGGTGGTGGTCGGCGACATCGACCCGCTTGATGCCGAGCGCCGCATCAAGAGCCACTTCGGCAAGCTGACCAATCCTGCCAACGCCCGTCCGCGCAGCTACGCCGACATTCCGACGCGCGCCGCCACAGAAGCGGTCATCATCACCGACAAGGAAGCCAGTTCCAATTCGCTGCTGATTCGCTACCCGGTCATGCCGGCCAACGACGACGACACCTTTCGCGACTACCGCGACAAGCTGGTGGAGGCACTGTTTTCCAACATGCTGAGCCAGCGCATGGCCGAATTGTCGCAGCAGGCCGCGCCGCCCTTCATCAGCGGCAGCAGCGATGTCAGTCGCCTGACCATGCGCTACAAGTCCTATACCCTGTCCGCGGCGCTCGGCAAAGGCGGCGCCGTTCCCGCCATCGACGCCCTGGTGCAGGCCAATGCGCGGGCACGCCAGTTCGGCTTTTCGGCGACCGAGCTTGAACGCGCCAAGAAGAACATGATGCGCCACTATCAGCTGGCCTACAACGAACGCGACAAAACCGACTCGGGCAGTTACGTGGGCGAGTACGTCCGCAACTTCCTCGAGCAGGAAGCCATTCCCGGCATCGTCAACGAATACAACTACGTCAAGGAACTGGTGCCCGGTATCAGCCTGGACGAAATCAACCGCTACGCGCGCAGCACCATTCCGGCCGACTCGGCCAAACTGGTGGTCTACATGGGCAGCGCCAAGGATGACAGTCCCGCGCCGACCAGCAGCGCGCTGCTGGCAGCGGTGGCGGCCGCCGAAAAGACCACCGTCAGTGCGCTGGACCAGAAAAAGCTCGCGGCAAACCTGATGGACAAGGCGCCCGCACCGGGCCGCATCGTCGCCGAGCGTCACGACAAGGCCCTGGGCCTGACCACCTTGACGCTCTCGAACGGCCTGCAAGTGATCCTGAAACCGACCGACTACCGCAACGACCAGGTCGTGCTGGGCGCCAGCCGCTTCGGCGGCCAGAACCTGTTCGGCGACGCCGACGCCCTCAACGCCCGTTACGGCAATGCGGTGGTGGCGGCGATGGGCGTGAAGGACTATTCACCGCTGGACCTGAACAACATCCTGGCCGGGAACACCGCCTCCGTCACCGCGGGCCTCGGTAATTTCAGCGACATCGTCAGCGGCAGCGCATCGGGCCAGGACATCGAAACCATGCTGCAGCTGGTCTACCTGAAGTTTGCCGGCGTGCGCCGCGACGAGGACCTGTTCAAGTCCTTCGTCGGCAAGCAGGAAGAAAACGCCCGCAACGCCATGGCCCAGCCGGAGTCGGTGTTTCGCGACACCGTCATCGACACCCTGTACGGCGGCCACCCGCGCGTGCCGCGCACCCCGCGCCCCGGCCAGTTCGCCAGCCTGGACCTGGACCGCATCATCAGCATCTACCAGCAGCGCTTTTCCAGCGCCAAAGGGCTGACCTTCGTCATCGTCGGCAGCTTCGACGTGGCCGCCATCAAGCCCCTGATCGCGACCTGGCTGGCCACCCTGCCGACGGCCAGCCTGCCCGTCACCTACAAGGACCTGGGTGTGCGCCCGGTGCGCGGCGTCGTCAGGAAGGAAGTACGCAGCGGCTCGGAAGCCAAAAGCAGCGTGTCGATCAACTTCAGCGGCGACGCGCCCTACTCCGACGACGAGCAACTGCGCTTCCAGGCCATGCTCGAAGTGATGAACCTTCGCATCACCGACATCCTGCGCGAGAAGCTAGCCCTGATCTATGGCGGCGGCATGAGCGGCAGCCTGGCCAAATATCCTTACCAGCACTACACCCTGGGCATCGCGCTGCCCACCGGGCCGGACAAGGTCGACCAGGTCATCGCCGCCACCTTCGCCGAGATCGAGCGCATGAAGCGCCAGGGACCGGACCAGGCCGACCTGGACAAGGTCAAGCAGAACTGGCGCCAGGGGCACCGCAAATCCCTGCGCGAGAACGGCTACTGGCTCAATCGCCTCCAGACCGCGCTGCTCGAAGGCAGCGACCCCGCGGCGATCCTCAAGTACGAAAAACAAGTGGCGGCCCTGACCCGGGCCGACCTGCAGCGCGCCGCCAGGCGCTACTTCGACATGGACAATTACGTGCAGGTGGTGCTGTATCCTGAGAAGTAGGCTGGCCGCACATTGGTCAATTTCGTGAGCGGGGCTGGTCAGTTTCACTGATTTTTCGGTGCTACACTCGGGCGGTCCCGGCGCCTGCATGGTTCACTCGGCACGGCCCCGCCCACCACTCTTGCCGTGTTATCCGACCATCCATGATCTCCTCGTTCATCGCGCCGCGCCTGCCCGGCGTGCGCGTCCTCGGCGCCGCCCTGCTCCTCATCTCCAGCGTCGCACAGGGTGCGTCCGCGCCCAAGGCCCCCGTCACCGAACGCCAGTACCTCTCCGGGCTGGGACCCAAGGACGCCGTGCCCTGGGAATTCTCGGTGACCGAAGGCCGGCGTGCCGGCGAGTGGACCACGATTCCGGTACCCTCGAACTGGGAACAGCAAGGATTCGGCGGCTACGCCTACGGCGAAGCGCCCAAGCAGATCAGGGAACACGGCTTGTACCGGCTGCGCTTCGCCGTGCCGTCCGCATGGAAAGGCCGTCCCCTGCGCCTCGTGTTCGAGGGCGTGATGACCGATGCCAGCGTCAAGGTCAATGGCGTCGCCGCCGGGCCGACCCACATCGGCGGCTTCTACCGTTTCGGCTTCGATATCAGCGCCCTGGTCAAACCGGAAGCGGGCGCCGTCAACCTGCTCGAAGTGGATGTGGCCAAGGTCTCATCCAATGAAAAGACCGCGGTGGCTGAAAACAAGGGCGACTACTGGATGTTCGGCGGGATCTTCCGTCCTGTGTGGCTGGAGGCAGCGCCGGTACAGTCCATCGCGCACACCGCGATTGACGCGCGCGCCGATGGCAGTTTGAGTGCCAACGTGACCTTGGCCGGCGCACCGGCCGGCGCGCTGCTTGAAGGTCGGGTGATCGGTGCCGATGGTCGACAGGTCGGCGCCACCTTCAGCGCCACCGTGCCGGCCCAGCCAGAGGCGACGCTGGTACTGCGCACCAGGATCGCCGCCCCGCGCCTGTGGAGCGCCGAGACCCCGCAACTGCATACGCTTGCCCTCACCCTGCGGCGCGGCGCCACGCTGCTGCACCAGAGCCGCGAGCGCTTCGGCTTTCGCACCTTTGAAGTACGCAAGGGCGACGGCCTGTACCTGAACGGCAAGCGCATCCTGCTCAAGGGCGTCAACCGCCACAGCTTCCGGCCCGACACCGGCCGTGCGCTGACGCGCGAAGACAGCTACGCAGACGCGCGCCTGATCAAGGAAATGAACATGAACACGGCGCGCATGTCGCACTACCCGCCGGACCCCGCTTTCCTGGAAGCGGCCGATGAACTGGGCCTGTACGTCCTCAATGAACTGAGTGGCTGGCAGCACGCCCACGACACCGAGGTCGGGCGGCACCTGGTGCGCGAGATGATCGAGCGCGACGTCAATCATCCCAGCATCCTGTTCTGGGACAACGGCAATGAAGGCGGCTGGAACCGCGAACTTGACAAGGACTTCGCCCTGTACGATCCGCAAAAGCGCAATGTCCTCCATCCCTGGGAGCTGCACGGCGACGTCGACACCAAGCACTATCCCGGCTACGCCGACCTGGCGCGGCGCCTGCAGGGACCGAACCTGGTCATGCCGACCGAAGTGCTGCACGGCCTGTACGACGGCGGCGGCGGCGCGGGCCTGAACGACTACTGGAAAGCCATCACCGGATCGCCCTTCGGCGCCGGTGCGATCTTCTGGGTGTTTGCCGACGAAGGCATCGCACGCACCGACAAGGGCGGCAAGATCGACGTCTTCAGTACCTACGCGCCCGATGGCCTGGTGGGACCGCGCCACGAAAAGGAAGGCAGCTTCTACGCCGTGCGGCAGCTCTGGTCGCCGGTGCAGGTGACTGCGCCCGTCATCGACGACGCTTTTACCGGCAAGCTCGCCGTGAGCAATCACTACGATTTCACCTCGCTGTCCGCGACCCGCTTCGGCTGGCAGCTGGTGCGTTTTGCGGCGCCGGCAGACAAGACCAGCGCGCCGCAGGTACTGGTGGCGGGATCCGTCCGCGGGCCGGCGCTGGCACCCGGCGCGAGCGGACAGCTTGACCTGGCGCTGCCTGCGGCGTGGCGCACGAAAGGCGCGGACGCCCTCCTCCTGACCGCCTACGCACCCGATGGAAAATCGCTGTGGACCTGGAGCTGGGCTACACCGGCACTCGCGCAGCGGGTGGTATCCGGTCATGATGCCGCTGCCGCAGCTGCTACCGGGATTGCGCCGCGCATCGAACAAGGCGCCGGCGAAACGCGGCTGGTAGCTGGCGACGTCGTCGCTACCTTCGACAGCGCAAGCGGCTCGCTGCGCAGCCTGCGACGCGGTGTGCAGGTGGCGGCACTGGGCAATGGCCCGCGGCTCGCCTACGCCAGGGGCAAGAGCACGGTGGCACCGGCATGGCTGCCGTTCCAGGATGAAGACCGCGCGAGCGGCATCCGCCGCCTGGCAGCGGCGCAGCAGGCCAACACGATCGAGATCATTCCCGACATGGACAAATCGATTGCCTACTTCAAGTTCAAGCTCGAGATCACGGCCGATGGCAAGGAATGGAAAACCCTGTTCGATGCGTCGCGCCGCGTGGGCGACGGCAGCCAGATCGACTTCGCGCCGCAAAGCGTGCTGGCCGTGCGGCTGACGGGCATGGAGGGACCGGATGGGCAGATGGTCGATCTCAAATCGTTCAGGCTCGGATCGGCAGCGGCGCGCTTCCCCACCACGGCGGCAGCGGCAAGCGTGACGAGCGGCGCAGGGTTCGATGCCGGCAGTGGTAAAGCGACAGCCTGGCTGGAGGCCAAGGGCAGCCAGGGCATCGACCAGCTGCGGTGGACGCTGACGGCGGATGGCGCACTGAAGCTAGATTACGGCTATGGACTGCAAGGCGACTACCAATACCACGGCGTGACCTTCGACCATCCTGAGGCTGCGATGAAATCGGTGCGCTGGCTGGGAGTGGGACCGTACCGCAGCTGGCAAAACCGGATGCATGGCGGTAGGCTGGGCGTGTACGACACGGCGCGCAACGACATCCAGTCAGGGGAATCGTGGGCCTATCCCGAGTTCCAGGGATTTTTCAGCGGCTTGCGCTGGGCGCGTTTCGACACGACGAGCGGAGCACTGACGATACGCACCGCCACGCCGGATCTGTTCCTGCGCGTTGGCACGCCGCGTAGCGATCACCAGCACACCAGCGTCGAATTCCCGGCCGGCGACCTGTCCTTCATGCACGCCATTCCCGCGATCGGCTCGAAATTCCTCTTCGCCGATCAGATCGGCCCATCAGGCCAACTCGCGAAAGCATCAGGGCAATACACAGGCAGCGTTATCTTCGATTTCCACCCCTAACGCTCAACAAGCGTCCGGACGGGAACTTAGTTTCCCGAAAATGTCCTGCGTGTGGGGTCAGGTCTGTAAATCGGACCTTTTTAGGCAATATTGGCGTGCCGACCGTCAGTCAACGCGCCAATATTGCTTCAAAATGTCCGATTGCCAGACCTGACCCCAAACGCCGGACAATCTGAGGAAATGTTGTTGGCGGTTATTTTAGGTAGCGGTCGAACCAGGCTACGGTGCGGGCGCGCTGGTCGCGCTGGTTGGCCGGCTTGCGGATGGCGTGGCCTTCGCCGTCGTAGATGATGAGCGCTGTCGGGGTGCCCGTCGCGCGCAGGCCATGCCAGAATTCCATCGACTGAACGGCCGGCGTTTCGACGTCGCGCTCGCCCACGTACATCAGGGTCGGGGTCTTGGCGGACTTGATCGATTCGATCGGCGAGGCGGCGCGGTACACGGCCGGGTCGTCGTACATGGAGGCGCCAAAGAACGGTACCATCCATTGGTCGATCCCGTTCTGGCCGTAGTAGCTGATCCAGTTGGCGATGCCGGCGCCGGCAACCGCCGCCTTGAAGCGCTGGCTGTGGGTGACGCCCCACATGGTCATGAAGCCGCCGTAGGAGTGGCCCATCAGCCCGAGGCGCTTGCCGTCGACGGGAGCGCTCTTGATGGCCGCGTCGATGCCGGTCAGAATGTCGCGCCAGTCGCCACCGCCAAAATCGCGCTTGTTGGCGCTGCCGAAGGCGACGCCCTGGCCGTAGCTGCCGCGCGGGTTGGGCAGGAAGACGAAGTAGCCTTGACGGGCCAGGTCGCGCAGGAGCGGGTTGGCTTGTTCGCCATCGGCGACGAAACGTGGCGAGGCTGCCGAGGCAGGGCCGCCGTGCACCTGGACGATCATCGGATGCCTGGCCTTGGCGTCGAATTGCAATGGCGCGAGCAGCCAGCCCTGTACCTGGTAGCCGTCGTTGGTCCAGCTGATGCTGCGTGCCTTGACCTGCGGCGCGAAGCTGTCGTTGTCGTGGGTGATGGGCGCCAGCGCCGGCAGGCGGCCGGCGACGATGCGTGCGGCGCGTTCGAAGTCTTCGTGCACGGAAGCGGCAACGGCGCCGTCGGCGCTGAAGACAAACCGGCCCTGGCGCGATCCACTGGCCGAGACCGGGCCGGACCACAGGGTGCGCGGGGCTTGCCTGGCTTGCGCGCGCGTATCCAGTTCGATGACGGCATGGTCGCTGCCTACCAGCGCCGAGGCGATCAGGCTGGCGCCGCGCCAGGACAGGCCGTTGAACGAACCTTTGAAGCCGGGCGTGATGTTGACCGGTTCTCCGCCAGACAGAGGCACGGTGAAGACGTCGCCGCCGACCGAGCCGAAGTCGCTCATGAGTCCACCGACGAAGGCGACCGTTTTGCCATCCGGGGACACGCGCGGTATGTTCATCTGCATGGCGGGCTTGGCGAGCACGCGCAGCTGGCCGCTGGCGGCGTCGACATGGCCAAGCGTGGCGATCCACCAGTTATTGTCGCCGTTGCCCTTGGCGCTGGTGACGGCGAAGCCTTTGCCGTCCGGGGTCCAGTCGTATTCGTAGACGTAGGTATCGGCCGGAGAAACCAGTTTGAGCTCGCCGCCCGCGGGCGACACGGTAGCGATGCGCTGGGCGTCTTCTTCGGTGCCGATTTCGCCTACCAGCGGCGCACCCGCTTCCACCGCGCCGGCCTGCTTTCTGGCGCCGATTGTGGCAAGCACCGACAGCAGTTTGCCGTCGGGCGACCAGCGCGCGCTGCTGGCGATACCGTTGATGGTGGCGACGGTGGTCACGCCCGTGGCGGAGGCGGTGTACAGCGTGGCTGTTTTGGCCTTGGCGTTGGCACCGACAAAGGCGAGGGTCTTCTGGTCGGGCGACCAGGCCGGCTGCTCATACACGCAGGCGGTGCAGGGATCATACTCGGCAACGATCTTGCCGCTGGCCGCGTCGCGCACGACCACGGTGGCATGCGGCTTGGCGGGCAGGCCACCCGGATCGAGTGCTTCGAGCGATGCGATGCGCTCGCCCGAGGCGGTCATGGCGAGCGAACGGTATTCGCGCATGGCGGCCGGGTCGGCGGCGATGGCGGCGGCGCTTGCAAGCAGGGTGGCTAGCAGGCCCGTATTGACGATGACTGATGTCTTGTTCATTGTTGGCGTAGTCTCGTGTGTCGTTTTTCGGCACTGCGAGTCTACGCCAAAAGCGCCCGGGTGAACGGCGCGGCCAGGGCGCTGTTGTTATGGCGCGTACATATCCGCCAGCGATTGGCGCGAGACTGACTACGCGGTAGCGGCCGTGCGCGACAGCATGCGCTCAACGTAGCGGGCGATCAGGTCGATCTCCAGATTGACCTTGGTCCCCGCATGCAGATGCTTGAGCGTGGTGACCGAGATGGTGTGCGGGATCAGGTTGATCGAGAAGCGGCAGACTTTCCCTTCCGGGCCGTCCAGGTCTTCTACCCTGTTCACGGTCAGCGAGACGCCATTAACGACGATCGAGCCTTTGAAGGCGAGGAACTTGGCCAGTTCGTGCGGGGCGTCGATGACCAGTTCCCAGGATTCGCCGACGGCTTCGAAGGAGTGGACCTGACCGAGGCCGTCGACGTGGCCCGATACCAGGTGCCCGCCCAGGCGCTCGGCCAGGGTCAGCGCTTTTTCGAGATTGACTTCGCCGGGTGCGTCCAGGCCCACGGTGCAGTTGAGGCTTTCGCGCGAGACGTCGACGCTGAATGCCTTGTCGGTCTTTGCGACGACGGTCATGCAGGCGCCGTTGATGGCGATCGAGTCGCCCAGGGCGACGTCGGTGAGCGGCAGGCCGCCCGAATCAATATCCAGACGAACGCCCGCGTCCAGCCCGCCCTCCAGGGCTTGGACGGAGCTGATGGTGCCGACAGCGGCGACGATTCCAGTAAACATGGTGCGGTATTCCTCAGGTTGGGGATGCGGTGGTGGCGAAGCGCGCCAGAATGCGCAGGTCGTCGCCGATGGAGGTGATGTCGTGAAACCGCAGGCGCTGCTTGCGTTCCAGGGTATCGAGTGCGGGAAGCGCGAACATGCCCTGTGCTTCGCCGATCAGGCAGGGCGCGAGGTAGACCAGCAGTTCGTCGACGCAGCCGGAGCGGATCAGGGAGCCATTGAGCTTGGTGCCGGCTTCGACGTGCACCTCATTGATGTCGCGCCGGGCCAGCTCGCGCATCAATGCCGCGAGGTCAACCTTGCCGCCGGCGTCGGGCAGAACCAGGATGTCGTGGCCGCCCGCGCGCAAGGCCGCTTCCTTGGCAGGATCTGGCTGGGCGGTGGCGATCCAGCACGGTGCGCCTTCCAGAATGCGTGCGTCCAGGCTGATCTCGAGCTTGCTGTCGACAATCAGGCGGCGCGGCTGACGCGGCGTGTCGATGCCGCGTACGGTCAGTTGCGGGTCGTCGGCCTTGACCGTGCCGATGCCGGTCAAAATCACGCAGGCGCGTGCGCGCCAGGCGTGGCCGTCGGCGCGCGCCTGCTCGCCGGTGATCCATTGGCTCTGGCCGTTGTGCAGGGCTGTCATGCCGTCCAGGCTGGCGGCGGTTTTCATGCGCACCCACGGCAGGCCGCGCCGCATGCGCGAGAAAAAGCCGATATTCATTTCGTGCGCCTGGTCCGCCAGCAGGCCGGCACTGACCTCGATACCGGCGGCCTCCAGTTTCGCCATACCTTGACCGGCGACCAGGGGGTTGGGATCGACCATCGCTGCGACTACCCGGCCCAGTCCCGCGCGCACCAGCGCGTCCGAGCACGGCGGCGTGCGCCCGTGATGGTTGCATGGCTCCAGAGTGACGTAGGCGGTGGCGCCGCGCACGTCGTTGCCGCGCGCCTGGGCGTCGCGCATGGCCATGATTTCGGCGTGCGCCTGCCCCGCCGGCTGGGTGTGGCCGGCGCCGATGACCTGGCCGTCGCGCACGATCACGCAGCCCACCCGCGGATTGGGCGCGGTCGTGTACATGCCCCTGGCAGCCCAGGCCAGGGCGAGTTGCATGGCTTCGGTATCGTTGGCGACTGTTTCGTTGAGTACTTGCACGGCGTTCCAGTTGTTGAGCACTGGGCTGAATTTTACGCCAAGACAGCGTTCGTCGCCGGCTTCACTCTCCTTCCCCGGCGCCGGAACAGGCGGCGCCGTCGCGCTTCGGGTCGCACACGCGCGCCCGCCCCAGCATGTTGATCTTGATACGGCGCGTCTGCTCGCCCTGGAACAGCGACACGGTGCCCCAGCGCGCCGCCACGCTGCTGGTCGCGCTACAGCTGCGGCCCGCGCTGTTGTAGGCGATGTAGCCCACGCCCTTCTGGCTGGTGAAGGCGGCGCTGATCGTCACTCCCTCTGGAACCGCCCCCTGGCGAGTGATGATCTCGTCGCCCGGACCAGGCGTCAGGTCGGCGTCGGCATCGACGAACACCGTCCAGCCGGCGTTCCAGCCGTTCGCGTCCGCACCCGCGGGCGCCATGATCACTCTGCCCCCGCGTGCCATGGCCTGGCTGCGGGTCAGCTCGACAGCACTGTGCAGGTCGTTGACGGTCGCGTTCAGCTGATGCTGGCGGATCATGCTGCGTAGTTCAGGCAGGCCGATCGCCAGCACCACGGCGGCCACGGCCAACGCGGTGAGCAGTTCCACCAGGTTGAAGCCGCGCGCGATTGTGCCGCCGGGTCGCCGCCCGCAGCCACTCATGGCCAGCAGCCCTTGCCGCTGCCGCTGGCCGTTTGCGTGCCTTCACTGTCGAGGGTGAGTGTTTGACAGTCAGCATCCTTGAAGCCGGCGTTCACTCTCGCACTGCCGGGTACCGCTGTGAGCATGATACAACTGGCAAGCCCTTGGCCCGGGCAGGCGTTGCCGGCCAGTTCGTAAGCGCTGCTGGCGGCGTCTCCGCCCGAGTACCACTTGAAGCGCTGCGCCTCGGGTTCGGCGTTATCGGCGGAAAAGGCAAGGTAGGTGTTGTGTGCGCTGAAATAGCGTTCCTGCTTTTGCATTGCTTCCAGCAACGCTACCTGCGCTTCCGTACGCCTGGCCCTGATCATGTGGGCAGTGAGGCTGGGGTAAGCGATAGCCGTGAGAATGGCAATGATCGCCAGCACCACCAACAGTTCGGCCAGTGTGAAACCATGTCCCCTGCGCATATTTTTTTTCTCCTGATAAATGGTGTGGTCGCGGGCGATGCTGCCGCTGCCGGCAACAGCACAACGGCACCGACTAGCGTTTGGCCGCATCGTGCAAGTCCTGCCAGTTCGCCACCTCGCGCCAGCTCAGCCTTTTGGCCTGGAAATGCACCCTGATCTGCTGCACCGGCGCCGCGTTACCGTCCTGCACACGCAATACCGCCAGTTGCCGCGCCACCTTGGCGCCGCCGGTTGCGTTGCGCGGACCGGACTCGCCTCCGAACGCCAGTAGCACCGGCGGCGTGTTGGTCACGCCGGGAAACAGAAAGCCGGTTCGCTCGCCGTTGCGAGCAAAACCTTGCCCATCGAAGGCAAAGCCGCGCAATGCGTCGAGGACGTAGTTGCGGGTCGACGCAGGCGTACATGGATCCCCGCCGGGCAGCAAGGTGTCGAACATGACGGTCCCGCCCGATACGGTGGCACTGGCAGCGATCCGCTCGCCATCGCTGAGCGACTGGGGAAAGTCCAGATACCAGCCTAATTTCCCGTCGGGTTCGTACAGCTCGCCTCTGGCGCCGCTGATGGTCAACTGAGCGGTACCGCTGGCCACACGGGGCAGCAACCCAGCGCGGTTAATTGTGCCGCCCTTGCTTTTGCCCAGCCTGTCATGCACGGCATAAAAGGACTGGTCCGTGAAACTGTCGGCCAGCAAGTCGCTCTCTTCCAGGAATTTGCCGGTGCCGAACAGCACCACATAGCCGCCCCCTGGCGCGAAGACGATGCGCGGTGCGTGCATGATGGGCTGGCGTTTGCCCTGCGCATCGCTGGCCGAAAACAGCGGCTGGCCGGACTTGCTGTTGCCCAGGACGCCGGACCATGGTGCGTCGCCAGTGAAATCGAAGCGCCACAGGCTGCCCTGCAGATCGCCCGCATAGGCATGGCGCACGCTGCCGTCGCCGGCCAGCGCGAGTACCGGCGGCGCCAGCGCGTTGGGCAAGGAGGCGTCGCCGGAAGGGACGCTGAAACGATGGTAATTGACGCCGCGCTGCCACGGCTGCGACGCGGGTTTGTCGAGCGACAGCAGGAACAGGGCGCCGCTGCCATCCTCGATGGCGGGATTGATGCCACTGGCGACGATGACGAAATAGCGGTACTGCGCGCTGCCCTTACCCTTTGCGGCGCGTAGCTTGGCGATCAATGGCGGACTGTGCACATACCCCATTGCCGGATCGTCTTGATCGGTAAATTCCCACAGTGCTCCCAGGCCGCCAGCGAAGGCCGCAGGATCCGAAATGTCGAGCGCGAACACGCCGCGGGCACCCATCCCCATGCCGGAAGCAAGCACGGTGCGCCAGCTTCCCGAGACGAAGGCCTCGCCTGCGCCCGCGCTGGCGTCAACATAGGGACGGTGCTGGTAGGCAGGACTGCTTAGCAGGCTCAGCGCCGGCAGCAAGGCGTTCGGAATGTAGGCGAAACGCTCCGCGCCGCTGGCGCTGTCGAAGCCATGCAGCATGCCGTCGTTGGCGCCCACATACACCATCGCCGGTCGGCCGGCCCGGTGCTTGAAGAAGTCCGCGTAGCCTTCGTCCTGCACCGCGGTCGATGGGGCACCGACGAGGAGAGGGACGCTGCGCACCGGGTCGCCCAGCGCGCTGGCGCGCCGCCGCAGCATGCCCCCGTCCTGCCCGCTTTCCAGGCTGCGTTCGCCGCGCAGAAAAGCAACCCTCGCTTTGCCCATGCCGTCCGGTGCCAGTCCTTGCGCCGGAACATCGAGCAAGGCTTGCAGCGCCGGACTCAGGCGGTCCCAGTCAAACGCAATGGTGCTGGAAGATTTGCCAGGCCCATACGCCATTGTGAAAATATTTCGCGACGCCGGCGAGCGCGGGGGACTTCCGCCTGCCACGCCGTCGAGAAGGAGCGCCGCATCCCATTCCGCATCAGCACCTACGCTCAGTTCGCCCCCGGCGCCCAAGGACAGCGCGCGTCGCTGAACGGTGCCATTCCAGGATGCCGCGTCGTAAGCAGTCTGGATGAGAAAACCCTTGCCTTTGTCAAGCGCGCCGGCTGCCAGCGCGCCCGGCACCAGTCCGGCCGGCGCACCAGCCCCGGTCAACAGGGCCCGGGCCGCCCCGACGATGGCGTGCGGGTCGCCTGCGGCATGGTAATGCCGGGGGACCTTGCCGTCCGCACTCCATTCGCTATTGTCACGCCGCCCGCCGGCGGTGACAAAGGGATCGGCATCCGCGTTAAGATCGGTAAAACCGCCGTACTTTGCCGCCAGGTACAGCGCGCTGACGCCTGGGACCGCCGGTGTGCCCAGCTCCAGCGCGCTGCTGCCGACCGTGACGGCCTGGTCCGGCCGAACGGGATGAGTATTGGCCCAGTAAGCAGCACCCGCCAGGTAAAAGCTGCCCGCACCATCGGGGCCATCGTCGCGTGCGTCCAGGCCAGCGAGCTGCTCCATGTCGCCAACACGCCTGGTGGCCTGCATGACGTCGAACGCGGTGCCCGGAGCAAAGCTGTCGGCAGCGCGGGCCTTGTCACCCCGGTCGGTACGCGTATTGCCCGGAACAAAACGGTCGTCGACGAACGCGGTGTGGCCGATCGTGGCGATGACGTTACGCTGACAGGAGGCCGTTACCGGATCGGCGCGCTGCTGCCAGACAGGAAAAGCGTCATCCTGCGCCGTTGTGCTGACGCCGGACCCGCGGCCTTGCAGGTAGCGTAAGGCTTCGTAGTACAACTCCGCACCCGGGTCGGAACTGGCGTAGGCGCCGCGCCGCGCGTCGTTGCTGCGTCCAAGCTGGTTGAGGTAGTTGATGGCGCCACTGGCCGGTCCATCCGCGCCGTCGGGATTGGGCAACAGAACGCCAGTCTCGGCGTCCCATTCCCTGCGCGCGTTCGGTATGGACTGGAACCTGGGCGCGTCGCGGTTGGCCGGGCCGAGAAACTTGAGCGGTGCGCGCAGCACGCCTGCGTACTGCTCCACCTCGTCCGCCTTCTGCTCGGTGAGGTAAGACATGACACCTACCCTGGCGGACGTCCCGGCACGCTGCATGCTTCCTTCCGGCTTGAAATGATCGCCGTAAGCCCGGCATAAGTCAGGCCGGCCGCGGCTGTCGAGTGCATCGCAGACCGCGACGCGCACCATGAATTCACCGAGGTTCTTTTCCGCAGGCGGCGCTGCCGTTTCACCGCTGGCTGTGCCTTGGCAGCCGGGACTCTTTTCGCTTGCGCTGAAGAGGACGCGGTTGTCGCAAGCGTGCACATACACGGCCGATCCGGCGAAGGGCGTGACGCTTTTCGCCACGTCGCCCGCGACCATCTTGCGCGGGAAATCGGACGGAGCCGCGTGAAATTGCGGATGGAAGCGCGGATCGGGCAACCAGGCACGCTGCAGGACCGTCAAGGCGGGTTCGTCGATGACGCGGTCGCCGCCGGTCAGTCCGAAGCGCAGCAAATCGAGCCGCGTGGCGGTAGCCCAGTTCATGAAGTTGCCGCTGAAGCTGGTGACGCATGCGTGCCTGGCGTCGCTGACGCCGAGCGGCGAAAAATAGCCCTTGCCTGCGTCGGCAGCAGCCGGCGCGTCAGGGTAGGTGTAGCACAACAGTGGATTGAAATAGCCGTCGTACGTGGTGGCGGCATCGTACTCGCCCGCAAACGCGGCGCCTGCGTCCTCATAGGTGACGGAGTAATTGATCAGAACATTGGCGGGTACGCGTTCCCCTGCCGTCCCCAGCGGAATTTCAGGCAACTGCAGAGGTGGAGCCGCGCCGGCGGCGCAACATAGCGCCATGCCGATCATGAACACCACAAGTCGCAACGCATCCGCCAGCAGCTTCATGGCGACTCCGACGGCTTGAGATAAAACGATTGGAGTACAACGCGGGTGCTCTCGCGGGTACCGAAACCAATCGCGGTAATCCGGTAGAAGTTGCCGGTCCGTGCGCTGGCATCCTCCCCGGCCCGGGCAAAGGGCATCAGTTCGATCATGTAGCGGGGCGCCCGTGCCGGCAGCGTTCCTTTCGCAAACGGCATCTGCGCGCCTGTGAAGCTGCCGTAGGCGACCGTGTTGTGGGCCTCGGCTTCCGGCGCCGCCAGGGCAACCTGCTGCCATGCCGCCGGTGCCGGTTCGAGGGCGTGAGCGCACAGGCCACGATTGGGTACCTGCCCGGCGCCGCATCCGTCGTCGAAACCAATGGCATTGCCGGGACTGAAGAGAACTGCGCGCGCCGACTCCGGGCTGCTGCCCCCTTCGATATCGCGTTCGGCGTCGGCCAGCGCCGCCTCCGCGGCTTGGAACGCGATGTGGCGGTCACGTTCGCTGCGCGCCGAGCGCTCGGCGTTCAGCGCTGTGCGAGCAGCTGACACACCGATGATCAGCAAGGCGACTGCGATCAGCAATGCCATGGTCAAGGCGGCGCCGCACTGGCGGCAGCGTGGAGATCGCTTTCTTGTGAGCGGCCTGGTCATTGGTGGCTCACATCGCGGCATTACGCAGAAGGATGGTCGCGGCGAAGGCGCGTCGTTCGCGGTCCTGCAGGTCGGGCGCCAGTTGCGCATGGACGACGCGCGCGCCGGTATCGGTGGCATCACGATACGAGGGTCCGAACAAATCGAAGCTTGTACCGTCGCCACCGGTGCGCGAGCGTTTGGCGCCGTGCAGCAGCAAGGCCACCTTGATCCCCGCCACGCGTTTCCAATGTGTCTTGCGGTTGAAGTCGCGGGCGCGCGCGGTGTCGCTTTCGCCGTCGAGAATCAGCGCGGCATCGAGTGCTTCGATGGTGCTGGCACGCACATAGCGATTCGCGATCCCATCGCGCGGCTCGTCGGTGTCAAGCCCGTACAGGACCTGGAAGGAATCCACGCCGGCTACCAGGGCATCGGCACTCCAGTTTTTCTCGCCGCGGTACTTGCAGCGCAGCTCGGCGACCCCGTCCGCATTCGCGGCGACGTAAAAGATGCTCCAGCCTTCCTGCCCTGCGCCTACGCTAAAGCCGGCGCAACTGATGACGCTGCCGTCCCCATCGGCGCCCTCGCCCGCCCCAGCAAAACGCAGTGCCAGCACATCGCTGCCGCCGATGGCCCCCGCCCCGGCACTACCCAAGCCCGCTGTGCTTCTGGCTAGCATGCTGTCGTCGAGCCCGCCAACACGCGCCGGTTCGGCATCGAGCGTACCCGGTGCGGCATCGTCGCGGTCCCAGTCCACGTAGGCCGATTGGCGCGCGGCGCGCTCGATCGCTTCCAGGGCGAAGCGGCCAGCCGCGTCAACCCGCGCAGCTTCGGTCTGCGCTGTGAAGCTGACATTGGCGGACAGGAGCATCGAACCCGCAGCCAGTGTGACCAGCAAGCCCAGCACGAGCCCGACCAGCAGTTCGACCAGGGTAAATCCGGACGCCCTTGCGCGTTGGGCAGCGCCAGCTTCGGCACACACATGGAAGGGACTCATGGCGAACTCTCGCCGACCACCATTGCCACCATCGGCGCGACGTCCTCAGTTCTGGTCTTGCCGCCACTGCCGCGCTCACGCCAGCCCAGCTTGATGACCAGTGGGGCCCCGGCGCCGCCAGCGCAATTCCAGCTGAGCTTGCCCGCAGCCGCGTCCCAGATCGTCGCATCGCGGCAGACGCTGACCCGGCCTGATGGAAAACTTGCATGCAAGGCGGACGCAAGCTCGTAGAGGTCAAAGGCAGCAATCTGCTCGCTGGCGCAGGCGGTACCGGCAAAGCACATCGCGGGAGGGCTTGGCGGCGCTCCCGCCGCACTGTTGTACTGCAGCTGCAGGTAAGGATTGGCGCCATCGCCACGCTGCATCTGCAGCGTATTGGCCCGCATGCGGTCAGCCAGGCTGCTGGCGAGCTGCACGCCCTCGGACATCAGGGCCGAGCCGTGCCGTGTACGCAAGGCGGCAAGCTGGGTGCCGGCCGCGCCGATGACGCCGATCGCGAGCATCAGCACCGCTACCAGCACTTCCACCAGCGTGAACCCGCCTGCCAATCTGGATTGCATGACACCCCCGCAACGTTGAAAACGCGCGGCCAGGCATCAGGGCACACCGGACGCCAATGGCATCGGGCAGCGCGGACATGACAGGAACTGGTTCGCTTGACGACTACGTTAACAGTCGAGCGGAGGCCGGGGGCTGGCCTGACTCAAGCGAATTTGGGGAACTACTTGCGGGGTTTGCGCTCTTGGCCGACTTCGGCAATGGCATCCTGGAACTCGGCCAGGTCTTCGAAATTCTTGTACACCGATGCGAACCGGATGTAGGCAATCTTGTCCAACCGTTTGAGCTCCTGCATCACCAGCTCGCCGACGTGGCCGGTCTCCACCTCGCGCAGTCCGCTGGTAAGCAGTTTCTCTTCGATCGATGCCACCGCCGTGTCGACCGCCTCGGCCGACACGGGGCGTTTGCGCAGCGCCAGCATCAAGCTGCCGCGCAGCTTTGCGGATGCAAAATCCGTGCGGCTGCCATTTTTCTTGACGATGGTCGGCATCGACAATTCGATCCGCTCATACGTCGTGAAGCGCTTGTCGCACTTGGTGCAGCGGCGCCGGCGCCGGATCGAATCGGTATCCTCCGAGACGCGTGTCTCGAGCACTTGCGTATCGTCGTGCTGACAGAAAGGACATTTCATCGGGTGCCGGCGCTCGGTAGCTTAAAGTTGCTTGGGTTAGGCTGCGTAGACCGGATACTTGTCGGTCAGCTTCTTGACTTCGGCCTTGACGCGCTCAACGACGGCAGCGTCGTTCGGGTTGTCGAGGATATCCGCGATCAGGTTGCCGACCGTGGTCGCGTCGTCTTCCTTGAAGCCGCGCGTGGTGAACGCAGGGCTGCCGAGGCGAATGCCGGAGGTCACGAACGGTTTTTGCGGATCGTTCGGAATGCCGTTTTTATTGCAGGTCATGTGCGCCGCGCCGAGCAGTGCTTCGGCTTCCTTGCCCGTCAGGTTCTTGGAGCGCAGGTCGACCAGCATCACGTGCGATTCGGTACGGCCCGACACGATGCGCAGGCCGCGTGCGATGAGTGCCTTGGCCAGGGCGTCGGCGTTCTTGACGACCTGTTTCTGGTACTCGGCGAACTCCGGGCTCAGCGCTTCCTTGAAGGCGACAGCTTTGCCGGCGATCACGTGCATCAGCGGACCGCCCTGGATGCCGGGAAAGATGGCCGAATTGATGGCCTTCTCGTGCTCAGCCTTCATCAGGATGATGCCGCCGCGCGGGCCGCGCAGGGATTTATGCGTGGTCGAGGTGACGAAATCGGCGTGCGGAACCGGGTTTGGATAGACACCTGCGGCGATCAGGCCGGCGTAGTGCGCCATGTCGACCATGAAGTAGGCGCCAACCGCCTTGGCGACCTTGGCAAAGCGTTCAAAGTCGATTTTCAGCGAGAAGGCCGAGGCGCCGGCGATGATCAGCTTGGGCTTGTGCTCGTGCGCCAGGCGCTCCATGGCTTCGTAGTCGATGTCTTCCTGTTCGGTCAGGCCGTAGGAAACCACATTGAACCATTTGCCCGACATGTTCAGCGCCATGCCGTGGGTCAGGTGGCCGCCTTCGGCCAGCGACATGCCCATGATGGTGTCGCCAGGTTTGAGCATGGCAAAAAACACGCCCTGGTTGGCCTGGGAACCGGAGTTCGGCTGGACGTTGGCGGCTTCCGCGCCGAACAGTTGCTTGACACGGTCGATGGCGAGCTGCTCGGCCACATCGACGAATTCGCAACCGCCGTAGTAGCGCTTGCCTGGGTAGCCTTCGGCATACTTGTTGGTCAGTTGCGAACCTTGCGCCTGCATGACGGCAGGCGAGGTATAGTTTTCAGAAGCGATCAGTTCGATATGATCTTGCTGGCGGGTGTTTTCCTTCTGGATCGCGCCCCACAATTCAGGGTCAACATTGGCGAGCGTGTGATCTTTTGCAAACATGAAAAAACTCCAATCGATAAGAGTGCGAGGCAGCTGTAAGAATCGATGAGGGGACGCCGTCGGAATAGACAACAGGCAGCCCTCATCGTGCGCTTCCATCGGGGCTGCCCAGGCGAACGGCTGATGAGATCTCACGTTCCCCGGTGGATGCCCACCTTTCGCCGACAGGCAAGGTAGCTCGCCGCGACTTTTCGCCAGTTACGTGAGACGTAATGGAGTCCAAATTGTAAGTTAAGTCCCCGCTCAGGGCAAGGAAACAGCTTGCGAAAAAAGCATAGCTCGGGTCAATCTGGACACTTCGGCTACAATTTATCAAATTCAGCCCCACTCAGGACACAAATATGATCGTTTTCATCACCGGCGCCTCGGCCGGCTTCGGCGCCGAAATGGCGCGTACTTTCGTTAAACACGGTCATCAGGTCGTGATCAGCGGCCGCCGCAAGGACCGCCTCGACGCCCTGGCGGCTGAACTGGGCGACCTGGCGCTGCCCATTGTCATGGACGTGACGTGCAAGGAATCGATCAACGAAGCGCTGGCGATGCTACCCCAATCGTGGCGTCAGGTCGATGTGCTGATTAACAATGCCGGACTGGCACTGGGCACGCAGGGCGCGCACGACGCCTCGCTGGCCGACTGGGAAACCATGATCGCCACCAATTGCACCGGCCTGGTCACGATGACGCGCGCACTGCTGCCGGCCATGGTCGAGCGTGGCAGCGGGCTGATCATCAACTTGGGATCGGTCGCCGGACACCTGGCTTACCCTGGCGGCAACGTGTACGGTGCGACCAAGGCGTTTGTCGACCATTTCACGCTGAATTTGCGGGCAGATCTGGTTGGGACTGGCGTTCGGGCGACCAATATTGCGCCGGGATTGTGCGGCGGGACCGAGTTTTCGAATGTGCGGTATAAGGGCGACGATGCGGCTGCGGCCAGGGTGTACGAAGGTACGGTGCCGCTCACGGCCAAAGATATTGCCGAGACGGCGTTCTGGATCGCGACCCTGCCGCCGCATATTAATATCAACAGTATCGAGATGATGCCGACTTGCCAGGGACCAGGGCCGTTGGCGATTAAGCGGCAGTCGTGATTGGTGAAGTTTATTCAGGCCTGGGACGATGAGAGTGGCGTCCCGGGCCGCATTCAATCTTCTGCCCCCATTCGTTCTATGTAACTGCCCTACACGAACTTGTTAGTGAGTGTTACAACGCTTGTTAGTAAGTCATCGGTATCGTCTACTTGTGCCGCCCTTCCCCATAGCATCTGGCCTTTTATGTGCGCTTGCGTACATTTAAAGCGCCAAAATCGCTTAGAATGTTTCCAATTCTCACTTATGGCAAATGAAATGCCCTCAGTATTTACGTGGCCGGTCAGGGTCTATTACGAAGACACTGACGCTGGCGGCATCGTTTTTTATGCAAACTACCTGAAGTTTTTCGAGCGGGCACGGACCGAATGGCTGCGCGCCGCCGATGTGGGACAGCAGGCCCTGATGCAGGAACACGGCGCCATCTTCGTCGTCAAGAGCACCAGCGTCGACTATCACGCGCCAGCCCGCCTGGATGATGTACTAAACTTAACCTTAAGCATTGATAAAATCGGTGGTGCATCAGTCCTGTTCACGCAGGAAGCCCGCCGCGGCGAGGTCTTGCTGGCAAGCGCAAAGGTGAAAGTTGGCTGTGTCGACGCCGCCACCATGCGTCCCCGCGCCCTTCCCGATGCCACCGCTGCTAAAATGCGTGCCGCCTGACCGTGCTCCTTTACATGCCGGCCGCTTGAACATTGACCAATACTGAAGACCACAATGAATGTAGCCCAAGACCTTTCATTTATCGCGCTGATCAGCAATGCCCACTTGATCGTGAAACTGATCATGGGATTGCTCCTCGCGATTTCGCTGATCAGCTGGACCTATATCTTCCGCAAGACCTTCGCCATCCGCGCGGCGCGCCACCAAACTGAACAGTTCGAGCGCACCTTCTGGGCCGGCGGCAATCTGCACACCCTGCACCAGAGTGCCACCAGCAGCCGCGACCAGAGCGGCGCGCTGGCACGCATCTTCGAAGCAGGCATGGGCGAGTTCATCAAGGGCAAGCAGGCTTCCGAGAAACGCGATCCGCTCGATACCGGCGCAGTCCTCGACGGCGCCCGCCGCGCCATGCGCGCCGCTTTCCAGCGCGAACTCGATGCCCTCGATACCCACCTGAACTTCCTGGCCTCGGTCGGCTCGGTCTCGCCCTACATCGGTCTGCTCGGTACGGTCTGGGGGATCATGAATTCTTTCCGCGGCCTGGCCAATGTCCAGCAGGCCACCCTGGCGGCCGTCGCGCCCGGCATTGCCGAGGCACTGATCGCGACCGCCATCGGCCTGTTCGCCGCGATTCCGGCTGTTGTCGCCTACAACCGCTTCACGCACGACATCGACCGCCTGGCCATCCGTTTCGAGAGCTTCGTGGAAGAATTCTCGAACATCTTGCAGCGCCAGTCGCGCTGATCGGAGAGTCGCCATGGCCTTTTCTTCCAGCAGCCTGCGCGGCGGACGCGGACGCAAGTTCAAGTCCGAAATCAATGTCGTGCCGTACATCGACGTGATGCTGGTTCTGCTGATCATTTTCATGGTCGTGCCGCCCGCAAACAGCCCGAGTGTGATCAATCTGCCGAGCGCGGAAAAATCGGCGCTGCCGCCGGACGACTACATCCAGATCACGGTCCAGCCCAACGCGACCTTATCGATCGGGGTGAACGGCAAGAATTCCGCGGCCGCCGAAAGCATGTCCAGCCGCACGGCCCTGCTGCGCCGGCTGCGCACCTTGCACGCCGACCATCCGGACTACCCGGTCATGATTGCCGGCGACAAGGAAAGCAAGTACGACGAAGTCATCCAGCTTATTTCCGAAGCGAAGAAGATGGGCATCACGCGGGTCGGACTGGCGACCAAGTGACGATGCAAGTGATGAAGCAAGTAACGACGCCATGGCAACGATGAATACCGCCATCCCCGGGTCGCCCTACCGCGTGCCGCCCGAGCCCAGCCGCACCTCCTCGATGGTGCTGGCCGCTGCCGTGCACGCCGGTCTGCTGCTGTTCCTGTGGATCGGCGTCAGCTGGCAGAACACCGAGCCGGTGGAAGTGACCGCCGAAGTATGGGATATGAAGGTCCAGTCCGCTGCTGCGCCGCCCGAGCCGGCACCGCCGCCACCGCCGCAGCCGAAGCCTGAGCCTGTGGAACCGGTCAAGCCGCCACCTCCGCCACCGAAAGAAGTGGAGCGGCCGGTCGCGCCCAAGCCGCCGGACATTTCGCTGGAACGCGAAAAGAAGCAGAAAGAGCTAAAACTTAAGCAATTGCAGGAACAGAAGCTGCAGGAAGAAAAACTGCGCGAGAAGAAACTCGCCGATGAAAAGCGCGAGCTCGAAAAAGCACGCAAGGATCTCGCTGAGCAAAAGGAACGCGACCAGGAAGCGGCGGATGCGAAGAAGGCCGAGAAAGCTGAGCAGTTGGCTAAGGAAAAGGCCGACAAGGCAGCCAAGGCCAAGGCAGCGGCGGCCGAGCAAGCCAAGCTCGACAAGCTGCGTGACGCCGAGATGAAGCGCATCACCGGCGCGGCAGGCACCGGCGGCGAAGTGCAGAAGGCAACCGCCCCACGCAACGACCCGAGCTACCTGGCCAGCATCGTCAGCAAAATCAAGAATACGACGTCGTATCCCGGCAGCACCGATGTGCCCGGCAACCCGCGCGCCGTCTTCCGCATCGAAGAATTGCCGACCGGCGAAATCATCTCGGTGAAGATGATCAAGAGTAGCGGCCTGCCCGCGTTTGACGATGCCGTTGAGAAAGGCATTCTCAAATCGTCACCGCTTCCTAAGAAGAAAGATGGTACGGTAGAGAGATCACTCGAAGTCGGCTTCTCGATGAAGGACCTGAATTGATCCAATTTGCTCCTGTTCGAATCTCAAAAACATTGGATAAAACATCGCCATGAATAAACTGCATACGCTAATTTTCAGTACATCGATGCTGCTCGCCGCGGGCGCAAACGCCCAGTTGAAGGTCGAGATCGCCGGCGTCGGCAGCAACCAAATCCCGATCGCAGTCGCCGCCTTCGCCGACGAGTCAGTCGGCAGCGCGCCGCTGTCCGCCATCATCAAGGCCGACCTCGAGCGCAGCGGCGTTTTCAAGGTCATCGATGCCGGCACGGTCCTGTCCGAAACCGCCCCGGTCGACTACAACAGCTGGAAGTCGCGCGGCGCCGATGCCCTGGTGGTCGGCAGCGTTCAGAAGCTGGCCGACGGCCGCTTCGAAGTGCGCTACAAACTGCACGACACCATCAAGACCAACCAGCTGTCGAGCATGACCCATGCCTACCAGCCACGCTACACCCGCCTGTCGGCCCACAAGATCGCGGACGATATCTATGAAAAGCTGACCGGTAACCGCGGCGCCTTCGCCACCCGCGTGGCTTACGTCAACGAAGACCGCGGCTCGCGCAAGTACCGCCTGGAAATCGCCGACTCGGACGGCGAAGGCATGGTCGCTGCCGTCACCTCCAACGAGCCGATCATCTCGCCTTCCTGGTCGCCCGACGGCACCCAGGTCGCCTACGTTTCCTTCGAACAGCGCAAACCGGTGATCTACGTGCAGAACCTGGTGACCGGCGCGCGCAAGGTCGTGGTCAACGAAAAGGGCAGCAACTCCGCGCCATCGTGGTCGCCCGACGGCAGCAAGCTGGCCGTGGCCCTGTCCAAGGATGGCCATACCCAGGTCTACACCGTCAACGCCGATGGCAGCGGCCTGCGCCGCGTGTCCAACAGCAATGGCATTGATACCGAGCCGCAATTCTCGGCCGATGGCCAGACGATCTATTTCACCAGCGACCGCAGCGGCGGCCCGCAAGTCTATAAAATGAGCGCCGGCGGCGGCAATGCCCAGCGCGTCACCTTTAACGGCAGCTACAATATCAGCCCACGCGTCTCGTCCGACGGCAAGACGCTGGCCTGGGTATCGCAGCGCGAAGGTGGTTTTTCCCTCTACGCGATGGACCTGGCCAGCGGCCAGGAACAGCGCCTGGCCGAACAGGCCACTGAACCGAGTTTTTCGCCTAACGGCAAATACATCATGTACGCAACCAAGGGAGGCGGACGCACATCGCTTGCCGTGGTGTCGGTCGATGGAAAGGTCAAGACGCGTTTGACTACGCAAGCGGGAAATATCAGGGAGCCTAACTGGGGTCCCTACCAGAAATAGTTTTTGAAGTCCAAAAAGCAGTAAATAACAACCCTAACAAAACCGGCAATACACTTTCAATCGACCAGGAGAAAAACCATGCGCAATTTCAAAAGTTTAGCTTTCATCGTTTCGAGCGCCGCCCTGCTCTCAGCTTGCAGCTCGCCAGTCAAACTCGACCCGGCACCAGTCGCCGAGAAGCCAGTGGCAGCAACGCCTGCCGCGCCTGTGGCTGACCCGCGCGACGTGCGTCCGATCGAAACCGGCTCGGTCGATCCGCTGAACGACCCGAAAGGCGTATTGGCCAAGCGCAGCGTCTACTTCGACTACGACAGCTATGTCGTGCGCGACGACGGCAAGGCTGTGGTTGAAAACCATGCCGGTTACCTGAACAAGAACAAGGGCCGCAAGATCCTGATCCAGGGTAACACCGACGAACGCGGCGGCACCGAGTACAACCTGGCCCTGGGCCAGAAGCGCGCCGAAGCAGTTCGCAAGTCGATGGCAACCCTGGGCGTGGCCGAGTCGCAGATGGAAGCAGTTTCCCTGGGCGAAGAAAAGCCAAAAGCAATGGGTAGCGGCGAAGCGGCATGGGCAGAAAACCGCCGCGCCGACATCGTCTATTGATCGATTTTTACATCGTTTGATCACCGGCGGGGCGGCGCGCAGTGCATACTGGCGCCGCCCCGCTGTCCTTGCGCATCCTGCCAGGAACAAAAGTCAAGAAAGAGTCCCAACATGATCACACTGTCCAAGTCCCGCCTTGCCTGTGCCTGCCTCGCGCTGGCCGCCTGGCTGCCGCTGCAGTCCCACGCCGGCCTGCTCGACGACGATGAAGCGCGCAAAGCCATCCTCGACCTGCGCGCCAAGGTAGAGAACCTGGCGCGCGACCTGAATGCGCGCATCGACACCAAGACCGACAAGAGCGCCGCACTCGAAATGAACAACCAGCACGAACAGACCATGGCCGAAATCGCCAAGCTGCGCGGCCAGCTGGAAGTGCTGACCAACGATATCGTCACCACCCAGAAGCGCCAGAAGGATCTGTACGCCGACCTCGACGCGCGCATGCGCAAGCTCGAACCGCAATCGGTCACCATCGACGGCCAGCAAGCCCAGGTCGATCCGAACGAGCAGCGCACTTACGACGCCGCCATGGCCACCTTCAAGGCCGGCGATTACAAGAACGCCGCTATCACCCTGGCCGACTTCGTGCGCCGTTATCCGCAGTCGGGCTACGCCGCCAACGCACAGTACTGGCTGGGCAATGCCTACTACGCCCAGCGCGATTACAAGAACGCCATCGCCGCCCAGGAAGTGGTCGCCGCCACCTACCGCGACAGCGCCAAGGCACCGGACGCCATGCTCAACATCGCCAGCAGTTATACCGAGCTGAAGGACAAGAAGAACGCCAAGAAAGCCTTGCAGGACCTGGTCGCCAAGTATCCGGAATCGACCGCGGCCCAGGCCGCCAAGGACCGCCTGGCCGCGCTGAAATAAACCGCCGCGAAAAAAGATGGCCGCGGGTATTTGACAGATGCGCTGACGCCCCCTATAATCTTGCTTCTTTCGGGGGTCGTTAGCTCAGCTGGTAGAGCAGCGGACTTTTAATCCGTTGGTCGCAGGTTCGAATCCCGCACGGCCTACCACCGAATTCGCAGCAGCAAATGACGGTGTCATGAGTGATCATGGCGCCTTTTTTGTTTTTGGCTTGCATTCTCATTCGATAAGCTGTGCGCAATGTTGCTGTTCAAGTAATATGCGTTTACAACGCCAGCAGGTACGTCAAGAATGAAGTTATTTCGTCCTTGAGTTCGACAGCGGCGGACAGCAGTTTGACGAGAGGATGCACCTTGACCAACGCTGACTACCCACCCATTCTCAAGCCAGGGATACATCTGATGACCTTGGAAACGGTACGGGAAACTTTCGCATCACCTCTACCGGAAGCGGCGGCCCGATTGCGGATGTTCTCCTTACTCGATCAGTGGGTATTGCGCCTCAGGCAATTGAACGTGAGTGCCACCTTATGGCTGGACGGATCATTCGTCACGCGCAAACCGGTCCCCAACGATATCGACTGCGTGCTCTGGAATCCACGCTTCGTGAATGACGTTTCCGATGCGAGTAAAATCGAAGTTAAAACCATGATCGATCGTGTTTCGGTAAGAGCGCAATACGGAATCGATCTCTACATTGCGACGCCCCTCCCGCAGAAGAAAATGGCCAGTGAAGCGTATTGGCGGGGAATGTTCGGCTTTCAGCGCGATGGCAAGAGCGCAAAGGGATTTGTGGAACTAAAAATATGAGCACCGATTTTCTCGAACGACACGCCAGCGAGTTACAGCGCGTGGCACGGCAGACCGCTGAACGAAGCGCTGCGGCCCCTGATGATTTCTGGCTGGGTGTGGCAGCTGACAATCAACAGCAGGCCGCGCGCGATGTCGCGCGCGAACTTGAGCTTGAGTACGCTCGTGAAAGCGGTGAATTATTGGATCTGCGTTTTCTCGGCCCTCAAGCCAATGGCGCAATTTCACTCGATGCCTTCATTAAAATTGCTGACCCGTTAAACCGAGCCTGGAAAGCAGCGGCGTATCGCCTCCGGCACGGCGTCGTGGAAGGCCGTATCGGTCATGATATCGCTGACACGCTCAACCTCAAGCTGGCCGGTATCGCCCAGGGATCAACCCATATTCTGTTAACTGGAAACGGCTATACCGATCTTTCAGGAGAAAACCTTCTTCGCGACACGCTGACTCAAACGTTCAGGCTGCTTTCGTCCGAACAGGACGCGTTTTATGATGCCGTCGACGCCATGGGCGGGCGCGCGGCTCAGCATATGGGCGAGGCCCTGAAAGCCATTGATGCGGCCGGCCTGAGAGTCGAGTTCAGTTGGCAAAGCGCGGACCAGCTACACGTCTGGCACGGATCGGCCCACGAGTTGGCGAGAATACGCTCCCTGTTGGCCTGCGTGGCTGACCCGGAGGTGTATGAAGAAACGATCTCGGGAACCGTTGCCGGAATCACGGATAACGGCAAGCTCGACCTTCGAACCGAGGCCGGCCGCATCCGCATCCGGTTTCCGCTTGACTTAATCCCCAGCGTGCAGCGCTTGCAGATCGCCGCCAGTGCCACGATACGCGTGCAGACCACCCGGTTTGCCGATCCTGTGAGCAAACAAAAAACAGTGACCTATCAGATGCTCGCGGTCGCTGAGTGAACAGTAACGGCGTCCAGCTCCCCCCTGCGCATGCGCATTCGTAAAACATCACATTGAACTTATGGCATCATCAGCCTCTTTCCTCACCGGCTGACCATCATGATGCTCCGCATGACCGCTTCCCTGTTCGCCACGGCCTGCCTGCTGCATGCTGGAACAGCCTTTGCAGAAGTTCTGCCTACCAAAGAAGCCGCCAGCGCCCTGTTCAACCAGGCCCTCGCGCTGCAAGCCCAGGGCAAAGGCAGCGAAGCCTTCCAGCATTTCCGCAAGGCCGCCGAAGCCGATCCGGCCGCCTCCAGCCCGGTCTCCGCGATGGCCATGATGTACCTCGATGCCTCCGCCGCCGCGCCCGCCGAGCGCGCCGGCGCCTTGCGCAAGCAGGCCGAGAGCGTCGCGCAGGCTGCCCTCAAACTCGACGACCGCGATCCCGGTGCACTGGAAGTGCTGCGCCGCCTCGACGATGCTCTGCCGCAGCAGCGGCACCAGCCCAACGCCGCGTCGCTCAAGCTGGTCCACGAAGCCGAAGTCCTCTTCAATGAAAAGAAGTACGCAGCGGCCATACCCACGTACGAGCAGGCGATCAAGCTCGATCCCCGCTACACCGAAGCGGTGGTCTTTCTGGGCGACTGCTACTTCATGCAGAACGACCTGCCCAAGGCGGAGCAGTATTTTCGGCAGGCCACGGAACTCGACCCACAACTTGGCATGGCATGGCGCTTCCTGGTCGACACCCTGGCTCGCCAGGACAAGATCGAGGAAGCCCGCAAGGCGGCTATCGGCGCGGTAGCGGCGCTGCCCAGCGCACTGACCAGTTGGGGCCGGGTCCGCCAGCTCAATTCCAATAAAGACCTTCCGATGCACACCTTTCGCCTGGTACGCCAGGCGACCTTTCGCGACAACAAGATCCATGTGGCGCCTAACCTGCCCCAGCCGGACGGATCGCTATGGATGGCATACGGCATGGCCCAGGCTGGTTCAGCCACCAAGCCGGACGCCGGCTCGGCCTTCGCGCGCGAACTGCAGGCCTGGGAAACGACCATGAAAATCGCAGCGGAACTGGGCAGCCCGGAACAGATCAAGGATGACGGCTTGCGCCAGCTGCTGCGCTTCTACAAGGCCGGTGAACTCAGGGCCGCGGTGTTCATCCTGATGTACCGCGAAGCCTACCGCGCCGATTTCGAAGCCTGGAAGAAGGCCGATCCGGACGCCATCCGGCGCTTCATCAACACCTTCTACGTCGGCCTGTAGACCAAGCCGAAGCTCAGGGCGCCAGGCGCAGATAGCCGGCCAGCGCGTCCACGATCGCCGCCTCGATCGCCGCCGCCTCGAACTGCGGCGGCGCGTCCAGCACGGCCGCGTGTACCAGCGACTCCATCATGCGCAGCACGATCCAGGTGGCCAGATCGAGGTCGTCGATGCCGATCTCGCCGCGATACGCCTCCAGCAGCGCGCGCATGCGGCGCGCGATATCGTTGTCGGCCGCGCTGTCCTCGGCCGGTGCATCGAAGAAGGCGAACTCCTTTTCCAGCACCCGGTGCAGCGCCGGTTCGCGCCGGTGCGCCAGCAGCCAGGCGCGCACGATGGCCCCAAGCTGCACGCGCAGGGACACGCCGGCGGGCGCCACCAGCACGGTGTCGACCGCGTCATGCATCTGGCGCGCGTGGCGTTCGTGCAGAGCGGTCAGCAGCGCATCCTTGTTGGGAAAATACTGATACACCGAACCCACGCTCACGCCGGCGCGCGCGGCCACCAGGTTGGTATTCGTGCCGGCGTAGCCGCGTTCGGCCAGAATGCGAGCCGTGGCCTCCAGGATGGCCTCCACCATGTGCTGGGAACGCTGCTGGCGCGGGGCTTTGCGGGGCTGGGGAATCGGGCGCATCGGGGCCTTGGAATGCGAGTTTTCAATATGAGCAATTGCTCGTATTCTCGCACAGGTTGAGCTTTTGCTCGCATTTACCTGGAGTTCCACCATGACCATGCATTCCCAAGCCCTGGCGGCCAAGCCACGCGGCGTCTTGCTGCAACTGTTTCCCATCGTGCTGGCGGTGTTCACCAGTTTTCTCGCCATCGGCATGGCGCTGCCCGTGCTGCCCTTGCACCTGCAGTCATCCCTCTCGCTGGGGCCGACAGCCATCGGACTCGTCATCGGATGCCAGTTCGGCGCCGCCCTGCTGTCACGCGCCTGGGCCGGCGCCACGGTCGACCTGCGCGGCGCGCGCCGGGCCGCGCTGCTTGGACTGGCTCTCGCTGCGGCATCTGGGGTGGTGTACTGGCTGTCGTCACAGCTGGTGTCGACAGCGGCTGCGCTTGCCCTGCTGGTCGCGTCCCGGTTGCTGCTCGGCTGCGGCGAGAGCCTGATCGTCACCGGCGCGCTTGGCTGGGGCGTGGCCCTTGCCGGCGCAGCGCAGGCGGGCCGCGTAATGGCCTGGGTCGGCATCGCCATGTATGGCGCCTACGCCGCCGGCGCCCCGCTCGGCATTGTCCTTTACACGCGCTACGGTTTCGCCGGTGCCGCCGCGGCCGCCGCATTGCTGCCCCTGCTGGCGATGTTCCTCTGCGCGCCGCTGGCCGGGCCGCCACCCGCTGCCACGCGCCGCATCCCCTTCTACAAAGTGGTGGGCGCGGTCTGGCTGCCCGGCCTGGGTCTGGCGCTGGCCAGTATCGGCTTCGGCGCCATCACGGCCTTCGCCGCCCTGCTGTTCGCGGCGCGCGGCTGGGGATCGGCTTCGCTCGTGTTTAGCGCTTTCGGCATCGCCTTCATCGGCGCGCGCATCCTGTTCGGCCACCTGCCCGACCGCTACGGCGCCCGGCTGGCATTGGCCTGCGTGCTGATCGAGGCGGTCGGCTTGCTGATCGTGTGGCAAGCCGCCTCCCCGGCCATGGCCTGTCTTGGCGCGGCCGTCACCGGCTTCGGCTACTCGCTGGCATTCCCGGGCTTCGGGGTGGAAGCGGTGCGCCGCGCGCCGCCGCAAAACCGCGGCGCCGCCATGGGCGCCTACGTCGCCTTTCTCGATATCGCGCTGGCCCTGTGCGCACCGCTGGCCGGGCTGGTCGCCGCACGCTGGAACGTGGGCGCCGTGTATCTGGCCGGCGCCGCCACCGTCGCAGCCGCCGGAGCGGTCGCGGTCGCCCTGCTCAACTCGGCGCGCAGCTAACGCCGTTACAACACTCAGCGGCAAATTTCGCTAACATTTACACAAATTTGTCAGCTACATATCGTTTCTTGGGTACAATAAATTCCTATTTCACGATTCAGCACCAGGAACGATGGCGGTAGCCAGCAACAGCAGTCGATACGCCGTCACCGGGGCCGCGCCATGCTAGATGGCCGCCTCTCCCTGACCACGCCGGAAGGCGTGCGCCTGCTGCTCACGCCGGCCGGCCCCTACCTGCGCGCCTTTGCCTGGGCCATCGACTTCCTGGTCTGGTGCGCCATCGCCTGGGCCATCTATGCCGTGGTCCCCTCCGGAAAACTGGGCCAGGGTATCGCCCTGGTCCTGCTCTTCCTCTCTTACTGGGGCTACCCCATCATCTGCGAAGTGTATTTTGGCGGACGCACGCTGGGCAAGCGCGCCACCGGTCTGGAAGTGGTGCGCAGCGACGGCCTGCCTGTGGGCTGGCGCGAATCCATGCTGCGCAATCTGATGCTGGTGGCAGATTTCCTGCCCATGTTCTACGCGACTGGCCTGGTCTGCATGATGTTCGACCGCCAGTTCCGGCGCCTGGGCGACATCGTGGCCGGTACCCAGGTGGTGTACCGCGAAAAAATCCAGCCGCGCGCACCCGCACTCGAAGCGGCGCCGCTGCCCGCGCCCTTCCCGCTCAACGCCGACCAGCAGCGCACCCTGGCCGACCTGTTCGAGCGCGAACCGCGCCTGCCGGCCGAACGCATGCAGGAGCTGGGCACCCTGGCCGAAGGACTGACCGGCAGCACCGGGGCCGAGTCGGTGGAGCGCCTGCGCGGCATTGTGGCGGGGTTCAGCCAATGAAGCAAAAGCAGTTCGAAGCCGACAACACGGCGCTGTGGACCGAGATTGCCGCCATCCTCGACGGCAGCCAGAACGACACCCGCTCCCTGCCCGCGCTCTACCGGCGCCTGTGCCAGTGCCTGGCGCTGTGCGGACAGCGCGGCTATTCGCCGACCCTGACCGGCTATCTGCAAACCATGGTCGCCGACTGCCACCGCCGCCTGTACGGCAGCGCGCAGCGCCGCCCGACCACCCTGATTCGCTGGATGACGGTGGACTTCCCCTGCCGCGTGCGGGCCGAGTGGCGCCTGCTGCTGCTGGCCTGCCTCGCCTTCTTTGGCGTCGGGCTGGCGGTGGGCCTGATGATCTGGTTCCAGCCGCATTGGGCCTACAGCTTTTCCTCGTCCGATGAACTTGCCAAGTACCGCGCGATGTACCAGCCGGGCCAGATGAAGCTGGGGCGTGGCGGCGACGAAGGCAATATGCTGATGTTCGGGCACTACATCTGGAACAACGTCTCGATCGGTTTTCGCACCTTCGCCGGCGGCGTCTTCGGCGGCATTCCCGCGCTGATCAGCGTCGGCCTGAACGGCATCCACATGGGCGTGATCGGCGCCTGGCTGAGCAAGGATCCGGACACCCTCACCCCCTTCTGGTCCTTCGTCATCACCCACGCCAGCTTCGAACTTACCGGCCTGCTGCTGTCGGCCGTGGCCGGCATGCGCCTGGGCCTGTCGCTGATTCATCCAGGCCGGCGCAGCCGCGCCCACGCGCTGTACGCGGCCAGCCAGCACTGCTTCCCGATCATGGTGGGCGCCGCACTCATGACGGCGCTTGCCGCTTTTTTCGAAGCCTTCTGGTCGGGCAGCGGCGCGATTGCGCCGGCCGTCAAGTACGCCGTCGGTGCCGTCTGCTGGGCCATGGTCATCGCCTTCTTTGTGTTTGCAGGCCGCGGCCAGCAGGAAAGCGGCCATGCAGATCGATAAGCTGCAGATCGAACTGCGCCCGCGCAGCAATGCACAGGCCCTGGACCTGGGCTTTGCCTTGCTGCGCTCGCACGCCTCGGCCGCGTATATGGCCTTCCTGGCGCTGTGGCTGCCGCTGCTGGCCGTGAGCGCCGTGCTGACCTGGTTCTTTCCCAAGCTGGGCTGGGCCTGGCTGCTGCTGGCCTGGTGGTTCAAGCCCGTCATCGAACGCGCGCCCCTGTATGTGCTGTCGCGCCAGGTGTTCGGTACCGCCGTGACCTGGCAGGAAGCCGTGCGCGCCTGGCCGCGTCAATTGGGCGGCGGCACCTGGCGCCTGCTGACCTGGGGCCGGCCGTTTGCCGCCGGGCGCGCGCTGTATCAGGCGGTATGGATGCTCGAAGGCGCGCGCGGCAAGGTGGCGCGCGCACGCATGGCGGTGCTGGGACGCGACCGCACCGCCCAGTCGGCGTTCTGGTTCGGCATCGTCTGCGTCCATCTCGAAGGCGTGCTGCAGATCGGCGCCTACGGCCTGATCGGCCTGTTCGTCAGCGATTCGTCCCTGAGCAATCCATTTGCTCTGTTTCTCACTGCCGCCAGGGACACCGGTCCAGCCCTGGCACTGCTGTCGCTGACCGTCTACGGCGTGTGCAGCGCGTTGGTGGCGCCCATCTACACCGCTTGCGGCTTCACCCTGTACCTGAACCGCCGCGCCACCCTGGAAGCCTGGGACCTGGAGTTGAAGCTGCGCCAGATTAAAGCGCCGGTCAGCGCCAAGGCCAAGAGCAGCGCCGGCGTCGTGAGCGCCGCCCTGCTGGCGGTCCTGGTGGCCATGCTGCCGGCGCCGTCGGAGGCTGCCGAGGCGCAGAAACCGGCGCCGACCAAAGCTGCTGCCGCGCCGGACTCACGCTGCGAGGCCCTGCCGGAGGACAAACCGTCGGCCCGCGGCGACCATCACGATGCCAGCCAGGCCCGCATCCGGGCCCAGGTCGACAGCGTCTACGCGAGCGAAGACCTGCGCGGCTTCCAGTGCAAGGAGTCCTGGTTCCGCAAGCACAAGGACGACGACAAAAAGGATAAAAAGAAGAAACAGACCACGGACGCGCCCGTGCTCGGTCTGGTCGCATCGCTGCTCAAGGCCTTGCTGATCGCCGCGGCCGTGGGCCTGGTCGCCTGGTTGCTGTACCGTTACCGCGACAAGCTGCCGCGCTTTGCCCGGTCCCGGCAGGTGGCGGCGGCGACCGAAGTCGGCGGCCTGGATATCCGCGCCGAATCGCTGCCGGACGACGTGAGCGCCAGCGTGCGCGCCTTGTGGGACCAGGGCCAGCGCCGCGCCGCCCTTGGCCTGCTGTACCGCGCCACACTCTCGCGCCTGGTGACCGAGGACGGCCTGCTGCTGCGCCAGGGCGACACCGAAGGCGACTGCCTGCGCCTGTGCCGCCAGGCCTGCCTGAAGGGCAAAGTGTCGCAGGGACGGCTGGACGTGACGGCCGCCGCCACCACCCTGTGGATGGACGCCGCCTATGGCGACCGCTGGCCGGCGCTGGCGCAGGTACTCGAACGCTGCCGCGACTGGGATGACCAATTCGCTTCGCACAAGGTGGCGCCATGAGGGAGCACCTGAAAACCATCCTGGTCGTCCTGGCTTTGCTGGTGGTGGGCGGCGGCGGGACCTGGATGTGGTACGACGCGATGGAGCTGCGCTGGCGCGCCCAGCCCTATATGTCGCCGGCCGCGCGTGAAAACCGCATGCTCGCGGCCACCCGGCTGCTGGGCGAGACCGGTCACAAGGTCACGCTGGCGGCAACCATCAATGACATCTCGATCAAGGCCCTGCCGGACGGCACCCTGCTGGTCAGCGACGTTTCCGGCGTCGTGGCCCCGGAACAGGCGCGCGCGCTGCTGGCCTGGGTCCGGCGCGGCAATACCCTGGTGGCCCAGCCGCGCTGGCTCAATCCCGCGGAGAAAGCGCAGTTGCAGGCTGCTGCGCAAGGCGACAAGCCTGCCGCCGATGACGCGAAAAACACCGGCGACGAACAAGCCGACGAAAAAGCCGACGAAGAAGAAGGCGAAGCCGATCCGGACGACGAGGATGAAGACGAGGACGAAGACGAGGACGAAGGCGAGGACTCCGTCCCGGCCGAGAAGGACAAGCCCGCCAGGGAGCTGGTTGAAACCGATCCGCTTGCGGCCCACCTCGGCGTGCGCCTGTCCTACGAACCGCGCAAACCCGGCGACAACCGCGTCCCGCTGGGCAGCGTCACGCTACCCGGCACCGCCTATCCACTCGAACTGGGACCGGGCGCGCCGAAACTGGTCAGCCTGCCCGGCGCCGCCGCGCCGGCATGGACCGATACCAAGGGCAATGCCCTGCGCGTCTACACCGAGGGCCGCGGCCATATCGTGATGATGGCCTCCGACTATTTCGATAACGGCGACCTGAAACGCTACGATCACGGCGAACTGCTGCTGGTGCTCGCGCGCCTGAACCCGCGCAGCAAGGACGTCACCATCATCAAGAACCTGGACGTGCCGAAGTGGTACACGGCGCTGTGGGATCGCTATCAGCTGGCCCTGCTGGCGGCCGGCGTCACCCTGGCCCTGATGCTGTGGGCGGCCGTGCGCCGTTTCGGGCCGGTGCTGCCGGAACCGAACCGCGAACGGCGCTCCCTGATCGAACATATCGACGCCAGCGGCGCCTGGCTGTGGAAGGCCGACGGCGGCCGCGCCGTGCTGCTGGAAGCGGCGCGCAAGGACACCCTGGCCGTGCTGCAGCGGCGCGTGCCGGCCATCATGCGCCTGCCCTTGCTGGAATGCCGCGCCGCGCTGGCGCAAGCCTGCGGCCTGCTGGAAGACGACATCGACGCGGCCTTGTACCAGGACGCCCTGCGCGACATGCACCAATTCACCCGCCAGATCCGCACCCTTCAAGAACTCAGGAACCACTATGAACGATAGCACCGCCTCGACCGCTTCCGTACCGCCCGCAGCCGCCATTTCGCCCGACCGCCTGGCGCAGGCGATCGGCATCGTGCAGCGCATGCGCGACGAAATCCGCGGCGCCGTGATCGGCCAGCAGGCCGTGGTCGAACAGGTACTGGCCTGCTGCCTGGCCGGCGGCCACGTGCTGATCGAAGGCGTGCCGGGTCTGGGCAAGACCTTGCTGGTCAAGGCGCTGGCCAAGACCTTCGCCGGCGACTTCTCGCGCATCCAGTTCACGCCCGACCTGATGCCGGCCGACGTCATGGGCCACGCCGTCTACGACATCAAGAACCAGTCCTTCAGCGTGCGCAAGGGCCCCGTGTTCGCCCACCTGCTGCTGGCCGACGAGATCAACCGCGCGCCGGCCAAGACCCAGTCCTCGCTGCTCGAAGTAATGCAGGAGCGCCAGGTCACGATCGAAGGCGAGTCCTATCAGCTGGCGCCGCCCTTCATGGTGCTGGCCACCCAGAACCCGCTCGAGAACGAAGGCACCTACCCGCTGCCGGAAGCGCAGCTGGACCGCTTCCTGATCAAGGTGCGGATCGGCTACCCGAGCCAGGAGGAAGAAGAACAGATGCTGCAGCTGGTCACGCGCGACCGCGTGGGCGACGCGCTCGACGTGAACAACGTGGCCACCCTGGTCAAGCCGGAAACCATCGTCGCCCTGCAGCAGCTGGTGGCCAAGATCCGCGTCGACGACGCGGTGGCCGCCTACGCGGTGCGGCTGGTGCGCGCCACGCGCGACTGGCCCGGCATCGCCATCGGCGCCGGCCCGCGCGGCTGCATCGCGCTGGTGCGCATGGCACGCGCCACGGCTCTCACGGCGGGCCGCGACTACGTCACCCCGGACGACATCAAGGCCGCCAGCCTGCCGGTGCTGCGCCACCGGATTGCCGTCACCGCCGACAGCGAACTCGATGGCCTGTCCAGCGACGACCTGCTGCAGCGCCTGATCGACGACGTTCCCGCGCCGCGTGGCTGACGTCTTGACACCATCGCGCAATCTCCTGATCGCCGGCGGCGCCTGGGCCGCGCTGGGCGTGGCGGCGGCCTGGTGGCCGGCCCTGGTACCGGTATGGCAAGGCGTGGGCCTGGCCGTCGTGCTGGCCGCCTGCGCCGACGCCTGGATGTCGCGCCGCCTCCCTCCATTGCGGGTCGAACGCGAACTGGCCGGCGTCTGGCCGGTCGGCGTCTGGAACAATGTCACGCTCAAGCTGCACAACGAAGGCAGCGCCACCCTGGTGCTGGACCTGTACGACGACTATCCGACCGCCTGGAACATGCTTGGCCTGAGCCACAGCAGCGCCATCGCGCCGGGCGCCTTTGCCGCCGTGACCTACAAGCTGTGCCCCGACCGCCGCGGCCAGGCCCGTTTCGGCCAGGCCCACCTGCGCGTGGCCTCGCCCCTGCGCCTGTGGCAGCGCATCCACCGCATCGGGCCCGAGAATACGGTCAAGGTGTTCCCGGATTTTTCGCAGCTGCTGGGGCACACCCTGAGCGCGACCGACCGCCGCTCGCCGCAGGCCGGGGCGATTCGCAAACGAAGGCGCGGCGAAGGCACCGACTTCCGCCAGCTGCGCGAGTACCGCCAGGGCGACAGCCTGCGCTCGATCGACTGGAAGGCCACCGCGCGCCGCAACAAGCCAATCACCCGCGAATACCAGGAAGAGCGCGACCAGCAGGTCGTGTTCCTGCTCGATACCGGGCGCCGCATGCTGGCGCGCGACGACCTGACGACCCACTTCGACCACGCACTGAACGCCGTCCTGACGCTCGGCTTCCTGGCCCAGAAACAGGGCGACGCGGTGGGCCTGATGACCTTCGGCGGCGAGACGCGCTGGCTGGCGCCGCTCAAGGGCCGGGTCGGGCTGGACCGTCTGCTGGCGGGCGCCTACGACCTGCAGCCGACCGAAATGGCGCCCGACTACACGCGCGCCGCGACCGACCTGCTCAGCCGCCTGTCCAAGCGCGCCTTTGTGGTCATCATCACCAACCTGCGCGACGAAGATGACAACGCCCTGCGCGCAGCCTGCGAGCTGATGTCGACCAAGCACCTGGTGATGTGCGCCAGCCTGCGCGAGAAAGTCATGGACCGCGTGCATGCGGAACCGGTGCAGGACCTGCCCGGCGCGCTGCGCTACAGCGCCACCGTGCACTACCTGCAGCAGCGGCGCGAAGCGATCCTGCGCCTCGGCATCCGCGCCGACCGCCTGATCGATATCACGCCTGAGAAACTGAGCCTGGCGCTGGTGAACCGCTACCTCGACATCAAGGAAAGCGGCCAGCTGTAATCAGCGCCCGAGCGGCGCCTGCACAGGTGCCGGCGTGCTGTTCTGGGCAGCGGCGCGGGCTTTCAGGGTGTAGCTCTGATAGGCCGGAATCGCGATCGCGGCCAGAATACCGACAATGAAAACCGGTACCAGGAAAGCCGCGGCGATGGTCCCGCCCGTATTCGGCGACGGCGCCGGTCCGTAGGTATTCGGTCCTTCACTGCCCTTGGCAAACACCAGCCACAGCGCCACCAGCATGTTCAGATAAGGCACCAGCGCCAGCAAGGCCAGCCAGCTGTTGTGGTCCATGTCATTCAGACGGCGGCGCGCGGCGATGCAGGGCACGAGCCAGATCATCAGCAAACTCAGCAGCGGGGCCCACTTCGCTAAGCCGAACACGGCCGCCCCGGCGCCGACCAGCATCCCGGGTATCAAGGCCAGGGCGCCGTAGGCCACCGAGTAGGCAATGTAGCGCACCCGGCCAATGCGGCCGGTCAGCGAGAAGACGGCGGGTTCATAGGTCTCGGCGCCGGATTCGAGCCGGCTCAGGTCCGCGGTCGGCGCTGCGTAAGGGTTGCTCAAGATCGGGCTCCTTGGAAGGGGAAATGTTGTCGCACGATAATACTATCAGCCGTGCCGCTTGTGTCGGGTCATTCGCACCTCCGCGCCGCCGGACGCCGGCAAGACCTGTACCGTACCGGACTGCGCTTGCGTTTTCACGTGGTCCTGGTAGGCGGGAATAGCGATCGCCGCAAGAACGCCAGCCAGGCCGATGGCGGGAATCGACAGGGTTGCGCCGAGTACCAGTGCGCGCGTGTTAGGCGCCGGCGCAGGGCCATACAGGTTGGCGGCCTCGTCGCCGGTACCGAACAGCAGGAACAATCCGGGAATAATGTTGAGGTAGGGCACCACCATAAAGACGCTCCACCAGCCACTCCATTGCATGTCGTTCAGGCGACGCGTATGCAAGGCAAAGTTGAAAACCAGAAGGGGGAGCACCAGGAGCAGACCGATGACGGGCAGCACCAGCACCAAACACATCAAACCCAGGTAGCCCAGGTTGTACGCGAGGTAACGCAGGCGTCCGATCCGGCCGCGCAATGAAAACATCCGCGGCGTGTAGGTCTGGACGTCGTCGAGGACAGGCGTCAGACTGGCGGTCGGTGCGGCGTAGGGATTGTGCACGGCGGGCTCCGTTGCATCTCTGCAAGTTTATCGAACCACCATGCTAGGAGCGCGGTGGTTCGACGGATACCCGTTGCGTCAAGACTTGTTGCTCTTGCGCCGAAGCTGTTGCTTTCGGCGCAGATGATCAAGGCTGGCCGGTGGTGGCTGCCTTCATGACATAGGACTGGTAGGCGGGCAGTGCGATCGCAGCACCAATACCGAGAACGACCATGATCACAAACGGCAGCCATGCGCCCAGGATGATGGCCTTGGTATTCGGCGACGGTGCCGGGCCGTAGCTGTTGGAACCGGCGGTACCGGGACCGAAGACCAGCCATAATCCAAAGAAAAAGTTAACCAGTGGAATCAGCGTCAGGATCGACAGCCAGCCGGTCTGGTTCATGTCGTTCAGGCGGCGAATCGCCATGATGAAGCCGACCCCCAGCGCGGGAATGTAGATGATCATGCCCAGCATGGCGAGGAGCGGGTTGATCAGCGCGAGCACGCCGGTCACCAGGGCCGCCGCGAACACCAGCGCCAGACTCAGCACCATGGTGTAGCAAAGATAGCGTACACGGCCGATGCGTCCGTTTACCGCCAGCATTTTCGGCGTGTAGGTCTGACCGTCGTTGACGAGCTGGGACAGATCGGCCGCCGGGGCGGCATAAGGATTACTCAAGGTAGACTCCGTTTCTTAACTAGTAAGGTTATTTAAACCACAATAGTACATGTAACGGAGCACGCCGGATAGGCGCTTGTTGACGGCGGTTGTAATGGCAACACAGGCAGGGCGACACCATGCCCGGGGTTCAGCGCACCGTCTGACGCGGACGCACGTAATTCGGGGAGCTCGTCAGATAAGGTGTGGGCCCCATTCTTCCGACATAAAACATGATGAACAGTGAGACCAGCACGCCGGTAAGGAGCAGCGCCTGCCTGGCCTCGCCGCGGTGGTCGGGACGGGACAGAAACATGGCGCTGGCGGGGGCTGAATAGGGATTGTGCATGGCGGACTCCTCGGAAAGTGTGCGCAGGATTGCTGCTTCACACTAACTGCCGAGGCGTCCTTGATACTTGCCAAAGCACAAATACGCGAGGGGCCGCGTTTGCACTAGCGCACAGGCTTGACCTTGGCCGCTGCCTCACGCGCGTGCCGGCGCGCGGTGTCCACATCGGCCGCCGTGGCCAGCGCCACGCCCATGCGGCGCCGCGCGAACGATTCCGGCTTGCCGAACAGGCGGATATCGGTGCCCGGCACCGACAAGGCATCGGCCACGCCCTCGAAGGCAATCGCCTTGGCATCGTGCTGGCCATAGATGACCGCCGACGCCGCCGGCGCGCGCAGCGACACATCCACCGGCAGGCCGAGAATGGCCTTGGCGTGGATTTCGAACTCGCTCTGCACCTGGCTGGCCAGGGTCACCATGCCGGTATCGTGCGGACGCGGGCTCACTTCCGAGAACCACACCATCTCACCCCTGACGAACAGCTCCACCCCGAACAGTCCCAGCCCGCCCAGCTCCGCCGTGACCGCGGCCGCGATATCGCGCGCGCGGGCCAGCGCCAGGGTGTCCATCGGCTGCGGCTGCCACGATTCGACATAGTCGCCGCGCACCTGCAGGTGTCCCACCGGTTCGCAGAACTGGGTCGTCACCTGCCCGCCGGCGCCGATCGAGCGCACCGTCAGCAAGGTGATCTCGTAATCGAAATCGACGAAGCCTTCCACGATCACCCGGCCCGAGTCGACCCGGCTGCCTTCGGCGGCATAGGTCCAGGCCTCCTTGACGTCGGCCGCGCTGTCGAGTTTCGACTGGCCCTTGCCGGACGAAGACATGATGGGCTTGACCACGCAGGGAAAGCCGATCGCGGCGCACGCTTCCTCCAGCTCAGCCAGGCTGCTGGCGAAGCGGTAGGGCGAGGTCGCCACGCCCAGCTGTTCGGCGGCCAGGCGGCGGATGCCTTCGCGGTTCATGGTCAGCGCGGCCGCGCGCGCGGTGGGGATGCAGGTGATCTTGCCTTCGGCTTCCAGTGCGACCAGGGTGCCGGTGGCAATCGCCTCGATTTCCGGCACGATCAGGTCGGGCTGCTCCAGGGCGATCAGGGCGGCCAGCGCGGCGCCGTCCGTCATGTCGATCACGTGGGAACGGTGCGCCACCTGGTGGCCGGGCGCGTTGGCGTAGCGGTCCACGGCGATTACCTCGACGCCCAGGCGCTGCAAGGAAATGATCACTTCCTTTCCGAGTTCGCCCGAGCCAAGCAGCATGACCTTGGTCGCGGTGGAAGATAAAGGGGTGCCGAGGCGGATGGGCGTCATGGTTGGGCTCTTGAAAGTGAATGGATATTCGGTGCCGGCTGTGTACAGGAGGTGTTACATAAGCAGAGGTGTTACATAAGCAGATACACAGCGCGCGAGGTGCTATTGTCGCGCGCTTTTGGTTTTCCGGCTGGTGCCACGCCGTTTTCCGGGCCCGACTGCCCCGCGCTTCGCACCGCCATGGTGCAAACAAAATAAGGCTCGTTGTATTTTGTTCACTGCACCCCGGGCTGAGTGTGAATACATAGACATCCTGTCGATCTGTCTATACATTCATCATCGGCAACGTTAAGTATTGACAAGTTGCCGCTACAAAAAATATAACTGGAAACGGAAGCGACACCCAAGGCCTCGGCTTTTCCATTCGATCAAACTGCAATCGCTTTGAAAGATTTCTCATGAAGAAGACTTTTCCAATCGCAGTACTGCTGTTTTCCACCGGCGGCGTAGCCGCTGCACAGGATGCACCGACCCCACCACCGGCCGCAGCGGACGAAATCAAGCAAGCCCCTCCACCTCCCCCCGCTCCACCGCCGGCTCCCGCTCCCGGCGAAGAAATCCAGAAAGTCGTCATCGTTTCCACCGGCAGCCGCGGCTCGCAGCGCACCGTCGTCGATGCCCCCGTCCCGGTCGATATCATCTCCACCAAGGACCTGAACAAAACCGGCCAGGCCTCGCTCGACAAGGCACTGGCCATGCGCGTGCCCTCGTTCACGACCGTGCAGACCCCGGTCAACGACGCCACCTCGCTGCTCGATCCCTACGAGATCCGCAACATGGGGCCTAGCCGTGCGCTGATCCTCATCAACGGCAAGCGCAAGAACGCCAGCGCCCTGATCTACACGCAAACTTCGCCAGGCCGCGGCGAAAGCGGCGCCGACATTTCCGCCATTCCGCAGGACGCCATCAAGCGCATCGAAGTGCTGCGCGATGGCGCCTCGGCCCAATACGGCTCGGACGCCATCGCCGGCGTCGTCAACATCATCCTGAAGGATAATCCGCAAGGCGGCAGCCTGACCGCGCGCGCCGGCGTGACCCACGAGGGCGACGGCAAGATGGGCGGCTTGAGCCTGAACCACGGCGTGCCGCTGTCGGACCGCGGCTTCGTCAACTACACGCTCGACATCTCGAAGGTCGGCCTGGCCGAGCGCTCCGGCATCGTCGATGCGCGCGGTGAAGCGTCCGACTTCGGCGCCGATCTGCAGAAAGACGTGCTGCCCTTCCTGTCCAAATTTCCGACCGCAGGCAACATCAACGGCTCGCCCGAAACCAAGTCCTCCAAGTTCCTGGTCAACAGCCGCCTCGACATCAACGAAAACGTCAGCATCTACGGTAACGCGGCCTATGTCAAAAAGCAGGTCGACAGCTTCGCCAACTACCGCACGCCCTACTGGCGCACCACCGACTTCGGACTGCTGCACGCGGCCGGCTCGCCTTACCTCGGCTACGGGCCTGAGTTCGTCGGCAAGCTCGATGACTACAACGCCACCCTGGGCGCCAAGCTGACCTGGGCCGACTGGACCGGCGACGTCAGCGTCACCGTCGGCGGCAACAAGCAAGCCTACAACGTCTACAACTCGATCAACCGCGGCATCGAAAACGCCCGCCTGGACGCCATCGCCGCCGGCAAGACGCCCGGCCCGCGCTCGCCCACCAGCTTCGACGTCGGCGGCACGCGCTTTCGCCACATCGTCGTCAACGGCGACGCCTCCAAGCAGTTGAGCGACACCACCAGCCTGTACATGGGGACCGAACTGCGCAAGGAACGCTACGACCTGATTCCAGGCGAGCCGACCTCCTACCTCGAAGGCGGCGCCGACTCCTACGGCGGCAACGACATCGCCAATGCCCTCTCGGCCGACCGCAACAACTACGGCATCTACGCCGGCAGCATGTTCAACATCACCGACGCCCTGCTGCTCGACGCCACCGGCCGCTTTGAAAAGTACAGCGACTTCGGTAATGCCACCGTCTGGAAACTGAGCTCGCGCTACAAGGCCAGCAAATCGCTGACCCTGCGCGCATCGGCATCGACCGGTTTCCGCGCACCGTCGCTGCACCAGATCTACACGCAGAAGAAGCAGAACTCCTTCGTGGCCGGCGGCGCGATCCAGGTGTCGGGTCTGTCGAACAACCTGGCCCAGGAACTGCGCGACCTGCAAGTGGACTTCCTCAAGCCTGAGAAGTCGCGCAACATCACCCTGGGCATGGGTTTGACGCCGGATGCGAACACCAGCCTGACCCTGGACTTCTATCACATCGCGCTCAAGGACCGCATCATCCTGGGCAAGGAGATCAAGCCGACCGGCGTGGCCACCAACGAACTGGATAAAATCCTCAAGCGCCAGGGGATCGTCTCGCTGAGCTTCTTCACCAATGCGGTCGACACCATCACCTCCGGCATCGACATTGTGGCCAGCCGCCGCAATATCCCGCTGGGCGACGCCAGGATGGCGCTCAACTTCTCGAGCAACTACACCTTCAAGAACGAGCGTGACGGCGAGGTGCGCAATGTGCCGAAGATCGCCGCCACCGGCCAGTCGGTACTCGACGCGACCCAGGAAGCGCTGATGTTCACCTCGCGGCCGAAGCACAAATCGGTGCTCGGGATCGATGTGGACTACGCCAGGATCAACTACTCGCTCAATAACACGGTGTACGGCCCGACCCAGTTCCGCAATGCCGGCATGGACGAGAACCTGTCGATCAAGTTCAAGACCAAGACAGTCACGGACTTTGCGATCAACTACCAGCTGACCGACAACATGACCTTGTCGTTCAACGTGAACAATATGTTCGACGTGACGCCGAAGTGGGATTTCAAGCCGGTCAACGACACGACCAAGGGTGCGGCGATTTTGTCGAGCACGACCAAGGATGCCTACGGGATGACCCCGCGCGAGGTGCAATCGAACCTGATCACCTTCAACGGACGCTATCCGATCGTGACCTACGACGGCTCGCATTTCAGCCAGCTGGGACGCATGTACAACATGTCGCTGAACGTGCGGTTCTAATTGCCGAAGCCCGCGCACGCGGGCTTTTTGCCGAGGCCCGCGCACGCGGGCTTGTTACCGGGGCCCGCTGACGCGGGCCTTTTGCTTTCGTAGGTCGGAAAAGCGCAGCGCCTTCCGACGTTCGCGGCATGCCGTCATGCGGCTCACGCGATGAACGTCGGAAGGCGCTTCGCTTTTCCGACCTACCAAAGCCACATCAGCGCCGCTGGCCTCTCACCTGGAATCTGGTCGCGGCGACCACCTTGTCCTGCGCATCGACCAGCTTCAACTCGTGCGCACCGTTCACCGGACGCCACGCCACTTCCTGCTCCGCCGGCCCCAGCGCCTTGTCATCGAGCCGCCAGCTCAACCCCTGCCCCGCCTGCGCCCGAAAAATGACCCGCTCCAGCGCCTCAGGAATATCCGGGTCGATCGCAATCACACTCTGCTCACCCGGATACAGGATGCGCGGCGTGCGCTCCCCGCCGGCCACCAGACTGACCACCGCGCTCTCGGTCCCGCGCACGAACCACTCGCTGCGCGCCGCCTCCACCGCCGGCTGGTACGCCACCTGCTGCCGCACCACGCCCGCCGGTGCCGCCGGTGACCGGCTGCCTTGAGATCGGTGCAGATAATCGACCACGTCGCGCCACACGGGCGCCGCACCGGTCACGCCCGACACATCCCACATCGGCTGACCATCGAAATTGCCGACCCAGACCGCCACCGTGTAGTGCTCAGTCCAACCCACGCACCAGTTGTCGCGCATGTCCTTGCTGGTGCCGGTCTTGACCGCGCTCCAGAACGAAGTCGCCAGCTCGTTTTTCAGGCCAAAGGTCAGGCTGCGCGCCGCGCGGTCCGACAGGATATCGGCAATGATGAAAGTGGAGCGCGCATCGAGCACGCGCCGCTTTTGCTCGGGCGCGCGCGGCTGCAAGCTGGGCGTACCCGCCATGCCGCCGTTGGCCAGGGTGCGGTAGGCATTGGCCAGATCCAGCAGGCTCACTTCGCTCGCGCCCAGCGCCAGTGAATAGCCGTAGTAATCGGCGCTCTGCGTCAGGCTGGAAAACCCGAGCGCGCGCAGACGTTCATGGAAGCGGTCCAGTCCCGCCAGCATCAGGGTGCGCACCGCCGGCACATTGAGCGAGCTGGCCAGGCTGGTACGCGTGCTGACAAAGCCCTTGAACATGCGGTCGTAATTCTGCGGGATGTACAGGCCGGTGGAGGTCGAAATATCGACCGGCGAATCGTCCTGCAGCGAGGCGGCCGTAATGAGCCCCTGCTCCATCGCCATCTGGTACAGGAAGGGCTTGAGGGTGGAGCCGGCCTGGCGCAGCGCCAGCACGCCATCGACTTCACTGGCCCCGCCATTGGCCACATAGGCCAGGATCTCGCCGCTGGCATTGTCCATGACCACCACCGCACCATCGTTGACGTTACGCTCACGCAGCGCCATCAGGTGCTGGCGCAGCACATCCTGGGCCTGGCGCTGCAAGAGCGCGTCGAGTGTGCTGCGCACCTGCTGGCCGGCACCCTGCAGCAGGCGCTGGGCCACCTGGGGCGCGGGGGTGAGCAGCGCGCGCGCGGCCGGACGGCTCAAGGCCAGCGACACTTCCCACTCAATGGCGTTGCAGCTGGCCTGGGCCTTCATCTCGGCGGCCAGGGTGCAGGCGCGCCTGGTGACCGCCCTGGCGGGCGCCGAGGGTGCGCGCAGCAGGCTGGCCAGGATGATACTTTCGGTCTGGTTCAATCCCGACGCGGCCTTGCCGAACAAGCCTTGCGACGCGGCCGCGATGCCCTGCAGCTCACCGCGAAACGACACCAGGTTCAGATAGGCTTCCATGATCTGGGCCTTGCTCCAGCCGGCTTCGAGCTCGCGCGCGGCCATGGCCTGGTCCCATTTCTGCCCCAGGCTGCGCCCGCCCGCACCGGCGCGCAGACGTTCGTCCAGCAGCGACGAGAGCTGCATGGTGATGGTGGAGGCGCCGCGCGGGCGGGTGCGGAACAGATTGTCCCAGGCCGCCTTGCCCAGCGCTTCGATGTCCACGCCGCCGTGTTCCATGAAGCGCCGGTCCTCGGCCTGGACCAGGGCCGAGCGCATCGCCGGCGAGATATCGGCCAGCGCCACCCAGGGCAGACGCCGCACGCCATGGTCGATGCGCAGCGACTGGATGGGCACACCCCCGCGGTCGAGCAGTTGCGCCTCCGACGAGCGGTAGGCCGCCTTGACCTGCTCCGGGGTCGGTGCGGCCAGCGCCTGGGCACAGGCCGCAAACAGCAGTACTGCAAGCTTCATCAGGGGCCGACCTCGAACTGGGCATTCGGCAGGTCGCCGAACATCTCAGGACTGTACATCGCTTCGACGTGGGTCGGCGGCAGGCTGAAACTGCCCTGGTTATTCAGGCGAACCGTGTACTCCACGCTGAATTTGCCTTTGGGGACAAAGCTGTAATACGCGCGGAAGCCGTCGAAGCTGCGCTCCTCGAACACGGGACGGATCCAGCCGGCCTGGCGTTCGCCGCCGGTGGCGATCTGCGAATCGCGTCCCAGGCCGGTGCCCAGCACGCTGGCGCTGGCCGGAATCGGATCGTCCACCACCACCCAGGTCATGTCGGCCTGCGCTTCCAGGTCCAGGCGCACGCGGTAGATGTCGCCGTGCGACCAGGCTCCCTTGAGCTTCTGTTCAACCGGCGTCACGGTGCGCAGGATACGGTAGCCGCTCGACAAGGGCGTCTTGAGCGGGATGGCGGCCATGCTCTGTACCGTCGCCCAGGGCTTGCCAGTACCGGAGTGGCTCAGCGCCAGCTCGGCCGCGCCTTGTGGCCAGGGCTGGGTCACGGTGCTGGTGCCGCGCGCATTCCAGTTGGTTTCCTTGACGGTGTTCCCGACGCGCACGCTGCTGGCGCCCGTTACCGGCACAGATTCGAACTTGGTCGAGAATTTTTCGATCGCCATCACGCCCCAGGCATTGGCCACCGTGGTGCCCCAGCGTCCCTTGTGCTGGCGCCCAAGGGTGCCGCGCGCCAGACGGCCCATGTCCGCTTGCCAGGCCGGGTTGTCCAGCATGGCCAGCAGCAGGCGGTTGGCGTTGACATCGGCGGACGCCATCAGCCACCACCAGTCGTCCGAGCGTTCGGTCGAAAAGCCCATGGTGGTGCCCTGCATGTTCAGGCGCGACTTGAGTATCTGCCCCACCTGGGCCAGCTTCTCGTTACGGCCCGGCAGCCCGGGGCTGCGCTGCAGCACCAGGTACCAGTCGATGACGGCCGACGTCGGCCACAGGTTCGGCTCGACCGAGAACGATTCGAGCGCGTCGGCCTTGACCGGGTGCGAACGCGACAAAGCTTCCAGCGCCGCCATCTTGCGCACGGCCACATCGGCGGTGGCCAATGCGGACCGGCGCAGGGTGCGGCCCTGGACGAAGTTGAGCAGGCCGTCTTCCATACGCGTCTTGAGCTCCGCCGGAATCGCATAACCGGCTTCGCTGGACACGCTCAGGATGTAAGCAGTGAGGGTGTCGCCGCCTTCCGTCATCGACGGGAAGTACTTGACCAGGCCTTCGCCGTCAAGGTGTGCGGGCAGGCTGGCCACGGCCGCCTTCCACAGCGCCGCATCGCGCAGCGCCACCGCGCGCGAGACCTTTTGCTCGAAGCAGGTGTAGGGATAGGCGTTCATGAATTCGCGCACGCCGGGCAGTTCGTTGGCCAGGCGCGCGCTGAAGTTGGTGACGATGCCGCCGCGGCCGGCAATCGCGTCCGCCGGCGCCTGTATCTTCATGGTCTGCGGCCCATCGAGCTGCAGCAGGGTGGCCTGGATGGTCCGCACCGGCACCGCCGCCATCACCTTCTGGCTGACCTTGAGCCGGTCGCTGGCGCCCTCGCCTGCCTTGGCGTCGACTTCCCACGCCAGCGCCTTCACGCCCATCGGCACCTGGTAATCCCAGCTCACTTCCTGGGCCTGTCCGGGCGCCAGCGTGATGGCCTGGCGCGCCAGTGCGCGTGCCGCGGCACCGTCGCCGCTCACGCGCGCGCCCAGGTCGACCTTCATCTCGGCGGCCGTGGTGTTACGCAGGGTGAAGCCGGCGCGCAGGCGGTCGCCCTCGCGCACCAGGCTTGGCAAGCCGGGCATGACGATCAGGTCCTGGGTGCTGCGGATATCGGTTCCGCCGGTGCCGAACAAGCCGGTGCCGCCGCTGGCCACGGCCACAATCCGAAAGCCCGTGATGGAGTCGTTGATCGGCACTTCCACCTGCGCCATGCCGTTCGCGTCCAGGCTGACCGTGGCTTTCCAGAACAGCAGCGTATCGAACAGTTCGCGGCTGCCCTTGCCGCCTCCGCCGCCCGCGGCCACCGCCTTGCGCCCGAAGTGGCGCTTGCCCACCACCTGCATCTGCGCGGTCGAGGTTTCAACCTGCAGAATGCGTTCCCCCATCATCGCGTCGAGCAGGTTCCAGCTGGTGTTCGGCATGAGTTCGAGCAGGCCCGCATCGACCGCCGCCAGAGCGACTTCCGAGCCGGCCGGCAGTGCCGTGCCGTCCGCGCGCGCCACCTTGACCGTGACGGAAGCCTTGTCGCGCACCTTGTAGGCTTGCTTGTCGGTGGTGACATCGACCTTGAGCTCATGCGCCTTCCAGCCCACCCGCATCGGGGCGATGCCCAGTTTATAGGCCGGTTTGCCCAGGTCCACCAGCGCGGTCGGCTGGACGCCCGCCACCCGGCCGCGCACCACCAGGGCGGACACGAACACGTTCGGCGCGTAACTGCCCTTGACCGGAATAGTGAACGCCGGCGTCTTGCCGGAGATGCGCCGCACATAGGTGTCGAGGATGCCTTCGCGTTCGACCGTGATCAGCACAGTCGCATCGCGGAACGGGCTGCGCACCTGGAAGGTCGCGGTCTCGCCCGGCTCGTAGCGCTTGGCCGACGGCAGCAGGTCGATGCGATCGTTGTCGCTGGCCTGGAACCACCAGTCGGCGCTGCCCGCCACCCACACGTCGCGCTGGGTGCTGGCCGTGCGCTGCTCGCCATCGACCGTGCGCGCGCGCAGGATCAGGTTGCCGTCGGCGGGCGCCTTGACCTCGCAGAAGAGCAGGCCCTTGGCATCGGTGCGGCCTTCACAGGCTTTGCCGAGCAGTTTGACTTCGCTGCTGTTCTCGTACGAGTAAAAGCCGCCCATCAGGCGCCGCCGGTGCGAGTAGGTCAGGCGCTGGAAAAAGTCGACCGCCACCTGGGCGTTCGCGACCGGCTTGCCGCTGGTGTCCACCACCACCGCCTGGAACTTGAGCGCATCGCGCGACAGCGCCCAGTCGTCCGGCTTGATGCCGATGACGTAGTTCGAGGGCCACAGTGCGATGCGGGTCGATGCCGACAGGGTTTCGCCGTTGGCGTCCTGGTAGCTCAGTTCGGCCAGCAGATCCTTGGGTTTGTCGACCTTGGGCAGCTGGTCCAGTCGCACACGCGCGCCACCAGCCTTGTCCAGGGTCAGGGAGCGGGTGCGGATATCGCTGCTGGCGCGCTGGCCCGAGCCGCTTTCGTCTCCCGCGTCTTCACCCTCCCATTCTCCCTCGTCATCGTCGAAGTAGCCGGTGTTCTTTTCCACGCCTTCCTTGACGTCGCCGGCTGCGAAGGCAAAGCCGTCGTAGCCATCGAAGCTGATGCCCTTCTCCTGCATCACGGTGCGCAGCTTGACCGGCGCGAACGAAGCACCACCGCCCGCCAGGTAGTTGACCTGGACGTCCAGGTCCACCGCCGTCGCGCCCACGGCCGCCTTTTTGGGGCCGCTCATGATGGCTTTCATGGTCGGCACGCGGAACTGCTCAACGCGGAAGGAGCCGGCCTGGTGTTCGCCGATCATCACATCGTAGGTGCCTTGCTTGGCGGCGGAGGGAATCGCCCAGTTGCCTTCGGCCGTGCCGGTCGCGCTCCATGCCAGCGGCAGTTCGAATTTTTCGTCGCTGCCCTGGTGCACCAGGGTGACCTTGGTGGCGGCGGCCGCGCTGCCGGTGCTGGCAAGCTCGATGCCTTTGCTACTGTGGCGGCGCAGGAAGTGCTTCATGTGTACGGTTTCCCCGGCCCGCAGCAAGGTGCGGTCGAATACCGTGGACACCAGGGTGGTGTCGGCGGCCACATGCACCGGCAGGTTGAAGCGCCAGGATTCGATACCGTTCTGCCAGCCCGACATGGTAAAGGTGAAGTCATCGCCGCTGCGCGCGCTGATGTAAAAGTCGCGTGCGCGCTTGCATTCCGGCTGGACCAGCGCCTTGCCGATGCGGGCAATGCCGTTGCTGTCGGTCGCGCCTTTCCAGACCACCGCGCCGGCGCAGTCGCGCACCGCCACCGCGGCCTTGGCGACCGGCTGGCCCTTGTCCAGCGAGGTGACCCACACCAGCGAGGATTCGGCGCCGCGCTTGAAGTGGGCGGCCATATTGGTCACCAGTGCGGACGACTGGATGTAGGCCTTGGCGTTCTTCTTGTCGATCAGGGCCGCGCCCAGCATCGGGCTTTCCAGTTCGACGATGTAAAAGCCCGGCTTGGGCAGCGGGATGCCGATCACCTCGAAAGCCGCGGCGCCATTCGGCTTGGGCAGGGCGAACTGCTCCACCGACCCGGTCTTGGCGCTGGCCAGCAGGGACTTGCGGATATCGTCGCCATACAGCTCTGACGGCATGCTGCCATAGCCGCCCGACATGCGGCGTATCCACGCCACCACGTCCTTGTCCTGCTCGTCGCTTGGGCCGCCCACCTTGACCATGCTGCCGGAGGTGCGCATGCGCCCGGCGATGTTCGCCTCCACATTGCGCACGGTGACCGGCAGCATGCGGTCGCCAATCGATTCGATGATGCCGAAGCGCGCCGGGAATTTGACCAGCGGCGGCTGTTCGTCGGTGCGCACGGTCAGTGGAAACTGGGCCTGGTTGCGCAGGCTGCGGCCCGCATCGTCCTTGACGGCGGCGGGCAGGTTCAGTTTGAATTCGGTCTTTTCCGGGAAAGGGCCGGCGAATTGCATATCGGTCAGGTGCGTGGCCTTGGCTTCTTCCTTGTCGAAAGTGGGACGATAGACCTTGCCGCCGCCGGTCAAGGTGATCGCCTCGGCATCGGCGCGCGCCAGCGGTGCGCTGAACGCCAGCCGCATCGGCAGGAACGGAATGCAGTCCGACTTGACCTTGACCCGGTCGCAGCGGAAGGTGGCGTTGAAATCGGCGCGGGTGCGGTAGGCCAGGGTCTGGTCGGCGGTGGTCGCCAGGCCGTTCGGCGCCGCAATCCCCTTGCCCCATACCAGCGCGACCTTGGCCTTGGCCGGAAAGCTGCGCTTGCACTGCAGGACCACGAAAGGCAAGGCATCCTTGCGCTTGTTCGCCACCGCGATCGTGCTGCGCCAGACGATGCCGCGCGCCTTGAAGTACACATGCAAGTGGCGCTCGATGAAGTTCTTGCGCGCGGCCAGCACCTGCTCGCGTTCGGCGCCGCCAATCAGGCGCACCGGGATTTTTTCATTGATGCCCTCCGCGCGGCACCAGGTGTTCGCCAGCACGCTGTCCTCGCGCGCCAGTGCATCGAGGCCAAGCACGAAGATCTGGTTCTCGTCGACCTGCTGGCCTTCGCGCGGCGACATCTCCACCACCGCCGGACCGCCGGTATCGAACACGAAGGGTTTGTCACCGCTGACCGGCTTGGCCGCGACATCCTGCAGTCCGGGCTTGAGGGTGAAGCTGCAGCGTACGCCGGCCGGCAGGTCGCGCTCGAAGTCAAAGCTCCAGTTGCGGCCATCGATCCAGCGGCCCACGCCTTTTTCGGGGCAATCCACCGTGAAGGGGTCGGCCAGGCGCAGGTCGCCGAAGGGTACCGCCTGGGCACTGAAGCGCGCCGTCACCTGGCGCACTTCCTTGACCGTGCCCTGCGGGGTGAAGGCCTCGACCGTGGTCTGGGCGAACGCGGATGGAGGCAGGCACAGCATGGATACCAGGCCCACGATGCGAGGCAACAGGCGGGGTGAAAAGCGCATTTTTTCTCCGGCGGGATCAAGCGGATAGGAGGGCACGATCGAGGCGGCGATCGAGGACAAACCAGTGTTGCAAACATAGCTATGCCTGTCAACAATATTAAAGTTCTGACATGTTATAAGCGCCAAATTCTCTACAGCATGTCTAGTGCGCCGCAGCAAATTTGCCTATAGAATGATTGATCCCCTGCCGTCCGCGCGCCCTGCCGCGCAGGTGCAGACATTATTTTTCCAAGGCGCCCATGAGCATCAATCCCCTGCTGATCCTGAACCTGGCCGTCGCGGCGGCCGTGTGCTTTCTGCTCTACAAGATGCAGCAGAGCCATGTCTCGTTCACCAAGCGGGTCTTCACCGGACTCGGACTGGGCGTGGTGCTCGGCGCCGCCTTCCAGCTGATCTACGGCAACCCCTCGGCCATCATCACCGACACCAATGCCTACCTGGACATCGTCGGCACCGGCTATGTCAAACTGCTGCAGATGATCATCATGCCGCTGATTATGGTGTCGATCATCTCAGCCATCCTCAAGCTGCGCGATGCCTCGTCCCTGGGCAAGATCAGCGCCCTCACGATCGGCATCCTGATGCTCACGACCACGGTCGCCGCGCTGATCGGCATTCTGATGGCCAAGTTGTTCGGCCTCACGGCGGTGGGCCTGACCGCCAGCGCGGCGGAAGTGGCGCGCGGCCAGTACATGCAGGGTTCGCTCACCACCGCCAACGCGATTTCCTTGCCGAGCATGATCCTCAGCTTCATCCCCGCCAATCCCTTCCTCGACATGACGGGCGCGCGCAAGACCTCGACCATTGCGGTGGTGCTGTTCTCGATTTTTGTCGGCGTGGCCGCGACCGGGATTTCCGCGAAGCAGCCGCAGATCTTCGCATCCTTCGCCCACTTCATCAAGGTCGCGCACGTGATCGTGATGCGCATGGTGACCCTCGTGCTACGCCTGACCCCGTTCGGCGTGTTCGCACTGATGACCCAGGTCCTGGCCAGTTCCAGCCTGGACAGCATCCTGAAGCTGCTCAGCTTCGTGATGGCCTCCTACAGCGCCCTGATCCTGATGTTCTGCGTGCACCTCTTGATCATCACCGGCGTCGGCCTGAATGCCGCGCGCTACGTGAAGAAAATCTTCCCGGTGCTGGCCTTCGCCTTCACCTCGCGCACCAGCGCCGGGGCGATTCCCATGTCGGTGCAAACCCAGACCGCGCGCCTTGGCACGCCGGAAGGCATCGCCAACTTCGCCGCCTCCTTCGGCTCGACCATCGGCCAGAACGGCTGTGCCGGCATCTACCCGGCCATGCTGGCGGTAATGATCGCGCCGACGGTCGGGATCGATCCCTTCACCTTCGCTTTCATCGCCCCGCTGCTGGCCATTGTCACGGTCGGTTCGGTCGGTGTGGCGGGCGTCGGCGGCGGTGCCACGTTCGCGGCCCTGATCGTACTGTCGGCAATGAACCTGCCGGTGGCGCTGGCGGGCCTGCTGATTTCGATCGAGCCGCTGATCGACATGGGCCGCACGGCGCTCAACGTGAGTGGCTCCATCACGGCGGGCACCGTCACCAGCCGCCTGATGGGCCAGACCGACATGGCCGTGTTCGACAGCGATGCGGATCTGAACGTGGACAGCGAAGGACAGGCGGCCTGGATGCAGGAAAAATCGGAAAGCCGCATCGCTATCGTGCGCTGATCGCCGGCCGAATCCGTCTATGATGACGTCGTGTCAACATCTACGGCGGACAGGCGATGGAACAAAAATGGCCACAGCAAATCTGGCTGGTAAGGCACGGACAAAGCGCCGGTAACGTCGCGCGCGATGCGGCCGAGGCCGCGGCAGGCTTGCTGATCGACATCGCCGAGCGCGATGTCGATGTACCGCTCTCGCCGCTGGGCGTCGAACAGGCCCACGCACTGGCCGCCTGGTTCGCCGCCATGCCGGAAGCCGAGCGTCCCAACGTGGTGCTGCACTCGCCCTACGTACGCGCGGCCGAGACCGCCCGCATCGTGATGCAGCACATGGGCCCTACTAATATGATGGCGGTGCAGGTGGACGAGCGTTTGCGCGAGAAGGAATTCGGCATCCTCGACCGTCTCACCACCCTGGGCATTTCGCACAAATACCCCGAGCTGTACGAGCAGCGCCAGCACGTGGGCAAGTTCTACTTCCGCCCGCCCGGCGGCGAAAGCTGGTGCGACGTGATCCTGCGCCTGCGCAGCATCGTCGATACGATTACGCGCGAATTCTGCAAGGAACGCGTGCTGATCGTCGGCCACCAGGTCACGGTCAACTGTTTCCGCTACCTGCTCGAACGCCTGGACGAATCTTCGATCCTGGCTTTCGACCGCGCCGGCGATGTGCCCAACTGCTCGGTCACCTCGTATGCCTTCGATGAAACCCAGGGCAAGCACGGCAAGCTGCAACTCCAGCTGACCAATTTCGTGGCGCCGCTGGAAGCGGCCGGCACCCAGATCACCGTGCAAAAAGATGTGCCCGCTGCTCCGAAAGCGTAGGCGCAGCAATCCCATGGAGATGCCGTCCAGCTCTGCCCCGCTTGCGCCCGCCACCCGCGTGGACGACGCCCTGCTGCGCGACTGGCCCCTGCCCATGCCGCCCGGCGAGGGCGACAAGGAATTGCGCGGGCACGTGCTGATTCTGGGCGGCTCGCGCGAGATGCCGGGCGCGATCATTCTGGCGGCAACGGCGTCGCTGAGGGCCGGCGCCGGCAAGCTGACCATCGCCACCGGCGCCAGCGTGGCCCAGCTGGTGGCGCTGGCGATTCCCGAAGCGCGCGTGATTGGCCTGGAAGAGACGCCGGAAGGCGGCTTCCGGCGCGAGGCGGCCGACCAGCTCGACCCATTGGCCGACAAGGTCAACGCCATCCTGATCGGCCCCGGCATGCAGGACGAGGCCGCCACCGCGGCTCTGGTGCGCGCCCTGCTGCCGCGACTGGACGGCAGCGGCGTCAGCGTAGTGCTCGACGCCGGCGCGATGGGCATCCTGATCAGCCCCGACCTGGACCAGGAGCCGGAACAGCCTTTCCGCTTCAGCGCGCCGGTCGTGGTCACGCCGCACGCCGGCGAGATGGCGCACCTGACCGGTATCGACAAGGAAACCATCCAGGCCGGCAGCGATGCGGCCGCCGCGCGCGCGGCGCGCGAATGGAATGCGGTGGTCGCGCTCAAGGGCGCGCGCACCGTGGTCGCCACACCGGACGGCGAGCGCTGGGATAACGTGGGCGGCAATGTGGGCCTGGCCATTTCCGGCTCGGGCGATACCCTGGCCGGCATCATTGCCGGACTGGCCGCGCGCGGTGCGCCGCTGGCACAGGCGGCCTGCTGGGGAGTTGCCCTGCATGCGCGCGCCGGCGAGAAGCTGGCGCAGCGCTTCGGCGTGCTGGGCTACCTGGCGCGCGAAATTCCCGACGAAATTCCTGCCCTGATGGAACAAGCCGCCAAGGCTGAGTAGTTCCCTTTCCCCCTCCAAAAACCTCCAGCTTGTTTGATATTGATCAAGTTGCGCGGGCATGGAGCAAAATTTACATCGGAATCGCAAATCTGTATGAACCCGGAGAGAAGTTCTACGTCTAATTTTCACAGTCGAAATCGTGCACTAGGCGGAACCGCCGTGTATTACGTCGGTTTCCTGATTGTCCCATCCGGGTCGCTATCAGGGCCCGTACGGGGCTGAACTGGCGCCGCTGTCCGCTTCAACGCGCGAAGGGCAGCGGTACTCAATTGACGTGAACGAGGAGTAAGCAATGAAATCATTTTCCACTGCACCAAAAATCCTGTTAACCGCCGCCGTACTGGCCGCCATGCTGGGCGGCTGCAAACGTAACGACACCACAGGCACCGGCACCACCGGTGGCGACGCCACCACCACCACGCCAAGCACCACCTCCGGCACCAGCGGCACCGGCGGCACCACCAGCGGCGCCGGTACCGGCACAACGGGCACCACCGGCGACGCCGGCACGGGCAGCACGGGCGGTGCTACCGGCGGCGCAACCGGCACCACGGGCGATACCGGCACCAGCGGCACCAGCGGAGCGGGCACCACGGGCGGTGCGGGCAGCACCGGTACCGGCGGCACCGGCAGCTCGGGCACGTCGGGTAGCGGCACCTCGGGATCGGGCACCTCCGGTACCTCGGGCACGTCGGGCACGTCGGGCAGCTCGGGCAGTTCAGGGAGCTCGGGCATGACGGGCTCCGGCAGCTCAGGGGGCTCCGGCAGCTCCGGAACGTCGGGCTCGGGTACCTCAGGCAGCTCGGGTACTTCAGGCAGCTCGGGCACCTCGGGTAGTTCCGGCACCTCGGGCACGAGTGGCTCGTCCACCACGCCGCCAAAAGACGGCACGCGTTAAGCGCGGCCCGCCATAAAAAAAGGCCCCCTGTCCTCGACCGGGGGCCTTTTTTACTCAGCCGCTGCCAGCGGCTTCGATGCTTGCCGCTGCGCGTACACCCGGCTCAGGCGGCGCGCTTGTTCAGCTCCACCGAAGCGGCGGCCGGCGTCGTGGCGGCAGCTTTGCGGCTGCGGCCCGTCACCAGATTGAACAGCTTGACGATCAGGCGGAACACAAAGCGCACCAGCACCAGGGTCAGAATCGCTTCGACAAAGGTGACCACAATCGCCGGCAAGGTGGTCCAGCGTGCTTCGCGGCGCTGGTATTTGGCGACCATGCGGTCGCGTGCGATTTCGATGCTGTCGTAGAAGGTCGGCACCACCAGCAAGGTCAGGATGGTCGAGGTGATGGTACCGCCGATGATCGCGATCGCCAGTGGACGGTAGAACTCGCCGCCCTCGCCCAGCCCGATGGCTACCGGCAGCATACCGGCGATCAGGGCGAAGGTCGTCATCAGGATCGGACGCAGACGCATGCGGCCGGCATCCATCAGGGCGTCTTCGCGTCCATAGCCTTCGTCTTCGCGCTTGCGGGCCGCGTCGAGCAGCAGGATGGCGTTCTTCGCCACCAGTCCCATCAGCATGATGATGCCGATAAAGCTCATCAGGTTGAGGGTACTGCCCGTGGCCAGCAGCGCCAGAACCACGCCGATCAGCGACAGCGGCAGCGACAGCATCACCGCGACCGGCGCCGTGAAGGAACCGAACTGCATGACCAGGATCAGGTACATCAGGCCAATACCGGACACCAGTGCGATCGTCATCTCGGTAAACAGTTCCTTCTGGTCCTGACCGGCGCCGCCGAGCTCACGGCCATAGCCGGGAGGGAATTCGAAGGTATCGGCCAGGGTCATCGCGTCCTTGGTCACTTCGCCAGGCGAGCGGCCCTGGGCGTTGGCCGACACCGAAATGGTGCGCTTGCCATCCTTGTGAGAAATGCCCGACGGTCCTTTGCCCATGGTAATCGTGGCGATCTGGTCGAGCGGCACCATCTGGCTGGTGCCGGTGACGGCGATCGGCAAGCGTTCGATGTTCTCGGCGCTGACCCGGTCGGCCGGATGCAGGCGCACTGCGACGTCGCGTGTTTCACCGGTCGGATCGACCCAGTCGCCCACTTCCACGCCGGCAAAGGCCACACGCAGCGATTGCGCCGCATCGTTGACCGAGATGCCCATGGAATTGGCCAGACCGCGGTTCAGTTCGATCTGCAACTCATTCTTGGGATCCTGCTCCGACAGACCGACATCGACCGCGCCCGGAATCTGGCGCAGCTTGTCCATGTAGGCATTGGTGATTTCCAGCAGCTTGCGCGAATCGGGACCGGTGAACTGGATCTGGATCGGCTTGCGCGCGCCATTGTTGAGGTCGTCCAGCACCACGTATTCGGCACCGACCAGGGTCGCCACCTTGCTGCGCAGTTCGATCGCAATATCCTTGGCGCCACGCTTGCGGGTGGCACGCTTGCCGATGTCCACATACACCCGGCCGCCGTTCGGATTGATGAAGGAGTTGGTGTCCTTGGTCTCGGAAATCGTGCGCGCCAGTTCGGCCGCCTTTTCCACCTTGGCACGCGAATATTCCACGCTCGACGATGCTGGCGTACGGATATCGATCATCAGCTGGCCGGCATCGGCCGCCGGCAGGAAGCTCGATCCGCCGAACATGCCGTGCACCACCAGGGCGCCCACGAAAGTGGCGAGCGCGATCAAGGTCATCCAGACGCGATGGTGCAGCGCCCAGGCGATCACATTGCCGTAGCGGTCAGCCTGGTGGTCGAACCAGTCATTGAACTTTTGCAGCACATGCGAAATGCCTTTTTTCGGCGCCGTGTGATGGTCGGCCGGGTCGCCCCAGTAGGCCGACAGCATCGGGTCGAGGGTGAACGAAATCACCAGCGACACCAGCACCGAGCAGGTCACGGTCAGCGCGAAGGGACGGAACCATTCGCCCGACACGCCCGGCATGAAGGCCACCGGAATGAACACGGCGATAATCGAGAAGGTGGTCGATGCCACCGCCATGCCGATCTCGGCCGTGCCTTCCAGGGCCGCCTTGCGGCGGTCGGAACCACGCTGCATGTGGCGCACGATGTTTTCCCGCACCACGATCGCATCGTCGATCAGCACCCCGATCGCCAGCGACAGTCCCAGCAGGGTCATGAAGTTCAGCGTAAAGCCGCACAGCCACACCGCGATAAACGAGGCGATCACCGACGTTGGCAGCGACATCGCGGTAATCAGGGTTGAACGCCAGGAGTTCAGGAAGGCATACACCACGAAAATCGTCAGCACCGCGCCGAACACCAGCGACTCGATCACATTGTTCAGGCTGCGCTGGGCTTCGTCGCCGCCGTCGCGTGTCACTTCCAGCTTGGTCCCCTTGGGCAACTCCTTTTCGAGTTCCTTGATCAGTTCCTTGGCCTTGTTGGCCACGCTGACGGTACTCGCTTCGCGCGAACGGGTGATGGTGATGCCCACATTCGGCTTGCCGCTGCGGATACTCAGGCTATTGACGTCGGCAAAGCCATCCTGGATCTCGGCCACCTGGGCCAGACGCACGACTTCCTCGCCGCGGCGCTTGACCACGATTTGCTGGAACTCGTCGGGCGACTCGATACGGCCGACCAGGCGGATATTCTTTTCATCGAGTACGCCGCGGATCTTGCCCACCGGAGCGTTGGTATTCTGGGTGCGCAGGGCGGCGACGACTTCCGACACCGCCACATTGTATTCGCGTAGTTTTTCGGCGCGCAGCAACACCGACAGCTCACGCCGCAGGGCGCCATTCACGTTAACCGTCGCTACGCCGTCGATGCCGCGGAAGCGGTCGGCCAGCACATCTTCCGCCAGGCGCGAGATTTCGGCGTGGGTCTGTGTATCGGACGAGAGCGCCAGGTTCAGGATCGGCTGGGTAGACGGGTCGAAACGTGTCAGGATGGGTTCGCGCATCTCGGTCGGCAACTTGTAGCGCACCGCCGCAATGGCATTACGCACGTCATCCGACGCTTCGATCAGGTTCTTGTCGAAGTTAAACTCCAGCCAGAACTGGGCATTGCCCTCATTCGAACTGGAATTGACTTCGGTCACGCCGGGGATACTCTGCAGCGACTTTTCAATGCGGTTGATGACTTCCCGCTCGACGGTCTCGGGTGACGCTCCCGGATACGGGATATTGATCTGCAGGACAGGCACTTCCACGTCCGGACTCTGGTTGACCCGCAATTTTTTAAGTGCCAGCAAACCCAGGCACATCATCGCCAGGATCAGGACGATCGTCGCGATCGGCCGCTTGATACTGAAATCTGACAGGAACATGGCTTATTTTCCTTGTACGGCCGGTGCCGAGACCGTTGCGCTGGCCACCTTGGCCGGGGCCATCTCGACTTTCTGGCCCTCCTTGAATGCCGAACTTGGCGTCCGCATCACCGTGTCGCCCGCCACCAGGCCGCTGCGGATTTCGTAATTGCCGGTACGGGTATCGCGCGGACCGACCGCCAGCGCCACCTTGTTCAGGGTCTTGTCCTTCAGGCGCCAGGCAAAGGCGCTGTCGCCGGCCTTGATCAGCGCGCCTTCCGGCAGCATCAGGGCCTGCTTGGTCTCCGCCTCGATCCGGCCTTCGCCGTACAGGCCGGACACGCGCGGCTGGGCCGAACCGGAGGCGAAGCTGACCAGCACCTCGACCTGGCGTGTTACCTCATTGGCCGACGGGTCGACCCGCTTGACCACGCCGCGGAATTCCTGGCCGGCATAGCCGTTGATGCGGAAACTGACCGGCTGGCCCACCTTGACGGTGGCAATGCGGTCGGCCGACACCCGGCCTTCGAAGCGCATGCTGGTTGGATCGATGACCTTGACCAATTCCTTGCCGATGGCCGCGGTGTCGCCGGCCGAGACCTTGCGCTCGCTGACAATGCCGTCGAAGGGCGCGCGCACCACGGTACGGGCCAGCTGCTGGCGGGCCAGTGCGGCGCGCGACTTGGCGGCCGCCACTTCGCTTTGCGCAGTGTTGCGGCGCACTTCGGCGTCGTCCATGGCCTGGGCCGAGGTCATGCCGGAAGCGCGCAGGGTTTTCATGCGTTCCATCTGGCGTTCGGCCTGGTCCAGCGCCTGCGAAGCGGCGCGCGCGGATTGCTCGGCCGAGGTCAGGCTGTCACGGATCGCGGTTTCATCCAGCTTGACCAGCACATCCCCGCGTTTAACCGTGTCGCCATTTTCTTTAAGTACCTGTAGTACCACGGCCGAGACTTCGGCGCGCAGATCGGCCTTGCGTTCGGGCTGCACCGAGCCGGTCACAACCGGGCCGGAGGCCAGCGCATTGCCTTCGATGGTCAGCAAATCTTCCGGCGAGATCGACAGCTGCACCGGCGGTTTGGCATCCTTTCCATCCTTGCCGTCTTTTTTGCCCCCGGCATCGGCCGTCGCTGTTGCGCTGGCGCCCGGCTTGGCGGGTTCCTTGGTGTCCTTGTTGCAGGCGGCTAGCGCCGAAGCGATGGCGAGGACAAGAATGGTTTTGCGCAGCATTGTGGATTCTCCGGGGGTGATCGCTAAAACGTCAGATATAGGATGTAAAAACTACCAGCGCCAAAGTATCCTTGAGGTCCCGTGGTGCGTCAATCGGCGACCTTGCGTACAGACGATTTGGATGGCTGAACTGCGGTTTTGGGGGCCTGAAATGCATTTTTGAGCACTTGAAAAGCGGCAACTAATCCCCCTGTGCCGGCAACAAGTCTTGTTTACAAGGCCTCGAACAGGTGGTAGACGGCAAATCCCATGGCAATGCCGGTGCAGATGCCACCGCCGATTTCGACCAGGGTGTGGCCCATGCGCTCGCGCAGATGGGTGTGGGCGCTATCCGTGCCGGCCAGACGGTTGATGGCGCCGGCCTGGCGGCCCACGTGCTGGCGCAGGCTGTTGGCGTCGATCATGACAATGAAGGCCAGGGTCACGGCCACCCCGAAAGCCGGGTCGCCCATGCCTTCGCGCAAGGCGATCAAGGTGGCCATGCTGGTGACCACCGCGCTGTGATTGCTGGGAAAGCCGCCATTACCCACCAAATTGAAGGCCCAGCGCCGCTGGCGCGCACTATTAATCAGAAATTTAATCGGTCCCACCACCAGCCAGGTCAGAACGGGGGTGACGAGATAGCTGATGTCCATGCGGTATTTCCTGAAAATGAGGGGTGTTGTGGGGGCCGCGCAACGCCCTTGCGCACACGGCCGAAAGCCGTCGATTATCGCAGATGATCCTCCTGCAAAGCCAGAATATTGCGCTCCGGCAGTGACGCCGTTTGTCGCGAAAAATACGCGCCGCGCCCCCCTCACCTTTGCAGCAAGCGAAAAAACCTTTGCTGCGCGAGAAAACAGCCCTGTAAAAGCAAAGGCTGCGCATAATGAGCGACAACAAACTGTTAAAACGGTCTCTCCTGTGATGGTCAACTCATCATCCCGCCGCACCCGCATCCTGATCGTCGACGATTCCCCGTTTGAGCAGCATCTGCTATCCGAGTTGCTGGCCGAAAATGACTACCTGGTCAGTTCGGCCTTCAACGGCCGCCAGGGCTACGACATGGCCGCCAGCCTGCGCCCCGACCTGATTCTGCTCGATGTGCGCATGCCGTATATGGACGGCTTCGCCACCTGCCGCCTGCTCAAGGCAAACCGCGAAACCATCGATATTCCCGTCATTTTTGTGAGCGGCGCCGATGCCGAGGATGAACGGGTGCTCGGCCTGCTGGTCGGCGCGGTCGACTTCGTCTGCAAGCCCTTCTCCGGCGCCGAACTGGCCGCCCGCATCCAGGTCCACCTGTCGCTGATGCGCCGCGGCAGCCAGCAACGCGCCAAGGAAGACTTCGATACCGGCGCCATCCACGCCGATGCCGTCCTGGTGGCAGCCGCGCGGCGCCTGATCGACGACGACCTGGCCAATGTGCCCTCGCTCGACCAGATCGCCGAGCAGGTCGGCACCTACCGCGAAAAGCTCTCGCTGCTGTTTCGCGAGCAACTCGGCACCACGGTGTTCGCGTATATTCGCGACCAGCGCCTCGACCGCGGCGCCCAATTGCTGCGCGAAACGGAGATCGACATCCAGGCCATCGCCCTGATGGTGGGATTCAACAACGCGGGCAATTTCGCCACCGCCTTCCGCGAACGGGTCGGCCTGCCGCCCAGCGCCTACCGCAAGGCCAGCAACGAGCCCGTGTCCAGCCCGCACTCCCCCGCCTCGTCCGCCTGAACCTGGCGCCTTGTTGGATTCTTGTTAAAACGATTAGAATGGCAGGCCATACCGCCGCTCCGGCGGCGCCGTCCATTCGATTGACTTTAACGAGGAATAACGCATGCGCCATTTCAGACTTTCCTTCCTGGTGACCGTGATCCTGATGGCCATTGCCGGCTGGTGGGGATATAGCCGCGGCGGCGTTGGCGGCATGGTCACCGCCCTCTGGATTTCCGCCGTGCTGGGTGTGCTGGAAGTGTCGCTGTCGTTCGACAACGCCGTCGTCAACGCCTCCGTGCTGCGCCACTGGAACGATTTCTGGCGCAAGCTGTTCCTGACTGTCGGTATCCTGGTGGCCGTGTTCGGCATGCGCCTGATCTTCCCGCTGGTCATTGTGGCGGTCGCGACCGGACTCTCCATGATTGACGTCTGGCACATGGCCCTGAATACTCCGGACGAGTATTCGCGCCACCTGACCGACAACCATGCCGAAGTGGCCGCCTTCGGTGGCGCCTTCCTGCTGCTGGTCTTTCTTAACTTCCTGTTCGACGAAGAGAAGGAACTTCACTGGCTGGGCTGGATCGAAGAGAAGATCGGCACCTACGGCAGCGAAGGCCTGGCCGTGCTGCTGACCCTCGGCGCCTCCTTTGGCGCGATGTACCTGGTGCCGGAAGCGAAAAAACTCAGCGTGCTTATTTCCGGCGTGACCGGCGTGGCCGTGTATGTCGGCGTGCAGTGGATCAGCGGCCTGCTGGAGGAAGAAGAGCACGACCCGGCGCTCGGGCAAATGATCTCGCGCGGCAGTATCGGCGGCTTCCTGTACCTGGAAGTGCTGGACGCCTCCTTCAGCTTCGACGGCGTGATCGGCGCTTTCGCCATCACCAACGACGTCGTCATCATCATGCTGGGCCTGGCCATCGGCGCCATGTTCGTGCGTTCACTGACCGTCTTCCTGGTGGAAAAAGGCACTTTGCAGGAATTCGTCTACCTCGAGCATGGGGCCCACTACGCGATCGGCATCCTGGCGCTGATCATGTTCGCCAGCGTGCGCTATCACATCCCGGAATGGTTCACCGGCCTGTCCGGCGTGGCCTTCATCCTGGTGTCGCTGTGGTCCTCCCTGCGCTACAAGAAACAGCAGGACGCGCTCGGCACGGCCTAGGCGGCTCGGTCTGCCGGCAATGAAGGGCTTGTAAAATCCACCATTGCTGGCAGAATGAGCGCACTTCCACCACCATTGCCACTATGACCATCCCAAAACGCGCGTCTTTCATCCTGCTGGCGGTCATCGGCGCCGCGGTTGCCTTGTTCGCCTTCTACACCTGGTTCACCCTGAGCTGGTCGTATTCGGAAGGCGAACGCGCGGGATTCCTGCAGAAGTTCTCGAAAAAAGGATGGATCTGCAAGACCTGGGAAGGCGAAATCCTGCTGACCAGCATGCCTGGTGCGATTCCTGAGCGCTTCGAGTTTTCGGTGCGCGATGATGAGGTAGCCCGGCAACTGATGGCCGCCACCGGCAAGCGCGTCTTGCTGACCTATGCGCAGCGCAAGGGCGTGCCCAGCCAGTGCTTCGGCGAGACCGAGTATTTTGTTGAGAAGGTAGCGGTCACGCAGTAGTCAACCAGCACCTGCGTAGGGCGGAAAGGCCCGAAGGGCGCCTTCCGCCGTGCTTCGGATGAGTCCCACGCGCCTCACCCGTAGCACGGCGGAAGGCGCCTTCGGCTTTTCCGCCCTACGTTCCCTTCGAGCCCGCCGCGTCGTGTTCCACCGCGGCGGGCATGCATCAGAGCTTTTCCATCACAGCTTCTCCAGCTGCTGCTTCACATACCCCACCGCACTTCCCGTCGGCGCCAGCTCTAGATACGTCTGGTACGCCGCCTTGGCCTTGGCGCCATCCCCGGCCTGCGCCTGCGCGTCGCCCAGATTGCGATACGCCACCGCCCGCGACGGATCCATCTTGATCGTATTGTCGAACCAGCGCGCCGCCTCGGCGAACTTGCCCTGCTTATAGAACACAAAGCCCAGGTTATTCGCCGCCAGCGCAAAATCCGGCCTCAGCTTCAAGGCCTCGGTAAATTCCGCTTCCGCCGCCGCGTACTGTTTTTCCTTGAACAGCTGCAGGCCACGGTCATTGGCGCGCTGCGCCAGTTGCCGCGCCGACGAGGGCACCGCCACTGGCGTCACCAGTTTCTGGTCCGCACCCTGCAAATCCTTGATCGTCACCGCGGCCACCACCGGCGCCACGCCAGGCTTGGCTTCGGCCTTGACCGTTTCCGGCCGCGCCGCATCGAGCTTGGAATTGAGCGCAATCGCGTCGCTCGACAACTGGGCCGTCTGCGGTGTCAGGAACTCCGCCTCGACCGGCAGCTCGAACACGAAGTCACCCCCTTCGGAACCCGGCAGGCTGCCGAATGCCGGGGTCTGGTTCGACACGCTTGCCACGGCCGGCGCGACGTAGGCTGCCAGTTCGGTCGCGGTAATCATGCCGTCGCCGTTCAGGTCGCCCTTGCCGCCCAGGCCCTGCAGCAAGGTCCAGGTGAACACGGAATGGCCGTTCGGCCCGCCGTCAGAGACGAGCTGGTCCGCGCCACCGGCGGTCAGCATCTGGCGCCCTACCCGCTTTGCGTTGTCGCGCAGGAAGGCGCCGGCGCCGCCGCCGCGCGTCAGGCCCAGGCCGCTGTAGCAGGCGTCCATCACAAAGAAGGCGTGCTTGGCCGTGAGGCTTTCGGCGATATTCTGGATGTCCGTCATCGGAATGGCGTCGCTGGCGAACTGGTTCGGGTCCGAATCGTAAGGCACGATATAGCCCAGGTCGCGGCCCGAGCTAAGTTGCCGGGTGGCGCCGTGTCCCGCGAAGAATACGAAAATACGGTCATTTTTTTGCACGCCGCCGTGGGCCAGCTTGTCGTGGAAGGCGCCCAGGATGCCGGCGCGGGTGGCGTCGGCATTGTTGAGCGACACTACGCGCTCGGCCGCGAAGCCGAATTTCCCGATCAGCATTTCGCGCACGCCCTGTGCATCGCGCACTGCGTACTGCAGCTTGGGCCACTTGGGGTAACTGTCGATGCCGATCACGATGGCCCAGGAATTGGCGTAGCCGGTGCTGACCGCCACCTTCTCGGCCGGCGCCGCCGCGCCCTTGGCGGTCTTGAAACTGGTGCCGTCCCAGCCCGCAAACTGGTATCCCTCGGCAATGAGCCGGTCCAGGATGCCAGGCAAGGCCTTGACCGTGCGCGCGTGGATGTCGTGGAACAGGATGATGCCGCGGCCTTCCTTGTCCACGGTTTTCAGCACGCGCTCGGCGATCGAGGCAGGCACCGGATCGGCCCAGTCCAGCGAATCGATGTTCCACATGACCGAGCGCAGCTGCGCGCCGGCCAGGGTGCTCATGCCTTCCTTGTTGCGGGCGCCGTAAGGAAAGCGGAACAGCGGCGAACGGCTGCTGTCGATGGCCTTGAGCAGCACGTCGGTATTGAGAATCTCGGCCTTGAGCTTGTCGCCGGTTTCCTTCGACAATTGCGCGTGGGTATAACTGTGGTTGGCCAGCACATAGCCTTCCGCCTTCAGCTTGCGGCTGACCTCGGCGCCGCCATTCAGGTGCGCCTTGCCGCCCGCATCCACATCGCCCATATTGCGCCCGACGCTGAAAAAAACGGCCGGCACATTGTACTGCTTCAGGATCGCCGCGATCTCCTCGCTATAGCGCTTGTGGGGACCGTCGTCGAAAGTAAGGACCACCGTTTTCTTCGGCAAACCGTTGCCGAAGATCTCGCCCTCCTCCGGCTTGCCTTCATCGCTGGCGGCAGACGCAGGTGGTGGCGGTAGCGACGACGCCGGATACGGCATCACCACCCCGTGTTCCTTCAGGATCGCTTCGCGCGTGTACAGGGTCTTCAGGTAGGCGACGTAAGCGCCCCAGCGTTCCCGCTTGAGTTCGATGGCACGCGATTCGAAGCGGCCGAACACCTGGCGGATCTCTTTCTCGTAGTTGCGTTCGATCTCGGCCAGCGCGTCCAGGTCTTCCGACAGGCGCTTGTGCAGCTTGATCGCCGGCAGCGACGAATCCTTGGCCACTTCGGCCAGCAAGCCCTGCAGCAGCTCGCGGAAAGCCAGGCGGTCGGCGTCGTACAGGCTTTTATCGGACTCGATGAAGTTGAGCAGATTGCCGAGGGTGTCGAAACGGCTGGGCTGGCCAGAGGCAAGCAGGGCCGCCAGCGTGCTTTCCAGCTTCTCGCTGCGCACCTGGTTTTCGTGGAACAGAGTCTGGCCGACCTGGTTGGCCTGCTCCCTTTCGTTCTGCGCCAGGGTTTTTTCTTCCGCCAGCAGCACGATGATCTTGCGATAGCTCGCCAGCAAGTCCTTGATGCCGGCGCTGACCGCTGTGGTGTCTGGCGCCGGCACGGCGCTGACCTTGGCCGGCGGCGCCGGCGGCGTGCGGTTGGACATCAGGACGGCAGCGCCGACAGCGCCCGCGGCAGCCACGGCGGCGGCGATTTTGATTGGTGTGGAAGTCAAGGTGACAAAGCCCGGTGAGGTGGTTTTGCCGATTGTATTGCACAACTTAATATAAAGAAAGGTTGGTTGGCGCGCAACACATCCGTTTATTGATAGCGGGCCACCACCGCCGCCACCGTGCGGTTGGAAACCATTCTGGAAATGGCGCGATCGACCTCGGCCAGGCTGACCCGGCCTGTGGGCGAGACCGCGCACTGCCCCATGTAGCTCTTGACGACCAGCGGTGGATGCAGATGCAGGACCGGGTCGCCCAGCTTGAGCCGGTAATCGAGGGTGGTCTTGACTGTGACCGCATACTTGACGCGGCCGGCGGCCAACTTGCGCAGGTTCGCTTCGGCGGTACTGCCGTCGTCGCGGATGAAGTCCTTGCCCAGGATGGCTTCCAGTTCCGGATGCGCATAGCCGAGCACGGTGCCGACAGGCTGCCCGGCGACATCGGCCACGCTGTGCGGGCGCGCCACGCTGCGGTCGGCCAGCAGCAGTTCGACGATGGGGATGAAGGGCTGGCTCCAGTGAAAGGAACCGTCCAGCCATTCGGGGACATAGCTACAGAGGACGTCGGCATTGCCGGCCGCGAGCGCGCGCACGATGCGCTTGCGGGGTAGTGACATGAAGCGCGGCGTGCGTCCCATGCCGCGCGCCAGGGCCACGCCAATATCGCGGTGGATGCCGGCCACCAGTTGATAACGTTCGAAGCGCGCCATCGGCATTTCGGTGCCGGTGTCGACCAGGATCACCAGATCCGCCGCCTGGGCGGTGATGGGGAACATCAGGCCCGGAACAAGCAGGATACCGAGAAGCGCCTTGGGGATATGCATGCGCTTATATTACCTCAACACTTCAAGCCATCATTCCCGCGCGGGGCCTTGCACCGCGCGCGGGAATGACGAGGTTTCAGGCGGCACGGGGCCGCCGGTGGGCAGGGGCTGTCCACCCTACCTTTCGTGGCAGCGCGCTCTTACACCTTCAAGGGCGCAGCCGATGGCTGGGTCAGGCGGCCCAGCACTTCGTGGGTCATGGTCGCCGAAGTCGAGCGCTGAACCGCGCCGGCCAGGCTGTCACGCTTCTCGGCATCGATCGCCTGCTTGGTCGCCATCAGCGTTTCGGTATCGGCTTCCAGGCGCTTCGCTTCCAGTTCGGCCAGCTGGCGCTTGGCGGTGGCCATTTCCTGCGTGGTCAGCGCACTCTTGCGCTGGGTTTCGGCGTGCGCCTGGGCGCTTTCCAGCAGCGCGCGCTGGGCGTCGCGCTTGTCCTGCGCCGCCACCAGCGCGATTTCCTGGGCCACCTGCAACTGGCGCGCCAGGCTGGCCGCTTCGTGTTCGGCTTCGGCGCGCGCCTTGGCGGCAGCGGCCGCAGCCTGCTCCGACGCGATGCGCGCAGCAATGGCCTGGTTGGCCGATGCATCCGACGCGGCGCGCTGGCGCTGTACGTTCAGCTTTTGCTCGATCAGCACCAGCGATGCGCGCTCCGTCTCGGCGCAGGCGCGTTCGGCCTCCAGCGCTGCCTGCGCGATCACCAGTTTCTGCTGTTCGGCGCGGGCGCGTTCACTCTGCACCTGCGCCAGTTCGGCGGCCGCTTTGGCCTGCTCGGCAACCGATGCGGCAGCCGCTTCGGCCTGCACGCTTTCGATCTGCGCTTGCTGCACCAGCGCGCGGGTCGCTTCAACCTGCGCCAGCTGGGCGGCTTCGGCGCGGCGCTCGGCTTCGGCCTTGGCGTGCAGCAGGACGGCTTGTTCCTGTTCGGCGGCGGCGCGTGCTTCGGCGGCGGCGGCCAGTTGTCTTTCGGCTTCCAGCTTTTCCTGCAGACGCACCAGGGCGGCTTCTTCAGCCAGCGCATGTTCACGCTCGGCCTGGGCCAGCAGGGCCGATTGCTCGGCCTTGCGCGAAGCCAGCGCGGCGCTTTGGCGCTGCAGTTCGACCTGTTCGGCGATCGCGGCGACGGCGGCCTGCTCGGCGGCGTTCTCGGTGGCGGCGGCATCGGCCGCAGCCTGCGCCAGCGCGGCACGCTGTTCGGCCAGCAGGCGCGCCAGCACGTGTTCTTCGGCTTCCAGCTGGGCGGCGGCGGTGGCGGCTTCGTCGGCGATCGCGCGCTCGCGGCTTTTTTCGATGGCGAGGGTTTCGGCTTCCACCTTGGCGTGCACCACCAGGCCCGCATCTTCCTCGGCCTTGGCGCGGGCCAGCGCGACTTCGCGCAGGCGGCGGTCGACTTCGATGCGTGCTTCGGTCGCGGTGAGGATGCGTGCTTCTGCTTCGCGCCGCGCTTCGGCACTGGCGGCGGCCATCTGCTCGACGCGCTCGCGATGCAAGGCGGCGTCGCGCAGCTCTTTTTCCGACTGCAGGCGCAGGTGGATCGATTTGGCGGCCACGCGCTCGGATTCGGCCTGGGCGATCGCGATGGCTTCGCGTTCCTGTTCAATGTGCGCCAGGGCACGGGCTTCTTCCAGCGCGCGCGCTTCGGCGACGGCGCGGGCAAAGGCCGATGCCAGTGCGATCTGGTCGGCTTTTTCGCGCTGCACGGTCAGTTCCAGCGCTTCCGATTCGGCCTCCGCCAGCATTTCGGCGGTGTGGCGCGCGCCCTTGGCCTGGCGTTCGCGTTCGCGCGCCAGGGTGGCGACGCGGGCATCGGCGGTGGCGATGTGCAGTACTTCCTCCTTGGCGGCGTGGACGGCGGCCACGCGCTCGACCGCCTGCAGGCGGGCCTGCTCGGTCTGGGCCAGCAATTCTTCGGTGGCGCGCGCGGCCTGCTCGGCCAGCGCGGCTTCGGCCTGGATGGTCTCGGCGGCGCGGCGGCGCGATTCTTCCTCAGCCTTCAGGCGCGCTTCGGCGGCCAGCTTGACCTGGGTGTCGGCTTCGACGCGGGCGCGCAGTTCGGCGGTTTCCTGGCGCACCGCTTCCAGGCGCTCCAGGCTGGCCTGGGCGGCGGCGCGCAGGGTTTCGAGGCGGTCGCGATTGGCTTCGATGGCTTGTTCGGAGGCTTGCGCATTTTGCAAGGCGGCGGCAGCGGCGGCGGCGTCCATGGCAGCGCGTTCCTCGGCCAGGCTGCGGGCGCGCGACTCGGCGTGGGCGCGGCTTTCGGCCGCGCAGGAGGCCTTGGCTTCGGCTTCGACGCGGGCGATGGCTTCGTGGATGGCGCGCATCTCGGACTTGGCACGCTCCTGCGGCGCGGCTGCGGGCGCGGACGGGGCAGGCGCGTCGGCAGGCAATGCGATCGTCAGGTTGGCGTCGTCGTGCTGGGAGGTGTGATCCATCGCGTTTTCCATCGTTTGCTCGCTCGGTAAGCCTTCCCGACACGGAAAGGCGTAGACACGATTATCAGGCAGGCACCCTCGCGGGAGCCTCGCAAGCAGACGTGGAAAAACCGCTTAATTCGGCCTTTAGAATGGCGCTCAGGCTGGCCACAATGGCGGCTCGTCCATCAGCGCGACCTGTTCGCGCAGTTCGAGGATACGATCTTGCCAATAACGTTGTGTATTAAACCAGGGGAAGGCGGCCGGAAATGCCGGGTCATCCCAGCGCCGCGCCAGCCAGGCCGAGTAATGGATCAGGCGCAGGGTGCGTAGCGCCTCGACCAGGTACAACTGGCGCGGCTCGAACTCGCAAAAATCCTCGTAGCCGGCCAGGACGTCGCCCATCTGGCGCACCATATCGGTGCGTTCGCCCGACAGCAGCATCCACAGATCCTGGATGGCGGGGCCGGTGCGGCTGTCGTCGAAGTCGACGAAATGGGGCCCGTCCGGGGTCCACAGCACGTTGCCGGCGTGGCAATCGCCGTGCAGGCGCAGCACCGGCGTCTGCCCTGCCCGCGCGTAGCAGTGGCGCACCCCGTCCAGGGCCTGATCGACCACGGAGGTCCAGGCGGCCAGCAGCTCGGGCGGGATGAAGCCATTGGCCAGCAGGTAGTCGCGCGGCTCCTGGCCAAAGGTATCGATGGTGAGCGCCGGACGCTCGCGGTAAGTCGACAAGGCGCCGATCGCGTGGATGCGGCCGATAAAACGCCCCGTCCACTCCAGCACCGCCGGGTCGTCCAGCTCGGGCGCGCGGCCGCCGCGGCGCTGGAACACCGCAAAGCGAAAGCCCGCGAAGGCATGCAGGGTCGCGCCGTTCAGGGTCATGGCCGGCACCACGGGAATCTCGCGCTCGGCCAGTTCCTGCACAAAGTCGTGCTCCTCCAGGATGGCCGCTTCGCTCCAGCGTTCGGGGCGATAGAACTTGACCACCACCGGCGCCGCGTCTTCCATGCCGACCTGGTAGACCCGGTTCTCGTAGCTGTTGAGCGCCAGCAGGCGGCCGTCGGCCGGCATGCCCACGCTGTCGAGCGCGTCGAGCACGCATTCCGGGCTCAGGGCCGCGAAGGGATGGATGGCGGACGGTTCGCTGGCGGGAAGGAGTGTATTCATGCCCGCTATTGTAAGCGCCCCCCCAGATAAGAGTACGTGCGCTCGGCACGAACGCGTTAAACTAGCGCCCTCAATTACCCATAAGAGCAAGCCATGCAACTCGACCAGCCCCTCTCAGAAAAAGAATTCGACCAGCTCGACCAGTTCCTCCTGTCCGACCGCAGCAATGAAGACGCGATGACCATGGACACCCTGCACGGCTACCTGACCGCGATCGCCATCGGTCCGGAAACCATCATGCCGTCCGAGTGGATGCCGAAGATCTGGGGCGAAGACCCGGACGCCGCGCCGCGCTTCAAGAACAACAAGGAAGCCGAACAGATCACTCAGCTGATCTCGCGCTTCATGAACGAAGTGCTGGTCACCTTCGAAGTCGCGCCCAAGGAATTCGAGCCGCTGTTCTGCGAAATCGAGCAGGACGGCCAGGTCCTGATGGATGCCGAAGCCTGGTGCTGGGGCTTCTGGGAAGGCATGGAGCTGCGCCCTGGTTCCTGGGACCCGATCTTCGACTCCGACCTGGCACCGCTGATGCGCCCGATCTACCTGCTCGGCGCCGATGAAATCGAAGAAGCCGAACTGGCCGAAGTCGATACTCCGGTCAAGGGCCACAAGCTGGCGCTCGAGATCGAGGCGAACCTGCCGGCCATCCACCGCTTCTGGGTACCGCTGCGCAAATCCGCAGTGACCACCCTCAAGCGCGAGGAACCGAAAATCGGGCGCAACGACGACTGCCCTTGCGGCAGCGGCAAGAAGTACAAGAAGTGCTGCGGCGCCGAGCCTGTGGCGGAATAGAGTCCAATCAGCCGGGACGGCCCGCCCGGGCCAAAAATAGTGGTGGGAGGAAACACGAAAGCGTGACAAACTGTCATTCTTTCGTTCACTTCCGCCGCCATGAAGCCGACCCGCCCGCTCCGCACTTCAATTCTCTTCAGCGCCGCCATTCTGGCGGCTGCACCTTCCTCGTTCGCCGCACCAGCGTATGCGCGCTTTCCCGCGATCCGCGCCGACACGGTTGTATTTACGTCCGAGGGCGACTTGTGGAAAGTGGCCGCGTCCGGCGGCCAGGCACAGCGCCTGACCACCCATCCGGCCACCGAAATGAATGCCGCCCTCTCCTTCGACGGCAAATGGGTGGCCTTCTCCGCCTCGTACGAAGGCACCATTGAAGCCTACGTAATGCCGGTCACCGGCGGCGTGCCCAAGCGGCTCAGCTTCGAGAACGGCAACGTCGCGGTGCTCGGCTGGACCGCCCAGGGCAAGGTGCTGGTCAGCCACCAGAACGCGACCGGCCCGGCGCTGCGCCGCATCGTCGCCGCCATCGATCCCCAGACCCTGGCGCGCACCGTCTACCCGGTAGCCGACGCCAACGAAGCGGTGCTCGACGACCAGGGCAAGACGCTTTACTTCACGCGCTACGGGTCGCACATCAACGGCGACAACGCCAAGCGCTATCGGGGCGGTGCGCTGGCCCAGTTGTGGCGCTACCGGCTCGATGCCGGCGCCAGGGAAGAAGCGCTCCAGCTCTTCCCGAAAGAGACGGCCAACCTGCGCCGGCCGATGTGGTGGAAGGACCGGGTCTACTACCTCAACGACAGCAACGGTTCCTTCAACCTGTGGAGCATGAATGCCGACGGCAGCGATGCGCGCGCCATCACCACGCACACGGCGTGGGACGTGCGCAACCCGGCGCTGGGCGACGGCCGCATTGTGTACCAGCTCGGCGCCGACCTGCACGTGCTCGACCTGGCCAGCGGCAGCGACCGCGCCCTGGCGATCGACCTGCTGTCCGATTTCGACCAGATGCGCCTGTCGGCCATCCGCACCCCGCTCGACCAGCTCACCAACGTCCAGCTGGCGAACAAGGAAGAACGCGTGATCGCCACCGCGCGCGGCCACCTCACCGTGGCCGGCACCGGCGTGCAGCGCCGTATCGACGTCGCCATCCCACCCGGCTCGCGCGCGCGCAACGCCGTCTTCTCGCACGACGACAAAGCCCTGTACGCGATTGTCGACAGCACCGGCGAAAACGAAATCTGGAAGTTCCCGATCGGCGCCAACAGCGACGGCAAGCCGGAAGTATTAACCCGCAACGGCGACGCCCACCGCTGGAACATCTTCCCTTCGCCGGATGGAAAATGGATCGCCCACAACGACAAGCGCGGCCGCCTGCTGCTGCTCGACCTCGCCACCAAGACCGAGACCGTCATCGACAGCGCCGGCAAGCTGGGCGTGACCAAGCACTCCAGCGTCACCTGGTCGCCCGACAGCAAAACCATCGCCATCGTGCGCCCGGACAGCAACTACCAGCGCGAACAGATCGGACTCATTTCGGTAGCCGATAAAAAGCTCGAATTTGTCACCAGCGACAAATACGAATCGATTTCGCCGGCGTTTTCCGGCGACGGCAAATGGCTGTACTTCATCTCCAGCCGTAATTTCACACTGGGGAACCGCTCACCCTGGGGCGACCGGAATATGGGTCCGGTGTTCGACAAGCGCGCCGGCGTGTACGCGCTGGCCCTCCAGCCGGGCAACCGCTTCCCCTTCAAGCCGGACGACGAACTGTCCAGCCGCGCCGACAAGGCCGAGACCGAGGCCAAAAAAGAAGAACTCAAAGACGAGAAGAAGCCCGAGCGCAAGGACCCGGCCAAGGTCGAGGCGAAGCCGGAAGTCAAGCCGGAAGTGAAGCCGCAAACCAAAGGCTTGCCGGCCATCGTGTTCAACGGCCTGGCGCAGCGCCTGTACCAGGTGCCGCTGGCGGCCGGTAACTACCAGGGCCTGTCGACCGACGACAAGCGCCTCTACTTCATGGAAGACAACAGCGCGGAAGGCAGCGAGGGCAAGGCGACCCTGAAGACCCTGGCCATCGCCAAGACCTCGCCCCAGCCCGAGACCTTTGTCGCCGGCATCCGCGAATACGAATTGTCGCAGGACCGCAAGCGCGTGTTCTACCGCGTCTTCCGCGACAATGGCGGCGCCGGCGAATTCATGATCGTCGACGCCGGTCCCAAACTCCCGGCCGACGTCAGCAAGGCCAGGGTCGCGATCGAAGACTGGACCTTCACCGCCAACCCGCGCGAAGAATGGAAGCAGATGTTCAACGACGCCTGGCGCATGCACCGCGACTTCCTGTACGACGACAAGATGCGCGGCGTCGACTGGAAGAACATGCGCGACAAATACGCCGGCCTGGTGGACCGGGTCAGCGACCGCTCGGAACTGAACGACGTGCTGAGCCTGATGATCAGTGAAGTGGGCAGCATGCACTCGCAGGTGCGCCCAGGCGACGTTCGGCGCGCCGCACCCACCGGCCAGCCGGCCGCGCTGGGCGCGGTACTGGCGCGGGCCGACGGCGGCATGCGCATCGAGCATATCTACAAGAGCGAGCCGGAACAGCCGGGCGAACGCTCGCCGCTGGCCCAGCCGGATCTGGACATCGGCGAAGGCGACATCATCACCAGCGTCAACGGCGCCAGCGTGGCCGACGCGCGCGACATCTCCGACCTGCTGCTCAACCAGGCTGGCAAACAGGTCATCCTGCGCATCAAGCGCGGCGCGGGCGCACCGAAAGCCGTCGTGATCCAGCCCCTCAGCGTGGCCCGCAACGACGCCCTGCGCTACCGCGACTGGGAACAGGAGCGTGCCGACAGGGTGACCGCCGCCTCGAAGGGGAAAATCGGCTACCTGCACCTGCAGGCAATGGGACAAAAAGACATCGCCGCCTTCGCGCGCGACTTCTACAGCAACGTGGAGCGCGAAGGCCTGATCATCGACGTGCGGCGCAACCGCGGCGGGAACATCGACAGCTGGATCATCGAAAAGCTGCTGCGCAAGGCCTGGGCCTTCTGGACCGTCAACAACCAGGTCAGCACCAACATGCAGCAAACCTTCCGCGGCCACCTCGTCGTGCTGGTCGACGAGATGACCTACTCCGACGGCGAGACCTTCGCCGCCGGCGTCAAGGCACTCAAGCTCGGTCCCCTGGTGGGCAAGCGCACCTCGGGCGCGGGCGTGTGGCTGTCGGACGTCAATCCACTGTCGGACAACGGCATGATCCGGGTGGCCGAGACCAGCCAGTTCGGCCTGGACGGCAACTGGCTGATCGAAGGCGTGGGCGTCGCGCCCGATATCGAAGTCGACAACCTCCCGGCAGCGACCTTCGCAGGACGCGACCAGCAGCTCGAAGTCGCGCTCCAGCTGCTCGAAACCCGGCTCAAAGAGCAACCGGTCAAGCCGCTGACGCCCCAGGCCGTCCCCGGCCTCGGAAGGTAAAAGGAAACTGCAGAGCCCGTGTCACACGCTTGGGGTCAGGTCCGGCAAACTGACACGAGCTCTGCGCTACTCATAATGTGTTGTAAATTTGCCAGTTAGCAGGTTGCCGCATGGCATAAGTTTGCGCAGAAGTCAGATGTGACTTATTGTAACGAATTGCCAAAATTAAAATTTCGTTAAGCGCGTCCTCGCAGTATCCTCTTTCAATACCAGTCAACTTGCCGCCCAGCCACCGCCCACCATGATTTCGTTCGAATTGGCGGCCATCGTCACCCAGCTCCATGATTCCGCCACACGCCTCGCCGGCACCGCCGCGCTAGCCGCGCACGCCGGCGCGGCCCAGGTGCTGCTGTTTTCCAGAGATCCCCGCACCGGTGTTTTTTTCCCGGCGCCAGGTCTGAGCCAGGCCGTGCCCGATCCAGGCCGCTGGCATTCTTTGCTGCAACAGGCATGCGCGGGCGAGGCGCGGGGCATCCTGCCCGGCCTGGATGGCGCCGCCGACACCCAGGCGTTCGCGCTTGCCTGCGCCAGCGGCGACGCGATTCTTGTCTTTCTCGATGGCGTGCCCTCCGCCCCGCTGCGCACGGCATTGGCGGCCTTGCTGCCGATGCTGGCGGCGACCCTGGTTGCCGAACGGGCCAGGCTGCCGCCCGCCGGCGCGCCTGCGAACGCAGCTGACGCCGATGCGGACCCGCTCAACGCCGCCCTCCACCTGAAACGGCGCGAGCTGCACGAAGCCTACCAGCGTGCCGAACGCGAACTGGTGTTCCGGCGCGCCGCCGAGGCGAAGCTGCGCGATGCCGACCGCCGCAAGGATGAATTCCTGGCCATGCTGGCCCACGAGCTGCGTAATCCCCTGGCGCCGATCGGCATGGCGGCCCAGATCCTGAAAATCGGCCCGGTCAATCCGGTGCGCCTGGACCAGACCTGCCAGATCATCGAGCGCCAGGTCACCCACATGACGCGCCTGCTGGACGACCTGCTCGATGTCTCGCGCGTAACCGGCGGCATGGTGGCGCTGGCCCAGGAGCTGCACGACATGCGCACCATCGTCGACAATGCGCTGGAACAGGCGCGCCCCCTGATGAATGCGCGCTCCCATCACCTGACGCTGGACCTGACGCAGGAGCCGGCCATCGTCTGCGGCGACGGCACGCGCCTGGTGCAGATCGTGACCAACCTGCTCAATAACGCGAGCAAGTACACCCCGCCCGGCGGCGACATCCGCGTGGTGCTGTCGGTGGCCGACGGCCAGGCCGTGCTGTCGGTGCGCGATTCGGGCATCGGCATCTCCAGCATTTTGCTGCCCCATGTGTTCGACCTGTTCACCCAGGGCGAACGTTCGCCCGACCGCTCGCAGGGCGGCCTGGGACTCGGACTGGCGCTGGTGGAAAGCCTGGTGCGGCGCCACGCCGGCACGGTGGAGGCGCAAAGCGCGGGCATCGGCAAGGGCAGCGAATTCATCGTGCGCCTGCCGATCGCGGCGGACCAGGACCTGCGCCTGCCCGCCCCGTGCGAGATCGAAGCCGCGGCCGCGCCGGCCGGCCCGCTGGCGATCCTGATCGTGGACGACAACGCCGATGCGGCGCGCACGCTCGGTATCTTCCTGCAGACCCTGGGGCACGAGGTGCGCATCGCCTTCGATGGCGCGGGCGCGCTGGACATGGCTTCGCGCCAGCCGCCGGCGGTGCTGCTGCTCGATATCGGCCTGCCCGACATGGACGGTTATGTGCTGGCCCACAGCCTGCGCGCGCTGCCGCGCATGCGCAACGCACTGACCATCGCGCTGACCGGTTACGGCCAGCCGGAAGACCGTGCCCGCTCGCGCGAAGCCGGATTCGATCATCATCTGACCAAGCCGGTCGATCCCGCCGCACTGGTCAAGATCCTCGGCAGCGCGTCCACGCTCGGCCCCCTCGGGCAAGGTCAGGCCGTCGCCAGCTCCGCCAGCCGGCCCTGATACAAGGCCGCGACCACATCGGACTGGGTGACCATGCCGGCGAAGCGGTCTTCGTGGTCGATCACGGGCACGTGGTGCAAGCCGCTGTTGGCCATCATCGGCACCAGTTCCACGATCGGGGTGTCGGCGCGCGCCAGCGCGACCTTGCTGGTCATGATCTGCCCCACCACTTCCGGCTTGTTCGAGTGCGTGTGCGGTGAACGCTTGAGCAAGGCGATCAGGCGCTCGCGCATGCCCACATAGCCGTCGATACCGCCATGGTGCAGAAAATCGGTCTGGGTGACGATGCCGATCACACGCCGCGCGCGGTTCAGCACCGGCAGCGCGTGCACGCGGTGGTGCCGCATCAGGCGCCAGGCTTCATCCAGGCCGGTGGCAAATTCCAGGCTGACGATATCGGTGGACATGATGGCGCCGCAGCGGATCACGCCGAAGCGCCGGCCGTAAGCCTCGGTCTCGGTGGCGATGATGATCCCTTCGAGGTCGTCGCGGCTGACGTCGAGCACCTGGCCGTAGCGTTCCAGCACCGCGTCCAGGTCTTCCTTGCGAAAGCCGACCCGCTCGGTGGGCGTGCTGTCGGCCGTATCGTGCACATTCTGCAGCACCGATTGCTGGAAATGCGGATAGCGCCGCCCGGTCAGATTATTGAACAGCAGCGCGGCGCACACCATCAGCGCGGAATTGAGCGCGACCGGCGCCAGCGCGAAGCGAAACCCCAGCGCGGCCACGGCCGGCCCGGCCAGCACGGCGGTCAGGGCGACCGCGCCGCCCGGCGGGTGCAGGCAGCGCATCAGGAACATCGCCGCGATGGCGCAGCCGCCCGCCAGCGGCGCTTGCGCAACGAGCGGCAGGCCGCTGCCGGCGCAGGCCACCCCGACCAGGGCGCTGACGGTGTTGCCGCCAATGACGGACCAGGGCTGGGCCAGCGGGCTCGCGGGCAGACAGAACAGCAGTACAGCGGACGCGCCCATGGGAGCGATCAGCCAGGCGCCGCCGCTGCCCATGGTCAGCACGCCCAGCAGGCCGGTCAGCGACAGCGCGAGCAAGGCACCGCCGCTGGCGCGCAGCTGTTCCTTGCGTCCGGTGGTGTTCGGTGGGGGGAGCAGCGCGCTCAGCCAGGATGTGCGTCGGTCGGCCATGGAGTGAAAAATAAAGATGTAACCCGAAATCATACCTGTCCTGGGCGAACCTTGCCGAACCGCACCAAAAAAGTGCAAAACGCACGGAATCACCGTCGCTGTCGGCCTGAGCGGGCGCGCGCAAGCCGGCGCGCACCGTTCCCGTGCACCACATAAACTCTTTCATTGGCACAGTTCTTGATACAGTAGGGACATAAGGGGAAATGTCCACATGGCGAAATTTTTCAATGAAATGCTTGCCGACGGCGCCGATCCGGCCTCGGTACGAACCCATTACCGCGAATTCTGCGCCTGGCTGGAACGCCAGAGCCCGGACCAGATCGCGCGCAAGCGGGCCGAAGCGGACCTGAGCTTCCGCCGTGTCGGCATCACCTTTGCCGTCTACGGCGACGATGCCGGCACCGAGCGCCTGATTCCCTTCGACACGATTCCGCGCATCATTCCCGCGGACGAGTGGGCGCAGCTGCAAAAAGGCCTGGTCCAGCGCGTCAAGGCGCTTAACATGTTCTTGCACGATATTTATCACGAGCAGAACATTATCAAGGCGGGCATCATTCCCGCCGAACAGATTTACCAGAACGCCCAGTATCGGCCGGAAATGCAGGGCATTAATGTCACCTCCGACATTTACGCCCACATCGCCGGGGTCGACATCGTGCGCGCCGGGGCCGGCGAGTTCTACGTGTTGGAAGACAATCTGCGCGTGCCCTCGGGCGTGTCTTACATGCTGGAAGACCGCAAGATGATGATGCGGCTGTTTCCCGAGCTGTTCGCGCGCAACCGCATCGCGCCGGTCGACCACTACCCCGACATGCTGCTCGATAACCTGCGCTCGGTGGCGCCGCCCGGCGTCGCCGATCCCACCATCGTCGTGATGACGCCCGGGATGTACAACTCGGCCTATTTCGAGCACGCCTTCCTGGCCCAGCAAATGGGCGTGGAACTGGTCGAGGGCAAGGACCTGTACGTCAACGACAACCTGGTCTACATGCGCACCATCCGCGGCCCGAAACGGGTCGACGTGATCTACCGCCGGGTCGACGACGACTTCCTCGATCCCCTCGCCTTCCGTCCCGATTCCTCGCTCGGCGTGCCCGGCCTGCTGTCGGTCTACCGCGCCGGCCGCGTGACCCTGGCCAACGCCATCGGCACCGGCGTCGCCGATGACAAGTCGATCTATCCCTTCGTGCCCGACATGATCCGCTTTTACCTGAGCGAGGAAGCGGTGCTCAATAACGTGCCGACCTGGCAGTGCCGCAAGCCGGCCGACCTGGAATACACCCTGGCCAACCTGCCCGAACTGGTGGTCAAGGAAGTGCACGGCGCCGGCGGCTACGGCATGCTGGTCGGCCCGGCCTCGTCGAAGCAGCAGATCGAGGACTTCCGGCGCCGCCTGATCGCCAGGCCGGACGGCTACATCGCCCAGCCCACCCTGGCGCTGTCGGCCTGCCCCACCTACGTTGAAAGCGGCATCGCGCCGCGCCATATCGATCTGCGTCCCTTTGTCCTGTCCGGGAAAACCATCTCGATGGTGCCCGGCGGGCTGACCCGGGTCGCGCTGGAGGAAGGCTCGCTGGTCGTCAACTCCTCCCAGGGCGGCGGCACCAAAGACACCTGGATACTGGAGAAATGATGCTAAGCCGAACCGCCGATCACCTGTACTGGATGGCGCGCTACACCGAGCGCGCCGAGAATACTGCGCGCATGCTGGACGTGGCGCTGCAGACGTCGATGCTGCCGCAGTCGCCCGAGGACGCCGAAGGCGGCTGGCGCGCCATGCTCTCGATCTCCGAGCTGGAAGAGATGTTCAACGCGCGCTATGACAGCGTGACCCAGGCCGACGTACTCGACTTCATGGTGCGCGATCCGTCCAACCCCTCGTCGATCGCTTCCTGCCTGACCGGCGCGCGCGAGAACGCCCGCGCCGTGCGCGGCACCCTGACCACGGAAGTCTGGGAAACGCTCAACGCCACCTGGCTCGACATGCACCAGCGCATAGGCGCGCCCACCGCCAGCTACGACCCGGCCGAATTTTTCGAGTGGGTCAAGTACCGCTCGCACCTGTCGCGCGGGGTCACCCTGGGCACCATGCTCAAGGACGAAGCGATGTACTTCATCCGCCTCGGCACCTTCCTGGAGCGCGCCGACAACACCGCGCGCATCCTCGACATCAAGTACCACGCGGCGCGCGAGCAGGAGGCAGCCGACGCCTGGGCCCAGCGCGATTTTTACTACTGGGCGGCGCTGCTGCGCTCCGTGTCCGGCTTCGAAATCTACCGCAAGGTCTACCGCGACGTGATCACGCCGGCGCGCGTGGCCGAACTGCTGATGCTGCGCGGGGACATGCCGCGCTCCCTGCTGGCCTGCATGGGCGAAGTGGTCGACAATCTGCGCGCGGTGCGCAACGATGTCTCGGCCGATACCGAGCGCCTGGCCGGACGCCTGCACGCCGAACTGCAGTTCGCGCGCATCGAGGACATCCTCGAAGCCGGCCTGCACGACACCCTGACCACCTTCATGGAGCGCGTCTACGAACTGGGCAACCGGGTCAGCCGCGACTTCCTCGTGCCCCTGGCGGCCTGACATGCAGATCGCCATCCGCCACGAGACGCTGTACCACTACACCGCACGCCAGGCCTACAGCATCCAGCAGCTGCATATGACGCCGCGCGCCGAGCCGCAGCAGACAGTGCTGTCCTGGAAACTGGTCGCGCCGGGCCACTGCCATGCCTACACCGACGCCTACGGCAACCTGTCGCACATGCTCACGCTGGACGAGCCGCACGAGAAGGTGGCGGTGGTGGCGCGCGGCGTGGTATCCACCACCACGCTGGCTGGCGGGCGCCTGGCGCCGGCGACCGATGATCTCTCGCCGCTGATCTTCACGGTACCGACCCGCCTGACCCTGCCGACCGAGGAGATACTGGCCTTCGCCAGCCTGCTCCCGGCCAGGGGCAAGCCGGCGTCCACCGCCGATGTCATGCGCCTGACCGAACATATCGTCGGCGCGGTGGCCTACGAGACCGGCGCCACCAGTGTATTTAGCACCGCCAGCGACGCACTGCGCCTGGGCGCCGGCGTGTGCCAGGACCATGCCCACCTGTTTTTATCGTGCTGCCACGCGCACGGCATCCCGGCGCGCTACGTGTCCGGCTATATCGATCCCGAATCGAGCGGGCACGCGGCCAGCCACGCCTGGGTCGATGCCTGGGTCAGCGATCCAGGCTTTAATGGATGGATCAGCATCGACGTCACGCACGCGCGCCTGATGACGGACGCCTACTGCCGCCTGGCGATCGGACGCGATTACGATTCGGCCGCGCCGGTACGCGGCATGCGCCGCGGCGGCGGCGAGGAAAGCATGAGCGTCGATGTCCAGATCGTGCCCGTGTAAAATGGTACGCTGATGGTACGTTTAAAGGTGCGCGGCGGGCGTGCGCCGCAGCCCTTCCCTTTTTTAGTGTTTGAATAAATGACCTACTGTATCGGCATGCGCCTCGACGCGGGCCTGGTGTTCTTGTCGGACTCGCGCACCAACGCGGGGGTCGACCACGTCGGCACCTTCCGCAAGATGAGCGTCTACGAAAATCCGGGCGAGCGCATGATGGTCATGATGACCTCCGGGAACCTGTCGATCTCGCAGGCGGTGCGCCAGCTGGTATCCGAGCATGTGGGCGCCGACGGTATAACTATCTGGAATGCGCCGACCATGTACGACGCCGCCCGCATCCTGGGCGAAGCGGTGCGCACCGTGCACCGGCGCGACGCCGAGTCGCTGGCCGCCTTCGGCATCGACTTCAATATCAGCATCATCTTCGGCGGCCAGATCAAGGGCGAGCGTTGCCGCCTGTTCCAGGTCTACTCGGCCGGGAACTTCATCGAGTCGCACAACGAAAATACCTACTTCCAGATCGGCGAGGCCAAATACGGCAAACCCATCGTCGACCGCGTGGTGACGCCCGCCACCAGCCTTGACGAAGCAGCCAAGTGCGCGCTCATTTCCATGGATTCGACCCTGCGCTCGAACATTTCGGTCGGCCTGCCGCTGGACCTGCTGGTGTACGAGGATGCCAGCCTGGCCGTCACCCGCTTTGTCACCATCGACGAGCGCAATCAGTACTTCCAGATGATCCGCTCGAGCTGGGGCCACCAGCTGAAAACCGTCTTCGAAGGGATCGCCGATCCGGTCTGGGATGCGGCGCCGGACGCCACCCTGAATGTGCTGTCGTCCTCGAACGCGCACAGCGTGCCGGTGCGGGTGGCGCTGCCGCCCGGTCTGGACCGCCCGGCGCAGCACCAGCCCTTGCAGTCACTGGCCCAGGATTGCATCAAACAGCAACCCTGAGGCGCTTGTTTTTAGTTGATCTCCGGCAAACCGGCTACGGTAGCGCTCGCTAAACTTCTCGAACACCCATCCGTTCGTGAAAGGCATCCCATGTTACGCCACTGCCTGCTGGCCTGCGCAATCGCGCTGGCCACGATCCCCCCCTGCGCCGCCGGCCCGTCCACCGCCTCCACCGTCTCCCTGCATACCAACATCGCCACCACTGACCTGTACGGCAAAACCTGCCATACCCTCGAATCGCGCGAACGCGGCGCCGTCAGCACCCGTTATTGTCGCGGCGCCAACGGGTATGCCCTGCTGGTGCACGAAAACCAGGGCCGCAGCTCGATCGACATCGTCGCGCCGGGCAAAGAGGCCTGGCAACTGGACTTTTGGGATGTGGTGGAACCGGGGGTGTCGCAAGTGGGACGCAAGGCGGAATGGCACGTGGTGCGCGGCACTCCGCGCGCGCTGCTGGTGCGGGTCGACATGATCGATACCCGGAATATGGTGTATCCGAAGACGGCGACTTCGATCGCCGTGGCGCGCATCGACAGCGACGGCGCCTGCGTGACATTCAAGGCAGATGCGGGCGCCCGCGGGGCCGAAGCGGCGGCGCGGCGCGCGGCGCTGGACCGCTCGCGCAAATGCCTGGGCGCCTACGCCGGCGCGGCCATGCCGACGCCGATGTAAGTACGCGCTTGCAGACACAAGCGCGCAGCGGATTACTGTCCGCGCGGGCCTTTGTCCGCGCCCTTGTGGTCCTTCTGGCCGTCCTGGCGATGGCGGCCTGCCACTTCCGCCTCTTCCGCACGCTGCTGGTTCTTGTTGACTTCCTGCTGGGCCTGCTGATCCTGCTGTTGCTTCTGTTCGCGCGGATCGCTCGATTGCTTCGTCATGATGGTCTCCCAGGTTGGTGTGAAGGTTCACTGTACTCGCCAAGCAACAACTGCTCGGTTCGCTAGCCAACGTAAGCGCAGCAAATGATTGACCTGAGGTATGATCGGGCGGCAAACCAACCGACGCCTTCCATGATCAATCGACAACGACTTTCTGGCGTCCTGATGCTGCTGGCCGCCGCCCAGGCGAGCGCGGCACTGAGTGCAGACGACATCGCTGACCTTTCGCTGGAGCAATTGAGCGATATCGTCGTGACTTCCGTTTCGCGCAAGGAAACGCGGCTCTCGGCCGCGCCGGCGTCGCTGTTCATCATCAGCAGCGCGGACATTGCGCGCAGCGGGGCCCGCAGCCTGCCCGAAGTGCTGCGCCTGGCCCCCAATCTGCAGGTGGCGCGCGTGGACGCCCGCAATTACGCCATCACGGCGCGTGGTTTCAACAGCGTCATCGCCAACAAGCTGCTGGTCCTGGTGGACGGCCGCAGCGTCTATTCCCCCCTGTTTTCCGGTGTGTTCTGGGACAGCCAGGATGTGCTGGTGGCCGACATCGCCCGCATCGAGGTCATCAGCGGCCCAGGCGCCACCATCTGGGGCGCCAATGCCGTCAACGGTGTCATCAACGTCATCACCCGCAGCGCCGCCGACACACAGGGTGGGCGTGCCCGTGTGACCGCCGGCGAACACGAGCGCAGCGCGACCGTGCGCTATGGCGGCATGTTGGGCGGGGACGGCCACTACCGCGCCTATGTCAAGGCAGTCGAGAATGACGACAGCATCGGTGCCGACGGCACGCGCCTGCCAAATGGCCTGCGGCGCAACCAGGGCGGTTTTCGCGCCGACTGGGGCCACAGCGATGGCGGCGCCATCACCATTTCCGGCGACGCCTACCAGGGCAAACTGGCCCAGAGCGCGCAGCGCGACACCCTGATCGAAGGCGCCAACCTGATGGCGCGCTACACCAGCAAGCCGTCGACCAACTCCGACCTGCGCGTCCAGCTGATGGCCGACCATACCTTGCGCGACCAGGGCGACACGGCGCGCGAACGCCTGACCACCTTTGAACTGGAAGCCCAGCACGGCATCCGCGTGGGTGGCGGCCACAACCTGGTGTGGGGCGGCGGCTACCGCCAGTCGCGCGACCGGATCGACAACGCCGGTCTGCTCGCCTTTCTGCCTGCCTCACTCAACCTGCATTGGGCCAACGCGTTCGCCCAGGACGAGATCGAACTCGGAAAACAGCTGCGCCTGACGGCGGGGCTGAAGGTGGAACATAACAATTACACCGGGGCCGAAAAGCTGCCCAACCTGCGCCTGGCCTGGTCGCCATCGGAGACCCAGCTGCTGTGGACCAGCCTGTCGCGCACGGTGCGCGCGCCGGCCCGCTTCGACCGCGACCTGTACTCACCGGCCTCGCCGCCGGTGGCGGCGGGGGTGCCCCAGTTTACGATCGCCGGCGGCCCGCAGTTCGAGTCGGAGGTCGCCAATGTGGCCGAAATCGGCTACCGCGCCCAGCCCACGCCGGAGCTGTCGTATTCAGTCACCGCGTATGTGAGCGACTACGACAAGCTGCGCACCCTGGAACCGCGCGCCACGGGTGGCGCAGTATTTCGCAACCTGGGGCAAGGCCGCTCGCGCGGCGTGGAGATGTGGGCCCGCTACCAGGTGCGGCCCGCGTGGCGCCTGAACGGCGGCATGGTGGTGCAATCGGTGCATACCAGCCTGGTGCCAGGCAGCCAGGATCTGAGCGGCGGCGCCGGCATCGCCGCCAACGATCCGGGCATGCACGCCATGCTGCGCTCCTCGCACGACCTGGGCGAGAACATGCAGCTGGACGCGACCTTGCGCCATGTGGGCAGGCTGCCAAGTCCGGCGGTGCCGTCCTACCGCGAACTCGACGTGCGCTTCATGTGGTCACCGCGCAAGGACCTGGAATTGTCGGTCGCGGGGCAAAATCTGCTGCACCGCAGCCATGCCGAATTCGGCGCGGTGCTGGGGCGCAGCGTGTTCGAGCGCACTGTTGTCGTCAGTGCGTCGCAGCGGTTCTAGCAACACTTTCCGGTGAACGCAACGTCGTCATTCCCGCTTGGTATTCGCTTCCCGCGGCAGCTTGCGCAGCACCTCGTCAAACGGCAGCTGCTCCACCTGCGGCGCCTTGAGCAGGCTGTCCATGCCGTTGAAAGTACCATCGGCCAGCGCCCAGCCCAGCGGCGTGTCGTTCTCGGCATGCATCCCGAACCATAAAAAATGCCCGCTGTCGGCCGGCACCATCACCGCCATGTCGCGCCGCTGGGCCGTGACCGCAAAGGTGGCCCTCGCCTCGCGCGTATTGAACAGGCCCAGCGGCGGCGCCATCAGCTCCGACAAAAACGTCATGTCCATGCGCGCGCGCGCCGGATCCTGCTTGCCCGACGGCGCCAGCGCGCCGGGCGAATTGCTGATCACGATGACCGAGGGATCGATATCGTAGCCGCGCTCGCGCCAGCGCGCCAGGGCCGGACGCAGGGCAAACAGCAGGTCGCGCACCGTCTCCACGCCGGAGTTCTCAAAGTAGCCGCCGTCGATCACCCTGCCCCATGGGCGCCGTTCCAGCCCCGGATGGCAGGGGACCAGCACGTTTTGCAGGCGGCAGCCATACACCGTCCCCGCGGGACTGATGTAGCTGAAGCGCGCGCTGTTGTGGATCGCGGTCGACAAGGCCATCTGGCGCAGGTCGATCAGGGGATCGAGCGCATCGTAGGCATCCGGGAAGCGCCCGTCGATTACCAGGTCGCTCGCGATCAGGCGGTTGCCGCCGTCGACCAGGGTCGCGTTGAGCAGCAGCGAAGGCACCTCCAGCGCTCCCGGGCCGGCCCACAAGCGGTCGAAACGCTGGGCGAAGCGCGTGCTGCCGGTGGCACTCTGCCAGCCGTCGGACAGTGCCGCTTCCATCGCCCGCGAGCGGTCCGCCGCGCCGAGCGGAAAAGGCAGCAGGCGCTGCAGCATGTCCGGATACAGCAGATAGCCCAGGGTGGGCGAGAGAAAATCGCGCCGCAGCACCTGGCGGATACACTGCTGATAGACCATGGATGGATTGCCGCGCGCGCAGCGGGCCTGGTTCAGGGACTCGCTATGCGCGTCGGCGATCAGCGACGCAAACGCCGCGCTTCCCAGGCTGCCGCCGGAGACTCCGCTCAGCGCAAACAGATGGCGCCCGAAGCGCGCATCGCTGTCGTCCTGCAGCTTGGCCAGCACGATCCCGGCCCAGTAGGCCGCGCGGATGCCGCCGCCTTCCGCCGCGACCAGGAACAGCGGAAACGGCCGTCCCGGCGCCAGTTCGCCGCTGTCCACCCGCGCTTCGAGCCAGGCGTCGATATGGGTATCGATCACGCGCCTGACCGGTGGTCCGGCGTCGCCCGCAATCAGGGCGACAGCGTGGTTGTCGTTCCAGCCGCTGAACGCGACAAGGAAGAGCAGCGGCATGGCGGCCATGGACGGCAGCCTGGCCTGCTTGAAAAAATACGTGAGCACCAGGTCGCCGAACAGGATCCAGCTGGCGAAGGCAAAGCACAGCAGCACCGGCGCCGTGACCAGGCGCGTGACGTCGACCGGCTTCCACCAGATCGCGCCGAGCAGGAGAAACGACAGCGTTAGCGCGGTCAGCACCGTCATCACCGTGCGCCGCTGCAGCGACCCGAAACGCACCGAGTCCGGCTGGCCCGGTTCCAGCCCGTAGAAGCGCGAGGCGAACCATTCGCGCCGTTTGACAACGAACATGCCCAGCGCAAACGCGGCCGCCGCGCAAGCGAGCGCCAGCACCGGCTCGCCCATGCGCTGGAACTGCAGCGCCAGCACCGAACTGGGAATGATGCCGAGGAGGCGCGGCAGCCAGATGCGGATGCGGTTGACGAAGGGCGTGTCGCTGCGGTCCAGCACCGACGTGCCCTCGAACACCCGGCCCAGGGTCAGGCGCGAGCTGTACCAGGCCGAGAGCGACCAGGTGGCGACGGAAAACAAAAACAAGGGAAAGTTCCAGCCGGGCTGGCTGACCAGGCGCAGACACTCGGTGCCCTGGGGAATAAAGGCCAGGCCGGCCGAGCACAGGATGGTCAGGCTGACGCTGTAGATGCAGCGCCACAGGATGGAGCCGACTTCCTTGAAACGCTCGCCGGCGGCGCGAATCAGCCGGACGGTCCCGCTCTCGGTGCCGCGCAGTTTGGTGGTCCACTGCCTGGGATGGTCGTTACGCATCAAGGCAGGATGAGCGGTGCGCGCTGCGCTGTTGTTGAGCCAGATCAAGCCACATGTTCACGCTTCCCTTTGCGAGCTCAGCGCATGGCCAGCGGAACCGCCTTGCGGGGCGGAGGAAACGCCTGGTCGATTTCCGCCAGGTCCTGCGGCGTCAGCGACAGGTCGAGGGCGGCGCGGTTCTCGCGCACATGAGCTTCACTGGCCGCCTTGGGGATCGCGATCACGCCGTCGTGGCCCAGCACCCAGGCCAGCGCCACCTGGGCAGGGGAGCAGCCATGACGCTGGGCGATGTCCAGCAGTGCCTTGTTCCGCAGCAGGACGTCGCGTTCCTTGCCGGCCGATTCCAGCGGCGAGTAAGCCATGACAGGAATGCCCTGGCGCTGCATGCGCGGCAGCAAGTCGAATTCGATCCCGCGTTTGGGCAGGTTGAGCAGCACCTGGTTGACCGCGATGTCGGTCCCGCCCGGCAGCGCCTGTGCTTCCTGCATGTCGGCCAGGTCGAAATTGCTGACGCCAAAGTCGCCGATCTTGCCGTCCTGCTTGAGTTTGGCGAAGGCTTCCAGGGTTTCCTGCAGGGGAACGCTGCCGCGCCAGTGCAGCAGGTACAGGTCGATCTGGTCGACGCCGAGGCGGCGCAGGCTGCGCTCGCAGGCGGCTTGCACGCCCTTGCGGTCGGCGTTGTGGGGATACACTTTGCTGACGAGATAGACCTGGTCACGGCGCCCGGCGATGGCTTGGCCGACAACTTGCTCGGCCCCGCCTTCGGCGTACATTTCGGCGGTATCGATCAGGGTCAGGCCGAGATCGATTCCAAGTTGCAATGCGGCGATGTCGGAACGTTTGTGGGCGGGATGCTCGCCCATATTCCAGGTGCCCTGGCCGAGGACGGGAACGCTGCGGCCGGAAGGTAGTTGTAAGGTTTTCATCAGATTGCGCTTTCGTTGGTCGAAACGACAATCTTGATCATACCTTCAGTGGAAGAACCATGCTGTACGCTCGGGGCGCGACGCAGGGCGGAAAAGCCCGAAGGGCGCCTTCCGCCGTGCCACGCTTGAGCCGCCAGCGAATCGTCCGTAGCACGGCGGAAGACGCTGCGCCTTTCCGCCCTACGCCGTGCCAACGCTCAGTGTTTACAGCTTGATGAAATGCTCGCGGTAGTAGCGCAGCTCTTCGATCGATTCGATGATGTCGGCCAGCGCCGTGTGCTTCTGGTGCTTTTTGAAACCACCGACGATCTCCGGCTTCCAGCGCTTGCACAACTCCTTGAGCGTGGACACGTCCAGGTTGCGATAGTGGAAAAACGCTTCCAGCTTGGGCATGCCGCGCGCCATGAAGCGGCGGTCCTGGCAGATGGTGTTGCCGCACATCGGCGATTTGCCGGCCGGTACGTAAGTCTTCAGGAAGGCGATCAGCGCCACCTGCGCTTCTTCTTCGGTCACGGTCGACGCTTTCACGCGCTCGATCAGGCCGGAACGGCCGTGGGTGCCCTTGTTCCAGGCATCCATCTTGTCGAGCGTTTCGTCGGACTGGTGGATCGCGAAAACCGGACCTTCGGCGATGATATTGAGGTGCATGTCGGTGACGACGACGGCCACTTCGATGATGCGGTCGCTATCAGGCTCCAGGCCGGTCATTTCCATGTCCACCCATACCAGGTTGAACTCGTTTGGACGCTGGACTGCGGCCGGTGCTGCTAAATCAGTGGCTTGTGACATAATTCTCTCTTGGCCTAAACAATCCTGCATTTTCTCACAGGCACAGAATGTATTCACTCGCGTTTTCGATATTGTTCGTTTCTTTCTTCATTTTGACCCTGGTTCTGCGCTTTTGGCTGGCAGGCCGACACGTACGCCATGTGCTGGCCAAGCGCAGCGCCGTGCCCGCCGAATTCGCCGCCAAGATTCCCCTCGCCGCCCACCAGAAAGCTGCGGACTACACCGTCGCCAAAACCAAGTTTGGCCTGATCAGCCTGCTGTTTTCCAGCGCGGTGCTGATCGGTTTCACCTTGCTGGGCGGCCTGCAATGGCTGTCGGTCACCGTGCTGCCCCTGACCGGCCCCGGCATCAAGTTCCAGATCGCCCTGATCGTCGCCTTCGCCGCCGTCAGCGGCCTGCTCGACCTGCCTTTCGATTACTACCGCCAGTTCGTGCTCGAAGAGCGCTTCGGCTTTAACAAGATGACGCCCGGCTTGTGGCTGGCGGACATGGTCAAGGGCGTGGCGCTTGGCGCCGTCATCGGCCTGCCGCTGATCTGGGTCGTGCTGACCCTGATGGACAAGAGCGGCGCGCTGTGGTGGTTCTACGCCTGGCTGGTCTGGAGCGGTTTCCAGCTCCTGATGATGGTGCTGTTCCCGACCGTGATTGCGCCCCTGTTCAACAAATTCACGCCACTGGCCGACGACAGCCTGAAGGCGCGCATCGAAGGCTTGATGCAGCGCGTGGGCTTCGCCTCCAAGGGCCTGTTCGTGATGGACGGCTCCAAGCGCAGCGCGCACGGCAATGCCTATTTCTCCGGCTTTGGCGCCAACAAGCGCATCGTGTTCTTCGACACCCTGCTCTCGCGCCTGGCGCCACAAGAGATCGAGGCCGTGCTGGCGCACGAACTGGGTCACTTCAAACTCAAGCACATCATCAAGCGCATCGCCGTCATTTTCGCCGTCTCGCTTGGCTTCCTGGCGCTGCTCGGCTACCTCAAGGACCAGGAATGGTTTTACAGCGGCCTCGGTGTCGACCCGCTGATCGGCGCCGGCAACGACGGCATGGCGCTCATTTTGTTCATGCTGGCACTGCCGGTATTTACCTTCGTGCTCTCGCCCCTGACGTCGATCAGCTCGCGCAAGCACGAGTTCGAGGCGGACGCCTTCGCCGCCACCCACACCGACGCACGCGACCTGGTGTCGGCGCTGGTCAAGATGTATGAAGATAACGCCTCGACCCTGACCCCGGACCCGCTGCATTCGGCCTTCTACGATTCGCACCCACCGGCGACCGTCCGCATCCAACACCTCAACCTGGCCGCATCATGAACATCCTGACCGACAGTTGCACACAAAACGCCGCCGCCCTGGGCGAGGCCGACATCGCCGCCCTGCTGGTGAGCATACCCGGCTGGAGCGTGGTGGACGGCAAGCTGGAACGCCGCTTCGGCTTCACGAACTACTACGAAACCATGGCTTTCGTGAATGCGCTGGCCTGGCTCAGCCACCAGCAGGATCATCACCCTGAACTGGTCGTCAACTACAAGGATTGCGTGGCGCGCTACAACACCCATTCGGCCGGCGGCGCGCTGTCGGCCAACGATTTTATCTGTGCGGCCAAGGCCAGCGCGATCTACGCGCAGCGGGCCGCGCCATGAGCGAATCCAAGCAAACACCCCCCACGCCACTGACCGGCGTCGTCATCGCGGCCCACGGCCGCCACTACCTGGCCGACGTCGACGGACGCAAGCTGCAATGCGTCACGCGCGGTAAAAAGACCAACGTGGCGGTGGGCGACGTGGTCAACCTGAAGATGACGTCGGAAGACCAGGCCGTGATCGAGTCGATCGCCGAGCGCAAGACCCTGCTCTACCGCTCCGACCAGTACAAGTCCAAGCTGCTGGCCGCGAATCTCTCGCGCCTGTTCATCGTGGTCGCGACCGAACCGGGTTTTGCCGACGACCTGATTTCGCGCTCGCTGGTGGCGGCGGAAGCCGCCGGCATCGACGCCCACCTGATTCTGAATAAGACCGACGTCGCGGACCTGCTGCCGAAAGCGCGCGAACGCCTGCTGGCCTATACCTCGCTGGGCTACCCGCTGCACGAAGTGTCGGCGCGCGCCAATCCGGAGCATGCGGTGGCGACCCTGATGCCGCTGCTCGAAGGGCAGTCATCGATCTTCATCGGCCAGTCGGGCATGGGCAAGTCCTCGCTCATCAACCTGCTGGTGCCGGACGCCGACATCGCCGTGCGCGAGATCTCCGCCGCGCTCGACACCGGCAAGCACACCACCACCTTCACCCGCCTCTACTCTTTGGCTGCGGCGGGCCTGGGCGACGCCTCGATCATCGACTCGCCAGGCTTTCAGGAATTCGGCCTGTACCACCTGAGCGAAGGCATGCTGGAACGCGCCTTTGTCGAGTTCGGGCCGTATCTGGGCGGCTGCAAGTTCTACAACTGCCGCCACCTGATCGAGCCGCAGTGCGCGATCCTGGCCGCTGTCGCCGAAGGCAAGATCGCCAAATTCCGCCATACCTTGTATGGACAACTTCTGCACGAGTCGGCGCAAACCCTGTATTAGCCTTCCCCGGGCTGCCCGGCACGTCTGTTTCCGCTTACAATGAAAAAAAGAACGTAAGGGGATGCGGGCAATGGAGATGTTCACGGTCGACGACAACGTGGCGAAGTGGGAATCGATCCTGCCTTCGCTGCGTGGCATGGACCGCTTGCCCGTTCTGCTTCCGCTGGCCTGGCACCTGCGCCAGCGCGACACCCGGCGCGCCCTGACGCTGGCCGATGAAGCCCTCAACCTGCTGCCCGCGTCCAAGGTGCCCGACGCCGAACGCGCCAGTTTTGAGGCGCGCATGCAGCTGCTGCGCGCGGAATCGGAATGGCTCTCCGGCGCGCTCGACACCGCCCTCGCCCACGCCCAGGAACTGCTGTACCGCTTCAGCTCCCTGAACGACCATGCCGGCAGCGCCGACAGCTACTGGCTGCTGGCCTGGATTGCGGTGGACCGTGGCGACCACGCCGCCAGCGATGCGGCCCTGGCCGCGGCCGCCGACTGCGCGCGGCGCGGCGGCGACGAACTGCGCGTGCAGCTGGCCGAGGCGGCCCTGGCCCGCTGGGCCGTCCTGCGCGACCGGAATACCGCCGTCGCACGCTGGGGTGGACGCTTCAATTCCGACACCGCCGCCCAACACCCGTCGCTGGCGACCTGGATCAACGACTTTCTTGCCCTGGCCGCCAGCCAGGCCGCCGACTTCGGCGCGGCGGCGGGCTACTACATCCGCTGCTACGAAGCGGCCCTGGACACCGGCCAGCTGCGCGCCGCCATCACGGCCGCCACCAATATCGGCGAAGACTTCACGATCCTCAACGACCATCATTCGGCGCTCGAATGGGTGCAGTGCGCGCTTGAACTGGCGCGCCCCACCGGCTGGCCGCGCAGCGTCGGCGCCTGCCTGATGCACACGGCCGACACCCTGCGCCGCCTGGGCCAGCTCGATGCCGCCCATGACATGCTGCAGGAAGCGCTGGAGATCCTCAAGCCGCTCGAGAATGCGCGCAGCTACGCCATCGCCCTGCAATACCTGGGCGACCTGTCGCTCGACCAGGGCAATTACCAGGGCGCGCTGGATGCCTTCAAGCGTCTCGAAGCACGCGCCGAGGCACTCGACCAGCCGGACTTTCGCAGCATCGCGCGGCGCGGTCAGGCGCACGCCCTGTCGCACCTGGGCCGGGCCGCCGAAGCGATCGAGGTGGCGTCGAGCGCCGTGGCCATGGCCGCGGTGCCGGGCAACGCCTACAACCAGATCGCCGCGCTGCGCGTGATGGCGCTGATTCACGCCCACCACGACCTGCCGGCGCCACCGGACATGGTGGAGATCAATCCCGCCCTGCACTACCTGCGGCGCGCGCTGTCGGTGGCGGCGACCATCGACGGCTACACCGTGCCCGGCGACCTGTACGACGCCATGGCGCACGAATATGCCAACGCCGGCGACTTCGCGCACGCCTACGAAGTGGCGCTGGCGGCTTCAAGCTCGCGCGAGAAGACCCACAGCCAGGAAGCGACCAACCGCGCCATCGCGATGCAGGTGCACCACCAGACCGAGCACGCGCGCAGCGAGGGCTATCACCACCGCGAGCTGGCCGAATCGGAAGCGCGGCGCGCTGAAATCCTGCAGCGCACCAGCGCCACCCTGGAGCGCCTGTCCGCCATCGGCCAGGAAATCACCGCCCACCTGGATGCGGCGGCGGTGTTCAAGGCACTTGACCGCCATATCCACGGGCTGCTGACGGCCAGCACCTTCGCCATCTACATGACCGACGCTTCCGGCACCATGCTCAATCGCGCCTTCGGAGTCGAAATGGGCAAGGAGCTGCCGACCAATTCCATCCCGCTGTCCAACCCCCACCCGTATTCGGTGCGCTGCCTGACCGAGCGGCGCGAGATCTACATCGAACACTGGCCGGACGCCGACCATCGCAAGGTCGTACCGGGCACCATGGTCAACATGAGCGCCCTGTTCGCGCCCCTGACGGTGGGCGAGCGCGCCATCGGCGTGATGACGGTGCAGGCGCCGCAATCGCGCGCCTACGGCGACAACGAACGCATGATCTTTCGCACCCTGTGCGCCTACGGCGCGATCGCGCTCGATAACGCCGAAGCCTACCGCCAGCTGCAGGACGCCCAGACCCAGCTGGTGTCGCAGGAAAAGCTGGCCGCGCTGGGTTCCCTGATGGCGGGCGTGGCGCACGAACTCAATACCCCGATCGGCAACAGCTTGCTGATCGCCAGCACCATGCAGGAAAAGACGGCGGAAATCGAATCCCTGATGAATGGGCCGGGACTGCGCCGTTCGGAACTGGCCGCCTTTATCGCCGACTCGCAAAAGGCCGCGACCCTGGTGCTGCGCGGCCTGACCAGCGCGGCTGACCTGGTCAACAGCTTCAAGCAGGTGGCGGTGGACCGCACCACCGAACAGCGCCGCAACTTCAACCTGCAGCAGGTCTGCCACGAAATCATCGCGACCATGATGAACCGCATCCGCGGCGCCAACCACAGTATCGACATGACGGTGCCCGACACCATCGGCATGGACAGCTACCCCGGGCCGTTCGGCCAGGTCGTTACCAATTTCATCAACAACGCGCTGCTGCATGCATTTGCGCCTGGCAGGGTCGGCAAGATGCTGCTGTCGGCCACGATGCCGGTCGAGGGACGGGTACTGGTGGAGTTTCGCGACGATGGCGGCGGCATCCCCGGCGAGCACCTGGGCAGGATTTTTGATCCGTTTTTCACGACCAAGCTGGGCCAGGGCGGCAGCGGACTGGGCCTGTCGATCAGCTACAACATTGTCAATTCGCTACTGGGCGGGCAGATCAGCGTGTGCAGCAGCGAGCACGACGGCACCTGTTTCATGCTCGATCTGCCCTTGACGGCACCCGAGCATAAGGACGCAGAGCCGCTTTTGTAGAGTGGGCAGGCCCTGCACACCATGCGTGCCCGTGACCATTCGGTGGGCACGGGGTCCGATCGCGGCACGGCCTACCCTACGTGCCCGCCAGCCCTCTTGCACCGCAAACATACAAAACCCTTATAATTGTATGGATAAAGTTAAAGGTTTCTAGCCGCTACTGGTCGTCCCCATGCCCCAAAACAAGCCCATCAAGCACTTCCTGCAGTTTTCCGACTTCACGCTCGCCGAATTCGATTACGTCATCGAACGCGCGAAAATCATCAAGCGCAAGTTCAAGAACTATGAGGTGTACCACCCGCTGATCGACCGCACCCTGGTCATGGTATTCGAGAAGAATTCGACCCGCACCCGCCTCTCCTTCGAAGCCGGCATGCACCAGCTGGGCGGTGCCGCCATCTACCTGAACACGCGCGACAGCCAGCTTGGCCGCGGCGAGCCGGTGGAAGACGCGGGCCAGGTCATGAGCCGCATGTGCGACATCATCATGGTGCGCACCTTCGGCCAGGAGATCATCGAGCGCTTCGCCGCCAATTCGCGCGTGCCGGTGATTAACGGGCTGACCAACGAACACCACCCCTGCCAGGTACTGGCCGATATCTTCACCTTCGTCGAACACCGCGGCTCGATCGCCGGCAAGGTGGTGGCCTGGGTGGGCGACGCCAACAACATGCTGTACTCCTGGCTGCAAGCGGCCGAAGTCTTCGGCTTCCATCTGAATGTATCGACTCCAAAAGGCTACGACATCGACCACTCGCTGGTGTCGACCAAGCGCTACACCTTCTTCGACAACCCGTCGGATGCGTGTCAGGGCGCCCACCTGGTGAACACCGATGTGTGGACCAGCATGGGCTACGAGAAGGAAAACGCGGCGCGCCTGGCGGCCTTCGACGGCTACATCGTCGACGAGGCCAAGATGGCGCGCGCCGCACCGGACGCATTGTTCATGCACTGCCTGCCCGCCCACCGCGGCGAGGAAGTCTCGGCCGGCGTGATCGACGGCCCGCAGTCGGTGGTCTGGGACGAGGCGGAAAACCGCCTGCACGTGCAGAAGGCGCTGATCGAGTACCTGCTGCTCGGCCGCGTCGAGAACGCCTGAACCGAATATAAAAAACGCCAAAACACGTCATCTAAGTTCAACCAAGATTGGAATCTCCATGAGCGACATTAAAAAAGTAGTCCTCGCCTACTCCGGCGGCCTCGATACCTCGGTCATCCTGAAATGGCTGCAGGATAACTACCAGTGCGAAATCGTGACCTTCACGGCGGACCTGGGCCAGGGCGAAGAGCTCGAGCCGGCCCGCGCCAAGGCGATCAAGTTCGGCATCAAGCCGGAAAATATCTACATCGATGACGTGCGCGAAGAATTCACGCGCGACTTCGTGTTCCCGATGTTCCGCGCGAATACCGTGTACGAAGGCGAATACCTGCTCGGCACCTCGATCGCCCGTCCGCTGATCGCCAAGCGCCTGATCGAGATCACCCGCGAAACCGGCGCCGACGCCATCTCGCACGGCGCCACCGGCAAGGGCAACGACCAGGTGCGCTTCGAACTGGGCGCGTATGCGCTGAAACCGGACGTCAAGATCATCGCTCCATGGCGCGAGTGGGACCTGCTGTCGCGCGAGAAGCTGCTCAAGTACGCGGAAGATGCCGGCATCGACATCGACATGAAGCACAAGAACGGCGGCGCGCCTTACTCGATGGACGCCAACCTGCTGCACATCTCCTTCGAAGGCCGCCACCTCGAAAACCCGAGCAACGAAGCCGAAGAAGCCATGTGGCGCTGGACCGTCAGCCCGGAAGCGGCGCCTGACGCGGCCGAGTACCTGGACCTGGAATACGAAAAAGGCGACATCATCGCGATCAACGGCGTGCGCATGTCGCCTGCCACCGTGCTGACGGAACTGAACCGCGTCGGCGGCAAGCATGGCATCGGCCGTCTCGACCTGGTGGAAAACCGCTACGTCGGCATGAAGTCGCGCGGCTGCTACGAAACCCCGGGCGGCACCATCATGCTCAAGGGTCACCGCGCGATCGAATCGATCACCCTGGACCGCGAAGTGGCGCACCTGAAGGACGACCTGATGCCGCGCTACGCCTCGATGATCTACAACGGCTACTGGTGGGCGCCCGAGCGCGTCGCGCTGCAGACCCTGATCGACCACACCCAGGCCACGGTCAACGGCTGGGTTCGCCTGAAGCTGTACAAGGGCAATGTGATCGTGGTCTCGCGCGATTCGAAGACCGATTCGCTGTTCGACATGAACATCGCGACCTTCGACGAAGACGGCGGCGCCTACAACCAGGCCGACGCCGGCGGCTTCATCAAGCTCAACGCCCTGCGCATGCGCATCGCGGCAGTGGCGCGCGAGAAGCGCGGCCAGTAAGCGAGTCAGAACCCGGTCCCGCGGCTGAGCCGTAGGGACCGTAGGGCGGAAAAGCCGAAGGCGCCTTCCGCCGTGCTACGTGTGAGCCGAATGCGGCTCGTGCGTTGCACGGCGGAAGGCGCTTCGCTTTTCCGCCCTACATTTCCTTCGCTCCAGTTTGTAGGCCGGCAAAAGATGCGTTTCAGTACGCGAAATGTCCCGTTCCGCCCCTCAAGATGTTACATTTGCAGGAGCAAACACCGTATCCGGAGAGAACATGTTCAAAAACCTCAGCATCAAGAATAAACTCTACTTCGGCATCGGTTCCATCCTTGCCATTCTCTTGGTCCTGCTGGTTTCGGCATACAACAACTTTTCGAAGACGGCCCAGGCCAACGAATGGGACCGCCACACGCTGGAAGTGCTGCGCGAAGGCGACCAGATCGCGGCCAACGTACTCGAAATTCAGAATGAACTGCGCGGCTTCCTGCTGACTGGCGAAGAACGCTTCCTGACGCCAGGCGTCAACGAGGAAGCACAGCTGACGGAAAACTTGCGCCTGGCGATCAACCTGACAGCCGACAATCCAAGCCAGCAAGCACGCTTTCGCAAGGTGGAGGAAATGGCCAACACCTGGATGGTCAGCGTGATCCGTCCCCTGCTGCAAAAGCGTCGCGCTCTGGGCAATGCGGCCGGTGCCGCCGATCAGATCGGGCGCTCGCAGGAAATCAGCGCCGGCTTTGAATCGGTCAATACCATGCGCGCGCTGATCAATGACATCAGCAAGGAAGAATCGCGCCTGCTGGCCGAGCGTAACAAGGCATCCGCGGAGCTGCAGAAATCGATGTTCCTGCTGCTCTCCGGCGGCGGCGCGATGTGTATCGTGCTGGCGCTCGGCGTGGCTTATCTGCTGGCCGATTCCCTGCTCACCCCCTTGAACAAGCTGTCGGACGCGGTCGGACGCATCGCCGGGGGCCAGCAGTCGGCACGGGCCGAGGTCCTGTCCAACGACGAACTCGGGACGGTGGCACTGGAATTCAACCGCATGGCGCAGGCCGTGCAGGATACGGCGGCCAAGGAGGTGGCTGCCTCGAACGAACTGCGCACCAAGGTCGACGCCCTGCTCGATGTGGTCTCCAAGGCCGCCATCGGCGACCTGACCGGCAATGTGACCATCACCGGCACCGACGCCATCGGCCGCATGGGCGATGGGCTCAAGACCATGGTCGCCAACCTGCGCGTGCTGCTTAATAACGTGCAGAAGGCCGGCATCCAGGTGACCACCTCGGCCACCGAAATCGCGGCCTCGGCCAAGCAGCAGGAAGCGACCGGTATCGAACAGGCCCAGACCAGCGTGGAAATCCTCTCGACCACCAAGGAGATCTCGGCCAACACAACCCAGCTGCTCAAGACCATGGAAGACGCCACCGCGGTGGCCGACTACACCACCAACGCCACCGCCGACGCCCAGAACAACCTGAAACGCATGGACCAGACCATGCAGCACATGGTCTCGGCCACCGATTCCATCAACGCCAAGCTGGCCGCCCTGTCGGAAAAAGCCAGCAACATCAACAGCGTGCTCATTACGATCACCAAGGTGGCCGACCAGACCAACATCCTCTCGCTCAATGCCGCCATTGAAGCGGAAAAAGCGGGCGATGCGGGCCGCGGCTTCTCGGTGGTGGCGACCGAAATCAGGCGCCTGGCCGACCAGACTTCGGTATCGACCTGGGACATCGAGCAGATGCTCAAGGAGATGCAGTCGGCGGTATCGGCCAGCGTGATGGGCATGGATAAATTTTCGGAAGAGATCCGCCGCAGCGTGGGCGAGGTGCGCCAGGTGGGCGAGCAGCTCTCAACCGTAATGGACCAGGTGCAGAAGCTGGCGCCCCAGTTCGACCTGGTGCTGCAGGGGATGCAGTCGCAGGCGATCGGCGCCTCGCAGATCTCGGACACCATGATGCAGCTGAACGACGCCACCCAGCAGACGGTGGAGTCGCTCAAGGCCACCAGCGAAGCGGTGCACCAGCTGCAGTACGCGGCCAGCGACCTGCAATCCTCGGTGGCGACCTTCTCGGTCAACAGCTGACGTACTGCCCCGCCCAGCACACGATGAAAGTCCTGGTCTTCAACATCGGTCCCGACCGCTATGCGCTGCGCCTGCAGCTGGTCGCGCGCGTGCTGCCGGCGGCCGCGCTGAAGGCCGTGCCGCTGGCGCCGTCCTTTGTGGCCGGGCTGCTCGACCTGCATGGCGAAGCGGTGCCGGTAATTGACCTGTCGCGCCTGGCTGGCATCGCGCCGGAGCAGGTCTGGTACGACTCGCGCATTGTGCTGGTGGACTATGCACCCGACCAGAACAGCACAGTGCGCAAACTGGGCCTGCTGGCCGAGCATGTGGTTGGGGTCGACAATATCGATCCGGCCAGTCTGGCCGACAGCGGCATCGAGGGTGCCCCCTTCCTGGGCCAGGTCAGCGGCACCGAGAACGGCTTGCTGCAGCTGGTGGAGCCGACCGAACTGCTCAGCGCCGATGTGCGCGCACTGCTGTTCCAGAGCGCCGGGGGTGCGCCATGAGCGCGCGCGACCTGCTGCAGCGGGTGACGGGCCTGAACCTGACCGAGACCGAAGTGGAGCGCGCCATCGCCAGACGCATGCGCGCCCTGAACACCGACGACAGCGCGGCCTACCTGCGCCAGCTGGCTGCGCGCACCCCCGAACTGCAGGCGCTGACGGAGCTGGTGGTGGTGCCGGAATCGTGGATGTTCCGCGACGCCGATGCCTTTGCCTGCGCCACCGCTTTCGTACAGCGGCGACTTGCGGCCAACCCGGCGCGCACCGTGCGCATTGCCTCGATCCCTTGCGCGGGCGGCGAAGAACCGTATTCGATGGCGATGGCGCTCGACGCCGCCGGCGTGCCAGCAGCGGCCTACAGCATCGATGGGGTCGACCTGTCGGATGTATCGATCGCGCGCGCCAGGGCGGGACGCTATACGCGCAATGCCTTCCGCGGCCACAAGCTCGATTTCCGCCAGCGCTATTTCGAGGCCCGTGGCGACGAGTACGAGATCAGCGCGGCCATCCGGCAGCAGGTCAGTTTCAGCCAGGGCAATCTGCTGGCGCCCGATTTCGCCAATCGGCCGGGCTATTACGACGTCATTTTTTGCCGCAACCTGCTGATCTACTTCGACGAGCCGACCACCGCAGCCGCCATCGCCAACCTGTCGGCCTTGCTGGCCGACGAGGGCGTGCTGCTGGCCGGTTATGCCGAGGTGCCCTCATTCTGCCGCCACGGCTTTGCCGCGCTGCGCGAACCGGGCGCTTTCGCCCTGGTCAAGAAAGGCAGCGCACTCGCCCCGCCGGACCGGCGCAGTGCCGCGGCCGTGCCGGCGCCGGTGGAGCGGCGCGCGCAGCCGATGCGCCCGGGCGCGCCACGGCCATCGCTCACCCGGCCTGCGCAGGCCGCACGCACGCCAACAAAGCCGGCCGCGCCGGTGTCTACCCCGCCAGCGGATGCGCTGGCAAGTGCGCGGGCCCAGGCCGACCGCGGCGACTACCAGGCCGCAGCCGCAACTTGCAGCGCCGTGCTGGCGAGCGACCCTACGTCAGCGGATGCCTACTTCATCCTTGGCGTGATCAGCGAATGCCAGCAGCAAAGCGCGCAAGCCGGCGAACACTGGCGCCGTTGTGTCTACCTGCAGCCCGACCACTACGAAGCCCTGTGCCACCTCGCCCTGTTGGCCGGGCAGGACGGCGACCTGCAGCAGGCCGCGGCATTCAAGCAGCGCGCCGCGCGCATCTACGCGCGCAGGCAGGATGACCTCGCGGCGAAAGGACGGCGATGAACGGCCAGCCCGGCGACCAATGCTGGAACACGATCGGCGTGGGCGGCGACCAGAGCTGCCCCAAGCTGGAGCAGCACGTCCATTGCCATAACTGCGAAGTGTACGGCAGCGCGGCCCAGCGCAGCATGCAGCGCCCGGTGGGTGCCGGCTACCGCGAAGAATGGGCGGAACTGCTGCGCCAGCCGCAGGCACAGCGCAGTGCCCACGACAGCTCCGGCGTGGTGTTTCGCATCGGGCGCGAATGGCTGCTGCTGCCGACCCGCATGGTGGCGGCCGTCGCGCCGCTCGCCCCCAGCCACACCCTGCCCCACCGCAGCGGCGCCGGGCTGACCGGTATCGTCAACGTGGGCGGTATTCTCCGGCCATCGATTTCGCTGGCCGCCCTGCTCGACATCGATGAACACGACACGCTGGTCCAGAGCGGGCGTCACGTGTTCGCGCGCCTGGTCGTGATCGAGGCCGACGGCCAATCCTACGCGCTGCCGGTGGCCGATCTGCACGGCATCGTGCGCTATGCCGCGGCCGAGGCAGCCGCGCCGGCGGCGACCATGAACAAGGGCTTGCAACGCTTTCTGACGGGAGTCCTGAGTCGCGCCGAGCTGCGGATCGGCGTGCTGGACGCCGAGCTGGTCGCGCACCAACTGGCGAGGTTGCTGCGATGAGCATCGGAAGCGGAAGCGGTGACCTGAGCCAATTCTCAATGCTGGACCTGTTCCGCATGGAGGCGGACGGGCAGACCCAGACCCTGACCGACGGCCTGCTGACCATGGAACGCGGCGGCGGCGACGCCGGCACCATCGAGGCGATGATGCGCGCCGCGCATTCGATCAAGGGTGCAGCCGCCATTGTCGGCCTGGACGTGGTGGTGCAGCTGGCGCACGGGATGGAGGACGCCTTCATCGCCGCCCAGCATGGCCAGCTGCAGCTCACGCCCGCGCGCATCGACGTCCTGCTGGCGGGCGTGGACCTGATTTTGCAGTTCTCCACCCTGACCGAAGATGCCGTGCCGGCCTGGCTGGCCGAACACGACGCGCGCATCCTGCGCACCATGGCCGATATTGGCGGCATCGCCAGCCTGCAGTCGGCGCCGGCCCTGGCGCCGCTGCCTGCCGCAGTCCCACTACAAATGGCAACGCAAGTGCCAATGCAAGCGCCGCCGCCGGAGCCCATCGCCGCCGTTCCAGAAACGGCCGAGATGCCTGGTGTACTGGAGGAGGCGCCACACCAGCGCGCCGGTGCGCAGGGCGCGTCCAAGCTGGCGCACAACTTTGACCGCTTGCTTGCACTGGCCAGCGAATCGCGCATCAACGCGCACCAGATGCACCCGCTGATCGCATCGCTGCAGCGCTTCAAACGCAACCAGGCCAGCCTGTTTCAGGCCATGGAACAAATGCATGAAACGATCCTGCGCAGCGGCGACACCACCCTGATCGAACAATCGACGGCGGCCAGCCAGAAAGCCCATCCCCTCAAGCAGTTCATGCTCGAACACCTGGCCGACATCGAAAGCTACGAACGGCGCTTGCTGGGCGTGTCGAGGAACCTGGTCGACGAAGTCCTGACCCTGCGCATGCGGCCGTTCCGCGACGGCGTGCAGGCCTTTCCGCGCATGGTGCGCGACCTGGCGCGCAGCCTGGGCAAGGAGGCGCAGCTGATCATCGAAGGCGAGGACACCCTAGTCGACCGCGACATCCTGGCCAAGATCGAAAGCCCACTCAATCACATGCTGCGCAACGCCGTCGACCATGGCATGGAAACCGTGGAGGAGCGCCTGGCTGCCGGCAAGAGCGCGCTCGGCACCATCGTGCTGGAGGCGCGTCACCGCGCCGGCATGCTGAGCATTGAGATCAGCGACGATGGACGCGGGGTCGACCTCGAGCGCATTCGCCGCAACGTGGTCGAGCGCAAGATGGCCAGCGCCGCGATGGCAGCCGCCATGTCGCAGGCCGAGCTGCTGGAATTTTTGTTCCTGCCCGCCTTCAGCCTGAAGGAAACCGCGAGCGCCATTTCGGGGCGCGGTGTGGGTCTGGACATCGTGCACCAGACCATCCGTTCGCAGAACGGCACGGTACGCATCGAGTCCGAACCGGGCAAGGGCTTCTGCACCTGCATCACGCTGCCGCTGACCCAATCGATTGTGCGCGCCCTGGTGGTCGACATCCAGCAGGAAGCCTACGCCATCCCCATCGTCAAGGTAGAGCGGGTGCTGAAGGTGGCGCGCGCCGAGATCCATACACTGGAGGGCAAGCAGTTCTTCGACTTCGGCGGCGAGCATCTGGGCCTGGTGTCGGCCGCGCAGGTGCTGGAACTGGGCGAGAGCGGCGGCGCCACCGACGAATTGGCGGTAATCGTGATCGGCGCGGCGCAGAAGCGCTACGCCCTGGTGGTGGACGCCATCCGCGGCGAGCAAAGCCTGGCGGTGCAGGCGCTCGACCCGGTCTTCGGCAAGATGCGCGACATCTCCTCGGCGGCCCTGCTCGATGACGGTCTGCCGGTGCTGATCCTGGATGTGCCGGACCTGCTGCTTTCGATCGAAAAGCTGCTGGGCGAAGGCGGCTTGCGCCAGCTCGGTCGCGGCGGCGCGCAGGAACAGCGGCGCACCAAGCGCATCCTGGTGGTGGACGATTCGCTTACCGTGCGCGAGATGGAACGCAAGCTGCTGCATGCGCGCGGCTATCAGGTCGACATCGCCATCGATGGCATCGACGGCTGGAACGTGGTGCGCAGCGGCGACTACGACCTGGTCATCACCGATGTCGACATGCCGCGCATGGACGGCATCGAACTGGTGGCCCTGATCAAGAAGGACCTGCATCTGCACAAGCTGCCGGTGATGATCGTGTCCTACAAGGACCGGCCGGAAGATCGTGCGCGCGGCATGAGCGCCGGCGCCGACTACTACCTGACCAAGGGCAGCTTCCACGACGAGACCTTGCTCGACGCCGTGTTCGACCTGATAGGAGAAGCGGGACTATGAAGATCGCGATTGCCAACGACGTCGCGATGGCGGCCGAAGCGCTGCGGCGCGTGGTGGCCAGCACCAGCGAACACCAGGTGATCTGGATTGCGCGCACCGGCCTGGAAGCGGTGCGCATGTGCGCCGACAACCGCCCCGACCTGATCCTGATGGACCTGAACATGCCGGAACTGGACGGGGTCGAGGCGACGCGCCAGATCATGGAACGCACGCCCTGCGCCATCCTGATCGTGACCGGCCAGCCCAAGGACAATGTCAGCCAGGTGTTCAAGGCCCTGGGCGCCGGCGCGCTGGACGTCACCGCCACGCCGCTGCTGGTGGGCGGCCCCGGCGGCGACAGCGCCCTGCTGCACAAGATCAAGACCATCGGAAAGCTGATCCGCGTCAGCGGCGCCGAGCCGCCTGCGGCGAGCGCCGTCACGGCCAGCGGCGAGGCGCGGGTGCGTCATCTGCTGGCCATCGGGGCCTCGACCGGCGGGCCGATCGCGATTGCCAAAATCCTGGCCGGCTGGACGCCGCCGCCCGGCACGTCCATCGTCGTGGTCCAGCACATCGACGAGAATTTCGCCGCCACGTTTTCCAAATGGCTGGGCGAACAGCTGACGATGCCGGTGCGCGTCGTCGACGATGGCGACGCGCTCGAACCGGGCTGCGTGCAGATCGCCAAGACCAACGACCACCTGATCCTGAGCCCGCGCCACCGCCTGCATTACGACGCCGCACCAGCCGAATACGCCTATCGGCCCTCGGTCGATGTGTTCTTCCATTGCGTGGCGCGCTACTGGGAGGGCGAGGCCACCGGCGTGCTGCTGACCGGCATGGGACGCGATGGCGCGGCCGGTTTGCTGGCCTTGCGCCAGGCGGGCAAGCACACCATTGCCCAGGACCAGGCCAGCAGCGCTGTGTACGGGATGCCACGCGCAGCCGCTGAAATCGATGCCGCGCAGCAAATTTTATCGCTTGAAAACATAGGAAGAGCTTTGCGCAGTAGAATTGCGACGAAGTGACAATGTCGCACTAACAATAAAATAATTCTATAAAGCAATTGCCGCCGATGTCAGATGTAGCCTATGCCGTACCCCTGCCGGAACCGGCCGTCACCCATTTCATGGTGCGCGTGCTGCTGGTGGATGACCAGTTGATCATTGTCGAAGCGATCCGGCGCATGCTGGCTGACCAGCCCGACATTGAATATCACTACGTGACCGATGCCCGCCAGGCGGTGGCCACGGCCGGGCGTTTGCAGCCGACCGTCATCCTGCAGGACCTGGTGATGCCGGAGATCGACGGTTTCGGCCTGATCCAGCAATACCGCGAGACCGAGGCGCTGCGCAAGGTGCCGGTGATCGTGCTGTCGGCCAAGGAAGACCCCAAGCTCAAGGCCCACAGTTTCGCCGTCGGCGCCAACGATTACCTGGTCAAACTGCCCGACCGGCTCGAACTGCTGGCGCGCGTGCGTTACCACTCGGCCGGCCACATCAACGCGCTGCAGCGCGACGAAGCCTTCCGCTTTCTGCGCGAAAGCCAGCAGAATCTGGCCCACGCCAACATCGAATTGCAGAAACTCGCCGCTCTGGACAGCCTGACCGGTATCGCCAACCGGCGCAAGTTCGACGAAGTCATCGCCGCCGAATGGCAGCGCGGCCAGCGTGAGAAAAAGCCGCTGTCGCTGCTGATGTGCGACGTCGATTGCTTCAAGCTTTACAACGACCACCACGGCCACCTGGCCGGCGACCTGTGTCTGAAGAAAACCGCGGCCATCCTGACCGAGCACCTGAAGCGTCCGGCCGACCTGGCGGTGCGCTATGGCGGCGAAGAGTTCGCCATCATCCTGCCCGATACCGATGCCGGCGGCGCGATGATGATCGCCGAAGCCTGCCGCGCGCACCTGGCGGCGCTGGCCATCGAGAACCCCGACGCGCCTGGCGCCGTGGTGACCATGTCGGTTGGCGTATGCACCCTGGTGCCATCCAGGGAGAGCTCGTTCGAGGCCATGATCGAACGGGCCGACAAGGCGCTGTATGCCGCCAAGAGCGGCGGACGCAACCGGGTGCAGTTCAGCGCCGACGACAACGAATTCCCCCCCTCCCCCCATCCTGAAGGAAGCTCATGAGCACGATCGACAACGTCAACGTCAGCAAGAAAGCCAACATTTATTTCGACGGCAAATGCGTCTCGCACAGCATCGTCTTAGCCGATGGCAGCAAAAAATCGGTGGGCGTGATTTTTCCGTCTTCGCTGACCTTCAATACCGGCGCGCCTGAGATCATGGAGATCACTGGTGGCAAGTGCAAGGTGCGCCTGGCTGGTGCCGGCGAGTGGACGACGTATGAAGCGGGTCAGCAGTTCAGCGTGGGCGCGAATAGCGCGTTTGATATTGAAACCGTTGAGACGGTGGATTACATTTGCCATTTTGGTTAAACGACTTGTCCTTGGCGGCTCGCGCCGCCAACACCGCTAAACGAACACCGGCTCGGTCTCCAGCTGCACCCCATACCGGGCCGCTACATCGGCCTGAATCGCGCGCGCCAACGCCACCACTTCCGCCCCGGTCGCACCGCCATTGTTGACCAGCACCAGCGCCTGTTTCGGGTACACGCCCGCCGCGCCCATCGTCCTGCCCTTCCACCCGCACTGATCGATCAGCCACCCCGCCGCCAGCTTTTCACTGCCGTCTTCCTGCGCGTGATGCACCAGACCCGGGAACCGTTCCAGCAAAAGCGCGCACTGTTCGCGGCTCACCACCGGATTCTTGAAGAAACTGCCGGCATTGCCGATCTGCGCCGGATCGGGCAGCTTGCGGCGGCGTATCGCCACCACGGTGTCGCCAATCTGTTGCGCCGTGGGCGCGGTCAAGCCGGCCTCGGCGACGGCGTTGGCCAGCTCCGCATAGCGAAGATTCGGCTGCCAGGCCTGGGGCAAGGCAAAGGTCACATCGACGATCACCAAGCCTTCACCCTGCGCGTGCTTGAACACGCTGTCGCGGTAGCCGAAGCGGCAGGCCGCCCCCTCCATGCTGCGCAGCTCGCCCGTCCCCAGGTCGAGCACGGTCAGGGAATGGAATACGTCCTTGATTTCGGCCCCGTACGCCCCGATATTCTGGATAGGCGAGGCACCCACGGTGCCGGGGATGAGCGAGAGATTCTCCAGCCCGCCCAGGCCCTGCGCCAGGGTGAACTGGACGAACTCGTGCCAGTTCTCGCCGGCCCCGGCGCGCACCAGGGTGCAGCGCTTGTCGGTGCCGACGATGGCGCGGCCCTTGATCGCCATGTGCAGCACCAGGGCCTCCACGTCGACGGTCAGGAGCACATTGCTGCCCCCGCCAAGGAGCAGGCGCGGCATGGCCGACAGCACGGGATCGGCCAGTACGGCGCCCAGCTGCGCCACGTCGGTGATCTTCAGGTAGGCACGCGCGCGCGCGTCGATGCCGAAGGTATTGACGCCCTTGAGGGAGAAATCGGGGGTAATGGCAAGCTGTGGCTGCATGGAAATCCGTTGTGGGCCGTGTTTTTGCCGGTCTCGGTGACGCTTTCCGGTAAAAAACCGGGTCAGAAGACCGGTTCGACCGGCGTTGTCCGTTAAAATATCGGCATTCTACAATCGAAGCACGACCCTTCAGGTCATGCACGCAAGCAAAAAAGAAAGAGGTAGCCATTATGCCGTCGTTTGATGTCGTCTCCGAAGCAGACATGATCGAAGTGAAAAATGCCGTCGAGCAATCGAACAAGGAAATCACCACCCGCTTCGACTTCAAGGGCAGCTCGGCCAAGGTTGAACAGAAGGACACGGAATTGACCGCCTTTGCCGACTCCGATTTTCAGCTGTCCCAGGTGCGCGACGTGCTGACGAACAAGCTGGCCAAGCGCAAAGTGGACGTGCGTTTCCTGGACGAAGGCAAGATCGAGAAGATCGGCGGCGACAAGGTCAAGCAGGTCATCAAGGTCAAAAACGGGATCGAGACCGATGACGCCAAGAAAATCGTCAAGGTCATCAAGGATAGCAAGATGAAGGTCCAGGCCAGCATCCAGGGTGAATCGGTGCGCGTGACCGGCGCCAAGCGCGACGATTTGCAGGCCGCCATGGCCATGCTGCGCAAGGATGTGCCGGATATGCCACTGGAATTTAACAATTTCCGGGACTAAACTCGCCTGCTTCCCCTTGTCATGGTCCGGTCACCGGCCATGGAGTAAAATGAGAGCTGTGAAAACAGCCGCGTCCGGTGGTGGCCTGCGCCCCTAACCGGCCGCCGTCGCGCAGCGAACAAACGGTAGTGTAAGGAATGCAATGAAATGTGTTGATGATTTCCGCCTGCGTCTGGGCAACAAGGACTATGTTCCCATCATGGTGGGCGGCATGGGCGTCGATATCTCCACCTCCGAACTGGCGCTCGAAGCGTCGCGCCTGGGCGGCATCGGGCATATCTCGGACGCGATGGTGGAAGACGTGTCGGACCGCAAATTCGACACCAGTTATGTCAAGGACAAGACCAAGACCTACAAGTTCAACATCAACAACATGGACAAGGCGGTGGTGCAGTTCGACCTGGCGCGCCTGGCCGATGCCACCAAGCGCCACGTGGGCGCGACCATGGAAGCGAAGCGCGGCGATGGCCTGATCTTCGTCAACTGCATGGAAAAGCTGACCATGAATTCGCCGCGCGAAACCTTGCGCACGCGTCTGTCGGCGGCGCTGGACGCCGGCATCGACGGCATCACCATGTCGGCCGGCCTGCACCTGGGTTCCTTTGCCCTGATTGCCGACCATCCGCGCTTCCGCGATGCCCAGCTGGGTATCATCGTGTCGTCGGTGCGCGCCTTGCAACTGTTCCTGCGCAAGGTGTCCAAGCTGGACCGCCTGCCCGACTACATCATCGTCGAAGGTCCCCTGGCCGGCGGCCACCTGGGCTTCGGCATGGACTGGGCCGAGTACGACCTGCATACCATCATGGATGAGATCCACGCCTTCATGAAGGCCGAACAGCTGGGCATCCCGCTGATCGCGGCCGGCGGCATCTTTACCGGCAGCGACGCGGTCAGCTTCCTGGAAAAAGGCGCGGGCGGCGTGCAGGTCGCCACCCGTTTCACCATTACCAAGGAATGCGGCCTGCCCGACAGCGTCAAGCAGGAATACGTGCGCGCCACCGAGGACGACATCATCGTCAACGGCGTCTCGCCGACCGGCTATCCGATGCGCATGCTCAAGAGCACCCCGGCCATCGGTTCGGGCATCCGCCCGGGCTGCGAGTCGTATGGCTACCTGCTCGATGCCACCGGCAATTGTTCCTACATCAACGCGTACAACCGCGAGGTGCTGGCCCATCCGGAAGCGAAAACGGTACAGGTATTTGACAAGACCTGCCTGTGCACGCACATGCGCAACTTTAACTGCTGGACCTGCGGCCACTACACCTATCGCCTGAAGGACACCACCCACAAGCTGGACGACGGCAACTATCAGGTGCTGTCGGCGGAACATGTGTTCAAGGACTACCAGTTCAGCGTGGACAACCAGATCGCTTTGCCCGAACGCCAAGCGGCGATCGCGGCCTGACCGGGCCCGCCACGTATCACCAGAAACCGCGCCCCGAGCGCGGTTTTTTTTGGCGTGCAGCCAGGGCAAACCAGGCTTAACGGTAAAACAACAGGAACCACCAGGCATCGGAACGGTCCAACCTATTCCCGATGCTGCCGAGGTGTCCCATGCAGTTAGACGACGCAATCTTTGCAGCACTGGTGACCGACGCGGCGGGCAGGATCGGCAGCTGGAATGCCGCTTGTGAAGAACTGTTCGGACGCAGCGCGCGTGATGCCCTGGGCCACCCTCTCAGCGAGCTGCTCGCGGGCACCTGCCACGCCCAGCTGGATCAGCGCTGGAACGCTTTCCCCCACCAATGTGACGCACAGGAAATCTCGCTCGTACGCCCGGATGGCGTGAGCCGCCGTGCCGCCCTGACCATGGTGCCCATGTACGGCGCCGACGGCGCGCTGTGCGGCAGCATCGCCTTCTTCGAACCCGACGATGGCGAGTCCGACACCGCCATGGTCCGGCGCATGCCGCTCAGCAGCGTTATCGATGTCTTGCCTGGCACCTTTTACCTGATCCGCCCTGACGGCAGCTTCGCACTGTGGAACCGCACGCTCGAGCAAGTGACCGGAATGAACGCGCAAGAAGTGGGCCGCGCCAATGCGCTGGACATGTATGACGGCACCGAGCAGCGCATCATCGCCGGCAAGATGCGCGAGGTGTTCGAGGAAAACGACAAGGTATTTGTCGAGGCAAACTATCTCGACAAATACGGCAACGGGACGCCCTATCTGCTGTGCGGCGCCAGAATCAGCTGCCGCGGCCACGTCTATCTGTGTGGCATGGGCCTGGATATCACCCAGCGCCGCGCGCAGGAAGAAACCCTGCGCCTGCGCGAGCGCGCGCTGCACGCCACCAGCAGCGGCCTGGTGATTACCCGATGCGACGGCAAAGACAACCCTATCGAATACGTCAACCCGGCCTTTACGCGCATCAGCGGCTACCGGGTCGACGAAGCCATCGGCCGCGACTCGCGCTTCATGGCCGCAGCGGGACTGGACGAGGACCAGCGCGACCGGCTGCGCGCGGCCATCCGCGAACGGCGCGAAGTCAATGTGGTCATGCGCAACCGGCGCAAGAACGGCGAGATCTTCTGGAACGACCTGACCATCACGCCGGTGTCGGATGAACGCGGCAAGGTCAGTCATTTTATCGGCGTCATCAACGACGTCACGGCCATCAAGCAGCGCACCGCCTACCTGGAGCACGAGGTCAACCACGACCCGCTGACCGGACTGGCCAACCGCAACCTGATGTGGGACAGGCTGGAGCAAGCGATCCTCATGGCACAGCGTCACAAGTCGCTGGTCGCAACCGTTCTCATCGACCTGGACGGCTTCAAGCAGATCAACGATAGCTATGGCCACGAGGCTGGCGACGAAGTGCTCACCGCGGTTGCCAAGCGTCTGCAAGCCTCGGTGCGCGAAAGCGATACGGTGGCGCGCCTGTCGGGCGACGAGTTCGTGCTGGTGCTGTCCAACCAGCCCTCCCTGCGCTACACCATGCGCATGATCGACCGGCTTAAGCTGGCCATGCGCAAACCGGTGGCATTCGAGCACACACAGATCGAGGTGGGCGCCAGCATGGGCGTGAGTGTGTACCCCCACGATGGCGCGAGTGCGCTGGACCTGGTGCGGGCCGCCGATGCCGCCATGTATCACGCCAAGGGGACCAAAAAAAACGAGGCGCATTTCTTCTCGCCAGACATGCGCTCGACCACCGAAGCGAAACAGCAGATCGAAAACGGCTTGCGCCAGGCCATCGACGGCGATCAATTATTCCTGCTGTTTCAGCCCAAAATCTGCCTGCGTAGCGGCCGCATCCAGGGTTTGGAGGCGCTCTTGCGTTGGCGCCATCCAGAAAAAGGCGTGCTGGCGCCGGCCGCTTTCCTGCCGGAAGCCGAAGAAAATGGTTTGATTATCCCGATTGGCAATTTTGTACTGGAACAGGTCTGCGCTTTCCTGCAAGACCTCAGGCAGCGCAAGCTCAGCACCCCAACAGTCGCGGTCAACACCTCCTACCGCGAATTCAGCCGCAGCGATTATGTGGCGCATGTGTCCGACATGCTGAGCAAGTACTCGCTGGTGCCGGCCGACCTGGAGCTGGAATTGCGCGAGCAAGGTCTCAATGGCAATCACCATCTCGGAATCGCCGTGCTGTCGCAGTTGCGCGACCTGGGCGTGCAGCGCTCGGTCGATGCCTTTGGCGACGGTGTGTCCAACCTGAACTTTCTTAAGCAATTACCGCTCACCCACGTCAAGATGGCCAAGGTGGCTGTGCACCAGATCACAGCGGAAGCCAACAGCGGCGTGGTGGCGAAAGCGCTGATCGACATCGGCCATGACCTTGGTTTCCGGGTCATCGCCAAGGCTGTGGAGACGCGCGTCCAGATGGAATTCCTGCGCGCCAACGATTGCGACGAGATGCAGGGGATGTACTACAGCGTACCGCTGCCGGCCGGCGAGGCAATGGAATTGCTCACCCGCGTGGCGGAGGAAGCGGTGCTCTAGGCCGCCCGCGGCGCCGGTCCGGCGCGCGGGCGCGCGGCTGCGTTACCACACTGGTGTTCCGAGTTGAAGCGCAGTGGACTAGCCTTCCGACGTAATGCGCTGGATGAGTGCGCCCAGCACTTCCTCGGACAGTTCATTGGACACCTGGCAGGTGCCGGCGTTCTCGTGCCCGCCCCCGCCATATTCAAGCATCAGGGCGCCGACATTCGTCCTGGAGGTCCGGTTCAGAATCGATTTGCCGGTGGCGAAGACGGTGTTCTGATTGCGCAAGCCCCACAGCACGTGAATGGAAATATTCGTCTGGGGGAATAAGGCATAGATGATGAAACGGTTGCCAGCGTAAATCGTTTCTTCTTTGCGCAGGTCGAGCACCACCAGGTTCTGGTGCACGGTTGCGCAGCGCAGGATCTGTTCCTTGCAGCGCGCGCTGTGTTCGAAATACAGGTCCCTGCGTTCGGCCACATCCGGCAAGGCCATGATCTCGGCGATCGTATGGTCCTTGCAGTAGGCGATCAGGTCCATCATGAGATTGTAGTTGGAGATGCGGAACTCGCGGAAGCGTCCCAGGCCGGTACGTGCATCCATCAGAAAGTTGAGCAGGTCCCAGCCCTGGGGATCGAGCACTTCCTGCTCGTTGAAGCGGGCCGCGTCGCCCTTGTCGACCGCGGCCATCATCTCGAACCAGGCCGCGGGAAATGCGGATGCACCGCCATAGTAGTCGTACACGACGCGCGCGGCCGAAGGGGCTTCGGGGTGGATGATGTGGTTGTCGCGCTCGCCGGTGTTGCGGATCGTTTCAGAAAGATGGTGGTCGAAGGCAAGGTGTACGCCGGGCACGTAGGGCAGATTGGTGGTGATGTCGTGGTCGCTAATCGCGATTTTTCCATCCTGCATATCCTTCGGATGGACGAACAGGATATCGTCGATCAGGTCGAGGTGCTTGAGCAGCACGGCGCACACGAGGCCGTCGAAATCGCTGCGCGTGATCAGTCGGTATTTGGTCGAATCGGCAAACATCGTTGCAACCCCTTTTCAATCGGCGGCTAGGTGGACAGGCAGGCGGGAAGGCAGTCGGCGCGCGCAGGCTTGCTGGTGCGATGCGGCGGGCTTGATCTTTATCATACCCGCAATGTTGCCAATTCGAGTGTCCGGCCGCGATTCGTATTGAAAGATGTCTGGGGCGCAGTCCACACCCCGGATCGTGCAGACTGTCGCAAACGCATGGTGGAAGCAGGCGTGCGCCCTTAAAGTTGCATCATCCCAACATTATTTCACGCAGCACGATGGGTTTTCAGCAGCATCCAGCGGACAAACAGTTACACTTGCCGGTTGCACAATCTATCAGAAGCTCACTGAATTCAACGATCATGGAAGCACGCCGCCCGCCCCAGCAAACCATCGCGACCCTGCTTGCCACCGCGCACAGGGGATTCGATGCGACCACGACCTGGGTTACGCAACTGTCCTGGTGGAAGTTCTTCCTGTTTGCCGCCCTGGCTTTGATTGCCGCATCGATCCTGCAGGATGAGCTGTTTTCCGGCACGCCCGAACTGGTCGAAGTCCGTTCCGAGCACAAGTCGAAGAAGCGCGACAAGTCGGAAGGCAATATCATCTTCGACGACAGCGGCATCCGCTACAGTCCCGTCAAGAAAAAAGGCGGGACCACGCCGGAAGAACCGCCAGCCCCGCCCGCGCCGCCCGAACCGGGCGCCGAGCCGGCGCCGCCCGCCGTGCCCGCGATTCCCGCCCCGCCCGCCAAGCCGCCCAAGGCCGAGGTGCCGGACGGCGAAGTCCATATCGACCTCCCGCCCCAGATCGCCGAGGGCCTGTCGAACGCGATCGAAGCGGCGGTCGAAGACGCGGCCGAGGAAAAGGTCAAGGTCTACCACAAGCAAGCTTCGACCTGGTTCAAGAGCTTCGTGACCCTGCTGGTGATGGCCCTGTTCGCGACCAAGGCCCTGGTCGGCGGCAAGAAGCGGGCCGAAGCGCAAACCCAGACCGCCAACGCCGCCGCCGAACGCGAATCGATGCAGCGCCAGCTGTCCGAAGCACGCATGCAAATGATGCAGGCCCAGGTCGAACCGCACTTCCTGTTCAATACCCTCGCCTCGGTCGAGTATCTGATCGAGACCGATCCGCCGCGCGCCTCGGCGATGCAGCGCAGCCTGATCCAGTACCTGCGCGCGGTGCTGCCGCAGATGCGCGACAACGCCGTCGTCACCAACCTGGGACGCGAAGCGGACATGGTGCGCGCCTACCTGAACCTGCTGAAAATGCGCATGGAAGAGCGCCTGCACGTCGACATGCAGATCCCCGACACCCTGCGCGGCGCCGCCTTCCCGCCCATGATGCTGCAATCGATGGTCGAGAACGCCATCAAGCACGGCCTGGAATGCAAACCCGAAGGTGGTTCGCTCAAGATCGTGGCTGAAGTCGCCGGCAACAAGTTGCGCGTGATCGTCAGCGATGACGGGGTCGGCTTCGGCGTGTTCCCGAGCGACGGCACCGGCCTGGGATTGCCAACCATCCGCGAGCGGCTCAAGCTGCTGCACGGGGACCAGGGCCGCCTGCATATCTCGGCCAATCAGCCCAGCGGCGTGATCGCCACCATTGAGGTACCTTACCAGCAATCCAAGTAAGCGTCGGCGGCTGGCGGCCGCGGCCAAGGAATCGGTTGATAAAAGGGCCGATTCATTGAATAATTGGCATTCTGACTCTTACCTTCCCGGGACCTATGCCTACTGCCATTATTGCCGACGACGAAAGATTAATGCGCGACCAGTTGCGCCTGCGCCTGAACCAGGCCTGGCCCGAACTGGAGATCGTCGGCGAAGCGAAAAATGGTGACGAGGCCATCGAGCTGGTCAGCCAGCTGAAACCGGATCTGACCTTCCTCGATATCCGCATGCCGGGCAAGACCGGCATGGAAGCGGCGCGCGTGATCGGCACTCAAAGCAATATCGTGTTCGTCACGGCCTACGACCAGTATGCGGTCGAAGCCTTCGAGCGCGGCGCGGTCGACTATGTGCTCAAGCCGCCCGAGGCCGAGCGCCTGCAGGTGACGGTGGACCGGCTCAAGGCGCGCCTGGCCAAGCCCAAGGCGGAGGTGAACGACAGCGTCACCGCCATGCTGTCGCAGCTGGCGGAAAAAATGGCCGCGCCCAAGCCGGCTTATCTGCAATGGATCCAGGCCAGCATCGGCCAGGACCTGCGCATGATCCCGGTGGAGGAAATCCTGTTCTTCCGTTCCGACGAAAAATACACCTGCGTGCAGACCGAAAAGTTCGAAGCGCTGATCCGCAAGCCGGTGCGCGACCTGGCCGAGGAGCTGGACCCGGCGCTGTTCTGGCAGATCCACCGCGCCACCCTGGTCAATGTGAACGCGATCGAAGGTGTCACGCGCGACATCCGCGGCCGCCATCTGGTGCTGATCAAGGGCAAGCCGGACAAGCTCGAAGTGAGCCGCAGCTTTTTGCATTTGTTTAAGCAGATGTAGGTGGGCAGGGCGAGGAGCCTTCCCTGCGAGTGTCTGAATATCTGGGATTCACCGCCATCGCCACACTAAAAGCCGTCATTCCCGCGGAGGCGGCTGTCGCAAAAAGCAAAAGTACGTTAACCGCGAACCTTTGAGCCGTCATTCCCGCGAAGGCGGAAACCTATAGCACACTTGATTAGAGTTGCTCGCCTTTTACGCCGCTAATCCGGCCCGGTGCTATGGGTTCCCGCCTCCGCGGGAATGACGTAAATCAGGTCGGGGCCATGGTGACTTCGTGATTTCTGCGCCGCCGCTACCTCCTGCGCCGCCGCGCGTCCCCCGCCCCCCTTGTGACGCATCAATGCGTCAAATTCCCAACGCCGTAAGATTTGCCTTCGAGGTTCGCCTTCGCGGACCGCCAACGGCAGGCGCCCATGACGTTCAAGCGTTCCCTCCGCTTCCTGAGCTGGCCCCCGGTCACCTTCCTCCTTGGCCTGGCCAGCGGACAATTTATCAACCGCATGCTGGCCTACTACCGCTGGCCGCGCTTCGCCCGCAGCCACAGCGGCGACATCATCCACAATGCCAGCGAAGCCATCATTTCCACCGACGATAGCCAGAACATCATCATGGCCAATCCCTCGGCCGCCGCGATGTTCTCAACCACCGTCGGGCGCATGCAGGGCAGTCCCCTGGCCGGCTTCATCACGCCCCTGCCCACCCTCACGGGCGACGCCTCCCCCGCCTACTTCGGCGACGGTGCCGGGCGCGCCGGGCGGCGCGCCACCGATTACGCGGTCACCGGCGTGCGCGCCAACGGCGACACCTTTCCGCTGGAAGGCTCGATTGCCAGCGTGGTCGAGGGCGACCGTACCATCTACACCATCATCCTGCGCGATGTTACCGAGCGCCAGCAGGTCCAGGAAAAGCTGTCGCACTCGCATGCGCAGTTGCGCCAGCTCTCGAGCGCCCTGCAAACGGTACGCGAGGAAGAACGCGCCCACATCGCACGCGAACTGCACGACGACCTGGGCCAGCTGCTGGCCTCGCTGCGCATGGACCTCAATCTGCTGCAAAAGGAAACCGGGGCGAGCGCCAACAGCCAGCGCCTGATGAAAGGCATGGAGGATGTGCTGCTCACGGCCATCACCTCGCTGCGCCGCATCGCGACCAATCTGCGCCCCCGCGCCCTGGACGAGGGCGGCCTGTATTTCGCACTGCAGGGACTGCGCGACGAATTCATCGAGCGCCACGGCATCGCCTGCACCCTGTACGCGGACGAGGCCGAACTGCGCCTGGACGACGCCGCCAGCACCACCATTTTCCGCATCGTGCAGGAGGCGCTGACCAATATCGCGCGCCATGCCGACGCCAGCAGTGTGACCATGTACCTGTACCGTCTCGATGGCCAGCTGCTGGTGTCGATCCGCGACGACGGCCGCGGCATCCAGGCGTCCGACATGGAAAAAGCCCAGTCCCTGGGGCTGATCGGCATGCGCGAACGGGTCTGGGCCATGCGCGGCGAGATTGCCGTCAGCAGCGATGAACCACCCGGCACCCGCATTGACGTCCTGCTGCCGCTCGACGACGAACCGGACATGGCGTCCTCCAGCGTCGAACGTCCTGGCTCGCCGGCCGACCGCGGCCGTCCGCCCTTCCCGCCTTCCGGCCCGCCCTCCTCCCCGCCTTCCGCCTGAACGCGGCTCAAAACGCTGCCGTCTTTTTCGGGGAAACCTACGGGTTTTCCCGCATTTCATTTGCCCGTTTCTTATGCAGATCGCATCTCAAACCGGTTTGTGTCATTTTTTCCACATTACAGTTTGTCATGAACATGAAATAGAGTCCGGCTATAATTCGGTCCGATTAAGAGTTAAACCTGGTTAATCGCACTTATTTCGTTGCACACTTTTTGGAGAACTGAATGAAATTCAAACTGCTGGCCGCCGCCTTCCTCGCGTCCGTCCCCTTCTTCGCTTCGGCCCAGTCGAGCGTCACCATCTACGGTGTTGCTGACGCAGCACTGGCAAAAGAAGACACCGGCGCCCCAGGCGGCAGCCGTACGGTCGTCAACTCCGGCAACCAGTCGACCAGCCGCTTCGGCTTCCGCGGCGTTGAAGACCTGGGCAATGGCCTGAAGGCAGCATTCAACCTGGAAGCAGGCGTTGCACTGGACACCGGCGCAGGCGACTCCGCCCTGTTCGGCCGTCGCGCTGTCGTCGGTCTGCAAGGCAGCTTCGGCTCCGTCATGATCGGCCGCGAGTACACCCCGATCGCCGACGTTGCCAACGCCAGCGATATCAACGGCCAGGGCTTCTACGGTACCAACCTGAATTCCTTCGGCGCACTGCGTCTGACCCGCCGCATCAACAACTCGGTGAACTACCGTTCGGCGTCGGTCAGCGGCTTCAAGTTCGGCGCTTCCTACGGTCTGGGTGAAACCCTGACCGGTCCTTCGCTGGATCTGAAAGGCGTGTCGGCTGAATACGCTAACGGCCCGGTCTACCTGGGCGCCGGTTACCACACCGTCGAGCGTCTGTCCTCGGGCGACGACAAGGAATACATCGTCGGCGCGGGCTTCAAGATCGGCGAAGCGATCGAACTGAAGGGTAACTACATGGTTGCTGACCCAACCGGTAGCAACAACGAATACAAGCAGCTCAATGCTGGTGCTTCGTACACCTTCGGCGCCAACAAGGTCATCGGTAACTTCCAGCAGAGCAAACTGGAAAACGGCGCCAAGGGTAACGGCTACTCCTTCGCTTACTCGTACTCGCTGTCGAAGCGTACCAACATCTACGCAGCGGTCGCGACGATCAAGAACAACAACCGCGGCACCTTCGGCATCTTCTCGGCCGGCGCCAACGTGACCCCGCCAGCAACGGCACTGGGCGCAGATCCAAAAGCCTACACCGTGGGCGTGCGTCACTCGTTCTAATCGCTTCGGCGTTCCGCACTCAGCGGACCCAAAAAAAACGCGCGGACTTGTCCGCGCGTTTTTTTATGCCTGGCCGCTGTGCAGGCAGCTTATTTCAGGCGGCAGCTCAGCATCCAGTAATACTCGAGACGCACGATCCTGATCTCTCGCACCGACGAGGCCAGCTTCTTGCGCAGGGCACTGTCGGAGGGATAGGTCTTGGGAATCTCGTAGCGCTCGCCATCGGGCGCCACCTTGATCTGGTAGGTATTGCCTTCCAGGTCAGTACGCGCCACCGTCTCGCTGCTGCCTTCCACATAGCAATCGTCCAGCAAGACCAGGAACATGTCCTTGCCCACTTTCGCGCGCAATTGCGCCAGGAAGCGCTCCTGCTCTTCGCGCTTGACATGCGACCACCAGAAGCCGATGAAGACCGCCGTGTAGTCGCCGATATCGTCCGGCAGGTTCCAGGCATCGGCCACGCGCAAGCTCACCTTGTCCGCCGGCAGTGCGCGCAGCTCGCCCATGGCGATCATTTCGGGATTGATGTCGGTGGCGACGACGCGGTCGGCCGTACCGGCGATGATGCGGGTCCAGTAGCCGGTGCCGCAGGCCAGCTCCAGCACGGTGTGGCCGCGCAGGATCTCGGCGACGTGCGTGCGCATGGCGGCCAGGTCGTGCTGGCGCTCGGCGCGGTCGTACACGCGGTCGTGGTTGGAGGCGCTCTTGGCGTAAAACTGTGCAGATTGTTCGGTGATCATTTTTTTCTTTGCAGTGTGATGCCCGGGTGCTCCTGCGCCCCGGTTATAGCTCGTGGGTTTCGTTGACAGCTCGAGGGTTTCGCTTACAGTTCGTAGGTTTCTTTGTTGCCACTCATGGCCGATTCGACCAGCTTGCGGTTCAGGGTCGGGGCCAGCAGTTCGATAAAGGTGTAGATGTAGCTGCGCAAGTAAGCGCCCTGCTTGACCGCAACGCGCGACACATTCATGCCGAACAAATGGCCGACGGGAATAGCGCGCAGGTTCTTGTCGCGTTCGGAATCGAAGGCCATCCCCGCTATGATACCAAGACCCATGCCAAGTTCCACATAGGTCTTGATGACGTCGGCGTCGATGGCTTCGAGCAGCACGTCCGGCTTCAGGCCGCGCAGACCGAAGGCATGATCGATCTTGCTGCGTCCGGCAAAGGCGCCATCGTAGGTGATCAGGGGATAAGTCGCGATCTCTTCCAGGGACACCGCCTTGGACTTGAGCAAAGGATGGTCGGGCGGCACCACCACCACGTGTTCCCATTGGTAGCAAGGCAGGGTAATCAGGCCGTCGACCCCGGCCACCGATTCGGTGGCGATGGCCAGGTCGGCCTGGTCGCGCTGGACCATTTCGGCGATCTGGCGCGGATTGCCCTGCAGCAGGGACAAGCGAACTTTGGGATACTTCAGCATGAAGGCCTGCACCACTTTCGGCAAGGTATAGCGCGCCTGGGTGTGGGTGGTGGCGATGGTGAAACTGCCGCTGTCCTGGGCCGCGTACTCCTTGCCGATCCGCTTGAGGCTGTCGATCTCCTGCATGATCAGCTCGACCGATTCGAGCACCAGGCGGCCCGGCTCGGTCAGGCCGCGGATGCGCTTGCCGTGCCGTGTAAAAATATCAACACCGAGCTCTTCCTCGAGCTCGATGATGGCTTTCGATACCCCCGGCTGCGAGGTGAACAGCGCCTTGGCCGCATCGGTGAGATTGTAATTCTGTCGTACCGCTTCGCGCACGAAGCGCAGTTGGTGAAGGTTCATTGCTTTTTTGTTCTTTCTGCCTGCTCGATGCTCTGAATAAAGTCAAAGCCACCACATCCAGCATTTTATAAGAATGCTTATGCCCGTTACGCATATAAGCAAATAAATTCTTAGTAGTTTGGAATAAAGGGCGAGTTTATTACTATTGGGGCTAGTTTGGGGACAGTCTATGGCCGCAGAAACTCGCGGCAGGCCTTTTTCCCAGCAATAAGCCCAACATTAGGATGACTACATGTATCGCTACGACCAATACGACCACCTGATCGTCAAGGAACGCATCGCCCAGTACCGCAGCCAGGTGGAACGGCGCATCAACGATGAGCTGACCGAAGCCGAATTCCTGCCGCTGCGCCTGCAGAACGGCCTGTACATGCAGCGCCATGCCTACATGCTGCGCATTGCCGTGCCTTACGGCCTGCTGTCCTCCGCCCAGATGCGCATGTTCGGCCACATCGCGCGCCGCTACGACCGCGGCTACGGCCACTTCACCACGCGCCAGAACATCCAGTTCAACTGGATCAACCTGGAAGATACCCCGGACATTCTGACCGACCTGGCCTCGGTCGAGATGCACGCCATCCAGACCTCGGGCAACTGCATCCGCAACGTCACCTCGGACGAATACGCCGGCGTGGCCGCCGACGAGATCATCGATCCGCGTCCCTGGGCCGAAGTGCTGCGCCAGTGGAGCACCTTCCATCCAGAATTCGCCGCCCTGCCGCGCAAGTTCAAGGTCGCCATCAACGGCGCCAAAGAAGACCGCGCCGCCATCGCCGTGCACGACATCGGCCTGACCGTGGTGCACAACAGCTTCGGCGAAGTCGGCTTCAAGGTGATGGTCGGCGGCGGCATGGGCCGCACCCCGATCCTGGGCAGCGTGGTGCGCGAATTCCTGCCGTGGCAGCACATGCTGACCTACATCGAAGCGGTCATGCGCGTGTACAACCAGTACGGCCGCCGCGACAACAAGTACAAGGCCCGCATCAAGATCCTGGTCAAGGCACTGGGCGTGGAAGAATTCACCCGCCAGGTCGAGGAAGAATGGGCTGACCTCAAGGACAGCGAGTCGACCCTGACCGAAGAAGAAATGACGCGCGTGGCGGCCTACTTCGCGCCGCCGGCTTACGAGACCCTGTCCAACATCGACGTGCGTGCGGATCACGCCGACAACAAGGCCTTCTCGAACTGGCTGCAGCGTAACGTCAAGGCGCACAAGGTGCCGGGCTACAGCATCGTGGTCCTCTCGCTCAAGAAAACCGGCGTGCCGCCGGGCGACGCGACGGCCGAGCAGATCGACTTCGTGGCCGACCTGTCGGACCGTTACAGCTTCGGCGAACTGCGCGTGACCCACGAGCAGAACCTGGTGCTGGCCGACGTCAAGCAAAGCGCCCTGTTCGCGCTGTGGCAGGAAGTCAAGGCGCGCGGTCTGGCGACCCCGAATATCGGCCTCTTGACCGACATCATCTGCTGCCCTGGCGGCGACTTCTGCTCGCTGGCCAATGCCAAGTCGATCCCGATCGCCGCCGCCATCGCGGAGCGCTTCGACAATATCGACTTCCAGCATGACATCGGCGAGATCGAACTGAATATTTCGGGCTGCATCAACGCCTGCGGCCACCACCACGTCGGTTCGATCGGCGTGCTCGGTGTCGACAAGGACGGCAGCGAGTGGTACCAGGTCTCGATCGGCGGCGCCCAGGGTAACAACTCGGCCATCGGCAAGATCATCGGCCCGTCGTTCTCGGCCTTGCAGATGCCGGAAGTGATCGACCGCCTGCTGCAAGTGTATGTGCGCGAACGCCACGAGGACGAGCGCTTCATCGACACCGCGCACCGCCTCGGTGTGGCGCCGTTCAAGGAACACGTGTATGCCACGCCGATCAAGGCGGGCCAACTGGTTGGAGAAGACCACTATGCTTGAGTCGCACAAAGAAATCATCAAACAGCGCGCGGTGGTCGCCGACGACTGGACCGTCCTGCGCCTGGATGAAGGCCAGACCGCCGACGCGGCCGAGATCCCCGAAGGCAAAGTCATCGTGCCGCTGGCCGTGTGGCAGGCGCAGCGCGAGAGTCTGTCGGCGCGCCGCAGCGCCGGCAGCCTGGGCGTGTGGTTCGCTTCCGACGAACGTCCGGAAACCCTCAAGGGCGACCTGGACGCCTTCGCAGTGGTCGCGGTGGACTTCCCCAAGTTCACCGACGGCCGCGGCTATTCGATCGCCTACAACCTGCGCATGCGTCTGGGCTACCGGGGCGAACTGCGCGCCATCGGCGACGTGCTGCGCGACCAGCTGTTCCAGATGCAGCGCTGCGGCTTCGATGCCTTCGCCACGCGCCAGGACCGCAGCATCCATGATGCGCTCAAGGGCCTGACCGATTTTTCCGAGGTCTACCAGGCCTCGGTCGACATCAAGGCGCCGCTGTACCGGCGCCAGCCGCGCGATGTGCGCATCGATAACACCGATGTCGGCTACGGCATCTGAGGACGCAATCATGAGCGATCAACTTTCCGACCTGGGCGACCTGATCGAACGCACCCGCCAGACCCTGGCGCGCGTGGCCAGCGAGTTTTCACCGGCCGTCTTCGCGTCCAGCCTGGCCGCCGAAGACATGGTGCTGACCGACCTGATTCTGAAGGCCGGCCTGCCGATCGGGATCTTCTCGCTCGACACCGGGCGCCTGCATCCGGAAACGCTGGCGGTGCTCGATCAGGTCAAGGCGACCTACGGCTACGATGTGGCACTGTACAAGCCGCAGACCGAGGCGGTCGATGGCTACGTGGCGCAGAACGGCCTGAACGCCTTCTACAACAGCGTCGAGATGCGGCGCGAGTGCTGCCGCATCCGCAAGGTCGAACCGCTCGGGCGCGCCCTGGCCGGTAAAAAAGCCTGGGTCACCGGCCAGCGCCGCGCCCAGTCGACCACCCGCGCCGCGCTCGACATCCAGGAAGACGATCCGGCCCACGGCATGACCAAGTTCAATCCGCTGGCCGACTGGTCGGAGCAGGATGTCTGGAACTACATTCGCGACAACAAGGTGCCCTACAATGCACTGCACGACCAGGGCTTTCCCTCGATCGGCTGCGCACCCTGCACGCGCGCCGTCCAGCCAGGCGAAGATGTCCGCGCCGGCCGCTGGTGGTGGGAGAATCCGGACTCCAAGGAGTGCGGCCTGCACATGGTTGACGGAAAACTGATCCGCATTAAATCCGTGGCCGCCTGACCGGTCCCCACGCACAAGCGAAGCAAGAAACAACGACAGAAAAATAGGCATAGCCACATGAATACACTGATCGATACCCCGCGCGTCCTGACCGACGTGAACGCGCGCCATCTGGACGCGCTCGAATCGGAAGCGATCCACATCATGCGCGAGGTCGCGGCCGAATGCGCCAATCCCGCCCTGCTGTTCTCGGGCGGGAAGGACTCCGTGGTCCTGCTGCGCATCGCCGAGAAGGCGTTCCGCCCCGGTAAATTCCCCTTCCCGCTGGTGCACATCGACACCGGCCACAATTTTGAGGAAGTGATCACCTTCCGCGACCAGCGCGTGGCGGAACTGGGCGAACGCCTGATCGTCGGCTCGGTCGAGGAATCGATCAAGCGCGGCACCGTACGCCTGCGTAATCCGCTGACCGACTCGCGCAATGCGGCGCAGGCGGTGACCCTGCTCGAGACCATCGCCGAACACAAGTTCGACGCCTGCATCGGCGGCGCCCGCCGCGACGAAGAAAAAGCCCGCGCCAAGGAACGCATCTTCTCCTTCCGCGATGAATTCGGCCAGTGGGACCCCAAAGGCCAGCGTCCGGAACTCTGGGACCTGTACAACACCCGCGTGCATCCGGGCGAGAACATGCGCGTGTTCCCGATCTCGAACTGGACCGAACTCGATGTCTGGCTCTACATCCAGCGTGAGAAACTGGCCCTGCCGCCGATCTACTTCGCGCACGAGCGCCAGGTCATCCCGCGCAACGGCCTGCTGGTTCCGCTGACCGACCTGACCCCGGCACGCGAGGGCGAGAACGTCGAAACCCAGGTGGTGCGCTTCCGCACCGTGGGCGACATCTCGTGCACCTGCCCTGTGTCCTCGGACGCATCGACGGTCGAAGCGATCATCGCCGAAACCGCCATCACCCAGATCACCGAACGCGGCGCCACCCGGATGGACGACCAGACCTCCGAAGCGTCGATGGAAAAACGCAAGAAAGCAGGATACTTCTGATGAACGCCCGCATAGACCAACTCGACGCCAGCCAGACCGAACGCGGCCTGCTGCGCTTTATCACCGCCGGCTCGGTGGACGACGGCAAAAGCACCCTGATCGGCCGCCTGCTGTTCGACAGCAAAGGCATCTTCGCCGACCAGCTCGACGCCATGTCGCGCTCCAAGCACAAGCGCACCGTGGGCGACGCGGTCGACCTGTCGCTGCTGACCGACGGCCTGGAAGCCGAACGCGAGCAGGGCATCACCATCGACGTGGCCTACCGCTACTTCGCCACGCCCAAGCGCAAGTTCATCATCGCCGATACGCCTGGCCACGAGCAGTACACCCGCAACATGGTGACCGGCGCGTCGACCGCGGATGCGGTGATCATCCTGATCGACGTTTCCAAGGTCAAGCTGCGCGAAGACGGCGGTGTGGATCTGCTGATCCAGACCAAGCGTCACTCCACCATCGCCCACCTGTTGCAGATCGAGCACGTGGTCGTCGCCGTCAACAAGATGGACCTGGTGAACTACGACCAGTCCGTGTACGACCGCATCGTCAAGGCTTACCAGGAGTTCGCCGCGACCCTGGGCCTGAAGGACATCACCCCGATTCCGCTGTCCGCGCTGACCGGCGACAACGTGGTCGAGCCGAGCGAAAAAATGGGCTGGTACCAGGGTCCGACCCTGATCTCGCTGCTCGAATCGCTGTCGGTGTACGACGAATCGCACGATGCGCCTTTCCGCTTCCCGGTGCAGCTGGTGGCGCGCCACAACGGCCACGAAGCGAACGACTTCCGCGGCTACATGGGCCGCATCGAGGCGGGCAAGGTCAGCGTGGGCGACCAGCTGGTAGTGCAGCCGTCGGGCCAGAGCGCCACCGTGAAGGACATCCTGACCCTGGAAGGCTCGCACCAGTCGGCCGTGGTGGGCCAGTCGATCACCCTGCTGCTCAATGAGTACCTGGACATCTCGCGCGGCGACCTGCTGGCCGGCGCCAGCCAGCCTGCGACCCTGCTCAAGACCCTGAACGCGGACGTGTGCTGGATGTCGGACGAGCCGCTCGACACGCGCCGCAAGTACTGGATCAAGCACGGCACCAAGCAGACCTCGGCCAAGGTGACCGGCATCGACACGCTGCTGGACATCAATACCCAGCAACGCCACGCCGCCGACGGCCTGAAACTGAACGACATCGCCCGCATCGGCCTGACCGTGCAGCAGCCGCTGGCAGCCGACGCCTACGCCGACATCCGCGCGACCGGCGCCTTCATCCTGATCGATGAAGTCACACACCAGACGGTTGCCGCGGGCATGATCCGTCTCGGCGCCTAAGCCATCGGCACAGGAGAAAGCACTATGGCACACCTCGGAAAAGTCTATCTGATCGGCGCCGGTCCCGGCGCCCAGGACCTGATCACGCTGCGCGGTGCGCGCCTGCTGGCGCAAGCCGATGTGGTGCTGCATGACGCTCTGGTCACCGAGGAGATGCTGGAGCTGTGCCCACAGGCGCTCAAGATCCCGGTCGGCAAACGCTGCGGCCAATTGTCGACCGCCCAGGCCTTCATCAACAAGCAGCTGGTCGACAGCGCGCACAAGTTCGCCCTGGTGGTGCGCCTGAAGGGCGGCGATCCGATGCTGTTCGGGCGCGCCGATGAAGAACTGCGCGCGCTGGAAGAAGCCGGGATCGAGGTCGAAGTCGTCCCGGGCATCACCACCGCGGTAGCGGCGGCGGCGGCCACCAAGCAGCCTTTGACCAAGCGCGGCGTGTCGCGCAGTGTGGCCTTTTTCACCTCCAGCACCGCGCCGGAGCACGCCGGGCATGCAGCCATTCCGGACACCGACACCCTGGTGCAGTACATGGGTGGACGCGAAGCCATCGTCACGGCCCAGCGCATGCTGGACCAGGGGCGCAAGCCGGGCACGCCGGTGGTCGTCATCGAAAACTGCAGCCGTCCGGATCAGCGCATCCTGCGCCTGACCCTGGCGACCCTGGCACAAGGCCTGGGCGCAGCCCATGGCCCGGTGCTGGTGATGCTGGGCGACGCCATGAAGCTGCGCGACAGACAGCCATCCGACGCCGCCGAACCTGAGCAAGCGCGGCTCATCGCTTAACAGTAGCGCCGGCCCGCGTTCCGCCCTGCGTAACAGGGCCAGGCAACGCCATGCCGCCGTTCGCGCTATCCTGAGGTCTTCCATCATGCGCCGATGCTGGCGTTTTTACCGGAGACTTCATGCTGACGCATCCCGACTTCACCATCCGTCACGTCGCCGAGCGCGACCTCGATACCTTGCTGCCCCTGCTGAACAATCTGGAGCTGCGCGGGGTTTACCTTCCCTGCCGCCTGACCTCCCCCCACAAGATCCGTGAACAGTTCAAGGCCGATGGCTTGTCCAGCGAGGACTTCGAGCGCCTGCTCCTGGTCGACAAGGCCGACAAGATCCTGGGCACCCTATGGCACTTCAAGTCGGTACCCTACTTTAATGCGCGCGAGATCGGTTATGTGCTGTTCGCGGAAGCGCAGCGGGGCAAGGGCCTCATGAGCCAGGCGGTGGGCTTGCTGGCGCAGCAGCTGTTTCGCAGCATGACGATCAACCGGCTGGAGATTCGCATGGATGCGCGCAATGTCGCGTCGGAAAAAGTCGCGATCAAGTGTGGCTTTCAAAAAGAAGGCGTGGCGCGCGGAGCGAATTTTGTGCAGGGCCAGCACGTGGACATGTGCGTGTACGCCTTGCTGAGGGATGAGCTGCCGGTGACGTAAGGTGGCTTGTTGTCAGGCCTGGAAACGTTGGTCGTGGTCGTCGATTTCCCACTGGAGCTTGTCGGCGCAGGCGTAGGTTTCTTCTGCGATCGCGCTGAGGCGGCGAAACGCGCGCAGCAGCCTGGGCGGCAATGCGGGCCTTTCCATTGCAGCGAGCTGGCAACGGATTTCGCGGATATCGAGCTTGAGGCCCTTGAGCGATTCGCGCAGGCTGAGGTCGGCGTCCATGGCGGCGCTCATGGTTTGCGCGTGCATGCTGTCGCGCAGACGGTTGATTTTTTGGCCCATGCCAATGAGGCGGTCGGAGAGGCCGTCGAGGCGCTGCGCGCAGCGGCGCTCGGCGCCGATGGCGGCGAGCGCTTCTTCGGCTTGCTGGAAGAAGGCGAACAGGTCGCGGAGGAGCAGTTTGAGCGTTGCGCTGAGCATGGGAGTCACCCTGTCTGGAATCGCATAATCGATCAAGAAAGTCTGAGCGCTTTCAACTGGCGAGTCAAACCCCCGCACGTTCCGAAGGCTGATCTAACGCAAACGCCGTGGCGAAGGCCTTGGCGAAACGGCCATGCTGTGGCGGCGCTCACACAGGAGCGCCCGATCCCCGAGCACGCCCCTGGCGCCGCCATCCTTGCATCGGACTGACAGCCTTGAATCAGGCAGCCTTGGTGCGGGCCCACAGCCTTAAATCGGGTACCACAGCAAAGCGCGCAGTGCTACAGCCCCAGTGCTTTCGCCACGTCCGCCCAGCTCACATACTTGAAGTTCTGCGGTCCGTCGGGCATGCGCTTGTATCCATCCTGGATCACCAGCATCCCCTGCCCGAACATGCCACCCAGATTGCGCGAGGTGACGTCGAGCCCGTCCGTGTCTGCCGTGCCATCGATTCCCGCCTCGACGTTGAAGCCGACCTTGAACCGTCCGCGCACCGCATACGGCGCCTGCGCATCGAGCACGACATAGCTGCTGTCGCCCTGGCTCGATACGATCAGATAGGCCGCGCCGTGACCGTGGTAGATCGCCATGCCTTCCACGTCCGCACGCAGGTCCTTGCCGACGCCAAGCACGAGCTGCCTGGCCGCCGGCTGGTCCGCCCGCGCCGACAGGGTCCACACGCCCCGCTTTTCTTCGCCGATGAACAAGCGTTCGTTGCGGTCATCGGCAACGCAGCCTTCCGGTTGACTGTCCACCCGAAACTCGCGCGCTAAGGTACCCGACCACAGCTGTCCCGCATAGCCAATGCGGAATTGACGGAATACCCCACTCTTGTCGTTGACCACCACCTCCAGTCCGCCGCTGCGCGGTTGAAACAAACAAATGCCATATACCTCCTCGAATCCCGTAGCGATACGCGCCAGCTCGCCAAGCTGCCCCTCGCCATCGATGCCGTAGAGGACGATGCTGTTATCGTCGCGCTGGCTGGCCACTGCCAGATCAACACGCTGCCCGTCAAAGATCACGCCCTGGCGCAGGTCGACATTGTTCAACCTGCCCGACGCGAGGAATTGCCGCTGCCTGCCCTGCATGTCATACACCATCAAGCCTTGCTTCTTGTTGGTGCCCAACACGCGTGAGCGCCCCGCATCCGTCGGATGCACCCAGATGGCCGGATCATCGGCCACATCGCCAAAGCGCGCGACCGGCTCGGTCTGCACGCGCGGCTGCACCACGACCGCAGCGGACATCGGTACCGGCGCTTTCGCACGCGCTGCCGCAGCCGACAGCGGCGCCGGAACTTTCGCACGCACTCGCGCACGCACGCCAGCACGCGCGTCCGCACGCTTTCCCTCCTTGAGCAAGGCGCGCGCCGGCATGGCCTCGCTGCTGGCTTCATACGCCCAGGTGCCGATCCCGGGCTCTTCCACATACAAGGTGTGGCTGGCGTCATCCACCCTGCACTGCCTGGCGTCCGGTGGCAGGCTCAGCTTGCGCACCAGGCGCGGCGCGCCATCGAGCATCAGCCACTGCTCTGCCTGCCCGTCCTTGCCGGCGATGAACAGGTGGTCCAGTCCCTGCTGATCGCGAAACAGGCACAGGCTCTCCACGCCAAAGTTCAAAACCGGCAACGGCGCCAGCCGCGTCAGCTCACCACGCGCCAGGTCTACACGGACCGGCAACACGTGCTGCGTCTCTGCGTCCAGTACAACGGCCAGCCCGCGGCCCGCCGCACTGCGAACGTCAAACTGCTTGGCCCGCAGCGCGAGGCTGGCCAGGGGCTGAGCCGCCGCACCCTGGAGTTGCAATCCTTTTTTATCGAGCGCTAACGAGCCGCCCCCGGCGACTGCCTTCATTTCCCCCGCGTGGGCGGTTGCACCAAGCACGACGCAAAGCAGGCCTGCGATACGCGCGATCATTGTGTATATGGTCAGACGCTTCATGTTAAAAAAGGTTCGCTTTCAGGCTGAGTTTATAAGTGCGACCGTATTGTTCATACTGAACGTTGTACGGCTTGCTTCCCTGGTACACATAGTAGTTTTCATTGTTCAGGTTACTGCCTTCAAAGACCAGTTGCAGCTTCTTGCTGAGCTGGTAGGCCAGCGAAAAATCCAGCTGCCGCTGCGCATCGACATATCGGTCCTGGGCCGGGTTGAGGATGTCAGCGCCCACTTCCAGCAGGTAGCTTGACTTATGGTTGAGCGCCAGCCGCGTGCTCAGCGGACCGCGCTCGTAGCCCACGGTGAGGTTGACGATCTGCTTCGATTGTCCCGGCAGGCGGATGGTGCGCTGCTGCTGCGCCGCGCTGGCCTTGTCGTAGCGGCCGATGCGCGCTTCGGCGTCGTTGAAGCTGGCATTCGCCCCGAGCACGAGCCCGTTCCACGGCGCCGGCAGGAAGCGCAGGGCGTGCGAATACGACAGTTCGACCCCCTTCACGCGTGCCCGCTCGCCATTCGCGTAGCTGGTCGCCGTCGTGTAGCCGGTCCAGGCGCCGGTGCCGGCCAGGTCGGTGGTGTAGGTGAAGTTCTCGATCCGCTTGGCATACAGGTAGGCCGACAGCGCGCCGTCCGCGCCAAGCATGTGTTCGATGCCCAGGTCCAGATTGGCGGACTTGAGCGGTTTGAGGTCGGGATTGCCGATGACGGCTTCAGTCGTGCTGGCCAGGCTGATGCCAGGCGCCAGTTGGCTGAAATTGGCGCGCACGACCGAGTTGGTCCACGCCGCGCGCACGCTGGTGGCGCTGTCGATATCGTAGCGCGCCTGCAGGTTGGGCAGCCAGTCGGCGTAGTCTTTGGTGTGGGCCAGCGCTTGCACGGCGTTGGCGGCCACCTGCTTTCCTTGCGCGCTGAACCCGGTATGTTCGCGCCGCAGCCCGGCCAGCAGGCGCCAGTTGCCGATGTCGGCCCCGCCTTGCAGATAGGCGGCGTCGATATCCTCGTCCATCGTGTAGTCGTTCAGGTTCGATTCCGACAGCAGGCGTGCGCCGGCACGGTCCAGGCCGGCGACGCGAGCACGGATCAGGTCGGCGCTCAGTCCCGGTCCAATCTGGGCAAAGGGATAGTCCAGCGCCGCCTGAACGAAGCCGCTCATCGCCAGGCTGCCCGGCCCCCAGTAATTGGCGTTGCCGGCCGTGTTGCTGGTATAGCCCCACTGCTCGGTATCGTTTTTCTTGGTGCGGCGGCTGAACTTCAGCCCACCTTTGACGTCGAACTGGAGTTCGCCGGATCGCAGCTGGCGAGTCAGGTCCAGTTTCACATGGCGCTCGGCATCCTTGCTGTCGCGTGCCTGCAAGGTTATACCCTGCAGCTTGTAATTCGCCGGGTCGCTCAGGCTGGCTGGTCCGAACAGCCTGGGCAGTTCTGTACCGCTGTAGCCGATGCCGGCAAAGTTGGCGCTGCCGCGAAAGCGACCGTCGTTGATACTTTCCGGGGTGTTTTCGCTTGCGCGGCTGGCGCCGGCGGAGGCAGCCAGTTTCCAGTCCTCGAGCCGGGTCTCGCCCCCCAGCACGAGCGATGCAATCTCCTGGGTGTACTTGCGCTGGCGAAGGCGACGTTCGGCGCGCGCGGTGACGGGTGTATCGGGGGCGGCCGAACCGCCGGCAATATTACTGATGGAAAGGCGGTCACGCACCTCATCATCACTGAAGCGGCTCACAAAGGTCCGCAGGTAGAGCGCTTGCCCAAGCTGAGGACGGTAATCGGCATTCAGCGCGAGTGCCTTGCGTTCGCGTTCCGGCAGATAGTCGCGCAGCTCGAGTCCGGTCAGCTTGCCGTTGACCCAGGCGCCGCCCGTTTCGACATTGTCGGAGCCGAACTTGCGGCGCTCGGCGCTCAGGCCAGCGGCGATGCCGAGCTTGCCGTCCAGGAAGCGTCGCGCCAACAGGGCGCCCGCATTCGGGCTGGTCTTGCCCGTATTCTGGTCGCGGCTGGCGCCCGCTTGCAAGCTCAGGGCGGTGCCGGGAAGGTCGAATGCGGACAGGGATTTGACCTCCACCGATCCGCCCAGCGAACTGGCGTCCTGGTCCGGCATCAGGGTCTTGCTTACTTCAAGCGAGCGGATCAGGCCGGCAGGCAGGACGTCGAGGGCGACGGCGCGCCGGCCCGCCTCCGGCGAGGGCACGGTGGCACCGTTGATGGTGACGGCATTGTAGTCGGGGCCCATGCCGCGCACCACGATGTAGCGGCCTTCGCCCTGGTCGCGCTGTACGGCTACGCCCGGCAGGCGCGCGAGTGCTTCGGCGGCGTTTTTGTCTGGCAAGCCGCCGATGTCGTCACTGCTGACGACGCTGACGATGTTATCGGCTTTTTGTTGGGCGGCCAGGGCACGCCGCATGCTCGAACGCTGGCCTGCGATCAGCACGGTGTCGCCCTGGATCGCGGTCGCTTCCGTCGCGCCGGGCAAAGCTGCGCTCTCGGCCGCGCCGGACGTTGCGGCGCTTTCGGCCGCGCCGGGCAAGGCGGCGCTTGCCGCTGCGTGCGCAGGCAAAGCCGCCGCACGGACCGGCAACATGCAGGCCTGCCAGAGAAAAGCCGGTAAAACGAAAGCCCGCAAGAGGGAGGACGCAATGATGGTCAGGCGCGGTGCTGCGCTTTGTTGTGTGGTATTCATGACTCGCCGTGGGTGGGTGAAAAACAGGGCGCAGTCTAGAGTGCCTGTATGTCCATTTCATGACAAGCAGCGGCGCCGACGGCGCCAGTGCCGCATTCGCACCGCGCGGGCCGGCAGCATGAGCCGAATTGCCCCCTCGCTTGCCGGTACAGCGCCTGGAAACGCGGCGCGCCCATGCGGGACCGAAACGGTCGAATCCGCTGCAGGTCACCTCCGGCTGCCATCGATGCCAGCCCGGCCGCGCTCTTCGCAGCCTGCCCTGTCTCCAGTCCCGCGACCCGATACGCCCACCCCGGGAGGGACATCCTTCACCGGCGCGCGGCATGCAAACCGGCTGGCGTGAGCCAATCCGACTGCTGCGACTGCGCCTTTTGGCCTGCCGGCGCAGCTGCACTGTCATCGTCCTGTCACGCCGCGCCGCTACTATCGGGAGGCTTCTATCATCCCATTCAGGCCACCCATGCTGCGCACCCACCGTCTTCCCCTCGTCCTCGCGGCCCTGTCGATTGCTGCGTGCACCGCGCTGTATGCCGCCGGCGGTCAGGCGCGACCTCTGGTCCAGTGGAGCTGGATCGATATCGCCAGCGAAGCGTCGATCGCCATCATGGCTGCGGTCTGGTTCGTCCTGGTGCTCACCAGCCGCCCGGCCGGCCGCGTCACGTCGCTGCTGGCGGCAGGCCTGGCCGGCATGATGATCGGCGCTTGGTCCGACTGTCTCGATGAATTCTTCGTGGTCGCCAAAGGCCAGCACTGGAACCATCTGATCGAAAGCGGCATGACCCTGGCCGGCATGATCAGCCTGACCTGGGGCTTGCTGTATTGGCGCCAGGAGCAGTTCATGGTGACCGAGCATTTGCAGAAACGCGAACGCCTGTTCCGCGACCATCGCTCGTTCGACGCCCTGACCCAGGTCGGCGACGCCGACTACCTGCGCGAACAGCTGCGCCTCGAATTCGAACAGGGCGGCGCGGACGACTGCACCCTGCTCATGTTCGACATTGACAGCTTCCACACGGTGAACCGGCTGCACGGCCAGCGTGAAGGCGACCGCCTGCTGCAGGCGGTCACGCATACGCTGCTGCTCAATGTCCGCAATACCGACCTGCTGTGCCGCTATGCGGGGGACCGCTTCGCCGTCCTGGTACCTGGCGCCGACATGGATGCGGCCTGCTTCCTGGGTGAGCACCTGCGCCGCTCGGTTGCCGCCTTGCGCCACCACGCCCAGGCCGGCGGCGCGGTAGTCCAGGTGACGATGCGTTTCGCCGCCCGCCGCGTGGACGCGGCGCCGCGCGACCTGCTCAAGGCGCTCAATTGCGCGCTGGAGCGCCGCATGGAGCATCCGGCGGAGGCGCGCGCCCACACGGACAGCTTTCCGGCGCCGGCGTGAGACGGGTCCTGCATGCCGGCGACAACTGCATCGCCGCCCAGCATCAGCCGGCCCTGGTCCTCGATTACGCGCGCAGCCGGGAGCTTGACCGGCACGCGGTGCTGGCGGGGACCGGCCTGGAGGATCTGCAGATAGCGGGACAGGTGAAGAGCGTGCCGCCGGCGTGCTATCTACAGCTGCTGGCCAATGTCAACGCGGCGGCCGGTAGCCCCGATACCAGCTTCCTGCTAGGCCAGCAGCTGCTGCCGGGGCACGTCGGCGCGATCAGCCACGCGCTGATGCAGTCGCCCTGCCTGCGCGATGCCATCACGCTGCTGATACGCTATCAGATGCAGCTTTGCCCGCTGCTGTCGCCGCGCCTGCGCGAGGAACATGGCCTGGCCGTGCTGTACTGGACCGACAGCTTCGGCGCCGGCCGCCTGCACGGTTTTCTGGTGGAGATGCACATGACCGCGGTCAGCGCCATGTGCCGCTGGCTGAGCGGCGTGCGCCTGCCCTGGCAGTACTGCTTCAACCGCACGCCGCCGCGCTACACCGAGCAGCACGCAGTCCACCTGGGTGAATCCCTGCGCTTCAACTGCCAGCTCGACGCGCTGCTGATCGACGCTTCCTGGCTGGACCGCCCCTGGCCAAGGGGTAACGCCACGGGAGCGGCACTGGCGCTGGGCACGGTCGATCCCAGCCTGGCGCAGGAACGCGGTCTGCTCAGCGCGCTCTACGACTACCTGCTGGAGCACATCCGCTGCGCCCCGTCGCTGGAGCAGACCGCCCACGCCTTCGGTGTCAGTCCAGCCACGCTCAAGCGGCACCTGGCGCGCCACGGCAGCCATTTCCAGGCCGAGCTGGACCAGGTCCGTGCCCATGTCACCTTGCAGCTGTTCCATGGCGGCAGTCACGACAACGATGCCGTGGCGCGTTACCTGGGTTTTCATGATGCGAATAACTTCCGGCGCTCTTTCAAACGCTGGACCGGCATGACCCCCATGCTGCTGCGCCAGAACCTGAGCGCTTATCGCTTGCAATCGCTGGAGACATCGGCCATAATCTAAATGAGAATTGTTCTCATTCAAACGCATCGAGAGAAAGGCCCGCGATGAACAGCCCTACCCCACCCGTGTACGAGGCGCCGGCACCGGCCGCGCCATCGCAACTATTGCGTCTGAACAGCCAGGACTTGCTGCGCCAGGCGAAGGCCGTGCAGATCGAACACGACGGCAAGATTTACGAATTGCGCGTCACACGGCTCAACAAGCTGATCCTGACCGCCTGATCCCGGCCGCCTGAACCAGGCAGTTTGCACTTACACTCATCACCAGCCAGCCAGCCGCGCTCACCGTGGCAAGCCAGCCATCCAACCCGTCACAGGAGCGTTGCATGGCCATCCTATCCGCCCATTCCGCACTACCCGACAACGCCGGCGCGCCGCCTCAGCCCGAGCTGCTGGTATCGGCCGCGCTGCATCTGATGTCCCATTACAGCGCCAGCGCGGGCCAGAGCGGGCCCTGTCTCAAGCTGGCCTCCGTCATCGAACGCCACCTCAAGGCGCTGGCCGGCCACAAGGACCTCAATCCAGTGCTGCGCGCCACCTGCCAGCAGTTGTCCGAGCAGTGGGAAGCCGTGGTGGACCAGGCCTTGCCGCAGCCATCGCGACTGAGCCTGTTCGAGCGCTTCAAGGCTGGCGCGCGCTAAGCTTCAAGGCACCTCGTGCGCCCCCGGTACGCCCGCGATCAGCCAGCCGTAAGGCGGCAGATGCGGGGCGCCGGCATCGCGCGCATACAGCGGCCTTGCCCCGGCGAGGTCGGGTGGGATGGGCGCAGCCTCGGTGCGCAGGTTGACCGCGACCAGCAGCTGCGCGGCGCCGCTCCCGCGCACATAGGCCAGCACGCCGGGAGAGCCGCTGTCGATGAAGCGCAGTTCGCCCTGGCGCAGCGCCGCGTGGCGGGCGCGCAGCGCGATGAGCGCCTGATAGTGCGCAAACGTGGGCTGCTCGAACCTGCCCCAGTCAAGCTCGAAGGGCGTAAACAGCGACTCCCAGTTGTTCCAGCGCGGCTCGTTGAATTCCTGCCCCATGAGCAGATGCGGCACGCCGTCGAGCGTGAGCAGGACCGCGGCCGCGGCAAGGTGCAGCTCGGGGCCGAAGTAAGCATGGGCGCGGCCCTGCTCTTTTTCTTCCAGCCAGCGCATGCGCAGCGCAGCGCGCGGAAAGGTGTAGCGCGACTCCTCCCAATAGCGTGCCAGCGCGCCAGCGTCGGTCCCACCCGTGGCGATACGCTTGAGGACATCGCGCACCCCGCCTTCATAGGTGAGATCGCATGCGGCCAGATGATGGAGTTCGTCGCAGGACTGTGAGATGAGCACGATATCGGGGCGCAGCGCCGCCAGCGCGGACCGGATCTCGTTCAGGAAATCCGTCGGCGTGATGTCGGCATCGTCGAAACGCATGCCGTCGAAACCGAAGCCGCCGATCCAGTCGCGCATGGTCCCGATCAGCCAGGCGCGCGCCTCGCGATTGCTGAAATCGAAACCGGCGAAATGCGCACGCTGCGGCACCAGGTAACACGGCCTGCCGTCGGCATCGCGCGCGAACCAGTCGGGGTGCCTTTGGGTCAAGGGGTTGTCGCAGCTGGCCCGGTTCAAGGTCCAGTCCTGCAGCACCCGCATGCCGCGCGCGTGCATGGCGCCGATCAGTGAGCGCAGTTCGTCGGCCGAGCCGAGTTCCGGATCGATGGCCACAAAGTCCCGCACCGCATACGGGTCGCCCAGGAGGCCGATGCGCCGTTCGATGCCGATCGGGTGAAACGGCATCATCCAGACTGTGTTCACGCCCAGCGCCTGCAGATAGTCCAGGCGCGCGTGCATGCCCGCGAAGCTGCCGCCGAAGGCGCGTACCGAGAGCTGGTAAATGACAGCGTCGCCAAGCCAGGCCGGGCTTTCCAGCGCCGCGTGGGCGCGGTAGAGCGGTCCGGGCGCAGCCGGTCCTGCGCTGCCGTCGCGGACGTAGACCTCGCCCGACGCCAGCAGGGTGAAACAGGAGTTGTTCTGCGCGTCTTCCGATATCCATGGATTGGCGGGGTCGACGATCCAGTCGCGGCCGTCGACCACGTATTTGTAATGGTGCCGGCCCGGTGCTGCCGGCACCACCGCCTGCCAGCGGGTGGAGCCGGTGCGCCGCAGTGGTGCAGCGGTGCCTACCCAGCTGTTGAAGGTGCCCGCCACGGCCACGGAGACGGTGCTGGCGGCGCTCTCGAAAGTGAAACGGACCCCGCCCGCTGCGGCGTGCGGCAGCCGCTGGCTGTTCGTGCAATCTGATGGATTTGTCATGGTGCCGACATTGTAAGGCCAGGCGCGGCGAGGCGGCGAAGCACGCCCCGGCTGCCCTTCCGTTCGATGATGCAAATATGGTACCCTGCCTCTGAAAAGCATTTCACACGCGTTTCATACACCGCACAGGATTACCTTGACCGCCAACGACGACGCCTCTCCGCCTTCCACTCTCCTCGACGTTGCCCGTCACGCCGGCGTGTCGCCCAGCACCGTCTCACGCATCCTGAACGGCACGGCCAAGGTCTCGGACGACAAGCGCGCCGCCGTCATGGCCGCCATCGAAAAGATGAACTTCGCGCCCAACCAGATGGCGCAGGGCCTGAAAAAAGGCCGCTCGATGACCATCGGGATCGTGGTCCAGGATATCTCCAGCCCCTTCTTCGACGAAACCCTGCGCGGTGTCGACGATGGCCTCAAGGGCACCGGCTTCGCTTCCGTGATCGTCAGCGGCCACTGGAACGCGGCGGAAGAAAAAGACCGCATCCGCCTTCTGCTGGCCCGCAAGGTCGACGGCATCATCCTGCTGTCGGGCCGCATCGAGGACGAATCCATCCTGCAGTTCGCCAACCACCGCCCGATCGTCTCGACCGGGCGCGACCTGCATACCCGCAGCGCGCTGGGCTTTAAGCTCGATAACGAACAGGGCGCCTACCTGGCGGTGCGCCACCTGGTGGAACTGGGGCACCGCCGCATCGCCTTCGTGACGGGGCCGGCCAACAACAACGACGCCGACGAACGGCTCAAGGGATATACGCGCGCGCTGGCGGAGTCGGACATCGCCTTCGAGCCGAAGCTGGTCACGGCCGGCGACTTCCATGAAGCGGGCGGCCTGATGGCGGTCAATCACCTGTTCGAAACGGGGCAGCAGTTCACCGCGGTGTTCGCGGCCAACGACTTGAGTGCCTACGGCGTGCGCCTGTGCCTGTACCGCAAGGGCATCCGTGTGCCGGACGATATCTCGCTGGTGGGCTTCGATGATTTACCAGGGTCGGCCTACACCACGCCGCCGCTGACGACGATCCGTCAGCCGCTGTACGACATGGGAAAAATCGCCACCAATGCCCTGCTCACCCTGATCAACGGCGACCCGGTGCTGGCGCAGATTCCACCACTCGAACTGGTCGTGCGCGAGACAACGCGCCGCATCCGATAGGGCGACAGCCAAGCTGAGGCTTTACGCCATCCTGACGCAGTAATCGGTCATGGCCTTGAGCACCTCAGGGTCTTCCCCCACCGCGCCGGCGACACTGAAACTGAGCTGCGGATAATCGATCCGCAGCTGGTCCACCATCAGCGGCAGGTCGCGCAGCACATGCCCGCCCTGCCCCAAAAACACCGGCACCACCGTCAGCGCGGTGACCCCTTGCGCGGCCAGTTCCGCCACCTGCGCGGGCAGGCGCGGCTCCATCAGTTCCAGAAAGGCCAGGCTGACCTGCACCTCCGGCATGCGGGCCTGGGTGAGGTCGCGCAGGCGCTCGAAGGGTGCGGCCCAGGAAGCGGCGCGGGCGCCGTGTGCAAACAGGATCAGTGCGCGTGTCATCAGTGTCTTTCCACCCACCATAGCGCCCCGAGCGCTAGCGCGAGGAACAGCAAGCTCGGAGCGATGGCGGTAATAATCGCGGGCATGGTGCTGAGCACCCCCACATGCGCGAACAGGTTATTCAGCAGGATGAAGCCGACACCGATCATGATCCCGATGAAGATCTTCAGCGAGACGCCGCCGCTGCGCGTGTGCAGGTAAGCGAAAGGCAGCGCCAGCGCCATCAGCACGAAAATGGCCAGCGGGTCGAACAGCTTTTTCCAGAACGCGATCTTGAAGCGCTCGCTCTCCTGGCGGTTCTCGGACAGGTGGCGCGTGTACACCGCGAGCTCGTTGGCCGACATGCGGTCCGGGTCGGAGGCCGACACCGAGATGATCTTGGGCGTCACTTCCGATACCAGGTCGAGCGTGGCCAGCTTGCGCGTGGTGACCAGGCTGGTCTCCTGCCCGAAACTGGTGCTGGCCCCGCCCAGCGGTTTGCCGGTCCCACCCAAGGTGTTGGAAAACACCGTCTCGGTGACCTCTTCCAGGCGCCAGGTGTTGTTGCCGGCGTAGCTGCCGCGCGCCGCCGTAATCAGCGAGCGCATGCGAAACGTGGTGTCGAATTCGTACAGGCTCACGTCGAGCAGCTTGCCGTCATTGCGGAACTGGCGCACGTTAAAGAAGCGCGATCCCGTGACACTGCCCTTGATGCCGTCGCTGTGCACCACGTCCTTGGTCCACATGCCGGAGCGGAAGCCCTGCGACACGGTGGCGCCGCGCGCCGTGAGTTTGAGCTTGTCGGCCAAAGGCGCCGTGCGCGGTGCAATCAACTCTCCGAAGACGAAGGTGATAATCACGAACACAATGCCGATCTTGAACAGCATCCACGCGGCGAACTGGGTCGACATGCTCGACGCGCGCATGATGGTGAATTCCGAGCTCGACGCAAACTGCGCCATCGCATAGATGGTGCCGATCAGGGTTGCCACCGGCATGATCTCGTACACATGGAAAGGCACGCGCAGCAGCACATACAGGAAGGCATGCTGGATAAAGTAGCCTTCCTTGCCCACCGACGGCAGTTCGCCGGTCAGGTCCATGAAGGCCGACAGTGCCAGGAGCGCGACCAGCACGAACAGCACCGCCTGCGAAATCGAGACGAAGAAATAACGCTGGAGGACTTTCATGATGGCTGCCCTCCCTGCGGCAACGCGGGTGCCACGTCCTTGCGCTTGAAATTAGCCCACAACACCAGCGGATGGTAGCGGTGGTTGACGTTGAGGCGCCAGGCGAACATGGCGACCACCCAGATCGCGACGATCAGGTGCAGGGGCCACCAGGCCATGTTGAAGTCGGCCTTGCCCTGCCTGACATTGGCTTCCGCCAGCTTGACCAGGTTCACATACGTAAAGAAGATCAGGACCGCGATGATCAGGTTGGCGGCGCTGCCCGCGCGCGGGTTGACAAAGGCAAGCGGGATGGCCAGCAGGATCAGCAAAAAGCAGGTGATCGGCGAGGCGATCCGGTACAGCAGTTCGGAACGGGTGAAGCGGCTGGGCGCCGCCAGCAGGGCCTGGGTCGACATCGCTTCGGACGGCACGGTCGCGCCCAGCACCGGCACCTTGGTCGCCACGCGCATGCTGTAGCGCTCGAATTCCATCGACTGGAAATCGGCCTGGCCCGGCACGCCCTGGTAGCGGCGGCCATTTTTCAGGACCAGGAACTGGCCGCCTGCTTCGTCGGCCTGGATCACGCCTTCCTTGGCCACGACCACCGAGTTGACGCCTTTTTCCACGGTGTTGACGAAGACGTTCTGCACCACGGTCGCTGCGCCCGACACGCCTTCGACGAAGAACACGCGGTTGCTGGACGACGATTCCTTGAACTGGCCGGGCGAGACTTTTTTCAGGTCCTCGCGCTGTTCGAAGCGCTGCACGAATTCCGTGCTCTTCATCTTGGCCCAGGGCGTGGCGAACAGACTGAGGGCGCCGGTCAATACCACCATCGGCAGGCCGAAGGTCAGCACCGGGCGGATCCAGCGCGCAAGCGACTGGCCGGAGGCAAACCAGACCACCATCTCGGAATCGCGATAGCTGCGCGTGACGACCGCCAAAACAGAAATAAAGCTGGTGAGAGTCAGGATAGTTGGCAGATAATTCATCGTTGCGAAGACGATCAGCGCGACGACGTCGCTCGACGCGACCTTTCCGCCGGCGGCCTTGCCGAGGATGGAGATGAGCGTCCAGGTGACGACGATCGAAAAGAGCACTGTGAAAGTAGCGCCGGCGGAGCTGGCCAATTCACGTTGCAAGGCGCGTTGAAAGATCATTCGAAAGTTATAATCACTGGTTAGGCACTGCGCGCCACATACTGAAACGGAGATTCAAATGGACTTTAGCATAAAAGCATTCGACACAAAAAACAGCATCGCGTCGGCCAAAACCGGGTGTGTCGCAGTTGCGGTATTCGAAAACAAAAAACTGTCGCAGGCTGCCCAAGCCCTGGATCTGGGTGGTGAAATCAGCGCTGCGCTCAAGTCAGGCGACATCAGCGGAAAGGCCGGTTCGACCCTGCTGCTGCGCGCCATTTCCGGCACCGGCGCCGCGCGCGTGCTGCTGGTCGGCCTGGGCAACGAAGAGGCGATCAGCGAAAAAAGCTTCGCGTCGGCTGTCAGCGCAACCTTCAAGGCATTTGCCTCGCTCGGCGCCGCGGACGCCATTATCGCACTTCCGATGACAGATGTGAAAGAGCGCGACATCAGCTGGGCCGTGCGCACCATCGTCTGCGCCGCCCACGAGAGTGAGTTCCGCACCGACGGGCAAAAGAGCAAGAAGGACCCGGCGCCTACCGGCGTGCGCAAGATCGCCCTGGCCGCAGCCGCCAGTGCCGAAGTCAAGACCGCGCTGGCCCAGGCCATCGCGATCGCCAACGGCATGGACCTGACCAAGCAACTGGGCAACCTGTCGGCCAACGTCTGCACCCCGACCTATCTCGCCAACACGGCGCGCAAACTCGCCAAGGATTACAAGTTCGACGTCGAAGTCCTGGAACGCAAACAGCTCGAAGCGCTCAAGATGGGCAGCTTCCTGTCGGTCACCAACGGCAGCGACGAGCCGCCCAAATTCATCGTCCTCAAGCACATGGGCGGCAAGACCAAGGATGCCCCCGTGGTCCTGGTCGGCAAGGGCATCACCTTCGACACCGGCGGGATCTCGCTCAAGCCGGGCGCCGGCATGGATGAAATGAAGTACGACATGTGCGGCGCCGCCTCCGTGCTCGGCACCTTCCGTGCCATTGGCGAGATGGGCCTGAAACTGAACGTGATCGGCGTGATCGCCACCTGCGAAAACATGCCGTCGGGCCGCGCCACCAAGCCGGGCGACATCGTCACCTCCATGAACGGACTGACCATCGAAGTGCTCAACACCGACGCCGAAGGCCGCCTGGTCCTGTGCGATGCGCTGACCTACTGCGAGCGTTTCAACCCGGCCGCCGTGGTCGACATCGCGACCCTGACCGGGGCCTGCATCGTCGCCCTGGGCCACCACAATTCGGGCCTGTTCACGCGCGCCGACGACGCCCACGACAAGCTGGCCGCCGAATTGCTCGCGGCCGGCAAGCAGGCAGGCGACACCGCCTGGCGCCTGCCGATCGAAGAAGCCTATAACGAGCAGCTCAAGTCGAACTTTGCCGACCTGGCCAATATCGGCTCGCCCGGCGGCGCCAGCGTAACGGCGGCCTGCTTCCTCGAGAACTTCACCCGCAAGTACACCTGGGCCCACCTCGATATCGCGGGCACGGCGTGGAAATCGGGCGGCGCGAAAGGTGCGACCGGACGGCCGGTGCCCTTGCTGTCGACCTTCCTGATCAACCGGGTGTAAACAGCGCAGCTGGCGGATACGGCAAAAGAAAAGCGGCCAATTCGGCCGCTTTTTTTATCTTCATACAGCATCTCAATACACCGGACTGCCCTGGGCAGGCACGGGCGCATCAAGGACCTCGGGCACATTGCGCTTCATCAGAATCGTCAAGGTCTCGGGGTAATCGAAACCTGCACCCGTGCGCCGGTCAAGCAGATAACCCAATCCCGCCGTGAGTACCGCATTGCCCATGATCGCGCTGGTATCGGCTTTGGACGCGACCATGTCCTGGCCCGCGCTCACGCCAGTCTTCTTGCAGTCCACGTACAGGTTGCCGGGGCTGCGCTGCACCGTCACCCGTCCGGGCGAGGTCACAAACCAGCGTCCCCGGTCGTTGCTCAGCATGCAGCCGGCGCCGGCGATCTCGCGGCTTTCCTGGATCGTGTGCACGGTCAGGGTCTGCTGATTCGATTCGCTGATCGTGGCGCAGCCGCCCAGCACGGCCAGGCCGGCCAGCGCCACGCTGCGCAGAGGTGTCAATGTAGCCATCGTCTTCATCCCAAAGTGCCTGTCCCATTATCTTAACGGCGACGACACAGTGTACCTGAAGGCTACTGCAGTGGAATCGGCTGATTCAAGGGAACGGGCACCGCGGTTACGCTGTTCTTCGGGCTGCCGTCGATCAGGCGGTCCGAGTAGACCAGGTAGATCAGGGCATTGCGCTTGGCGTCGACCATGCGCACCACGCGCACGTGCTTGAAGAAGATCGAGGCGCGCTCGGTGAACACTTCCTCCTGGCGCGGCACCTTGCCGTTGAAGGCGAAGGGACCAACCTGGCGGCAGGCGACCGAGGAATCGGCCTTGTCTTCGGCCAGGCCGATGGCGCCCTTGATGCCGCCGGTCTTGGCGCGCGACAGGTAGCAGCTCACGCCGCCCACCTTGGGGTCGTCGAACACTTCGACCACCACCTTGTGATCGGGTCCGAGCAGTTTGAAAGCGGTATCGACCGAGCCGACGGTTTCGGCGGACGCGCTCGCGCAAACGCCCAGCAGGGCAAAGCTCAGTGCTGCAATGATGTGTCGCATGGGGATCTCGAACATGTGGGATTGGGCGATGCTGCCGGCGCGGCCGGCAGTTACGACACCGGCGCGAAACGGGGCACGAGCGTGCCATCCACCTCGACCAGCTGGAAGAATACGTCTTTTGGACGGGTCCAGATCGACCCGTCGGCAGCGCGGTAGACAATCATCTCCGACAGATCGGATTCAAGCGTGGCCACGCACACCAGTTCGTACAGGCCACCCTTGTAATGCCGATACTGCATCAAGTCTCGGACTTGTCTTCAGCCAGTGCTTTTTGCTTCTTCTTCAAGCCCTGGATGACTTTCAGAACACCCTCGATACCTGCGTTATCGTCGAGGTCGCTGAAAGCGTCGAGCACTTCATTCAACACGCGGTTGCGCACGGCGCTTTCGTCAGCGGCGACCTTGTCGGGCGCTACCGAACGAAGCTGCTCGCCCTCTTTGGCGGCGCTTTTCTGCGGCGCTGCCTTGGGAGTGGCGGCAGTAGTCTTGCCGTGTGCCAGTGCCGCTTGCCAGATTACCCAGCGGCGTTGCGTTTCGAACACGAGATATTCATCGGGCTTGTCTTCACGGCGGCGAACGATGTGACCGTCGCGCTGCGCCCATGCTTCAAATGCATTTCGCATTTCAATCCTTTACAAATGCTGTCTTCGCATTTTTGAACTAGCCGGAACAGAGTTCCGAATTAGTAACACCTTGCAAGTTAAATCGATGCTCAGATAAAACCTTCAAGGGCGTGTGCTTCCTAAAACGCATCAATTGACTACCGGTTCTCACCACCAACAGCCAATTTCTATATAGTAACCCGCGCGTTATAAGAATGCAATTTTTAATTCCCATACGGTAACAATAGACGCAAATCGTTGTTTTGTCTGCCTAGTGTTACAACTTCTTACACCTTGACGTCAACCGACGCGATGTGCGCGCAGTTTAACATTGAAACCGTATTTTTTCGATAAAAGTATAGATAACACAACGCAATAATTTTGCACTTGAATAGTAGAAATTCACATTTGAATAGCAGGCTTGCCCGCTATGCCGGTTTGGCCCGATACTGCGTGTCTTCTTGCAAACGGAACCGCCCAGCCCATGAAAATCGCCACCTGGAATGTCAACTCACTGAAAGTCCGCCTTCCTCACCTCCTTCAATGGCTGCAGGCCAATCCGATAGACGTGCTCTGCATTCAAGAGACAAAGTTAACCGACGATAAGTTCCCCGTGGCAGAAATAAATGCTGCCGGCTACCAAGTTGCCTTCAGTGGACAGAAGACCTATAACGGCGTGGCAATCTTGTCGAAGCTGCCGCTACAGGATGTGGTGCGCAACAACCCGCGTTTCGAAGATGAACAGCAACGCATCCTCGCGGCAACGATCGATGGCATTCGCTTCATTTGCGCGTATGTGCCGAATGGGCAGGCGGTCGATTCCGACAAGTATATTTACAAGCTGGCCTGGCTGGCGTCGCTGCGCGAATGGCTGGCGGAAGAGCTGCGCGTGCACGGCGAGCGTGGCCTGGCGATTTTGGGCGACTACAACATCGCGCCGGAGGACCGCGACGTGCACGATCCGGTCGCGTGGGCAGGCCAGGTGCATTGTTCCGAGCGTGAGCGGGCGGCACTGGACGGCTTGATCGGGTTGGGGCTGACCGATTCATTCCGCCTGTTCGAGCAGGCCGATAAATCGTTCAGCTGGTGGGATTATCGCCAGCTCGGCTATCAGAAAAACAAGGGGCTGCGCATCGACCATATTTTGCTGTCGGAGGCGCTGGCCAAACGCTGCGTATCCTGCGCCATCGACCGCGTGCCGCGCAAGTGGGAGCAGCCTTCCGATCATGCGCCGGTGATTGCGACCCTGGAGTAGGCCTGACATTGCGCCTTGCTTTCGTAGCGCGGAAAAGCGCAGCGCCTTGCGCCGTGCTACCGATGCGTTATTGACGGCTCGTCCGTCGCACGGCGGAAGGCGCCCTGCGGGCTTTTCCGCCCTACGGTGTCTTCGTTTCAGTGTGCGGTTTAAGCTGGCAAGAGCAATGCGCGTGCGTCCGGGGCTGGCACCGGCTGGGCAAACAGATAGCCCTGCGCATACTGGCAGCCCTGCTTTTGCAGCAGGCCAAACTGCGCTTCGTTCTCCACACCCTCTGCCACCACCGATAACTGCAAACTGTCCGACAGCGCGATGATCGCGGCGACGATGGCGCGGTCCTCGGTACTGGTCTCGAGGTCCTTGATGAAGGCGCGGTCGATCTTGATCTTCTTGACCGGGAAGCGCTTGAGGTAGGCCAGACTGGAATAGCCGGTGCCGAAGTCGTCGATCGACAGGCGGATCCCCATCGCGTTGATCTGCTCCAGAATCTCCAGGGTCTGCTCACCGTGCTGCATCAGCGCAGTTTCGGTGATCTCGAATTCGAGCAGCGCCGGGTCGATCCCGGTCTCGCGCAGCACGCGCCGGATCGAATCGATCAGGCCGCGGCTCATGAACTGGCGCGGCGACAGATTGACCGCGATCGGGACCGGCGCCAGGCCCTGCTTCTGCCATGCGACGCTCTGTTCGCAGGCGCGCCGCATCACCCATTCGCCCACAGGGACGATCAGGCCGTTTTCTTCCATGATCGGAATGAAGTGGTCGGGCAGGATCAGCCCTTCGCCCGGCTTTCGCCAGCGCAGCAGCACTTCCAGGGTATGCACGCGGCGCGTGCCGGTGTCCATGATGGGCTGGTAGTACAGCTCGAATTCTTCCTTGGCCAGGGCACCGCGCAAGCTGCTTTCAAGTTCGAAATGCTGGGCCGCGGCCAGGTTCATCTTCTGCGTGAAGTACTGGTAGTTGTTGCGCCCGCTGCCCTTGGCATGGTACATGGCGGCGTCGGCGTGGCGCATCAGCGTCTCCACGTCGCCACCGTCGTCCGGGTACATGCAGATGCCGATCGACGGCGTGATGTGCAGCATGCGCCCATCAAAAGGGAACGGCGAGGCCAGCGCTTCGATGATTTTTTCGGCCACGTTGGTGCACTCGTCCGGCCCGCGGATGCCGGGCACCAGCACCACGAATTCATCACCGCCCAGGCGCGCGACGGTATCGCTGGCGCGCACCGCGCGGCACAGGCGGCTGGCGACTTCCTTGAGCAGATGGTCGCCCGTCAGGTGGCCCAGCGAATCGTTGATGGTCTTGAAGCGATCGAGGTCGATGAACATCACGGCCAGCTTGCGCTCGGAGCGCTGCACCGCCAGCATGGCGCGGTCGAGCCGGTCCGACAGCAAGGCGCGGTTGGGCAGGCCGGTCAGGCTGTCGTGGTAGGCCATGTGGTGCACGCGCGCCTCGGCCTGGCGCCGCTCCACGATTTCCCCTTGCAGCAGCGCGTTGGCGCCGGCCAGTTCGGCGGTGCGTTCCAGCACCCGCACTTCGAGTTCGTCGCGCGCGCGGCGTACCGTCTCGGCGGCTTCGCGGCGTGCGGTGACGTCATCGACCAGCCAGACCGAGCGCCCGTTGGCATCGGCCAGGTCGAAGGGCCGTCCGGACAAGCGCGCCCAGAAGCTGCTGCCGTCCTTGCGCACCAGGCGGAACTCGGACATGCTGACCCTCCCGGCGCGGAAGTCGCGCGCGGTTTCGGCGCGCGCCAGTGCCCAGCTGGCCAGGTCGGGATAGAGCTTTTGCACCGACATGCCCACGATCTCGCCCGGCGCGTAGCCAAACAGCTCTTCCATCTTGGTATTGCAGCGCAGGTTGTAGCCGTTTTCGACGACGGCGATACCCAGCACCGCGCTGTCGAGGATGGCCTGGTTCTCCATCAGCGCATTGCGCAGCGATTCTTCCGAGCGCTTGGCCTCGGTGCGGTCTTCGATGATCCAGATCGTTCCCTGCGCCGGGTCCTGCGGATTGACCACGTAGGCGATCAGCTGCGCCCACATGATGCTGCCGTCCTTGCGCGCCATCTCGACTTCGGTCTGGAACGGTTTGCCGACCGAGAGCAGCGGTCCGGCGGCGGCGCCAATGCGCGCGTAGATCTCGTCGCTCGGGTACAGCGCGCGTCCCGGCAGCCCCAGGCCCTCGTCGCCCTGGTAGCCGAACATGTCGGCAAAGCCGCGGTTGTAGCGCGTGATCAGGCGGTTCTTGGTGAACAGGATGGTGACCGAGGCATTGGTCATGATTGCCTGCACTTCCACCAGGGTCTGGCGCGCTTCGGTCACGTCTTCCAGGATCCAGATCGTGCCTTCTTCGCTGCGGTCGGTGTCGACCGCCTGCGCGCGCACGCGGCACCAGAACAGGGTACCGTCGCGCTTCTTGAATTCGAACTCGGGCACCTCGAAAGGCAGGCCGTTGCCGAGCAGCGGACCGGCTTCGCGCCCAAAAGCGACATACGCTTCCGGCGAGGGGAACACGTCCACCGCGCGCCGTCCGATCATCTCGGTGCCGCTGTAGCCGAACATGTCGGCCATGCGCGGATTACAGGACAGCATGACGCCGCCCTTGCTGAACAGGATGCCGACCGAGGCATTATCCAGAATCGCCTTCTGTTCGAGCAGGACCTTCTTGGTCGATTCCTCGACCGACTTCTGCACGCTGCGGTCGTCCAGGATCCAGATGGTATCGAGCCGCTCGCGCGAGGCGTTGATCGCGTAGATGTAGGCGCTGGCCCAGAAGGTGCTGCCGTCCTGGCGGATCATGCGCACATCGTGCTGGAACGGCTTGCCCGCCTGGAGCAGCGGCAGCGCTTCCTGCAGCAGGGCTTCGTACTCGGTCCCCGAAGCGAACAACTCGCGTCCGTAGTGCCCGAGGCCGGCGTCGCCCTCGAATCCGAAGAAGCTGTTGAACTGGCGGTTGTAGCGCAGGATGCGGTTATCGCGCTGGAACACGATGGCCAGCGGCGCATTGTCCATGATGGCCTGCATCTCCAGCACGGCGCGGCGCAGCTTGGCCTCGTTGTGATGCGATTCGTCGATGTCCTCGACAATCCAGACGGTGCCGTGCAGGCCCTGCTGCGGATCGACCGCGCGCCCGGACACGCGGCACCACAGCAGGCTGCCATCCTTGCGCCGCAGCCGCTGCTCCGAGCTGTAGGCCTCCCCGGCCGATAAGGGCGGACCCGCATCGACGCCGAGCGCGGCATAGCTTTCCGGCGACGGGAACATGGCGACGCTGCCAAGGCCGATCATCTCGTCCGGACCGTAACCGAAGATTTCGCCCGCGCGGATATTACATTCGCGGATCACCTGGTCCTTGCTGAAGATGATGCCGACCGCGGCGTTTTCGAGGATGGCCTTCTGTTCGAGTAGGGTCTTGTGCATGGCCGACTGGTCGCGGTCGAAACGGCGGATGTCGGTCAACACGAAGGTGGCGCCGGGACCGCCACTGACCGGCAGCGGCTTGGCCAGGATCTGGACCGCGATGGCCTGGCCGCCGATGTGCAGCTGGTCTTCCCACTGCTGGCCGGCCAGCACGGCGTCGCGCACATGCTGGCGGGCGCCGGCATCGCGTGCGAAAAAATCGTGCAGGAGGCGGCCTTCGACCGCTCCCTCGACCTGGCAGTCGAACAGGGCGCGCAAGGCCGAATTGCTCGCGAAAACGATCCCCGCCGCGTCGCACGCACAGGCGGGCGAGGCAATCAGTTCAAGCGCTTCAGCGACGAAATCCGGGTTGATTGGTGCGCGATCCATGTCCCCACATAGGCGAAACCCGCTGCCGCAACGGCGTGCAACCGGGAGCCACGATCATAAACCACAATTGCGCCTGAGTTACAAAAAATGCCAAAAAACAAATGCCCGAAGCGCTTTGGCGATGCGCTCCGGGCATTCTTACAACAGCAGGACCTGCGGATCGTGTTGTTTAGATCATGAAGTGGGCGAAGGCTGCGCGGGCACCCTGACCCAGCCTTCCATCAGCACGCGCGCACTGCGGCTCATGATCGCCTTGGTCACGCTCCACTGGCCGCCCGACTCGGTCGCTTCGGCACCCACGCGCAAAGTACCGGAGGGATGACCGAAGCGCACCGAAGTACGGGCCCCGCCGCCAGCCGCCAGGTTGACCAGGGTGCCGGGGATCGCCGCGGCGGTGCCGATGGCGACAGCCGCCGTCCCCATCATCGCGTGATGCAGCTTGCCCATCGAGAGCGCGCGCACCAGCAGGTCGATGTCGCCCGCCGCCACCGCTTTGCCACTCGACGACACATAGTCCGTAGGCGGCGCGACAAAGGCGACCTTGGGTGTGTGCTGGCGTTTGGCCGCTTCGTCGATGTGCTTGATCAGGCCCATTTTGACGGCGCCATGGGCACGGATGGTCTCGAACATCGCCAGCGCCTCGGGCACGCCGTTGATGGCGTCCTGCAGCTCCGTGCCGCTGTAGCCGATAGCGTCGGCGTTGATGAAGATGGTCGGGATGCCGGCATTGATCATGGTGGCCTTGAGCGTGCCCACGCCGGGTACTTCCAGGTCATCGACCAGGCGGCCGGTCGGGAACATGGCATTGCTGCCGCCCTCCCCTGCGCCTTCTTCGTCGGCCGCCGGGTCCAGGAATTCAAGCTGGACTTCGGCTGCCGGAAAGGTCACGCCATCGAGTTCGAAGTCGCCGGTTTCCTGCACCGCGCCGTCGCTCATGGGCACGTGGGCGATGATGGTCTTGCCGATGTTGGCCTGCCAGATGCGCACGGTGGCCACGCCATCGCGCGGTATGCGGGCCGGGTCGACCAGGCCGCCGCTGATGGCAAAAGCACCTACGGCTGCCGACAGGTTGCCGCAGTTGCCGCTCCAGTCCACGAAGGCGGTGTCGATGGCAACCTGGCCGAACAGGTAGTCGACATCGTGATCGGGTTTGGTGGCGGGCGCCAGGATCACCGTCTTGCTGGTGCTCGAGGTGGCCGCCCCCATGCCGTCGATCTGCTTGCCGTAGGGGTCGGGGCTGCCGATCACGCGCAGCAGCAGCGCGTCGCGTGCGGCACCGGCCACCTGCGCGGCCGGGGGCAAGTCCTGGAGCCGGAAGAACACGCCCTTGCTGGTCCCGCCGCGCATGTAGGTGGCGGGAATGCGGATTTGCGGGAGATGCGCCATTTACGCCGCCTTCCTGGTCGACTCGAGGAAGTCCTGGGCGAAGCGCTGCAGTACACCGCCCGCTTCGTAGATCGAGACTTCTTCGGCCGTGTCGAGACGGCAGGTGACCGGCACTTCGACCGACTCGCCATTCTTGCGGTGGATGACCAGGGTGAGCATGGCGCGCGGCGTGCGCTCGCCGACGACGTCATAGGTTTCGGTGCCGTCGATCGCCAGGCTGTTGCGGTTCACGCCAGGCAGGAACTCCAGCGGCAGCACGCCCATGCCCACCAGATTGGTGCGGTGGATGCGCTCGAAGCCTTCGGCCACGATGGCTTCCACGCCGGCCAGGCGCACGCCCTTGGCGGCCCAGTCGCGCGAGGAACCCTGTCCGTAGTCGGCGCCCGCGATCACGATCAAGGGCTGCTTGCGCTCCATATAGGTTTCGATGGCTTCCCACATGCGGCTAATGGTGCCTTCCGGTTCGATCCGGGTCAGCGAGCCTGCCTTGACCTTGCCGTCGACGACCACCATCTCGTTCTTCAGTGTCGGGTTGGCGAAGGTGGCGCGCTGCGCGGTCAGATGGTCGCCGCGGTGGGTCGCATAGGAGTTGAAGTCAACCTCGGGCAAGCCCATTTTGGCCAGGTATTCGCCGGCCGCGCTGTCGAGCATGATGGCGTTCGACGGCGACAGGTGGTCGGTGGTGATGTTGTCGCCCAGGACCGCGAGCGGACGCATGCCGGACAAGGACCGCACGCCAGCCAGCGCGCCTTCCCAGTAGGGCGGACGGCGGATGTAAGTGGTCTGCGGACGCCAGTCGTACAGCGCGCTGACCTTGATGCCATCGTCCGGCTGGGCCGCGAACATGGGGATGTACACCTTGCGGAACTGCTCGGGCTTGACGCTGGAAGCGACGACGGCGTCGATCTCTTCATCGGTCGGCCAGATATCCTTCAAGGTCACGGCCTGGCCGTCGGCGTCGATCCCCAGCACGTCTTTTTCAATGTCGAAGCGGATGGTGCCGGCGATCGCATAGGCCACCACCAGTGGCGGCGAGGCCAGGAAAGCCTGCTTGGCGTAAGGGTGGATGCGGCCATCGAAGTTGCGGTTGCCCGACAGGACGGCGGTGGCATACAGGTCGCGTTCCACCACTTCCTGCTGGATGACCGGGTCGAGCGCGCCCGACATGCCGTTGCAGGAGGTGCAGGCAAAGGCGACGACGCCAAAGCCCAGCTGCTCCAGTTCCGGCAGCAGGCCGGCTTCCTGCAGATACAGTTCGACCGTCTTGGAGCCTGGCGCCAGCGAGCTTTTCACCCACGGTTTGCGCAGCAGGCCGCGGCGGTTGGCGTTACGCGCGATCAGGCCGGCCGCGATCATGTTGCGCGGGTTGTTGGTGTTGGTGCAGCTGGTGATGGCGGCAATGATGACGGCGCCGTCCGGCATCTTGCCCGGTTCGTTTTCAACCACGCCGCTGATGCCGCGCGCGGCCAGCTCGGAGGTCGGCACGCGGTTGTGCGGATTGGACGGACCGGCGATATTGCGCACCACGCTGGACAGGTCGAAGCTCAGCACGCGCTCGTACACGGCGCCGGTCAGGCTGTCGGCCCACAGGCCGGTTTCCTTCGCATACAGTTCGACCAGCTTGACCAGTTCATCGTCACGGCCGGTCAGCTTGAGGTAGGTGATGGTCTGCTGGTCGATGTAGAACATCGCCGCGGTGGCGCCGAATTCCGGCGCCATGTTGGAGATGGTGGCGCGGTCGCCCAGGGTCAGGTGGGAGGCGCCCTCGCCGTAGAATTCCAGGTAGCTCGACACCACTTTACTCTTGCGCAGGAACTCGGTCAGCGCCAGCACGATGTCGGTGGCGGTGATGCCGGGCTGCGGCTTGCCGCTCAGTTCCACGCCGATGATGTCCGGCAGGCGCATCCACGATGCGCGGCCCAGCATCACGCTTTCCGCTTCCAGGCCGCCCACGCCGATGGCGATCACGCCGAGCGCGTCGACCATCGGTGTGTGCGAGTCGGTGCCGACCAGGGTGTCAGGGTAAGCCACGCCGTCGGATACCTGGATCACGGGCGACATGCGCTCGAGATTAATCTGGTGCAGGATGCCGTTCCCCGGCGGGATCACATCGACATTCTTGAATGCCTTCTTGGTCCAGTTGATGAAGTCGAAGCGGTCTTCGTTGCGGCGGTCTTCGATGGCGCGGTTCTTTTCAAACGCGTCGGGGTCGAAGCCGCCGCATTCCACGGCCAGCGAATGGTCGACCACGAGCTGGGTCGGCACCACCGGATTGACCAGTGCGGGGTCGCCGCCTTGCAGGGCGATCGCGTCGCGCAGTCCGGCCAGGTCGACCAGCGCGGTCTGGCCCAGGATGTCGTGGCAGACCACGCGTGCCGGGAACCACGGGAAGTCCAGGTCGCGCTTGCGTTCGACCAGCTGCAGCAGCGAGTCGTTGAGGGTGGCGGGATCGCAGCGGCGCACCAGGTTTTCGGCCAGTACGCGCGAGGTGTACGGCAAGCCGTCGTAGGCGCCGGGCGCGATCGCATCGACCGCGGCGCGCGTGTCGAAGTAGTCGAGCGAGGTGCCGGGCAGCGCCTTGCGGTGCAGCTTGTTCATGGGAGAGGTAATCATAATAGGCTCGGTGCGCTTACTTGCGTTCGGCCAGCGGAACGAAGGCCAGGTCCTCGGGACCGACGTAGTTCGCGCTTGGGCGGATGATCTTGTTGTCGATGCGCTGTTCGATCACGTGCGCGGCCCAGCCGGAGGTACGCGAGATGACAAACAGCGGCGTGAACATGGCGGTCGGCACGCCCATCATGTGGTACGAGACGGCGGAGAACCAGTCCAGGTTGGGGAACATCTTCTTGACTTCCCACATCACGCTTTCCAGGCGTTCGGCGATGTCGAACATCTTCATGGAGCCGGCTTCGTGCGACAGCGAGCGCGCCACTTCCTTGATCACCACGTTGCGCGGGTCGGACACGGTGTAGACCGGGTGGCCGAAACCGATCACGACTTCCTTGTTGGCGACGCGGTTGCGGATGTCGGCTTCGGCTTCGTCGGCATTCTCGTAGCGTTCCTGGATCTCGAGTGCGACTTCGTTGGCGCCGCCGTGCTTGGGTCCACGCAGCGCGCCGATGGCGCCGGTGATGGCCGAATGGATGTCCGAGCCGGTACCGGCAATGACGCGCGCGGTAAAGGTCGAGGCGTTGAATTCGTGTTCCGCGTACAGAATCAGCGAAGTGTGCATCGCCTTGACCCACTCGGCGGAGGGCTTCTGGCCGTGCAGCAGGTGCAGGAAATGGCCGCCGATCGAGTCGTCGTCGGTCTCGGTGTCGATGCGCTTGCCGTTGTGGCTGAAGTGGTACCAGTACAGCAGCATGGAACCGAAGGACGCCATCAGGCGGTCGGCGATGGCGCGCGCGCCGGGCACATTGTGGTCGTCCTTTTCAGGCAGTACGCAGCCGAGGGTCGAGACACCGGTACGCATCACGTCCATCATGTTGCTCGATGCCGGCAATGCTTCGAGCGCCAGCTTGACCGCTTGCGGCAGGCCGCGCATCGATTTCAGGTCGGCCTTGTAGGCTTTCAGTTCGGCCGCGTTGGGCAGCTTGCCGTGCACCAGCAGGAAGGCGATTTCTTCGAACTCGCTGCTGCCGGCGACGTCGAGGATGTCATAGCCGCGATAGTGCAGGTCGTTGCCGGTCTTGCCGACCGAGCACAGGGCCGTATTACCGGCGGTGACGCCGGACAGGGCGACGGATTTCTTCGGCTTGAAGCCGGCTGCTGGGGTTTGTACTTCACTCATGTCGGGTCTCCTGGAGGACGTTGGATTATTTTTTCTGGGCGGCGTTTTGGGCTGCAAACAGAGCGTCGAGCTTCTGCTCGAAGTCGTGGTAGTTGATGCGGTCGTACAGTTCCATCCGGGTCTGCATGGTGTCGACCACGTTCTTCTGGGTGCCGTCGCGGCGGATGGCGCCGTAGACGTTTTCCGCGGCCTTGTTCATGGCGCGGAAGGCCGACAGCGGGTACAGCACCAGGCCCACATCGGCGCCCTTGAGTTCTTCAGTGGTAAACAGCGGCGTCGCGCCGAATTCGGTGATGTTGGCCAGTACCGGCACCTTGACCGCCTTGGCAAAGGTCGAGTACATGCCCAGGTCCGTGATCGCTTCCGGGAAGATCATGTCGGCGCCCGCTTCGACACAGGCGATGGCGCGCTCAAGCGCGGACTCCAGGCCTTCCACGGCCAGCGCATCGGTACGCGCCATGATGACGAAGTTGTCGTCGGTGCGGGCATCGACGGCGGCCTTGATGCGGTCGACCATCTCCTGCTTGCTGACGATCTCCTTGCCCGGACGGTGGCCGCAGCGCTTGGCGCCGACCTGGTCTTCGATGTGGATCGCGGCGGCGCCGAACTTGATCATCGACTTGACGGTACGCGCGACGTTGAAGGCGGATGCGCCGAAGCCGGTGTCGACGTCGACCAGCAGTGGCAGGTCGCAGACGTCAGTGATGCGGCGCACATCGGTCAGCACGTCGTCCAGGTTGGAGATGCCCAGGTCGGGCAGTCCCAGCGAACCGGCGGCCACGCCGCCACCGGACAGGTAGATCGCCTTGAAGCCGGCGCGCTTGGCCAGCAGCGCATGGTTGGCATTGATGGCGCCGACGACCTGCAGCGGGGATTCTTCCTGGACGGCTTTGCGGAACGCGGCGCCTGCGGAGTAGTGGGTCATGTTGTACCTTTTCTGTTGCGTGGCTGGTTGAACGGGTTTATTCAAGGATGAGGCTACAAACGCAAATGGCGTGCCAGCCGCGTTTCAGCGCCTCCCGAAAAATAATGTAGAAGGAAATCAGCGGCTTAGCGTCAATTTACCTCTGCAAGTCGCCTATCTCGTGGCTGCGACACTGTTTCGTTTCGAAACATTGAAACGGATATGAAACAAAAATGAAACGTTGGGCTTATAATGCATCATGAGCCAAGTCAACCGCCTCCCGCCTTCGCAAGGCGACAAACCCGTCATCTGGACGGTCTCGGTATCGCGCCTGTCCGACCTGTTCCGCGACATCACGCTGGAATACGACCACCTTGCCGCGATCGAACCGATCCACCTGGGTTTCGACGACGCCGCGCGCCACATCCGCGAACGCATGGTCACGGAACGCTGCGACGTGGTCATCGCGGCGGGCTCGAACGCGGCCTATCTGAAGGGGCGCATTTCGGTGCCGGTGCTGATCGCCAAGGCCAGCGGCTTCGACTTCATGCAGGCGCTGGCGCGCGCACGCCGCGTGTCCACGCGCATTGGCGTCATCACCTATCAGCAGCAACTGCCTGAACTGGCCGAATTTGCCGGCACTTTCGGCTTGTCGGTAGCCCAGCGCACCTATGTAACCGAGGAGGATGCGCGGGCCCAGATCAATGACCTGAAAGCTGCCGGCATCGAGGCCATCGTCGGCGCGGGTTTAATCACCGACCTGGCGGAGGAAGCCGGCCTGACCGGGGTGTTCGTGTATTCGGCGGCGTCGATCCGCCAGGCCTTCGACGATGCGCTGGAGCTGGCGCGCCTGACCCAGCTCGAATCGGGCCGCAACCGCAGCGCGGTGGTGGCGGATACGCTGCGCGCCAAGCATGGCCTGAACGATTTACGCGGCGGGTCGGGGGCGATGGAATCGCTGCGCCAGGCAGTGGTGCTATATGCGCGTTCGCCCGCCACGGTATTGATCGAAGGCGAAACCGGCACCGGCAAGGAGCTGGTGGCCCAGGCCATCCATCGCGAGAGTCCGCGCAGCCTGGGCGCCAATCGTCCTTTCGTGGCGGTCAATTGCGGCGCGATTGCCGAATCCTTGCTGGAGTCCGAACTGTTCGGCCATGAGGAAGGCGCGTTTACCGGCGCGCGCCGCGGCGGGCACGCGGGGCTGTTCGAGGCGGCCAACCGCGGCACCCTCTTCCTTGACGAGATCGGCGAAATGCCGCTGACTCTGCAGACGCGCTTGCTGCGCGTGCTGGAGGAACGCGAGGTCGTGCGCGTCGGCGGTACGCGGCCGATCGCGATCAATGTGCGGGTGATCAGCGCGACCCACTGCGACCTGGCGCAGCGGGTGCGCGAAGGACGCTTTCGGGCGGATTTATTTTACCGGCTGGCGGTGCTGCGGCTGACGCTGCCGCCGCTGCGCGAACGGCGCGGCGATGTGGCGGCGCTGGCCGAGTGGTCGCTCAAGAATGCGCTGGCGGCGCTGGGTGCGCGTCCGCATCCTAACCTCACGGCGGAGGTAGCCGCCTGTGCGCCGCTGCTGGAACGCTATGACTGGCCGGGCAATGTGCGCGAGCTGCGCAATCTGACCGAGAGGCTGGCCTTGTTCCTGGCGGCGGAGCCTTTGCAGGCATTGACGCCGTCGTTTGTGATGGGTGTGGCGCCTGAGTTGGGTAAGGTGGAGACTCCTTCGACGCCTTTGCGTGAGAGCGTGGAGGAGGTGTTGGCGCGGTTTGGCGGCCGGCGCGATGAGGCGGCCGAGTATTTGGGGATCAGCCGGACTACGTTGTGGCGGAAACTGCGTGATGCGCAGCGGTACCGGGCGGCTCATGGTGGATAGCGCTCGCGCTCATCCACCCTACGGTTCCCGATTTGCTGGCTTCTGGATCTTTGTGCGTTTTGGACTCGTCCGACATTAGCGGGAATAGAATGGATTTCCTCTTCCTGCAGCTTTCGGAGGTAGTCATGTCTTCAGTACCCGCCGTCTTTTCCCTGATTGGTAACACACCGCTGGTCGAAGTGACCCGCATCGATACCGGCCCTTGCCGGCTCTTTCTCAAACTCGAATCGCAAAATCCCGGCGGGTCCATCAAGGACCGCATCGGCCGCGCCATGATCGAGGCTGCCGAAGCCGACGGCAGCCTGCGGCCAGGCGGTGTCGTGCTCGAGGCCACGGCCGGCAACACCGGGCTCGGACTGGCCCTGGTCGCCCGCATCAAGGGTTACCGCGTGGTGCTGGTGGTGCCGGATAAAATGGCCATCGAAAAAATCCTGCACCTGAAAGCCCTCGGTGCGGAAATCCACCTGACCCGTTCCGACGTCGGCAAGGGGCATCCGGAGTATTACCAGGACTATGCGGCGCGCCTGGCAAGCGAGATTCCCGGCGCCTGGTTCGCCGACCAGTTCAACAACCCGGCCAATCCGCGCGCGCACGAAACCACCACCGGTCCCGAGTTGTGGGAGCAAAGCGGCCACCAGCTCGACGCCATCGTAGTCGGCGTCGGCTCCTCCGGCACTCTGACCGGCCTGTCGCGCTACTTTGAACGGGTCCAGCCGGCGCTGGAATTCGCGCTGGCCGACCCGCAGGGATCCATCCTGGCCGACTACATCACGACCGGCGTGCTGCGCACTGACGCCGGGTCGTGGGCGGTGGAAGGCATCGGCGAGGACTTCATTCCGGCCATTGCCGACCTGTCGCGCGTGCGGCGCGCTTTTTCCATCAGCGACGAGGAGAGCTTCAACACGGCGCGCCTGCTGCTGCGCGAAGAAGGCATCCTGGCTGGCTCCTCCAGCGGCACCCTGCTGGCAGCCGCCCTGCGCTACTGCCGCGCGCAGACGGCGCCCAAGCGCGTTGCCACCTTCGTGTGCGATACCGGCACGCGCTACCTGACCAAGGTGTACAGCGACGGCTGGATGGTGGACCAGGGCCTGCTGCAGCGCCCCAGGCTGGGCGATTTGCGCGACCTGATCGGCCGCCGCTTCGACGACGGCGAGGTGGTCACGGTGGCGCCGGGCGACACCCTGCTGACGGCCTTTAACCGCATGCGCAGCGCCGACCTGGCGCAACTGCCGGTGATCGACCAGGGCCGCCTGGTGGGCTTGATCGACGAATCGGACCTGCTGCTGCACGTGACGCGCGAGCAGGGGCAATTTGCCAGCCTGGTGAGCAACACCATGACGGCGCAGCTGCAAACGCTCTCCCCTTCGGACAGCATGGAGCAACTGCGCGATATACTGGACCGCGGGCTGACGGCAGTGATCATGGACGGCGCCCGCTTTCATGGACTGATTACGCGTTTCGACCTTCTCAACCATTTGCGCAGGACTCTATCGTGACCGATTCCCCTATCAAAAAGCACTTGTCGACCCGGGTCATCCACGGCGGCCAGTCGCCCGACCCATCCACCGGCGCCGTCATGCCGCCGATTTACGCCACCTCCACCTTTGCGCAGGAGAGCCCGGGCGTGCACAAGGGCCTGGACTACGGCCGCTCGCACAATCCGACCCGCTGGGCGCTGGAGCGCTGTGTGGCGGACCTGGAGAGCGGATCGGCGGCCTTTGCCTTCGCCTCCGGCCTGGCCGCGATTTCCACCGTGCTGGAACTGGCCGACAGCGGCTCGCACATCGTGGCCGGGGACGATATGTACGGCGGCAGCTACCGCCTGTTCGAACGGGTGCGGCGGCGCAGCGCGGGTCACAACTTCAGCTACGTCGACCTGACCAGCACCGACGCCCTGCTGGCCGCGCTGCGCCCCGATACCCGCATGGTGTGGATCGAAACGCCAACCAATCCCATGCTCAAGCTGGCCGACCTTGAGGCGATCGGCGCGATCTGCCGCGAGCGCGGCATCATCAGCGTGTGCGACAACACCTTCGCCAGCCCGATCGTCCAGCGCCCGCTGGAACACGGCATCGACATCGTCGTCCACTCCACCACCAAGTACATGAACGGCCATTCGGACGTGATCGGCGGCGTGGCGGTGGTGGGCAATGCGCCGCATCAGGCGCCATGGCGCGAGCAGCTGGGCTTCCTGCAAAACGCGGTGGGCGCGATCCAGGGGCCGTTCGACAGCTTCCTGGTCCTGCGCGGCATCAAGACCCTGGCGCTGCGCCTTGAGCGCCACTGCGCCAGCGCCCTGGACCTTGCGCAGTGGCTGGAGCGCGAACCGAAGGTCGGCCGCGTCTACTATCCCGGGCTGGAGTCGCACCCGCAGCATGCGCTGGCAAAGCGCCAGATGAAGGGCTTCGGCGGGATCGTCTCGATGCAGCTGGCCACCGACCTGGCCGGCGCGCGCCGCTTCCTGGAGCGCTGCGAGGTATTCACCCTGGCCGAAAGCCTGGGCGGCGTCGAAAGCCTGATCGAGCACCCTGCCCTGATGACCCATGCGACGATTCCGGCCGAACAGCGCGCGCTGCTCGGCATCAGCGATGGCCTGATCCGCCTGTCGGTGGGAGTGGAGCATGTGGAAGACCTGCGCGACGATTTGCGCCGGGCTCTGGACGGGATCTAGCGGTCGTGCACCTCAGGCCTGCAAGCGCACAGTGACGTGCACGAACTGGCCGGTCCTGATCGGCGCGAAGCCGACTTCGAGGACGATGCGGCCTGCTTCCAGATCGGCCGCAGTCATCATGCAGCGCTCGCAGCGCACGGCATAGGCTTCGTGCGGCGTGCGGCCCTGGAAAGCGCCCTGCAGGAACAAGGCATGCATGAAGGCGCCTGCGGCAAGCCGGATCCTGGCCCACAGCGCCGCATCGTTGGCTTGCCCCTCGGTCCAGCGCAGGCCGCGTTCCAGGCTTTGCTCGATATACAAAGCGGTGCGGCGCACGGGGATGTAGCTCCAGGTCGCGGCCTCGTCGGGCTTGCCGCCGAGCGTGCGCGCGCCCCAGACGATGCTGCCCACTCCCGCCATGCTGCGCAGGCAGTTGATGCCGAGGAGGCCCAGGCGGGCGTTCTCGGTGTCGTTCAGGGACAGGCTCAATTCGCTCGCGCCGCACAGGGTGGCATCGAGGCCGGCGGGGGCTTTCCACACGCCGCGCTGGCGGTCGGTGCGGGCGAACATGCCGGCGACGGCGCCGCAAGCGGCGGCATCGACCGGGTCGCCGGCGCGTACGGGATCGCGGCCGCGCAGGCGGGGGAAGAATAACGCGGCGTTGTGGCTGCGCGTACCGAGTGCGTCGATACCGTCGACGGCGGCTTGCACGCTGTCCCAGTGAGCCGGGGCATCGAGCAGCAGCATGGCGCGGCGCTGTTCGCACCATGCTGCTGCGGCGGCTGCCATCGGCGCGGCAAGGCCGCAAGGGCCGCTGGGAATACACAGCAGATTGACGATATCGGCCGTGTCCAGCGCATGCAGGCCACGCCTTTCCGCCTGCGCGCCGGCGTGCAGCAAGGCGCTTTGATCGAGCGTGTCGCCCTGCAGACGAACGATGACTGCCTCGCGCCCGCCGTTGCGGTAGAAGTCGCGCACGGCCATCGCGAGCGCGTTCCCGGTTTGCACTGCGCCGAAGTGACGCTCAAAGTCCGCAAGGCTGGACGTCCGGATCGCGAGATCGACGGGGCCGCAGGGAGCGATGCCGAGCAGCGCCGTAATCGAGGTGGACACGCCGCGAATGGTGGGCAAAGTACTGGGTAAGTTGCTGGCTAAGTTGCTGGCTAAGTTGCTGGGTAAGGTAGTGGGTGCGTTGCTGGGTAAGGTAGTGGGTGCGTTGCTGGGTAAGGTACTGGGCGAACTACTGGGCAATACGTGCGGAAAATGTTCCGCGCGGCTGTCGGTGGCGCTGGTACTGACGGGCATGCATTTCTCCTGGATTAATCGCACGTGACAAATTAATTGCCACTTAAGCATTAAATGCTAGCTATCAATTGGAGCTGTTGAGATAAATCAAAGCCCATGTGGAAACCGAAACTTTATTGCGCAGTTCGCTTGACTCTGGCGAGGCGGCGCGGCCGCAGCGGGACTGTCTTAGTGGCCGCGACCTTCGCTACGAGCACGATCGTCGCGATTTCTTCCTTGCTGCGAGGGACAACGTTCCCCTGCCTCCGGCGCGCATGGCGCTCGCCGTCCTTTCCACCGTACATACGAAACCACTTTATTCGGAGCCGGATCCAGAGCAGTGCGACAGCAGGGAGCAGAATATAAACGAAATAGGGAAGGTCCACGATCTTAATAATGTTATTTAGGAGTTTTTATATTCCCGCAAGTGCAAATGGAAAACCCTGTTTATCAAATAATATTGCAGAGCGTAGCAACCCGGCACCGCGCCCCGCGATGGCCTCGAATTGCCCGTTTATGGTGCAGTGCAATGCAAAACGGCGCCGTCTTGTTACTATTTGAACATAATCGCATAAATGCTGCATGGCACAAATTGTGCATCGACTCAACATTAAGTTCCACCGATGCATACAGGTGGTCTCCCAGCCAAATTTTATTTGTGGAGTTACGTCATGCATACCGACTTTGTTTGCTGTTTCCCGTCGCTGACCCGCGCCGTTGATTTGCACGAGTTTGCCCAATGATGGCGGCGCAGCAAGTCACCATGGCCGCCCTGGAGAATCAGGCGTTTGCGTTGATGTCGCGGCTGCATGTCATCATGCGACGCGAGCATGGCCGGGTGACGGACATTGAGTACATGCGGGTCGACCCGGGTTATTGCCGACACGTATTGGCATTGGCAAAGGAAAGTGCCAACGCGGACGCGCTTGGCATTTGCGTGCGGCTTGAGGAAATCTATTTTGGTGCCGAGGGCTTGTTTCCGCCGGTCGCGGTCAAGAAGGTGGCGGACACTGCGCGGGCCGCGCTCGAGCGTGAAGCTGAACAGGTGCAGGCGGGCCAGGCTGCGGCGCTCTCATCCAAGGCCAAGACCGTGCAGTCCTATGTGGGGCGTTTGCGCTGACTCCTGCCGGCAGGCTTGCTCTCGGCGCAAGCTGACTGTAGCGACGTCCATGTAAAAAAAGCCCGCAGGTCGCGGGCTTTTTGCTGGGCAGACCGATTACTCGATCTCGACCGTTTCCGGCGCTGCCGCCGGTGGCGAGGCATCGGACTCGGGGAAGTCCAGCGTGACCGTGTCCTTCTCGTCCATGTCGACCGTGACGCGGCCGCCGTTGACCAGGCGTCCGAACAGCAGTTCGTCGGCCAGCGCCTTGCGGATCATGTCCTGGATCAGGCGGGACATCGGACGCGCCCCCATGAGCGGATCGAACCCTTTCTTCGCGAGGAACTTGCGCAGTTTCTCGGTAAAGATGGCTTCGACCTTTTTCTCGTGCAGCTGCTCTTCCAGCTGCATCAGGAACTTGTCCACCACGCGCAGGATGATTTCCTCGTCCAGCGCACGGAAGCTGATGGTCGCGTCGATCCGGTTGCGGAACTCCGGCGTGAACATGCGCTTGATGTCGGCCATTTCGTCGCCCGCTGCCTTAGACTCCGTGAAACCCATCGAGCGCTTGGTCAGGCTTTCGGCGCCCGCATTGGTGGTCATGATGATGATCACATTGCGGAAGTCGGCCTTGCGTCCATTGTTATCGGTCAGGGTGCCGTGGTCCATCACCTGCAGCAGGATATTGAAGATATCCGGATGCGCTTTCTCGATCTCGTCGAGCAGCAGCACCGCGTGCGGCTTCTTGGTGATGGCTTCGGTCAGCAAACCACCCTGGTCGAATCCAACATAGCCCGGCGGCGCGCCAATCAGGCGGCTGACGGCGTGGCGCTCCATGTACTCCGACATGTCGAAACGGATCAGCTCGATGCCGAGGATGAAGGCCAGTTGCTTGGCCACCTCGGTCTTGCCGACGCCGGTCGGACCGGAGAACAGGAAAGAGCCGATCGGCTTGTCCGTCTTGCCCAGGCCGGCACGCGCCATCTTGATGGCTGACGACAGCGCATCGATGGCAGGTTCCTGGCCGAACACGACGTTGCGCAGGTCGCGGTCGATGGTCTGCAGCTTGCTGCGGTCGTCCTGATTGACCGTTTGCGGCGGGATGCGCGCGATCTTGGCGATGATGTCCTCGATTTCCGCCTTGCCGATGGTCTTTTTCTGCTTGGACTTCGGCAGGATGCGCTGGGCGGCGCCGGCTTCGTCGATGACGTCGATCGCCTTGTCGGGCAGATGGCGGTCATTGATGAAGCGTGCGGCGAGCTCGGCCGCGGTCGACAGGGCAGACGACGAGTACTTCACGCCGTGGTGCTCTTCGAAACGCGACTTGAGGCCGCGCAGGATCTGCACGGTCTGCTCGACGGTCGGCTCGTTCACGTCCACTTTCTGGAAGCGGCGCGACAGGGCATGGTCTTTTTCGAACACGCCACGGAATTCCGTGTAGGTGGTCGCACCGATGCACTTGAGCTGGCCGTTGGCAAGCGCGGGCTTCAGCAGGTTGGACGCGTCCAGGGTACCGCCGGACGCCGAACCGGCGCCGATGATGGTATGGATCTCGTCGATGAACAGGATGCCGTGCGGCGTTTCCTTGAGCTGCTTGAGCACGGCCTTGAGGCGTTGCTCGAAGTCGCCGCGGTACTTGGTTCCGGCCAGCAGCGCGCCCATGTCGAGCGAATACACGATGGCATTCTGCAGGATTTCAGGCACGTCTTCCTGGGTGATGCGCCAGGCCAGGCCTTCGGCGATCGCGGTCTTGCCCACGCCGGCTTCACCGACGAGCAGCGGATTGTTCTTGCGGCGACGGCAGAGAATCTGGATGACGCGGTCGACTTCGTCCTCGCGGCCGATCAGCGGATCGATCTTGCCTTCGGCAGCGGCCTTGTTCAGGTTCTGCGTGAACTGATCGAGCGGGCTTTCCTTGGCCTGGCCTTCGACCTGGGCTTCTTCGACGCCTTCCGACGTTTTCTGCGTATCGACCTGCTGGTCCTTGCGCACGCCGTGGGAAATGAAATTGACCACGTCGAGGCGGGTTACGCCCTGCTGATGCAGGTAGTAGACCGCGTGCGAGTCTTTTTCGCCGAAGATGGCAACCAGCACATTGGCGCCGGTGACCTCCTTCTTGCCGTTCGAGGCGGATTGCACGTGCATGATGGCACGCTGAATCACGCGCTGGAATCCCAGAGTCGGCTGCGTGTCGACCTCGCCCGTGCCGGGCACGGTCGGGGTGTTGTCGCCGATAAAATTGGTCAGCGTTTTGCGCAGGTCTTCAATGTTGACAGCACAGGCGCGCAGGACTTCCGCGGCCGATGGGTTGTCCAGAAGCGCCAGCAGCAAATGCTCAACGGTAATGAATTCATGCCGTGCTTGCCGAGCTTCGACAAAGGCCATGTGTAACGAGACTTCCAGTTCCTGCGCAATCATACTTCCTCCATCACGCACTGCAGGGGATGACCTGCCTTGCGCGCATGCGTTAATACAAACTCCACTTTGGTACACGCTATATCTTTGGAAAACACTCCACACACTCCCTTGCCATGGCGGTGAACGGACAGCATGATCTGGGTCGCCGTCTCGCGATCCTTGTTGAAGTATTCCTGAATGACGGCTACCACGAACTCCATCGGGGTGTAGTCGTCGTTCAGTAGTGCCACCTGGTACAGCGGCGGCGGTTTGACCGTCTGCCGTTCCAGCAATTGCTCGGTGTCTTGCTTGGTTGCCATACGCTTATTCTAATGCTTTCAATGATGATGCTATGGGTAAATATCAGGGCATTTACATTTGTTTTCCATCTTACGCGTTTTCCGATTCATGCGCAGATGGCGACACGGTTCAGGAAATCAAGAGTTGCTTTTTGGCCGAGTGTGGAAAAATTGGCAATTCCTGTTCAAAAGCGCTTGACTTGGATATTTTTTCAACCAACAATGCGGTTATCGACTTGTACTTATGTATTTGTTGATAAGAAGTGAGCAGGCTGAGGAGGGGGCAGAAGCTTCTTGCTTTTATGGCTCGTGTGATTGGTTATAATTTTGAAAGTTCTTTTATGGCAACAGGTACAGTAAAGTGGTTCAATGATTCCAAAGGTTTTGGCTTCATCACTCCAGATGACGGCGGCGAAGATCTGTTCGCGCACTTCTCCGCGATCAACATGAACGGTTTCAAGACCCTCAAAGAAGGTCAAAAAGTTCAATTCGAAGTCACGCAAGGCCCTAAAGGCAAGCAAGCTTCCAACATCCAGGCTGCTTAAGTTTCGTCGCAACAGCACACCCGAATGTGAAGAACCCCGCTCAGCGAGCGGGGTTTTTTTTCGTCCGCCGCAGACCGTTCCGCCTGGTGACGCAGATGGGGATAAATGCCCGCGCCACAAGGGATGTCAGTGCGGCCAGGGCGCAAAGGCGGCCATCTGCGCCTGCAGTGCCCGTTGAAAAGCCGGCCGTGCCTCACAGCGCAGCTGAAATTGTTTCAAGTTGGGCCTCTCCGCCACCAACTGCGTATGGCGCAGGATGCGTAGCACCGTCGTCATCATCAGGTCGCCGCAGGTGAAGCTGCCTTCCAGATAATCGCGCTCGCCCAGCCATGCCGACAACTGATCCAGGCGCTGCTCGACCGCCTCCACCGCACCTGGCCGGCGCTCTTTGGCCCAAGCCTTGTCCGCGCAGAACAGGTCGATGAAAGCGAGTTGCTGAATCGGTGGCTCGACCGTATTAAGCGCGGCAAACAGCCATGTGGTGGCGCGGGCGCGGGCCGCCGGGTCTTCAGGCAGTAAAACGCTGCTTCGAGCGCCCAGGTGCAGCACCACGGAACCGGATTCGAACAGCACCAGTCCGTCTTCCTCGAACTCCGGTACCTGCCCAAATGGCTGCAACCGGCGGTAGGATGGACTGGCCTGATCGTCGGGCTTGAGGCGCCTCTGCTCGTATGTCAAGCCGGCCTCTTCGAGCGCCCAGCGCACGCGCAGGTCGCGCACCAGTCCTTGGGCAAACGGTGGAACCGATTCGAGGACACTGAGGGTAATCATAAGGCGCTCCTTGCAGTTGGACGGCGCCGCCATGGTAGCCCGCACAAGCCAGGCGCGGCGCCCGGTATGGCCGCCCTCGCCTGTTCGCGGCCGTCGCTTATGCCGCCTGCTGCTCGTCGCGCAGTTCGCGCCTGAGAATCTTGCCGACGTTGGTCTTCGGCAGCGCGTCGCGGAACACGATGTGCTTGGGCTTCTTGTAGCCCGTGAACTGCGCCTTGCAATACTCCATCAGCTGCTCGCTCGTCAGGCTGGCATTGCGACGCACCACGAAGAGCTTGATCGCCTCGCCCGAATTCTCGTCCGGCACGCCGACGCAGGCGCATTCCAGCACGTCCGGATGGGCCGCGATCACGCCTTCGATCTCGTTCGGATACACATTGAAGCCCGATACCAGGATCATGTCCTTCTTGCGGTCCACGATGCGAACATAGCCCTGCTCGTCCATGATGCCGATGTCGCCCGACTTGAAGTAGCCGTCCGCCGTCATGACCTTGGCCGTCTCTTGCGGATTGTTCCAGTAGCCGGCCATCACCTGCGGCCCGCGAATCGCGATTTCGCCGGCCGCACCCTGGGCGACCACCCTGCCCTCATCGTCCAGAATCGCGATTTCCGTGGAAGGAATCGGCAAGCCGATGGTGCCGGAAAACTCGGTGGCGTCGGCGCGGTTGCTGGTGGCGCCAGGCGAGGTCTCAGACAGGCCGTAGGCCTCCAGGATGGGACAACCGGTCACTTTCAACCAGCGGTCGTTGACGGCTTGCTGAACGGCCATACCGCCGCCCAGCGAGATCTTCAGGCCCGAAAAATCCAGCTTGGCAAATTCGGGATTGTTGAGCAGGCCGTTGTACAAGGTGTTCACCGCCGGCAGCATATTGAACTGGTACTTGCCCAGCTCCTTGATGAAGCCGGGAATATCGCGCGGGTTGGGAATCAGGATATTCATCGCGCCCCAGCGCGTGCCCATCAGGCTGCATGCCGTCAGCGCGAAGATGTGATACAGCGGCAGCGCGCACACGATCTTCATCGCGTTCACATCAGGCACCTTCTTCAGCGCGGGCTGGATCCAGGCATCGTTCTGCAGCACATTGGCGATGATGTTCCGATGGGTCAGCGTCGCGCCTTTCGACACGCCCGTGGTGCCGCCCGTGTATTGCAGGAAGGCCACATCGTCATGCTTGAGCTCCACCTTCTTGAGCGCCATGCGCGCGCCTTGCGACAGCGCTTGCTTGAAGCTGACGGTATTCGGCAGCGTGTAGGCCGGGACCAGCTTCTTGACCGTGCGCACGACGAAATTGACAATCATGCCTTTCAGCGGACTGAGCATTTCGCCCATGCTGGCCACCACGATGTGCTTGACCTTGGTCTTGTCCAGCACCTGCTCCAGGGTGGTGGCAAAGTTCTCGAGGATGATGATCGCTTCGGCGCCGGAGTCCGCCAGCTGATGCTGCAATTCACGCGGCGTGTACAGCGGATTAACGTTGACCACCGCGTAGCCGGCGCGCAGGATAGCGGCCACGGCGACCGGATACTGCAGCACATTGGGCATCATCACCGCCACGCGTGCGCCCTTCTGCATGCCGCGGCTTTGCAGCCAGGCCGCCAGGCGGTTCGAATAGTCGTCCAGCTGCCCGTAGGTGAGGAAACTGTCCATGCACACGTACGCGTTGCGCGACGCGAACTTCTGGAAGGACTCTTCCAGCAGGTGCACCAGGGAGCGGTATTGCAGGGGTTCGATTTCGGCGGGAACGCCTTGCGGGTAGGATGTCAGCCAGATTTTTTGCATTGGATTGTCTCGTCTATTGTCGTTGTTGTGTTTGCGATTGCTGCGAAATAAAAGAACGAACGTTCTATTTAACTCCGGGTCAATCTTATCCACGAGCACAACAATTAGCAAGCGAAGCCTGGGCTCAACGGCAATGTCGCCAGAATGCAAAAAGCCCCGCCCTCTTGCGAGAGACGGGGCCATCAGCGCGCCGGCTGACGCAGCCGACAATTACATCTGCTCGATCATCACATCGCCGAAACCGGAGCACGAGACCTGGGTCGCGCCTTCCATCAGGCGGGCGAAGTCGTAGGTGACTTTCTTCGAGGCGATCGACTTCTGCATGGAGTCGATGATCAGGTCAGCCGCTTCGACCCAGCCCATGTGACGCAGCATCATTTCGGCCGACAGGATCAGCGAACCCGGGTTCACATAGTCCTTGCCCGCGTACTTCGGCGCGGTACCGTGGGTCGCTTCGAACATGGCCACCGAATCGGACAGGTTGGCGCCCGGCGCGATCCCGATGCCGCCCACCTGGGCCGCCAGCGCGTCCGAGATGTAGTCGCCGTTCAAGTTCAGGGTCGCAATGACGCTGTACTCTGCCGGACGCAACAGGATCTGCTGCAGGAAGGCGTCGGCGATCGAATCCTTGATGATGATGTCGCGCCCGGTCTTCGGATTCTTGAACTTGCACCATGGGCCGCCATCGATCAGCTCGGCACCGAATTCCTTCTGGGCCAGTGCGTACGCCCAGTCGCGGAAGCCGCCTTCGGTGTACTTCATGATGTTGCCCTTGTGGACGATGGTCACCGATGGCTTGTCATTGTCGATCGCGTACTGGATCGCCTTGCGCACCAGGCGCTCGGTACCTTCGATCGAGACCGGCTTGATGCCCAGGCCCGAGGTCTCAGGGAAGCGGATCTTGGTGACGCCCATTTCCTTGACCAGGAAATCCATCAGTTTCTTGACGCCTTCCGAACCCTGCTGGTATTCGATACCGGCGTAGATGTCTTCCGAATTCTCGCGGAAGATGACCATGTCGGTCTTTTCCGGCTCCTTTACGGGCGAAGGCACGCCGGTGAAGTAGCGCACGGGACGCAGGCAGACGTACAGGTCGAGCTGCTGGCGCAGGGCGACGTTGAGCGAACGGATGCCGCCGCCAACCGGCGTGGTCAGCGGCCCCTTGATCGAGACCACGTAGTCCTTCAACACTTCCAGGGTTTCTTCCGGCAGCCACACGTCCGGGCCATACACGGTGGTCGACTTTTCGCCGGCGTAGATTTCCATCCAGCTGATCTTGCGCTTGCCGCCGTACGCCTTGGCCACTGCCGCATCGACCACTTTGATCATCACCGGGCTGATGTCGACGCCGGTTCCGTCACCTTCGATATAGGGGATGACCGGATTATCTGGTACATTCAGCGAAAAATCGGCATTCACGGCGATTTTTTGGCCGTCAGCTGGAACTTTGATATGTTGATACATCGTGATCTCCGAAGTGGACGCGTAGCAGGCGGCAACGAGGTTGCGTCTGACATGCTGGGTCTGCAATCTGAATTGCGTTACTAAAAAAACAAGCAAATGCGCAAGGAAAGCGCAAGAAAATCGGATGTCTTCTATAAGACATAAGACAAGCGTTTCATATTATGCACCAGTATCTTACTAGGCGCTACGTTTTTGCGACACTGACAATTGACCACCAAGCTTACCACCCCTGCCACTGTCCTCCCCCGATTTGCCCACCCCTGATTTTATGTCTCTGATTCTATGTCGCTGATTTTATTTAACAAGCCCTTCCAGGTCCTGTGCCAGTTTTCGCCCCAGGAAGGACGCGAATGCCTGGCCGACTATGTGAAGATTCCCAACGTCTACCCGGCCGGCCGGCTCGACGCCGACAGCGAGGGCCTGATGCTGCTGACCGACGACGGCAAACTGCAGCACAGCATTGCCCATCCCGACCACAAGGAGGCCAAGACCTACCTGGTGCAGGTCGATGGCGCGGTCGATGCGGCGGCCCTGGTCCGGCTGCAGGCGCCGCTGGACCTGGGCGATTTCGTGACCAAGCCGTGCAAGGCCGTGCAGATCGCGGAGCCGGCGTGGCTGTGGCCGCGCAATCCACCGATCCGCACGCGCGCCGACAAGCCGACCAGCTGGATCGCCATTACCTTACAGGAGGGGAAAAACCGTCAGGTGCGCAGAATGACCGCAGCGGTTGGATTGCCGACCTTGCGTTTGGTTCGCAGCAGTATCGGGAAGTTTTCGCTGGCCACGCATCCCTTGATGCCGGGGGAGATGGTCGAAGTCTAGGGGTCAGACCCCGGTTCTTCCCTTGGGGGTCTGACCCCGGTTCGAAGCCGCTTGGGGGGTCTGACCCCGGTTCGAAGCCGCTTGGGGGTCTGACCCCGGTTCGAAGCCGCCAGCCTTCATTCCCGCCTGCGCGGGAATAACGGCATATGAAGCCCCGCAACCCACAACGCAAACCCACGTCAAAAAACCCGCCAGGACCGAAGTCGGGCGGGTTTTTTGCGAATCCACTTGCTCTGCCGCGCCGACCGAAGTCTGCGCGGGCGCCGGGGCTATTAAGCCAGCGCTTTCAGGGCAGCAGCCAGACGGCTCTTGTGACGCGCTGCCTTGTTCTTGTGGATGATCTTTTTGTCGGCGATGCTGTCGATGGTCGACACGGATGCCTGGAAGATCGATGCTGCAGCAGCTTTGTCGCCAGCCTGGATTGCCTTGCGCACTGCCTTGATTGCGGTACGCAGGGTCGAACGCTGCGACGAGTTGTGAGCGTTTTGCTTAACTGCTTGACGAGCGCGCTTGCGTGCTTGTGCGGTATTTGCCATGGAATTTCCTAAATCGGGGTCAAGTTGCGTTTGCAAACATTAGCGTCTGTCATACCGGTGTTTTTCTTCACCTTGTGTGTCAAACCAGTGCCTGCCAAACATTAGTGTCTGCGTAACAGAATTCTGTACAGCCTTCGATTATAGCGAATTAATCCGGTCAGAGCAATTCAAAAATCAACATTGTTGGCCGCCCGCCCCGCCGCGCCACTCTTGCCGGGCTATAATCTCGCGCCATGAACTTGCTCAAAACCCTAGCCGCCATCTCCAGCATGACCATGCTGTCCCGAATCACCGGTTTGCTGCGCGAGAGCCTGTTCGCACGCGCTTTCGGGGCTTCCGAATTCACCGATGCCTTCAATATTGCCTTCCGCCTGCCGAACCTGCTGCGCCGCCTGTTCGCCGAAGGCGCCTTCGCCCAGGCCTTCGTGCCGATCTTGTCGGATTATAAAGGCAAGCAGGGCGACGCCGCTGTCAAGCCGCTGATCGACAGCGTGGCCACGGCCCTGATCTGGGCCACCCTGCTGGTCACGATCGCCGGCATCGTCGCCACCCCGGTGCTGATCTACTGGATCATGGACAGCAAGTCCAAGACCGCCCAGACCGAGCAAGCGGCCATCTTCATGACGCGCGTGATGTTCCCTTACATTATGTGCATGTCCTTCGTGTCGCTGTCGAGCGGCATCCTGAACACCTGGCGCCAGTTCAAGGTGCCGGCTTTCACACCGGTCCTGCTGAACCTGTCCTCGATCGCCGGCGCCCTGTTCCTCGCGCCCCACCTGGCGCAGCCGATCTATGCGATGGCCGCCGCGGTGGTGGTTGGCGGCCTGCTGCAGGTGGGTTTCCAGATCCCTTCCCTGGTCAAGATCGGCATGATGCCGCGCGTCGGCATCCACCCGTTGCGCGCCCTGCGCGACCCTGGCGTGCGCCGCATCCTGCAAAAGATGGGACCGGCCGTGTTCGCCGTCGGCGCGGCCCAGATCAGCCTGATCATCAACACCAGCTGGGCCGCGCGCATGGCGCCGGGCAGCGTCTCCGCCCTCACTTATGCCGACCGCCTGATGGAATTTCCTACCGCGATGCTGGGTGTGGCCCTTGGCACCATCCTGCTGCCCAGCCTGTCCAAGGCCAACACGGAAGGCGACAGCCTTGAATACTCGGCCCTGCTCAACTGGGGCCTGCGCCTGACCTTCCTGCTGGCCCTGCCGTCGGCGGTGGGCCTGGCCGCGCTGTCGGAACCCCTGATCGCGACCCTGTTCAACTACGGCGCCTTCGATGCGCGCGCCACCGCCAGTTCCGCTTCGCCGCTGGTGGCCTACGCGGTCGGCCTGACCGGCATCATCCTGGTCAAGACCCTGACCCCGGCCTTTTATGCGCGCCAGGACGTACGCACGCCGGTGCGCATCGCCCTGGGCGTGCTGGTGGCGGTGCAGGCGATGAACTTCGCCTTCATTCCGCTGTTCCAGGTCGCCGGCCTGGCGTTGTCGATCAGCCTGGGCGCCTGCATCAACGCGGCCTTCCTGTACGGCATCCTGCACAAGCGCGGCATTTTCGTGCCGCAGCCGGGCTGGTTCCTGTTCTTCCTGAAACTGGCAGTAGCAGTCGCTCTGATGGGTGCGCTGGCCTATTACGCCCGCATGCAGATCGACTGGGTGGAGATGCAGCGCCACGGCTGGCTGCGCGCCGTCACTCTGTTCGCCATTATCGGTGCAAGCGCGGCCACCTACTTCGCGGCCTTGTTCGCGATGGGATTCCGTGCACGTGACTTCAAGCGCACCGGCCGCTAAGTTGTTGGACTAAGCCTTCTTCCTTTCAACGCCCCGGGTGTCCTCGGGGCGCTGATCCTTGCGTTCAGCATCGGCCTTCTCCGCCTCGGCCTTTTCTCTTTCCTCTTCCGCCTTTTCCTCGTCCGACTTCGGTTCCATCGGGCGCTCCGCCGGCACCGGTTCCGGCTCGGGCGGCGTGGCTTCCGGCGGCGGCTCAGGCGGCACCGGTGGCCGCTCGGCCGGCGTCTCGGGCGGCGCCATGTTCGGCAGCGGTGGCGTAGCAAACAGCGAGGGCTGGGCGCTCTGGTTGGGCGGCGGCGTGCCCGGTTGCAGCTGCGCCGGCACCATGGTCTGCGACGACAGGGTGAACTTCCAGTCCGAGATCTTTTCCTTGTTTTCCATGTTCAAGAAGCGCTGGTCGAAATTGCCGACTTTCAGCGGCTTGGCATTCGACAGGCTGTACACGCCCAGCACCCCGACCTTGTCGCTCAAATACATGATGCCCCACTCGGCCTTGCCGGTCATGGGGTCGACAAAGATCTTGCGCAGGTGGCGCCGGGTATTCGGAAAGCGCGGGTCCTTGAGCAGCTCCTGCAAGGTGGGCGGCTGCTGCGGCTGGCCTTGCGGGGTGGCGGCGGCGTAGCTGCGCAGCGCATCGCTGAAGGCGGCGCCGATGTCGAGCAATTCTTCTTCGGCCTGGGCGCGCTGCAGCAGCGAGCCGACTTTCAGGCTGGCCGCCCCGACCAGGCCGATCACGGCCACCAGGATGATCAGGCCGAGGTAGGTGAAGCCGCCGGCGGGCGCGCGCTGGGGCATGGCGCTACCACTCGCTGTAGGGCTTGCCGCTGCGGTCGTTGCCCGGCGCGCCGCTCTTGATGCTGTACAGGGCGCCCTTGGTGGCGTCTTCCGGCGGGATCAGTACCCAGCTGCTGTTGCTGTCGGCGATAGGATCGACCGGAACGCTGCGCAGGTATTTTTTCTCAACCAGTTGTTCCAGCGAGTCCGGATAGCGGCCGGTGTCGGCGTAGTACTGGTCGATCACGGCGCGCGTATTGCGCAGGTTGTCGGCCAGGATGGTTTCCTTGGCGCTGTCGATGCTTGGAAAAAAGCGCGGCACGGCCAGGGTCAGCAGCAAGGCGACGATGCTGAGCACGACCAGCAGTTCGATCAGGGTAAAGCCGCGTTTGGCGCCCCTAGTTACTTTCACGTCGGTCACCATTTGCGGTACGGCACGTCGTTCAGGCCGACACGGGTGGAGGTCGAGTAGACATCATAGACATCCTCGCCTTCCTGCGGATCGGCCGCTTCGCTTGCATAGCTGCGCTTGCCCCAGGTCTGGGCATCGCTCAGGGCGCTGTCGCCATTGAAGGGGTCGCGCGGAATGCGGCGCAGAAAAAAGATCTTGGAACGCTTGGGGCTGCGCAGGTCGGCCACGCCGTCGACCAGCACGTCCAGATTCTTGGGATAGCCGTTGCTGTTAAGCACGCGCGCGATGCGGCCTTCGTCGTAGGCGCGCTTGTAGCCATCAATGCCGTGACGGATCTCGCGCAGCGCACGGCGCAGCTCGGTTTCCTGCTGGCGCTGCATGGTCACCTGGGTCACGGGCACCACCAGGGTGCCGAGCAGCGCCAGAATCGCCAGGGTCACCAGCAATTCGATCAAGGTGAAACCACGGCCCAGGGTGCGCAACATTATTGCTGCTGCACGGGCGCGGTTGCGGGCGGAGCGACCGCGGGTGCGGGAACCGGCGTCACCTCAGGCGGCGGCACCATCTCGGTCTGTGGCGGCGGCGCCATCGGGATCTGCGGCAGTATCTGGACCGGTGGCGGCGGAATCTGGCCGGACGGATTTTGCGGCGTCGCCGACGGCGGCATCGGCGCCGGCACCGGCGCCGGCAAGGCCGGACGGGCTCCCGGCGTGGCCGGCAGGATGGTCACACCTTTGGGCGCGGTATCCGGACGGCGGCGGAAATTGGTTTCGGTACCGGCCGAGAACTCCGACGCGCTCGCCGCGGGGCGCTGGATGTTGCGGATCAAGTGAGGCGTGATCGACAGCACGATTTCGGTACGGTCGCTGCCGTCGCGCTGGGTGCCGAACAGGCGTCCGACGATGGGCAGGCTGCCGATGCCGGGAATCTTGTTGCCGTTGCTGCGGTCTTCATTGTTGATGAGGCCGGCCAGCACCTGGTTTTCACCATCCTTCAACTGCAGCATGGTCGACGCTTCGCGGTTGCCGATCTGGTAGGCGGTGGTGCCGGAGGCGGTGGTGATGGTGCCGACCAGGTTGCTGACCACCAGGCCGACCCGGATCGCGATCTCGTTATTCAGGTAGATGGTCGGTTCGACGTTCAGGGTCAGGCCCACGTCCAGGTAGGTGATCGATTCCTGCGAAAAGCCTGTGTTAACGCCGCCGGAGGACAAGGTGGTGGTGATGTTGGGCACCTTGTCGCCGATGACGACCTTGGCCTTCTCCTTGTTGCGCACGCGAATGCGCGGATTGGCCAGGGTGTTGGAGTCGCCATCTTTCTTGTTGGCGGTCACGGTGGCCGCCAGACCGCTGATGCCGATGTCACGCCGGCGCAGGTCGCCGAGCGTCTCCAGGGTCACCGGGCCGCCCCCCAGCGTGTTAAGCGGCGCCAGCGCCAGCGAGGTCGGCCAGGCAATGCCCAGCTCCAGCAGGCGGCTGCGCTTGATTTCCAAAATCTCGACTTCGAGCATGACTTCCGGCTCGGGAATGTCCTGCAGGGCGACCAGCTTGGCGGCCAGCTTGACCGCCTCCGGGCTGTCGCGCACGATGATCAGGTTGAGCTTTTCATCGATGACGATGTCGCGCGTCTTGAGGATGGTCTTGAGCGTATTGCCCACGTTCTTGGCATCGGCATTCGCCAGGAAGAAGGTCTTGACCGTCATCTCCTGGTAATCCTTGAGCTTGGCGGCCACGTTCGGATACACCAGGATGGTGTTGGCATCCATCACCTGCTGCTCGAGCTGGTTGGTCACCAGTAGGTAATACACCGCCTGTTCCACCGTGCTGTTCTTGAGCAGGATGGTGGTGCGCTGATCGGCCTTGACGTCCTTGTCGAACAAGAAGTTCAGGCCCGAGCGGCGCGAGATCACTTCAAAAATCTGCTTGAGCGGGGCGTCGCGGAACTCGAGCGAGATCGGCTGGCGATAGGCAGCGGCGAGAGCGCCGTCACCGGCCGGCACGGCCAGCTTCTCGCTGACCTGGTTGTTGAGCAGGCGCGCGGCCTCGTGTTTCGGACGCTCCACCAGCAGCGGCGCCAGTTTGCTGCGCGCCAGTTCGTATTCCTTCTTCTCGAACGCGGCCGTGGCCTCGTCCATGATCTTCTGGTGGCGCGCGTCGGCTTCGATCGCCAGCACGCCGGCGCGGCCGCGCTCATTACCCGGATCGACCGACAGGACGCGCTGGTAGTGCTGCAGCGCCGGCGCCGGCTTGCCATCGGCCAGCAAGCGGTCGGCCTGGTCCAGCAGGCGCAGGGCCACCTTGTCGCGCGCGTTCAGGAAAGCGGCGCGGTACTGGGCGTTGTCCGGATCGGCGGCGATGGCCTCGCGGTACTTGGCCAGGCTCGCTTCCGGCTGATCTTTCTCGAGCAGCGCATTGCCCTCGCGGTAAGCCATCTGCGCGGCGCAGCCGGACAGCAGGAGCACCAGCAGCGGGGCCGCCACGGCGCGCGCCAGGCGCGGCATATTCAGGCAGCGTATGCCCATCCAGTGGCTAGCCATCAGTCGAGAACTCCAATATTAAGCTGTTGAACCTGATTCAACGGTATGTAGGTGAGCGTCATCATCGGTGGCGCGATCGCGTCGACGCGGTAGACGCCGTCGATCACATCCTTGATGCGCACGTTATAGGTCTTGTCGCCGCGCGCCAGATAGACTTCCCAGCTGCCCTCGCCCACGGCCTTGCCGAGATAGGTGAACGGCAGCGGCGGCGCGGTCGGCGGCGGCGGTGGCGGCGGTGGACGGTTGTCGGGAGGTGGCGGGGGCGGTGCCCAGTTCTGGCTGCCGAACACATTCTGGCCGCCACCGAGCTTGTCGTCGTCGCCGCCGATCAGATCGGCGCGGTCGGTCAGGCGCAGGATGGCCGGATCGGCACCGGCGCCGGCGCTTGCAGCTTTCGGTTCGACAGTCACCGGCGACGGTGTGCCGGATGCCCTCGGCGGCGCGCGGTCGACCGCCTCGGCCACGCCGCTGTCGGGCACACTGTCGCCGAAAATGACCAGTCCAGCGGCCAGCAGCAGCGCGCCCGCCATGGCGATGTGGCGCGGCGTCATGGCAGTGCTCCCGGCCTGTCGGCCAGGTAGAGCGTCACGCGCAGACGGGCTTCGACGACAGCGTCGCCAATGGTCTCGCGCTTGAAGCTGATATCGTCCAGCGAAGCATAGGGAATGGCGCGCAGGGTCAGCATGCCGAACTGCCAGATCGAGGCGTAACTGCCCTTCACCGGCAGGGTGACCTGGTAGGTATGCAGGCGGCCATTGCGGTCATACGCGCTTTTGTAATCCCCCTGCGACAGCGACAGGCCGCTCTTGGCGGCCAGGCCGAACAAGGTCTTGACCTGCTGCTCGGCATAGCGTTTTTCGCCCAGGGTGGCGTAGAACAGGGCCAGGTTTTCGTTGGCCAGTACCGGCGCCGACTTCACCACCACGGCCGGCGCCCTGGCCGCGCGCATGGCCCGGGCATGACTGTCGGCCTGGCGCGCGCCCTGGGGCATCAGCCACCACAGCGACCCCGCGCCGGCCAGCACCAGCACGATGGCGCCGATGGCGACCGGACCGAGCGCGAACAGGGCCAGCTGAAGGCGCAGGATCAGCGCCTGCACATTGAGCCCCTTCATGGCGCACTCCATTCGGCTTCGATCTGGAAGCGGATGGGCCGGTTCGGGTCCTGCTCGTTGATCTCGTGGCGCGTCAGCGAGACGCCGGCAAACAATTCCTGGCGCTTGAGCAGTTCCACGTAGCCGATCATGGCGTCGCTGGTCCTGGCTTCCGCGGTGAGCTTGATGCTGCGTTTGCGCGCGTCAGGTTCCAGCGCCAGCAAGGCGATGCTGGGCGGCGTCGCTTCGCCGATGGCGTCGTGCAGCGCGCGCCACGGCAGGTTCAGCTGCAGCACGGCGGCGTTGACGGCGGCGGCCTGGGTGTCCGAGATGCGCGGCTGCTGCACGGTGACCGGCGCGACCACCGGCGCCTTGTGACGGGCCGCGGTGGCGGCCAGCTGCGCGGCGTCGTGGCGCTGCTGCTGGACCAGGCGCCAGCCGCTCACGCCGGCGCCGATGCACAGCGCCAGGCCGACAGCGCCCAGCAGCCAGGCCAGCGGGCTGGCGCGGTACAGTGCGCGCTGCACGCTGGGCGCGGCAAAATCGATGCGGACGGCTTTCATGCACGCCCCCCGGTCGCGGCCAGGCGCTCGCCTGCGGTCCACCTGGCGTCCCGCTGCGCGCCGAGAACGGTGCAGGCCAGGCCCGCCGTGGCGGCGCCATGCCAGCTGACGGGCACATGGCCGGACACCTGAATACGCGCCGGCGCCTGCAGATTAAGGCGCAGCGCTTCGCGCGCCACGTGCTGGCCCAGCCACTCCAGTGAAGCCGCTTCCGGCATGGCGGCGGCGCGTACCGCGCGGATGCCGCCCTGTTCCAGCGCACCCAGGGTCAGCACGCGGTCCTGCACGTTGGCGTACCAAGCGCCGGCCTTGAGCGCGCCGCGCCAGCGGTTGAAACCCGCGATGAACTGCGGGACGATTTCGACCACGGCGAGCTTGTGTTCGGCGCACACCGATTCCAGCTGCGCCAGCAAGGCACGCGGCATGGCTGCGGCCAGGAAGGGCTGGTCCGCATCCCAGGCCGCGGCTACCTTCCAGCCGGCCGCGCTGTCGCCGTACAGGGACTGAAAGCGCAGCGCGGCGGCGCCTTCCAGGTCGGCCATGCGGGCGCTGGCGGCAGGCGGGGTCACCTGCCAGATGCGCACCAGTTCGTCGGCAAGCACGATGGTGGCGGGCCAGCCGCTGCAGCCGGCGCCGGACAGCAAGGCGCGCAGCGCCCCTGCCAGCGCATCCGGATGGCTGCTGTTTTCCAGGCGCAGTTCACCGAGGGTCTCAGGTGCGGCGCTGCCCCAGCGGCGCACCGCCAGCAAGGTCACGCCGGCGGGCGCGACGCCGATGCGCAGGGTTTGGCCGAAACGTCTACGCATGCAGGGTCACCCGCTTGATCTCGGTGAGCGTGGTGGCGCCGCGCTTGACCAGGTCGAGCGCGGCCAGGCGCAGGCTGCGCGTGCCGTTCTCGTAGGCGGCCTGCTTGATCTGGCGGATCGGGCGCTTGTCGACGATCAGTTCACGGATCTCGTCGTTCAGGGTCAGAATCTCGGCGATCGAGCGCCGCCCCTTGTAGCCGGTGCCGCGGCAATCGCCGCAGCCCTTGCCCTGCATGAAAAGATAGTCGTGCACGTCGTGCCGTTCGAGGTTGACGGCATCGAGTTCGGCGTCGGACGGGGTGTACTGCTCGGCGCAATGCGGGCAGTTCATGCGCACCAGGCGCTGGGCCCAGATGCCGTTCAGGGCCGATACGAACGCGTAGGGATCGATGCCCATGTGGGTGAAGCGTCCGAACACATCGAACACGTTATTCGCGTGCACGGTGGTGAGCACGAGGTGACCGGTCAGGGCCGACTGCACCGCGATTTCGGCGGTTTCGCGGTCGCGGATCTCGCCCACCATGATCTTGTCCGGGTCGTGGCGCAGGATCGAACGCAGACCCTTGGCGAAGGTGAGGCCCTTCTTTTCGTTGACCGGTATTTGCAAAATGCCGGGCAGCTGGTATTCGACCGGGTCTTCGATGGTGATGATTTTTTCGCGTCCGTTATGGATCTCGGTCAGGGCCGCGTACAGGGTGGTGGTCTTGCCGGAACCCGTCGGCCCGGTCACCAGCAGCATGCCGTAGGCTTCCTGGGCCAGCGTGCGCAGCGACACCAGCGAGGCCGCATCGAAACCCAGCGCCTCCAGGGTCAGCGAACCGTAGGCTTCGATCATGGCGCGCTTGTCGAGAATACGGATGACCGCATCCTCGCCGTGAATGCTCGGCATGATGGACACGCGCAGGTCGATCTCGCGGCCGCCCGACTCGACCCGGAAACTGCCGTCCTGCGGCACGCGGCGCTCGGCGATATCGAGTTCGGCCAGCACCTTCAGGCGCGAGATGATGTGCTCGGCCACTTCGACGCCGCCGACCGAGGTGGCGTGATCGAGCACGCCGTCGACCCGGTACTTGACGGCCAGGCCGCCGGCGGTGCTCTCGAGGTGGATGTCGGAAGCGCCGGCCTTGAGCGCGTCGTACAGGGTCGAGTTGACCAGCTTGACGGCGGGACTGGCGGCTTCGGACACGGACGCAAACGACAGCACGGCGGCGGTCTTGCCGTCGCGCCTGCCCTCGCCTCCGGTGGCGACCAGGGTGTCGGTGGCGCGCGCCGATTCTTCCTGCTTCGAGAGATAGGCCTGGATATCGGACTGCAGCGCCAGCCGGGTTTCGAGCGGCGCGGCCGGCGTCGCGCGCGCCTGGGTCGCCAACCAGGTCTGCAGGTCGACATCGAAGGGGTCGGCGATCACGCCGGTGAGTACGCCCTGCGGACCGCGCAGCAGTACGCAATGACGCGCCAGGGCCTGGGCCAAAGGCAGCAGGTCGAAGGCCGGCGCGAGGCTGAGCATCTCGGACGTTTCCATCACGGCCAGGCCGAAGGGCTGGGCCAGCGCGCGCACGATCAGGCGCGCATCGAGGCCGGTGAGCGCTTCCAGTTCGGCCACCAGCGGCCGCTGCGAGGCCAGGCTTTGGGCACGGGCGCGCGCCAGCAGCGCCGCGTCGATCATGACGGCGCCGGCATGCGGCGTGAGCGCGTCGTTCATGACATGTCTCCGGCAAGGTCGAAAATCGGCATATACAGCAGTACCACGATAGCGCCGACGACCAGGCCGATGGCCGCCATCAACAGGGGTTCGAAAGTGCGGGTGAAGCGGTCGATCCAGCGAGTAATCTCGCCGTCGTAAAAGGCCGCCGACTGGGTCAGCATCGGGCCCATGTCGCCGGTGCGCTCGCCAACGCGCAGCATGCGCAGCGAGATCGGCGTGGTGAGCGCATTGGCTTCAAAGGCGTGCGACAGTGGCTCGCCGGCTTCGATGGCGCCGCGCGCAGCCACCAGCGAAGCGCGCACCGAAGGCGAGACCATGGACTGCACGGTCTCGATGGCGTTGACAATGGTGATGCCGCCTTCGCTGAGCATACCCAGGGTCAGATAGAGGCGCGACAATTCATAAATGCGCACGCGCTCGCCGATGCCGGGCAGGCGCGCGACCAGGCGCGCCAGCCCGCCGCTGCGCATCAGATGACGCCACAGCAGCACCGCCGCCACCAGCAGGCCGGCCCCCGCGCCCATCAACAGGCCCGTGTGGGCGCCGGCGAACTGGCCCCAGCCGAGCAGCATCTGCGACATCCACGGCAGGTTGCGTCCGGCGCCTTGATAGACTTCGGCAAAGCGCGGCACCACGTAGGCGATCAGGAAGGTGGACACACCGGCGCCGACGCCCAGCAGGATCACGGGATAGATGGCGGCGCTGACGATCTTGCTTTTGACGACATCGATGCGCTGCTGGTAATCGATGAAGCGCGACAGCGAACGCGGCAGATCGCTGGTGCCCTCGGCCGCACGCACGATGCCGATGTACAAAGGCGGAAACAGATCGCTCTGCTCGGCCAGCACGCTGGAAAAGCGCTTGCCTTCGCGCAGGCCGCCCAGCAGCCGCTCCAGCACACTGCGGGTGGCCAGATTGGCCTCCTTTTCGAGCAGCGCTTCGAGCGCTTCGACGATGCCCAGGCCCGCCGTGAGCAGGGCCAGCAGTTCCTGGCTGAACAGCACCAGCGACAAGGTGCCGCGGCGCTTGCGGCCGATACCCACCGCTCCCACCGGTTCGACCGCCGACACGAACAGGCCGCGCGCCTCGAACTGGCGGCGCGCGTCGGCCTCGTCGCGGGCATCGACGACCTGGCGCGTGATCGACAGATCAGGCGCGAGCGTGCGGACAGCGAACTGCATGAGGCTATTTCCGTTTCAGATGCGCGGGCTGAGGGTGAATTGATGGAGAATTACTGGGAGCTGATGTCGGCGTTTTCGCCGGTCCCGCCAGGCTGTCCATCTTTACCGGTCGACAGGATTTCATACTCGCCCTTGGTGCCGGGAGCGCGGTACTGGTAAGGGTGGCCCCAGGGATCCTGCGGCACGCCTTTTTTCAGGTAGGGGCCATTCCACTTGGCGCCCGCGGTCGGCGGCGCGGTCATCAGGGCGGCCATGCCCTCTTCCGTGGTCGGATAACGGCCGACGTCCAGGCGGAAGGTGTCGAGCGACTTTTCGAAGGCTTCGATCTGGGCCTTGGCAATGGTCACTTCTGATTTGCCAAGCTGTGCAAAATACTTCGGTCCAACGTAAGCGGCCAGCAAGCCAATGATAACGATAACAACAAGCAACTCCAACAGGGTGAAGCCGGCAGTGCGAAGACGTCCGATTTGACCGTTTTTCATAGCTACAAACATCCTGTTCGACTCCTCAATTGCGCAATTTGGCGTGCAAGGCTACCATGCCGCCCACATTTGCGACAACTATTCTTTACCGTTCAAGCCGGCTCGGTCAAGCGGGCGAAAAAAGTAGCGCTACCGCTACTGCTGCAGGCCTTCCGGCAATAGCCGTAAAGCATGACTGCGCGCCACCGCCTGGGTCCGGTTGCCCACCTCGAGCACGCGGTAGATACGCTGTAAATGATTCTTCACGGTCAAGGAACTCAGGCCGAGAATCGCGGCGATTTCCGCGTTGGATTTGCCTTCACGCAAGTACGCAAGGATTTCCGATTCGCGTGCGCTGACGCTACGCTGCGGCGCCGATGGCGTAGCCGCGACCCGCCCTGCATGCGCGGACAGGCGCAGCAAGGCCAGGTGCAGATGCGGCAGCAGCAATTGCATGAAGTAAGCCTGGCGCGCGCCCGGCCGTTGCGGCAGACCAAGCAGCACGAAAGCAGTGCCGCCGCCAGCCAGGCGCCCGCTGCCATGCACGAGCACATTGTCGTAGCCGCAGGCATCGATCTCATCAAGGAACGGCAATAGCTGGCCTCCCTCCCCGCCCGTGCATGGCAACAATTGATTCGCAGCGCAGAAGGCGGCGATCCGTGGCGCCAGTCCCGTATGCGGATCGCACAGGCGGCGCAGCGCGCCAGAATCGAGCACGCAGCCGTGCAGCGGCTCAATACGCAGCAGGCTGGCGTCGGCGCCATAGTGCAGGCAGACCATCACCCGGTGCGGCAGCAAGCCCTGGAACTGGCCCTGGGTCCACAGGAACAGCTGGCGCAGGTCGCGCACCTGCACCGAGGATTCGATGGCCCGCAGCAGGTATTCCTGCTCGAGCTTGCTGAGGATGACGGGTTGTTCCACGGAACCGGACCGTTCAGGCCGCGCCGGCTTGCCAGCCCAGCTTGACGCGCGAATCCCAGGCCACGAAGCGGTAACCACTGCCGCGCACGGTTTCGATATGCTCCTGGTGGCCGCTTGGCTGCAAGGCATTGCGCAGGCGGCCGACGTGGGCGTCCACGGTGCGCTCATCGAGGTAGACGGCACTGCCCCAGACCTGGTCGAGCAACTGGGAACGGGTATGCACACGCTCGGGATGGTGCATCAGGAAGTTCAGCAGGCGAAATTCGACGCGGCCCAGCGCCAGCTGGTGCATGCCGGCCGTGACCCGGTGCGTGCTGGGATCGAGCCGCAGGCCGGCCATCTGGACCGTGTCGGCGGCCGCATGCGGCGTGCGCCGGCGCAGCAGCGCGTGGATGCGGGCGATCATCTCGCGCGGAGAAAACGGCTTGGTGATGTAATCGTCGGCGCCCGATTCGAGCGCCAGGATCTTGTCCTGCTCGCCGTGGCGTGCACTGACCATAATGATGGGCAGGTCGCGCGTACGCGGCTGGGCGCGCAGGCGGCGGATCAGGGCAATGCCGGACTGGCCGGGCAAGTCCCACTCCAGCAGCACCAGGTCGGGCAAGGTTTCGTCGAGCAGCACCATGGCCGACTCGGCGTCAAGGCAGGAAGAGACCGTGTGCCCCGCCCGCCCAAGGTTCAGTCCGATCAGTTCCTGAACTGCGCGCGCGGCGTCGACAACGAGGATATTGGCTGGCATGGGGCGACATCCTATCAAAAACTCACACAAACTTGCATGCAAAAATGACTATGCACGAAGCTGGGGAGCAATGACCAATATATTTTATATTATTGATTCATAGGTTTTTCGTCTAAATCAAGGCTGCATGGGGCAGACAGGCGAGGCGCAAGCGGCATGTGCAAAAAAAAAGACACGCTGGCCGTTGTCGGCGCAGCGTGTCTTGACATGGATGGCGGCGTGTCGCCGCCTTGGTGATCAGCTGGCGCGGCGGCGCAGCATGACACCCATCAGGGCCAGCCCGGTCAGCATCAGCAGCAGTTCGGATGGTTCCGGCACTTCGGCGGCGATGCCGACATTGGCCAGGCCGCGGTCAAAGCGGGTGACGATATCCGAAGGGGCGCCGCCGAACGCCGGGACGACTTCAAAGTTGACGAAGTCGAAGGCCAGATAATCACTCATCGCCTGGTCGAACAAGGACACGCTGAAGGTCGTGCCATCGGCGCCGCCGGTGGTGGCGAAAGCGCCGCTGAAGCTCACGTCGAAGCCGAACAGTCCGCCCAGCGCAATGGCCTGGGTCAGGTAGCTCAGCTCATCGACGTTGCGCAACACCACCGTGCCGGGGATGGCGCCGGTGACGTTGCCGAAACGATCGGTTTCGCTGCCGAAGGCGCCGCTGAAGTTCGACAAGGTGACGATGGTTTCGGCTGCGCCCACCAGATTGCCGAGCGAGAAATCCAGGTTGCCGCTGCCATTGGCGGCGAGCGCCGTCGTATTCACGGAAACGTGGTAAGTCGGGCCCGCCAGCGCGCCGCTCGCGGCTGCTGCCAGCATCAGTGCGCACAGCGCCTTGTTCAGCAGGGATTTGAAATTGAACATGTTCGTGTTTCCTTAGAAGTTGCCGCTATAGACAGTGTTGGTAAAGCCGATGCCGACTTTGGACGGATTGCTGAAGGTCACAGGGACGTTGATGCTAGCCCCTGGAGCGATGCTGGCATTGGCCAAGGTCAAGTAGGGTGCGCCGTTACGGGTGCCAGTCTTGTTGTCCAGGGTAACGCCGGCGCTCAAGCCGTCAAACTGCAGATGCACCGGTCCGTTGATCGCGCTGGCCGATTTGTTGGTCAAGGTAACGCTGCCCGTGTACTTGCCGGTCAGGCGGTTCAGGACAAACCCGGAGCGCTGGATGGTGAAGCTGGCGGTGGCGTCGCCGAAGGTCGCGTTCAGGTTCAGCGCGATCACCACCGGATCATGGTCGGAGGAACGGAAGGCATCGTTCTTGTACAGGGCTTGGGCGGCGGTGTTCTTGCCGTCGAGGTTGTAATCGATCACGACCGGTTCATCGGCATTGGTATGCCATTCCACCGCGCCAGCCACTTGCGGGCTGAGCGAGGCGCTGGACAGCGCGTGATCCAGGTAACCGGCTTCGGCGTCGAACTGGTAGGAGTAAGGAATCTCGGTCGGGCGCACAAAGCGCTCGAGCTCGTTCACGAAGCCAGCCTGGTTCAGCGCATAGATCGGGTCTTCGAAGCCGTGGGCGTTCATGTCGCCGATGATCAGCACGTCAGGGTCGCCGGAGGCGGACACCACTTGCGGGATGAAGTAGCTGATCAGGCGGTTGGCCTGCAGCACCCGCGTGGCGTTGTTGCAACCCTGGCCGTCGTTCTGGTCGGCATTGGCGCCCGAACCGCAGCTGCCCTTGGACTTGAGGTGGTTGACGATCACCGAGAAGGTCGCGCCATTCGGCGCCTTGAAGGTCTGCGCCATCGGCGGACGGTTGTTGACGGCGTCGCCATCGGACAGGGCGCCGCCCACCAGCGCCAGCTTGGCCGGCTTGTAGATCATGGCCACGCGGATCGCATCGGTACCGACCGCGGCCGGTTTCGGCACGTAGGCATAGGTCTCGAAGCCAACGGCCGCATTGAGCTGCTTGACCAGGTAATCGACCGCGATGTCGCCGTTGTTCTGGATTTCCATCAGGCCGATCACGTCGGCGTCGATGGCTTTGAGTTCATTGACGATCTTGTCGCGCTGGCGTACGAACTCGGCCATGTTGTCGGCACCGCGGCATTCGCTCGCTTTCGGCGCGCCGCCACCAATCACGCAGCCCTGCCCGGTGGCGCCGAAGGCATCGCCGCCATTGGTGAATGTAGTGAAGAAGTTGAGCACGTTCGCGCTGGCGACCTTGACATTGCCGGTGGCAATGACAGGTGCTTCGAGACGTGGATTGGTGCGCGAGAAGGTCGGTGCAACAACAGGATGAACCTTGAAGCCGGCCCCGTCGCCGCCCGAACCATAGTCGAGCACACCAGTCAGGCCGGTGACCGTATCGCCTGCGCGCACGGTGCCGTCGGCCGCCAGGTAGGGCACGGTGGCCGGCGTGGTGAACAGGCTGTCGTCCAGGATGATCTGGTTTTTCAGGTTGGCCGCGGCCAGCGCGATCGCCTCGGGCGTCTTGGGACGGAAGCGGTTGGTCGCCGTTTCGCGGCGGCCGTTGGACAGGGTCAGTTCGCCGCGGTCGCCCAGGTAGGCGTTGCCGTTCACGGTGAGCGGATTGCTGAAGCTGAGCAGCATTGCTTCATGGGCAGGTGCGTCGAAAGTGGCATCGAACACGACATTGGTCGGCGCGATGCTGTTGCCTGCGCTGATCAGGTCGGTCGCCACCACATCCTTCATTTCGGTGTAGGTACGCGGGGCGCCGGTCGGCTTGAATTCGGTGACGGTGCCGGTGATCTTGACCAGGTCGGCGACATTGACGGCTGCCGGGCTGCTGAATACAAAGATGGCATCCGAAGTGGCCGGATCACCATCGCCGCCGACATCCTGCAGGAAGTAGCCGTTCGACACCTTGTGCGTGACCACGCCCTGGGTGGTCATCACGATATTGTTGAACGGACTGGTCGCGCCCGCGCCCTGGATGACGGGAATGCTCGCTTCGCCGGAAACGCTGACGGTGACCGTGCAAGTCTTGTTCTGCGAGGTATTGTTGGTGAAATTGACGTCGACCGGGTAGGCGCCGGCAGCGAGCGCGCCGCTGGCCTGCAGGGTCACGCTGGCACTGCCGCCAGCGGCGCCGGCGGCAACGAAGTTCAGCAGGCTGATGCCCACGGGTGCGCCTACCAGGCTGGCACCGTTGACGATGCTGTCCGGGTCCGTGCCGGACAGACCTACCATGCCGCCCGCACCGGCCTTGAAGGTCAGGTTCGGGCAGCTCAGCACGATAGGCTGGTCGGTCTGGCCGCCGCCGCAGACATTGGCCGCACTGGCGCTGGTGCGCGGTGCCGGCGCGCCGACCGTGAAATCGCTCGCGTTCTGATCGGTGTCGGTGCAGCCGCCATTGGCGCGGAAAGCCGCGGTGGAGGTGCTGGTCAGCGCAGTTGGCCCGCTGCCCTCGTAGAAATTGGCGGCACCGTAGCCGACCAGGTCCACGATGCTTGGACCGGCCGGACTGGTGCCGGTCAGGGCCACATTGTCATTGACCAGGGCGACCTTGCCGGACGCGCCAGCCATGTTCAGGCCGCCCGAGGCCAGCAGCGGGGTCGGCAGCGCCGGAGCCGAGGCGGTGCCGGCGGCCAGCTGGATCAACTCATATCTCCCAGGCTCGACGGTAAAGCTGCTCGGCAGGGCCAGCTTGCCCCAGCTGCTGCCGGTGGCTGCGGCGTATTGCAGGGACCAGCCATTGGCCGTGACGGCGGTACTTCCCGGGTTGAAAATTTCGACGTAATCGTTACGGTAGGCGCTACCGGTACTGCCGCCATACACCTGGCTGATGACCAGTTGCCCGGGTGCGGCAAAGGCTGGTGCCGACAAGGCGGCAATCAGCGTGGCCAGCAGGGTCAGCCGGCCTGGGGAGGAAAATTGGGTTACGGGCTTTTTCATCGAAACATCCTGAAGGTGGGAAAACGTCGTTGTTATGCGCCTGACTATGGCTTGCCGTCTTTACAGTTGGCAAAAAGTATTTTTTCTTAACAAAATGGATAGTAAATGCGGAAAGTGACAAGCTGATGACGTCACATTGAGCCGAACGGACTAATCCCCTGCTACCCGGCATCGGCCATGCCTTGGCGATAGCAAAACAATAAGATAGATACTATCGGCTCGTTGACGTAAGAGCAATGGGCGTTCGGCGTTTTGGAGGAAATGCAACGATGGAGAGGTAAGGAAGATGGGGCAACACCTACGGCGTGCGCCGCGCATACGGTGCGGCCAGGGGTTCGCCGATGAGCAGGCCCTGGGCCGGCCAGGCCAGGCTGCGCCAGTACGCTTCGATGGCCGTGCTGCCGCCGAGATAGGCTTTGAGCAGGACGCTCGGGTGCGGGAATTTTTGCCAGTGGTTGCACGGTTCGCTGACCGTTCCGTAACTGGCGGTGGCGCCGGCCTCGAGCCAGCGCAGGCTGCTCATCTGCGCGCCGGCGAGCAGATCGCCGCCGTAGGAAGTCAGGTGGTCGGCCAGGGCACCGGGTAAAAAGGTCAGGGTGTCGAGTTTGTCCACCCTGGCCATGCCGGTCTGGTAGATCATCACGTCCTGCGCGCCCTCGAGCGCGTCCTGGCGCAGCAGATGCGTTCGCAACTGCCTGGCCTTGAATACCCCCGCGGGTGGAAACAGCGGCACCCGGACATTGCGCGCCGTTTCCGAAGTCGCGAGGTAGTAGGCGCCTGCCGGGCGGGTGCGAAAGCCGGCGGCGACGCCGCGGTCGATCAGGGCCTTCGTCTGTGGGACCGACCCGGTCGGCATCAGCATCGCCAGGCGCAGGCCAAAGTCAGAGGGGCGGCCGCCAGGAGCATTGAAATAGGCGCTGGGACGGCCAGGCTTGCAGGGGGGCGCGCACTGGGCGGCATCGAAGCCCAGGGTGTAGGCCGCGGTGATGGCGTTGCACTCGACAGCATACGGGGCCGTCCAGAGCATCAGGACGGCTTCGATTCCGGGCGGTAGTTGGCGGTCGATCTCGGCCCTGAGCTGGGCGAAGCGCGCGGCATCGAGCCGATGGGGCTTGCCGGCAATACTGACGTGGACCACGTTTTGCGGCGGCAGTGAGCGCGCCTTGCGGTAGTAGGCCGCCAGTTCGACGCTGGCGGGATCGGTGTCATTCACAATCAGCGCCAGCTGGCGTGCCTGCAAACGCGGCGATGGTGGCGGAGACGATTGAGGGAGGGCGGATGCGCCGGGCGCGCTGCACAGAGAGAGCAACATCAGCAGGGTACGCAAGATCATCGGAGCCTCGGAAGAGTCACGGGGAGCGCCGATTATGATGCGCTCCCCTGCCCTCGCGACGCGTTTGCGCAAACGTGCGCGGATCGCGCCGAACGAATTACATGGTTTCTGGCTGAGCGGCTTCGTTGCGGGCGCGCTCCAGCTGCTCTTCGTGCTGACGGTTCATTTCCAGGGAAATCGATTGCTCCCACAACAGCGTGCGGGCCGCGGCATCGCTGCTGTTCACGGTTTGGGTGGCCGCCGGCGTGGCAGCGGCCATCTGCACTGGCGGGGGGCTGCTCAGCGCCAGCTCGTGCGGCGCGCCTTCCTGAACGCCGCCACCGCAGGCGGTTAATGCGAGTGCGGCCACTGCGGTGGAAAGAATGGCGGTAAATTTAGTGATCTCGATAAACATATTTTTCCCTGAATCAACAAACTAGGCATGCTTAGGATTGTATCCCCGGGGAAATTGTGTGGCAGTAAGTATCTACCGTTCAAAATCTATATTACGAGAAATGTTGCTCTCAGTAGACAGAAAAAGCGCTTAATTGTAATCAGATGTACAAGCTCGCTGTTCAAAATCAGCGTGGCAAGCGTAAAAAAAGGAGCCTTCCGGCTCCTTTACTGGGTACTGCGACAAGCCTGATCAGGCGCGCTGGTAGATATCTTCGAAGCGTACGATGTCGTCTTCGCCGAGATAGCTGCCGGACTGCACTTCGATGATGTGCAGCGGCACCTTCCCCGGGTTTTCCAGGCGGTGGTTCATGCCGATCGGGATGTAGGTGGATTCGTTCTCCGACAGCAGGCTGACCTTCTCGCCGCAGGTCACGCGTGCCGTGCCGCTGACCACGACCCAATGTTCGGCGCGATGATGGTGCATCTGCAGGGACAGCTTCTCACCCGGCTTGACGGTGATGCGCTTGACCTGGAAACGGTCGCCCGAATCGATGCCCTCGTAGTAGCCCCAGGGACGGTAGACCTTGGTGTGATGCAGGTGTTCGGTGCGTTCCTTGGACTTGAGATGGTCGACGATCTGCTTGACCCGCTGGACCTGGTCCTTGTGCGCCACCAGCACCGCATCCGGGGTCTCGACCACGATCAGGTCCTCCACGCCGACCACAGCCACGATGCGGCTCTCGGCGCGCACCAGGGAATTGCGTACGCCGTCCAGGTAGACGTCGCCGCGCTGGACGTTGCCGTCCTTGTCGCTGTGCTTGTCGTCCTGCTGGACTTGCCACAGGGCCGACCAGGAACCGACATCGCTCCAGCCGATATCGGCCGGGACCACCACGGCGTGACTGGTGCGTTCCATCACCGCGTAGTCGATGGAGTCGGACGGGCAGCTGGCAAACGACGCTTCATCGAGGCGGCAGAAATCGAGGTCGCGGTAACCGAGGCGCACGGCCGCTTCAGAGGCGGCGGCGATGGCCGGCGCGAATTCGGCCAGTTCGCTCAGGTAGCGCTCGGCGCGGAACAGGAACATGCCGCTGTTCCAGTAGTAGCCGCCGTCGGCCACGAAGCCTTCGGCGGTGGCGCGGTCCGGCTTTTCCACGAAACGGTCGACCTGGAAGCAGCTGTCGCAGCCGTGCGCAGGTGCGCCGCGGTGGATGTAGCCATAACCGGTTTCGGCGGCCGTCGGGACGATGCCGAAGGTGGCCAGGGCGCCTTCGGCCACCATGCTCGCGGCCTGGGCCACGGCGGCGCCAAAGGCGGCGTTCTTTTCGATCACGTGATCGGCAGGCAGGACCAGCATGACCGCGTCCGGATCGATGGCGCGCAGGTAATTGGCGGCGGCGGCCACGGCCGGCGCGGTATTGCGGCCCACGTGCTCAAGCAGGATGCCGAGCGGCGTGACGCCGATTTCGCGCAATTGCTCGGCGACCAGGAAGCGGTGCTCGTTGCCGCACACCACCAGCGGTGCCATCAGCTCGGGCCAATCGGCAACCCGCAGCACGGTGTCTTGCAGCATGGTCTTCTCTGTCACCAGCGGCAGTAATTGCTTCGGCAACACCGCACGCGACAGCGGCCACAGGCGAGTGCCCGCACCGCCAGAGAGGATGACTGGATAAATTTTCATTGAATCCCTTGACGTTGATATTTTTACTTGTATTGCTTGATTGCTAGCATTTTATCAACATTCGGGCCACCTCCGCGAAAAAACCGCGGCGGCGATGTTGCACGGCCCTGATGGGCTCTATCTGCTTGCTTCCAGCATGGCTTCGGTACGCCGGGTGCTGCGGCGGTCGCGCGCATTGACCCATTCGTCGGCCGCATACTCGGACACATGCTTCATGTCACCGGCGCGGTCGACACTATAATCTTTATAGACGATCATTTCATCTAAAGTTACATCGTGCAATACACGTGTGTATTCAAACAACACGCTGCGCACGATGCTGGCGCCGGCGCAGATGTGGCTGCCGTGGCCGATCCAGGTCGGGCCGACAATGTGGACGCCGGCCTCGATGCGTACCCCCGAGCCGATGTACACCGGGCCTTCGATGGTGGTGCCTTCCCAGTCGATCCTGGTGTTCAGGCCGACCCAGACGCCGTCCTCGATCTGCGTGCCGGGCACGTCCATGTGGGCAACATCGCCCAGCAGCACATTCTGCAAGGTCAGCCAGTAGTCGCTGACACTGCCGATATCGATCCATTTGAAGGGCCGGGTCTGGGCGTAGAACGGCAAGCCCTGCTTGGCCAGCAGCGGAAACAGGTCGGAGCCGATGTCGAAACTGCAGCCCGACGGAATCATGTCGATCACTTGCGGCTCGAAAATGTAGATGCCGGTACTGATGAAATTCGATTTGGCCTCGGCCTGGGACGGCTTTTCCTGGAATTCGGTGATGCGCCCTTCCTTGTCGGTGACCACCACGCCATAGCTGGATACCTTGTCCCAGGGGACTTCGCGCGTGATGACGGACGCCAGCGCGCCCTTGCGCTTGTGCTCGAACAGTGCCGATTTGAGATCCAGGTCGATCAGGGCGTCGCCGCACAGCACGATGGTGGTGTCGTCGAAGAAGCCGCCGAATTCCTGGATTTTTTTCATGCCGCCGGCCGAACCGATCGGCTGGGGTACGACTTCGCCGTCATCCTTGGTATAGCCTTCGAAGGAGTAGCCGATCTGGACGCCGAACTGGTGGCCCTCGCCGAAATACTCTTCGATCTTGTCGTGCAGATAGCTGACGTTGACCATGATCTCGGTGACGCCGTACTTGGCCAGGTGTTCGACCAGGTAAGCCATCACTGGCTTGCCCAGGATTGGAATCATGGGCTTGGGCAAGTCGTAGGTCAGTGGGCGGACTCGGGTGCCTTTACCTGCGGCCAGGATCATCGCTTTCATCGTGTGTTTCCTTCATTACTTTGGGGTGGATTGCCATCGCCAGGCATCGGCGCACATTTGCGCGACATCACGATCCGCCTTCCAACCCAGCTCACCTTCGGCGAGGCTGGCGTCGGCATAGCAGGCGGCGATGTCGCCGGGACGGCGCGCCACGATCTGGTAAGGGACGGCCTTGCCGCTGGCCTGTTCGAACGCGCGCACCATTTCCAGGACGCTGTTTCCACGCCCTGTGCCCAGATTGTAGGTAAAAATGCCAGATGATGTCGCCAGCTTGCTTAGCGTTTTTACATGACCGTCGGCAAGGTCGACCACATGGATGTAATCGCGCACGCCGGTGCCGTCCGGGGTCGGATAATCGCCGCCGTAGACGGACAGGAAAGCGCGCCGCCCGTCCGCCACCTGGGCGATATACGGCAGCAGATTGTTGGGGATGCCGTTCGGCTCTTCACCAATGAGGCCGCTTTCATGCGCGCCCACGGGATTAAAGTAGCGCAAGAGCGCAATGTGCCAGGACGGGTCGGCGCGGTGCAGGTCGCGCAGGATTTCCTCGATGACCAGCTTGCTGCGGCCGTAGGGATTGGTGGCCGAGAGCGGAAAATGTTCGCGGATCGGCACCGAAGCCGGGTCGCCGTAGACCGTGGCCGAGGAACTGAACACCAGGGTCTTGACGCCGTGCTGGTGCATGGCCTCGAACAGGGTCACCGAGCCGCTGATGTTGTTGTCGTAATAGCGCAGCGGCTGCTCGACCGACTCGCCGACCGCCTTGAGCCCGGCAAAATGCACCACGGCGCCAATCTCATGGGCGCCAAACGCGGCGTCGAGCGCGGCGCGGTCGCGGATGTCGGCTTCGATGAAGCCGATAGTTTTGCCGGTGATGCGCGCCACCCTGTCGATGACGGCCACGCTGGTGTTGGACAGGTTGTCGAGCGCGATCGGCTCGTGGCCGGCTTCGATCAGGGCGACGCAGGTATGCGAGCCGATGTAGCCGAGGCCCCCGGTGACGAGAATTTTCATGGTGTGATCCGTAGGAGAAAAAAAGTAACGCAGGAACTAGAAACGCGCGCACCAGAAAAGCGCGCGCCGGCCAGGGGCGCGCCTCAGGGAAAGAGCGCGCTCCCGCTTACAGGCGCCAGACCTTGATGCCGGCCGCGGTCAGCGCGGCGGCATCGTAGCAGGCTTTGACGTCGATGAAGCAGCCGCCGGCGATCAGTTTTTCCTGGAAGCGCGCCAGCGGCGTTTCGATGAGCTGGGTGTGGGACACGGCAGCGACAATCGCATCGGCGCGCGGCAACTCGTCCCAGGATACCAGCTTGACGCCGTATTCATGCATGGCCTCGTCCGCATCGGCGTACGGGTCGTGCACGGCCACATCGACGCCGTAGGATGTGAGCTCATTGATCACATCGGCCACCTTGGAGTTGCGCAGGTCGGCGCAGTTTTCCTTGAAGGTCAGGCCCAGCACATTCACATGCGCGCCCTTGATATGGCTGCCGGCCGCGATCATGTTCTTGATGGTCTGCTCGGCGATGTACTTGGCCATGCCGTCGTTGATGCGGCGTCCCGCCAGGATCACTTGCGGGTGGTAGCCGAGCATGTCGGCCTTGTGCGTCAGGTAATAGGGATCGACGCCGATACAATGCCCGCCCACCAGGCCGGGACTGAACTTGAGGAAGTTCCACTTGGTGCCGGCGGCGCGCAGCACCTCGGTGGTGTCGATGCCGATCTTGTCGAAAATGATGGCCAGCTCGTTCATCAGCGCGATGTTCAGGTCGCGCTGGGTGTTCTCGATCACCTTGCACGCTTCGGCCGCCTTGATGCTGGAGCAGCGGTGCACGCCGGGCTTGACGATGGACTCGTACATGCGCGCCACTTTTTCCAGGGTCTCGGGCGTGTCGCCGGCCACCACCTTGAGAATGGTGGTCAGGGTGTGTTCCTTGTCGCCCGGGTTGATGCGCTCGGGCGAGTAGCCGACAAAAAAGTCTTCCTTCCACTTGAGGCCGGACGCCTTTTCCAGCACCGGAATGCACACTTCCTCGGTCGCACCCGGGTACACGGTGGACTCGTAGACCACAGTGGCGCCCTTCTTCATGTGGCGCCCGACAAAGTCGCTGGCCCCGATCAGGGGGCCGAAGTCGGGATTGTGGGCGATATCGACCGGGGTCGGCACCGCCACGATGATCATGTCGGCATACGCTAGGCGCATCGGGTCGGCGGTGTACTCGGCATGCACGGCGGCGGCCATCTCGGCATCGTCGAGTTCGCGCGACGGGTCGGTGCCGCGGCGGCAGGCTTCGACCTTGGGTACCGAGATATCGAAACCGATGACCGGCCCCAGTTTGCCGAATGCGACGACCAGTGGAAGCCCGACATAGCCGAGGCCGATGACGCCAATTGTGCTCATAAAATCACGCCTTAAGTGGAGATGGATGAGGGAGAGTTAAATGCGGTGCTGCAAATCAGGGACGACAAAATAAGAAATTTCAAGAAGGTCAGTGTACGTGGCGCAGGCGCTGGGCCGCTTCCTTCAGGAACAGCCAGATGAAGGCCATGTCCTCGATGAAGTAGCGGCGGAACATGCGGCGCGGTTCCTGCAGGAAGCGATAGAACCATTCGAGGCCGGCGCGCTGCATCCAGCGCGGGGCGCGCCGGACCTTGCCGACGGCAACGTCGAAGGTGCCGCCCACGCCCATCGCGAACGGAATCTGCATGCGCTCCTGGTAGCGTCCGAGGAACTGCTCTTTTTTGGGTGAACTGATGGCCACGAACAGCAGGTCGGCGCGGGCGGCGGCGATCTGCTCGACCACGCCGGCTTCCTCCTGCGCGCTCCAGTAGCCATTGCGGTGGCCGGCAATGGTCAGGCCGGGATACTTCTTTTCATAGCGCTGGTGGACGGCGGCGACCACCTCTTCCTGGGCGCCGAGCAGGAACACCCGCCAGCCGAGCGCGGCGGCGCGCGCCATCAGCGCTTCGAACAGGTCGACCCCCGCCACCCGCTCCTTGAGCGGTTTGCCCAGCAGGCGCGAGGCCCACACCACCGGCATGCCGTCCACGTTGACCAGTGCGCAGTCATTGATGATGCGGCGCAGCTCGGGGTCGCGGCTGGCCTTGACCAGCTTGTCGACATTGACGACGACATGCTGGTGTGCGCGGCCGCTGGCAATGAAGCCCTCGACCTTGCGCACCGTCTCTTCCATGGTCAGGTTGTCGATCAGACAGCCCATCATGGCGACGCGGGGATTCATCCAGGCACCGCCGGGTTAAGCTCCTTCGCCAGCACGGCCACGATGCGTTCGGCCGCCTTGCCGTCCCACAATGCCGGACGGCGGCCCTGCTTGCCCTCGCCGCGCAGGACCTTGCGCGCCTCGGCGACGATGCGCACCGGATCGGTGCCGACCAGCACGTTGGAACCCTCATCGACCGTGACCGGACGCTCGGTGTTCTCGCGGATGGTGATGCAAGGCACGCCGAGGGCGGTGGTTTCTTCCTGCAGGCCGCCGCTGTCGGTGAGCACCACGGCCGCATCTTTCCACAGGTTCAGGAAGGCCATATAGGCTTGCGGGCCGACCAGGGTGACATGCGGCCCCAGGTCGATGCCGGAGGCGGCCAGGTTGGCGCGGGTGCGCGGATGGACCGGGAAGATCAGCGGCAGGTCGGCCGCGATCTCGCGCAGCGCGCCGGCAATGCGGCTCATCATGGCCGGGTCGTCGACATTGCTCGGACGATGCAGGGTGACGACCCCGTATTTGCCGCCATGTTCTGTGCGCGCGGCCTTGAAGGCGGCGGTCTCGAAACCGGAGGTATCGGTGGTGCTCAGCTTGTCGGCCTGGAACAGCACGTTGTCGACCATCACGTGGCCCACATCATGGATGGCCGCATCGGGCTTGCCCTCGCGCCGCAGGTGGGTCACGGCGCTCGGCTCGGTCACGAAGAACCAGTCGGTGATGCTGTCCGTGACCAGGCGGTTGATTTCCTCCGGCATGGTCATGTCGCCGCTGCGCAGGCCGGCCTCGACGTGGGCCACGGGAATGTTGAGCTTTTTGGCGGAGATCGAACAGGCGAGGGTGGAGTTGACGTCGCCCACGACCAGCACCGCGGCGGGACGCTCGGCGATGCACAGTTCCTCGAAACCGACCATGATCTTGGCGGTCTGCTGGGCGTGGCTGCCGCCGCCGGCGCCCATGAAGATGTCGGGCTGGGGAATGCCCAGCTCTTCGAAGAAGACATCGTTCATCTCGCGGTCATAGTGTTGCCCGGTATGGATAATCTTGAACGTCAATACGTCCTGGGCCTGGAGGGCGCGCACGATCGGCGCGATTTTCATGAAGTTGGGCCGGGCGCCGGCAACCAGATAGATCAGGGGCATAGAAGTCCAGGATATCAAAACTGCAATTAAAAACGCAATTATAGTGTCAAAGGCCGATTTGTAGTCGCCCAATCTCGCGTGCGCGGCCGATCAGCAGGCCACTGTCTCGCCCAGGGCACGCTCGACATCGTCGACGCGCATCACGAAGCGGTGTTTGGCATTTTTACTGGCAACGAAAGAGCGGTTCACGGCAAAGCGGACCGAGTCGAAACGCAGGGAGGCAGCGATGCGCGCCAGGTAGTTCGCGTGGCAAGACGGCTGGGCGAAGGCCTGGTCGCTGCAATGGGCGATGACGACCAGTGCGCGGTTGTCATAGATCACCTGGAATTCGCGGATGTGGCGATCCTCGCGGAACAGGTGGGTAAAGAATTCCGAATGGACGACATTGCCGGCGCTGTCCTCGACCAGCTCGTTGGCGCGTCCCACCACCTGGGCAATGAGGGGAAAGCCGCGGCCGCAGGCGCACGGCGCCGGCGCCATGCGCACCAGGTCGCCGGTATCGTAGCGCGGCAGGAAGAAGGCATCATTCGACAGGTCGGTCGAGACCAGGCGCCCATCGGCCAGCACCTCGTGGTAGGAGCGCTGGGTGATCAGGTGAAACCCGGCGCGGCGCTCGCACTCGTAGGCCGACACCCCGGCATCGTTGCAGCCGTACTGGGAAAAGCACGGCACCCCAAACGCCTGTTCGATGGTGTCGCGCATGGCGGGGGTCAGCACTTCGGCCGTGCAGACCACGCCGCGCAGGCGAAAGGCCGGGCGCACACCGGCGGCGAGGATGCGCAAGGCCAGCTGGTGGATGGCGCTGGCGTAACCGTAGACCAGGCGGCAGCGGCGGCGCGCGATGGCCTGGGCGTAGGCGTCGAGGCGCTGCGCGCTCATGTCGAAGGCCGAGAACATGTGCACGTTCATGAGCGCGTAATAGATTTTTTGCCTGTAGCCGCTGCCGAACAGGGCGCTGCCGGCAATGAAGGCGACCGGCTCGCCGAGGCGGTAGCCGGCCACCCGCCAGCTCAGCAAAATGGCGGCCCACAGATAGGACTGGGCCTGGACCCCGGTGGCGTAGACGAAAGGTTCACCGGTCGAGCCGCCGGTTTTCTTGTGCACCACCTTGCCGCGGTAGCCATGATTGACCAGGGCCTCGCGATGGCGGTTGGCATACTGCTTGTCGATGACGGGAAACTGGGCGAAGCCGGCCAGGCCCGCATACAGGGGACTGGCCGCGCGCACCCGCTCGACATAGCGTTGCAGCAAGTTCTGCTGACGCTGGCGCAGCGCGGCCGGGGTTTCAAACTGGAGCGCCTCCAGTTCGCGCAGGGTGGCAACGGTGCGCGTGCGCCGGATCAGGTCGATCAAACCGAAGCGCAAGCGCCCGGACAGTGCATGAACGATGGAACCCTGCTCCCCCATGGCCATTTCCCGTGCATGAAGCACTGCATGATTACTTCACAGTCACATCCAGATCGGTCACCGAGATGACGCGACCACCCACCGCAATCGTAGCACCGCTGCCGCTGAAGGTGATGTTCGGTTTCGCCAGTAAACAGTTGGAGCGCAGCACCGAGACAATGAAGCCGCGGTTCCGGGCCGTGGTGTAGCCGAACTTGTTGCCGTAATGGGGAGCGGTAGCCATGGTCGGGGCCGGCCAGTAACCCACGGTGTTGGTCATCGCCATGGGGTCGGGCGAGGCCACGGTGCCGCACAGTTCGGCCGGGCTGACGCTGGCGCGGAAGGCATCCATGGGCCCGGACAGGGCCACGCCGGTGTGCAGATTGTATTCATATTTGCGCGGCGTGCTGCTGTTCAACTGATCGATGGTGACCAGGGTCGAGGGCCGGATGAACACCATGGTGCGCTTGGCCTGGCTCAATTTACCGGCATAGGCGGCGGTGGCGTCGCCGACCACGATGTCGTGGGTGGCCCCCTGCAGGAACTTGGTCAGGCGGCCCGAGGCCGTGTGTTCGCCCAGTCCGGTCGCACCCAGGTACTGGCCCTGGCCGCCGTCGAAGGTGATGGCATTGTGGGCCTTGGTCTGCTTGTAATACTCGCGCCAGTGCGGCGAGTTGTAGTAGTCGTAGTAGCCGCTGTCCATGGCCAGGACCTTGCCCTTGGCGTACATTACGAAGCCATTCTGGTCGGCATGCGAGTGGTTCACCGAGCCGAAAGGACTGCTCTTGAAAAACACCGAGGTACGGTCGCGGTCCTGCAGGGCGCTGTGCATGGCGGCCCAGCCCACCACGGGGAAATAGGCGCCGTTGGGCTGGGTGCTGGGCAGGGTGGCACTGCCGGTGTATTCACGCGGGCTGAGCAGGATGTGCAGGCGCGCGTAGTCTTCGCCGGTCTGCTGCTTGACGTACCAGCGCGACAAGGGGGTGTCGGACCGGTTCATGATGGCCTTGCCGAAGCGCGCCCAGTCTTCCAGCCGGTTGACTTCGGCGCCATCGCCGAATACCCCGACCGGCGTGCCCGGCGGCAGCGCATAGGCGATGAAGCGGGCGAATTCGGCCAGCCAGGGCTTGCGGTAGAAGGGCAGATTGAGCACGCGCTCGATCAGGTCCCACATGACCAGCGATTCGCCGGCATCCCACTCGGCGTAGGTCGAGCCGTTGGCAAAGCCGCCATCGTCGCCGCCCCAGGGGCTGGTCGAGGCCACATACACCGGCAGCGAGGTGCGCAGCCAGGGGTTCATTTCCGGCATGTCGCCGCGCACGATCAGGAGTGCGCCGACGAACTTGCCCAGCGCGTTGAAGGCGATCCCGTTTTCCTTGTAGGCCTGGACCGTCTCGGACACCTTGGACAGACCCGAGTTGCCGCAGGCCAGGATGACGTCCTTGACCATCTGGCGGTCGCTTGCGGTCATGCCCTGATAGGCGAAATCGTAGGCCAGCGCGTAGAACCAGGCATAGTCGCGCGTTTCGGCCACATCGCCGACGCACTTGCGGGCGATGATGCCTGGGCCGAACAGTTGCATGCGCGCGCGCATTTCGGTCAGGAACCAGCTGTTCTTGGTCATATACCAGGCAACGGCGGATTCGGCCATGCCTTCGAGGATGCGGTCCTGCTGCCACCAGCTCGACATGCGCAGATTGTGATCGGGCGAATCGATCTGGGCTTTCAGGGTCGGGCTGATGTTGGCCACCGTGTTGCGCTGCAGGTAACCGGTCAGGGCCGTGATCGACTTGGCGCGCTCGGCCTTGGTGGCGGCGACGATGCCCAGGTAATCGCTCTGCCCCTTGAACAAACGGGGGTGGCCCATGAGGCTCGAATTGTCAAATGTGTCGATCGCCGTCGAGATCGAAGTCGGGCTGAGCGCGCTGGCGGTGGCCGCCAGTTCGCTGCTGCTGAACATGGGGGTGGTGGCGGTGAAATTCTGCGCCGAAGCGGGAATAGCGCAGCTTGCCGCGAGCGCGGCAAGCAGGCTGGAAAATTTGATCATGCTGCTAACTCCTCATAACGTCGCTTAAGACGTTCAATTACTGTGTCGACCATATACTCGGACCGGATGCGTTCAAGCCCGCGATCGGAAGCCGTTTCCGCCGAGATATTATCATCGAGAATGCACAAAATTGAGGCAGCAAGTTCATTAATTTTACAAACGCCCACTAAAAAGCCACAGTTTCCTTTGTTCAAAATGTGTGAAATACAACCGACATCGGTGGCGACGACCGGGACTTTGGCGCGCATGGCTTCGAGCAAGGCCATTGGCATTTGTTCATGATGAGATGGCAAGGCAAAGACCGCGGCGCGCGCCAGCCACTGCGCCCGCGCCGGCGCGTCGATCCAGCCCGTGAGCAGCAGCGCATGTTCAAGATCAAGCGTACGCGCCAGTGCGTGCACGGCGGCCAGCGCGGACGCTGCGCCATCGCCGGCCAGCACCAGGCGCGTCTGCGGATCGCGCGCGTGCACAAGGGCAAAAGCGCGCAGCAGATCGAACACGCCCTTCTCTTCCTCTATGCGGCCGAGAAACAGGATGTCGCGCAGCGGCGCGCCAGGCTGGCGCGGCAGCGGCGCGGTACCGCCGACCGGGTTCGGGAAGCACTCCACCTGGGCGATGCCGGCGCGCTCACGCAACCATGTGACGGACTCATCGGTGAGCGCCAAGGCGGCAGCGCTCTGACCCAGCAGCCACAAGGCCAGGCGCTGGCGGCGCCCCTGCAGGCGGCGGTCGATAAAATCGCGGAATTGCCCGCCGTGCAGATGGAGCAGGACGGGCCGCCGAAACAGCCGGGCTGAGCCGATGAACAGGGCCTTGCGCCAGAAACTGGTGCCGGACGCCACGTGCACGTGCAGCAGGGCCACCCTGCCCGTGGCCAGCAGCAGCAGGAAGCGGCCCAGCGCGCCCGCCGCCAGCGCCGCCTTGCGCGCCGCGCCGCCGTCGCAGTGAGTGGCGATAAAGCGGCAGCGTCCATCGTCCGCGTAACCATGCGCGAGATAGGTCTGGATCACGCTGGCCATGCCGCCGCGGGCGCCAGGCGACGGCCCGATCATCACGACCTGGCGCCGGTGGCCGTCGCGGCGCCGCATCAATCGGCGCGGCCCGGCAGCCCGACCGTGTCCAGTTCGCTTCTACCCAGTTCACTTGGTTCGAGGTGGGCCGCGCCCAGGTAGTGGGAAATATCGAGGCGCTGCAGCAGCAGTTTATGCTTGCCCGACACCGAGCGTGCGATCTGGTCCACGCGCACGATCTCGACCTCCAGTCCGCCCTGGGTCTTGTTGCGGATACCGCTGGCGAGCGCCTCGCGCGCCCGCGTGCTGAGCTCGGCGCCGGAGAGTACCTTCAGCACCGCCCTGCCCGGCGCGTTCTGCTCGAACTGCATGCGGTCGGCACTGGCAAGCTGCTCGAAATGGGCGGCGCCGATGGTGCAGATCGACACCAGGCGATGATCGCGGCACACCAGGAATTCCTGCAGCCGCCCTTCAATGCGCTCGACCACGGGAAAGCCCGGGCGCGCGGGATTGGGCGCCCCGCTCCACATGGCCAGGTCGCCGGTGCGGTAGCGGATCAGGGGCATGACCCGGTTGTCGAAACCGGTGGCGACAATCTCGCCCAGCACGCCCGGCGCAAGGATGGCGCGCCCGGCGGCGTCGACCAGTTCTACCTTGCCGTACAGGGGCCAGAAAAAATAGCGTTGGTCCTGGGGCAGCGAAATGGCCTTCACGGCGCGCTCGGAATGCCCGTAGTCGAACAGCACCGGGCAGCCGAACACCTCGCGCATCAGGGCTACCTGGTAATCGTAGACATTCTCGGAAAACAGCTGGATGCACTTGACGGCGCCGGTGATGTCGGGCGCCGGATGTTCATGCAGCCAGCGCGCCAGCGGCACCAGGGCGGAGGGAAAGGCATGGATGAAGGCCGGACGCCATTTGCGCAGCGCCGCCAGGTAGCGCGGCATGTAGCGCGGTTCCAGGTGGTCGGACGACAGGTGCAGGTAGCGCTTGATCGGATCGAACATCCACAGCGCGCCGTCCGGCCTGCCCGCCCCCGGCACGGTGCGCCCGCGCAGGGCCAGGATGGTATCGTTCGGCCCGACACCGGCGGCGGCGTCGAAGGCGCTGTTATAGGCAAAGTCCTTGGAGCGCGAGACGTATTTTTCCAGATACAGTTTCATCGGCACCGAGGTCGAGCCGCCGGTGAAAGCCAGCAGGTGGGTATGCTGTCCCATGCGGGTGGACAGGTAGCGCGTGCTGTCGGCCTTGATATCTTCTTTCGACAGCAGGGGAAAGGCCGCCAGCAGGTCCTCGGCCAGGGCTGGATCGGCTTGCGGGTCCGGGTCGGCGCATGGGCCAAGCTCGGCGCCAGGGTCCGCGCCCAGCGCGGCTTTCCAGCCGGGCTGATGGCGCAGGTGGCGATAGGCGGGCACGCTCGCGATGGCCCAGCGCAAGGTGGACAGCAGCTTTTGCGCGGCACGGCGCTGCAGCCAGGCGGGGTCGGCGCAATTGGCGATCTCGGCCACGAACTCCTCATACTTGGCGCCGTAGCGCAGGCGCGCCGGCGCCATCGAATACAGGTGGCCCACCGAACTCTTGACCCACTGCGGCGCGGCCGTGTAGAACTTCAGGAAGGGGTGGACCCGGTCTTCGATCGGCATGCCGGCCCTCCCCTAGGCGGCCTGGGCTGCGTGCTGCAGGCTGCGGAAGATGGCTTCGTAGCGCGCCAGCATGCGCTGCAGGCCGAAGCGCGCGGTGACGGCGGCCTGCGCGGCCTGGCCCAGGCGCTCGCGCAAGGCGCTGTCGCCGCAGCGGCGCAGTGCGTGGGCCAGCGCGGCGATGTCGCCGGCCGGATAGAGCAAGCCGGTGACGCCGCTGTCGACCTGTTCGGACAGGGCGCCGACCTCGCTGGCGACGATCGCCTTGCCCAGCGCCATGTACTCCAGGGTTGCGATCGGAAAATTCTCATCGTGCGAGGTCAGGGCCATGACGTCGCACATGGCGATGTAGGGCCGCACATCGGCCTGGAATCCGGCCAGCAGCACGGCCTCGTCCAGCCCGAGCTGGTCGCGGAAGGCTTCGATACGGGGGCGCAGCACACCATCTCCCACCAGCAAGACCTTCGCCTGCAGCCCGCGCTGGCGCAGGCTGGACAGGGCGGCCAGCAAGTCGACATGGCGTTTTTCTTCGCGAAACACCGCGCACAGGCCGATCACGAGGTCCTGGCGGCTGAGTCCGTATCGCGCGCGCAATATCGCCGCCTGTCCGGCGACCGCATCGGCGGTAAAGGCGCCCAGGTCGATGCCGTTGTGGACGACTTCGGCGCGGCGCGGGCTGACGCCGAGCGCGGCGAAATAGCGCCGCTGCGACTCGCTGACGAACACCACGCAGTCGGCGCTGCGGTAGAACTGGCGGTAGACGATGAAGCGCAGGCGCGCACCGCTGTCGCGCCGTACCATGCCCATGCTGTGGCAGATGAAGGCCAGCGCCGGCCGGCCGCGCGTGCGCAGGCGCGCCAGCGCGGCGAACATCAGTGAGTACTGCGAGGTGCCGACCAGCAGCGAGGGTCGCAGCATGTCGATCAGGCCGGCCAGCCGCGCCAGCGCGGCCAGGTCCAGTCCGCCACGCGACTGGCAGCACACGACAGGCGCCACCCCGCCCTCGCGCAGCGCGGCTTCGAAGGGGACGGCTTCGAACGGCGCGGCCTCGCCCGCCTCTGCCCCCTCGCCTTTCAGGCTGGCCACCGCTACGTGGTGGCCGCGGGCGGCCAGTCCCGTGGCCAGGGCCAGCAGGTGGCGTTCGGCGCCGCCGTAGCGCAGCTGGTCGGTGACGAACAGAATCGCCATGGGCGAGGCCGCGTTCATGCGGCGCTGCGCAGTGCCGCATGCGCGATGGCCTGCTGGACGTAGCGCTTGAGTGCGGCGGCAACGCGCGGCGCGGCGAAACGCTGGCGCACCGTCTCGGGTCCGGCCCAGACAGTGCCGGCAGCGAGCGATGCCAGCCCGCTGCGCAGCATCCTGTCCACCGCGGCGGGCTGGTCGGGCGGCGCGCAGGCCTCTGCGTGCCCAGCCCATTCGGCGATCAGGTCGGCGGCCGTGCCGGGCGGCGTGATGCCCCAGACCGGACGGCGCGCGCCGATGTACTCCACCAGTTTGCTGGGCAGGAAGACGCTCGGTTCGGGGCTGGGCGCGTCGATCACCAACAGGGCGTCAGCACTGCGCGCCAGTTCCAGCGAGTGGCGGTAGGCAACCGGACTACGCACGCTGAGCAGGTCCGGCGGCAAGGCGCGCAGCGCGGGCGTGTCGAGCAGGCCGGGAGAGACATGTCCGACCAGTTCGACGTGCACATCGGCCAGCGCGGCGGCATCGGTGGCGTGGATGCCAGCCAGGGCTGCAAACAGCGGAGCGGGGCTGCGCGTGCCGTAGCAGGCGCCAATGTAGCGCACGATGTGCGACGGCGCGCCACCTGGCCGGCGCCCCTGCGCCGGCGCTGCGCCAGGCCGATGCGTGTCCGCCGTTTGGGTAAGCGCATTCCTCATCGCGTACACCGGGTCTTGTGCAGCCGCCGCCGTTGCGGCTTGCGCATCCGATTGCGCCAGCGCTGCCACTGCCGCTCGCTTGTCGCTGGTGGCGTCGCCCGCGAAATGATCCATGTCCCAGGCGTGGGGCAGCACCCCCGCCCGCGCGCGCCAGGAGGACGGGTATTTGCGCATGACCAGATCGAGCGTGCGGTCCGAGGTGAACAGCAGGACGTCGGCGCCGGCGACGACCTGGCGTTCCAGCGCTTCGTTGGCGCGCTGGGCCAGCCAGCCGGACGGATGGAAGATGTTGTCGGACCAGGGATCGCTGAAATGGGCCAGCCAAGGCAGGCCGGTGCGGCGGCGCACGTCGAGCGCCAGCAAGTGGTCCGACATCGGCATGCCAAAACTGAGCAAGGCATCGGGCCGGCGCTCGCGCAGCGCCTTGAGCGCGTGCGGCAAGGCCAGGCGGCGCCACGGACCGAGGCCGTCGGGCACGGCGCCGTACAGCGGCAGCAGCCGGCGTGCGGCGCGATGCGCCAGGTCCGGAAGCAGCGGCCCGGGACTGGGGATACGCAAGGGCCGCACGCGCTGGAAGAAATCGGGATACTGGTCATAGTCATTGCTGAACTGCGGATCGTCGCCATGCAGCAGCTCCACCTGGGCATCGAGATGGTAGAGCAGGCGGCCGATCTGGATTGCCTGCGGGGTCAGGCGGGGCGGCGCGTAGTACGAGATGGCGAACAGGTTCACGATGGGGCTCCGTAGTCCCTCTGCGGACGCTGCGGGGGCTGCGGAGGCTGCGGGGGCTGCCGCCACGCCTCCGCTTGCAGCTGATGGCCCTCCAGCGCCAGCTCGCCCGGCTGCAGCGTGTTGCCAGGGCGATCCAGGGTGGCCAGGATGCGCTGCGCGGCATGGCCGTCACCGTAAAAATTGCCTCCCCTACCGCTGTGATGGGTGGGATCGGCGCCATCCAGCAGGCGCGCAACGGCGTCCACGATGCGCTCGCGGTGGGGACCGGCCAGATACACCATGCCCGAGGCGGCGCCTTCCATGCGCTCGGTCAGGTCGCGCATGACCACCACCGGCTTGCCGAGGCTGGGGGCTTCTTCCTGGACCCCGCCGGAATCGGTCAGTACCAGCGCGGCATTGAGCATGAGCGCGACGAAGGGCAGGTAGTCGAGCGGACGGCACAGCGCCAGATTCGGCGCGGCCGGTATCAGCCAGCGTTCCACGGCCAGGCGCACGGCAGGGTTGGGATGGACGGGAAAAACAAAGTCGACCTGGGGAAAGCGCGCGCACAGGTCGGCGATGCCGCCGCAGATGGCATCGAAGCCGGCCCCGAAGCTTTCGCGCCGGTGCGCGGTCACGAGCACGAAGGGGCGGCCTGAGGCCGCGGAGCTCGCGAAGCGCGCCAGCCCGTCGGACAGCAAAGCTTGCGCCACCTGGCGGCGGCAGGCGGGATCGGCCGCCAGGCGTTCGCACACCAGGTAAAGGGCGTCGATGCCGGTGTTGCCGGTCACGACGATGCGTTCGGTGCCGATGCCCTCGCCCAGCAGATTGGCGCGGGCCGGCTCGGTGGGCGGAAAATGCAGGGAGGCGATGGCGGCGACCAGCCTGCGGTTCATTTCCTCGGGATAGGGCTGGTCGATATTGCCTGTGCGCAGACCGGCCTCGACGTGGGCGACTCTGACCCGGGCATAAAAAGCCGCCAGCGCGGCGCCGAAGGCGGTGGTGGTGTCGCCCTGGACGATCGTCCAGTCCGGCTGTTCGGCCGCGATGACCGGTGCCAATCCGTGCAGGACGCCGCCGGTGAGTCCGCTCAGGGTCTGGCCGGGCTGCATCAGGTTCAGGTCATGGTCGGGCACGATGCCGAAGAAGGCCAGCACGCTGTCAAGCATTTCGCGGTGCTGGGCGGTGACACACACGGCCACGTCAAAGCTGCCGTGGGCACGGGCGGCCAGCACCAGGGGCGCCAGTTTGATGGCTTCCGGACGGGTCCCGAACACGAACAGGAGTTTTTGCAAGGCGCTCATGGCTGGTCTCCGACAGTGGCAAAAACCGGACGGGGGCGCAGGAATAGCGCGCGCGCCGACGGCATGGCGCCGCACAGCCACAGCAACAGGCCATAGGCGCCAGCGAAGGCCGCCGCAAGCAGCAGCGCTTCCGGCAACGTGGCGTGCAGCAGGTCGGCATGGTCCAGCAGCGCCGTGGCGACGCCAGCGCCGAGCGCGGCCAGCAGGATGCGCAGCAGCAGGCTCCAGTTCTGGAGCTGGCGCAAGGGCACACCTGTCACGCGCGCGACGCGCCAGAAACTGAAGGCATTGCCGGCGCTGAGGGTCAGGGCATTGCCCAATGCAGCACCGGGCAGGCCGAACAGCAAGGCGCCGGTCACGCTGGCGACCAGGCTGGCGCACAGCAGCACGGCATCGGCTGCCAGCAAGAACCGGCCCTGCCCCAGCACGACCGTCAGGGTACTGACTTCGACGGTGACGCCCAGCAGCGCGAGCGCATTCACCCGCATCACGCCGGCGGCGGCCAGGTAGGTGGTGGTGTAGACCAGGGTGACGATATGCACCGCCAGGACCGCCGACAGCGTCAGGGTAGGCAGCAGCACGAAGGCACTGGCCAGGTTGGCACGCTGGTTCAGCCTCAGCATGCCGGCCTGGTCACGCTCCGACTCCAGCGCGGACAGATGGGGGGCGATGGCGTTGCTCACGCTGTTACGGACCAGGGTCACCAGCGGCATGATGACGGCACCGATCGAAAAGGCGGCAAAGGCGGCCGCCGGGAACAGCGCGGCGGCGACCCACTGGTCGGCCTGGCCGCGCAGGAGGAACAGGGCCGAGGACAGGCCGAACGGCAGCACATAGGCCAGCTGGGTCCGCAGCGAGGCGCCCCCGCCCTGCTCCGCAGCGCCGTGGTACTGATGCGCGGAGCCCGGCGCCCTGCCTTTGGGCCAGCCGTAGTGGATGCCGATATGGCGCAGCACCAGGGTCAACTTGATGGCAGCGTAAGCGACCAGGACCGCGAATACGATGTCGGCCCGGCCCCAGAACGCCGCAGCGCCCACCATGAGCACGCGCAGCAGCGCCAGCGCCACGATCACGGCGGCCTGGCCGCGCATGTCGCCGCCGGCATTGGGCAGGAATTCGATCAGGCTGGCCGCCACCCACAAGCCGAGGAAAGCCGGCATGAACCAGGCGGCGCCGTCGACGGCGCGCAAGCTGGCAGGCAGCAGCGCGTTCCAGGGCCCCAGCAAGAGTCCGGCCGCGACGCCGCTGGCCAGCAGCAGCAGCAAGGTGCGGCGCACATACACGCCGCGCGCCCCCGGCGCCAGACGCGGCAGGAAATAGAACAGGCTGCGCGGCAAGGCGAACGGCGCCACCGCCATCGCCGTGCCGATGGCCAGCCATACCAGGCGGTAGTCGGCAAACGCCGCGCTTGGCAGCAGGCGCACCAGCAGCACGGGCAGCAGGAATTGCAGGCCGAAGTCGAGCATGTTGGCGGCGGTCATCGAGATCGCGCCGCGCTTGAGGCTGGATGGCTTCATGGGGCCGGCCGGCGCGGCAGCTGAGGCGGAGGCTGAGGCTGAGGCTGAGGCTGAGTCTGAGGCTGCAGCCGCGGTGGACATGGCATCGGAATCGGGGCGCATGCTCATGGCGGCACCATGGCCGCCAGATACGGCGCGCAGACTGCCTCGGGCGCGAGCCGGGATGCGGCATAGGCGCGGCAGCGCGTACTGCAGGCGGCCCAGGCCGCGCGATCGTTCAGAAAGGCACGCACCGCCTGCCTTGCCTGCGCCACATCGGCCACGGCCGCTCCCAGCCCCTCGGAAGCGATGACGCCATCCGGATCGAAGGTGGCGATGACGGGCACACCGTTGGCCCAGGCTTGCAGGTAGGTGTTCGGAAAGCCTTCGACGGACGAGGTATTGACGAACAGGCGGGCCTGGGCAAACAGGGCAGCGGTCGCGCCGAAGCGCAGCGGGCCGTGAAAATGCAGTTGCGGCAAGGTGCGCGCGGCCGCTTCGGTGCTGGCATACAGCGCAGGCTCGGCATGGTGCGGGCCGCCCGCCATGGCGCAGCGCAGTTGCGGGAACTCGGCGGCCAGTGCGCGCACCAGGTCCAGAAACCAGGCTGGGCGCTTCATGGAACGCAGGTTCGCCAGCCACAGCAGGTCGATCGTACGCGCGCTCATGTCCGCCACCTGCGCGGGCAGGTCGGACAACATGCCGGCCAGGCTGGCGTGCAGGCCGTAATGGCGTTCCAGCAGCGCGGCCTGGTGCGCGGTCTGGGCCAGGATGGCATCGGCGCGGCGCAGCCCGTAGCGGTACAGCAGGCGGTCGCGCGGATTGCCGAGCATGACGGTCGCCGGCGCGCAATCGGCGTCGGAGGCAATGCGGAACACGAAGCGGCGCCCGCGGCGCCGGCAAAACGCGGCCAGGATGCCGACCATGGGACCGGCGCAGCTGCTGTAATACACGTCGGCGTCGGCCGCCTGCAGCGCCGCCCAGGTTGAGGACAGGCGTGGCGTGAAGAAGCGCAGGCCGGGCAGCCCGGCACGCGGCGCGAAGGTCTTGCGCACCTCGACCCCGGCATGCACTTCCAGCGCCTGCTGGCCGAAGTCGCCCACGACCGACGTCACCTGGTAGCCGCGCCGCGCCAGGTAACGCGACAGCAGGGCGTGCTGGACTTCTTCGCCGCCGGTCGGGATAGCCGCAGCGCCGGCATCGGCAATCACCCCCCAGGCGTTGTAGTTGAACATGCAGATGCGCGCCGGCCGGCGCGGGACGGACCGAGGGGACGGCGTGGTGGCGAGCTCAAGCATGATCCGGTCCCCGCGCGCCAGGCGCATCCGCAGGAAAGGCCGGGGCCGGGGCCGGGGCCGGCATCACCATGGCCCAGGCCGGCAGCGGGCGCGCTTGCGCGGCCTTGGGCTCGCGTGGCAAGGGCGCCGCTGCCGGGGCCTTGGCCAGGCGGCGCAGGCCCCCGCAACCGGTCAGGATACCAAGGGCGACCCAGAAATACGCCTGCGAAAATGTCGGCGTGAACTGGTCGTCGGTCAAGCCCTGCAGACACCACAGCGGGATCAGGACGGCGCCCCCGGCGAAAAAACCCTGGAGCGCCGGCGCCGGATGGCTGTGCGCCAGGCGCAGGAATTCGCGCCGCACGAACAGCAGGAAGGCCAGGACGAAACCGAAACCCAGCAAACCCAGGTCCATCAGGCCGCCCAGCCAGGCGCTGTGGGTCTGGGCCACCGGCAGCATCCGGTTCAGGCGGACCGGTGCGCTCCACAGGATGGAACGCAGACCATGCGGCCACAGCGGTTCGGCCAGCACCACCGGCATCAGGGGCAGCCAGATGCCGTCGAGCCGCCCGGCCGTGACGGCGCCGCGGTCGCGCGCATCGACCCCGGTCATGGCGCGCTCGGCGATCGGTCCGGCCACGAACGGACCGATGCAGGCAGTCACGATCAGGGCCACGACCACGGTCTTGACGCTGATCCGCTTCCAGAAATAGAACAGGTTCACCAGCAGAAAGCCGGCCAGGCCGCCGCGCGAGAAGGTGAACAGCACGCACAGGGCAAAGGCAATGGCCGACACGAACAGCAGGCGCCGGGTGCCGGCGGGCGTGTCGCGCTGGATCGAAAACAGGGTCAGGGCGTACAGCATATTGAGCAGCAAACTCAGTTCGTTGGCATGCATGCCGAGCCGGCCCAGGAAAGTGCGGGCCAGCGGCGAGGCCAGATCGCGCAGGGACAGGCCGGAGGCGAGCAGCAGCCAGGCCACCAGGGCGCAGAAGATCCAGCCCGACAGCAGCATGGGATACAGGAAGCGTTCCGGACGCTTGCTGTGGCGCACCGCCAGCCCCACCAGCAAGGCCAGCACCACCAGCGACAGCGGCTTGAAGAAGAGGTCGCGCAGATAGCCGATGCCGTCGTTGAACTGGATCAGGCGCTCGGCTTCGAAGCGCGGCGGGATCAGCGGCACATTCGACATGCCGGCCGCGGCCGCCAGTGCGATGGGCAGGACATACCAGAGCAGCAGGCGCGGCGGCACGAGCGGGTCGTGCCAGCGGCGCAAGCCGGCGTGGACGACATAGGAAATCAGGGTCAGGAACAGAATCAGGTTCAGGGGATTGAGACCGCGCACACCGAATAGCTCGTGGGGAAACAGGCTCAGTGCGGACAAGGGCATGAGCACGATGGCAAAGCCCACGCCGGCGCGAAAATCGAGCAGCACCCAGACCGACAGCGCGCCCAGCAGCACGACCAGCGGCACCAGGACCCCGGCGATCGGCACGGCCGCGCCGAACAGCGCCGCCAGGAGCAGCAGCGCGGCAACGCCGGCCGCCGGGATGCGCCCCGCCCCGCCCTCGCGCATGGCGGCTGGACTCATGCGCGTCCTCGTTCACGCGGCAGGCGCGCCGTCACGACGGTGCTCCCAGCAACCTGGCGCGCACGGCCGGATCGAGCCGGCGTACCAGGGCATCGACGAACTCGTTTTGCAGGGCAAAAGCCGCCTGGTTATCCTTGTCGATGCTCGACACGCGCAAGAGATAACCGTCTGGGATGAAGTCGGACAGGGCATAGCGCAGCTGCACCAGCTGGCGATCCAGGTAGCTGCGCACCACGCTGCTGCCCATGGTGAACCAGTAGGTGACCGGCTCGTTGCGCGCGCCGTTGACGGCCACCATGCGGGTCACCGGGACCAACACCCCGCCCAGCACCAGATTGTCGCTGCGCAGTCCCCCGACCTGGAAACCCTGGGCCGTGTAACAGACCTCCTGGCGGTGGGCGCGCAGCTGCTGGGTCTGGTTGGAACCGTAGGCGATGGCCAGCATCACACGCTGGCCACGCGAATTGATATAGGTGCGGGAGAGGGTCTGGCTGTAGATGGCCTTGATCTTTTCCTGCTGCACGCTGGACGGCACCATGGCCACCATGTCGGGATCGATGCGCCAGTCGCCGAAAGCGGCCGGCACACTGGACTCGAGCACGATGGCCGGTGCCACGTCGGCCAGCATTTTTTGCGGACGCAAGGCCACGGTTGCCAGCAGCGCCCCGCCCATGAGGGCCATGGCCAGCAAGGCCATGGGCCAGCGGCCAACACCCGCACCGGCGCCGCCGTCCTGCGGCGCCGTATGCGCAGGATTGTGGAACAAGGGCATGGCCTGTTCGCTGCTGTGAAAGCGCAGCAGGCTGTCGGTGCCGATGATGAGCAGCAAGGCGCTGACGAACAGCACCATGCCGGCGAAGCCGTGCAGGAAGCCTTGTCCCGCCGCATCGCCCAGATGGTAGGTGATCAGGGTCAGCACCATCACGCGGATGACGTTGGAGAGAAAGGAGATCGGGACGATCAGGATGGCCAGGGCAATGTTGCGAAAGGCCGAGGTGTGACGCACGATGTTCAGGTACAGCAGCCCCAGCGCTTCGAGGGTGAACAGGGTGTGCAGGCCGGCGCAGGCGTCCGCCACCAGCAACTGGTATTGCCCGATCTGGAGGATGACCCCGGTGCGCGAAATCGGATAGCCGACCGCATACAGGACCTTGTCGACGACCCAGGAGACGGCCGTTTTCATGGGCAGGGTGAGCATGTCCACCAGCGAGCCGGGCAGCGGCAGCATGAACAGCATGAAAAACAGGGGGAACCACTGGGCTGCCAGGGCGCGCGGACCACGCGCAAGCAGCAGCAGGGACATCAGGGTCCCGATCAGGGAACCGACTTCGAACAGGGCGATCGACTGGGCGCGCCCGAGGAAATACACGCAGACGCTGAGCACCAGCAGGGGCCAGCCCAGCGCGCTGGGGCCGCTGCCAGTCCCGGGCGCCGTGGCCGCCAGCATGCGGCCCCAGTTGCGATACAGCAGCCACAGCGCGATCGCGAGAATCATGGGGCCGTGCGCCTGTTCCTCGGTCGCCCACAGACCGGTGAGCAGGTCGTACAAGGTGGGCAGATACATCAGCAGAAGGCCCAGCGCGAGCAAGCTCCAGGGCTGCAAGGGCCACAGACGGCGCCCGAGGCAAGATGCCGCGCCCCCCCCCGCGCCGGTCTGGCGGCCGTGGCCGCCCGGCAGCGCATCGGCGGCGCCGGCAGCCTGCAGGGACGAGTCAGGCGCACCGTTCATGCGAAGTCCACCAGGACGGACCCGATCACCACCGCGCCGTTCTGCGCGACCTGTGCGGCCAGTGCCTGAACGTCACCCAGATGGGTCTTGTTCTTGCGCGCGACAATCAGCACGCCGCCGGTGCGCGCCGCCAGGACCAGGGCATCGAGTCCGGTGGCGCTGGCCGCGACATCGTACAGGGTGATGTCGTAGCGCGATTCGAGCTGGGCGTTGAGTCCCGCGAAATTGCTGCGCGATAGCAGTTCCTGTGGATTGGGCGGCAAGGTACCGGCAGCGAGCACCGACAGGTCGGCGAACGGCTCAACCCGCTCGACCAGGTCGAGTTCGGCCCGCCCCGCGAGCACGTCGGACAGTCCCTGTCGCGACGGCAGATTGAAGATCGCGTGCTGCGAAGGACGGCGCAGGTTGGCGTCGACCAGCAAGGTCTGCTCGCCCAGCTGGGAAAACACCACGGCAAGGTTGGCGGCAAACAGGCTGGCGCCGTCGCCGCGGTTGATGCCCACCACGGTCAGCGAACGACGTCCCCGGGCGAACCAGCGCAGCATCAACTGGCTGCGCACGGCCCGCAGTACTTCGACCTGGGCACTGAAGGGATCATAGGCAGCCACCAGATGGCGCGAGCAGCCGCTCTCGCCCGGCGGCAGATAGGGATAGTCGAACTGGCGCGCCAGCACCTGCTGCACATCGGCGTCGTCGATCAGGCCCATGCGCTGAGCCGCCTCGCCGAAACGGATGCCCAGTTCGCCCTGCATGCGCAGCACGCGTTCCGCATTGTCGGGTGTGATCTTGCCCGAGGCCAGCAACAAGGCGCCGATGCGCGAGTCGGCAGGCTGGCGCGCCTCGGATGCGGCGATGGATAGCTCGGTCTGCGTCATGGTCGATCCTGTGATGTGGCTGTCGCCAGTTGTTCGGGACGGCGCGCCGTGCGGCCGTGCGGCAAGTTCAAGCAAAGTCAGGTCAATCTCAGGCGGCGCGGCAACAAGGCCGTGAACGGGTTGGCGCGGCGCCGCCGCGAGCGGCCCCAGTCGATCACGCCGAACACAGGCACTTGCAGCACATCGGCCATGTCGCTCGCGGAGCGCACGCGGCGGTCGATCATTTCGGTCAGCAGCGCGAAGCCGAGACCGAGCATGGTGCCCAGGAACAGCGCCAGCATGGTATTGAGGGTCACGCGCGGGCCGGCCGCTTCCAGCGGCGCCGTCGCCGGATTGAGCACGGCAATGTCGGACTGTTCGGACTGGCCTTCGATGCGGGTCTGGGAAAAGCGCTGCGAGGTGGCGTCGAAGGCGCGCTGGGCGCTCTCGACATCCTTGGCCAGCACCCCCAGTTCATCGCGACTGCGGTTGAGCTCAAGCACCCTCGCCTTCTGCTCCGCCAGGGCGGCGCGCACCGCGGCCTCGCGCTGCTGCAGAATGGCCGCATTGTTGCCGACGCTGGAGGAGGCCGAACGCACCTGGGCGGCCAGGTTGGCCGACAGCTTGTCGACCTCGGCCTTGACGCTCAGGTACTGCGGGTGGTTGGTACCAAGGCGCTGGCCGACATCGGCCAGTTTCGATTCGGCGCCGGCCAGCTGCACCTTGAGGTTCTGCACCAGGGGACTGGCGGCCACGTCGGGCGAGTCGGCACCGCGCCCCGCCATCCCGCGCCGCGAGTCCGCTTCCATCGCCTGGCCCTGCGCCATGACCAGCTGGGCCGACAGGTCGTTGAGACGGTTCGATTCGACATCCAGGCGGTTGTCCACGCTGACGATGCCACGGTCCTGCTGGTACTTGGACAGGCGGCTCTGGGCGGCCTCGAGATTGTCACGCAGCAGCTTGGTCTGGTCGTTGAAATACGCCGAGGCTTTCTTCATGGGTTCCACCTTCAGCTCGATTGAGAGCTTCTGGTATTCCTGCGCAAAGGCGTTGGCCACCGCGGCCACGAACGCCGGATCCGATCCCTTGAAATTGATTTCGACCACGCTGCTCTCGCGCGAAGGCACGACATCCAGCTTCTTGAGCAACAGCTCGGCCAGCCAGTCGCGCACGGTGCCGCGGCCATCGGTGGCGGCGTTGAACTGCGCCACCACATCGGCGTTCTGCGCCAGCCTGAGCTGATCGACGACGCGCGCCGCCACATTCTTGCTGCTGATGATGTCGATCTGGGTGGCCATATAGCCGGGTAACAGCTGGCTGGGCATCACGACGCCGGTCAGGGGGTCCATGCCCTTGTAGTTGAGCAGTACCGAGGCCGTGGCGCGGTAGGTCTTGGGCAGCACCAGGCTTACCGCGAAGGTCAGGCAGACCGTGACCAGGATGGTGGCGACAATGATGCGCTTGCGCGCGAGCAGGGTGAGCAACAGCTGGTGTAAATTCATGGATCGCTTTCATGCATGAGAATTCAGGACGACGCCGGTCAGGATCACGCCGGCCAGGACGGCGCCGGCCAGGTGGGCACCAGGCGCGTCCTGGCAGCACCAGTCGCGGCTCCTAGAACCAGCTTTCCTTGACGAAGACGACATCGTCGATCTGCACCAGGTCATCCTGGCGCGCCTGGATCAGCTGGACCTTGCCCTGGGCATCGCGGCGCTTGATGAGCAGTCCGCGTTCGGTACCGCGCGGCGACAGGCCGCCGCCGGCGGACAGCGCCTGCATCACGGTCATGGCTCGCTCCAGCCGGAATGCACCGGGACGCTGTACTTCGCCGTAGATGTAGAAGCGCGGGGCCCGCTCCACATAGATGACATCGCTGCCGGCCAGCTGGTAGTCGCGCGCCAGCTCGCCGTCACGCACCATCTGGATCACATCGATTTCCTCACGTGTGGTCTTGCCCTCGCGGGTGCGGATCAGGCTGACCCGGTCGCCGCCTTCGGCCGAGATGCCGCCGGCCAGCGCCAGCATATCCATCACGCTGCGCTTGCCGTCGACCGGGTAGCGGCCGGGCCGGTTGACCTGGCCCAGCACCGATACCTGCTGGCTTTGCACGGCGCTGACGACGATATTGACTTGCGGTTTCTTGACGAAGCCGCCGCTCTCGAGCAGGCCGGCAATTTTCTGTTCGGCCGCCGCCGCCGACAAGCCGCCCAGGGCGACCTGCCCGATCAAGGGAAAGCTGATCTTGCCACTTTCGCTGACCCTTGCCTCAGTGGCCAGGTCCGGGCTGCCGTAGACAGATACCTTGAGCTGGTCGCCGGGACCGAGCACCAGGTCGGCCGCCAGCGCGGCAAGGGCAGTCACACTCATCAGGATGGCCAGCAGGCCGTGCTTCCATGGTTTCATCGTGTCCTCTCAAGCTCAATGTCATATAGAAAAACGTGCAGACTGGCGTGGTGCGGGGGCTATTTGAGCCCCGCCACCCCGCGCGCATTGGCCGCATCGCTGGACCCTGCGGGGCCGGCGCCAGCAGCGGCGGCATTGGCGGCGGGAACGCCGCCTGCCTGTGCGGCTGGCGGCGGGGCCGGCGCGCCCGCGGCCTGCGCCGCCGCGATGTCGGCCACGGCGGGCGCCGGCTGGTTCAGATAAGCAATTTTGGCGGTCGCGCGCAGGCGCTTGACTTCAGCCTCGGCCGCGTCCTTGGTCTTTTTATTCATGAGGAATTTTTCGATCTGGGGCGAAGCCAGTGCGAGTGACGCGGGACTGTCCTTGATGTCGGCAATCGAGACCAGCATGCTGCGCTCGCCTTCACGCACGATGAACAGCTGCCCTTTGGCCATGCTCTTGAGCCTGGCCGACATGTCGGGCGCCAGGTCGGAGGTGGTACGGGAACTCTGGTTGCGCACGTAGCGCACCTTGTTTGCGTCCAGCCAGACGGCCACGTCGTCGAGCGATTTGGCCTGATCCGCCACGGTCTTGAGCTGCTCGCTCAGGTCCTTGGAATCGATGACCAGCTGGCGCATGTCGAACTGCTTGCGCTCGGCGAAGAATTCGGGGTGCCTGGCGTAGTAGTCGGCCACCTCCGCCTGCGTGGGCCTGGCCATATTGCCCAGCTTTTTCTGCATATAGGCCTGGGCAACGATGAGGGCCTTGGCGCGTTCGATCGCCTGGATGACCTTGGGATCGCGGTCGGTCTTGTCGCGCGCGGCTTCGTTCTGCAGTACCTGGCGGTCGATCAGGGCCTCAAGCAGCTGCTTGCTGGCGACTCCCTGTTGCGCGGCCTGGACGTTGGCGCGCTGCAATTCCTCGTTCAGCTGCAGGGCCGTGATTTCTTCGCCGTTGACGCTGGCCAGGGTCTGCCCCGGCTTGGCCGGCCCCTCCTTGCCGGCGCAGGCCGCCAGTGCCGCCGCAGCGATCAGGGCGACGCAGAGCCGGTGCCGATGCAGTCGTGGTGCGCGCTTGAAGGTATCCAATTTATCTTCCCCGGACCATGTAGAAAATTAATTAAAAGACAACGATTGCGAACGAATTATGACACATATCTTTGTAAAGACCGCGAAGACCGGGCTTTCTATTCCGCTCAGCATTTAGTGCCGCTCAGCTAAATTTCCCATTTAAAATCAATCGACTAGCCAAGTTTTAAACAGCATGAGCGCGTTTACCTGATTCACTTTGAGGCACATCAATTGTGACATTTCGATTTTGAAAAACTTCCTGACGCACCGCGCACATCAATGGGCGTTTTCCCGGCTCAGCACCACCTTGACGGTCTTCAGGATGATCCACAGGTCCAGCCAGAGCGACCAGTTGCGCAGGTAGTCGAGGTCGTACTGGATGCGCGCTTCCATCTTGTCGAGCGTCTCGGTCTCCCCGCGCAAACCATGCACCTGGGCCCAGCCAGTAATGCCCGGCTTGACCTTGTGCCGCAGCATGTAGCCCTTGATCAGCTTGCGGTACTGCTCGTTATGAGCGACCGCATGCGGGCGCGGTCCGACGATGCTCATGCGTCCCTGCAGGACATTGACGAACTGCGGCAACTCGTCGAGCGAACTGCCGCGCAAAAACGCCCCGACCGGTGTGAGGCGCGGATCCCCCTTGCGCGCCTGCGTGATGGCGCTGCCGTCATCCTGGACCCGCATCGAGCGGAACTTGTAGACGATGATCTCTTCGCCGTACAGGCCGTAGCGGCGCTGGCGGAAGATCACCGGTCCGGGCGAAGTGAGCTTGACCGCCAGCGCGATCGCCAGCATGGCCGGCAGCAGCAGCACCAGGATCGCCAGGCCCAGCACGATATCGCTGCCGCGCTTGATCATGCCGTTCAGGCCCATGAAGGGCGTCTCGCAGATCGCGATGACCGGCATGCCGCCCACATTGTCGAAGCGCGCCTGCATCAGGTCGAAGATGTAGATGTCCGGCAGAAAATAGACCGAGGCCGTGGTGTCCTGCAGTTCGTCGAGCAGGCGGCGGATGCGCGGCTGGGCCGAGATGGGCTGGCTGATGAAGATCATCTTGGTATTGGTGGCGCGCACGTAGGCGGCAATATCGGCCATGCGCCCCAGCATGGGATGACGCAGCTGGGGTGGATGACGCAGCGCCGTGCGGTCATCGAAAAAGCCGTGCACCTGCATGAACAGGTTCTTGTGGCGGCTACAGATGCCGGCAAATTTAAGTCCGACATCATTGGCGCCGATGATCACCACCGAGCGCATCTCGCTGTGCGGGTCCGGTCCGGCCGAGACGCGCCGCACCGCGAGGTGGCTGAGCAGCATGACCAGGGGTGTGGCAATGAACCAGGTGAGCACCACCTTGTCCTCGTAATAATAGGAAAGGCCGCTGGCGGACCCCAGGAACAGCAGCACGCACACCGTCAGCATCCAGCCGAACACGGTATCGCGCGCGTAGGCCAGCATGCGCCCGCTGCGCCAGGTGCGATACGGGTCGACGTGCTGGTAGACCGCCGAGGAAACGAAGAAGGCCAGGATCATCAGCACCAGCGAATAGCCGGTAAACGGTTCGTGAAAATAGATCGAGGCCAGGTACAGCATGCCCATGATGATCAGCGGGTCAAGCACGCGCTGGAAAAACGAAATCAGGGGGATGTCGTTGACGGTCATGGCCGGCTCAGAACTGGACATTGGCATTGAAGGACACGGTGTTTGCCTTGAAATCGCCATTGCCGAGAAAAACCGCGCCACGTCGTCGCTGGTGGCTCAGGCTGGCGCTCAGTTGCAGCACCGGCCGCGGCGACCAGCTCGCTTCCAGGCTGGCCGTCGAGAGCCTGTCCTTCACCCCAAGCGCGGTCACGCTGGCAAGGCCGCCGGCGTAGGCGCGGCGCTCGGAGACCAGCTTCGCATCGACCTTGATCTTCTCGCTGGCATCCCAGCCCAGGCCGGCGCTGACGCCGCTATTGCGGCTGAAGCTGACGATGCTGCTTTCAATGGCGGAAAATTCGCGCCAGGCGGCGAGCTGGGCGCGCACCTTGTCGCGCGGGTGCAGGCTGGCTGTCACCCTGCCGTTAAAACCGCTGACAGTGTCGCCGGGGCCGGCAGCGTGGCGCCGGCGCGCGTAGCCCGCCAGGGCCTGCACGGAGCTGATTTTGCTAACTTTCCAGTCCAGTCGCGCTTTCAATTCATCCTGCCGAAAACTGTCGTCGACAATGCTGCCGAGGACCTGACGCCGGTTCAGGTAGTCGCCATCGATGCGGCGTGCGACCAGTCCGATCGAACTGCCGCTGGCGGGCAGATAATCGACCCCCGCTTCCCAGGCTTTTTCGATGCGGTCATTGGCTTTCTGGATCCGCAGTTCGTAGGTGAACTTGTCGCGCGTGACGCCGCCGCGCAGGCGCCAGCCGGGATGCAGGCGCCAGGCGCCGTCCAGGTACTGGCGCCGCTGCACGCGCAGGTTGCGCTCGCTGCTGAACAGATCGGTGTACGGCGCCAGGGTCTGGGCATAGCTGGCGCCGGCCTTGCCCTCGAGGTGGTTGCCGATCTGCCAGTCCAGCTGCGCGAGCGCATCCTTGCCGTCGTAATCGAGCTGCTCGAAATGGGAAAAGGCCACCTTGGAGAGTTTGCCCTGCAGTTGCACGCGCTGGCGGCCGTAAAAATGGTCGAACAGCAGGCCGGCCATGCCGACCCGGGCCGAGTCGCTGCGCTGCCCGCCAAAGGCCGGCCGATCTTCGGCAATCCGGAACAGGTTGTCGTCGTGGAAGTAGCCGAGGCCGGCATAGACATGCAGGCCATCGCCCGGCGGACGCTTGGCCTCGGCGGCCAGGGTCAGCGCAGGTGGATACTGGCAGGCGACGGCCAGCAGCAACGCCAGCCAGCCCGGCCGCAGCCGCCACGCTCGGTCGGGCGCGACGCGCAGCGCCCTCTTGCCTGCCCTGCTGTTTGCCTTGCTTGCCTTCGAGGCCATGAATCTTTACCCCCATCCATTCAATCCATCGAAGGTCAGCCGGGCCTCACCAGTAGTTCCAGCTCCCCGATCGCACGATCCACAGGCCCAGCACGCCGTTGGTGATGGCATGGGCCAGGATGGCCGACCACAGGCTGCGCTGCCGCATGTACAGCAGGCTGTACGCCAGGCCGGCGATCACGCCGGCGAACCACAGGTTATGCTCAAACCCAAAGAGCACGACAGTGATCGCGATGCTTTTCAGGCTTACTTGAGATGGATCAAGCTGTTCAAAGTCCGGCCTGACGATCCAGCGCATCAGGAAGGATCGCCAAAACAATTCTTCCATCACCGGCACCACCAGGGCCGCTCCCGCAATGCGCAGCGCCACCAGCAACCAGTCGATGCGGCCATCGGTCACCGGGTTGAAACCGGCGGACTCGCCGACCACCATCCATGGTGCGTCGAGCTTGATCCACAGAACAAACACCAGCAGGCCGACGGCAAGCGAGATCGCTGTCCATATCGGACTAAGGCGAAGGGTGTGGAGTTCCGTGTAATGCCGGTATCCGATGATGAGCATCAAAAGAACGGCACCGATTTTCACCGGATACATCCAGCGCAGTGCCTGCTCGGACACGCCCATGCGCCCGAGCATGTCGACCGCAACGATGAAAAACAGGTAGACCAGGAAAGGGAGAATGCGCGCCCAGGCGGCGCGGCTAAACATCGGCCCGGGATCGGCCAGCGGGACCGCGGCGGAAGAGTCGCTTGGCGACAGCTTGTCGTGATGATCGGACATGACTCTCCCTTGTCAGGCTGCGCGCCGGTATCAGTAGGCCAGCCACCGTGGCGCGCAGCATCATGGTGAACGTAGTACGGCCAGGACGGTGAGGGCGGCCAGGGCGGCTGCTACCGGCAGGCCGGGCGCGGCGGTTCAGGCTTTCGAACGCGCTTCGATCAATTCCCATTTTTCCAGCGCCTCGATCAGCAGTTGATCGATTTCCTCGAAACGCGCATTGATGCGCTTCGCATCGGCGGGATTTGTCTTGTAAAAATCCGGTGCGTTGAGTTGCTGGGTGATGGCCGACTGCTCATCTTCCAGGCTGGCTATGAGCAAAGGCAACTCTTCCAGTTCGCGCTGTTCCTTGTAGCTGAGCTTGGCTTTCTTGGCCGCCGGGGCCGCAGCCGGGGCGGCAGCTGCGCTCGCCTTGGGACTTGCCTTGGCGGCCGGGGCCTGGGCCTTGACGCGCTCCCAGTCCGTGTAGCCGCCGACAAATTCGCGCCACTGGCCCTCGCCTTCGGCAACGATGACCTGGGTCACCACATTGTCGAGGAAGGTACGGTCGTGGCTGACCAGGAAGACGGTGCCGGTGTAATCTTCCAGCAATTCTTCCAGCAATTCCAGGGTATCGATGTCGAGGTCGTTGGTCGGCTCGTCGAGCACCAGGCAGTTGGCCGGCTTGGCAAACAGGCGCGCCAGCAGCAGGCGGTTGCGCTCGCCACCAGAGAGCGACTTGACCGGCGAACGCGCACGTTCCGGCGCGAACAGGAAGTCGTTCAGGTAAGACATCACGTGCTTCTTGGCGCCGTTGATTTCCACCCAGTCGCTGCCCGGCGCGATGGTGTCCATCAGGCTCGCTTCTTCGTCGAGCTGGGTGCGCATCTGGTCGAAGTACGCCACCTGCAGCTTGGTGCCGAGCTTGGTGCTGCCGCTGTCGGCGGTTTCCTCACCCAGGATCATCTTGAGCAAGGTGGTCTTGCCGGCGCCGTTGGCACCGATCAGGCCGACCTTGTCGCCGCGCAAAATGGTGCCGCTGAAATTCTTGACGATCACCTTGTCGCCGTAGGACTTGTTGACGTTTTCCAGCTCGGCCACAATCTTGCCGGAACGCTCGCCCGAGGCCACCTGCAGATTGACCTGGCCCTGCTGTTCGCGGCGCGCGGCGCGTTGCAGGCGCAAGGCTTCCAGGCGGCGTACGCGCCCTTCGTCACGCACGCGGCGTGCCTTGACGCCCTTGCGGATCCAGACTTCTTCCTGGGCCAGGAACTTGTCGAACTTGGCCGCTTCCACCTCTTCGATTTCCAGCTGCTCGCTCTTGCGGGTCTGGTAGGCCGAGAAATTGCCCGGATAGGACAGCAGCTTGCCGCGGTCGAGTTCGATGATGCGGGTCGCGACATTGTCCAGGAAGCTGCGGTCGTGGGTAATGAACAGGACCGAGCCCTTGAAGTCGCGCAGCAAGCCTTCCAGCCACATGATCGAGCGGAAATCCAGGTGGTTGGTCGGTTCGTCCAGCAGCAGCACGTCCGGCGCCGATACCAGCGCCACCGCCAGCGCCACCCGCTTTTGCATCCCGCCCGACAAGGTGCCCATGAGCGATTCGCCCGCCAGGCTGAGGCGGTCGAGGGTGGTGTCGACCTTGTTTTGCATGCTCCAGCCGTCGGTCGCATCGAGTTTGACCTGCAGATCGTGCATCCGTTCCATCAGCGCGTCATCGTCGCCCTGGCCGAACTGGCCGGTCAGCTGTTCGTACTCGGCCAGCATGGCGGCCTGCTCGCCCATGCCGGCGGCCACCGCGTCGAAGACCGACATGGCGGGATCGAAGGTCGGCTCCTGCTCCACGTAGGCGATTTTCAAGCCCTGCTGCTGGACCAGCAAGCCGTCGTCCAGCTTGAACTTGCCGGAAATGACTTTCAGCAGCGAGGACTTGCCGGTGCCGTTGCGTCCGATCAGACCGACGCGCTCCGTGGTTTCCAGGGAAAATTCTGCGTGATCGAGCAGGGCGACGTGACCGAACGCGAGTTGCGCCGACGAAAGAGAGATGACTGCCATAGTGGATTCAGAAGTGCGCGGGAGGGAAAAACCGGGCTGATTTAATGGAAAAAGATGGAAAAAGACGGAACAAATTTATGCAACGGCGACGCTGGATGGGGAGCAACTGGTATCGCCAACAGGAATCGAACCTGTATCTAAGTCTTAGGAGGACCTTGTACTATCCATTGTACTATGGCGACACACGGGGGAAACATCTCCCTGTTGCAGCCTGCTATTGTACCAGCAGGCTACCTGCTAGGGAAACTGCGGCATCAAGGACCCGGCACCTTGGGCCCCGACCGCCGCGCCTGCTTCCGATCTGCCGCCGATCCGCTGCCGGTCCGCGGCTTCGCCCCGCGCCGGCCGGCAGCGCCCCGATACCGCCGCGCTATGAAAAAATACCGCAAATCAAAATTTTTCTATTGCTATATTTCGTGCGTTTTCACGCCCATGCCGGGCGCATAATCCCCTTCCTCATTGTCATTAAAACATTTCCGCGGGAGGAAAAGACAAGCCGGCAATGAAGCTCCACCCCGTCCCCGCGCCACTGCCGTCGACGACGGTCTTACCGGAGAACCAAGATGTCTGATGCCCTGAAAATTTGTCACGATCGCATTTTGGCCAGGGACATGGCCCAACCGCACAAACTGATCAACCTGCCGCAGGACGCGGCAGGACAGCCGCCCAGCCGTGGAATAGCGCCTTCCATCAAGAAGCTGTGGCTGAATGGCACCACCTTGCGCGTACGCTTTCTCGAAGGCAATGACGCCCAAAAAGAGACCGTCAAGAAACAGGCGGCCTGGTGGAGCGAGCGCACCAATTTGAGTTTTGCTTTCGGCAACGATGCCGACGCGGACATCCGCATCAGCTTCGACCCAGGCGACGGTGCCTGGTCTTACATCGGCACGGACTGCGCCTCGATTCCCAAGAACCAGGCCACCATGAACCTGGGTTTTCTCGACGGCGGCACGGCGGGCCACGAATTCGGCCACGCCATCGGACTGGGCCATGAGCACCAGAATCCGAGCGGCGGTATTGAATGGAACGAGAAGGAGGTCCTGCACGACCTGGCCGGACCGCCCAATAACTGGGCGCCCGACCAGATCCGCCACAACGTCCTGGAAAAATACAAGTTCAACAGCTTTATGCGCGGCACCGTGTTCGACCCGGCCTCGATCATGCTGTATTTCTTCCCCGGCAGCTGGACCAAATCGGGCATCGGCACCAAGGCCAACGACAAGCCCTCGGAAATGGATCTGAGTTTTGGCGCCAGCCTCTATCCGGGCAAGATCCGGCCGCCGGTTCAGCTGGAGGTCAATGGTGCGCCGGTGCAGGCCGATATCGGTGTCGTGGGGGAAGAGGACGTCTTCCAGTTCACGGCAGGGTCAGCGCGCCGCTATGTGATCGAGACCGGTGGCCAGACTGATGTGGTGATGAAATTGTTCGGGCCGAATAACACGACCCGTCTGATTGCCGAAGACGATGATGGCGGCGCGGGCCTGAACTCACGGCTGGCGGTACAGCTTGTTGCCGGCCTCTACCACGTCCAGATCCGCCATTTCAACAAGTCCCAGGGAACCGGCAAGTACAGCATCAGCGTCAAGGCCTAGCAGCCTGTCGGACTTGGGGAGTCGACGCGAAAAAATAACTGGGCGAGGACAGATTTTGACGATGTCGCAGTGCCAATAGCGCGCTATTGGCCGAGCAATCGGCGAAATATGGACCGTCCCAGGTATTTTTGCAGCCGACGATCCGCAGTCCGACAGGCTGCCAGGAAAGCTGGACCTGCCGTTCAGGGCGGAGAGCGCTTCGAGAATCGCTTCCAGCGCTCGCGCAAGACCGCCTTGCCCTCCTGCGTGCGCCCGGCCAGATAGCCGCGCACGAAGCTCGCCCCCTCCTTGAGCGCCGCGTCGTCCTCGCTCAAGGCGGCCAGCAGGCGCTCGGCCACGGCGGCATCGTTCATCCATCCCAATTCGTCCTGCAAGTGGGAGAGCGCCTTGACGTAGGGACGTACCTTGCGCTTCGGATACAGTGAGCCGAAAAATTCGGCGGCGTAACGGGTTTTCTTGGCGGCGATACGGACCCGGTGGCGCAACTCGGCGCTGGCGCCCGCCAGCTTGCGCCCGCGCTTGAGCAGGCGCGCCTGATCCTTGTCCAGAATGGTGCGCGCGAAGGCGGAGACCCCCATCTTCAGGCGCTTCTTATCGCCGGGGACGAGCGCCGCGCGCCAGCCGCGCTCGCTCACCCAGTGCTGCAAGGCCAGCATCCAGCGCGCATAGCGCTGCGAAGCAAGCGCGGCGGCGGCAGCGGCGTGCAGTTCGGTGGTCTTGTTCGAGGCGGCCAGCCTGAGCTCGGCCAGGGGCGCCGCCGAGGACAGCGCGCTTTCCACCTTGGGCAGGGTGGTTCCCGCAAGCACATCCCAGTCGCGCGCAGGCCCGAGTTCGTCGACCAGCCAGTCGAGATCGGCCTGCAGCGGCTCGGGCAGGCTCAGCACATCTTCGAAGATCGACAAGGCCGAGCGCAGGCGGCGCAGACCGACGCGCATCTGGTGCAGGCATTCACCATCATGAAACTTGGCCACCCCGGTATCGTTGGCTTGCACCTGGTCGATGCAATTATTCATGATGGCAGCAAACGCCGCCTCCACGTTCATGCGGCGCGACAGCGTCGGCGCGCGGGCAGTCACGGCCTTGGGGCTCGTGGGGAAATGTACGGCAGTGTCCATCTTGATCCTCCTGCAATGATTGTGCGCCACGAGGGCGCAGCCTGCCGTACGCTGGCGCACCGAAACCTGCACGCGCGCACCAGCGCCCCCTTCTCGGCGCCTCAGGCGGGATGGACGCCCTTGCCCGGCAGCGAATGCAAGGCGCCGCTGCCCTTGCGCAGTGAAAACTGTTCAGGCCCAGCGGCGGCAATGCGTTCGATCATCACGTGCTGCGGCGCTCCCACAGTCGACACGCCCATCTCGTCGAAGGCTTCCATGGCCGCCAGCAGAATGGCCTGCTGGGCATCCATGTAGCGGCCGTAAGCCGGGTCGAGCACGTAGAAGACGACGTCGAACTCGAGTGCATCCTGCGCCACGCTTTTCAGGTGAACCCGTTCAAAGCGTACACCCTCCTGGCGTTCGATGATCTCGCGCAGCACGACCGGCACCCTGGCCGCGAGCGCCGCGCTGGTGCCTGGATTGAGCTTGAGCGGAAACTGCACGCGGCGGTTGCGCATGCGCTTGAAATTACGCAGCGTATTCTTGAGCAGCTCGGCGTTGCCGATCACGATCTGCTCGCCGCTGTCGGCGCGGATGCGCGTGGTCTTCAGGCCCACGTGCTCGACGTTGCCCGAAAACCCGTTCACGCTGATCGAATCGCCCACTTCGAAGGGCTTATCGACCGCAATCGAGAGCGAGGCGAACAGGTCGCCCAGCACGTTCTGCACCGCCAACGCCACCGCGATACCGCCAATGCCCAGGCTGGCGACCAGGGTCGATACATCGATGCCCAGGTTCGACAGGATTACCAGCAGGAACACCACCCACAGGACGGTCTTGATGGCCCAGACCATCAAGGTGTGCGCCACCGTGGCCGGCGCCTCGGGGTCGCGCGCATGGACACGGAAATAGCGCTGGGCCGTCACCGTGATGGCGCGGTCGAGATACAGCGCCAGCTGGGCGCCAAGCGCAATGAACCACAGGTGGCGCACCCGCTCATCCCACGGTGGCGGCAGCTCCAGTACGGACAGGCCCAGCAGCAGCGCGGTGATGACCACGGCGATATTGCTGGTGCGCGCCAGCGTGGCCTTGAGCAACTCTGCGACCGGCCGATCGGCATGGCCGTCTTCGCTGATGCTGCACAGATGGCGGCGGAACAAGGCCACCGCGCCATGCATCAGCGCATAACTGACGACCGCTGTTGCTGCGGCAAACGCCCAATTGGTGGGGGTAATATCGGCAAGGGGCATGGTGAATGTCTGGATATCCAAGTGCGAACTCCTTTTGCTGCGCAAGCCGCGCGCGCCGCGCGGCAGTCAGCTTGCGCCAGGCTGAAAGGCCACAAGCCTACAAGCTCAGCGGAAAAACGTGCGCACCTTACACCTCGGAAACGCCTCGCCCTTCGGATGCATTCGCCTCGATCCACCCGGCGATGCTCACACGTGATAGCCCTCCCCCGGTCTGATTTTTCCACGGAACAAATAGAATACCAATGCCGTATACAACAGGATCATGGGCAACAGGATGGCGGCCCCGACCAGGTAGAACAGTTGCGAACCGGGACGGGAAGCGCCCTGCCACACGGTCACGGACGGCGGCACCAGATAGGGCATGTTCGACAGCACCAGCCCCGCGAAGGCCAGCAGGAAGATGGCAATGGCTGACACGAAAGGCAGCACGGTCCGGTTGCGGCGGATACCGTGCCAGCACAGCCAGGCCGCCAGCGCGGTGGCAAGCGGTACCGGCGCCAGAAACAGCATGTTAGGCAGACTGAACCAGCGCTCGGCAATGCGCGAGATCTGCAACGGCGTCCAGATGCTGACCAGGGCCACGAAGGCCAGCAGTCCCAACAGCAAGCGCCTACCCATACCTCTGACCCTGGCGGCGATCGGGCCGCTGCATTTCATCATCATCCAGCAGGCTCCCAGCAAGGCGTAGCCGCTGACCAGGGCCAGCCCGCACATCAGCGAAAACGGGGTCAGCCAGTCGAAAGGCGCCCCCGCGAACTGGCCCTTGTCGACCTTGATTTCCTGCAAAAGTCCACCCAGAATCACGCCCTGGGCAAAGGCCGCCAGGGTCGATCCGGCCGCAAAAGCGCGGTCCCAGGGCCGCTGGCGCGGTTTGGCAACCCAGCGAAATTCAAAGGCGACGCCGCGAAAAATCAGGGACAACAGCAGCACCAGGATCGGCAGGTACATGGCCGGCAGGATGATGGCAAAGGCCAGCGGAAACGCCGCCCACAAGGTGACGCCGCCCAGCACCAGCCAGGTCTCGTTGCCATCCCAGAAAGGTGCGACCGAGTTCATCATCTGGTCGCGGTCCGGCTCTTCCGGAAAGAACGGAAACAGGATGCCGATGCCCAGATCGAAGCCGTCCAGCACCACGTACATCGCCAGCCCCACTCCCAGCACCATCGCCAGCAGAATGGGCAGGATAGCGGGCAACATGGTCGGCAGCGCTGTTGAGGCAATCATATGCGCTCCGCTTCCACCGGCTGCCCGCCCGCCAGGGGGCGGTTGGGCAAGGTGTCGGGTCCCGGCAGGCTGGGCAATGGCCCCTTGGCGATCATCTTGCTGATGTACCAGATCCCGACCGAGAACACCACCACGTAGACCAGTACGAACAGGACCAGCGAAGTGAGCACCTGCGCGGCGGTGACAGGCGACACCGCGTCTGCGGTACGCAGCACGCCATACACGATCCAGGGCTGGCGGCCGATCTCGGTCACCATCCAGCCGGCCAGGATGGCGATGAAGCCCAGTGGCCAGGCACGCGCCAGCGGCCGCAGGAACCAGCGCGCGCGCAGCAGGCGGCCGCGCCACCACAGCCAGACCCCGGCCAGTCCGGTCGCGATCATCAGCAGGCCCAGCCCCACCATCAGGCGAAACATGTAGAACACCGGCCACACCGGCGGCCGGTCGGCGCGCGGGAAATCGCGCAAGCCCTTGATGCGCGCGTTCCAGTCGTGCGCCAGGATCAGGCTGCCCAGATGAGGAATCGACAGCTCCGCCAGGTTGCGTTCGGCTGCGGCGTCGGGCCAGGCGAACACGACCAGCGCGGCCGGCTCGGCGCCGTTCCAGTGCGCCTCCATCGCCGCGATCTTCGCGGGCTGGTGTTCGAGCGTGTTCAAGCCGTGCAGGTCGCCCACCACCGCCTGCAGCGGCGCCAGCACGGCCAGCATGCCCAGGCCCATGTGCAGCATGGTCTTCGCTTCCTCATGAAAGCGCCCTGCCAGCGCATAGCGTGCGCCCGCCGCGCACACCACCAGCGATGTGGTGAGGTAGGTGGCGATCATCATGTGCGTGAAGCGATAGGGAAAGCTGGGGTTGAAGATGATCGCCGTCCAGCTGACCGGGTAGGTAATGCCCCTGTCCATGCCGAAGCCGGCCGGGGTATGCATCCAGCTGTTGGCCGACAGAATCCAGAAGCCGGACAAGGCAGTACCGAACGCCACCGCGATACAGGCAAAAGTGTGCAGCCAGGGCGGAAAGCGGTTCCAGCCGAACAGCATGATTCCCAGAAAGCTGGCCTCCAGGAAAAACGCCGTCAGCACCTCGTAGCTGAACAAGGGCGCGAGGGTGTTACCCACGACCTGGGCGAAGCGGCTCCAGTTGGTCCCCAGCTGATACTCCATGACGATGCCCGATACCACGCCCATGGCGAAGGACACCGCGAAAATCTTGGTCCAGAAGCGCGCCAGGCTGTGATAGTGCTGCCGGCGCGTGCGCAGCCACAACACTTCCAGGGTGGCGATATACGCGGACAAGCCGATCGTGAAAGCCGGGAAGACAATATGGAAGGCGATCGTGAATCCGAACTGTATGCGCGAAAACAATGCCGCGTCGATGCCCGCCACGGTATCCATGGCGGCCTAGTGCGCGCGCGAAGGCAGGCGCACTTTTTCGCTGTCGAAGTAACCGCGAAAGCGCGCGATCTTGCCGTCGTCGTCGAATTCCAGCAGGGTCACGCCTTCGTAGTCCAGCGGCTGCCCGAGCGGCCCGATGCCGGCGGAGCGCCAGAACAGGCCGGCGGCATGGTCGCTCGCGGTCACATCGAAAAAATCGGAATGGATGCTGCCGAAGGTGGCGCGGTAGGTGCGCCAGAACGCGGCGATCTCGTCGCGCCCGATGCGCTCGCGACCTTCGCGCTCGATGAGGGGATTACTCAGGTGAGCGTTGTCGGCGAACAAGTCGACCAGGCTATCGATGGCGCCGTTGTCGCCGTCTTCAAGCTGGTGCAACTGGTGAATGAAAAAGCTTGCCTGTACCTTGGCTTGATCCTGGTCCATTGCCCCTCCTCGCTAAAAAAGAACGTCCGACTGGACTATCAGTCAGAGCGTTACGGCGCGCGGAAGTTCGGGGATTTTTTGAGGGCAGAAAGCTAGCGGGGCGGTGCCGGCGGTGGCGCAGCCGGTGCGGATGCGGGTGCCGTGGCGCTGACCGTGGGCGTCGGCATGTGTATGCTGCGGATGAGATTGCTAAGCGTTACCCCTGTACCTACAACGCTCAGGATGACTGTCAAGATCATGCCAATCATCCATTTTATGCAACTGTTGAAGAGCTCGTGCATTTCGACGCGCAGATTCACCATCTCTTTGCCTAACTTCGACGTTTCACAATAAAACTCCTCCTTGGTTATCAAGGTCGGGATAATCGTGTCGAAGCGGGTTTCGAGCACTGTCAGTCGCCTGTCCATATCGGCATCATACGGCGGTCCGCCACCGCCCGCAACGGCCGCACCTGATGGTTTTTCCGCTGCCGGACCCGGTACGGGATTGACGCTCATAAAAACACTCCGGTGACGCGGACACCGCCGCGGACACCAGTTTACACTGGCACGATTGCCGTGACCTCGATCTCCACGCGCGCCTTATCCTCCATCAAGCCGGACACCTGCACCGCCGTCATCGCGGGATAATGCCGGCCGATCACATCGCGGTAGGCCGCACCCACTTCTCTGGACGCGCCCATGTATTCCTTTTTGTCGAGTACGTACCAGGTCATGCGCACGATGTGTTCGGGCCGCGCCCCGCCCTCGGCCAGCACGGCGACCACGTTCTGCAGCGCCTGGCGTACCTGGCCGGCGAAGTCGTCCGTGTGAAAGACGCCCTGGCCGTCCCAGCCAATCATGCCGCTCACGCAGATGGTGCGTCCGCTGGCGGCCACGCCGTTGGCATAGCCGCTGGCGCGGGCCCAGCCCGGGGGGTGTAGAAAATCCATGTTCGCTTCTCCTTCTGTTGCGCTTGCTTCCGCGTTCTGCCGCATTCCGCTCTGGTGGGCAGGGGCTGCCCACCCTGCGTCTCTACCTGGCGCTGTCTTCCCGGTGCGCCTGCAACAACTCACGCGCAATGATCAGCTGCTGTACTTCGGTCGCGCCTTCATAGATGCGCAGCGCCCGGATTTCGCGGTACAGCTTTTCCACCGGATGCTCGCTCACCACGCCCAGCCCACCGAACATCTGGACCGCCGCATCGATCACCTGCTGCGCCGTCTCGGTCGCGCTCATCTTGGCCATCGCGGCCTCCCTGGTGACCTTCTGTCCCTGGTCGCGCTGCCAGGCCGCACGGTAGGTCAGCAGCGCGGCGGCATCGATCCCGGTTGCCATCGTGGCCAGCGTCGACTGCGTCATCTGGAAGTCCGCGAGCGTCTGGCCAAACATCTTGCGCGAGGTCGCGTGCGCCAGCGCTTCGTCGAAAGCGCGCCGCGCGAAACCCAGCGCGGCCGCCGCGACCGAGGTGCGGAACACGTCCAGGGTCGCCATCGCGACCTTGAAGCCCTGCCCCGCTTCGCCCAGGCGCTGCTCCACCGGCACCCGGCAATTCATGAAGCGCAGGCGCGCCAGCGGATGCGGCGCAATCACATGAATGCGTTCAGCGATCTCGCAGCCCGGCGTGTCGGCATCGACGATAAAGGCGCTGATGCCGCGTGAACCAGGCAGCTCGCCGGTGCGCGCAAAGACAACATAGAAATCGGCGATGCCCCCATTCGAGATCCAGGTCTTTTCACCGTCCAGCACATACTCGTCGCGGTCGCGCACGGCCGCGCACTGCATCGCCGCCACATCCGAACCGGCCTGCGGCTCCGACAGCGCAAACGCCGCAATCGCTTCGCCTCTGGCCACGCGCGGCAGGTAGCGCTCCTTGTTGGCGGCGCTGCCGAACAGCGAGATGGCACCGGAACCCAGCCCCTGCATGGCGAACGCGAAATCGGCCAGGCCGTTATGCCGTGCCAGCGTTTCGCGGATCAGGCAGATCGCACGCGTGTCGATCGGCGCGCCGTTGCCGACCGCGTGTTCCAGCCAGCCGCCTTCGCCCAGCTGGCGCACCAGCCTGCGGCAAGCCTGGTCCACATCATGCCCATGCGCCAGCGCGACGTGCGCCGCGGCCCAGGCGTCCAGCGACTGCTCCAGCTGCGCGTGGCGCGCCTCGAAAAAAGGCCACGCAAGATACGATTTATCGGCCATGTCAGTTGCCCTCGAATTGCGGTCGTTGTTTCGCCACGAAGGCATGGTAGGCGCGGTGGAAATCGTTGGTCGCCATGCAGATGGCCTGGGCCTGCGCCTCCGCTTCAATGGCTTCGTCCACACCCATATTCCATTCCTGCTGCAGCATTTTCTTGGTCATCGCGTGCGCGAAGGTTGGGCCGGAAGCGAGCGATGCCGCCAGCGCCTCCGCGTTTTCCAGGAGCGCTTCCGGCTCGCTGAGGCTGTTGAAAAAACCCCAGCGCTCGGCCTCGGCACCGGACATGGAGCGGCCCGTGTACAGCAGTTCCGCTGCCCGCCCCTGCCCGATCACGCGCGGCAGCAAGGCGCAGGCGCCCATGTCGCAGCCGGCCAGGCCCACGCGGGTGAACAGGAAAGCGGTCTTGCTGCGCGCGGTCCCGATGCGCATGTCCGACGCCAGCGCCAGGATCGCACCGGCGCCGGCGCAGATGCCGTCGACCGCGCTGATCACAGGCTGTGGGCAGGCGCGCATGGCCTTGACCAGGTCGCCGGTCATGCGGGTGAATGCCAGCAGGCCGGGCATGTCCAGCTGCGTGAGCGGCCCGATGATGTCGTGCACATCGCCGCCGGAGCAGAAGTTCTCGCCTTCGCCGCTGATCACGACCGCCTTGACATCGTCGGCATACGTCAGCGCGCGAAACAGGTCGCGCAGCTCGGCATACGAATCGAAGGTCAAGGGGTTCTTGCGTTCGGGGCGGTTCAGGGTCAGGGTCGCCACGCCGCCGGCGACCTGAAAACGGAAGTAACTGGCGGCGTAATCGGCCAGCGTGCTGCGGTTGCCAGGCAGCTGCTGCGCCTGGCCGGGTAGGTAACGCATGGTGTTCTCTTTCTATTTGAGATGCTGCTTCATTTGCGAGAGCAGCGCAATCAACTGGCTCTTGTCGTCCGGGGACATGTCCTTGAGCAGGTCGGCGATCCAGCCTTCGTGCACCACCGCCATCCCGGCAAAGGCGCGCCGGCCTGCGTCGGTCAGGCACACCGTGAATACGCGCCTGTCCTTCGGGTCGGGCACGCGCACCACCAGCGCCTCCTGCTCCAGCTGGTCGGTGATGCCGGTGATGTTCCCGCCGGTGACCATCATGCGCTTGGACAGCTCGCCCATGCGCAACCCTTCCGGATGGCGCTCCAGCTGCGCCATCAGGTCGAAACGCGGCAAGGTGATGTCGAAGGTGGTGCGCAGGCGGCTGCGGATCTCGTTCTCGATGCGCACCGTGCACGAGAGCATGCGCAGCCACAGTTTGAGCGACTGGTGATGGTCCTGGGTCAGGCGCGTCGCCAGGTCGGGCGCGTCCCGCTGGTCCTGGCCTGGATCAGGTGTCAGGTCGTCCATCTCAACCCTCCAGCAGCTTGGCCGCGACCTGCTGCGGCGTGAGGCCGGCGCCGGCGGCGGCCAGTTGCCGCTCGCGCTCCAGGTTGCGTTCCAGCTGCAGCTTGGCGGGGCGGTAAGGCTTGGGCCAGTCGATCGCGGCAAACCCGATCTTCGCCGCCTCCTGCAAAGTCCAGGCCGGGTTGGCCAGGTGCGGACGTCCCACCGCGCACAGGTCCGCGCGCCCGGCAGCGATGATGCTGTTGGCGTGGTCGGCCTCGAAGATCGAGCCGACCGCGATGGTTGGAATCTGCGCCTCGTTGCGCACGCGGTCGGCGAACGGCGTCTGGAACATGCGGCCGAAGACCGGCTTTTCGCGCTTGCTGACCTGGCCCGAGGAACAATCGATCAGGTCGGCCCCGGCCTCCTTGAACAGGCGCGCGATCTGTACCGCGTCGTCCGGTGTGATGCCGCCCTCGACCCAGTCGTGCGCCGAAATCCGCACGCTCATCGGCCGGTCCACCGGCCATGCGGCGCGCATGGACTTAAAGACGCGCAGCGGATAGCGGCAGCGGTTTTCCAGGCTCCCGCCATATTCGTCGTCGCGCCGGTTGGTCAGCGGCGAGATGAAAGACGACAGCAGGTAGCCATGTGCGCAGTGCAGCTCCAGCCAGTCGAAGCCCGCTTCGGCGGCGGCTCGCGTGGCGCGCACAAAATCGGCCTCGATGCGCGCCATGTCGTCCTCGGTGGCGGCGCGCGCCACCTGCGATACGCCTTCCAGATACTGCTCGGCGGACGCCGCCACCAGCGGCCAGTTGCCTTCATCCAGCGGCTGGTCTATCCCTTCCCACATGACCCGGGTCGATCCCTTCGGCCCGGCGTGTCCAAGCTGGATGGCGATCTTCGCGTCCGATGAGGTATGCACGAAGTCCACAATGCGCTTCCACGCAGCAGTGTGTTCGGGCGCATACATGCCCGGGCAGGCCGGGGTGATGCGCGCATCGGCCGAGACGCAGGTCATCTCCGCGAATACCATCGCGGCGCCGCCCAGCGCGCGCGCACCCAGATGCACCAGATGGTAGTCGCCGGCCACGCCGTCCACCGCCGAATACTGCGCCATGGGCGAGACCAGGATGCGGTTTTTGAGCGTCACGCCGCGCACTTTGTACGGCGTGAGCATGGGCAGCACCTGCGCACCGTCGGGCAAGGCCACGCCAGCCTGAGCGCAGGCCCGCCGCGCAATCCAGCGCTCAAAATCAGCCACATAGGCGCTGTCGCGCAGGCGCAGGTTTTCGTGCGACAGGCGCTGGCTGCGCGTGAGCATGGAGTAGGCAAACTGCGGCGCTTCCATGGCCGTATAGCGCGCCACGTTTTCAAACCACTCCATCGAATTGCGCGCCGCGCTCTGGAGCTTGAGCACTTCCACGGCGCGCGCTGGCTGGTAGGCCGCCAATGCCGGCCGCACCGCGCGCTGTTCGGCAAAGCTGCGCGCGAGCTCGATCGCATCTTCCAGTGCCAGCTTGGTGCCCGATCCGATCGAGAAGTGGGCCGAGTGCGCGGCGTCGCCCATCAGCACCACCGGCGTGTCGCCATTCCAGTGGATCCATCGGCCGCACACAACGCGCGGAAAGGCGATCCACATGGCCGAACCGCGCAGGTGCGAGGCATTCGACATCAGCTTGTGGCCATCGAGCTGTTCGGCGAACAGGCGCTCGCACCAGGCGATGCCCTCCTCCTGGCTCATGCGGTCCAGGCCCGCGCGCTGCCACACGTCTTCCGGCGTCTCCACGATAAAGGTCGAGGTGTCGGCGTCGTACTGATAGATATGCGCCTGGAACCAGCCATGCTCCGTCTCCTTGAAGGCAAACGTGAAGGCATCGAACTTCTTGCGTGTGCCGAGCCAGACAAACCGGCAGCGGCGTGCTTCCACGTCCGGCTGGAAGGTGTCGGCGTAGCGTTTGCGGATGCGGCTGTTGAGGCCATCGGATGCAATCACCAGCTCGGCGCCGTATTGCGCCGCGATCTGCTGGTCGTCCTGCACCTCACTGTTGAACACCAGCTCCACGCCCAGCTCCTCGCAGCGCCGCTGCAGAATGTTGAGCAGGTGCTTGCGCCCGATGCCGCAGAAGCCGTGGCCGCCCGAGCTCACCTTCTCTCCCTTGAAGAAAATGTCGATGTCGTCCCAATGGTTGAAGGCGTCGAGGATATCGCGCGCGGTCGGCTGGTCGGCCCTGGCCAGGTTGCCCAGGGTCTGGTCGGAGAACACCACACCCCAGCCGAAGGTGTCGTAGGGACGATTGCGCTCGATCACCGTGATGCGGTGCGAGGCATCCTGCTTCTTCATCAGCAGGGCGACATACAGGCCGGCGGGTCCACCGCCAATGCACACAATATTCATGGGATTCGATTCGGGTGTGGGTTCAACACGGGTCACGCCGCGCGCAGCTTGAAGCGCTGCAGCTTGCCGGTTTCGGTGCGCGGCAGTTTATCCAGAAAATGCAGCGCGCGCGGATATTTATAGGGAGCGATCTGGCTCTTGACGAAGTCCTGCAGCTGCGCCGCCAGCGCATCCGACGGCGCGAAGCCGGGTTTGAGCACCACGTGCGCCTCGACGATCTGGCCGCGTTCCTCGTCGGCCCTGCCCACGACGCCGCATTCGGCCACCGCGGCGTGGCGCAGCAGGGTGTCTTCCACTTCGGCGCCGGCGATGTTATAGCCTGCCGAGATGATCATGTCGTCGGTGCGCGAGCGGTAGTGGAAATAGCCGTCGGCGTCTATCTCGTAGGCGTCACCGGTCAGGTTCCAGCCATCGAGCACATAGTCCAGCTGGCGCTCGTCGGCCAGGTAGCGGCAGCCGGTCGGGCCTTTTACCGCGAGGCGTCCGATCACGCCCGGCCCCACCGGCTGGCCTTCCTGGTCAAGGATGCAGGCCTGGTAACCCTTGACCGGTTTGCCGGTCGCGCCGGCGCGGATCTCGTCACCCGCCGCCGAAATGAAGATGTGCAGCAGTTCGGTGGCACCGATGCCGTCGATCATGCGCAGGCCGGTCGCGCCCTGCCAGGCTTCGCGCGTGGCCGTCGGCAGCGCTTCGCCGGCCGACACCGTCTTGGCGAGGCTGGACAGATCGTAGCCGGCAGCCAGTGGCGTCATCAGGCGATAGAAAGTAGGCGCGGTGAAGCAGACCGTCGCGCGGTAACGGGCGATCGCGGCCAGCAGGGTTTCGGGCGTGAGCTTTTCCAGCAGGACGCCGGCCGCGCCGACCCGCAGCGGGAACAGCAGCAGGCCGCCCAGGCCGAAGGTGAAGGCCAGCGGCGGCGTGCCGATAAAGATATCGTCGGGCTGCGACTGCAAGGTGTGGCGCGGGAAGCAGTCGCAGATGGCCAGCACGTCGCGGTGAAAATGCATGGTCCCCTTGGGAATGCCGGTGGTGCCCGAGGTGAAGCTGATCAGGCAGACGTCGTCGGCCGCGCTGGCATGGGCTGCGTAGGGCAGCGGATGGCGCACCATCATCATCTCGAGGGCGCCCTCGTCGCCGGGGGCGTTGAACAGCACCACCTTGCGCGGCATGCCGGCCATGGCGTCGATCTCGCCGCGCAGGTTGGCCGAGCACAGGACCGCGTCGACCTGGGCCTTGTCGGCGATGGCCGACAGTTCGCGGGCGCGCAGCAGGGGCATGGTAGGCACGGCGATCAGGCCGGCCTTCATCACGGCCAGTATGCAGGCTGCCATCATCGGGTTGTTCGCACCGCGCAGCAGCACCCGGTTGCCGGTTACCAGGCCCAGGTCGGCGCGCAGCACATGGGCGATGCGGTCGACCCGCTGCCGCAGCTCGCGGTAGGTCCAGGTCTCGTGCTCGCCGTAGATGGCGATGCGCTCGCCGCGGCCTTCGGCCACTGGGGCGTCGAGCAGTTCGGCGACGCAGTTCAGGCGTTCGGGGTACTGGAGTTCGGGCAGGTCGAAGATCATATCCGGCCATTGTGCCGGGGGCGGCAGGTGCTCGCGCGCGAACGGATCCTGGTAGGCGGACGGGCTTAGAGCTGCTGCGGTCAAGCGTGTCATGGTCGCCCCCAAAGTGGTTTGTCGGGAGGTACTTTAAGCTTAAACTATTTGGATATCAAGTGGTTTTCGCAAAGGGGGATGTGGGGCGGGGATGTTGGTGGGCACGGGGTGCCCACCCTACCCTACCGCGGTGTGAATATGTCGAATTTTCCCGAAAACCCTGTCTCTGAAACCGTCATTCCCGCGGAGGAGGCTGTCGCAAAACGTTTTTGTACTGATAACCACCAGCTTAAAAGCCGTCTTTCCCGCGAAGGCGGGAACCTATAGCACCTATGAGCAGAGATGCTATGGGTCCCCGCCTGCGCGGGGATGACGTTGACGAAGGAAGTGGCAATTCCAATGATGCGAATTCTTCCCAGCCTCTAGGCGGCAACCTGCATGCGCTTCACCGCTTCGCTCTGATGCATGGCGGCACGCACAGCTTCGGCCAGCACGGTCTGCACTTGCGCCGCTTCCAGCGGCCCGGCAGGCAAGCCACGCAGCGCGTCGGCCGCGCCGGTCAGGCCCAGGGTCACGCAGCCGGTCTGCAAACGCTCGATGCGCTGGCGCGCTTCGGTATGCCTGGCGCGTCCGATCAGCGCGGCGATCTCGGCGCTGGCGGCCGTCACCTGCGCCTGCAAGCCGCCAAGGTAGACCATCAGGCGCTCGCCGTTGATGCCGAGCCGGCTCATGGTGGCGCGCGGACTTTCGGCCGCGGCGGCGGCCGGCGTGGCCGACACGAAGGGCGCCAGGTGGGCGCGCACCTGCGGCGCCTCGAAGGGTTTGACGACATAGCCGGAGGCGCCCAGGCCAAGCGCCTGTTCCACCGTCGCGTGCTCGTTGGCCGAGGACACCAGCACAAACGGGGTCTGGGCCAGCGCCGCATCGGCCTTGACCCGGGCCAGCAATTCCATGCCCGACAGGCGCGGCATGCGCAGGTCGCAAAACAGGATCGCCGGGCGCAGGCCGCTTTCCAGCTGCTCCCAGGCGTCGGCGCCATCTTCCGCTTCGAGTATTTCGAACTCGCCGCAGGCGTCGATCATGTGCATGAGCACCATGCGCGATACCACGTCGTCATCCACCACCAGGACCTTCATTGTGCTCTCCATTGCGCGCATCGCCGGCCGGAATACCGCGTAGCATGGCCGTCAATATTACAGCAAAAAAAATGTTGGCACAAAGTTATCATGAATGTATCAAAAACACATCATAGTCGGACCGTATCGAATTCTGCAAGCAAGCCCAGCAGGGCGGGCATCGCTTCCTCGATGCGCTCCCAGCGTCCGGCGTCGGCAGCGGCCTCCAGGTCGCTGCACAGCAGGTGCAGGCGTTCGGCCTGGAGGTAGGCGGCGCTGCCCTTGATCCCGTGCAGCAGGCGCCCTGCTTCCTCGTGATCGCGCGCGGCCAGCGCGGCCTGCAGGTCGGCCCGGCGCGACGGGACGTCGCTGGCGAAGGCGGCGCGCATACGCGCTTTCAGGTCGCTGCTGCGGCGTCCCGCATTGCGCGCGGCCAGGGGCGAGAGCGGCGGCGCCCCGGTCGATACCCCGAACATGGCATCGAGTTCGCTGGTCGACGGCGCCCGTTCGCTGCGCGGCCCCAGGCTCGGCGGCAGCGCCACGCCGCGCGCCAGCTGGCGCTCGATCGCGCGGCTCAGTTGCTGATGCAGGGCTGCCTCGTCGATCGGCTTGGTCAGGAAGTCGTCCATGCCGCTGGCCAGGTAGCGCGTGCGGTCTTCCTCGCTGGCGTTGGCGGTCAGCGCGATGATCATCAGTTCGCGGTCCAGCACCGGCGTACCGGGCGGGCCGCCGGCGCGGATCACGCGGGTGGCGCTGGCGCCGTCCATTTCCGGCATGCGTCCATCCATCAGAATCAGGTCGTAGCGCGTGCGGGCGCAGGCGGCTACCGCCAGCAGGCCGTTGTCGGCAATGTCGACCTGGTGGCCCAGGTCCTCGAGCATCATGCGGATGATGATCTGGTTGGTCGGGAAATCTTCGGCGCACAGCACATTCAGACGGTGGCTGTGCGGCGCGCGTGGCACCTGCGGCTGAATCGGCGGCGCTACGCCGTCGGCCAGCGGCAGCACCACGCTGAAGGTGCTGCCCACGCCCTCTTTGCTTTCGACCCGGATCGTCCCGCCCATCAGGTCGACCAGCTGGCGGCAGATGGCCAGCCCCAGTCCGGTGCCGCCATAGCGCCGCGTGGTGGTGCTGTCGGCCTGTTCGAATTTCTGGAACAGGCGCTCGAGCGCATCGGGCGAAATCCCGATGCCGGTATCGGACACGGAAAAGCGCAGCATATTCACGTTGGAGGAAGCCGTCTCCAGCTCGCGCGCGCGCTCCACCGTCACCCGCACCGCGCCCTGGTTGGTGAACTTGAAGGCATTGCCGACCAGGTTGACCAGCACCTGGCGCAGGCGCGTCGGGTCGCCCACCAGGTAGCGCGGCAGGTCGTCGGCCACGGTGATGGAAAAGTCCACGCTCTGCGCCGCGGCCTGCTCTTCGAACAGGCTGACCACGTTCTCGATGGCGGCGGTCAGCGCGAAGTCGATATTCTCGATGGTCAGCTTGCCGGCCTCGATCTTGGAAAAATCGAGCAGGTCGTTGATGATCGCCAGCAGCGCCTGGGCATTGGCCTGGCCGCGCAGGATCTGGTCGCGCGTGCTGTCCTGCAGGTGGCCGTCGCGCAGCGCGAAACCGAGCATGCCGATCACGCCGGCCAGCGGGGTGCGCATTTCGTGGCTCATATTGGCCAGGAATTCGGACTTCTGGCGCGTCGCGTCTTCGGCTTTTTGTTTGGCCAGGCGCAGGCGCTCGTCGTTCTCCTGCAGCGCGTGATTGGCCAGCGCCAGCTCCTCGGTGTTCAGGCGCACGCGCCGCTCCTGTTCGACCAGGCGGGCCTGGGTCTCTTCCAGCTCGCGGTAGGCGCGCGCGTTATCGAGGGCCACGGCGGCGTGCGCGGCCAGGGTCTGCAGCATGTCCAGGTGCACCCGGTGGTAGGCATGCCTCTCCACGCTCTGCACGCACAGCACCCCCATCATGCGGTCCTTGACGATGAGGGGCACGTACATCATCGACAGCGGCTCCGAGCGCGGGCTGCCGTCGATGCGGCTGACCGGCATCGGCACACTGCTCTGGGACCCGCCCAGGTAGCGCACCGCCTCGGTCTCGACATCGTTGATGAACACCTCACGCTTGTGGATCAGGCACCACACCGCGAACTGACTCGGGTCGTCCAGCGGGCGCGTGTAAAAGGTGCTGCGCACGCCCTGATCCATGGCGAACGGGAACTCGACCACCCCGCACTCCTCGCGGTAAAAGCCGATGCCGAAAATACGCGCGTCCATCAGGTGATGCACGTGGCGGTACACCGTGCTCATGATGGTTTCCATGTCCAGGGTGGCGGTCAGCTCGCGCCCGATCTCGGACAGCACCGAGATATTGCGGTGCGCCTGTTCGACATTTTCCTTCTGGCGCTCGACCTCCTCCTTCTGGCGCTCGGCGTCGGAGCGGCGCTGCTCGGCCTCGGCGCGCTGGCTGTCGGCGGCGCGGCGCTGGGCTTCGAGTTCGCGCTTCTGCTGCTCGAGCAGGCGGTTCTGCTGTGCGATTTCGACCGTGCGCGAGGCCACCTGCGATTCCAGCAGCGCCTTCTGGCGCCGCAGGCCCGACAGGCGCGCGCGGTACACCAGCCAGGCGCTGCCCAGCACCAGCAGCAGCGTCAGGGTACGGAACCACCAGGTCTTCCACCAGGGCGGCAGGATGGTGATGTTCATGGCCGCGCCGGCGCTGCTCCACACGCCGTCCTTATTGGCCGCCCGGACCCGGAATACATAGGTGCCGGGGTCGAGATTGGTGTAGGTCGCAAAGCGCTTGCTGGCGTCCGTCGTGACCCAGTTCTCGTCGAAGCCCTCTAACTGGTAGGCGAACATATTGCGTCCTGGCGAAGCATAGTGCAGGGCCGAGAATTCGAGCGAAAAGACCGAGTCCGTGGCGTCCAGCGTGACTGCGCGGGTGGCCTCGACCGGCGCCCTGAACATGTTCGGATGCGACAACTGGGCCGGCTTATTGAAGATCTGGAAGCCGGTGATCACCGCGCGCGGAGCGATCCGGTTGTCGCTGATGGCGGCCGGATTAAACGCCGTCACGCCATTGAAGCCCCCGAAGTACAGGGTGCCGTCGTTCGTGCGCAGGGCCGCGCCGTCGAAGTAGGCGCCTTCGATGGTGCCGTCGCTGGCGCTGTAGTTGCGAAAGCGCCCGGTCTGCTGGTCGAGGCGCGAAATGCCGGTATTGGTACTGATCCAGAGGCGGCCGGCGTCGTCCTCCAGGATGCCCGCGATGGCGTCGTCGGCCAGGCCGTCGGCCACCGTATAGCGCTTGAAGACCACACCGTCCGGGCCCATGCTCATTTTGTTCAGGCCGCCCGCGGTACCCACCCACAAGGTGCCGCCGCGGTCTTCCATCAGAAAGTGCACCTCGTCGTGACTCAGGCTGGCCGGGTCCTTGGGGTCGTGGCGGAAGTGGCGGAACTTGCCGCTGGCGCGATCGAGCAGATCGAGGCCATCGAAGGTCCCGACCCACAAGCGTCCGGCGCGGTCCTCCAGGATCGGCCGCACCACATTGTCAGCCAGGCTGGCGCGGTCGTTCGGATCGTGGCGGTAGGTGGTGACGGCGCGCGTGGCCGGATCGAGCCGGTGCAGGCCGCCGCGCGACGCGATCCACAGCATGCCGGCGCGGTCGGACAGGATGCCGCGCACGGTATTGCTGTCCGAGTCCCCGGGAGCGAAATTCTGGCGCGCGAACTTGCCGCTTTGCGGATCGTAGCGCGCCACGCCCAGGTGGCTGCCGATCCACAGCTTGCCGAAACGGTCGTAGGCCAGCGCGCTGGCGGCCGGTCCGGCCAGGCTGTCCGGATTGTCCGGATCGTGGCGAAACAGGCGCGCCTTGCCGCTGTCGGGATCGAGCAGGTTCAGCCCCGAATTCGCACCCAGCCACAGCTTGCCCTCGGGCGCCGCGGCGATCGCACGCACCTTGTCGTCGGACAGGGTGGCCGGATCCTCGGGCTGGTGCACGATGCGCGCGAAGCCGCCGCTGTTCAGGTCTACCCGGCTCACTCCCGCATACCAGGTGCCGACCCAGAAAGTGCCGACACGGTCGCGGTAGAGGGCCGAGATCTGGTTGTCGGCCACGCTGTGGCGGTCGCTGGCGAAGTGGCGGTAGTTGGCGAACAGGCGCGCGCCGCGCTGGCGCCGGTACAGGCCCTCGGTCTGGCTGCCGGCCCAGATGTCGCCGTCCACGTCCTGGTACAAGGTAGTGAGGTAGCCGGCCTTGAGGCCGTCCGCGGCCCCCAGGCGACGCCGTTCAGCCGCTGCCGGTCCCGTGCCGCCGACCTTCCAGGTCTCCAGCCCACCCATGCTGGCGACCCACAAGGTCTGGTCGGCGTCGACCATCAGCGCCTGCACCACATTGAATTTATCATCGCCCGCAGTGGACGGATGATGAACGAAGGCCGCCGATTTTCCGGCCAGGCTGTCCACGCCGGACGCGGTACCGACCCAGACCCGCCCGCTCGCATCGACCGCCAGCGCATTGACCTGGTCGTCCACCAAAGTGGAAGGGTCGCCCGGCACGTTGTGCCAGATCGTGAACTTGCCGCTGCCGATATCGAAGTGCTGCAGGCCGTCGCTGGTGCCAAGCCACAGGCCGTCCTTGCCATCGCCGGCGATCGCGCGCACATGGCGGTTGCCATTGCCGCGCGGGCCAGGCTCGCCGGAGGCATAGTGAACGAAGCTCTGGGTGGCCGGATCGTAGCGGTCAAGACCACCATCGGTGCCGACCCACAGGCGCCCCCTGGGATCGACGTGCAGCACGCGCACCCAGTTGTTGACCAGGCTGCGCGGATCGTTCACCGAATTACGCCAGGTCGTGACCCGGTAGCCGTCAAAGCGCGACAGGCCGGCCTGGGTGCCGAGCCACATGAAGCCCTCGTTATCCTGGACCATCGCCAGCACCGATTCCTGCGCCAGGCCCTGCTCCACGCTCAGGTGCTCGAAACGCAAGGTGCGTGCGGGCGCCGCCTGGCTGGCCGTAAACGGCAGGCAGCACAGCAGCAGCGGCAGTAGCAGCAGCAGGGCGGCGAGGCGGCGCAGGTAGGTCAGGACGGCGCTCCCCGGTTGGCCTGGACAGGCGCCGGCGGGATCGCGCCCAGGCGGCTCAGCTGGCCGGCCACCGCTTCCACGGTGTCGGACAAGGTGCGCGCCAGCGAAGCGCTCTCGATGGTACCCGCGCGCGCGGCCTCCACCTGGGCCGCGCACTGCCACAGGCCCAGTGTCACGCAGCCCGCATGCAGCGCATCGATGCGGCGCCGCGCCTGCAGCGCACCGTCTTCGCCCGATGCCAGCAGGGACCCGATCTCGGCGCTTGCGCTCGCGAGCTGTTCGCGAAAGGCCGCCAGGTAGGCTGCCAAGCGCTCCGCCCCGATGTTCAGACGCGCCAGGGTCGCGCACGGATCCTCGGCCAGCTTGTCGAGCGTGATACGGAAGATCTTGTCGAGATGGGCGCGCGCCTCGGCCGCGTGCAGCGGCTTGAGGATATAGCCCACCGCGCCCAGGGTGACCGCCTGCAGCACCGTATCGCGGTCCGAGGCCGAGGACACCAGCACGAAAGGAATCGCCGCGCGCGCCGGATCGGCCTTCATGCGCTGCAAAAGATCGATGCCCGACATGCGCGGCATGCGCACATCGCAAAAGCAGATGGCCGGCTCCAGGCCCTGCTCCAGCAGGCGCCAGGCCGCCTGGCCATCCTCGGCCTCGGCCAGCTCGACGAAGCCGTAGACCGACAGCAGATCCACCAAGGCCATGCGCGAGACGACATCGTCGTCGACGATCAGTGCTTTCATCGGGAGCTCCCTTTCAGTAAGGCCTTGAGCGGCATGCGTGCGTCCTCCTCATGATCCGAAAAACGCCAGCACGTCGGCGCGCCGGGCATGGGTATCGCGCTGGCCGAGCTGGATCAGTTCACAGGTATAACTCGATTCGAACAGCAGATAGGATGCCAGGGCCGAACCGCGCGCCTCGGTCGCGCCGATCCCGGACAGCATGGTACGGATCGGCGCCGGCAGGCTGGCCGTGTGGCGGCTGGCAATCGCATCGAGTCGCTCGGACGGCGCGATCACCAGCAGCTCGACCGGCTTCAGGGGCATCCGGTCGCGCACTTCGTCGGGCACCATCGACAAGGTCAGGTTGATGCGATTGAGGCGCTCGATGTCGACCGCCAGGCTGTCGAGGAAGATCGAGGACATCGCATGGCCGGCGATCTGCGCCAGGCTCGGATAGCGTGCCTGGCCGGGTGTCTCGCGCTGCGGCTCGGTCAGGCGGCCGGCGCCGATCACCAGCACCTTGGACGCGCCCAGGTGGATGGCCGGCGAAATCGGCGCCAGCTGGCGCATCGAACCATCGCCGCAGAACTCGCGGTGGCTGCCCAGGAACAGCGGCACAGCGGGAAAAATGAAGGGAATCGCCGACGACGCCAGCAGATGCTCCACTCCGATCTGGTCCTGCAGGGCGATGCGCTGCATGCGCACCCAGGGCGCGATCTCGGCCGCGGTCTGATAGAAGGTGATGTGGTTGCCCGCCGTGTAAGACGACGCCGTCACGGCCAGCGCGTGCAGCAGGCCCTCGGACATGGCCGCATCCAGGCGCGGCAGATCGAGCATGCGGTGCAGCAGGCCCACCAGCGGCGTGTTATCGAGCAGCGATGCCGGCGGCGCCGCGCGCCACTTGCGCAGCAGCCAGCCGAAGGACAGCAGCGACAGCCAGCGCGCGCCGGAGCGCAGCACGCCCAGCGAATCGGCGCGATAGACCTGGTCGACGGTGAAGTTTTCCCAGACGTCCAGCAGCTTTTGCACGCCCTCGCCGAAATTATCGGCGCGACAAGCCAGGGCCACCGCATTGATCGCCCCGGCCGAGGTGCCGCAGATGATATCGAAAGGACTCCGCGCGGGGCGCCAGCCGGCCTCCCACAGGATCTGCGAGATCGCCTGCAGCACGCCGACCTGATAAGCGGCACGGGCCCCGCCGCCGGTGAGGATCAAACCTGTCTTTTGTTCTGTGCCCATCCTGCAAGGGTATCAGGGTATGTCCGCAACGCAAAAGAAATATGTTACCTCTTTAGCATTTATTGACGCCATGCAGCAACTCCCGCACCACAAGGTTTCCAAAAAATGTCCAGCGTTTGGGGTCAGGTCTGGCAATCGGACATTTTCGAGCAATCTTTCCTCAAAATGTCCGATTGCCAGACCTGACCCCACGCGCTGGACAATTTGAAGCAACTTTAGGCTTGCTTCAGTCGCCTTTGGCCACGCCTTCGCGACGCGGGTCGGCGCCGCCGAACCATTGCGATTGGCCGCCCACCGTGAGGCGCTGCACGCCGTGCAGGCCGGAGGTCATCTCGAAGCTGCGCACGGTGTGCCCGCGCGCGCTCAGCGCGGCCTGCACTTCGGGCGAGAAGCGGCCCAGCTCCAGTTCGGTCGGGCCGTTGCGGCTGCCGAAGTTGGGCAGGTTGATGGCTTGCTGGATGTTCAGCCCCCAGTCGAGGGTGCCAACCAGGGTCTTGGCGACGTAGTTGATGATGGCCGGGCCGCCCGGCGAGCCGACCGCCAGCACCAGCTGCTTGGTCCTGGTGTCGAAGACGACCGTCGGCGACATGGCGCTGCGCGGGCGCTTGCCGGCCTGGACCCTGTTGGCGATCGGGCCATCCTTGTCGACCGAGTCAAAGGAGAAATCGGTGAGCTGGTTGTTGAGGATGAAGCCGGCCACCATCTGGCGCGAGCCGAAGGCGTCTTCCACGGTCGTGGTCATGGACAGCCCCGCACCTTTGCCGTCCACCACCACGAAGTGGGAGGTCGACGGCGTTTCGATGGCATTGTCCGTGCCCCAGGCGACGTCCATGCCGGGCGGCGTGCCGGCCGGCGCCACGCCCATCGATTTTTCGCCGATCAGGGTGGCGCGCCGGGCCAGGTAGGATTTGTCAATCAGGCTGGGCACGCCGCGCCCCGGCAGCGGGACGAAGTCGCTGTCGGCCGCGTAGCGGTTGCGGTCGGCGTAGGCCAGGCGCCCTGCTTCGGTAAACAGATGCACCGCTTCGGGCAGCAGTTCGCCCTTGACGGGGGCGTAGGAGCGCATGTTCTTCGTTTCGAGGATGCCGAGCATCTGGGCCACGGCGATCCCGCCCGAGGACGGCGGCGGCATGCCGCACACGGTGTAGCTGCGGTAGCCGCTGCAGACCGGCGTGCGCACCTTGGGCTGGTAGGCGGCGATGTCGGCCGCGCTCAAGAGGCCGGGATTGGTCGGGTGGGCCGCGACCTTGGCGGCGATGGCCTTGCCGATGCGGCCCGTGTAAAAGACGTCGGCGCCGCCGTAGGCGATGTCGCGCAAGGTGGTCGCCAGCGCGGGATTTTTCAGGATGTGGCCGACCGGCCAGGGCTTGCCTTCCTTGTCGTAGAAGTAGGCGGCGGCGGCCGGGTCCTTGCGCAGGTAGGGGTCGTAAGCCAGCATGCCGTTCAGGCGCGTGCTGACGGCGAAGCCTTGCTCGGACAGGGTGATGGCCGGGACGAACAGGTCTTTCCAGGGCAGTTTGCCGTGCTGTTTGTGCGCCAGTTCGAGCATGCGCAGCACGCCGGGCGCGCCGACCGAGCGTCCGCCGACGATTCCCTGCATGCGTGGGAGCGCCTTGCCGTCCGGGGTCTGGAACAGTTTTTCGGTGGCGGCCGAGGGCGCCGTTTCGCGCCCATCGAAGGCTTGCACGTTCTTGCCGTCGTAGTACATGAGGAAGGCGCCGCCGCCGATGCCCGACGATTGCGGTTCGACCAGGGTCAGCACGAGCTGGGTGGCGATGGCGGCGTCGATCGCGCTGCCGCCTTTCTTGAGGATCTGGTAGCCGGCATCGACCGCGAGCGGATTGGCCGCTGCCACCATGAATTTCTTGGCCGACCAGCCCGCCTTGTCGGCGTAGCCGGTGGCGATTTCCGGGGCTCTTTGGGTGGCGTCCTGGGCCGTTGCGGGGGTGGCGAGGGCGCCTGCCAGGAATGCTGCGAGGACGGCGGATGCGACTGAATTCAACTGCAACTTCTTGCTCAACATGTTATCTCCAAAATGGGCGCGCCGCGACGACCACTGCGTGGCCGCGCGCCCGAGACAACTATCCTACAGGAATTGCGTTATTTCGGCTGCATGCGGATCGCGCCGTCCAGGCGGATGGTCTCGCCGTTGAGCATGGTGTTTTCGATAATCGCCTTGGCCAGCTGGGCGTATTCGCTAGCGCGGCCCAGGCGTTGTGGAAAGGGAACCATGTTGCCAAGCGCGGTGCGCACTTCTTCCGGCATGCCCATCAGCATCGGGGTTTCGAAGATGCCGGGAGCGATGGTCATGACGCGCACGCCGCTGCGCGCAAGATCGCGCGCCATCGGCAGGGTCAGGCCGGCCACCGCGGCCTTGGACGAGCCGTAAGCGGCCTGGCCGATCTGGCCGTCGAAAGCGGCAACCGAGGCGGTATTGATGATGATGCCGCGCTCGCCCGACTCGCCGGCTTCGGTCTTGCCCATGGCGTCCGCCGCCAGGCGCGCCATATTGAAGGTGCCGACCAGGTTGATGTTGATGGTGCGCTGGAACACTTCCAGCGGATGAGGACCGTCCTTGCCGACTGTTTTCACCGCGGGCGCGACGCCGGCGCAGTTGATCAGGCCGCGCAGGGTGCCCATGGCCACGGCGGCAGCGACGACGGCCTGGCCGTCCGCTTCCGAGGTCACGTCGCACTTGACGAACTTGCCGTGGAGTTCGGCCGCGAGTTTTTCGCCCGCTTCGACCTGCACGTCGGCCAGCACGACCTTGCCGCCCTGGTCGGCAATCATGCGCGCGGTGGCCGCGCCCAGGCCGGATGCGCCGCCGGTGATGATGAAAACATTGTCTTGAATTTGCATGGTGTCCTCTTATCAGTTCTTTTGTGACGTTTACGTAAACGTCAAGTACCGCGATTGTAGCGAACTTTTCGCCGAAAACACCAGCATTGCGCTAAATACAATTGACGACCACACCGTTGCTGCTGCACAAGCGGCCTTGCGGACTGAGCAAGGTACCGCTGGCGCCGTTGTAGCGGGCGCCGCTGTTGTCGGTGCAGCCGCCGGCGTCGCAGCGGTTGATCGTCGCGGGCGGCGCCATGCTGGGCGGAATGGTCGACGGCAGCATGCCGGGGGCCGACAGCGCCGCGCCGGGCGGCGCCGTCAGGACCGGGCCGTAGGTGGGCGGCGCGGCCGGCGTGGGCATGCCGTCGATGATCTGATGCACGGCGCGGCGCTTGATGGCGGGCTTTTTCGGCGGCGGGGATGGTTTTTTATCGGCAGTCTTGTTCGGCGCCACGGCTTCCGCAGCAAGCGGAGCCGGTGGCGTCTGTTGCGCCCAAGCATTGGTACAAACCAGTGATGTCATCAGGATAGCCAGGGTCAATGCAGGTTTTACGATATGCATGATGCACCTCCGCATGAATCGAACATCTACTCACACTACCATTATTGTCCATCGTCCTCTGGTTCGCCAGGCCAGTCTGGCGCGCCAGCCGCCGACGCATGAGTAAGCCCATGGTCAGTTTCCTGCGTTACCATCGAAAAAAAACACAAGGAGACACCATGCAGTCAGTACAAGCCCTCTACCAGGGCAAGCTATGCAATCCATCCGATGCGCTCGACTTCCTGCGCGATGAGGACATGATCATCGTGCCGACCGGCGTGGGCGAGCCGCCCGCGCTGCTCACCGCACTGTCCGACCAGCGCACCCGCTTTCACGGCGTGCGCGTGGCGCAGATCCTCGCGATGCGCAAGTTCGGCTACTTCGACCAGGAGACCGCAAAGCACGTGCGCCACGCCTCGCTGTTTTTTGGCGGGGCCTCGCGTGCCTCCGGCCAGGGCGGCTGGTGCGATTTCATCCCGAATTATTTTTCCGAGATCCCGAGCCTGATCGAACGCGGGTTCATGCCGGCCGACGTGGTGTTCGCCCTCGCCTCGCCCATGAACGAGCAGGGCATGTTCGCGCTCAGCCTGGGCGCCGACTACACCATGGCGGCGCTGAACAAGGCGCGTGCGATCGTCCTGGAAGTCAATCCGAACGTGCCCTTCGCGCACGGCCAGTGCCACGTTCACGTGTCGCAGGTGAGCGCCGTGGTCGAGAGCAGCGACCCGATTCTGGAAGTGGGCTTGCCGAAGATCGGACCGGTGCAGGAAGCAATCGGCAAATACGTGGCCGACATGATCGACGACGGTTCGACCCTGCAGATCGGCTACGGCGGCATTCCTGATGCGGTGGTGATGCAGCTGACCTCCAAGAACGACCTGGGCATCCACACCGAGATGATCGGCGACGGTATCCTGACCCTGATCGAAGCGGGCGCGGTCACCAACCGCAGGAAGACCTTCATGCCCGGCAAAATGGTGGCGACCTTCGCGCTCGGATCGCAAAAGCTGTACAGGTTCATGCACCACAATCCGATGATCGAGATGCACCCGTCGAACTTCACCAACGATCCTTACATCGCGGCGCAGAACGACAATCTCATCTCGATCAACGCCAGCCTGCAGGTCGATCTGCTGGGCCAGTGCGGCTCCGAGAGCATCGCCCACCTGCCCTATTCCGGCACCGGCGGCCAGGTCGACTTCGTGCGCGCGGCCAACCGTTCGCGCGGCGGCAAGTCCTTCATCGTGCTGCCTTCCACGGCAAAGGACGACAGCATCTCGCGCATCGTGCCGACCCTGACGCCGGGCACCCATGCGACCACCAGCAAGAACGATGTCAACTACGTCGTCACGGAGTACGGCGTGGCCCAGTTGCGCGGCAAGTCGGCCAAGCAGCGCGCCCAGGCCCTGATCGCGATCGCGCATCCGGATTTTCGTGCGCAGCTGCGCGAAGAGGCCAACAGGATGTGCGTGCTGTGACGCTCCAGACCTCTTTTTAAGCGAGCACCAGGCTCTCCGCCAGATAGCCGAACACCGCCGACACGCGCCGCAGGTGGCGCGATTCGGTATGCGTCAGCAGCCAGAGCTCACTCTGGCATTCGTCCAGCACCTCGCCCAATTGCTCCAGGCCCGGTATGGCGCGCGCCAGGAACAGCGGCAGGATGCCCACACCCAGGCCCTGCTCCACCATGGCGGCCACGGTCAGGATGCTGTTGACCCGGTAGGCCGGGCTGACGCGCGGCAGGTGCTTGCGGCGCCACAGGACCGAGGGATGATCGGGCATGGCGTCGTCCGGCGCGATCCAGTTGTCGCGGGCGGCGCGCGCCAGCTTCTTTTTCCCGAACAGCGCCGCGCGGATCGGGCCCACGTGTTTGCCAACCAGGTACGGTGGCGGCTTGTTGGTGGCGCGCAGGGCGATGTCGGCCTCGCGCCGCGTCAGATTGGCCAGCTCGTTCCCGGCATGCAGTTCGTACTGCAGCAGTGGATGGCGGGTGCGCAGCGCGGCCAGCGTCGGGAGGACTAACCCATGCAGCAAAGTGTCGGTGGTGGTGATGCGCACGGTACCCGAGGCCTGGTCGGGGTCGGCCTGGGCGGCTGAACGCGCGGCCTCCAGCTCCGTCTCCACTTGCTCGGCATGGCGCGCCAGCGCATTGGCCAGTTCCAGCGGCAGGTAGCCGGCGCGGCTACGCTCGAACAGGCGCTGGCCCAGGCCCTGTTCGATACGTTGCAGGGTGCGGAACACGGTGGAGCCGTCCAGCCCCAGCAGGCCGGCAGCGGCGGCCAGGGTCCCGCCGCGCACCAGGGCAAGCACGACCTCAAGGTCCGCCGCGATGAGTTTATATTGCGTTGACGCATTCACGATGTGCAGATTTGCCTATTTTCATTGCGCAGACGCCAGTCTACAGTGGGCGGCATTGCAACTCAATGAAAGATCATCATGCACCCCATTCCCACCCTCGTCAGCCACGCGCTCTGTCCATACGTCCAGCGCGTGGCCATCGTCATGGCTGAAAAAGCCCTGCCCTTCGAGCGCATCGATATCGACCTGGCGGCCAAGCCGCAATGGATGCTGGACATTTCACCCACGGGCAAGACGCCGATGCTGCTGACCGGCGGCGAAGCCTTGTTCGAATCGGCGGCGATTTGCGAGTACCTGGACGACACCGCCGCGCCGCGCCTGCACCCACACGACCCTTTGCTGCGCGCGCGCCATCGCGCCTGGATGGAGTATGCCTCGGTGGTGTTGAACGATATCGCGGGTTTTTACAATGCGCCCGACGAAGCGGCGCTGGAAGCAAAAACGCGCGTGCTGCGCGAGCGCTTCGCCCTGCTCGACCAGACCTTGACCGGCGGCCCCTGGTTTGCGGGCGCGGCATTCTCGATGGTCGATGCGGCCTTCGGTCCGGTGTTTCGCTACCTGGATGTATTCGAGAGCAGCGCCGGCATCCACCTCGCGCCAGGGTCCAGGGTGCAGGCCTGGCGCGGCGCATTGGCGAGCCGGCCTTCCGTCCTCAACGCGGTGGATGCGGGCTATTCCGAACGCCTGCGCGCCTTCCTGCTGCGGCGCGGCTCGGCCCTGTCGGCGTTGATGACCTGCCCGGCTTAAGGCAGCACCAGCTTGAGGATGCTGCCGGAACTACCCACGTAAATGGCGCCGGCGCTGTCAACCGCGATGGAACCGGCCTCGCCGAAAGGCCTCAACGCTTCCGGCGTGGCGATCACCGATACCACGCCTTGCGCGCTCACCCTGCCGACCGCACCGAGCGGCCAGGCAGTCTGCACATAGCCGGTGCTGGTGAGGGGCTGGAAGGTCGCGAAGACCACGCCGCCCTGGCCATCGGGCGCAATGGCGCTGATGAAGCGCGGCAGAGCCTTGTCTTCAGCCAGAAAGCGCGTGACCGCGCCGGCCGGATCGATTCGAAGGATGCTCTCGCCCTTCAGGATGAACAGGTTGCCGGCCTTGTCGGCCACCATGCCGCTCACGGACAGGAAGTCCTGCGCGGTGGTGCCTCCCGTGAGCAGGATAGTGGTCTTGCCGTCCGGGGCGATGCGGATCACGGTCACCTGCGACGCGATGCGCGTGGCGACGAACAGATTGCCCAAGCCGTCGGCGGCCACGCGCAAGGGCTCTCCCGCCACCGCGATGGTGCTGACCACGCCATCGGTACCGATCCGGCGCAGAGTCTTGGGAAAGTCGGGATACGCGCCATCGGTCACGTACAACACGCCGTTCGCGCCAAGCGCAATGTCGCCCGGGTAGCAGACGGCGTCGACACCGGGACAGGTGTGCGGACCGCCGGCCAGCGTCGTCACCACGCCGGCCGCTGTCACTTTGCGGATCGCATGGCTGCGTGTGTCGGCGACGAACAGGTTGCCGGCGCTGTCGATGGTCATGGAACGGCTCAGCTGAAAGCGCGCCTCCTTGCCGATGCCATCGATCCAGGCGAGCGGACGGTCGATGGGCCGGGTACCGGCGATGGTGCTCACCGCGCCCTCAGGTGTAATGCCGCGCAGCGTATCGGTGTCGCTCACCAGCAGCCGGCCCTGGGCGTCGAGAAGCATGGAACGCGGCAGGAAGAAGCCCGCCAGCTTGCCAGGGCCGTCTTCGTTACGGTACGCGCCACCGCCGCCGGCCAGGGTGGTCACCGCGCCGTCGGCGGCGATCCTGCGCACCACCCGGTTTTGGGTGTCGGCCACGTACACCGTGCCGGCCGCGTCGACGGCCAGGCCGTCGGGGAAGTAGAAGCGCGCATCGGCGCTGCTGCCATCGGTTTTTCCGCTGGTCCTGACTTCCCCCGCCAGCATGCTCACAAGGCCTACGGCGTTCACCCGCACAATCGCATGCTGGTCGACAGCGACCACGCCGCCGCGCGGATCGGCGGCGATCGTACCGAGCTGGGTAAAGGCGCTCGCGGTGCCGACGCCGGCCACACGCGACACCGCGCCGCCCGCTTCGATCCGCCACAGGACATTGCGGCCGGTGTCGGCAACCCAGATCCTGCCCTGGATATCGATTGCCAGGGACAGGCGCTGGCTCAAACCGGTCAGACCGGCGCCGGGAGCCGGCAGGCGCGTACCGTCCGGCCCGAATTTCATGAGGGCGCCCGCGCAGCTGGTGTAGAAATTACCGTCCTTATCGGCGGCACCGCCGAACAGTTCGCAAGCCGGGTCGGTCGCCAGGCTAGTCACCTTGCCGTCGGGCGCGATGCGGACAAGGTTCCTGCCGCCCGCGTGATAGATCCCACCCGCCGGATGCGGGGCGATGCCGGTGGCGGCTTCAAACTGCGCGGGTCTGTACGCCAGGCCCGCGGACCCGGCCAGCGCGCGCACGCCGCTGCCGTTGACGGTGAGCAGCGCTGGCGCACTCTCGATCGTGCCGGCGCCATTGCGCACCGTCACGCGCAGTACGTCGCCGCTGTCTGCCAGGGCCGCAGCGGACACGGTGAAGGTGGGCGCGGTGGCGCCATCGACCGGCACCCCGTTGCGCGTCCATTGGTAGCTGAGCGGGCCGCTGCCGCCGGCACCGACAAAGAAGGTCACCGTCTGGCCGCCCTGCACTGCCTGCGCCTGGGGCTGCATCGATATCACCGGCGCCAGCTGGACACCGGCATCGGGCGGCACCGGCACTGGAACGGGCACGGCCGGCGCGCCCTGCTGGACCGAGGGAGCGCCGGCGCCGCCACAAGCGCTCAGGCCGGACAGACAGACGGCACTGCCAACAGCGAGCTTACCGAAACGGATCCAATGGGCAGGCAGGAACAGACGCATATATTTATTTATACAATATTTAATATTGGCAATTATAGAAGCTTAAATGAAAGTCAATGTCTGAAATGTGTATGCAAACACCGTAATTTTGTGGCCGGCCCGGCAGCGCGGGCCGGCCTGCTGTCAGGGCAGGACCAGCTTGCGGATGGTGCGGAAGCGGCTCAGGTAGAGCGCACCGGCGGCATCCACGGCGATGGCATGCGAACTGTCGAGACCGCTGGTCGCAAAGCGCGCATCCTTGGCAGGATCGGCCAATACCTGGACTGTGCCTTGCGGCGTCACCTTGCCGATGGCGCTGGTGGCCCAGTTGCTCGGCCGCCCGCTAAATTCCATGCCCGTGAAGTACAGGTTGCCGGCAGCGTCGACCGCCAGTGCATTCAGGTACAGCCCATCGTTGCGCAGCACCGTGCTGACCGCACCGGAGGCGTCGATCTTGCGCAGTTCGGCATCGGTCAGCGCGTACACATCGCCGGCCTTGTCCGCGGCCAGCGAGAAAATCACACTTTCCTGGGACGGCCCGCGGTCGATCGTCGTCAGCACGGTCGCCTTGCCGTCCGGCGCGATCTTGCGCACCACCGCGCGCAGCACACAGGAGCTGCAGGTGTCCGGACCGGTTCGTCCGGCCTGGCTCGCCACATACAGGTTGCCCGCGCCATCGGTCGCCAGCGCCGTGTAGCGCAGGGGCAGCAGCACGCCGTCGGTGCCGCGCAGGTCGGCCGCATCGGCCGGCAGGATGACATTGTTGACAGTACCGTCAGGGCCGACCTTGCGCAGCGCGGTGGCGCTGTCCATGGTGTCGCCGTCGGTCACATACACCGCGCCGTTGGCGCCGGCGGCGATCGCGTGCGGGAAGCGCAATGCGGACGTGCTGGCGCCCGCGTCGAAGAAGGTAGTGACCACGCCCGTGGGACTGACTTTGCGGATCGCCTTGCGTTCCGTCTCGACCACCAGCAGGTTGCCGGCGCTGTCGAAGGCCATGGCGCCTGGCGTCTGCAGGCGCGCTTCCTTGCCGACGCCATCGACCCGCGCAAGCGTGGTGGCGGCATCGCTGCCGGCCAGGATGCGCGTGCCCACGCCTTCGACCAGCAGTACAGCCGGGTCGCTGGTGACGCTGCCCTTGTCGTTCCTGACCACGACGCGCAGCACGTCGGCGCTGTCGGCCAGGGTGACGGCGGCGGTGGTATAGCTGGCCGACGTGGCGCCCGCGATCTCGGTGCCGTTGCGCAGCCACTGGTAGCTCAAGGGAGCGCTGCCGGACGCGCTGACGCTGAAGCTGGCCGCCTTGCCGGCTTCCACCGATTGGGCCCTGGGCTGGGTGGTCACGCCCGGTGCGGCGGGCACGTCGGCGGCTTTCAGCGCGGTGGCGGGATGCTCGCTACCGCCGCCGCCGCAGGCGCCCAGGCCCAGGATGATCACGCCGCCGCAGGCAAAGGCGCCGCGCCGGATAACACGGGAGATGGTCTGCTGGTTCATACTCGCCTTCTGTGTAAAGTTGGTCAACGTTGTCGAGTATAAAATTCCAATGTCATCGCCGTGTACTGACAATGTAGTGAAAATGTAAAAAAAGACCCGGACGAATCCGGGTCTTTTTTGACAACTTCGGCGAGCGCACTTATGCCGGTGGCGGCGGCGCCACCAGGACTGGCGGCGTGGTCGATGCCGGTACCTGGGTGGCGGGAGCGTGGATCGGCGCGGGCACGCTGACCGCGATCCAGCCGACGGCCGGCAGCAGCGGCACCAGCAGCAGCGCCACGATATTGATGATCTTGATGAGCGGATTGACGGCCGGGCCGGCAGTGTCCTTGTACGGATCGCCGACGGTGTCGCCGGTCACGGCGGCCTTGTGCGCCTCCGAACCCTTGCCGCCGAAGTGGCCGTCCTCGATATACTTCTTGGCGTTGTCCCAGGCGCCGCCGCCGGTGGTCATGGAAATGGCGACGAACAGGCCGGTGACGATGGTCCCCATCAGCAAGCCGCCCAGCGCGGCGGGACCGAGCAGCATGCCGACCACGATCGGCACCGCCACCGGCAGCAGGGACGGCAGGATCATTTCCTTGATCGCCGAGGCGGTCAGCATGTCGACCGCCTTGTCGTATTCCGGTTTGGCCGTGCCTTCCATGATGCCCTTGATGTCGCGGAACTGGCGCCGCACTTCGACCACCACGGCACCCGCCGCACGGCCCACCGCCTCCATCGCCATGGCCCCGAACAGATAGGGAATCAGGCCGCCGATGATCAGGCCCACGATCACCATCGGGTTCGACAGGTCGAAGGAAATCTGCTTGCCCACCGATTCGAGCGCGTGGGTGTAATCGGCGAACAGCACCAGCGCGGCCAGGCCGGCCGACCCGATGGCATAGCCCTTGGTGACGGCCTTGGTGGTGTTGCCCACGGCGTCGAGCGGGTCGGTAATGGCGCGCACCGATTCCGGCATGCCGGACATTTCGGCGATGCCGCCGGCGTTGTCGGTGATCGGACCGTAGGCGTCGAGCGCGACGATGATGCCGGCCATCGACAGCATGGACGTGGCGGCGATCGCGATGCCGTACAGCTGGGCCATCTGGTAAGACGCCAGGATCGCGGCGCACACGGCCAGCACCGGGTACGCCGTCGACTTCATGGACACACCCAGGCCGGCGATGATGTTGGTGCCGTGGCCAGTAGTGGACGCTTCGGCGATATGCCTGACCGGCTTGAAGTCGGTGCCGGTGTAGTACTCGGTGATGTAGACCATCAGACCCGTAAGCACGATGCCGACGATGGCGCAGCCCATCATCTTCATGCGCATGGCCTGGTCGGGCCAGACCAGCCAGGTGACGGCGGCAAAGCCGATCAGCGACAGGATCGCGGCCCACCACAAGCCCGTGTACAGGGCCGACATGATCTTCTTGCCCGGCTTGGCCTTGACCAGCGAGCAGCCGACAATCGAGCCGAGAATGGAGACGGCGCCCAGCAGCAGCGGATAGATGACGGCTTCGCCGCCGGGCGAGGCCATCATCAGCGCGCCCAGCAGCATGGTGGCGATCAGGGTGACCACATAGGTTTCGAACAGGTCGGCGGCCATGCCGGCGCAGTCGCCCACGTTGTCGCCCACGTTATCGGCGATCACGGCGGGGTTGCGCGGATCGTCCTCGGGAATGCCGGCTTCGACCTTGCCCACCAGGTCGGCGCCAACGTCCGCACCCTTGGTGAAGATGCCGCCGCCGAGACGCGCGAAGATCGAGATCAGCGAAGCGCCGAAGGCCAGCCCGATCAGCGGCTTGATGATGTCATGCTGGGTGGCGCTGGTTCCCGCCCCCTGCACCGTGAGCATCCAGTAGAACAGGGTCACGCCCAGGAGGCCCAGGCCGACCACCAGCATGCCGGTGATGGCGCCGCCCTTGAAGGCGACGTCGAGCGCTTGGTTCATGCCCTTGGTAGCCGCCTGCGCGGTGCGTACATTGGCGCGCACCGACACGTTCATGCCGATGAAGCCGCAGGCGCCGGACAGCACGGCGCCGATCAGGAAGCCGATCGCGGTGTTGATGCCGAGGAGGACGCCGATGGCGATCAGGAGTACGACGCCGACGATGCCGATGGTACGGTACTGGCGCGCCAGGTAGGCGCCGGCGCCTTCCTGGATAGCCTGGGCGATTTCCTGCATACGCGCGTTGCCGGCATCCTGGCGAAGGATCCAGCTGCGCGTCAGAAGACCATATATGACGGCGATGACGCCGCATGCTATTGCAAATATCAGATACTTTTCTGCCATATCGTCCCCTTTGTTTTTTTCAATCAAGTAACACAAAAACACATTCGAAAGACCTCCGCTTCCTCGTGAGAAGGAGATGGCCAACCTCACTGCGTGCTGCAAAACTTTGAATCTAAAAACTGTGGGGACGATGGGTCCCGGCCCCAATCATGGGGTCGCGGACGGCGGATGGTGGATTGCGCGCTGCGCGCTGATCCACCCTGCGGTCCACGCTGACCAACCTTGCAAGGACAAAGAAAAAGCGGACTGTTCAGTCCGCTCCTTGTACCACTTTTATTCAGACAGCGCCGCGAATGCCGCGTCGCGGATTTGCTCGACGGGTCCGACGCCGGAAATGCGGCGGTACTTCGGTGCACCTGGCAGGCCCGACTGCGCCCACTGGTTGTAGTAACCCAGCAGCACTTCGGTCTGGTTGTGGTACACGGACAGGCGCTTCATGACCGTTTCGGCCTTGTCGTCGTCGCGCTGGATCAGCGGTTCGCCGGTCAGGTCGTCGACGTTATCCACCTTGGGTGGATTGAACTTGATGTGGTAGACGCGGCCCGAACCCGGGTGCGAACGGCGCCCGCTCATGCGCTCGACGATCGATTCGTCAGGTACGTCGATTTCCAGTACATAGTCGACGTTGATGCCGGCATCTTTCATGGCGTCGGCCTGCGCGATGGTGCGCGGGAAGCCGTCGAACAGGTAGCCATTGTCGCAGTCGCAGTCTTTCAGGCGGTCCTTGACCAGGCCGATCATGATGTCGTCAGACACCAGGCCTCCCGCATCCATCACTTTTTTTGCCGCCAGACCGAGCTCGGTGCCGGCCTTGATCGCCGCGCGCAGCATGTCGCCGGTCGAAATTTGCGGAATATTGTATTTTTCCTTGATGAAGTTAGCTTGGGTGCCCTTACCGGCGCCGGGAGCTCCTAACAGAATGAGACGCATGAAAATTCCTAGAACTGATTTTAAAATTGGTGTGATGCAGACTTGTCTACCTTGGTACGAAACTTACCACAAAAGTCACAGAAAACGCCAATCCGGGCCGCAATTGCCATTTTTTTGCTTGATATTACGCAAGGGCCGCCGGCTTACTTTTGGGAATGTCAGCAATAAGTAAGCAAATGCTGCGATGTAACAAATGCTGTTTCAACAATTCGATGACGGGTAGTGCAAACGCACGCGGGCGAGGTCGTCGGGGGTATCGACGCCGGCCGCCGGCGCACTGGCGGTCACGTGTACGGCGATGGGGTAGCCATGCCACAGCACGCGCAGCTGTTCGAGCGCCTCCACCGATTCAAGCGGTGCGGGCGACAGGGTGGGATAGGTTTGCAGGAAGGCGCTGCTGTACGCGTACAGGCCGATATGGCGCAGCGCCGCATAGTCCGGCGGCAGTTCCGCTCCCGCATCGGCGCCGCTGACGGCAAAGCCGTCGCGGTCCCAGGGAATCGCGGCGCGCGAAAAATACATGGCGCTTCCGGCCTTGTTCAGCACCACCTTGACCACGTTCGGATTGAACACGTCCGCGGCACTGTGCAGCGGATGGGCGCAGGTGGCCATGGGCGCGCCGCCCGCGATCAGGGCCGCGGTCGCGGCCAGCAGGTCCGGATCGATCAGCGGTTCATCGCCCTGCAGGTTGACCACGACGGCATCGTCGGCCAGGCCCAGGGTGCGCGCCACTTCGGCGATGCGGTCGGTGCCGGACGGATGGTCGGCGCGCGTCATGCACGCTTCGATGCCATGCGCCGCGCAGGCGGACGCGATGTCGGGATGGTCGGTGGCGACGATGATGCGCGCCGCGCCGGACAGGGCGGCCCGCTCGGCCACGCGCACGATCATCGGTTTGCCGCCCAGGTCCGCCAGCGGCTTGTTGGGCAGGCGCGTGGAAGCCAGGCGCGCCGGGATGATGACGATGAAAGGTGTCAAGGCAGTCGAAACAGGCGCCATCGCAGCGGCCACCACCTAAGCCGCTTCGATCTTGCGCGCTTCGTCGGCCCACATGATGGGGATGCCGTCGCGGATCGGATAGGCCAGGCGGTCGGCGCGGCAGATCAGTTCCTGCGCCTTTTTATCGTTTTCGAGCGGCCCCTTGCAGACGGGGCAGACCAGGATATCAAGCAGTCGAGCATCCACGACATTTCTCCACAATTTGTTCGGCCAGCGCGGCATCGAGTTGCGCCGTGACTGGCACGACCCACAGTCTCGGGTCGTGTTTGAGATTTTCAATTTGCCCACATTTTACTGCATCCTTCTCGGTGATCAGGATGACATCGGCGTCGAGTGCGGCAAATGGCTGGTCGAGGAAGTCGTGATGGTCGGGCAGCGCCAGCTCGTCGAACTGAAGGCCGGCGGCGCGCAGCATGGCAAAGAAGCGGCCCGGGTTGCCGATGCCGGCCGCCGCCACGATGCGTCCGCCGGCAAAGGAAGCAAGCGGCAGGCGCCGCGCCGGGTCGGCCAGCGCTTCGGCCGTGTCGCCGGCCAGCTGCATCCGGTAGGGAATGCCGCCCACCTGCCCACGCAGGCCGGGGTCCAGTTCGGGCGCGTTGACGATGGTGAAATCGCGCCGGCGCGAGGGCGGCTCGCGCAGCGGACCGGCCGGCAGCAGCCAGCCATTGCCCACGCCGCGCGCGTCGAACAGCACGATTTCGATATCGCGCCGCAGCGCGTAATGCTGCAAGCCGTCGTCGGTGATCAGGACATCCACGTCGGGATGGGCGGCCAGCAGCGCGCGGCCGGCCGCTGCGCGGTCGCGCCCCACCACCACCGGGCAGCCGCCGCGGCGCGCGATCAGCAGGGGTTCGTCGCCGACCTCGCCGGCCAGCGAATCGGCTGTCACCTCGCGCGTGGCCATGGCGGCGCCGCTGCCGCCGCCATGGCCGCGCGAGATCACGCCGGGATGAAAGCCGGCCGCGCGCAAGGCTTGCGCCAGCCAGATCGTCAGCGGCGTCTTGCCGGTCCCGCCAATGAAGATGTTACCGACCACGATGACCGGCACCGGCAAGCGGTGCGAGGCCAGCAGGCCAATGTTGAACAGCAGCTTGCGCAGCGCCGCCAGGGCGCGAAACAGCAGCGACACCGGGTACAGCGCGCAGGCGAGCGCGCCGCGCCGCAGCCAGGCGCGCGTCAGCGTCGTTTCAAGGGAAGGAGTGGGAGTGGACATGAGGACGCAGGCGAATCGCTTCGCCTGCGGTGCTTACTTCTTGCCGCCGGTCTGGGCCGCGAAGGTCAGCTTGTCGTAGCCGGCGATGCGCGCCGCTTCGAGCACGTTGATCACCATCTGGTGCATCGCGAACTGGTCGGCGTTGATCGTCACAACAGGGCTCTTGTCGCCGGTCGGCGCCTGGCCGTTGTTGGCGTTGCGCGCCGCGGTCTTGAGTTCCTCGGCCAGGTCGCCCACGCTGCGGAAGGACACCGGCACGTTGTTAACCGTGTAGTTACCCTTGGCGTCGACCGTGACGTTGATCTCCAGCGGCTTGTCGAGCGCCTTCTCGGCGTCCGCCGTCGGCAAGGTGATCTGCAGCTCGGTGAACTTGCTGTAGGTGGTCGTGACCATCAAGAAAATCAGCACCACCAGCAGCACGTCGATGAAGGGGATCAGGTTGATCTCCGGATCCTCGCGCCTTTGGCCGCGTCGAAAGTTCATCATTTGCGGGCACCGTGCACGATATCGACGAATTTCACGGCCTGCAGTTCCATGTCGATGATGAAGCTGTCGACCAGGGCGCGGAAGTGGCGGTAGAACACCAGGGCCGGCATGGCGATGGCCAGGCCGAAGCCGGTGTTATACAGCGCGACCGAAATACCGTGGGCCAGCTGGGCCGGATTGGTGCCGGTGGCGTTCTGCGCGCCGAAAATCTCGATCATGCCGACCACGGTGCCGAACAGGCCCATGAGCGGTGCCAGCGAAGCGATGGTGCCGAGCGTGGTCAGGAAGCGCTCCAGCGTATGGGCCACGCCGCGCCCTGCTTCCTCGATCGCTTCCTTCATCACGTCGCGCGGCGCGTCGACATTGCGCAGGGCCGCGGCCAGCACGGCGCCCAGGGGCGAGTTGCTTTCCAGCTTGTTGATGACGTCGGTGGTGATCTTGCCGTTATGGTAGACGCGGATCACTTCGTCGAGCAGCTGTCGCGGCAGGATCTTGGCGCGGCGCAGATAGATCAGTCGTTCGATGATGAGGGCCAGGGCGACGATGGAGGCAATCAGCAAAGGCCAGATAGGCCAGCCTGCAGCTTGAAGAATGGCGAGCAAAACGAACTCCTGGGTAAGTAGAAAACAGCGTGGATACTGAGATAAATTCCAGTGAGGTACTGGATTGAAACGAATCCCCGGCAATGTAACGTGTTGGCCGCTACTCGGCAAGTCCAGTTCTGCACATCTTCTGTGGATAAGATTGTGCGCAAGCGGCCTCCGCTGTTCCAAGTGCCTTGATTTCAAAGGGAAATCTTGTCCTGCGCAAAAACAAGGCATGGGGAAAATTAAAAATTTATCCCCGGTTGCGAACAATTAGTGTGGATAAGATTGTGCGCAAGCGCGGGGGCGGGAGCTTACGTCCTTGATTTTAAACGATATTTTGTTCGCGCACAAAAATGAGGCAGCCCAGCGGGAAGAGTTCCGCACAGATTTTGTGGATAACTTTGTGTGCAATAGTTTCGGCAAGTCCCTAAGGCCTTGATGCATAAGGGAAAACTATCGCTGCGCAATTATGTATCAACGGTGGATGAATGGCCGATTCCGGAGCAATTCGGGCCTGCCAGGGTCCATTATGGGGCTGGATAAACCGGCTTTGCCTTATCAATACCGGGCTTTTCACCCGCGTGGACAACTACTGCCGTTCTGCACACATAATGTGGACAAGACTGTGCGCAACGGTCTGCACACTCGCTAAGTGTCTTGATTTTAAAGGAGTTTTTTAAGCTGCTTAAATTAATTGCAGTGGACAACCTCAACTGGCACCGCCATTTTAAAGCCTCGTTCTGCACATCTTTTGTGGACAACTTTGTGCGCAATGTGATCATTGGAAATGCAAGCCTTTGATTCCAAAGAGTAATTTCATGCGTGCTTAAGCGGCGGGCAGTGGACTACTTTTCCAGGGAATCCCAGCCGTAAGCCCGCTCGACCCGCTCCGCGATCTGGTTCATCAGCGCCATGCCATTCTCGCCATTGACCATGATGACGACACCGTAACCCTTGCGGACATGGCCACTGATCCAGGCGCGGTAACCCAGATTGTCGCCGCTGTGGGTAAAGTACCAGCCCTCGCCACGCTGGCTGATCGCCAGGCCGACGGCATAGCGTCCCACGCCGACGGGCGTGACCATCTCGGCCGCGCTGCGCCGCTCCAGTACTGTCCCCTTTGGACCTTGCAGCGCGCTTTGCATCTCGATGATGAATTTGGCCAGGTCGGTGGGCGTGGTCCACAGACCAGCCGCGGCCTGCTCAGGATAGACGTGCCATGGCACCGCCATGCGCCGGCCCTGCTTGTCGTGCGCCAGCGCGCTGTTGGCCTGCTCCGCCGCGGCGGGCGGCTGCTCGAATGAACTGCGCGCCATCCCCAAGGGCGCCAGCACCGCCGTCTGCATGAACTGCGCGAACGGACGTCCCGACAGGTCGGTCAGCGCCTGCTGCATGATCAGCAGGCCGCCGCCTGAGTATTTCGACGCGCTGTAGGGCGGTCGCGCAAAGACGACTTTGCCGACGTTGGAGCGCGGATCTCCCTGGAGGATCTGGCGCACCGTGGGCAGCGCAAGCTGCGGCGCATAGCCGGGGAAACCGAAACCGTCATCGGCGCCGGAAGTATGGCTCAAGAGCGAACGCGCAGTGACCGCTTGCGGTCCGCTCGCTTCGGTGCGCGGGACACGCCAGGACGTCAACACGGAATGGATGTCCGCGTCGAGGTCAAGCCGGCGCTCCTGGACCAGCCGCATCACCGCCATGGCGGTCACCGGTTTGCTGATCGAAGCGGCCTGGAAGCGGGTTGCGGTATCCACCGGCCGGCCACTGTCCGCGTCCGCGACACCATAGCCTTTGGCCCAGTGCAGCTTGAAGTCCCTGATCACTGCGACGCTGGCGCCCGGCACCTGAAGCCGGGCCATCAAGGCCGGCAGGTCAAGGCGATCGAGCTCCGAGCTGCCGGATGCTTGCGGACCCTCGAAGCGGGAAAGCAGCACGGCAGCATCGTCTTCGGCGCGGGCAGTATGCATCGCAAGCGCGAGCGTGCTGAGCAGAGCCGCCGTCAGAACACGGGGCGCAAGGTAGTGGGATTTGATCAAGTTGGGTCTCGGGACAAGTAGGGCCTGGGCACGCAGGACGGAATGACCATTATAGATCGTGATATCAAAAAAATAATATTTTTACCCCAATACGGTTTTGTTATCAAAAAATCAGTATCATAATGACATTGTTTCCGGGCTAGCTCATCAGTGCGAGGCGCAATGCATGGCGACCGCATTGTGCTGAAATCGGGTTGGTCGCATGGAAGCCACACTCAAGGAAGCCACCATGTCACGTTTTGCTTTTCTCCCAGCAGCATTGCTCACCGTTGCCGCCTTCACCCTGTCCGGCAGCGCCAGCGCAGCCGACAACGCCACCTTCGTCGGTCTCGGCGGCAAGCCTGGCATCAAGAAAATCGTCAAGGATCTGATCCCCCTGATCCAGGCCGACAGCCGTATCAACGGCGCCTTTGCCCATGCAAAAATCGGTCACCTTTCCATGCGACTGGAACAGCAGTTCTGCGAACTGAGCGGCGGACCGTGCACCTACAAGGGCAAGGAAATGGCCGCTGCCCACAAGGACATGAAAGTGACCGAAGTGCAGTTCCTGGCGCTCGCCGAAGACTTACAGCAGGCGATGACCAAGAACGGCGTGGCAGCACCGGTGCAGCAGGCGCTGGTGGAGAAACTCCTGCCGATGAAGCCTGCCATCGTCACGAACTGACGCGCTGCGCGAAGCCGGGACAAGTGCACAGAAACTGTGGATAACTTTGTGTGCAATGGTCACCGGCAGACGCTAAGCCATTGATTCAAATACGAAAGCATCCCCCTGCCCAAGTTTGTTGCAGCGTCATGCGACAGCGTTCCGTCTTTCCATTCACTGAAGCGCCACACTGGCCCCACGCGTGAGCCCAAGCTCTCAAGCGCGCGCATAATGGGATAAGCTTGCGTCCAGGCGCGCTGCCACCCTGGCATTGCTACTTGCACTGCGAGCCCAAATCGGGCATAAGCATGGCCCCAGACCTTTTTGCAGACAGCAGGCCCGCACCACGCCATGAATACGATTTTCGATACCGATCCCAGTTTGTCCACCACGCCCGTACTGACCGTTACGGCGCTGAACGCCCAGGTCGCACGGCTGCTGGAGCGCTCGTTTCCGCTGACCTGGATCAGCGGCGAGATCTCCAACTTCACGCGCGCCAGCTCCGGCCATTGGTATTTCACCCTCAAGGACGACGGCGCCCAGGTGCGCGCGGTGATGTTCCGCGGGCGCGCCCAGTACGCCGGCTTCATCCCGCGCGAAGGCGACAAGGTGGAAGTGCGCGCATTGGTCACCCTGTACGGCGCGCGCGGCGACTACCAGATCAATGTCGAAGCGATTCGCCGCGCCGGCGTTGGCGCCCTGTTCGAAGCCTTCCTGCGGCTGAAGGAAAAGCTCGGCGCGCAGGGCATGTTCGACACCCAGTACAAGCGCCCGCTGCCGCTGTTTACGCGCAGCGTGGGCATCGTCACCAGCCCCCAGGCGGCCGCCCTGCGCGACATTCTGAGCGCGCTGCAGCGGCGCGCCCCGCATGTCAATATCGTGCTCTACCCGGCCCCGGTCCAGGGCCAGGGCGCGGCCCAGAAAATCGCCGATGCGATCGCGATCGCCTCGCACCGCGCCGAAGTGGACGTGCTGCTGGTCTGCCGCGGCGGCGGCTCGATCGAAGACCTGTGGAGTTTCAATGAAGAAGTCGTGGCGCACGCGATTGCCGGCTGCAGCATGCCGGTCATTTCCGGCGTCGGCCACGAGACCGACTTCACTATCGCCGACTTCGTGGCCGACCTGCGCGCCGCCACCCCGACGGCGGCGGCCGAACTGGCGGCAACGCCACGGGCCGACTGGATCGCCTCGGTAGGGGCCGACGCCACGGACCTGCGGCGCGCCATGCGGCGCACGCTGGACGAATCCAACCAGGACCTGGACAATCTGTCGCGCCGCCTGCTCAGTCCCGCCGCCCAGATCGGGCACCAGCGCCTCAAGCTGGTGGCGCTGTCGACCGCGATGACGCACGCGGTGCGCGCGCCGGTCAACCGTCAGGCTTACGCGCTGGCGCAGCTGCGTGCGCGCTGGGCCAGCCACCGCCCCGACGTACGCGCCGCGCGCGCCGAGATCGCCTCCCTGCAGCGCCGCAGCGGCGCCAGCCTGGCCGGACAACTGGCCCAGAAGCGCCACGCCCTGGGCGCGCTGGCGGCCCAGCTGGAGCTGCTCAACCCGCAGCGTACGCTGGAGCGCGGCTACGCCATCGTGCGCGACGCCAAGGGCAATGTACTGCGTTCACCCGGCCAGATCCAGGCCCAGCAAATCATCAACGTGCGCCTGGCTGATGGCAGCGCCGAGGTCGGGGTGGCCAGCGTCCAGACCAGCCTGGACTGAGCCATACTTGCCATCGCGAAGCAAATATGCAACGAAATCGAATGCGAATTACAATAAGCGTCGTTTCAGAAGCATCGACGCATTCCAATCAATAAAGGACAAGACATGGAACATACACTGCCGCCACTGCCGTACGCGATGGACGCCCTCGCGCCACACATCTCCAAAGAGACCCTCGAGTACCACTACGGCAAGCATCACCAGACATATGTCACCAACCTGAACAACCTGATCAAGGGTACCGAGTTCGAAAACCTGTCGCTCGAAGAGATCATCAAAAAATCGTCCGGCGGCATTTTCAACAACGCGGCCCAGGTATGGAACCACACCTTCTACTGGAACGGCATGAAGCCGGCCGGCGGCGGCGCGCCAACGGGCAAGGTCGCTGACGCGATCAACGCCAAGTGGGGCTCGTTCGACAAGTTCAAGGAAGAATTCACCAAGTCCTGCGTCGGCAACTTCGGTTCCGGCTGGACCTGGCTGGTGCAGAAGGCCGACGGCGGCGTTGACATCGTCAACACCTCGAACGCCGGCTGCCCCCTGACCACCGGCGACAAGCCACTGCTGACCTGCGACGTCTGGGAGCACGCTTACTACATCGACTACCGCAACGCCCGCGCCAAGTACGTGGAAACGTTCTGGGGCCTGGTCAACTGGGATTTCGTGGCGCAAAACGCCGCCTGATTTACCTCGGTGACGTAGTAGAGAAAGCCTGTGCCTTGCGGTGCGGGCTTTTTTTTGTTTCGGCCTGGGAATCCCGCTGAGGCATGGGACTTGTAAACTGGCGTAGGGTGGATGAGCGCAGGCTCGGCGCCCCCGCGTATCCACCACGAGTCGCCACGACCCTCAAACATCGCCACTCCCCATTGGTAGAGCCGCCGGCGACTCGTGGTGGATAGCGCTGCGCTCATCCACCCTACGCCGGTTAACGGGTTCCAGGCCTCAAGGATGCTTCCCCCCCCTAATTGATTATTCGGCAACGCAAGTTCATACTGTCGCCTGCGCAGCCTTTCCTCGCCGCGCTTTTTCGCGGAGATCCGATGCGTCACCCCCGACTGCTGCCCACCCTGCTCTTGCTGTCCGTCCTGCCCGCGGCCATGGCCGCAGCCCCCACGTTCAGCTACAAGGACTGGATCGTCGCCTGCGACAACACGCGCAGCTGCCAGGCTGCCGGTTTTCAGTCGGAAGGCGTGGAAACTGACCCCATGGCGCTGCTGCTCACCCGCGCCGCGGGACCCGGCACCCCGGTGCGCGCCACGGTCATGGTCCAGCTCGAGAGCGAACAGCCGAAAGCCGTCACGATCAAGGTGGGTAGCCGCAGCGTCGCCGGCATCGTGCCGGACCAGGAAATGACGGTAGCCCAGCTCGCCAGCCTGATGCCTGGCCTGCTCAGCGAGAAATCGGCTACGGTGAGCGACGGCAAGCACCACTGGACCTTGTCGCTGGCGGGCATCAATGCGGCGCTGCTCAAGATGGACGACTTGCAGGGCCGGATCGATACGCCCGGTGCGCTGGTGCGCAAAGGGGCCAAGCCAGAGTCGGCGGCCTTGCCGCCCGTGTCCGCCCCGCTGCTGACAGCGCTGCCGGTCCCTGCCACCGCGGACAGCGACAGCAAGCTGCTCGCGCCCATCCTCAAATCCCTGCCCAAGAATGATTGCGAAGCGCGCTCGCGTCCGGTGTCGGAGCGGGAAGCCACGCTGTATCGGCTCTCGCCCACCAAGGTATTGGTCACCCAGCTGTGCGGGCGCTACGCCTACCAGAGTTCCTACGAGGTATGGATCGCCAACGCGAAGCCGCCCTATGCCCCGGAACCGGCGCGCCTGCCGCTGTATGGCAAGGATGCCGGCAACGATGTCATGGAAGCGAGTTTCGAGAACGGCGTTCTCAGTTCCTACGCCAAGGGGCGCGGCATCAACGATTGCGGCGAGGCCTACAGCTGGCTCTGGACCGCCAGCGGTTTCCAGCTGCAGAGTGCCACGGAAGCGCCGGTGTGCCGGGGCTTTCCGGGCGGCGTGATGCTGACCACCTGGCAAAGCAGGCAGCGTTAAGGCCAGCCGTCATCCAGCAACTGTCATCAAACTGTAGCGAATTGTCCCCGCCCAACTGCAAGTGTCTTTATTGCCAATTGCTCTTATAAAATGTGCGGCTAGGAGGAATCATGTTTCGAGTCATGCTGGTGGAGGACGATGCGCGCCTGGCGCAGTTGATTACCGAGTATCTGAGCGGATACGAGTTCACGGTGGAGGTGGTCACGCGCGGCGACCAGGCCTTGTCCGGCTTCAAGGAAATTGCGCCCGACCTGGTGGTGCTGGACCTGATGCTGCCGGGTCTGGACGGCATGGTGGTGTGCCGCCAGATCCGCGAAACGAGCACGGTACCGATCCTGATCCTGACCGCGCGCGAAGACTCCTACGATGAAGTGTCGCTGCTGGAACAGGGCGCCGACGATTTCGTCAACAAGCCGGTCCAGCCACGGGTACTGCTGGCACGCCTGCGCGCCCTGCTGCGGCGCTCCCAGGGCAAGGGTGGCGCCGATGCCCAGTCGCTGGTGTTCGGCGCGCTGACCATCGTCGCCAGCGACCGCACCGTCACCTGGCGCGGCGAGCCCTGCGTGCTCTCGAATACCGAATACAAACTGCTGCTGGTGCTGGCCGAGGCGGCCGGCCAGGTGCTGTCGCGCGATGCCTTGCTCAAGAAGATGCGCGGCATTGAATTTGACGGCCTGGACCGCAGTATCGACAACAGCATTTCCAAGCTGCGCCGCAAGTTCGACGATATCGATTCGGAAAAAATCAAGACAGTGTGGGGCGAAGGCTATCTGTTCTCGCCATCGGCCTGGGGCTGACCTTTTTCAGTCCTATTCGATCAGTGGCGCGATCGCCAGCGGCGCATGGCGCGTCACCAGTTGTCCCCGCTCCCCGCCATCGGTGAAGCGGTAGTTGACCACCCGGAAGCTGTCGTTCGGGTCATCCTGGAAGGCCGCGCCGTCGCTCACGGCCAGCGCCGTCCCTTCCCCTTCATTCCTGCGCAGCCGCACGCCGGCATCCAGGCCTTTGCGGCTGAAGGAAAAGCGCACGCCTACGCATTTGCGCGCGGACGCCGAGGCATCCACGTGGCGCTGGAAATTGAGCGCCTGGTCGCAAGCGGCGCGCATGTCGGCCAGTTCGTAGACGCCATCGGGGCGCACCACGATCGAGACGCGCGGACGGAAGCTGTACTGCCCCGGACCGCGGTTGAGCACCAGCACGGCGTTTTCGTCGTAGGCGGCCTTGAGCAGGGGCAGCAAGGCGCGGCCGGTCGGGTCGAGCGGCAGCGCCAGCCTGGTGGTCTTGCCCGTCACCGTGAGCTCCATGCCCTCGGCCGTGACGCCGCGCTCCCTCGGCATGACCTGCAGGTGCTGCTGGAGCAGATTCTTGGCCTTGCCGTACTTGTCGAATACCACCAGGGCGCGGTAAGCGTCGCGGTAGCTGAGCCACTCGCCCTCGGCCGGCTGGGACGCGGCGGTGCCCGCCGTCATCAACAGCGCGAGCAACAGGGACATGTGGCGCGAAAGTGTCATAGATTAAAAGCGATAAGCCAGCGCGGTCGATACGGTGTATTTGGTGTTGCCGTCGACCAGGGGACTGCGCTTGGCGTCCCCGGTCAGGCGCGTTACCCTGGCGTTGCTGATCAGCAGCCACGAGGGCGACAAGGTCCAGTTCCAGCGCACCCCGGCGTGCACGTCGTTCAGTCCGCCGCCGGGCGCATACGGCCGTTTGCCGCCGCGAAAAGCTTCCTGCAGGCTGACGCCGAAATAACTGTCGTTGTACTGGCGGTTGGCAAAGGTCAGGCCGGCCGACAGCGCCAGCGCATGGCGCGGACTGGCCTTGCCGGCGGTCTGTTGCAGGTCCACATTCCAGAGCGCGCCGTTGTGGTCGCGTCCGGCGCCGACCAGCACGCTATTGGTCAGGCGCAGGCCAGGACTCAGGTAGTAGTTGAGGAAGGCGCCAGCTTGCAGGCGCGCCGGGATGCTTTCCATGCCATTGAGGCGATTGGCAGTCTTAGCGTCACCCATCGGCGCCAGGGTCGGCGGCGACACATTCGAGGTGCCGGCATTGGCGCCAATGGCACCCAGACCGTCGCCCGACTCGCTGCGGCGCGGACGCACTGACAGCAAGGGGCCGAATTCAAGCGATGGACTGTTCGACAGGTGCATGCCCGCGCTCATCCCCGAAATGAAAATGCCATTGCTCCACTGGACCTGGATCACCGGCAGCGGACGCAGGCGACGCTCCGAACTGCCTTCATAACGCGGCGTCGACACCACGCCCAGGCCGACATACATGTCGCGGCTACCGTCCGGCATCGGGTTGATGGCCGGGGTCTGCGCGGCGGCCGCAGCGGAAGCGGCGGCAAGGGCAAGGGTCAATATCGTTTTCATGTAGTTCATCGGGAGTGGGCCTGGCCGTCATTTTACCGACTTGCCGCGAATCAATCCCAAAATGATCCCGGATTGACTAGCGTAACTGGCGGGTCTGCTGCCAGAACTCGACAGGCTCGTCGGAACGGTCCAGGGTCACCATGGCGTAAGGGAAGACGATGGCCTGGGTACACATGACGCCAGGACCGGCCACGAATTCGACCACGTTGACGCTGATCTTGCCGGCAGCGCGGTAGATGCCCTCAATGGCGACGCTGTTGCAGCCATTCGGACGCGCTCCAAGGAAGACAGCGACCACCATGTGCTTGCCAAAATCGATGGCGGGAGCCGGGGCGGTCGGGTTATGCGACTTCCACAGCGCGTTCCAGCCGGCGCTGTCCTTGATGACGCGCGAGGCGGAGCTGGTCAGTTCGGTGCGGCCGGCGCCGTCGACTGCCACGAAGGGCAGGCGTTCCGCCGTGAACTTGGTGAACTCGACAGCGATATCGCTGCGCTCCACCACGATCATCTGCATCGGCGCCGTCACGACGGCGACGCACATGGTGACGGGATTGATGTCGCGGTCTTCCACCTCGGCCACGATCTTGCCGCCATTGACGACCAGCCGGCGGATGCCGAACTCGTGGCAGCCGCTGCTGTCGCCGGCAAAGGCGGCAATCACCATCTGCTTGCTGAAGTCCACGATCGGCATCGACGGCGCCTGGCTGCGGCCCGCCGTATGCTCGTTCCACAGCGCGCTGAAGGCGGCGGCATCCTTGACCACGACCTTGCGCGCGGTGTGGATGCTGGAGAAAGCGTCGGTGGCGACGGTGTCGAAGGCGACCGGGGTGCCATCTTTCGGCGCGAAACTGATGGCTTCCACCTTGTGGCTGCTGCCCAGGCCGAGGTCGGCCTTGTCGAGATTGGCGACGATGGTGTCGAACATGGATTTGAGCTTGTCGTCCGTGCAGGAAACCCGCGGTCCGGCGATGCTGTCCGCCTTGGCGCACAGCGGCAACTGCGGCGTGGCGCCGAACAGTTCGTAAGCATACGAGGCGTCGCCGCAGCGGCCGGTACGCGCCATGAAGGCGTACTTCTGGTCGATCACGTAGACGCGGTTGCTGATGTCGGCGCAATCGGCCTGCTGGGCGCGGGTGACGAACTGCGACACGACCGGCGCCGCGGAGCCAGGATTGGGCTCGCCGACGGCGATGCCGGGACTGGCTTGCTGATTGGTAGGACTTGGTCCACCGCCACCGCCGCCGCAGCTGGCCAGCAGGATGGCGCCGGCGAGGGGCAAGACGTTCAGGACACGTGCAAACAAGGACATACTTCCTCCAGCGAATAAAAAAAGCCCACGACACTGTCGCATCGGTGGGCAAACGGAAAAACCCGATGTGTTGATAGTAGACAATCCCCGCTTGGCGTTCCACCTCGGAATGTGGCGACTTTGTCGGGAATTTGTAATACCCCCGTAATGCCCCGTTCCCCGCCGCCCTCTTATACAATGCTGCGCAGGAGGAATGCTATGAGTTTGACAAGGGTGGCCGGCAGCGGGCCGGGCGGATGCGAGATGCGGGCGTGAACCGCATTTTCTTCCGCTTTTTCGTGCTGGTGATGCTGTCGATCACCGTGGCAACCTTCGTCATCTATTTCGCCATGAGCCGCCTGTTCGGCGACCCCCTGGACGATATCGCGCGGCGCCAGGCGGCGGCCCAGATTTTTCTCCTGGAACAGTACGTCGACAAGGCGCCCGCGGACGAATGGCTGACCCGTCTGAACAAGGTGCGCGAAGTGTCCGACGTGCGCCTGGACCTGATCCCCATCGCCCAGGCGCGCGCTGTGCTCAAGGGTCCGCTGCGCGAAGCGCTCGACCGCGGCGACGTCGTGCTCGACGCACCCAACAAGGCGTTCTACAGGCGGGTGGACCTGGGCGGCAACTTCTATATCGGCAGCTCCGAAGACGTGATCCACGCCCTGGACTTGCCGATCGACATCGGGCTGGCCCTGAAAATGGAAGCGCTGCGCTACGTGATCGTGGCGCTCGCCTTGCTGATTCCCATCGCGCTGTGGTCGCGTTCGCACTGGCTGGGGCTGCAGGCCCTGTCCGCCATGGCGGACCAGTTCGGCGCCGGCACTTTGTCGGCCCGTGCCCGGACCCGGCCGCGCGAAATCATCCATCCCTTGGCCGAGCGCATCAACCACATGGCCGGGCGCATCGAGCACTTGCTCGAAGCGCAGAGAAATCTGCTGCATTCGGTGTCGCACGAACTGCGCACCCCGATCGCACGCCTGGAGTTTGCTTTGGAGCTGCTGCGTTCGGCGACCGACGATCCCGCGCTGGAAACGCGCATCGTGGCGATGGAAGGCGATGTGGCCGAGCTCAACGGCCTGGTCAACGAATTGCTCAGCATGACCCGGCTCGACAGCAAGCAGGCGCTGAAAGTGGCCGAATTCGCGCTGGAGCCGGCCTTGCGCGACTGTGCCGCTTCGCTGGGTGAGCAGGAGACGCGGCTGGCGGTCGAGCTCGATCCTTCCCTGGGCATGGTGCAGGGCGACCAGCGCCTGCTGCTGCGCGCGGTGGGCAACCTGCTGCGCAATGCGCAAAAGTATGGCGAGGACAGGATCGTGCTGACGGCGAGGCGGGTGGACGGTATCGAGATCGTTGTCGAGGATGCCGGACCGGGCATTCCCGAGAGCGAGCGCGAACGCGTGTTCGAGCCGTTTTACCGGCTGGACCGCAGCCGGGACAGAAATACCGGCGGGTTTGGACTGGGGCTGTCGATTGCCAGGAAGGCGATCGAACTGCATGGCGGAAGTTTGCGGGTGGAGCAGTCCGGCCTGGGCGGGGCCAGGTTTGTGATTGTATTGCCGGCGGAAGCACTGGCGTGACAACACTTGCCGAACACTTGCTGACATTTGCGTAGGGCGGAAAAGCCCAAAGGGCGCCTTCCGCCGTGCTTCGGATGAGCCGCAAAGGACTCATGCGTGGCACGGCGGAAGGCGCCCTCCGGGCTTGTCCGCCCTACGATACTGCTAAGCCAACAACTGGCTTACCGCCCCTTCTTGGGACTCGGGTCTTCGGGCCGCAGATGCGTCAGGCCGTACCACAGGTGTTCCCACCAGTGATCGCGCGAATTGACCAGTTGCAGGCATTGCTTGTCGACCTCGGTCGTAAATACCGGATCGATACACTTCTTGGTCATCAAGGCGTAGCGCTGGTTCTCGGCATTGATGATCGCCAGCGCGAACCACACGACCAGCCCGGCGAACAGGACCACCAGGGTCCAGGCCACCTGGTTGATCATATTGGTTTCGTACAAATCCTCAACGACGGGCCGCGACCCGTCGTAAATCTTCAGGATTTTTCCTTCTGCTTCTTCTCTCATTTGCTCGCCGCTTTAGCAGGCGCCGCCGCCGGAGCAGCGCCGCCCTTTTCCTTGGCTGCCTTCGCCACCAGGGCGTCAAGCACCTGCTGGGTGCTGACGTAAATCTGATTCTGCGGCAGGTTCTTGTTCGCTTCGGCGACCGCCGATGGCGAGGTCACGAAACGCCCGTCGATGACGATGGTCGGCACGCCATCGATCTTGTAGTTGGACAGGATTTGCGGGGCACGTTTCAATTTGGTCAACACACCGAAAGAATTCCAGTATTCGAGGAACTTGGCCTTGTCGATACCGTTCTTGGAGATCCATTCGATAATGGGTTCATCCTTGTTCAGGCGGATGCGTTCGTTGTGCACCGCATGGAAAACTTTAGGGCTGAACTCTTCGGACTTGCCCATCGCTTCCAGGGTCAGGTGCAAATGCGCTTCCGGGTCGTTGGGACCGGTATAAGGCAGGTGCACGCGCTTGAAGTTGATGTTATCGCCCTGCTTTTTGACCCAGGCTTCGAGATGCGGTTCGAGGCCGTTACAGGCCGGGCAGTGATACATGAAGAACTCGATCACTTCGACCTTCTTGCCGACCACCTGCGTCGGCTGGGGCGACGCGAGCGTGAGATATTCCGCGCCGTTTTTCGGATCGGTAGGCGACGCGAAGGCCGTGGTGGCGATCAGGCTGGCGGCGGCGAGAGCAAAACGCAGGGGACGCAGGGAACGCATAGAAATCCTTCATGATTGATTGAACTGACGATCGCGAGATTACCACTTTTTCGCGGTTTCCTCAGGGTGCAATGCGGCTTTTTGCAATTGCTTACGTCTGAATTAATTCTGTTCTAATTCGCGGGACGGCGTTGACGCGCCAGTTCGAGGTTCTCGCACAAAACGGCGGCCCCTTGCGCCATGCGCGGCCCGGCCCGGGTCAGGACCTCGCCGCCGGCCGGGAACAGGTTGCCGCGCCGGACCGCCAGCAAGCCCTTGTACGGCTTCCACAGCGCCAGGCCGCCGCCGGGTGCATCGTGCTGGTCGCCGGCAAAGATCGCTTCCGGATTCTCCTGCAGGACCGCTTCCACGCCGACCGAGGGCGCCTTGACCGGCAAGCCCGCAAAGATGTTCACACCGCCGCACAGGCGGATCGCGTCGCTGACGATCTGGCTGCCGTTGAGGGTGTACAGGGGCTTGTCCCAGATCTGGTAGAACACGCGTACCGGCGGGCGGCGCCCGTAACGCTCGCCCAGCGCCGCGATGCGTGCCCGGAATGCGGCGGCGGCCGGCTGCGCGATCGCTTCGGTGCCGAGCAGCTGGCCGAAACGGGTCAGGCTGTCGGCCACCTGATCGAGCTTGACCGGTTCGCTGTGAAAGAGGGGAATGCCGAGCTGGCGCAGCTGCTCCAGCTGGCGCGCGGTATTCCCGCTTTGCCAGACCACGATCAGGTCGGGCTTGAGCGAGAGGACTTTCTCGATATCGATCTGGCTGTCCGAGCCCACCAGGGGAATCGCCCTGGCGGCCTCGGGATAGTCGCTGTAATTCATCGCACCGACGATGCTCGCCCCGCCACCGGCTGCGAACAGCAGCTCGGTGATGTGCGGCGACATCGAGATGATGCGCCTGGCCGGAGCGGCCAGGGTCACGCGCTGCCCGCTATCGTCGACGACGCTGACGGCAGCCGATGCAGGTAGCGGCAGGAGCGCCGGCAGCATCATGATCATCAAGCAGGCGAGCGCGCGCATCATCATCAGAAGTCGTAGCGTGCGGCCAGCTTCAGCTGACGGCCGTCGCTCGGATAGATCCCGCTGCGGCAGCCGAAGGCGTTGCTGAAGTAGTGTTTGTCGGCCAGGTTCTGACCCGCCACCGACAGCTCCCAGGCGCCGATCTGGCGTGCATAGCGCGCGTCGACGGTGGTATAGGACGGCATGCGCGCGCCGCAGCTGTTGGAGAAGTCGTCGCCGTAGCGCTGGCTGCCGACCCACTGTAGACCGACATCGGCGCTGTGACCGTTCCCCGGCGTCCAGGCCAGGCGCGTGGAGACCACGTTCTTTGGCACCAGGACCATCTCGCGGCCGGCATTGACGCCAGCGCTGAAGCGCGCCAGCACGTGCTGCAGGTGGCCGCTGATGCGCCAGCCCTGGCCCAGGCCGGAGTAGCCGTCGACTTCGACGCCTTTACGCTCGGTCGGATCCAGGTTGGTGTTGGCGCCGTAGCCGCCGTTCTTGGTCGGGTCGAAGAAGATCTCGTCGCGCAGCTTGTGGCGGAAGGCGCGCGCGGTCACGCCCGCGTCCTTGCCGCCCAGGGTGACGCCCAGTTCCAGATCGCGCGAGGTTTGCACCTTGAGTACCGAATCGGACGAGCGGTAGCTGTTTTCGTCAGCGTTGGCGACGCGGTAGCTGCTGCCGGCCTTGGCATACAGATTCACGCTGCGCACCACGTCGACACTGCCCTGCACTTCCCAGGCATTGTGGCTTTGCTCGGTATCGTCCGGCTTGGCGAAGCCGCGCACGTCGGTGAACTGCTTGTCGAAGCGTTCGCGCCGCGCGCCGACGGCCAGGCGCGCATTGCGCTCGCCGCCGAACTTGAGTTCATCGCGCACATACAGCGCGCGCGACGTCTGGGTGGCGTCGGCGTTCGAGAAGGAAGCCGCGGTGACCCGGTTCCAGCGTATCAGGTCGATTCCGGCCACGACTTCATTGACCATGCCGCCGATGTCCGACAGATAGCGCAGGCGCGGCGAAAACTGGTTTTGCTCGCTCTCGTAGCGCAGCGGTGTTGACTTGCCATAAGTCGCTTCCACTGTCTTGGTGCGGTGCGACAGCTCGGCCGCCAGGTCGACCGCGCCCACCCGCTGTTCGGCGAAGGCGGTGATGCGTTCGGCGTCGAGCGAGCCGACATCGTCCGGCGTGCTCGCGCGGCGCGGGTTCTGCTCGAACTGGGCCAGGGTGAGCGATCCGGGCAGCTGCATATCCTGGCGCGCGACGTCGGCGCGCACCCCGGCGCGGCCGCCCTGCCAGGTCCACTGGCCGCCGCCGCTGAAGGTGTTCTGCTTGAAGCGGTTGTGGTCGCGGTAGTTATCGGTCTTCTGATGGCCCACCGCGGCGTCCAGCGCGAAGCCGTCCCAGGCCTGGGCGTAAGAGCCGCGCAGGTCGCGCTGGCTGAACTGGCCGCCTTCGGCGCGCACGCTGCCGTGGCGGCTGTTGGCGGTGGGCCGTTTGGTGACGATCTGGATCACGCCACCGCTGGCGCCGTCGCCGTACAGAACGCTGGCGCCGCCGCGGATGATCTCGATCCGTTCGACTGTCTCGATCGAGATCGACGACAGCACCGGGCCGCCCAACTCGTTTTCCGACATGCGCACGCCATCGAGCATGACAACCATATTCTGGCTGCTGTTGGAACCGAAGCCGCGCAGGTCCAGGCCGAAGTCCGGCGAGCCGTCCAGGCTCTGGCGGCCGTACACGCCACCGAGCTTGCGGATGGCCTGGTTGACGTCATTCACGCCGGCCAGGCGGATGTCGGCGGCGCTGATGACGGTGGCGCCGATGGGCGCGAGCGCCGGGTCGCTGGCGAAGCGCGAACCGGTGATGGTCACGGGCGGCAGCTCGGTGAGCGGTGCGGGGTCGGCTGCGAGCGCGGGGGCCGCGGCGAAGCAAAGGGGAAGGACTGCGAGCGCGCAGGCATGGGCGAGCGGCGTCAGGGCCGGCGCGCGGCGCGAAATGACTGAAGTAGGCATAGGTCTTATTTTCGAAAAATGATGTATCGGGCCTGCGTCCCCGCAAGCCGGATTCAAAGAAAGCCACGCTGGGCGTGCTTCCACCTGTCCTGGCCGGTATCCGGGCTCGCAAGTCGGACCGCCTCACCTTCCTATGCGCCGGGCACAGTGGTCACGAGACGGCCTGCCGCCGCAAAAAAACAGGCGGCGGCGCTTGAAGTACCGTTGCGGGGGCAGCACACGTACGGGGTTCCCCATGTGGGTCTTCCCTTTGTGTTTCCCGTTTAACTGCCTGCGCGATCACGCAGGCGGGCACCAAGACCCCGGCATTATAAGGCTTGCAAGAAGGCTTGCAAGAGCGGTCATCCAGCTCGCGTCGGGCAAAACCGGGGTCCTGTCGCAAAGTGTTAGCGTTCCGTTATCGTTGCCGATATAGTGTGCGTCACCCTTACTCAGGAGCTTGCATGGAATTGAGACCTACCCGATCCAATGTGCTCAAGGCGCTGTCGATCACAGCCCTGCTGGTCGCCGGCGTCGTCTTGTACACCGCACCGCGCGCCCAGGACGCCGCCCCCGGCCCCGGCGTTGTCATCCACCCGATTCCGCAGCCGGTGATTGACTCCGGCATGGTCATGGCCGCGGCCGACGCGGCGGCCGTACGTACGCCGAGCGCGCCCGATGCCTGGGGCGGACCGCGCACCGGCACTGAGCCGACCCTGTCCGACCGCGTGGTCAACTACCAGATCGCCGCGACCCTGGACCCGGTCAAGCACATCGTGACGGGCAAGCAGAAGCTCACCTGGCGCAACCGCAGCAAGACCGACGTACGCAGCGTCTACCTGCACCTGTACATGAACGCCTTCGAAAGTGCGCAAAGCACCTTCTTTACCGAGCAGCGCAACCGCGGCACCGGTTTTCGCAGCGGCGTCGATACCCGCGACGGCGAGTGGGGCCATATCGAACTGCGCAGCGTGACCCAGAACGCGGCCAAGGTGGGCTGGTCCTTCGTCCATCCGGATAACGGCCCCGAGACCGACCACACGGTGGTGCGCTTCGACCTGCCGGCGCCGGTCGCCGCGGGTGCCTCGACCACCTTCGACATCGACTTTGTCACCCAGCTGCCGCGCGTGATCGCGCGCACCGGCTACTTCGGCAGCTTCCATCTGGTGGGCCAGTGGTTCCCCAAGATCGGGGTGCTGGAACTTCCCGGCGAACGCGGTGCGACCTCGCCGCGCTGGAACGTGCACGAATTCCACCAGGAGTCCGAGTTCTACGCGGACTTCGGTAATTTCGACGTCAAGCTGACCGTCCCCGCCGGCTACACAGTCGGCGCAACCGGCGAGCTGCAAGGCGCCCCGACCGAGGACAAGGGCTGGGTCACGCATCACTACGTGCAGGGCGACGTCCACGATTTCGCCTGGACCGCCGACAAGCGCAGCGCCAGACCGCTGCAGGACACGTGGACCGGCGCGGGCAGCCCCAGGGTGGCGATCACCGTGATTTATCCGCCGGACCGCGCGGCCAGCGCCGCGCCGGCGCTCAAGTCGGCCAAGGAATCGCTCGACTATTTTTCGCGCACCCTGGGACCTTATCCGTACAAGACGCTGACGGTGGTGATCCCGCCGTACAATGCCGACGAAGCCGGCGGCATGGAGTACCCAACCTTTTTCACAGCCACCGGCCACGAGAAGGTAGAGCCGAAAACGCTGGACGAATTCGAACTTGATTTCGTCACCATCCACGAATTCGGCCATGGCTACTTCTATGGCATCCTCGCCTCCAATGAATTCGAAGAACCGATGCTGGACGAAGGCCTGAACGAATACTGGAACATGCGCATGCTGCGCGACCTGAAACGCGATATTCACGTCGGTAACGGCTTCATGAAGGCGATCGGCTTTGCGCCTGCCATCAAGGGCTACGACTTCGACCGCCTCGGCACCCCGCGCGAAGAACCCTCCGACGCGCTGGGCGCGAATGCCTGGAACCGGCTGCAGGGCGTGGGGCCGGTGTACACGCGCACCGCCACCACGATGCGCGACCTGGAAGAACGCATCGGCCGCGACACCATGGAGCGCGCCTTCAAGGAGTACTACAAGCGCTGGAAGTTCCGCCATCCGAGTACGGCCGACCTGCGCGAGACGCTGGCGGAAGTGAGCGGACAGCGCGCCCTGGTCGAAAGCGTATTTGCGCAGCAGGTGTACGCGACCATGAAGGTGGATGACCGCATCGCCAAATTCAGCAGCCGCGAAATCACGCCGCAACCGGGCACCGCGAATGTCAATGGCAAGTGGGTCGAAGAAAAGAACGCGGACGTGGACAAGCGCATCGACCAGCTGCGCGAGACCTGGAAGAAGGCCCATCCCGACGCCAGGAAGGGCACCGGCCCCTTCCCCTACCTGACCAGCGTGACGGTACGCCGGCGCGGCGCGGCCGTGCCGCAGACGGTGCTGGTCAAGTTCGCCGACGGCAGCAGCGAGACGGTGGCCTGGAACGCGGACGAAAAGTGGCGCACCTTCACCTTCAACAAACCGTCCAAGGCCGTGTCGGCGGAGCTGGACCCGCAGCGCCTGCACTACCTGGACGTCAACAAGCTCGATGATTCGCGCACGATCGAGAAGGACGGCAGCGCGACGCGCCGCTGGACCGGCGATATTGGCGCCGTCATCAATATCCTCCTGTCCCTGATTGCGACCGTATGATGAACCAGACCGCTCCTTTCTCCTTCAAGTCGGTGCCGCGTGCCGGCCGCTCCGCCCTGCAATGGCGCCTGCTGCTGCTGTGGGTGCTGCTGATGCTGGTCCCCACCGCCATCGTCGCGCTGCCGGTGTGGCAGACCTTATCCGATAACTTCGACCAGTCGGTGCATGTGGCGGCGCTGGCGCAGCAGCTGGACCTGACCGTGGTCGCGGATTTACTCAGCGCGCATGGCAAGAGCGCGACCGCGTTCAGCAATGCCGGGCTGGTAGCGCTGATCGTAACCTTGCTGCTCTCGCCGCTGCTGTCCGGGATGGCGATTACGGCGGCGCGCTCGGCGCAGGTGGCGGGCTTTGGCGCGCTGTGGTCAGGCGCGCTCGCCGAGTATCCGCGCATGCTGCGCATGCTGTTGTGGGCGGTGGTGCCGCTCGGGATAGCAATCGCCATTGGCGGGGCTGCGCGCGAAGCGGCCGACAAGGCGCAGTCCGTTGCGGTGGTCGCGTCGGACGCGCAGCTGGCAAGCTATCTGGCGACCGCGGTGATGCTGCTGCTGTTCGCGGTCGCGCATGCCACGCTCGATGCCGGGCGGGCGGCGCTGGCGATCGAGCGGCGCAGGACCTCGGCCATCAAGGCCTGGTGGTCGGGCTGCAAAATGCTGATCAAGCGTCCGCTGGCGACCTTGGGCGTGTATCTGATTATCAGCCTGCTGGGACTGGGACTGGTGGCGCTTCTGGCGGTGGCGCGGCTCAATGTGCCGGGTGGATCGGTGGTCGCGTTCATCGGTGCGCTGGTGCTGACGCAGGTAATCGTCGCGGTGGTCGCGTGGATGCGCAGCGCGCGTTTGTTTGCGATGATGGATGTGGCGAGGTCAATGGCCAAAGTGTAAACGCTACGTAGGGCGGAAAAGCCGAAGGCGCCTTCCGCCGTGCTACGGGTGAGCCGCCTGGGACTCGTCTGTCGCACGGCGGAAGGCGCCTTCGGCTTTTCCGCCCTACCACGGCAGGCGTTCCGACGGCTCAGGTGCCGCGTTTTCCCCTGGCCGAATTGGCGGCCTTCTCCGCCGCCACGGCGGCCGCTTTGGCCGCCTTGGCCGCCATCTCGGCTTCGTGCTGCGCGAGTCTCACGGCGCGTGTCTCGGGCGTCTCCAGGCTGATGCGCCCCAAAGCGCCGGTGCGGTAATCCTGCAAAAAGATATGCGAGGCCTTCTCGAAATCGAGATCGCCGCCCTTCTGGCGGTAGCCGCGGCGCGCCGCCACGCCCTCCACCACCGCGATGCCGTCCATGCCGTCAGTCTTGAATCCATAGCGCGCGGTGAGCAGCGCCGGATAGCGCGCCAGCAGTTCTTCGGCCAGGAACACGGCCACTTCATCTTCGATCAGCGCGTTCGAGCCGATCGCGTGGCTCGCGGCCAGCATCAGGCCATCGCTCGCCAGCGCGATCTTTGGCCACAGCATGCCGGGCGTATCGACCAGGATGGTGTTCTTGCCGAGGTAAAGCTTCTGCTGCATCTTGGTGACCGCCGGCTCGTCGCCGACCTTGGCCACTTTTTTCTTGAGCAGGGCATTCATCAGAGTCGACTTGCCGACGTTGGGAATCCCCATGATCATGATGCGCAGTGGCTTGGTCGGTACGCCGCGGTGCGGTGCGAGCGACTGGCACAGGTCCGGGATCCGGGCGACATCGGCCGGCTTCTTGGTCGTCATCGCGTAGGCGGTCACGCCTTCCTGGGCATTGTAGTAGGCGCTCCAGGCGGCGGTGGCGGCGGGATCGGCCAGGTCGACCTTGTTCAGGATTTTCAGGCAGGGGCGCTGGCGAAACAAGCGCAGCTCCTCCACCATCGGGTTGCAGCTTGCCTCGGGCAGGCGCGCGTCCAGGACCTCGATCACCAGATCGGTGTTCTCCATCTGTTCGGCCGCCTTCTTGCGGGCGGCGTTCATGTGGCCCGGGTACCATTGTATCGACATGCTGTGCTTTCAAAATGCTCGTTCAGGGCGCTATTTTACCCTTACCACCTCCCTTCGCTACGGCGGACAGGCGCTGGCCGGCTGCGCCAGGTCCGGATCGAACTGCGTCAGCGCCGAGCGGGCCAGCGCCACGTCCCTGCCGAATTCGTCCAGATAGCGGCTGCGTTCCTCGCTTTTCCACTCCTCATTGGAGAAGTTCTTGAGCGCGTGCGGCTTGCCGACAAAGGCCGTGCCTTCCAGGCGCGGCATCAGCGCGCGGTCCGGATCGGCGTTCTCCTTGAGCAGATAGCCGTCCACGTCGCGCAAGGTCAGGGGAAGCGCCGGGGCCTGGTCGTGCAGCAGCTTGCCGAACACGGTCAGCTTGATGTCATTGGGCCCGGTGGGCAGCAGCTCGTTGAACGAGGCCAGCGCAAAGGGCTTGCCCTTGGCATCGTCGACCCTGCCGTTCACGATGTAGCGCCCGGCCTGGCGCACATCGGCCTTGAGGTAGAACACCAGCGAGCCGTTTTCCTCGGCCTCGCGGATCTGGCCGGTCCAGGTGGCTGGCACGTCCGGGCTGTAGATTACGTCGAAAATGATCACGCCTGCGCGGCCGTTGACGGTGTAGCGCACGTCGGCGCGGATGGTGCCGTTGAAGCTGGCCAGGCCGGTTTGCGCGGGTGCCAGCACGGAGGCGAAGGCGCCATCGCCGGCCACCGCGTCGGCGCCCCTGCCGTCGTCCGCAAAGGGCAGCGCGACCTGGGGGCTGGGACGCTTGTCCTTGTAAGTCAGGCCCTGTGCGGCGGCGCGGGTCACGATCAGCTCGAGCGGCTTGCCGCTGTTATCGACCGCGCGCAGCGAAAAGGCCACCGTTTCGCCCGCGACCATGAAGACGCGCGACTGCGAGCTCTGGATCTGCACTGAAGCGTCGGTCTTGCCATCCGCCGTGTGCATGGGCTTGGACTCGGCCACCGGCTGGTTGGGATAGACCTGGTCGGGATGCTCGCTGATCGGGCGCGAGTTGGTCGGGTATTTTGTGCCGGCGCGATAGTCGCACAGGGTCTTGTCGACTTCCTCGACATGCTGCAGTAACAGCTGCTGCCTGGCGGCGCGCCCGGAGGGGACAGGCAGCGCCGAGGCGCTTCCGATCTGGCCGAAGAACTGCGGGCCGCCCTGCTTTGCCTGCGCCTGTTCCTGAACCGGCGCAGCAACCGCCGGCTCGGGCGAGCGCAGCACCCATACCAGCGCCGCGGCGGCAGCAGCCACCGCGGCGCCGGCAATCCACCAGGACTTAGAAGGCACTGTTGACGACCGCCTGGCGCACCACGCCGATGATGCCCTGCCAGTTGCCTGCCCCGTAGTGGTTATAGGCTTCGGCGTCATCGCGGAACACGACCGAGTGGTTGCTCCACTTGGCCTTGCCGCCTTCGGCCGCGGCGATACCGAGGGTCAGGTCGTTGCAGAACCAGTCGGACGGGTTGCAGAAGGAGCCGCCCGAGGTGCCGGACATGCCGCCGGTGCTGTGATAGGCCACCACCTCGTCATCCTGGCCGGGCAGGATGCCGGAATAAGCCGTGCCCTTCGCGCCCGCGTACATATGGAACATCACATTGGCTGTGTTGTTATGGTCGTACATGGCGCGCGCGGTGGTGGTTTTCAGGTCCGCGACCAGCGGTTCGGAGGTGGTCCAGGAGCCCACGTCGGACAGCTCCGAGCCGCCGCCCGCACCGGAAGCGGCGCGCACCCACTTGATATTCCATCCGGTCTGCACGCTGCCATCGGTGGCGCTGCACACGCCGGCCGAATTCGGGGTGGCGTTGCGCTTGGTGCGGCTGGAGCTGCCGTAGTTGGCCAGCGTGTAACCGATCATCAGGTCGCCCGCGCTGTGGGTCGCGATGTAGCACCAGTTGCTGCCGGTGCAGAAGCAATCGAGGGCGTCGCGGATCTTGCCGTTCTGCGAAGCGATGCTGTTGTAGCCGTCCCAGTTGACCGACTTCTTGTTGACACCTGCGGCGGTCGTATCCGGTCCCCAGTAGGTGAAGCTGGCATAGTTGCCGACCACCCCGCCGCCGGTACGTCCGTTGACCCACAAGGTGTAGTTGGCAGCGGTTGCCAGGCTTGAAACTGCAGTGACGGAAACCAGGCAAAGCGAGATAAAGAAACGCATGAAACGGCTCATTGACTCCTCCTTGTGGAACGACGGATGGAAACGACGGATGGAAACGACATGGGACCGAAAAAGAACGACCGTGCTAACGGTTGATCAACGAATCTACCGACCGCACATATGCATGTCAACCTGAGCCAGATCAAAAACAAAGTTTGTACTTGGTGCGCAACAGGGGGCGAATTTACTTCGGCGGGACGTGGGAATGGGAAATGTTTAGATGGCGGAAAAGCAAGGAAAATTTGCCGCTCGGCAATTTAAGGATTGGTAGCGAAGAGTTCGTGTCACCTCGCAGGGCCGGACCCAAACGTGTGACAGCCCGTCAAGTGTTTCCGCCGATTGTCCAGCGTTTGGGGTCAGGTCTAGCAATCGGACATTTTCAAGCAATGTTGCTCCAAAATGTCCGATTGCCAGACCTGACCCCACAACGCTGGACATTTTCAAGCAATGTTGCTCCAAAATGTCCGATTGATTGACAGACCTGACCCCCAAACGCCGGAGAGATTGGTGACATGCAGTGAGACGATATTTCACAAACTTGTTGGGCGGCGCGCGAGGGCGTCGATGGCGCCTATGCCAGCTAACATTTTTAGCCTGGCCGAGCTGTTTGCTGAGTGGACAGTCAGGATCGGTGGAGCAAATCCGCGCAACGCAACGGCGTCCTCTATCCATAACACGACGTCATACCCCGTGCCCCGTTCGTCGTCGCCCAAGTCATGGTCGAGGCTGAGGTGCGTCACTTCTCCACTCTCGAGTAAATCGATCACCTCGTCCGGCCAAAAAGCACGAACCCAGCCTTCCGGAGTACTACGTTCGTCATCCAGGAATACGCGCATGCGTGATTATCCCCAAGGTTAAGTTGCCGCGGCCTTAACAATCCACGGCCGGGACATGCGTGTGGCTACGCTGTCAGGTGATAAGCGTACTTAGGTGATAGGCCACAAGGGCATTCGCGTGCCCGTGGCCGAGGCCGTGTTCGGTCTTGAGCCAGCTGACCAGCTCCATGTGCTTGGCGCCTGCTTTTGCTTGCAGCAGGGCCAGCCAGTGCGCCACCGGTTGACCGTATTTCTTTTCGATCGAGGGGAAATAGGACGCTGGTCCTTTGGTGCTGTCGTTTGCTGTCATGCTGGTCTCCAGGCTGTAAGTGTGGGGGAATGGAGGCGCACGCACTCGCTGCGCCGCCGTCTTTCCCTACGACGGATCAGGACGGCGGCTTTCGACACGCACGCCAATAAAGTCGGCGTATTTTTTACCGCCCTAATCCAGTTCGGCCAGCGCTTTCACATGTGCGACCACGCTGCGTCCGAGGGCTGACAGGTTATATCCGCCCTCCAGGCAGCTGACGATGCGGCCCTGCGCATACTCTTTGGCGATCGCCATCACCTGCTGGGTGATCCAGGCGTAGTCCGCTTCGACCAGTCCCATGCCGCCGATATCGTCTTCGCGGTGGGCGTCGAAGCCCGCCGATATGAAGATCATCTCGGGCTTGAACGCGTGCAGGGCCGGCAGCCAGTGTTCGCTGATGAGCTGGCGCACGACGTCGCCTTTGCTGCGCGCCGGTACCGGAATGTTCACGCAGGTGGCGGTGCAGGGCTCGGGCTCGGTGTAGGGATAGAACGGATGCTGGTAGAAGCTGGCCATCAGCACGCGCGGGTCGTTGCGGAACGACTCGGCCGTGCCATTGCCGTGATGGACGTCGAAGTCGATGATGGCGACCCGCGCCAGCCCATGCGACTCGAGCGCGTGGCGGGCGGCGATGGCGACGTTGTTGAACAGGCAAAATCCCATCGGCTCGCTGGGCCGTGCGTGGTGGCCGGGCGGCCTGACCGCGCAGAAGGCGTTGTCGATGCTGCCGGCGATGACGGCGTCGGTCGCGGCCAGGGCGGCCCCGGCGGCGCGCAGGGCGGCCTGGTAGCTGTGCGCGCACAGCATGGTGTCGCCGTCGAGCGGGTAGTAATCGCCTTCGTCGCGCGGCAGGTTGTCGCGCACCAGGGCGATGGCGCCCTCCGTGTGGTTGCGCTTGATGGCGGGCAGCTCGGCCAGCGGCGCGTCGCGCCGTTCGAGCAAGCCGTCCATCCGCGCCAGTATCAGTTGGTCTTCGATGGCCTGCAGGCGTGCGGGCGATTCGGGATGCCATTCGCCCATCTCGTGGCGGCGGCAGTCGGCGTGGCTGTAAATTGCTGTACTCATGATCGTGGTTTCTCTACTGCGGTCATCAATGTTGCACTGCGGAGCCCGTTCTCGCATAGAATCCTTGAAACGGTCGCGATGACGTACACCTCAGGTGAACAAGTGGTAAAAAAAGCTGGCGTTAGCGCTAATCTACCATGCCACCCCGGGTCAAGCGGCGGCTGCACCCAAGCGCGTGCGGCCAGGACCTAACAATTGCATGGAGAAATGACAGCACATGTTTACGAAATTGCACGCGGTGGCAAAACAGGTCAGTGAAGTGGTAGTGGGCAAGGATTTGCAGGTGCGCCAGGCCCTGACCTGCCTGCTGGCGGGCGGCCATTTACTGGTCGACGACGTGCCCGGCGTGGGCAAGACCACGTTGGCGCACGCGTTGGCCATTTCGCTGGGCCTGAAATTCAACCGGGTGCAGTTCACCAGCGATCTGCTGCCGGCCGATGTGGCGGGCATTTCGATTTACGACCGCGAGAAGAATGCCTTCGTGTTCCATCCGGGGCCGATTTTCACGCAGGTGCTGCTGGCCGATGAAATCAACCGCGCCACGCCCAAGACCCAGTCCGGCCTGCTCGAGGCGATGGAGGAGCGCCAGGTCAGCGCAGACGGCATCACGCGGCCCTTGCCGGAGCCGTTCTTCGTGATCGCGACCCAGAACCCGATGCACCAGGTAGGTACGTTTGCTCTGCCGGAGTCGCAGCTGGACCGCTTCCTGATGTGCCTTTCGCTCGGCTATCCGGATGCGGCGGCCGAACGCGCGCTGCTGATGGGCGAGGACAGGCGCAGCATGCTCAAGACCCTGCCGGCGGCGATGCAGCCGGCCGAACTGGCGGCGGCCCAGCAGTCGCTGCGCCAGATTCACACCTCGGCCTCGCTGATCGATTATGTACAGGCGCTGGCCCAGGCCTCGCGCCAGAACGGCCTGTTCGCCGAGGGCTTGTCGCCGCGCGCCGCGATCGCGCTGCTGCAGGCGGCGCGCGCCTGGGCCGCGCTGGAGGGCCGCGATCACGTGCTGCCGGAAGATATCCAGGCGGTGCTGGTGCCGGTCTGCGCGCACCGTCTGCGCCCCTTGAAGTCGGCCCACGGCATGGCACTGGCCAGCCGCGACCTGGTGCTGCAGCTGCAAAAATCGGTGCCGGTCTGAGGTCCATGTCCGCGCGCATTCCCCTGTTTTCCGGTCTGCGGTCGCTGCTGCGGCGCAAGACCGACAGCTGGCTGTTCCAGCGCCGCGGCGTGGAGCCGGGCGAGGTGTTCCTGCACCAGCGCCGCGTGTTCATCCTGCCGACCCGGCCCGGGATGGGCTTCGTCCTGCTGCTGGCGATTCTGTTCATTGGCTCGGTCAATTACAACCTCGGCCTGGGCTTTGCGCTGACCTTCACGATCGGCATGTGCGCCTGGATCGACATGTACTTCACGTATAAGAACCTGGCGCAGCTGCACCTGAAACCGGGCCGCGTGCAGCCCGTGTTCGCAGGCGAGGAAGTGCAGTTCGAGCTGCATCTGGTGAACCGCACGCGCCTGGACCGCTACGCGATCTGGATCGATTTCATCCAGGCCGGCGAGGCGCGCCACGCGACCGACGCGGCCGCCGGCGCCAGCGCCGAGGTCCTGCTGACGACGCCGAGCACACAGCGCGGCTGGCTGCTGGCGCCGCGTATCCGCCTGTCGACCCGGTTTCCGCTTGGGCTGTTCAACGCCTGGAGCTATTGGGAGCCGGACCTGCGGGCCCTGGTCTATCCTTTTCCGGAAAATGAGGCGCCGCCGCTGCCGATGACCGGTGCGGCCAGCGCGGACGGCCACGGGCACGCCGGCCACGATGACTTTGCCGGCATCCGCAGCTACCAGCAGGGCGACGCCTTGCGCCACCTGGCCTGGCGCCAGATCGCGCGCCTCGACCTGGCAGAAGGCGGCCAGCTGGTGACCAAGCATTTCGAGGGCGGCGCGGTGGACGAACTGGTGCTCGATTTCGACGCCATGCCGGCCACCCTGGACCTGGAGCTGCGCCTGTCGCGCATGACGCGCTGGGTGATCGAGGCCGAGCAGCGCGCCCTGCCCTATGCCTTCCGCAAAGGCGGCGACGTGTTCGAGCCGTCCAGTGGTGCGGCCCACCAGGCGGCCTGCCTGCGTTCCCTGGCGCTGCACGGTCTGGGCGAGGCGGCGCGATGAGCGCGCGTCCGGGCCTGCTGCGCGCCCTCACCCAGCTGCCGCGCGATAAAGCCGATACCCTGCTGCTGCTGGGCGCGGCCTTGCTGGTGCTGGCGCCGCATGGGCTGCACCTGCCGCTGTGGGTCTCGGCGCTGTGCATGGCGACCCTGCTGTGGCGCGCGGTGATCACCTTCCGCGGCACGCGCATGCCGCCCATGCTGGTGCTGCTGGCGGTGTCGCTGGCCGCCATGGGCGGAATTTACCTGACCTTCAAGACCTTGCTGGGGCGCGACGCCGGCGTGGCCATGCTGGTGCTGCTGGTGGCGTTCAAGATGCTGGAGATGCGCGCACGGCGCGATCTGTTTGTCGTGATCTACCTGTGTTTTTTCCTGGTGCTGACCAACTTCTTTTATTCGCAGAGCATTCCGACCGCGCTGATGATGGTGCTGTCGGTGGTGGTGCTGCTGTCGGCCCAGTTGTCGTTCCAGTTCACCGGGGCGGTGCCGCCGCTGCGCCGGCGCCTGCTGCTCGGCGCACGTATTTTCGGCATCGCGGCGCCGCTGGCACTGGTGCTGTTTTTTGTCTTCCCGCGCATCCAGGGTCCCTTGTGGGGGATGCCGGGCGACGCTGGCGCGGGCCGCAACGGTATCTCGAACAGCATGGCGCCGGGGAATCTGTCGAACCTGGCGCTGTCAGGCGAACTGGCCTTCCGCGCCAGGTTCGCCGGTGCAGCGCCGCCGCAGCCGTCCTTGTACTGGCGCGGGCCGGTGCTGGGCAATTTCGACGGGCGCACCTGGACGCCGGTGCGGCGCCGCTACCGCCAGGGCGCGACGACGCCGTCGGCGACCATGCGCGGCGAACCGGTACGCTATCAGGTCACCCTCGAGCCGCATGGCGGGCGCTGGCTGTTCGCACTCGACCTGCCGCGCGAACTGCCGGTCCTGAGCGACAACGCGAGCAACGCGACCGACGAGTACGAACTGGTGGCCGACAGGCCGATCACCCAGCGTATCCGCTACGACGCGGTGTCGGGTCTGGACTACAACCTGCAGCCGACCCATTTGCCCAACCCGGAACCCTGGCTGGCGCTGCCAACCGGTTTCAATCCGCGCGCGATGCAGGCCGGCCTCGATCTGCAGCGCTTCACCGACCCCGCCGAGCGCGCGCGCCAGGTGCTGCAGCGCTTTTCCCGGGAAGGCTATTCGTACACCCTGGAGCCGCCGCTGCTGGGGCGCGACTCGGTCGACGATTTCCTGTACGGGTCCAAGGCGGGCTTTTGCGAACATTTCGCCAGCGCGTTTGTGTTCCTGATGCGCGCAGCCGACGTGCCGGCGCGGGTGGTCACCGGTTACCAGGGCGGCGAAATGAACCCGGTGGACGGCTTCATGACAGTGCGCCAGTCGGACGCGCATGCCTGGGCCGAAGTATGGATCGCGGGACGCGGCTGGCTGCGCGTGGATCCGACCGCGGCGGTGGCGCCGGACCGGGTCCAGCGCAGTAGCGCGCGCGCTGCGCCGCCGCCCTCGCGCTTCGGGCTCGACGCTGTGAGCGGCCTGGTACGCCTGAGCGACGACCCCAACAGCTGGCTGGCCAAACTGCGCTACAACGTGAGTGCCATGAACAATGGCTGGAACCAGTGGGTGCTCGACTATACGCCGGAGCGCCAGCGCAGTTTCATGGAAGGCTTGCTGGCGGCGCTGGGGAACTTGCGCAATCTGGCCGCGCTGGCCGCCATTGCTCTCCTGCTCTATGTTGCTCGCGCAATACGTTTGCGTGGCGAAAAAGACCCGATCGATGCGTTATACTGGGCCCTGTGTCAACGGCTGGGCCAGCTGGGATCGGCGCGCGAGCGCGACGAAGGTCCGACCGCCTATGCCCGCCGCTTATCGGCCACCACGCTCGCGCAGGAAAAGAAGGACGCCGCCGCGCGTTTCCTGCAGCTCTACAGCGCCCACAAATACGGTCCCGCGCCAGCCGCATCCGGCCTGGCCGCCACCTTGAAAAGTTTGCTCAAAACCATTTAATGAAATTCTCAACACTCCTGCTGGCGCTGGCCGCCGCGGCCAGCGCCGGAAGCCAGGCAGCTGCACCGGACAAACCTAAAGCGGGCAAACACCAGGCAGGCAAACCCGACACAGCGAAGAAGCAATCTGCAAAGAAGGCGCCGCTGCGCGCAGGCGCGAACACCAGACCAGGAAAGAGCGCCCCGGCGCCGGTACGCATCGAGCCCGTCGAAAGCTTGCCGCCATTTAACGAGTGGCCGGAAGTGAACGCCTTTGCCGACGAGATTGCACTGCGCAATGGCTTTCCGCGCGCGGAGCTGGCGGCCCTGCTGGGGCAGATCAAGTACGTCGATTCGGCGGTGCAACTGGTCAAGCCGGCGCCCAAGGGCAAGCCGAAGAATTGGCAAGCCTACAGCGCGCTGACGGTGGAACCGATCCGCATCAACGCCGGTGTCAAGTTCTGGAACGAACACGCGCAGACCCTGGCGCGCGCCGAAGCGGAGTTCGGTGTGCCGGCGGAAATTATCGTCGGCATCATCGGTGTGGAAACCGTGTATGGGCGCAACACTGGACGCTTCCGCATCCTGGATGTGCTGACCACGCTCGGCTTTGCCTATCCGGACACGCCGAACCGCGCCACCCGCATGGTCTTTTTCCGGGGCGAGCTGGAAAATGCACTGCTCCTCGCGCGCAAGAACGGCATCGATCCCTTCAGCCTGCTGGGCTCCTTCGCCGGCGCGGTCGGCATGCCGCAGTTCATGCCGGGCAGCGTGCTGGCCTACGGCGTCGACTACGACCAGGATGGCGTGGTCGACCTGCGCGGCTCGGCGCGCGATGCCATTGGCAGCGTGGCCAGTTTCCTCGTGCATCACGGCTGGCAGCGCAGCCAGACCGGCCCGCTGGTGTACAGCGCAAAGGTGCCGCCGGACGGCGCCTGGCAAGGCTTCATCGGACAGGGCCTGTCGGCCAAATTCAAGCCCGAGGAATTGAAGGCCGCCGGGGTGGTCACCACCGCGTCCCTGCCGCCGAATCGCCTGTTCGGCCTGATCGACCTGCAAAATGGCAACGATCCCACGGAATATTGGGTGGCGGGAGATAACTTTTTTTCTATTACGCAGTACAACCGCAGTTACTTCTACGCCATGTCGGTGGTGGAACTCGGACGCGCGGTCCGCTTGAGCCGCGGTGTCGAACCTCTTGCCTCGCCGGAAACTTTGTAATGAAATGTAACTAGACAGCAGCAAAACCTACCTATCAGCAACTCCATCCCGCGCCATACTGGGGTGGAGTATCTACTCCAGCCTACCGATGTAGCCTAGCAACACTGCCCTAGGACACCATACCCCCGGATATGTTGCACACCGACAGTTACACTCGGAATTGTGCGGCGAAGCTTGCGCGATTGTCTTACACTTAAGTTTTCTGGCAAAACAATTAGTTTCTGCGTGATTTTGTGAGAGAATTGCAAAGCGGCTATGTTGCGAACCGACAACACGGTTGTGAAATCATTTTGTAATCTTTTATTGCTTATGGGTATTAGATTCAAAAAGGTTGTACAATTGTGTATATATTTTAAAAAGTGTTACCCGGGATAAATTCGCAAGCGCACGTCACAGTGGTTGTACCAGCAGCGAGCTCCGCGTGTTTGACAAAGCAGCACCACTCACAATAGGAATTTTTGACATCATGACAAACCAAGTCGGCATTGATATGAACAGCGATTCGGACTCCGATGATCTGCTGCAGTACAACCCCAATCGATTGTTGGACACCCTGATCGAGAACCTGCGCCTGAAGAACGACGCAGCCCTGTCGCGCGCACTGGAAGTGGCACCGCCGGTCATCTCCAAGATCCGCCACCACCGCCTGCCGGTCGGCGCATCGCTGCTGATCCGCATGCACGAAGTGAGCGACCTGTCGATCCGCGACCTGCGCTACCTCATGGGCGACCGCCGCAACAAGTTCCGCATCAGCGACAAGCAGTTCAAGCCGAAAGAAGGCGAAAGCCAGGCATAAAAAATGGCGGCCCCAGGGCCGCCATGCAGTTCGGGTGGGCACGCAGTGCCTGCGCTCGGTGTCTCGCGGTCATCCCGCGAGTCGCCCGCGTGGGCACTGCGTGCCCATTTGCCGTCCTGGCCGCAGGTGTCGTTTACGCCGGGAACACGCCGGTCGACAGGTAACGGTCGCCGCGGTCGCAGACAATAAACACGATGGTGGCGTTCTCCACCGTCTGCGAAATACGCAGGGCCACCTCGCAGGCGCCGGCCGCCGAGATGCCGCAGAAAATCCCCTCTTCCGCCGCCAGCCTGCGCGCCATCTGCTCGGCCGCCGCCTGGCTCACGTTTTCCACCTGGTCCACGCGCGCCTTGTCGAAAATCTTCGGCAGGTAAGCCTCCGGCCATTTGCGGATGCCGGGAATCTGCGATCCCTCTTCCGGCTGGGCGCCAACGATGCGGATCGCCTCGTTCTGTTCCTTGAGGTATTGCGACACGCCCATGATGGTGCCGGTGGTGCCCATGGCGCTGACGAAATGGGTAATCCCGCCTTCCGTATCGCGCCAGATTTCCGGGCCGGTGCTTTCGTAGTGCGCGCGCGGATTGTCCGGGTTGCCGAACTGATCAAGGATGATGCCCTTGCCGTCGCGCTGCAATTGCTCGGCCATGTCGCGGGCGTATTCCATGCCGCCGGTTTTCGGGGTCAGGATGATCTGGGCGCCGTAGGCCGCCATGCTCTGGCGCCGCTCGATCGACAGGTACTCGGGCATGAGCAGCAGCATCTTGTAGCCGCGGATTGCCGCCGCCATGGCCAGCGCGATGCCGGTGTTGCCGCTGGTCGCTTCGATCAGGGTATCGCCCGGCTTGATCTGGCCGCGCTCTTCGGCCCGGCGCAGCATCGACATGGCGGCGCGATCCTTGACCGAACCGGCCGGATTGTTGCCTTCCATCTTTCCGAGAATAATGTTGTTGCGTGCTGCGGCATCCTCGCCCGGCAGGCGTACCAGGCGCACCAGCGGCGTGTTGCCGATCGTATCTTCGATGGTCTTGTAGGGCATGGGTACTCTTTTGCAGTTCGACAAAACGCCATTCTAATCCACGCGGCATTTACGCGTATGAGAGCCGGCGGCGAGCTGTTAGACTGAGCGCAACTCTCGTCACAGGAAAAGCGCCATGGCCGACATGCCCACCCCGGATTTCGTTCCCGACAACAGCATCATCGAACGCTTCCAGAGTTCGATGGGCAAGTTCGAATCACGCTTCCCGCAGATGTTCCCGGAACTCACCGCAAACGAGATGGCGCGCCTGGCACGCTTCGGCATACCGCGCCAGTGGAAAGACGGCGACGTCATCTTCGCGGCGGGCGACAGCAACCCCGGCATGTTTGTCATCCTGAGCGGCAAGATGCGCATCAGCCAGTGCGACGGCATGGGCAGCGACAACACCATCATCGAACACGGCTACGGCCACTTCACGGCCGAAGTTGGCCAGCTGTCGGGAACACCGGCGCTGGCCAGCGCGCACGCGGTGGGCGACGTCGAGGCCCTGTGCATCGGCACCGAATCGATGCGCGCCCTGGTGGTGGCGGAAGCCGAACTGGGCGAACGCATCATGCGCGCCCTGATCCTGCGACGCGTGGGCCTGATCGAAGCGGCTACCAGCACGCCGGTGCTGGTCGGGCACCCCGGCAGCGCCGAGCTGTTCCGGCTCCAGACTTTTTTATCGACCAACGGTCACCCGCACATGGTGCTCGACCCGGCGGTCAGCGCCAACGCGCGCCAGCTGGTGCAGTTCTATGAACCGAAGGCGCATGAACTGCCGCTGGTGGTGTGCCCCGACGGCACCGTCAAGAAGAACCCCAGCATCGAAGAACTGGGGCGCTGCCTTGGCCTGCTGCCCGAGCTCGATCCGGAAAAAATCTATGACGTGATCGTGGTCGGCGCCGGACCTTCCGGCCTGGCCACGGCGGTGTACGCGGCATCGGAAGGCCTCTCGGTGCTGGTGGTGGAGAACCGCGCCTTTGGCGGCCAGGCCGGCGCCAGCGCGCGCATCGAAAACTACCTTGGTTTTCCGACCGGGATCTCGGGCCGGGCGCTGGCCGGGCGCGCCTTCGTGCAATCGCAAAAATTCGGCGCCCAGGTTGCGATCCCCGCCTGCGCCGACCAGCTGCTGTGCGACCAGTATCCGCTGCGCCTGAAGATGACCGATGGCTGCAAGGTGCAGGCTCGCGCGGTGGTGCTGGCCTGCGGCGCGCGCTACCGCAAGCCGGACCTGCCCAACCTGGCGCAGTTCGAAGGCTGCGGCGTGTACTACTGGGCCTCGCCGCTGGAAGCGAAGCTGGCGCAGGGTGAAGAAGTAGTGCTGGTCGGCGGCGGTAATTCGGCCGGCCAGGCGGCGGTGTTCCTGTCCGGCTACGCCTCGCGCGTGCACATGCTGATCCGCGGTCCGGGGCTGGCGGCCAGCATGTCGAGCTACCTGATCGAACGCATCGCGGCCACCGCGAACATCACGCTGCATACGCATACTCAACTCACCGCGCTGGAAGGTGAAGGCAGCTGTCTGGATGCGGTGACGTGGGAACACAAGGGTGAAGACGGATGTACAACGACTCGCACAAAGACGCGTAGTGTGTTTCTGTTCGTCGGTGCCGATCCGAATTCCGCCTGGTTGTCCGATTGCGGCGTGCAGGTTGACCAGCAAGGCTTTGTGATGACCGGGACCGACGTGATGATGGCCCGCTGCCGCGTGACGGGGCAGATGCTCAATCCCGATGGATCCCTGCACGGCCATCTGGAAACCACCGTGCCGGGTGTGTTCGCGATCGGCGATGTGCGCGCCGGGTCGACCAAGCGCGTGGCTGCGGCGGTGGGAGAAGGCGCCGCCGTGGTGGCGCAGTTGCATGCCTATTTGGCGGTGCCGCGGTAATACTTGGGGCGGAAGGGCCGGTGGCTGTTCTGGTAGGCACTGGTGCCCACCCTGCCTTACCGTAGCGGCACTGGATACGTCGCGACGCTCGTGTTGCCATCCTTGTCCACCGCCTGCACGCCAAAGAAGTAATTATCCTTCGACAGCTTGACCGTCGCCTCGGTGGCATTGCCGACCCACTGGCTGCCCTGCCACTGGGCTGCGGTGGTCTCGCGCCAGACGATGCGGTAACCCGCCAGATCGGGCTCGCCGTTCGCCTGCCACACCAGCGACGAATCGTTCTCCAGTTTCGCGGTCCGCATCTGCACCTTCTGCGGCGCGGCCGGCGCCAGTGACAGGCTCGCCAGCGCGGCCGCATTCACGCGCGCCACCTTCGCGATGTAGTTGTAGTCGTTGAACTCGGGCAGGTCGCCGATCTGCAGCGCGCCTTCCTTGCGCACGTTCTGGTGCTGATGATTGAAGTCTTCATTCGGCTCGGTAAAACGCAGTGCCGCATAGCCGCGCTCGAGGAAGGGCATGTGGTCGCCGCCGCGCAGGTAGCGGTCACGGCGCTGGATCACATTCACCTTGAAGTTGGGTACATAGCGCTCGCCCGCTTCCTTCACATGGCGTGCCAGCTGGCGCGAGATGGAATCGTTCTCGCCGCCGGTCGCCAAGAGGCCGCGGTTGATGTCGTTCAGCTCCCTGGTGGCGGGGATCGATTCGGCGAACAGGCGCACCTGACTGTCGTCGATGCGGCCATCGTCGGCGCGCGAGCTGCCGATGATATCGTTGGTGAACATGCCGGCGATGTTCAGGTTCTTCTGCCTGGCCTGCTCGGCCCAGTGGGCGGCACCCAGCAAGCCCTGCTCTTCCGCCGCCACCGTCATGAACACCAGGGTGGCGTCGAATTGATGGCGCGCCATCACGCATGCCATTTCCATCACGGCGGCGGTGCCCGAGGCGTCGTCGTTGGCGCCGGGCGCGTCGCCGCTGGCATCCATGATCTCGGTATTGCGCGAGTCGTAATGGCCGCTGACGACGTAGATGCGCTCTCTGGAAGCGGCCTGCGTGCCGGGCAGGGTCGCCACCACGTTGACGATTTCGGTGGGTTTGGAGATGCGCGCCGAGACCGGCGCCACGTGGCTGTCGAAGGCGACCTGCAAACGGTTACCGGCCTGGGCACCGCAACGTTCAAGTTCGCTTTTGATCCAGCGCCGCGCCGCGCCGATGCCCACTGTGTCCGATACCGTGTCGGACATGGTGTGGCGCGTCTTGAAGCTGACCAGCTTGCGCACATAGCCTTCGATACGCTGAGGCGAAATGTCGGCGACGATTCTGTCGATCTGGGACTGGTGGCGCTGCAGGTCGGGCGCCGCGGTGGGCGCTGCCGGGGTGGCGGCGCTGCTTGCACCCGCCGCGCCGGCGATCAGCGCAGCGAGCAAGGTGGTGGAAAGGTGGGCCATGGGTTTCTGTCCTTTTTCGAGAATACGCGACGCTATCTTCTCATGGCGCGATGTTCGCGCGTGCGTCAGTACAGCAGAAAAAGTCAGCTACCGGCAGCGGCGCCACCCCGGTTTTTACGACCTACATTTTAGCGGCGGGCGCCTTGGTGTCGGATGGCTTGGCGCCCGGTTTGGCGGTGGATGGTTTGGCGCCGGCCGGGGTCATGGGCGCGCCGTCTTTCGCTTTGCCTGCCACCACCAGGCCGGCCTGCGACAGCTTGGCGGCGCGCTTGTCGCCGACACCCTTGACGCGCTTGGCGAAATCGCCCCAGTCCTTGAAGTCGCCGCCCTTGGCGCGTTCGTCGAGAATCAGCTTGGACATGGATGGACCGACGCCCTTGACCGCGTCGAGAGCGGCGGCATCGGCCTTGTTGACATCGACCTGGGCAAAGGCGAAGCCCATCGAGGCGATCATTGCGGCCGCTGCCAGTATCATTTTCTTGATCATGTTCTTGTTCTCCGTTGGTTGGTACGCGGGACAACGGATGTCGTCCCCGTATGCATAACGGCGAGCGGAAGTCAGCGTTGACCGTCTCGATTGAGGCGTCGCAAGCGGGGAATTTGGGGTTATGGTCGGCTTGCGGGATCATCGGTGGGCACGGGGTGCCCACCCTACTTGCGCCTGAAAGGCAATTTTATGCGGGGAACAATTCTTCGCGGGTGACTGTGGCCGTACCGAGCTTTCCGACCACGATGCCGCCGGCGCGGTTGGCGGTGACGATCGCGTCGGCCATCGGCACGCCGGCGCCGAGCATCGCGGCCATGGTCGCAATGACGGTGTCGCCGGCGCCGGAGACGTCGTACACCTCGCGCGCATCTGCGTGCATGTGCAGCACTTCCTGCGCCGTGTAGAGGCTCATGCCCTCTTCCGAGCGGGTCAGCAGCAGGGTGTCCAGGCCCAGCTCCTCGCGCAGACCCTGGGCCTTGGCGGTGAGCTGTTCTTCGCTGCTCCAGCTGCCGACGATGCGGCGCAGTTCGGACTTGTTCGGCGTGAGTACGCTGGCGCCGGCGTAGCGCGAAAAATCGTCGCCCTTGGGATCGACCATGACGATCTTGCCGGCGGCGCGGCCGGCGCGGATCATGTCGGCCACGTTCACCAAGCTGCCCTTGTTGTAGTCGGACAGGATGATCACGTCGTAGTCGGGCAGCAGCGCGTTGAACTGGGTGAGTTTGTCGCGCAGGACGGTATCGGTGGGCGCGTCCTCGAAGTCGATGCGCAGCAATTGCTGCTGGCGGCCGATCACGCGCAGCTTGATGATGGTGGAGATGGCGGCGTCGCGCTGCAGATAGCTGCGGATCTGCGATTCGGCCAGCAGCTGTTCGACCTGGGCGCCGGCTTCGTCGGCGCCGACCACGCCCAGCAGGCCGCAGTGGGCACCCAGCGCGGCGGCGTTACGCGCCACGTTGGCGGCGCCGCCCAGGCGCTCTTCACGCTTTTCGACCCGCACCACGGGCACCGGCGCTTCGGGCGAAATGCGATTGACCTCGCCGAACCAGTAGCGGTCCAGCATGACGTCGCCGACGACGAGGATGCGCACGGCGCCCAGGTCGGGTGCGGCGATGATCGGATGGTTGTCGGGCGTGAGCAGGCGGCTGGGCAGGGTCGTCAGTTGGTTCATCGAGTCAGGTCGCGGATTAATTCATTACATTGAGTTCTTCGGTGCGGCGCGGCGGGTAGGTCTCCCAGCGGCTGCATCCCGGGCACTGCCAGTAGAACTGGCGCGCCTTGAAGCCGCAGTGGCTGCACTGGTAACGCGCCAGCTTGGCGGTGTAGCCATGCACCAGGTTCTTCACCATCGACAGCTCTTCCCAAATTTCCGGCGAGGCGTCCATCAGGCGCGCCTCGAGCAGCTTGTCGAGTCCAAGCAGGGTCGGATTGCGGCGCAGTTCCTCGATCATCATCTGCTTGGCGGCGTCCACGCCATCGAGCTCGATGACGGCCTTGAACACGACTTCGATCAGGTCGATGGACGAGGCTTCGGCCAGATAAGAGCGCAGCAGATTGACGCCTTCCTGGGGACGCCCGACCTTGCGGTAGCCGTCCATCAGGCGAGACGCCACCAGGGCCACGTGGGGCACGCTTTGCTGCTCCACGCGGCGCCAGGTCATGAGGGCGCCTTCGGTATCGCCCTGGGCCAGCTGGGCGTCGCCGGTCAGCAGGGTGGCGCGCACGTTCTTGCGGTCGGCGTGCAGGGCCTTGTCCAGCAGGACCAGAGCATCGGCGGTCTGCAGGTGTACCAGCGCATCCTGGGCCAATTCGCAGTAGAACTGGGCGATTTCCTTCTGGCGCGCACCGGCGCCGGATTCCTGCAGGCCCAGCGCGGCTTCGATCGCGCGCGGCCATTCTTTTTCGCGCTGGTAGATTTCCAGCAGCGCGCGGCGCGCCTGCACGCCGTACTGGGTCTCGACCAGATTGTTGAAGGTCTCTTCGGCGCGGTCCAGCAGGCCAGCCTTCAGATAGTCCATCCCCAGTTCGTACTGGCCGTGGGCTTTTTCTTCGGGCGGCATGTCGGGACGTGCCAGCAAATTCTGGTGAACCCGGATGGCGCGCTCGATCTCGCCGCGGCGGCGGAACAGGTTACCGAGGGCGAAATGCATGTCGACCGTTTCCGGGTCGAGCTTGACGATTTCAATGAAGGCGTCGATGGCCTTGTCGGGCTGCTCATTGAGCAGAAAATTCAAGCCCTTGAAATAGCCGCGCGGGAGGGTGCGCGATTCGGCCACCAACTGGCGGATATCGACGCGGGCTGCGATCCAGCCCAGCGCAAAAAACAGGGGGATGCCAAGCAGCATCCAGATTTCAAATTCCATGCGGTTCTTTTTGGTTCTTCTTGTTCGTAGATGGAGGTGGCCGTGGCCGGGCGTGAGCGGCTTAGTGCTGGGTACTTAGTGCTGGGTGTTGACGCTGTCCGGCTGCGGGTGCGCCGGGCCGGTGCGGGCCACGCTTTGCAGGGCCTGGATGGTGGTCTTGTGCTTGCTCGTTTCGCGCCGGTGGCGGAACACGGTCGGCGTCACGGCCAGGATGCCGAGGGCGGCGCCGGCCACGAAAAAGGCCAGAAGCATCAGCACCAGGGGGCCGCGCAATTCGTAATTGAGGAAAAAGTGGAGATCGACTTCCTGCGTGTTTTTCAGCGCGAAGCCGAAGAACAGGATAAACAGAATAAATCCAACGATGGTGGATACGAATTTCATCAGCGTGGTCCAGTCTGAAAAGGTCGTGAGTGTCGCATATTACACCAAACCGGGGGTGGTTCGTAGGGTGGGCAGGCTCTGCCCACCGCTGCCGCCCGCGACGCAGGACAGGCCGCGGGCCCGCCGGTGGGCATGGGGTGCCCACCCTACGTCCTGCCAGTACACGAAAAAAAACGGCATCCGAAGATGCCGTTTTTTCTGTGTCGCCAGACGACTCAGTCTTCAATAATCGGTTGTCCGACCATCGCATCGACGCGCTCGCGCAATTGCTTGCCCGGCTTGAAGTGCGGGACCCGTTTTTCGGGAACCATCACCTTGTCGCCGGACTTGGGATTGCGTCCGATGCGTGGCGGCCGGCTGTTCAGGGCAAAACTGCCGAAACCACGGATCTCGATGCGCTGACCAGTCGCCAGGGCGTTGGTCATGGCATCGAGAATGGTTTTGACAGCGTACTCCGCATCCTTGGCCACCAGCTGAGAATAACGCTCAGCCAGGCGGTTGATCAGTTCGGACTTGGTCATCTGTCGATTCCGGCTGTCTTAGTTCTTGTTGTCGAACTTCGCTTTCAACAGCGCGCCCAGGCTGGTGGTGCCCGAAGCTGCGTTGTTGTCGGACGACGAAGCAATCTTCTGCATCGCTTCCTGGGTGTCGACATTGTCTTTCGCTTTGATCGACAGCTGGATGCTGCGAGCTTTGCGGTCAATGTTGATGACCAGCGCTTCAACCGAATCGCCAACCTTCAGGTGGGTACCGGCATCTTCAACGCGGTCGCGCGAGATTTCGGAAGCACGCAGGTAGCCTTCGACTTCGTCGGACAGCTGAACAACAGCGCCCTTAGGCTCGACCGACTTGACCGTACCCGTTACCAGGGAGCCTTTGTCGTTCATTGCCGCGAAGTTGTTGAATGGGTCGCCTTCCAGTTGCTTGACACCCAGGGAAACGCGCTCGCGCTCGACGTCGATGGCCAGCACGATGGCTTCCAGTTCGTCGCCTTTCTTGAAACGGCGGACAGCTTCTTCGCCGGTTTCGGTCCAGGACAGGTCGGACAGGTGCACCAGGCCGTCGATGTTGCCGGCCAGGCCGATGAACACGCCGAAGTCGGTGATCGACTTGATTGCGCCACGGACTTTGTCGCCCTTCTTGTGGGTAACGCCGAAGTCATCCCACGGATTTGCTTTGCACTGCTTCATGCCCAGCGAAATACGGCGACGCTCTTCGTCGATCTCGAGAACCATGACTTCCACTTCGTCGCCCAGCTGGACAACTTTGTTTGGTGCCACGTTCTTGTTGGTCCAGTCCATTTCGGACACGTGGACCAGACCTTCGATACCCTGCTCGACTTCCACGAACGCGCCGTAGTCGGTGAGGTTCGTGACCTTGCCGAACAGACGGGTGCTTTGTGGGTAACGACGGGACAGACCGGTCCATGGGTCGTCGCCCAGCTGCTTCACGCCCAGCGAAACGCGGTTCTTTTCCTGATCGTACTTCAGAACCTTGGCAGTGATTTCCTGGCCAACCGTCAGCACTTCCGACGGGTGACGCACGCGACGCCATGCCAGATCGGTGATGTGCAGCAGGCCGTCGATACCGCCCAGATCCACGAACGCGCCGTAGTCGGTGATGTTCTTGACGACGCCGGTAACCACGGTGCCTTCTTTCAGGGTTTCCATCAGCTTCTGGCGCTCTTCGCCCATCGATGCTTCGATGACGGCGCGACGCGACAGAACGACGTTGTTACGCTTACGGTCGAGCTTGATGACCTTGAATTCCAGGGTCTTGCCTTCGAACGGGGTGGTGTCCTTGACAGGACGGGTGTCAACCAGCGAACCCGGCAGGAATGCGCGGATGCCGTTGGTCAGCACGGTCAGGCCGCCCTTGACCTTGCCATTGACGGTACCGACGACGATCTCGCCCGATTCCATGGCTTTTTCCAGTGCCAGCCACGATGCCAGGCGCTTGGCCTTGTCACGCGACAGGATGGTGTCGCCGAAGCCGTTTTCCAGCGATTCAATCGCTACGGAAACGAAATCGCCGACTTGAACTTCCAGTTCGCCCTGGTCGTTCTTGAATTCTTCGATGGGGATGAAAGCTTCGGATTTGAGGCCGGCGTTGACGATCACGAAATTGTGGTCGAGGCGCACGACTTCAGCGGAAATAACTTCGCCGGAGCGCATATCTTGACGCGACAACGATTCCTCGAAGAGCGCTGCAAAACTTTCCATACCGGTTGCTTCAGTTGTTGCTGTAGACATAGTTTGTACACGAGTGAGCCAGCAGAGATCGCACCATGCGACTTAAACTGGGTTAGGTTGAACCAACGCCTGCGACGGCATTATTGCCCTTGCAGGCACCTTGCTACCTTATTGACTACTTCAAATGCGCATACCACTTGAGGACTTCCTCGATGGCTTCGTCAGCCGTCATGTTGGAGGTATCGAGCAGGTACGCCCCTTCTGCGGGAACCAGCGGCGCGATCGCACGGTGAGTATCACGGTCGTCACGCGCCTGCAAATCGGACAGGAGGTCTTCCATGTTAGCAGAAAACCCCTTGTCAATCAATTGCTTATATCTGCGCTGCGCACGCGCCGCCACACTTGCAGTCAGGAATACTTTAAGTTGTGCATGTGGAAAGATAACCGTTCCCATGTCGCGGCCATCGGCCACCAGGCCGGGCGCCTTGCGAAAACCCAGTTGCAGGGCGAACAGGGCCTGGCGCACCGCCGGCAGGGCCGCGATCTTCGATGCCATGTTGCCAACTTCCTCGGCGCGGATGGCCTGGGTGACATTCTCGTTGGCCAGCAGGATTTCCGGACCGGCGAAGGTGACCGGCAAGTGTTCAGCCAGTTTCGCCAGGGCATGCTCGTCATTGAGCGGGGTCGCCCGCCGGATGGCGGACAGCGCCGTCAAGCGGTACAGCGCGCCCGAATCAAGGTAATGGAAACCGAGGCGGTCCGCGACCTTATGGGCAACGGTCCCCTTGCCGGAGGCGGTCGGGCCATCGATAGCGATGACGGGAATATTCGAAAGTGACATAAGAATCGGCTTCTTGTAAAAGACATCCCCACTATAAATCAGCTTCGGGATCAGACCACCTTTTCACCCGTCAAGATCCCACCACCATGAAATGCACAACCGGTGTCAGACCCTTGAACAGCAATACATTACGGCTTGCATTGAGCGTGCCCCCGTTCCCGAGAGCTCGCCTGCATATCAGGCACACCGCGGGGGAAAATTGCTGTTCAGGGGTCTGACCCCGGTTGAGAAAGTTTGGGACGAGAATTAAATTTGGGAAAAGGTGGTCTGACCCCGACATGGGGCCAGGCAGTTTGTTAAATTGGTTTTAGATCAGATTTTCGTGCGCAATGCCGGCGAAGGCTTCGAAGTAGTCGGGGAAGGTCTTTGCGACGCACTTCGGGTCGTTAATGCGCATGGTGTTGCCGCGCCGCGCCTTGCCGTCCAGGCTGGCGAGCGAGAAGCACATCGCCATCCGGTGGTCGTCGTAGGTGTCGATGGCGGCGGCCGACAGTTCGCCCGCCGGCGGCGTGACCTTGATGTAATCCGGCCCCTCTTCCACCGTGGCGCCGAGCTTGCGCAGCTCGGTCGCCATGGCGCTCAGGCGGTCGGTTTCCTTCACCCGCCAGCTGGCGATGTTGCGCAGGGTCGTGGTGCCTTCGGCGTACAGGGCAGCCACGGCGATGGTCATGGCGGCGTCCGGAATGTGGTTGAAGTCGGCATCGATGGCTTTCAAAACACCGTTGCCGCGCGCTTCGATCCAGTTGTCGCCGCGCGTGATGGTGGCACCCATCTGTTCCAGCGCTTCGGCAAAGCGGACGTCGCCCTGGATGCTGTCGCGCCCTACCCCTTCGACCCGGATCGGGCCGCCGCCGATGGCGCCCGCCGCCAGAAAGTAGGAGGCCGAGGAGGCGTCGCCTTCGACGTGGATGGTGCCGGGACTGGCGTACTTCTGCCCTGGCTGCACGGTGAAGGATTGCCAGCCGTCCTGCTCGACCGTCACGCCGAAACGGCGCATCAGGTTAAGGGTGATTTCAATGTAGGGCTTGGAGATCAGTTCACCCACCACGTCGATGGTGACCGGATGCTCGCGCGCCATCAGCGGCGCGGCCATCAGCAGCGCGGTCAGGAACTGGCTGGAGACATTGCCACGCACCGACAGGCGCTGGGCGTGGATATGCCCGCGCCGGATGCGCAGCGGCGGGAAGCCCTCCACGCCGGTGTATTCGATCTGGGCGCCGATGGCGTTCAGGGCGTCGACCAGGTCGCCGATCGGGCGCTCGTGCATGCGCGAGACGCCGTGCAGCGTGTAGTCGCCGCCGATGACGGCCAGCGCTGCGGTCAGCGGACGGATGGCGGTGCCGGCGTTACCCATGAAGAGATCGGCCTCGTGCACCGGCAGCGCGCCTCCCCCGCCGTGCACGACGTGGGTATGGTCATCATGCTGCTCCCACTTCAGGCCCAGCGAGCGCAGGGCGCCCAGCATGACCAGGGTGTCGTCGGAGGCCAGCAGGTCGACGATGGTGGTGCTGCCTTCGCACAGGGCGGCCAGCAGCAGGGTGCGGTTGGAGATGCTCTTGGAACCCGGCAGCTTGATCACGCCTTCGACGTGCATGACAGGTTTCAGGTCGAGGTGCTCGGGGTAGTGCTTTTGCTGCGTCATACGCTGTCCTTGGGGCTATGCTTGGGGCTTTATTTAGGCTCGTAGATGAACTTACTCTGCGGTGTCTTTGGAGCGCGGCGCTTCGGCCGCCTCTATCTGTTCGATCCAGCGGCAGCGCGCCTTTTGGGCATTGGCATAGACCGCCTCGATGGCGGCGCCGTCGCCCTGCGCGAGCATGGTGCGCAGGGCGCTTAATTGTGCCATATAGGCGTCCAGTTCGCCCAGCAGGGCGTCCTGGTTGGCGAGACTGATGTCGCGCCACATTTCGGGCGAGGAGCCGGCGATGCGCGTAAAGTCGCGAAAGCCGCTCGCGGCGTACTGGAACAGGAGACTGGCGTGCGGCTTGCGCGCGATATCGTCCACCAGTGCATAGGCCAACAGGTGCGGCAGGTGGCTGACCGAGGCAAACACGGTGTCGTGCTCCTGCGCGGTGAGCTTGTGGATGATGGCGCCACAGGCGCGCCAGGCGGCGGCCACGCGTTCGATGTCGGCCTCGCGGTTTTCCGCCAAGGGCGTGAGCACGGCCTTTTTGCCGCGGTACAGGTCGACGATGGCGGCGTCCGGGCCATTGGTTTCGCGTCCGGCGATGGGGTGGCCCGGCACGAACTGGCCGACCTTGTCGCCCAGGGCCGCGCGCGCGGCGGCCACCACATCGCCCTTGGTACTGCCGGCGTCCGTGACCACGGTGCCCGCTTCCAGATATGGCAGCAGCTGGGCCAGGATGCGCCCGGTCTGGGCCACCGGCGCGGCGATCAGCACCAGGTCGGCGCCGCGCATGGCGTCTTCCAGCGAAGTCGCGACGTCGTCGATGATGCCCAGTTCCAGCGCACGCGCCATCGAGTCGGCCGAGCGCCCTACGCCAGTCAGGGTGCGAACCACGCCGGCATGGCGCAGCGCGCGGGCAAAGGAGCCGCCGATCAGGCCGACCCCGAAGATGACGATTTTGCCGAACATCAGGCCAGCGCCTTCTTGAGCGCGGCGATGAAGATGGCGTTCTCCTGCGGCAGGCCGATGGAGATGCGCAGCCACTGCGGCAGGCCGTAATTGCCGACCGGGCGCACGATCACGCCCTGCTTGAGCAAGGCCAGGTTGACGCGCGCACCGGCGCCGTCGTCGTCGCCGACCTTGACCAGTACGAAGTTACCGAACGACGGCACGTACCGCAGGCCGAGTTCATCGAAGGCTTCGACGAACTGGGCGTAGCCGGCGGCGTTGTTCTTCGCGCCCTCTTCCAGGAAAGCCTTGTCGTTCAGCGCCGCGATGGCCGCGGCCTGGGCCAGCGAGTTGACGTTGAAGGGCTGGCGGATGCGGTTCATCAGGTCGGTCAGTGCCGGCTGGGCAATCGCGAAGCCGACGCGCAGGCCGGCCAGGCCGTAGGCCTTGGAAAAGGTGCGCGAGACCAGCAGGTTGGGATAGCTGCGCACCCACTGGGCCGACTCGAACTGCTGCTCGGGCGCGAGAAATTCGTTGTAGGCCTCGTCCAGCACCACCACGACATGGGCCGGCACCTTGTCCAGGAAGGCCTGGATCTGCGCAGCCGGGATGAAGGTACCAGTCGGGTTGTTCGGGTTGGCGATGAAGACCAGGCGCGTGTCTGCATCGACCGCGGCCAGCATGGCGTCCAGGTCATGGCCGTAGTCCTTGGCCGCCACCACGATCGCGCGCGCGCCCACGCCCTGGGTCGCCAGCGCGTACACGGCGAAGGAATACTGGGCGTACACCACGGCCTGGCCTTTTTGCACAAAGGCGTGGGCCGCGATTTCGAGGATGTCGTTGCTGCCGTTGCCCAGGGTGATCCAGTCGGCCGGCACGTCGTAGCGCTTCGACAGCGCCGCTTTCAGATCGAAGCCGTTGGCGTCCGGGTAGCGTCCCAGGTCGGCCACGGCGGCGGCCATGGCCTGCTTGCTTGACTCCGGCACGCCGAACGGGTTTTCATTGGACGCGAGCTTGACGATGTGGGCTTCGTCAAGACCGAACTCGCGCGCCACTTCGGCGATGGGCTTACCGGCCTGGTAAGGGGCGATGGCGCGGACGTATTCTGGACCGAATTGCTGGGACATGGCTTTCTCTCTTGATCTTCAATGTGGGTTAAATCAGGTCAGGCTGAGCGGATAGGAACCGAGCACCTTGAAGAAGGCGGCGTTATCCTTCAGCTCATCGAGGGCCTTGGCGACCGCGGGGTCATGCACATGGCCTTCGATGTCGACGTAAAAATAGTATTCCCAGGTGCCGATACGGGCCGGGCGCGATTCAAAGCGTGTCATCGACACGCCATTCACGGCCAGCGGCGCGAGCAGGTTGTAAACAGCGCCCGCCTTGTTGGGCACGGCCAGCACCAGCGAGGTCTGGTCTTCGCCCGAGGGGTTGGTCTGCAGGTGGCCGATGACGGCAAAGCGGGTGCGGTTGTGCGGGTCGTCCTGGATGTGGCCCTTGACCACGCCCAGCTTGTACTGCTCGCCCGCCATTTCGCTGGCGATCGCCGCGATCGACGGGTCCTTGCTGGCCATGACGGCCGCTTCCGCATTGGAGGCCACCGCGCGCCGCTCCAGGCCGGGGTAATTCTGATTGAGCCAGACCTGGCACTGCGCCAGCGCCTGGGAGTGAGCGCACACCACCGTCACGCCGTCCATCAGGCCGGTGCTGGTCATCAGGCTGTGGTGGACGGGAATCGAGATCTCGCCGCTGATGATGGTGGTGGTGCCGAGCATCAGGTCGAGGGTGCGGTTGATCGCGCCTTCCGACGAATTTTCGATCGGAACCACGCCGAAGTCCGCGGTGCCGGCTTCGGTCGCGCGGAACACTTCATCGATGGAGATGCACGGCAGGCCTTCGACCGCGCTGCCGAACTGCTGGTAGACGGCCTGCTCGCTGAAGGTGCCCGAAGGCCCCAGGTAGGCGACGGTGACACGTTTTTCCAGCGAGCGGCAGGCCGACATGATTTCGCGGAAGATGGTCTGGACTTCGGCCGCCTTGAGCGGACCGGGATTGCGCTCGGCGACGCCGCGCAGGACCTGGGCTTCGCGTTCGGGACGGAACACCGGGGCCGCGGTTTCGGCTTTGACGTGGCCGACTTCCTGGGCCAGGCGCGCGCGCCGGCTGAGAAGGTCGAGGATTTGCGCATCGATTGCGTCGATCTGCTCGCGCAAGGGTTTCAGTTTATCTGTCATGGTCGGTGGTGTGGCATGTTTTTTGGGCGCCGCTGGTGCGCCGGTGGGCACGGGTGCCCACCGGCGGACAGGTGACGCCGGCTGTTTACAAACCCGTTCGCGGCGCCTCAGCGGCCTGCGAACTCATTCAAATAATCGACCAGGGCTTGCACGCCCTCGATCGGCATCGCGTTGTAGATGGATGCACGCATACCGCCGACGGACTTGTGGCCCTTCAGTTGCAGCAGGCCGCGCGCTTTTGCGCCGGCCAGGAATTTGTCGTTCAGTGATTCGTCGCGCAGGTAGAACGGTACGTTCATGCGCGAGCGGCAGTCTTTCGCCACGCGGTTCTGATAAAAATCGTCGGCGTCGAGCGCGGCGTACAGCAGCGCGGCCTTGGCGATGTTGCGCTCCTCCATGGCCGCCACGCCGCCGTTTTTCAGCAGGTGGGCAAACACCAGGCCGGCGATGTAGATGGCATAGGTGGGCGGCGTGTTGTACATGGAGTCGTGCGCGGCCACGGTCTTCCACTCGAAGGCCGACGGACAGATCGGCAATGCGCGGTCGAGCAGGTCTTCCCGTACGATCACCAGGGTCAGGCCGGCCGGGCCGATATTTTTCTGGGCGCCGCCGAAGATCACGCCATATTTGGACACGTCGATCACGCGCGACAGGATGTGCGAGGACATATCGGCCACGATGGGCGTATCGCCAGCAATCTGCGGCGTGAAGTTGTACTCGACGCCGTCGATGGTCTCGTTGGTGCAGATGTGCAGATAGGCCGCGTCGCGCGTGAGCTTCCAGTATTCCTGAGGCGGCACGGTGGTGAACTTGCCCGGCTCGGAGGTGGCCGCCACGTTGACGTTGGCATAGCGCGCCGCTTCCTTGATCGACTTGCCGGACCAGGATCCGGTCTGGACGAAGTCGATGGTGGCCGGCTGGGCGCATTTGCCGAGCAGGTTCAGGGGAACGATGGCGTTTTCGCCCAGCCCCCCGCCCTGCAGGAACAGGATCCTGTAGTTATCCGGTACCGCCAGCAGCTGGCGCAGGTCGCGCACGGCCGCTTCGTAGATCGAAATGAACTCGGGGCCGCGGTGGCTCATCTCCATGACGGACATGCCGCTGCCGTGCCAGTCGAGCATTTCGGCAGCGGCTTGCTGCAGCACTTCCTTGGGCAGCACGGCCGGGCCGGCGGAGAAGTTGTAGATCTGGGTCACGGCTGTCCTTTTGTCTCAGTCGGTTTTCTTGGCTGGCTATTTGGCCTTGGAGATTTTATCGATGGCGGCGCCAATGCGCGGCATCATGACGCGCTGGCCGATCTGCATCGACTCGTTCATCACGGCCGGCATGGTTGACATCATCTTCTGGCCGACCGGCGTTTTATAGAAGGCGGCGATCTGGCCGATTTCGGCGGGGGTGAAATGGCGCGCGTACAGCGGGATGATTTCGGCCACCAGTTCGTCCATCAGTTTCGGATCGTTGAAGGTGTCGTTGAAGGCCGCGGCTGCGGCCGGGATTTCGCGTGCGGCCTTTTCCAGCGCCTGCTTCTTTTGCTCAGGGGTGAGCGACGCATTGCCGTTGATGGCAGCGGTGGCGCCCTGCTGCATGATCTGCGGCATATTCTTTTGAAGCTGTGCGAACGAGGCCTGCATCATTTCGCGGTACTTCATCGATGCCAGCAGTTCCTTGACAGCGGCGGTGGCAGCGGGATCGATGGCGGCGGTGGCCTGGGCCGGGGCCGCGGTCTGGGCCTGGGCGGCCGGCAGTGCGAAGGCAAAAGCGGTGCAAAGGGCGAGTGCGATTTTTTTCATGTCGGAACCTGCGATGGGTTATACCTGCGGTTGAACAAGCTGCTTGTCTGTCGACGATGCGACGAAGCTAAAAAAAACGGGGAGGCAAACGCCTCCCCATCCGGGCCATTATTCCGGCGCGGTTTCGATGTCGACTTCTTCGAGGTCGGTTTCGACCACGCGCTGCAGGCCGGACAGCTTGGTGCCGTCTTCGACCGCGATCAGGGTCACGCCCTGGGTCGCGCGGCCCATCTCGCGGATCTCGGCCACGCGGGTGCGAATGAGCACGCCGCCGGTCGTGATCAGCATGATCTCGTCGCTCGGCTCGACCAGGGTGGCGGCGACCACGCGGCCGTTACGTTCGCTGGTCTGGATCGCGATCATGCCCTTGGTGCCGCGGCCGTGGCGGGTGTACTCGGTGATTGGAGTACGCTTGCCGAAGCCGTTCTCGGTAGCCGTCAGGACCGACTGCTGCTCGTTCTCTGCCACCAGCAGGGCGATCACGTTCTGGCCGTCTTCCAGGTTCATGCCGCGCACGCCGCGGGCGGTACGGCCCATCGGACGCACATCGTTTTCGTCGAAGCGCACCGCCTTGCCCGAGTCCGAGAACAGCATGACATCGTGCTCGCCATCGGTGAGCGCGGCGCCGATCAGGAAGTCACCGTCGTCCAGGTCGACTGCGATGATGCCGGCCTTGCGCGGGTTGGAGAAGTCGCGCAGCGGCGTCTTCTTCACAGTACCGAGCGAGGTCGCCATGAACACGTAGTGGTCTTCCGGGAAGGTGCGGTTCACGCCCGACAGCGGCAGCACCACGGTGATCTTCTCGTTGTCCTGCAGCGGGAACATGTTGACGATCGGCTTACCGCGCGAATTACGCGAACCCTGCGGCACTTCCCATACCTTCAGCCAGTACATGCGGCCGCGGTTCGAGAAGCACAGGATGTAGTCGTGCGTATTGGCGATGAACAGCTGGTCGATCCAGTCTTCCTCTTTGGTCGCCATGGCCTGCTTGCCGCGTCCACCGCGCTTCTGCGCGCGGTACTCGGAGATCGGCTGCGACTTCATGTAGCCGGTATGCGACAGGGTCACCACCATATCCTGCGGCGTGATCAGGTCTTCGGTACCGAGGTCGGTCGGATTGTGTTCGATGGTCGAGCGGCGCACGTCCTTGGCGCCGACGCCGTACTCGTTCATCACGGCGGTCATTTCATCGGTGATGATGACGGTCACGCGCTCCGGCTTGGACAGGATGTCGAGCAGGTCGGCGATGTGCGCCATGACTTCTTTGTACTCGTTGACGATCTTGTCCTGTTCCAGGCCGGTCAGGCGCTGCAGGCGCATCTGCAAAATCTCTTGCGCCTGGTCGTCCGACAGCTTGTACAGGCCATCCTGCTGCATGCCGTAGTGCTTGGGCAGGTGCTCGGGACGGAAGGCGTCGATGCCGCCCACGGTCGCGCCTTCGGCGGTACGCATCAGCATTTCGCGCACCAGGGACGAATCCCAGGCGCGCGCCATCAGTTCGGTCTTGGCGATCGGCGGCGTAGGCGCGGCCTTGATGATGGCGATGAAGTCATCGATATTGGCCAGGGCGACAGCGAGGCCTTCGAGCATGTGGCCGCGTTCACGCGCCTTGCGCAGTTCGAACACGGTGCGGCGCGTGACCACTTCGCGGCGGTGCGACAGGAAGCACTGCAGCATCTGCTTGAGGTTGAGCAGCTTGGGCTGGCCATTGACCAGGGCCACCATGTTCATGCCGAAGGTGTCTTGCAGCTGAGTCTGCTTGTACAGATTGTTCAGCACCACTTCCGGCACTTCGCCACGCTTCAGTTCGATAACCACGCGCATACCCGACTTGTCGGACTCGTCGCGGATGTCGCTGATGCCTTCGAGCTTCTTGTCGCGCACGTTCTCGGCGATCCGCTCGAGCAGGGACTTCTTGTTGACCTGGTAAGGCAGCTCATCGACGATGATCGCAATGCGGCCGCCGTCCTTGCCGTATTCTTCGAAGTGGGTCTTGGCGCGCATCACCACGCGGCCGCGGCCGGTGCGGTAACCGTCGCGCACGCCCGAGACGCCATAGATGATGCCGGCGGTCGGGAAGTCCGGCGCCGGAATAATCTCGATCAGCTCGTCGATCGTGCAATCCGGATTGCGCAGCACGTGCAGCGCGCCGTTGATCACTTCGGTCAGATTGTGCGGAGGAATGTTGGTCGCCATACCGACCGCAATACCCGAAGAGCCGTTGATCAGCAGGTTAGGAATGCGGGTTGGCAAGACCGTCGGCTCTTTTTCCTTGCCGTCGTAGTTGGGCTGGAAGTCGACCGTGTCCTTGTCGATGTCAGCCAGCACTTCGCTGGCGATCTTGTCGAGGCGGCACTCGGTGTAACGCATGGCCGCCGCGCTGTCGCCGTCGATCGAACCGAAGTTGCCCTGACCGTCCACCAGGGTGTAGCGCAGGGAGAAATCCTGGGCCATACGCACCAGCGTGTCGTAAATCGAGGCATCGCCGTGCGGGTGGTATTTACCCATGGTATCGCCGACAACGCGGGCGCACTTCACGTACGGGCGGTTGTGGACGTAATTACTCTCGTGCATGGAGAACAGGACGCGACGGTGCACCGGCTTCAAGCCGTCCCGGACATCCGGCAAGGCACGGCCGACGATCACGCTCATGGCGTAATCGAGGTAGCTCTTGCGCATCTCTTCTTCGAGGGAAATGGGGATTGTTTCTTTTGCGAATTGATCCATTGGCGGGTCGACTGATCTCAGGCTGTGGTTATGTTAGCTGTACGCATCACTGCATAGTCCGCGGGTTGCTCATCGTTGCTGCTGCAATGCTGCTGCGACGGCGCGCACACGACCTTGGCGCGCGCGCTGTTGTTTTAGATAGACAAGCGACAGACAAGCGTGGGATTTTAGCATGCGGCGTATAGGCGGAGCACAAAACCTCAACGGGGGCCGATGCACGAAAAAGAGGCGGCGCGAACGAATGTCAAAAACGGATGTCAACCCGATGCACCAGAAATCGTCAGGGAGGGCCATGATGTTGCACGAAAACAACATCACGCACCACATTGCTGCACGTTTGATTTAACAGGCTTCGTGCTATTTCTCGCGCTATGGCAAAATGGCCCAGAAGTTAATTGCCTGTTTCACAAGCTGTGTCATGAAACTGTCACGGGTAATCGCTGGGGCAAGCTGTTACTATCTTGCCATGCACGAAAAGTTGCGCAGTAACTACTGCGGTTATCACCCCCGAAAGGAAGAAAAACTATGAAAAAAACCGTATCGCTCATGCTCGCCGCCTCCGCGATCGCAGGCAGTGCGCTGGCGCAAACGTCGCCTCCGTTCGCCCCTGTGACCACCGACATCATGGCCCCGAAGCCAAATAGCGCCTATGTCCAGGACGCCCGCGGCGTGATTGCCCGCAATCCATTCGGCCTGTGCTGGCGCACTGGCTACTGGACGCCGGCTGATGCGGTTCCAGGTTGCGACCTGCCGCTGTGCGTCGAGCCGGCCAAGCTGGAGAACGGCAAGTGCGTGAGCCCACCGCCGCCAGTTGCCCCTGCACCAGTCGCACCAGCTGCCGCACCAGCGCCAGCGCCGGTTGCACCGGTGGTCGCACCGACCTCGGAAAAAGTCAGCTTTGCCGCCGACGCCCTGTTCGACTTCGACAAAGCCGTGCTCAAGCCTGAAGGCAAAGGCAAACTGGACGACCTGACCTCGAAAATGCAAGGTATCAACCTGGAAGTCATCATCGCCGTCGGCCACACCGACTCGATCGGCACCGATGCCTACAACCAGAAGCTGTCGATCCGTCGCGCCGAAGCAGTCAAGGCTTACCTGCAAGCCAAGGGCATCGAAGCGAACCGCATCTACACCGAAGGCAAGGGCGAGAAGCAGCCAGTTGCGGAAAACAAAACCGCCGCGGGCCGCGCCAAGAACCGTCGCGTCGAAATCGAAGTGGTTGGTACGCGCAGCAAGTAATATCTCCACCTGAGGCTGCTTTGGGTCAGGAAACTGACCCAAAGCAAGCCACGCTGGATCGACCCCGCCACGGCGGGGTTTTTTTATACTCGCGTCCGTCGCGTATTGAAATTTCCCGCTATTATTCCGCCTATGAACGCCGACCCTCTTGAAATCCAGAAATTTAGTGAACTTGCCCATCGCTGGTGGGATCCAACCTCCGAGTTCAAGCCCCTGCATGAAATCAATCCGCTGCGGCTCGAATGGATCAACGCGCGCGCGCCGCTGGCTGGCAAAAAAGTCATCGACATCGGCTGCGGCGGCGGCATCCTGACGGAAGCGATGGCCAAGAAGGGAGCGGACGTGACCGGCATCGACCTGTCCGACAAGGCGCTCAAAGTGGCCGACCTGCACAGCCTGGAGTCGGGCGCACAAGTCAGGTACCAGCTCATTTCCGCGGAGGACATGGCCACCGCGGAAGCCGGCCAGTACGACGTCGTGACCTGCATGGAAATGCTTGAGCACGTGCCCGATCCCGCCGCCATCGTCAAGGCGGCGGCGGCCCTGGTCAAGCCGGGTGGACACGTGTTCTTTTCCACCCTGAACCGTAATCCCAAAGCCTATCTGTTTGCCATCGTCGGCGCCGAATACCTGCTGCGCATGCTGCCCAAGGGCACCCACGACTACGCCAAGTTCATCACGCCGGCCGAACTGTCGCGCTACGTGCGCGAAGCCGGCTTGCAGGTCGACGGCCTCAAGGGCATGACCTACAACCCGCTCACCAAAATCTACGCGCTGAACCAGGACACCGACGTCAACTACATGGTTGCCTGCAGCCGTCCGCGCTAACTTTCACCGCCCTGCCCTTTTCGACATGACCCGTTCCTCTACCCTGTCCGCGCCGCGCGCCATCCTGTTCGACCTCGACGGCACCCTGGCGGACACCGCGCCGGACCTGGCCGCGGCGGTCAACCGCCTGCGCGCCGACCGCGGCCTGGCGCCCACGCCCTACGCCGTGCTGCGCCCGACCGCCTCGGCCGGCGCGCGCGGCATGATCGGCGCCGCCTTCGGGCTCACGCCGGCAGACGAAGGCTACGAAGAACTGCGCGTGCAATGGTTCGATTATTACCAGGGCGCCATGGCGGAGCACAGCACCCTGTTTGGCGGCGTAAATGAGTTGCTGGCCGGGATAGAGCAAGCCGGCATGCGCTGGGGCGTGGTCACCAACAAGCCGGCGCGCTTCACCGATCCCCTGATTCCGCAGATCGGCTTGGCGCACGCGGGCTGCATCGTCTCCGGCGACACCACCGCGCACGCCAAACCGCATCCGGCACCCCTGCTCGAAGGTGCGCGGCGGCTGGGCATTGCGGCGGAAGACTGCTGGTATGTAGGCGACGATCTGCGCGACATCGAAGCGGGCCGGGCGGCGGGCATGCTGACCGTGGCCTGTGCCTGGGGATATTGCGGAGCGATCGAACCGGCGAGCTGGGGTGCCGATTACTTGCTCGATACGCCGACGGATTTGCTGGAGCTGTTGCTTAGTTTGCCGTCGGGCCTGCCACGCAAGGCGATGGTGGCTTAAGCTGGATTTCGATTGATCCCGCAACGAGCTCTGGTCTCGCGATGAATGCTGAGCCGGACACCCATCCGAGCTGCGATTCGTGAAGCCTCTCTGTCAACTTCGAATGAGGCCTGGGACTTGGAAAGTGGCGTAGGGTGGATGAGCGCAGCGCTATCCACCACGATCCGCCAACGTCGTCAAGCAAAACCCCAACCCTAAAAAAAAAAGCATTCGGCCGGCGATTCGCGTAACAACGCAAACCACCGGCCGAATGCTTTTAACTCTCAAGCCTGCCAAGGCCGCACCTGAGGCGGCCCGGACAAATCAAATCAGCTCAGTTTCCAGTTGTATTCCACTTTGGTCCAGGTGGTGTCTGGACGGCCATCCTTGCTGCCCGGCTTGAACTTGCAAGCGCTGATCGCGTTGATCGCGGCCTTGTCCAGGGACTTGAAGCCGCTGGTCTTGTCCAGTTTCGACTCGAGGACCTTGCCTTCGGCCGATACCAGGAAAGCCATGCTGACCACGCCTTCTTCTTCGTTCATCAACGATGCCTTTGGATATTCAGCTTTGCAGCTCTTGGCGTCGAAAGCGGCTGGCACTTCAGCTGCGAACGAAACGTTAGCGCAGGCTGCAGCGATCAGGGCAGCGCAAAGGCGGAAGGTCGGCTTGGTCATCATTGTAGTTCTCCTGGTTGGATGCGGTTAGATGGTTTTGATCGGCGTCATGTTTCGCGATCACAGGACACAGAATATCTGAACAAATGCCGTGTGGCAACGTATTTCGATGCCAAGTGGCAACAAAATTTGCTTTGCGCATGTTTTCTTACAACAACTGTCCACAATGTTGCTTTATTTTGATGCTTAAAATTCAATGTTTTCTCTGCTTAGGGTGAGGCACGGCGCCTGGCGTGTGTGTCATTCGCCCCAGGGACGCGATTGCGGTACAATACGAGTTCTGTGGGGGCGACCTGGTTTCGACGTGGGTTGCAAAGCAGCGCAGGGCATACCGAGGGCGGGCTACCTCGTAAATACAACCTGAAAAACTTAACTGCAAACGATAACTCGTACGCACTCGCAGCTTAATTGCTGCTAGCTCTAGAACACCTCGTCCCTGGGGTGGGCCGTCAAAAGCTCTAGAGTCATTTACAGGGACTCGTCTTGAACTGGGTTACTTAGTTCCGGACTAAATAATAGGTAACTCGCTTGTACACAGCGTGCTCGTCCGCGTTGTATGAGTTAAATTAAATGGCAGAGCTAAGTATGTAGAACTGTCTGTAGAGTGCTTGCGGACGCGGGTTCGATTCCCGCCGCCTCCACCACCGCTTGCTAAAAACCGTCCAGTGGACGGTTTTTTTTCGTCGTCAACACAGGCGGCGGGAAGCGAACCCGCGGGGCGCGGGGCGAAGCCAGGGTTTCGCCGGGCATGCCCGGCGCTGGCTGAGCGACTTTCGCTTGCAAGCGAAAGGCTCTCCGATTCGTCCAATCAGGGGAAATCGCCTAGCGATTTCTTGCTCTGCACGCCTCCGCCTGTCTGCTGAGTCGCCATCGCCGAAGGCGATTTTTTCTCACAAGCATGATTGCCGGCCTGCAGCGAGTCTCGGCAATCACCCCATTAAATGTCGAGTTCCCATACGATTCTCAGAATCCTCCCTGACGCAACAACTCAAAAAGTAATCCCCTTGCTTCATCCTGCGCAAAGCCAGCGATGAACCGGCCTCCCGAGGGCAGCAACTCAATCAATTGAAGTGCCACCCCACCACCATAGTAATTGCCTATTTGACATTGTTCGCCTTACAGCCCAGCATGGTTGATCGCGTGAAATGGGAGCAGGAACATGCGTTCACCCAAAGTGACCAGCTATATGCGGGGCAGTTTCGAGCACCAAGTTGCACAGCGCGAAGAAGCGGGCGATGAAGCGATTCATCTTTCACGCCTGTCCGGCATGGCACCTGCCGACATCGAAGCAATGGCGGATTTCAGCCGCAGCGAAAGCCTGCTCATCATAGTTCGCTGCCCCAAGCGTCCCGCGCGCTACTTTCACGGCAGATATGATCCGAAACCGGTCGGGGTCAAGGAAAAATCGGACTGGGACAGCGGCCTGGTAGTAGTCCCGAATCACCTGAGCGGGGGCCGGATCTATGTGTCCGACTACGACCTGATGTCGGTATGGCGTATGGTGGGAGTGGGAGAATATACCAAGATTCCATTCTCGGAAATGGAACCTGGGTCGAACGTCTTGCACCCTGAAGCCCGTGCGTTAAAAAACGCGCTGAATGAGCGTCTGCTATCGAAGTTACAGCATGGCGCGCAAGACGATTTCGTCGACCCCAAGCATCCAGACATTACGCTCGCATCCACTCGGGGACACGAGGAAAACGGCAAGGTGCACAGCCCCAAATTGATTGACCGTTTCATGGTCTTCGATGTGGGTTCAGCGAGATACTTTTTCGACGGGGCCAAGCTGAAAACATTCTATGAGACGCATATCGGACCCCAAAGCTGGCCCTACGATGCGAACGGTCACCACATGCCCAGCAAAGCACTACAACAGCGCGGTTGAGTTCGGTGGCGTCGCGCCTTGTGGAAGTTATGTTTGATTGCGCTGGCCGAGGCGGTGGGCATCACGCGTAAAATCTGCCGCTACCGAGAGCGGCCAGAGCCAGGCAGGACGAAGGCATCTTCACCATCTGCCTGCGGCTAGCCCCTATACGCCAGCTTTTTTTCGGCGACGCAACCCAATCATGCCAGCCAACCCCAGGCCCAGCAATCCCAACGACGCCGGTTCCGGCACATCATTCGGCGCGGCGGGCGCCGCCACGTTCAACAGGTCGAACGCCCACGCGCCAGTGCGCTTGAAGTCCAGCTCATCGACGAAGCCGTTGCGGAAGTTCCGGTACTGCGCGTCCTGGTAGTAGAAGCCATCCGCCAGGTTCTCGCTCACGCTGTAATTGTTGTATTGCTGGATCGATGCCGTGTAGGTGCCGGGGGCCAACTGCACCTTAAAGTTGATGTCGTAGCACCCGCGCGAAAGTGCATCGGCTGCCACCTTGTTGCAGCCACCATCATCTTCGCCGTCAATCAGCACGCCCGCAGAGTTGAACAGCGCCACGATCGGATCGAAGCCGCCGCGGGCGATGGTCTGTCCCGCGGCATTGACGCCGCCGGCGTACGACCAGGTGCGCAGCCCCACCAGCGACTGCTGGGCGACGGTGAAGCTGAACAGTTGTACATCGTTATCGTAGGCGAATTGTCCGGTATAAGAAATGTTCTCCGCGCTGGCGGACGATATGGCGCTGCACAAGGCAATCAGGAGGGCGATAGATTTGAGTTTCATTATTATTGTCTCGTATAGAAAGCGGGCCTTGGGCCCAGTAACAGGAAAGCGTGGCCGCCATACCCCTGCATGGCGGCCAGGTACTACACCATCAGTTCAAGCCACCACCCAGCACCGACAGCTTGCTGAAACTGGCCGTCTGGCTCGTCGTGTTGCTGCCTGACGAAACGGCCATGCCCACGTACAAGGTAGGCGCCGTGATGTTGACACTGGTCGCCTCGGTCCAGTTGATGCCGTCGCGCGATGCGGCCGAGTACAGCGCATTGCCGCGCCGCTCGATGCGCACCCATACCGGCAAGGTGGTGGTCGCATAACCGCTCAGCACTGACTTGTTGTCGCCATTGATCGCGCGCCGGATCTCGCCAGTGTTGGCGTAGCGTGCCGTCCAGGCATAGGTTCCCGAACCCGACAGCGAGTCCGTCGCGAGCAGGCCGGCGCGGGCGCCGCTGCTGGTGCCGCCCTGGGTCTGCATCTTGGCGGTCATGGTGAAGTTGCCGGTCAATGGCATGTACTTGAAGTAGTGGTTATAGCTCGATGAGGTCGAGATATTGCCCGCGCCCTTGATCGTGTAAATGCCGTTCAGGTAGCTGGCTGACACCGGTGCGGTGACTGCTGGATTCATCACCGCCACGCCGACGCCGCTATTGCAGGCGAACAAGCCGGTGCAGACCGGTGCCGGCCCGGTTGGCGTAGGCGTAGGCGTCGGAGTTGGCGTCGGTGTCGGCGTTGGGGTTGGAGTTGGCGTCGGCGTCGGAGTCGGCGTTGGCGTTGGCGTCGGCGTCGGCGTGACCGCGCTGGCCGCGCAGGTAGCACCGCTGCCTGGATTGTTAACCCGTCCCGCACCCGCATTGTTCTTCACGTAAATGCAGGCCTGGTCGGCCGGCATGGCGGTGTAGCTGTAAGGCGGCGTCCACTTGACCAGTTGCGGCAAGCCGGTCGCTGTCATCAGCGTCGTCGAAATATCAATAGCGCCGCCGACCCATGGCTTGGTATCGTCACCCTTGTCGTTGATGAACAGTTCGCCGGTGGCGCGGTAGCTGATCGCATCCTTGCCGCTGGACACCTTACCGCCCACGGCAGCCGGCTTCAGGTTGCTGAAGAGGTAGTAATTGTTCTCCGAAAGCACATCGGACTGGTAGCGTACGTCGAGACCGCCGGCGAACTTCATGTCGGGATCAGCGGGGCTGGTGTCGCCTTCGAGCAGGTTGTTGTAGGTGTGCAGCTGACCGAAACGAATCAGCGGCAGCCGACTGGCGGTGCCGTGCCAGTACATGCCGTTGAACGTGACGTGCAGACGCCCTGCGTCGCTCCAGGCGCGGCCGCTGTCGCCATTGCCGACCAGTGTATTTTTGCCGTGCTTGGTCAGGTAGCTGTTCGACAAGGTCACGTAATCGGAGCCGCGCACGATGTCGAGCGCGCCGTCGTGGCGGGTATCGCTGGCCAGCTTGTCCGGCGTGTCGCCATCGCTGATGCTGATATGGTCGACCCAGATGTTCTGGGAGCGCGAGATGGTCACGCCATCGGCATAGGCGTTGCCCGAATCTTCAGGATTGACGTCCCATGGGGTGTCGAGCGCAATGTTGCGGATGATGACGTTGCGGGTCCAGGTGGGGAACAGGTCGCCGTCCTTGCCGGCCGCAATCCAGTTCTTGAAGTCCGATTCAGAGTCGCCACCAGGCGCTGCGGCAAGTTCCCCGCCGATCAGCAAGGTGGTCCCCGTGATGCGGGCTGCACGGCCCTGTGCGTCGTTGATGCCGACCAGGGTCGTGTTCGACGGAATGCTGATCGAGCCACCCAGCTTCTGGTCGGTGTAGCTCTCGTATTCCTTGAAGACGGTATTGTTCTCGCTCATGCGCATGTCGATATGGCCAACGATGCGGATGATCTTCGGCGCCAGGCCAGCTTCCTGCAGGGCCGCAACCAGCTGCTGGCCGTTGTACACCGTGTAGACGTGTTGGGGCGCAGCATTGCGTCCGCCTGTCACGATGACTTGCTGGTGGTCGCTGCCATTGCGCTTGTAGCTGTGCCAGCCAGCGTTGGGCGCCACGTCGCATTCAAAGGTCAGCACGCCATTGGTCGGGTCCGAGGTGGCAAATTGCCAGGTCGGCAGGACCGGCGCGGCGCGGTAATTGCTGGGCGAGTGCTTGCCATCGATAAGGATCGGTGCGCCTGGCTTGCGGGTGCCGTAGGTGCCGAACTGGAGCGGAGTGGATGCGCCCGTCAGGCTTTGAGCGTCGATGCCCCCGATGCTCATGGTAGGGCAAGCGGCGCTGGCCACGATCAGACCGCGGGTAGCGGTCTGTGTGCCGAAGGCTGCTGTGGGTGTCGGGGTGGAAGTGGAACTGGTATCGCCTGGCCCGCAGGCGCTCAGCGTGGCGGCCACGGCTGCAGCAATGCAGGTGCGTTGCATCGGAATGTACATTTGTCGTCTCCTGATATTGTAGTTTTATTGTTCAGGCCAATTCAAAATGCGCTCTGACCGAATTATCTTTGGCCTGACCAATTACGTGAATGTATCGATAATTGGCTGGACCGTCCAGCAGTTTTATTAGGATAATGAAATTTCTTTTTGGCAATCTCATGGAGTTCAAATGCGGGGCCACCCGGGCACTCAAACGCAAGCATGTCAGCATGTAAATACGACTTAGCCACTAGCCACTCGTAGCGTTGGAGCAAGCGCCTTTATCGATAAACGATAAATATATACCGAATAGGATCTAAAAAATGCTACTATTCGAGTTCCCCAACCTATGTTGAAGAGCCCGCAAATGGACATCCAGCAACACGAACGTACGGCACAGATCAAAAAGCTCAGCCGCAGCCTTTGCACTTTCCTGACCTGGATCGGCGTCCTTATATGGTTTTTCTGGCCGTTGGTGCTGGTCCCTTTGTTTGCGGATGTGCGTTTGAGTCCTGGTGTGCATAACGTCGGCCCCGGACTGCCGCTCGGCGTGTTCTCCCTGCCCGTGCGGATTGCCATGATGGTCGGCATCGGCGTGTTTATCTATTTCGTCCAGCAAACGGTTCTGCACGCACGCATGCTGATGCTGCACTTCAGCCAGGGCGAGATTTTTAATGCGGAGGCGGTCAAGTCGGCAAGAAGCGCGTTGTCGAATGCGCTCGTGGTGTTCTGGCTGAACGTCGCTTGCCAGATCGCCGTCATGTTTCTTCAGGCCTTGCATGCAGCCAGTCCCGTCTACCGCATCAACCCGGAATCGCTGATCTACGGCTTTCTCTTCTTCGGCCTGATGTACGTGCTGTTGTGGGCGCTGGAAATCGGCCGCGACCTGAACGACGAATCCGTGCTGACGGTGTAGTGCCCCATGCCTATCATCGTCAACCTGGATGTGATGCTCGCCACTCGCAAGATGCGTTTGAACACGCTGGCCGAGCTGGTGGACATCACACCGCAAAATCTATCCGTTCTCAAGACCGGCAAGGCGAAGGCAATTCGCTTCGATACGCTGGAAAAGATTTGCCACGCTCTGCAATGTCAGCCGGGCGACATCCTGGCGTTCGAGCAAGACGAGCCTGCGGAAAACTGAAGCGGCGCTGGTGCAGGCCGCCCTCCGGCATTGATTCGACTCCGCAATCTGGACGCGGAAACTTAGCATTAGACGCGGACCCGTCCTGTCTTTATAGTCTCCCTACCCGCCGGTTTATGATCGGCGACCACCAAAATAATGGAGACAACAGAGATGATCGCCACCACCGCCGCGCGTGGGGACGCCTCGTTCGAGGACGCCACATACACCAAGGTCAGCCTGCGGCTGATTCCCTTCCTGTTCCTGTGCTATGTGGCGGCTTACCTGGACCGGGTCAATGTCGGCTTCGCCAAGCTCCAGATGCTGAACGACCTGAAATTCAGCGACACCGTCTACGGCATCGGCGCGGGTATTTTCTTCATCGGCTATTTTCTGTTTGAAGTGCCATCGAACATCATCCTGGCCAAGACGGGTGCGAGGGTGTGGATCACGCGCATCATGGTTACTTGGGGCATCATCTCTTCGGCGATGATGTTCGCCAACAGCGCAAGCACTTTCTACATCCTGCGTTTCCTGCTTGGCGTGGCCGAAGCGGGCTTTTTTCCTGGGATTATTCTCTACCTCACCTATTGGTATCCAGCACGCCGGCGCGCGCGCATCGTGGCGCTGTTTATGACGGCAGTCGCCTTGTCCGGCGTCATCGGAGGACCGCTGTCCGGCTGGATCATGCAGACATTCGCGGGTGTCAATGGCTGGGCAGGATGGCAGTGGCTGTTCCTGCTGGAGGGCATCCCTTCCGTCTTGATGGGCGTCTGGGTCTTTTTCTATCTGGACGACAGCATTCGCGGGGCAAAGTGGTTGTCTGAGGAAGAGAAGCAATTGGTCGAGCGCGACATCGCATCGGAGCAAAAGACCAAGCTTGATTTCACACTGGGCCAGCTCTTCTCCAGCGGCAAAGTATGGCTGCTCGCGCTTATCTACTTCTGCTTCGTCATGGGTTTATACGGTGTCAGTTTCTGGCTGCCGCAGCTGATCAAGGCGACCGGCGTCAAGGACGTGCTCGACATCGGATTGCTGACCGCGATTCCCTACAGCGCTGCCGTGGTGGCGATGATTTTGATGGGCCGCAGTTCGGACGCCACGGGCGAACGGCGCTGGCATATTGCATCGGCCGCTTTGCTTGGCGCGGCGGGATTGGTGGCAAGTGCCGTGTACGGAGACAGCACCGTGATCGCGATGACTGCGCTGACCATGGCTACCGCCGGCATTCTCACGACCCTGCCGCTGTTCTGGACTTTGCCGACGGCTTTTTTGGGCGGCACGGCAGCGGCGGCGGGTATTGCGATGATCAATTCGCTTGGTAACCTGGCGGGGTTTGTGAGTCCTTATCTGGTTGGTGCGATTAAGGATGCCACTCAAAGTACTGCGAATGGGATGTACGTGTTGGCGGCTTGCATGATTGTTGGTGCACTGCTTGTGCTGTTCGGTGTGCGTGACAACCGGAAGGCCGCAGGCTGATTAGCTGATGTTACAAGACAGCTGCGCCACGTTCGGCTAGCAGTTCACGCAGCACGCCTCGGTGGCAGCGCGCCTCGTTTTCGCAATAGCAGCCAACTGCGCAGTTGGCCTGGTGCGATAGCGCTGCCAGCAAGTCGAGCACGCGGCTGGCATCGGGCAGTTCCATCTCCTTGCGGTATCCCCTCACAAACGCCTTCCACTCCGCCTCGGATTGCGCTTCCCTGCCTTGCGTCATCAGCTCGGCGCTGGGCGCCAGGTTCGGTAGCCATACATCGTAGTAATCCCGGCTTGCGAACTCCGCTTTCGGCACGCCGCGCGGTGGTCGCCGCACCGTGCCAATACGCAAGCCCTCGTCCGGTGAACGGGGCGTGCCGAGCCGAACGATTCGAATTGGCATGAGTCACCACTTGCGTTAACAGCGATTAGCTCGCCGGGGCATCGACGAAGCAACGGATCGCTTGCCCGATCTGACCCGCGAGATCCGCATCGGCAGCGATCGCCGCGGCGTCGAGGCCTTTGTTAGCGACCGGAATGACCGGCTCCGCAAGCCTGAGCCAGCCCATAGTCGCCAGCACTTCCGCCAGCGCGGCGTGTGCATGTTCGGCCCGATGCGAGGTATTGATCAGCACAAAGCGTTTGCCTGTCAGCTCAGCATTGCCGACGATCCAGTCGAGTGCATTCTTGAAAGCCCCCGGAATGCCGTGTGCGTATTCTGGACATGCAATCAACACCCCGTCGCATTCACCCACCAGCGCACGCCACGCTTGAACCGACTCCGGCGGATCGGCTTCGATGTCCGGATTAAAATGCGGCAGTTCGCCAACGCCGTCGAACAAGGTGATCGACACCTGTGGCGGCGCGAGCGCGGCTGCGGCCAGCAACAGCGCGGTATTGGCCGATCCGGTGCGCAGGCTGCCGGACACGGCGATCAGTTTGAGCATGAGGATGAGGTTCGCAAAAAATCGAACCTCATCTTATCAGCCCAGCCAATAACTTTCTTCACATGCTCAGGATGACGGTCCGCGGTCCGCAGCTGCAGGATTGATCGACAGCACCTTGGCGAATGCCGCGTTGAATGCGGGCAGGTCGTCCGGCTTGCGGCTGGTGATCAGCTTGCCGTCGATCACGACTTCGTCGTCGGTCCATTCCGCGCCAGCGTTGCGCAGGTCATTCTGCAAGCTGGGCCAGCTGGTCAGGTGCCTGGCCTTCGCCACACCGGCATCGATCAGGGTCCAGGGGCCGTGACAAATGGCGGCGATGGGCTTGTCCTCCGCGGCGAAATCGCGGATAAACTTGATCGATTCCGCGCTCAGGCGCAGCTGGTCGGGGTTGGAGACGCCGCCCGGCAGCAGCAAGGCGTCGAACTGCGCCGGACTGGCATCGCTTACCGACAGTTCGACCTGGAATTGGTCGCCCTTGTCGGCGTGATTGAAACCCTGCACTTGCTCGCCCTTGCCCTTGGGTGAGATGAGCGTCACTGTCACCCCCTGCCCTTCCAGATAACTGCGCGGCGAGGTGTACTCGATCTGTTCGACGCCGTCCGTCATCAGCACCGCCACACGTTTGGTCTTGAGCGAATCCGCCGCTGGCTGTTCCATGTTCAGTTCCATATCGCATCCTTTTTCTGGTTAGCTTTTCAGCAATCTGGTCTACGTATTTTACGGCCGGCGCGATCGTGATGTCGCCCGGCTGCAGACGCGCAAAGTACAGCTGAGATGCTGACAGGCTGAGGAGAATTGTATGTAGGAAAAGGTAATGCGTTCGCGTAGGTCTTACCGCCATTCGACCTGGCGAAACATGCCTTTGGAGCGCCGCTGAGATTGTGGTGCATCAACGATGACGAACCCCTCCGTAGCATAGTCGATAGCACCAGGGACACGCGAAACCAGGAGGCGGGCATGAAACAGCGAGACAGCGGCGAACAGCGCCTGGCCTCACCGCAAGCCCAGCGCATTGAGTCTCACGCGCAGCCGGCGGACCTCGTCGGCCAGGTCCACGACCAGTGCGGCCAGTTCCTCGTTGGCATCGAAATCGCGTTCGATGCTGGCCAGCCGGCGCGCACGATTCAGATCATTGCTGCGAAAGCGCCATGCCACGATATCTGCCTGCAAGGCATCCGCTCCACCGGCGTCTTCCAGCACCAGCACACCCGCCTGCACATGGCGGCGCACCCAATCAGGTTCCACCCCGCACGCACGCGCCATTTCCTCGAGGTCGAGCGCGGCCTCGTCGAGCAACACCCCGGTCACGCTGTCCTGGTTGTCCATGGTTTATGCCCTCACGTGGGCACGCGGATTGAAGGCCATCTCGCGCGCCATCGTCTTGTAAAGGTCGCGCGCCTTGTCGCTGGTAGCCGGCGGCAGCACGACGTCGAGGATCAGGTACAGGTCTCCCGGCGTGCTGCCGGGAATGCCCCGCCCTTTCAGGCGCAGCTTGCGTCCGCTCTGGGAGCCGGCGGGAACGCTCACTTGTACCGGTCCGGATGGCGTGGGCACGTCGATGCTGGCGCCCAGTGCCGCTTCCCACGGCGCCACCGGCACATTGGCGAACACGTGACGCCCTTCGATGCGGTAGCGCGGATCGGCACTGAATTGAATTTCCAGGAACAGGTCCCCGGCCCCGGCACCGCCGCTGCCGGGGTGGCCCTGCCCTGCCAGCCGCAATTGCTGGCCCGGCATGACGCCCTTGGGGATGTTGACCTCGATGGTGCGGTCGCGCGTGACGACCCGGCCGCGTTCGTCGCGCTCGGGCACGCGCAGGCTGACCGTGCGGCTGGCGCCGCGATAAGCGTCCGTCAAGTCGATGGTGATCGCGGCGTGGATGTCGTCGCCGCGCATCTGGTAAGCACCGCCCCCCGCTTGCCCGCGACGGCCGACGTGGGCGAACAGGTCCGAGAAGAAATCGTTGGCGTCGCCACCGCCAAAGTCGTAAGAGGCGCCCCAGTCGGGTGGCGGCTCGAAAGGCTGGCCGGGGCGGCGGCCGCTGCCCAGCGCGTCGTAGGCCGCGCGCTTGTCGGCGTCGCCCAGCACGCCGTAGGCCTCGTTGATTTCCTTGGTTTTGTGATCGGCGTCGGGCGCCTTGCTCACGTCCGGATGGTACTTGCGCACGAGCTTGCGGTAGGCCTTTTTAATGTCCTCCGCGGAAGCAGATTTCTCGACGCCAAGCGTCTGGTAGTAGTCCTTGTATTCCATGCGCCCAACTCCGGAACCGGGATACGTCATCGTACTGCGCCGTTGGCATGGGGAGCGCACGCTTCCGTGCCGCATCTTGTGAAAGGAGCTTAGCCATGAATAGATGGGTGAAGGGAACCAGCCTGACCCTGGCAACGCTGGCCGTCGCCGGCGTGGTCGCGGTGCTGGCCGGCAAGGCGTTGGGAGAACGCAAGATGGCGCGCACGATCGACGTTGCCGTCCACCCGGTGCAACTCGTCTCCGATACAGCCCACGTGGAGCGCGGCCGCTACCTGTTCGGCACACGCGGCTGCGCGACCTGCCATGGCGCCAACGGTGGCGGCGCCATCGTCATCGATTCGCGCGCGATGCGCGTGATTTCGCCCAATATCACGGCCGGCGCCAACAGCGCCACTGCCACCTACGGCACCCTGGACTGGGTACGCACCTTGCGTCATGGCGTCAAGCCGGACCGCACCCCCGTGATGATCATGCCCAGTGAAGATTACGCCCGCCTGACCGATGACGATGTCGCCTCCATCATCAGCTATGTACGGCAATTGCCGCCCGTGGCTGGCCGCAGCGCATTGGTGCAGCTGCCGGTCGCCGTGAAAGTGATGTATGCCTTCGGCGCGGTGCGCGACGCCGCCGAAATCATCGACCATACGCTGCCGCCGGCGCTGCCGGTGAGCGCCTCGGTCACGCCGGCGCACGGCGCCTACGTCGCCAACAGCTGCATCGGCTGCCACGGCGCCCACCTGAGCGGCGGACGGATTCCGGGCGCGCCGCCCGAGTGGCCCGCGCCGGCCAACCTGACACCAGGGCCGGGCAGCGCGATGGCGCGCTATCGGACCCCGGAGGCCTTCATGGCCATGCTGCACAGCGGGCGGCGCCCGGATGGAACGCCGATCAGTCCCCTGATGCCTTACGAATCGCTGCGCGACATGACCGAAGTGGATATGCGTGCGCTGCACGCTTACCTGCAAACGCTGCCACCGCGGCCCGAGGGCCAGCGCTAGCGGCGGACGATTGAGCGCGTCGGCGCTTTAGCGGATGCGGCGCGCCGAGGACAGCACACTGCCCATCGTTCCGAGGCGCTCGTAACGTCCCGGCGTGTACGTCACGCACTGGCCGCGGTAGTCAGCATCCACGCAAAACTCCCATACCCCGCGGTGCACGATGATCGAATCGGCGCGGTCGTTCATGTTCACTTTGCGCAGGTTTGGCACGTTCTCGCTGAAGTTGGCGCGCATGCCCAGGAATTTGGCGTCGGCGAACATCTCGACATCGTCGATGCGCTCCTCCGGACGATCGTAGCCGCCGCGGCCATCGCCACGGCCATCGCCGCGTCCATCACCACGGCCATCGTTGCGCCAGTCGCCGCGCCGATCGTCGCGGCGTTCATCGCGCCGGTCGTCGCGCCGCTCATCGCGGTCGCGCCATTCCCCGCGGCCGCCATCGATTTCACGGATCGACGAGATACGGTCGCTGAAGCGTTCCAGTGTCGGGAACTCGCCGCGTTCGACCGTGCTGCAGCGGCCGCGGAAGTCCGGACGCGTGCAGACTTCCCAACGGCCCGAGTGCACGATCATGCTCGATGCGCGGTCATCGAAGCCGGCGCGCGACAGGTCGGTGGCCGAACCGCGCAGGGTCAATTCGCGGCCGCTGAAGTTGGAGCGGGAATACAGCGTGAGTTCACCCGCGCTGGCGTTGTTGGCAAGCCAGGCGGTACCGAGCAGGATGGCGATCTGGAAGAGGCGTTTGGACATGATGTTTACCTTTTTTTGTAATGTGGTGATTCTGCCGAGATCGCCGCGTTTGCGCTAGTGCCCGGGGCCGGGGATGTGTAACAAAGTTCTACCGCAGCGGCGCAGTGTGGGCGCTGACGCGACCCGCGATAAGCCAGTAGAATGGTTTTTTTGCCCTTTCGCCAAGCTTACAATGCAAGCCACATCGCCCGCCTACGCACGCCCTCCCCACACCGCCCGCACCGAAGCGAGCGCCCTGTGGCGCCTGTCCTGGCCCATGCTGGTCGGCCAGCTGGCAACGGTGGGCATGGGCGTGGCAGACGTGGCCATGACGGGCCACGTGAGCGCCGCCGAACTGGCCGCCGTGTCGCTGGGCGCCTCGGTCTGGTCGATCGTCCTGGTCACCGTCATGGGTACCATGATGGCGATCAATACCGTGGTCGCGCACGAGACCGGGGCCGCGCAGTACGACCGCATTCCGCACGTAGTGCGCCAGGCCCTGTGGAAGGGTTTCGGCGTCGGTCTGGTGTTCTGCCTGATCGCCAACCTGGCCACCCTGGTCTTCAACCACATTGGCCTGACGCCCGACGTGAACGCCAATGCCTCGCTGTTCGTGCATACGATTAGCATCGGCATGCCGGCTTTCGCCTGCTACCGCGCGCTGTACGGCTACAGCACCAGCATCAACCAGACCAAGCCGATCATGGTGATCGCGGTGCTCGGGCTGCTGTTCAACGTGTTCGTCAACTGGCTGCTCATCTTCGGCAACTGGGGCTTTCCCAGGCTGGGCGGGGTCGGCTGCGCGGTGGCCACCGGCATCGGCATGTGGCTGATGCTGGGCGCGATGCTGGCCTGGATCCGCATCGCGCCGGCCTATCGCCAGACCTATCCGTTCACGCACTGGGAGTGGCCGAACTGGCCCGAGATCGGCAGCATGCTGCGCCTGGGACTGCCGATCGGCGTGACCTATCTGGCCGAGGTCAGCGCCTTCGGTGCCGTCAGCCTGCTGATTGCGCGCTTTGGCGTGGTGCAGGTATCGGCCAGCCAGATCGCGCTCAATTTCTCGTCGCTGGTGTTCATGGTGCCGCTCAGTTTTGGTATCGGCCTGATTACCCGCGTGGGCCAGGCGCTGGGCGAAGGCGATCCAGCACGCGCGCGCTTTGCGGCCTGGATCGGGGTCGGCATGTCACTGGCGTTCGCCATCGCATCGGCGGTGCTCATTGCGCTGTTCCGTTGGGAGATCGCGCGTGCCTACACCTCCGACCCGGCGGTGCAGGAACTGTGCGCGCACCTGCTGCTGTTTGCCGCGCTGTTCCAATTGTCGGATGCGACCCAGGTGGCCACGTCCAGCGCGATCCGCGGATACAAGGTGACACGCCAGCCCATGCAGATCCAGTTGCTGGCGTTCTGGGGCTTTGCGATGCCGGTCGGGTATGTACTGGGCCTGGCGCCGGCCTGGTTTCCGTGGTCGCCCGCGGCGCCGATGGCAGCTACTGGGTTCTGGATTGGACTGGTGCTTGGCTTGACGATTGCGGCTGTGTTGTTGTCGTGGTCGTTGAACAGTTTGTCGAAGCGCCGCGTGAGGTAAGGGCGCAGGGTGGGTACCGGTGGGCACAGGTGCCCACCCTGCGGTTAAGCGCCCGGGTCGTATGTACATACCTTTGAGTCCGACTCTGGTATCTTCTCGATGTTGTTCCAATCAACTTAACCTCGAGACATCCATGCGTTTTATCCTCTGCTTTTTAGCCGCATTGTCCAGCGTTCCCGCATCCGCGGAGCGTTTGACACTGGACCGCATCCACGCCGATCCGGCGCTGTCGGGACCAGGCGTGCGCAATCTGCGTGTGTCGCCCGACGGCGCACGCGTGACCTATCTGCGCGGCCGCAGCGACAACCAGTTCCAGCTCGACCTCTGGGAATTCAACATGAAGGACAAGTCCAGCAAGCGCCTGGTCGACTCCAAGCTGCTGGTTCCGAACGAGGATATCTCGCCCGAGGAAAAAGCCCGCCGCGAACGGGCCCGCACCGCGAGCCTGTCCGGCATCCTCAATTACAGCTGGTCGCCGGACGGCAAGCAGCTGCTGGTGCCGATCGGGGGCGACCTGTATCTGGTCGATGCGGCCAAGCCTGAAGCGGCGCGCAAGGTCGCGTCGGGCAGCGTGGCCGATCCCAAGATTTCGCCCAAGGGACGCTATGTCTCCTTCGTGCGCAAGCAGAACCTGTATGTGATCGACCTGTCCACCGGCGTTGAAAAGCAGCTCACCACCGACGGCAAGGGCACCATCTTCAATGGCGAAGCCGAATTCGTCGCGCAGGAAGAAATGGGCCAGCGTACCGGCTACTACTGGGCCCCGGACGATTCCGCCATCGCCTACAAGCGATTCGATGAAGCGCCGGTACCGGTGGTGCGCCGCTTCGAGATTTTCGCCGACCGCACCGAAGTGATCGAGCAGCGCTACCCGGCCGCCGGCGACCCGAATGTGCTGGTCGACCTGATGATTGTCTCGCCCGAGAGCGGCGTGCAGCGCAAGGTGGACCTGGGCGCGAACAAGGATATCTACCTGGTGCGCGCCGACTGGAGCGCCAACAGCAAGCAGCTGCTGTACCAGCTGCAGACGCGCGACCAGAAGCGACTCGACCTGATCTCGGTCGATGCCGCCACCCTGGCGCAAAAGACCGTGCTCACCGAAACCTCCAAGACCTGGGTCGGCATCCACGAAGACCTGCGCTTCCTGACCAGGCGCAACGCCTTCCTGTGGTCGTCAGAGCGTAGCGGGCGCAATCACCTCTACCTGTATGACCTGGACGGCAAACTGCTGAACCAGGTCTCCAACGGCGACTGGGGCATCGACAATGTTCTCGCCGTCGATGAGAAGAATAACCGGGTATTCGTCTCGTCCAACCGCGATGCCGTGATCGACAAGCAGACCTACGCACTGGCCCTGGACGGCAGTACCGCCAACAAGCCGGTGCGCATCACCAAGGGCGACGGCTGGCACGAAGCGAATTTCTCGCGCAATGGCGAAGTCTTCGTCGACACCTTCTCCGACCCGGCGACCCCGCCACGCATCTCGATCAACCGTCCGGACGGCTCGCTGGTGGACTGGCTCGAGAAAAACGAACTCAATGACAGTCACCCTTATGCCAAATACAAGGCGGATCACCTGGCGACCGAATACGGCACCCTGAAGTCCAGGGACGGCCAGACCTTGTATTACTCCATCGTCAAGCCGTCGGGCTTTAGCGCTGCGAAAAAGTATCCGGTCTACCTGTCCACCTACGGCGGCCCTCACGCCCAGCACGTGGCGCGCAAGTGGGGCAATCTGTTCGACCAGTACATGGCGCAGCAGGGCTTTGTGGTGTTCCGCCTCGATAACCGCGGTTCCTCGCGGCGCGAACGCGTGTTCCAGGATGCGATCTACCACGGCCTGGGCCAGCATGAAGTGGAAGACCAGCTGACCGGCATCGAATGGCTGGGCAAGCAGAGCTTCGTGGATGCCAAGCGCATCGGCGTGTTCGGCTGGAGCTATGGCGGTTTCATGAGCCTGCGCCTGCTGGCGGCGGCGTCGGACAAGATCGCGATGGGCGTGTCGGTGGCGCCGGTGACCGACTGGGCGCTGTACGACACCCACTACACCGAGCGCTATGTGGGCGGCACGCCGAAGTCGGATGCGGCGGCGTATGCGTCGAGCGGCGTGTTCGCCCACCTCGACGGCCTCAAGTCGCCGCTCCTGCTGGTGCACGGCATGGCTGACGATAACGTCCTGTTCACCAACAGCACACGCCTGATCGATGCGCTGGTCAACCGCAACGTCAAGTTCGATCTGATGACCTACCCGGGCGCCAAGCACGGCATCTCGGGACGCGCGGGTCAGCGCCACGTGTACGGCACCATCGAAGCCTTCTTCAAGAAGAATCTGGCGGAGCCGCGTAACTGATTTATCGCTGCCCCAGAATGCAAAAAAGCCGCGATTGGATCGCGGCTTTTTTTTATGCTCGAACGATTAGTTCGTTGCATCCTTGATGGCTTCCTTCAGGTCGCCGACTTTTTCCTGGGTCTTGCCTTCGACCTGGTTTTGCAGGCCCTTGACTTGCTGGTCAGGGTTGCCGACCAGTTTGCCAGCCTCTTCCTGGATTTTGCCGCCGATGTCTTGCAGTTTGCCGTTGATTTGGTCTTTGTTCATGATGATCTCCTGTTAGTGCGCATGAGCCCGAATGGCCATGCAGTGAGATCAGAATACGGCGGATGAGATAACTCATCTGTTCGGACCCGCACATAATCAAAAATTAACCATAACCGGTGCAGGAAACGGCTTTTGTAGGGCGGAAAAGCCGAAAGGCGCCTTCCGCCGTGCCACGTAAGAGTCCCATGCGGCTCTTACGATGCACGGCGGAAGGCGCCTTCGGCTTTTCCGCCCTACAAGGTCAACGATTATTGGCGATTGCCGCTATCCTTGACGATTTCCTTGGCGTCGCCATACTTCTCCTGCACTTTGCCCTCGACCTGTTTGGACAGACCCTTGGCTTGCTGTTCGCTGCTGCCGACAGCCTTGCCAACTTCTTCCTGGATCTTGCCGCCGATGTCTTTCAGACTGCCTTTAACTTGGTCCTTGTTCATCTCGGTACCTCATATGGTGAGTGAAACTGCTGGGTGACACGCTTTCCAGCGCGACAAGGCCAGTCTAGGGACAAAACAAAGACAGTTCGGTTCGTTACCTAACCTTATCAACGGATGGGCTTTCGCCACACGCTGGCCAGCCAGGGCTGCTGATCGCGCGGTAAGTTGGGCGGACGATAGTAATGGTGCAGTGGAGTAAAGTTGGCCGCAGTCACCAGTTGGGTCCAGGTTTCAAGATCGTAGTAACTGCCGTAGCGCTGGCCGTTCCAGCCTTCCTGGTTGTGGCCGCGCGGATTCGAGCTGAACAGGACGCCGCCCGGTTTCAGCGCGTCGTACAGATCGGAGAGCACCTTCGGCAGCGCCACGCTGGGCACATGGAACAACACCGCGTTGGCGAACACACCATCGAAGGTCTCAGCCGGCAGATCAAGGTGCACAAAGTCCTGGTGCCAGACTTCGCAGCCGCTGTAGGCGCGCGCCATCGCGACAAACTCACCTGAACCCTCAACGCCAATGGCGCGATGCCCCATCGCGCTGAAGGTCTTGAGGTCACGCCCCGGGCCGCAGCCCAGGTCCATGATGGTGTACGGCGCGGGCACTTCGATCGCATCGATCAGCGCAGCGATATTCTGGCTGACGTCGTGATCGATGGTCCCCGCAAAGAAGGACTGCGCGCTGGCGTCGTAATGGGCCAGCGTGCGGCGCGTGATGTCGTCGACGCTGTCCATCGCCTTTACCACACGCTCACCATACCCGGACCCGCTCTTCCGGCGCCAGGTACAGCGCCTGCCCCGGCTGCACATTGAAGGCCTTGTACCACTGGTCCAGATTGCGCACGACGGCGGTACGGTACTGGGCCGGCGCGTGGCCGTCGGTCAGCACGCGCTGGCGCGCGGCCGGTTCGCGCAGCTTGGTTTGCCAGGCGTGGGCGTAACCGAGGAAGAACTGCTGGTCCGCGTCGGCGGGCGCCTGCTTGCCTTCCAGCGAAGCCTTGTAGGCGTCGAAGGATGCCGCCACGCCGGCCAGGTCGGCCAGGTTTTCGCTCAGGGTCAGCTGGCCGTTGACCGCCAGATCGGGGAAAGGCTTGTAGGCGCTGTACTGCTTGACCAGCTTGTCGGCCGCAGCCTTGAAGTGTTCCATGTCGCTCTTGGTCCACCAGTCGCGCAGGCGGCCCTGGGCGTCGAACTGGGCGCCCTGGTCGTCGAAGCTGTGGCTGATTTCGTGGCCGATGATGGAGCCGATCGCGCCGTAGTTGGCGCCGTCGGAGGCTTTCGGATCGAAGAACGGCGGCTGCAGGATCGCGGCCGGGAAGTTCATCGCGTTCTGCAGCGGCAGGTTGACGGCGTTAACCAGTTGCGGCGGCATGGCCCAGGCGGTCTTGTCGACTTTCTTGCCCAGTTTGGCCACTTCCTGCGCGTAGTGGAACTGCTCGGCGCGCAATGCATTGCCGAAGGCGTCGCCCGGCACGACCTTGAGGCCGGCGAACGATTCCCAGCGGTCCGGATAGCCGACACCCACGTACATGGTCTTGAGCTTTTCCTGCGCCTGGGCGCGGGTGGCCGGCGCCATCCAGTCAAGCTTGTCGATGCGCTTGCTGAAAGCCGCGATGATATTGCTGACCATTTTCTGCACGCGTGCCTTGTCGGCCGCGGAGAAGTGACGCTGCACGTACAGGTGGCCCACCGGTTCGCTCAGCGCGTCGTTGGTAGCGGCAAGCCCACGCTTCCAGCGCGGCGACTGCTGCGGCGTGCCGCTCAGGGCCTTGCCATGAAATTCGAAACGCTGGTCGGCGAAGGCCTTCGGCAAGGTCGGGGCGAAGTGGTTCACCTGGTGGAAAGCGAGAAAGTCCTTCCAGGTCGCCACATCCGTGCTGTCGACCAGCGCGGCGGCGCCCTTCACCGCATTGGGATGCCAGACGATGAAATTCTTCGCGCCCGTCAGTTTGGCGCTCTTGAAGAAGGCGTTCCAGTCCATGCCGGGCGCGTTGGCCGCAAAGTCTTTCACGCTCCAGTTGTTGTTGGCCTTGAGGACATCGGCCGAATCCTCACGCGAATGGTGCGATTGCGCGATCTTCATTTCCAGCGCGAAGACCCTGGCGGCGCGTGCCTCCGCGTCCGCGTAGCCGGCCAGCTTGAGCATGGCGGCGATGTGCTGCTGGTACTTGGTGCGCAGGTCCGCCATGCGCGGGCTGTCGGTCAGGTAGTAGGCGCGGTCGGGCATGCCCAGACCGCCCTGCAGCAGGTAAGGCGTGTTGTGCGCCGGGTCGTTCAAGCCCTGTGCGATCCACAGGCCGAACAGATTTTCGGTAAAGAAGTTAGTGGCGTTGAGCGGATCCACATCGGCGCGCAGCGAGGCACCCAGCGCGCGTGTCAGGCCGGCCTTGTCCTTGATGGCCTCGATCTGGGCCAGCAGCGGCTTGAGCGGCGCCGCGCCTTTTGCTTCGATTCCGGCTTCGTCCATGAAGGACTGGTAGAAGTCGGCGACCTTGCGCGCTTCGCCCTTGGCGTTCTTGTCGGCTGCGACTTCGTCGATCAGCTTGACGATGCGGGCATTGGTGTCCTCGGCCATCATGGCAAAGGCGCCCCAGCTGCTGCGGTCGTCCGGAATCTGGGTCTTGGCCAGCCATTCGCCATTGGCGTAGTTGAAGAAATCATCGCCGGGCAGCACGGCCAGGGTGCTGGCCTTTGCGGCTTCGGGCGCGGCCTGGCCGGCGGCTTGCGCAGGGGCGAAGACGAGGGCGGCGCCGCACAGGGCGAGGCTGACGGCGGTCTTGATCGGGGTCCAGGTGGTGTTCATGGGCTCTCTCCTTTTATTGTTATCCAAGGTTGTTATCCAACTTCTTTATCCAAGCGCTGCGCGTACTTGCGGCAGCAATCGTTGTTTTTGTTTGGCGCGCGTGCGCACGCCGTTGGCCACGCGTTGGGCTTCGACCTGCGCATCGGGTCCAAAGTTCTGCTTGACGTAGTTTTCCATCATGTCCGCATGGGCCGGATTGGACGACGCGCCCACCAGGTTGGGCAGGAAGCGGTTCTGGCCGATGGCATCCTGGTCCTTGAGCAGCGCCTCGCGGTTTGCTACCGCGAAGTTCCAGGCCTGCTCCACGTGTTCGGCGCGCGCCACCGAGGGCACGAGGTTGGTCGTGACCTGGGCCGGCAAGTGCGGCGACAGCGCCATCTGCAAGGTGCGCTTGGCCAGCTCCGGTTCGAGCGCCTGGGTCATGGCGCGGCCGTAGCGGTTGCGCTCTTCGTCGGTCTGGGCCTGTGCGGCGCGTAGTGCGAGTGCATCGTAGGTGGCCTGGTCGGCATAGCGGCCCGACATGCCGATGACGAAATCGATCATCGACGGCGACACACTGGCCGGGTCTTTCAGGAAGCGGTCGAAACGCGAGCGCGCCTGTTCGATGGCGCCGGCATCACCAGCCTTGGCCAGTGCAATCGCCAGGGCGGCGCGCAGCTGCTTGTCTTCGCCCGACTCGCCGGATTTTTCTTCCCAGCCCAGCTTATTGAAGCGTGGCGTGACCAGCTTGATCAGGTAACGCCGCACCAGGGGACGCTCCGCCTCGCCCAGCGCCAGCGTGTCGAGGGTATTGAGGTTGCCGAGAATGGCGGACCACACCGCCAGGCGCGGCTCGTCGGCGTATTTGGCGACCAGCTTGAGGTAGCTGTCGAGCTGTAGCTTGTCGGCCTGGACCAGGCTCCAGGTGTCGCTGACGAGTTTCAGGCGGGTTGGGTCCGGAAGCTTGGCTACCTGCCCTGCCAGCGAGTCGAAACTGGCGCTGTCGTACTGCACGCGGAAATAGCCGACGCTACCCGGATCGACCACCAGCGCGCCATCGCAGCTGGCCTGGGTGACCGTGGTGGAGGCGCCGGACAGCAAGGTGTAGTAAGACTTGCCGTTGACGGTGCCGACCTGCACCGGCACGTTCCACAGACGTTTTTCGGTGGCCGGTTCGTCCAGGCGGAACTGCTCCTGGCTCAGGGTAACCTTGCGCTTGCCGTTGTCGCAGCTCTGCTCGACCTTTACCAGCGGGAAGCCGGGCTGGGTGGTCCAGTCGGACGCCAGTCTTTCCACCGGTTTGCCGGAAGCTTTTTCCAGCGCCGCCCACAGGTCGGCCGTCGTGGTATTCGAATACTGGTGCCTGGCCATGTAGGCACGGATACCTTTGCGGAAGTGCTCTTCGCCCAGGTAAGCCTCGAGCATGCGCAGGAAGGCCTCGCCCTTGGTGTAAGTGATGGAGTCAAACGCGTCGGCCGCCTGCGATTCGTTCAGGATCGGGGTCTGGATCGGGTGCGTGGTCTTGCGCGCGTCCAGGTTCATCACGCTTTCGCGGTCGGCCAGGTTGTACAGGTAAGGCCTCCACTCGGGATGGAAATGGTCGGTGGCCTTGGTCGCCATCCAGGAGGCGAATCCTTCATTGAGCCAGAGGTTGTCCCACCAGGCCATGGTGACCAGGTTGCCAAACCACTGGTGCGCCACTTCGTGGGCGTTGACGCCGAAGGTGCCCTGCTTGATATGCTCGGGACTCTTTTTCGGATCGTAGAGCAGGGTCGACTCGTTGTAGACGATGCCGCCCCAGTTTTCCATCGCGCCATTGAAGCCGCCGGGAATCGCGATCTGGTCCAGCTTGGCCAGCGGGTAGGCCTGGCCGAAGTAGTTGTTGTAGTAGCGCAGCAGGTCCTTGGTCGCGGCCAGCGCGAACTCGCCGGTCGGCAGCTTGCCGGCGGTGGTCACAACGCCGATCTCGACCCCGTCCTGCTTGGCGCTGATGCGTTCCAGTTCGCCGGCGACCAGTACCACCAGGTAGCTCGGCATCTTCGGCGTGACGCCGAAGGAAAAGCGCTGCAGGCCGCCATCGAGGGCTTCCTGTTTTTCGACCGGGGTATTCGAGTAGGCCTTGAAGCTGGCCGGCAGATCCACGGTCAGCTTGAAGGTGGCGCGGAAGGATGGCTCGTCCCAGGTCGGCAGCAGGCGGCGCGCGTCGGTCGGCTCCATCGTGGTGACGATCATGGTCTTGGGAACGGTGCCGACCTTGTAATTCAGGTGGAACATGCCGCGCGCTTCGCGGTTAATCAGACCGTGGAACTTGAGCGCCAGGTTGTAGCGGCCCGGGGCCAGGGGCTGGTCCAGCTTGAAGGTCAGGGTCTGTTGCTCCTTGTCGATGATCGGGGTCAGCTTCTTGATGTCGGGCAGGTGCTTGCCGGACAGGCTGGCCGCGTCGATCTCCAGGTTGGCCACGTTCAGCATGATGGTGGAGGTGGTTTTGAGCACCTCGATATCGACGGTCTCCGAGCCCAGGAAGGTATTCGCGGTAATGTCGGGGATCAGATGGGCGGCGTACTGGACCGGAACAACGTCCTTGGGCAGTTTGCCGGGCGTGGCGGTGAAGGAGTAAGGTGCTTCAGCGTGGGCAACAAGGGCGGCACAGCTCAGCGCAACGGACAGGCCCAGGCGCTTGGCTTTGAATGGTGTCATGTGTTCTCTCTATTGTTTTTGTGCGCAGGTAGGCGCGATTTCCCAGGCTGCACTGTAAACAGGGCCAGGGCGCACCGTACACCAAATGCGACAAACTGCACAATACGCGCCTGGACTGCAAAAATCACGGAATAGTATGCAAGAAAGACTAGCCGCTCCGACAAGGTAGCGTGCCTGCAAGAATCTCTATATAGTCAGCCTGCCCGGACCGCGCCACCACGAGGAGACCGCCATGACCCTGGAAGCCCTGCTGCAACACCCCAACGCCCTGCCCTCCGCGCCCAAGATCGTCGCCGAGCTGATCAGCAGCTTCGATGACGACGATGTCGCGGTCGACGACATCGCCCGCAAGATTTCCCTGGACCCGGTCCTGAGCGCCAAATTGCTGCGCCTTGCCAACTCCGCCTATTACCACGTGTCGCGCCGCATCGGCAATGTGGGCGACGCGGTGCGCATGCTTGGTTTCGTGACGGTGCGCACCCTGGTCATCAGCTCCGGGCTGGTGGGCGGATTCAAGACCGTGCACGGGATCGACCTGAAACGGTTCTGGCGATACAGCCTGCACACTGCCGTAGCGGCCCGCTGGCTTGCCAAAAAGTCAGGTGCAAATACCGATCTCGCGTTCACCATCGGCATGATGCATGCTCTGGGCTTGCTGGTCATGCACGCGGGCGCGCCGGAACTCGCTGAGGAGGTGAAAGCTGTAGCCGGGCCTTATGACGATAGCAGGCTCGCCGCCGAGAAAAGCGTGTTTGGCTATGATGCCAGCGAAGTTGGCGCGGCGCTGGCCGAGGCGTGGAAGTTTCCCGACCTCTTTCCTCTGGCGATCAAGCAGTATCCCCACCCCGGTCTGGCGAATCCGCCCAACCGGATGGCCGCGGTGCTTCATCTTGCGGCCTGGCGGGCGCGGGCGGAGGAAAACAAGCTTGGTCCGGATGAGCTAGTCGCCTCCGTGCCGCTGGACGCTGCTGCGATGCTCGGCATTCCCGCAGATACCTTGATTGCAGAGATGCCGGCGCTGGCGGAACTGAGTGCAGGATTGGAAGAGCTTGTTGTTTAAGCAATGAAATGGGCGCTTTCAAGCCTTGCGGCAACTTATTTTGCTATTTTCTAAAATTATTTTGAAGAAACCCTAAAGTTCCCCGAAAAGGGGTCGTTACGGAAGGACAAGTGGAAATCTTTTAACTCTTTGCTCCAGGTGCCGACATGACCTCCAACGACGTCCTTGCTATGTACGAAAATATCGCCGGCCTGACCGCCAAGATGGCCGTGGCGGCGCAAGCGGGTGAAATGGAAGCGGTGGCGCGACTGGAAATGCAATGCGCGCTGGAAGCAGCGGCATGCAAGACCGGCGTTCCGGCACTGGCTGGCGCGCCGCGGATGCGCAAGATCGACCTGCTCAAGCAGATCATGGCCAACGACCGCGCGGTGCGCGAAGTAACCGAGCCCTGGAAATTATCGGATGTGATGGCGGCGCACTAAGCGACGCCAGATGAAAAAAGCGCCTTCGGGCGCTTTTTTTGTTTACTGTAGATCAACCGGTGCTATGGATACGTGGAACTGGGGCAGACATCGAAAAATCCGAAACCGGCTACGCGTTTCAACGTCATTCCCGAGGAAGAGGCTGTCGCAAAAGGCAAAAAATACGTTAACCGCGAACCTGTGAGCCGTCATTCCCGCGAAGGCGGGAATCTATCGCACCTATGATCAGAGGTGCTATGGATCCCCGCCCGCGCGAGGATGACGTTAAAACGGACGGCGAAATGTCAATTCCGCGATTCCTTCACGGCCTCTACGAAATCGCCACCTTAAGTGCCAACGCAATCCCCTCGGCCGCCTGTGTAATCTCCGGCAAGGACGGAAAGCTCGGTGCGATGCGGATATGGCTGTCTTCCGGATCGACACCATACGGATAGGCCGCGCCCGCCGGTGTCAAGGTAATTCCCGCCTCTTTCGCCAGGGCGATGGTCCGCTTTGCGGCACCCGGCGGTGTTACCAGATCGATGAAATAACCACCCTTCGGTACCGTCCAGCTGACCCCGGCCACCTGCCCCAGGTGCGCGCCAAACTGCTCCAGCACGGCATCAAACTTGGGCTTGAGCAGCGCGCGGTGCTGGTCCATCAGGGCAGCCACGGAAGCCTTGTCTTTCAACAGGTGCACATGACGCAGCTGGTTGATCTTGTCCGGGCCGATGCTGCGGATGCCGGCATGCTTGGTCCACCAGGCAATGTTAGCCGGCGAGGAAGCCAGCGCGGCAATGCCCGAGCCCGCCCAGCTGACCTTGGAAGTGGACGCAAACACGACCGCGCGATCCGGGTTGCCGGCCTTGGCGCACTCGGCGATGATTTCGGCGATTTCCACGTTTTCCGGCGTCAGGTGATGGAATCGGTAAGCATCGTCCCACATCAGGCGGAAGTCCGGGGCGGCGGTCTTCATGGCGGCCAGGCGGCGCACGACATCGTTGGAATACACGGCACCCGACGGGTTGGCGTACTTCGGCACGCACCACATGCCCTTGATGCTGGCATCGCTGGCGACCAGCTTTTCCACCAGGTCCATGTCCGGACCGTCGTCGTTCAGGGGCACGTTGATCATCTTGATGCCGCGGGCTTCGCAGATGGAGAAATGGCGGTCGTAGCCAGGCACCGGGCACACGAAAGACACAGGCTGCTGGGCGACCCAGGGCTGTCCGCCGGGCACGCCGTTGAGCAGCGCATAGATGATGACGTCATGCATCAGCGAGAGGCTGGCGCTGCTGTCGACCACAACCTGGGCGGCAGGCACATCGAGCAGTTCGGCAAAGAACGCGCGCGCTTCGGGCAAGCCGATGCCGAGGCCATAGTTACGGGCATCGGTACCGTCCGCTGCCTTGTAGCCCGGCAGTGCGTCGAGCAAGGCGTTCGACAGGTCCAGCTGTTCGGGCGCGGGTTTGCCGCGCGACATGTCGAGCTTGAGTCCGCGCTGCTTGAATTGGTCGTAGAGTGCTTGAGCTGAGTGTGTTGCCGTCGTCATGAGCTTGCCTTCGGTGATTGAGATCACCGAAGAGTATAACGTGTTGACAGGGAGCTCACAGAGGCATGCAAAATTCGGGAGAGCGAGCACCAGGTATCTCCTGGCGTCGCCTCGTGCCGGTTGCATCCGGCGTCCACTAGCGCACTGTTGGCTGGCGGACCGCTTCCGGAACAGGCGTTTCATCAACGATTATCTGCTTGTCGCGCCACGCTATCGTTGGTGGCTGCGCCAGATCCTTGTTCCGTTTTTCGTGATCCCTCAGGACCACGGAAACGAGTATAACGCAGAAATCGAACTTGTGTAGACCACTCGCGCGCAGATCGGCAATTTCGACAATATTTTTTTATTAGCAATGCCAGGCTGTCCCGAAAGCACCCTGCTTTACCCCCCCGCCGCTTCCTTCTTCTTGCGCTGCAGGCTTTCTTTCAGCTTGGCCATGTAGTCGGCCCGGTCCTCGGGCGCGACCACAGCTGGTGCCCCTTCTTCCACCGGCGCGTCGGGCCTGGGACTCTTCTTGCGGCGGCGCAGGAAGAAGAAGACAGCGCCACCGATCAGCGCCAGCACCAGGACGCCGATACCGATCAGCAGCCAGGGCAAGCCGCCTTTTTCCTCGTGTTCAGCGTCGGCGGCCTTGTCCTTTTTCGCCGGCGCTTCGGGTTTGATGGGCACCGGTCCCTTGGCAACCGGCGCGATAACCGCAGCCGCAGGTGCTGCATGCGCAGCCTCGGCCTTGGTCTCGATGGCTTGCTGAAGCAGCTTGACCTTCTCTTCCAGCTCGACGATCTGCGCGCTCAGGAGGCCATTTTTGTAGTCCAGCGTGGCGCACACCTTGATCTGCTCGGCGCTGTACTTCGGAGTGGGACAAGCAGCGGGTGCCACGGGCGCGGGCGCTTTCACCGGCGTTGGCACTTGCGGCGCCGGCCGTGCTGCCACAATTGCGGCAGCCATCACAGCAGGGGAAGCCGCAACGACCGGCGGCGCGGGCGTCGGATCGGGCGTCAGCCACAAGGTGACGGCCCTGACATTGGTCTTGCCCGCCTGCGTCAAGTTCAGGAACAAGTGCAGATAATCGGACTCAAGCGGCTTAACCGAGGTCACGTGCAAGAACTGGCGGCCGTCGCGGCGCATCACCGACATATTCAAGGTCGACAGCAGGGGATGCATGCGGATATTTGCGCCGCTATACACATCCGGATTCGACAGCCGAACTTGTACCGGGCTGTTGGGGTCCGACAGCATGGTCAGTTCAATATCGGCGATCAGCGGCTGGCCGATGTGCGAGCGCAGCTGCGCGTCGCCCAGTTCAACCGCCCGGGCGGTGTTCTGGCCGGCGGCGGCAAGTGCTGCGCTCAACGCCAATACAGCAAGCGGCCTGCGGAAACGGTGTCGTGCGAATTGTTGCATAATCGTAAAAGTTGATATCCAGGTCGCTACGGCAATCGGAATTTGTAGCTTCAGAGTAATTAACGAACCTTACGCTAAACTCTTTAACTCCCGCCACAAATAAACAGGAACCCGATGGATACCAGGACAGAAAAAGACAGTTTCGGCCCGATTGCCGTGCCGGCGGACAAACTGTGGGGCGCGCAAACGCAGCGCTCGCTGGAACATTTCGCTATTTCCACCGAACGGATGGCGCCGGAACTGATCGCCGCGCTGGCCCAGGTCAAGCGCGCTGCGGCCGCCGTGAACCGCTCGCTCGGCCTGCTGCCGGCCGACAAGGCCGATGCGATCATCCGCGCCGCCGATGAAGTCCTGGACGGCCAGCATCCCGATGAATTTCCGCTGGCGGTGTGGCAAACCGGGTCGGGTACCCAGAGCAATATGAACATGAATGAAGTGCTGGCAAACCGCGGTTCGGAATTGCTCGGCGGCGAGAGAGGCGAAGGCCGCCTGCTGCACCCGAACGACCATGTCAACATGGGCCAGTCCTCCAACGACATGTTCCCCACTGCCATGCACGTGGCGGCAGCCGCGGCGGTCGTCAAGTCGCTGCTGCCGGCCTTGGCCAAGCTGCGCGGCACGCTGGAAATCAAGTCGCGCGAGTTTGCAGATATCGTCAAGATCGGCCGCACCCACCTGCAGGACGCCACGCCCCTGACCCTGGGCCAGGAATTTTCCGGTTATGTCGCCCAGCTGGAGTATTCCGAGCACGCGATCAAGGCCTCCCTGCCCGGCTTGCTGCTGCTTGCCGCTGGCGGTACCGCGGTCGGCACCGGACTGAATGCTCACCCGGATTTCGCGGCGCGCATCGCGGCCGAGATCGGCTCGCGCACGGCGCTCAGCTTCAAGACTGCCCCGAACAAGTTTTTTGCCCTTGCGGGACACGACGCCATGGTCGGTGCGCACGGCGCCTTCAAGACCCTGGCGACAGCCCTGATGAAAATCGCCAACGATGTACGCTGGATGGCATCGGGACCGCGCTCGGGCCTCGGCGAAATCACTATCCCCGAGAACGAACCGGGCAGTTCCATCATGCCAGGCAAGGTCAATCCGACCCAGTGCGAGGCGCTCACCATGCTGTGCTGCCAGGTGTTCGGCAACGATGTCGCCATCACGATGGGCGGGGCGTCCGGCAACTTCGAGCTGAATGTGTTCAAGCCCATGATCGTGCACAACTTCCTGCAAAGCGCGCGCCTGCTGGCGGACGGCATCCGCTCGTTTGACGAACATTGTGCCCATGGCATCGAACCGAACCGCGAACGCATCGGCGAACTGATGGAACGCTCGTTGATGCTGGTCACCGCGCTGGCGCCGCATATCGGCTACGACCGCGCGGCGCAGATCGCGAAGAAGGCGCAGCACGACGGCACGACACTGAAGCAGGCGGCGCTGGCGCTCGGTTTCGTGACCGAGCAGCAGTTCAACGAGTGGATTGTGCCGCTCGCGATGACGCGCCCGGGCTAAGCAGCGGCGACAAAAGTTTTGGCTGCGCTGACAAAAGTCGGCCCGGGCTCCTGTAAACTGCATGCATTGAACATAGCGCCTTCGCGCGGAGAAATACATGCAAAAAGTGAACTTTGACCTGGCCGGCGAATTCGTCGAACTTAATCAGCTATTGAAACTGACGGGGCTGTGCGACAGCGGAGGCGCCGGCAAAAACCTGGTGGCCAGTGGCGTCGTCTCGGTCGATGGCAAGAAGGAATTACGCAAGACGGCAAAAATCCGCGCCGGCCAGGTGGTCAGCCTGGGTGACGTGCGCATTACGGTACAGGGGGAAAGCGACGGCGCCTGAGGATTTCCTCGTTGCGGCACCGTTGCGACAGTTACGCACGGTCAGTGAATCAATTCTGCCATCACTTCTTATGTTATGGCAATATTGAGATGTGCTGAGCGGGAGGGTAAGGCTGAGCGCGCAGTTTTGCGCGCTGACAAACGCCCAAAGTCTTGCTTGTTTATCCTAGAAGACGTTACAACCCGGTTGAAGGTGGCCGCCATGGAGAACCCTCAAGAAAACCAACAGACGCAAGAAAGACTGATCGGAGACCTGCGTCTCGTCATCGAAAATGCGGAGGAATTGCTGAAGAATACGGATCAATACACCAGTGTCCTGTACCAAACCGCCCGGGCCAAGTTGGCACTGGCGCTGAACGCGGCCACCGAAGAGCTGGCGCGTTTCGAAGATGAACAGTTGGGCCGCATGATCGAAGCCACACGTGCCGCCAACCAGCTCCATGCCGATACCAGCGGCGAAGCGCGCATCATGCGCGCCTTTGATTAAACCCGGACTGCGGCGCCCTTCGACGCCGCACCAAGTTTCCCTCCCCTCCTCCGTTCTCCCGCGTACTATTTTTCGCGCGCCAGCAAGGCATCCAGCGACAGTTTTCCCGGACCGTAGGCAAGCAGCGCCAGCAGCATCACGCCCCAGTATTTGTGATCGTTGATGGCCGCCGGGCAGGTGAATTCCCATAACTGCGGGTAAGAAATCACCGCCATCGCATTCACCACGAACAGGCCGAGCGCCGCGGGACGCGACAGCAAGCCCACCACCAGCAACACCGGCAGCAGCAGCTCGCCGCCCGCGCCCATGACCGCGGCCAGTTCCGGCGGCAGCAGCGGCACCTGGTATTCCTCGCGGAACAGCAGCAAGGTCGAATCCCAGTCGCGGATCTTGGTCAGGCCGGCCTTGAAGAAAGTCCAGCCCAGATAAAGGCGTAGTGCCAGGCTGAGCAGTGAGCCGCCCCAGTGGGCAAGCAGGCGGTCGAAGCGGAAGGTGGCGTGGTAAAAGCCGAGCAATGTTTTCATGATGGTGAACATCCAGGGACGAGTTGGGATAGCCGCAGCGCCATGGGCGCACGGAACGTAAAACCGGGAATACGAAGAAACGAACTAGTGCGGCGGGTCGGGCGAGGTGAGCAGGCCCAGGGAAATCCATTGCTGCAACAGCGCGGACACATCGGTATCCGGATCGCGCTCGAAGGCGGCATCGAGCGCCGCGCCCACGCTTGCTCCCGTGTCCAGCTCGGTCAAGGTGGCGTAGGCTGCCGGCGACAGCGGCGCCAGCTCCGGCCTGAAGTGCGGCCGGGCGATCACGCAGTTGCTGGGCTGCCCCATATCTTCAGGGAAATCGGTGCCGCTGCCAGGCTGATGCGCCAGCCACAAACCGACCACATCCCACGGCGAGGCTATGAGGGCACAGGCTGGATGCAGCCGAAAGCGTGCCGCTTCGAACTGTTCCGGGCTCAATGCGGCCAACGCATCCGCGCCGACGCACGCTGTGTCCGGTACGTAATGGGCGCGGTGCAAGGCCCATTCGATGCGCGCCATGTCTGGCAGGTAAGGATAGTCCGCCGCGTGTTCAAAGCTGGAAAGAAAACCGCCGAAATCGGCGCCGAAACGATTCAGGTCGGCATCGCTGGAAGGATGGGCGCGCCCGTAGGCCCGTGCCAGACCACCGAAAAAGTCTTCCCCCACGAGCTGGCGCACGACCGGATAAGCCGCTGACAGCACTTTTTCCCAGGTCACCGTCAAGTTTCCGCGATACAGGGCGAAGCGGTGTTCGAGCGCATCGCCTTTAAACTGTGACAAGGTCTGTGGTGCATGTTCCGGGTCGAACAAGGCGCCGGCAAAGTCTTGCTGCACAGATGCGAGTCCGTCGAAAGAATGAGGAGTCGCACGCGGCATCCCGGAGGGATTACTGAGCGTCTGCACGGCGTAGCCAGCAGCAATGTCGGCTGCCTTGCGCGCCTCATCGAGCAGCACGGCCAGTTCGGGCACATCCGTATCCCACTCGATCAGCGTAGGCAGGCGGCCAAAGCGCGCCAGCGCCGTCCGGTACAGCGTCCAGACTGGTTCAGCCACCCGGTCGCCATGATGATCGATCACGGCTTGCGGCGTGACCAGGTGACCGGCAAGATGAATTTCACGCACGCTGCCTGGCGCGATGGCATTCAGCGCCGCCAGCGCATCTTCGCCATGATTGCACTGGTTGACATACAAATTATTCACGTCCAGCAGCAAGGCGCAGCCGGTGCGGCTGGCCAGCGCGGCCATGAACTCGGCTTCGCTCATCGTATCGGCACGAAAACGCACATAGGTCGACACGTTTTCGAGAAGGATGCGGCGGCGCAGCGTGTCTTGCACCTTGTCGACCCGCTCGCACAGCAGATCAAGCGCGGCCTGGCTCAGCGGCATGGGCAGCAGGTCGTTGAGCTGACGGTCTTGAACGGCGCCCCAGCATACATGTTCGGACACCAGCATGGGCTCGACCCGTTCGACCAGGGAACGGACCCGTGCCAGATGGGATTCGGAAAAACCGCGCGCGGAACCCAGCCCCAGGCCCACGCCATGCAGGCTCACCGGGTAGTCAAGGCGTAGTTGTTGAAGCACATGCCAGTCCCAGCCGGACTGGTCCAGAAAATTTTCGGTGTGGACTTCAAGCCAGTCGACCCTGGGCCGCTGCTCGAGAAACTGGCGGTAGTGCGGGGCTCGCAGTCCGAGCCCGATACCGGGAGCACCGGCAGGGACGGGGTTGGCTGCCTGTGACATATCCCCGCCCGCCTTTCTTCTTACTTGGCTGCCAGTTTGCCGCCTGCTTTTTCGCAGGTGCCCTTGGCAACATATTTCCACTCGTCCTTGGCGTTGTCGGCTTTTGCCTGGCCCGAGCAGGAGTGCGAACCGGAGGCGGTGGCGCAATCGTTCTGGCCGGCCTTGACGTTGCCGTAGCACTTTTCCTTGTCCATCTTTTCCATTTTGTCCGCCTTCGGCATGGCGGTCTGGGCGCTGGCGATGCCTGCGGATGCGGCGCACACGCCGGCGAGAGCTGCGGCGATCAGGGCTTGACGTTTGTTCATGGTGGTTCTCCTGTGGATGTGTGGATCGAAGGGTACTGCTGCGGTGGTCGATTTTAATCGGCTACTGAACGGTAGTCGGCGATGGCTTTCACTTCCTTACAACTATGCTCACAAATTTTTTTGGCGAAGGGCGCTGTGGCTGGCGCGGACCGATTCTAGCGCAAAAAAAGCCCGGCCCCTTCCGCTTCGGGAGGTAGCCGGGCAGCACCTTACGCCTGTATGGAGGGGCGAGCGGCATGTGCATTAACGCGCCGGGCGGCAATCTGTTGACGCGCGCGACGGTCTGGCCATCGGAAAAAGTGGGAATTTGCTAAGACAGAGGACGACAGACGCAGGCATGCCCCGGCGTTGTTACCGGGAGCAATGTCTGGAGAAGCGGATTCAGGCGGTGGTATTGATGGTGTTGCCGAGGTTAGGCGGCAGGTTGCGCGGCATCGGCGGAATCGCCTGGATCAGCTGGTTAGCCGTCGATTGCTCGATTTGCTGCGCTTTTTTCAGTACGGCGAGACCCACGTCCTGCTTGATGCCTGTTTCTGCAATGCTGGTTGCCAGTTTGGCGATGCCCGTGACGTCCATGTAAATCTCCGGTTGACTGCGTATCCCGATATTACGGCGCGTTTTGGCGGAACTTTAGGCCGCTGCTGAAAAAAACCGCAATTGCAGCCATGCCAACACCTCGTCCGGCGCGTTCATGTTCAGCCACGCCACGTCCGCGGACAGGCCGTCCGGCCGCGGGATATCGGATGCCACCGCCACGATATTGCTATCGTTCGGGTACAGCGCCGGCTGGCCGAGCGAGGGCCGGTGGATCTCCAGCTTGGCAATGGGCTCCCACTTGTAGCCTTCGACCAGGATCAGGTCGGCGGCCGACATGGCCGCGATCTGCTCGCTCAGGGTCGGTTCCGGCGCGCCGCGCAGTTCGCGCATGACGGCCACGCGGAAGGGCGAGGCGATCATCACCTCGGCCGCGCCGGCCAGACGCATGCGGGCGCTGTCCTTGTGGGGCGGTTCGAGCATGACGTCGTGGTGGCTATGCTTGATGACGTTGACCTTGCGGCCGCCCGCGCACAACTGGACCACCAGGTATTCCAGCAAGGTGGTCTTGCCACTGCCGGACCAGCCGACGACGCCGAGGAGATTGGACATGCCCGGCCTTTCGCCGTGATGAGATCAGCAATTATACAAACTGCGGCAGCGGCGTGCGGACGTCGTGGCTTTAATATTGGACCCGATAGCGCGTGCCGCGATAATTCATCACCGCCGCTTTCGGCATCAGCTTTTCCAGCACCAGCCCAGGAGCCACCTCCTCGCCCTCCTTGCGCAGGATTTTGTCGATCAGGAGCAGGCGGTCGGCCGGATTCTTGGAGTAGATATAGCCGCCGATAGCCACATTGGGCACCTCGCGCTGGATCGCCTCCGGCAGTTCGCGCAGGGTTTGCAGATGCTCTTCTGGCGCCGGTGCTGGTGCAACTACCGGTGTTGGCTCCGCCTTGGCTGCCAAAGGCTTCGGAGCCGCGGCGACGACCGGCGCGGGCATTGCCACCGGTGGCGGTGCGATGAGCGGTGGCGGCCGGATTGCAGCAGGCGCGGGAGCCGGTGCAGGAACCTGGACAGGAACCTGGACAGGAATCACCGCCGGCGCTGCCGTCAACACCACCGGCGCCTGAGCTGCCGGGGCTTTCAGATACCAGGCCAGCACCGCTGCAATCACCACCGCCCCACCAGCAAGCACCAGCAAGGGACCACGCTTCGCACTCGCCGGCTCAGTCGTTGGCGTATGAATCGGTATCGCATGAATCGTCGGCGCGCTACCCAACTGGCGCTCGGCCTGGGCTTTTTTCAGGGCTTCGAGAATATAGGACATCTTATTGTTTTCCCGTTACGGCGGCAGCCAGCAGATGCGGCTCGGCCACGCCGGCCAGCTGGTTCAGGCGCATGTAGGTGCGCGGACCGGCCAGGCCGTCCGCCTTGAGATTCTGCTGCGCCTGGAAGCGGCGCAGCTGCTCCTGCATCGCGCTATCGAGCGTGCGGTCCTTGAGCGGATCCGGCTTGCCCTCAATGCGCGCGAGGCAGGCGGCGATCCAGTCCACATCCACGCCGCGCTCGCCCCTGCCGATATGGTCGCGGAACCAGCGCGGCATGGACCACAAGGTCGTGTACGAACCATCGAAGGTCGTATTCAAAGCGCCAAGGCCCAGCTTTTGCGTCTTCCCATCCAGGCTCAGGGTGATGTTCTTGTCGTCCATTGCCGTCATCAAGGCGTAGCTCACCTTTGCGCCCTCGCGCAGCGTGAGGATGGCGGGACGGTCCAGCAAGCGCAACTCGTACAGGCCGCCCTTGCCCTGATAGCAGCGCAGATTGTGCTTGAGCGCGGCCTGGCAAACGTCTCCGGCAGGCAGCGCCGGATCCCACAGCCGGCTCAATTCACGCAGCGCTTCCTGCTCGCCTTCACGCACCAGCGGCGCTTGCGGTGGCGCGGGCACGGGCACGGGTGCCGCGGCAACTGCGGCTTTCGCGACAACCGGCGCTTTCACGGCGACCTTCACCGGCGCCCGCGATGGCATCATCTGCCAGGCCGCCGCACCGCTGATCACAGCACCTGCCAGCACCCCCGCCGCCGCCAGCTGGCAGCGCGGACGCGCCCGCGCAGCCGCCGCTGCCGGATGCTCCGCAAAAACCTCTTCGGCCGCCTTGCGCAAAATGGTGCGCGTGACTTCGCGGCTGTTCTCCACGTACGCGCCCAGAAGGGCGCGATCGCACAGCAAATTGATACGGCGCGGAACACCGCCGGTCAGGCGATGGATCTGCCCCATCAAGGAAAGGGGAAACGGCACCGTGGCCGCGGCACCCGCCACGGCCAGCCGGTGCAGCACATAGCTGCCGGTTTCCGCTTCACTCAGGGAACCCAGGTGATAGCGTGCGATGACGCGCTGCGCCAGCTGTTCCAGCTCGGGCCGCGCCAGCATCGTGCGCAGTTCCGGCTGGCCAATCAGGATAATCTGCAGCAGCTTACGCTCGCTGGTTTCCAGATTGGTGAGCAGGCGCAGTTGTTCCAGCACGTCGGCCGACAGGTTCTGCGCCTCATCGATGATCAGCACATTGTTCATGCCGCGCGCGTGGCTGTCGAGAAGATAGCGGTTGATCGCGTCGACATAGCTCTTGACGCTGACCGCACCCGGGCCAGCGGGCGCTAGATCGATGCGATATTCATCGCACACCGACAGCAGCAGCTCTTCCACGGTCAGCTTGGGATTGAAGATGTAAGCCAGGCGGCAGTTGGCGGGAATCTGCTCGATGAAGCAGCGGCACACGGTGGTCTTGCCCGCGCCAATTTCGCCGGTCAGCAGAACGAAGCCGCCGCCGCTGCCCACCCCGTACAAGAGATGCGCCAAAGCCTCGCGATGGCGTTCGCTCATGAACAGGTAGCGCGGATCGGGCGCGATCGAAAACGGCGACTGCTTCAGGCTGAAGTATTGCGTGTACATGGATTCCCTGGTGATGCCGGCGGCTTAGCGGCCTGGCGGCAGCGGCTTGTATTTCGCGCAGTAGATCTTGGACTTGGTCTTGAAGTAGACGATTTTGCTGCCGGGCGAAGATTCGCGCACCGGGAATTTGGACGCGTCTTTCGGATCGTGGCGGATGCCCACCGATCCGCGGATCGCCTCTTCCAGCTTGTCGGGCGTGGTGTCGGTCACGGCGCCGACGAACACCAGTTCATTGCTGTCGTCGCTGACGATGACGTCGCTGACCTGGGCGCCCCACAGCATGCCGTCGGCCTTGAACCAGTAAGCGCCGCCTTCATGCTTGTACGAAGGCCCGAAAGCGGTCTGCAGGTAGTTGTAGAAGTAGGCGTTGTCCAGATGGCTGCGGCACAGGATGGCGCTGCCGATGACGGGGCCGAAGGTGGACGGCGCCGCCTGCGCAGTCAAGCCACTTGCCGCGCAAAGAACCAAGGCGGCACAGGCGCGCGCAAGCGACGCAGGCCTGCCTGCATCCCGGGATACCCCGTGCTTGCCGATCACGCGCCGCATCGCGCCTCCGTCCGAACTGCCCACCCCAGGATTACTGGCGTGAGCGCTCTTCTTTCTTGACCTTCTTGGCTTCCTTCTTTTCCTTCACAGTCTTGGCCGGCTCTTTTTTGGATTCTTTTTTACTGTCTTGTGCTTTACTCATGGCGACTCCCTTTGGTTTATAACTTGGACATCCAGTTGCGGTTCGCGGTGATTCTGGCCCGGGTCGATGCGGGCAGCGCCTCGAAGCAGCCTGGATGCTGTTTGAACGCGTTCTCGCGCACTTCCTTATGGAAGCCGTTCACGATGAAAACGTAGACGGTGGCACCTTCATTGTTCTTTTTCGTGCCCATGTAGCGAATCATCTCTTCTCCTCGATATGGCGAGCAGAGCAAACTCAACTCTTTGTTTCATCGGCATATTATGACATCGCCCCGCGCATTCCTGTTATGAATCCGCGCATGCGCTGCGCGCACGAAAAAAAGCCCGCACGGGGCGGGCTTTCGAGGTGGGTAGAGACTACCCGTGAAACTTGTTGTTCTTGTTACGCTTGATATTCCAGAAAAGACATCATTGATGCAAATCTGCAATCACAAAGTTCCGACTAGAAATATAGCACAAGCATTAAGCAGGATGAACAATTTGTCGTGTTTACGGCGTTCTTTGTGGCGCGAAAGAAACGCTCCAGTGCCGCGTTCACGCCGGCAGCCAAGGATCGCTTTCCGGACGCGGAAACTGCGCCGCCATGAAGTCGACGAAGGTACGCACCTTGCATGACAGCAAGCGCCGGCTCGGATACACCAGGGTCAACGACAACTGCCCCAGGTGATGCCCCTTGAGCAGTTGCACCAGGCGGCCGCTGGTCAGATCGTCTTCCAGGTTCATGGACGAGCGCAACATGATCCCCATGCCGGCCAGAGCCGCCTCGCGCAGCACTGCCACGTTGTTCGAGGTCACCTTGGCGGCGATCGGCACATCGACGTGCTTGTTTTCCCATTGCACGGGCCAGCTGTGGCGCACCAGGTCGAAGGCGAAATTGAGGCAATCGTGGTCACTGACATCGAGCGGTGTCTGCGGCTCGCCGCGCCGTGCAATGTAGTCCGGCGAAGCGCACATGACCACGGTGGTCACGGCCAGCTGGCGCGCGATCAGGCTGGCGTCAAATTTTTGCAGCTCCAGGAAAATGCCGACGTCGTAGCCCTCCTCCACCATGTCCACCCGATGGTCGGCCAGGGTCACGTCCAGGATCACGTCGGGCGCTACCTTGTGATAGCGCGGCAGCAGCTTGGCCAGCTGAAACTGGCCGAAGCCCGGATGGCAATACACGCGCAGGGTCCCGCCGGCCTTGCGTGACGACGAGCTCGCCAAGGCATCGGCATCGTCGATATCGGTCAGGATCTGACGCACCCGCTCCAGGTATTGCTGACCGGTTTCCGTGAGCGAGAGCTTGCGCGTGGTGCGGTTGAGCAAGCGCGTGCCCAGATGCGCTTCCAGGTCGGCAATATTGCGTGTAACGACGGTATTCGACATCTCCAGCGCTTCCGCCGCGCGGGCGAAGCTGCCCTGTTCCACCACCTTGGCGAAGACCCGCATTGACTGCAGCCTGTCCATTTTTTCTCCGATCATCCCGAAATGCGCAATATTGCATTGCGATTATTCGCCTTTTTTGCGGCAACCGCAACGGATAGACTGCTTCACATGGACGAGCAACAACGCTCTTCACCGCCGCCAAGCACCACGCGACGCTCACTCAAGTCACAGGAGAATTACCATGAAATCACTGACCTTCATCGCTGCTGTCGCCGTGTTCGCCGCCGGTTCCGCTTTCGCCGCACCTGCGCCAGTCGCCGCCGCCGGCGCCGTCGCTGCCGCCAACAGCAGCATCACCGCGACGCACCTGAACGTGCCCGTTGTCACGATCGGTAACCCACAAGCCCGCAGCCGTGCCGAAGTCAAGGCCGAAGCGAGCGAAGCATTGCGTACCCAGAAAACCGCACTGGCCATCCAGCTGGAACTGGCTAAAAATTAGGCACTGATAGCAGTCTGGCATTTTTCAAGGCTGCCATTATCCCGATTTTAGCAATTGTGCATTGCGTCAATTCGCCTTTTTTGACAGAAGCGCAAGGTATAGACTGGCTGTATTGACGAGCAATCGCTCCTCCGCCGCATACCGAACGCGACGTTCACTTAGTTATCAGGAGAAATACCATGAAAGCATCGAAACTGTTCACCGCTGTTGCCGCCTTTGCTATCGCCGGTTCCGCTTTTGCCGCTGACGCCCCTGCAGCCGCTGCTGCCGCGACCGCCACCGCGGCCGCCGCCAACGCCAGCATCGCCGCCACCAGCCTGAACGTGCCAGCCGTTACCATCACCAACCCATCGGGCGTGACCCGCGCTGATGTCCACGCTGAAGCAGTCGAGTTCGTCAAGAACTACAAGACCGCCTTCGCGATCCAGCTCGAGCAGTACAAGAACTAAGCAGCCGGCGGCCCCTCCGCCGCTTGATACAAAAGCTCGCTTCGGCGAGCTTTTTTTATGTCTGAAGACCTTACGCCACTGCCCGTCCCTGCTTTTTTGCATCCCATCCCGCCATTTGGTAGGTCTGTCGGTTTCCCCATGCAGTCCGCGGCACCTTGTTTTAATGTTCATGCTCCGCACACCGCCCAGGACCAGGACGCCATGAAAACCGCCATCACCTCGATTAAATACACCGCCCTCGCCATCGCCCTTGCCGGTGGACTGGCCTTCGCCTCGTCCGGCCAGGCCGAAAGCCAGCGTCCTGAACGCACTTCCCAACAGCGCCAGGTCGGCGCTTTCCAGAACATCGATCTCTCCGGTCCTTATCGCGTCGTCATCAAAGCGCAAGGCACGCCTTCGCTGGCGATGTCGGGTTCCCCCAAGATGCTGGCCGAGGTTGAGACACGCGTCAGCGGCGACACCCTGATTGTTCGCCCACTCAACCGCGGCGGCATGTGGTTCAGCTTCGGGCGCCGCCACGATGACGTGGTCATCACCATCACGACGGCTGCGCTCAAGGGCCTGAAGATGTCCGGCAGCGGCGATGTGGAACTGGACCAGGTCAATGCGGACAAACTGGCGATCGAAGCGAGCGGCCCCGGCGACCTGACCGCGAGCGGCTCGGTGCGCGAGCTCTCGCTCTCCAGCGGCGGTCCCGGCGACCTGGACCTGCATCGCCTGGCGGCTGCCAGCGTCAATCTGCGCATGTCCGGTCCCGGCGACGTGCGCCTGTCCAGCGCCGTCACCCGCCTGGACGGCGAAATGAACGGCCCCGGCGAACTGGCGGTCGACCGCCTCCAGGCGCAGTCGGTGCGGCTGGTCATGAACGGCCCCGGCGACGCCAGCCTGGAAGGCGACGTCGCGCTGCTCACCGCCGAAGTGCGCGGCCCCGGGAATCTGGAGGCGTCGCGCCTGAACATCAAGAACGCCACGGTGCGCAGCCGCGGTCCTGGCGACATCGAACTGGCCACCATCAGCGACACGCTCGACGCCGAACTGCGCGGCCCCGGCTCGCTCCAGGCTGTCATGGCGGGCAAGCGCCTGGCCCTGAACATGACCGGCCCCGGCGACGCGGAAATCACCGGCACGGTCGATGCCGTGAATGCGCAACTGAGTGGCTCGGGCGACCTCGATGCGCGCCACCTGCTGGCCGGCACCGCCGATGTCGTGGTGCGCGGACCTGGCACCGCGGTCGTCAACGTCAAACCAAAAGGCGACGCCAAAACCGCCATGCTGGGCCGCGCCCACCTGCTGCACGTCGACCGCCGCGGTACCAGTCAGACCCAGGAGTAGTGCGCTGCCCCGGCTTGCCGGGATACGTCGACGATTTAAAACGGGCACTTGCGTGCCCGTTTCGCGTTTACCTGCTTGCATACCAGACCCATCCAAATTGGCCTTAAGCCAACGCCGAAATAATACCATTTCCTAAAAATTAAAATCCCATATAGATCAATTACTTAAGCGAGCAACAACCAGTCCGCAACCAATGCCAATTCAGTATTTTGCAATACCACTTAAATACCTGTTGACATGGTGGTTTGCTAATCATATAGTGCCCACACCTCCCGGAGTTCAAGACAACAAGAGCACACATGATCGAATATCTCATCGGCGTCGATGGCGGTGGAACCGGTACCAGAGTCCGTCTGGCCAGCGCCGACGGCACTGAACTGGCACAAGCCAGCGGCGGCCCTTCCGGCCTTTCGCTCGGTATCGGCTCCGCATGGAAATCGATCGGCGACGCGGTTGCACAAGCCTTCGCCGCCGTCGCCGTCACCCAGCCCGCATTGGGCAGCGTGGCGATCGGCCTGGGCCTGGCCGGCGTCCATAACAAGGAATGGGCCGCGCAGTTTGTCGCCGCCAATCCCGGTTACGCCGCCATCACACTGGAAAATGACGGCTTCAGCACCCTGATGGGCGCGCATCAGGGCAAACCCGGCACCATCGTCGCCATCGGCACCGGCAGCGTGGGCCAGGCCCTGCTGCCTTCGGGCCAGCAGCTCGAAGTAGGCGGCTGGGGTTTCCCGGCTGGCGACGAGGCCAGCGGCGGCTGGATGGGCCTGCGCGCCATCAATCACATCGAAAAAGTCATCGACGGGCGCTGCGAGAACAGCGCCTTTGCCCAGGCCGTGATCAATGCCTGCGGCGGCGAGCGCAATGCGATCCAGGTATGGCTGGCCAAAGCCACCCAGACCGCGTATGCCACCCTGGCGCCGCTGGTGGTCGAACACGGCGCCACCAATGCGGTCGCCCGTGCGATCCTGCTCGACGCCGGCGCCGAAACGGCCCTGATCGCCCACGCGCTCGACCCGTCCGGCACCCTGCCCTTTGCCCTGTGCGGCGGTCTGGGTGCGGCCCTGCGGCCCTACCTGCCGGCCGACCTGCTTGCCCGCAGCGTGACTCCGCATGGCGATTCGGCCAGCGGCGCGCTGCGCATGATCGAATTGCACTTGAAAGGACAATGACGATGCTTGCGCAGCTGAGCGACTTCAAACCGGACGCCGACAGCGTCACCCCGCTGTACATGCAGCTGGCGAACAAACTTTCGTCCGGCATCACCAGCGGCGACTGGCGCGCCAACGAGGCGCTGCCGTCGGAGCGCATGCTGTCCGATATGCTCGACATCTCGCGCGTCACTGCGCGCAAGGCCATCGACATGCTGTGCGAACGCGGCATGCTGACCCGGCGCCGCGGTTCGGGCACCTACATCACGCCCAAGCTGGAGCAGCCGCTGTCGCGCCTGACCAGTTTTTCCGAAGAACTGAGCCAGCGCGGCTTTACCGCCGGCTCGCGCTGGCTGGAACGCGACATCGGCATCGCCGCGCCGCTGGAACTGCTCTCGCTGGGCCTGTCGCCCAACATGCCGGTGGTGCGCCTGAAGCGCCTGCGCACCGCCGACGACGTGGTCATGGCGATTGAAACAACCACCATTCCGGCGATCCACATGCCGGACCCGCACAGCGTGACCGATTCGCTGTACGGCTACCTGGAAGCACGCGGCGCCATTCCGATGCGCGCCCTGCAGCATATCCGCGCGGTCAATGCGAGTCCGGAGCAGGCGCGCCTGGCCGGCCTGCCGACCGGCGCGGCGATGCTGCACATAACCCGCGTGAGTTACCTCGAGAACGGCGCTGCGGTGGAACTGACCCACTCGTACTGCCGTAGTGATTATTATGAATTCGTAGCGGAGTCGCGCAGATGAGCGATGCAATCAAGGGCAATATCCTCACACCGTCCGGCTGGATCAACGGTGAAATCAGCTTCGATGCGCGCGTTAGCGGCATCAGCGGCGGCGCGGCCGATCCAGCCACCATCCAGCATAAGGGCGACGACATCATCATCCCCGGCTTCATCGACCTGCACGTGCACGGCGGTGGCGGCAAGGACATCATGGAAGCGGGCGACGCGCCCCAGATCATCGCCGCGATGCACGCCAAGCACGGCACCACCAGCCTGCTGGCGACCACGATGACGGCACCGCCGCACGAGATCACCCGTGCGCTCAAAGCCATCGGCGCGGCCTGCGCGGAACGCCGCAAGGGCGCGGCCCGCATCCTGGGCGTGCACCTCGAAGGCCCTTACATTAACTCGGGCAAGCTGGGAGCGCAGCCTAACTATGCGCGCGCCGCCACCCTGGCCGAAGTCCAGCAGCTCGGCACCTACGCGCCGATGCGCCTGATCACCGTGGCGCCTGAAATCGCCGGCCACCTGAACCTGGTGCGCGAGCTGGCCGACGCCGGCATCCGCGTGCAGATCGGCCACACCCTCGGCTCGTACGAGGACGGCGTGGCCGCGCTCGAACATGGCGCCGCCGGCTTCACCCATTTGTTCAACGCCATGAGCGGCCTGCATCACCGCGAGCCCGGCATGGTGGGCGCGGCCCTCGCCCACGCCCAGTATGCGGAACTGATTCCCGACCTGCTGCACGTGCATCCGGGTGCGATCAAGGTGGCGCTGCGCGCGATTCCCCATCTGTACTGCGTGACCGATTCCACCGCGGCCACCGGCATGCCGGACGGCGACTACAAGCTTGGCCGCCACAGCGTCCAGAAATGCATGGGCGGCGTGCGCCTGCCCGACGGCACCCTGGCCGGCAGCACGCTCACCATGGACCAGGCGCTGCGCAACCTGGTGGGCCTGGGCCTGGACCTGGCGGACGCCTCGCGCCGCGTGTCCACCTACGCCGCCGACTACCTCGGCGAAACCGAGCGTGGACGCCTGGTGGCCGGCGCCTTTGCCGACATCGTCGTGCTCGACCGCGAATTGAAAATCAAGGCTGTCTATATAGAAGGAGAAATGTGTGACCTCAATGATGCTTAAAGAAGCCGTATCCGCGGCAGAATGCGTCGCCCTGCAATTGGCCAGCGACGTGGAGCGCTACGCGGACCTCGGCCGTAAATTGAGGACGACAAACTTCAATACCGCCCTGACGGTGGCACGCGGCAGTTCCGACCACGCCGCCAATTATGTCGCCTACCTGATCATGGCGCGCATCGGCCGCGTGGTCGCCTCCTTGCCGATGTCGCTGGTCACCTTGAACAAATCGCCGCTGGTCACGCGCGACACCCTGACCATCGCGATCTCGCAATCGGGCCAGAGTCCGGATGTGGTCGAGCCGATCCGCTACTTCCGCGACGGCGGCGCCACCACCATCGCCCTGGTCAACGACATCACCTCGCCGCTGGCGGAGGCGGCCGAATGGGCCATGCCCCTGCACGCCGGCAAAGAGCAAAGCGTGGCCGCGACCAAGAGCTTCATCACCAGCCTGGTGGCCGGTGCGCGCCTGGTGGCCCAATGGCAGAACGACCCTGATCTGCTCGATGGCCTGGCCGCCCTGCCCGACGCGCTGCGCGCGGCTTCGCAGGTGGACTGGTCGCCGGCGCTTGAGGTGCTGGCCCCGGCCCGCAACATCATGGTGGTCGGACGCGGCATCAGCTTTCCGATCGCGCTGGAATCCGCGCTCAAGTTCAAGGAAACCTCTGCCCTGCAGGCGGAAGCCTTCAGCGGCGCCGAAATCAAGCACGGCCCGATGGCGCTGATCGAAGAAGGGTATCCCCTGCTGATTTTCGCAACCCGCGGACCGACCCAGGCCAGCCTGATCCAGCTCGCCGCTGAAATGCGCACCCGCGGCGCGCGCGTGCTGCTGGCCGCGCCAGGCGACGTGGCTGAACGCGACCTGACCTTGCCGACCGCCGCGACACCAGACCTCGATCCTATCGTCGCGGTCCAGGCGTTCTACGTGATGGCGGCCAAACTGTCGGAGGCGCGCGGCATGGATCCAGACCGTCCGCGCCACCTCAGCAAAGTCACCAAGACCAACTGACCGTCCAGCCGGCCGCCATCGATGAAGATCCGGAATCTGTTTGCGGCCTGGCTTGTCCTGCCCCTGGCGATGGCGCTGTCCCAGTCGGCCACGGCGGCAGCGGTCCAGAAAATCGAATTCTGGACCTTCAGCATGAAGCCCAGGTTCACGCCCTATTTCGACTCCGTGGTGCGCAACTACGAGGCGGCCAATCCGGGCGTGAAGATCGAGTGGGTGGATTTTCCCTGGGACGTGATCCAGACCAAGCTGGTGACCCGCATCGTGGCGGGCACGCCGCCGGCCCTGGTCAATCTGAACGTGCCCTGGGCCGACGAATACGCGCGCGATGAACTCCTCACGCCGATCGACGCCCTGCTTGGCGCCGCGCGCGCCAGCTACATTCCCGGCACCCTGGAAGACCTGCGCTTCAAGGGTAAGACCTACGGCTTCCCCATGTACAGCAATGTCGCCGTGGTCGCCTACAACACCCAGATATTCAAGCAGGCGGGCCTGACCCGCGGACCGGCGACTTTCGACGAGCAGCTGGCCTATGCGCGCCAGATTTTTGCGCGTACCGGGAAGGCCGGCATCGCACCGGCCCTGTCGAAAATCGATGGCCTCTTCATGTGGCAAGGCCTGCCCGTCATCAAGGATGGCAAGGCCGCTTTCAACTCGCCGCAGCACGCGGCCCTGGTACAGAAACTCGCCGACACTTATAAGGCCGGAGGCTTGCTCAAGGAAAGCCTGTTCGCGGAAGATAACTTCCCGGCCGTCGTGGACGCGTATAAGGGGGGTCGCCTCGGTATGCTGCTGGCGCCGCCGACTGCGCTCAAGCGCATCGAAGCCGACGCCAAGGACATCTACGCCATCACCGACGTGGCGCCCGCACCGCTGGGACCGACCGGCATCGCCGACGGCGGCTGGCTGATTCACTTCGCCGTGCCCAAGGGAGTCGACCCCAAGCTGCTGCCGGCGGTCGGCAAGTTCGCCCTTTACCTGACCGGTGACGCCGGCCAGCTCGCCTTTGCCAAGGCGGCCAGCGTGTTTCCGACCACGGTCAAGGCGGCGGCCGATCCCTTTTTCCTGGCGCTGCCCGCGAATGCCGGCGCCGCCGAAAAAGCCGTGGCCACCGGCGCCGCCTCCATGGTGCATTCCCACACCCTGTATGTGGCCGGTATCGACGACTACGACGAGTTGCGCCGTTCCCTAGTCAAGGCAGTGGAAGCCGGCGTGACCGGCAAGCAGGACGTGCAGCAGGCGCTCGACCAGGCGGCCGCGATCTGGAACAAGAAGCTCGCCAAACAAAGGCTGCACTGATGTCCGCGCGCCGCCACCATCTGCAGGCATGGATCTTTCTCGCCCCGGCGCTGGCGCTGCTGGCGGTGTTCTCGTTCTGGCCTGTGCTGTTCGGCTCCTTCCTCGCCTTCACCGACTACAGCCTGGTGCGGCCGACATCCTGGGTCGGCCTGGATAACTTCCGCTACATCTTCGACAACGAGATGTTTGTCACGGGCCTGAAAAATTCGCTGCTGTTCCTGCTGATGGTGCCTTTTGTGCAGATCGGCGCGATCACTTTGGCGGTACTGGTCAACAACCGTCTGCCCGGCATCCGCTGGTTTCGCGCCGCCTTCTATGTGCCGGTGGTGACGACGGTCTCGGTGGTCGGCATCATGTGGGGCTTCATGTTCCATGAACAGGGCACGCTCAACTACGTCTTCCTGCAGCTGCGGCTGGCCAATGCGCCGCTCGGCTGGCTGACCGACGATGCGCTGGCCCTGTTCGCGGTGATGTTCGTGACCCTGTGGCGCGGGCTGGGCTGGTACATGGTCATGTACCTGGCCGCGCTGCAGTCAATCCCCGCCGACATGCAGGAAGCAGCCATTCTGGACGGCGCCAACCGCTGGCAGCAGTTCTGGAAAATCACCGTGCCCATGCTGCGTCCGACCATCATGGTCTGCTCCATCCTGTCGGTGCTGGCCGCCCTCAAGGCGTACCAGGAAGTGGACGTGCTGACCCAGGGCGGGCCGATGAACTCCACCTTCACCGCGCTGTACTACGCCTACGACCAGGGCCTCAAGCATCTCAAGCTGCCGCGCGCGCTGGCGGCCAGCCTGGTGGTATCGAGCATCTGCATCGGCATCGCACTGGTGTGCCTGCGCTACCTGAAGCCGAGGCACCGCTGATGCGCGCGCGTTCCTTCACCACCATGGGCCACTACCTGGTCCTGTGCGCGCTGGCCGTGGTCTGCGTGTTCCCGTTCTGGTGGACCCTGGTGACCGCCTTGTCCACCGAAGGCAATGTGTTCGCCTTCCCGCCGACCTTCTGGCCACGTTCGCCCTCACTGGAAAACTTCGCCGAGGTATTTCGCGCGATTCCCATCATGGCCTTCTTCAAGAACTCCGTGCTGATCGCCGCCTGCACCGTGTTCTGGAAGCTGGCCCTGTGTTCGGCCGCCGCCTACCCGCTGGCGCGCATGCATTTCAGGGGCCGCAAGCTGGCCTTCGGCGTGATCCTCGCGACCCTGGTGCTGCCGTCGGAAGTCAACTTCCTGGTCAACTTCATCACGGTCACCAAACTCAGTCTGGTCGATACCTATACCGGGGTGATCCTGCCCAACGTGGTCACGGCGGTGGCAATCCTGCTGCTCAAGCAGGCCTTCGAAGAAGTGCCGCAAGACCTGATCGATGCCGCCCGCGTGGACGGCGCCTCGGAATGGATCATCTTCAGCCGCATCATGCTGCCGCTGATCGCGCCCTGGCTGGCCACGGTCGGCATCCTGACCGCGGTCGAAGCGTGGAACGAATACATCTGGCCCTCGATCGTGATGAGCAAACCGGACGAATTTCCCCTGTCGGTGGGTGTGCTGTATTTGCGCGGCACCTTCGGCAGCAGCACCCGCGTGATCGCGGCCGGCACAGTGCTTGCCATCCTCCCTACCCTGGCAGTTTTCCTTTTCACCCAACGATTTTTCATGCGCGGCATGGACGGAGCAGTCAAATGACGATGTCGAATCAATTGAACCAACTCGCAGGTCAACTCATCATGATCCGGTTCCCCGGTACCGAACTCGATGCCGCGACGGCCGAATTCATCCGGACCAACAGCGTGCGCGGCGTGTGCCTGTTCCGCGGGAACATGGTCAACTCGGCCCAGCTTTCGCGCCTGACCGCCGACCTGCGCGAAGCGATGGGACCGAACGCCCTGATCGCCATCGACCAGGAAGGCGGCGCCGTGGTGCGCTCGACCTGGACCCCGGCGCCGCCGGCCGCCATGGCACTGGGCGCCGCCGATGACACCGGCCTCGCGCGCGACATTGGCGCCGCCGTCGGTCGCGCCGTGAAGTCGCTGGGATTCAACTGGAACTTCGCACCGGTGCTGGACCTGAACAACAATCCGCACAACCCGGTCATCGCCGAGCGCTCCTTCGGCGCCGACCCACAGCGCGCCACCGAACTGGCGCTGGCCTGGATGGAAGGCAGCGAATCCGAAGGCGTGGCCTGCTGCGTCAAGCACTTCCCCGGCCACGGCGACACCACGGTTGACTCCCACCGCGACCTGCCCACGGTCGACAAGCCGCTGGCCGAACTGGAGAACTTCGAGTTCAAGCCCTTCCGCATGGCGGGCAACCAGGCCCCTGCCCTGATGACCGCACATATCGTCTACCCGGCGCTCGATGCCGAGTTCCCGGCCACGATGTCGCGACGCATCCTAAACGACCTGCTACGCGAAGAGTGGGACTACCGCGGCGTAATCATCACCGACGGCATGGACATGCATGCGATTGCGGGGCGCTACGGCGCCGGCGCAGCCGCCGTGCGCGCCTTGCAGGCTGGTGCCGACATGGTCATGGCACTCGGTACGGCCGAAACGCAGGCGGAGACCATTGCCGCTATTTCGGCCGCGATTGAAAGCGGCGAGCTGCCGATGGCGGAAGTCGAAGCACGCCTGTCGCGCCTGACCGCGCTGGCGCAAAAATATCCCTGCCAGCCGCGCGAGTACATGGAAGAAGCAGCCGACCGACTGGTCATGGCGCATGGCTGGCGCCGCAGCCTGACCGCGCGCGGCAATCCACAGCGGCCACCGGCTGGTGCCAAGGTCAGGCTGGTGGTGCGCCAGGATGTGGTCAGCGACGGCGTGTCCGAGGCCGGCGTGCCGGCCGCTGTGGTGGCTGCCTCGCTGGGACGGCTGTATGACGTGGACCTGGTGACTTACACCGACGCTGAAGCTTTCGACTGGAATTCGCTGCCGGACGATGGCCGCTTCGTGTTCCTGGCATCGACCTCGCGCCTGCGCTATGGACCGAACGCGCGCGACACCTGGAAGCCGGACCTGCACCTGGCGCTGTGGAACCCGTATCAAGCGCTCGACATCGACGCACCCGCCTTGATGACGTATGGATTCGCGGCGCCTGGCCTGGACGCAGTCGATGCCTGGCTGGCCGGCTCGCTGGAAGCGCAGGGCAAATGCCCGGTGCCGGGCTTCGCATAACTCATTTTTGGAAAAGGCACTCGATGAACAACGCCGCGCGCGCCCCCTACTTCTGGGTTCCCAGCCTGTACCTGGCACAGGGACTACCCTTCTTCGCGGTCATGCAGCTGACCCAGTACATGCTGCAGGACCGCGGCATGGCGATGGACGATATCACGCACTGGACCGCGGCAATCGGATTTGCCTGGGTATTCAAGCCGCTCTGGAGTCCGTTTATCGAACTGGCCAGCAGCAAGAAGAAAGTCGTTGTCATGTTCGAGCTTGCAGGCGGCGTGGCGCTCGGGCTGGTCGCCGTGGCGATGCAGATGCCGTTCTGGTTTTCCGCAGTGATTGCGATGCTGGCCGTGGTAGCCATCTGCGCCTCGACCCACGACATCGCCTGCGACGGTCTGTACATCGCCAGCCTGGATGAAAAGGGCCAGTCCGAATATGCCGGCTGGACCGGCACCTTCTTCAATGCGGGCCGCGTGATCGCGATCGGCGGCCTGGTGACGCTGGCCGGCGTGATCGCCAAATCCAGTGGTGTGGTCACCGCATGGACCGCGATCTTCGCGCTGCTGGGCGCCACCATGGTGGGACTCGGCCTGTACAACTGGTGGGTACTGCCGCAGGACCGCAACGCGGCCAGCACCAAGACCACCGCGCGCGATATTGCCAACACGCTGTCGGAAGTCATCGTCGAATACTTCCGCAAGCCCGGCATCTGGGTGTGCGTAATCTTCATCATCCTGTTTCGCGCGGGCGAAGCGCAGGTCCAGACCATTGGTCCGCTGTTCCTGCGCGCCGCGCGCGAAGCTGGCGGCTTGGGCCTGACGACGGTCCAATTAGGTACAGTGTACGGCTCGGCCGGCACCATCGCCTTCATCGTGGGCAGCATCGCCGGCGGCTACTTTACCGCCCGCCTCGGCCTCAAGCGCGCGATCCTGCCGCTCATCCTCTCGGTCAACCTGCCCAACGCGGTGTTCTACCTGCTTGCGCTGTACCAGCAAACAAATATGGTAGCCGTCGGCGTGGCACTGGGCGCCGAAATGTTCGGCTACGGCTTCGGCTTTGTCGGGCTGATCCTGTACATGATGCAGGTGGTCGCACCGGGCAAGTACCAGACCGCGCACTACGCACTGTCAACCGGCATCATGCAGCTCGGCTTCACGCTGTTCAAGGGAGTGAGCGGGGACGTCCAGATGGCGATCGGCTACCAGAATTTCTTCCTGTGGGTGCTCGCGTGCGCAGTCCCAGTGGCGATCATGTCGCAGCTGATTCCGATGAGCGCAAGTGAAGAGCAGCGCAAACAGATGCCCGATCCCGTGGCGGCAAGCTGACATGGCAAGGGTCACACTCAAGGACATCGTCAAGCGCTACGACGACAAGCAGGCTGTCATTCACGGCATCGACCTCGACATCCGCGACGGCGAGTTTGTGGTCTTCGTCGGACCATCCGGCTGCGGCAAGTCGACCTTGCTGCGCATGATCGCCGGCCTGGAAGAGATCAGCGGGGGCGAACTGCACATCGGCGAGCGCCTGGCCAATCATATTCCGCCGGCCCAGCGTGGGCTCGCGATGGTGTTCCAGTCGTATGCGCTGTACCCGCACATGACGGTGTTCGAGAACATGGCCTTCGCCCTCAAGCTGGCCGGTACCAAGGGCGAGGCCCTGAAGGCCGCCGTGGGCCGCGCCGCCGAGATCCTGCAGATTACGCACCTGCTACAGCGCAGGCCAAAGGAGTTATCCGGCGGCCAGCGCCAGCGCGTGGCGATCGGCCGCGCCATCGTGCGCAAACCCGAGGTGTTCCTGTTCGACGAACCGCTGTCCAACCTGGACGCCAGCCTGCGCGTGCAGATGCGCGTGGAACTCTCGCGCCTGCACAAGGAACTCAAGACCACGATGATCTACGTGACCCACGACCAGGTGGAAGCGATGACCCTGGGCGAGCGTATCGTAGTCATCAACGCCGGCCGCATCGAGCAAGTCGGCACGCCGTACGAGCTGTATAACGCGCCGGGCAATCTGTTTGTGGCGGGCTTTCTGGGCGCCCCAAAGATGAACTTCGTCAAAGCCACCATCGTGCATGCGTCGTCCAACGGCGTGCGCGTAGCACTGCCGGGCGGTGCGCAGGTCGCGGTCGACGCCGAGGGCAGCACGGCGCGCGAAGGCGATCCTGTCACGCTGGGCATCCGCGCCGAGCACATGACGGTAGCCACCGGCGACACGCAGCAGGCCAACCTGATCGGCACTGTCGTCGGCCATGTCGAATATCTGGGCGACCAGACCATTGTCTACACCACCATGCCGGGCGACCCGGCGCTGATCGCGGTACGCCAGCCCCAGGCCGGAGCGCAACTGCAAGCGGGCGCGAGCATCCAGGTCCATCTGCCATCCCAGCACTGCCACCTGTTCGATGCAAACGGGGCAGCCTTTGCCCGAAGTTATCATTCCCGCACGGAAACTCAATGAAACCGGGTTGAAAAGCAGAGTTTATGTGACAATATGCGCTTCGTCCGAATTCTGCCCTACCCGGACGTAGCAGAAAAATTGCCATATCTTGTCCACGATTCGGCGGCTCGGTGCGTTATTGCACGAGTTCGTCTTAATGTCTTTGATTGAAGGATTATCCATGTCCCAGTTTCGTCTCGCTCGTCTCAGCCTGCTGCTGGCTGCCCTTGGCCTGAACGCCATGCCTGCACTGATGACCGGTGCACACGCCCAGGCCAAGCCGGCCGCAGCCCCCGCCGCTGCCGACGCAGCCAAAGCGGACAACGTCCGTCCGGAGCTGTTCAAGCTGCTCGATCCCGCAAAAGTCAAAGAGCTGATGGCGGCCAAGAAGTACGACGAAGTCCAGGCCAACATCACCGCCGCCGAAGCCTTCCCCAATCGCACCCCTTACGAAACCTACGTCATCGACCGCATGAAACTGGCGCTCGGTTCGCAGACCAATAACGACCAGATGGCGATGGCCGCGCTGGAATCGGTCATCGGATCGGGCCGCCTGCCGCCTGCCGACCAGGCCGAATTTGTCCTCGCGCTGGGCAACTACTACTACAACAACAAGAACTATCCGAAGGCGATCGAGTGGATGAAGCGCTACGCCAAGGAGAGCGGCAGCAATCTCAAGGTACGCGGCCCGATCGCGCGCGCCTACTACCTGAGCAACGACTTCGCCAACGCCAAGGCCGAACTGCTGCCGATGATTGAAGAAACAGAAAAAGCCGGCAAGGTCCCGACGCTGGAAGACCTGCGCCTGGTAGCCAGCGCCGCCGCCAAGCTCAAGGACATGACGACCTACGTCACCATGATGGAAAAGCTGGTCACGCACTACCCGAGCGACGACTTCTGGACCGACCTGCTGAACCGCATGCAGAGCAAGCCGACTTATAACAACCGCCTGCAGCTGGACGTCTACCGTCTGGAAAGCGTGGCCCTCAAGCAGATGGCGCCGGAAGAGTACACCGAGATGGCCGAGCTGGCCTTGCTGGGCGGCTTCCCGACCGAAGCGAAGAAGGCGATCGATGCCGGCTTTGCCGCCAACATACTGGGTACCGGCGCCAACGCGGCCAAGCACAAGCAGCTGCGCGACCGTGCCAACAAGGGCGCGGCGGACGACGCCAAGAACATCGCCAGCGGCGAAGCGTCGGCAGCCAAGTCGAAAGACGGCACCGGCCTGGTCAACCTGGGTTATGCCTATGTGACGATGGACCAGTTCGACAAGGGCATCCAGTTCATGGAACAGGGTATCGCCAAGGGTGGTCTGAAGAAGACCGACGAAGCCAAGCTGAAACTGGGCGCGGCATATGCCAAGGCCGGCCGCAAGGATGACGCGATCAAGGTGTTCCAGGGCTTGTCGGGCAATGACGGCGTGAGCGACCTGTCCAAGTACTGGATCATGTGGTTGAACCGTCCGACCGGCGCGGCGGCGGCTCCTGCGGCAGCGGCAGCGGCGCCTGCGGCTGCGAAGTAATCGAACAAGCTCAGCTCAGTCGTTCCCGACAAGAGCTAGCCACATACCTCAATACCGTCAAGGCTTGATGGTGTGATAAAAGCGGACTCTGGTTAAACCAGGTCCGCTTTTTTTCTTATTGGAATGTGTTAGCCAGCGAACATCGTGGCCCTCTCCCTTCTCGCATACTCGACAGCAATCACCGAGGAGAAGAGATGACCGCCGCACGCAAGGGCCAGGCGCCCGCCAAGCTGGACCGTAACGAATTTCACCTGGTCTTCTCCCGCTCCTTCATGGACCCCACCTTCAGGGAAATCGCCCCGGCGGTCGCGGCGGTCGAGCAGACGGCGTGGGAAAACTACGAGGCCTCGCACAAGGCCCCGGTGACGGTCAAGGCAGGTCCCGGCTTCGCGGATCCGGACTACGATCTGTCGATCGAATGGAAGGAAGCGCGCGACGCGCTGATCGCCGCCGAGGCCCGGCAGAAGGACCCGGCCACGCCGTCACGTGTCCTGCTGATCAACGGGTCCGCGCGCAATGACGGCACTTGCCCCGGCGAGACCTCCAAAACCTGGCGCATGACCATGTGGGCCAAGGAGGTGCTGGAAGCGGACGGCATCGAGGTCGATGTCCTCGACCTCAGCCTGCTCACCTCCGACTACGATCGCCACATTCATCCCTGCAAGGCCTGCGTGTCGACCGCCATGCCGCTGTGCCACTGGCCGTGCAGCTGTTACCCCAACCACTCCCTGCGCCAGACCAACGACTGGATGAACGAGATCTATGAAAAGTGGGTGTCGGCGCACGGGATCATCATCATGACGCCGGTGTACTGGTACCAGACGCCTGGGGTGCTCAAGCTGATGATCGACCGGCTCGTATGCGCGGACGGCGGCAATCCCGATCCCACTTCCACGCAGGGCAAGAAGCCCGAACTGGCCAAGGAAATCGAGCTGGCCGGCTGGGACTATCCCAAGCACCTGGCGGACCGCGCATATGGCGTGGTGGTGCACGGCGACGTGGCTGGCATCGAGATGACAAGGCGCGGCCTGACCGACTGGCTGGACTGGATGGGGCTGATCGACTCGGGCAGTTTCGCCAAGCTGGATCGCTTTTTGGGTTATTACGAATCGTACGCGGAAAGCCACGAGGTGCTCGATCGCGATACCGATTTTCAGGAAGAGGTGCGTAACGTGGCGCGCGCTGTGGGCAATGCCGTGGGCGAGCTGCGCGCCGGGCGCCTGTCGCAGCCGGACCGGTCGCTGAAGCGGCCCCGGCCAAAGTAGGTCTCGACACAGTTCGGGCCCAAGCAGAATCTCCTCAAAGCAGGCCGTGTCGCTACGGCTTGCCACTCTCGCGCCATGTTCAATCTGACCGCTTGACGGTCACGATCAAGTCCTAGCCCCACTTCCCTTGCCTCACATCAACAGCCGTCCGCGCTGCTGTAGTCCAATGTTGTATTGATTCCGGCGCGCCCCGCGTCGTTTCACCCCGCGATCATCTCCCCCGCTGTCCGACGATGGAAAGAAACCTGCGTATGAGCATGTCTGGAATCGCTGGTAATTTTTTGCAACTCCATCAGGCTCTGGCCGACCTGGAGTTAAGGTATATCAACGCTGGTGTCGCGTCAGCGCGAGAAATCGAAGCGCGTCTTTATCAATTTACAAAAACACATCCGGATCCCAGTTTCCGCAACGTCGTGGGGCAGTTCCAGGGAGGGCGTTGCGCTTTGGCCGTCCATGATGCGCTGGAGGGATCGAATCATCGTGTGAACCAGATGTTGGCCGCCGCAGTTGAGGGCCTCAACTTCGACATGGTGCGCTCTATTCTCTGGGACATAGCGCAAGAAACCCTTATCTTTATCGGTGGCGGCGCGGCCTTGGGCGGGGCGGTCGGTGGAGCGATCGGATTCTTCGCCGCAGGCGTCGGCGCAGTGCCAGGCGCTGTCGTAGGCGCTAACGCTGGCATGCAACTCGGCGGCGCCATCATGGCGATTACGGGACTGGCTGACCTGGCCGAGTCCATGGTCACTATCATCCCGGAGCTATATACGGAGGCATACCAGGGTTTTGCCGCGGCGATTCGTGCCGGCATGATACGCGATCGAGACCGTCCGCAATCTGACAGACTGATGGCACTAGCCACGGAATCTTTTGCCAGAGCCAAGTTCATGCTCGTCATGGCACTCATCGGTGCCATCGTGGCGCTGGTGCTGCGAAAGGGAATTGGCCACGTACTTGAGAAAATCGGCAGCAGCAAAATGGGAAAGGGATTTGCCCAATGGCTGGAGAAAAACCAAGAAATCGTCGCTAGAAGGTTCGCGCAAAAAAGCCAGGCCGCGGCACATGCACCTACCAAAATAACCACCCAAAAGGAGTCTGCATCCACCAAGCCTGGCACTGGCCAGACAACGAAGGAGAAGGGCCGGAACGAAGGCGAGGCCAAACTGGAGTGCTCCGAATGCGTGCTGTTCGGCACGCCGGTCAACCCCATTTCTGGCAGCAAGATCCTCGCAAGCGCGATCGATCTGGACTTCGCGCTGCCGGCGCCTTTGCCATTGGTTTGGCAACGCAAATACAGTTCAGGGCAGCGGCAGGCAGGCTGGCTCGGTTCGGGGTGGAGCACGCCCCTATCGCTGGCGCTCCAGGTCAACGTCGATAGCGTGGTCGTGCTTGACGCCTATGGGCGCGAAATAACCTTCTCGCTGCCCGGCATCGGTGAATCTCTGTATTCGCCGTCCGAAAAGATCACGCTGGTGCGCACGCAGGACCGCAGTTTCGAACTGATCGACGATGCGGGCGGGCGCGATCTGTTCACCCTGCCCGACACCGCCAACGACATCGCCCGGCTGGTCGGGCAGATTGATGCAAACGGCAACCGGCTCATCATCACGTATAACCAACGCCAATTGCCCGAACTGGTCGAGGACAGCGCGGGCCGCACTTACCTGCTCGCCTTCGAAGACCACGCCGGACATCCGCGTTTGCACAGCATTGCCCTGCAGCCCTTCCCGCCCGAAACGAGCAGCGAGCTACTGGTGCAGTATCAGTACGACACCGCCGGCAATCTGGCGCAAGTGAGCAACGGCGAAGGCGAAGTGACACGCCAATTCGCCTATCGCAACCACGTCATGATCGAACACAGCCAGCCGGGGGGCCTGGTATCGCGCTACGAATATGACGAATACGCGGCCTGCGGAAAGGTCACGCGCAATTGGACCAACACGGGCTTGTCGTGGAGCGTTCGCTACCTGGAACGCGAAACGGTGGTCACCGACAATCTGGGACGGGACGAGCGCTACCGCTTCGATGCGAAGAAACGTTTCACTGGCAAGGTAGACGCGGCAGGCGGCGTGAGCACTCGCCATCTCGACAGCAACGGCCACTTGCTGGCCATGTTCGATCCGGCGGGACGCAGCGTCCACTATCGATACGACCAGCGCGGCCGCGTGATCCGCATCGAAAGCGGCGGGGGCGGCACCGGCATCGTCTATGACAGCCGTTTTGACAAGCCAGCGCTGATCACCGATGCCCTTGGCGCCACCACTGCCCTGCGTTATGACGAGTTCGGGAATCTGACGAGCATCACCGACGCACTGGGCCATCGCACGGCCTACCAGTACGACGAGCACGGGTTGCCGATCCGTGTGACGGACGCAGCAGGCGGCGTCAAGCGCCTTGCGTACAACCGCGCTGGACAGCTGATCAGCTATACCGATTGCTCCAGCAACAGCACGCATTTCAGCTACGACAACATGGGGCGGCTGTTGAGCGCGACCGACGCGGCAGGCAACAGCACACTATACAGCTATGATCGTGCCGGCCGCCCCTTGGCAACGGACAAGCCGGATGGCGCAGAACGCTACGACTACGACGCGCTCGGACGCCTGATCGCCCACATCGATCCGCTGGGAAACCGCACTAACTACGTGCTCGATACCGACGGCCAACCACTCAAACGCATCGATGCACGTGGTGGCGTGCTCGAGTACCGCTACGACGATGCGCGGCGCGTTGCCGAGCTGATCAATGAAAACGGGGATGCACACCGCTTTGTTTACGACGCGCTCGACCGGTTGGTGGAAGAGACCGGCTTCGATACCAGCCTAACCCGCTACCGGTACGACGGCAGCGGTTTGATCGTCGCCAAGGAAGAATATGGCAGCGGCGAGCGCAACGCCTACACGCGGATCGCCACACACTTCATGCGTGACGGCACCGGCCAGCTCATCGAAAAGCTCATTTCACGCGCGACGGGCGAGGCGCAAGCCGAACAACTGCGCCTGCGCTATACCTATGACAACGCCGGGCGGATGACGCAGGCTGCCAATGCGGACGCCGCGGTAAGCCTGCGCTACGATGCGCTGGGCCAACTGGTTGGCGAGCGGACCACGGGGCGCGACTTCAGCAATGAGCTCAGCCACGAATACGACGAGCTGGGCAACCGCATCAAGACCGTCTTGCCGGATGGGCGAGTCCTGAACAATCTGTTCTACGGTTCCGGGCACCTTCATCAGATCAACATCGATGGCGAGGTCATCACCGATATCGAGCGCGACAAGCTGCACCGGGCCACCAGCCGCACCCAGGGGGCGCTGACCAGCCAGTTCGAGTATGACCCGGTGGGCCGACTATTGGCCCAGGTCGCGGGACACCTGGGCGTGAGCGGCAGCGCCGAGCCCGTTATTGCGCGTCGCTATGAATACGACGAGGCCGGCAACCTGCTGGCGATCGACGACAAGCGCAATGGACGCAAGACGTATAGCTATGACGTCATCGGGCGGATCATGAGCGCGGTGCAGCCAAATCTGGTGGAACGGTTTGCTTTTGATCCGGCACACAACCTGCTCGATGAAACGCTTGCCGGTGCTGGACGGGTTGAGGGTAACCGCTTGCGGGTATTCGAAGACAAGCGCTATGCCTACGATGCGCACGGCAATCTGACCGAGAAGCTGAGCGGGCGGCATACACGGATGAAGCTTGAATGGAACGCAGCGCATCAGTTGGTCAAGTCGGTTGTGACTCGCAACGCCCAGGACGAGAAGCCGACAGTGCAGACGGTCAAATACGCCTACGATCCTTTCGGTCGAAGGATTGCGAAACGCGACGCGTTTGGCGTGACAAGGTTTGTTTGGGATGGCAATCGCCTGCAGTCCGAATCGCGTGGAAAGTGGGCGCGGACATATGTGTATGAGCCGGAATCGTTCGTGCCGCTGGCGCAGCTTGATTCGGTAACGACGAAAGGCGGCACAGGCCGACTTAGCGAAGTGCATCATATCCACACCGATCACCTCGGCACTCCCAATGAGTTGACCGATCAGCAAGGCGAGATTGTGTGGGCGGCGGAGTACAAGGCATGGGGTAACGTGCTGCGTGTCGCCGAGACGGCGTCACAGCACGGCCAATTTGAAGCGCCCATCCAGCCGATCCGTTTCCTGGGTCAGTATCACGATAGCGAGACCGGTCTAAACTTCAACCGTTTTCGTTACTATGATACGGATTGCGGAAGATTCGTTTCGCTCGATCCCATCGGACTCGCCAGTGGGAATAACGCGTATCAATATGCGCCCAACCCCAGTGGCTGGGTAGATCCGCTTGGATTAGCAGCAATTTGCGGTTGTATCACCAACAAATTTCCCAACGAACCACTTAGCCCGAAAGGAAAGATTCTTGGCGAGGCCGCTAGCAAAAATGGGAGAATCACGATTAATGGGCGGACCGACGTGCCCGTCAATGTGGACTTTGTAATAACACAGGAAGGGCAGCTTATTCTTGGAAACAAGCATACCACTTTGGCCGGGAAGCGTGACGTCTTGGCTGCAGGCCAGATGAAGTTGTCCGGGCACGGTCACATCCGACAGATCGACAACTTGTCGGGACATTATAGGCCCACAGTAGCAGAGTCCTCAAACGTAGCGAATTTATTAAACAAGATGGGATACAACACCGCCAATGCGAGGCTGCAACTCTACGAAATTCAGGTGGGCGCGGATGGGTTGGTGACGCGCACGATACGAGTGATTAGCAGGGAGCTAAAATGAATGATGGGATAGAGCAATTAATAGAAGAAATGTACGACGGCTACGGCTTCTCGAATGAATTCGGCAACGCATACTTCAGAAAGTTTTCCCTACGTTTATCGGCCTTCGATTTTTTAGTTGTATTGAAAAACATAATGCACTCTTACCCACAACGATTCGCACTTGACTTCATGCTGTCAAGCTCGTTTTTGTGGCTAAAGCTGCCGCCAACATTTTGGGTAGAACTGATACTAAGCGATGACTTGCGAGTTGACGCCGCGCGCGAATCCGATCAGAACGCGCGCTTTTCCGACATTGAATTTTTAAGCAGGTACGTGAAAGTGGACGCACTTACATATTTCATGGAGTCGAATGCTCCCATAACTAGCAAATTATTCACATTAGCATACTTTACCAAATACTCTTATGGTCTAGTTCCATCGGAGCTGGATGACGATGAATTAGACGACGTTTATTTTGTTGGAAAGTCATCGCTCGAGCAATTACGGCGTACACTGGTCAAGGATTTCGGATTTAAAAAGACGACCTTTGACGATGAAACTATAGATGATTACATCGATGCGCTCATAGCGAGATTCCCACCGGAAGCAACAAAAAGCTGACGCAGCGCGAGAGATTGCTAGCTGACATCGAAGCGGCGGAGGAAAGCTTGAACGGACTGAAACGGAGGGAGGTCTACGTGCGCGACATAATTCTTATTACACCCAACGACTTCAATCTCAACGAGCTGGCTTGCTGTTTCGATCGAGATTATAATTTTAGAATTACATCTGATCTGCATCGAATCACGTTTGAGGATTTGCAGGAACGGCACTTCGTCGGAATCGAGAAACAGGAGTATATGACGGATCTTTACGCTGAGGACGAAGAATCCGAAATATTCAAAAATGTTATACCGGAGCCCGATTTTTATCTAGTCACGTTTAAGGATATAGAGTCCCTTAAGCGCATATTATTGCGATCCTTAGATCGGCCAGATGTTTATTTGGACAACGATTTTGGATTAATCTTGCCGGGAAATGAATTTTCGAACACCTTGAGGCGGCGTCCGGGATGGGACTGGGCATTTGAATAGCACCGTCGATCAGCGGACCGCACAAAACGCCGGCACATTAAGCGGACATGAGATAATGATAGGGTTTACGGCATCAGATTTGAGTGATGCGTCCATCACAGCAATTCGCGTCACTGCAGAGTAAGTGGAGGTCGACTACGTTGACTGGAAGCAGAATCTAAGAAGCGTAGTCCTTGACGATGCCATCAGTTGTTTGATCGTAAGCGCGCATGGAAAAGCCCTCAGCCATGGCCAAATCGATATTGATGCTGCGTATATAGCAGAATGTTGTGCTGTTGCGGAAGAGGCCTCGGTTGACGGATATGCCATATATAGCTTTATCGACGCCTGGGTAAACAGAAAAATAGTGAGCGTCGTGGCAAAAGGAATCCGTGTTCGCTAATTGTTAAAATTCTCACCCGTCGTTAAAGCTCTATCGGATCACCTTCTACATAACATTAAATGCACGACGCTGCGGCAGATTTCCGCGCCAACGCGGCGGCAAAGGCAAAATATCTGCCGGTGCTGACAGGTACGGTTCAATAGGCGCACAAAATGTCAACATCGTTTAATACTGCGGGATTGATGCAAAGAATGCGGGACATGCGACAAATCTCACTACAGTGATTACCGACTCCAAAGGAAATCTTGTAAATGCCTTTCCAAGCAGGACACATTAAATTATGTACGATATTTTTATTTGGGATCCCACACTTGCAGCTAACGAGGGTGACGGTGCGATAGCTAGGGGCAAAATATCGCACGACCTAGCATTATTTTTCTTCAACCTAGCTCCTCAACATTTTCCCTTACTCTCGCAGTTGAGTTTCGATGACTTCGATCTCTTCAGCGCAGACCAATTAGATTGTCTGAATGCTGAACTTTTAGAGGCTGCCAAGATCATCCCTGAGGCTTTAGGCGAAATTAACTCGATACTAAATATAGTGAAACGAGCGAAAGCGCTTAAGAAAGCGATTTTATTCGATCCCTTTCATCGCGAATAGCGAAATTTACCGCAGAAAGTAGACGCCCGTAGAGCACCATAAGCGTACGTCACTGAGTCGCGATATGCCAGCTTGGACGGATCGAGAAATTAATAAAAATCACAAAAAGCAGAGAAGTGCACAGGACCAGGATGCAGATGTTGACGACGTATGGGGAAGCTGCTCGACAATAAAAATGACGAAATTGAAGCAACGTTTTGTTATGAACTTTTCGAGTTAAACTATTTTGACGAAATACGTTTTGCGGATTTGTGTGAGGACATTACGTATGTCCTTAGCAAGGAAATGGCACCTTCTGCCAATTACAAGGTTTTAGTGTGGATAATCTCGTGCACTTTCAGAAGTGTATTCTCTCACCTGCACAAGTCCGATCGCTACAAGATTAAAAATTTTGACGCTGAGATTTCGGAAAAATGGAATGATGACTATCTGGAAAAGCTACGTGCGCTCTTGGCCGATATAGTGAATGTGCTTTTAGAGTATGGGGCAATAAAGGATTGAATTGCGGCGCTGCGAGCTTGAGCCCTGTTAGCGAAGCGCAGATCGCCGAGACATAAGACAAGAAAAATCGATCGACCAATGAAGCGGACGCGAAATTATGATAAATCTTACGGAGCTGAATTTGGGTGATGCAACCATCAAAGCCATTCGCGTCACCGCAGAGCAAGTGGAGGTCGACTACGCTGACTGGCAGGCGAATCTAAGAAGTGTAGTCTTTGACGATGTCATCAGTTGTTTAATTATAAGCGCGCATGGCAAAGTGCTCAGCCATGGCCAAATCGACATGGATGCTGCATATATAGCGGAATGTTGTGCTGTTGCTGAAGAGGACTCCGTGGACGGATATTCCATATATAGCTTTATCGACGCTTGGGCAAACAGAAAAATAGTGAGCATCGTGGCAAAAGGAATCCGTGTTCGTTAAATGTTAAAATTCTCACTCCTCGTTAAAGTTCAATCGGATCCCCTTCTATAACATCAAATGCACGGCGCTGCGGCATATTTCGGCGCCAACGCGGCGGCAAAGGCAAAATATCTGCCGTTGCTGACAGGCACGGCTCATCGGGCGCGCAAAATGACAACATCGTTTAATACTGCAATTCGAGCAATTAACCTGCAATTCTTTAAAAAGCTGTGGTTGGATTTCGAAATAACTGGAATTCATGATGGCGTAGTGAAGTTAAAGGCTAGCACTGATCTTTGCTATTACCACGAGTGCGAAATTGAATTGCACGAAATCCGCTATTTTAGCGGACCGATGGAATGGACGACCAATCCCATCGCGCAATTGATCCAGATACTCTCCGAAAAAGAAGCGGTCGATCTGATTAATCGGTATAAGCTTGAGACCCCGTGCAGTGTAATTGCTTTCAATACTGACGACGCGTTCAAAGTGATTATTGCTGCTGCGTCCATACAATTCAATTTCGACACCGTCTACTACTATGAAAGAGAAAACTTAGCCGCCAACGAGAGAATTGATGAACGTGTTCGGACCAATCGATAAGTCGACGATCAACTTACTCGGCATGTCGATAACGGCCTACAAAATTAGTCTCCAACAAGGGAAGAATAAAGTAACGGTGTGCTCAGAAAAATTAGGCGGGCGATTTAGCACTGCATAGTCAGACCCTAAAGTCCAAAAAAACGCCCGATGAAGGGGGAGCGAAGGTGAATCGCGTCGCCACGTCTTCACCTCACATCGTTAACCTGAGCCAGCGGCATCCGGTAACCGCGGGAATCACGCGAAGGCGGGACGTTCCACCATCACCCGGGCTCTACCCCGGAACGCGCGCCCAAAACCGTCGCCCATGTGCTTGGCAGGAACAAGGCAACCAATAATCCTTTCCTGGCGCAGCAGCAACGAGCAAGACTCGCAGAATCGCCGAGATAAATCTCGTCTTTGGTATTGTTTTGGTATTTATTTCCTGTATCTTGGCATGTGATTGGTATACAAACCAAGGCGCGTAGCACACTGGGCTGCACGCGCGGCTACCCCGCCCATCCAACAATTAGGAGACAAACGATGTTTAAGAAAATGAACAAGAAACTGGCATTTCTGGTCGCGGCACTGGCTTTCGGCGGCTCTTTCGTCGCGTCCTCGTCATTCGCCGGCGACTCGCAATGGTGCAGCGTGCAGTGCCGCGGCCTGAGCGGTGACGCCTATCAGCGCTGCTACACCGGCTGCGTCAACAACGCCAACGGTCCACGCTAAGGCGCCGCCGCAGAGTGGGCCAAGCCACTGGCCCACTCTGCACTACCCTGCCCTAAAACCACTAGCGGCTCAGGATGCGGTTGAATTCACCCGCCTTGACATCCATCGAGCTGCAAATCGCACTCGCGCCCTTGGTCGCTTCGCTACAAGGGCGATCACGGTCGATCGACCAGAAATGCAGCCCCGCGAGCTTCATGTCGCTTACCGCCTTGGCCAGCAGGCGCGCGTCGCGCAAGGTGAAGTCGTTGTCCGCCACATCGTTCACGCCGATCATGGCCGTCATCTCGATCTGCGTCATGGGAATGCCGTACTTCTGGTGCACATTGCGCACCGCCTGCAAGGCCGACAGCCCCATGTCGCAAACGCTCTTGCGCACGACGCAGTTCTCCGGCTGCGGCGATCCATAATCCATCACCATCAGGTTGAACGTATAGTCGCGCAGGCCGGCCTTGCGCGCCGCGGCGAGGATCGCTTCGCCCTTCGCGTTCAGGCTTTTCCTGCTGCCGTCCGACGCCGCGTGGGTCGCCACGGTAAAGCTGAAGCGCAGTCCCGGATACGATTTCTGGATATGCACCGAGCGCGCCACCAGCGAGTCAATCTGTTCCTGGGTCTGGCCTTCTTCGATATCGAAATCGATGCCGATCAGGTGCTTCGACTGGTAGCGTTTGACGAAACGCTCCATGCCCGCATCGGTGGCGCAGGTGAACAGGCCGCCCTGCCCGCCAGTGGACACAATGTAGTCCACGCCGGCCTGATCGAAGGCTGCGACGTTGGCGTCGGCGATCTCCTGCCCGCTTTCTTCGCCCCAGCGCTCATCGCCGCATTCGCCAGTGGCGAAGGCCCAGCTCATGGCGCCCGGACCGAAGGCGCGTTTGCCGCCGGCCACCGCGGGCACTGGTGCGCCTTGCGGCGCGATGGTGATCACATGGTTCGGCTGGCGATGCATGGCCGTGTGCTTGTAAGGCCCGACGACGACGCGCGGCGCCGCATGTGCCGATGCCGCAGCCAGTGCAAGCAGGAGGCCACAGACAAAGTGAAAGCGGGGAAGCATGAACGGTTTCCTTATTTTTTTAATTGTTCGATCAAGACGTCCTTGATCTTGCGGATGTCCTGCTCCGACAAGCTCTCCCCAAGCACTCCGCGACGGTGGACGGGAATGTGGGCGCCGGCGTTATCGGTATCGAACACGAAATGATTGAATACCGCCTTCCAGGCTTCACGCATGGCCGGGTTCAGACCGTGCATGTTCACCAGGCAGTGCATCAAGCAGTTCGATGGCGAGTTCGCGCGGTCGGTCACGCCGATCGCCCCACCCCACCAGTAGTTGATCAGGATATTGAGCACGCCAATCGATTCGACCTGATGCCACCACAGGGAGGGAATATAGATGGCGTCGCCCGGCTCGAGCTCCGTCACCATCGCCGCGGCGAGGGCCTCGCGGTAGCGCGGAAAACGCTCGAAGTCTTTCGTGGCCATGCTGACCGGCGCGCCGGCCGGGGTAAAGTCAAGCGGTCCCACATACAGGTTGGCCACCTGCTCGGGCGGGAACAAGGTAAAGCGGCGCCGTCCGCTAACGCAGCAGGCGATGTTGTGGGCTTCGTCGAAATGGGCCGGCACGGTAATGGTGTTACCCAGCCAGATGCGCGGCTGGATCGATGGCGCCAGCAAGGGCATTCGGTTCTGTTCGAGGAAGCCCGGGATCGATTCGGCGATCAGGGCACTTTGCGCAGCCAGCGATGGCGGATTGCTTCCGCCGAGGTAGCGCTGCAGTTGCGCGATCACGGCAGATAGCGGCAGGCGGTTGCGCACAAAACTGAAGCCCTGCATGTCCGCGCTGTAGCCCACATGTCCGCCGGTGCCGGGTGGAGTCATGATGGCGTTGACGTCGGCGCCGGTGTCGAAGGCTGTTAGATAAGCGCAGACGGCATCGGGCGAACGCAAGGCCTGCGCCACCACCGGCCAGTCCTTCACGATGCCGCGCATGACCACAGGCTGGTGCAGGGGGACGATTTCTTGATGAAAGGTGGCGGCATCGACATTGATCCGCTCGGGAATACGCTGGAGAGTCTCTTCTTGCTGCATCATTGCGTGGCCCAAAAAAATGACGGCGGTAAGAGCTTACCGCCGTCACTGATTTTACCTAAACAGACGCGTCATCAATACTTGGCGCGCATCGTCAGGAAGAACTGGCGACCGTTCTGGTAGACCGAACGTGGCTGGTCTTCATTCAGGGCGTAGTACTTCAGCTTCGGATTGTTCAGGTTACGCATGTCCAGCGAGAATGAGATCTTCTCGTTGAGCGTGTAGCCCAGCGATGCATTCAGGTCGCCGCCGCCCTTCTGGTTGAATTGGGTGCTACGGTCGATACCGACATAAGCGTCCGAGCGGTGGCCGTAGGTGATGCGGGCGTTGAACTTGTCATCCTCGTAGTAAGCGCTGATGTTGTAGGTGCGCTTGGACGAGCCGAGTACCTTGGTGCCGCTGTCATCCTTGGCGTTGGTCAGGGTCAGATTGGAAGCGAAACCGAAGTTGTTAAACAGCGGCTGTTCATACGCCAGTTCGATACCCTTCACATTGCCGGTACTGTTGATCGGCGAGGTAATCAGGTATTCCGCATCGAAGCCGTTCGGGTGGCTGATCTTGGTCGCATCGGTAAAGGTGCGATAGGTCCCGATGGTCGTGCCCTGGCCGATGTAGTTGGTCAGGTTCATGTAATACACACTGGCCGAGGCCAGCGATTTCGGCGCGAAGTACCATTCCACCGACGCGTCGAAGTTGGTCGAGCGTACCGGCTTGAGGTAAGGGTTACCACCGCTGCCCGAACCACGCAGACCCATCGTTGGTGGCGGCGTCAGCGAGAAGGTACCGACCAGCGAGGAGTAATCCGGACGCGTCATGGTCTTGCCGGCGGCGAAGCGCAGGATCAGGTCGGGACGCAGCTCCAGGCGCAGGTTGGCGCTAGGCAGAACATCGTTGTGGGTGATGTCGGTAGCGGTCGGACGGAAGACGCCGAACAGCGAGTCGTAATCCACGCCCGGCACGTTCGCAGGGTAATTGCCCGGCAGGCCGACGTTGCTGATCGCGTGTTCCTTGGTCTGCACATAACGCAGGCCGATGTTGCCGCTCCAGCCTTCGCCGTCGAAATTGCCCTGCACGTAGGCGGCGCGGGTTTTCTCGTTCAGCACGAACTCATTGCCGAAATCTTCACGGGTGCCGTCGGTCGGACGGGTGCTGAACTTGTCGCCGAAGGCGGCCAGCTGTTCGGCGGTGTAGCGGAACGCATTGCGCGGGAAGTTGCCGCCCAGGTTGCTGCCGAAGTTGCCAGGGTAAGCGCCGGCTGCGGCAGGCCAGTTGGCCGGATTGTAAGGCGAGTTGGCGCCGTTGATGCAGGAATACTGGCTGGCCAATGGTGCCGCCCAGAAGAAGCCGGGACCGCCGCTGGCGTCGGTACGGGTCGAGCAGGTCGGGCCCTGGCCGATGATGCCTTGCGAATCGCGGTCATGGTCGGCAGCACGCACGCCGAACTTGAGCTGGCTCATGGGACCCAGCTTGGTCTCGAAAGCGCCGTCCAGTTGCAGCCATTGTTCCTTGTCGTTGACGCTGACGTTCTGGTCGCCGAACATCCAGCCGAAGCCGCCGGCGGTGCCGTTTGGCGTGGCTGCCGGGTTGGCGGTGCCGAAGCCGAAGTCGGCTGCGCTGCCCAGCCCATTGAGCTTGTACGACGCGCCGGTGCCGGTGGCGCCGTTCCATGCGATCACGTCCTGACGCGGGGTCTTGCCTTCGCCCTTGGAGGTGCCGCCCTTGAAGTTCAGGGTCAGCGCATCGGTCGCGCGGTATTTGACGTCGAGCGCCAGGAAGTTGGCGGTGGCTTCGGAGCCTGGACGCGAGATCTGGTCGTACTCGTTGTACTCCGTGCCGGCGACCGGTGCGAAGACCGCGCTGGTCAGGGTCTTGACGCCGTTCTTTTCGCTGACGGTGTACGAACTTGGTATCTGCCCCGCACCCTTCTGGATGATGTTGCCGCCATTGAGCAGGTAGTTGTCGTTGGTGTTGGTCGCGCTCAGCTTGGAGCTGAAGGCGTTCAGGTCGACATTCAGTTCGCGGCTAGGCTTGAATTGCAGATCGAGCAAAGCGCCTTCGCGCTTGCGCTCCTGCTGGAACAGGGAGGCGCCCAGGAAGCCTGGATAGTAGGCGTTTGCCAGGTCCGGCTTGGCCAGCGCCAGCTTGCTGCCCGGTTCGATTTTGTCATACTGGAGAATTTCCTGGCCGTCGCGGCGCAGGTGGCGCTTTTCAGAGAACACTTGCAGCAAGGCGCCGACGGTATTGGTCGCGTTCTTCCAGTTCAGCAGCGCGGAAAATTGGGGATCGGTCTTCTTGGGCAGTTGGGCGTGGACCGCGCCAATCGATGCCTCGGCAGTGAACTGATTCTTGAATTCCAGCGGCTTGCGGGTAATGATGTCGACGGAACCGGCCACGCCGCCTTCGATCAGGCTCGCTTCCGAGCTCTTGTGCACAACCACCGAGCCGACCAGTTCCGACGGGACCAGGGTGTAGCTGACACTGCGGCCGACCTGGGTGGTCTGGTTCAACACGAACCAGTCGCCGGACGCGACGCCGTGGCCGTTGATCAGGGTCTGGGTCAGGTTGGCATTGGTGCCGCGCATGCTGACGCGGTCGTTTTCGTCGAAGCCGCCTTCGCTGGCGCCGGCATTGCTCACGTTTACACCAGGCACGCGTTGCAGGGAGTCGGCCACGTTCTTATCCGGCATCTTGCCAATATCCTCGGCAGTGATGACTTCCACGTGCGACTCGGCGTTCTTCTTCTGGTTCAGCGACTGCTGCAGCGCTGCGCGGATACCTTGCACATACACGGTCTGGACTTCTTCGCCTTTTTTGGGAGCGTCCGCCTGCTGGGCTTGCGCCGCGACGCTGGTGCACAACACCATGATGCCGACCGCGGTCGCGATTGGTGTCAGGCTGGTCTGGTTATGAACAACTGCTTTGCTGCGGCGTGCGGCGTGGCTTGCTGCTTGAATACGCTTCATTACTTCCCCCTTGTTATTGGCTCCGGAAAGCCGGTTCACTGTTTTGATCTACTTTTTGTGTGCAATTGGTACAACCACCTGTGAAACCAATCTAACGCCAATATACTCCTCTTTAATACCAGAACACTACCAATTGAGATATTTTTTTGGAATGTTGTTCCGATAAGCCCGGGTGGTGCGCCCGAAAGGGAAAGTGGTCTGGTGGTCCTGTCACTATTTCGGCAACCGTGAAGGGCGTCAGTTTTCGTTGGTCTTTTTTTGGTATTATCGACAGCGAAAAAACCGACAACGCGAAGGTGTGGCGTAAGCGCACCACTTTCATCAAAAGAAAGCAGATTGGTATGACTTCCCTTGCCCACATCATGCAGAACCTGTCCGAGACGAGCAGCCTGCCCCTCTACCAGCAACTGCAAAAAGCGCTGCGTGAAGCGATCGACAAGCGCCTGTTCGGGCCGGACGAAGCACTGCCGGCCGAGCGCGTGCTGGCCAGCGACCTGGGCATGTCGCGCATCACCGTGCGCAAGGCGATCGACGGGCTGGTGGGGGAAGGCTTGCTGGTCAAGCGCCCGGGATCGGGCAATTTCATCAATACGCGGATTGAAAAGAACTTCGCCAAGCTGACCTCGTTTTCCGAGGACATGCGGGCGCGCGGGCGTACGCCACGGAGCGTGTGGCTCAAGCGGTCGGAGGGGACGGTGACGCCGGAGGAAGCGCTGCGGCTGCGACTCTCGCCCGGTGCGCCCGTGTACCGTTTCAACCGCATCCGCTATGCGGACGAACTGCCGATGTGCCTGGAGTACGCGACCATCGTGGCGTCCTGCCTGCCTTCGCTGGAGATCGTGGGTGTGTCGATGTACGAGGCGCTGGAAGCGGCGGGCAACCGGCCCACGCGCGCGCTGCAAAGGCTGTCGGCGCTGCTGCTCAATGCGGAGCAGGCCAAGCTGCTGCAATCGAAGGAAGGCGATGCGGGATTATGCGTGGAGCGGCTGGGCTTTTTGCGCGATGGACGGGCGGTGGAGTTTTGCCGGTCTTACTTCAGAGGGGATATGTATGATTTTGTGGCGGAGTTGAGTACGTCGTAAACTGCGGCGCGGTCTGAACGGCGGATGGCGCTGCGCTTATCCGCCCTACGGGGGCCTCAACACTTTCGCACGGTGGGCACCCCGTGCCCACCACGGCGCCAGGTTAAATGGCGGTCAAGCCACCATCGACCGCCAACTGGTGCCCGGTCACAAACGAACTCTGGTCCGAGCATAACCACATGGCGGCGTTCGCGATCTCCGCCGATTCGCCGAAACGCCCCATCGGATGCACATTGCGCAGCTTCTTCTCCCGCAGCGGTTCGCGCTCGAGCGCCCTGGCCATCATCGGGGTATTCACCACACCGGGACACACACTGTTGATCCGGATCCCCGCGCGCGCATACTCCGCCGCGGCGGTTTTGGTCATGCCCACCACGGCATGCTTGCTGGCCGCGTAGATCGGCTGCGTGGGCGCGCCCACCAGGCCGGCCACCGATGCGGTGTTGACAATGGCGCCGCCGCCCTGCTTGAGCATCTGGCGGATTTGGTACTTCATGCACAGCCAGGTACCCTTGACGTTGACGTTGATGATGCGGTCGAACAGCGCTTCGTCGGCGTCCGCCAGCGGCAGGTGTTCTTCTTCGATGCCGGCATTATTGAAGGCGCAGTCCAGCCGTCCGTAGTACGACACGGTCTTGTCGATCAGCGCTTCGACTTCATTTGCGCGGGTGACGTTGCACTGCACGAAAAGCGCCTTGCCGCCCGCTTCCACGATCATGGCGGCCGTCGCGTGACCGCCATCGACCGAGGTGTCGGCCACCACCACGCAGGCGCTGGCCCGGCCGAACGCCAGGGCCGCTGCGCGGCCGATTCCGCCGGCCGCACCCGTCACGAGTACGACTTTGCCCTCGAACGAGGTGTCCTTTTGCTTTTCCCTGGCCATGATGCCGCATCTCCGTGTATTGATCTAGGGAAGCAAATGCTTCCACAAGGCAACACTTTAGCGTAAACATCGATAGCTTGTCAGTAACTACAGTGCAACTTACTGCTTGGGTGTTGCTTTCTTCTTGTCTCCGGCGATGACGACGCTGAGCGCGGCGGGATCGATATATTTGCGGAAGGTGGAATTGAGCTCGGGCAGGGTCACCGCCATCAGCTTTTTCTCGAACTGCTCGCTCCAGGCGAATGTCTGGCCCAGGTACAGGAAGTTGACCCAACCGCTGGCCAGGATGGCGTCCTGGGCGCGGTTCTGCACGCGCTGCTGCATCAGGCCCGACTTGGCGCGCGCCAGTTCGGCGGCGGTGAAGCCCTTCTCCACCGCGCGCGAGAGTTCTTCGCGCGTGGCGGCGTCCAGTCTGGCCAGGTTCTGCGGCGCGGCGATGGCGCTGATCGAGAAACTGCCCGCGCGGTCCAGGTCACCGGCGCCCAGCGAAGAGCCGCCGCCATATGACAGGCCGTCCTTCTGGCGGATGCGGTTCATCAGGCGCGATTCCAGGCCGCCATCGCCGAAGATGAAGTTGGCCAGCATTAGCGCCGGGTACTGCGGGTCGTCGATGTTCAGGTCCAGGTTCAGGCGGCTCACCAGCACGCCGTTTTCCTTGTCGGGCACATCGACCATTTTCTTGAGCGGCTTGACGCTGGCGTTCCTGTCGGCCAGGGGCGCATAACTGGCACGGCTCGGCCATTTGCCAAACAGTTCTTCCACCAGCGGCGTTACGGCTTGCGCGTCGAAGTCGCCCACGATCGCCAGCTCGCCCTGCGAGGCGCCATAAAAGTCGCGGTGGAAGGCCTTGACCTCGTCGAGTGTGACCGCCTTGACGGCGGCGATCTCTTCGTCGATGGTCTGCGCGGCGCGGATATCGCCCTTGGGCCAGGGATTGAAATACTCGCCCAGCACACGGCCCGCGACGGCTTGCGGCTCATTGCGCGAGGACTCGATCCCGACCAGCCATTGCTGGCGCAGCTGCTCGAACTCGGACTGCGGGAAGCTCGCTTCGCGCAGCACGTGGGCGACCAGGCGCAGCGCTTCCGGCAGATTGGCGCGGGTGGTTTCGAACTGCTGCAGGCCGCCGCTGATCTTGAGTTTGTCGAAGGCGTCCGACAGCTGCTCGCGCGTGTACTTGCTGGTCCCGCGCAGCAGCATGGCGTTGGTCATCGAAGGAATCACGCCTTTGCCGAACAGGTTTTTCTCGTCGCCCCAGTGCAGGCGCAGGTCGACCGAGACGGCTTCGCCGCGGTTCTTCTTGGGCAGCAGCGCGAGCTTCAGACCACCTACTTTCGTCAGGGTGGTGCGCTTGAGGATATTCGCCTGGCTGGGATCGAAGTCTTCGGAGGTCTGGGTCGCCGCCTTGGGCTTGAAGTCCTTCAGCACCGCCGCGACGCTGGGCGCAGCCGGAATCTGGGCGCGCCTGGGCTGGTCGTCCGGGATGAAGTAGCCGGTGACCCGGTTGTCGCGCCGGTAGTAGCGTCCAGCCGCCGCCGCGACTTCCTCGGCGCTGATGGTGGCGATACGTTCACGGCCGACAAAAAAGACACGCCAGTCGCCCAGCGCGATCGCTTCCGACAGCGCTACGCCGACCTGCTGCGGATCGTTCAGGCTCTTCTCGATCTCATTGGTGTAATTGCGGCGCACCCGCTCCATTTCAGCGGCAGTCGGCGGATGGGCCACGAAGTCTTCGACGGCCGCGGTCATCGCTTCGCGCACCGGTTCGATCGGATCGCCCTTGCGCACCACCGCGCCAAAGTACTGCATGCCCGGCGCGTAGCCGGTCTGGCCGAAGGAGAACACCTCGCTGGCCTTGCCGGTTTCGACCAGCAGCTTGTGCAGGCGGCCGGTGGCGCTTGCGCCCAGGATGTCGGACGCAAAACTGAGCATGTCGCTGTCCTCATGCAGCGCGGCCGGTACCTTGTAGCCCAGCGCGACCATCTGCACGTCGCCGTGGCGCCGCACTGCGAAAGTGCGCTCGCCATCCTGGGTCGGCTCCACCGTCCAGAACGTGGGCAGGCTGCGTTTGGGTTTGGGGATGGCGCCGAAGTCGCGCGCGATCCAGGCCAGGGTACGGGCAGGGTCGAACTTGCCGGCCACCAGCAGTACCGCGTTGTCCGGCTGGTACCAGGTGCGGTAGAAGGCTTGCAGGTTCTCGATCTTGACGTTCTCGATGTCACTGCGGTTGCCGATGGTCGAACGGCCGTAGCTGTGCCAGTCGAAGCCCATGCTCTGCATGCGCTTGAACAGCACGCCGGAGGGAGAATTCTCGCCGCTCTCGTATTCGTTGCGCACCACCGTCATTTCGGAATCAAGGTCCTTCTTGGCGATGAAGGCGCGCGTCATGCGTTCGGCTTCCATCTGCAGCGCCCATTGCAGGTTGTCGTCGCCCGCCTGGAATACCTCGTAGTAGTTGGTGCGGTCCAGCGCCGTGGTGCCGTTGTACTCCATGCCGCGCTGAGAGAACTGCTGCGGCACGTTGCGGTTTTTGGGCGCGCCCTTGAACATCAGGTGTTCGAGCAGGTGGGCCATGCCGGTCTCGCCATAGTTCTCGTGGCGCGAGCCGACCAGGTAGGTGACGTTGACGGTCACGGTGGGCTTGGACGAATCGGGGAACAGCAGCACTTTCAGGCCGTTGGCCATGCGGTATTCGGTGATGCCTTCGACCGAGGGGCCCAGTGTGAAGCCCTTGGGCAGTGCAGGAGCCTTGGCGGCGGTGGCACCGGTGGCGACGGTGATGAGGGTCGCGGCGAGCGCGCAGGTCCAGCGAGAATGAAACATGGCGTCCTGTCAGAAAACATTGCAGAGACGCTCATCATAGCAGCGGTGTTTTAAGCCAGCATTATTGCCGCGCCCGCTTTTCGTGGGCTTGTTGATGTGAACTAATACGAGACAGCTCGCTCATTTCCTCGGCCAGGAATTCGAGCAGATCGTCCACGCTGACGATGCCGGTCAGGCTGCCGCCGCTGCTGACCACGGGCACCCGGCGTATGCCGCGAAAGCGCATGCGCTCGATGGTTTCATAGACATCGTCGTCTTCCGCGGTGGTGAGCAGGTCGTCGCTCATGATGTCGCTCACCAGCAGGCTGGCGGGATCGAGGCCTAGCGCGATGACGGAGACCACGATGTCGCGGTCGGTGATGATGCCAACCGGGATGCGTTCGCCGTCGGCCTGGTCGACCACGACCAGATCGCCCACGTGGTGCTTGCGCATCAACAAGGCCGCGCCCTGCACGGTTTCGTCGCGGGTACAGTAAATGGTCTGGACGGTACAGATCTCGCCGATGCGCATCTTGCTCTCCCGATGGGGCGCGCAGGAAGGCGCGCAAGACCGTTACGCTATCGCGCAGGGCATGGTGCGGGTTTGATCTGGCTCAAACCAGCAGGGCCGCAGGGTACAGATGGTTGAACTGCTTGCGAACAAAGAACCATGATTGAGATGCTTGCGAACAAAGAACCATGGTTGAAATGCTTGCGAGCAAAGAACCGTAGGTTGGATGAGCGCAGAGCGCGTAATCCACCATGAGCCGTCGAGACGCATTCCCAGGCGGAGCATGGTGGATTACGCGCTGCGCGCTTATCCACCCTACGGTCCTCTGTGCGCATGCCATCAAAGCGCCGGACTGAGCTTAGATCTTGGGCTCGCCAGGCAAGGGCAGGACGCAGGCTTCGATCAGTTGCAGATCGTTGTCTTTGGCGAAATTGCGGACGAAGTGGTAAGCCAGCGGCTCGATCTTTTGCAGGTCGCCGTTCACCACCACGGCCTTGACGCCATCGAGCATGGTGGGCCGTACGTAGGGGGAAAACTGCAGGTGGGCATTACGGCCGCCGGCACCCTCTGGGCGAAAGCAGGACATCACGCCGCACAGGCGCTCGGCCCAGTCGCTGGGGCGGAACTGCCTGCCATCGCTGGTGAGGCCAAGAATGAAAAACTCGTCAGCGAGTTTTTTCTTGTTGTCGGGTAGCTCGGCCATAGGACGGTTGTGGACCTGAAGAGTGCGGGGAGGACCCCGGCGCCGCCGGGTTCGTGGAACAGGTGCTGCTCGGAACTCCAGTATTATATCTTATAGAAGAGTTGAATTCCACCGCTGTGGCATCTGCGGTGGGCACGGGGCGCCCACCCACCATTCCCAGCCAGCCGTGTTTTACCCCAGCCACACCGCTCCGGAAAGCAACAACAACAGCATCATCCACAGCAACAGAGCGCGCCACACCAGGCCGACGGTACTCTGCAAGGCGCGCGCGTTCGGTTCTTCGCCCGGCATGACTTCCGCTTCGCTGTCGGTGGAATCGACGGTCGCCGCATCCGGCGGCAACACTCTCGATGCGTTCTCGTGCGGCGTGCCGAGGCGCACACCCATGGCGCCGCCGCCTGCGGACAGGATAATCCCGCGCGCTTCGTCGGTCCAGCGGTGCGCGAAGTTACGCCAGGCGTAAATCGCGTCTTCGAAATTGCCCACCACGGCAAACGCGATCGCGGTCAGCCGTACCGGCAGCCAGTCGATCCAGTAGAAGGCCTTGGCGGCGAACTGGCCGAAGGCTTCGTTGCGCATGTGGTCGGGCTCGTTCCATGCGCGCGCCAGGTACTCCGACACGCGGTACATCACGGCGCCGGCCGGCCCGAGCGGCATCAGGAACCAGAAAAACACGCCGAACACATTGCGGTGGGTGGTGACCAGCGACTTCTCGACGGCGATGCGGGCGATCTCGGAGGTTTCCATGCCGACCGTGTCGAGCCGGGTCCATTCGGCCAGGAGGGCGCGCGCATTGGCGTCGTCGCCGGCGCTGAGCGCGATCTGGATCGAGGTGAAGTAGTGGCTGTAGTGGCGAAAGCCAAGGGTCAGGTAGACGATCAGCACGTTCCAGGCGAACATGGCGAACACCCAGTTGTAGCGCGCCAGCACCCAGTAGATCAGGGCCGTCGGGCCCATCAGGGCCAGCATCACCAGGATCCAGCCCATGCGGCCATTGCTGGCGTCGCCCGCGTTGAACCACCCCTCCATGCGCATCGCGAAAGCCTTGATTTCCGCGTAGATCAGATTGTCTGCGCGCAGCGGCTTGAGTTGCTCGATGAGCAGCGCGCAAAGAATGGAGAGAAATGTCATCGAACTTCCTTAATCTTTTGTCACGAAGCAATAGAGCGCTTCGTCAATGCCCGCTACGATAGCGCAGAGCAAGGCGGGAATCAAACTTATTGGCATTTGCTTACCATTGCGCCGGCCGTCGCGCAGTCCTTCACGCAGGCTCAGGCGCGCAGGAAGTGGAACAGGTTGCGCAGCATGCCGGCAGTCGCGCCCCAGATAAAAAAGCGCTCATACGGCATGGCGTAAAAGCTGCGCCTGCCCTGCCCTTCCGGCAAATCGAAGGACAGGCGCTGGTGATGCGCGCCATCCATCAGGAAGGCGAGCGGCACTTCAAAAATCTCTTCGACCTCGTTGGCGTCCGGCTTCATGTCGAAGGGCGGCGTGACCAGGGCGACCACCGGCGTGACCCGGTAACCGGTACCGGTCACATACTCCGGCAGGCGGCCGATGACCTCGATGTGGCGCCGGTCCAGGCCGATTTCTTCCTCGGTTTCGCGCAGCGCAGTGTCGATGGCCGAACTGTCGTAGTCTTCCGCGCGCCCGCCGGGAAAGCTGATCTGGCCGGCATGGTCGGTCAGGTGGGCGGTACGCTGGGTCAGCAGCATGGTGAGGCCCTCGGGGCGCTGCACCAGCGGAATCAGGACCGAGGCGGCGGTCAGCACGGGGCGCTTGACGAAGACTTCGTCGGCCGGCTCGGGCCGCCACGCGGGCGGGTTGGCGAAACGGCTGCGCAGCCAGTCCGCCTGCAGGCGGGCGGCCTCGAGCGCGGGCTCACCGCCGATGGCGTCGACCGGCAACTGGGTGGGATCGAATGATGTCTTGGGCAAAACGGTTGTCCTATAAACAAAAAAAGGCACCCGGGAAGGGATGCCTTTTTCGTACGCGGCTCGATATTACGAAGCAGCAGCGGTCGACGCGCGACGGTTTGGCAGTTTCTCTTTGATACGTGCCGATTTACCCGAACGCTCACGCAGGTAGTACAGCTTGGCGCGGCGAACATCACCACGACGCTTGACTTCGATCGATGCGATCAGCGGGGAATACAGCTGGAACGTACGCTCTACGCCTTCGCCGGACGAGATCTTGCGAACGATGAAGTTCGAGTTCAGGCCACGATTGCGACGGGAGATCACCACGCCTTCGTAAGCCTGGGCGCGCTTACGCGTACCTTCGACTACGTTGACATTGACGATAACGGTATCGCCAGGTGCGAAATCAGGAATAGTTTTACCCAGACGGGCAATTTCTTCTTGCTCAAGTTGCTGAATCAAGTTCATTTTTAGGACTCCAATAACCATCTTGCCGGCGCTGTGACGCATGCCCGGTAGAGGATGGGGTTAAACACGCGGGCAACATGCCTGCGGGGGTACTGCCAGGTACTGCGAGGTACTACTACAACGACGCGACGGATTTACAAACCCGCCAAAAACTTTTCGTCGGCCTTCGTCAGCTGCCCGGCGCTGCGCGCACGGGCCAACAGGTCGGGCCGCTTCTTCGCGGTGGCTTCGAGCATGCGCTCGCGCCGCCACTTGACGATCTCCGCATGGTTACCACCCATCAGTACCGGGGGTACGCCCACGCCTTCATACGCATCCGGCCGCGTGTAATGGGGCGAGTCCAGCAAGCCATTGACGAAACTATCTTCGACCGCCGAAGCGTCGTCGTTCAGTACGCCGGGCAATTGCCGCACTACCGCATCCATCAAGGCCATGGCCGGCAATTCACCGCCCGACAAGACGAAGTCGCCGAGGGAAATTTCCTCATCGACGCAGCGGTCCAGCAAGCGCTGGTCCACCGCTTCGTAACGGCCGCATAAAATCACGAGACCGGGTTCATCCTTGAGCTGCATGACCTTCTCATGGGTCAGCGGCTTGCCTTGCGGCGACATGAACACGACCCGCGGCACCGGCAGCTCGGCCATCACCTGACGCTGCTTGGCGGCGCCGATGGCAGCCTCGAGCGGCTTGGCCAGCATCACCATCCCGGGTCCCCCGCCATACGGGCGGTCGTCCACGGTGCGGTGGTTGTCGGTCGTGAAATCACGTGGATTCCAGGTCGACAGTTCCCAGCGTTTTTGCTCGAAAGCGCGGCGGGTGACACCCGACTGCGTCAGTGCGGCAAACATTTCTGGAAACAGGGTTACGACATCAAACTGCATAGGAGCTGGCCTTAAAAATCCAGGCCCCAGTCCACGGTGATGGTCCTGGCGGCAAGGTCCACGGTCTTGACGAAGTGGTCCACAAACGGGATCAGGCGCTCAGGCGCCTTGGCCTCGAGCGCCGGATCGCTGAGCGGTGCAATGCGCAGGATACTCTGGGCGCCGTTGTGCATCATGTCGCTGACCTGACCGAGGGCTTCGCCCTGCAGGTTGACTACATCCAGCCCGATCAGATCGGACCAGTAAAATTCATCGGCTGGCAGTTGCGGAAACTGGCTGCGCGGAATGGAGACAGCGGCACCTTTCAGCGCCTCCGATGCATCCCGCCCGACCGTACCTGCCAACGCGGCCACGACGTCGCCGCCGTGCATTTTTGCATTCCGTACCGAGACGGAGCGCAGGCCGGGTTTGTCCAGCCACCAGGTTTTCACGTTCAGCAGCGCATCCGCATCGGTGGAAAACGGGGTGACCCGTATCGAACCGGTGACGCCGAAGGCGCCGGAAACATAACCGACTTGCGTCAGGTCATCAGGGATTTCCACCCCGGGGATTTGCACCCCGTCTGCTGCTGTATCGCTCAAACCGACTACGACTTATCTACTTAAGCTGCTGCAACTGCTGGCTGCGAAGCCACCAGACGTGCAACGGTTGGCGACAGTTGTGCGCCAACGCCTTGCCAGTAAGCCAGACGGTCTGCGGTAATACGCAGGCCGACTTCGCCACCGGATGCCATCGGGTTGTAGAAACCGATGCGCTCGATGAAGCGGCCGTCGCGGCGATTGCGCGAGTCCGTTGCAACGATGTTGAAGAACGGGCGCTTCTTGGCGCCTCCACGAGCTAAACGAATAACGACCATAATAATTCCAAAAAGTTGTGCTGGGCGGAAAAAGCCGACAATTATAGCGCGCAATGCCGCGCAGCAGCAAGCGTTAATGACAACAGGGCGCGCAGTTCGGGCCGAATTGAGCATTATCGCCGATTTCAGCCCGCACCGCCACCTGTGTGCTGGGCCGCTTGCCTTGCCTTGCCCCGCGAAATCGCACTTTCTTCTGCCTGGAAAGCGGAAATGGCCGATACTTCCACCTTTCCCGTTTCCAGAATGGCACTCCATGTCAGCAACAGCCCCGACGTCGCAGAAGAACCCTGCGCACAAGAACAAGTCCTTCGCCACCCTGCTCGCCGTGATCCTGGGCGGCGTGGGCGCCCACCGCTTTTATCTGCGCGGCAGCGTCGACAAGCTGGGACTGATGCATGTGGCAAGCGTGCCGATCGCAGGCCTGGTGTATGGACTGGCGCCGGGCGCCGATCCCTTTTTCAAGCTGCTGCCGATTCTGCTGTCCTGCCTGGCGGGTTTTCTGGAAGCGCTGGTGCTGGGATTGATGAGCGACGAGAAATTCGATGCAGCCTTCAACCCACGATCGGGCCGGCGCTCGGACTCGACCTGGCCGCTGGCGCTGCTGCTGGTGGCGACCATGATGCTGGGGGCGACGTCGGCGATTTTTACGCTCTCGCGCCTGGTGGATTTGCTGACGACGGGCGGCGCTTACGGCTGACCTTGTAGCGGGCTTCGGACCCAGCCGGTGGGCAGAGGACTGCCCACCGCTTCTACTACCCGTGATTAATGCCCGTGCGGCGTCAATTTGCCGTGGGCGCGCTGCGATGGCTTGCTGGTCTCGTCGCGCAGGCGCTGTTGCACTTCCACTTCCGACACTTCCTTGCGTGCCGACTGCTTCGACATGCTGTTCGGCGCCGATGCCGCCGCCTGCACCAGGCTGGCATCCCAGCTGGTCCCGGCCTTGAGCTGGATCGGGGCAGGCAGGCGGTCGACCGCGGTGACGTCGATCCACGGGGCGATCTCCTGCAGCACCAGCTTGATGCGCGGCTTGATGTTGGCGGAACCGATACGGCCACGCTGGCCCCAGCCCAGGATCAGCTGGGAACTGCTCATGCCGGCCTTGTACAGGTTGGTGTACCCGGTGTCGTACTGGACGCCGTGGCGATAGCTCATCATGAACTCTTCGAACAGCATGGCCAGATCTTCACGCGAGCTGTCGCTGTCGTTGATCGAATAGGCGTAATCGTCACTGGCGCGATCCGGACCAAAGAAACTGCCGACTTCGGTCGCGGTGTAATTGCGCTGGAGGAAACTCGGCGTCGCCCCCTGATACAGCACCTGCCCCAGCCCCTTCATTTCGATCGACTGCAAGGGGAACTGCTGCGCCAGTTTATCCGACGGCAGAGTCTTGGCGCCGATGCGCGGCGAGATATTGCCCCAGATCGAAGTCGCGTTATTCAGGTTGCGCAGCGACGGCTGCAGGAAGTCACCCGCGTGCGCCAGTTCGTGGTACATCAGGCGTCCCAGTTCGAACACCAGTTCGTCCAGGTTTCGCGTGACGCGCTGGGTCGACGGGAAGCTGCGGCGCGCGTAGTCGTTGTTCTTGACCATGCGGCCGACCGGCGTGAAATTGAGCTGGTCGCCGAAGGAGGAACGGTAATCGGGCACCTCGGTGACGACGTCGCGCTGCTCCGGCGTGAGCCACAGGTTGTTCGCATCGAGGTAAATGGCGCCGGTAGCGGCCGTGTAGAAGCTCGGACGCACGTGCGAGCCGATCACGATCGCCGAGGTACCCGCCAGCAGGCGGCGGAAGTCGCCGTTGGCATCCTGGGAATTGAGGAACTGCTCAAAGTTCGCGCCCAGGAAGTCATGCGATACCAGCACGCGTCCCATGACCTGGGCCACGCTCGGCACGCCGTCCGCACCGGCCTCGCTCTGCAGCGGCGGCAGGATCGACGCCGGGCACAGGTTGTTGTTGTTGCTGCTGGTGTAATACAAGCTCACATCGTAGGTGCAGCGCGCCAGCACGGCGGCGTAGTTGCTGACCTGGCGATACGGGTGCACCCGCGCGGTCGAGTCGAAAATGTAGTCGTTCGGGGTCGCGCCCTGGCGGTCGACGGTGACGATCACGTCGTCCACGTCCTGGCGTCCGGCGCTGGTGGTCATGGTGGCGCGGAAGCGCAGCGCGGTGTCAGCGGCCACATCGGGCGCCGTGAACATCATCAAGGTGTTATCCTCGACCGTCATCTTGACCGTCGGGCCGGCGGTCTGGGTCCAGGTCACGCTGGAGACGGTCTCGCTACCGCCCAGCAGCGGCCAGGCGCGCACCGAGGTATCGGTCTTCGCACGCACCGAATGGTCGCCCCGTACCGTGATATAGCTGCCTGGAGGCGCGTCGCCGATGTTGATCTCGGTGGTGGCCGTTTCCTTGCTGCCGTCAGCCAGGGTGGCTTCCGCGCGCAGGCTGACGATCCCTTTTTGGCTGGTTTCAAACGAGACCACCGGACTGCGCGCCGCTTGCAGCTTGACTTCCGGTCCACTGACCTGGGTCCAGCTGATATCGGCCAGGGGCGCGCCGCAGGACAGCACGGCAGCGCCGGCGGTCTTGCCGAGGGCGACCGTGGCGTCACCAATGATCTGAACCTTGCACCCGGCCGGAGGCAGCGGGGTCGGCGTTGGAGTCGGGGTGGGTGTCGGTGTCGGTGTCGGCGTTGGCGTCGGCGTTGGTGTGGGCGTCGGTTGCGGAACACCGTTAGGATTGACATTACTGGCACCCGGGTTACCGCCACCGCCACCGCATGCGGCAAGCAACAGGGCCATGGTCAGCGCCGCGGGCAGACGATAGGCGTTTGGATGTGATTTCAAGGCAGTTCCAGTAAGGTAAAAAGTTGACGTAGGGTATTATCAGACCATTATAAACACGAAGCAATGTGTTTCTTAACATTTTGTACAACGATTGCTTTTTCGCAATTACTCTACAATACGGGAAATTTTTTAAACGCGAAGCACGATTCACAAACACAGGAGTAAGCTATGAAAAAGCAGATCGCCATACTGGCCATGGCCCTGACGGGCGCCTTCACCACCGCCGCCGCCAGCACCCCGGATCATGTCCGGGCGCAGCGCGCGAGCGTCGATTGCAAGAAACCGGTTTGCCACAATTGCGGCCGCGTCATGGGGGTGCGCACGCATACCCAGGCAGGTGAAAGCAATGCCCTGGGCGTCATCGGCGGCGGCGCGGTCGGCGGCTTGCTGGGCAACCAGGTCGGCAGCGGCAACGGACGCGCGCTGGCCACCATCGCGGGTGCGGTGGGCGGTGCCTATGCAGGGAAAAAGATCCAGGAGCGCTCGAATTCGCGCAAGGTGTGGACGGTGGATGTCGAGTACGACAATGGCCGGCGCGGTGCGTTCACCTACGATCACAATCCCGGCGTGCAGCGCGGCGACCGTGTGAAAAAATCCGGCGAACAGCTCATCCGCATGTAAAGCGTCGCGAAAACGCCACAGGACTCATGCGCCGCAAGTCAGCGGCGCATGCTTCGTCCTTAAAACTGCTCGTCGCTCAGCGCCAGCACACCGGCACTGCCTTCGACGATCGCGACCCGCATGCCGGGCGCCTGCGTCAGAATGTGATCGGCAAAGAAGCGCGCCGTCGCAATCTTGGCCTTGTAGAAGTCCGCATCGCCCTCGCCCGCCTCCAGCTTCTGCTGCGACACCAGCGCCGCGCGCGCCATCACCCAGCCGCCCAGCACAATACCGGCCAGCTTCAGATACAGCACGCTGCCCGCGAAGACGCCCTTGATATTGTTCTTCATATTGCCGGCCACATAATCGACAACGGCCTCCAGCGCCACGCTGCCTTCGGACAGTGCCCGCTGCATCGCCTTGAAATCGGCGCCGTCCTGGGCTGCCAGTTCGGATTCGGTCTCGCGCACCTTTTCCAGGATCGCCTTGGCCACGGCGCCGCCATCGCGTACGGTCTTGCGGCCGACCAGGTCATTGGCCTGGATTGCGGTGGTGCCTTCGTAGATGGTCAGGATCTTGGCGTCGCGGTAGTGCTGGGCGGCGCCCGTCTCTTCGATGAAGCCCATGCCGCCATGAACCTGCACGCCGTCGCGCGTGACATCCTGCGACATCTCAGTGGCCCAGCCCTTGATGATGGGGACCAGGTATTCGTACACCGCCAGATTCGCCTTGCGCATGCCGGCATCCTCATGGTGGTGGGCGACATCGCTGATGCCGGCGCCGACGTAGGCCAGCGCACGCGCCGCTTCGGTCTGGGCGCGCATCGACATCAGCATGCGGCGCACGTCCGGATGGTTGATGATGGCGACCGGACCGGCGGAACCGGCCAGGTCGCGCGACTGCACGCGGTCCTTGGCGAAGGCGACCGCCTGCTGGTAAGCGCGGTCGGCCAGGCCGACGCCCTGCATGCCGACGCCGAAGCGGGCCGCATTCATCATGATGAACATGTATTCCAGGCCGCGGTTCTCTTCGCCCACCAGGGTGCCGATGGCGCCGCCATGGTCGCCGAACTGCAGCACCGCGGTCGGACTGGCCTTGATGCCCAGCTTGTGCTCGATCGAGACGCAGTGGGCATCGTTGCGCGCGCCAAGGGTGCCGTCGGCATTGACCAGGAACTTGGGCACGATGAACAGCGAGATGCCTTTCACGCCGGCCGGTGCATCCGGCGTACGCGCCAGCACCAGGTGCACGATGTTCTCGGCCATGTCATGCTCGCCGTAGGTGATGAAGATCTTGGTGCCGAACACCTTGTAGGTACCGTCGCCCTGCGGCACGGCGCGCGTGCGCACGGCGGCCAGGTCGGAGCCGGCCTGGGGTTCGGTCAGGTTCATGGTGCCGGTCCACTTGCCGGAGATGAGCGGCTCGAGGTAAGTGGCTTTCTGCTCGTCGGAGCCGGCCGTCAGCAGCGCTTCGATCGCGCCGTCCGACAGCAGGGCCACCAGGGCGAAGGAGATCGAGGAGGCGTTGAGCATCTCGATGCAAGGCGTGGCGACCAGTTTGGGCAAGCCCTGGCCGCCGAATTCGGTCGGGTGCTGCACGCCCTGCCAGCCGGCTTCGGCGAAACTCTTGAAGGCTTCCTTGAAACCCTTGGCGGTGGTGACCTGGCCGTCGTGCCAGAAGCTCGGGTCCTTGTCGCTCGGCCAGTTCAGCGGCGCCACTTCGTTGGCGCAGAACTTCGCGTTTTCTTCGAGGACTGCTTCGACCGTATCGGCGGTGGCGTCTTCGCAGCCGGGCAAGGTGTTAATGGTGGACAGTCCGGCCAGTTCGTTCATCACGAACAGCATGTCTTTCAGTGGGGCTTTGTAACTCACCGCGATCTCCTAGTATTGTTACCCAAACCGTAGGGCGGAACCCCAAGGGGTCGCGCGCCTTCCGCCATGCTACGTATGAGTCCCAAGCGGCTCCTACGTAGCACGGCGGAAGGCGCTCGCGCTGTTCCGCCCTACGTTGCGGCCTCTATCAGCCCAGCTGCTTGACCAGGTCAGGCACCACTTCGAACAGGTCGCCCACGATACCGTAATCGGCCACCGAGAAGATCGGCGCTTCCGGATCCTTGTTGATGGCGACGATGGTCTTGGAATCCTTCATGCCGGCCAGGTGCTGGATCGCGCCGGAGATACCGACGGCGATGTACAGCGACGGCGCGACGATCTTGCCGGTCTGGCCGACCTGCCAGTCGTTCGGCACGTAGCCGGCGTCGACCGCGGCGCGCGAGGCGCCCATGCCGGCGCCCAGCTTGTCGGCCAGCGGCTCGAGGATCTTGAAGTTGTCGCCCGAACCCATGCCGCGGCCACCGGAAACGATGATCTTCGCCGCGGTCAGTTCCGGACGGTCCGACTTGGCCAGTTCGCGGCCCACAAACGTCGATTTACCGCTGTCGGCAACCGCGCCGATTGCTTCCGTCGCAGCCGTTCCGCCAACTGCCGCGGCAGCGTCGAAACCGGTACCGCGCACGGTGATGACCTTGATCTTGTCCGAGGACTGCACGGTGGCGATGGCGTTACCGGCGTAGATCGGACGCTCGAAGGTGTCGGGCGAATCGACCTTGGTGATTTCCGAAATCTGGGCCACGTCCAGCTTGGCGGCCACGCGCGGCAGGATGTTCTTGCCGTAGGCGGTAGCGGGAGCGAGGATGTGCGAGTACGACGACGCGATCGCCAGTACCTGCTCGGCCACGTTTTCGGCCAGGCCGTCGGCGTGGTGAGGGGCGTCGGCCACCAGCACCTTGGTGACGCCGGCGATGGTGGCCGCCTGCGCTGCCGCGGCGGCGCAGTTGCTGCCGGCGACCAGGATGTGGACGTCGCCGCCGCACTGCACTGCTGCGGTCACGGTGTGGTGGGTGCTTCCCTTCAGGGATGCGTTGTCGTGTTCTGCGATGACTAATGCGACCATGATATGTCCTTGAATTCTTTGATTAGATGACTTTGGCTTCGGTGCGCAGCTTGGCAACCAGGGTCGCGGCGTCAGGAACCTTGATACCGGCCGAGCGCTTCGCAGGCTCGACGACTTTCAGCGTCTTCAGGCGCGCGGTGACGTCGACGCCGAGGTCTTCCGGCTTGACCGTTTCCAGCGGCTTTTTCTTGGCCTTCATGATGTTCGGCAGGGTCACATAGCGCGGCTCGTTCAGGCGCAGGTCGGTGGTGACGATGGCCGGCAGGGTCAAACTCAGGGTCTCGAGGCCGCCGTCGACTTCGCGGGTGACCGTGACTTTGCCGTCTTCCAGCACCACCTTGGAGGCGAAGGTCGCCTGTGGCCAGCCCAGGAGGGCTGCCAGCATCTGGCCGGTCTGGTTGGAGTCGTCGTCGATCGCCTGCTTGCCCAGGATGATCAGCTGCGGCTGTTCCTTGTCGGCCAGGGCCTTGAGCAGCTTGGCGACCGCCAGCGGCTCGAGTTCGGCGCTGGTTTCAACCAGGATGCCGCGGTCGGCGCCGATCGCCATACCGGTGCGCAGGGTTTCCTGGCACTGGGTCACACCGCAGGACACGGCCACCACTTCGGTGACCTTGCCGGCTTCCTTCAGGCGCATTGCTTCTTCCAGCGCGATCTCGTCGAAAGGATTCATCGACATTTTGACATTGGCGATATCGACGCCACTGCCGTCGGATTTGACGCGCACTTTGACGTTGTAGTCGACCACGCGTTTGACGGGAACCAGGACTTTCATAGGTGTGCCTTTGGGAAAATAAAGTGAGTGACGTTGATCGAAGTGGCCTAGATTATATGAGAAAAACTCTTGAACAGCTAAATTAAAGCACGATCGTGCGATTTTTAGCTAGAGGAAATCACCTAAAATCAGTTTCAACATCGATCGGTTTCAACATCGTAAAGGGGAAGAATGACGGGGTCTGCTGCTGCCCTGCCCCGTCAAGTCAGAATTATTTGCGGCGCATCAAAAACGTGTATTCGCGGCCGTTCTGGGTGTGCGACAAGAGCGCGTTGCCGGTCTGCTTGGCAAAGGCCTGGAAGTCGCGGACCGAACCGGAATCGGTGGCCACGATGCGCAGAACTTCGCCGGTCTGCATCTCGGCCAGTGCCTTCTTTGCCTTCAGAATCGGCAGTGGGCAATTGAGGCCCCGGGCGTCGAGTTCTTTCTGGAATTCCATGATCTCGCTGTCGAATGTGGTGTCGCTCATCGCTTGCTCTTTGGGTTGATTGAAGTGCTCACGCACTAAATATACTCCAAATCCGCAAATTTGACGCACCGCACCAAAATTTAAGTATTCTGTTGCATGGTCACAACGACAATACACATTGTGCAACCGTTAATGTCAGTTCTATGTAAGGTTCCGCGCGTGAGTAAACACGCGCGGCCCTTGTTAGAGTGACTGGCGCTTATGCGCGCTGGCCGATCCAGGCAGCCACGCCGGCCAGTGCCGCAGGCAGGCCGCTTGGATCGGTGCCGCCGGCTTGCGCCATGTCGGGACGTCCGCCGCCTTTGCCGCCCACCTGCTGCGCCACGAAGTTGACCAGCTCGCCGGCCTTGACTTTGGAGGTCGCATCGGCGGTCACGCCGGCGATCAGGCTGACCTTGCCGTCGCTGACGCTGGCCAGCACGATGGCCGCCGTCTTCAGCTTGTCCTTGAGCTTGTCCATGGTTTCGCGCAGGCGCGCCACGTCGGCCCCTTCCAGGGTCGCGGCCAGCACTTTGATGCCGTTCACGTCCACGGCCTGGGTCACCAGTTCGTCGCCCTGCCCGGCTGCCAGTTTCGACTTGAGCGCGGCCAGTTCCTTTTCCAGCGACTTGACGTGATCCTGCACCTGGGCGATGCGGGTGCTCAGTTCTTCCGGATTGGTCTTGAGCGCGCCGGCCGCTTCCTGCAGGCGGCGATTGAGCGACTGCACCAGCGCCAGCGCGCCTTCGCCGGTCACCGCTTCGACGCGGCGGATGCCGGCGGCGACGCCGCCTTCACCGATGATCTTGAAAAGACCGATGTCCCCGGTGCGGCCGACGTGGACGCCGCCGCACAGCTCTTTGGACGAGCCGATATCGAGCACGCGCACTTCGTCGCCGTATTTTTCGCCGAACAGGGCCATCGCGCCATGCTTGACCGCGTCGTCGAAGGACATGTGCTGCGCCTTCGTTTCGTGGTTCTGCAGGATCTCGCGGTTGACGATGTTCTCGACCTGGGCGATCTGCTCGGCCGTCAGCGGCGCGTTATGCGAGAAGTCGAAACGGGTCTTGTCCGGATCGACCAGCGAACCTTTTTGCGCCACGTGCGAACCGAGCACTTCGCGCAGCGCCTTGTGCATCAGGTGGGTCGCGGAGTGGTTGCGGATGGTGCGTGCGCGCTTGCTCTCGTCGACATTGGCATCGACCGTGTCGCCCACTTTCAGCACGCCGGAGCGCAGCACGCCGTGGTGGCCGTACACGTCGGCCTGCACCTTGAGCGTGTCTTCGACTTCGAACTGGGCGCCGGCGGCGACGATCGTACCCTGGTCGCCCACCTGGCCACCCGACTCGGCGTAGAACGGGGTGGTGTCGAGCACCACCATGCCTGCCTGGCCGGCCTTGAGTTCCTGCACCGAGACGCCGTCGGCGTACAGCGCGATCACTTTGCTGCCGTGGACCAGCTTGTCGTAGCCGACGAACTTGTTCTTGTCGCCGCTGTATTCCACCTTGGCGATCGACTTGAACTTGCCCGCCGCGCGCGCCGTCTTCTGGTCTTCTTCCATCGCGGCCTTGAAGCCGGCTTCGTCGAGCGTGATGCCGCGTTCGCGGCAGATGTCGGCGGTCAGGTCGAGCGGGAAGCCGTAGGTGCTGTACAAGGTGAAGGCGGTGACGCCGTCCAGGTTCTTGCTGTCCTTGGCCAGCTGCGCTTCCAGGATCTTCATGCCGTTTTCCAGCGTTTCGCCGAAACGCTCTTCCTCGGCCTTGAGCACCTGGGCCACGCGGTCCTTGGCTTCCGCCAGTTCCGGGTAGGCCGTGCCCATTTCAATGTTCAGGTCTTCCACCAGCTTGTAGAAGAAAGGCTTGGTCTGGCCCAGCTTGTGACCATGACGCAGGGCGCGGCGGATGATGCGGCGCAGGACGTAGCCATGGCTTTCCGGCGCCGGGATGATGCCGTCGACGATCATGAAAGACGCGGCGCGGATGTGGTCCGCGATCACGCGCAGCGATTTGTTTTCCAGATCGGTGGCGCCGGTCTCGCGCGCTGCTGCCTTGATCAATGCCTGGAACAGGTCGATCTCGTAGTTCGAGTGCACGTGCTGCAGCACCGCGGCCAGGCGCTCCATGCCCATGCCGGTATCGACGCAGGGCTTGGGCAGCTTGTGCATGACACCGGCTTCATCGCGGTTGAACTGCATGAACACCAGGTTCCAGATTTCGATGAAGCGGTCGCCGTCTTCGTCGGGCGAGCCGGGAGGGCCGCCAGGAATATCGGCGCCGTGGTCGTAGAAGATCTCGGTGCAGGGACCGCAAGGACCGGTGTCGGCCATTGCCCAGAAATTGTCCGAGGCGTAGCGCGCGCCCTTGTTGTCGCCGATGCGGATGATGCGCTCGACCGGCACACCGATTTCCTTGGCCCAGATATCGTAGGCTTCGTCGTCTTCCATGTAGACCGTGACGGTCAGCTTATCGACCGGCAACAGGTATACCTTGGTCAGCAGCTCCCAGGCGAAGTTGATGGCATCGCGCTTGAAGTAGTCGCCGAAGCTGAAATTGCCCAGCATTTCAAAGAAAGTGTGGTGACGCGCGGTGTAGCCGACGTTTTCCAGGTCGTTGTGCTTGCCGCCGGCGCGCACGCAGCGCTGCACCGAGGTCGCGCGGGTGTAAGGCCGCGAATCGGTGCCGGTGAAGACATCCTTGAACTGGACCATGCCGCTGTTCGTCAGCAACAACGTCGGATCGTTACCCGGAACCAGCGAGCTGGAGCGGACAATACTATGGCCTTTGGATTCGAAGAACTTCAGGAATTTGTCGCGAATTTCGGATGATTTCATGTTGTATGGGCGTGAGAAAGCAGCATGCTATAAAAAAACGATTATAGCGTAGCGTGGGCGCCCTACGTGAACTGTGGCCCGATCAGGTCGATCCTGTCGGTACAAAAGGCATCCACGCCCCAGCCCAGCAGCTCGCGGGCCCGTACCGGATCGTTGACGGTATAGCAAAACAAGCCGAATCCGGCGCGCCTGATCGCGCCCGCCAGCGGGGGTGTCAGGTGCTTCTGGTTCATGTGGATCGCAACCGCCTCCAGCGCCCTGGCCTGCTCTTCCCAGTCCGGCGGCGCCACATCCAGCAGCAAGCCGCGTGGAATGTCTGGCGCGGCATCGCGCGCGGCCGCCAGCGCCACGGTGCTGAACGAGGAAAACAGGGGCAGCTGCGTCAGGTCGTCGAGGCCAATCTCCGGCCCGAACAGGGCACGGGTCAATTCGCCCACCACCCTGCCGGTTTCGTGTTCGAAGCCGGGCGCCGGTTTGATCTCGATATTCATCCAGATGCCGTTGGCCTTGCAAAAATCGACGACCTGGGTAAATAAAGGGACCGGCTCGTCGCGGTACTGGCCGCTGAACCAGCTGCCGGCGTCCATGGTCACCAGTTCGGCCGCGTCGTAGTCGAACACATTGCCTGAACCGGGCACGGTGCGGCCCAGGTAGGGGTCGTGCATGACGATGGGGACGCCGTCACGGGCGAGCATGACGTCGAACTCGACTGCCCTGAAGCCGTAGTCAAACCCGCACTGCAGGGCAGCCACGGTATTTTCAGGCGCAAGCTTGCCGCCGCCACGGTGGGCGACGATGCGCGGATAGATCCAGTGTGCGGAAGAACTCATACCCGAAACCATAGCACTTTTCAGGCTTGCGCCCGGAAACGGCGGCGGTATTGCGCAGGCGACTGGCTGACGATGCGCTTGAACAGGCTGCCGAAGGTGGCCACGTCGGCATAGCCCACCCGCTCGGTGACCTGGGCCACGCTCAAGGCGGTCGATTCGAGCAGCAGCCTGGCCTTGCCCACCCGTGCCTGCTGCAGGTAAGCCAGCGGCGACTGCGCGGTCTCGCGCTTGAAGCGCCGCAGAAGTGTGCGCTCGCTCACATGGAAGGCTGCGGCGATGCGTGCCAGGTCGTATTGCTCGGCCAGACGCTGATCGAGCCAGGCCCGCACGCCGGCGGCAAAGGTGCCGGCCTCCTGCGCCATCATGCGCGGGTCGATATAGGCGGCCTGGCTGCTGCGTTGATCGTCCAGCAGGCCGACCCGCGCCACCGCGCGGTTCACGCGCGCGCTGGCGTGGCGCCGCACCAGGTGCATGGCCAGGTCGAAGGTGGCGCTATAGGAGCCGGTGGTGGTGACGCCGCCGTCTTCGACCAGCATCGCCGCGCAGTCGACGGCGGCGGCGGGAAAGCGCCGCGCCAGGTCCGGCGCGAACATCCAGGACGTGGTGGCCTTGCGGCCGTCGAGCAGGCCCGCCTCGCCCAGCATGAAAGCGCCGACGCACATGGCGGCCACCGGCGTGCCCCTGGCGAAGGCCCTGGCCAGGTAAGCCACCTCCGGCGCCAGGGCGTCTAACGGCGCGGCGCAACCGTGGCGGTCGAACAAGGCCATGCCGGGCACCACCAGCAGGTCTGGCTTGCGCGGCGGTTTGCCGGTGCCGATAGTGATGCCGCCGGCCGCCGTCACGCCGGTGCCTTTCACACTGGCGACCTTGACATCGAACAGCGGCGCCGTGCCGGCCCCGCCAATGGCCTGGGCCACGCGGTTGGCCAGCAGCAGGGTATCGCACAGGCCGAACACCTCCATGCCCATGCAGTCGTCATAGGCGAGGATGGTGATGCGTTTGGGCGTGGCTGAGGTCGCGGTCATGCTGGCGAGTATGCCATAGATATGGGCGATATCGCCACTTCGCGCCGCACGCTGCACCGCCCACAATCCTATGCATTCACTTCAACAAGGAGAAGCACATGCGTTTATCGATCCTGCTGTTCGATGGTTACACCGCGCTCGACGTGGTGGGCGGTTACGAAGTCCTGGCCAATGTGCCGGGCATGGAAGTGGAGTTCGTCGCGGCCGAGCGTGGACTAGTGGCGGCCGACACCGGGCAGCTGGGCCTGGTGGCGTGGCGCAGTTTCAAGGAAGTCGATGCCACCGACATTCTCTATCTGCCCGGCGGCCCCGGCGTCGACGCCGCGCTGGCCGATCCGGCGCTGATGGACTGCGTGCGCAGGCTCGACGCCGGCAGCACCTGGACCGTCAGTATCTGTAATGGCGCGCGCATCCTCGGCGCTGCCGGTCTGCTGGACGGCAAACGAGTCAGCACCAACTGGTTCGCGCGCGACCAGGTGGCCGCCTGCGGCGCAAGGGTCTGCACCGAGCGCTATTGCGTTGACGGCAAAGTGCTGACGGGCGCTGGTGTGTCGGCCAGCATCGATACCGCACTCTACCTGGCCAACCTGCTGGGTGGGGAAATGCTGGCGCGCACGCTTCAGCTCGGAATCGAGTACTACCCGCAACCGCCCTTCGGCAACGGCACGCCGGACGAGCAGCCGCAGGCCATGAAGGACATCGTGCGCCGCTTCGAAGAACAGGGCGCATCGCGCATGGCAAGCCGCCGTATCGCTTACAAAGACTAGCAAGGAAACACCATGCAGATCACCCAGTTACGCAACGCCACCATCATCGTCCATGCGGCCGGACACCACATCCTGATCGATCCCATGCTGGCCGCCAAAGATGCGCTGCCGCCCCTGCGCCTGCAAGGCGGGCGCCTGCGCAATCCCCGCGTCGACCTGCCCGACAACAGCGCCGAGGCACTCGAGCAGGTCACGCACTGCCTGATCACGCACTGCCAGCGCGGCCATTTCGATCACCTGGACCGCGCCGGCAAGCACTGGCTGCGCGAACGCCAGATACCGGTGATCTGCACGCCGCACGATGCCGCGCACTTGCGCAGCAAGGGCTTGAACGTTCAGCCGCTCGCCCAGGGCCACGACCATCCACAGCCCTTCCTGAACGGCAGCATCCGCACGGTCCCTTGCGTGCACGGGCGCGGCCTGATCGGATCGTTGATGGAGCACGGGGTGGGCTACCTGATCGAACTGCCCGGCGAACCTAGCCTGTACCTGGCGGGCGACACCATCCTGACCGACACGGTGCGCCAGTTTGTGGTGCAGCACCAGCCGGCGGTATGCGTGGTCCCGGCCGGCGGCGCCCGCTTCGACCTGGGCGGCGACATCATCATGGGCGCGGACGAGGTGGTCGAGCTGTCCCGCCTGGCGCGCGGCGTGGTGGTGGCCAATCATCTGGAGGCGCTCAGCCATTGCCCCGTCACGCGCCGGCAGATGGCACAGGCTGCGGCGGATGCCGGGGTGCGCGTGCTCACGCCAGCCGATGGCGAAACGCTGGACCTGTCAGCGCACGTCCACGGCTGAAAAAAGGTTACCGGCAAGCGGGGACGCGCAGTAGATGAACAGGCCGGTGTTGAGCAGGACCGTGCACCAGAACTTGACGCGGAAAGCCTGTTTGCTGGACTTGTGGCGGAACCACTGTTGCGCAAGGATGGCACCCGGCCACCCTCCCGCCAAGCCCAGCAGCAACAGGCTGCGCTCGGAGATGCGGCGCCGGCCGGCGCGCGCTGCCGACTTGTCGAGATAGTAAGCGATCACACAGGCGGTGCTGGCCACCAGGTAGACAGCGGCGACCAGATGCGACACACCCCAGGCGAGCGAGACCGCGCAGTACACGAGCACAAACAGGATAATCGGAAGAGTAGACATGGCCGGCAGCTTAATGCCCAGCCGACCTCCAGGCAAATGCGATATGCATCCGGAAATATTGCCGCCCCTATCTTTCTGTGCGAATATGGGCGCCTTATTTTTCTACCAAGCTTAACAAGGATGCCATGAAGAAAGTATCTATTACCACCCTGCTCGTGGCCGGCCTGGCCCTGAGCGCCTGCGGCAAGAAGGCCGCGGAACCGGCTCCCGCGCCGACGCCGGTTGCCGCCCCTGCAGCCCCGGTCGCCGCAGCCCCCGCCGCGGCCGATCCGGACGCGATGACGGACGCACAGCGCGAGGCGGCCCGCAAACAGGGCAAGCTGGACTTTGCGACGATGGAAGACAAGTACATCAACGATCCGCGCGCGCAATGGGCGAGCGGCGCCAACGCCAGTTCCACCTTTAATAACGGCGAGTCCGAAAGCCGGCGCGGCACCGCGGCCATCGGTCCGATCGACGGCAAGGCATGGACCAACAATCAGCAGGACATCGGTTTCGACTGGATCGAGCTGACCTATGCGAAGCCGGTGAATGCGACCGAAGTGCGCCTGGTCAGCGACGACGATGTGGGACCGGAAGCGCTGACGAAAATCGAGTTGCAGGATACCGAGGGCAAGTGGAACACCGTCTGGTCGGGCATCAGCGATGCCAAGCACGACGACCGCGGCCCGCGCGCGTGGGTGGTGCGCAGCTTCGAGAAGACCGCGTACAAGGTGAAGGCGGTCAAATATACCTTTGCGAATAACGTGCGCAGCGGCTACAAGGAAGTCGATGCGGCGCAGCTGATCGGCGACTGATACAGCAATCAAAAGGAGTTGCGGCTCCTTTTTACGTCCAGCCCGCCGCGTGGCGCCCATCGTGCGCTGGCGTACAGATGTAAAGTTGGCAAGGGAATACGCTCCTATGTCGGCATCGCGCAGCTTCGATGCCTCCCGATCACACAGTGGAGGACGTATGGCTTTCGATTTAGGTAATCTTCTTCAGCAATACCTCGGTGGCGCCGCCAACGGCAATGCCACCAATCCCGTGGACGACTTCGACCACGTCGCCAACAATGCGCCGCGCAGCGACGTGGCCCAGGGCGTGACGGCAGCCTTGCGTTCGGACCAGACGCCACCGTTTTCGCAAATGGTAGGACAACTCTTCGGCCATAGCGACGCCAACCAGCGCGCAGGCATGCTCAACCAGATCATCAGCAGCGTCGGGCCTGGCTTGCTGGCCTCGCTTGGTGGCGGTGCCCTGGGCAATCTGTTCCGCGGCCAGGATGCGCCGGCCGCCATCACGCCGGAGCAAGCTTCCCAGCTGACGCCAGAGCAAGTGCAGCAGATCGCCGCCGACGCCGAGCGCGAGAATCCTGGCATCGTCGACCGCATGGGCGACTTTTACGCTGAGCACCCTACCCTAGTGAAAACCATCGGCGGCGCCGCGCTGGCGATCGTCCTTGGCCGCGTGGCCGAAGGCATGCGCCGCTGATCGACCCAGGTTTTCGCACTTCATTACGCTTCATCACGTTTCATCACGCTTCATCACCAAAGAGGACCACCATGGGCATTCTCAGCAATATCTTCCACAAGATCTTTCCTTCCTCGCACCCGGCCGTGACACAAGCCGCGCCTGCGCCTACCTTGCCGTCCACCGGCCTGGGCCAGCAAGCCCCGAGCCAGGCTGCCGTTCCGCCGCCGACCGCGGCGCTGGAGCCGGTCGATGTCGAAGCCATCCTGAAGGGCATGCCGAACAGCGGCAGCCTCAACTGGCGTACCTCCATCGTCGACCTGCTCAAGCTGCTGAACCTGGACAGCGATCTGGCATCGCGCAAGGAACTGGCCGCCGAGCTCCACTACACCGGCGACACCAGCGATTCGGCCTCGATGAATATCTGGCTGCACCGCCAGGTCATGAACAAGCTGGCGGCCAACGGCGGCAAGGTGCCGGCCGACCTGAAAGACTAAGCTGGCTCAGTCGGGCAAGGCTGCCTTGCCCGGCTCCCCGCACGAGTAACAGAAACGCGCAAAAGCTCCTTTGCGCGTTGTACATTTGGCGCAGTGGTCGAACAGGCCGATGCCGCAGTGCGGGCAAAAATCGAAGCTCGGATCCTTCAGGTCGACCGGCCGCTCGCAGCCTGGACAGACCGATTTCGACAGGCGCGCGTAGACCATGTCGTAGCGCAGGGTTTCGCGGCGCTGGATGTCCGGCAAGGCTTCGGTCGCCTTCTGGCGCGCCAGGTAGCGTTGCAGCGACAGGATCGCGAAGCGCCCGATGATCACCGTCAGAATGATGCCCACGATGTGCCGCACGTAGCCGCCGTAGCTCGGCAGGTAAGGCACCAGCTCGACGAAAAACGCGAACACCGCGAAGAAAATGAAACCCCAGACAAACGGCCACCAGGTGCTGCCGCGCTTTTTCGCGAACAGCCAGCCGGCGCCGATCAGGAGCGGCAGGGTCAGGGCGAGCCGGTAAAGGAAAACGCGTAGCTCCTGCATGCGCCAGGCGTGCTCGGCGGCAATGCGGGCTGGCTTCTCGAGTTGTTCCAGGTCAGCAAGGGCATGCGCTTTAGCCTGCCTGGCGTTGAGCATGACCCGGTCTTGCTCCTCGACCGCGGCCAGGGCGTCGCGCTGGGCAGCCTTGAGGGCATCGAGGGCACGCGTACGCGCGATGAGTTCGGGATCCTGCGCCGGGTCGGCAGTCGCCTTGCGGGTGTCGAGCCAGTTACGGAAAGTATCCTGGGCGGCGTGCGCGTTGGACAGGGCTACCTGAAACTTCAGGCTCGCCTGGTCAGCGCGTTCCTGCGCCTCCTTCATCGCCTTTTCCGCCTCGGCGAGCGTGGCGCGCAGCTTCGGCCCCTGCACCGGATCGACGAACTGGTCCACCGTCAAAGGTGCTTCCACAGCCCACATGTTGGCGACCAGCTTGCCGCCCAGGCCGATCAGAAAGCCTGCGAACAGGAAAGCCACCAGCCACAGCGCCCGTTGCATCCACTTTTCGGTTAACCGCAATCCCTTGCTCATGCCATCCCCCGCGCGTTGATCAGAGCGCAGCTTGTCACAAGGGGGGCCTATAGGCGAGCGCGGTGCGCCTTGTGGCGCCGGGAGCAACGAAAGGGATCAAAAGACGCTACCGCGCCGCCAAAACGACAGCGGGGTCAGAGCAACTTTTCTCAACGGAAAAGGTGGTCTGACCCCGCTGTGATGCGGATCAACGGTGGCGCGATCGCGCCTATGGCCTAGGCCTTGTTGCGGCGCGACAGCACGAGGCCGGCAATGCCGAGCATCACCAGAGCGATGCTGCCCGGTTCCGGCACGTTGGCGTTGACCGACACGGCGTCCAGGTAGGAGCCGTAGGTCGGCGATGCGACCGGGCCAATCGACTCAAAGCGCAGCAAGGTACTGGCGTTGGTGGCGATCAGGTCGCGCACGGTGAAGGTGCTCCAGCCGCCCGTGGTTTGTCCCATCAGCGGCGAACTGTTCAGTTTGGTGTTGCCCCAGTAGACGTTCATCTGGCTGGCGGTGCCGCCGGCGGTGTCTGGACGGCCCGAGTAGGCGAAGGACAAGGTGTACAGACCGCTGCCGGTGGTGGCGATGGCCTGGGAAATCGTGGTCATGGTGCTGACGTTGAGTTCCAGGTACTGCTTGCCTTCGTAGGCGTAAGGATTGAATCCGGCCGCGCCGCCCTGCAGGGCGCCCTTTTGAATCTCGAAGGCGCTGTTGCCGGCCGCGTTCGAGGTCCAGCCATCGACGCTGGCAACTTGCTGGAAAGCACCGCTGATGACGTTATTTTCAAACCCGCCATTTTTGACCAGCTCGGCATGGGCGGACCCAGTGGCGCCCAGGGCGAGGGTCAGCAGTACAGCGCAGATGTTCCAGTTATTCATCATCGAGCAGTCTTGTAAATTAGCAATATTCGTTTCCAAAGTGATAGCGAAGAATAGCACCGCCCTGCAGCGTAAGTGATTAAAAGTAACGAAAGTTACCTCTAATCTCGCATTAACGTTGTTTTTTACCAGCAAACCCCGCTCGTTGGGTTTCTCCTGTGGCAACACTACCCACCCTTGTCCACGCCCCCCGATTTTTCCCCAACAGCAAAGCGGCGGAAATGAAGCCGAACTTTTCAGTTTTGGTGGATATCTAATTTTCAAACTTGCTCAATAATTACAGGCGGGCCACATGCAGAATCCACAAAGCAGTTCACACTCTTCGCTCGCACTCTGGGGCGGCCTGGAATGCACGGTCAACCGTGTCGGCGACAATTACTTCAGCCAGTTGGAAAGGAATGGACATGCCGAGCGCGCCGACGACGTTGCGCGCTTTTCCGCGCTGGGGATCCGCGCGATCCGCTACCCGATCCTGTGGGAGCGTACCGCGCCCCTGGATCTGGCCTCGGCCGACTGGTCCTGGGCCGATGAACGCCTGCCCGCCCTGCGCGATGCCGGCATCACCCCCATTGCCGGACTGGTCCACCACGGCAGCGGACCGGTCCACACCAGCCTGACCGATCCGGCCTTTGCCGAACAGCTGGCCGACTTCGCCGGCGCCGTGGCGGCCCGCTACCCCTGGCTGGAGTATTACACCCCGGTCAACGAACCCCTGACCACGGCGCGCTTCAGCGGCCTGTACGGCCTGTGGTACCCGCACGGGCGGGACGACCGCACTTTCCTGCGGGCCTTGCTGAATCAGTGCCGCGCCATCGTGCTGTCGATGCGGGCGATTCGCCTTATCAATCCCCAGGCCAAGCTGGTGCAGACCGACGACCTGGGTAAAACCTACAGCACGCCAGAAATGGCCGTCTGCGCCGACTTCTACAACCACAGGCGCTGGCTGGCCTGGGACTTGCTGTGCGGGATGGTCGGCCCCGACTACCCGCTGTGGAAATACCTCACGCGTAACGGGGTTTCCTCCGAGGAGCTGCTCTGGTTCCGCGACAACCCCTGTCCGCCCAATATCATCGGCGTCAACTACTACGTCACCAGCGAACGCTGGCTGGACCACCGTGCCGATCGCTACCCGGAACATTTTCGCGGCCATGCCGACGGCACGCCCTGCGCCGACATCGAAACCGCGCGGGCATTGGCCACGCCGACCCCGGGCCTCGGTCCCCTGCTCCAGGAAATCTGGGATCGCTACCGGCTGCCGCTGGCTGTCACGGAAGCCCACATCGACGCCAACCGCGAAGACCAGTTGCGCTGGCTGGCGGAAATCTGGGAAGCCGGCAAGCAGGCCAGGCACAAGGGCATCGACCTGCGCGCCATCACGGTGTGGGCACTGCTCGGTTCCTTCGACTGGAACAGCCTGGTGACCGAATGCCGCGGCTACTACGAGCCCGGCCCCTACGACGTGCGCTCGCCGCTGCCGCGCCCCACCGCCCTGGCCGGGATGATGCGCGAACTGGCCGACGGCCGGCCCCTCAGCCATCCGGTGCTGGTGGGACAGGGCTGGTGGCGGCGTCCCGGACGCTTCCTGTGCCAGCCGGTGGCAACGCCGGCGGTGCTGGCTTGCCTGCCGGCCGACCCGCAGCGACTCCTGGGCAATAGCGCGCCGCCCATCCTGATCACGGGCGCGACCGGCACCCTGGGCCGCGCTTTCGCCCGGGTCTGCGCCAAGCGCAATCTGGCCTACCGCTTGCTCAGCCGCAAGGACATGGATATCGCCGACCCCGCGTCGGTGGAACGGGCGCTGGACCAGTACCGGCCCTGGGCCATCGTCAACGCCAGCGGCTACGTGCGGGTCGACGATGCCGAGCGCGACATCGAACGCTGCTACCGCGAAAACGTGCACGGACCGTCGGTGCTGGCGGCCGCCTGCGCGCGCCATGGCGTGCACCTGACCACGTTTTCCAGCGACCTGGTGTTCGACGGGCGGCGCCAGATACCCTACGTGGAGACCGACAACGTGGCGCCGATCAACATCTACGGCAAAAGCAAGGCGGCGGCGGAGCGCTCCGTACTGAGCCAGCATCCGGCCGCGCTGGTGGTGCGCACCAGCTCCTTTTTCGGCCCCTGGGACCAGTACAACTTCCTGACCCAGGCCCTGTCCACCCTGGAAAGCGGGGCGCCGTTTGCGGCCGCCCGCGACATCACCGTCTCGCCCACCTATGTGCCGGACCTGGTGCACGCCTGTCTGGACCTGATCATCGACCGCGAGTCAGGCGTGTGGCACCTGACCAATGGCGATCCCGTTACCTGGGTCGAACTGGCCAGCCGCACCGCGCTGCTGGCGGGGGTCGATACCAGCCGGCTGGAACCCCAGCTGGTCGCCAACTGCAACTATCTGGCGCCGCGCCCCCGCTACAGCGCCCTGCATACCGAGCGCGCCATCCTGCTCCCTCCGCTCGACAATGCGATCGAACGTTTCCTCCAGCTGCGCGCCGAACCGCCCGAACTCGAAGAGCTGATCCATGCCAATGACACGCGCCAGCCGCCCGGCGCGGCGCAGCGCCAGGTCGCCGTGAGCTGCGAGGATATCGCCCATGCAAAGCACTTCTGAGTCACGCCGCTTCCCCGTTGCCGCCGGCATCTGCTTCGGCATCGGCCTGGGCGGCTTCTTCGACGGCATCGTCCTGCACCAGTTGCTGCAGTGGCACCACATGCTCAGCAGCGCGGGCTACCCGCCCGACAGCGTGCACAACCTGAAAGTCGACACCTTCTGGGACGGTTTGTTCCACAGCCTGACCTATGTGTTTGTGGTGGCCGGACTGGTACTGCTGTGGCGGGCCGCGCATCGCACCCATATCTGGTGGTCCGGCAAGCTGCTGGTGGGCACCTTGCTGATCGGCTTCGGCGCCTTCAATCTTGTGGAGGGATTGATCAACCACCAGCTGCTGGGCATTCACCATGTGAACGAAACGGTCCCGCGCGATCAGTGGATGGTCTGGGACATGGGCTTCCTGCTGTGGGGCGCCGCCATGCTGGCGGGTGGCTTCGTGTTGCTGCGCGGGGGCAAACGCGACACGGCGCAGCACATGCAGCCGGCCAAACGCGGGCGCTGAGGGTTCACTCCAGCCGGCTGACGGAAGGCGCCAGGCAAACACAGCTGCTGCGTTCGCATGTGGCGCCAGTGCCAGGGCCAACACCATGGCCCCGAGCGTCATTAGTATTTTGAAGGAGGGCTCACGCGCAAACAGGACGGGGACCGACAGGATAAACAGTAGGGCTAGCATGATGAACATGTGAAAACTCCGGCACCGGCGTGGATCTGCCACTGTGCCGGGTCCGGCGGGCTCGGCATTGCCAAGGAACAAGAATCCCTTGGCAACACGCCCGCTGTTGATCTGCATCAGACCAGCGCAAAATCCAGACCGCTGTGGCCGCTGGGTTAGAATAAAAGCCACCCACCACCCCAGAGGCCACTCCCCCGTGCAAGAACACCACGCCTTCCCGTATCTGCGTGAAATTCTCCTGTTCCTGTCTCTTGCAGGCATCCTGATTCCCACCCTGCAACGCCTGCGCATCAACCAGGTGCTCGGATTCCTGGCCGTGGGCGCCCTGCTCGGGCCCTTCGGCCTGGGCCTGCTGGCCGCCGACCTGCCCTGGCTCGCCTACCTGACCTTTCCGCGCGCCGAAGGCGTCGACGCGCTGGCCGAACTCGGCGTGATCTTCCTGATGTTCATGATCGGCCTGGAGCTGTCGGCCGCGCGCCTGTGGTCGCTGCGGCGCTGGGTCTTCGGCGCTGGTACCGCGCAGGTCCTGATCAGCGCCGGGCTGATCGGTGCCGCCATCTACCTGCTGGGCTACCGCGCCGAGAGTGCGCTGATCCTGGGCATGGTGCTGTCACTCTCCTCCACCGCGGTCGTCATGCAGCTCATGAGCGAGCAGCACAGCACCAGCACGCCGCTCGGGCAAGCCAGCTTTTCCGTGCTCATGCTGCAGGACCTTGCCGTGGTGCCCCTGCTGATCCTGATCGGCGTCATGTCCAAAGGCGAAAGTGAGGGCATTGTTTCGCTCGTCGCCGTGACCATGGCCAAGGCGGCCGGCGCCATCGCGCTGATCTACCTGGTGGGCGGACGCGTGGTCCATCCCTTGTTCCGCGCCTTTGCCCGGCATCGCCAACCCGACGTTTTCATGGCCCTGGTGCTGCTGTCGACCCTGGGCATCGCCGGCCTGTCCGCCGCGGCCGGGCTGTCGATGGCGCTGGGCGCGCTAATCGCCGGCCTGCTGCTGGCAGAAACCGAGTTCAAGCACGAAGTCGAGCTGCTGGTCGAACCGTTCAAGGGCTTGCTGATGGGCTTGTTCTTCATGACGGTCGGCATGGGCATGGACGCGCGCCAGATTGTCAACGCGCCGCTGTGGCTGGCCTCGGCCGTGTTCGGGCTGATCGCGCTCAAGGCCGTGGTGATCGCCATCCTGTTCCGCATCGGCGGCCTGTCCTGGGGCCGCGCGCTGGAAGGCGGCCTGCTGCTCGGCCAGGGCGGCGAATTCGCCTTCATCGTCATCGGCTACGCCATGGCCAGCAAACTGGTCGATCCGGCGCTGGGCCAGCTGGTGATGCTGGCCGTCGGCCTGTCACTGTTCGTGACACCGATGCTGGCGCGCCTGGGCCGCGCGATTGGCGAACACTGGGAGCGCGACGCCGACGAACAGGCGGCCGCCTTTGATCACAGCGCGCTCGACTCGGCGCGCGGCCGGGTCATCATCGCCGGCTTCGGCCGGGTCGGACAGCAGCTGGCCAAGCTGCTCACGGCCCAGGGTATCGGCTATATCGCGTTCGAGAACGATGCGCGCCTGGTCACCCGCCTGCACGCCGAAGGCCATCCGGTCTACTTCGGCAATGCCTCGCGCGCCGAGCTGCTGCGCCGCGTCCACGCCGGCGACGCTCCTGCCATCGTGCTGACCATGGACCATCCGGGTTCGGCGATGCAGGCGGTACGCGGCATCCGCCGTGAGTTTCCCGACGTGCGACTGTTCGTGCGCTCGCGCGACGAAAAGCACGCGCGCGCCCTCAAGCTCGCCGGCGCCACCATCGTCGTACCCGAGACCCTGGAAGCGAGCCTGCAGCTGTCAGCCTTTGTGCTCGATGCGATGGGCCTGGACGAAGACCGGGTCGACCGCATCGTCGACGACGAACGTGACCTGATCCTCGCCGCCCTGGCAAGCGAGAGCGGCAGCGAAGCTGGCACAGCCAGGTGATATCATGGCCGCATGACCGCCGCCCTGCTTCACCGACGCTTGCTGTGCGCCCTGCTGGTGGCGGGCGCCGTGCCGGCGCGCGCGCAGGGGTCCGGCCAGCTGGTCGACATCTACACCAGCGCCGATTTCGCGCCGCTGCTGCTGGCCGACGGCCGCGGCCTGTATCCGGAACTGGTCGCCTTCCTCAACCGCCAGCGTCCGGGCGGCCTGCATTTCAAGCTGCACTACCTGCCGCGCAAGCGGCTCCAAGTACGCCTCGAGGCCGATGATATCGACGGTATCGTGATCGGCATGATGCCGGAATGGCTGGGCGACGCGGCGCGCACCCGCTACCTCTGGAGCGAACCATTTTCCAGCGATGGCTATTCGCTGGTCTCGCTGGCCGCGCGGCCGATGCGCCCCTCCGCGCCGGCCGCAATGGTGGGCGCGTCGGTTGGCGTGACGGCGGACTACGTCTATCCCGGCATCGATGCCTGGCTGCGCACCACGCGCATGGTGCGCAGCGACGGTCCGAGCGATGAGAAAAACCTGGAAAAACTGCTGCAGGGGCGCGTCGACTGCATCATCGTCGCCTCATCGATGGTGCGCTATTTCATCCGCAGACAGAAGATGGGCGACAAACTGCACGTGGTGGCGCTGCCTGGCGCAGTCACCGAACGGCGATTTCTCGCGCCCCAGCGCCAGCGCGCCGTCTTCGACAAGGTCGCGCCGCTGATCAAAAAGCTGCGCGACGACCCGGCATGGCGCAGCAGCGTGGCCGCGTACGAATAGCCCACGTGGATTCCACTCAGGCGAGTGCCTTGAGCGCCGCCTGGCATCCCCACCACGCCGCCTCCTCGAACACCGAAAAGCCCGACAGGTCGGCATGCGCGAACAAAATAGGCCCGTCGGCCTCGCGCAGCGCGCGGGTACCGGCGTTGTTGCGAAAGCCCGGCAGCGGCGCCGCCATCGCGTGCCCGCGCAAAGTGATCTCGACCCGTTCCACGCAGGCCGCAAAGCGCCAGCCGTACGCGGTTTTCAGGTCGGCGCTGGCCAGCTCCACCAGCTCGGCCGGGCTGGCCGCCATCATCCATTTGCGCGCCGCATCCGGGCTGCGGTCGGACAAGGCCACGTAGGCACTGAACACGGTCTTCGACGGCGGCGCGGCGCGGATATCCTGGTGGGTGGAGACCACGTAACCCAGTCCCGGCTCCTGGTAGACCACATTGTCCCAGGCCAGCGGCGCCTCCGGCAGCTCCCTGGGAAAATCCTTCATCAGGAAATTGGCGACCATCCACGGGGCGTACACCGGCGTGTGGCGTTTGGCATCGAAGCCCAGTTCGGCCATCCCCTCCACCACGCGCGCGGCCACGTACAGCGGCATCGCGCAGATCGCCTTGCGCGCCCTGACCACATAGGTCTGCGCCACGCCGCCGGCCAGGGTAAAGCACAATGCCTCGACACCGGCGCCGCTGCGCTTGAGCGACACCACGGTCCCCGCCTTGCGCTGCACACCGGAGGCGGCGGCCAGCTTTTCCGCGACCGGCTGCATCCCGCCCGGCCAGGTCAGCCAGGCGCCGTTGCCCGCGTTGGCTGCCTGGCCCCAGCGGCTGCAGTAGTAATGCAGCCCGGCCCACGCCGACACCTTGTCGTAGCGGGTACCGTAGTCGTCGCGGCAGCAGTAGTTCAGGTACCAGTGCAGGGTCGGCGAGTGGTAGCCATTTTGGTCCAGCCACTCCTTGAGTGTGATCCTGTCAAGCGCATCGAAAGCCGGATCGGCGGATGAGGCCACGGTCGGGAATACGAACACGCGCTTGCCGTCGCTGCCGTGCAGACCGCGCAGACGTTCGACTTCCGCGAAAAAACGCGCGTGCTCGGCCAGTTCCTCCGCCCCCACGCCGCGGGTCGGGATGAAGCCTTCCTGCCAATGGCCCTGATACAGCAGCCTCTCTTCCGGCCCGTGCAGCACATAGCGTTCGTCGTAGGTGGGTTTTTGCGCGAACGGGTCGCGTTCGATGATCCCCAGGTCGAACAGGATCTCGCGCACATGCACCGATTCGGGCGATGGCAGCGGCAGGTAATGGCCGCCGGTCGGGTAGGCCAGGTCGCCGAAATGCCCGCCGGCTGCGTTGCCGAAAGGCTGGGGACCGTCGATCATCAGCGCCCGGGAGTGTCCGGCCTTCTTCAGCTTCCAGGCCGCGGCCAGGCCGCCGATACCCGAGCCGAGAATCGCAATGTCGGTCTCGATCACGCTCGACGGCGGCGGCAGTCGCTTGCGGTCGCGCAGGTAGTGCCCTTCCTCCCGCCCCGGATAGTGCACGGCAGGGGTGATCTCCTGCCAGCGCTGGAAGCCCAGACCAGAAGCGGCGGCCACGCCGGCGCCGCCGGCCAGCGACAGAAAGCTGCGCCTGTCCATCAGCGGATCACCCGGCGCCAGTCCTGCTCGAACTCGTGCACCAGCGACTGGGTATTGAGGCGGTTCGGCGCCATCTCGATGCGCTGCATGTCGGGCGGGAAGGCGAACATCTCGCGCGTGGTCGCTTCGTTCAGATAGCGCATCGGCAGGCGGTAGCTGACCGGCGGCGTGTAGGCTTGCTGGGGCGAGGCCAGGATGAAGCCCCACTCCCCGAACGAAGGCACGTAGGCGTGATACGGGAAGGTGCGCATGCCGACATCGCGCAACGTTGCGTCGATGGTCCAGTAGGCGTGCGGCGCAAAAAACGGCGAGGTCGATTGCACCACCACCAGGCCGTTCGCGGCGATGTGCTTGCGCACCATGCCGTAGAACGGCACCGAATACAGCTTGCCCAATGCGAAGCTGGAGGGATCCGGGAAGTCGACGATGGCGGCGTCGAACATGTCCTCGGTGTTCTGCAGCCAGATGGCGGCGTCGGCATTGATCACCCTCACCCGCTTGTCCGAGAACGAGCCGGCGTTGAGTTTGACCAGCTCCGGGCGGGTGGTAAAGGCGCCCGTCATGGCCGGGTCCAGGTCGACCACGGTCACGTGCTCGATGTTCGGATAGCGCAGGATCTCGCGCAAGGCCAGGCCATCGCCGCCGCCCAGTACCAGCACCCGTCTGGCCCAGGGCAGCGCCTGCAGGGCCGGATGGACCAGCGCTTCGTGATAGCGGTATTCGTCGCGCGATGAAAACTGCAGGTTGCCGTTGATGTACAGGCGCAGATCGTCCTTCCACTTGGTGATCACCAGGCGCTGGTAGGGCGTGGTGGTGGAGTACACGATCTCGTCGCCGAACAGGCCATGCTCGCCCCACTGCACCATGCGGTCCGACAGCGAAAAGCCCAGCACCAGCGCAAACATCACGAAGGAGGCGCGCAGCACGCGTCCGCCGGTGTTCTTCAGCTCCGTGCGAAACACGTACAGGGTCCAGAAGGCCACCGCCACATTGAGCATCCCGAACAAAAAGCCGGTGCGCACCAGGCCCAGATAAGGCGCCAGCACCAGCGGGAACAGCAGCGACACCGCGAGCGCGCCCAGATAATCGAAAGTGAGCACGCGGCTGACCAGGTCATTGAAGGCGGTGTCGCGCTGGTTCAGGGCGCGCATCACCAGCGGCACTTCCATGCCGACCATGGCGCCGATCATGAAGACAAGGACATACAGCAGGGTGCGAAACGGCGCCGTCATCCACGAGAAGGTCATGAACAGCAGGGCCGCCGAGACCCCGCCGATCAGGCCGACCGCCAGTTCGATGTCGATGAAGCGTGCCAGCACATCGTCTTCGTGCACATACTTGGAGAAGTGGGCGCCGACACCCATCGCAAACAGGTAGCAGCCGATAATGGTGGAAAACTGGAGGATGGAGTCGCCCAGCAGGTAGCTGGACAAGGCCCCTGCAATGAGCTCGTACGCCAGGCCGCAGGACGCCACGACAAATACGGAAAGGATCAAAATTCGTTTGGTCATGTAGTGTCTTTTGTTCTAAGATCGTCGTGCGCTGTCAATTTGACTATTTTTATGGGGAGACCTCGTGCCCGCCATCCTAAACTATCTGCTCCACCTTGCAACAGCAGTTGGGCTGGTCATGGTGTTTTTTGTTGTCTACACCAGAATCACTCCCTACAACGAAGTCCAGCTGATCCGCGGCGGGAATTACGCCGCCGCCCTCTCGCTGGGCGGCGCCCTGATCGGCTTTTCGCTGCCGATGGCCTCGGCGCTGCTGCACACTCCCGATTACATGAACTTCCTGGGCTGGGGCGCGGTCGCGGCACTGGTGCAGGTGCTGGCCTTTAACGTCACGACGCGGCTGCTGCGCATGTCCAAGGACCAGATCGAAGCCAATAACGGGGCCTTCGGCGGCCTGCTTGGCGCGATCTCGATCTCGATCGGCCTGATTAACGCCGGCTCGATCTCCTGACCACGCATCACGGCGACGCCCTCACATCATCCTTTCAAGGAGACTGACATGTCACTTGGCTCATTCATCAGAAAACAGTTTATCGATGTCCTGCAGTGGAACGAAGAGACCGAAGGCGTCCTCGCCTGGCGCTTTCCGATGCAGGACTTCGAAATCCAGAACGGCGCCATCCTCAACGTGCGCGAGTCGCAGGTCGCCGTCTTCGTCAACGAAGGCAAGATCGCCGACGTGTTCGGCCCGGGCACCCACAAGCTGACCACGCAAACCCTGCCTGTGCTGACCAACCTGAAAAACTGGGACAAGTTCTTCGACTCGCCGTTCAAGTCGGACGTCTACTACTTCAGCACCCGCGTGCAGACCGGCCGCAAGTGGGGCACGCCGCAGCCGATCACCATCCGCGACACCGATTTCGACATGATCCGCGTGCGCGCCTTCGGCATGTACTCCTACCGCGTGGCCGATCCGCGCCTGTTCTTCACCGAAATCAGCGGCACGCGCGAAGTCTATACCCGCGACGACGTCGAGGAACAACTGCGCGGCATCCTGCTCGCTACCATGGCCACCTCGCTCGGCACCGCCAAAGTCGCCTTCCTCGACATGGCCGCCAACCAGGCGCTCATGGCGCAGCAGGTCAAGGGCGACCTGGCCGCGGCCTTTGCGCGTTACGGCGTCGGCCTGGACGAATTCAACGTCGCGAGCGTCAGCCTGCCGGAAGAACTGCAGGCCGCGCTGGATGAGCGCATTTCAGCCGGGATGAAAGGCGGCCTGTCGGGCGACAAGATGGCCGGCTTCACCAAGTTCCAGGTGGCCAGCAGCATTCCGCTGGCAGCCCAGAACGAAGGCGGCCTGGCCGGCATCGGCGCGGGCCTGGGTGCGGGCGCCCTGATCGGCCAGACCATGGCCCAGGGCATGAGCGGCGCCATGGCACAGCCGGCAGCGGCGCCGGCGGCGCCCGCACCGGCCGCCGAAGAGCCGATCGAGGCGCGCCTGGCCAAACTCAAGGGATTGCTCGACAAGGGCCTGATATCGCCAGCCGACTATGACAGCACCAAGGCGGAGCTGCTTAAAAAACTGATCGGATAAGCGCGCCTCCATGCAGATCGTCTCCTGCCCCAGCTGCGGCGCGGAAGTCCAGTTCAAGTCCCACGCCGCCGTGCTGGCGGTGTGCGAGTATTGCCATGCGTCGGTCCTGAAGGATGGCGAGTCGGTCAAGGACATGGGCAAGATGTCCTCCGTGCTGGAGGACTATTCACGCATCCAGATCGGGACCGCCGGCGTGGCCGGCGGACGCAATTTCACGGTCGTCGGCCGCATCCAGCTGCGCTACGACCAGGGCATGTGGAACGAGTGGTTCGTGCTGTTCGACGACACCTCCACCGCCTGGCTGGGCGACTCATCCGGCCTGTACACCCTCACTCAGTCGCAGCCGGCCGAAGGGCCCCTGCCCGCCTTTGGCCAGATTACGCCGGGGCGCCACTATGCCATCGGCGGCGAAGACTTCACCGCCTCGGAAGTACGCAACGGCGAATGCATCGCCGGCCAGGGCGAACTGCCGTTCCGGGTCGGCGAAGGCTGGCGCATCCGCGTGGCCGACTTTCGCAGCGGCCCGGCCTTCCTGACGCTCGACTACACGGACGGAGAAACGCCTTGCGTCTACACCGGCACGGCCGTCACGCTCGAACAGCTCAAGTGCCAGCTGCTGCGCGACGACGACCAGATCAAGGCCAGCGCCGGGAAATTTCGCGGCAAGGTCGACGTGCTCGATTGCCCCTCCTGCGGCAGCACCATCAAGTACCTGCCTGGCCTTGCCACCAAACTGGTCTGCCCTGCCTGCGCGGCGCAGCTGGACGCGGCCGGACCGCAGGCGCAGGTGCTGGCCGCCGGCGAGCGCGTGGCCAAGCGGCCTACCACCCTCACCCTGGGCGCGAGCGCCAACATCGACGGCAGCAAATACACCGTACTCGGTGCGATGATCCGCGCCGACGAGGAAGGCACCGAGTGGACCGAGTACCTCTTGTACAGCACGCGCGCATCGTTCTTCTGGCTGGTTGAAAGCGACGAAGGCTGGTCGCGCGCCACCGTGGTGGCGAACTGGCCCACCTGGACCTCTACCGGTGCCGCCACGGCCACGCTCGACAACGTCAAGTATGAAAAATTGTACGACTACGACGCCACGGTGGTCTTCGCCGCCGGCGCCTTCAACTGGCGCGTGGCCGCGGGCGACGTGGTGCACGTCTACGAATTCGAACACGGGCAGACCAGCCTCGCGGCGGAAATGACGGCGTCCGAGCTGACCTGGTCGCGTTCGACGCCGGTGGCGCACGACCAGGTCAATGCCTGGTTCGGCAAGCAGAAAAGCGGCTCGGGCATGCCGCCGCCGCGCCAGTCCGGCGCCCCCAAGTCCACGCGCACGCCCGCCACCTTCCTCTGGTGGATTTTCGGACTGAACTTCATCCCGCTGATGTTTAACTTCGGCTCCACCCTGATGTTCATGATCATGGCCGTACTGGCGATCTACCTTCCCGCGAACTACTTCAAGGGATCGGACAAAGAATGAATAACAAGTACTTCATCTATGCGATCTTCGTGACGATCGTCTCGACCTTCATCAGCTGGACCAGCATGATCGGTTCGTCCGTCAACCGGGGCGGTGGCAGCAGCTGGAGTTCCGGTAGCAGCGGCTATGGCGGCAGTTCCGGCGGCGGGCATAAGTGAGGCGTCAGTGAACAGCGGCGCGCATCGCCCGGCCGGCACGCATCTGCTGGCCGATTTCTATGGCATCGATGGCGGCACCTTGACCGACGTGGCGCGGATGGATGCCTTGCTGCGGACTGGCGCCGAGGCGGCCGGCGCGCGCATCCTGCACAGCCACTTTCATCATTTTGGCGAAGGGATGGGTGTGACTGGTGTGCTGCTGCTGGCCGAGTCGCATATCTCGATCCATACCTGGCCGGAGTTCGGCTTTGCTGCGGCCGATATTTTCATGTGCGGGGAAGCGCAGCCGCAGCTGGCCTTGCAGGTGATCGAGAATGCGCTGCAACCGGAATCGCGGGTGGTGCGGACCATCGCACGCGGTGTCGCCGACGCGTTCGCGGGGCGGCAACGCGTAGCTTGAACTACTCGCCTTACTTGCCTCGTAGGGTGGATAAGCGCAGCGCCATCCACCAATTGCCAAGTCTGCGATAAAGGCTGATGCCGCAATTGGTGGATGGCGCCTTCGGCTTATCCACCCTACAAAGGCGTAATCTCGAATCTGAAGTGGCGAGTTAACGATTGCCCCGGTTTGAGCAGGGTGAGCCCATGCCGCTCCGGTCCGCCCCTGCCGTTATGCGCGTCGATGCGGTGATCCACGGGCTCAAAACAAAAGAAGTCCTTGCCCGGCGGCGCATACACGATGTAATAGCCGCAGTCCGATTCGACCTGCAGCGACAAGCCGGTCTCGGGCCAGCGTATCTCCGCCCGTCCATCCCAGCCTGCAAACACATTGTCGATCTGCCCTTCCGGCAGGGTATTGGCGTGCTCGAACGACCACTCGTCCGGCACTGCCACCGCCTGGGTCGGCAGCTTGTCCATGCCGCTCATCCAGACCTGACTGGCGTGCGCCTGCAAGGTCACACCGCTACTGCGCGGCAGCCAGGGATGCAGGCCCAAGCCGAATGGCAGCAAAGCGTCGCCGGTATTGAGCACATCGAGCGTAATCCGCAGCGCGCTGTCATTGAGCGCGTAAGTGATTTGGGTGCGATAGGAAAATGGGGCGCCTGCCGTGCGGTCCAGCACCAGCACCGCGCGGGTGTCGGACTGCTCGGCCACTTCCCACGGCAGCAACCATCCTTCCCCGTGCATGGGATAGGGGTCGCCCTCGCGGTTCGGGGCAATCGTGTAGCTGCGACCTTCGAACGCAAAGCCGCCCGCCATGCGGTTGGCCCAGGGGACGAAGGGAAAACAGGCTAATTGATTAGGGCGCGGCGGCACGCCCTCCGGCGCGCCTTCAAGGAAGGGACGCAACACCGGCAGCGCATCGTCGCCCGCAATCCAATCAAGACGCGACAGCGCCGCGCCGATCTCGGGGAGGATCTCGGCGCGCAGGCGCGCGTTCTTCAGCGCCAGTGTGCGCATGTCGGCCGCCTGTCAGTTGTATTGAGGACCGGTCAGCAGGAAGCCGCCACCCTGGTAGGTGATGGTGATGTCGTCGGCGGGCGCGAAGTTGGCGTTGTTGGGGAACATGGCCGCGAACTGGGTCGAACTGTCCTTCGGCACAAAGCCCAGGTGACGCGAATGACGGTCATCCCACCACTTGGCCTTGTTGTCCGACACGCCGAAGGCGATGGTGTGGCCGACGCGTGGCGCGAACAGCGAGCAGCGCAGCAGTTCGACCAGGTCGTCCGCGGACAGCCAGGTCACCATCATGCGCGGATTGGCCGGCTCGGGGAAGCAGGAACCGATGCGGATGCAGACGGTTTCGATGCCGAAGCGGTCGAAGTAAAAGCGCGACAGCGATTCGCCGAACACTTTCGAGACGCCATAAAAGCCGTCGGGACGCGGGGGCATGTCCGCATCGACCAGGTCGGTGGTCTTGTACAGGCCCATGGTGTGGTTCGAGCTGGCGAACACGGTGCGCTTCACGCCGCACTTGTGGATCGCTTCATACAGGTTGGCCACGCCCAGGATGTTCCCTTGCATGATGACGTCGAAGGGCTGCTCGGTCGAGACGCCGCCAAAGTGCAGTACCGCGTCCACACCTTCCATCAGCGCCAGCACGGCGGCCTTGTCGGCCAGGTCGCACTGGACCACTTCTTCGCCTTCACGGGCTGGTCCCATATCCGACAGATCGGACAGGCGGACGATGTCGGCCCACGGTTTGATACGGTCGCGCAGCACGCGCCCCAGGCCGCCGGCGGCGCCGGTCAGCAGAATACGTTTGAATGGTTTGCTCATATCGGTCACACAATCAGGTCACAGGTGCAGGATTAAAGAGAGTCAGGGCGTTGTGCAGCTTGTGGTGTTCGGCCCAGGTCTTGCTGCCGCTGGCCACGTCGAGCATCAGCTTGAACAATTCCCAGCCGACGTCCTCGATGCTCGCTTCGCCGCTGGCGATGCGGCCCGCGTTCACGTCCATCAGGTCGTGCCAGCGGCGCGCCAGGTCGTTGCGGGTCGCCACTTTGATGACCGGGCACTCGGCCAGGCCGTAAGGCGTGCCGCGGCCAGTCGTGAATACGTGAATGTTCATGCCGGCAGCCAGCTGCAGGGTACCGCAAATGAAGTCGCTGGCGGGCGTGGCGGCGTAGATCAAGCCTTTTTGCTTGAGCTTTTCGCCGGGCGACAGCACCCCGGTGATGGCCGAACTGCCGGACTTGACGATCGACCCCATCGCTTTTTCGACGATGTTGGACAGGCCGCCCTTCTTGTTGCCGGGTGTCGTATTGGCGCTGCGGTCGACGCCGCCGCGCTTGAGGTAGGCGTCGTACCAGGCCATTTCGCGGATCATCGCGTCGGCCACTTCGGCGTTCACTGCGCGCGAGGTGAGCTGGTCGATCCCGTCGCGCACTTCCGTCACTTCCGAGAACATGACGGTGGCGCCGGCCCGCACCAGCAGGTCGGTGGCAAAACCGACGGCCGGGTTGGCGGTCACGCCGGAAAAAGCATCGCTGCCGCCGCACTGCACGCCGACCACCAGGTCGGATGCCGGACAGGTTTCGCGGCGGCGCAGGTTCAGGGCCGTCAGCTGGGTTTCCGCGGTACGCATGATCGAATCGATCATCGACTGGAAGCCGACGTGGCCTTCGTCCTGCAGGCACACGTGGGCGGGATCGGCACCATTCAGGATGGGAATCGAGCCTTTGGGGAACAGGCGCGCCGGCTGCAGCTTCTCGCAACCGAGGCTGACGACCATGGCCTGGCCGCCAAAGTTAGGATTCTGGCTGATGTTACGCAGGGTGCGGATGGGGATCTCGGCGCCGGGCGCTTCGATCGCCACGCCGCAGCCGTAGGTATGTTCGAGGCCGACCACGTCATCCACGTTGGGAAAACGCGGCAGCAGTTCGCGCTTGATGCGCTGGACCGCGTGGTCGACCACGCCGGCCACGCACTGCACGGTGGTGGTGATGGCCAGGATGTTACGGGTACCGACCGAACCGTCCGCATTGCGGTAGCCCTGGAAGGTATAGCCTTCGAGCGGATCCATCTTGGGCGCTGCCCGGGTCGCGATCGGCAAGCCTTCGAGTTCGCGGGCGGCCGGCATGCGCAGCACGGCTTCGGAAATCCAGCTGCCTTTCGGGAGATCCTTGGCGGCGAAGCCGATGGTGACGTTGTAGCGAATGACCGCATCGCCCTCGGCCAGGTCGGCGAGTGCCACCTTGTGCCCTTGCGGGACAGCATCGACCAGCGCGAGGCCGTCGGGGAACACCGATCCGGCCGGCAGACCGCCGTCATTGACGACGATCGCGACGTTATCGCCCGCATGCATGCGGATATATAGCGGTGTCTTTTCCGTTGTTGTCATTATCATTAGCCTTAAGTGGACGCCTCCCGCGCTTGCCACTACGGGGGATGCTGCCATGTTCTGTAAGTATAGTATGCCAGCAAAAAATTCAATCGGCTAGTCCAATTATAATCTTTGGCCTGACCACTTTCCACTTTTTTAGCAAAATGGTCCGACAGGTGTTGTATAGATCGGCGAGCGCATGACGATGAGCAGGTCTGACGATTGATGTTTGTCTGGCAAGGAGATTGCCTGCGGGGTACTGGATGACGTGGGGATGCCGCTGGGGACCGGCATCGTCGCGTGGGGTGGTGTGATGGTGAGGTGGCAGAATCGCCGGCTGGGCGGGACTAAATAGAAATGTCCGCTTCCAGCTAGATAGAAATGTCCGGTGGGCACGCCGTGCCCACCGCAGCCGCCGCGAACTTAATTGAAGCTCAGACCCGCCGCATTGGCATTGCTGACCTTCTTCGCCTTGAAATCGACGATGAAATGGTCGCTCGGCTTGGCCGAACCCAGACCCTTGAAGATCGCGAAGACCTGCTTGAACTGATCCTGGAACAGCACGTGCACCGCATTCTGGTCCGATGGCTGGCTGCCGATCCTGACAATGGCGGCCGGGCTGGCGGGGAAGGCACCCATCAACACCTTGTACTGGCTCACGCGCTCGGCGCCCATGTCGCGCAGCGCCAGCTCGCCGGCGTACACCGTGCGGTGGAAGTCGCCGTAAAACTCATAAGCGCTGATTTTCGCAAAATCGTCCAGCTTCAACCCGGCGCTTGACGCCAGCTTATCGGCCTTGAGCGTCGCCTCGCTCCAGTCAGCGGCGAGCTGGGATGCCGCCACCGGCGCTCCCGACGCCACTCCCTTGGCCGCGCACGCGGCGGTGAGCGGGACGATGCCCGGGGCATCCTTGAGCTGGGCCAGGGTGACCCTGGTCTGCAGCTGCGACAGGATCAGCATCTGCTTCGCATTGAGCGCCATGGCCGCCTCCTTCATCTCGCAAGGCCAGTATTCGTCCATGAAGCGCAGGCGCGACAACTCGCCAAAATAATAGCGGGTGAATTCGCCATACGATGTGGTATCGAGGATGGCGCGGTCCCAGCGCTTCTTGATGTCCGCCTCGGCTGCGCTGTTCTGCAGGTAGTCGTACTCGCGCTGATACAAGGGGAACAGCTCATTGAAACGGGGTACTGACGACAGGCCGACAGTGGTGACGTCCACGGTGTCAGCATCCTTATAGCTGAGGATCTTGTAGGCGGCGCCATACACCGCCAGCGACGGCGACTGCACGTTGACCAGGAAGTTACCCGCAGTGTCCTGGTAATCGTTGGTGCCGTTGAAGTGCATATGCCCACCCACGTGCAGGCGCAGCCCGGTCGCCGCCAGCGCGGAGGTGGTGGCCGCTTCCGGCACGCGCGCGGTCTGGAAGGCTCCCGATTTGAATACCGCCTTCATGGCATTGGTCTGGTTGGCGTAGAAGTCCATGGTCGGATAATGCGAGAACGCCATCAGCTGCTTGCCCTCGGCCTTGGCGCGCGCGCTCACCGACTTGATCCAGTCAATGGTGTGCTTCTTGTGGGTCAGGACCTTGTTCCAGCCCGCGTTGCCGGCGCCGTCAAAGCCCTTAAACAGCTTTGGATTAGCAGGGTCGAAGCTGGCGTTTGGGACGAACACATTGGCGTCAATCGACAGCAGCCACAGGCCCTTGACCGGTTCGACCAGATAGCTAGAATCGATGATGCTGGTGCAGCGGGTGTAGGCTTTACCGAGCGCTTTTTCGCCTTCGGCTCTGTAGCTGCCACCCTCGCCTTCGGCGCAGATCTCGAACTGGCGCTGCTTGATGTCGCCCGCCAGAACGGCTTCGTCGTAGCTGTATTTACCGCCCGTGTATTTGCTGAAGGGGGTTTCCCAGTGCACGTCGGTCTTGTTGGGCTGGTAACCGAAGTCGCCCAGTTTGGCGATCAGCTTTTCGTAACCCAGTTCGGTCAGCTGGTCGGTGCAGACCACGCTCGCATCCTTGGCCTTGCAGGCGGCATTGCCCGTGGCGTAGACCTTTTGCTCCTTGCCGTCCTTGGTCAGGAAGTCGCTTTTGCCGGCTTCGTCATCGTCGTAAGGCTCGTTGGGATCGTGGTTGCCCGGCGCGATAAAGAAGCGCATCCCCTTGGCCTGGTACTCGCGCAGGATGGCGCTGATGCCGTCGATATTGATGGGCTGCGCATCGTCCGAATAGTCGCCCGGCAAGGCCACCAGGCGGATACCCTTGGCATAGGCGTCGTCCAGGGCCGCCCGGAAGGCGAAATAGTTTTCGTTAAACAGGCGGGTCGAGGTCAGCTCGGCATACATGGTGCGGATGCTGGCATTCTTGCCGTCCTTGGTCGGAATGCCGCTGAACTGGGCACTTTTGAAATCGCCGTACACATCTTCGAAATGCACATCGGTCATGAAGGCAACGCTCGGCATGAGGACAGGCGCGGGCGCAGGTGCGGGTGCCGGCGCCGGCGCGGACGAACCGGCGTCATCGTCGCTGCTGCATGCAGCGAGCAGACACATCGATGCCGCCGCCAGTGCGACGGCGGTGAAACGGCTGAAACTGACTTTCATGAGTGCTCCGGGAGCCCGGGCGATGCGACGGGCAAAGTTAAGGAGCGCGCATTTTGGCACCGGTACATGACAGCGTCATGACCGGGCCGGTCAGGCAGACAGCCGCAGAAGTTGGGCGACTAGTGCAACTGGTGCTTCAGGCTGGACAGTTCATCGTGCACCCGGGTCACGGCTTCCTTCAGGCGCGGGGTGACCTGGGCTTCCGTCTTGCACACGCGCTTGGCTTCATCGCCCAGCATTTCCAGGTCGTCCACGCATTTGCGGATACGTGATTCATCCTGCGACTGCATGACTTCCTTGGCCATGCTCGACTGCCGGTCCAGCTTCTGGATGCATTCCTTTAACTGCGGCGGAGTGCCGGTTTCATTGATGCAGGTCTGGGCCGCCTGCCCGATCGCCTGCTCGATACTGTTGAAACGCTGCTGAATTTCGTTCGATTGCATCATTTTCAGTCTCCCTGTTGAGTTTGTGGCACAAGCACGTGCCAATCCAGTTTGATCCTCGCTGCCGGGTTTAGTTGCGTCGGCGGCGGCCAGACTCCGTTTTACGGCACCGGAAGCGGGTTTCGTCGTTCTCCCGCTTGCACCGGTCCGCCCTGCTGGACGACAATTGCCCACATGACTACCGCCACCGCCCTGCCCCGCCCCGGCTTCCCCTTCAAGCGCCTGTTCAGGGACGGCGTCTATACCATGGTGCTCAACGTCCTGGCGGCGCTGATCATCACCCTGGTTGGCGGCGGGCGGAATTTTCTCGACAACCTGATCATCTCGATGTGCATCGGCACTATCGTTTACCTGCTGTCCGATGTCCCGCGCCTGGCGATCTGGGGCGAGAACAAGATCAACTACAAGCTGTTCTTCGTGATCCTGGTGCTTGCCGTACCCATCGCCCAGATCGCAGGCAGCGCACTGGCCGGTGCCCTGATCGGCAAAGACCTCTCGCGCCTGAACACCATCCGCGATCCCGGCACGGTGAGCTGGATGGGTTTTACCCTGCTGGCCGCCATTGCCGGCACCGCGTTCTTCGCCACACGCGACCGCATTGCCCGCGCCGAAGCGGCGGCGGCGATCGAAAAGGCGCGCGCCGAGGCGGTGGAACGGCAGGCGCTGCAAGCCCAGTTGCAGCTGCTGCAGGCGCAGATCGAACCGCACATGCTGTTCAACACCCTGGCCAATCTCCAGGGCATGATCGGCATCGACCCGGAGCAGGCCCAGGTCATGCTCGACCAGTTGATCCAGTACCTGCGCGCCACCCTCAGTTCCTCGCGTGCGCGCAGCACCACCCTGGCGCAGGAATTCGCGCTGATGGAAGCCTATCTGGGCCTGATGTCGGTGCGCATGGGCGCACGCCTGGCCTACACGGTGGAACTGCCAGCGGCGCTGGGCCGTATCGCGATTCCGCCCATGCTGCTGCAGCCGCTGGTGGAAAACGCCATCATCCATGGTCTGGAGCCGGACATGGAGGGCGGGCGCATCACCGTGAGCGCAGTGGCCGCGGACGGGATGCTGGTGATCCGCGTGGCCGATACCGGACGCGGACTCGATGCGGCTCCCGCCAGGACCGGCGGTACGCGCCTCGGAGTAGCCAACACGCGCGAACGCCTGCTGGCCATGTACGGCGAGCGTGCCACACTCGCGCTCGAACCGAACCTGCCGCGCGGCGCCGTCGCCCGGCTCACTTTTCCGATTGAACCCACATGACCATCCGCGCCCTGATCGCCGAAGACGAACCGATACTCGCCGCCACCCTTGTCAAAGCATTGCACCGCGCCTGGCCGGAGCTGGAGATCGCCGCCATCTGCGCCAACGGCGTGGAGGCGGTTGCGCAGGCGCTCGCATTGCAGCCGGCGGTGCTTTTCCTGGATATCAAAATGCCCGGAAAAACCGGGCTGGAGGCGGCCGAAGACATTGCCAACGCATGGGAAGGCCCGACGCCATTTCCGCAAATCGTGTTTGTCACCGCGTATGACGAGTATGCGGTGGCGGCGTTTGAACGCGACGCGGCGGACTATGTACTCAAGCCGGTCAACGATATTCGCCTGTCCAAGACCGTTGAGCGGCTGCGCGCGCGCCTCGCTACGCCTGCAGTCGGGCCCGACCTGTCGCAGCTGCTGGCACAGATGCGTACCCTGCTGCCGGCCGCGCCGCCGGCGGAGCGCCTGACCATGATCCGCGCCGCCGTCGGCAACCAGGTGCGCATGATTCCGATTGCGGACGTGGTGTATTTCGAGGCGTCGGACAAGTATGTCAGTGTGGTGACCGCCGACAGCGAATCGCTGATCCGGGTCAGCCTGCGCGATCTGCTGCCGCAGCTCGATCCCCAGCTGTTCTGGCAGATCCATCGCGGCACGATCGTCAACGCGGCCAGCGTGGCCAGTGCGGCGCGCGATGAGATGGGCAAGGTCAGTGTGCAGCTGCGCACACGGCCGGAGCGGCTGCGGGTAAGTCCCCTGTACGCTCACCTGTTTCGCCAGATGTGATCAGCCGCCGCAGGCAGGCAAGGCCAGCGCCTGCAATACTTCGCCGTTCGCGGACTGCACGAAAGCCACCACCGCCAGATTTGCGGACAGTGCGCCTGGCGGCGTGGGAACCGGACGAACCAACAGCTCCGTGGCGCCGCTGCGCAAAGTAACGGGCGCCAGCCACTCACGCACCACGTAATCGTGATACAAGGTGCGCCCGTCGTTCTCGCCCGCCTTGACCTTGCTTGCAATCGCGCTCTGAACCAGTGCCACATGCAGCTTCGCATCCTGCTGCGCGCTGGCCTTGACTTCCAGCGGCAAGGCGCCGCCGCGCGCCTCACCAATAGAAATGGCAATCGCCGCCCGCGCCGGCCTGGAGTTAATGCGTTCGATAGCCCCACGCAGACCTGTGCTCCAGTTGCGCAACTCCTTGCCTGCCACGAAAAACTCCGGCGTGTAGATAGTGCGCGAGCCGGCCAGGTCGGACAGCCAGCGCTGGCGCTCAGTGAACGCCGCGCGCGAGTAGGGGTCCTTCCAGCCAATGTAGTTCCAGTAGTCGACATGCAGCGACAGCGCCACGGCCTGGCCGTCCGTGATGCCGCTACTGCGCAGCGCGCGCAGGAACTGATCGGCCGGCGGACAGCTGCTGCAGCCTTCCGATGTGTACAGTTCAAGCAGTGCGACGCTATGCGCCGGGCTCTGACGGCTGCATGATGGGGCGGCGAACGCGCCAGCGGCGGCAGTCCAGGCCAGTAGTGCCAGGATGGTTCTGTTCATGGGACCTCCGTAATGATTACGGATTAGTCGGACGGCGAATGAAAACCTGACAGCGTCATGTCAGAAGTAATCAGCTTCCGGTCAGGGAACCTCAAAACGATAGCCGACCCCGTACACCGACTGCAGGCAATCGGCCTGGGGCAGCTTGCGCCGGATGTTCTTGATATGTGAATCGACCGTGCGGTCGTTGATATCGCGCTGGTCTTCGTGCGCCAAATCGAGCAGCTGCTGGCGCGAGTACACGCGGTCGGGATGCTCGATCAATTCAGCCAGGATGCGGAACTCCACCGGCGTCAGGGTCAAGGCGGTGCCATCGTGCAGGATGCGCATGCCGGCGCGGTCAACCACGAAAGATGGTCCGTCCTGTGGCGCCACCAGGGTGCCGGACGCGCGCCGCAGATGGGCCCGCACCCGCGCCACCACTTCGCGCGGGCTGAAAGGCTTGCAGACATAGTCGTCGGCGCCCGTCTCCAGCCCGAGCAGACGGTCGATCTCGTCGATGCGCGCGGTCAGCATGATGATAGGGATAGGCGAAAAGCTGCGCACCTGGCGGCAGACTTCGATGCCGTCGATCTCCGGCAGCATCAGGTCCAGCACCATCAGGTCGGCCTGGCCGCGCGCCGCGTCGACTGCGCTGCTGCCGTCGCCAATGCGCGTGACCTGCCAGCCTGCAGCCTCGAAATAATCAGCCAGCAGGGCAGCGATCTTGATGTCGTCTTCCACGACCAGGATATGCGGGCGTTTTTCCATTGTCAGTGTCAGGTCTTCCGGTCCAGAGGCAGGCGCAGCACCATTCTGAGGCCCCCCAGCTGCGAAGGCAATGCCCGGATGCTGCCGCCATGGGCTTCGACCAGCGCCTTGCAGATCGACAGTCCCAGACCGCTGCCGCCGCGCTCGCGCGTGCGTGCGCCGTCGACCCGGAACAGGCGCTCGAAGATGCTGGCGTGGGCGCCGGCCGGCACGCCGGGCGAACTGTCCTCCACAACCACTTGGGCGAAAGCGCCGTCGGCGCTCAGTGCCACCACGATCTGGCCGCCCTTGTCGGTATAGCGCACGCTGTTTTCCAGCAGGTTGATAACGACCTGCGTGAGGCGGCCGGCGTCGGCCTTCACGTAGAGCGGCTCGGCGGGCAAGGTCCAGGCGAGATCGAGTCCCGCCGCTGCCGCGCGCGGGCGGTAGCGATCCAGTACGGGCTGCAGCAGGCCAGCCAGTTCGATGCGCTGCCAGTCAAAATGCAGGTCGCCCGCATCGGCCAGGGTGAGCTGATGCAGGTCCTCGACCAGTTTGTTCAGCCGCAGCACCTCGCCATGCAGCGATTCGAGGGCGCCGGGGTCGGCCTGGCGGATGCCGTCCAGCAGGGCTTCGATCTCGCCGCGGATCACGGTCAGGGGCGTGCGAAGTTCGTGCGATATATCGGCCAGCATCTTGCGGCGCTGCTGTTCGCTCTCCTCCAGCGCCTGGGCCATGGCATTCACGTGCAGCGCCAGCTCGGCCAGTTCGTCGCGCGAGAGCAGCGGCGCGCGCGCGCTCAATTCGCCGCGCGCCAGGCGGGCGGTGACGTCGCGCAGCGCCGCCACGGGCCGCAGCAGATGGCGCGCCAGCCAGAGCGCCAGCAGGATGGACGCAATGATCAGCATACAAGCGAGAATCAGGATATCGCGCAGCTGCTGGCGCAGGAAGCCGGTAGCGCTGGCGTCGGCACCGGTCGCCTGGCGCAGCTCGCGCAGGCGAATCGTCGCGACTGTTTTGCCGTCGACGACAACGGCGCGCTCGATCCCGGCGGGAAAATCGGGTGGTCCCATCAGCACGCGGCCGTCGCCATCGATAATGGAGATACGTGCCGCAAAACCCATCGGGTCGCGTGCGCCGGGCGGCGGCGGCGCTTGCCGCGGCGGACCGTCACGCCGGCCTTCGGGTGGACCGTCTGGCCGGTCATTGGGCGGGCCATCGGGCGGACCATCGGGCGGACCGTCGCGCGGCGGCCGGCCTTGTCCCCCATACGGCGGAGGCCGCGCGCCATCGGGCGGTGGCGGACGGCGCGGACGGTTCGCGTCGAATTCGGCCTGCAGCTGCGGCGTCATCTGGTCGAGCACCTCGCGCATCGCGCGCGGCTGACGGCGCAGCCATTCGAAGTGCCCCTCCTTGCGGTAGCGCGCCGCCAGCAGGTCGCGCAACTGGTCCAGGTCCTGGGCCTGCATCTCGTTGAGGTAGTGGATGAAGCCGCGCTGCAGGTTGGCGCTGGTGACGTAAGCCATGGTCCCGATGGACAGGATGACGATGGCCATGACGGCCAGTGCGATCTTGCGGGCGATCGTCAACCGCACCGTGGGTACTCCAACTTGCTTCCCATCGCCCATTCCCCTGCATCACATAGCCAGCCTCCATCATAACCGTCAAATGTGCAGCAATTGTGGATAGGCCAATGGGAACTAACGCGCCGGATCGGGCGCCGTGGCGAGCGGCTGGGTCACCAGCGGGGCGAGACTGCGCAGGCGCAGGGCGATCAGGAAAGCCAGGCCGAGGGCCAGCGCCAGCAATGCGACCACGCCGTCCCAGCCGCCGCGGCTCCAGGCGACGCCACTGAGCGAGCCGACCACGCTGCCGCCGACATAATAAAAGAGCAGGTACAGAGCCGACGCCAGGGCCTGGGGCGCGCGCGCCCGCAGTCCCACCCAGCTGCTGGCCACCGTGTGGGCAGCAAAAAAACCGAAGGTGAACAAGGACATGCCGGCCAGGATGGCGACGATGGACGAGGCCAGGGTCAGGAGCAGGCCGACCAGCATGATGCCCATTACCAGCCACAGGACATTACGGCGGCCGATGCGGTCGGCCAGGCGCCCGGCCCAGACGGAGCTGAACATGCCGATCAGGTAAAGCACCGAGAACAAGCCGACCACGGTCTGGCTCATCGAAAACGGCGCCGCCAGCAGGCGGTAGCTGATGTAGTTATACAGGCTGACAAAAACGCCCATCAGGAGGAAGGCCAGCGCGAACAGCCATGGCAGCCCGGCGTCCTTCAGGTGGCTACGGGCGCCCTTGATGAGTGCGCGCGCATCGGTGGCGCCGCCACGGAAGTTGGCCGACTCGGGCAAGGTGCGCCAGAACTCGAATGCGGCGTACAGACCGGCCACGCCCATCAGCGCGAACGCCAGGCGCCAGGAATAGAAGTCGGTGACGATGGACGAGACCACGCGGCCCGCCATGCCGCCCAGCGCGGTGCCGCCGATGTACAGGCCCATGGCCACACCAAGCGACTTGCCTTCGATTTCTTCGCTCAGGTAAGCCATGGCGACGGCCGGCATGCCGCCCATCGCAAAGCCCAGCAGCGCGCGCAGCACCAGCAGCTGGGTGTAGGTCTGGGCCAGGGCCGAGAGCAAGGCGCACACCGCGGCGCCGGTCAGCGCGACGGTCATCAGCTTCTTGCGGCCGATACGGTCGGACAGGGCGCCGCTCACCACCATGGAGACCGCCAAAGCCAAGGTGGAAATCGACAGCGACCAGCTGCTTTGCGCGGGCGTCAGCGCAAACTGCTGGGCCAGCAGCGGCATCAGCGGCTGCAGGCAGTACAAGAGGGCGAAGGCGGAAAAGCCGGCGAACAGCATGGCGCGGTTGATGCGTTTGAAAGCAGGTGTGCCTGCGGCGGCGGTGTGGGACATGGCGGCGATCCTGAAGGTTAGCTGCTTCATCTTAGGATTGCACATTAATACTGTCCAATATATATTTGAGCCGCTTCTTATACCTTAAATCGATTACAGACTGGAGCCTTCCGTGGAACTGCGCCACCTGCGCTATTTTATCGCCGTCGCCGAAGAGCTGCACTTCACCCGCGCCGCCGAACGCCTCCACATTGGGCAGCCGCCCCTGAGCCACGCGATCCAGATGCTGGAGGCGGACGTGGGCGCCCAGCTGTTCGAGCGTACCAAGCGCTGGGTCAGACTGACCGAAGCGGGCAAGCTGTTCCTGGCCGACGCGCGCCGCATCCTTGCGCTGGCCGACCAGGCCACCGAAACCGCGCGCCGCGCCCAGCGCGGCGAAGCGGGCGAACTGCGCATCGGCTTTACCTTTTCAACCCCGCTCACGCCGCTGTTTGCGAACGTGATCAACCGCTACCGCCAGCAGTTCCCCGCCGTGAGCCTGACCCTGCACGAAATGGCCACCCTGCCCCAGCTCGACGCACTGGGCCTGCGCTCGCTCGACCTGGGCTTCATCCGTCCGCCGGAACTGGCGGTGCCGCAGTCGATCGCCCTGAGCCCGCTGCGCGAAGATCCGCTCATGGCCGTGCTGCCCAGCGCCCTGCACCTGTGCGCCAAAAAATCCATCGGCGTGAAGGACCTGGAGGATCTCCCTTTCGTGATGTATCCGCAAAACGCGGGCACCGGGATCTATCCACAGATTTTCAGGATGTGCCGCGAAGCGGGTTTTGTGCCGCGCATCGGTCAGACGGCGGGAGAGGCATCGACCATCATCGGGCTGGTGGCGGCGGGCTGCGGTGTTTCGGTACTGCCGGCCTCCTTCGACCGGATCCGCATGGACGGCGTGTGCTACCGGCCGATCGACGATTTGTCCGCCACCACCACCTTGCTGCTGGCGCGGCGCCATGGGGAGGAGGCGCCGCTGGTCGACGCCTTCGTGCGGCTGGCGGAGGAAGTGGCGCGCGAGTGAGGGCACGTAAAGTGGAGCATGGTCGAAATATCGAACATCTCCATTTTTGCTTCACATTGTGCGTGCAAGCTGTACTCCATCGTCACAAGGAGCACGCCATGAACCTCTATCACAGCCAGCATTGCCCCGCCGCCGTCCTGTATGGCATCGAGCCGCAGCGGCCCAAACCGATCCTGGAACTGGCGCTCGACCGCGATCGCCTGCAGAGTCTCATCGACCTGCTCTCGCGCTACGATCTGGACGACGAGTGCGGCAGCGCAAATGCGGACCTGAGCATCCAGCTGCGCGCCTTCGGCCCGCTTCAGTCCTGAACGGAGCGCGCGATGAACCGAACTATCACCGTCCCGCTGTCATTGATCACCCTCGCCGTGCTGTGCGCCTGCGGAAGCGGCGGTGGCGATCCACATTCTGCGCCTGCAGTGATGCTGGCCAGCGTGACAACGACGCCTGCGCCTGCGCCCGCACCTGCTCCAGCCCCGCCGCCGCCGGCAGTGCCTGCGCCGCTGCCCAATCCCGAGGGCAGCGCCCTCACCTTCTCGACGACAGGCAGCATCGATCCGGCCAACGCTTTCTTCAAGCCCTTGGGTAACGGCCGCTCATGCGCGAGCTGCCACACGCAGGCGGCCGGTTGGAGCATTTCCCCGCCCGGACTGCAGGCCCGCTTCAATGCCACGCAGGGCACCGATCCCGTGTTCCGCCTGCTCGATGGCGCCAACTCGCCAGAGGCGCTCAGTACGACCCTGGACCAGAAGCGCCTCGCGTACAGCATGCTGCTGACCAAGGGCGTGATCCGGGTCGGCTTGGCAATGCCGGCCAATGCGGAGTTCACACTGGTGCGCACCGACGATCCGTACAACTTTGCCAGCGCGCGCGAGCTGTCCCTGTTTCGCCGTCCGCTAGCTTCGGCCAACCTCAAGTTCAATGCCAGCGTGATGTGGGATGGACGCGAAACCCTGCCTGGCGCCTCGCTCGATGCAAACCTGCTTCATCAAGCCAATACGGCCGTGCGCGGCCATGCGGAAGCGGCAGTCGACCTGACGGCGGCGGAGCAGCGTGCCATCGTCGACTTCGAAAAGTCGCTGTTCACGGCGCAGATCAGTTCCGCCAGCGCCGGCAGCCTGGTGGACGCCGGTGCGCGCGGCGGGCCGGCGCTGCTGGCCGTCCAGGATTTTTCGGCAGGGATCAACGATTCCGCCGCGCCGGCCTTCGAGCGCATTGCGATGACCTTGTTTGGTGCCTGGCGCACCGCGGCGGATGTGGCGGCGCCATCGGCACAGGATCTGGCGCGTGCATCGGTGGCACGCGGCGAAGCGCTGTTCAATACGCGGCCGATCAATATCGTGCAGGTGCCCGGGGCCGAGGAGCTGCGCCTGCCGCAGCAGCGCGGCACGTGTACAAGCTGTCACAACGCGCCCAACGGCGGTTCGCATTCAGTGGCGCGTTTGTTCAATACGGGGGTGTCGGCCGGCGCGGGACGCACGCCGGATATGCCGCTGTACGGATTGCGTCACAAGGTGACCGGGGAGGTGGTGGAGACTACCGATCCAGGCAGCGCGATGGTCAGCGGGCGCTGGGTTGATGTGGGCAAATTCAAGACGCCGGTGCTGCGCGGGATGGGTTCACGCGCGCCGTATTTCCATGATGGGTCGGCGCGCGATCTGGATGCGGTGGTACGGTTTTATGACCGCAGGTTCAGGATGGGCCTGAACCCGCAGGAGGTCGCTGATTTGACGGCGTTTCTGCGGGTGTTGTAGGTGGGCGGCGTTAGGGCATATCGAATTCCCCAACACCGCTAACTTTGAAACCGTCATTTCCGCGCAGGAGGCTGCCGCAAAACGTTTTAGCACTGATAACCACCAGCTTAAGGGCCGTCTTTCCCGCGAAGGCGGGAACCTATAGCACCTATGATCAGAGGTGCTATAGGTTCCCGCCTGCGCGGGAATGACGGATACAAGGTTAGCGGCAAAGGCGCTTTTACCCTTTCGCGACAGCCGCCTGCGCGGGAATGACGTTAAAAAAGTATGTTAAATGCAGACTTCTCGATTTCTTCGCAGCCTCTACGAGTAGTCGGCGTCCAGCTCCGAGCCGGCGTAGTTCTCCAGCTCTGCGAACAGGGTCTTCATTGCGGCGCGGGTCCTGATCTTCTGGATCACGGTGCAATGCTCGCGGTAGGAGGCGATGCGCTCGGCGATCACCGGCTGGTGCTGGGCCGGGACCTTGGCCATTAACTCGGCCCATCCGGCTTCGTAGTCCGGCTTGTTCTTGCGTACCGATTTGACCAGACGCTCGAATTCCTTTTGCCCCGTGCGCGCGGTGATCCTGCCGCCGCCCTCGATCGCAAAAATAACCGCCAGCGCAATCACCCCTTCCGCATTCAGGTCGACATCGTTGATCGGCCCTTCGTAGTGATGGCGGCGCAGCCAGCCGGCCGCGCGCACGATGGCCTGCACGCCCTTGCGCTGCTTGAACTGCTGGTCGTACTTTTCGTAGCCGGCCCAGTTCTGGGTCGGCTCGGCGCTGCAGATATCGACGAACAGTTCCTTGAGCCGGCGCTGCGCGTAGATCGGGTCCTGGTCATATTCGCCCACCAGCGAATCCTCGGGCATGGCAGACAAATCGCGGATCAGGCGAAAGCCGGCCTGAAACACGTGCTCGGCGCCGTGTTCGATGAGGAAGTCGAGCGCCGCTTCGTCGCTCTCGTGGTTGACGGTGTGTTCCAGCCCCAGCGAGACGCAGCCGATGGTGAGCAGGTAGGCGCGCTGTATGCCTTCGGCGGTGCGGTCGTTGGTGAATTTTTCGGCCACCATGGCGGTGATGCCGGCCAGCTCGTCGGCCAGGATCACCGCATCGTCTTCCACCTCGCGCGCACCCATGCAGCGGATGGCACGCACCAGCCGCGGGAGTTTTTCTACAACGATCGCCGGGAGCATGTTCTGGGCCTGCTCCATCACGAGAAGATACCCGTGCCGATGCTCTTGCGCCCGCCGCGTTTGGGTACACTGCTGCGCGAGGTAGGCACCTGCTTGCGCAAGCGGTACAGCAGTTCCTTGGTGGAGCGCTGCAGGAACTTGGGTTCTTCGTCCGGGTCGTCCGAGAATTCGGCATCGGCCAGGTCGGCGCTGTGGCGGAAGTCCGGGAACAGTTCGAACAGGGCGCGGTCCCAGCCGTCTTCGCTGGCCTTGGCCAGTTCGATCGCGACCGGCACGATGTCGCTGTCGGACGAGGTCTGGCCCGTGATGTAAGGTCCCTTGGCGATGATCTCACCGGCCACTTCCAGGATTTCCTTGGGCGCCATCGAGAACAAAATCGCGAATACGGTGGCGCCATGGTCGCTGGCCGACGCTTCGGCCAGCAGCTCGTGGCGGCGCTCGGCGTCGTCGGTCGAAAAGACGATGCCGTGCACGTGGGCGAACAGGGATTCGGCGATGCGCTCGGGGTCGTCCTCGATCATGTCGTCCGACCAGGTCGCGGCGAAGAAGGCCAGGCTGTCGGCCCAGGCCTTGGGCGGCACCAGCAGGGTCGCCAGCGAAGTCTTGCCGCCGTCGAAGCCCGACAGGTGCAGCGCGGTGACCTGGGGCGCCAGGGTGGCCAGCACTTCCACCACGGCCAGGTCGCCGTGCTGTTCGACCGCTTCCGAAAACGCCTGCTCGGCATGGTGCAGCGAGCCGGCCAGAACCAGTTCGCTCACTTGCTTGGACAGCGCCGGCAGGTTCGATGCGGAGCCGGCGTCCTTCGCTCGATCGTTCATTACTCGTTCTCCTGGTCGAACATCTGCGCGAAGTCGTCGGTCACGTCGCCGTGCTCGTCGTCGTCCGGACGGTCGTCGCCGTCGTCATTTTCGCCGAGCTGGTCGAAGGACTGGTCTTCCTCGTCCCACAGACGCGGGTTCTTGAACAGAAATGCGGTGATGATGGCCTGGCGCGCCAGGTCGGGGTGGTTCTCGGTCATGGCCTCGTACATGGCTTCGGCCTCGCCTTCGCAGGCGGCCATGGCGAACACCCTGGCCGGATCGCCGCCCTCGTATTCGCCCGCTTCTTTCAGCAAGCCCTTGGGATTGCTGAAGGTGATGTAGTCGACCAGGGCAAAGCTCATCATGTTGACGTCTTCGATGCCGCCGCCGTCGGCGTATTCGCCGACAAGCGCGCTGAGCATCATGTCGTAGTTCTTGCGGTTCGGCGGGTCGCCCAAAATGCCGTCGATCTGGCCGCCAAGCTCGCGCGACTGGTAGGCAAATTCGGGATGTACTTTTCTCATGTTCTCTTCCTGGTTCTTTGTCTGTGGATACGGTTCGCTGCGCCGGAGCGCGTTTCAGGGCGGCAGCGGGCAGCCGCTCAGGCTGAACAGCGAACGCCACAGCTCATACGCTTCCGCCTCCGCGTCAAGGATGATGCGGTGGTTGACGCTCTGGTTGTATTCGTCGCGCTTGACGGGATCGGACAGGATCTCGTAGGCCTTGGTGATGCTCTTGAAACGGACCTCGGCTCCCGGCGCATCGTTACGGTCCGGGTGGAAACGCATTGCCAGCGAGCGGTAGACCTTCTTGATCTCGTCATCGCTTGCATTGGGCGCCACGCCGAGGATGGTATATAAATTTTCCATAGGAAACTCCCGGCGACTGCCTGTATTAAAGCGAGATTATCCACCATAACTGGCGCGGCCGGGCATTTGCCGCCAGACGCGGGCGCTGCCGGGGCGCTTTCTCCCACGCCCGCCGCGGCCGTCTACGGTAAAATGCAATCCATCTGATCATTTCAAAAGCATTTATACATGAGCAACGAAAAAACCAAGCCGTCCGCTGCTGCCCCCGCGCCGGCACCCTCGCCGAACTTCCTGCGCGGCATTGTCGAATCGGACGTGGCCGCCGGCACGTACCTGCGTCCCGGCCTGCCGCCGGTCATTACCCGTTTCCCGCCGGAGCCGAACGGCTACCTGCACATCGGCCACGCCAAGTCGATCTGCGTCAATTTCGGGCTGGCGCGCGATTACCAGGGCCGTTGCCACCTGCGCTTTGACGACACCAACCCGGCCAAGGAAGAGCAGGAATACGTCGATACCATCATCGACAGTGTCAAGTGGCTGGGTTTCAGCTGGGAACGCGAAGGCGAAAACCATCTGTACTACGCCAGCGACTATTTCGAGCAGCTGTACCTGATGGCCGAATACCTGATCACGGCCGGCTACGCCTACGTGGACAGCCAGAGCGCCGAAGAAATCAAGCTCAACCGCGGCAACTTCGGCACACCGGGCACCAATTCGCCTTACCGCGACCGCACGCCCGAGGAATCGCTGGCCCTGTTTCGCGACATGAAGGCTGGCAAGTACAAGGACGGCGAGCACATCCTGCGCGTGAAAATGGCGGCCGACTCGATGGCCTCGCCCAACATGACCAACCGCGATCCGGCGATTTACCGGATCCGCCACGAGCATCACCACCGCACGGGCGACGACTGGTGCATCTACCCGATGTACGATTACACGCATCCGATTTCGGACGCACTGGAAAACATCACGCATTCGGTCTGCACCCTGGAATTCCAGGATCACCGTCCCTTCTACGACTGGCTGCTTGCCACCCTGGCCGAAGGCGGCTTCTTCCAGCAGCCGGTGCCGCACCAGTACGAATTCGCACGCCTGAACCTGACCTATGTCGTCACCAGCAAGCGCAAGCTGCGCCAGCTGGTCGATGAAGGCATCGTGTCGGGCTGGGACGATCCGCGCATGCCGACCATTGTCGGCCTGCGCCGTCGCGGCTACACCCCCGAAGCGATCCAGCTGTTCTGCGAGCGCATCGGCGTGTCCAAGGCGGACGGCTGGATCGACATGAGCACCCTGGAAGGCAGCCTGCGTGACGATCTCGATCCGAAGGCGCCGCGCGCCACAGCCGTGCTGCGTCCGCTCAAGCTGATCATCGACAACTTCCCGGAAGGCGAATCGGTGGAATGCACCTCGCCGGTCCACCCGCACTTTCCGGAGCGCGGCCTGCGCACCTTCCCGATCACCAGGCATCTATGGATCGAGCAGGACGACTTCATGGAAGTGCCGAGCAAGGGCTATTTCCGCTTCTTCCCGCCGGTCGGCGATACGCCGGGCAGCCGGGTACGCCTGCGCCATGGCTACGTGGTCGAATGCACCGGCTACGACAAGGATGCCGCCGGCAACGTCACCGCAGTCCACGTCAACTATTTCGAAGACAGCAAGTCGGGTACCGAAGGTTCCAACGCCTACAAGGTCAAGGGCAATATTCACTGGGTCAGCGCGGCGACCGCGCTGGAAGCGGAAGTGCGCCTGTACGACCGCCTGTTCACCGACCCGCAGCCTGACGCCGGCGGCAAGGATTTCAAGCTGGCACTGAACCCGAACGCACTGGAAGTCGTCACGGCCTATCTGGAACCGGGCATGGCCGCGGCCGAGCCGGATCAGCGCTTCCAGTTCGAGCGTCACGGTTATTTCGTCGCCGACCGAGTCGATTCGAGGCCAGGCAAGCCGGTCTTCAACCGGGTCACCACCCTGAAAGACAGCTGGGCGAAATAAGCCTGCTGCCCTTGCCTTCTCCCCGCCGAAACACGTTGCTCTAACACGACGCTTTCGTTCCCAACATCCCGCTCCGGCCACAGCCGCAGCGGGATTTTTTGCATTTTCAGACTTTTCCGATACGCCCACCTATCAACTTCACTAGGTATCCACAATTGTGACTATCGGTTAACGTAGATCAAACAATGCATCGCCAATTGCAAGCACCGAAAGGAAAGCAACGCGCAATGCGTCCCATTAAAACAACGATCAAGACTTTCTCCGCAGCGCGGCCCGCGTTGTGGATCGGCTTGCCTATGTCCCTGATCGTTGGCCTGGCCTTTTACCTGGCGACGGCGGCCTCGATCGAAGCCGATTCGCGCAACCGTTTCGCCGAACATGCCTACAGTGCCAGCAAGACCATCAGCAGCCGCATCAAGTCGTATACCGATGTGCTGCGCGGCACGGTCAGCCTGTTCCAGATCAGCGAACCCCTGACCCGCCGCCAGTTTCACGGCTATGTCCAGGGACTGGGCCTGGCCGAGCATTTTCCCGCCATCGAAAACATCAACTTTGCCTTCCACCTGCGGGACGAGGAACGCGACAGTTTCGAGAAGCGCATCCGGAGCGAACGTTCGGCGGCCGGCGAGTCGATGAGCCAGTTCGTGATCAAGCCGACCGGCCGCCGCCCCGAGTACACGGTGGTCACCTTCGTCGAGCCGGAGGCGGTATGGGGCTCGACCCTGGGCGTGGACCTGAGCACGATCCCGCTGGTCAACGACTACCTGGGCACCTTGCGCGACACCGGGCGCTTACACACCTCGGGCACCCCGATCGCCTTTATTTCGGGCCCCAACCGCACCGGCCTGGGCATGCGTCTGGCCGTGTACAAACCGCACGCACCCATCGAAACCTTGTCGCAGCGGCGCGACGCCTATATTGGCGCGGTCGGGATCGCTTTCAGCGTGGACAAGCTGGTCAAGGGCGTGATCGACGAGTTCCCGGTCAAGAATGTACGCATGACCCTGGTCGACCATGCGGCCGGCAGCGTTTCGCCCTCGCGCGTGCTGTTCGACAGCGGAGCCAACGGCAAGGAGCAGACGCTGTCCTTCCTGATGCCGGTCGACCGCTTCAGCCGGACCGTCCCGATCGATTTCAACGGCCGGGTCTGGGATGCCACCTACACCGTGCTTGCCACCGAGATGTACACCGGCTTCGAAGAATTCGCGCCGTGGCTGGCGATGCTGGCCGGCGCCGTCAGTTCGATGCTGCTGTATGCCCTGTTCCATACCTTGACCTCCTCGCGCCGGCGCGCCATCAAGATGGCCAAGGGCATGACACGCGAGTTGCGCGACAGCCAGGCCAAGCTGCAACTGTCGCACCAGAACCTGCGGCGCCTGGCGGCCCACGCCGACCAGATCAAGGAAGGCGAACGCAAGCGCATCGCGCGCGAAATCCACGACGACCTGGGGCAGAACCTGCTGGCCCTGCGCATCGAAGCGGACATGCTCAGCGCGCGCACGCGCGACCGCCACCCGCGCCTGCATGCGCGCGCCCGCGCCACCTTGCAGCAGATCGATGTGACCATCAAGAGCGTGCGCCAGATCATCAACGACCTGCGGCCGAATGTGCTCGATCTGGGTCTGTCGGCGGCGGTGGAGTGGCAGATCGCCGAATTCACGCGCCGCTCCGCCATCGTCTGCGAGCTGATCGACGAGCCGAAGGAAGTGGCATTGAGCGATCACGCCGCCACTGCCTTCTTCCGGATTCTCCAGGAGTCGCTGAGCAATATCGTGCGCCATGCGCATGCCAGCCACGTCAAGGTCGAACTCAAGCTGGCGGGTACCCGCCTGTCGATGACGGTCACCGATAACGGCGTGGGATTCCAGGGCAATGAGCGGCACAAGATGGGCTCCTTCGGCCTGGTTGGGATCGAAGAGCGCATCAACATTCTAGGCGGCAGTTTTTCCATCACCAGCCTCGCTGGTGAAGGCACGACGGTGTGTGTCACCGTCCCCTTGCAGATGGACCATGGCGGTGGTGCCATGCCGTCTGCTTCAGCAAGTCCCACAGAACGGCCAGTCTTCGTCTGATGGTCCGGCAAATTGTCCTAAACAGAACCCTCTTGTTTCACCTGAGCTACCCCGGGTGCATCCCCTCATGCACTAGGAATATACCTTTTTAATCGTTGAGCGATGTCAACAAGCAGGCGCTGCACTGGCGCAACATCCTCAATCAGCAAAGCACGTAAAGATGTACCAGGGCAAAAGTTAATGAGGAGACGAAAGGAGGAAACGCTTGGTATGGCAGGGGTAGCGCAGGGAAAAATAGGGATGCAGGACGCACACAATCACACTCTACAAAAGAGGCTAATCATGAACGCAATCGCAAATTTCGACGCAATCTATGCACTGGATCTGGAACAGATTAAAGCCAAGCTGATGCACCCGGAAGCGGGCGAAGGCTGGAGCCTGGAAAAGGCCGATGCGGTAGAAGAGCAATATCGCCGCTTCCTCTGCGTAATGCAGGCGTTTCCGGATGAACAGACTTCGCCGCTGGTGGATGTCGATACTTTCTGGCACTACCATATCCTCGACACCATGAAGTATGCACGCGACTGTGAATCGGCCTTCGGCTACTTCGTCCATCACTTCCCTTATCTGGGCCTGCGCGGCGAGGAAGACGAGCTGGCCCTGGAAGCGAGCGGTAAGCGCATGGCTGCATTGTATGAGCGGCTGTTCGACGAACCGTATGCCCAGGACCTGTCGGCATGGTGCGCCAAGGCGGACTCGGCACCGGCGGCAAAAGCGGCCTGGTGCGCAAAAGCCGACTCGGCACCGGCGGCCAAGGCGGCATGGTGCGCGAAGGCGGACTCGGCAGCGGCGGCGAAGGCAGCCTGGTGTGCAAAGTCCGACAGCGTCAGGGCGAAAGCCGCGTGGTGTGCGAAAGAAGAAAACACCCGTGCCCGTGCCGCCTGGTGCGCAAAGGACGCTGCGCCGACAGCGAGGGCAGCCTGGTGCGCCAAGGCGGACAAGGCGACACCAGTCCTGCCGGCATGATGCGCTAGCTTGGCCGGGAACGCTTGAATGGCGTTCCCGGCCGCTTTTCCGGCGCCGCACGAGAGCGATCAGACAAGTTTAATGCCTCATGGGAACTTTTTGAAAACTCGGGTAGAATGGGCTCTCCACTAGCTCGCGAGGTCTGCCATGGCGGTCACTTCAGTCTCATCGAATAACATCCCGGCCGCGCCGCCCGCAAAGGCGCCGGAAGCCAAGCCCGTCGTCGACAAGCCGGCGGAAAAACCGCCGGCAAAGCCGGCTCAGGCAGCACCGCCGCCTCCGCCGCCACGCCCCAGCGTCAACACCAGCGGCCAGACGGTCGGCACCACCATCAATACCTCGGCATAGCTGTCACAGCATCACTGTCATGGCAGCGCAGCAGGCCCCGTCCGGGGGCCGCATGCCTTGCGCCTGCATCAGGCCGCAGCGGACTCCTGCTTGGCCGGCGTCGCAATGAATTCGCGCAATTCCCGAATGCTGAAGTCACTGATTTCGTGCATGCGCAGGAGAATTGTGGCGCCGATCGGCAAGGTGCAATGGCGGATCTTGCTGATGACTGGAGGCGCTACCTCCAGCGCGCGCGACAGGGCCGCGTCGTTCTTCAGGTCGAGCTTCTCGATGATCGCATCGAGAACCTTGTTGGGGTTATATACGGTGAGCGCAGGTGAGTTTTCCGTGTTCATGCTGACGAATTCTTTCGAAAATACACATTCCGTAGCAAATTTGCCGGCGGAACGTATGGACATGTGAATTAAAGCAAATGGCGACGAAAACGCACCGAATATGCGGCGGTTCCCGTACGAAGCCACATCATACTAGGAATTGTTGACATTCGCTCAAGCAGCTGAACTTTACTGCAAGAATTATTGTCGAGTGAATAATAACTCAAGTGCGCTGAGAGTGGCGCGCGGCGCGCCGGGCGGGTGCGAGCCACCAGTCCACCAGGATGTGGGCGGCGAGCTGACTGTAGGCGGTGGGAATTAGATAGAATTGCAAACGCGGCGGATCGACCTCCGGCGGCGCGATGCGCCAGCCCAGCTGGCGGCGGATTTCTTCAGGCGGCGGGGGCGGCCGGCGGGCGTGTTCGCGACCGGCCATATAAGCCCGGACCTGCTCTTTGGTGGGTTGCGTAATGCGATGCGGCATGATGGACCTTCACCTTCTGCGCTGGCGCAAACACTGCGTGACTTGCGATGCAACAGCTGCGTTTTCCCGTGTTTCCTTGTTCACGATACGACTGGTGCGACGCCGCCGCTTGATGCCGCTCAAGCGGACGTCCACGCTCTGGTCGGGACGCTGAAAAGTGTCGTTTATCGAGCGAGCCGGGCCGTCGCTTATTCGCCGCTTACTCGCCGCTTACTCGCCGCTTACTCGCCGCTTACTTCTTCTGGCTGGCCAGGTACAGGGTTTTGGCATCCTGATGGGCACGGTCCACGGTGCGCATGGCGTCCTTCTCGTCGTGCTCGACGAAGAACTCCTTGTCCTGCGCCTGGACCACCAGCTTGATCGCGGCGGCATCGCTCAGATTGTATTTTTCGGTGATGAGGGTGGTGACCTCGTCCAGGTATTCTTCGTACGTCATCGTCTGTCCTTGGGATTTCTCGTGTGCCTGACTGTGGCCGGCGCTATCGATTGCGGCGCTTATTTTACCAGCGCCATGGCAGCCACCGCCTGCGCCACCTGGGGATGGCGCAGGCGCACGCCCAGTTCGCGCTTGATGCGCTCGTTGCGCATGCGGCGCGATTCCGACATGAACGACAGCAACATGGGCGTTACCTGGGTCATCAGTTGCGCGCGCGCCAAACGGGGTGGACGCGCCAGCCCGAACGCGTCGGCCACCGTATCGAAATAATCGGCCATTTTCAGGTGGGTGTCATCGACCGCATGATAAATCCGTCCAGGCAAACCCTTGTACAAGGCCTGGGCCACGATGCGGGCCAGATCGTCCGCATGGATATGATTGGTGTAGACGTCGTCGGCTTCGATCAGTGCCGGCGTGCCCTGCTCCAGGCGCCGGATCGGCAAGCGGTCTGCGGCATAAATGCCCGGTACGCGCAGAATCGCCAGGCGCGCGCCGCTGCGCACGGCCCAGGCGCGCAGCACGCGTTCGGCGTCGACCCGGCGCCGCGCGCGCGCATTGTGCGGGGCGACGGTGCGCGTTTCGTCGATCAGGGCGCCGCCGCAATCGCCGTACACGCCGCTGGTGCTCACATAAACCAGGCGCGCTGCCTCGGGTAAAATGGCGCACAGATTGCGGGTGCGGCGGTCCAGCGCACCGTCCGATTGCGGCGGCGCCAGGTGCACCACCCAGTCGGCCAGGCCAGCCAGGCGCCTGAGGGTGGCCGGGGCGTCCAGGTCGGCTACCACCGGTATCGCGCCGGCAGCGCGCAACTCGGCCCTGCGCCCGGCCTGGCTGGTCACGGCGAATACGCGGAAACGATCGCGCACCAGCGGCAGCAGGCGCATGCCGACGTCGCCGCAGCCGAGGATCAACAGGCGCGGCCGTTTGAATGCAGCGGGTGCGGTGCGGGGTGCAGAAACGGGTGCAGCGAAATTAGTAGTGTTGTTCATTTAAGGATTGTATGACGTTCCAGATTACTGTTCAGCCCAGTGGCCACCAATTCGCCTGCGAGGCGGACGAAACCGTCCTGGCCGCCGCCATCCGCGCCGGCGTCGGCCTGCCTTACGGCTGCAAAAACGGCGCCTGCGGTTCCTGCAAGGGAAAGGTTGTGGCCGGCGCCGTCAGCCACAAGGCGCACCAGCAGCGCGCCCTGAGCGAGGAAGAAAAAGCCCAGGGCTATTCCCTGTTCTGCTGCGCCACCACCGCGGCCGATCTGGTGATCGAAGCGCGCGAAGTGGGCGGCAGCACCGACTACCCGGTGCGCAAGATGCCCTCGCGCGTGGCCAGCATCACGCGCGCCGCGCCGGATGTGGCGATCATCACCCTGCAGCTGCCGGCCAACGAGGCGCTGGCTTACCGCGCCGGCCAGTATATCGAATTCATGCTGCGCGATGGCAAGCGGCGCAGCTACAGCATGGCCAGTGCGCCCTCGCTGGACGGCCCGCTGACCCTGCACATCCGCTACATGGCGGGTGGACTGTTCACGGAACAGGTGTTCAACACCATGAAGGAGCGCGACATCCTGCGCTTCGAAGGCCCCTTCGGCACCTTTTACCTGCGCGAAGAGTCGGACAAGCCCATCGTGCTGCTGGCCTCGGGCACCGGTTTCGCGCCGGTCAAGGCTTTGGTGGAACACCTGATCCACCTGCAGTCCACCCGACCCGTGACCTTGTACTGGGGCGGGCGCCGTCCGCTCGACCTGTACATGAACGCGCTGTGCGAAGAATGGGCCGCCACCCTGCCCGCCTTCCGGTACGTACCCGTGGTCTCGCATGCGCTGCCGGAAGACCACTGGAAAGGCCGCACCGGCTTTGTGCACGCGGCCGTCATGCAGGACCTGCCCGATTTGTCCGGCTACCAGGTGTATGCCTGCGGCGCGCCGGTTGTAGTGGACGCCGCCCGCCGCGAGTATGTGGAACAATGCGGCCTGCCGGCTGACGAGTTCTACGCCGACGCCTTCACCAGCGAAGCCGATCTCGCCTGACACGACTGGAGTCCATCATGGCAGCAAATCCGCCCACCATCGACCAGCACCTGTGCTTCAAGCTGTATTCGACATCGCTCAAGATGACGCAGCTGTACAAGCCCTTGCTGGCCGAACTCAACCTGACCTATCCGCAATACCTGGTCATGGTCGTGCTGTGGGAGGAGGAAGGCCTGGGCATCAAGGATATCGCCGAGCGGCTGCAGCAGGATTCGGGCTCGATCACGCCGCTGGTCAAGCGGCTCGAGGTCGAGGGCTACCTGATCCGCGACCGCGATCCGCTCGATGAACGCAACCGCGTACTGACCCTGACCGCGGCCGGCAAGCGCCTGCGCGCCGCGGGCGTGCGCGTGAACCAGGCCATCGCTGCAGAATGCGCCATCACACACAAGGATCTGGAGGCGATGATCGCCTCCATCGACAAGCTCAACAAGCGCCTGAGCCGCTGACATTCCTTTGTCCGGATTAGTTAGTTTGCGCGAAAACTATTAACGCGCACCATGCGTAGCGCATGCTGCGGGCGGGCCACAGCCCGTGCACGCATCATTGCCGCTTGATGGTGCTGGGGTCGAACTGGTCGCTGTTCTTGCCGGTGATGCCACTGTAGAACTGCTGGATCTCGGCCATGTCGGCGCCGATGTCGCCAGTCGGCTGGAACATCTTGCCCACGCCCCCGCGCTTGCGCTTGAAGTCGAGGTAGGCCAGCGCCACCGGCACGCCGGCGCCGTTGGCCATGTGGTAGAACCCGGTTTTCCAGTGCGTGACCTTGCCGCGCGTGCCTTCCGGCGCGACGATCACAGCCAGGCGTTCGCGCGCGGCGAAAGCGTTAATGGTGTTCTGCACCGTGTTGTTGGAAGCGCTGCGGTCAATCGCGATGCCGCCCAGCCAGCGCGACAGCCAGCCGATTGGCCAGGTGAACAGACTGGCCTTGGCCATCCAGTACACGCGCAGGCGCAGCACGAAGCAGAGCATCAGGGTGATGGGAAAGTCCCAGTTGCTGGTGTGCGGCGCGGCAATCAGGACGTACTTGGGATAGGCGGCGATTTGTTCCGGGGTCATCCCCTCCGAGCGCCAGCCGAGCAGGCGCAGGGTCAGGCGCGAGATGCCGCGCATCAGGGTATTCACCACGGGGGTGTCAAAAATGGTGGTTTGCATTAGGCGTCAAGACAGGGCCGTCACGGCCAGCAGGGGCGGCGAACATCGGGCACAATAGCGAACGATGGTTCTAGAAAGCATCATTTTACCCTATCTGCTTAGCCGTTCCCGAAAGTTCCTATGTCCGTGATGTCCCCGTCCAACGGTTTCAGCGTCCTGCGAAACCGCAATTTTGCGTTTTATTTAACGGCGCGCGTACTGGGTACCCTGGCCGTGCAGATGCAAAGCGTGGCGATCGGCTGGCAGTTGTATCAGATGACGGGCAGCCTGCTGGACCTGGGCCTGATCGGCCTGGCCCAGTTCGCGCCCTTCCTGGTGCTGATCCTGATTGCGGGCCACACGGCGGACCGCTACGACCGCCGCTTCATTATCGTGCTGTGCCTGGCGACCCAGTTGCTGTGTAGTTTGCTGTTGCTGGCGTTCACGCTCAGCGGCACCGCCATGGTGTGGCCGGTGTTCGCGATCCTGGTGCTGTTTGGCAGCGCACGCGCCTTCATGATGCCGGCCAGCCAGGCCATCCTGCGTAACCTGGTGCCCAACGAGAGTTTCAGCCAGGCAGTGGCCCACAGTTCCTCGGCTTTCCACGTGGCCGTCATTGCCGGGCCCGTGCTGGGCGGTTTGCTGTATCTGGCGGGGCCGAACACGGTCTATATGGTGGCGTCCAGCCTGCTGGTGATCTCGGTCATCCTGATGAGCCTGACGCGCAGCGCGCCCCAGGCAGTCAACAAGGAGCCGGCCACCTGGCATACCGTGCTGGAGGGTCTGCGTTTCGTCATGTCGCGCCCCATCATGCTGGGCGCCATCTCGCTCGACCTGTTTGCCGTGCTGTTCGGTGGCGCCACCGCCCTGCTGCCGGCCTACGCCCACGATGTGCTGCAGACCGGCCCCACCGGCCTGGGCCTGCTGCGCACCGCACCCGGCGCCGGTGCGGCCCTGTGTTCGGTCGCGCTGGCCTTCTATCCGATCCGGCGCCATGTGGGCGCATGGATGTTCGGCGGCGTGGCCGTGTTCGGGATGGCGACCATCACGATGGGACTGACCGATGTGTTCCCGGTGGCCCTGATCGCCCTGTTCCTGCTGGGCGCGGGCGACATGGTCAGCGTGTACGTGCGTCACCTGCTGGTGCAGTACGAAACGCCGGATGAAATCCGCGGCCGCGTGAGCGCGGTCAATGCCGTCTTCATCGGCGCCTCGAACGAGTTGGGCGAGTTCGAGTCGGGCCTGACAGCAGGCTGGTTCGGGCTGGTGCGCGCCATCTTGTTCGGTGGTGCGGCTACGCTCGCGGTGACTGCCATCTGGGCCTGGAAGTTCCCGGTGCTCTCGCGCATGGATAAGTTTCCCCATCACGAAAAAGAAGACGCCGCCCGTCGGGCGGCCTGATCCACGGCTGAACATGGGGGCGCCTCCAGAACTGCTTGCAGCCCTTGGAGCGCGTCCGCCGCAGGCCGCCGACGCCCCCTTTCTGGCGCAGTTGTACGCATCGACCCGGCCTGACCTGCTGGGCAAGGGCGGAGCCGATCCGGCTTTCGCGGCAACGCTGATCGCCATGCAACAGCGCTTGCAGGCAGCCGATTACCTGGCGCGTTTTCCGCAGGCGCATACCTTGGTGATCGAGCGCGACGATACTCCCGTGGCACGTCTGGTGCTGGACATCGACGCCGGGCGCATGCGCCTGGTCGATATCGCCGTGTTGCCCGCATACCGGGGCTGCGGACTGGGCACTGCCTTGCTGCTGAGCCTGCAGCAATGGGCGGCCCGGCAAGGCCTGCCGCTCTGCCTCGCGGTCCAGCGCGCCAACACCTCCGCGCGCCGCCTCTACCTTGCGCTCGGCTTCCTGACGGTCGGTGCCGACCCGCATGTCGAGCAACTGTCCTGGCGTCCATCCTGATCGGCAAATTTCGTTTGCCGCCAGCAATGCCATGGCAAAACTGGCAAAGGGTGTAAGATAAAGCTGTGTGCGTAAGCTGTTGGCCGACCCCGGCGCACGGCAGTCGCGCGCGCCTCGCGCACACGGAGCACAGCGCCTCGGGTCGGGGCGGAACTTTATGAACAACCGGGAGTGAGCATATGCAAATTGTTATCAACACCGATAAAACGATCGAACGCCACCAGGGCCTGGACGATCACGTGCAATCCGTGGTCACAGCCGCAGTTCAGCGTTTTAAGGAACACATCACCCGGGTCGAAGTCCATCTGAGCGACGAGAACAGCCAGAAATCCTCGGACGGCGGCAACCGCTGCCTGCTTGAGGCCAGGATCACCGGCTATCAGCCGATTGCCGTCAGCGACCATGCCGACAGCCTGCACCAGGCCATCAGCGGCGCCTCCGACAAGCTCAAGCGCGCAATCGACAGCGCCCTGGGCCGCCTGCACGACAAGCAGCTGCATGCCACGCCCAAGCTGGCCGATACGCTGGTCGATGAACCGGACGAAGTCAGCGAGCCCAGCGCAAGCAATTCCTGAGTAAGCACTCCCTGAGCAAGCAGTACCTGAGCGCTGATTGAGCGCTTGGCTGGCGTGTCACGAAGGGCGTTGCGCCCTTCTGCCCCGCCAGGCCGGTATCAAAGCAGGATCGTCTTTTCCACAATCCCCCGCAGATAACGCAGTCCCGCCAGCGAGCGGCTGCCGTACCACGACATCATTTCCCCATCGATCAGGTGTACGGGTTTGCCGATTTGCTGTTCCAGCGCATCCGCATGGGCCTGGGTGAAACGGTAGGGCTCGGTCGACAGCAATACCCCATCGATGCTGTCCACCAGTGCATCGTTCCAGCTGAAGCGCGGGTAGCGCGCGCCGTCTTCCAGCGTGGGAACGATCCAGCCGATCTCGGCCATCATGCGCGAGATGTAAGTGTCCGCGGAGATGCTCATCCAGGGGTCCTGCCAGATGCAGTACAGCATGCGCGATGGCGGCTCCTTGGGCGCCGCCTGCAGCAAGGCATACTCGTGCTCGAAGGCGGCACACCAGGCCGCGGCAGCTTGCTCCACGCAAAAGATCCCGCCCAGCAGACGGGCCAGGGCCAGATTGTCGCGCGGCGCCATCGGATGTGTGACTACAATATGCGGGATGAATTCGGACAGGGCTTCGACGGTCGGCTTCTCGTTCTCGTCGATATTCACGACCAGGTGGGTCGGCGCCAGGCGGCGGATCTTCTCGAAATTGACATCCTTGGTACCGCCGACTTTGGGAATCTCGCGCACCAGATCGGCCGGATGAATGCAAAAGCCGGTGCGGCCGACCAGCTGCGTGGTCAGGCCCAGGTCGCACAGCAATTCGGTAATCGATGGCACCAGGCAGACGATGCGGGCGTTGGGTGCGGGCAAATGAGACGTGCCCAGGGCGTCGACAAAGTGCATGCTGCGTCCAGGTGATTCGAATCCTGCTATTGGAACACTGATATGATGTAAATGCCAATGAGATTGGCGTTGTCACACTACCTTGAGAGACTACTTTGGAACAAATCGGCACCTTCGGTTCGTCGTCGTACACCATCCAGGACCTGCAATTGTTTCGCGACTCCGGCGACGCGACGCTCGCGTCCGCACTGGCGGACTGCGCGGTGGTGCGCGTGGCCGAAGGCGCGCGGGTCGAGGAAAGCACGCGGGCGCGCCTGTACATCGTGCTGCGCGGCGCGCTGGAAGTCGAAGCCGATACGCGCAGCGGCATGGCTGACGGCACGGTCAGCAAGATTTTGCCCGGTGAAAGCGTGGGCGAACAATCCGTGCTCGACGAAGCGGCCAACCTGGCCGCGGTCACCGCGCTGGAAGAATCGGAACTGCTGGTCATCGACGGCGAACTGGTGTGGAAGCTGATCGATCAGTCGCACGGCCTGGCGCGCAACCTGCTCCGTCTGCTCTCCTTTCGCATACGCGCTGCCAACGCCCTGCTGCGGCGGCGCCAGAAGCTGGGCGAATTCTATCGCCAGTTGTCGATGAACGATGGCCTGACCGGCATGTACAACCGCACCTGGCTCAATGACATGCTGCCCAAGATGATCGCCACGGCGCACCGCAACGGCGCGCCGCTGGCCCTGGTGATGTTGGACCTGGATCACTTCAAGCAGTTCAACGATACCCACGGCCACCTGGCCGGCGACGATGCCTTGCGCATGGCGGCCAGCGTGATCAGCAATGCCCTGCGTCCGGCTGACTTCGCGCTGCGCTACGGCGGCGAGGAAATGATGGTGATCCTGCCCGACACCAGCGAAACCCTGGCCGTGCTGGTGGCCGAACGCCTGTGCGCGCGCATGCGCGAAACCACGATCTTCACCGACATGCGTGTGCCGCTACCGCATGTGACGGCATCCTTCGGCGTGGCCGTACTGGAAAAGGGCATGAACGACAACGCGCTGATCGCCGCGGCCGACGCTGCCCTGTACCGCGCCAAGGATGGCGGACGCAACCGCGTCTCGCGCTGAAACGTCCAGCACCATACGCACCAAGCCGACCGACCTTACGGCGAACCCACTCCGGGCCGCCCCACTTCCGCATATCATGAGCACCCACACTTTTCTCTGGCACGATTACGAAACCTTCGGCGCCCAGCCGCGGCGCGACCGGCCGGCCCAGTTCGCCGCCATCCGTACCGATGCCAACTTGAATGAAATCGGCGATCCCATCATGCTGTATTGCCAGCCGGCGCCCGATTTCCTGCCCGACCCGCAATCCTGCCTGATCACCGGCATGACGCCCCAGCAATGCCTGGAATGGGGCGTGCCGGAACACCGTTTCGCCGCCACCATCGAGGCCGCGTTCAGCCAGCCGGGCACGATCGGCGTGGGCTACAACACCATCCGTTTCGATGACGAGGTGACCCGCTTCCTGTTCTGGCGCAACCTGATCGATCCCTACGCGCGCGAGTGGCAAAACAACTGCGGCCGCTGGGATCTGCTCGACGTCGTGCGCATGACCTACGCACTGCGGCCGGAAGGCATCGAATGGCCGACCCGCGAGGATGGCCGCCCGAGCTTCAGGCTGGAATCCCTGGCCAAGGCCAATGGCCTGGTGCATGAAGCGGCCCACGATGCCTTGTCCGACGTGCGCGCCACCATTGCGCTGGCGCGCCTGATCCGCGACAAGCAGCCCAAGCTCTTCGATTTCTGCCTGGCCTTGCACAAGAAAGACAAGGTCGCCTCGGAAATGGGCATGCACCTGGCGCCCGAGCAGCGCCAGCCTTTCCTGCACGTCTCCGGCATGTTCCCCGCCGAGCGCGGCTGCATCGGCCTGGTCTGGCCGCTGGCCACCCATCCCACCAACAAGAACGAAGTGCTGGTCTGGGATTGCAGCCACGATCCGGCCGAGCTGTTCGGCCTGGACGCCGACACAGTGCGCCTGCGCATGTTCAGCAAGTCGGCCGACTTGCCGGAAGGCGTGACACGCTTGCCGATCAAGAGCATTCATCTGAACAAGTCACCCATGTTGGTCGGGAACATCAAAACGCTGCGCGCGGCCGAAGCCGAACGCTGGGGTCTGGACGTGGCGCAAGCGCTGGTCCATGCGGCGGCCGCGGCGGCGGGTCCGGACCTGGGCGCGCTATGGGCCCAGGTGTATCAGCGCCCGGGCAGCGGCGAAGAGGTCGATGTGGATGAAGACCTGTATGGCGGCTTCGTCGGGAACAACGACAGGCGCAAGCTGGCCACCCTGCGCGCGGAGTCACCCGCCGCGCTGGCCAGCGCCCGCCCTTCCTTCGAGGACGAGCGCCTGGTCGAACTGCTGTTCCGCTATCGCGCGCGCAACTTCCCTGAATCCCTGAGTCCGGCAGAAGCCCAGCAGTGGGAAGCGCACCGTGCCGCCCGCCTGTTCGATGGCGCCGCGGCCGCGCGCACGATCGAGCAATTGTTTGCGGAGATTGATGCGCTGTCGGAAGATGCCGACGAGCGCGCTGAGGAAGTGCTGGGGGCGCTCTACGATTACGCCGAAGCGATTGCTCCCAGCCGGCACTAGCTTCACTGCGGAGACTCAGCGGACGCCGACTGCGGCTTCGCTGGCGTCCACGCATCGCTTGCCACCTACCACCACCGTTCCTTTACCCTGATTGCCAATGAAGAAACTCATCGCCCTGCTCACCCTGGCCACGTCGGCCTTCTCCGCTTGCGCCGCCGTCGATGGCGCCGCGCTGTATCAGCAAAGCTGCGCCGCCTGTCATGGTGCCCAGCGCGAGGGCGCCGTCGGTCCCGCATTAAATGGAGCATCCTGGAACAAGGCCAAGCCGGAAAAACACAGCGTGATGCAGCTCATCGCCAACGGTGTCCCTGGGACGTCCATGCCGGGTTGGAAGGGCACCTTGGACGCGGACAAGATCGCGGCCCTGGCGGACTACCTCTTGCTGCCCGCCGGCGCGCGCCAGGTGCAGGCACAACAGGCGTCGCTGGCCGCAACAATGCCCGCCTCGCCGTATCCCGAACTGGCCGGTTTCCGCCTGCCACCCGGCTTCTCGATCTCCGTCTACGCCGATGGGGTCGATGCGGCGCGCAGCTTGGCAGTGGCGCCCTCGGGCATCGTGTATGTCGGCTCGCGCAAGGCCGGGAAAGTGTATGCGCTGGTCAGCAGCAAGGGCGACAATGTGGTCGACAAGGTCGTCACGGTCGCGTCCGGTCTGAACGCGCCGATTGGCGTGACCCTGCTCAACGGTGCTTTGTATATCGCGGAAATTTCCCGCGTGACCCGCATCGACAATATCGACAACACCTACGACAAGCAGCCCCAGCTGAAAGTGGTCAAGGGCGACCTGCCATCGGACAAATGGCACGGCGAAAAAATCATCAAGCGCGGCCCGGACGGCAAACTCTACATTCCCGTCGGCGCGCCCTGCAATGTGTGCAATAAGGAAAACGATCCCCACTCCAAGATTTACCGCATGAACGCGGACGGCTCCCAGTTCGAGGAATACGCGCGCGGCATCCGCAACAGCGTCGGCTTCGCCTGGCATCCGCAAAGCAAGGAACTATGGTTCACCGACAATGGCCGCGACATGCTTGGCGATAACCTGCCGTCAGACAAGCTGAACCACGCCCCAACCAAGGGCTTGCATTTCGGCTTTCCCTATTGCGCAGGCGGCGTGGTGGCCGATCCGGAATTCGCGGCCGGACGCCGCTGCAGCGAATTTGTCGCGCCGGTCGCCAAGCTTGGCCCGCACGTTGCTTCTCTCGGGTTAGAGTTCAACAACGGCAGTCAGTTCCCTGCCCAGTACAAACATCAGCTGTTTGTCGCGGAGCACGGCTCCTGGAACCGCAGCCAGAAGATCGGCTACCGCGTGGCCCTGATTACCCTGGTCGATAATCAACTGGTGAGCGACACGGTGTTCATCGACGGCTTTATCCAGAATGGCGACGTGATCGGCCGTCCGGTCGACATTGCCTTCCTGAAGGATGGGTCGATGCTGGTGTCGGACGACCACAAGGGCCGCGTCTACCGGGTCAGCTACACCGAACCTGCCAGGAAATAAGCGGCAGGCACAGGCGGCGCCTAGCGGTACAGATTGATAGCGTCGCGTGTTTCGATAGCCACCCGGCGGGCCGCGGCGGCGAAATCCTCGTCGCCTTGCGGTGTCGCGTACAGAATGGCGCGCGAGGAATTGATCATCATGCCCGCGCCGGCTGCGGTTTTGCCCGCGCGTACCGTCGCTTCCACATCGCCGCCCTGGGCGCCGACACCAGGCACCAGCAGCGGCATGTCGCCGATGATGGCCCTGACCTGGGCCAGTTCTTCCGGAAAGGTGGCGCCGACGACGAGCGCGCACTGGCCGTTACGGTTCCATTTTTCCGCCACCAGGCGCGCCACGTGCTGGTACAGCGGCTGGCCATCCACATTCAAAAATTGCAGGTCGGAGCCGCCGGGATTCGAGGTGCGGCACAGGACGATGGCGCCGCGGTCGCTCCACTCCATATACGGTTCGACCGAATCGAAGCCCATGTAGGGATTGACGGTGACGGCATCGGCCCCATAGCGGTCGAAGGCTTCGCGCGCGTACTGCTTGGCGGTGGTGCCGATGTCGCCGCGCTTGGCGTCGAGAATCAGCGGAATGTCCGGGTAATTGACGCGCAGGTAGACGCAAATGCGCTCGAGCTGGTCTTCGGCGCCCAGGGCCGCAAAGTAGGCGATCTGCGGCTTGAAGGAGCAGGCCAGGTCGGCGGTCGCGTCGATGATCTCCTTGCAGAACTGGTAGATGGCGTCGGGCGCCTGCTGCAGGTGGGCGGGGAAACGCGCAAGGTCGGGGTCGAGGCCGACGCACAGCAAGGATTGGTTGCTGGCCCAGGCGGCGGACAACTTGTTGATGAAATTCACGGCAGACCCCTTCTTTCAATGGCAAACCCGACATTGTAGCGCGTCCGTCCCTTCTCTTGCCCGCCCAGGGCTCGCACGCTTGAAAGCGCGCCCTCAGCACAATTCAGGTATATTTTTGACCATTCGACAACAAGCCACGGACAAATATTATGCGCACAACTGGTTTTTCACGCCTTGCACGCGTGCTGCTGACCCTGGCCCTGACCGGTTCCTTACTGTCCGGCTGCGGATATAACGAATTCCAGTCCAAGGACGAGGCAAGCAAGGCCGCCTGGGGCGAAGTGGTCAACCAATACCAGCGCCGGGCGGACCTGATTCCGAACCTGGTCAATACCGTCAAGGGCTATGCCGCCCACGAAAAGGATACGCTGGAAGCGGTCACGAAGGCGCGAGCGGCTGCCACCAGTTTCCAGATCACGCCGGAAGTGCTGAACAATCCCGAAGCGTTCAAGAAATTCCAGGCGGTCCAGGGCGAACTGTCCGGCGCCTTGTCGCGTCTGATGGCGGTGTCCGAGCAATACCCGAATCTGAAGGCCGATGCCAGCTTCCGCGACCTGCAATCGCAACTGGAAGGGACGGAAAACCGGATCACGGTGGCACGCCAGCGCTATATCACGACGGTGCAGGACTACAACGTGCAGGTGCGCAAGTTCCCGACCAATCTCACCGCGATGATGTTCGGCTATTCCGTCAAGCCTTCGTTCACGGTGGAAAACGAAAAGGCGATCTCGACCGCCCCTTCGGTGAACTTCGGTAAATAAGGCCACGGTGCCCATCATGTCCTTGCCGCGTTTTCTGTGGGCCGCGCTGCTGGCCTTGCTCCTGTCCGGCAATGCCCTGGCCCAGTTTGTGCCGGTGCCGGCCCTGAGCGGCCACGTGACCGACCAGGCCGGCATGCTGAGCGAGGACCAGCGCAGCCGCCTGGAAGCGGTGCTCACTGACTACGAAAGCAAGACCGGCAGCCAGATCGCGGTGCTGCTGGTCAAGACCACGGAACCCGAGCAGATCGAGCAATACAGCATCCGCGTCACCGATGCCTGGAAGCTGGGCCGCAAGGGTGTGGACGATGGCGTGCTGCTGCTGGTGGCCAAGGACAATCCGAGCGCCCTGCGGCGCCTGCGCATTGAGGCCGGGCGCGGGGTCCAGGGCGTGCTCACCGATGCCCAGTCGAAACGCATCCTGCAGGATGTGATCGCTCCCCATTTCCAGCGCAAGCAATTCTATGACGGGCTGGTGGCCGGCGTGGGCGCCATCGCCACCTTGCTCAATGCCGAACAGTTCCCCGCACCGCCGGAAAGCCGGCCGCAGGGTCAAGGCGCGCCGCAATCCGAGGGCGGCGGCATGCTGCTGCCCTTGCTGCTGATCGGCTTTTCCATCGTGGCGTCGCTGATGCGTCCACGCCGCAGCCGGATCGGACGCGGCGGCTGGGGCAGCGGCGCGACCGGCTTTATCATCGGCAGCGCGCTTGGCGGTCTCGGGCGCGGCGGCGGGGGTGGCTTTTCCGGTGGCGGCGGAGGATTTTCAGGCGGCGGCTTTTCCGGCGGCGGCGGCAGTTTCGACGGCGGCGGCGCCTCGGGGGATTGGTGATGGGCACACACGATGCGAACGCCTCCGTGGCACAGGCCGACCTGTCGCCGCTGTCGGCACGACTGGCCCGCGCGTGGCGCCATTGGCGCACGACGGCGGCGACCGGCAGGCGCGCCTTTCCCCAGGCCACCCTGGACGCGGTCGGCCAGACCATCACGGCGGGCGAGCAGACCCATCGCGGTGAAGTCCGCCTCATCGTCGAGAACGCCATGCCCTTCGAGGCCATCATGGACGATGTCAGCAACCGCCAGCGCGCCGCGGCCCTGTTTGCCGAGCATGGCGTCTGGGACACGGAAGACAATTGCGGCGTGCTGGTGTATGTGAACCTGGCCGAGCACAAGGTCGATATCGTCACCGACCGCGGGATCGGCAGACGGGTACAAGCCGATGCCTGGCAGCAGGTCTGCGTCACCCTCACGGCCGGCTTTGCCAAGGGGGAATTTCATGACAGTACTATTAACGCCATCCAGCAAGTGAATGCCCTGCTTGCACAGCATTTCCCGGCAAGCGGGAAGGGTGCGAACGAATTGCCGGACCAGCCGCTGGTGCTGTAGCGGCGATGGCGCAGGCCGTCAGCGTCCGCAAATAAGCCGCCGGCCCTGCCCTCCAGTGGTTAAAATTCGCCTTTTCCAGATTTTGAAAGCAAGACATGAAACTAGACCAGAAAGTAGCGATCGTGACCGGCGCGACCCAGGGCATCGGCCTGGCCTGTGCCCAGCGCCTGGTCAGGGACGGCGCCCGGGTCATGCTGGTGGACATCAAGCCGGAGGGCGGCGAGGCTGCCCAGGCCTTGGGGCCGGCGGCCGCCTTCTTCGCCGCGGATGTCAGCCAGAAAGTGGATGTGGACGCCATGATCGCGGAAACCCTGGCTGCCTTCGGCCGCATCGATATCCTGATCAATAATGCCGGCGTGACCCATGCCGCCGATTTCCTGGACCTGACGGAAGACGATTTCGACCGGGTCCTGCGGATCAACCTGAAATCGATGTTCCTGTGCGGCCAGGCCGCGGCCCGCCACATGGTGAGCCAACAGAGTGGCTGCATCATCAATATGTCCAGCGTCAATTCCGAACTGGCCATTCCGAACCAGGTGCCGTATGTGGTGTCCAAGGGCGGCATCAATCAGCTGACCAAGGTCATGGCCCTCAATCTGGCGCCTTACGGGATACGCGTGAACGGCATCGGTCCGGGCACCATCCTGACCGACCTGGCCAAGAAGGCCGTGCTGGCCAGTCCCGAAGCGCGCCAGACCATTCTCTCGCGCACGCCGCTGGGCCGCTGCGGCGATCCCGAGGAAATCGCCTCGGTGGCCGCCTTCCTGGCCAGCGACGATGCCTCCTACATGACCGGCCAGACCATGTATGTCGACGGTGGACGCATGGCCCTGAACTACACCGTGCCGGTGAAGGAATGAACGAGGACGGCAAACCGTTGATTCCGGCGTCGGTGAATGCGCTGGCCCTGGACAAGCAGTTCTGTTTCGCGCTGTACTCGGCCTCGCATGCGATGACCAAGACCTACAAGCCGATGCTCGATCAACTGGGTCTGACCTATCCGCAGTATCTGGTGATGCTGGTGCTGTGGGAGCAGGATGCGATCCTGGTCAAGGACATCGGCGCACGCCTGTTTCTCGATTCCGGTACCCTGACTCCGCTGCTCAAGCGGCTCGAAGGCAACGGCCTGCTGTCGCGCAACCGCGATCCCCACGACGAGCGCCAGGTGCGCATCGTCCTCACCGACGCCGGGCGCGCCCTGCGCGGGCAAGCCGAAGCGATTCCGCAGCAGGTACTGTGCGCCAGCGGCCAGGAACTGGCCGCGCTGGGCCGCATGCGGGCCGACTTGTCGACCGTGCGCGACGATCTGTTCAAGGCGATGGAAGGTAAGGACTGAGCGGGCGGCCGTGCCTGAGGCCGGCCAAGGGAGCAGGACCAATAGCAGCGATAGGAATAATAAATTTCACACAATCGAATTGTGCGCTATAGTTCATTTATCGGCACAGCGATGCCGCCCTCACCCAACCAAGGAGTCATCATGCAAGTTCTCTACACAGCACACGCAACAGCTACCGGCGGCCGCGACGGCCGCGCCGTTTCCGATGACGGCGCACTGGACGTCAAACTGTCGACCCCGACCGGCCTCGGCGGTGCCGGCGGTCCCGGCACCAACCCGGAACAACTGTTCGCTGCTGGTTACGCGGCTTGCTTCCTGTCCGCGCTGAAACTGGTCAGCGGCGCCCTGAAAACCCCGATCCCGGCCGACTCGAGCATCAGCTCGTCGGTGGGTGTGGGCCCGAACGACAAAGGCGGCTTCGGCATCACGGTCAAACTGGTCGTCAACACCCCTGGCATGGACCTGGGCACTGCGCAGGCGGCGGTGAATCGCGCACATGAAGTGTGCCCTTACTCGAATGCCACCCGCGGCAATATCGACGTGGATCTGAGCGTCACGGTCTGAGCCATGAACAGACATTATTCATATGAATGTCTGGTATCCGATATGACAATTAGACAGTTTTCTTTCGGTACCGCAAAATAATGTCTGTCTCCACTATTTTCCTCCAGAATATAGTTTTAAGCCCGCCCTGAACCGCGGGCTTTTTTTTTGCCGCCGCTGCCTTTGGGAAAAGTTCCCTCCCATTCACATCCGATTTGCGCATTGTCATGGCAAGGTCATATTGCCCTCCTATACTTCATTCATCTGCTGTACACGCAACCGATATGCCTGACTGCAGCCAGGTGTGCCGACCTCCAAGGCGGCACACCAATCCGAATTGACTCTCTTGGCCCGATCTTGGGTTTTGCCCGCTACCACCAGCGGGCATTTTTTTGCGGAAGCGATCCTGTTACATCAGACAGGTTTGTCCAAACCGCGCATTAAACGCTTGAAGCTACGGCACGATTGTGTATCCTGAAGATCCCTCGACGTCTTTCAATCACCATTGGCAAGCCAAGTGGAGTTATTCGAATGAGTCAACCTGTTCTGGAACACATGTCAAGCGACAGCCAAGCCACCACGCTGGAGCGGCCGCAACGCCGGCATGCCGACGACGCCCTGGTGCTGACGGAACTGCACCCCGACGCCGTGCTCGACCACCTCGACGGCGATACCGAGGTCGTGGAACTGATCACCTTCGGCACGGTGCGCGAATGCTGCCCGCTTTGTCGGCAGTCCCATCTGAAGCTGGTGCTGCGCCAGCGCCGGGTCCGGCTGGCCCACCTGTTCTGCGCCCAGTGTCAAGCCTGTTTCGATGCGCACTACAGCAACGGAGCATCGGCACTGACGATCTGATGTCGCGCTGCACGCGGCGCGCACGGCGCACGCCTCGCCATAGCCATGGTAAGGTGGCGGCTTTCCACTCCCCGCGTGCCCATGCCAGCTTTGTTCTCCCTGCTCCTGCTTGATGATCGTCTGCGCAAATGGCGCTATGGCCTGGCCATGACCCTGTACGCCGCCATTCTGGTGATCGGGTCCGTGCGCGGCGCCCGCGCCGAACTGGGTCATTTCGCAAGCGGCGTGATCCTGCACAGCATCGCTTATGGCGGACTGACCCTGCTGCTGTTCACGGGCAGGCTGGGAACGGCCCGTGAACGTGCCATCAACGCCGTGCTGACCGTGGTGGCCATGGGCGCGCTGGATGAATTTGTGCAGAGTTTCCTCTCCTTCCGGGGCGGCACGGTCAGGGACTGGCTCCTCGATACCACGGCTGCCTGCATTACCGCCAGCCTGCTGTGGGCGTTCATGCCCAAGCCCAAGGGTGGCGCCCTGCCTTCCTAGACGCAGGGGCACTTTCCCTGCCCAGGCCCAGCATGCGGCTTGCCGCAGCGCGCAAGTTGCGCCGTGCCACCGCCCACACCGCGCCGAAATCCCCCTTCCCTTTGATTTGGGTCATGGGACCCGTGAGTCAGCCGGAACGTCGTCCAATTTCTTCCCTCTTACCAGAGTGGCACGCGGCATTGTCACGCACACACGAAAAAACCCAACCAAAGGAGTTGATCATGAAGCGTAAAGAACAGAGCGTGCTCTTGGCGGGCTTGCTGGCCTTAAGCCTGGGCCTGGCGGGATGCAGTTCGATGGGAATGGGCGGGGGCGATAGCGCCGGAACGAGCGGAACGAGCGGTACGAGCGGCAGCAGTGCCACAGGGACCAGCAGCGGAGATGCGGCATCCGGCACGGGCGCGACAGGTACAAGCGGAAGCTCGGGCGCCACCGACCAAAGTGGCAGCGCAACCGGCTCCGGATCGAGCGGCGGCAGCGCGTCCACGAGCGGTACGGGCGACACGGGCAGCACCGGCAGCACCGCCGATACCGGCGGAGCGAGCAGCAGCGGCATGAGCGGAACAGGCAGCTCCAGCAGCAGCGTCGGCGGCAGTGGCGGCGCCAGTACAGGCTCAGGCAGCAGCTCAGGTCAAAGCTCAGGGACCAGCTCAGGTAGCAGCTCAGGCAGCAGCTCCGGTCAAGCCGCAGGCAGCGGCAGCAGCGCGGGCACAGGCGTGAGTGGTGCCACCGGGGTCACCGGCGCTACCGGTACCAGCGGCACGGGCGTGAGCGGCAGCATGGCAGGCACCAGCGGGACCGGGGCCAGCAGCACGGATCAATCAGGCTCTTCCGCGACCGCCTCCACCAGTACGCCAAACAGCACCGTCAGCAAGATCGAAGTGATTCCGCGTCAGAGCGGCGGTGCGGCGACCGGCGCCGGGACCGTTGCGGGTGCCGCCGTGGGCGGTTCCAACAGTACCGGCGCGACGGGCAGCAGCATGACCGCCGACCGCGTCTACCGTGTCACGCTGCGCATGGACGACGGCACTACCCGCGTCATTACCCAGGAGTGGGCGCCGTCCTTCAGCACGGGCGATCGGGTGCGCATGTCAAGCGGCAGCATCCAGCGCTGATTCCCATGTGAGGCGCACTTAGTACATGCGCTCGACCAGGTAGCCTCGCTGCGACAGCAGTTGGGGCAAACCGTTCGCACCCAGCAAATGGAGCAAGCCGACACCGACGAAACTCGTCTTATCACCCTGCATGATCAGTTCGATACGTGCCGCCATTTCCGGATTGCGCTTGCCCAGCAAGATGCGGCGGGTGAACTCGGACATGACCGAGCCGCCGCCAGTAGCATCGGGAAGCAAGGCATCGAGCGCGGCCGCGTCGCCCGACGTCCAGGCGTCGATCACCGCTTTCGCCTTGCGTAGCGAGGTGCCATCGGCCAAATCGGTGAGTGCTTCGCGCAGATAGCGTTCTGCGTCGGCATCATCGAGCGTGTCGAAGAGCGACAATTGATAATCGGCGCTTTCGAGTTCGGCGACTGCTGTTCCGCGCGTCTGTGCGTCGGCCAGCAAGAAGGATTCAAGCCCGTGGCTGCGCTCGAAGCCGCTGCGTTCGAGTTCCAGGCCCATCAAGTAGTTGGCAAGTAACCAGGGTTTAAGGTGTGCGACGCTGCGTAATGGAATGCCGACCGCGTGCAGGGCTGCCGTCAGCCGCGCCAAGGTATCCGAGGAGATATGCTGCTCGACCTGGTCGCCTGCAGGGTAGCTGGCGTGGCGCGCGAGGGCACGCTGAAACGCCTCGTTGGAGCGGGTATCGAGTTCGAGCACCAATTGCGTTGCGCCTCCGAGCGCCTGATCCACTTCGGGGGCAAGCGGATAGAAGGATTTGGTACCGACGTGAACGGTCCCAAAAAGATAGCTTACCTTGCCGTGACGGGTAACGCGATACAAGGCGCCCTGCCGCTTCGCCGACACTGGCCGGGTCTGCACACTAGCTGCCAATGGCAGGTGCTCGACAGAACCCGCCGCCAGTTCGGCTGCGGATGCGACATCGGCCAGCAGCCCCAGCACGATGAGCAGGCCGGGCAGAGAGAGGAAAGGGATACCAGCCAGTCGCATTTTGTTTCCTACGATTAAATCATTGCCACCAAATACTAAAGCAGGACCGCGCGGTGGTGATGATGACGTGTGGAAATTTTTGCGGAAAGGGATATCAGCTGAACAAGAACGTAGGGATAAAGCGACAGATTATGGTGCATGTGGCAAGCGCGCTCGCGCACTTCCCGTAGCGACTTGCCAAGCAGCACAGAGATGCGCCGGTTCGCGTCAGCGCAGCCCGGCCGCGACGCCGCGCTCTGCCGTGCCTCGCCGGCCTCGACATTGAAGCGATACACTAGGTCGCTGGCTTGGCGGCCTCCGGTACATTGCTTCCGCTTGTCAGCGGTAAGAACGGCGCAATCTCGGCCAGCTCCTCCGTGCTCAGGCGGAAGGTCGCGGCGCCAAGCAGTCCATCCACTTGTTGAGGTCGTCGTGCACCGACAATGGCGCCGGTGACAGACGGCTGGCGCAGGACCCATGCGATGGCGACAGTGGCTACCGTTTGTTCATGCCGTGCCCCAATGCGGCGGAAAGCCTCGACCAGTTCCAGACTGCGCGTCAGCCGGGGATCCTGAAAATCCGGGCTGCGCGTCTTGCGCCAGTCATCGGCTGGGAGGCCGGCAATGCGCTCGCGGGTCATGGCGCCCGTGAGCAAGCCCGACTGGAGCGTGGAATAGGCAATGACGCCAATACCAGCTTGTTCGCAGAACGGCAGGATGTCTGTTTCCACTTCGCGCATCAGGGCCGAATACGGCGGTTGAAGCGAAGCAATATCGGCCACCGCCCGTGCGCGTTTCATCTGCGCCACGTCGAAATTGGAAACCCCAATGGCACGGATTTTCCCTTGCCGGCGTGCCTGCTCCAGTACGAACAGCGCCGCCTCGATGTCACCATCCGGTCCGCCCGGGGGAAATGCCGGCCAGTGGATCTGATAAAGATCGATCGACTCCACCTGGAGGCGGCGCAGGCTGTCTTCAATTTCGATCTTGAGGGAATCGGGAGACAGCGAATGCCGGATGCCGGCCTCGCCACGGTTCCAGACCAGGCTTCCCTTGGTGAACACCAGAGGTCGCCGCGATGGGGGGACGCGTTGCAGGAGCTTCCCGACCAGTTCTTCGGCATGACCGAGTCCGTAAACCGCTGCTGTGTCGATCCAGTTCACGCCGCGCTCCACGGCATATTCCAGCGCGGCCAGACTATCGGCATCATCCTGCGCGCCCCAGCCGTAATCCCAGCCTGGCCCGGCGATGGCCCAGGTTCCCAGCCCGAGGGGTGAAATGGCGAAATCAGCACTTCCCAGTCGCTTGTGTTGCATGTTCAAGTCCTTGATCAGATGAGAAGTGGCCATTGTCGCCCTGCCACGGCGCAAGGATAAGATGGGTTATCCTTGATGAGTTACTGAGCCAAATTCATCAAATGATGACCGATCTGCACGAACTCGACGCTTTTGCGGCAGTGGCGCGCCATCGCAGCTTTCGCAAGGCCGCTGACGAACGGGGCGTTTCTGCCTCTGCCCTCAGCCATGCCCTGCGCGCCCTGGAAGAGCGGCTGGGCGTACGCCTGCTCAATCGCACGACGCGTAGTGTGACGCTGACCGAAGCCGGCCAGCGTTTGTTCAGGCGTCTGGATCCTGTCCTCCACGAAGTGGCCGAGGCACTGACCGAATTGACCGCCTCGCAGGAGACGCCGGCGGGAACGCTGCGCGTGAATGCGCCGCGCCCGGCAGCACGCTTGCTGCTGGGGCCACTGCTGGCCCGTTTTGTCGCCGCTTTTCCGCGTATCCAGGTCGAGGTCCTGACCGATGACAAACTGACTGACATCGTCGGCGCTGGCTACGACGCCGGCATCCGCTTCGGCGAGAGCCTGGCCGCGGACATGGTCGCCATCCCGATCGGGCAGCCGCAAGGCTTTGTCAGCGTGGCATCCCCTGACTACCTGGCCTCGCATGGCACCCCGCGTGAACCGCGCGATCTGCTCGGCCATGCCTGCATCGGCAGGCGCTTCCCCAGCGGGATGATGTACGCCTGGGAATTTCAGGCCGATGGGCAGACGCAGCGCCTTACCGGCACGGGTGCACTGGTCTTCGACGATGACGCACTCATGATTCAGGCCGCGCGCGATGGCGCGGGTATCGCGTATGTGTATGAAGCGATGGTGCGCGAGGACATGCATGCCGGGCGCCTGGTGCCTGTGCTGGAAGCGTGGAGTACCCCGCCCTGCCAGTTCTTTCTCTACTTTCCGAGCCGGCGGCAGATGCCGTCAGCGCTGCGCGCCTTCGTCGACTTCATCGGGCAGGAACGCCAGGCGAGCCCGAGCCGGCGGCGCTCTTAGCACCGACACGCAAGAAGGTGCAGGGCAATCGGTGTTGCCCAGCGCACAGTGGCGTGCGGCAGAGAAAGGCGAGGCGAGTCAAGGTGGAACGCGCCACCAGTTCGACACTCGTCCAACGACACCTTCCCGGATCGCTGCCTGCCCTTTCAAGCGCTACCACATGCGCGCTGCTATGCGCTGCAGGGCGCCGCGAGCGGGTGTCGGCCAGTGCGCTACAGCTCGAGACCGGCCCACACATCCCTGACTAATGAAGCAGGACAGTGCCGCATCCCCTGCTATCGCCCAGCGGCTCCCACCGCTTCCCGACACGCCGAAACAGAGACGAACTGAGCGGATGATCCTGCCAGGGTCGCCCCAACTCATAAAGCGCACTAAGCTCAGCGACCGTTTGCTGAGCATCGCTATCGCCAAACGCCAGCACGCCACGCGCGGGAACCGTTGCAATGAAGCCATTCGGAGCCAGATGAGCGTACCAGATCTCCCAAAAATCCTCGCACAACAGCATGCTCGCCTCGAACGTACCTCCCATGCTCGTGTAGATGTTTCCGTATTCCTGGACGGAGATTGATTCCTCGCCAAAAGCGGCCAGATTCGACAAGGCTTGCATGTGTAATTCGTCGGCGCTCAGACCGGCGCCCCGAAGATGATGGCCCTGCACGTAAGAAAAATGGTCGCCTTCATCGACCAGATAGGCGACCAGAAAGCGGTTCCCCAGTCGCCGCAGCACAGGACTGTCATCAGCGTGCAGACGTACCGCGGCGCCCTCTCCCACAGCGCCTTCCACCTTGAGATAGGCAATCGCCTTAAAGCAAAAATTTCGTGCAGTTCGGTTCATGGGCGTGCGAACTAGGTGAAGGCTGAACGAGTTGCATCTGAATCAGGCGCGCTCGCACCCGGTGCGGGACGCATGACGGGGTGCCCACCCGCGGCCATCAGCTGGGCCGCACGTGTTCCCCCGCAAAGTGTTTCTTCTCCCACTGCCAGGCATGCCGGATGATCGTGTCGAGGTCCGCGTATTGCGGCCGCCAGTGCAATTGCGTCTTGGCCAGTCTTGAGTCGGCCACCAGTACCGGTGGATCTCCCGGCCGGCGCCCGCCGCTCTCACGCGCTATCTTGCTGCCGGTCACACGCTCGACCGCCTCGATGACCTCGAGTATCGAATAGCCGGCGCCATTGCCCAGGTTGAATTGCGTGCTGACGCCGCCGTCGAGCAAGGCTTCGAGCGCCAGCAGATGCGCCTCGCACAAGTCGCGCACGTGGATGTAGTCGCGGATGCAGGTGCCATCCGCCGTTTCGTAATTCTCGCCGTAGATGGTGATGGCCGCGCGCCGTCCCGAGGCGACCTGCAGGATCAGGGGAATCAGATGCGTCTCCGGCGCATGGCATTCGCCCATCTCCGCGTCGGGGTCGGCACCCGCGGCGTTGAAATAACGCAAGCAAGTCGACCGCAGACCGTAGGCGTGGTCGAAGTCGCTCAGAATCTGCTCGACCATCCACTTCGAACGGCCGTAGGGATTGATCGGCGCTTTCGGATGGCGCTCGTCGATCGGCACATACTGGGGCTCGCCGAAGATGGCGGCGGTCGACGAAAAGATGAACTTGTCGATTCCATGCCGCACCATTGCATCGAGCAGACGCACGGTATTGCCCACATTGTTGTCGTAGTATCTGGCGGGCTGGGCAACGGACTCGCCCACCTGGATGAAGCTGGCAAAATGCATCACCGCATCAAAACTGAAGGCTTGCATCAACGCATCGACGGCGCCCCTGTCGCCCAGGTCGGCGACGACGAGACGCCGGCTGCCCACCGCCTCGCGCACGCCACCGGACAAGTCGTCAAGCACCACAGGCATATAACCGGCCTCGGCAAGCCGCTTGACCATGTGGGCACCGATATAACCGGCCCCACCGACCACCAGTATGCTGCCCTTCATCATTCCGACCCAACACTCTGAGCCGCGTCCGCACGCAGCCGCAACACCGTTTCCGCCGCTTTTTTCCCAGCCAGGAAGGCGTGATCGGAATTGTAGTATTCCCATTCGCTGTAACGGCCCGAGAGCACGATGTCATAGCGTGCCAGCCAGGCCTTGACCAGGGCCACGTTGGCGGCGCGCGCGTGATCGTAGACCACGTAGGCATAAGGCATGTCGACCAGGTTGGCGGTGATAATCCTGTCGTCGGGCCTGAGCATCGTGACCTTCACGCAGTCTTCGATACAGCGGTCGATCAGCGCCTGTCCGTCCAGCGGCAGGGGTTTCCAGGGCGAGTAGGAAATCTCGCAGGTCAGCCCGAAACCGCCGGGCGGATTGCAGTGTGGACTGGCATTACCCTGGACGAAAATGCGATGGAAAATGGTGTCTTCGGGATAGTAGACCCAGTGCTTGTCCGTGATGTTTTCGCGCGCCACACCCAGGTTCACGCAACGCACGGACAGATGGCGTAATCCCTTGGCGGCGGCCCGCACCTCGTCCGGCGCTTCTGCACCGATCAGTTTGATCAGCTCAGGCAGGGGCATGGTGCTGACCAGGTGGTCATAGCGGTAGCGGCTGCCGTCAGCCATCACCAGCACGTGTTCGCGCGGCAGCAGTTGCGCCGCTTCCGCATTCATTTCAATCTTGCCCTTGATGTGAGGCAGAAAGCCCGACATCAAGGCCTGGAAGCCGCCCGACAGTGGATAGCCGAAACGGGCATTCGGCCCCATCGGTTTGGCCACCGGCTCGAGCGCCCCTTCGATGATTTCTTCGAGATCGGGCAGCGGCACCCGGCCGCCCAGCCAGGACGTTTCCATTTCGCTCAGCGGAACAGTCCACAGTTTCTTGTTGTACGGGATAGCGAAATGCTTGGCGATACCCTTGCCCCAGACTTTATAGATGAAGTCTTCGAAATTCTGGTTCTCGGGCTGCAGCTCGCGCTTGCGTGGCGTGATGCTTGCGGTCGCGTGGCTCAGCTCCACGCTGCCGTCGGCGCAGCAATCCTCGATCGGCTTGACTGCGGCCTGGGGCGCGGCGGCGCCGTCGATCTGTCCGAAACGCGCCTCGATCGCCCCTACAATGCATTCCGTAATCACCTTGGGCGGCAAGCCATACAGCGCGCCCTGGAAGGGATAACGGGTATAGACGTCCTTGCTGTAGACCCAGGCTTCGCGGTTTTGCCAGTGCAGGTTCGGTCCCAGCAGCATGTCGTACAGTTTGAGCACATACGGGTCATTCGAAAACATGATGTGGCCCGCGTGATCGAAGGTGAAACCCTTGTCGTGGATGGAACGGCACCAGCCGCCCACGCTGGCATTCTTGTCAAGCAGCACCGTCCCTTCGCCGAGATGGTAGGCAGCCGACAGGCCGGTGGGACCGGCACCAATGATGACGGTCTTGGTTTTCTGGGCGCCGCTTTGGGAGCGCAGGGGATTGACGGTGGCGCCGCCTGCCGGGATCGCATTGCCAGGATGAACGCCGGTGGCCGCGCCGGCGCCGAAGCGCGGCGCATTGTCGCGCGCCGGCGTGGCGTCAAGCAAGGCGTGCATGGCGTTCGCCGTCACGTCCCAGGAGGTGCCCGCGACGATGGCGCGCATGGTCGAGCGCATGGCCGCACGCTCGCCTTCGGACATGGCCAAGGCCCGCTCACACGCGGCAACAAAGGCTGCGGGATCTTGTGCGATCGCCAGCACATGTCCATACGGCTGGGCTACGTCGGCAATCGCCGTGCTCACGACCGGAAGCTCGGCGGCCATGTACTCGAGCACCTTGGTAGGGCTGATGAAACGGGTTGCTTCATTGAGCGCGAAAGGCAGCAGGCATACGTCCCATCCGGCAAGGAAGTGCGGCAAGTCCGCATAGCCATGCTGACCAAGGTAATGAATATTCGGGCGCCGCGGCAAGCTGGCCGGGTCGATCTTGACGACCGGGCCCACCAGCACCACTTGCCAGTCGGGATGGGCGTCCGCCAGTGCCGCAATCAGGCCACCGTCGAAACGCTCATCGATGACGCCGTAGTAGCCGAGGCGCGGCTGGCCAATGTCGGCCTGGGCCGGATGACTGGAGGCGCGCTCGAGCGCCCGTTCGAAGTGGCGCACGTCCACGCTGCTGGGAAAGCAGTGCACACTGGCATGGCGCTCACGCTTGGCCTGATACAGGCTGGGGCCGCCGGCGAAAACCAGGTCGGCCAGGCCGAGCAAGGCGGTCTCTCGTTGCAGCAATTGTTTGGGAGAATTCTTGAATGCGGCCAGTTCATCCATGCAGTCGTAGACGACCAGGCTCGGCTGCAATTCCTGCAGTAGCGGCAAGGCCATCGGCGTGTAGAACCAGACGATCGGGCGCTCTTCACGCCCCACCAGCTTTGCCAGCATGGGTTGCAGCAAGCGGATCTGGTCGTCGTGAAAGCCAGTCGCATGCACCGGTGTATGGGGGCGGCAAACGGTCACGCCGGGCACGGGACTGGATTGTTCCATGAAACTGTCGCCCTGGTCGTGAACAGGTTCCTCGACGAACAGGATGCGGTAGTGCTGGGCCAGCCGCGACAGCAGTTGCTGCGGCCGCTGGTAGACGAAATCCCAGCGCAGGTGGCAAAAAACGACGATTGTTGGCATCATGGCTCCTTCTCGCCCGTGCTGGGCGTACGTTGACAGAAATAAGTGTGGTCAGTGCTGCTTCGCCCTCCCGGAAAATGCATCCCGCGTGGCTTGTCGAGGTGGTCAGATCTTTCCTGGGTGGCCCTGCTCCTCCTCGATCGCGTCGTTGCGCGTCGCCGCGCTGATCAGTTCGAGCGCGACCTTGGGTGTACGGTCGGCGCACAGCAGGCCGTTGGCCTCCTGAAAAGTGTCGCTGAACTGGGTGTAGCAAAAACCGCTGAACATGGTGGTGGTATTGACCACCGCCAGCAGGCGCCGGTACAGATCGATGAAGCCGTCTTCGCTGTGGGCGCGTGAATAGCCCCAGGTTTTGGGCGCGCTGTCGTGGGCCGCCTTGTCGAAGGCGATCCCGCCGAACTCGGTCAGGACAATCGGCTGGCCGCGGTGGGGGAAGCCGTCCAGTGTCAGGATCCGCCCGCCGGGACGGCGCTGGTCGAACAAGGTGCGGGTCGGTTCGGTGGTGGTATACCGCGCCGCCAGCTTGTCCGGATTGCAGTCGTAGTCGTGGATGCCGAGGATGTCGGTGGCCGATGCTTCCCAGCCATCGTTGCCGATCACCGGACGCGTGGCATCCAGGGTCCGGGTCAGATGGTAGAGGGCCTCGACGGCGTTGCGGTGCGCCTGGGTCAGCGTCAGATTGGGCACGCCCCAGGATTCGTTGAAGGCGACCCAGACGATGATGCAGGGATGACTGTAATCGCGCTCGATCGCTTCGGTCCATTCGCGCACCATGCGTGTGATGGCTTTCGGGCTGAAGCGGTAGGCCGAGGGCATCTCTTCCCACACCAGCAAGCCGAGCCGGTCGGCCCAGTACAGATAGCGCGGATCCTCGATCTTCTGGTGCTTGCGCACGCCATTGAAGCCCATCGCCTTGGCCAGCTCGACATCGCGGCGCAGTGCCGCATCCGACGGTGCGGTCAGCAGCGATTCGGGCCAGTAGCCCTGGTCGAGCACCAGCCGCAGCGCATATGCGCGGCCATTGAGCATGAAGCGGTCGCGGTTGATGGCCACCGAGCGCAAGGCCGTGTAGGAGACGATCTTGTCGAGTATCTGGCCGTGGTGGTAGAGGGTCACTTCAGCGTCGAGCAGGGTCGGCCGCTCCGGGCTCCACAGCAATTCATTGCGCGAATCATCGATGCCGGGGTCCGACAGGGCAATCTTGCGGTTCGCTTCATGGCCCAGCAGCTTGTAGTGGTCATCGGCCAGCAAGCTGTCGCCGTGCCAGATCTTGACTTCAACGAACAGGTCTTCCTCGATGTCGCCGGTGGCGAAAATCTCGCAGCCGATCTCGTAGGTCTCGAAGATCGGGGTCCAGCGCAAGGTCTGGATATACGTCGATGCGACCTGTTCGAGCCAGACCGTCTGCCAGATCCCGGTCGTGCGCGGGTACCAGATCGAATGCGGCTCCAGCAGCCAGTCCTGTTTGCCGCGCGGCTTGGCCAGATCGTGCGGATCGTCCTCGACATACACCGTGACGACCTGGACACCATCATCCTTGAGCGTACTGGTGATGTCGGCCACAAAGGGGGTATGACCGCCCTCGTGCTCGGCCACCAGGTGCTGGTTGACCCACACCCGGCAGCGGTAATCGACGGCGCCGAAGTGCAGCAAGGTACGGCCATCGCCAGGTGTCACGGTAAATTCGCGCTCATACCAGCAGACGGTATGAAACCCGGTATCGCCGATGCCGCTCATGGCCGCCTCGGGCGAAAACGGCACATTGATGTCGGACGTCCAGACGGTCGCCCCATCGGGCAACTTGCAGCGCCGCTCATCGTCAAACATGAATTTCCACGGCCCGTTCAGGCTCATCCAGTTTTCGCGAACGAGTTGTGGTCGCGGATACTCGAAATCACTCATTGTTTTCCTCTTGGTCATCTTCTTGGTTGGTCGGGACCGGGATCAGCAGACGGCCCTGGCGCCCGCCACGCTGGTAGCGCGCCAGCGCCGCCCTGCTCGCCGCCACGGCCTGGCCGCGCCGGCACAGCGCCACGCAGGCGCCGCCAAAGCCGGCGCCGGTCAGGCGCGCGCCATACACGCCTTCCTGCCCGCGCAGGCAATCGCTCAGTTCGTCGAGTTCGCGGATCGACACCGCATAGTCGTCGCGCAGGCTGGCGTGGGAGTCATTCATCAGGGCACCGAAGCGGGCCCCGTCGATCCCGGCCGTGGCTTCGAGCACGCGCAGGTTTTCGCTGACGACGTGGCGCGCGCGCTCGCGGTAGGGTGAGTCCAGCGTCTCCACCTGCGCGGGATCGGCAACATCGCGCAGCGATGCCACGCCCAGCCGATGCGCCGCTTCCCCGCATTCGGCGCGGCGCGTGTTATAGGCGCTCGCCGCCAGCGACCGCGGCACCCCGGAATCGACCACGATCAGTTCGCAGCCGGCGGGCAAGGCCTGCAGGCGATGATCGAGGCTGCGCGCATCGATGAACAACATATGCGAGGGATCGGCCAGACTGGATGCCATCTGGTCCATGATGCCGCAGTTGACCTTGGCGTAATCGATCTCGGCGCGCTGCGCCATGCGCGCGATCAGGACGTCGTCGAAGGCCAGGCCGAGCAGGCTGCGCAGCGCCCGCAGGGTTGCCACCTCGAGGGCCGCACTCGAGGACAGGCCGGCGCCGACGGGCAGGTCGGTACGCACGTAGATGCGCAGCGGCGGCACCACTGCGCCGTGCGCCTCCGCCAGGCGGATGCAGCCCTCGACATAGCTGGCAAACCCCGGCGGCGCGCTGCCGTCGCGCGGAAAGTGGGCGCTCGCATCGAGGGTCGCCGAGTAGACGTGGAACTGGCCGTCCCGGCTGGCGCCCAAGGCTACTTCGGTGCGTTGCGGCGTGGCCACGGGCAACATGAAGCCGTCGTTGTAGTCGGTGTGCTCGCCCAGCAGATTCACCCTACCCGGCGCCGACTCGTGCGCATCGGGGGCACCGCCAAAGAAATGCTCGATACTCAGCATGGGGACTCCAGCGAAACGGCAACCTCCTGCAGCTCGCGGGCGCTTGACTCAGGGAGCACATCCATGGCGAACAGCCCGGCGCCGAGCTCGGTGCCGGCCAGATACTTGAGGCGGTCGCGCGTACGGTAGGGTGGAAAGAACTGCGCATGCAGCTGGGTCTCCGGATGCGCCGCGCCGTCGGTTGGCGCCTGGTACCACGCCATCAGGTAGGGAAACGGGCGCTGCCACATGCCCTCGTACTTGAGCAGCACGGTCTTGAGTGCGCGCGCCAGATCTGCGCGCTGGGGCGCGGTCAGTGCCGCGAAATCCTGCACCGGCTCACTCGGCATGACCCACACCTCATAGGGATAACGCGCGCAGGCCGGCACGAAGGCCAGCGCATGCGGCCCCTGGTACAGCACCCGTTCGCCGCTGGCTGCCTCGTCGCGCGCCATGTCGCACAGCAAGCTGCTGCCGTGCTGCATGAAATACTCGCGCTCCTGCGCCAGCATGCGCGCCGGCACCGGCGGTACCACGGGGTAGGCATAGATCTGTCCGTGCGGATGATGCAGGGTCACCCCGACCTCGACGCCGCGGTTTTCGAAAGGCAGCACGTAGTGGATGGCGGGATCGGCGCCGATCTTTTGCGTGCGCTCGCCCCACACCTGCAGCAGCAAGTCGATGCGCGACAGGGGCAGCGCGCCCAGTGAGGCCGATGCATCCTGGGTGAACACCACCACCTCGCAGTGGCCGATGGCGGCTGCGGTGGGAACGCTCAGGTGCGGCGGGTCGTGCGCGGCCAGCGACAAGGCCGGGAAGCGGTTGTCGAATACGGCGATCTCGTACTCCCCGGCCGGCAGCTCGGTCGGGTTGGCCGGATCGAGCATGACAGCGAGCGGATTGTACTGGGGCGGCGGCTGGAAGGTACGGTTCTGGCGATACGCGGCATAGGTGACCCATTCGCCTCGCAAGGCGTGCCAGCGCAAATGCGGATTGGCGCCCTGCGGCTCGGCAAAAGGACTTGGCGCAACCAGATCCCTGGCGATGGCCTGGGAACTGTAGAGTGTCAAGCGGCGCCCGTCAGGCTTGGTCAATTCTAAGCTGTGCATGGCGTGCTCGTGGTCGGCTTGGAGGTCGTTTTCATGGTCGGCTTGGGCGCTCCGTTGTGCGGTAGTGACATCGGCTCTGCAGCTCCATCTCTTGTGTGTCTTGTGTGGCTAAACTGTTGCGGCACCTTGCGGCCGGCCCGTGGACCGCGCGAATGCAGGGAGATGCCGGGACGCAAACAGCGCGCAATCAACGCAATTCACCTGGCGGACGCGCTGTCTGCGGGCCCGCCCTTTACCCAGCAAAAACACCGCTTCGCGGCTGGGTGCAATCGCTGTAGGGGACGGATGCTAGCACGCGCTTTTTTGCATTTTTTTCGCCAATCAATGGATTTATTTCCTAGCGAAAAAGCGCGGTAACCGCTGGCGTTCAATCAATTAGGGCGTGAATCTTTTCTCTCATAGGGAGGCATTCATGGATGACGCTTTTAAGGGAGAGAATCCATTACAAAACGTAGGCGAATGCCTACACCACGCATCGGTGTTTTTACGGGGGTTATCGAAGCGGACACGTGGACACAATGCGCAGCGTGCATCCCTGTTTGAGCGGGCACAACAGCACAGCGCGCCGCCGCGAACCGCTGTTCGCCGCGCCAGTCTGAGTCATAGCAGGGTCGGACAAAACGATGCGCACGATGCGCACGATGCGCACGGGCAGTGTGCAACACCAGGGAGGCACGATGGGCAGGCGCGAGGGAGTGTGGCGGGACGGGATGCTGTCGTGGAGCGGCGTGGAACAGGCGGCGTGGGCGGCACTGCCGGCGCCGCCGGCGGTGCGTGCGATTTTAGCTGACTGGGCCGCGCCGGGCGACCCTGCCCCGCTGCTGCCGCGCGAGCGCGATCCGGCCGCGCTGCAGGCCTGCTACCGCGCGCTGGTCGCCAGGCGCCCGGTAAGCCTGGCGGCACTGGCGCTGCTGCGCGAGAACGCGCAACTCAACAGCGAGTTCGGCCTGTGGCGCGAGCTGCGCAGCGAAGCGGCCGCGGTACTACGATGGCTGGCGCCGCTGGCGGTGGACACCGGCGCCGCGGCCGGCCTTACTTCGCCAGTTCGGCCAGCACCGCCGTGTACATCTCCAGATTCAGCAACAACTGCTTGAGGGTAATGAACTCATGCTCGGAGTGGCCCGAATACACCGCGCCGGGCATGGTGGGGCCGAAGCTGACCGCGTTCGGAAACAGCCGCGAATTGGTGCCGCCACCGATCGCCACCGGCTTCGGATTCTTTATCCCCGTGTAGTAGGAAAATACGGAAAGCAAGGTCGGAATCTGGGGCGCGTTTTTTTGCAACCAGGGTTCGCTCAGTTGCATCTTGACGGCTTCCAGCGCCACGCCGCGCTGCTGCCACTGCGCCAGCGCGGCCTCGATTTCACCCTTGAGTGCGGCGCCCGTCTTGCCCTGCGGCCGGCGCAGGTTGATTCCCAGTTCGATCGCCTGTCCGTTCTGCTTGATGACGGTCGGAGCAAAGGTCATCGGCCCCATGAAGTTGTCGCGGTAGGCAATCTTGCCGAACTTTTCGCCGTAGATGCCGGTCCCAATCATCTCGTTCAAAAAATTGACGAGTGCGCCGGCCGTCGTGTTCGGCCATGGGTACACGGCAAGTGCGTCGGCAAGCATGCTGATCGCATTGACGCCATCCTCCGGCTTGGAGGAGTGCGCCGACACGCCGCTCGCCTTGATCAGCAGCTGGCTGCCCTGGCGCGTGTAGCTGTAGCGCATTTGCGCTTGCCGCGCGGCGCGCTCGCGTATCTTTGCCTCGAGCTCGGGTGTGGCTGCCTCGATGGTCGCACTCGCGTCTTCCGGAATCTGACTGGCGAAAAAACCGCCGCCGAAGGCGCTCAGCGACGGCGCGTCCGCTGCCGCCGCGGGCAGCGCAGGCACGGTGACGCTGACCATGCCCCAGCCTTTCTCGGCCGTGACCACGGGATACTCGGCATCGATGGTGATGTTCATCTGCGGCGGCTGATGCGTCTTGAGGAAAGCCTCGAGCGGCCCCCAGTCCGATTCCTCGGCCATGTAGACGTAGAGCTCAATGCGCTTGGACAAGGGCAGTTGCTGGTCCTTGAGCGCCTTCATCGCATACATGGCAGTGGCAATCGGTCCCTTGTCGTCCTCGGTGCCGCGGCCGATCAGCCGGCCCGCCTCGCTGGTGCGGTCCAGCTCGAACGGCGACTTTTTCCATTTGGAGGGATCAACCGGCTGAATGTCGCCGTGCGTGATGACCCCGACCCGCTCGCTCGACGCGCCCAGGCCGATCACCATCACGTAGCCGTGATCGGTGTAGTCCAGACCCAGCCGCGCCGCCTCCGCCTTCAGGTACTGCTTGAATCCCAGGTGCTGGGGATTGCTTTCGTAGGGCACATTCTTGTCCGCGACCGTGTTAAAGCTGACCATCCTGGCCAGGCTGTCGACCAGCTCATTCCGATAGGTGGCCACCGCATGGCGGCCAGCGGCCACGGCGGCGGCGCCGGGAGGCGGCGCGGCGGCAGCGGCATGGGCGGCGAAACTGAACAGCAGACTGGCGAGGAGGATGGCTGGGCGCATGGTGGACTCGTGATCTTCATGTTGATGAGGCAAGCTCACGAGTCTATCACCAGGCGCCCACACCTGCAGGCGCTTGCCGCTTTCAGCTTTTACGCGCCGCCATCTTACTCAGCAAAAACACGCCGTAGAGCGCGGCAATGCCGACCACGGCGTAGACCAGGCGCGACAGCGGTGTCTGGTTGCCGAACAGGGTGGCCACCAGATTAAAGTCGAAGGCGCCGACCAGGCCCCAATTGATGCCGCCGACAATCATCAGCAGCATGGCTGCCCAGTCCAATCCGGATAAGTGTCCCGCGCGCATGCTGCTGCCCGCGGTGCGTCGTTCGGGTATGTGGCGGCGCTCCGCCGCGGGTGCATTGATAGTTGCCATTGTTAACTCCTTGTGGTGTTCCACCGGACGGTGGTATCCCCTTACGACAGCAAAACCCGGCCCAAAGTTTTCCACTTCTTTCTGCGGACAGCGCGGCGCCGCGGCAGCAGGCCGACGCCGCGGCCGGCAATCGGGTATCTTGTCAGCCACACCATCACCGACGGCCTAGCCACCATGAGCGAAAAAAACATCAAGCGCCTGCACCCGGCCCTGCGCGACGACATTGGCGATCTGATGACGCAGCGCCCCTTGCCCGGCCCCCACCTCGACCAGCTCGATCCCTTCCTGTTCCTGAACCACCATGGGCCGCAAATCTATCCGCCGGCCAACCGCGGCCTGCCCTTCGGTCCGCATCCGCACCGCGGCTTCGAAACCGTCACCTTCGTCGTCGACGGCGCGCTCATGCACAAGGATAGCGCCGGCTTCCAGAGCACGATCGGCGCTGGCGGCGTGCAATGGATGACGGCCGGGCGCGGCATCGTGCACGCCGAGATTTCGCCGCCCGAATTTCTCGCGCACGGCGGCCCGCTGGAAATCCTGCAGCTGTGGCTGAACCTGCCCGCGCGCCTGAAGATGACGGCACCGGCCTACACCGGTGTGCAGCGCGACCAGATTCCGGCGCTCGCCCAGGACGGCGGCAAGGCGGTGCTGCACCTCATCGCAGGAGAATGGGAAGGTGTCACGGGACCGGTACAGTCGCTCACCGGGACCTTCATGAGCACGATCGCACTGAGCGCCGGCGCCCGAGTACGCCTGCCCGGCCTGCTGGCGCGCACCGTCTTCCTGTACATCGTGCGCGGTACGGTCCAGATCGGTCCGGACCGCGCCACGGCGTTTCAGCTGGTCGAGCTGAGCGATGCCGGCGACAGTGTCCTGCTGGTCGCCGAAACCGATGCGCTGCTCGTGTTCGGCCATGCGGCGCCGCTCGGCGAGCCGGTCGTGGCGCACGGACCCTTCGTGATGAATACGCGTGAGGAAATCGCCGTCGCGATCGCCGACTACCAGGCCGGCCGTTTCCAGCGCCTGGACTGAGTGCGCGGGATGGTCCCGGCTATTGGGGTGAACGCGATGGCGCCGCCGCGGCCCGCCCGCCGCCGGCCTCGATTGCCCGGTTCAGTTTCTGCATCACGGCGGGCGACACGTCCTTGCTGCACACCAGATGGCGCTGCAGACCCGGCGGCATGTCGGGAAAATCGCGCCGCACGGTAAATCTCAAGCTGGGTTCGCGTTCCTGTGCGTACTGCCAGTCGTCGCGGTCGATCAACATGAATGATACCCGCCCGGCCGCGGTCATACGCATCATGGTCACCGGTTCCACCGTGCGCCGCAACACCTGGTTGGCGCTGGCATAGATCAGTGCGTCGATGCGCGGTCCGTAGGACACGCCGTCAATCACGCCCAGGGTCAAGGTGGCGTCGCTCAACAGGGATACCAGGGTAGCGTGCGCGCCGACCGCGGCCACCGCGCCGGGAGCGACCAGCACGGCATGGGGCGGATCCACATGCAGTGCCACGCTGAACTGCACCAGCGCCTCGCGCTCGGGTAAGCGGTACCAGCCGATCGAGCAATAGTTCTGCATGCCTGACTGAAAATTTGCCCAGATGCGCTTGCTCGGTTCGCGCACGAAGCGCGCCGGAATCCCGGCACTGGCAAACACCTGGCGTGTGCGCAGCAGCAACATGCCCTTCTCCACACCGTCTTCCACATAATGGTAGGGCGGCTTGTCGCGCCATGCCACGGTGATCTCCTGGCATGCGGCCGACCCTGCCGTCATGGCAAGCAGAATAGCTGAAGGGAAAAAAATCGGGCGCATGTTGCAGATCATAAACTCCCCATCGGTACTTGTCACGGACACCCGCACAAGCACGCTCCCGCCGCATGCGGATAGCTCAAGCGAGCCAACGGAACCAAGCGCATAGCGGCCAGATCCGACTGAGGTAAGCCGAAGGCAGGCATCCCGCGCTGCCCTCCTGAGGATCTTCCGATGAGCGTCAAAAAACTCCTGTGCGTCACCCGACCTGGCCCCGCGGCGCTGGCCGCCCTGTCCACGCTCGACAACTGGGAGATCGTGCTGGCAGCCAGCCTGCGCGAAGCCGCACGTCTGCTGCGCGGCAACACTTTCCTGGTCGGCTTGCTGATGGACCTGGGCAGCGAAGCCAATCTCGAGGCGGTCGATGGCTTTCTGCGCGAACATTGGACCTTGACCTGGGTCGGGGTTCTTCCCCCCGGCCACGCCAGCAAACCTCCGTGGCGCGACCTGGTACTCGAGCACCTGACTGACTACCACAGTGCGCCGCTCGACCCAGTGCGGCTCGCCCATACACTCGGACATGCCTACGGCTGCGCGCTGCTGCGCGCCCACGCCTCGCCCGGGCCACCTGCCAACGGGCAGGAACTGGCCGGCAAGAGCGAGGCCATCAGCCGCTTGCGCGCCCAGATCGCCAAAGTGGCGGGCGCCGATGCCCCTGTCCTGATCTGGGGTGAAAGCGGCAGCGGCAAGGAACTGACAGCGCAGTCGATTCACGCCCAGTCGGCGCGCGCGGCCGGCCCATTCGTCCCCATCAATTGCGGGGCCATAGCGCCGGCCCTGATCCAGTCCGAATTGTTCGGCCATGCACGCGGCGCCTTCACCGGGGCCGCGCGCGACAAGGCAGGCTTGATCGAGTCGGCCGCCGGCGGCAGTATTTTCCTGGATGAAATCGGGGACTTGCCCAAGGAACTGCAGTCGAACCTGCTGCGATTTCTGCAAGAAAACACGATCTACCGGGTGGGATCGACCCGCTCGATCACGGTCGACGTGCGCGTGATTGCCGCCTCCCACGTCAATCTGCAGCAGGCCGTGGCCGACGGTTCGTTCCGTGAAGACCTTTACTACCGGCTCAATGTGCTGCCGCTGGAAGTGCCGCCGCTGCGCCAGCGCAGCGAGGACCTGGAGCTGCTGGCGCAGCAATTCTTCCACGCCTACGCCGCCGACAAGCCCGCGCGCCTGAAAGGCTTCAGCCAGGCCGCGCTGCTTGCCATGCAGGCGCACGCCTGGCCCGGCAATGTGCGCGAACTCATCAACCGGACCCGGCGCGCCATGGTGCTGGCCGAGGGACGCCTGATCAGTCCCCATGACCTCGGCCTGGCGCTGCCGGCCTCTAGCGCAGCCGGCCCGGAAGGCCTGGGCGAATCGCGCATCCGCGCCGAGCGCAGTGCGATTGCCGCCAGCCTGGCGCGGGCCGGCGGCAATGTCACACGGGCGGCACGCGACCTCGGCGTTTCCCGCATGACCCTGTATCGCCAGATGGCCAAGCACGGCATCGGACCGACAGAAGCCTGAGCTCGCGTGACAGCCTTGCGACAAACCGGGCCGTTCGACCTGATGGCTGTACCGGCGGCGTGACAGACAGCGACCGGATCGCCTGCACTTGTTCCGGCAACGGCATCTGCGGCGCGCCAGGCGCCAGCCTGAAGCCTTGATTTTCAAGCACTTGCAGGCGCATCCGTTTTGCTGGCACCGACCTTGCAATAGAAGGAATGCCCATCCATTACGGCGGGCGTATTCCACTGACACTACTTTCAAAGGGGTTGATATGAAACGAACCATCCTGGCGGCCGCAATTGCCCTGGCATTTAGCGCGGGCGTGCAAGCAAATCCCACCAATACCGCGACCAATCCTTCCGGCAGCGCCGGCGGAGAGCTGACCCAGACCGCGACCGCGACCAGCACCCAGAGTGGCGCCGGAACCCATGCCAACGAAGGCTCGCTGGCACTGCAAAACACCAACTCGGACAGCGACAACGACAAGAGCACCGGACAAAACAACAGCGTGGGCGACGCCACCGGGCTCGGGCCCGGCGTGGCTGCGGCCAACAACGGCGCCAGCGCCACCTCCACCTTCAGCAACGCCTTCAACACCTCCACCGCCACGGCGTCGAGCAGCCTGACCGGCGCGGTGACCGGCAACGCGATCAGCCACATCGGCAACATCGCCAGCCAGATCGGTAACAGCAATGGAGGCAGCGCCGCCGGTGGAAACGGCGCGGCGGGCAGCGGCGGCTCGGCACTGGGCGTGGGCGGTGCCGGTGCCGGCGCGACGGGCGGCCATGGCGGCGCAGGCGCGGCCGGCGGCAATGCCGATAACGGCAGTGCCGCCAACGGCGCAGCGCTGGTCGGCGCCAGCACCGGCGGCAGCGGCGGCGCGGGCGGGCTGGCGGCGGGCGCCAGCAGCGGCGCTGGCGGGGCGGGCGGCAGCGGCGGCGCCGGCGGTAATGGCGGCGACGGCGGGCTGGCCCTGGGCGGCAATGGTGGGGCCGGCGGCCTGGCCCTGGGCGGCAATGGCGGTGCCGGCGGCGACGGGCCAGGCGGCAACGGCGGCCAGGGCGGCGAAGGCGGCATCGGCGGCCTGGCCCTTGGCTCAAGCGCGTCGGCAGGCACCAGCGCCAGCGGCGGCGCCAGCACCAGTGGCCACAGCCTGCCGATCTCGGTGGCGGGCAGCGGCGGTGATGGCGGCGCGGGCACGCCACCGGCCAGCGCCGGTACTGGCGGCAACAGCAACGCCACGGCGGGCGGCCACAACAGCACCGGCGGCGCCGGCACCTCGGGCGCGGCCACGGGCACAGCCGGCGACACCACGGTGGGCGCGGCCGAGGGAGGCGGCACTGGCGGCGCCGGCGGCAGCGGCACTGGCGGCGCGGGAGCGGCAGGCGCCAGCGGCACCAGCACCGGCGGCGTGGCAGGCAGCGGCACCGTCGGCGACGCTGGCGCCGGTGCTGCAGGCGCTGCCGGCGGCAGTGGCGCCAGCAGCGGTACCGCATCGAATACCGGCGGCAGCGGTGCCGCCGGCGGCACTGCCACCGGCGGCACGGCCAGCAACGGTTCACCCACGGTGGGCAATGCCAGCGGCGGCAGTGGCGGCAGCGGCGCGGCTGGCGGCGGCGGCAACAGCGGTGGCGCCGGCGGCTCCGGCGGTACCACGACCGCGGGGGCAGGCACCGGTGGCAGCGGCGCCACCGGCACGGGAGGCAGCGGCGGTACCACGACGGTCGACGCAGGCACCTTCAACATGTCGAACACCATGACGAGCGTCGGACAGTCGGCCGCCGGCATCATGACGGTCAGCCAGAACAATGGCTTCTCCTCGCTGATCCAGCAAAGCGTCAATGTGCAATCGAACCTGAGCCTGGGCGGACGTTAAGCCAGACGCCGCCGTGCCTCCTCGCGAGCACGGCGGCCAGAACGAACCGTTGAAGTCAGCCACAGCAAAGGAGTTCATATGCACGTCATACTCGGCAGGCGCACGGCACAACTGTCGCTGGCGGCAGCCGCCTGGCTGGCGCTGGGAGCATCGGCCGCGCCCGATCCAGGCACTGCTGGCCAGGTCGTCCCGTCAGCGCCAGTGTCGCAGCCCGTCTCACCACAGGCACCACAGGCATCACAGGCACCACAGGCATCACAGGCACCACAGGCAGCAGCACAGGGGGCACAGGTAGAACAGGGACTACAGGCGGCACAGGCGCGCGCGGCGCCAAGCTTGCAACTTCCTGATCCAGCGACCAAAAACGGCGCGATCAGAGGATTCGGCCTGCCCATCGCCGCCGGTGTGCTGGACAGCACGCGCGGCGGCGCTGCGACAACGATCAACGACACCCGGCTCGCCGGTGCGGTCAGCGGAAACTCGGCGGTGCAGGTGGTCACGGGGGCCAATGTCATCCAGGCCGGCTCGTTCGCGGATGCATCGGGCATTCCGATCGTCATTCAGAATTCAGGGGCAAACGTACTCATCCAGAATGCCACCGTCATCAACCTGAAAGTCGACTGACATGATTGTCCGCCCTGCATGGCTTGCCGCATTGGCCCTGTGTGTCGTGGCCGATGCTGACGCGCTCGACCTGCCCACCCCAGGGGGCGCACGCTTTCATATCCCGGCCACAAGCTTGAAAGAAATACGCTACCGCAGCACCTTGCGCCAGCAATACGATTTCAGCTGCGGGTCGGCCGCGCTGGCAACCATGCTGACGCATCACTACGGCCGGCCCTTCGCGGAGCAGGCCGTGTTCGAACAGATGTACCTGCATGGCGACCGCGACAAAATACGGCGCGATGGATTTTCCATGCTCGACATGCAGCGCTTTCTGGCGGGCCAGGGCCTGCGCGCGGACGGCTTCCGGCTTCCGCTGGCCAGGTTGGCCGAGGCAGGACTCCCCGCCATCGTCCTGGTTGCGGACAAGGGCTATCACCACTTTGTCGTCGTCAAGGGACTGGCGGACGGACGCGTCCTGATCGGCGACCCCTCAAGCGGAACGCGCGCGATGAGCCAGGCCGCATTCGACACGATCTGGAGCGGCAGGCTGCTGTTCGTGATCCACGGTTTCAAGGGGCCGGTGCGCTTCAATGCGGCGGCCGACTGGCGCGCGGCACCAGCGGCGCCGCTTGCAGAAGGCATCGGTCGCGGCGCGATCGCCCCGCTGACCTTACCCAAACACGGCCCCGGTGGCTTTTGAAAGGATGCACGATGGTGACAAAGCACCCGCAAGGAGTTGCTGAGCGCTTTACCGCCAGCCCGGCGCAGAGCGGCGGCGGCCGCACTGTCCGCTTGCATCGTTCGTCGACGCGCGTGGCTGCGCTCACTCTCCTGATGGCAGCGCTGCAAGTAGCGCCGGCGCCCACCGCGATCGCGGCCAAAGCAGGCGGCGCGGCGGGTGCGGCAGCGATGGCGGCAAGTACCGAGGTGAATGGAACCCACATGGAGCCTGTGGCAAGGGACTGCTTCGACACCGAAGATGCTGTCGCCAAAGGCGAGCTCGACGCGATGCGGGGCGGACTGAGCATGGGCGGCGGCCTGTTGCAGGTGTCCTTCGGTATCGAACGCACGGTCTCACTCAACGGTGAAATTGTCTCCCGCACCGAGATGTTGTTGAGCAGCGCAAGCGCCAGGGACGATGCGGTGATGGCCACGGCGCGCGCAGGCTTGTCCGACATCAAGCTGATCCAGAACGGCAGCGGTAATGTCATGCAGGCTGCGCTGGGCACATCCACTGCCGGCGGTCTCGTCATCCAGAACAGCCTGAACAACCAGCACATCCAGAGCCAGACCGTCATCACCGCGTCGGTCAACAGCATGGACATGCTGAAGTCACTCAATTTCCAGGGCAGTCTCAGCGATGCGCTCGCGCGCGCGGTGCCGGCCCGCTGAACGGAGGAAGCATGGCCTTGTTTTCCATTCATTCCCGACGCAGTCCGCACAAGGGCGCGCTGTTGTGCGGCCCCTTGCTGTGCGGCCCCCTGCTGTGCGGTCCCCTGCTGTGCGGCCCCGCACATGCAGCTCCCATCGATGACGACGAGAAAACGCCGGCCTTATTGGAGCGCATTGAGACCCTGCAAAGGCAGATCGCCGAACAAAGCCTGCAAATCGAAGCGCTGGCGCGCGAAGTCGCCGTGCGGCGTGGAACGGGTGCACCAGCGTCCGGATCGGGGCAGACGGCAGATGCACAGACGCTGGATGCGGCGCGTGGCACCGGACCGGCCTCTGCTGTGCAGGACGATCCCACGCAGGCGGAAACCACAGAGAAGACCCCAGTGAAGCAGGCAGCCACCAGCAAGCTTGTCCAGCCGGCACCGGAAGTCGCGCCAGCTGCCACAGCAAGCACCGCGGCCCCGGGAACCATGACCGCGACAAGTGCCGCGGCGGCAGCGCCAGCGCCAGCCGCAAACAGTACAGCGCAGGCAAACGCCGCGGGACGCGCAAACGCCGCGGGAACAGGCGACACGCGCGTGGCCACACCAGAGCCACCCTCTACTTCCCGGCAAGCAGCGGTGGGCAAGCCGCCGCACAGTACTGGCGCACCGCCGCACATCGCCCCCTTGTTCGAGCAGCCGGGGGTGCTGACACCCAAGGGCGCCTTCGTACTGGAGCCGGGACTGCAGTTCGGCTACTCATCCAGCAACCGTGTGGCGCTGGTCGGCTATACCGTCATCCCCGCCCTGCTGATCGGGCTGGTGGACGTACGCGAGGTCAAGCGCAATACCACTACCGCCACCTTGAGCGCACGTACCGGTCTGAGCAACAGGCTGGAGGTCGAAGTGAAAGTCCCCTACGTGTATCGTTCGGACGCCACGGTGAGCCGCGAAATCTTCACGGGTACCGCGGTGGAGAAAGTTTTCGATACCAGCGGCCGCCATCTGGGTGACGCCGAACTCGGGGTGCGCTACCAGCTCAATCAGGGGGGTAACGATAGCCCCTATTACGTTGGCGCCTTGCGCGTCAAATCGCGCACCGGCCGCGATCCCTTCCGTGTCGTCACCGACTGCGTGCAGCGCTGCGTCGGTCCGAACGCGACAGGCACGGGCCTGCCCCTGGAGTTACCGACAGGATCGGGCTTCTATTCGGTGCAGCCCAGCCTGACCTGGCTGTTCCCGTCCGACCCCGCCGTCTTTTTCGGCAGCGTCAGCTACCTGCACAACATCAAGCGCCACAATGTCAGCCGCACCGTTCTTAATGGCGAGCGCGAGTTCATTGGCGATGTCGCACCAGGCGATATCGCGGGCTTCAATGTGGGAATTGGATTGGGCCTCAACGAAAAGGCGTCGCTCAGTTTCGGCTACGATCACGCTTCAATCGGACGCACCAAGCAGGATGGACGGCCCGTGCCTGGCGCCGTCCGAACGCAACTGGGAACACTGCTGCTGGGCGTCTCCTACCGCCTCAGCGACAAGCGCAGTGTGAACGTCTCGATCGGCGCAGGGCTCACGCGCGACACGCCGGACATGTCGCTGACGGTTCGCATGCCTCTGACCTTTTGACTGCGGGCCGCCGAGTGCAACGCCCGAAGCGCGATGATCCTTGAACGGTGGGCCAGACCAGCCCTCGCCATGGTGTCAACGCGCTCTCGTAGGGTGAGAAAATATCGAAGACGCGCGCTACATGAAACGGCTTCTAGCGGCGGTGTTCAGCGCGACGCGACACTCACACCGGTCGACGGCACGAAGGCAATCACATCGTCATGATGGTGGCCGTCTTCATGGTCGAACTTGAGGGTCAGGTCGCCGTCGTGTGCGACGAAATCCTTGCCGCTCACTGCATAGATGCGCACGGCCGGTTCATTGTCGAACTGGGCGTAGAAGCGATTCTGCTGATTGCTGATTCTGAGGACCTTGCCGTTCGCCATGGCATACACGCCGGCGTAAGGCTTGAACTGATCGACGCCCATCCAGGTACGCGCCACTGGCTTGCCCTGCACGTCGACCGCGAAAGGAACGGCATCGGCGGTGGCTTGTGGTGCGGCCTGTGCAAACGATGCGAAGGTAGAGGCGGCGAGAAGAACGGCGATGGTCAGTTTGCGCATGATGAGCTCCAGTAATTAGTATGTGTAAGCGGGCGCTGCCCGTAAGGTGCGAGACGTTATGTTCTGTAAGTCATGACGTCATGCATGCAGTGTAGGCAGGGCCTTTGACGAGCGCACCCGCTTTCGGACCAGTCGTCGAATTTGAGGAGTGAAATGCGAAAAGCGAGGATGAACTGCAAGCGCGATCAGCGCAGGTCTGTTTCTGATACAGCCCTCAACGGCGGGCGCGCTTTCACGTAACGCGTGCGGTTTGTATATGCATGCGGACGCAGACACATATGCATTTGGACGGCAGGGAAATGGGCCGAACAGACCGTTCTGGATGAAGGCGGACTTGTCCGCACGGTATGCGCGAAACTCATCGTCAGCTCGATTGCTCGCCGACCATATGCACCCAGGGCAGTCAGTGAACGCACGGCGTACGCGTACGCCGTGCATATACAAGCACGGCAGCTTCAAGCATGCGCCATCGCGCACCGTCCACCCGGCATCCCACCGGACGCCCGAGCTGCACGCCAGCAAATACCCGGACTGCACGCTAGCAAATACCCGTGCGGCACGCCAGCAAATACCAGGCAAAAGCGACGCACCAAAAAGCGCTAGAGCAACACCTCGGTCGACAGCACGAGGGTCTCCTTGATCTCTTCCATGACGACATAGCTTTTCGACTGTGCCGCCCCCGGCAATTGCAGCAGCATATCGCCCAGCAGCTTGCGGTACTCCGCCATCTCGTGAATGCGCGCCTTGATCAGATAATCGAAGTCGCCTGACACCAGGTGGCATTCCTGCACTTCCGGAATGCGCAATACCTCGCGCCGGAACTGCTCAAAGGCCGAAGCCGATTTCTGATTCAATGTAATTTCCACAAACACCAGCAACTTGGCGCCCAGCGCCGCGGGATCGACCCGCGCGTAATAGCCGCTGATCACCCCGTCGCGCTCCATGCGCTTGACCCGCTCGATGCAGGGCGTCACCGACAGCCCTACCCGCTCGCCCAGGTCTTTCATGGAAATTCGCCCCTCCTGTTGCAGGATGCGCAAGATGTGGCGGTCTAGCTTGTCGAGCCCGCGGCTCGATTCCTTATGGATTCGCATGAAATTCCACTAAATAATGAGACTTATACGTGAACAAACACTGGATGAATGTGCTTAATATAGCGGAAATTCTTGAATAACAAGCGCAATCCAAGGGGAGAGACCATGCGTGTCGTGATTTTAGGCAGCGGCGTAATCGGCGTGACAACAGCATGGTACCTGGCCAAAGCCGGCCACGACGTCACCGTGCTCGACCGCCAGCCCGGCCCCGCACTCGAGACCAGCTTCGCCAACGCCGGCCAGATCTCGCCTGGCTACGCCTCGCCCTGGGCCGCGCCCGGCATTCCCCTCAAGGCCATGAAATGGATGCTGCAGCGCCACGCGCCACTCTCGATCACGCCCGACGGCACCACCTTCCAGCTCAAGTGGATGTGGCACATGTTGCAAAACTGCACGGCCGCTCGCTACGCCGTCAACAAGGAACGCATGGTGCGCCTGGCCGAATACAGCCGCGACTGCTTCAAGACACTGCGTGACGAGGCCGGCATCACCTACGAAAGCCGTCAGCGCGGCACCATGCAGCTGTTCCGCACCGAACAGCAGTTCGCCAGCGCGGAAAAAGATATCAAGGTGCTCCAGGATTCCGGCGTGCCCTACGAACTGCTCACCCGCGAGCAGCTCGGCAGCGCCGAACCAGCGCTCGCCATGGCCGGCGACAAACTGGTCGGCGCCCTGCGCCTGCCGAATGACGAAACCGGCGACTGCCAGCTGTTCACCACCCGCCTGGCCGCGATGGCCGAAGCGCTCGGCGTCAAGTTCCGCTACAACGTCGCCATCGATCGCCTGGCCGTCAGCGGCAATGCCATCAGCGGCGTGCATTGCGGCGCCGAACTGGTACGCGCCGACGCCTATGTGGTCGCCCTGGGCGCCCACAGCACGCCGCTGCTCAAGTCCATTGTCGACATTCCCGTCTATCCGATGAAGGGCTACTCGATCACCGTGCCGATCACCGACGCCGCCAAAGCGCCTGTGTCGACCATTCTGGACGAGACCTACAAGATCGCCGTCACCCGCTTCGATGACCGCATCCGCGTTGGCGGCATGGCCGAAATCGCCGGCTTCGACCTGCGCCTCAACCCGCGCCGCCGCGCTACCCTGGAGATGGTGGTCAACGACCTGTTCCCCGGCGCCGGCGACACCGCGCGCGCCTCCTTCTGGACCGGCCTGCGTCCCATGACGCCGGACGGCACCCCGATCGTCGGCCGCACCGGCCTGTCGAATTTCTTCCTCAACACCGGCCATGGCACCCTCGGCTGGACCATGTCCTGCGGCTCCGCGCAAATGCTGGCCGACCTGATGTCGGCCAAGCGTCCGGCGATCCGCTTCGACGACCTGTCGGCCGGCCGCTACGACACCCGGGGCGGCAGAGCGCGCCTCGACCTGGCCAGCGCCTGACAGCGCAGCGCCCGCGCTGAATCCGGGCGCTGAATCCGGGCGCTGTACCCTAGCGATCCTCGGCGATCCTCAGCGCCCGGCGCCGCGGAAACGCTTGCGGAACTCCCCCGGCGCCATCTCCAGGTGGCGCTGGAAGGCCATGCGCAGCGCCTCGGCCGACGCAAACCCGCAGCGCTGCGCCACCCGCGCCAGCGCCACCCCGCCCTCCGACAGCGCGCGCCGCGCCGCATCGACCCGCAGCGCCTGCACATACGCTCCCGGCGCCACACCCATCGCCGCCGCAAAGCGGCGCGCAAAATTACGCTCGCTCATGGCACAACGCGCCGCCAGCCGGGCCACCGACAAATCCTCAGCCAGGTGCGCGGCCATCCACGTCGTCAACTGCGCGAAGCGGTCCGGGTCCTCGGCGTCGGCCTGCGCCTGCAATTGCGCGCTGAACTGCGACTGCCCGCCCGGCCGCTTCAGGAACACCACCAGCTCGCGCGCCACCTCCAGCGCCGCCGCCCTGCCCAGGTCACGCTCGACCAGCGCCAGCGCGTAATCGATGCCGGCCGTGACCCCGGCCGAACTGTGATACTTCCCTTCTGCGACAAACAAGGCTTCGCGCTCGATGTCCACGCGCGGGAAGCGCTGCGCGAATTCGTCGAAGTGCGCCCAGTGTGTCGTGGCGCGGCGTCCGTCCAGCAGGCCGGTCGCCGCCAGCGCAAAGGCGCCGGTGCAGATCGAGCCGGCCCGCTCGGCCATCTCGCACAAGGTGCGCACGCGCTGCATCAGCAGCGCGTCATGCGACGCCAGGCGCGCACCGCTTCCACCGGCCAGCAGCAGCGTGTCGGGCGCCAGCGAAGGGTCGTACAGGCTGATGGCCGCGCGCAGATCCACACCGGAGGTCGTCGCCAGCGGCCCTGCCTGCGGCGCCGCCAGCACCAGCTGATACGGTGCTGCCCTGCCTCGCGCCAGCGCCAGCTCGTTCGCCACTGCAAACACATCCAGCGGGCCGGTCACGTCCAGCATCTGGGCCGGTGCAAAACCGGCGATCACGACCCGATGGAGAAGATCCGTGCTCATTGCACGGTAATGGGCAGGTCGCGTCCGGCCAGGGCCTCATTGCCGACGTAGTCCGCCGCGTAGATGCGGATGGTGTAGTCGCCCGGCGCCAGCGTTGACGGATCCCAGGCGCCAGGCCGTGCCGCGCCATCGCGCACGGTATTGGTCACCACGTACAGGAAGCGTGTCCTGGCGCTGCCGTAAACCGTGATACCGCTGTTGTTGGCATACGCGACCTTGACGCTCTCGGGGTCGGGCGGCAGCTGATTGAATTCGATGTTCATCAACGGCTTCTCGAAACCGGGCAGCGGCACGCCGTCGGCGCCGAGAATCTGGTAGCCCGCCTTGTACAGCCCCAGCCTGCGGCGCGCCTCGTTGCCGTCGGCCTGGTCATAGGCGTCGACCACGATCGACAGCGGCCCGCCGTCGCGCGCCACCACCAGCCGCTTGCGCGGCTTGGCCGTGAGTGGCTTGTCGGCCTGATTGACCAGCTGGATTTTCTCGATGCGCGGCGCCACCGTGTCGGCAAAACCGCTGAAGGGCAGCAGCAGCGGATTGGCCTCAAAGCCGCCGCGCTGGTACACCAGGTGCACGTGGTACATGCGATTGACGGTGCCGAGCGCATCGCCCACCGCAAAGCGCGTACCGCGCTTGACCCTGACCCGTGCCGGCTTGCCCTTTTCATCTGTGAACAGCGCGAAGCGCGCCGGGTCCAGCAGGCCATTCCTGGTGTCGCGCCCGACCCGCATGTGCAGATAGGTCATGCCGTCGACGCTCATGCCTTCACCCAGTTCCCCGAAGCCCCAGTTGGCGACGGGACTGGCGACCTTCTCGTCGGCCACCGCCAGTACCGGCACACCCATGTCGCCCTGGACGTCGAGGCCATTGTGGAAGTGGTCGCGGCTCTCACCGCCATAACTGCCGCGCACCTCGCCGATCGTGCCCACCACCTCGTGCACCTCGTGCTGTGGCGCGAATGGCCATGGAAACCTGTTGGCCGACGCTACCGCCGCAGGCAGGGGTGGTGGCGCCACACTAGATGCGGGAGAAGGTGCAGGAACAGGAACAGCAGCGGCCTGCGCACCAGCCTTTGCCACGCCACGCGGCGCCAGCCGGCGCACTAAGCGGGCATGCGAATCGGCCACATACAAACTCGCTTCCGGGCCCAGCGCAATCGCGGTCGGCCGGCGCAGCCGCACCGCCGCGGCATCGCCAACCTCGATGTCGATGCCAATCCCGGTCAGGCCGTAAAACGTCCCGTCAGGCCCGATCTGCAGCACGCGCCCGCGCCACAGGTCTCCCACATACAGATAGCCATCCCTGGTCAGCGCCAGTGCGGACGGACGCCGCATCAGCGGCTGTTTGCCCGGCAGCGGCTCGGGCGCGCGCGCAAACGTCGCCACTTGCCCGTCGGCGCCAAGCTTGCGTATCACTTCGTTACCGGTATCGGCCACGAAGATCGTTCCCTGCGCATCGACCGCGATCCCGGTCGGCGTATCGAACAGCGCCGTGGCGGCGGCGCCGTCGGCGTAACCGGGCGCCTGCCCGGCCAGGGTGCTCACCGTGCCGTCCGGACTGACCCGGCGCAGGCGGTCGTTGTAGGTGTCGGCCACCAGCACATTGCCCGCCTTGTCCAGCGCCAGCGCCACCGGACCGTTGAATTGCGCCTCGCGCCCGATGCCGTCGCGCCATCCGGCCGCGCCGCCGCCTGCCAGGGTCGTCACCACGCCCTGCGGCGTCACCTTGCGGATCGCATTGTTGCCGGTATCGGCCACGAACAGGTTGCCGGCCGCGTCGATCGCGATGCCGGAAGGTGTATGGAAAGCCGCGGCCGCGCCGCTGCCATCGACCAGGCCCTCGCGCGCGCCACCGGCCAGGGTGCTGACCACGCCGTCGGGCGCGATTTTCCGGATCCGGTTGTTCTGGCCCGCATCGGCCACGTACAGATTGCCCGCGCGGTCCACCGCCAGCCCGAAAGGATCGGCAAACTGCGCCTGCCGGCCCGCTCCGTCGGCAAACCCGGTGCTGCCGTCGCCGGCCACACTGGTAATGGCCACCGGCCAGCCGATCACGGTCGGCTTGTCGCGCACGACCAGGGTCACCACGCGCTTGACCAGCGGCGCCTCGCGCTGGCTGTACGCCAGCCATCCGCCGCCGGCCGCCAGCAGCGCCAGTCCCACTGCCAGCACGATGCGATTGTTCTTGTTCACCTTCACGCAGTCCACCAGGCCATTGTCAAAACACGAAGCTTACCCGATCATCAAGTACACTACCATCGCCGCACAAACCGCCCGACCATCCAGAGGAGACCGATGCACGCCGCGCTCAAAATGACTGTACTGACCAGCTTTGCCCTCGGCCTGGCCACGGCCGGCCTGACCGGCTGCGCCGCCACCGCGGGCCAGGCAACGGCCGCACTGCATGTCGTCACGCCCCTGACCGCGCCCGCCTCCTTCACGCCGGGGATCGAAGGGCCGGCGGTCGACGCCGACGGCAACGTCTACGCCGTCAACTTCGAGCGCAAGCACACCGTCGGCCGCGTCACCCCGGCCGGTGCCGGCGAGGTCTATGCCACCCTGCCCGGCGACGGCATCGGCAACGGCATCCGCTTCGGCCGCGATGGCGCCATGTTCGTGGCCGACTACATCGCCCACACCATCTACCGCATCGACCCGGCCACGCGCGCGCTCACCGTGCATGCGCGCGAGCCGGCCATGACGCAGCCGAACGACATCGCCATCGGCGCCGACGGCACCTTGTGGGCCAGCGATCCGGACTGGAAGAACAACACGGGAAGGGTCTGGCGCATCGCACCCGACGGCGCCGTGACACTGGCAGCCGGCGACATGGGCACGGCCAACGGCATCGAACTCAGTCCCGACGGCCGCCTGCTCTACGTGGGCGAGAGCGTGCAGCGTATCATCTGGGTGTTCGACGTGGGACCGGGCGGGGCGCTGGGCGGCAAGCGCCGTTTCGCCAGCTTCCCGGATTTCGGCATGGACGGCATGCGCGTCGATGTCGACGGCAACCTGTATGTGACCCGCTACAGCAAGGGCACGGTGGTTAAGCTCGATCCCACCGGCCGCCAGCTCGCCGAGATCAGACTACCCGGCAAAAAGCCGAGCAATATCGCCTTCGGCGGACCCGATGGACGCACTGCCTATGTAACGGAAGTGGAAAACGGACAGCTGCTGCAGTTTCGCGTAGCCCGACCCGGCTTCGAATGGGAGCAGCGCCGTGGCGCAGCAGGCGCGCCGCGCTAGTCGGTCGCCTGGTCAGCCGGTCGCCTGGTCAGCCGGCATCGTTGGCCGGTGCCGGCCTGCCGTTCGGGTTCGCCGTGGCACGCCCGAACGCCAGCGCTCCGGCCATCGCATCGACCGTGCCGGCGAAACTCCGGTAACGCTCGCAAAAGCGCTCATACTCGAGCGCCGGCGGCACGAAATGGCCATTCGCGCCCGGCGCTGCCGGCAGGCCGGGCCAGCATGGCGCCAGCACCAGCAAGGCCGTCCACACGTCGCCAGCCTGGATTCTTTCAATCGCAGCTAACTCGCGCAGCACTTCCACCGCAACCAGATCGCGGGCCTCGGGACTATCGGCGGCAAGTCCCATCACGCCACGTTTGGCCCGGCTGGTGGCGTCGTCGATGCGGTAAGCGCCGCCCCCGCCGTCGACCGTGGCGCTCACCGCGCGCAGGAAAGCACGCACATTGCGGTGTTTCAGGAAGACCCGGTTTTCCTCCAGCCGGCACTCCTTCTTGAACCAGACGCGCACCGACTTCGCCTCCGCTTCCTCCGCCGGTGTCGTGCTGCACCGCGCCCGGTGATGCAGGACCGCGCCCGATGGCGATATCAGCGTGGCGGTCATGGCCTGCCTAGACGTAGATTTCGACCGACTCCGCATCGGCCGTGGTCGACAGCAGGTGGGTGTGGCCCTTGCCGTCGGAGGTGCCGAATTCAAGCTTGCCGTCGGCCCGCACCACCGCATACTCCTTGTTCGGCAGCGGCGCGCCGGTTTCGTCGTCGAGCAGCAGGAAGCGGTCGGTGAACGAGCGCCCCTTCTGCACGCGGCGCGCTGCGTAGTACGGCGCCGCGCCCGGATATCCTGTATGGGACAGCGCGCGCCCGGTGTCCTTCAGGACCTGGCTGCGCATGTTCTGGATCGGCAGCAGCTTGGGCGAGGGCGTGCAGCGACAGGTGCACAAGTCGTTCTCGAGGGCGACGTGCTTGCCGTCGGAGGTTTCGGGGATGCGCGGTCCGACGCACAGGATGCGCCCGGTCGCTTTGCAGACCGGGCAGGACACCAGGTCGCCCTCGAGCGCGATCGCCACCCCGTGGATGCTGCCGCTGCTGGTGGCGGTGACGACGCGCCCGCCCGAGGTGGTGGTCGCGCCCAGCGTGATCGTGTAGCGCCTCATTGCCCGCAACTCCGGGCCACAAGAACGATGGCGCTGCGGGCCGGCACCACTGGATTGGATGTCAGGTTCATCAATATTCCTTTGCGAAAAAGTAAATAATGCATCTTCAACAACGCGGCCGCGTGTGACATATGCCAAGGTTACTTTTGGGCGACCTTTGGAACTTGATTTCGATCAAGCAACCCAGTGCTAGCTATCAACATGGAGAGGCTGCGCTCACCACTTCATCTCCCCCTTGGCGACCTTCGCGCTGGTCTGCAGGCCCGCTACCATGCCGGCCGCCGGATAGGCTGTTTGCATGGCCGAGGCCAGCGCTGCGCCATCGGCAGCGCTGGCCGTCTCGGTCTCGAAACGCTTGATATAGTCGCGCGTGTAGGCGATGCTCACCGCCGTCATCGGCACGCCGGCCTTGAAGTGGCCCGGCACCACCGTCACCGGATGGCGCGCCTCGATCCCCTTCAAGGTCTCCAGCCACGCCGCGCGCGACGCCGCCGTCTGGGTATCGGCCATCCACACGTGCAGGTCGCTGAACAGCACCACACCGCCGGCCACCGCCTTGATCGATTCGATCCAGACATAACTGCGCTCGGGCGCGCCGGCGATGTTCAGGCTCTGTCCTTCGAGGCGCAAGGTGTCGCCCTCCAGCACCTCCGGATACACAATCGCCGCCGGCGCATTCTCCTTCAGGATCGGCCCCCAATAAGCCACCTTGGCCGGCGCCTTGCTGCGCATCGCCGCCACCGTCGCCGCCGTCGCGACGATCTTCGCCTCCGGGAAGGCGGCCTTGATCACGTCCAGGCCAAAGTAAAAGTCAGGGTCGCCGTGGCTCACATACACGGTGGTCAGGCGCTTGCCGCTGGCCTTGATGCGCTCGGCCAGCTTGAGCGCCTCGGCGCGCGAGAACTGGGCGTCGATCAGGATCGCGTCGTGCGCGCCCTTCACCAGCACCGACGACACTGGAAAGATCGCCGCCTCGCCCGGATTGAACACCTCCAGCGTGAGCGGCGCGGGCGCCGCGGCCTGCGACGGAACGACGGCATACATGGTGCCGAGTGCAGCGCACAGGATCGATTTGATGAACATGGGGACCTCCGTTTTTTTGATGGGAGGTCCATCATAATTTGCTTAATACAAGTCAAATAGATGCTATTCTGCGCTTCTTAATTGCATGGATCGGACGAATCATGGACCGCATCACCGCCGCCGAGGTTTTCGTCGCCATCGCGGAACGCGGCAGCATGAGCGCCGCCGCCGATGCCCTCGACATGTCGCGCGCCATGGTCACACGCTACCTGGCCCAGATGGAGCAATGGGCCGGCGCCCGCCTCCTGCACCGCAGCACCCGCAGCATGAGCCTGACCGACGCCGGCGAACAGACGCTGGCGCGCTGCCGCCACATGCTCGACATCGCCGGCGCCATGCACGCACAAGCAGGGCCGGACGCGGGCGAGCCGCAAGGCCTGCTGCGCATCGCCTGTTCGCCCTCGCTGGGGCTGGCCGCGGTGGCCGCCGCGGTCACCCGCTACCTGGCGCGCCATCCGCGCGTGCGGATCGACCTGCAGCTCAATAACCAGGCCGTCAACCTGGTTGACGAGCGCATCGACCTGGCCATCCGCATCACCAGCGCGCTCGAACCGAACCTGATCGCGCGCCGCCTGGGCGCCTGCCCCTCGGTGGTGTGCGCTTCGCCCGCCTACCTTGCTGCGCACGGCACCCCGCGCCGCGTGGAAGATCTGGCCGCCCACAACTGTCTGGCCTACAGCTACTTCGGTAAAAGCCTGTGGCATTTCGCGCGCGGCGCCGAGACGGTCAGCGTGCCGGTCAGCGGCAACCTCAGTGCCAACGATTCGCTGGTGCTGCTGACCGCCGCAGCGCAAGGCGCCGGCATCGCGCTGCAGCCGCGCTATTCGGCCGTACCGCTGATCGCCAGCGGTGAACTGATCGAACTGCTGCCCGCATTCACGCCGCAGGAGATGACCATCTACGGCGTCTACACCTCGCGCCAGCACATGACCTTGGCCCTGCGCAGCATGCTCGACCAGCTGGTGGACTGGTTCGAGAACGATCCGTCCTGGCGTTCCTTCGGCGCCTGAGCGTGGACCTAGCGCCCCCTCAGTGCTTGCGCACGCCATTGAGCAAGGCTCCCAGTGCCCGCCCCCGCACCAGCCACTTGTACGCTGCCAGCATCAGGGCAAACGCCACCACCACGATCAGTGGATACTTGATCTGCCACGGCCAGGCCAACTGCGACACCAGCGCCTGCAGCACGATCAGCAGCGGCAAGTGCACCAGGTAGATGAAGTAGGAAGCATCGGCCAGATAGCGCCGCGCCGGGCTGTACCCCGACCAGTAACGCTGCGCCATGCCGATCAGCGCAAAGGCCCAGCTCCACACCGCCATGCTGTAGCAGGCGGCATACGCCAGCCGGCGCGCGCCTGCCGCCGGCGCCAGGTCCGTATCCTTGCCGGCGATACCCAGGCACACCACCGTCAACACCAGCGACAGCACCAGATTGAATACCCAGCGGCGCTGCCACACGCCCAGATACGCCGGCTGCCGATGCACCATCCAGCCAAGCGCAAACGCCCCGCCATACGCCACCATGGCCGGCAGTTGGGGAATCAGCGAACGGTCCGGCGTCGGTATCCCGCCCAGCCACTGCCAGAGCGGGTAAAAATAGAAGCTCGCGCACAGGGGCGCCGCCAGCAGCAGCGGCAGCCACTGGCGCAGCAGCACGCCGGTGAGCGCATCTGCATAGTGCATCAGGCGCCCCGCCCTGCCTTCGCCTGCGGCCCACAAGGTCAGCGCCAGGCCTGCATACAGCAGCAACAGGACCCACAGGAACCACAGATGCGCGAGCGGAAAATCGGTCGGCGTGAACGCGGGCATGCGCGGCGGCTTGGGCGGCGCATTCGCAGGACCGGCGATGTACGCCGCCAGCACGGCGCCGGCCACGATCAGCGCAAACAAGATGGGCCAACCCGCCACCAGCGGAATGCCGATCCGGCGCAGCCGCTCCCTGAAAAACGAGCGCGGTCCCATCTTCTGGATTGCGAGGCGCGCCATGAAGCCGGCCAGCAGGAAAAACGTCACCATGCGCATGATGTGGACCACGTACAGCAGCAGCGCCAACACCACGCTGTGCTCCACATCGGCCACCATCCAGATACGCGGACCGGGCAGAAAGGACATGGTGGCGTGCAGCAGTACGCCCAGCAGCAGCGCAGCGGCGCGCACCGCATCGAGACTGTGCAGGCGTGCGGTTCCCGCGGCCAGATCGATCTGGTCGATTTTCATGAGGACTCCGTTCAAAGTGGAAGGTCGTGTTCTGTATCGGTTAAACCTGCGGCGTTACACGAAGTCGGTCTTGCGCGCCTGCAGCCGCAACGCCATGACCAGTGCCGCCGCCATGATCAGCAGCTCGATCGCGATCAGCGCCAGCATCAAGGGGCTCCAGTCGGCCACGTCCCCCGCCATCGCCGCTTTCACCGGGGGATGGTTAGCCAGCGCGAACATCGCCCCCTGGAACGCCAGGTTACACAGGATCAGGGTGCGGATCACCCAGTCCAGCGACTCCGTCACCAGCGCCACGCACAGGATCAGCACCGCGTTCACGGCCAGCTCCAGCATCAGCACCGTGACCACCGGGATCAGGCCATCGGGCAGGCCGGGGCGCAGCGCAATCGCCGCGCAGGCCGCGCCCCACAGCACCAGCCATGGCACGAAGAAGGCCAGCAGGTTGGCCACCAGCTTGGCCCAGGTATAGTCGCCAGGCGAGATCGGCAAACTCATGGTGAAGGCCAGGGTCTGGTTCTTGCGCTCCTCGACGATCGTCATCACCGCCGGATGCACACCCAGGATCACCAGCGCTGTCGCCAGCAGCACGCTGCCCGCGTACAGAAAGCCCAGGCCGCGCACGCACATCAGGGCGACCGCGGCCAGGCCGCATACCAGGTACAGCAGCGCCGGGCCGCCGGCCAGGTGCAGGTCCTTGCGCATCACGCGCCTTCTGATACTGATGGTCATTGCAGCTCCCCGCGCGTGCGCATCACATTGGCGACAAAAATCTCTTCCAGGCTCATGGTCTCCGCTCCCAGCACGCTCGCGCCGCCGGCCTGGCAGGCCTGCAGCAGCGCCGGCGAGAAGCGCTGGGTGATCAGCACCCGCAGGCGCCCGCTCCCGGACACCGACACGATGCCTTCGTCCGTTGGCAGGACGGCGCCGGGCGGCAGGTCCAGGCGCAGGCGCCGCCAGCGCTCCAGATAGGCCTCCTTATCGCCGGCATCGACGATGCGGCCGCGGTCGATAAAGGTGATCGCGTCGGCGATCTGCTCGACGTCGGCCGTGTTATGCGACGAGAACAGCACCGTGCGTTCCTCGTCCGCCATCGCTTCCATCAGCGCCGCCAGTACCTCGTGGCGCGCGACCGGATCAAGGCCGGTGGTCGGTTCGTCCAGCACCAGCAGGCGCGGCTTGCGCGCCAGCGCCAGCAGCAGCGCCGCCTTGACCCGCTGGCCGTGCGACATGCCCTTGATCTTCTGCGCACTCGCCAGGTCGAAGCGGCGCAGCAGCAGCCTGGCATAGGCCGCATCCCAGCGCGGGTAGATGGCGGCGACGAAGTCCATATGCCAGTCCAGGGTCGCGCCCGGATACAGGCGCAGGTCCTCGGACACATAGCCGATCTCCAGCTTGGCCCGGGCCTGGTCAAGCGGCATGGCGCAGCCGAGTACCGTGGCGCTGCCGCTGTCCTGCCGCACAAGGCCCATCAGGATCCGGATCGTGGTCGACTTGCCGGCGCCGTTCGCGCCCAGAAATCCCATCACGCTGCCGCTCGCCAGCGCCAGGTCCACCTGCCGCAGGTCGAAGTGCGGATAGTGCTTGCTGACGCCCTCCAGCTGCACCGCCAATTCATTCATGATCGTCCTCGGTTTGTTGTGCGGCCGCGCGCAGGCGCGCCGCCAGATCGTCGGGCGCGATGCCCAGCAGGCGTCCCAGATGGGCCGCCTGCGCCAGGTGCTGCTGCAGCTCTTTTTCCCACACCGCCCCGCGCAGGTTGGGCCGGGTCGACACCGACGAACCGCGCCCCTGCTGGGTCACGATCACGCCTTCGTGTTCCAGCTCCAGGTAGGCGCGCTTGACGGTGATGACGCTCACGCACAGGCTCGCCGCCAGCTGGCGGATCGAGGGGATGTCGTCGCCCGGCGCCCAGTCGCCGACCGCCACCTTTTGCCGCACCTGCTCCATGATCTGCAGGTACATCGGGCGGCCATCGGTCTGCGAGATGACAAATTCACTGTGCTTATTCATATACACAGTATATCCAGTTTACGCGGGCGCGCAAGCGCAAAAATGCATGCGTGATGCGTAAGGCAAAACAGGGGGATAAAAAGCTTGTTTCAAAGGGGCATCGGCAAGGGCATAATACAAACTTGATAATTACACCGAACAATAAAGACCGATGAGCAATTGGAGACCGCTAACGCCGAGCATCTACCATCGGCTTGCGCTGGGTTCGGTGTACGGCGTGACCGATGTCGGCCTGGTGCGCCAGTCCAACCAGGACAATTTTCTGGTCGACACCGAGCTGGGCCTGGTGGCGGTGGCCGACGGCATGGGCGGCCACGACGGCGGCGAAATCGCCAGCTTCAGCGCCCTGACCTGCCTGCGCGACGCCCTGCATGCGTCGCTGCGCGAGCATACGGAGAACCGCGCGGCGCTGCCGGCCGGGATGGACGCCGCCGACCCCGACGCCACCTGGCGCGACAAGGACATGCCGGCCATCGCCACCGCTTTCGAAGCGGTCGAAGCGGCCAACCGCAAGGTCTACGCGGCCAACGTCAAGAACCACAACAGCGACGGCGGCGGCATGGGCACCACCCTGACCGGCTTCTGGCAAAACAACAACGCGGGTCCGCTGATCGTCTTCCATGTCGGCGACAGCCGTCTGTACCGCTACCGCAATGGCGACCTGAGTATCCTCACGCGCGACCAGACCCTGTACCAGCAGGCGCTGGAAGAAGGCATGGTCGACGAACTACCGCCGCGCAACGTGCTGCTGCAGGCGATCGGACCGACCGAGCAGGTCACGCCGGAAGTCAAATCGGTGGTGTATGAAGAAGGCGACGTCTACATGCTGTGCAGCGATGGCTTGTACGGCACGACGCCGCATGGCGCCATCGCCGACATCCTCGCCGGCGCGCACGCGCAATCGCTGGAAGAATGCTGCAACGCGCTGGTGGAACTGGCCAAGGGTTTCGGCAGCAGGGATAACATCACGGCCGTGCTGGCCCTGTGCCATCAGCATGCGTAAGGTGGGCCGGGCCGCGATCGGACGCCGTGCCCGGCGGGCGCAGTCCTAGCTGCGCCAGCCGCGCTGCGCCCAGCTCCCATCGAGCATGGCGGCAAACCCGTCCACCGCGGGCATCCCGCGGCACACCAGCAAGGACGCCTCGATACTTGGCGAACCATCGGTCCACCACAGGCTGTGACCGCGCAGCAGGGCCGAGCTGACCCGCGACGTCATGGAGTCATCCCCGTGCAGCGGTAAACACCAGCCGCCGCGCGCGTCGTCAACGCCACCCGCCTCAGCGGACAAAGGGATGATCGCCGCCACCGCCGCGTCAAACTGCTCCAGCACAAAGCTACTCTCGAGCGAGCCGCGCGCCAGGTCTTCCAGCGCGTCATACCAGCCGGCCTGCCACTCGACCCAATCGAGCAAAGGCGCAACGCCCGCCACCGGCGCGGCGATCATCAAGGGAAAATGCCGCCCCACCCGGTCCACGCTGGGCATCAGCACACCGGCCCACGCATGCTCGTCAAGCACACCCTGGTCGAGCGCGAAGCGCCAGATCGGACTGGTCAGATAGTGCTGCAGCCAGGCGGGCCCCAGCTGCTGGCGGCTGGCCGCGATACTCTCCTGCAGCCAGCGGTCCCACCCCTCCTGAAAGGCCAGCGGCAAACGGCGCGCGACAAAATCGCCATGGCTGGTCACCTTGCCAAAAAATCCTGGCGCCGCGCTCATAGCCGGTCCATGCAGCGGAACTGTTCGAGCACGCCGCGCTTGAAGGGATTGACCACGCTGCTGGCAGTCAGCTCGAAACCGGCCTTGCGCCCGTCCACATCGAAGGTGACCTTGTAGCGCTCGCCCTGCGCGGTCGGCTCCACGCTGGCCTTGTCCAGCATGCGGAAGAAGGCCCACGGCCCGCTCGTGCTCAGGCTCGAATGGGCACTGGCCGGCGTCGCATCGAAACGCACGCTCCCGCTGCCCTTCCCGCTTGGCAGCTGGAACGGCGCGCCGGCTGTCGCACCGCCACCGGCCGTGAAAGGCTGGCCGTCGATATCCAGCGTGACCTTGGTGATGGCGGCGTCGATCGTGCCCGGCTTGAGATCGAAACGCATCGACGCCTGCCGTCCGCCGTTCACAAAGAAGGAATCGCGAATCACCGCGGCGCGCTGGAAGCTGTTCAGCACATCCTGCGAAATGCCCAGCGAGGCGTTGTTGGCGGTGGCGCGCCACTTCCACTGCGCGCCGCCCATGTCCACGTACTGCAGCAGATTCTTCTGGAAGAACTCGTCCATCAGGCCACCCGGCGCGAAGAATTTGCCGAAGTCGTCGGCCGTGACATCCTGGCCGGCGCTGCGCACCAGCGGATAGCGTCCGGCCAGCGCCTGGCGGCAGAACTGGGCCGCGCCCGAGGTCCACAGAGAGTTCAAGCGTTCCCGTTCGCTGCCGGAGGTCAGTCCGGCGCCGCTGCCGTCGATACTCTTCAACATGGCCGCCAGCGGCGCCGGCGCGCCCGCGCCTTCCAGCTTGACCCGGCTCAGGGCCTCGCCGGGCGGCGGCGGGGTGCCGGTGCGCTTGGCCGCACCGGCCGCGTCCAGGTACACCGCCACGTCCTTGAGCATGGCCAGCATCTTGTCCAGCGGCGGCGGGGTACCGGCCGTCAGCTTGTGCAGGTCGTCGAAATGCGCGTCCACCGGATTCACGGTCTTGACTGCCGCGGGCGCAGCGGCAGGCGGCGCGCCCATCGCGCTTTCCAGCTTCTTCTTGTACGAATTGAGCTTGCCCTGCACCGCCGCCGTGACCGAGGCCATGGCGCGGTTGGTCTTGACGCCGTCCAGCGTGGTTTCCTTGCTGGCCGCGGTCAGGAATTTTTTCAGCGGCGAGTCCGGCGCCGACAGGATGCTGGTGATGCGCGCACCCTGCTCCAGATTGCCGAAATTGGCCACGGTGACGTCCGCCAGCAGCGCGTCCCACTGCGCGATGTAGTCGTTGAAGTACAGCTGCAGGACCGCTTGCCGCACCTGGTCCTTGTCGCCCGCCAGGGCTGCCGCTTCCTGCTGCGCCAGCACCCAGCGTTCCTTCTCGACGTCGGCGATGGCTTCATCGTTCTGCTGCAGGAAGGCGGTGTAGCCGGCCACCGAGAACATGCCGTTGATGCCGCGCGTGAGCGGCTCGCCGCTGCGCCGCACAAACACCGAGGTCGCATCGCGCCCGCCCACCGCCGCAACGGTGAACTCCGGCAGCTTGCCGCGCATCGCGTCGCGTTTCAGGCGGTTGTACACGCGCTGCTCGGCCGGCATGCGCGCCAGGGTCAGGCGCGTGTCGGTGATCAGTTGCGTATCGAGCTGCGGCATGGCGCCGGTGTCGCGGTAGCTGCCCAGCAGCGCCAGCACATGGGCCGACAGTTCCTGCTTCTGCTCCTCGGTCGCGTCAGGCAGGTTGCGTTCGTAGTCGTAGCCCACCCAGGCCGCCACCGACTCGGCGTCGAAATGGTCGGCGTCACCCAGCATCAGGTATACGCGCAGCACTTCGTACAGGTATTCGGCGTTGTTGGAACCGGACTGGCGCAACTGGTCTTCCATGCGCTGCTGTATGCGCGGCAGCATGGCCTCGCGCAGCAGCTTGCGGTAGGTCAGGCGGGCGCCGTCACCGAGCTTGTCGCCCTGGTACAGGCCGAAGCGCATCAGGAAAGGTGCGCTGCGCTCGACGTCGGCATACCCGCCCGGCAGATCGCGCACCGCATTCAGCACCGGCAGCACCTGCACCACGCTGCCCTGGGCCGGCAGCGCCGCGGCCATCTTGCCGATCTTGTCGGCGCGCTGACCCATGTCGGCCACGTAAGCCTGGTTGCGGAAATAGCTGGTGATCATGCCGGCGCCCAGCAGCACCGTCAGCAGCACGATGGCCGCCACGCTGCCCCACTGGATCAGGCGGCGGCGCTTTTCCAGGCCGCGGTTCACGCCCGCCAGTTCGGCCTCCGGGAAAATCACCTGCTGCAGCAGATTGGTGATGAAGTAGCTCTTGCCGCTGTTCGGATTGGGCGCCAGCGCCTGGCGGTCCAGGCCGAAGGAAGCGGCCATCGCGCTCATCACGCGGTCGATCGGGCTGCCTTCCTGGGTGCCGCTGCTGAAATACACGCCGCGCAGCAGCGCCGCTTCCTCATAGCGGTTGGAGGCGAAGATATCGTTCAAGAAGCGTCCCAGCACCTCGCCCACGCCCGCGAACTGCTCCGGGAAGCTGTAGATCAGGGCGCGTTTTTGCACTTCGCGCTCTTCCTGCATGCGCGCCAGAAGGCGCACCTGCAGCTGCTGTTCGAGCAGCGCGAATTCCTGGGGATAGGCCGCCAGGGCCGCGTCGATGGTCATCTCGTCCGACAGCGGGAAGGTCATGCCCCAGACCTGGGCGCGTTCCTCGCGTCCCAGCTTGTCGAAGAACTCCATGAAGCCGGCCATCAGGTCGCACTTGGTGACCACCACATAGATCGGGAAGCGCACGCCGAGCTGCTCGTGCAGTTCCTTGACCCGCTCGCGGATCGCCTGGGCCTGGGCCTGGCGCCACGCTTCGCTTTCGCGCAGCAGGTCGGCCGCGCTGATGGCGATGATCACGCCATTGATCGGACGCCGCCGCCGGTGCTTGCGCAGCAGCTGCAAAAAGCCGGTCCACGCGGCCTTGTCGGCATCGGCATGGCTGTCCTGGGTGGTAAACCGGCCCGCCGTATCGAGCAGCACCGCGTCGTCGGTGAACCACCAGTCGCAATTGCGGGTGCCGCCGACGCCGCCGATGGCGCCCTTGCCCATGCTCTCGGCCAGCGGGAACTTCAGGCCCGATTGCGTCAGCGCCGTGGTCTTGCCGGTGCCCGGTGCGCCGATGAACATATACCAGGGCAGCTGGTACAAGCCGCCTTTCTTGTTGCCGGTTTTGGTCTTCTTCAGGGTGTCCATCGCCTCCTGCATGCGCTTGTTGAGGGCGGCGATATCGGCCGCACTCTCCTTCGCGCCCGCGGGCAGCACTGGGGGCGGCGCATCTTCGCCGGCCACGCTCTTCATCAGTCTGGCGTTGGCGATGCGCGCCTTGATCACCTTCCAGCCGAAATAGGCGGCCCACACCAGGAACACGATGATGATCAGGGTCCAGCGCACCGTCTCCGACGCGAACGGCTCCTTGCCGTCAAAGGAAATGAGCGGGAACTCGAACCAGATCACCAGCGACAGCAACAGCACGCCGAGCAGGGAAAGCACCCAGGGCTTGATCAACCAGGAAAAAAATCGCTTCATTGAGGTCTCGGATGTCAGGTTGAATTAGTTCAGGCCGGCCGGAGGCGTCAGCACGATGATGTCCACGCGCCGGTTGCGTGCGCGGTTGGCGGCGCTGTCGTTGGCCACCAGCGGTTCGGCGTCGCCGCGTCCCTCCACGCTGTAGCGCTCGGGCGGTCCGGAGCGTTCTGCCAGCAGAGTCCTGACCGCGCCGGCGCGCCCTTTCGACAGCTCGAAGTTGGACGGGAATTTGGCCGACAGGCCGGGGCGCACATTGTCGGTGTGGCCGATCACCAGCACCTTGCCGGGCACCGGCTTGAGCGCGTCGCCGATGCGCTGCAGCAGCGGGATGAAATTACCGTTCACGTCCGCGCTGCCGGAACCGAACACACCGTCGCCGCGCAAGGTGACGATGGAGCGGTCGGCCGTTTCCGTCACGGCCACCAGGCCCTGGGCGATTTCGGGCGCCAGGAAGCGCGCCACGCGCACCGGCGCGGCCGCTGCCACCGCCGGCGGCGGCAGCGGCGCTGCGGCCGGCGCACGGATATTAAACAGGCTGGAAAATACCGGGTCCGAGGCACGGCCCAGGCGCTGGCTGAAGAACAGCTGCAGGCCGATCAGCAGCACCGCCGCGCCCGCGGCCAGGATCCACACCGGCACCACGCGCCACAAGGGTTCGCCCTTGCCGCTGGCGCCCTTCCAGTGCAGCGACAGCTCCTGCTCGTAAGCGCCGCGCTGCTTGGCGATCAGCTGCTGCAGCCGTTCGCGCAGGGTCTCGAGCTGGGCGCGCCCGCCTTCGACCACGCGGTAGCGCCCTTCCAGGCCCAAGGTCATGCACAGGTACATCAGCTCCAGCGTATGCAGATTGGCGCCCACGTCCTGGCCCAGCTTCTGCAGGATCAGGAAGAATTTCTCGCCGCCGAAGGCCTCATTGTGGAAGGTCACCAAGAGGCTGCGGCTGGCCCACACGCCCCCGCCGCCCCAGGGGGTCGAGGAGATGGTTTCATCGAGCAGGGTGCACAGCGCATAGCGCGCCGCGGCGATCGATTCGTGTTCGACCCGGGCCGCCTTGGCATTCGCTTCGAAGGCCTTGATCGCGTGGATCAGCTGCATGCGCAGCGCTTCCACGTCCGGATGCGACACCATGTGGCGCAGCGGCGTGACCAGTTCGAGCAGCGGATTGGCAGCCTTCACCAGCGGATTGAGCGCGTTGCCATGAAAGGTTGCGGCCGGCGCCTGGCCCGCCGCGCTCTGGGCCCGGGCCTGCGCTTGTGCCGGACTGGCGCTGGAAGCGGGCCCCGGACTCATGATGGTCGCATCGGGCGACTGCGGCGGCGGACGCTTGCCGCCTGGCGCCGGCACCAGCAGCGTGCGGTCGGGGTCCTGCATCGGGTTATTGGGATCGCTCACTGATGTTTCCCTCGGCTGAAACGGCGCGGATCGGCACTGCCGGCCCGCGCCTGTATTGAATTTGGTAGCCGGGGGCGCCGGCCATTCAGGGCACTACGGACGGATCGCCCAGAACTGCATCTGCAAGCCGGGAAACTCGTTCGGCGTATGCATCGCAAATCCCGCCGACGTCAGCAAGGGCTTCCAGTACTCGCTGTTCTTGTCCAGCTCAAAATAGGTGTAACCGGCGTGGAAAGGCAGCTGGCGCGGCGCCACCGGCAGGGGCCGCAGGCCAATGCCGGGCAGCTGCAGGTTGACCAGGTCGCGAATCTTTTCCACCGAGCCGATCTTGGTCGTCGCCGGAAAACTGCTGCGTACCGTCTCGGGCGGCACGTGTGCGCTGACCGCCAGCACGAACACCGCGGACCGCAGCAGCTCGGGATCGGGCACCACCGCCACGCGGATGCCGAACTGGCGTTCTTCCAGGCGCAGCGGGATGGCGTGCGGATCGATCACCATCGACAGCGACTTGCGCAGGTCTTCGATGAGGGGCATGAAGGTCTCGCCCAGCTTGTCGTGGCGGTACACCGGATAGGCCACGGCGCGCTTGTCGGCGCGGCTGAAGGTGGCCAGCTCGCCGGCCAGCTGCACCAGCTCGCAATACAGGCGCTCGGGATGCAGGCCGGTCATGCCGGTCAGGTGCACCAGCAGCGGCTCACTGCGATTGAGCAGCTGCAACAGCAGGAAGTCGGCGATTTCCGCGGCACCGGCGGCGCCCGGCTGCGACAGGCGGCTGGCCAGGGCCTGGCCGCGCTGGCGCAACAGGCCAACCAGCTCGTCGCCGAACGACGCCAGGCGCGTCGCGACCCGGTAGTCCATGCAGGGCGGGCAGTATTCGGGATCGAGCACGACCCGGTTATCCGGACGGCGTTCGATGATGCGCGCCACCCCCAGGCCGGTGTAGGCATTGGCCACATCGCTCTCGATCGCCAGGCGCAGGCGCAGCTTCCCGATCTGCATCAGGGCGCTGTTGTCCAGACCATTGCTGTCGAAGGCTTCGTATTCGGCGGTGCGGTGGCGCGCGAAATTATCAAGGCTGTCCTCGTCGTTCACTTCGGCGATGCCCATGCGCCGCGTCGGCAGCGCCAGCATGATCAGCACGTCGCGCGCGTCTTCGGGGATGTTGAGCGGCTCGGGCAGCGCATCGTCGCCCGGCAGCAGCAGGGCCGTCCCGTCGGGCAGCACCGCGCTCACCGACAGCAGCGCCAGTTTGCCCAGCGCCAGCTGCTGCTCGTCGATCACCAGCTTGGTGAAGCCCCACGAATAGGCACGCACACCCGCCACGCGGGTTTCGATCATGCTGTGCAGATACCGGTCGTGCTGTTGCAGGTGCTGGGGCTGCAGCAGCATGCCCTCCGACCAGACCACTTTACTATTCCAAGACATGTCGCCCCGCGAGATGGAGTATTCGGATGGCGCCTCCGTTCGCTGTGCGCGGCCGGCCGGCCCTTGTAGTTTCTGTTGTCCTGCCCTGCTGATGCGTCACTAGCCCAGGCGCGCCTTGCGCAGCCGTTCGATCTGTTCTTCGTACGCTTCGCCGAAGGTCTCGCCGAACAGGCGCTGGAAATCGTCGTCCGCTTCGCGCGACATGTCCTGGTACAGCTCGACCAGGCGGTCCCACATCTTGGCCTTGCGGTTCGACGACAGCATCTTGTCCATCACCGTGGGCACCTGCAGGCGCTGCTCGATCGCTTCCGGATCGAAGCGCTTGAGCACCCCGGCCAGCGCGGCGCGCATGCCGGCCATGATCGCCAGTTCGTGCGCGCGCAGGTCGTCGAAGGCATTCGGGAAAGCGCGCAGCGCCGGCATGTAGCCGGCCATGTGCGCGCCCAGCATCTGCGCCAGCGCGCTGTCCACGTCGGGGAAGAACTTGAGCGGATTGTTCGCCTGCGAGGCGATCATCGTCATCTCCAGGCGGCTTTCGCGCTTGGTCATGGCGCGCGCCATCAGCACGCTCATGGTGCCGCCGGTCGCTTCGCGCAGCATGGCCCCGGCCAGTTCGGCCACTTCCTCGGGCGAACGGCTGGTCTTGAGCTCAGTCAGGCCCAAGCCGCGCAGCAGCGCGGCCAGCACCGCATCGCCCTGCCCGGCGGAAGCCGCGCTGGCTGCGGGGTTGGCGGCCAGCGGGCGCGGGACCGGCGCAGGCGCGGGCGGCGGCGGCGCAGTCACCGGTGCCGGCTTGGTGTACAGGGTTTCGAGTTCGTCCGAGGGCAGCGCCGGCGGCTGCGGCTGCGGCGGCACCGGCGCCACGAACGCCGGCGCCGGTGGCGGCGGCGGCGGCGGTGGCGGTGGCGGCGGTGGCGGCGCGGCTACCACGCGCGGCGGCAGGTAATCCGCCAGCGGATCGTAATCGTCCGGGATTGCCATTGGTCCGGCTGGCGCGCGCGGTGCATGCGCCTGTGCATGCGCCTGTGCCTGCGCGGGAGGGCTGTACGGCGCGGCCGGCAGCGCCGGCGGCATCGAGAACGCCTGCAGCTCGGGCGAAATATGGTCGCTCTCGGCGCCGCGAAACACGGGCGCGGAGGGCGCCTTGGGCGGCGGGGCGAACAGGTCCAGGCCGAGCGGATCGAAACCCGGCTGGCCCAGGCCACCGCCGATATCGAGAATGCTCGCGCCCGACAAGGAGTCGTCCAGCGAGAATTCCACATTGGGCGGCAGCGCCGGCGCGTAGGCGGCAACGGGCGGCGGCGCCTGCAGCGGCGACGGCGGCAGCGCAGCCGGCGCGGCTTCCGGCGCCAGCGCCACGACCAGCTGGTACTGGCCGATATTGAGACGGTCCTGGTCCGCCAGGCGCACCTGCTTGCCCAGGCCGAGCGGACGGTCGTTGACCACGCTCGGATTGCTGCCCACATCGATCAGGTAATAGCCGCCGTCGCGGTACTCCACGCGCGCGTGCACGCGCGAGATGTATTTGCTCGGATCATCCAGCACCAGGTCGTTGCCCACGGCCCGGCCCAGGGCGCCGCCCAACTGATCGAAGTGCTTGACCATCGGCGTGGGCAAGGCTTCGTTGTTGTAGGTCTGAACGCTGAGGGTGATGGGCATCGTGGTCCTACCGGGTGGATAAGGGCTGGCGGCCGGTGCTGCCGCCACGTACACAGCTGCACAAGGCAGGCAATGTCAGATAATGTTTCATGGGCAATTATACATTTGGCAGCTGGGCAGGCCAAGCCCGGAGGAGCCGTCGTCGCCGTTGCGTCTGCATCGTCCTGTCACAGCGCCCCCACCTCTTTCAGGAACTTGGTCCGTTCCGCGTCGCTGGTCAGGTTATCGGCCAGCAGGCGGTAGAATTCCTGCACATTGCTGGTGTTCTTCGCGGCGCGCTTGACCACCACCCTGGCGATCGGGCCAATGTAGGCGACCAGCTTTTGTTCGGCGTTGTCCATGATGGCGGCACTGAGCGGCAGCACGGTCTGGCCGGCCATGCGCGAACTGTCCAGGCCCGTCAGCGAGGGCGAGGTGGCCAGCTTGGTGCGGGTCGGCGTCAGGGTACCCACACCCAGCTTCTTCTTGATCGCGCGTACGCTGTCGGCAAACTGGGTGCGGCCCTGCTCCGATGTAATGTGGGGCATCAGCTTGTCGCACAGATCATCCACATCGGCCGCCTGGGCCGCGGCATTCTTGAGCAGCAGCCTGGCCATGGGACCGATCTGCATCGACAGGGCGACCTGCACGTCCGGCATCATGTCCGACAGCCAGCCGGGCGAATCGGCCAGCGAGGTGCCGGAGGATCCGCCGGAACTCGAGCCAATGCGCGACGGCTGATGACTGCCGTGCGACGAAGGCGCAAACGTGCCCTGCACCAGCCCACTCATGCGCGCCGGCTTCTGGAAGGCCAGCACGGTGCGTTCGTTGTCTTCCTCGGTCAGGGGCGCAAAGCCGGTCTGCAGGCCGTGCGCCTCGGTCAGCGCATCGAGGAATTCGGCGGCCGAGCCGTAGCGGTCTTCCAGGCGCTTGGCCATCGCCTTCTGCACCACCTGGTCGAAGGCCCGGTTCAGGGTCGGGAGAATCTCGCTCGGCTTGGGCGGCGTCTCGTTGATGATGGCATGCATGATGACCGAAGCCGCGCCCACGAAGGGGCGCACGCCGGTCAGCATCTGGTACAGGATGATCCCGACCGCGAACAGGTCGGAGCGGCGGTCCACGATCTCGCCGCGGAACTGCTCGGGCGACATGTAGCTGGGCGTGCCCAGCACCGAGCCGACCTGGGTCAGGGTGGACGACTCGATCTTGGCAATGCCGAAATCGGTGATCTTGACCTGGGCGTCGCCGGTGATCAGGATATTGGCCGGCTTGATGTCGCGGTGCACCACCCCGCGCGAGTGCGCGTACTCCAGCGCCCGCAGCAGCTGCGACATGCAGGTAATGGCCGCGTTCAGATCCATCGGGATCTTCGGCTTGAGGAAGAAGTTGAGCGGCGTGCCGTCCACGTACTCCATCGCGATATAGGTGGTCGAGTCGATCTCGCCGAAATCGTAGACCGAGACGATATTCGGATGCACCAGGCGGCCCGAGGCCTGCGCCTCGTTCTTGAAGCGCGCCAGCATATCGACTTCCTGCGAGCCGTCCAGCAGCTCGGAACGCACCGTTTTGAGCGCAACCACGCGGGCGATATTGGCGTCGTAAGCCTTGTACACGACGCCCATCGCCCCTGTGCCCAGCACGCCGTCGATCCGGTACTTCCCTATTTTCTCAATCATCTGTTACCTGGAGGTGCTTCCGTTTTGACTACTCTTCCAGCATTTTAAGCGCACTCGCGAGGCTGGTGCGCATGCGATTGAACGATTGTGCCAAAGCAGACAGTTCGTCATTGCCCTTGACATTGAAGTCTTCAGCCTCGAATTTGCCCATGCTGACCTGGTCGGCCACCGTGGCCAGGTTGCGGATGCGGCGCGTTACGAAGTAGTGCACCATCACGTTCAGGGCCACGAAGACCGCCAGGAACACGCCGAACAGCGACAGCATGAAGGTCTTGAAGATGGCGTCGGCGCGCGCCAGCGGCACCGCCATCGGCACCGAAATCACCTGGGCGCCAATGATTTCATTGAGCTGCCAGCCGAAACCGTTGTTCGGACCATAGATGTCGACCATGGTCTTGGGGGCATTCGCGGCCGTGCTGTGGCAGGCCAGGCAGGCCGGATCCTTGATCTGCAGGGGGCGCGCGATGTACAGGCTGCGCCCGGTCGGGGTATCGCGCTCGCCGAAGTACTCCTTCAGGTCGGGCTGCTTGCGCAGCTTCTGGACGATGTCCACTTCCCAGTCCGAGGCCTTGTCGCGCAGGTTGGTCGGATTGAGCGTGGCTTCCTTGTACGAGAAGTCGGGATAGGACTTGAGCACCACGTTCATGTTTTCCACCGCCGAATAGGACGGCACCGACTGCGGGTGGAACTGGTACAGCATCTGGTTCTTGAGCAGCGGCGCGATCTGGCTGGCGGTGTAGCCGCGCACGCTCTTGGCCGCCTCCAGCAGCAGGCGCGCGTTTTGCAAGGTCTCCTCGCGCGCGCTGTCCTTCAGCAGCGAGTTGGCCACCAGGCCGGCGGCGATGAAGCCGACCGCGAAAATGGAGACGAATACCAGGTTGAACTTGGCGGCGATCGATAATTTCATTGCAAACTCCTGGACTAAAATCTTGTGCTTCGGTGTCAATCCGGTGGCACGGCGTGCCCGCCCTACTCAGTACTGTTTTGCCTCGACCTTGGGCGGCGGATGCAAGATCGCTTTCCACTCGGCGCTTTGTCCCAGCGCCTGATCGAGCTCGCCGCGAAATTTGGGGTCGGCCAGGCGCGCCTTGAAGCGCTGCACCAGGGTGCGCCGCACCTGCAGCGGCGCCTTGAGCCAGTCCTGTACATCGGCGAAATCGACCTCGCGCTCCTTGACCGGCGGCGCCGGCTTGACTGCCTTGGCCGGCCGCGGCACCGGTGCGAGGCGGTCGCGGAAGGCGGGCGGCATGGCGCTGATGAAGTCGCGCGCCGGCCGCGCCAGCACCTGCAGCGGCTGGGCCGCATTCGCAAACGCATACTGTTCGGCCGCCACCTTGGTCAACGCGCCGGGTTTGCCCTTGTCGTCGACCTTGGCCACGATGTGCTGGCCTTCTTCGGCGAACATTTCGCCCTTGTCGCCCGCCGCATGCACCACGCTGATGCCGTTCGCGACGCTGAGCTGGATCACCGGGGTGCCGACCGCCGCCGGCTTCGCGGTCTTGGCCAGCAGCTTGACCCAGCCCTCGAGCAGCACCAGCACCGTCCCCGCCTTGTCGTCCGCGGTCAGGCCCAGCACATAGACGCGGGTCTGCGGTCCCAGCGCCACCATGGCGTCCGGCCCCGCTTCGATCTGCACGCCGGCGGCGCCGGTTTCGATGATGTCGTCCTTCTGCAGCAGAGTGCCGGCGATGCCCTTGTAGGCCGCCACGCCGCGCATCAGCTTGACCGGCACCGGCGCCAGGGTGATCGACGGCCCGGCCGGGGCCGCGGGCGCGTCGGCGCGCGTAGCGGCCGCGCCGAGCAGGCCTGCGCACAATAGGGTCAGATTCGCTATCTTCATACTGCTGCCTCAATTGATCTTGACGATCGCTCCTTCGATGGTCATCGGCGCCGAGGACTTGATCGCCATCGTCGCACCGGCCTTGATCTCGGTGGTGGTATCCGATTCGATCGCAATCTGGGCCGACTTGACGGTGATCTTGGCCGGTTCGATCTTGATGCTCGATCCGCCCACCTTCAGCTCGATCGAGCTGGTGGCCTCGATCACGATGGTGTTCCCGGCCGTCACCTTCTGGTCATTGGAAATCTTGACGGTCTGGTTGTTGCCGATGTCTTCGCTATGGTCGTTGCCGATCTTGACGGTGCGGTCATTGCCCACGTCGAGCGACTGGTCGTTCTTGATGCCGATGGTCTGGTCGCCCTTGTCCGCCTTCTCGAAGCCGACCTTGAGTGTGTCATTGTTCTTGACGACCCGGTTGTAATCCTTCTCGGCCTGGATAAAAATCTCCTCGGCGTCCTTCTTGTCCTCGAAGCGGATCTCGTTGAAACCCACCCCGCCCTTCGAGGTATTGGTCTTGATGGTGGAGCGGGTCTGGTGCTCCGGCAGTGTGTAGGGCGGCATGCTCGCGCTGTTGTAGACGCAGCCGGTCACCAGCGGCTGGTCCGGATCGCCCTCCAGGAAGTCGACCACCACCTCCATCCCGATGCGCGGAATGAACATGGTGCCCCAGCCCTTGCTGGCCCAGGTCTGCGAGACGCGCACCCAGCACGAACTTTTTTCGTCATCCTTGCCCAGCCGGTCCCAATGGAACTGCACCTTGATGCGGCCGAATGCGTCGGTCCAGATTTCTTCGCCCGCCTTGCCCACCACTATGGCCGTCTGCGGACCCTGCACGAAGGGCTTGCGCATGATCGGCGGCGCGCGGTAGCTGTGCTCCTTGCCGACCGCGGTGAAGCTGCAGTCGAAGCGGATGCCGCCGCCCTGAGCGCCGCCCGAGGCATAATCGACGCCGGCGATGTCGATCACAGTGCCGGTTACCAGGAACTGGCGGTTCTGGTCGTCGCGCGGATGCTCTTCGAGCGTGAACAGGGCGCCGCAGGCCAGACCGCGCGCGCTGCACTCGCCGTTGATCTGTTCACCCTGTCCGTGGATCGCTTCCATGCGCCCGCGCGACAGCGCGGTGCCGTCGGCCGCAACCCGGTACAGGCCGGGATAATCGTACTGTTTGAAGGTACTTTGCTCGAAGGCGGCGGGAATCGCGGTTTTTACGCGCAGGCTGCCGCTCAGGCTCTCCGCCGACTTCTCGAAGTCGTAGTCGTTCATCGCGTACTCGCCGGCCTGGATCTCGCCGCTTGGCATCCACTTGGTTACCGCTTCGATGCGCACGTTGTGGCGCTGGCCGTCGTCGTCCAGGAAGCGCAGCGTGTCATAGTCGGCCACGGTCGCGTGGGCGCCATACGAATCGGCCAGCACCATCTTGTGGGCGCCGTCGCTGTGCTTGAAATAGTAATAGATACCCTCTTCTTCCAGCAGGCGGCAGACGAAATCGAAATCGCTCTCGCGGTACTGCACGCAGTAAGTGCGCACGGCAGGGGTGCGCGACAGCTGTCCGACATCGAGGTCGATCAGGCCGGAGTAGGCGGCATCGCCACAGACCGCCTTGACGATGTCGAGCGCATTTTTCTCCTGGAAGATGCGGCAGTCGGTCGAGCGGGTCAGCAGCCACAGGGCCGGGCGCACGATCGCTTCGTAGTGCGCCATGCCGTCGCGCCAGCCCTTGTAGGCGAAGCGCGTGACGATGCCGTGAAAATGGCGCTTGCCGCCCGCATCATGCTCGAGCGTGACGGTCATGTCCTTGCCGAGCACGTCGGCGATCTTGATATCGAGTTTGCTCGAGTTCATCTCGATGCGATACTCGGACAGGCGCCCAAGCCCCTCGGTGCCATGCATGTTCTTAAAGAGCAGCACGTCGGCGCCCAGGGCGCTCTTGACGGAAATTTCGCGATTGGTTTGAATGGCTGGCATGGTGGGCTCGGGTAGGTTGCGCGGCGGCGGGAAACGAGGCTGGCCGCGTCAGGGAATCATGGACTTGACCGTGCCCGGCATCGTGAAGCTGATCACGCCGCCCCAGTTGCACATGCACTTGGACACATTGTCGAGGGCCGGCATATTGGCGATCAGGACAGTGGGCGCACCCGGCACCCAGGGCGCCATAGTGGCCGGAATGCAGGGCATGGGGGTCAGCACGCCCAGCGCGGCCGCAGTGGCTGCCGCCACGGTCGGGTTGGCCAGCGAGGTGCACACCCCGAAAGGCATGATGTTGGTCATCGGGATGTGGTCCATGATGTTGGCGGCCGGCGGCCCTTCGCACAACACTTTATTTTTCGGCAAGACGACCAGGGAGGACGGCGCGACCCCGAAGGTGCACATCATCACCGCTCCCATCGATACTTGATTTGGCATGGCAACTCCTCGTGAAAGGCATCCGCACACACGTTGCCAAAAGGCTGAGTATGGCGTAAAGAAACGCTAGATACAATGTCCAGTAGGAAATAGCAACACGGTGCCCGCCGCTTTGCTGCCACAGCGCTTCCGCGCGCACCCGTCCGCACCCTGTCCCCCCCGATCAGACATCCGACGCCCGGTAGTAGCAGGGAACCGCCGCTTCGCGGATGCTCGCCTCCATGCCAGGCTTTAACTTGACCGCCTTGAGGACCAGGTCCACCGTGACAGCCACCCACTCGGCGCCACCCCTGGCCGGCGGTGCGGTGGCCGCGTTCGGCACCATGCCTTCGAGGTGATACAGCAGCCGCTTGCATTTGCCCGGATCGACGGCAGCATTCGCATCGGCGCCGTCCGGTTTGACCGCGTAGATCAGGTGGCCGGTGATCGGCGTCGGATTGGTAAAGGTGTCGATCGCGCCGCCAGGCGTCGATGCCGTTCCCGTGACCTCCCAGCCCACCTTGATGCCCGATTTGCTCACGTAGCAGATCGCATCGACCTCCATGTAGCTCGGGGACCAGCTGTAGCGCTGTTGCAGATACGCCTCCACGTACTGGAAGTAACTGACCCGATTGAGCGCCTCGATTTCCCTGGACAGGAGGATGGCTTCACCATCCTGCAGCATGGTGCTGCGGGCGATGGCACGACGCTGGGTTGCCGCCAGGGCGCTCTTTTTGTCAGGACACAGGTGGTCGGTTTCGAACTTGACCGCAATACCATCGAGCTTGCGCGATTTGGGCGCCGTCGGCTGGCCGTGCGGCACGAACAGGGAAGCATCGTCGATCAATCCCCCGATGACCCGCAGCACAACGATCAGCTGGCTGGCCTGGTCGAGCGTCAAGACGGGAGTGCCGGGACCGCCGTTGCGGTAGCGCGAGCGGCCCAGCACGGTGTCGAGGTCAGCGCCGTTACCGGGCGCCAGTTCCCATCCTGCACGAAAGTAAGGGGCGGCCAAGGCGTCGGCCTTGAATTTTTCCCCGGCGGTGAGCGCCACCACGGACGGCAAGGCCATCACTTCGGCAATCGTGACCCACTGCCCTTCCTGCACGGCATCGCGAATCGCGGTTCCTGTCAGGCCGCCAACTGCGGCGGCCGCGCGCGCAGCGATCACATTCGCATCGCGCTGGCCGGTAATTTCAGTTGTAAAGGTCATCTCGTCTCTCGCTCAATAGCGTGCAGTGGATCAGAAACCGGCTTAGCCGATCAGGTTCAAGCTTGCCATCATCTGCAATGCGCTGGCCGGCAAGGCAGGCCCCGCGTCGGTGGTCGGCTTGAGCGCTTCGAGCATGCGGTTCATTTCCGCCGACATCCCGCCCTGGCGCTGTTCGGCCACCACCCGGCCCGTGTGCTGCTTTGCCCAGGCTTCCGTATTGCGGGTGCGGATGTTGCCACCGCCGAAGTAAGCGTCGTAGGTGAGCGGATACGCCAGCTTCATCACCAGCCGCGCATGGATATTCGGGAAAAAGTTCTCGCCGAAATTGTGCACCTTGGCTTCGTCGCCGCGCGAGTAGGCCGCGCCGCCCATCAGGGTCTTGGACATGAAGCCCGTCTTGTGGACCTTGCTTTGGCCCAGCATGAGTTGCTCGTACAGGGCCCAGGTGTCCTGGTCCGACAGCGAGTAATGGCGCATCGCGGGCACCGGCGTGCCCAGCGCGGCCAGGAAGCGGTAGGCCAGGCTGAACACGATCTTGCCGGTGTTGTTGTCGTTCTTGGCCGTGTCGGAGTGGTGGCCGGGCATCGGCAGCACCCAGGTCCGGGTCACGTTCGGGTTCTGCACCACCAGGCGGTTGCCGGCGATGGGCTTGAAGAAGCGCCGCGTTTCGCCCATCGCCAAAGTGGCGAAGTAATTGCGCACGTTCGGGGTCAGATTGGTCGCATCGACTTCGGTGCTGTGGCCGGCGCCGGCGACCGGATCGACCGCGAAGATATTGATCGGGATATTCCGGATATTCGCGTCCTGCGACTGGTACAGCTTGTAGGCCAGGCGCACGCAGGTGACCGCGCCGCGGCTCCAGCCAATCATGTTGATCCCGGTCGGATTGTGGCCGGCCAGGTTCAGCGCGCGGATGACTTCGACCGTATTGTCGACGTTCACGTGCACGCCGTCGCCGGTGGCGCCCTTGAGGCCGCGCGTGGCGCCCCAGGAAGTGCCATCCTTGACCGGGGTCACCGAATAGGTGCCCTGGGCGCTGCGCGAAAATTCATTGGCGATCTTGTGCGGATCGCCGATCGAGCCGACGCCCTCGTTGATGATCTTGCCCTGGAACAGAGGGCGGCGGTCGTTATTGCCGAACAGGTTGACGATTTCGTGGCTGTCGGGCGCCTTCAGCGAGCTGGCGTTGGTACCGTGGTTATAAATGGTCCAGATGGTCATGAAGTTCTCGTGCGTGCGAATTGATAATGAGGCGAGGTCTTAGAGCGCGACCAGCAGTTTGCGTTTTTCTTCAGGTACCCGCTGGAAGGAATCGATCAGTTCGTCGCTGCTGGTCAGCTCCGCCTCCAGCCTGGCGATCGCCTTGTTCAGGTAATAAAGATTGCGCGCATCCGACTGCATCAAGGTCATTTCATAGCCGCGCGCCATCGTGCGCAGATACACCAGCTTCTTGAAGGCGGCGCTGGACGCGAGCGCCGCCTCGCTGAAATTGAAGGCGATCCTGGTGTCGATCTTGGTGCCAAGACCCATAGTCAGGTTGCCGGCGCAGGCAATTGCGGTCGGCCCGAAAATCGGTGCCTTGATCGATGCTTCGAATTCCGCGCCAACGCCGAAGGTCACTCCGGCGGTGGCCGAGGCCGAAGCAATCGTCTTGCCGTCGTAGGAAAAGGAACAGGTGCCGGTCGCTTCGGCACTGAATCCGGCAAAGGCCCCCGCCTTGAGCGCCAGGTCGATCCCTTTGCGCGCATTGACACTCAAGGTAGCCGAGGCATCGGCACGCGCGCCCACGAACAGTTCGGCCTCCCCGCCCAGTGCCAGCTTGCCGCGCCCCTTGGTCCAGGCCAGCTCGCCCTCGATATTGAGTTGCGCGCCCATCGCAATGGCCGCCTGTACGTCGACCGTGAATCCCAGTTTGCCCATGTTGGCCTTGGCCGAACCGCTCGACCAGATGCCTGCCTTGAACGACTCTTCCAGCTTCGCGTTGATCACGCCCCAGTCGCCGACGCGCGCTTCAAACTTGCACGCGGCGTCCTGTTTGAAGCCGACCATCAGATCGTATTGCGCCTCGATTTCCTTTTTGCCGATCACCACGTCATGCGTGATGCGGGCCTGGCACTCGGCACTGAATTCCGTCTGAAAGCCCATCGCATCGCAGATCGAATCGTCGATGTAGGCCACCTCGGCCACCAAGCCGCTGAAGAAGGACTCGCCGTACTGGTAGTCACCGTTTTCCTTCCAGCGGCGCAGCTTGGCAAGCGAATTGCCCACCTGCTCGCCCTGGGCCTGCTTGGTACTGAGCCACATGGAGGACTCCACCAGGACTTTCTCGGGCTTGACCTTGGCGGCCGCGCGCGACTCGGCATGGTCGGTATCGAGAAATTGCTTGAACACGTGCTGGTAGATACGTTCGACCGCTTCCTCGCCATACTGCGAGCCGCGCGCGGCGATATAGTATTCCTCGCACTTCTTGATGCGGGTCGCGCGCGAATAGGTAAAGCGTGAAAACCGCTTGAACTTCTCGCGCACATACTCGTCGACCACCTGGGCGTTATTGCTGTGGAGCTTAGTCAAATTCATGGCGTCCTCTGGATGCTGGAATGGCGACGTGCCGTCGCGCGGGCTTAGTCGAAACTGTAGGCAAACTCGCCGTCGGCGACCTTGACCTCCACCCCGTTGACGGTGCCGCCATCCATCATGCGTGTCAGGAACTCGCGGCTGATATCGGGCAGCATGGTGTTGGTCAGGATCGCATCGATCATGCGTCCGCCCGACTCGCCCTCAGTGCAGCGCGAGACCACCAGCTTGACCACGTCCTCGCCATACAGGAATGGAATCTTGTAGCGCGCCTCGACCCGCTTCTTGATGCGATTGAGCTGCAGCTTGACGATACTGCCCAACATCTCGTCCGACAGCGGGTAGTAGGGAATCGTCACCAGGCGGCCCAGCAGGGCCGGCGGGAAGACTTTCAGCAGCGGTGCGCGCAGGGCCTTGGCCATGCCGTCCGGGTCGGGCATCAGGTCCGGGTCCTTGCACAGGCCCGCAATCAGGTCCGTGCCGGCGTTGGTGGTCAGGATGATCAGGGTATTCTTGAAGTCGATGAAGCGCCCTTCCCCGTCTTCCATGAAGCCCTTGTCGAACACCTGGAAGAACATCTCGTGCACATCCGGGTGGGCCTTTTCGACTTCGTCGAGCAGCACCACCGAGTAAGGCTTGCGCCGCACCGCCTCGGTCAGCACACCGCCTTCGCCGTAACCCACATAGCCCGGCGGCGCGCCCTTCAGGGTCGATACCGTGTGCGCTTCCTGGTACTCGCTCATGTTGATGGTGATCAGATTCTGCTCGCCGCCGTACAGCGCTTCGGCCAGCGCCAGCGCGGTTTCGGTCTTGCCTACGCCCGAGGTCCCGGCCAGCATGAACACGCCGATCGGCTTGGACGGATTGTCCAGGCCGGCGCGCGAGGTCTGGATGCGCTTGGCGATCATTTCCATCGCGTGGTCCTGGCCGATCACGCGCTGGCTCAGCAGCGAGGCGACCTTGAGGATGGTTTCCATCTCGTTCTTGGCCATGCGCCCGACCGGGATGCCGGTCCAGTCGCCCACCACCGCGGCCACCGCCTGGTAGTCCACGGTCGGCAGGATCAGCGGGTTTTCGCCCTGCAGCGCGGCCAGCTGATCCTGCACCCCTTTCAGGCGCTCCATCAGCACGGCGCGTTCTTCGATGGTGGCCGGCGCCGGGACGTCGCCCGTGACTGCCGCGGCTTCCGCAGCGGCTTCTGCTTCCAGCTTGCTGCCAGTACCTTCGACCGGACGGGCGCCGTCGCGCAGCTGGGCGCGCAGCGCCAGCAGTTCGTCCACCAGCGCACGCTCGGCGCCCCAGCGTTCTTCCAGACCGGCCAGGCGCGCTTTTTCTTCGTCCAGCAAGGCTGCGGCGTCGGCCTGGCGCTTGCCGGTGGCGATGCCGATCGCGTCTTCGCGGCCGATGATCGCCAGTTCGGTTTCCAGCGCTTCGATGCGCTTGCGGCTGTCGTCCACTTCCGCCGGCGTGGCGTGCAGGCTGACCGCCACGCGGGCGCAGGCGGTGTCGATCAGGCTCACCGATTTATCCGGCAGCTGGCGCGCCGGAATGTAGCGGTGCGACAGGCGCACGGCGGCTTCCAGCGCTTCGTCCAGGATCTGTACCTTGTGGTGCTTTTCCATGGTCGATGCCACGCCGCGCATCATCAGGATGGCGCGCTGTTCGCTCGGCTCGTCGACCTGGATCGACTGGAAGCGGCGCGTCAGGGCCGGATCTTTTTCGATGTGCTTCTTGTACTCGGCAAAGGTGGTTGCGCCGATGGTGCGCAGAGTGCCGCGCGCCAGGGCCGGTTTGAGCAGGTTGGCGGCATCGCCGGTACCGGCCGCGCCGCCGGCGCCGACCAGGGTATGGGTCTCGTCGATGAACAGGATGATCGGCTTCTGGCTGGCCTGGACTTCATCGATGACCGAGCGCAGGCGCTGCTCGAATTCGCCCTTCATGGAGGCACCGGCCTGCAGCAGGCCCACATCCAGGGTCAGGAGTTGTACATCCTTGAGCGAGGGCGGCACGTCGCCGCGCGCGATGCGCTGGGCAAAGCCTTCCACCACGGCGGTCTTGCCGACGCCCGCTTCGCCGATCATGATCGGGTTGTTCTGGCGGCGCCGCATCAGGATGTCGACCATCTGGCGGATCTCGTCGTCACGCCCGACGATCGGATCCATCTTGCCGCTCCTGGCCTGCTCGGTCAGGTCGACCGTGAATTTTTTCAGGGCTTCCTGCTTGCCCATTGCGGCCGGGGCCATCGCGCCCGACGCTTCGCCCGGTGCGGCGCCGCCGCCGGCCGAAAAGCCGTCGCTGGCGGTCATGGCCGCTTCCGGCGAGGACGCCAGCAAGGTCGCGAATTTATCGGACAGGTCATCGAGCTTGATGCGCTCGAACTGGCGGCTCATCGCATACAGCGCATTGCGCAGATTCGGCGTCTTGAGCATGCCGAACAGCAGGTGGCCGCTGCGGATCTGCGATTCGCCGAACATCAAGGTGCCGAACACCCAGGCCCGCTCCACGGTTTCTTCCAGCTGGGACGAGAGGTCGGTGAGCGAGGTGGCGCCGCGCGGCAGGCGGTCCAGCGCCGCCGTCAGGTCGCGCGCCAGGCCGGCGCCATCGAGTTCGTAATGGCGGATCAGGCGGTGCAGGTCGGAGTCCTGCAGCTGCAGGATCTGGTGCACCCAGTGGATCAATTCGACATACGGATTACCACGCAACTTGGTAAATACGGTACTGCTTTCGATTGCGCGATAGCACAGTGAATTGAGCTTGCCAAACAGGGCAACACGACTGATTTCGGCCATGATCGTTCTCTTTCTTTATAGATGCGCGCCGCTAGGCAGGGTCAGGCCGCGAGGGCCTGGGGGTTGATCAAAAGTTGGTCGGTATCGCGCGCCGCGGGCTTGCTGGCGAGGTAGGTGCTCCATCCCAGCTTGGTCACGCCAAGCTTCAGGGGAGGCACTTCTTCCTTCTTCAGGAGCAGGCGCACATCCCAGTCCAGCACCGTGCCGGCGTAGTTGCGCACCCATGCCATCAAACGCACCATGCTGGCCCCACCGGGCAGCATGCGCTGGTAATCGTCGTAGTCGAGCGGCCCGATCACGAGCCGGAATTTATGCTGGCAATCCCAGACCTTGCTGCCCAGGACAGTCGAGATGCCGACCCGCCCGCCCTGGTCCTGGGCGCCGATGCGGCTCTGGGCATCCGGCGGCAGGCGCATCCAGTGGCCGACGAACTGTTCCAGCTCGATGGGCAGCTTGAAGTATTCGCGCAGGATGGTGACCAGGCCGGAGGCGGGCCGCTTCTGGCTGGCCATCAGGCCGGCGAAATGCAGCTTGGCGAAGTCGCCGATCTCGTCGCGCTCGCGCATGGCGGGGCTACCCACCCCGAACATGCTGCCCACGTAGGTGGAAAAGCGGTCGCCGCCCGGCCGGTCAAGGCTGATGGCTGGTTCCGCCGTGGCGCGCGCGCGGTAAAACAGCGACAGCATGCGGTGGTGGAAGACATCGACAAAGGCGACCAGGGTCGGATCGGCCGCATTGCGCTGGCGCTCGCGCGCATACTCGGTCAGGTGCAGCGGCAAAGCGCCGTTGGCGCCGAACAGGCCGAAGAAATTCACCGCCAGGCGCGCCTTGGCCGTGGCCGTCGCGGGGCGGTAGTAGTGCACCGCGGTCGGGTTGAAACTGAGCGAAGGATCCTGGCCGAAGCGCACCGCATCGTCGCGCGGACGCAGCGATTCGCCCACGCGCGGGCGTTCGGGATGGGCATTTTCCAGCAGCCGCACGGCCTGGAAAAAATCCATTTTCTCGGCGCGCTCTTCGAGCTGGCGTTCGACGTCTACAGGATCGCGCATGCGCCTCCCCTGGCCGGCCAGCGCATGATCTCGCCGCGCGCGACGGTCTTGATGACGGTTTCGGTGAACTGGTTGATCGACACGTACTGGGCAAAAAAGTGGCTCAGGACCCCGCCCAGCACAAACGCGCCGGCACCCTCGAAGGCGCCGTCGTCCATGGTCACGGTGATCTGCAGGCCGCGTCCGAAGGTGATCGGGCCCGGTGTCGGCATGCGCCGCGTGATCGGTTTCGAACTGACCGAGCGCACGCCGTCGACCTGGCGCTGCGCGCTCACATCGGCCGGATGGCAGTACAAGGACAGCAGTTCGCGCAGCGCCACCGCGCCCTGCTCCGGATCGCTGTCGACCAGCGACAGGTAATTGAGCGAGAGCTGGTTGATCAGGCGCCAGGCCATCGATCCTTCGGCGAACGAGGGAAACGGCTGGCTGGGGCCGGCCAGTGCGCGCACCGCCTGTACCGGGCCGCCGGCGTCGAGAATGAAATCGGTCTTGCCCACGCCCAGCGGCATCGACAGCGGCAGGTCGCGGTTGGTGCACCACACGTTCAGGCCGAGCTGGCGCAGGTCGTGGCGGTAAGGCGCTTCGGCCGCGTCGACTATCGAAATGAAGGCTTCGCTGCCGATATAGCTCGAGCGCGGACCGCGGATGCGCTGGCGCTGCGAGATCACGCGCTGCTCGCGGCGGATCTGGAAGAACGCCTTCTGCTGATGGTGGCCGGCGATATCCTTGGCGCTGTAGAAAGGATGGAAAGCCTGTTCGGAGTCGGCGCCGCTGCCGTAGCCGGTCACGTCCTCGATCTGGAACACCTCGAAGTCCATGGGACGGGTGCGGTCGACCAGCACGTGGTATTCGAGCTGGTCGCCCGACAGGTTGATGCGGTCGGCGCGGCGCTGGAACAGGTTGATGGCCGGCGTGCAGTTGAGCGCGAAGTTGGAGCTGTCCAGCGCCTGTTCGAGGCGCGCGTCGGCACTGTTCAGCAGCACGATGATCTCGATCTCGCTGTCGGCGCAGGCGCGCATGGCCGGCAACAGGCCCGAAAGTTCGATGAACAGGTAGCGCTGGGCGAAGGCGAAGTATTCCTGCAGCAGGCGGTAGCCCTGGAAGGTGCGCTTGCCGCTGGGGAGCAGCGCCTGCGCTTCGTCGAAGCCCAGCGGCTGCAGCGCGCTCTTGGGCAGCAGCTTGTGCCAGGCGGCCGGGCGCGCCGACGGCAGCACCAGCACGCCCTCGACCGCGCCCAGCAGCTTTTCGTAGATCTTGCCCGGCATGTCATCGCCGCCGCGCAGGTGCAAACTGAGTTTGTCGATGGCCAGCTTGTTGAAGGCGATGCCCCCGGCGCTGCGCAGGCGCAGGCGCAGGCCGGCCTTGATCCCGGGCGGCAGGCGCGCGTCGACCCCGGCGATGCTGCCGCTGTGGGTAAAAAACTTGGCTTCAGCCAGTTCGATCGGCCACAGGGTCAGCTCGTGCGCGGTGCGGTATTCGCAGGCGGTGGCGTCATCCTTGCCCAGCACGCTGCGCATCGATGCGCCGCGCGCCACCGTGAAGCCGGTCTTCAGGGCCGGATTGACCAGGTCTGGCTGCAGCTGGACCACCGCCATCGACGGCGTCGGCGCCAGGAAATGCGGGTACACCAGCTCCGACAGATGCTGGGTAAAGCGCGGGAACTCGGCGTCGATCTTCATCTGCACGCGCGCCGCCATGAAGGCGAAACCCTCCAGCAGGCGTTCGACGTAAGGGTCGGCGCAGTCGAAGCCTTCCAGCCCCAGGCGGCCGGCGATTTTCGGGTACTGGACCGCGAACTCGCCGCCCACTTCGCGCAGGTGCTGGAGCTCCTGGCTGTAGTACCGCAGGAATCGTGGATTGGTCATGGTTGACTGGGCATGCGGTGAAAGATCATGCCCGCTTGCCGATACTCTCGGACAGGCTGATGCTGGCCCGGTCGAGGTCAAGTTCGGTTTTCATATACAGGCGTTCGGGGTAAGGCTGGGCCCACATGTCGGCTTCGATCTCGAAGGTGAGCTTGTTGACGCTGCCGTTCTCGGGCACCACGCGCACGATGACGGACGAGCGGATCAGGCGCGGCTCGTAGTCCCAGATGGCCTGGCGGATGGTGCGTTCCAGTTCGGCCGTATTGCGCCCGGCCAGCGAGGAGCCGGACAAATCGGGCATGCCGAAATTGATCACCGAATTGCCGATGTGCGGCAAGCCGTGGCGCTCGGTGACCGAAAACAGGTTGGTGGTATTGAGCAGCCAGGCCAGGTCGCGCAGCACGCCTTCCCTCAACGTGCGCACCGACATGACGCGGCGCTCGCGCGACTCGACCGCCTTGTCCGGCTCATCGTCGGTCAGGCGGTCCAGCAGCGAAGGCTGCAGACGCTCGCGCGGCGCCAGTTCAGCCATGGTCGGCGCTGTCTGCGTCGCTGTCGGCCGGGACGCCGGCCGAGCTGTCTTCTTCCAGCGTATCGAGTTCGATCACGCGGGCGTCGAGCAGGGCGAAATCGGCGCCGTCGGTGGCCAGCATGCGCTGACCCAGGCCGAAGCCCTCTTCGGTCCAGTCGGTGCGGCGCGACAGGCGCAGAGCATCGTCGCCACTGGTGGCGGTGCCGATATAACGGGTCGGGATCAGGCCCACGGTGGTGGCACCGTTGGCCCAGGTGAAGTTGGCGGCGGTCCAGACGGCGTCGCGCAGATCGGTCGGCGCTTCCATCTCGATGCGGCTGATGCGCGCAAACGGAATCCAGAAATAGCGGCCGTTGACGATCGCTTCGAGCATGGGGCCAAGACGCTGGTCGGCGTCGGCGATCCATTCAAAGGGCGTGCCGTCGATGTTGCCCGACGTGGCGGGCGCCGCTTCAAAGGCCTGGGCCCGCACCGCGGCGGCGGCGGCAGGGTCGGTGGCGTCCAGTTTCAAGGCCTCCAGCAGCTGTGCCATCCAGGAGGCCGGCTCACCAAAGATCAGGGGCGCGCGCTTGCCTTCGAAAATCTCGGCGCGCAGCGCTTCGCACTGGATCGTTTCGCGGTAGGTCTGGGCCATCGGGACGTTGAAGGCGTCCAGTTCGGCCGCCACGTTCAACTGGGTCAGGGCACGCGCCCAGTCGCCGGTCACACTGAGCAGCTGGAACAGGAACACGCGGTGTTTGGCGCCGGACGGATCCTTGCGCACGGCATCCTGAAGGGCTTTGAGAGCGCCGGCGAGGTCGCCGTCGCGGATCAGCTGTTCTGCTGTCATGCTGGATTTCCCGGCCGTTCAGGACGGCAAAATGTGGTCGTTAAAATTCTGTGCTGCGGTACTGCGGGAAAAACCACCGGCCGGAAACATCCCGGCCGGCGTCATGCAACAGCCGATCAGCCGGCTGCGATGTTTTCTGCGATGTTCCAGGCGAAGGTTTTCGCGCCGGCCACGGTACCCTTGCCGTCTTGCGGGGTGTACTCGAATTTCACTTCCGCGAAATTGAGGGTGACGTTTTCGGTCAGACGGTCTTCGCCGCCCGAGCCGCCGGTCGAGACCGAGGTGATGATCACTTCCTTCATCGTGATGACGATGTAGTCCTGCTGGCCGGCGCCGGCCTTGCGGCAGGTCAGCACCGCTTCGGTCACGTGGGTGCCCTTGGCCAGTGCCGTCATCAGGGCGTTCGACGCGCTGTCGACGTACTTGGTGAAGGAGATGTCCTGGAAGTTGGCTTTGCCTGCGCCGCCGCCACCGCCCATGTGGGTGGTGCCCGACTGGCTCATGCCCCAGCTCCAGGCCAGCACGTCGATTTCTTCTTTCTTCTTGCTGTCAACCGATTCGCCTTTGATGTCGGTCAGCTTCATGAACATATCTAATGCCATTTTTATTCTCCTAGTATTGCCACGCAATGCGTGATGTGGCGTTGCAAATCAAAAAACGCAGGCAGTCGGTGGACTTCTTCCCTTCCGCCCGCGGATAGGTGGCTAACAGTTAACCCTTAGCCGAAGGCAACTTCGAAACGAGACGCAGCGAGACGGTCAAACCTTCGAGCTGGTAATGCGGACGCAGGAAAAACTTCGAGGTGTAGTAGCCCGGATTTCCTTCCACCTCTTCCAGTACAACTTCAGCGGCGGCCAGCGGCTTCTTGGCCTTGGTGATCTCGCTCGAATTAGCCGGATCGCCATCGACGTATTGCATGATCCATTTGGTCAGCCAGCGCTCCATCTCGTCGCGTTCCTTGAACGAGCCGATCTTGTCGCGCACGATGCACTTGAGGTAGTGCGCAAAGCGGCAGGTCGCGAACAGGTAAGGCAGGCGCGCGGCCAGGTTGGCGTTGGCGGTGGCGTCCGGATCGTCGTATTCGGCCGGCTTGTGCAGCGACTGGGCGCCGATGAAGGCGGCAAAGTCGGTGTTCTTCTTGTGCACCAGCGGCATGAAGCCATTGGCCGCCAGTTCGGCTTCGCGCCGGTCCGAGATCGCGATCTCGGTCGGGCATTGCATCGCCACGCCGCCGTCGTCGGTCGGGAAGGTATGCACCGGCAGGCCTTCGACCGCGCCGCCCGACTCGATACCGCGGATACGCGAGCACCAGCCGTATTCCTTGAACGAGCGGTTGATATTGACCGCCATTGCGTAGGCCGCATTGGCCCAGGTGTAGTTCTTGCTGCCCGGGGCGCTGGTATCTTCTTCGAAATCGAATTCCTCGACCGGGTCGGTCTTGGCGCCGTAAGGCTGGCGCGCCAGGAAGCGCGGCATGGCCAGGCCGACATAGCGCGAATCCTCGGACTCGCGGAAGGAGCGCCAGGCCGCGTGTTCCGGGGTCTGGAAGATCTTGGTCAGGTCGCGCGGATTGGCCAGCTCGCCCCAGGATTCCATCAGCATTACGGCCGGCGAAGCGGCGGCGATGAAGGGTGCGTGGGCCGAGGCGGCGATCTTGGCCATCGAGGTCAGCAGTTCGACGTCGGGCGCGCTGTTGTCGAACTGGTAGTCGGCCACGATGGTGCCGAAAGGCTCGCCGCCGAACTGGCCAAATTCTTCTTCATACATCTTCTTGAAGATCGGGCTCTGGTCCCAGGCCGTGCCCTTGTACTTCTTGAGCGATTTGCCCAGGTCGTTCTTCGAGATGTTCATGACGCGAATCTTCAGCATCTCGTCGGTTTCGCTGTTGTTGACCAGATGATGCAGGCCGCGCCAGGCGCCTTCGACAGCCTGGAACTGCTCGGTATGCATGATCAGGTTGATCTGCTCGGTCAACTTCTTGTCGAGCGCCGCGATCAGGCTCGAAATGGTTGCCAGCACGTCGCCCGAGACCAGGTTGGTGCCCGCCAGTGCCTGTTCGGCCAGCGTGCGCACCGCCGTCTCGACCGATTCCTTGGCCTTGTCGGACTGGGGCTTGAATTCCTTTTGAAGCAAGCTGCTGAAATCGCTCATTTCGAGCGTGCCAGACTCCTGCTGCAATTCTGTATTGGCCTGCGCCATCGTCGTTCTCCAGTGATGTTTGTTCAGACTACGTAGTCAGAGGGCTCGCGCCCGGCCTTATTCCTGTGGCTTCGGTGCCGAGGTCAGCGCCTGCATCAGGGCCGGTTCGGCCAGCAGCTTGGCGATCAGGTCTTCGGCGCCGGTCTTGCCGTCCATATAGGTCATCAGGTTGGCCAGCTGGCCGCGCGCTTCCAGCAGCTTGGAGAGCGAATCGACCTTGCGCGCGATGGCGGCGGGGGTGAAGTCGTCCATGCTTTCGAAGGTCATGTCGATCGCCAGGTTGCCTTCGCCGGTCAGGGTGTTGGGCACCTGCACCGCGACGCGCGGCTTCATGGCTTTCAGGCGCTCGTCGAAGTTATCGACGTCGATTTCGAGGAACTTGCGGTCGGCAACCGGCGCCAGCGGGTCGGCCGGCTGGCCCGACAGGTCGGCCAGCACCCCCATCACGAAGGGCAACTGGACTTTTTTCTCGGCGCCATAGACTTCCACGTCGTACTCGATCTGTACGCGCGGTGCACGGTTGCGCGCGATGAATTTCTGGCTACTTTCTTTGCCCACGATTTATTCCTCCATGATTGAAAAAACGAGCTGCTGTTTGTTGCCGTTGTGTTTGTTGCTTCTTGTTTCTGTTTGCTGCAACTGACTACCCTGATTTTGCGATTGCGATTGCGATGCTGATTGCGATGCTTATTCTTCCGGCCGCGGGCCGCTGATCATCGTGAAATGGTTGATGCCGTCCGGCGCCAGGTCTTCCAGCAGCTCGAAGAAATTCTTGGGCACCAGGCGCTTGGCGCGCTGGAGCAGCAGTGGAACCGGGCTCGACGGTTCGCTGCGCTCGTAATAGCCGCAGATCTTGTCGATCATCTTGAGGACATCGTCGCGGCTGTTGATCTCGCCGCTGATGCCGGCGGGACGGGCGGCGCTGCCGGCGGCGGCCGGGACCCCAGGGTCAAGGGCGGCTTGTTCCTCGACGACCGGGTCGTTGGCGGCGGGCACGGCGCTGGCGATGAAATCGCGGCCCCGTCCGAGCAGGCGCGTCAGTGGATCGAGATTCAGTGCCTGCGAGCTGCCGACTTGCTTGACCAGCAAGGTTTCGATGGCGCGGACACTGTCGAAGGAGTGCGTCAGCGCGGCGGCAACGACGCCGACCTGCTCGGCCGGCACGTCGGCCAGCGCGGCCTCGATCGACGTCATGGCGAGCTTGGAAGCGCCGGCGGCGGGCGCCACTTCACCGTTGGCCACTTCCAGGTCGCGCACGCTGATCGGCCCGAGGCCAGGCAGCACGATGATGGTGGCGTCGCGCACTTCGCGCAGGACCGTGACGGGATCGACCAGGGTCGCCAGGGAATTGATCCGCAGCATGGGATCGTTGTCGTCATCGGGGTCGAGCTGGGGGTGGACGCTGTCCCAGCGTTCCTCGAGCAGGCGCTCGATCAGCTGGAAGCAGGCCGCCATGCCGGAGACGCCATCGAGTGCGAGGGATGCGCGCAGCAGGGGCATGACGAGGCGCAGGTCGACGCTGCGGGAGAGCATGCCGAGGGCCGATTTCTTGACCACTTTCCAATCGGGCGGCACCGCCGGCGTGATTGTGTCACCATACTGTACTTCCGGCTTGCCCAGCACGGCCTGCTCCAGCTCGAGGAACGCCGGGTCATATTCCAGGTTCGGGCCACAAGGTTCGGCAGGATCGCGCTCTTGCAACAGCGCATTGACATCGACAGTACTCATTTCAGCTTGGCGTCCCTGCCCGCAGCGGCGAGCGTTTCTGGAATTCGAGCGGACGCCTGAGCCTTCTCATGAGGTTCATAGTTCGTCTCGCCGTGTGTTCCTGAACTTTTTAACAAAGATCAGAAAATTCATTTTATCCCCGAAAATTTACGCTGTCGAATATAAATTCTGTCCTTTTTTGCATTGACAAATGGTTGCGAATCGATGCTGTACGCAGGCGAGTCAACAAACCCGTTTCCCCTCTGAAAGCACGGCTGTTTTGGGTTGTAAAAGCCGCCGCCCGCGACACCCTATGCGGCCGCATTACACGTAAAAATCCCACCCCTCCAATCTACGCTCCGGCCCGCCAGAATCGTTAAATCGGCGCTCATCGATCCGGCTGCACTATCCACTCGTCGCATACTTATCCGTTTTACATGTCAAGTCGTCCAAACATCGGCGCCAAGCTGGTTAATTCTTTTGCAACGCGCGTGTGATCGCGTGATGCGCCAAAAACGCTAAAAATAAATGAAGGTGCGTTGCATAAATGCGACAAAAATACGTAAAAAAAGCAAAAGTGCTTGCAATTTAAGCGCCTCCGTCGCCATCGCACCTGTTCTAGCGACTAATAAAGTCATTACGAACGCCACGTTGAACTGCTTGACTGCTCACTGTCGATTCCAAGCAACAACAAATTGCATAATTTAAAATATTACTTACTATTTTTTAATTTAACTTGCTAAGTACCAATAAATGCGAGATAGTTATTGAACTTTATCAACGGAACGCTACACCATGATGACTTGGAAACCTCAGCTCCGCATGTTTTTCACTGACCGTGGCGTCGCGGGCGGCGCTGTTGAAAAAAAGAACTTCCACGAGGAAGGCCGCCGCGCTGGCTGGCTCAACCTGGAAGAGAGCAGCAATCCCTACCCGCTCAACAGCGCGGAGCGCGCACAGTGGAGCGAAGGCTACCTGGACGGGATTTGCGCCAGTATCTGATCAAGAAGATTTGTTAGCGCCGGCTGATCGCAGCGGCTGTACAGGAAAGCCACCCGCCGGGTGGTTTTTTTTCGCCCGGCGTCGGCCCCGGGCAGGCGGACCACCTTGTACACGTGGCTGGCAAACCGGAAAGCCGTGTCCAGCTATCTGTGGATCCCGGTGTTGCCGAGGACGCCTGCGGACTGCGGCGGCTGCCCTCCCGCTTCCATCAGCAAGGTGCTGATATCGCCCAGCAGCACCGCCTGATTCAAAAAGGAAGTCGAATAAATTTCGCGCACCTGGCCCCGGCGGTCGAGCAGGTAGACCTTGAGCAGGTGGCTCAGGGTGGGCACACGCGTACCGGGCGGCTGTTCGCGCGCCACCGCTACATCCTGACCGAAGCCGTCGAGCATGGGCGCCAGTTCGGCGCCGGAGCGGGTGGTCAGGAAATGCCAGCGCAGCGGACCGCGGTCGCGCGCGTCGTCGCCGCCGTAGCTGCGCATGGCCACCGGGGTATCGTAGCGCGGGTCGAAGCTCATGCTGACAAAGCGGACCTTGCCGGCCAGGGACTTGTCCGCGGCCAGGGTCTTTTTCAGGCCGTGCAGCGTTTCATAGGCCAGCGGGCAGCCTCTGGCATCGGTGCAATAGGTGTAGATGAAGGAGAACAGCGTGATCTTGCCGGTCGTGAACTCCGACAGGCGGTGCACGCTGCCATCGCTGTCAAGCACAATACCCTCGGGCGCTTTCAGGATGCGCTGCAGGGTATAGCTGCCCGGCGCGGGCAGCAGTAAGGCCGCGGCCGCGGGCGCGGGTAAGGGTGCGGGTGTTGGTGCGGGTGCTGGTGCGGGTACGGGCGCGGCCCGCGCAGGCAGGTGCGGCGCGACCGTGCCCAGTGCAAGGCAGGCGACGGCGGCGAGCCGTGCCAGCTTGGCGCGCGTGACGCCGCGCACGACGCCCATTAGCGCGATGCCACCGCCCGTGGCGCCGCCGCGCCGAACTTCATGTGATGCGCCCGGCCCAGCTTGAGCTGGTAGAAATCGACTTTCCATTTTTCCGCCAGCTGTTTGCCGTCCCAATGGAACAGTTTGACGAACTGCTCGTCGTCGGCGCCCTTCTTGTCCCAGTTGGCCAGCAGCGAGCTGCTGATATACAGGCGCTTGCCATCCCAGCTTTGCGACAGCATGTTGACCTGGGACCCGGTGTGCTTCGCATAGGTTTGCTTGGGCGCCTCGGGATTGCTGATGTCGAAGTAGCGCGTCATGCCATCCATGAAAGTATTCACCCACAAGCCTTTGCTGTCGGCCGTGATCGACAGATCGACCGGCAGCGGAATCTTGGCCGGGTCGCCGATGGTTCCCACTTCCCTGGCCTGCCACACGCCTTTGGCGTCGCGCTTGACCAGCCAGATTTTGGAGGTCAGCGCGGTGGTGGTGATCGCCCAGTCATCGCCTTCGCGCAGCGACCAGCGGATCTCCAGCGGCGCGCCGGGCACGCTGAAGGTCTTTTCGGGCTGCATGGATTTCAGGTTCCACAGCACCATGGAGTTGCCGAATTTTTTCATGGCGGCCTCGTCCTTGATCAGCTTGCCGAGGTCGGTCATGTAGTTGATCTGCCCGGTAAAGCTGGACGTGAGCATCGCATTCTTCGACGGGCTGATGGCGACGTCGTAACCGTAGCCGTCCGCGCCCTTGGTGGGCATGTCGGTCTTGCTGATGAATTCGCCCTTGTTGTTGTACTGGGCGATGCCGGTCACGCCGCTCTTGTCCCTGGTGTTCGACAGCGCGCCGATCAGCATCCGTCCCGGCAGGGCATAAAAGGTGTGGGGGCCCACCAGGCCGGCCTTGGGCCCGAGGTCGTCGATGGTCTTGATCAGCTTGGGCTTGGCCGGGTCCGCGTGGACATCGAACACGTAGATCTTGTTATTGTCCAGCCCCCCCGCCCACAGGAAGCGCCGGTCGTCGGTAAAGCCCATGTGGTGGGCCTCCCCGCGCGCGCCCACCGAGACGTGGCCGATCACTTGCCCATACTTGGGCGAGGATGGGTTGACGTCGATCGTGACCAGCTTGTCGAAGCCGTCGCCCATGCCGGGTACGCCCAGGGTCCAGACATAGACGTAGTCTTCCTGGCCCTTGATCAGGTTGGACATGTAGGGCGAGTTGCAGGTTTCGTCGGCCAGCACCGGGGGCACGGCGCCCAGTGCCAGACAGGCCGTCATGGCGGCAAATGCAAGTTTGGCGGCGGGAACACGGGTAAGCGTCAGGCGCATGGCAAACCTCCGGTGAACTAGGCAATGTAATTTACGCCTGTTCCGCAGCCGCAGGCAAGTTGATTTGACGGACCACCCTACTTTTTGCGCAATCTCAAATGTGCGCTAAATTTCCGAGCCGAAAGTATGCTGGGTTCGCTTGCAACACTTCGTGCCTGATGGTGCACAAGCCTGATGTGGCGCATGCCGGATGCATAAAGCACTTCTACCATCGACAGTGAGTCTCGCGCAAAAAACCACTGGAGAAGAACAATGCCCAAACTTTCCTTTCACGCCGGTCTGGCCGGCTCCTCGTTTGTCATCCTTACCCATCTCAGCGCCTGCGGCGGCGAAACGGCGCAGGAACAGCAACCGCAACTGCAACAGCTTCAGCAGCAACAGCCGCAACAGCAGCAGCCTGCGCAAGTGCAAGAACAGCCTGATCGCCTGCTCGCCACCACCACCGCCACCGCTGTCGCCGGCGCCCCCACCATCTATACCATCGGCGACTCCACCGTGATGTCGTATGGGCCAGCCTTGTATCCGCGTGCCGGCTGGGGCCAGGTCCTGCCCTGGTTCTTCGACACCAGCAAAGTGGCTTTCGCCAACAAGGCGGTGGGCGGCACCAGCGCCAAGAGCTACTACGACACCTACTGGAACAATGTCAAACCCCTCATCAAGCCGGGCGACTATGTCACCATCGGCTTCGGCATCAACGATTCGACCCGCGATCCGCGCTGGTATTCCGATCCCTTCACCACCTTCCAGGATTACCTGACGCGCTTCGCCAACGAAACGCGGGCGCGCGGCGCCTACCCCATTATCGTGGCCACCCAGCCGCGCAACCTGTGGACTGCGACCAGCCCGCCGCGCATCTACCCGGCCTACCACAACTACCCGGTCGCCAGCCGCCAGCTGGCGGCTGAACTGGGCCTGCCGCTGATCGACCTCGACCGCAGCGCCATCGCGCTGTTCCAGGCCCTCGGCCAGTCCTATTCCACCAACTTCATCTATAACTATTACCAGCCCGGCCAGTGGCCCAACTTCCCCAACGGCACTGCGGACAGTATCCATTTTCAGGAAAACGGCGCCATCGAACTGGCCCGGCTGGTGGTGTCCGGCCTGCGCAGTGCCAGTGCCAACCCCAACGTCAGCCGCCTGCTACCCTTGCTCAAGCCGACCTACCGGGTGACCTTCACCAGCAACAACAGCGCGGCCGGCCAGGTCAGCCGCAGCGAGTATTTTCCGGCCGGTGCGACCGTGCTGGCCTACGCGCGGCCTTACGCCGGCTACCACTTCCTCAGCTGGAACGGCGGCCTGAGCGGCAGCCGCCCCAACCTCACCTTTACCATGGGCACCACGGCGCGGACGATCAACGCGACCTTCTGGGGCAGTGCCGCGACCTACCAGTCGGAAGCGGCGGTGGTTTCCGGCATGGGAACGGACAACGCCGCCGCGTACAGCGGCTACAACGGTTCGGGCTATGTGGTATTCGGCAGCAGCGGCGGCTCGCTGGCCTTCCTCAACGCCGAGGGCGGCGACGGCGGCGGCGAACGGACCTTGCGCATCCGCTACGCGCTCGGCGGCAGCAGTGCGCGCACCGGCCAGCTGGTAGTCAACGGCGTCGCCACCAGCATCAGTTTCGCCCCCACCGGCGCCTTCAACAGCTGGGCCACCAAGGAGCTTGCGGTGACACTCAACAGCGGTGCGAGCAACAGCATCATTTTCCGCTCCACCGGCTACGGCTTGCCCGCTATCGACGAGCTGACCGTGCGCTAGTGCCCTGAGTTTGGAAGTCCCTTGAGCACACTGCGGTCGATTGCGGCCCACGTTGCCGTGACGGGGGGACGGCAGGCAAAGGAGCATCATAAACCCACTCTTCGCCTTTGCCGGACGCGGTCAGCCCCGACTGAGCATGCGCTTAAGCACACTCCGGCAGGTGCGGGAGTGTAGGGATACGCCTCAGGACTTGCCCAGCTGGCGCTCGATGCGCCGGTCCGGGACCAGCCACATGATGGCCACCGCGCAATAAACACCGAAGCCGAGCCAAGCCGACACAAAGGACAATCCAATGCCCAGCGCATACAGAAGCACGGACAGCTTACCCTTGGTATCCGTGCCGATGGCTTCGGCCAATGCGGCATTGTCGCCGTGATGCGCCACCAGGGTACGCGCCAGGATCGCGTAAGCAATACCGCTCATCAGCAGCACCAGCCCATAGGCGGCCACCGGCAAGGTGGTGAAATGATTTTCGCCCATCCAGCCGGTCACGAAAGGGACGAGGGACAGCCAGAACAGCAGATGCAGATTGGCCCACAGCACGCCGCCGCTGATCTTGTGGGCCGCATGCAGCAAGTGGTGATGGTTGTTCCAGTAAATGCCCACGTAAATAAAGCTGAGCACATAGCTGAGCAGTACCGGCATGAGCGGCAAGACCGCCTCCAGCGAGTCGCCGTGGGGCACCTTCAATTCCAGCACCATGATGGTGATGATGATTGCGATGACGCCATCGCTGAATGCTTCTAGCCTGCCCTTACCCATGGTTATCCCTAATCGTGCGGCCGCTTACGGCTATGGTCCTGAAACATGTTTCCGACGCATCATAAAGCAGTGCCCGGTTCTTTGCGAACCACTTTTCGATTTGTCGCACCTAAACCAGTGCCCCCGTAAAGAGTGAAAGCGCGATTGATTCCGGTATGACCGATATGGCAGCTATCGGAGCAGGGGCAGCTTGCTGGAGAGACGCTCCGCATTGTGGCGCTGATGGCAAGCCATTTGCCCAGGCTGTACGTTCCCCGTAGCTGCACGAACATGTGCAGCGGCGGCGCCAGGATCACCAGCAATCCGGGCAGCCTCGCGGAAGCGGTGCTACAGTTCGTCACGATTGGGGTAAAGTAGCGTGTTCCTGCTGTATCGTTGCGATTTGTCCGGGTAAAAATTGAAAGTAAGGAAAGCTGAAGATTCATGATTAGCGACGCACCGCTCTATAAAAACAAGGTCATGCTGTTGTCCCAGACGTTCTTCATCAAGGACAATCAGGCTGAACTGCTTCTGTGCGCCCACAAATACGACTTCGATATCCTCTTTTTCAATGAAGTGCAGGACTTCGTCATGGCGGTGCAGAACGATCCCGGCCACAGCCTGTTCGTGATCGACCTCGACGCCCTGCACAACATGCAGTCCGACATGCTCGACAGCCGCAAAACCCTGATGCTGGGCGAGCTGCTGCAGCGCCTGCCGAGCGAACAAAGCTATGTGTACCTGCAAACCGTGCGCCAGGGCGGCCGCTTCCTGCTGCAACAGCGCCTGGTCGACAGCAATTGCCTTGCCTACGCGGAAAAACCCATCGCCAACGATGTGCTGGTCGACAAACTGTTCAACCTTTTCGTGCAAAAGAAACGCGGCGACCTGGTGCGCCTGATCCACCTGGGCGAATCGGCCGGACTGGACGAAGCTGCCCTGCTGGAGCGCCGCGTCGAAGTCATCCACCATGGCGACGCCCAGACCCTGCATCTGCGCGTGAAGGAACTGCAGCCGGACATCGTGCTCATCACCGATGTCGAATACGAGCGCACCGAAGCCATCGTGCGCGTGCTAAAGCGCAATATCGAAGCGGACCCGGTGCGCGAGATCATCATGCTGCAGCGCCACTTCGACGTCGCCCTCACCCGGCGCGCGCTCGACAGCGGCTTCGACGAAATCGTCCAGATGACCGACCCCGAGGTGCTGGCGGGACAATTGATCAACCGCGCCAACAAGATCCGGGTCAACAAGGACCTGATCGGCAAAGACCGCGCCACCGGCCTGCTCAACAAGATCGGCCTGCAGAAAAAGGCCCAGGAACTGATCCGCCGGGCCGCACGCGAAGAGCGTCCGCTGGCCTTCGGCGTCATCGATATCGACAAGTTCAAGACCATCAACGACACCTGGGGCCACTACTTTGGCGATATCGTCATCAAGCGCCTGTCGCTGACCCTGGCGCCGCACATCGGCGAGAACGACCTGCTCAGCCGTTTCGGCGGCGAAGAATTCGTGGTCGTCTTCTGGGATTGCACGCTGGAACAGGGCTGGCAGCGCCTGGACGCCATGCGACTCTCCTTCGGTGCGATCCCGTTCGAGGTCAAGCCCGGCGACCAGCGCCGCTTCTCCTTCAGCGGCGGGATGGCGGCCTATCCGGAATACAAGAGCGAGAACGAACTATTCCTGCGCGCCGACGCCATGCTGTACGAAGCCAAGCAAGGCGGGCGCAACCGCATCTGCGTGAGTCCGACGGGCGAGGCACGCAGCGCTGCGCACTGATGCGCGGAGCTGACGCCCGAATAAATGCAAGCTGGAGCCCATCGTCGGGTGGATAGAAAACGCGGGAAATAGCAGGCTTAGGCGCTCAGGCCGCCGACGGCGGCATCAGGAAGGCCACCGCTTCCTCGAACGAGCGCATGATCAGGTCGACGTTTTCCGCCACCATATCTTGCGTCGCATCACTGCCGTTCGACAGCAAGCGGATCGTGACCAGTTCCACCTTCGGTATATTCTGGCGCAGCTCCCTGACCACGGCCTGCCACTCCACCAGGCTATCTTCCTGAGGATAGGCCATTACCACCGTCGATACCAGATCGCTCTTGTCGGGGCCAGGCTTGTCCTGGGCCTCGCCCACCACCACGCTGCGCGCATCCACATCGGCCTCGCGCAGCGCCAGCACCAGCAATTCATTGAGCAGCTCATCCCTTTCGGTCGGCAGGCCGGCACACAGCACGACCGAGCGCTGCGGCACGTCAAGCGAACCCTGCCAGCGCCCAAAATGCTGCTGGCGCAAGTGGCGCAGATGGGCGCCGACGTTCGCGTCGAGCACGGAAACGCGGCGCGGACGGCGCAGCTTGGTCGGGCTGCTCGCCAGCATCAAGGTCGCGGCCAGGGTCGCGATGGTGGTGCGGATATTGCCCTGCTGGGCGTGCTCGATTCGGCCGCTCTCGAACTCCTCGACCATCAGCGCCAGGCCCGGCAACAGCACATGGTCGCAATAACGGGCAAAGCTGAACTTGCTCAGGAACACGCGCGCATCGCGCACGATCGCATCCGCCTCGCCGGACAGGATGCGGTAATAAAAACGCTGGGCCAGATCGACGCTGGGCGCGTCCGCAAACAGCACCGTCACCGGTTCCAGCGCGCGCACATGCCGTCCCGCCACCACCAGGCACAAGGTCAGGGGTGTCGACAACAACAGGCCCACCGGCCCCCACAGCGCGCCCCAGAACAGGGCCGATACCATCACCGCCAGCGGCGACAGTCCTGAACTATGGCCATAGATCTTGGGTTCGACCACATTCGCCACCACCAGTTCCAGAATCCCGAACATCACCATCGAGGCCACCGCCAGGCTCCAGCCGGGATCGATCGCGGCGACGAACACGGCAATGATCGCACCCGCCACCAGCGCCCCGAGATAGGGAACGAAGCGCAGCAAGGCGCTGAGCGCGCCGAACAGGGCCGCGTGCGGCACGCCCAGCGCCCACAGTCCCAGGCCGACCACCCCGCCGAAAATCACGTTCACGATAAACTGCGAAAAGAAAAAGCGCGACACACCCTCGGTCGCGTCGCCCAGCGCCTTCATGGTCCGGCCCACCTCGCCCTGGCCGGTCAGGCGCAGCACCCGGTCCCGGAGCGAATCGTGTTCCAGCAAAATAAACACCAGCAGCACCATCACCAGGCCGGCCTCTCCCACCGGGCCGGAGATCATCGACAGCAGCCGGGTCAGCGAATCGGTCATGGTCGGCTTGGGGGTCTGGATCTCGACCGGGATCGGGCGGTCGCGGCCGGCAGCCAGACCGCCCTTGGCCGGTGCCGCCGCGCCGGCGCCCGGCAAGACCGGCGATACCGCGCGCAACTCGCGCTCTATGCTGGCGAAGGGACGTTCGCTCAACTCGCGCACCTTCGCCAGCTTGGTCTTGATCGCGGCGCGATACTGAGGCAGGTCAACGGTGACCGCCACCAGCTGGGAAGCGAGCATGGCGCTGATACCGACCAGACAAATCGTGCACAGCAAGACAGAAAGCAAGGTCGCCGCCGTATGGCCGAGCCCAGTGCGACGCAAACCGCGGATCAGCGGCGCCACGATCAGGCTGAGGATCAGCGCCAGCGCCAGCGGCTGCAGCACCTCGCGCCCGAAATGCAGGAGCGCCAGAATGCAGGTCAAGGTGACGATCGGCGTGGCGGAGAACTTGGGCAGGGCCGGAAAGTTGGACATAGGCGGGAACAGAAGCGCGGGCGGAAGCGCTCTCGAAACGGGATCCCGAGACTATACTAGTTATCCAGCCCAAATAATAACTAAGCACAACATCGCCCCCCGTCCGCGACAGACCAGCCCGTGTCACACGTGTGGGGTCAGGTCCGGCAAGCTGACACGACCTCATGTCACACGTGTGGGGTCAGGTCCGGCAAGCTGACACGAGCTCATCGCTACCACCCTCCGGCACCAAGAAACTGCCCGAAATTGTCCGGCGTTTGGGGTCAGATCTGTCAAACGGACTCTTTTGGGCAATAACGATGCCCTGACGGGCCGCTAGCGTTCAGTTCGTGTCAGCTTGCCGGACCTGACCCCAAACGAGTGACATGTGGTGGCGACGTCGTTAACAGGGCGCCTATCGGGGTTGGGTCGTGCGGTCCCGTCGGCGGTAGTCATTCCAGGCGACCAGCGCGAAGGCGCCGGCCAGGCCGAGGTGCTCGAAGAAGCCGTTCTCGGCCATCTGGCGCCCGGGGCCGGCCACTTCCCAGAACCGGTTGGCGATGAAGGTAGCCGCCAGCGTAAACACGGCCAGCCAGGCCGCCCCAACCCAGCGCTTGATGCCGCTGATGACCATGGCCGATGCGATCAGCTCGCCTGCGATGGTGAGCACGGCAAAGGGCAGCGCCGGCATCAGCCCGAAATGCTGCATCTCGGCCAGCGCGGCGGGGAAATCAAGGGCTTTTTGAACAGCACCTTGCAGATAGGCTGAACACAGCAGGATCAGGCATACGCGGGTGATCAGGCCGCCGCGCTCAATTGCAGCGGCCTCAGCAGGCAAGCTTGGTGTCATGGGTCGTCAATACAAATTGGGAAGTTCAAGGCATCGCTATGCTAAACGTAGGGGGCCATGCAGGGCTATATCGAAAGTGTTGGACCTAACACATACCTTCGATACAACCTTTGATTTGTATCAAGCGCCCCAATTGTTAACCCGGTGTTAGGCTCATGACGCACTCTTGATTTGTTAGCTGTCTCCTTTTTAGACTGCGCATCCATGCCTCGATACCACTTCATTTCCGGCCTGCCACGTTCAGGCTCGACCTTGCTGGCCGCCCTGCTGCGCCAGAACCCGCGGTTTTATGCCGGCATGACCAGCCCCATCGGCACCCTGTACAGCGGCATGCTCAATCAGCTCGGCGCGGGCAGCGAGTACGGGCCGGTTGTCAATACAGAACAGCGGCGCCGCATCGCGCGGGGGCTGTTCGACAGCTACTACGCGGACCAGTCCGGCAAGGACGTCATCGTCGACACCAACCGCATGTGGTGTGCCCACATGCCGGCCCTGCTCGACATGTTCCCCGGCGCGAAGGTGATCGCCTGCGTGCGCAATGTCGCCTGGGTGATGGACAGCATCGAACGCCGCTACCGCGCCAATCCCTATGAGATCACGCGCCTGTTCGACGATCCGGTCGAGCGCAACACGGTCTACAGCCGCGTCGAAACGCTGGCCCAGCGTAATCGCCTGGTGGGCTACCCGTGGACTGCGCTCAAGGAAGCGTTCTACGGTGAACATGCCGCCTCGCTGCTGCTGCTCGATTATGAACTGCTGGCCCAGGCGCCGCGCAAGGTGATGCCCCTGCTCTACCAGTTCCTTGGGGAACCGGCCTGGGATCACGATTTCGAGCAGGTCGCCTACGATGCGCCGGAATTTGATGAGGCACTCGGCCTGCACGGCCTGCATAAGGTGCGCGCGCGGGTCAGCATGGAGCGCCGCCCGACCATCCTGCCGCCCGATCTGTTCGAGAAATTCAGCCAGCTCTCGTTCTGGCAAGACCAGACCAACAGCCGCGCCAGCGTAGTAACGGTCAAGCCGGCCGATGCCGCCGGGCCGCACGATCAGCCCGGCGAGCGCTAGCGGCAAGCCGACAGCACAAGCCGCCGCGCGCCACCCCAGGCGCGCATGCATGAAGCGCGAAAAAGGAGACAACCATGTTCGCAACCGATGCCGCCCACGCCCGTAGCCACGCCCGCACCGGCGTCCTCGACGATGCTGCCGATGATGCCATGGGCACCCCCTTTCACACCGCCTTCCCGGACGCCTTCGGCCTGCCAGCTCCGGCTGCAATAGCGCTGCCGGACAGCGGTGCCAACCCGAACACCATCGTCTTCGTCGACAGCCGTGTCAAGGCAGCCGACACCTTGCTGCGCGACTTGCCGCCCGGCGCCGAGGTGGTGTTCCTGCAGCCGGGCGACGACGGCCTGGCGCAGATGGCGGCCGCGCTGGCCGTGCGTCCGCAAGCCGGCGCGGTGAGCATCATCGCCCACGGTTCCCCCGGCGACCTGTGGCTGGGTGACACCTATCTGTCGGCCGAGAATCTGGCGCAGCATGCCGAAGCCCTGGCCGCGATCGGCGCGCGCATCGACGCCGGCGGCGACTTGCTGGTGTACGCCTGCAACACCGCCGAAGGTGAGCGCGGCGCCAGCTTTGTCCAGACCCTGGCCGAGCTGACCGGGCGCGATGTGGCCGCGTCCAGCGACCGCACCGGGGCCGGCGGCGATTGGGAGCTCGAGATCTCCACCGGCGCCATCGCCAGCACGCATGTGCTGCCCCAGCAGCTGGGCGCCGGGTACGCCTTCGGTCTGGCCACCTGGACCGCGACCAATAATCTCAACACCGGCGTCGGCTCGCTGCGCGCTGCCCTCGCCTCGGCCCAGAACGGCGATGTCGTCACCTTCAACAACACCATGACGGTGGGGCTGACCTCGGTCCTGATCATCAACAAAAACATCACCATCGATGGCGACCTCAACAACGACAACGTGGCCGATGTCACGCTCGATGGCCAATTCCGCACCCAGGTACTGAATATCACGTCGGGGACGACGGCCATGGCCGACGGCCTCGTCATCACGCGCGGCATGGTGGCGGGCAATGGCGGCAATGGCGGCGATGACGCCCTCGTCAGCAAGGGTGGCGCCATTTACAATGCGGGCGACTTTACGCTGACCAATGTGACGGTGACCGCCAATGCAGCCTCGGGCGGCGGCGGCGGCGGCGGCGTAACGCCCCAGTACGCCGGCGGCGGGGGCGGCGGCGGCGGCGCCATCGGCTCCGGCATCGGCGGCCGCGGCGGCGATACCCTCAACTCCACCGGCAGCAACGGCAGCGCCGGCCAGGGCGGCGCCGGCGGCGGCTTCTTCAATATCGGCGGGCGCGGCGGCAGCACGACGGGCGGCGCGGGCGGTGCCGCCTATCCCGGCTACAGCACCGGTTCGGCCGGCGCGACGGCCAGCAGTGGCGGCCTGTCGATCGGCGGCGGCGGCGGCGGCGACGGCTATGACGATATCGGCGGCGCCGGCGCCGGCGCGGTCGGCGGCATTTACAACGACACGGGCGCCACCTTGAAAGTGATCGGCAATTCGGTCATTTCCAACAATGTCGGCGCCGGCGGAGGCGGCGGCGGCGGTGGCGCCGGCGGCAGCTACACGCAGGCCGGCGGCGCCGGCGGCCTTGGGGTGGGGGCGATATGGAACAAGGGAGCGGTCCTGATCACGGCCGCCAACTTCAGCGCGCTCACCGGCAACGTGGGCGCCAGCGGCAATGGCGGCACCAGCGCCGGCAGCGCCGGCGTGAAGCCGACCGCGGTCAACAATATCCACCTCGACGGCGGCACCCTCAATTCCGCCTACGTGCCAGCGCCGACCGCCACCATCGTGGTCGCCGACAGTGCCCTGCAGATCGGCGAGACATCGGCCGTGACGTTCACCTTTTCGGAGGCGGTGACGGGTTTCGACAACAGCGACCTGACCATCGCCAGTGGCACCCTGTCGAACGTTGCGAGCGGCAATGGCGGTATCACCTGGACCGCCGTGCTGACCCCTGACGCGGGCGTGAGTGACAGCACCAATCTGATCATTCTGAACAATACCGGCGTGCAGAACGGACTGGGAGCGGCGGGCATCGGCACCACCAGTTCGAACAATTACGCAGTCGACACGGTTCGCCCGGATGCGGCCATCGTGGTGGCCGACACCGCCCTGCGCGCGGGCGAGACCTCGCTGGTGACCTTCACCTTCACCGAAGCGGTGACCGGCTTCACCACCGCCGACCTGACCGTGAACAATGGCATCATCAGCGGCCTGTCCAGCGCCGATGGCGGCATCACCTGGACCGCCACGCTGACGCCTACTGCGGCCGTCACCAGCACGGCCAATGTGGTCAGGCTGGATAAAACCGGTGTTGCCGACCAGGCCGGCAACGCCGGCAGCGGCAGCACCGACTCGAATAACTACGCAGTCGATACCGCGCGCCCCACAGCCAGCCTGGTGGTCGCTTCCCCGACACTGGGCGTGGGCCAGACCTCGGGCGTGACGATCACCTTCAGCGAAGCGGTCACCGGCTTTACGCTCGCCGATCTGACCACCGCGAACGGCGTCCTGAGCGGCCTGTCCAGTGCCGACGGCGGCATCACCTGGAGCGCCACGCTCACGCCGAGCGCCGCCGTGACGGATGCGACCAATATCATCACCCTGGCCAACACCGGCGTGGCTGATGCGTCCGGCAATACCGGCACCGGCACGACCAACTCGAACAACTATGCGATCGATACGGTGCGCCCGAGCGCCACCATTGTGGTTGCCAACAGTGTGCTGGCAGCCGGCCAGAGCTCGTTGGTCACCTTCACGTTTTCCGAGGCGGTCAGCGGTTTCACCGCGGCCGATCTGACGGTCGCCAACGGCAGCCTGGCCGGTTTGTCGAGCAGCGATGGCGGCGTCACCTGGACCGCCACGCTGACCCCGGCAGCCGCCGTCACCGATGCCACCAACCTGATCACGCTCGACAACACCGGGGTGGCCGACGCGGCGGGCAATGCCGGCACCGGCACCACCAGTTCCAACAACTACGCGATCGACACCGTGCGTCCGACCGCCACCATCGTGGTGGCCGACACGGCCCTGCGCATCGGCACAAGCTCGCTGGTGACCTTTACCTTCAGCGAAGCGGTGAGCGGGTTCACGCTGGCCGACCTGAGCGTCGCCAACGGCAGCCTGGCCGGCCTGTCCACGGCCGACAACATCACCTACACGGCCACGCTCACGCCCGCTGCCTCCGTCACGGCCGGCGCCAATCTGATCACGCTGGCCAACAGCGGCGTGCTGGACACGGCCGGCAATACAGGCAGCGGTACGACCGACTCGAACAGCTATGCGGTCGATACCGTGCGCCCGGGCGCGGCCATCGTGGTCGCCGCCGCCAGCCTCGCCGCCGGCCAGACCTCGCTGGTTACCGTCGCCTTCACCGAGGCCGTCACCGGCTTCACCGCGGCCGACCTGTCGGTCGCCAACGGCGCCGTCAGCGGCTTGTCCAGCGCCGACGGCGGCATCACCTGGACCGCGACCCTGACGCCGGCGGCCGCGATCAGCGATACCACCAACGTCATCACCCTGGCCAATAGCGGCCTGGCCGACCTGGCCGGCAACGTGGGCAGCGGCACGACCACGTCCAACAACTATGCCGTCGATACCCAGGGGCCGAGCGCGAGCATCGTGGTCGCCGATACCGCACTGAAGATCGGCGAAACCTCGCTGGTGACCTTCACCTTCAGCGAGGCAGTCAGCGGTTTCACCACGGCCGACCTCAGTGTGGCCAACGGCAGCCTGGCGAATCTGTCGAGCAGCGACGGCGGCATCACCTGGACCGCTACCCTGACCCCGACCGCCGCCGTCACCGACGCCACCAACCTGATCACGCTCGACAATACCGGGGTGGCCGACGCCGGCGGCAATGCGGGCAGCGGCACCACCGATTCGAACAATTACGCGATCGACACCACGGCGCCGACCGCCACCATCGTGGTAGCCGACACTGCCCTTACGGTGGGTGAGACCTCGCTCGTCACCATCACCTTCGCGGAAGCGGTCAGCGGCTTCACCGCCGCCGACCTGAGCGTGGCCAACGGCAGCATCGCCGGCCTGGCCAGCACCGACGGCGGCATTACCTGGACCGCCACCCTGACGCCGGGCGCGGGCGTGAACGACGCCACCAATCTGATTGTGCTCAACAATGCAGGTGTGGCCGACGCGGCCGGCAATGCCGGCAGCGGCACCACCGACTCGAACAACTACAGCGTCAATACCTTCGTCAACAGCGCGCCGGCCGGGACGGTGACGATTGCCGGCAGCGCGGTCCAGGGCCAGACCCTGAACGCCTCGAACACCCTGGCCGACGCCGACGGCCTGGGTACAATCAGCTACCAATGGCGCGCCGACGGCGTCGATCTGGCCGGGGCGGTGGGCGCCAGTTTGACGCTGACGGAAGCGCAGGTGGGCAAGGCGATCAGCGTCGCCGCCAGCTACACCGACGGCCAGGGCACGCCGGAATCGCTGGCCTCCGCCCCGACCGGCACGGTCGCCAACGTCAACGACGCGCCGACCGGCGCCGTCACCATCAGCGGTGTCGCCTCCCAGGGACAGACACTGACGGCCGCCAATACCCTGGCCGACCTCGATGGTCTTGGCCCGATCAGCTATCAGTGGCAGGCCGGCGGCATCAATATCGGCGGCGCGACCACTACCAGCCTGACGCTGGATGAAAGCCTGGTCGGCAAGGCCATCGGTCTGGTGGCGAGCTATATCGACGGCCACGGCACGCCGGAGGCGGTGGGTGCCATTCCCACCCTGCCGGTGACCAACACCAACGATGCCCCGACCGGCAGCGTCACGATCAGCGGCGCTCTCGTTCAAGGCCAGACGCTCACCGCGGCCAATACCCTGGCTGACAGCGATGGCCTGGGCACGATCGCCTACCGGTGGCGCGCCGACGGCGTCGACATTGTTGGGGCCACAGGCAGCGCCTTTACCCTGAGCGAAGCACAGGTGGGCAAGACCATCACGGTGGTGGCGAGCTACGTGGATGGCCGCGGGACAGCGGAAGCGGTCACCTCGAGCCCCAGCGGCGCGGTGGCCAACCTCAACGATGTGCCCACTGGCGGAGTGTCCTTGAGTGGCAACGCCGCGCAAGGTCAGACCCTGACAGCCGCCAACACCCTGGCCGACGCCGATGGACTGGGCACCATCACTTACCAATGGCAGGCCGGGGGCGTCGCCATTGGCGGCGCGGTCAACGCCAGTTACACCTTGACGGCGGCCGAAGTAGGCAAGACCATCACCGTCGTCGCCCGCTATGTGGACGGCCACGGCACGACCGAATCGGTCACCAGCGCCGCCAGCACCGCGGTAACGGCGAGCGAGCCGCCACCACCACCTCCGCCGCCGCCACCGCCCACCGTCGATGGCGTGCCGGTCCAGACCGTGGTGGTGCCGAATCCCGTGACCGGCCTGCCCGAGCAGATCGTCAACGTCCCTATCGTCACCGCGTCGCGTCCGGAGGACTCTGCCACGCCGAATTCGACATTGGCCGACATTCCACTCATCGCCAGCGGCGGCGCCGGTGCGGGATCACTCAGCGCCGGCGTGACGGTCAGCCTGCCGACCGGCAGCGGCTTCCAGAGTGGCGGTTCGGCGACCTTGCTCACCGGCGAGCAGGCACTGCTCGACCTGATCGCGCGTATCGACAGCAAGACCGTTAACGGCTCACCGGCCGAACAGGCCATGATGGCGCAAGCGACCCAGTTTCTCAACGCGCTGCCCGGCGCCACCTTGCTCGCCACGCGCACCCTGGTGCCGGTGGTGGCAGCGGGTACGACGCTGTCCCAGCCCATTGTCATCACCGGCGCCGCCCCGGCCGCTGGGCCCGGCGGCACCACGGCCAGCGCCATCGGCCTCGTGATCGATGCGACCAGCCTGCCCGTCAGCGCGGTGCTCCAGCTGGACAATGTGGACTTTGCCGCCATCATCGGCGCAGCGACCCTGCGCGGCGGAGCGGGCCAGAATTTCGTCATCGGCGACGATGCGGCCCAGAACATGGTGCTCGGACCGGACGACGACATCCTGTTTGGCGGCGGTGGCGATGACGTAGTAGGCAGCGCAGGCGGCAACGACAGGCTCGATGGCGGCAGCGGCAAGGACATCGTCTTCGGCGGCATCGGCAACGATACGCTGGCCGGCGGCACCGGCGCCGATATGCTGCAGGGCGGCCGCAGCGACCAGGGCCGCTGGGACTTCTACCTGAACGCCCAGGGCCAGGTGGTCGGCATGCACAACACGGCACTGGTCAATGCCGCCGCCACCGAAGTGCTGACGCGGGCCGACCTCAATCTGTCGGTCGGCAAACTTGCGTTCGCCCAGGGCAGCCAGGAGGCGCTGCAATCCTTGTCCCTGCTCTATCACGCCGCGTTCGGGCGCACGCCGGACCTGGCAGGCTTGAGCTATTGGACCCATGCCGGCCGCGGCGTCACCGAACTTGTGCACAGCTTCATGCAGTCAGGCGAATGGAAGGAAGGTCTCGGCAAACTGGGCGACGTGGAATTCATCAACCAGCTCTACAAAAATGCGCTGGGCCGGGCCGGCACGGCCGACGAAGTGGCAGCCTCCCTGGCCCGCATCACGGCTGCAGCTGACCACGAGCAGGGACGCGCCCAGGTGTTCGACGCCGTTGCGCTGGGCGCTGCGCACAGGAGCGCATGGCAAGGCGCGAATGGGATGGCGCTCGGCGGCGAAGTGCTGGCCCAGGAACAGGGCTGGATCAAGGGTGGTGGCGACGACCGCCTGGACGGCGGTGCGGGCAATGACCTGCTGGTCGGCGGCGACGGCAATGACACGGTCGTGTATGCCGGCGTGCGTGCCAACTACGCCATCGGTCTGACGTCCGACGGTCAGGTCACCGTCACCGACCGCAGCAGCGGCGACATCGACCGCATCGTCCAGGTCGAGCAGGGCGTATTCACCGACGGCACCGTCGATCTGAGCTTTACCAGTGCCTCCCAGCCGCTGCTACAGCAGCTTGGCCTGATGTACCAGGCACTGTTCAACCGCGCCGGCGACCTGGCCGGCCTGAACTACTGGACCAGCAACGGCGTCAGCGCAACTGCGGTGGCGGCGCAATTCCTCGGCTCGGCCGAATTCCGCCAGCAATCCGGAAACCTCAGCGACGAAGCCTTCGTCAATCTGCTGTTCCAGAACGCGGTGGAACACAGTCCCGCTGCCGATCGCCTGGCCTACTGGGACAGCTATCTGGACACCCATAGCCGCGCCGAGATGGTGGCGGCCCTGACCGAAAACGCCGATCTGCTGACCGGCCAGTATGGCACGGAGGGACTATGGCTGGTCTAGCGGCAGCCAACAATCTCGCCTGGCAGCGCGCCAGCGTCACGCGCGAGCGGCGCGCGCTGCGCAACGGCCACCGCAGCACGATCGTCTGGTTTACCGGCTTTTCCGGCGCCGGCAAGTCGACCCTCGCGCATGCGGTGGAGGAGCAGCTGCACCAGCAAGGCTGCGCGACCTTCGTGCTCGATGGCGACAATGTGCGCCATGGCCTGTGCGCCGATCTGGGCTTTTCGGATGAAGACAGAAGCGAAAATATCCGCCGCGTGGGCGAGGTGGCCAAGGTCTTTGTGGAAGCGGGCGTGCTGGTGCTGACCGCGTTCATTTCGCCCTTTCAGGCCGACCGTGCCAGGGTGCGGGCTCTGGTGCCGCCGGGAGATTTTGTGGAAGTGTATTGCCGCTGTCCGCTGGCGGTGTGCGAAACGCGCGACGTGAAGGGTTTGTACAAGCGCGCCCGCGCCGGCGACATCCCTGAGTTCACCGGCATTTCCTCGCCATACGAGGAACCGGCCGATGCGGATCTGGTGGTCGATACCGACCAGTTGAACCTGGAGCAGTCGGTGGCACTGGTGCTGGCCACCCTGCGTGCGCGCGGCATCATTGCGCCCGCCGCGCCGCTGGTGGCACTGGCCTGACCCGGCGCCACGCTGTCAGGACTGGACCGCGCGCAAGGCATACGGTACCGCCCTCGCCCAGCGGTTGCTCGACAGCGAAAACGTCAGCGCGCGCACCTGGTGGTACCAGCCGGCCGGCACGTACAGCATATCGCCAGGAGTGACGATGCATTCGATCGTGGTCGCCTGGCGCGCGAGCGGAAATTTCTCGTAGTCCGGCGCTTCCGGATCGAAAGGCGAGCCGAACAGGATCGCATTCGCTTCCTTTGGATACAGGAATTCATCGTGATGGGGCGGCGCCAGGAAGATGCGCTTGGTGCCCCAGATCTGGGCGAAGATATTGTCGTCGTAGTCGCAATGCAGCGGCGTCACCGTGCCCGCCGGCCCGAGCCAGAAGCGCGGCGGTCCCAGCTTGTCGAAATAGGCCGGCCAGTGGCACAGGCTGTTCAATTCGCGCATTTCCAGGTTGCCCAGATAGGGCGGCAAGTCGTGGCTGCCGTCTGCCACCAGGTCCAGATACTCCAGCAGACTCATATCCTGCATGGCGCGATCGGCCGCGAAGGCGGTGTTGATGTAGTCCCCTACCCGCGCGCGTACCTGCAGGTGGCTGAAGCGTTCGCGCAAAGTCTGCGGGGTGAGCGCAGTCAAGGGCCACCGCCCGACCATCCCGGTGATCAGAAAAGGCAGTCCCTGAGCTGCGCGCTGGCGGAAGGCCGCAGCGCTCAGCACGCCGACCCGTGGGATCTCGGTGATAGGCGGCAGATCGCGGGCAGCCAGGCGGATGGCTTCGCGCATGCCGTCGATGGATTCCACGCCGCGCACCTGCGCATCGCGCTGCTCACGCGCCAGCTTCTTTGCCGCGGCCTCTTCCGGAGAGGTCGGGCGAGATGCCGACAGCGGCGGGGGCGTGCGCTTCGCCAGCGCTTTCGGCGGAGATTGCTGGTCGAGCGCGTCCGGATTGTCTTTCGTTGCCATATACCTTATTCACTATCCTTGCTGCACGGTTCAGACCGAATTGTATAACACGGCTTTTCGCGCGGCCCGCAGCGGCCCGCAAACAGTCACCGCGTTGACGCCCCCATCCCCCACACCCGCGTTAGCATGGTGGGAGGAATATTTCCAAGAACAATAGTGGGAGAAGACATTGGCTCAATCGAATACCACCCGGGCACGCCTGGGACTGGCCGCCGTCATCGGCGCAGCACTGTGCGGCGCCGGCTTCGCGCAGGAACTGGGCATTCCCCAGGCGTCCGACGGCGCGCGCCAGGCCGCGGGCGCGCCCGCCCGGCCCGCCAGCACTGCCGCCCAGGCCCAGCCGGTCTATCTGATGTCGGCTACGACGCCCAGTTCACCCAACACGCTCAGCCTGTTTACTTCTCCCGATGGCGTGCACTTCGCCACCCTGGCCTCGGAAACCTACACCACTCCCCAGCCACTGCTGCGCGACCCGTCCATCCTGCGCCATACGGACGGTCATTACTACGTCGTTCATACCAGCAGCAAGGATGGCGCGGCTTTCGGCGTGGCCCGCTCAACAGACCTGAAACAGTGGCAAGCACTCGGCGAAGCGAAGATCGCTCTTTCCGGCGTCACCAGCACGCGCGCCCCCGAATGGCTGCGTGACCGCGACGGCAGCGTCAAAGTGATCGTGTCGCTATCAAGCGATGGCGCCAGGGGCAGCTTCAACAGCTACCTGGTCAGCCCGAACGCGGACTTTACCCAATGGTCGGCGCCGCAAGCCTTACAGGGCTTGCAGGGCTACCTGGACACCTTCATTGTGGCGAGCGGCACAGGCTATACCGCCTTCGCGCGGAACCAGCAAAGCGGCTATATCGACATGCTTACCTCGGCCTCCCTGGCCGGCCCGTGGACGGTCAAGAACAAGGGCGACTGGGCCGGCTGGGGCGCGCAGCATCAGGGCCAGGCCCTGGTCCGCTTGCCATCGGGCAGCTGGCGGATTTACTTCAACGACGACAAGGGCAAGCGTTCCTGGTATGCCGACAGCCAGGACGATTTCGCCACCTGGACGCCGAAGAAGGAACTTGGCGGCGTATCCGGCGTGGCCCAGCAATTTACCGTGCTGGCCGACGACCCGGCCCTGCACGCCGCAGCGATCAAGCCGCGCGGCCAGCCAAAAAAAGTGAGCTGGGACGGCCACTCTTTGATGGTGGATGGCAAACGCGTGGTGGTCTGGTCGGGCGAGGTGCATCCCTTCCGCCTGCCCAATCCCTCGCTGTGGCGCGACGTGATCCAGAAGATGAAGGCGTCCGGCTTCAACGGCATCGCCTTCTACTTCGACTGGGGCTATCACTCCCCTTCGCCCGGCGTCTACGATTTTTCGGGCGTGCGCAACGTGGAACGCGCCCTGCAGATGGCTGAAGAAGAAGGCATGTACATCATCGCGCGCACCGGCCCGTATGTGAATGCGGAGCTGACCGGCGGCGGCTATCCCGGCTGGATGTTCCGCAACCGCGCCGAGGCGCGCACCGACGACCCGGTCTACACGGCGGCCACCGATGAATGGATGACCCAGATTAATGCCATCATCGCGCGCCACCAGGTCACCACCGGCGGCGGCAATGTGATCGCCTACCAGCTGGAAAATGAGCTGGGCAAGGTCGAGCCCAAGCATGTGCGCCACATGGAGCATCTGGCGGCCAAGGCGCGTGCCGACGGCATCACCGTGCCCTTCTTCCATAACGCCGCCGGCCGTCTGCCTGACTGGGCGCCCAAGGGTTCGGCCGCAGCGTGGGCCAACGTAGGGCCAACCGATATGTACGCCTTCGACGGCTACCCGGGCGGCACCTGCAATGTATTCGCCGATGCGGCTGGGCCCAACAAGGCGCCTGACTGGGGCATCTACGGCAAGCCGGGCCTGAAGGCGGGCGCACTCACTTCGCCCAACACGCCTGGCTTTGCGGCGGAGCTGGGCGGCGGCTGGTTCGATTACTGGGGTTCTAACGGCACCTATCCCTGCACCGCCCAGCGCCAGGGCAAGGGCTATCAGCGCGTGTTCTATGGCACCAACCTGATCAACCGCATCACCATCCACAACATCTACATGACCTTTGGCGGCACGTCCTGGGGCTGGCTGGCCGGGCCGGTGGTCTACACGTCCTACGATTATGGCGCGGCGATTTCGGAAGACCGCGGCCTGCGCGAGAAGGCCTACGCGCTCAAGCAGCAAGGCATGTTCGTGCAGGCTGCCGAATCCGCGCTAGCGCAAATGGACAAGGGACCGGAGCTTCAATCCGGCAGCGAGCGTCTCAAGGTCTATCACAACATCAATCCGGCCCTGGGGACGCATATCCTGTTTGCCGTGCACAATCCGTCCGATGCGCAGTCGGATGACCGCGGCAGCGTCGCGCTGTCCACCAAGGACGGCACCTACCGGATCCCGCTGCGGGTCAAGGGCCAGGACGGCAAACTGCTGCTGGCATCGTATGCAATGGAACGCCAGCATCTGGTGTACTCCAGCTCCGAACTGCAGACCCATTTCCGCAACGGCGAGCGCGACATCGTGCTGCTGCATGGCCGCGACAAGGAAGAAGGCGAGACCGTGCTGCGCTATGCCTCCGCGCCCAAGGTCGAGGTATTGGCGGGCAAGGTCACGTCGGCGTTTGACACGGCGCGCGGCGACCTGAAGCTGATGTATGAACATGACGGTCTGGCGCGCGTGCGCATCAGCGGTGGCGGCCGCGCGCCCCTGCTGCTGTTGCTGGCCGACGAGGCGACCAGCTTTCGCATGTGGCGCCAGGAGACGGCGCAAGGCCCGGTGCTGCAGCTGACGCCGGCCCTGATGCGCTCGGCCAGACTGGAAGGTGGAACGCTCGCACTGACCGGCGACACCAGCGAAGACAGTTCGCTGGAAATCTGGGGCGCGGGCAGCTCGCCGATTACCTTCAACGGTGCGGCCCTCAGCCTGTCCTCCCAGCCGGACGGCAGCGTCAAGGCAAACACGCTCAAGGGACCGGAAGCCATCATCCTCCCCGATCTGGCAAAGCAAGGCTGGACACGGCGCATGGACAGCCCGGAAGCGCAGCCGCGCTTTGACGACAGCCAGTGGCTCAAGGCCGACAACCGCGCGTCGGCCGCGCAGACATGGACGGCGCCGGAACGCGGCCAGCCGACCCTGAGCATGAGCGACTACGGTTTCCATCACGGCGACGTGTGGTATCGCGGACGCTTCACGCTGGCCGACCTCAAGGCCGATCAGCTGGAGCTGTTCTACGGTGCCGGCGGTGCGGGCATGATCCAGGTCTGGGTCGACGGCAAGTTCATCGGCCAGGACGAACTGGATACCGGCCGCTCATTCCCGGAGACGACCGACAGTGTGAAGTTCTCGATTCCCGGCCTGAAGGCGGGGGAGCATATCGTCTCCGTCATGGTGCGCAACAACTCGCACAACTGGAACCTGATGGCGGACGACTATCACCGCGAGGCGCGCGGCTTGATTTCGGCCTCGCTGACAGCGCGCGGCGGCAGCCGCTTTGCCGTGCCGATCGCCTGGCGCATCCAGGGCAACCAGGGCGGCGAGGCGATTGCCGACATGGTGCGCGGTCCGATGAACAACGGCGGACTGTTTGGCGAGCGCGAAGGATGGCATCTGCCCGGCAAGCTGGAAGGCTGGGCGGCCGCGAAGCAGACCGATGCGCCACCGGCCGCAGGCACCTACTGGCTGCGCACCAACCTCAGGCTGGATCTGCCCAAGGGCCATGATGTGCAGCTGGGCCTGGCGTTCGGCGATACCAGCAAGCCGCGCTCGGCGCGCAGTAACCGCACGCTGATCTTTGTGAATGGCTGGAACATGGGCCAGTTCGCGGCCAACGTCGGGCCCCAGCGTACCTTTGTGATCCCGCCGGGAATTCTGAACCCGAACGGTGAGAACACGATCGCGCTGGCGGTGACCACGGACGGCAAGAAGGAGAACGCGCTCGAACCCGTCAGGCTGGTCAAGCTGCGTACAGCGCGTGGCGGCGTGCCGCTGGAGATCATGCCCGCCATGTGGCATGCATACGACAAAAAATAAATTAAATTTATCGCAGGGGCGGTTTGCCCCTTGCGATATTCTTTTTTTCTGATTCGGGCCGTTTTTGAAAAAATAGGTGATCGCAGCGACGTCGATCAATAACCAAATTTTTGATAAAACGGCCTAATCAAAATAATAAGTAATCGCACGCATTGCCCCGCAGAAATCGACGCCATTTCTGCTTCCCCCCTCCCACATTCGTTCCAGCAATCCCGGTTGCAAATTACCGCGAACTCAAGCACTCTGCTCTCCAGCATGAATATCAGACATATCCATTGCTTATCGCCGCCAGAAGGGCAAGGCACAGGTCCGCCCGTGACGCGCGATCGACGACGTCCATAATAAATATAACGGAGAAAATAAATTGAACAAGCATATATCGCTATGGGTGGCCAGCGCCGCATTGGCCGCATTAGCCATTTCTGGTAACGTCGCCGCACAGGCGGGCTATACGCCGGTGGCATTTCAAAACGCCTCGGTGCACGATCCCTCGGTGGTCAAATCGGGAAATACATATTATGTATTCGGATCCCACCTTGCCTCCGCCAAATCGACGGACTTAATGAAGTGGCAGCAAATGACCGATAGCGTCAGCGCGACCAACTCCTTATTCCTGAATGGCTCCAGCAATGTTTTCACGGAACTCGCCGAGACATTCGCCTGGGCGCAATCGAACACGCTGTGGGCACCGGATGTTATTCGTCTCGGCGATGGCAAATATTATATGTACTACAACGCCTGCAAAGGCGATTCGCCCCGTTCGGCTCTGGGCATTGCAGTTTCAAATAATATCGAGGGCCCTTATGTTAATAAGGGAATCATTCTCAAATCGGGCATGTGGGGCCAGGCCAGCTACGACGGCACCACTTACGACGCGCTCAAACACCCCAATACCGTCGATCCTAACGTGTTTTTCGATAACGGCGGCCGCCTGTGGATGATTTACGGCTCCTACTCCGGCGGCATCTTCATCATGCAGATGAATCCATCCACCGGCATGCCGCTGGCCGGCCAGGGCTACGGCAAACGGCTGATGGGCGGTAATCACAGCCGGATCGAAGGCGCCTATGTCATGTACAGCCCCGTCACGGCCTACTACTACCTGTTCACCTCCTTCGGCGGACTCGATGCAACGGGTGGCTACAACATGCGCGTGGCGCGCTCCACGTCGCCGGACGGCCCCTATCTCGATGCCCAGGGTAACAACATGGCCAACGTCAAGTCGGACCCGGCCAAGCCGCTGTTCGATGACGCCTCGATCGCGCCATTCGGCGTGAAAATCATGGGTAACTTCCTGTTCGAGCGCAAGCTGGGCGACGCCGGTACGGGCATTGGTACCGGCTATGTATCGGCCGGCCATAACTCGGCCTATTACGACGCCGCCACCGGCAAGCACTTCCTGATTTTCCACGCGCGCTTTCCGGAGCGCGGTGAGCAGCATGAAATCCGCGTGCACCAGATGTTCATGAATGCCGACAGCTGGCCGGTTGTGGCGCCTTATCGCAACACCAACGAAACCCTGGCTACCGTGCGGCGCGAATTTGTCCTTGGCGATTACATGTTCGTCAATCAGGGCAAGGATATCTCGGCCAATATCAAAAAATCCCAGTTGATCACTCTCGGCTCGAACGGGGCAATTACCGGTGCGGTGTCGGGAAGCTGGACGCTGGTGGGCAGTAATCAGGTCGAGATCAGTCTGCCGGGTTATTCACCCTTCAAAGGCGTATTCCTCAGCCAGTGGGATGAAACGTCCAAGAGCTATGTCATGACGTTTTCGGCCACGTCGCGCGAAGGCGTCGCCGTCATGGGCAGCCGCCTGATTCCCCGCACGGATGCCCAGGTGGTCACAGCCATCCACAACGAACTTAGCCTGGGCAATACCAGTGCGGTGGCAGGCAATCTGACACTGCCGACCAGCGCTGCGCGCAATGCTGTCATCACCTGGCAATCGTCCAATCCCGCGGTTGTGAGTAATACCGGCGTGGTCACCGGTTCCAGCAGCGATGTCAACCTCACCCTGACCGCCACCATCACCAAAGGCACGGCAACTGTCGTGAAGGCGTTTGCCGTCACGGTACGCAAAGCAGGCGGCATGCTGGCCCATTATGCCTTCGACGGCAGCCTGGCCGATTCGATGGGTGCTTTCGGCCCCGGTGCGGTTATCGGCGACAAGATCGGCATCGCCGGCGGCAATCTGGGATATGAAGCGGGCATGAAAGGCAGTGCCGCCGTCTTTAACGGCGCAACCGGCGTGCTGCTGCCGGCTGGCCTTATCTCCACCAATACCTATACCGTGGCGATGTGGCTCAAACCTGCGCAGCTGACCGCCTTTACGCCCACTTTCTTTGGTGCGCGCAATGGCGATTCATGGATCAGCGTTCTGCCGAAGGGCCATGACTTTGTGAACGGCGCGACCATGCTCTGGTCGGGTACCGCATGGTATGACGCTGGCGTCGGCATGAATATTCCGACTGGCCAGTGGTCGCACGTCGCGCTCACCGTCAAAACCGGCAACGTGAACGTGTACATCAACGGCGTAAAGCGCTTCAGCGGTGCGAATTTCCCGAACGTCTTCACCACCACCAACGGCGTGTTTTCGCTGGGCGTGAACTGGTGGGACGTACCGTACAAGGGATCGATGGACGATCTGCGCATTTATGGCTCGGCCTTGTCCGATGCCGAGATCTCAACCCTTGCGCGCTAAGCCTCGCAATCACTGACCGAATTGACCGAGTAAGAAAATATGAGCACGACTTTGAAAAAAATGATGTTGGCCCTGCTGCTGAGTGCCTGTTCCGCCGCCGCATCGGCCGGTGTTATCAACTTTGACGATCTGTCCGGTGATTTCACCGAGGCGATCGCGAATGGTTACCGCGGCTTTAATTGGGAGAACATGGGTTCGATCCGATCCGATGCGTTACCAGGCAGCGGCTATGAGGCTGGCACCGTGTCGCAGGCCAACACGGCATTTAATCGCGATGGCGGTACCGTGGCGATTTCGAGCGTGAACGGCGACAGCTTCAATTTCGTCGGTGCGTACTTCACGTCCGCCTGGTTTGAACAGGAAATCGCGTTCGAGGGTTATCGCAATGGTGAGCTGTTGTTTTCCACCGCGAGTTCCTTCGTCATCGATACCGTGACGCCGCTGTGGGTCCAACTGGGCTGGGGTGGCATTGACACGCTGATCATTTACAACAGCAGCGGCACCCAATGGGCCATGGACGACATGGTGGTACCGGAACCGGCATCGCTGGCCTTGTTTGGCGCGGCTGCAATGGGCCTGATGCTGGGACGGCGCCGGCGCATCGCGTCATAAGCGAAAACGGTGCTCGGACGATTGAATTTCTGGACTGAAAACAATGGTGTTGGCTGATGTCAGAAAAATAAGGCATAGTCAATTCATTCACCTCAAGAAAGGCAACATCATGACAACGAGCACCACTCCGCACGAAGAAGATCTGAGCGAACAGATCGAGCACGCCATCGAAACCGTCCTGGACCTGGGCAACCCGCCGCACGAGCTGGACAGTGCAACCGGCGCACCCTTCGTTCCTGACGCGATTCCTGCTGAAGGTATTCCTGTTGTGACCGACGCGGAACTCGAGAAGCAAGCCCTGGCCCATCCAGGATCCGATGGGAATCCGGCCACTCCCGAGTAAATGCGAAATCCTGGCTAGGCCAGTTGCGGGTAGCCGCAGGCCTGTGCCTGCGCCTCCAGCGTACCAATGCGGGCGTAGTCATCATCACTGCGCAAGTCGAAGGCGCGAATCGACAGCGCCGCAATCACATCGGCAAGCGCCGGCGAAGGCGCTAAGAGGGCCTGTCGCATCGCCAGCAACAACGCCTCCGGCACAGCTGCACCGGCCACAAAAGGTAAGCCGGGCGACGGCGCGGAATACGCCAATACCGTCAGTCCATCCAGGCTGGCGCCATCCTCCCGGGCCAGATAACCCAGCGTCACGCAATCAATCGCGGCGATGTCGGCTCGGCCGCCCTGCACCAACGCGAGACTGGCCCGGTGGCTGCCGCTCCAGATCACCTCACTGAAAAACCGCCCGTCCCGCGCCAGGGGCGCCACCGCGTGACGCAGCGCATTCATGCCGCTGTTGGAATGGACGTCGTTGGCAGCTGCGCGCTTGCCGCGAGCGTCGTCCAGCCCTGATATGCCGCCGTCGGTGCGCACCACAATGGCACTGGAATAATCACTGCCTTCGCAGCCGGGAAAATCATATGCAGGCGTTGCGACCAGCCGCACATGATCGCGTAGCTGGGTGAGATAGGGGTAACCGCAGGTCTGGCTTAGCAGCAGGTGCGGATGCTTCCAGATTTCCGGTAAGGGCGCTTCGCGTTCCAGTTCCACCGCGTCGCGAAATCCGCCCGAGCGCAGCACATCCACCAAGGCTTCGAACAAGGCCTCATAAGCGTCGCGAATCAAAGGCGTGACGTTATACATGGGCAGAGCGATGGTCCACGCCATGGGCTTAGTCCGGCATATCCGGATGGACCGGCGCATCGACGGCCGTAAAGCCAAATCGGCGCATCAGTTCACCATAGCCACGCACGTAGAAACCACCGCTGCGGGCGATATAGGCATCGCGCCGCGCACGATAAACGCGCGGCAGCAGATACCAGGGCAAGGAGGGAAAATCATGGTGCACCAGGTGGAGATTATTATTTAAAAAGAGCACACTGAAAAACCACCCCGCCTCATTGAGCACGATGCGCTGCTTGTGTTCCTGCGCCGGACGGTGCTCGTAATACGACCGTATCATCACCAGCGACTGGACGGGATAGCTAATCGCCAACAGATAATACAGCGCCGAGACACCAAAGGCCGCGTCGATGGTCCACAACATGGCAGCCAGCATCGCCAGATGGCGCAGCCACATCCCCACCTGGCGCCAGTCGCCGCGCAACGGCTGGCGAATGGCCTCGATCCAGGTGCCGAGAATGGCGATGGCCGGCCCCACCAGCAAACGTCCCCAGAACGCTTTGTTGAACCACAGGAGTTGCCGCAGCGGTTTGTTCATGCCGGCCCAGACGGCGGGCGCGACATAATTACTTTCCGTGTCCAGCGCCGGCATGGTCAGGTGAAAATCGACATGGTGGTGCAAATGGCTGTCGCGGTACAGACTGTAGGGATACCACACGGCCAGCGGGAGATAGCCGAACAAGCGGTTGATCACGGGATACGGCGTCGGGTGGCCGTGGATCAGTTCATGCTGAAGAGACATATACCAGGCGCACCACCAGATCATCAGCAGGGTGCCGGGCAGCGTGCCCAAGGTGGACCAGAACGCCAGGGTGGCGAGCCAGCCGCCGTGGATGACCGCAATTAGCAACCAGGTCGGCCATTCGGCGCGCCACAAGCGACGCTGGCGCTCGCCGCGAATCTGCTGCTGCTGCGCCGGGTCCATGTATTCGGAGCGTGATGGTGTCGGTTCCATGTTCATGCTTTCGCTGTGCCATCCGCTGATTTTCAGGCGAACTGGACGCGACGGGCTTGTCCGCGGCCGGGATGGGTTCGATATTGAATTGACGAATCACATGCCCGGCCACGCTCAGAAGCGCGATTTCAAACGCAGCCCCACCGTGCGCGGACGAGCCATGTAAAGCAGGTCGCCAGGCTGGATGGCGATGCTGTTGGTCGTGACATCGCTCACCTTGTTGCCGTTGGTCAGGTTCGTGCCGAACAAGCCGATCTCGTAGCTCTTGCTGCGGTAGGTGGCCGTTGCGTTCAAGTTGTTCGACGATGGAATTTCCGAGTAACTACCCTGCGACGCGGCAAAGTTGGTGTACGCGCTGCCCTTGTGCGCATAGGTCGCGGCCAGGCCGATCTCTTCGCCCGCTTCCAGGGGAATGCGGTAGCTGACGGTGGCACTGGCGGCAACGCGTGGCGCGTACGGCGTGCGAGCACCGGCAGGAATATTCTGCGCGGCGATGCCGGTGATCACGGCATCCCTGGCACTCGCGCGGTTCAGTCCGCCGTTGAAACTAATGCTGGCGTAGCGCGTGACCTTGTACGCGGCTTCCAGTTCCAGGCCCTTGCTCTGGATTTTTCCGGCATTTTGCGTGAAGTAATAGGTGCACGGCAAACGGTTGAACACCTGCACGTCGCTCCAGTTGGTCAGGTAGACGTTCACGTTCAAAGTCATGCGCTGATTGAACAGCACATTCTTGGAACCCGCTTCGTAGCTCCACAGACTGTCCGGCTCGAAAGTACTGGGTGCATGCACACCGCAGAAATCGAAAGGCACCGGCTGATTGTTGCCGCCGTAACGGAAACCCTTGCCCGCGTTGGCGTACAACAGGTGATCCTGGTCCACATGGTAGGCGGCAGCCACGCGCGGGTTGGCCCCTTTCGAGGTGGCGCTGCTGGTGCTCACTTCCGGACTGCTGCCGGCCGGCTTGGCGGGCGAGGAATTAAACAGATTGCCGAACAAACCGCTGAAATGCAGGTCAAAATCCTGTGTGCCGCGGAACAGGCGCAGGCCTGCGGTCAGGTCCAGCTTGCCGCTCACACTGTAGGTGCCTTCGGCGAACAGGGCGACCTGGCGCGAGTCCGTGTCCTGCCGTCCCGAGAAGAAATTATCGGGGGTGGTGGCGCGGTCGTTGATTTGCGAGTTATAGCCGGGGAAATTCTTATCGACAGCGAAGCGCGCGTCAAAGCCGATGGTGGGTTCTTCCTGACGCAGCTTGCGCTCGCCGGTTTCAAAAAAGGCGCCGGCGGTCCATTTGAAGGGGCCATCCGATTTGGAATTAAGGCGGAACTCCTGCGCAAAATCGGTGACGGCATTGTCGATCAAATACGCGGCCGCCATCAGCGGATTCTTGCCGCCGAAAACAAAGGCGGTAGCCGGGTATTGGGCCGAGGTCGAATAACGCGTGTTGCGGTGCAGGTAGGAAGTCGACGACACCAGCTGGGCCTGGCCCAGGTCGTAATTGAGGGCCAGGTTATACAGTTGCAGGCTGTCGTTGCTATTTTGCGGCAACAGCGCGAAGGTGGTGAACGGCGCCAGTTTGGAATAAGCGTCATTGATTCCACCCTTGATATTCGACGCGCTCACGCTCGCATCGATCACCAGGTCGGCCGAGGCGCGCACGCGCAAGGCTGCGCGGCCCTGGTTGGTGGACACGCCGTTGGTGATGGCGCCGTTGTAGTCGTTGCGGATGTAGCCGGAATCGTTCCCGGTGTAGCCGGTCACGCGCAGGCCGGCGACATCCTGCTTGAGAGGAATGTTCACCATGCCGCGCACATTGTGGTTGTTGCCGCCGAATTTGGAGGTACGCGATCCCACGGCTTCAACCGAGCCGAACAGATCGTTGCTGTCTGGTTTCGCCGTGATCTGGCGCACCGCGCCGGCCATGGCACTGGCGCCGAACAAGGTGCCCTGGGGTCCCTGCAACACTTCGATCCGCTCCAGGTCCAGCACTTTCAGGTCCGGGTTGCCGGATTTGAGGGTGACCGGCATCTCGTCCACATACACGGCCACCAGCGAGGAATCCTGGATTTCAGAGGGTACGATGCCGCGCACGACCAGGCCGCGCAGGGTAATGTTGTTCACGCCCGGGCCCTGCTCCTGCACGCTCATGGCGGGGACCAGGCTGGCGATGTCGCTCAGATTTCCCAGTCCAAATTTGGATAGGGTTTCAGGCTGCAGCACCGTGATCGCGGCTGGCACTTTCTGCACATCCACGGCGTTGATGGCGCGGGTGGCGGTGATCTCCACCTTGTCGATTGTCTCCGAGTTGCTGTTGCCGGCGCGCTGCTCGGCGCGGGTTGCGGCATCGCTGGCGCGCACAGGGCTCACCTGCTGGGCCTGCACGGCTGCGAACACGCCGAGCGACAACACTGCCAGGGTTCCCTGTCCAAACAAATGCTTACCCATCAGTACATCCTTATGTTTTTTGTTGCTGGTGATTGCCCGCGGCCAGCTGCCGCGACAGTCACTCGAAAAAATAGTATATGCAAGCTCACAGCACGAGCAAACGAAGATAAATGGGTTTGCTTATGTGGAAATTGCGGTGGGAGCCACTTTTTGCGACAGCCTGGTCTACTGGTCAGCTGCACTGGTCGGCAAACAGACCCATGGCTCGTAAATAGTGATCCCACCGTACAACAATCCAGGCTGAAAGCAGACCTCGCCGCGCGTCACGATCTTGCCGGGCACAATCGCGATGGATTTCCCATCCGGCGACAGCGCGCTGTAACTGGTCCGGTACTGCGCCAGATTGCTCGACTTGCCAGGACGGAAGCGCACCAGCGGAAACGCATCGGCAGGAAAAGGCTGATCGAAACGTAACGCCACAGCGTAGCCCTGGTCTTGCTTCACCAGGCTTCCACGCGGACGCGGCAGTTCGGCAATCTGGCGCGTGTACCGGGTTTCCAATTGCTTGAGGTAGCGCGCGTAATCATCCAGCACCAGGTCGAGGTCGAACCCAGCCAGCTGGAACGCCGTCTGCCACAAGATGAAACCTTCCAGGTTGCGCGGGAAATCTTCTTTTGCCAGGGCCAGCAGGAGCTTTTTGGGTGCCTCAGGACCATAGCGGGTCACAAAGCGATCGACCAGGATCGCACCCAGCGGATACTTGAGGTTTTCATCAACGGCGCTGGCGAAGGCATCGTGGTCGGTCAGCTGCCGCGGCGTCACCAGCCGGCGTGCCGATACAATCGCCGCCGCCAGTTGATGCCGCTCGTTCGCGCTGGCCTGCTTCTTGACTTTGCTTTCAACCCATTCAGCCAAGCCTTCATTGAACACCTGCATGCCGTCGAGCTGACGCGCGCGCTCGCCGCCGGCCAGGCGCATGGCAAACACGTGCGTTGTTTCATGCGCCAGCGTCGCCCGCGAACTAGCGCCACGCACAGTCATGCGGATGCGGTCGAGGTAGGCGGTGCCGTCGTGATTTTCCTGTGCACCGGACAAGTCCACATCGATTGGTGCTCCGCCATCAATCTTCAGCAGGGAAGCTACCTCGGCAAAGGTGCGGTCGGCGTCCGCAATCAACGGGCTCACGCGTGCACCGCTCAGGGCGGGATAGCTGAACGTATAGTGAGTTGTTGTTGCGTGGCCCGCCGCGATGGGCGTGAACTCGACCACGTCGGCACTCTTGCTGTGATGCTCTGCCCCTTCGCGACTGCCGCGCTGTGCCAGCATCGCCCCGCCCCCGACGGCGGCAATCAGCATGACCGCGACCGCAGTCATTGCGATCAGCCGCCGCGGCTTGTGCAGGCGCTCTACTTTCGCCTGCACACTGCCGGCCGTCCGGAATAGAACAAAAGCCGAGATACCAAACAGTACTGTCAGCCCGAGCTGCGTCCAGATCGTCGGCATCGGCAATTGCCAGGACGTGCCCGTGAAACGCAAGGTCAGCAAGTCGGCGGTGTTAAGTGCGGCGGCCAGCGATGGCGCCGGATCTTCCAACAGCTTGATTCCGATCGCGCACAGTGCAATCACCAGCCAGGCCAGGGAACGCAAAAAGCCCAACAGCATGCCGGCAGTAAGGCTGACAGCCATGACCAGGACGCTCAGGCCGAAGAATGTCAGCAGCAGTGAAGGATGCACCGCGTAATCGAGCGACTCGCGCGTTACCAGGTGCAGGGCTACGTTCAACAGCAATTGTCCAGCGGGTAGGACGATCAGCACCAGCATGGCCGCCTTGAGCTTGGCGACAAAAAGCGCGCCGCGTGTCAACGGCAACCCATCGAGAAACTGCAAGGTGCCATCGTCGATTTCACGTACCAGCAAATTACTGCCCAAGGCGAAGCCGAGCACCACCTGGAGGATGGACAGCTCGTCTAACAGGGAACCAAGGCGTTCGCGGAAAGGGTTGGCGTGCAAGGGCGTCATGAACGCATCGATCATGTCGAGCAGCACAATTGCCAGCACGATAAACAGGAAGGGGCGCAGGCTGCGCATTTCCTTTCTGAACAAGGCGGTCCTCATTTGACCTCCCAACGCTGGGCTGCCAGTCGGACATTGCAACCTAGTAGCGGGTCGCGCCGTTCAAGGGCCGTGAACAGGCGCGTGCCGCGCGCATAGGACGCAGGCAACACTCCCGAGCGCGTGGTATCGACGCGGGCCAGTGTCGCGGCAGGGATACTCGCATCCCACGGCGCCACGGTGGCATAGCGAACCGAGAATGGCTCCGTGCTCGTTTCGGCGTCGGACACCTGGTAATGGATCTCGTAAGTGCTGCCTTGCATCGGGCGCGCAGTGAACTTTACCTGTGGCATTACAACGCGGTCGAGCGAGCTTGCCAGGCGTTCCTGTTCGGACTTGAAAAGTTCACCGAATTTCTTTGCAAGGACGGCCTGGTCCGGCGCCTGCGACTGCTTCAGCAATTGTGCGAAGCTGGGCGCGAACAAGGACACGCGTGCGTCCTCCGCCGGGCGCAATGCCAGCGCCGCCTGGTTCAAGGCCCGGAAACGCTGCTCACCTATCTGCTGCGCCAGCGACGACGCCATGCGCCACGCTAGTGCGTCTGCCAGGCAAGTACCCAGTTCCTCGCGGATCGTCAGCCATTGCCCGACCACCGTACCGGCATCGCGTTGACGGGCCTGCAGCAGCCGCGCCGCGAACGCCGCCCGTAACGCCAGCTTGTCCTGTCGCTCCGGCAAATCGCGCGCGATCAGCCACTGCGCGGTGCCCTCAAGCAGCCAGCGGCGCTGCTCCTGGGCCGCGTGCCCGCGCGAGTGCCATGCCGTATAGGACGCCAGCGCGTACGCCCGAAATCCGTCGCGGTCGAACTGGCTATCGGTGAAGGCGGCACGCAGTACCACTCCATCGGCATTGGGTAAGGCGGCGCGCTGGAAGGCGTCGCCATCGAGCGCGTCGTCAGGCAATACCGATAACGCAGGCACCTGCTGCAGCGCCAGATACGACTGCAGGCCGGCCAGGTCGGCCGACAGCAGATTGGCAAGCTTGCGCGCGTCATTCGGCGAACCCGCCATGCCCACCGCAACCACAGGGCCGGTTTCGTTGCGCACCGCATGTTTCAATTCGAAGGCCGGTTTTGGCGTACGCAACTCGATTACTGAAAACATCATCAACAGGACGAGAATGCCGATGGTCACGCCGGATTTTTCGCGCGCTGTCATGCGACGGGACAGCGCGACGACAAGCGAACCTTCGGCGGACAGCGCCAGCGCGAACGTTGCCGCGACCAGGGCCGCGCCAATGCCGCAGGTGATCAGCACGGCGCGCAGCGGCAATTGCAGTCGTTCGAAAACCATAGCCTCCTGCACCAGGTAGAAAGGCGGCCAATCCCTGGCAGCCAACTGGCCAGCGCCGTCCGCCAGGATAACGCCGCCGAACAGCACGCCCCAGATGACGTAACGGTAGCGGCCGGTAAGCCCGATCGCAAAGGCGATCGCGTAGGCGAAGAAGATGAAACTTGCGCTGCGGATGGCCACCAGCGCGATGTAATGCGGCGTCAGCAGTACTTGTCCACGCGCAGCCAGCAAGGTCACGCCGAGGCAGACCGCCATGGCCAGCAACAACAGCGCCGCGCCCAGCAGCCATTTCAGCGCGATCACCTGGACCCGGTTGACCGGCAAGGTTTCCAGGAAAAGCTGGGTGCGTCCCATGTATTCACGCACCACCAGCCGATTCACCAGGATCAAAGCCATGAGCGGTGCGATAAAGGCCAGCAAGGTTCGGAACGCAACCATCGGGCTGCCCATCGTGCCGGCGCTCAGCAAGGCGCCGGCCTGGCCGATCGCGAGCACAATGAGCATCGCCAGCAGTACCCAGCGATGTTCGCGCAACTCTTTCCTTAACAGCGCACGCATCAGGCGAGGACACTGTCGGTGCGGGCGAATGCCAGGAAGATATCTTCCAGCGTCAAGGTGGCAACAGCAACGCTATCCGGCCAGGCTGCGCTGTCCCACAACACGGGATCGGCACGCCAGACATCGCCGCGCAACCGCGTAAAGCCTTCGCCGGGCTCGAGGTTTTCGCCGCCATCGATGCGGCGCACGCTGGCACGCAGGACGTCGACTTCGCCTTCAAAATAGCAGCGGCCGGCCTGCACAATGCCGACCCGCTGCGCCAGTTGCTCGACCTCGCCCACCAGGTGGGAGGAAAACATGACCGTCGTGCCCTGGGCGCGCTGCAGGGATTGAAGCTGGTCGTTGAACTCGCGCCGCGCGACCGGGTCGAGTCCGGCGGTGGGCTCGTCCAGCAGCAATAATTCCGGACGCGGGGCCAGCGCCAGTGCCAAGCCCAGCTTGGTGCGCGTGCCGCCAGACATTTCCGAGGCGCGACGGTCACGCGGCACGTCGAGCAGGCGCAGCAGACGCTGGAATTCCGGCGCATCCCATTTCGGGTAAAAGCTGCCGACGAACTTGCCCAGCTGCTCGGCCGTCATCCACGGATAGAAATTCGGCTCCTGGCAAACGTAGCCGATGCGCTGCTTGAGGGTGACGGGCATGCGGATCACGCGCTGGCCGAGTACGTCGATGTCGCCGCCGTCGGGGCGCAGCAAGCCCATCAGCAATTTGAGCGTGGTGGTCTTGCCGGCGCCGTTGCGGCCGAGGAAGCCGAACATTTCACCCTGGCGCACGGTGAGGGTCAAACCGTCCAGTGCCTGCACTTTGCCGTAGCGGTGGGTGATGCTTTCCAGCTGGACTGCGTTCATGGTCTGATTGCCCGTTGTAGAAATGGGCAATTATACGTTGCGCGTTTGCTGTTTTTGCAAGGTTGCTTGAGCAGATGGTGGATGCGGCGGTCGGAACTTGGCCGCTGCTTGCTTACTTGATTTCCCGGATCCAGATATTCCTGAACTCCACCCCGGGACCCTTGTCGCCATGATCCTGCAACAAAATGGGCGACGGTCCGTGGGCGACGTACCGGGGAGCACCCGCGTACAGGGTTTCGCCCTTGAGTTCTGCATTCCATTGCACCAGCACGCCGTTGTGCAGCACGGTCACGCGGGCTGGTGTCTGCAGAGTGCCGTCGGCGTGAAAGCGCGGTGCCTTCCACAAGACATCGTAACATTGCCATTCACCATTCGGACGGCAGGCGTTGACTAGTGGGGGCAGTTGCTTGTAGATGCTGGCCGCCTGGCCGTTGACATAGGTTTTGTTGGCGGCGCAGTCGAGGACCTGCAGTTCGTAGCCGCGCAGGTCGGGGCCGGTCGAGGCCAGGAATACGCCACTGTTACCGCGATTCTGGCCAGTGCCGACAACGTCGGCCGGAGTGCGCCATTCCATGTGCAGCTGATAGTCGAGAAAGCTGCGGCGCGTTTGGATGTGGCCTGCGCCGCTTTGCACTTTCAGTATCCCGCCGCTCACCGGCCATGTCGGCGCCCCAGCTTTGGCGTCGGCGCTGATCCATTCTTTTAAGTCGCTGCCGTTGAAGAGAACGACCGCGTCGGACGGGGGCTTGGCACCTTCGCCCGGGATGATATTGCGCGGCTCGGGGCTCCAGACTTCAGTTGTAGCAGGGTCTGGTGGCGCTGCCTGCGAAAGTGAAATTCCTAGACTGACCGCACAGATGCCAGCTGCAATGGATGCTATTTTCATTTGCCTGCCTTTTCCCAATTCGGACCGCTTCTCAGCATAAGCCGATTCCTTCTACATCATCAAATGAAATCAATGAGATCAATTCTAGCCCTGGCTGCCCTGCTCTTCTATGGAGCCGCTGCACCGATTTACGCCTCTACTAACGCTGCTCCGCCTGAAATCAAGGCGTGCCCATCGGAGTTTCCAGTCGATGCGGTAAAACTGACTCCCGTGCCCCCCGGCTGGGTTGGTATCGGTCCTGCCAAGGCGCTTCTAACCTCAGCCGACGTCATCCTGGGTCCGACCACCCGGCCTGGGGTGCAGATCGGAAAACAGCGCAAGACGCGCGATGGAGATACGATGACGTTCGAGCAGCTCTACCTGCCAGCATATGAACCAGTAGAAAAGTGGCTTGCTTGCCGACACGGCCCGCACTTGGCGCTGGCGCAGCGACTTCCGGAAAAGACGGATCGATGCGTCGTCACCTATTTTCGCAATGCGTATAGTGGCCTCGATTTACAGGTCGCCTGTCACACTCAACCCTAGTGTGGGAGCAATTCAGCGGCGATCAGCAAGCAAGCAGAACGCGGCTGTAACGTCGCTCAACGATACTCCGTAATAGAAAAGAGAGATTTTGATGGACTACATAAACATTCACAATGAATGTGAATTTCAGACGATACCTCGAATCGGCGGCGGTGCGTCTCTTCCGTTGGACTGCGCTTGGCCGAAAGACAAGCGAGGCGACCCAATGCTACATCTCATGACGTTGTCATCCCACTTAGTCAACACCTATTCCGCCTGTAGAATCCCGGAAAATTACTGCGTGTCTGTCTTCATCCCTTATGGAAAAGAATCCAACGGACATGTCGTCGATTTAGCCCGGCACCCTGACACTGCTCGAATTATTGCGCACGAGATTGGGGCAGAGGTCCGCCAAGAATGTTCTGATCCGCTCTCTCCGCCGTATTCAATGCTTATCGACAGCGATCCTGGCCGAGAAGACGAAGATGAGTTCTCGGATGAAATCGAGCCTAAAATAGGTGGGAGACCAACGTGGCTACAGGATGTGATTGAGTCGCCGGGGAAGCAGTTTTTTTTGCAATTACTAGCATCCCAATTCAATAAGCTCTGGGTTTCGCACCGTGGGATGTTTATGGGCGGTGTTGTATATCTCTTCATCGATCAAGACTACGACGCAACAGCTGAACAATTTGGCCAACTGACCGTTCAATACACTTGAATCGAGCTGTAAGGTCAAGGCGCCACGATCCGCGGCGGCATTGAGCGAACCGAGGCAATCGCATAAGCCGCTTGACCGCTACATTGTTTCGAGCGTTCGTTGCGACTCGTGGTGGATAGCGCTGCGCTCATCCACCCTACGCCAGTTTACGAGTCCCGTGCCGCATTTCAAAACGGCCTGCGGGTCTCAGGCGTACTTTTCGACGCCGACATGTTCGTCAAACGCCAGCTTTTCCGCGTCCGTCATTTTCGATCGCGAATACCGCAAGGAGTAGCCGCCGTACAGGGTGCCACCATCGTTGATCATCCAGTCTTGAACATCACTATCCGATACCTCGATCCTGTCCCCAATAGCGTTTACTTTAAATTCCCCAGGTAGCTCAAAGATCTCGCCGACAAAGCCACCGCTGCTATGCGAAACAACCGACAGCCACATATACGCACGGTAGCCTGGCTCGGAGAGCAGGAGTTTCACGAGAGGAAACAGCTCGTCAGAAGGATCGGCGAGCAGATTGCGGAATTCGCCCAAGGTAGATTGGGCTGTGACGATCGTCGCCAGAAACGCATCATCGTCGTTGCCGATGAACGAAAATCGGGCTCCTGGATCCAGATCGGGTTGCCGGCCCAGCTCTCGCCTGAGCATTTGCCAATCGTACCAGCAGTTTTCTGGATCGATGTCGGTGTATCCCCGACTGACAGCCATAGCTTCGAGATGCTCTTTCGTCACCATGATCACTGAAGCGGCATCCCGCGCGGCCAACACCTCTTCTTGACTCAGAGGGCTGCCTTTCTTGTCCTCCATACTCAGCAACATGGCGCCAAGCGCCGGGATAAATAATGGAAGTACTTTCTCGTCGCTCATACTTTTCCACAAGTTAGTTTGTTCAGCCAGGACATCGCGGCGCGGCCGGCGCGGCGAATTTGCACATTGCTTATACCTCGGCAATACGATGCGATGCTCATTCTAAGGCCCCCAGGTGCGCAATGGCATAAATGACAAAGTTTTTCCGGCGACAGGTTCCCTGTCAGATCATCCGCGCAAGACCGCCCCGCCCGCCAAATTTGAGTTTAACCCCCGTAGCCGATATAATCCGGGGGCATTATTTCCTGGAAATAAGCACAAGCCCCCGTGTCGGCGTCTGCACAGACACCTGCCTCCGTTTCAATTTCGACTCCCTGCGCCATGACGCGCGTCCTTCCTCGTCCCAATTTCCATAGCTCCCAACTCATCCGCTGCCTTGCTGAGCTCGACCTTTTGGAAGACGTCGAGCCTACGGGTGACTTTGCGGACGAGCTGGGGCAATGGATGCACTTTACCGATGCGATCGCCCTGTCGTCCGTACTCGAAAGCGGCATGGCCACGATCCCGGCCCAAAGCGCGGAGTTGCGGCAAGCGACCGGAACCCGCCTGGCTGCCGACTTCGAACGAACGCGCGCGGCCATGATCAATTCGATCACGAAAAGCTGCTCGCCAAAAGCCGGCAAGTCGGCCATCAAGCTGCCGCTGCTGCTGGACGAAGAAGTATCGTACGCGCCCTACCGCCGGTTTTATGAGGCGCACCAGCGCGACATGGAACTAAGCGTGGACCCGCTGCGCGTGAATCTGCGTGCGGCGCTGGCCAAGGCCTCGCCCCGCCTGAGGAAGCTGGCGGAGCTTGACATCGTGATGGAAAAATTTTTACGCGCGCGCGAGAACCAGCTGCTGGCCAGGGTGCCGCTGCTGCTCCAAAAGCGCTTTCTGGCCCACTACGCCGCGCATCAGGAACGCCAGGCCACAAGCGGTCAAACCGATAACCCGGCGACCTGGATGCAAGCCGGCGGCTGGCTGGCCGACTTCACCCACATCCTGCAAACACTGCTGCTGGCCGAAGCGGAACTGCGCCTGGAACCGAGCGCGGGCCTTCTGGAAGCACTCAATCAACAAAAAGATGATGAATAAACACTTGTTTAACCTTGCTTTCGTTACCGGCGCGGCCGCCATCATCTGGGTCGGCTTGGGCTTTATCGATTCCAGCGCGCTGGCGATGGCGATGACCGCCGTGATCTTTGTCGTGTATCTTGCCGGCGCCATGGAGTTGTACCGCTTTCGCCAGGCCAGCATCAGCCTCACGACGGCGCTCAGCGCGATTCCGGAAGGCCTCTCGGACCTGAACGGTTTCCTGTCCGGCGTGCATGGCTCGCTGCAGCATCCCGTGCGCCTGCGCATCGAGGGCGAGCGTGCCGGCCTGCCCGGCCCGTCCATGACGCCCTACCTGGTCGGCCTGCTCGTCATGCTGGGCATGCTCGGCACTTTCCTTGGGATGGTGGTCACGCTCAAGGGCGCGGTCTTCACCCTGGAAAAAACTGCCGACCTGGCGGCCATGCGCTCGGCGCTGGCGGTGCCGGTCAAGGGCCTTGGCCTGGCGTTCGGCACCTCGGTCGCCGGTGTGGCTGCCTCGGCCGTGCTGGGTCTGATGTCGGCACTGTGCCGCCGCGAACGCTTGCAGGCTGGCCAGCTGCTCGACGCCAAGGCCGCGTCGGTCCTGAGCGGCTTCTCGCATGCCCGTCAGCGCGAGCAGACTTTCCGCGCGCTGCAGTCGCAGTCCGAGGCCCTGCCGCAAGTGGTCGACAAGCTGCAGGCCATGATGCTTCAAATGGAAGCACGCAGCGAGCAACTGAACCAACGCCTGCTGGCCAATCAGGAACAGTTTAACAAGGGCGCAAGCGAAACGTACACAGAGCTGGCGCGGTCAGTCGAACAATCGCTGCGCGAAAGCCTGGCCAGCAGTGCGCAGGCAGCCGGCGAGAGCATCAAGCCGGTATTTGAATCGGCGATGCAAGGTATCGCGCAGGAAGCCCGCGTCATGCATGAGCGCACCGCCGGCACCGTGCAGCAACAACTCGACGGCCTGGCCGACCGCTTCAGCGTCGCCACAGCCAGCGTTGCCCAGACTTGGAACGCCGCACTCGACAACCAGAAGCAGGCCAATGCCGGCATGGCTGACCAGATGGGCCGCTCGCTGGAAGCGTTCAGCGCCTCGTTCGACCAGCGCGCGGGCGCGTTGGTAGCGACGGTAGGCGACGCGTACACCGGCCTGCAGGCCGGACAGATGGCGCAAGATGCGCAACGCCAGCAAGCGTGGACGCAGTCGCTGGAAACCATGGCTAACAATCTGGCGCGCGAGCTGCAGGACAGCGGCGCCCAGGTGCTCGCCCAGCAGCGCGAAGTCAGCAGCGCTGTGACACACGCCGTGCGCGAGCTCGCCGAACAGGTTCAGGCCGATGCAGGCAAGTCGCTGGCCGACACCACCCGCCTGATCGCCACGGCCGAAGACTTGATGCGTACCCGCATCACTTCCGAAGCGCAATGGCTGGATCAGCACCGCGAGCGCGTGGACCAGTTGGCCGGCCTGGTCAAGGCCGAGGAAGAACAGCGCCAGCAAGTCTGGAAACAGTCGCTGGACACCATGGCGACAACGCTCACGCGCGAATTGCAGGACAGCGGCAACAAGGTGCTCGCACAGCAGAGCGAGATCTGCACCGCCGTCACGCATGCCATGCGCGAGCTGACCGATCAGGCCAGGGCCGACGCAGGCAAGTCGCTGGCGGACACGGCACGCCTGGTCACCACGGCGGAAGACATGATGCGCACGCGCGTCAGCTCCGAAGCGCAGTGGCTGGACCAGCACCGCGAGCGCATGGAACAATTGTCCGGTCTGATCCAGACGGATGATGAGCAACGCCAGAAAGCCTGGAAGCAATCGCTGGACATCATGGCGGCAACGCTTGCACGCGAATTGCAGAACAGCGGCGCCCAGGTGCTCGCCCAGCAACGCGAAATCTGCACCACCGTCACGGACGGTGTGCGGCAGCTGGCTGATCAGGCCCAGGCTACGGCAGGCCAGTCGCTGGAGGAAACTGCGCGCCTCGTCACCACGGCCGAAGGATTGATGCAGTCGCGCATTCAATCGGAATCGCAGTGGCTGGACCAGCACCGCGAGCGCATGGACCAGATGGCCGGTCTGCTGCAGGCAAGCGACGAGCAGCGCCAGCAAGCCTGGACGCAGTCGCTCGAAACCATGGCGGCAACGCTCACCCGCGAATTGCAGGAGAGCGGCGCCCAGGTGCTGGCACAGCAGCGGGAAATCTGCATCGTGGTCACAGATGGCGTGCGGGAACTGGCCGATCAGGCCCAGTCCGCCGCGGGCAAGTCCCTGACGGAAACTGCGCGCCTGGTTACCACGGCCGAAGACTTGATGCGCTCGCGCATTACCTCAGAAGCACAGTGGCTCGATCAGCACAGCGCACGCATGGACCAGCTGGCGGGCCTACTCCAAACCGAACTCGGCGCCCTGCGCGAGCAGGAAGCGGCACGTGGCGACGCCGCAGTGGCGCACCTGGGTGAACTGCAGTCCACCGTCACCACCCACCTGACTACCCTGGGCACCGCGCTGGAAGCGCCGATCGCACGCCTGATCGAGACCGCCGCCGAGGCGCCGCGCGCAGCCGCTGACGTGATCGGCCAGATGCGCGAGGAAATCTCCCACAGCGCGGCGCGCGACAATGCACTGCTGGAAGAACGCGGCCGCATCATGGAAACGTTGAACGCATTGCTGGACGTCATCAACCACGCTTCGCACGAACAGCGCGCGGTGATCGATTCGCTGGTGGCGTCCTCGTCCGAAAAGCTTGATGTCGCCAGCACCGCCTTCTCCGCCAACATTGCCGACGAAGCGGAAAAGCTCTCCGAGATTGCCGCCAGTGTCACTACCAGCGCGGTGGATGTGGCCAGCCTGGCGGAAGCCTTTGGCGTCGCCGTGCAATCCTTCAATGCAGCGAACGAGAAACTCGCAAGCAACCTCGACCGCATCGAAGTCGCGCTGGACAAATCCATGACGCGCAGCGACGGTCAGCTGGCCTACTACGTAGCACAGGCGCGCGAGATTATCGACCTGTCCATGAGTTCGCAGAAGGAAATTGTCGAAGGGCTGCGCCAGTTGCCGGCCATGCAGGCGGATGAAGCAAGATGATCGAAGACATCGACGCATCCGAACACACGGCGCCGGTCTGGGCCGTCTTTGGCGACCTGATGTCCGGCCTGCTGGGCGCCTTCGTGCTACTGCTGGTCGCGGTGGTGGGCGTGCAGATGGAGCTCACTTCCAACCTGCAGGAAGAAGTCAAGAAACGTCATGCCGAAGAACAGCGCCGTCTGACCCTGGAGAAGGCCCTGGCGGTGCCGCTGGCAAGTGGACGCATCACGCTGAACAATGGCCGCATCGGTATCAGTGGGCAAGTGCTGTTCGCGCAGAATTCGGATCAGTTACAGCCGGATGGACGCCAGTTGCTCAGCAGCCTGGTGGTGCCGCTGCGCGCTTACCTGTCCTCTCGCGACGAGATGCTGATGGTCAGCGGCTTTACCGATGACAAGCCGATTCGTAATGGGCCGTTTTCGGACAACTGGGAACTGTCGGCGCAGCGCGCGTTGACCGTGACGCGCACTCTGGTTGAGCAAGGGATGCCGTCGTCGATGGTGTTTGCGGCTGCGTTCGGTTCCGAACAACCGGTGAAAGCGAATACCGACGATGCCGCGCGCGCGCTCAATCGGCGCGTGGAGATGGCGCCCGTGCCCAAGTCTGCTCCTGCGAAAGCGCCGTCCAATGGCTGAGGCTGCTGCCCGGCTGTTGGACTGCGCGCAGATGGTGCCTGCGGCTGGCACTGATGCCCTTTTGGCGAGCCTGCGGGATCAGGGCGGGGAACGCTTTGATGCCGCGGGGTGGCACTATCTGGACACGTTGGCCAAACGCACGGCGGAGCATGAGGGTAGCGTTCGTCGTTTGCTGGAGGCAAAGCTTGAGCGGGCGGTGGCCGCATTTGCGGAGCGCTTTGCGCAGGCCCGCTCCAGTGCCGCTGAAATTCTTGCTGCTACTTGCGCGGCGCATCCGCAGGCGGCCGCAGAACTGCAGCAGCTGTTTGCGCACAGCGACTTCCCAGGTTTGCGGCGGCTGCGCGCCACGCTTGAAGCGCGTAGGCAATGTGCGGTATTGGCTGAGCTGGTGTCGCATCTGGAGCCTGTCTTGGTCACTTTACCGGGACGTCCATCTGCGCATCAAGCAACACCGCGCGCGGCTACAGCCGCCTCCCCTAACCTGGAACTGAAAACCGTACGCGAATCGCGCGCCACCTGGGCCAGGATGAGCGTTGAAAAGCAACTGGCGCAGGCCATGAAACAGGGGCCGCAAAATGCCGGGCCAATCAATTCCCACATGCTGGTATTGCGCTCGCTGGCGATGATGCAGGACATTTCGCCCGATTATCTGAGCCGCATGGTGTCTTATGCCGATACGCTGATTTTTCTGAATCCGGGCGAAAAGGAGGTGCCGGTGAAGAAGAAAAAGGCAGCGCCGACGAAGGCGGCCAAGTCAACCAGGACGACGAGAAAATGATGGGCATTGTGATGTTTCGCCCTGCGAAGCTGTCGCGTGCGGGACTGTCGCAAAAGGTGGAACCTGTTTTCACCGCCGACCAAAAGACCGTCATTCCCGCCTTCGAGCCTGTCGCGAAAGGTAGAACGGGTTTTTATCAGTTCTAATACGTTTTGCGACATCCGCCTTCGCGGGGACGACGGCTTATCGGTGAGTGGTCAAAAATACTTACCCCTTCGCGAAAGCGAACGGCGCGCGACCGCGACAGAATCACGCCGTAAGATCACAGCGACTACGGACTTAAACTGCTCGCCTTTGGCTCCCCAGTTGCGATATTCATGAAACGCCTCGTCTTCACCTGAACGCTCAGAAGCGCTAACGCCGCCCAACTGATCATCTCCGGCCGAAAGATCCGTGCAAGATCCCCACAAAACACCTCCCGACACGCGTATATGCATTGCAAATAACTATTCTTGCCCAGGAAAAGATGGTATTTTCTTTTAATCAACTTTTCCTACTCAGCTTACCCATCCATGTTCCGCACCTTCACCCGTTCGTCCCCCCCGATTTCCCTCGCTGTTTCCCTGCTCATCTTAAGCTGCCAGGCCCATGCGCAAACCGCGCCAGCTGAGGCCAAGCCGGCCCTCAAAGCCGAAGCCAAGCCAGACGCAAAACCTGATGCCAAGCCCGATGCCAAGGTCGACCCGGCCGCCCCGGTGGCAGTGGTCAACGTCATCAGCGAGCGGCAAACCAACCAGGTCGACCGCCAGGTCTATGGCATCAAGAACGATGCCAGCACGGCCGGCGCCTCGATCGGCGACGTGCTCAATAATGTGCCCTCGGTGAACGTGGACCCCAACGGCACCGTGCGCCTGCGCGGCAACGAGCGCGTGACCGTGCTGGTCGACGGCAAGCCAACCGCCCAGCTCCAGGGCGAAAACCGCGCCGCCGCCATCAACGCGCTGCCGGCCGAAAACTACGAATCGGTCCAGGTCATCAACAATCCCGGCGCGGAATTCGGCAACGAAGCCGGTGGCGGCCCGATCCTGAACCTGATCTCGCGCCGCTACACCAAGCCGGGCGGTAATGGCAGCGTCGCCGCCAACATCGGCCCGGCGGGCCGCGCCAATGCATTTGCCAACGGCAGCTACAGCGCCGGCTATGCCTCGGTCAACGGCACGCTCAACATCCGCCGCGATGGCAACAACACCGACACAGACATCCTGCGCGAACGCATCGACCCGGTCACCGGCCAGGTGAGCCGCCTGCGTCAGAACGTGGCGCGCGAAGGCATTGCCGACTTCATCCAGGCCGGCGTCGGCGGGCGTTACAACTACAACGCAAAGGACACGCTGACCGCGTCCATCTCGCTTAACAAGCGCGGCAACGACTCCAGCTCCAACGAGCACTTCACCGACTATCGCACTGGCCTCGCGCCGGTGGTCGATTACACGACCCGCCGCAAGTCCGATGGCGATGCCCGCAATATCGAGCTGGTTACCGGCTTCCAGCACAGCCTGGCGGGCGATGGCGAGACCTTCAAGATCGATCTGCGCCGCTCGTCGAACAACAACGTCAACGACGCCACCACCCTGTACCAGCCGCTCGTCATGCCCGCGACCGGCGCGCCGACCCTGCGCGACTATGCGCAGGATGTCCACACCAAGGTGCACCTGACCGACGTGAGCTCGGACCTGGCGATGAAAGTCGGCGCCGGTTTCATGAACACCGGCGCGCGCTGGCAGCGCATCGAACAATCCGCGGACAACCGTTACCTGTTCTCCGCCAATGGCGCGCTCGACACCCGGCGCAGCAATCTGTTCAAGCTCGACCAGGACGTGACGTCGCTTTACACCACCTATGAGCAACCGTTCAACAAGCAATGGTCGTTCAAGGCCGGGATGCGCGTCGAGCATACGGACCTCGATCTGGATCAGGTAACGACGGCCATCCAGGCCAACAACAAGTACACGAACTATTTGCCAAGCCTGTTCGTCACCTACAAGCTCGACGCCAATTCGAACATACGCCTCTCGTTTGCCGACCGCATCTCGCGGCCGAGCTCGGGCGACCTGAACCCGTTCGTCAACTACGCCAACGATTATTACGTCAGCTCGGGCAATCCGCGCCTGCATCCGGTCAAGCTGCATTCGCTCGAACTTGGCTACGAGACGCGGGTGATGGGCCTGATGCCGGTCAGCGTGCGCGGCTATCTGCGCAATGAATCGGACGTCATCACCGACCGCCGCGTTTTCCTGAACGAGAATGCGCTGCTCACCTCGAAGGTCAATCTGGGCGACCGGCGCGCCGGCGGTATCGAGTTTTCGGTCATGGGCGGCGTCCCACCGAATACGAAAATCGGCGGTTTCACCTTGCCGAACATCCGCTTCATGTTCAACGGGAACTGGGCCTACACCGAGCAGGACCGCATCGACGTACTGGGCCTTACCGGCGAGAAGCGCGCAGCTTCCTCGCTGCAACTGCAGGGTGGCGGACAATGGCAGATCAGCCCGACTGACACGATGACCTTGATGACCTTCCATCAGGGTAAGCAGCTCTCCGGCGAAGGCTACCGTGAGCCATTCGGCACCTTGAACCTGGCCTACGAGCACAAGTTCAGCCCGCGCCTGTCGCTGAACCTCCGCGCCAATGATGTGCTCAGGTCGACTGACCAGAAATTCCGCGTCGAGACGAGCACGCTGCGCGACACCAACGACACAGTGGTCCACCAGCGCCGCGTCTATGCGGGCTTGCGCTACACCTTCGGTGGCACCACGGGTAACGATGCCGTGCGCAATGCGCTGCAGCAGGCTGGTGTTCCGCTGGATAGCCAGGCCGCGAAAGATGCGATGCGGATGATGCAGCCGCAGGCACCGGCTCAGCCTGCGCCTGCTGTGACGCCCGCGACACCTGCGACACCAGCGCCCGTAACACCAGCGCCAGTGCAGAAGCAGCCGGACTAATCAGCGGCCGCGGCAGGCGGGTCGACCGCCTGCCGCCAGATGAACATGCTCCGAGACGCGGCCGCATCGGCCACCAATGACGAGCCACATGTAGGTGCATGCTGAGTGCCCAACCTACGCTACCTTTATTCAGCCCTGGATGATTAAAAATTGATGAAACCCTTAAACTCAATCGTCCTACTGCTGCTCATCTGCACCAATGGTGCACTTGCGGGCATCAGTACGTCATTTGAAAGTGTTCGCGCCCAATCACGTAGGGATGCCCGTGCGCCAGAAGGAATGGCATGGGAACAAAGAAATGCTGGAGAAGGTGGAACGAAGTTGTCACCCATCATTAGCGAGTGTCAAAAGGCGGCGCCGGAAGGTAAGGAAGATGACTTCTCACTGTTGGTGAGTCTGTCAAAACGTGGCGTACCTTTGTTGGTCCTCGTTTCACCTGAAACCAAATTTTCAGAATGCGTACGACAGGGTTTCACAAGCATCAATTTTTCTGACGCTCCATGGGAAGGTTACTGGCTTGAGATAAATATGAGTAGATGAGTGATACCGACTTTAAAGGCTGAGGTTGCCGAACGCCACGACCTGATGCGGATCCCTACATAGGCCTGCTGTGAAATGTGAAATTGTCCTGGCAGTGCGTCGGCCAAAAATTGCGTTTCCAATCCATCCGATCCAAGCAAAAATGAAAATCCTTGCAAAAATTTTTGGCTGGAAGAAGCCGGACGTTTCCACGGGAGAGATTTGGCCTTTCTCCTCTCCCCCGAACGAGGCGACTTTCACGGTTGGAAAGATATTGAAACGCGAGAAGCCCATTCTTCTTGTGCAACATGATGATGAGGACGGTAGTTGGCAATTTCTGACAGGCGAGCCATTTGATATCTCTGACGCCAAGATTGTCGGCTTGGGCGAAATCGCCAAGCTAGATCCGTCCATTCTGGAGTTGGCCGACATGCCGCCAGGTTGGCACGCAAATCGCGAGACCGCGACGAGTTCTTGGCGACGTGAGAACAATGTGGGCGAGAAACTGTCCACTTAGGCAAATTATGCGCGCACGCGCCAGTGTCTGCGCGCGCCATGCGATCAGGGCCGCAGGGTTTGCGGGTAGATGCCAACGTTATGCACGGGAGTACTGTCATGAATTTCGAATGGGCATTGCCCTCACCGTCTTCGATTCCCATCCGCTATTGTCGTCACGATGTTACTGAACGACGTAATCTAGACTTTACGATTCGCTGGAAAGCTGAGAGTAAAGCGTGTCCCGTCCTGGTCACTGGCAACGCCAGCCGAACCGTGGTGCAATTGCATGATCGACTGCACGATCGCCAGTCCCAAACCGCCTGAGTCCGAGCCTTTGCTGCGCGCGGGGTCACATCGATAGAACCGCTCGAAGAGGTGCGGCAAGTGCTTCTCGGCGATTGCGTCGCCTGTGTTGTGGACGGCGATTTCCACGCCATTCGCCTGCTCCGTTGCAAAAATCGTCACCGTGCTTTCTTGTGGTCCATGCTGCAGAGCGTTCGCCACCAGGTTGGCCAAAGCACGCCGCGCGAGCACGCGGTCCGCATGCAGGATGCCGCTCGCCTGCACCGCGAACACGATACCGCGCTCCTCCGCCATGCCTTCGAAATAGTCCACCAGCTGGGCTGCCATCTCGGCCAGATCAATCGCTTCACGTTCGACGATGGCATCGGTCTGCTCGGAGCGTGCGAGAAACAGCATGCTGTCGATCATTCTCGCCAGCCGCTCGTACTCCTCCTGGTTTGAGGCGAGCAGGTCTTCATATTCCTTCACCGAACGAACCTTGCGCAAGGTCTGCTGGGTATGTCCCATCAGGTTGCTCAGTGGTGTACGCATCTCATGGGCCAGGTCTTCCGAAAAACGCGATAGCTGCGTGAAACCGCCAGCAAGACGTTGCAGCATCTGGTCCAATGCGCCGCTCAGGGTACGCAGTTCACTTACCTCGGTATCCGGCTCGCCCAGGCGTACATGCAGGCTGCGTACATCGATCGCGGCGGCGCGTGCGGCAAGCCGCCGCACCGGGCGCAAGCTCCTCTCGCTGATCAACCATCCAAGTGTGAAGGAAAGCGCCGCGCCGACCGCCAGTGCAATCAGCAAGGTGTTTCGATAGGAACCAAGGATTTGATTGCGTTCCGCCAGCATCTTGCCTGCTACCAGGGTAAAGCGCCGGCCACCCTGCTCCACATCGACCCAGGCCAGCCGGGTCGCCTTGCCCTCGACGGCGTCCACCAGCTCGATCCGGGCACTGGCCCGCAGGGTCGGCAGCGGAAGCTGATCGGGATTGATTTCGATGATCCGCTGTCCTTGCGCGTCGATCATCCACAGCACACTATCCCGGTTACCCAGCATGTTGCCGTACAAGTTAGGCTTGCTACGCAACGCCTCGATGCTCGCGCTGTCATCGACCAAGGTGCGCATCCGGTCGACCCGTCCGATCAACGCGGTGTCGTCGCGCGATGCGATTTCCCGCTCCAGGGACTGGTACAGGTAGGCTCCGATCGCCCCCAATACCAGCACACTTGCCAGCGCAAACAGCCACGCCAGCCGCATGCTGATGGAACCAGGCCAAAGCCTCATGGGGCCTCGCCCAGCACGTAACCCATGCCACGCACCGTGTGAATCAACTTGACCGGATACGGGTCGTCCACCTTGGCGCGCAGGCGCCGCACCGCGACGTCAACGACATTGGTGTCGCTGTCAAAATTCATTTGCCAGACATGGGAGGCAATATAGCTGCGCGACAAAACCTCGTCGACGCGGCTCACCAGCAAATGCAGCAGTGCGAATTCCTTATTCGTTAGCACGATACGGTCCGCCTGCCTTGTTACCCGGCGGCGCAACACGTCGACCTGCAGGTCCGCAACCTGGAAGGTTTCCGTATCCCGTGGCGGGCCGCGGCGCAATAAGGTGCGTACTCGCGCCAGCAGTTCGGCATACGAGAACGGCTTGACCAGGTAGTCATCCGCGCCCAGTTCGAGTCCCTTGACCTTGTCTTCGATCGCGTCACGGGCAGTCAGGAACATCACCGGCGCGGGTCCCCTGCTGCGAACCAGCTTCAGCAGCTCCCATCCGTCCAGCCCTGGCAGCATCACGTCGAGAATGACCAGGTCGAACTCGAACTCCTCGATCATGTAGCGACCGTCGAAGCCGTTGCCTGCCACTTCGACCACATAGCCCGACTCCCGCAGCCCCTTCTGCAGGTAGTCGGCAGTCTTGCTCTCGTCTTCCACGATCAGTATTCGCATGCGGCACCCACCCTTCTGCAGCCATCTTACATCGCGCCGAAGTGACCATTACAGAATTGTAATCTTGGTGCAATACAACTGACGGGGGTGCGTCGGTACGATGATCCCATTGCAATTCACCGACAAAGGACATGCATGAATACCGTCTCCCACTTACTGGTTCACCTGGGACTCACACTTTGTGTTGCGCAGGCGACTGCAGCGCCAGTTCAACATGTACTGCGGCCGGATATTTCCGTCGACGCTGCAAGGCGCTTGCTGGACGCGACCATGGGCGTCTGCCACGCGAAGGGGAAGACCCTGGCCGCCGCGGTAGTCGACCGCAGCGGCAATCTGGTCGCACTGCAGCGCGACGACGACGTGGGACCGCACAACACCGTGGCGGCGCAGCGCAAGGCCTATACGGCGTTGTCGACCAAGACCGCAACCGGCCAGCTCTCGGACAACGCACGCGCCACACCGCAGACCAGCAACCTCAATACCCTCAGCGAACTGCTGCTGCTTGGCGGGGGCGTTCCGATCAGGTTCGGTAGCGCTGTTATCGGCGCCATTGGCGTGGCCGGCGCCGGCGGCCCGGCCATGGATGAGTCATGCGCGGTCGCTGGAATCGAGATCGTTTTTTCTTCTACACCCAACTAACCAGGAGTCTTGCAATGCGTTCCATGAAAAATCTGTTCGTCACGGTCATCCTCGGCGGTCTTTGTCAACTCGCCAGCGCACAAAGCAATCCGCTGAGCGTGCATGTGCTTAACCTGCAGGACGGTCTGCCGTCGCAGGAAGTGGTGGTCACGCTGGAAAAGCTCAAGAGTGACAGGTGGACACTGATGAACACTGCCGCCACCAATGCACAGGGCCGGATCCCGGGCCTGTTTCCACAAGACGCAGCGCTCGAAAAAGGCACTTATCGCGTGACCTTCAAGACCGGCAAATGGTTTGCGGATCGCAAGCTGGCCACTTTTTTCCCTGAAGTGCCGGTCATCTTTGCGGTCGATGGCACTGTGGAGCACTATCACATCCCTCTGCTGCTAAGTCAGTACGGGTATTCAACATACCGGGGCAATTGAGGCCCGGCATTCCAAAATCTCCATCCATCCAACACTTTTGTGCGGTGCCGCCGCAGCGCACAGATGCTAGCTGCGCTTCCATTCATTCGTCAACGGAATATCGCATTGGCATCTGATCGAATCAGGCACTTGCCGAGTCTGACCGGGCGCCCCGCGGCGCCTGGAACCTGGCAACCTTCCCCCACGCTTGTGGAATTTGAGTTTGAGAATTGGTGATTTTCGTATTACTCAATGACCGTGTATGGATACACAATCGGATTGCAAAAGAAAACGATTTCAACTGAGCCGGTCGTTCCGCAGGAGCGAACTGAACGACGTTGCCATCAGAACAACAATCTTAAAAATTGTGGAGACAGTTATGCAGACAAAGAAAAAAATACTGGCACTCGCGGCAGCTTGGCTGGTGGTCCAAGGGGCCGCCGCCGAAACGTATCGCTGGGACACCGTGGCCATGGGCGGCGCCGGCTTCGTTTCAGGCGTCGTGGCCAGCAAGAGCGAGCGCGGCGTGGTATTTGTGCGCACCGACGTCGGTGGCGCCTACCGCTACGATGTCCAGAACGAACGCTGGGTGGGCATGAATGACTGGCTATCCGAAGCCGATGCCGGCCTGATGGGCGTCGAATCGCTGGCGATCGACCCGCGCAACGCGGCCAATGTCTACATGCTGGCCGGCACCGAATACTATAGCAACGGCAAGAGCGCGATCCTGCGCTCGACCGACTACGGCAAGACCTTCACCGTCACCGACGTCACGGCCCAGTTCAGGTCGCACGGCAACGGCATGGGCCGCTCGAATGGCGAGAAGCTGCAGGTCGACCCGGGCTCGGGCAATGTGCTGTTCGTCGGCACGCGCAAGAGTGGCCTGTTCAAGAGCGTCGACTCGGGCGCGACCTGGAGCCGGGTGAACGGCTTGAACATCACCGAAACGCCGAACGGCAACGGTATCAGCTTCGTGCTGCTCGATCCCACCAGCGTCAAGGACGGCACGGCCAAGCGCATCTACGTCGGCGTGTCGCGTTACGGCGCGGTCGGGCCGAACCTGTATCTTAGCAAGGACGGCGGCGCCACCTTCGCCCCGGTCGCGGGCGCGCCGGCGGGCCTGATGCCGCAGCGCGCGGCGATCACCTCCAAAGGCCGCCTGTATCTCACCTACGCCAACGGCGCGGGCCCGCACTGGCAGTCGGACAGCGAGCCCCTGACCACCGGCGCGATCTGGGAATACAACACCATCGGCGGCGCCTGGACCAACGTCACGCCGGCCGGCCTGACTGCCCCGTTCAGCGGCATCAGCGTCGACCCGGGCAATCCCAAGCGCCTGGTCGCCGCGACCTTCAGTATCTGGGCCTTCCAGACCTCGCAGCCGGCCAATATGTGGGGCGACCGCATCCTGACATCGATCGACGCGGGCCGCACCTGGACCGACCTGATGGACCGCGGCATGGCGATCGATACGAACGGCATCGGCTACGCCAACACGGCCTCGATCCACTGGGCCGGTGCAATCGAGTTCGACCCGTTCGACCCCAGGACCGCCTGGGTCGTATCGGGCAATGGCCTGTACAAGACGAGCGACATCGACGCGCCCAAGAGCGTCTGGAAGTTCGACGTGAAGGGCATTGAAGAAAGCGGCGCCTACCAGGCCGAGAGCATCCCGGGCGGGCCGCTGGTGTCGATCATCGGCGACTACGACGGTTTTACCCAGACCGATCCGGCCCAGTACGTCCAGCGCCATATGCCGTCGATGGGCTCCACCACTGGCCTCGCCGTGGCGGCCCAGGCCACCCACGTCATGGCACGGGTAGGAAACGAGCTCTACACCTCCACCACCCAGGGAGCGAGTTGGGAAAAAGCGCCGACCAAGATGGCCATCAGGGGCAACCTGGCGCTGTCGGCCGATGGCTACGTGCTGCTGCATAGCCCGGAAAATTCAACCACCACCTACCGCTCGACCGATTTCGGCGCCAACTGGACCTCAGTCGCCGGCCTGGCCTTGAACAACGCGCGCCCGGTGGCCGACGCGGTCAATCCGGCCAAGTTCTATGCCTACGACCACAACACCGGCACGCTGCTGGCCAGCACCGATGGCGGCATGTCGTTCAGCCCCAAGGCCATGCTGTCCGCCGGCGGCTCGGACTTCGTGCGCGCCACGCCGGGACGCGAGGGCGACCTGTGGATGTGCCTCGAATCGAATGGTCTGATGCACTCGACCGATTCAGGCGCGACGTTTACCAAAGTGGGCGTGATCAATTCCTGCGGCGCGCTCGGCCTGGGCAAGGCCGCACCGGAAGCCAGCTATCCGACTCTCTACATGTGGGGCGCCGTGGCCGCCAAACGCGGCCTGATGCGCTCGATCGACCAGGGCGTCAGCTGGAACCGGATCAACGACGATGCCCATCAATATGGGGGCGTGATACCCGGCCGATTTGTGACCGGGGACATGAACACCTATGGCACCGTGTACATGGCCGCCAACGGGCGTGGCATCGCCTACGGCAAGATCGACCCGGCCGGCGACGTTCAGGTCACGCCGCAGGTGCCCGTGGTGGCGCCCAGGCAGGCCGACTGCAAGTACGTCGTGACGACCCAATGGAACGGGGGCGGCATCGCCGAAGTACGCATCACCAACCAGAGCACGTCTGTCATCAATGGCTGGACCGTGAACTGGACCTATGCCGACAAGTCGGCCGTGGAAGGCAGCTGGAACGCGGCGGTGAGCGGCACCGCGCCAAACTACACCGCGACCAACAGCGAATCCTGGAACCGCGACATCTATCCGAACCAGATGGCGTCGTTCGGCTTTGTCTTCAACAATGGGGGGCAGGAGAATCCCGGCCCGGTACCGGCTGTCACCGGCAACATCTGCAAGTAAGCGCATTTCGAAAGGCATACCATGAAAAAAAATCTTTGTGCATTGATCGCCAGCGCCAGCCTGATGCTGGCAAGCGCCGCCCATGCCGGCGTGGTCGGTTTCGACGATGTCAACACCGGCGGCGATTTCGCCAGCCTGAGCGACCTGAACCCCTATGCAGGCCTGACCTGGGGCGCGCAATGGTACGCGGGCGACAACAGCATCGGCGGCTACGCCAACGGCGCACGTTCCGGCGCCAACTTCGCCATCAATGGTTTCGGCGGTGAAGAGAGCAGCATCAGCAGCGCCACCGGCTTCCATTTCGGCGGCGCCTGGTTCGCCACGCCCGAAGGCGCAGCCGACAAGGCCGCCTGGATCAACATCAGCGCTTACGATGCCATGAACCAGCTGATCGGCAGCACCGGCAACATCGCCATCGGCGACACCTACCTGTGGGTGGCCGCCAGCTTCAGCAATGTGGCGCTGCTGACCATCACCAACGAAGCCGGCTGGTTCGTGATGGACGACTTCACCACCGGTGCCGCCGCTACGGCGGTGCCGATTCCGGCGACGCCGCTGGTGCTGGGGATCGGCCTGCTCGCGCTGGGGCTAAGCCGGCGCCTGCATCGCCGCAACTAATGCGTCGCCACCGTCATCACCCTGTTACGAACATCGATAATGAAAAAAACGAGTGTAGAAAGGTACAGCCTGCGGGCGCTTGCCTTGCTGGCGAGCGCGCCAGTTTGCGCCTTCCTGAAAAACAGTAGTGGCCGAAAGTGGCTGGCCTGGATAGCGTTATGCGCGGCCGCGCTGACCGTTGCAGCATGCGTGCAGCTCACGCCGGGCCATGGCGCAGGCGCGAACCCCATCATTCGCGGTAAGTTCACAGCCGATCCGGCCCCGCTGGTCGTCGGCGACACGCTCTATTTGTATGTGGGCCACGACGAAGCGCAAGGCGACGAAATGTTCACCATGCGTGACTGGCTGGTCTATTCGACCAGGGACATGAAAACATGGACCGAACATGGGCCGATCATGAAGGCGAAGGATTTCACATGGGCCAAAGGAGATGCGTGGGCATCCCAGGCGATCGAAAAGAACGGTAAGTTCTACTTCTACGCCTCCGTCGCGCACAACGACACGCACCCCGGCATGGCCATCGCCGTGGCGGTGTCGGACAAGCCGACCGGCCCCTTCGTCGATGCGCGCGGTACGGCCCTGATCACCGACGCGATGACGCCGAAGGGCCCGCACAACTGGGAAGACATCGACCCCACCGTGTTCACCGATGACGACGGCACCAGCTGGCTGGCCTGGGGCAATGGCCAGTGCTATATCGCGAAACTCAAGCCCAACATGATCGAGATCGACGGACCGATCCGCGAGATCACGCCGCCGCATTTCGTCGAGGGCCCGTGGCTGAACAAGCGGGGCGCGCTGTATTACTTGAGCTATGCGTCGATGGACAAAGCCACGCAGAGCGCCGAGCACGTGTCGTACTCGACGGCGCCAGGCATCAACGGACCCTGGACCTACCGCGGCCTGTTGACGGGACCGGCCAGGAACAGTTTCACGATCCACCCGGGCATCGTCCAGTTCAATAAGAACTGGTACCTGTTCCTGCATAACGCCGCACTCGACATCGGCGCCGTGAAAGGCGCGGGCGGCCGGCGTGCGGTTACGGTCGAGCATCTGCAATACAATCCGGACGGCACGATGAAGCCGGTGGTGCAGACTGAACTCGGCGTCAGTGTTCCGCCGGCGCGTTAGGATTTTGCCCCCGGACGGGTATGTAGCGAGGACGTAGATTTGGCTTACTCTCGCCATGATATTTTAATTATGGCCAGGAGAGCCTGCCGATGCTGTCATCAATGTCCCGTCGTGCCGCAACCCTGCTGACAGGCGCGCTGGCGTTCGCTGCTTGTGCCGCCATGGCCTCCCCTGCCGCGCCGGCTTCGGCGACCGAAGGTCTGGCAGGCACGGGCGCTATCGACTAATCCGCCGCTGCGCGGGCCGACCTGCAGTTCACCTTTGACGCGATCAGGACCGGCCATGGCGGCGCGGTATCTGGCCATCCTGCAGCACAGCAAGCACAACTTGACCTACTACGTGCTCCCAGGCAGTGCAGCGACACCCTGGGTATCCCGCTTCTCGGCAATTACCTTGAATGCGACGTATTAGTCCTGGAACGAACGGGCGAGTCCTAGTCCCCCACATAGGGCATTGTGTAGGAATACGTGATAGGAACTCCAGTGTCTGGTATCAGCCCGGCTGTGAACGCCCTGGTAAATTCATCCACCATCCACATCCGCACGGTGATCCGCACTTGCTTGGGTGCGATCGGTCCCAGACATGTCAGGCCGTCACACTGAATATCGACTCCTACTGGATACTCACCCCCCGGACGCAACTCGGCGACAGTGATGTTGGCGATATTCGCCGCTATTGAGGTGGCTGCGGTCTTGCGAGGACCATTTTCCATTTCTTGCCGCGAGGTAGTGGCCAAGTACATTGCAGCTGACTGCGCTGCCTTTGCTGCCACCGAATAGTGCATTAACACCCGAGCAAAGAATATGGGAAGCATAAGCATGACTACGATTACAGGTAAGATAATTGCGAGCTCAAGGGCGGCTACGCCCCTCTGCCCGCGCGTCGACCTGGCGACGGTAGCTAACTTACCTGGACCTACACGAAAAGCGCTATACATTTTCGAGCTCCATCACAGTGTTGGTCCGCCTTCGAAGGTGCGTATAGTCTGGTGACCCAGACACACCACATCGCTAGGGCCCAGACTTTCAAAAGGTAGATCCAGGCCATAGCTGCCGCCATGACGGGATTCTCTCGCGCAAATGCGATCAGTATCATGGAATCCTCCTTTCATATGCTGGCGCGTCGCCCCGATGCAGGATTGATTTTAGGCATCGAGCGGTGATTTGCATTGCGCAAGGACAATACCCAACAAGATCGACGGCGTTCAGCTTGAGGGCACGAATCACAAGATAGCAAGGTAAATTGCCGAGGCAATACGAGTGACGCGAACATTCGGCGGTGGAGGTTCGCAAGCTTCCTGAAGTGGACAGATTCGGGCGTTGACTTGGCCCTTCAGCGAAGACGGCGGGACCAAGCCGGCGGCCGGTGCGGCGTGTGCACCAGCTCGGATGGGTGGTCGACCATTAAATGGACTGTCCGTTCTTGCGCCTGGACCTGGGCGTCCGGATCGACCTGGTTTTTCGATAAAGGAACCGAGACTTCCCGTCGCTGCTGCAGAGCGGCGATTTTCCCAAATGGGTGTATCAGTTTTCGATCGCTGCCAGTGTAAGTGTACAACTGCTGCTTATACAGTTTGCTGGGGACTACTAATCTCCGGAAAATCGTGTGCGTGACGACAAACAGGATAGAAAACTGACCGTTCCCGGCAAGAGAGGCTAAAACGTAATAGCTGTTGCCATTTCACAATCTTACCTGTATGTTTTGCCCTTAATAAAGAAAATCCCGGAGTCCAAATTGCGTTTATTTATCCCAACAGTTGGCGCCATACTCGTACTGACTGGGTGCCGATCAGCGGCCCCGTTGCAACCCCCGACCGCAGTGAGCAATCACGAGTCAAAATATGTCGTATCCCCCAAACTCGGCAACAAAGTTACGGCCGAGGTAGGTGAGCCGTTGTACACCGAAGCAACTCTTTTCGCCACAAGCACTTATCAAGTCTCGACCCGCGCCGACGCTGCCGCAAGCCTAGATCAAGGATTTCACTTTGATCTGAAGGAAGGCGCAGAAGGCGTTTTGCTGACACGCGGAAGGGGGGTGGAGAAGTTGTTATGTAGAGTCGCCGATGCTCGCGGCAGCAAAGGGTTGTACGGTAGCAAAGTTGAGATTGGCTGTCTCGTCGATAAAACAAACACAGGCTCGTTCACCGAAGCTACGCTACTGTCCCAAAAAACGTACTACCCACTCACCACGGCTGTTCCCTATTTGCTCAAGCCCGTTGTTGAGGAAACGGTCCGTCAAGATGATTTCCGCATAGAGGTCTTATACCAAGGCATCAGTAGGGGAGCTATCAAAATTTCTTATCGGGAGTTCTTGAACAACGTAGCGAGGCAAGCGTTCAACCAGGACGTGTCGTACGAGTTGGAATCGAACGGACCAACAGTAATCGGATTTAAAGGGATGCGACTACGTGTATTGAAGGCAGATAGCTTGCGTATCGAATACGTCTTGGAACAGCCCATCCCTTCACACGCGAACATGCGACCTCCTTTGCCAGTAAAACCGCTTAAAGACCCGAAGGTCTGGTGGCAAGACTAGGAGTCACTTCGCGTTATCGATAAAACGGCCTCGCCAAGCATCCTGGCGCCAGCCTTGCACGCGATGTTGATATCGTGGGCTATGCTTTGGGGATATTCGAGGCCGATCATTCGTCCTCACCTATGTCCCTGTTGAAGATCGCCGCGACTCTTCTTGACAGCACCAGCAGCGCTGCGGTTTCGGCCAGTGCCTTGTCCTTGTGCCGGATATCTCGTTACGGCTCCTCGATCTTGCCCCGGTTTTATTTTGCCTCCTGGGCACTGGTGCGCGGTGCATCACGAGCGAGCGCCAACATTGCACTCTCGCGCCATGTCGCTAGCTCCTGCGGATCCCGTTGGATCGGCACCAAGCGCTCTTGCTGGCCTCATCCATCGCCGCTGTGGTTAGCACGGCATCGAAACACGCCGCCGGGTCCACACGCGTTCCCGGCTCGGTTGCGCCAGCGCTTCACTACGCCAGCGCTCCAACGTCGATAGGCCAACTCCAATCTCGCTGGCGACAGCCTTGAGCGCTCTCTGGCGGGAGCAATCTCGCTAACGCTCTGTTCTTAACTTCTTGCCCGTATCGTGCCAATCTATGCTCCAGTAATCGTCCCCATGTTTACCAAACCTATCGGAGCGAGAACCATTCTGACACCCGGGGGTGCTCTAAGCCTGAGTGCTCCGTCGGACATCGACCTCGCGCTCCGCAGCTGCTGGCCGACCACTTTGTTCAGCAGCTGTATTTACCACAAAAGCATTGCCCGAATGTTGCTGAAGAAACTTCAATTTTTTGCAGAAGTTCATTTATATTTAAGAACGCGGTCAAGAAGCTGCATTGCTAGCGAGCACCAGTGATTTCTCCTGCTTCGCATGGTGAACGAGGTGCCAGTCCAGCACTTTGAGTGCAGGCGATCCAGATAGGTATACGCTAGCGATCCGGACCTTTAACATTAGAAATTGAGCGCTGGAACTTATGTGTCTTGCACCAGGTCAACGTCGAAAGCCCGATTTAGACGAGCAATCCAGATGACCAGATAATCGCTTGCCAAGTGGAATAGCAAACTGGTTAAGTCATACAGCAGTCAAGTGGATTAAATCTACTTAATTAGTTTTAAGAACATTGGAATTAATTGAATTTCATTGCTGTAATTTTGAGATAAGGAGATGTTCATGGTTGTCGAAGTTGAAGGCTTAGTCGGCGATCAGGCCATCAGTTATGGCCCGATACGCTCCATGCTCGCGGTATTAGACGCAGTCGGCGTCCTAGCTACCGCGACCGGAGTGATGAGCGACGAGGAACGAAATCGCGCACTACTAGATTGCTCAACTCGCTACTTGAAGTTTTTTTCGGAGGATGGAAAAGCGACTCGACCAATCGCTTTTTTGGAGAAATACCTGGCAGGCCGGGCAGAAGTGGAAGATATTGACCTATACACGTTGCTCGCGGAAGACAAAGGTGTCCGGAAACGTATACATGCGCAGATTCTAATGTTTCTCAGTCAAACAGAACAATTTCATGTCACTGGAATTGACACAAGCAGTTCAGGACGATTTAACAATGCCAAGAAAATGGGCGTAAACAATGATCCAACGGCCTACCTGCAAAAGGTAAGAGAATTTCGCACCGAGCCCCTACTTCTGGAGGTGCGCCAACCGGACTTTCAAGTCCACGATTGGTGTAATTCAATCGGCAGTTTCGAACTGAGTTGGCACGTAGTTGACGTCAGATCCGATCGGCGTGCAGTGTTTGTGCGCCTATGGGGTAGCAATATGTATCGTTGGCATCCAGAGGCGCCCCGCCAAAGTCAGGCCATTCACAAAGCTGCCGAAAGAATGAAAGCCTATAACGCGAAGGAATTCGAAATGCGGTTTCGGCCTTGCTTGATCTCTGTGGATAGCGGAGATGTTTTGCGCGCTTGAGGCAAGTTAACTGCGCCACATTTGTAAAAATGCAGCTAGCGTCGTGCGGACAGTTTTGGCTCTGAAGTTATGCCCGAACATGTCCGTGATTGCGTGTTCATGTGTCATTTTGTAGTGAGATACCTTGCATGCTACGCATGCCCCGGCGGCAGTATGCCGCGGCCCAAGTCACCCAGGAGGGCACGGAAATATGCCGCCACCCTTCCCCCGGCCAGCACACCTCGCCCTTGATACCCTAGTCGTCCGAACTCTCGCGCGCTAACGTTACAACAATGCCAGCTTAGCGCGGACGATCGGCTCGAGACCTCAGTGCCAGCACGAAGCCAATCTCAATTAACTATCGACGTTAACTCAAGATTTATGAAATCAATACAAATCGCCATTTGGCAATAACTTACCAGTAGTCTTGCAAATACAAAAACTGGCGCTATTATTAACATGTTGGCATCAAAACTGACGGATTGCGCGCTGTTACCAAACAGCATGGTGCCACCACTTCGCCCTGCAAATTGCCTTTAGAAAGCTGCCGATGGTTAAGCTCATGTCGAATCTGTTTTTCCTGCTTGCTGCAGCGCCTACGGGCGCACAGTCGCTGGATAAAGCCGCGAAACCGATACCGGCACGCTGTGCTCAAGCCGTTCAACCAAAGGACGCGCTCAAACCCGGCGATTGGGGCGTCGTTACCATACGGGTCCGCGTTGACGCTGCCGGAAATGCTGATCCTATCATCGTAAAGAGCAGTGGAATACGAGACCTCGATAAAGCCGCCTTTGTTGCGCTGAGAGCGTGCCAGCATGAGCCCGCCATTGTGAATGGCGAGCCTTCAGCAAGCGTCTACGTTATGCAGTATCTGTTCACCTCGCCAACACATATACCTATCACATCGTTCTTCAATGTACGTCCCGCTGATGCAGAAAGCACTTTCGCCCAGCCAAGGTCGCTGGGCTGCCCTAAGTTAGGAGATGTCCCGCTCCTGAAGGCAGGTGAACCGCGAGAACGGAGCTCCATTAACCCGACAGAAACGTACCGCGTTCGCGTCGGCGGGATAGTAAATGTTGAGGGTGCGGTCATTGATGCAAGAATCGTCCGCAAGAGCGGAGTCGATACCCTGGACCAGATGGGACTGGACCACATTAAGGCATGCCGATTTCGTCCAGGCACCATTAGTGGACAGGCCGTGGCGGCGCCGATGGAAGCCGAAGCGGTATGGTTTCCGGTAGCCACAATACCATGATCGCGTAGCTAGATATGTCATTGGTACCGATCGCATCCGCCGCATGCTAACTCGCCCCTATCGATGGCGCCAGATCTCTGGCCAATACCTAAGGACAGATCGCTGTCAGCAACAGAGGTGTCTCGCTCGACTGCGTACCCTCCTCTGGAAGCTTTTCGCGATCGGCTAGGAGTAACCGCAGGGTCTCATATGTAGCGCAGCGCCTCGGCGAATGGTACAGGCCTGCCGCATCATTTTGTTCCGTTTCACGCACAGCCACAAAAAGTTGAGTTTCCATCCTTCGGTGTGCGTCACCGCCTTCGCACGACGGCCACAATAACCGACCGAGGCTCTCTTGCCCACCTACCTTGTATTGGCCGCTCTTTTCACCCGGCCCCCACCAGAACAAACGGCGCCCAGAACACCGGATTTCTGAACTTGGCATCTTTGGCAAACTCACGTTTGGTGTTAGTCAGCGCCTGTGCCGGCATCTGCCCCGCCTTTAGCTTGGCAAAGTACCTCTGCATAAACTCGGCAGTCGCTTCGTCTTCTACCGGCCACAGGCTTAGCACCGTGTTGACACTTCCGGCCACAAACAAAGCAAAGGGCAGTCCCATGACGCCCTCTCCCGAGATCGTCTTGCCCAAACCGGTCTCACAGGCCGAGAGCACCGTTACGTCGCTTCTGAGGTCATAGCCCGGCCATTCCGCCGCTGTGATGTAACCGTCCGTTCCAGGCTTGACGTTCTGCTGGCTCAGCACCAGGCTCGAGAGTGCTGGGTCGGCGGTGGTGAGGTAGCCATGCACCGCAAAGTGCAAGTAGCGGTAGTTTTTCAAGGCCCCGGTGGCGTTGAGCTCTTGCAGTTTCGCTTCGCTGGCCTGGTCCCGCGTGTACGTGTCGTTGTTCGGGAATATCTTGATAATGCCATCAACTTCTTTTTTGGTCGCAGGCAAGTCGGGCCAATAGCCTTTGATCTCCTGAAGTTGACTTTCCATTACAGTTGCGCTGTGTTGCTTGTCCTTGAGCGCGGCCGCAGATCTTGATGTTCGCATGACGGATTCATAGACTGGATTACCCATCGCGAACAGATCTTTGGTACGAGTTTCACTGCGATACTGTTTCGCTTTGGAAAGCGCCTGCACGTAGGTCGACAGTGACTGAGTGTAGTGCACCTGGCGCGTCTCCAGCACTCTTTTGCCATCCAGACTAAGCAGTTCAAACGGCAGTTGGGCCAGCGGACCATCCGGGGAAATGATCCACTGGGATTTGGCCTGCAGGTGGACGCCAATGGATTGCAGCAGCTTGGTGCTAAGGTAGGTGGCAATCTCGGCTACTTCGGTGACAGCCCTGGCGCCTGGAGGGGCCGGTGCTTGCAAGCTCAGGAAGCGGTAGCTGCCGTCCGACAGCCCCCACGCCTGTTTGGGATCGCCGTTGTCTTCCCTGGCTGTGGCTACGCCCTTTAGGCTGTTCAAATCCGCACTAGCACGACGCAGGGCTTCTACGGCTTCACCGACGTTTGCGACTGTGCCTAGATCAGCAAACTTCGGCTGGCCGGTAGTGTCCACCAGCCAAACTGCAACATTGTTCCCATTAACGATGTAGCTGATGGCGAGGGCTTCCGGGGGAATCAGGCCCGCCAAACTTTCAGCCGCAACAATTTTGACATCGCTGATCTGGGCGTACTTGGGGTACTGCGCCTTAAGGCGAATTTGCAGGGCGTCATACTGGCGCACCACGTCGTTTCGGGCCGCCTCCAGGTTCTGCCGGGCCTTGGCGCCATTGGCCCGGGCGATAAGGTCGTTGTGGGCGACAATCTCGCCGTTCAAGCTGTCTAGAGAGCTTTGCTCTGAAGCCGGCAGTGCACCACTGTGTCCAGCCCTTTGCGCAGTCATGCTCTCAAGCAGCGTGCGCGCTTTGCTGAGTTCTGAAAGACGCAGACCTTCTGACGCATGGCCCAAACTGCCGTGGATGGCGCTGAACAGGCGGTAACCCTTGGAATAGGGTTGGAAGATGGACTGTCGATTCTCGTTGGACAAGCCGGGCTGGCTACGTTGCCACTCGGCGCCGGCGATGTAGCGCCCAGACAGGGACGCGGCGTCAGAGGGCCGTTTCAAGGTCAGGTAAGTGAGGGCCAGACTACTCATGGAGAGGAGCGTGTGTGGATGGCGCTCGCCCTCGATCTCGGCGCGCAGCTTGAGGACTTTCTCATTCAGGGGCAACTGCTCGGTGCTGCGGCCCAGCTCGCCATAAGCGAAGGCCAGGTTACTCATGGCGAGAAGCGTAGTCGGATGGCGCTCGCCGAGGATCCCGGTGCTCAGCTTGAGGAATTTTTCGGCTAACGCGAGTCGCTCGGAGTTCCGACCGAGCGCGCCGTATGTCAAGGCCAGATTGTTCATAAAGCTGAGCGTGTGCGGGTGGCGCTCTCCCAGCATTTCGGTACTCAGCATGAGGAGTTTCTCGTTCAGCGTCAACTGCTCGGCGGTGCGGCCCATCGCCCCGTAGGTCAGTGCCAGATTGTTCATGGAACGAAGCGTGTCCTGATGGAGCGCGCCCAGGATCCCGGTGCGCAGCCTGAGGACTTTCTCATTCAGCGCCAACTGCTCGGTAGTGCGGCCCAAGGCGCCGTAAGTCGAGGCCAGCTTGCTCATGGAGGTGAGCGTATTTGGATGGCGCTCGCCCAGGATCTCGGTGTTCAACTTGAGAAGTTTGTCATTCAAAGTCAACTCCTCGGCGTGGCGGCCCTGCGCGAAGTAGGCCGAGGCTAGGTTGCTCATGGAGGCGAGCGTACGCGGATGGCGCTCGCCCATGATCTCCGTGCTCAACTTGAAAACTTTCTCATTCAGAGTCAACCCCTCGGCGATACGGCCCAGCGCGCCGTACGTCGAGGCCAGGTAGCCCATGCACAGCAACGTGTCAGGATGGCGTTCGCCCACCGTGTTGACAAAGCTCTGGGTAGCCTCTTCAAAGTAGCGCACAGCTTCTGTCATGTTGCTGCCACGGTATGACGCCATACCTTGCTTCATCAATTCCTGGCTGGCTTGCGCCCATCCGATGGAGAGCATCATGGCTGCCCCCAAGACAAACCACTTGAATTCCTGTGTTGCTGACATTTGTGCTCTCCATTCTTATCAGGAGCGGTTGTAAGCCCAAGGCCCCGAAAAGCATGTGACCGGATAATGGGGGAAACGCCTTTTCCGCATCACCCGGGCGTGTCCCTCCTACTCGATAAGGGTTGAGGCTCCTGCCTACGCCTGCATGGAGGTGCCAGCGAGCAGATAGTTGTTAATTTTGGTGGGCCAGCGGTACCCCAGTACGTTGCTGCCCGCATAAGTTTTTTCGGCAACAGCATCCCTTTGGTTCCCACCGAGCAGCTTGACACCGGTGCCCTGAAACTCGACAAAGAACGCGATGTGGCCAGTTGTGCTGCCTGTCGATTTTGATGGCTTAAGGATCACGAGGCACCCATACACCGGGTAAGCAATTGGGCTGCCGAAGTCGAGCCAGGAACGGGCGGTTGCGTATCCGAGATGCGGCGCTTCCGCTTGGTTCAAGCACCAGTTAACGAAGGCGGCACACCACGGCGTAACCTGGCCATACCCGCCAGATGAGTAAGTGCTGGCCAAGTCGTATGACCTCCCCTTCTTGTCGTAAGCGGGATCGGACTTGAGCCCTTTAAAATATTTTGTAATCTCCGGATTACGCCCTACTAAACGTTGAGCCTCCATTTCCCCCAGCAGTTCATTTCCTAAGTAAGGCAGCTTACCTGTCATGGTACCAAGCAACGTGTTGGTAAGGTCTTTGGCCTGGAGCCTGCCGAAGTCAGCATTTATTTGCTCAAGAGCTCGCTGTTGGGCGTCAAGGTGCAGCGCCACGCGCATCGAAGTGATGAATCCGTCACCGTGGCCCAACTCGTGGACTTTTTTCCCCAGCTCCGCTTTAGCAAATGCCATCCAAGGTGTGGCACTGGTATCGATCATGATTTCATCAGACTTGCTCCACGACGTGGGCCGGTCTGGTATGCGATCTACGGTCATCTGTATGCTCCTCAGGATAGGTCGGGGTAAGCCGTTAGAAGCAAAAACGTGACAAACAGATATCACTTTCTGAGCGTAACGCAATCGTCGAGACAACGCCATCGAAAAGAATCGCGGGTTGTTTTCACCCCACACGCTGCCTGGCCCGGCTCATGAGATTCGACATCGGACGCGGCAATGCCCTCAATTTTGCTTCACATAATAGGTTCCGCCCCAAGTTTTGACTTATGCGTCCTCCCAGCGCCGTTGAGCTGACCTTCGTTATGCTAGATGATGTCTTCACACCGCTGGGAAGCGGAGTGTAATTAGGCAGGTGCCAACTGCCCGGCGCAATGCCAGGGCAGAAACTCTTCAACGCGGTTGACGGGCTTATCGGCGAGTCGGGCTAGCACATGGCGTAACCCGGCTTCGAGGTCGACACCGTTGAGCTTGGCCGTCCCGATCAGCGAGTAAATAGCTGCAGCCCGCACGCCACCAGTGTCGGCGCCAGCGAACAGGTAGTCGCGTCGGCCAATCGCAAGGCCGCGCGAAGCGCGCTCTGCGGCTGAGTTGTCGATTTCGATAGTGCCGTCGCTGCAGTGGCGCGCCAGGGCGGGCCAGAGATTGAGCGAGTATAGAATCGCCGCCGATGTGTCGGATTTACGTGAGAGCTTGTCGAGCGTAGCTCGCAGCCATCGTTCCAAGTCGTCGATCAGCAGTTTTTTAATTCGCCGGACGCTCATCTATGCACCGGTATCGCCTGCAGCGAAACCAGGGCCAAGCGCAAGAATGCCGGACACAGCAGATCAGGTTTTTTCTCCGATCACACCTAATCAGCAACCCCGGCCGCCGGCTGCACAATCCGCCACTTATTTAGGCAAAAATTCCATGGCAATTCCACGAGACGCTAAATGGTTTCTAAGGCTGAGATAATCGGATGAGCCAGAAAAAAAAGCCCTTGATTTACAAGGGCTTTTTCTATTCTGGCGGAGAGACGGGGATTCGAACCCCGGATAGGCTATGAACCTAAAATTGGGGGGACTTTAGGGGGTACTGCGGGGCTCGCCTCCCTATGTACAATATCCCTGCACTCCCCCAAAACCCCCCCGAAAATTCCAGACATAATGCCAAAAATTCCACGGCGCCGTGACCTCTGCTGCGGCTGCCTTCAACACTTTTAACGTAATCCGCAAAGACAACTCAGCATTCCGGCCTACGCGTCGCTCATCACCTCGGACGCCTCCTTAGACCAACCAACCCGTAGTGAAAGCACACGCGTAGTGTGGACCGGCGACCTCGGCGGTTTGCACAACTATCCGTCCGGCCAGCAACAACGATCAATGGGCGTAAAAGAAATGTTGGTCGCATGAAATCGTAACTGAGTTTCAGTAGAACATCCGATATTTTGTGATCAAATCTTACAGTAATAGATTGCTCACTCTTAGGAAAGGCCTAGCCTCGTGAATTCAAAAATTGCGACAGAAGAGCGACAGCACTTCCGGCAACGCTTGCACGCCGTCTTGCGCAAGGCGGGCGTCCCCGCCACACCGGCGAGCGTAGCGGCAGGCTTTAACTTACGCGCCGACGGGGCCACGGTAACGAACCACGCGGTGCGGAAATGGCTTGTTGGCGAGGCAATCCCGACCCACGAACGCTTGCTCATCTTGGCGGCATGGCTGGGGGTCCATCCCGCATGGCTCCTCTATGGCGATGCTGAAAACAGCGATCAATACAAGGTGCCAGCGGAAACCTCCCTGCCGACCGAGGACCTTGTCTTTTTACGCGATGTCGGGCGCCTGTCAGCGAACGGCAAGGAAGTGCTGCGGCAAGTGCTCGATGTCTTGCTACGGACGATGGGTGACGACAAAGACGACCGTCGCTCGCGCGAGAGAAAAGGCTGACATCAAGTGCAGCCTGACGTGACGAGACCGATCGAGCAACGCTGCGACCGAGCATCGGCACTGTTAGTCGATGAGGCGCTTAGGATCGCGCTCGAGGCCGGCCGGCCGGCGGCTGAATCGTTCATGCAGCTGCACCGGGTTCCCTCCCATGTACTACTACGCGTGTTGAGCTGTGCCGCGTTTCGCCGCAAACCGGTCGTCGGTGTATGTTTAGATGGGGACAGGGACTTAGGATAAGCATGCATAAAGTCCTCACCTTTGAATCGCGTTCCGGCGTCCCGTCGGCATTCGAGTACTCATCAAATTCAACACGGCGCATCTGACGATCATCCTTAGCGACAGAGAAATAATTCTGACGCTACAATATTGTCCAATAGTCCACGAAGCGCAACACGTCCCATCTGGAAATCTGCACCAGCGATGAACACTTTCACTCGTCACTACATTTCTCAGAAGTTCGGCAGGGCCAAGGGCGTCGTTGAAACCGACAGCGAAACGAATGGGTTTGTGTCGCTGACATTTTCCGATCCCAAGGTCGAGCAACGACGATTTCACTTCTTGCTTGAGGACTTCCGCGCTCTCGGCATCAACGAATCGGAACTGCACGAATCGATCTTGCGCACGGCGATTTCCGTCAGTCATCGCCAACCCGGAGGAGCAGGAGACGCCGTGCACAAGGCATTCACGCTCAAGCCGCAATGCTCTCCTTGGATAGGCGACTTCAGCGAGGATGCTTGCATGGGCACGACCGTTGCGTTTCGCAGGCGTGACGGCTCGTTGGAAGAACGCAAAGCCACGAATGAAGCGATGGCCCTGTCGGTTGAACGGGCTTTGGCCCTGCGCAGGAGCGAAGGAAAGTATGCAGCGCGTGCATTTCTCAGCCGTGCAGGATTGCAACCTTCCGTCATCCGCCGCGTCCTGTCGAACACCAACGCAAGACGAACGTTCCGCCCACAATCTGCGCCAGCTGGTGCCGAGTGACCGCTTATCTGTGGGGACGCGCCGGACGCGCTAATCGACCCAGAGCTGCCCGCCTATGCCGCAACCGGAAGACTCCAGCCAGCATTGCGAACGTCGACCGACGGTGACCGCGGCATTTCAATTCTGAACGTCGTCCCCGCACCTTCAATCGACGTGACGGAAATCATACCGCCGTGTGCATGGACAATCTCTCTCGATATGTAGAGTCCGATCCCCAGACTGGTACCCTGCGCTTTTGCGGGCCCGTTACCCCCGGCCAGGCGGACCAGAGGCTCGAACACGGTATGGTAATTCTCTGGCGGGATCAACTTGCCCTTGCTTTGCACCTCTAGCACAATATCGTCGCCCTGAGCCTTAACCCGGAGCACAATCGTCTCAGCCAAGTCACCGTGCTGCACAGCGTTTCCCAGCAGATTGGATAGCACCTGAGAAATGCGATTTGGATCCCACCGCCCTTTGAGATCGCCTTCGTACAGAACCTCGATACGGGCTTCTGGATGCGCCACCTCTTGCTCCGCAACGGCATCGCGGCAGAGTACTGCCAAGTCGGCCTCCGCAAGGACGATCGGAAGGTTCACGCCGAGGTTGGTCTTCGTAAAATCGATCAGATCGCTGACGAGGGTATTCATGCGCTGCGCCGCGCTCTGAATTCGCGTCGCAGCGGTCACATACTTGCCCGGCACATCGCCGCCGCCCTGGATGAAGCGCGCCGCCATTAACGTCGTCGAGAGCGGGTTACGCAAATCATGCGCCAGAATGGCGAGGAAAAGATGCTGGGATTTTGTGACCATCTCGGAATAGCGCGCCACCGATTCGGCAACGGCCTGGTCGACGGCCTCATTAAACCGCACCACGTCTTGCAGATCCGTCGGCATGCCCTCTTCCCCGTTGGCCGCCCATAACTTCAGGACGCTCGCCCTCAGCGCCCGATATTCCGAAAAGAGCTGTTCGATCGTAAATCCAGCTAGCATCCGCCCCGCAGCGTGGGTTTCCGCCGAGCTTTCCTGTGAAAGCAGGCGCCCCACGCCATGCGACTTCTCGAATTGTTGCTCATCCGTTTGGGGCGTCGTCAGATCCAGAGCGATCGCCTGCAGCATCAGCTTCGAGTGGTTGCGCAGTGCTTTACTGTCCATGCTCAGCGCTGGCGGGACAATCGTCGCGGCGAAGGCTTCCCACTCGCGCTGGATATCCTCCATATGGCTAATAATAAAATCGCCCAATCTCATGATGTGCATAGATTCCTGATGTGCGCACCGCGAGATGAGATGCCTGTCGAAATTGTATCGCGCATCCTCCGCTCAACAGCGCACAGTTAATTAGACAGATGGCATGCAATTTACAGTTTAGAGTTTATTTGTGTCGTAATTTCGAAGCCCAGCGCATACAGAAGAGAGAAATCTTGAGGACGCATAGCAATATGCTGCCGATCGCGATACCATCTGTTCATACGTGTTTCGACCCTCGCCTTACCCACGCGACGATTGATCAAACTGGCCCCGCAACTCGCCAGAACCGCTAAGTAAGGATCAACATGCTTCAGGAAACTTCCTCAAAACGAATACTCATCGTGGACGATAACCACGAAGCCGCTGACGTTCTCGCGGAAATGTTAGTGCTCTCAGGATGTGAGGCGCGCTGCGCCTACGATGGCCGCGCCGCTATCGAGCTGGCGCACGGATTTAGTCCTGACGCCATTCTGCTCGACCTCGGAATGCCAGGGATGGACGGCCTTGAGGTAGCCGCTGCGCTGAGAGCGCAGGCAAGGTTTGCCCAAACACGCGTCGTCGCTTTTACCGCCTGGGGAGATCCCGCCACGCGCGCCAAAACGAAAAAAGCTGGCTTTGATGAGCACGTCGTGAAACCGGCCTCGCTGCCGGCTATCCTGGAAGCGCTCGCGATCCGCTAGCTTGGCCAGCGCTGCGCCTTCGTCGCTCCAGGAGCACTCACGAGCGAGACTGCATTTTGCGATTTCTGCAATAATTCGACGTCAGGCACGCACACACGCGTCCCCCATCCGATTATTAAAGCATGAGCAAACGCATATTGGTGATTGAGAACGACTCCGTCAGCATGGAGCTGATGTTGTTTCTGCTGAAGAGTTTCGGCTTTGAGCCCATAATCGCCTTCGACGGCACTTCCGGACTCGAACTGGCCGGCATCTCGCATCCAGATCTGATACTGTGCGACGTCGAAATGCCGGGGCTGTCTGGTATCGGCGTGGTGAGGGAATTGAGAAAGCAAGCCGCGCTGACCCACGTGCCCATTATCGCCGTTACTGCAATGGGCATGGCTGGTGACGCAGAGCGCCTGCTGCGCAACGGTTTTGACGGCTACATCGGCAAGCCGGTGGACCCGACGACTCTCCAGGAACAGCTTTCGGCTTTCATGTCGGCTGGGAACAGCCCGCCGCCGTTAGAGCTGTAGTACCCGCCGATCAAAGACCACCAACAGAGCGCGGCGCGACATGCTGTTGTCAGTGCGATGAGCAGTTCCTCAGCAGATCAACAAGGCGTCGGCCATGTTCACGTCATGTCGCTAACGAAAAAGCTTAGCCTACTGCTCACTTGATTCCCTCTGGCGCGACGGAGCGTCTTTCGGCGCCTGGCACCATGCCTCACAGCGGAAACACACATTGTGTTTAGGCGAGAAGTCCATGTGCACTCACCAAGCCTTCGCGCGCTTGCACGTCACAGCTTGAGCCCGACACGGAGCAAACGTGGTGCCATCGAGACCAGCAGGCATGACTGCCAAATCGCCTTGTCTCGCAAGCGGCAAAGATGGAAAAAGTTCCCTCGCCTCGTTGACGGACCGCATGCGGTCCCGTGAACGGCAGACTACGATCGGTGGAATCCCCGAGGTGAACGCTCCGATGCCGAATATTGACGACTCCGATACGCCCCGCTCCACCGCTACCGACGATGCGGGGCCAGATTCCCGCCCATCTATCGATCCTGCTGAACTGTTGCGTCAACTTTATGACGCCGCTACTGATTTTGCGATCATCACCACAGATCGCGACTCGCACATCACCAGCTGGAACTCGGGCGCGGAAAACATATTCGGCTACAGGGGTAGCGAGGTGCTAGGAGCGAGCACTGCGCTGACATTCACGCCCGATGAGGTTGCTTCAGGCCAGCCCTTCGTGGAAATGCAAGTGGCGACGCGAGCCGATCGCGCACCCGACTACCGCTGGCATCAGCGCAAAGATGGCTCACTATTCTGGGCCGACGGTGTGTTGACGCCAATTCGACAGGGTGACGCGGTGGTCGGTTTCCTCAAGATATTGCGTGACATAACAGAGCGCAAGCACGCGCAAGACAAAATCGACCGCCTCGCCAGTATCGATAGCCTGACCGGCGTCTATAACCGAGCGGCCTTCGATCTTCGACGCCACGAATTGACTTCTTCCGCAACGCGTCACGGCCAGCAGCTGCTGCTCTACATGATCGATCTTGACCGCTTCAAGGAAATCAACGACACCTTCGGACATCTGGCGGGCGACCGAGTGCTCAGCGAGGTCGCTTCGCGAATACGTGCTGTTAGCCGCGAAAGCGATGTGGTTGCGCGTATCGGTGGCGACGAATTCGCGCTGCTGCACCTCAACCCGAGCTCGCCGTTACTGGGCGCCGTATTGGCGAGCAAAATTTTACATACGCTCAGCCTGCCGTTCCAGCAATCGGACCGCGAACTGTACCTCAGCGCCAGCATTGGCATCGCCGTGTACCCGGACGATGCGCAGAGCCCGGACAGCTTGCTCAAGTGCGCCGATCTCGCCTTGTACGAGGCGAAGTCACAGGGACGCGATTGCTATCACTTTTATACCGACGAGCTGAACCTGATCGCCCACCGTCGCAATATGGACCAGGCCGAACTGCGTCGGCTTCATCGGAAGAATGGTTTCTCGCTGGTGTATCAACCGCTCATCGAAGCCGCTTCCGGCAACACCGTCGCGATCGAGGCGCTCCTGCGCGCCGACGCAACCATGCTCTCGAGCGGAAGCACGGATTATGTGGTCGAACTTGCCAAGGAGACCGGACTCATTTCGGAAATCGGCAACTGGGTGTTTGCCGAATCAACCGAACAACTGCAACGCTGGCATGCCGCCGGCCATGCGACACTCAAACTCGCGATTAACACCTGCATCCAGGAGCTGAGCGATGCGCGCTACCTCGACCGCAGAGTGGAGCATTTGATGGCCTTGGGCCTCACGCCCGGTTCGGTTGAACTGGAACTCACTGAACGCGATGCGATCGAACTCGACAGGCTGTCCACACCGATCATCCGGCGACTAAACCACGCCGGATTTCAGATCGTCCTCGACGACTTCGGCACAGGCTATTCTTCGCTGAGCTATCTGCGCACCCTGCCGGTGACGGGACTCAAGCTCGACAAAAGCTTCATCCGCGATGTGCCAAGCGAGGCAGATGCCAATGCGGTCGCTGTCGCCATCATCACCCTCGCGCGGGATCTTCGCTTGTCGGTGACAGCCGAAGGCGTGGAAAACGAGCCCCAGCTCAGCTTTCTGCGCAATGCCGGCTGCCATGCATTTCAGGGCTACTTGTTCGCACAGCCGATGACCGCGGATGAGATGCTCGACTGGCTAAACTCCCGTCGCGACGGGCATCAGTCTTGCGAGCCCCTCTAAGCTGATTGCTCGCAGGCTTGTCGATACCGCGCTAGTCCCAGTTAAGCGTCCCGCCCGACTGATATTCCGTTACGCGCGTCTCAAAAAAATTGCGCTCTTTCTTCAGGTCGATCATTTCGCTCATCCATGGGAAAGGGTTTTCCTCCTGCGCGAACAGTGGGTCGAGGTTGATCTGCTGTGCGCGGCGATTCGCGATGAAGCGCAAGTAGGCCTTGAACATCGTCGCGTTGAGACCCAGCACGCCGCGCGGCATGGTGTCCTCGGCATAGGCATATTCGAGGTCGACTGCACGGACGAATAAATCTCCAACCTCGTCGCGGAAAGCAGAGGTCCAGAGATCAGGGTTTTCCATCTTGATCGTATTGATCAAGTCGATCCCGAAATTGCAGTGCATCGACTCGTCGCGCAGGATGTACTGATACTGCTCGGCCGCGCCCATCATCTTGTTCTGGCGGCCCAGCGCCAGGATCTGGGTGAAGCCGACGTAGAAGAACAGGCCTTCCATCAGGCAGGCGAATACGATCAGGGACTTCAGCAGCTTCTGGTCGTTTTCCACGGTGCCGGTGGTGAAGGCCGGATCGGTCAGCGTGTTGATGAACGGGATCAGGAACTCGTCCTTGTCGCGGATCGACTTGACTTCGTTGTAGGCGTTGAAGATCTCGGCTTCGTCCAGGCCCAGCGACTCCACGATGTACTGGTAGGCGTGGGTGTGGATGGCTTCCTCGAAAGCTTGGCGCAGCAGGTACTGGCGGCATTCCGGGGCCGTGATGTGGCGGTAGGTGCCCAGCACGATGTTGTTGGCGGCTAGGGAATCGGCGGTCACGAAGAAGCCCAGGTTGCGCTTGACCAGGCGGCGTTCGTCCTCGGTCAGGCCGTTCGGGTTCTTCCACAGCTCGATATCGCGCTGCATGTTGACCTCTTGCGGCATCCAGTGGTTGGCGCAGCCGGCCAGGTATTTATCCCATGCCCATTTGTACTTGAACGGGACCAGCTGGTTGACGTCGGTCTTGCCGTTGATAATGCGCTTGTCGTCGGCGTGCACGCGCCTGGCAACCGCGTCTACAGCGTCACTTTCATCCCCATCGTTAGCACCGCGCTGCGGCCCTGATGCTTCGGCTTCCTCATCGTCCCACGTCAACATGACTATCTCCTAGGGGATGGCGTCACCGTGAAAAGGTGCACCCATTAGAAATCGACCTAGCGGGGTAACCGAATCCGATCGAGCGTTCATGTCTCGATGCTGCACCGCCTTTCATGGCAGCTTATTCCGCCAGCGTAGAGGTCGCTTGATTACGCGCAAAGCGTGGCACGGTGCCGCACTCATCAGGATTGTCTACAACACTTGCTACCAGGATCGCGCGGGTTCAGTTCTTGAACAAGCGAGCTTGAGCGATTTCGACGACGGTATGCAAACGCGGCACGTTTACGCGCGATTTCGAGAGGTTCCGCGGCCGTTCGCCCTCCGCTTACCTCCGCCGTGCGGCGAGAACCACCGTTCTGAATCGCTCCGGTAACCGGGAGAATTGTTGATCAGGCTGCCGTGCGAACAACAAATCTAAGAAGTCATGCTGAGGGTTGATTGGTATCGCTGAACCTAAGGCGGTCTTGCCGCAAAATAGCCGGATGAATTAGCCCATTGGAGTAACTTCCCATGCTCACGATCACTCCCCTCATTCACCGCGGCGTCGACGTACACGGCGTGAAGGCTGACGGGTCGCTAGTCACTGTGGACGGCGCGCTCCATGAACAGGAGGCCGAATGCACGTGCCTGCTAAACAGCGCCTGCGCCTGCGCGCCAGCGCACTGGATCTACAAAGTGTTTCCTCGCACGGCCGAAGGCCTCGTGGTCGGTTTTACTGTTCGGTACGCCTCGGCGACCGGACTTGATGCCGCTGATCTGCTGGCGATTCAAACTGAAATCTTGAAATGGTCCACGCTACCAGAGTGGCACGAAGTGGCGCTCAGTGTAAGAGAGGAAATGCGGAACGTTGATTCCGATACCGGGACACTTCTTTCCAGGCTCTAGCGCGACACGCTCTCAACTCGAAACTTCACGCGATGCGCCGCATCTAAATTATACTGTATATAAACCCAGCATTTTTTGACAACATGCTCGCGACGAAGTTTCATCCCAACCCAGAAGATCTGCATCCTGCGCTGTGGCGCGCCTCTCAGCTAGCGCGAGCAGCGGGGCGCTGCGTCGATACCGGACATGCCGCTTTATCCAATCAGCTGGCAGGCGGAGGCTGGCCGACTGGGGTTCTTATCGACCTGCTCGTGCAACAGGCGGGCATTGGCGAAATACGCTTGTTGGCGCCGGCACTTCGCGCGCTCGTGCACCGTAAACTCGTCATGCTACAGCCGCCGCACTTACCACAAGCTATAGCGTTAGCTGGTCTTGGTATCCCCCCTTCGGGTTGCTTATGGGTGAAGAGTGACCACAGCTCCGACGCCTTATGGGCTGCTGAGCAAATATTAAGAAGCGGCAGTTGCGGTGCGCTGCTCTTCTGGGCAAAACACATCCGACCGGAGAGTTTGCGCCGGCTCCACCTTGCAGCGCAGGCTGGCGAGACTCTGTTCTTCGCGCTGCGGCCGCTCGCGGCCGCTCTGGATGCGTGCCCTGCCCCGCTTCGATTGAGTCTACGGGCCACAGCAGGCGGGATCGAAATTTCCTTCTTGAAGCGACAGGGCCCACAGCGGGATGAACCATTGTTCTTACCACTACATGCTAACGGCATAACGGTTGTACCAGCCCGCCGACCGAGTTCGCAGCCTGTGCAGGCATCAACCCGGCAGGGTATATCGGCCACGACCGGCGCCGCCGAAGCTAATCGACTCACGGCGGAATAGGAGGCGCTGTGTTTGTCAGACTAGCGACCCTCTACGAAGAGGGAGGACGACCGCTCGCCCGGCATCGCGCTGCAGCGATCCAACCAAGCTACGAGGGGTTTTTATGGCTGCACGAGGAGTACGACCGCGACTTGCGCCGCAGTGTCCGTAAGGCGCGCCTGCTCAGTCCACATGGCGTGGAACCCTTGCTTTCGCTGTATGACGCCGTCGTGCTGTTTTACGGCGACGGCATCATGACGATCACAGGGATGGAGCGCGATCCGCTCACACGCAAAGCAACCGCGCAGAGTTGGTATATCGAAGTAATCGAAGTAGGAAAGTGAGATCAGCTCACGCGGCGGACAGGCCGTCAGGAAGCAATCACAGGACATTAACAGGCTGCGCCAGTTGTGCTCCCTCATTTTTGACGTTGCCGACGGCGCGGTCGACCATGTACCAGGCGAACGCCTCCGGGCCCACCGCAACCGATCTGAGCAGTTGCTCAGCGTGATCAGCGTCCAAGCTTGCATCGAGCCACAGCGCTGCATCCGCCGCACCGAGCACAACTGGCCGGCGATCGTGCACGTCGACCATGCCGCCCTGGGCATCCGCAGTCACAATAGTAAATCCGTTGGCCGTCTTCACGTCGGTATCCGGTCCGAAATTGGCTAGCGCCGCAAGATAAAGTGGCGCCCCATCGCTGCGGTGGATATGCCACGGCTGCTTCTGCCCCTTTTCGCCCGTCCATTCATACCACCCTGCTGCAGGAACGATCGCTCTCCCCTTCTTCAGCAAGGGCTTCCAGTAGCGATTCGTGATCTTTTCCAGCCGTGTGTTGATCGCCATCGGAACCTTGCCGGACAGTTCCGCCCAAGCCGATCGATATCCCCAGTGCAGATCGTCGAGTAGTAGCGTCGCCTGTTCAGCGTGGAGCACAGGACGGTAGGTGCCTGGCGCAACATTGAATTTTCCTTCGGCTTCGCTGCGATTGAATACCTTGTCGGCCCAGGAAAAATTCTGGATCAGTCGAGCAATGTCGTTTTGGTCTAGGCGTCCACACATGGGGCGACGATACGCCTGCGACGCAGGCACCACCGTACGCTTGCCCACGTAAGCGCATTGCGACACCCGCGGTATTGCAGCTACCGCAAAGCCGACGCCAAACTTTCCAAGGCGGCAATGGTACCGTACGGGCAATCCTCCCTCAATATGGACCACTGTCAGCGCGTAGCCTAGACCATGATGAAAAGCAGGACTACTAGCAATCGCGATAGGTTCCAAAAAGTTAGCCGTAAGGTACTGTTGGACTTTGATTCTCCGCTAGAACTTTTTTCCGTGTCAGTGATAAGAGTGGCAATCTAAGTCAACGCTCGCGCGGAGCCGCTTTTTATGCTGAACTCCTATCTCACCGCCACGCAGTTGCGCTCTGCTCTAGTGAAGTGCCATACGCAACTTGGGCACATGCTGGACGCGCTCGAACGAAGCGATCCGGCCGGTCAAAGCATCGGTCAGACCAACCCGGGAGCGTTCCACGACATCATCGTCCACGTGCTAAGACTGCTTCGCCACCCTCAGGCCCGGGACGCTAGCTTCCGCAGCATGATCACGCGTGCATATGCCAGCAGCGCGCGCCAAGGCGAACTCGCTCCGAGCCGGGACGCAGTACAGTCCATCATGGCCGTGTTGGCCACTGTTGCGGCCACGCTCGCCGACGAGCAAACCAGGCAGGCAAATCGACCCGATTAAGCCAGCCGTTCTGCTCTGAACGACAGCAAAAAACAGGACGCTTGGATTGCCGCTTAGTGCGCCATCTAGCAACTACAAGATTCCCCTTTATTCAACTCCGCCCATGCGCGAATAGACCACCTGGAGTCGACTTGCACCGACCGCTCCTAGGACGGCCAGCACTCAACGTGTCTGAGGTCGACGCGCGCGCCCCGAGTCAATATAGGAGAGGCTGAATCCACACATTCGACAGTCGCCCAAGTCTGCTATCCAGGCCTAAGCTGTAGGTCGAGCCTGTCTGTCTTATGGGAGTGCGAGAGCGATCGACCAGGCGCGACGGAAGGCGGGCATAGTGAAGCAGTCTGCTTAGAGTTGAAAACGCGAACTGGTCTGATTTGAGTCCCGGTTTAAAACATACGGTACTAGGTTGGGGTAGTTCGCTCGGGGCATACCCGATCGAACTGGTCCCGGCATCAGTGAGGAATCCTTGCCCTGAAGCAGGGGCACCGGTACACTCAGCTGGCGACAGGCCGCTTCCGGCCAGGAGCCGCCCTTTAAACCGTTGGCGTTCCATCATTCACACGGTCCGTTTTAGTCAAGATTGAAGTGTTCTGCCAGATGGGTTTCTTAGCCAGTACATGTGCAATTTGCGGTGGCCCAATTACGCCACAGACTCCCGTAATCGGAACCTCAGGGTGTGCTTTTCCAGAATCGCATCACCTATGGCAATATTGCGATACCCAGCTGCACCAAGCCTGTTTGCTTGACTGGCACCATAGACTGGAATTCTCTGCTGGATACTTTGGAATCCGTACGGGTGGACACGTACTACTAGAGACTGAGGAATGGCGACTTTGTTCCGGGCCAATTCAATACGGTCCGCAGGGCAAAGTGAGCTTGCCGTACTATGCCGAGATTCGCCTACGTGAATGGCCAGTCCGGTTGTATTCGCGATTCCACGAATGGGATGATTTCATAAGTTCGCGAAAGTGGCAGCCTTCATCCATTCCGGCTCTATGCGATGCAATAGAAAACCTGCTGCCAGCATTTCCACCAAATAGTTCTGCGCTAGAAGAGTTACTAATTCCACGGATCATGGAGATGCTTGAGCTGGGCAAAGAGCATCGAACTAGGTACGTCGCTGTCCTGGCACTCCACCTATTCCGTGAAAGAGCAATTATTGCCGAACCGCTTGTAAAGCGCGCACTGGGTGATGAACATGGGAGCGTGCGGCAAGCTGCTCATATGCTGCTGAAATCGTTCAACTCGAACGACTCGGCTAGCGCGACCTAACCAACCCGGCGAACGGCGGCTTCGGGGCGAAAGCGGTCCTTCATTTAAGGACACGTTGTCTTAGCGCCCGATTTTTTCCGAATCCTGTGTTTCCCCCATTTAGGTCTCGAGCCCCGCCCTATTCGCACCGGTCCGTTTGAGATCTCGAAAAGAACCAACTTTGCCGGGTTGGTATGTACATACCCGTTTCGAACTGATCAGCTAGCGTGATGGTTACTTGATCAGAAGACACGATCCGCCGTACACTCAGGCCGACGACCGGCTGCTTTCGGTCAAAATGCCAGTTCGCGCGCTTCTGCCAGGTGGCCGGGCATCCGGAATGGGCAAACGACGCGCGCTTTGCCACCAATCCGGCGCGGGTCGCGCATCGCGCGGAGCTGATTCCCATGCTGCGCCAGGCAACAGTGCGGCACACCACGGCCGACTGGCTTAGCCTTCGGGAAGAAGCGGGCGTGCCCTGCGGCCCGGTCAATACGATCGAGCAGGTGTTCGCAGATCCCCAGGTATATGCGCGCGCACTGCGGGTCGAGGTGCCGCACCCGGAAGCGGGCCTGGTGCCGCTGGTGGCCAATCCGATGCGCCTGTCGGCCACCCCGGTCAGCTATCGCCTGCCGCCGCCTGGCCTGGGCCAGCATACGGATGAAGTGCTGGCCGACTGGCTGGGCGCATCCTCAACATAATCACGTGCGGGGACTGGAGACCCGGATCTCGTCGCCCGCCACTTTCACCTCCAGCCCAAAGCCGGCGTTCAGCAGGCGCGCGAATGCTTCGACATTGTTGGCATCGAAAACGCCGCCGATGCCGATGCGCGCGGCGGCATGGTCTTCGATGATCAGCTGCTTGCGGCCGTAGCGATTGAACTGGCGCGCCGCATCGCCCAGACTGACCTGGTCGAATACCAGCTTGCCCTGCATCCAGCTCAGACTCGCGCTCAGCTGCTGACTCGACTTTTTGGTCACCAGCACATTGCCCACATCGGCCAGCGCCGCCTCGTCGCGCGTCAATACGGTCGGGCTGCTGCGGGCACTCTTGACCTGGACCCGGCCTTCCAGTACCGCCACGCGCAGGCGATCGCCTTCGCGGAACAGCGAAAATTTCGTCCCCAGCACCGTCACCGTCTGGCCGCCCGCATGGATCACGAAGGGCCGATTCGGATCATGCGCGATGTCGAAAAACGCTTCGCCCTGGTCGAGCCAGACCTCGCGCGCCTGCCCGCTGACGGCGGTGCGCAGCCGGGTGGCGGTGTTGAGCGTCAGGCGCGAGCCGTCGGCCAGGGCCACCTTTTCCTGCTGGCCGCGCGCGGTCGCGTAGCTTTGCGTCCTGGCCGCACCCTTGAAGTCAAGCACCAGCACCAGGGCCAGGACCGCGACGCCAAGGCCGGCGGCGCGGTACACCGGCGCGCGTGCCAGCCAAGCGAGAGGCGTGCGCCCCGGCGCGGGCTCTCCCCACTGCGGACTGGACGCAGGCAGGGCGGCCAGCCGGTCGGCGCGGCGCCACGCATGGTCCAGGCGCAGGAAGGCCACCCGGTGCGCGCTGGAGCTGGTCAGCCAGGCGTCGAAGGCCTGCTGGCGTTCGGCGCTCAGGGCCGCCCGGTCGCGTTCCGCCACCCAGTCGGCGGCGCCGGCTTCGATCTGTTTCAATTCTTCCGATGTCATTGGCGTTGTCCTTCTTTTCGCAGCGGTCCGATGGCGCCGTCTCCTGGCGCGCCGCCGGATCCGGCTGCCTGCATGGCCGAGGCCAGGGCGCGCACACCCTTGGACACCTGGCGTTCGACCGTGTCTTCGGTGATCCCCATGCGCGTGGCCACTTCACGCTGCGACAAGCCTTCGATCTTGCGTAATTCGACCACCTGGCGGCAGCGCGCGGGCAGCAGGTTCAGGGCCAGCTGCAGCAGTTTGAGTTCGCTGCGTGCGGCCAGGTGGCGCTCGGGCGTAAGTTCGTCGATGGTGGGCGCCAGCGTATCCATGTCGGCAAAAGTATCGATCGACACGATCTGGGCGCGCCGGGCCCGGTCGATCAGCAGATTGCGCGCGGTCGACAGCACGAAGGCCTGGGCCGATTCCGGCCGGCGCTGGGCGCAGCCGTCGAAAACGCGTGCATACACCTCCTGGCGCAGGTCGGCGATCTCGCCCGCATCTCGCCAGTTACGGCGCAAATAGCGTTCGAGCACGCCTTCCAGCGGCAGCACCTGTTTGACAAACCAGGCGCTCAGCTCATCATGTAACGCATCGTGTCTCAATCGGACCCCGTTCTTTCTTTGAACTCGGCATACCCCTGCATGGTAAGACGAAGTGCGGAAAAAAATCCGGTATGTCCTCGCAAAATATTCTTTTATCGGACTAAAAGCAGGCCGGACGTACCGGATTGCGCTGCTGTCTTCGTCTAAGTCTGGCAGGGACATCATCATGAGAAAGAAAATAATGAAACCGAAAACCAGTATGAAAATGTTGCGCGGTGCGTACCGGATCATGGCGCGGTCTTCGTCTTTGTTTGGCAGGGATAACTCAACAAGAAGGACAACGATGAAGCCGACCATCCAGTTCAAGCGCCTGGTCAGCCTGGCCGTGGGAGGCGCGGCGCTGGTCTGCGCCAGCGCGCATGCCCAGGTGCGCAATTTCGATATCGCCGGCGGCGAGCTCAAGGCCGCGCTGGACGCCTATGCGGCGCAGTCGGGCACCCAGCTGATCTACAAGGTCGAGGATGTCAAAGGCCGCAGCACCAAGGGGGTCAAGCGGGCACTGTCGACCGAGGAAGCGCTGCGCCAGCTGCTGGAAGGCACAGCGCTGTCGGTACGGCGCGACGTCTCCGGCGCCCTGGTGATCTTTGTCGACACGCCAGCGCCGCCGCCCAAGCCGGAAAAGCGCGCCGAGAGCGAATCGGCCCCAATGGGCACGGTGGTGGTCAGCGCCACCCGGCGCCGCGAGCCTGCGCGCGAGGTGCCGATGCAGGTGAGCAGCCTGTCGACCGAAAAGCTCAGCCGCGCCGGCGCCAAGAGCCTGCAGGACTACCTGGGCGGTGAGGCCGGCGTGGACGTCAAGAGCGCCGGCGGCCCGGGTATCGGCAGCGTGACCATCCGTGGTGTCAGTACCGGTGTCCAGACTATCTCCACGGTCGGTGTCTACATTGACGATGTGGCGTTCGGTTCCAGTACGGCCTCCGCCAACGGCGCCCAGATGGCGCTCGACATGGCCCTGCTTGACTTGAAGCGCATCGAGCTGCTGCGCGGCCCACAAGGCACCTTGTACGGCGCCAGCGCCATGGGCGGCCTGCTCAAGTATGTGACCAATGAACCGGACACCAATGAGTTTTCCGGCAAGGTGGCCCTGGGCGCGACCGACACCCGCGGCGGCGGCACCGGCTACACCCTCAGCACGGTAGTCAATGCGCCGCTCAAGGAAGATGTGGCGGGACTGCGCATCTCGGCCTTTCGCGACCATGCCGGCGGCACGGTCGACAGCATGGGACCCGTCACCGGCCGTAACGGTGACCGCGGTAATACCAGCGGGGCGCGCGCCTCCTTGCTGTTCACGCCGACCAATGCGTTCAAGCTGCGTCTGACCGGCACCACCCAGGAGATCCGCCGCGACGGCACCGATTTTGTGGATTACAGCGCCGTCACCGGGCGTCCGGTCCAAGGCGACAGCACCCGGTATCTGTACGCGCCCGAGCCTTACGGCGTGAAGGTATCGCTGCTGGCGGCCGATCTCGAATACGACTTCGGCTGGGCGCGGCTCAATTCGATCACCTCGCGCCAGCGTGTGCGTTCCGTCGCACTGATCGACCTGAGCGCGGCGTATGTGCCGCTGCTGGCCGATTTCGGCCTGAACCTCAGCAAGGCCGTGGCGACCGTGAACGTCGGGCTGGACAAGACCACCCAGGAGCTGCGCATGACCTCCAGGTCCGGCAAGCAGTTCGAATGGCTGGCCGGCCTGTATTACAACCGCGAGAAGAGCACCAACCTGCAAGGCGCCGCCAGCACGCAGGCCGACGGCAGCCCCGGCCCCGCCCTGATCAAGACCGTGGTGCCGGCGCAGTACACCGAAGCGGCTCTGTACGGCAACGCCACCTGGAAGCTGGGCGCCGGTCTGTCCCTGACAGGTGGTCTGCGGGTAGCCCGCAACCGGCAGGAAAACACCCAGCTGAGCGAGGGCCTGCTTGCGGGCGGCGCCCAGAACCTGGAAGGCCGCTCCGCCGACACCAGCCGCACCTGGCTGCTGACCGCCCGCTACGACCTCAGTCCGGTCAGCGCCGTGTATGTGCGCGGCGCCACCGGCTACCGGCCCGGCGGACCGAATGCCGCGCTGCGCGATCCGCGCACCGGCGAGCCGACCGGTCCGCTGGTGTTTCAACCCGATTCGCTCACCAGCTACGAACTCGGTTACAAGGCCGACCTGCTGGACAAGCGCTTCTCGCTGCAGGCGGCCCTGTTCAACCTGGACTGGCACGATCTCCAGCAATACCGGCCGGTCAATGGCGTGTCGGTGATCGTCAACGCCGGTGCGGCGCGCGTGCGCGGCGCCGAACTGATGCTCGGCTACCGGCCTGACGCCCACTGGACACTGGCCGGCAATGCCGCCTTTATCGATGCCGCGCTCAGTGAAGACGCGCCCGGCCTTGGCGCGGTGGCCGGTGCGCGCCTGCCGACCAGTGCGCGCTTTTCTGCCAATCTGAGCGCCAACTATGCTTTCGAGCTTGATGGTCACGCCGCCTATGCCGGCGCGGCCGTGCGCCATGTCGGCGCGCGCAATTCCGGTTTTGCCGGCAGCGGCGAGCTGCCGCTGTACCGCCTGCCTGCTTACGCGATGACGGACCTGCAGGCCGGCATCGATTTCAAGCGCTACAGCCTGGCGCTGTATGTGCGCAATGTGTTCGACAAACGTGCGCAGCTGGCGGCCGACAGCACGGTGCAGGCGCTGGGCGGGCCGGTCTGGGTATCGGTAGCCCAGGCGCGCACCCTGGGACTCACCGTGACGGTGCCGTTCTAGTGTCGCTAGTTGGACATTCGTTGAATGAATATGCCGACAATCGCACCGATACTGCGTCACAAACGCCCGCCAGGCCTCGGCCTGTCCGCGCTTTGCTCCTTGTCTCGTCGCGCTTTCGACACATTGCATCATCAAGGAATTTCTGACTCGGAACCCTAGGCGCTGTTCAGGCACTTCCACGTCCAGGCCGGCGGCGCGCCGCTGCCGGTTTCACTTTCCATTTTTTGAAGGGCTTACGCTCATGGACACTCACGTCCTGCATTTTCCTGCGCGCGCTACGCCGGCACCCTCTCCGGGACGCAGCTGGCTGGCGCTCTTCGGCCTGCTGGTGCTGATCGTCGCCGCCATTTTTGGTGCGCTGGATCGCCAGGTGCTGGTGCTGCTGGCCGAACCGATGCGTCTTAGCCTGGCCCTGTCCGACACCCGTCTGGGTTTGCTGCAGGGCGTCGGCATCACCCTGTTCGGCGGCGCGGCGGCGGTTCCGCTGGGCTGGCTGGCCGACCGCTACGGCCGCCGCGCAGTGCTGGCCGCCTGCGTCCTGGTCTGGGCCGGCGCCACCGTCGCTTGCGGCCTGGCGCGCGACTTCACCTCCCTGTTCGTCGCAGCCCTCGGGCTTGGCATCGGCGAAGCCTGCCTGGCGCCGATCATCTACGGGCTGATTCCGGAGATCGTCCCGGAACAGCGCCGGGTGCTGGCCAACGGCATCTATACGGTGGCCGTCATCCTGGGATCGGGCCTGGGCATGGGGCTCAGCGGCGCGCTGATCGAGACCCTCGACGGCGTGCGGGCTGTTCTGCCGGCCGCCCTCCAGCAGCTCGAATCGTGGCGCCTGGTGTTTATCGCCGTGGCGCTGCCCGGACCGCCGCTGGCGCTGGCGATCCTGCTGATCCGGCTGCATCCGCAGCGCGGTGCGCTGGAAACGCCGCTGGCGCCGGCCGAGGCCGGACTGGCCGCGTATTTCCGCGCCCATGGCCGCACCATGGCCTGCATCGCCGGCGGATCGAGCCTGATTGCGCTGGGTATCGCGGCCAGCGCCAACTGGGTGCCGATCATCGCCGCCAGGGTGTTCGGAGCGACTGCGGCCGCGGCCGGCGAGGGCATCGGCCTGGCCTACGTGCTGGGCACGGCGGCCGGCGCCGCCCTGGGTATGGTCGGGGTCAGGCTGTTGCGTCGGCGTGCCGGACTGGCCACGCCGATCCGCGTGATCGCCATCGGCGCATTCCTGGCAGCGCTGGCCTCGGGACTCATGTTGGCCGTGCACAGCGCCATGGGCATGTATCTGCTGTTCGGCATCCAGGTGGCGGCCCTGATCGCCGGCAGTGTGCTGGTGCCGACCCTGCTGCAGGACATGACCCCGGCAGCGCTGCGCTCGCGCCTGATCGCCATCGGCACCGGCGTGACGGTCTGCCTGTCGGCACTCAGTCCGGTGCTGGTGGGGGCTCTGTCGGACCTGCTGCATGCCGATCCGCACGGGCTGCAGCTCGCCAGCGCCGGAGTCGGCGCGCTCGCCTTCGCCCTGGCCGCGCTCGTGATGCGTGTGGCGGAACAGCCTTTTGTGCGCACCGTCGAAGCGGTCCACCCGGCTCTCGCACAACAGCAACATTGAATATTCACTGGAGACATCATGAACGACACACGTAACAGCGGCGAGCCGGACAAGGTCTCGCCGGAACAGCTCGATGCCCTGTTCGAGACCGTTGGCCGCAGCGATGCGCCGGGCCTAGTGGTCGGCGTGGCCCAGCACGGCAAGCGGCTTTACCGGCGCGGCTTCGGTCTGGCCAGCATCCCGCTGGGCGTGGCCAACACGGCCTGGACCCGGATGCGAATCGGCTCGGTCAGCAAGCACATCACCTGCCTGGCGGCGCTGCTGCTGGCCGAGGATGGCAAGCTCGATATCGAGCATGGGGTGCGCCGCTATTTTCCATCACTGCCACTGCTGGAGGGAGAACCGACCCTGCGCCAGCTGATGACGCACACCAGCGGCTACCGCTGCTACCTGGATCTGGGCTCCCTGGCCGATGGCCTAGCCGTCAGGCCGTCCGGCCAGGCCCTGGCCGCCCAGCTGCGCCAGGGGGCGGTCAACTTTGCACCGGGCGAGAAGATGAACTATTGCAATGGCGGCTACCAGCTGCTGTCGCTGGTCATCGAACAGGTTGCCGGCATGCCCTTCGAGCAGTTCCTGCAGGAGCGCATCTTCACGCCGCTCGGCATGATGGACACTGCCTCGATCCCCAGCGACCTGGAACTGCAACGCGGCATGGCGACCTTGCACGTGGCGCATCCGCCCGAGCTGGGCGGTGGCTGGCGGCGCGGCATTTTCCCGACTGTGGAGATCCGTGGAGAGGGCGCCGTCGTCTCCACGGTCGACGACATGCTGACCTGGCTGGCGCATATGCGCGCATCGCGCAAGACCGTCGGCAGCCATGCCAGCTGGGAGCTGATGACCACTCGGACCATTCTCAACAGCGGTCTGGTCATTCCCTATGCGCTGGGCCTCATGCGCACCGCCTATCGCGGTGTGGACACGATCCACCATTCCGGCGGCGTGATCGGCGGCAGCTGCCAGATGATCACCGTGCCGGCCCATGCGCTCGACATCGTCATCATGACCAATGGCGCGCCGGTCAATCCGATCGAGCTGGCTCACAGAATCATCGACCTGATACTTGGCGACGCTCAGCTGGGCGAGCCGCAGGCAAAGGCAGAGGCAGCGGGTTACCAGTACCTGGCAGGCACGCGCTACCACGCCAGTACCACGGGCATGCTCTTCAGCTTTGCCGTAATGCCGGAGGGGCAGCTTGGACTGAGCTTGCTGGACAATCCGCCGGTCGCCATGTCCGAGGTGGACGGCATGCTGCGCCTGGGCTTTGAAGATGTGGCGGCGGGGCCGCTGGAACTGCAGACGTCAACCTTGCCAAGCGAAGGCCAGGCGCCCGCTTTCCTGACCCTGAACGACGGCGGGCACGCGGAACGCTATCAGCGCCTGCCGGCCACCGCACCGGCTTTGGTGCAAGTGGGCCAGGCCCTGCTCGGCCGCTATCACGCGCCTGACCTGAACGCGGATGCCGTGATGTGTTTCGACGGCGCGCGCCTGCTGCTGGAAGTGCAGGGCGGCTACGGCGGCGATGTTTGGGAACTCGAGGCATTCGGGCACGATGTATTCGGCATCCGCTTTGGGGGCGAACACCCGCCCATGCGCGGAGTACTCTGCACTGAACGCCGTGACGGCGCTGTCATCGCGCTGGTGGTCAACACGCCGCGCACGCGCCACCTGCGCTTCGAGCGCCTGGCCGGCTGAAGGAGCGACAATGAAATTTTTTATCGCCCAGATCGCGACCGAGACCAACACCTTCGCCGCCACCCCGACCGGTCGCGTTGGTTTCGAGGAATGCGGCATCTACCGCGGCGATGCCAGCTTACAGGCGCCGGCCACCACGGGCGCCGTCATGCACGCCTACCGAAGCATGATGGAGGCCGACGGTCATCAGGTGGCCGAGGGCCTGTGCGCCCTGGCCGAACCGTCCGGGCGCACTGTGCGCGCCGTCTACGAAACACTGCGCGACCAGCTGCTGGACGACCTGCGCGCAGCGATGCCGGTCGACGCGGTCCAGCTGATGCTGCATGGCGCGATGGTGGCGGACGGCTATGACGATTGCGAAGGCGACGTCCTGCAGCGGGTGCGCGCGATCGTCGGTCCCGGTGTGCCGGTCGGCGCCGAATTGGACCTGCACTGTCATTTCACGGAGCTGATGCGCATTTCGGCCGACGTCATCATCGCCTTCAAGGAGTATCCGCACACGGATATCGCGGAGCGTGGCCAGGAGCTCTACCGCATCCTGGCCGCCATGCTCGCGGGACGGGTGCGTCCTACCACGGCGGTGTTCGACTGCCGCATGGTGGGCACCTGGCAGACCACGCGCGAACCGATGCGCGGTTTTGTCCAGCGCATGAAGTCCTTCGAAGGGCGGGATGGCGTGCTCGCGGTCTCGCTGGGACACGGTTTTCCCTGGGGTGACGTGGCCGATTCGGGCGCCAGGGTATGGGTCGTCACCGACAACAATGCGCTGCTTGCCGCACGCCTGGCCGAGCAGCTGGCGCGCGAATTCTGGGACTTGCGCGCCGCGACCTGCGCGCCCGTGCTGCCGCTCGATGCCGCGCTCGACCAGGCCCTGGCCCATGCCAGCTGGCCGGTGGTGCTGGCCGACATGGCCGACAACCCTGGCGGCGGCGCACCAGGCGACGCGACCTTTGTGCTGCGCCGCCTGCTCGAACGCGGCATCGGCGACGTGGCCATCGGCGCCTTTTGGGACCTGGGCGCGATCCACATCTGCCGGGACGCCGGAGTCGGCGCCACGCTCGCCTTGCGCCTCGGCGGCAAATGCAGCCCCAGTTCCGGCCAGCCGCTTGACCTGCGCGTGACGGTACGCGCCGTGGCCGAGGGCTACGACCAGAGCGCGGCGGCCATTGGCGGGCGCGCACCGCTTGGGACCTGCGTCTGGCTCGAAGCGGCCAACAACGTACACATCCTGCTCGCATCCATCCGCGGCCAGCTGTTCGCGCCGGACGCGTTTACCGGCATCGGTGTGAATCTGGCCGACAAGAAGCTGGTGGTGGTCAAGTCGGCGATTCACTTTCACGCCGAGTTTGCGCCCATCGCAGCAGAGGTGCTGTACGTCGCCGCGCCTGGCGCGATCGCGCCGGACTTCGCCGCCATCGACTACCAGGTGCGCAAGCTTGACTACTGGCCGCGCGTGGCCAATCCGCATGCACACTGGACCTGACCTTACTCACTGATTTCTTATCTACGGATTGACCATGCTACAACTACGCAAACCCTATCTACTCTTCCTGGGCGACGCCACCAGCGAAGTACATGCCAAGACCGCCTTCGGCCTCGCCCAATGGTGCCCCGACGATGTCGTCGGCGAATTGCGCTTTGCCGATGCGGCCGTCAGCACCGGCAAGCCCGCGATGAGCGTGGCGCAGGCAGCTGCGGCCGGCGCCGGATCGCTGCTGATCGGTATCGCTCCTGCGGGCGGGCTACTGCCCGCCCATTGGCTCCCCACCCTGATCGACGCGGTCGGCGCGGGACTGGACATCGTCAGCGGCCTGCATACCCGGCTGCGCGATTTCCCGCAACTGGCCGCCGCCGCAGCCGCGGCAGGCGTGCAGCTGCATGACATCCGCCATGGCGACTGGCCGCGGCTCACCGCCACCGGTCGCAAACGCACTGGCCAGCGCGTGCTCACCGTCGGCACCGACTGCGCGCTCGGCAAAAAATACACCGCGCTGGCGCTCACCCGTGCATTGCAGGCACGCGGCGTGGCGGCCACCTTCCGCGCCACCGGGCAAACCGGCATCATGATTTCCGGCAGCGGTGTCGCCATCGATGCCGTGGTGGCGGACTTTATCGCGGGCGCCGCCGAACAGCTATCGCCCGACAATGCGCCCGGCCATTGGGATGTGATCGAAGGGCAGGGTTCCCTGTTCCACCCGGCTTATGCCGGTGTCAGCCTGGGCCTACTGCATGGTTCGCAACCGGATGCGCTGGTGCTGTGCCATGACCCGAGCCGCACCTGCCTGGATGCCTTGCCGACGTATCCGACGCCGCAGCTGGCCGACGCCATCGACGCCTGTCTTCGCGCGGCGCGCCTGACCAACGCCGCCGTGCGTTGCGCCGGCATCAGCGTCAATTCCTGCTCGCTGGACGAGACGGCGTGGCGAGCCTATCGCGACCGTCTCGCCGACCAATTCAGTATCCCGGTGGTCGACCCGCTGCGCGGCGGCGTCGATGCCCTTGCCTTAGCCCTGTCCCAACACAAGGAGATTTCCCATGCAGCTTGAATGCACCATCACGACGGAAAGCTGGCCCCTCCAGGAGCCCTTCGAGATCGCCCGTGAAACAATGACCGCCGTGGACGTGCTGGTGGTGCGCCTGCGCGATGTGGACGGCCACGTCGGCGCGGGCGAGGCCGCGGGTGTCAGCTACGACGACGAAACCCTGGCGTCGATGGCGGCGCAGATCGACGCCGTCCGTCCGCTCCTGCATGCCGACCTGTCGGGCACGGAGCTGATGCGGTGGCTGCCCCCCGGTGGTGCGCGCAACGCGCTCGATTGCGCGCTGTGGGACCTACGCGCCAAACAGTCCGGCCAGCGTGCATGGCAGCTTGCCGGACGCCCCGGCGCCGCACCCGTGATGACCGCCTACACCATCGGTCTGGGCAGCGCTGCCGATGTGCGGCGCAAGATCCGTGCTGCGCGCCTCTTCCCGCTGCTTAAGCTCAAAGCCGACGCAACGCGCCACCTCAGCATGGTGCGTATCGCGCGCGAAGAGCACCCCGAGGCACGTCTTGTGATCGACGCCAATCAGGGCTGGAACCGTCAGCTGCTTGAACAGATCCTGCCTGAGCTGCAGGCCCAGGGTGTCGAGCTGATCGAACAGCCCGTGCCGCGTGGCGCCGAAGCCCAACTGGATGGTTTGAAGTGCAGCATTCCGCTGGCCGCGGACGAATCCTGTGCCGACCGCAGTTCGCTGGCGGCCTTGCGTGGACGCTACCAGTACGTCAACATCAAGCTCGACAAATCGGGCGGCCTGACTGAAGCCCTGGCCCTGGCGCGCAGCGCCCGCGAAATGGGGTTCGGCCTGATGGTGGGGAATATGGGCGGCAGCTCGCTAGCGATGGCGCCGGCCCACCTGGTCGCCCAGGAGTGTGTCTACGTGGACCTGGACGGACCGCTGCTGCTCAGGCAAGACCGCGCCGGGGGCATGCGCTACCGGGCAGCCTTGCTCGACGCACCCGAGGCTGGCCTGTGGGGCTAGCCGGAACCGATGCAGGCGCGCCGCCTGAGTCCTTTGACAAGATGAACATGATAAACCGAAACGACTGCATCGCGCGCGATGCACAGGATGCACTCGCCCCTTTGCGGGGGCACTTCGACTTGCCGCACGGCTTGATCTATCTCGACGGCAATTCGCTGGGTGCTGCGCCCAGCGCCGCCATGCTGCGTGCGCGCCAGGTGATCGGCCAGGAATGGGGCCAAGGCTTGATCCGCAGCTGGAACACGTCTGGCTGGTTCGACCTGCCGAAACGCCTGGGCGACCGTATCGCGCCCCTGATCGGCGCGTCCAGGGGCGAGGTAGTGGTGACCGATACCACGTCCATCAATGTGTTCAAGGCGCTGGCGGCAGCCCTGCACATACAGGCTGGCCATTCGCTGCATGGCCATCGCCGCGTCATCGTCACCGAGCGCGATAATTTCCCGACCGATATCTACATGGCGCAAGGCTTGGCCAGCTGGCTCGGCCGCGGCTACCGGGTCAAGCTGATCGACCAGGCCGCAGACTTGTCCGCCGCGATCGACAGCGATACCGCCGTCGTGCTGCTGACCCATGTGAACTTCCGCAGCGGCTACCAGCACGATATGGCAGCGCTCAACGCCCATGCCAGAGCTCAGGGTGCGCTCACCGTCTGGGACCTGGCCCATTCGGCCGGGGCCGTGCCGCTGGCTGTGGACGCCGACGGCGCCGACTTCGCGGTCGGCTGCACCTACAAATACCTCAATGGCGGTCCCGGCTCGCCGGCCTTCATTTGGGTACCACGGCGCCACCAGAGAGCCTTCACGCAGCCGCTTTCGGGCTGGTGGGGACATGCCGCGCCGTTTGCGATGGCGCCAGACTTTGCGCCGGCCGCCGGCATCGGACGTGCCTTGTGCGGAACCCAGCCCATGGTCTCGCTGGCGCTGGTGGAGGCCGGGCTGGATGTTTTCTCCCTCACCACGATGGCCGCCATCCGCGCCAAATCACTGGCGCTGACTGACCTCTTCATCGCGCTGGTGGAAGTGCGCTGCGCCAGTCATCGTCTGTCCCTGGTCACGCCGCGCGAGCATGCGCGGCGTGGCAGCCACGTCAGCTTTACCCATCCGCATGGCTACGCAGTGATGGCCGCGCTGATCGAACGCGGGGTGATCGGCGACTACCGCGAGCCGGCCATCATGCGCTTTGGCTTCACGCCGCTGTACACCAGTTATGCGGACGTATGGGATGCGGTGGAAATCCTGCGCCAGATCCTGGATGCCCACCACTATGACATTGCGGTAGAACGCAGCGCCGTCACCTGATGAGAGGGTACTGCCATGAACGATAAAACGACAGCGGCGGCAGGCCAGTGCCCGGTGAACGCCGCCCGGTGGCACGGCGCGCGCATGGATTTCAGCGATGCGATGAGCTATGGCGACTACCTCGGTCTTGAGCGCATTTTAGGCGCTCAGCACCCGCTCTCGCCCGCGCATGACGAAATGCTCTTCATCGTACAGCACCAGACCAGCGAACTGTGGATGAAACTGATGCTGCACGAACTGTACGCCGTGCTGGCAGCCGTGCGGCAGGACCAGCTGATGGCGGCCTCGAAGATGCTGGCCAGGGTGGCGCGCATCATGGACCAGCTGGTGCACGCATGGGACGTGCTGGCCACCATGACCCCACCCGAATACACGGCGCTGCGTCCCTACCTGGGCGCCTCGTCCGGCTTCCAGTCGGGCCAGTACCGCGAGATTGAATTCATCCTGGGTAACAAGAATGGCGCGATGCTGGCCGTTCACGCCCCGCTGCCTGAGCTGCATGCACGCCTGGGCGAGGCGCTGCGCGCGCCATCGCTCTACGATGAAGCGATCCGTCTGCTGGCGCGGCGCGGTTTTGCAATCGCGGCGGAGCGGTTGGACGCCGGGCGCAGCGGCCCGACCCAGGCCGACAGTTCGGTGCACGCGGCCTGGCTGGCGGTGTACCGGGATCCAGCCCAGCACTGGCCGCTGTACGAGCTGGCCGAAAAGCTGGTTGACCTGGAAAGCGCCATGCGCGTATGGCGCTTTCGACACGTCACCACGGTGGAACGCATTATCGGTTTCAAGACCGGCACCGGCGGTACCGAGGGTGTCGGTTACCTGCGCAAGATGCTCGACACGGTATTGTTTCCGGAGTTGTTTGCGCTGCGCACCGAACTATGAGAATCACCTGGAACAACACGAAAGAACGCATGGAATTCAAGATCAGGGAAAAGGACGGCCGCAGCGGCTGCATCGCGGTCGGCATCTACCAGCAACAGCGCCTCTCGGCGCAGGCCGCAGCGCTCGACGGCGACGGTGCGCTCACGCGTGCGCTGCGTTCCGGCGATATCAGCGGCAAGGCCGGCACCACCTTGCTGCTGCATGAGGTGGGCGGCGCGGCCAGGGTGCTGCTGGTCGGACTGGGAGTAGAGGGCGCGCTGAGTGAAGCGGCCTTCGCCACTGCGGTGGGCGCGATGCTCAAGGTATTTGCGACTCTGGGGACCGAGCAGGCGGGTGTGGCGCTGCCGCTGGACGCGGTGACCGGGCGCGAGCGCTGCTGGGCTATTGCGTCCGTGGTGGCTGCGGCGCGCGAGAGCGTGTACCGCCGCGATGGACTCAAAAGCCGCAGGGAGGCTGACGGCACCGGGGTGCGGCGCCTCTTGCTGCTCACCAAACCGGATGCCGCGGCCAAAAAAGCGCTGGCGCAGGCGCTGGCCACCGCGAACGGTATCGACCTGTGCAAGGACCTGGGTAATCTGCCGGCCAATATCTGCACCCCGGCCTATCTGGCCGGCGCCGCCCGCAGCCTGGGACGCGACTGGGGCTTGGGCGTACAAATCCTGGAACGCAGGCAGATCGAACAGCTGGGCATGCGCTGCCTGCTGGCCGTGTCGTCGGGCAGCGCCGCACCGCCGCGCTTCATCGTGCTCAAGCACCTGCACGGCAAGGGCAGGCAGACCACCGTGGTCCTGGTCGGCAAGGGCATCACCTTCGACTCGGGCGGTCTGTCGCTCAAGCCCGGCTCCGCCATGGAGGAGATGAAATACGATATGTGCGGCGCCGCCGCTGTACTGGGCACCATGCGCGCCATCGCCGAGATGGGACTGCCGATGAATGTGATCGGACTGGTGGCCGCGTGCGAAAACATGCCGTCCGGTGGCGCCGTCAAGCCGGGCGACGTGCTGACCTCCATGGGCGGCTTGACGGTGGAAGTGCAGAACACCGACGCCGAAGGGCGCCTGGTGCTGTGCGATGCGCTGACTTACGCGGCGCGCTTCAAGCCGGCGGCCGTTATCGACATCGCCACCTTGACCGGCGCCTGCTTCGCGGCGCTGGGTCAGCACCGTTCCGGGCTGTTCACGAGGCACGATGCGGCCCACGATACGCTGGCCGATGAAGTGCTCGCGGCCGGGCGCGCGAGCGGCGACCTGGCGTGGCGCATGCCGCTAGACGAAGTGTATGGGGAGCAGATCAAGTCCGCCAGCGCCGACCTGGCCAACCTCGGCACGCCGGGGGCAGGCAGTATTACCGCGGCCTGCTTCCTGGAGAATTTTACGCGTGCCTACCCCTGGGCCCATCTCGATATCGCCGGCACGGCCTGGGAAATAGGCGGCCCGAAAGGCGCCAGCGGACGTCCCGTGCCGCTGCTGCTTGCCTTCCTGCTGGCGCGGGCAGATGCGTTATCTTGAAGCTGAGCCGGCATTCGATCCTGGCTTGCCTGGCCTGGCAGCCGGGTTGCTCGCGTCACCCCGCGCTTGAAGGCGTGGTGCTTGTCGCGCTAACCGGGTATGGGCACGGCGCGGACTAAGGCCGTTCAAAAGAAGCAGGATTCGACCATCATTTAGTCAAGCCCTCCGATTTTGACGAGGTATTGAAAGTACTTTCAAGCGTTCCTGACGTTCCTTCGCGGTAACGAGAGTTCGGCAATAGTCGAGAAACGCTCTGTCACTATCAAATAATGACTTCAGCTACTTACGCAAGCGCTGATCTAATTATCTTCCGACGCAATTCGGTCACAAATTGTAAGCGTCCAGCGCTACCACCGTCCGCTGCGAACTCAGGTTGGTTTGACTCGCCGAAACGGCAGCAAGTCGTCGATATCGCTGTTGCGGCTGGTCGGTAGTCGTTCGAGGGTGTCCTTGAGCCAGGCAGCCGGATCGAGGCCGTTCAAGTTGGCGGTGCCGAGCAGCGATTGAATGGCGGCGGCGCGATGACCAGCTCGTTCCGAGCCGGCGTATAGCCAGTTCTTTTTTCCGATAGCAATGGGGCGAATGACATTTTCCACCGGTTATTATCGATGGGGTAGTTGCCGCTGTCGGCATACCGAATCAGCGCAGGCCAGCGACGTATCGTGTAGTCAAGCGCTTTGGCAGTGCCGCTGCCGTGCGCAACGGTCAGTCGCACCGCCGTGAGCCACGCCTCGAACGAGGCAAGCAGCGGCTTTGATTCATGCTGGCGCAATAAGGCGCGCGCTGCCACATCAAGGTCCTTGCCGACCTGTTCAATCGCATACAAGCGCGCAATCCATTTCAACGCCTGCTCGGCAACAGGACTTTTGTTGGCGGCATGCAGATCGAACAGCTTGCGGCGCGCGTGCGCCCAGCAAGCCAGTTCGGTCACACCGGAACGGAACAAGGCCTTGTAGCCGGCAAAATGTGGTGCACAACATTTCGCCGGTTATGTTGCGGCCAAATTTATGTTGTCGCAGGCCCTCCCGGTCATTTTCCGTCCAGCTGCGCCCGCGAAAGGCGCGCACATAATTCAAGCGCGAGCTAGCATGTTGGCTTGACGTCTGCGGCAATGTCCCGGCCCGGCAACACGGCAAATCGGAACCGCCGGACAATATCGCAGACAACGTTGCCCCAAATTATGTTGTGCTTCCCGTGCCATTCAGCAGGCGTGTCCCTCCCACGAAAGCGCGCAACGCAACATAATTGTGGCCGCAACATAACCGCTGAAGTCGTCCACCATCAAATGCCCTTGCCATTGCTGCAGATAGTCGCGCGCGAACTGGCCGCTCCGTCCGGGCTGGTAGTCGAACACCACAATGGGCGGGCCATCCTCCAGGTCGCCACTGCGGTAGGCCCACAGATAGGCTTTCTTGGTTTTCCCCTTGCCCGGATCGAGCTGCGCCACCGGCGTTTCATCGGCATGCAGCACGGCTCGCTGCAGCAGGTAGTGGCTTAACCTGTCGGCAAGTGGCTGCACGGCGACGCCGAGCCGGCCAAGCCATTCGGACTGGTTCGAACGCGGCAGCGGCACATTGGAGCGCGCGGCGATCTGTTCAATGCGGTACAGCGGCAGGTGGTCTACAACAAGGATACGGACACCGTTACCGCTGAGGGGCTGAACCCATGCTCGCTAGTTTTTGCGCTGGAGCTTCAGAGAGCGCTGCCCATAGGTCTAAATGCCATCGACATGGACAACTTTAATGTAGCTCTGCGTGATTTTCAAAACGTCGAGCAACTGACGCAAGCGGTTAGTGCCTGACGTCCGCTATGGGGCGGAAGCGGCCGCTGCGGTATGATCGTCCGCTCCGGCCAAAAGCAGCCGTTCATTCCGCCTTTTCATCTATTGTCTAGTCTTGATCATCACGAATCTGATTTTCCTCGTCGTGGAGGCTAACGTTTGTAAAAGTCCGCTAACAATTTCGTAACTCAATTTTTCGGAAAAACGGAGCGTTTGATGTCCCATATTGATGAGTTTGAGACATGTCAACGATCACAGGTGCCTCACCTAGGTTCTCATCTTCTAGCAGGGGCGCTCTTCATAATACTACCTCGCGTATGTATCGCGGGAACTTCGTCCCCGGTGGATATCGGTACATTGATCTTATGGATTGTTGGCTACCTAGTAGGCTTTTTTATTCTGTCCGTTGGCGCATTTTGGTCAAAGAAAGTTGCAGTTACACTGATTTTCTACATTTTAGGTCCTGCCGTCTGGATCGCTTTTGAGGTAACGATGCAGTATTACCGCAATAACGCGATAAGAGCAGAACTTAACGCAAGTGTGGCGGCAAGCGAGCAGACTTTCTCGCAGTACTGTAAAGCCCGTCAACGTAAAATCCTCGTTTCGTTACAACCAGATTCTGACACGCAAGAGGAACATCGCACCGTATATGTGAGGTTTGATCGTCATTTCATGGGGCATCAGTACCAATACAACGCAGATGTCCTTGCAAGCTACCTTCAAAAAGACCTAGCAAGATGTGCGAAAACAGGTGTCTTGGCCTTGGAAGGGAATTTCCATGTCGCGCCCTATAAAGGCAACGCCCGACCGCCTGAAATTAAGCGATTCGCTGCTTGCGAGCAGGGGGAAATGGACGTTGTTCCCGCTGCAAGGGCACGGTATGCATTAGTGCTGGGAGAGAGTGGCCATAAAGTCAAGTTGCCAATGGGTCGGCATGGAAGCACGTGGATGTCACGCACGTCTGTGCGCATTGTGGATCGCCAGGATGGAGGCACCTTGGCTGAAGACACTTTGTACTTTCTTGAATACAACTCTGGTGTGGCGGGGTGCCCCAAAGCTGAAGAGCAAATCAGCGAATTATTAACGGCCGTCTTCGGCTATCCTAAGCGTTAATCCACATCATCTCGTGATGGGGAAAGGACTGGGTTAATGCTGCGGAGGAGTTTCTCATTCCACATCTTCACTATAAGAAGGCGGATTTCGCTAGTGGAGCAATTCACAGATGGATCAATACATCCGGCCTTCATGCCGACTACATGGTTAAAAAGTGACGATGAATCAAGCAAGACAAATCGAATGCTGTGAACTAGTTTAGTCATGAGAACCCCAGAAGATTTACTCCGCCTTTACAAAAAAGGAATTTACACCGAGGGTGAGGTAGCGACCGTGTTTATCACGTCTGCTGGTTCAGAGTGGCTGCCGGAACAATTCATTCCGATTCTTCCACCTGAAATTCTGAAATATATAGATGACCATGTTATATCGCCGCCCCAGTTCGTTGAGGCGATCGAGTTCTACCACGGTTCGACTGCGCCTCAACGTTTAAATTGGTTCAATGGCGCGTGGAATCTACACCGCTACCTATATTGCAACGCGGATTGACGACTCTCGAAAACATGAATGGCCGCAATGGGGCGTTACCGGACGGTGGTGCATCTGGGGGAAGGCGAAATATGCGGGCGGTACAATTGAGTCTGACCGCCTGGCTCGGTTGGGCCTTAAGATGAACATTTTGAGGATTGATCAAATAATGACGTCAGAAACTCCGTTCGAAGCAATGGTTCGATGGTTACGAGAGCCCGGATACAAGCAGTCGGTTGTTCAGTGGGTCATGCTGATTCCGGGCGCGGTTTGCATCTATGTGTTTTTTCAGCTGATCTTGCTCATTTCGGTTTCAAAGGTTGTCCGAAGCGCGGACAGCACCATCATGCCGTGGGCCCTGAACATGCTAAATGCTGCACTTGTTCCCTTCCTGATTATCAAGTATGGCGCCCTCATCGCGCCATCGTTTCGCCATCAGGCGAGCGCAGTGCTGGCGGTAGTCGCGGTCCTTCTTGTTTTTATTCCTCGTCTTGGTCAAATGTTGTCACGGCCAGAGCCCACAGGTTGGAGTTTTGCCTGGCTGGCCGTTGCGGTAGCTCTTTGCGGCGCCAGTGTGTTTTACGGTATTCGCAGCGTCAATCGTAAGCCGTCGAAAGGGAAAACGGTGAGTGCGTAGCGAGAAGGCACTTCTACGTCCGGTTTGGGGCGCTAGCTGCCTTTCGACTCAGGTGGACGGGGGCCAGCGCATTGGCGCCCCGATGCGGAATGCCAAATATGTGTGCGGCTTCACACCTCAGTTAGACGGGACCGATTTAGGTCCCGAGCCCCACTCTATTCGCACCGGTGTGTTTGAGATCTCGAAAAGAACCGACTTTGCGGGGCCGGTATGGGCATACCCAGATCGAACTTTCCAAGATGACTTGCCTTAGCGCACTGTCGCCGCTACACTCGACTGAACGCCACGCTGCTATCGGCAAAGCGCGGTTGCTGACGACACGAAAATTATATTGAATTGGCAAACAAGAGTTAGGAGTGTAAGTGGAGAAGAGATATCAGGTTTTTGTGAGCAGTACGTTCCGCGACCTCGAGGAAGAAAGGCAGGAAGTCATGCACGCGCTCCTCGAATTAGATTGCATACCATCAGGTATGGAACTTTTCCCAGCTGCAAATGAAACTCAGTGGAATCTAATCAAGAAGGTGATAGATGACTGTGACTATTACGTATTGATTCTTGGCGGCCGCTATGGCTCCATCGCGCCGGAAGGCATCAGCTATACGGAGATGGAATATCGATATGCACTTTCAAGCGGCAAGCCCACAATTGCATTCCTGCATCGCAATCCCGGAAAAATTATCGCCGACAAATCAGAATCGACGGCTGAAGGCAAAGAAAAGTTACAAGCGTTTCGTGAATCTGTAGAGAAAAAGCTATGCAAACATTGGGATTCAGCCCAAGAACTTGGGTCAGTCGTAAGTAGGAGTTTAATTCAGCTGATCAAGTCAACTCCAGCGGTGGGCTGGGTGAGGGCCAATGAGCTGGCAGATCGTGAAGCAACGATGGAATTGCTGCAGCTGCGGCGTCGCGTTGAAGAACTGCAAACCGAGTTATCTCGGGCACGAATTTCTGCGCCTAAGGGTTCGGAGGGATTGGCGCAGGAAGATGAAGAGCATTCAATAAAATTTACATTCTCAGCAAAAGCACCTGGTGAATATCAGAGCAAGAAGTGGACCTCCAGCTTTGCGACCACGTGGAATGATATATTTGGGTGTATTGCACCGTTAATGATTCACGAGGCGACGGAACCTGCACTAAAAAATGCGCTTGATAATCTTGCTGAAACAAGTAACTTTCAACGTCTGTCTAAAAGTAAGACGCTCCTGAATCATGTATTACGTAGCTTTTACATCAGCGAAGATGATTTTCAGACTATCAAAGTTCAACTCCGCGCTCTCGGGCTAATTGCAAAAAGCGATAAAACTAGAAGCGTTAAGGACTCTGGCACCTATTGGACATTGACGCCATACGGCGATGAAATTATGACGCAATTACGTGCTATTAGGCGCGACGAAGATGAGACCCAGTCTAGCGACGAGATTGTTCTTGGAGATGCTGAGTAAGCGCCAATCAATGAGTTAGCCTACGTTCCAATACCACTGCACACACAGTCGACAAACCCGCTTTGTGGGGTGAAGCGGAAGCTTGAGTATGTGTCCCTATCTGCAAAAAACGCGCCATTAGCATGGCAATTAGTACACTTCTAGCTATAGTTTCTAAGTTCTGGAGTGAGAGCCATCGTCTAAACTTCACCGCTAATCGCTATACAACACTCCTATTCAAAAAAATATCACCACATGAAAAACCTCGCAATCATACTTGGAGTGACGGATTATGTCGACCCTCAGCTTCAGTTGCCGGGATGTTTAAATGACGTCGCGGTTATGCAAATGATACTGCGTTCAGGCGAGCGGTTTGAAGTGCTGACGCTTGCAAGTGAGGACGGCGAAATCTCCAAAAATGCTCTTTCAGAAGCCATTAAAAGGTACTCCCTAGAAGAAATTGACCATCTCCTGTTCTACTTTACGGGACATGGTACCTACTTGAAAGACGATTTTCATTTCCTATTTCGCGATTATGCAAGCGACCGTAGCGCCCAGACTTCTCTTTCAAGCAAAGAGCTTGATGATATGCTGCGAAGCCTACAGCCCAACTTGGCTGTAAAAATTGTTGACGCTTGCCATTCAGGTCTTAACTATGTTAAGAGCGGCACGACGGTACAGCACGAGCTCGGGGAAGGTCTGAAGGCAACATTTAAAAACTGTCATTTCATGTTCAGCTCTGACGCGGATCAAAAATCTTACGCTGACCGCAACATGAGTGATTTCACAGCTGCATTTGCACATTCAATCGTTAAGGCAACGACGGAGAATGTTCGTTACAGATACGTCACGGACTGGATTACTGATGCCTTTAGCAACCAAGACGGTCAGACACCATACTTTGTTTCGCAAGGTCCCCTTACTGAGCTTTTTGGAAAGTTTGGAGACGACGCTAAATGTCGAATTGCCGGCCTACTTCCGAAGAAGGAGATCGATAAGGCGACACTAACCGACGTGACATATGGCGCAGAGTTAGCAGAGCCAATAGGCGAGTCTGATGCGGCGGTGGGACGCTCTCTTGCAGATCTGGCGCGTCAAGCTGCTGCTAACTACGTGACTCAAGAACAGGCGTCGTCGTTCATTCAGTCCTTGAGGGAAAGTCTGTCGAGATATATTCCGAGTTATGACATCATGGAAATCTACTCACCCGAAAAAGAGTTTTTTGATTCATATCCGGAACTTCCTAATGAACGTTCTATCGGAGTTTGGTTAGAACGCAATAAATCCGGTGAATATTTCGCCGAACCCACATATGAAACTGAGCTTTACGACGCACCGCCTTCGTTGTTCGGTAGCAGTTTAGACTCGCTCATGGCCGGATTCAACTTACCGACCAAGAAGACACGGAAGGTCTTGACAGGGATAACTTCGTCGCTGAGTGGAATGCCGTTCCAAACTTTCTGTTGAACTTTGCAGCCGGAATTTCCAAATTTACTCCGCTATCGTGCTTGGCTTACGTTTCTAATTTCCAAGACGACTATTCAAGTATTTCATTCTTTTGTTGAGTACAAAGAAGTCTCATGGGGCAAATACGAAGAAAGCGAAGTAATTGGGTGGTACCGCAATGCACACAGTCTCGCGAACCCAAGTGAAGTTACTGAGCTACCGACGGTTTTCTTTAGTGCTTTTAACGCATGGGTAATCGACCAGGTTAAAAGGCGGCTTTCCATCGCATAATGCACTAGCCGTCAGTAATCCTACTGAACCCCACCACACAGGGTGAGGCACATGAACCGCGGTCAATAGCAGTCAACCACGTTTGATGACCCCTTTCGGCTGTGAAGAGCGGTCTTTCGTAAATCTGTGAATGCTACTGGTACACCGCTAAGGTAGCGACAATGAACTTGAAGAAGTTTTTGAACCCTGTCCAAGGTGCTGCCCCGTTGCCAGAGTTACTTTTCTTGTACTCTTTCCTCCGTCTGGGAGGGCACTTTCCTTTCGTTAGCCAAGCCGTCGAGCTTCTTCCCTTGGACACTTCGCCCGTGCACCTTTGATGATTCCACAAGAACCTTTGGCCCGTTGATAATCTCGCCTGCGACGATCTTCTCCCGCATATGCCGCCGCGCGATTTCAACAAAGAATTCGCGAGCCGCGGCGGGCAATCTCTCATCCGCAAAAGTTTTTGCAGCCTCGACCACGCCGTATGCCCCAGCGAGATCAGGGTATTTCTTGATAACGAACGACGGCTTGTTCTTCGCAAATGCATCTGCCTTCTTCAGCAGTTCCGCGTCCGCCGTCGACGCTTGTGTTGGAGCCACCCGACGCTTGGAGGTCGGAGTTGACTTTGATGGTTGGTCAGAATTCCCGTGCTCTGCATCTGCCCCTTTTTGGCCCTTCGGGTATTCTTTGCCCTTTACCAGGCTCTGCTCGACACTGTTGGTTGCAGGGACGCGAGCCAGTTCAGCCAGGTCCAGCGGCGTTGGTTGGTACCCGACGACGGTCATTCCTCGCTGAGCAGCCTGTAGCCAGGCACTTTGCTTAAATTGCGCCGTCCCCTTCACCGTGATGCTGCCCCAATCCCGTGCCTTGGCGATTTCGATTAGTGACCGTACCACCTCGGGATGAGCTCCACGCATCGCGAGCTTGTTTCCTCGGTCGGAAAATGCTGGGGTTCGATCCAAGAAATAATAGTCGTGTTCCACCTTTAGGAAACGACGCGCAACTGCCTCAGGCACCACGCTGGAGGGATCGCTAATCACGAAGCCAGTACGTGCTGCACTGGGCACTGCCCTCGGCTTGGCAAATCCCTCCGGATTTTCGACAACCAAGGATGTGCGCGAGCTCCACATATTGACCAACCAGGCTCTCAGGCCACCTGGTCGCCTGATCGGCGAAGTGGGAACCGGCTCTGCGCCAGCATGCGGCCCGGCTCCCTTTGATGCCGATTCTCCAGCAGCAGCCGCAGCCGCCGATACTTGGTGGTCCTCGTCCGCCAGTACACGCACCGACGACCCTTCAATGGAATTCTCCATGTCCTGGACGGATTCATTCAATGGAGTCGCTTGTTCTGGCACCACACGGCGCGCCCGTTTGCGCGGTGAGCGCGGAGCCTTTGCCACAGGCCTCTTCGCCCTCTCGCCGTCCCGTGCAATCGCTTCGATAGCTTTGGAAGGACGCTGGCGCGAGCCCTTCTTTGTGGCGCCCGCTTCTGCGGCGGTAGCGTCGGAGGACGGAGCGGTTGTTTCGACCGATCCCCCCACTGCCGTTCCCCCTATCTCTGGCTCGAATTCAGAGCTACGCCTCGGCGGTATAGAAGGCTGCTGCGCTTGCGTATCATCACTCATGTGTTTCTCCTTTATGCCTCAGTCGCACGAATAAAAGAGGCAAACGTTTTTTCAAGATCATCGGCTGTCAGCGTTTCTCCCTTGGGGAGCTGAACACCTGCGAAATTGGCAGCGTAGTCTTTCAGTGTCAGCTTTCCCAGTTTGGGAACATCCTGGGGCGTAATGGCGCGAGGTGACCGGGCACTGCCCGCCGCGGAATCAGCGCTCTCAATCGAAGACGGTGGGTCCGATGGCATCGCAATCTTGATGGGGTCGATGCTCGGCAACCGGCGGTTTGCGCGCCGCAGAAACAGTGGACGCTGCCAATACCAGATCTTGCGGCAGAAGATCGGCGGGCAGTGCTCGACAAAGACGATCTCGTTATTAATGCCCATCATCTTCACTTCCTGTGGATTGAGCAGCGCTCGGGCAGCGTATGACTTCGTCACGTTGGCGGCCCGCATGCTCATTGCTTGGCTTGACGCTGACCGCGCTTCTGTCGTGAAAGTCCCGAGCTCACGCGAAATGTCGGTCGCGTACTCGCTGTCGTTCGGCGCGTATACGACCCGGGCACCGCAGCAGGCGATAAGATTTTTGGTGTGATCCGGTCCATAGACCGCACGAAGCTGGGGAACCGAATGTGCGATCAAGAGTGGACGAATGCCGTAGCCACCCATCAACTGGATGCTCTTTTCGATAATGGGCATGCGACCAAGTGCAGCCAACTCGTCGAGGATCGGCAACAGTTCGTAACGGATGCTCGGATCGTCTTCCGGCATCGTATCCATGTTCGCGTCAAACATCTGTGTGAAGAACAGATTCATCAGCAGCGATAGACGGTCAAGATCGCCAGGGTTGACGCCCAAATAAATGGAGAGGCGCTTGCGCCGCAGGTCATAAAAATTGAACGAGTCCGCACTTGTTGCCGCGTCGACCAGTGGGTCGCTCCAAAGCTGCAACTTGGCCGTGAAGGTTTTGCGGACGGACGACTGCGTCGGCGGACTCAAGGAAATGAAGTCGTACAGCATCCGCTTACACGTTGATGACAGGGGATTGTCGGATGTGTCGCGCTGGCTGATGATCTGTCGCCAATGATCACTGACCGAATCATCGGCACCGTGCATGATCTGGCGAACCATCTCACCCATCGTGCGCGGCAGCGATGGAGTCTCGATGACGTACAGACCGATGCCAAGAAACAGATCGCGGCATGACGCCGGCCAGAACGGATCTCCCGTCGCAGGATCAGGCGACAGCTGGTTGGCCAGCTTCTGCAGGGCGCTGACGCGCAATGGCAGATCATCGGGAACATAGTGTATTGAAATCGGATTCCACTGGGCTGTCAGTCCCTTAGGCGACAAGGGATCGAAGAGATGGACTTCGGAGAAAAACTTTCGAAAGCCGGCCGTGATCCGATAGCACTCGCGTCGCACATCGTTGACCACCAGGCTGCCAATCCAGCTCAGCCCGTTCGGCTGAACCAGTCCAGCGCCTTTCCCTGACCGAGGTGGCGCAATTACGATGGCGGCCAGCTGCTTACCCAGGACAAGATAGCGCCAGCCCCAACGCCCAAGAACAATCCCTCGCTCACCGAACAGACCGGCACGGAATACATCGCGCAAAGTCGCAAAACGCGCGTCGCCATGAAGTGAGCGACTCACTGGCCGCAGCAACGCAACCAATACGGCGCCCGCCGGTAGCGCTCCGCCGATCATGCAGGTAATGAGCCACTGGCGAGTGTATGGGTCAGTCCCGTATTGATGCCAGTAGTGCAGCATGGTCATCGGCGTTGCTGCCGCCGGCGGAAGCAATGGGTTCGCCAGCTTGATCAAAAACAGGTAGCTGGCCAAGTAGAGGGCCACCAGCAGGCAGGCCAGAAAAATCGCGCCAAAGGCTAAGGCCTTATAGCGTGCGCTGTCAATCGGAGCAATGAACATAAAAGGTCCTAACCAAGTTGACGCGCCGCGAATGCGGGGTCGTAGTACACCTCGCTGGCAAGGCGCTCGCCGGTCGGTAGCCGAATCATCTGTACGACGATATCGACCAGCGTATAAAGGTTGTCCGTGATGTCGGCCAGTTCCAGCCCGCCGCCTTCCGGGCTTCCTTTGATCAACAGAGCCAGACGACGAAATGCCAGCTTGGCCCGCGTAGCGTGGACCGTCGTAATGGTGCCGGGATGCCCCGAATTGAGCACGTTCTGGATGAAGAAAAAGGACTCGTCGCCACGCAGCTCGGCCAGCAGCACGCGATCCGGCCTCATGCGCAGGGTCGCCTCCAGCAAGTCGCGCGCCTTCAGCTTGGAGATCCCATTGCCGCCCTTGGGATAAAATAGATTCACCTGGTTACTGTGCGGAAGGCGCATTTCGGCGACGTCCTCAACGGTAATGATCCGCTCGTCAAGTGGGATGAGCGCCGCAAGGGCATTGCTGAGTGTGGTCTTACCCGATCCCGTCGCACCGGAGGACACAATATTCTTCCGATCAGGGACGGCGGCGGCGAAAAAACCTTCCCAATCTCGCCCTCTGAACAACTCGAGCAGCATGCGCTCGCGCTCCGGAAGGGCCGCTTCGATCCTGGTCCTTTCCTCTGGTGCCAGCAACAGCGACTCCTCACACCGCGTATCAGCAAAGGCGCCTCCCTCGATGATCTGACGCATCGTCAGCACCTTCCCGATGTGGCGCCGAATCGTGAAGGAAATCTTCCCTGCTTCTATGGCAGGGGGAATGACGATCTGCACCCTGAGGCCACCGGGCAGGCGTGCGCCTAGCAGCGGCCAGTCCTCGGTCAAATCCTGGTTTGCCTGATTGCGCAACAACATGGCCAGCCCAGCGCACCATTGGTAGGAGATCGCCTCGCACCGAATGCTCTCCCATCCGCCACGTCGTTCGAGAAGTATCTCCCCAGCGCCGTTTACGACGATCTCGGTGACAGTCTCGTCTTCTAAAAGATAAGCGATCGGCCGCAGGTGCAGCGACATCGTCGACCAGTCGCCCTCGCCCTCCTCAGTTGCGGGTTCGCTCATGGCGTCTGTTTCCTTTTCAGCTCATACACGTCGCCGAAGTCAATATCGTCAGCCAGGTAGATCAGCACCTGCGCCCCTTGCGCTGCCGCGATCGTAGGAGGGATATTGACTGTATTCTTCAGCACCTCCGCCATGACATCTTTTGGCCCACTCATGCTCGGGAAAGCGATTGTCGTGTTGTTACTCCCACTCTGGCGGCTGGCAACAAGGTAGGGACCGATATCTGTGATCAGACTGAGGGCAATAGCCGCGCCAAAGCGATCCCAGAAATGAGTATCGACGGCACCTGCAATGCCTGGCCGCCCAAGGGAGTCACTCGCCGCCGAATCGAGGTCGAGATGCACATGCTGCGGTGTTTCGCAGCGCTGCCAGATGATGCCCACACGCCGCTGCCCGTGCACCACGCCTCCTCCCTGCTTGCCGACACATAGTGTGCCACGGTCCATCAGAGTGACCTTGTTGTCGGCGCCGGTTACGTCTTCCGCCGTTACGCAAGTGACGATGCCATTCAAGGTCGTGTCGATTGCGGGAACAACGGTGCACGGAATCGTCGCGCCCCGCGTGATCGTGAAAGTGGGGTCAGACAGCAGATAGGCGCGTGAAGCGGTACTAACAACCGCCCGACCGCGGCTCGGACTTACCTCACTTGCAACCGGGCGGGCCTCGGCCGACAGGGCACTTGCCGCCACGCCTTCGGCCTGTAAATCACCCGACTGAGACCTTCCCTGACCGGACGTCCCGCCGTCCAGACTGAACCGCACCTCACGCTTCAATCGACGCTCGCGCACCAGCTCTGCCACAGACTTGACTAAGACGGGCCCGGTCTGTGCAGAGCCGGCGAACGCCGCTGACTCTGGCGGCTGATTGAGCGGCGGCAGCGTAACAGGGTGCCCCACTGCAGCGGCTACCTTGTCCGGCTCCGGATCGGGCATTGCCAGCGGTGGAAGCGTCGTGGTCGCGACAGTACGAGTGACATCCTTTGTCGGCAACGTCGAGCGCTTGTATTTGTCGTAGACGTTCGCGTAATACTTGTAGAGAAAAATGGCAGCAAGCAAACAGGCGCCACTGATGACCGCCCAGTTTGTTAGCTTATTCTGCAGGGAGATGCCTTTGTTGACCGACGAAAGGTCGCGTTCCCCCTCAACGGTATGGTCGTCTTCGCGATCGAGCTCCTGCTGCCGGCGCTTGAAGATGTTCATTTTCCAGATCCCCTTAGAGCGCGCTCGACATTGGGCGATGCGGTGCGGGTTGCCGGACGCTTCGCATTCAAATCGAACCCATCGTTGAATACGCAAGCCACCACTCGACCGACGCGCAATACCAGCTTGCGCCGGACGCCATGCACTTGCACGACATCGTCCCTGACGGTCGTACTAACGATTTGCTCGCTTGAATCGCCCTCGCCTATGCCGTTGTAGATCGCCGGGATGCTGGACCTGGCCCGAAAACGCAGAAAGGTACTTCTCCCGTCGTCCCACGCCTCGATCGGTGCCAGTTCGTCCGAACCCTGCACTGAGTAGCGGCGATTGGTCGTCGGCGACCCAGCCTCAAGCAAGTTCCGAACATCTGCCGCTTCCTTTGCGGCGGCGCCGGCACCGAATTCGGAGCCCGGATACCGGAAGAACACGGTCATAAAACCGACATCACCCCTGCCTCGTCGAGCAAGCCTCAGGTCAAAGCTGTAGGTGCGCTTATTGGTCACGACGTGCAGATTCGTATCCGGCAGCTCTCCCGCCGGCTTGAGAAAAACACCGTTGCGAGCAAGCTTGGTTGCAACGCCCCACGCTTCGACGTCTCCACCTGTCATGTCAACGATCTTCTCGGCAGGGTCCAGGACGATATGCGTCTCAAGACCGACGCGCGTATAAATTGTCACCACATCGTGAGGGTCGTACACAGCAAAGCGAATCCTCCCGTCCTTCTTTCCAGCCTCCGGTAGTTGAGCAGCGTGCGCGATGGTGCCAACCAACGCGAGCAGGCAGACAAGGACGCAATGCCTCATGGCGCCACCTGCTGCGAAGCGCCGGGTGCCACCAGGGCCATGGGCGAAGGCTTGTTCTGCTGGACGTCCGCATGCACAGGCGTGGGATTCGACAACGGCCTGTTCGTGACAAGGTCGCGATCAGCCGTGTAATCCGTGATTTCCATACCAAGGTCATTGATGCGACGGTCCCGCTCGTTGGTCGGCTGATTGATCCAGTGGAGCGATATCGTGGCGATCCAATTTGTCGGCTGGCCGTCGGGCACGTCATTCAAAAGTTCTGTTTTGGTGAAGCTCGCTCGAGCGCCAATCACAGCACCCAATCCGTTGCGAAGCATGGTGATGGCACCCACCTTGACCCGTACTCGACGGTCTTTCTTAAATTTGTTTGGGGGCGATTCAGCATTGGATTTATCCCAGAGCTGGGACCAGTGGCTTTGCAACTGCGGGCTCAGGAAAGCCGCAGTCGTGTAATAGTGCGTATCGGCTTGCTCGTACGAATAGCCCTCTCTGGCCTGCACAAAAGTGTTGACGTTGCGCCGAATGGTTGCCTCCTCAGGCGCCATCTGATAAGCCGCCAGAGACACCAGGGGTTGCACGATCCCGTCCGACCTGTCCACGACCAGCACCTCGGCTGGAGGAGCAGGCCGCAGTGAAGTCGCAACGGCGCCGCCGGCGACCGCGATGGCCAGCAAAGCCAGACCACCAAACGCAGCACTGACCCGCCAGGCAAGCTGACGTGAGCGCTCCTGCTCGATAGCCCGGCGGTCGGCTTCGTCGGCCGCCAGGTCCAGCAACTGCTGGACGTTCTCGTGGCACTCGATCAGCTGTCGCATCGAAACGAGTTCCTCCGCTAGCTTGTCGCTATCAAGATGCTTTCTCATAACAGTCTCCTTAAGCCCTGTTGACACAGCTGACATGCAGCGTGTCGGCACGTGCAGGAGCGTTAATTGGTCGGCGATCCGTTCCGTCGCATGTGGGAAGTGAAGTCGCACACCCAGCACAGACGGAACTCAAAATCAACGTGACTAATATTTTGCGCATGGAATTGTTCACGGCTCATAGGTTAATAATTTGGGTTTTGCTTTTGTTGGCCGGATGGAGTTGCGATTACGGTTCTGATACGCATTCCAGGCCGCCCTTCCCGCCTTCTTGCCAGCCCATTTGACGGGACGGGCTGTCTGCTTGACGATCTGTTTTCCGCCCTTGAATCCGTAGTATTTCAGCAGGCCACCTGCGAACCTACCCATGCCAAATGAGGAAAGCGATACTCCCCCAGCCAGCCCGGCTGCGATACTCAAAACCGAGGCGAGCGCGAGCAAACAAATCAGTCCTGTAGCGAGAAAGGGGAATACTTGAGCAACCTCCGTGGTACTTTGAATTGCATTGGCCCCGCTGGCGGCACGAGCAAACAGTGTCATGAGCAGCAGATTGACCATGACAACCAGTACCGGAACTAGAAAGTAGTTGGCCAGTTGCCGAAGCCAGGAATTAAAGAATCCCGCCGTTGGCTGAAACAGTAGTCCAATGAAAAAGATCGGCCCAAGCCCAACTATCACCGTCAGGGCAACCTTCGACAGCGCCATTAGGAAGAAACTGTACGCCGTAACCACGAGCGTCATAGCCCATACAAAAAGCCCAACGAAGTACATGCCGAAGTCGCCCTTTAGGACACCAGCCTTGGCCCAATATCGAGCACCGAGCTCGAAGCCAAGTTGAAACATAGCGTCTAACCCACTTGCAACGCCTCCGCCGCTCGGCGACCGGGCCAGTCCGGCCACTAACTCGTCTGGACCATGAAGGAACGTATTGGTGATCAATATGTTGTAGTTCGCTAGATTGAACCCGATCCCAAACACGACTACGATCAAAATGATGCGGTTGATGAACTCCCCACCTGGTTCCTTGATCAAACCCCGCACACTAGCGAAACCCCACAATGCGACATATAGCGTCAGCATAGTGAGTGCGAACGGCCCGACAATACGAGCCACCGCAGCCACGTTCTCTCCCACGTATCCTTCACAAACCGCATTAATGTATTGGAGCGAATCCGTGTAGAACGTTACTGTCTTGGCCATGGCGGCCTCCTACTTCGTAAAACTAGGTATCGTCGTACCGATAGATGCAATGTGCTCGGCCTGGAACACGTTTATACAGTTCGGACTTTCACCAAGTTGTCCTGGATTATTGCCGCAGACGGCTAAGAACTGCTTACGGAGAGTGGGCTGTGCAATAAATTCCTCAACCGTATAGATGCGCTCTTTCGCACTGCGTTCGACAGGTGGATTGCTATTGCCGCAGCCGGTCAAGGCCAGGAAGATTAGTATGAAAAGTATTCGGCTCATGATTACTCTCTCCGTAGTTGAAATAAAAAAGGGGCTTACGGCAGCGAAACATCAATCTTTGGTATCGTGTTTCCTGCAGATGAAGCACGCATCTGATCGATCATTAGCTGCTGCGCACCGTCCTGAGCCGCCGCGCCATTGCTGGCGGCGCTGAGCTGGTTTTGGTCTTTGATTAGTTCAGCATGCTCGATCGCAATGCGGTTCGCCAAGTCGAACGCTGCTTTAGGATCTGTCGTCCTCGCTAAGGCGGCTACTAGCACGTCGAGGCGGGACCGACGCACGACGGCATCATTGAATGCAGTTTGTGCCATGGCTTGGTTGGCTGCCGACAGATTCTGTGCCTGGCTAAGGAACTTTTGAAGATCTGCCGTAAGCCGCGCGGCTTGCTCCGGATTCATTACGGCCTGGGACCGCCGGATTTGCTGTGCGAGGGCTGAAAGTTGCGTCATGGACGTTGCCCAGTCGGCTGGCATGGCAGGCACTGACGAAGGAAGCAGAGTCGACATGCCCCGGTCGCCAGTGGTCGACTTGATTTGGTAATTCAATGCATCTATCTGGCTCCGCATCTGCTGATACTGTTCAGCCCAGGCCTTTACTTGTTTTGTGGCTTGCGCCAGGTTAGCGACGTCGAGAACGGCCCACTGCGCGTTCGCTTGGAACGACGCGCTGGCCAGAACTGCTGCGATAACAAAATGACGGAGTTTCATGCGGTTCTCCTTAGTTCATTGAAGTGAGTTACCCATTGATCAGGGTCTTCCCCGTACTGCTCGATCAACTTGTCCATGAGCTCGAGATTGGAGGTTCTTGCGGACAGAACCGCGAGGTCATCATCCATGCCGGCCAACGGTAGCTTGAGCACAACAGAGTGCCGTCCCTGCTTCAGCAAGAACATGCCAGAGCCCTCGGGAAGGTCACTTTTTATCAGGTCGGTCTCCCGCTCAGACAGATCCAAGCCTTCCAGATACTCAGCACGCTTCGCCCCGGGATTCGGGAACAAGAACATGGTCGCGACCTGTTCAAGCAGTGTGCGGGCCAACGGATGTTCCAAAGCGTCGCTCGGCGATTGCGAATCAAGGACAACGAATCCATTTTTCTTTCGCAGTGTTTTAAGCATATCCTTGAGGAATTTTGCAAACTGTTTGTCGGCCATTGACTTCCAAAATTCCGAGAAAAAGACCGCTAGACTCCGGCCGTCGATCAAACGCTCAGTAAGGTAGAAGAGGTGCAGAGTCATCGGGCCACGCAATTCCCGGTCATCAATGAAGGCGGTCGTATCGAACACGGTGGTCATCGCGTTACCCAGTTCTCCAGCAATCGTGGCCACGGGATTGTCAAATACCCACGCGAGCGGTCCGTCCTCCCGTCCCTGCTCCCGCGAGTAGCACCACCGTGCCAGGCGTTCGTAAAGCTCGCCTTTCGGTAGAAAGTCAAGTACACGACCGAGACGGCGCGACTTCGGTGGCATTGACAGAACTTGCAAGATCGCCCTGTCGACATCCTTTTCTTCCTGAATCGTTAACGGTCGCGTGTCAACCTCGATCCCGCTCTCAGCGACGACGGGGCGACACATGAGCTTTCGGACCAGTAGCGCGAGGTGACGTCGATTATCTGGATCAGCTGGATCCAGCGCGAAGGGCGCCAGACCTGTGGGCACGTTCAGTTGCAGCGGATACACCTTTCCTTTAAGCAGACGTACTACGATTTCAGTGTCTCGATCTTTCGAATACAGTATGGAAGTGAGACCAAACTTCTGCAGCATGCAGAGCAAGAAACACATGGTCGCGGTCTTCCCAGAGCCGTTCGGGCCCAATAGCAGCGTATGTGCAACGTCTTTCTTATTGCCACCGTTCTTGACCTGAGGATCGGACGCATGAAGACTGAGATAGTGAGGAGTGCCCGCAGCAGTAACCAACATACTGATGGCGTCGCCCCAATGATTCCCCGTCCGGCGGCCGCCGGGGAAATTGTGAAGGGGAACAAAGCCACACAGATTGCGACTGTTGATCGGAGAGAGTCTTGGCCGCATGGCGAAGTTGGCAGGCAATTGAGCCCAATAGGCCGCTTCGACAACCAGGTCCTCCCGCGCCGGCTTCACTCCGGCGTTGATCAGCACCCTTCGCGCATCCGCGATGTTGTCGCGCAACTCGTCGAGATCGGCACCTTGCGAAGCCTTGACGAAGACGCTGTAGTGGTGGGCACCTAGCACAGCCTTGCGCGATGCAAGGTCGTCCGCTAGATCGGGGATCTCGTCAATTTGCGACTGCGCCGCGTCGCCCGCATTTTCCATGCGATTACCGCGCAGTTTCATGCTGAGCAATGCCGCATCCTGTTGGTGAAACTCGAAAGACTGCGTAATCACTAACTCGAACGGGAGGGTCAGCAGTTCATCTAGAAACATCGGATTAGTTTCAGAGGGATAAGCTTCGATACCGAGCATCGCCCCGTTGAGGCTGTGCGCAGGCCCACGTATCTCGATCGTCTCGTTCCCGAACAGAGGGCGCACGCTCCCGATGAGATGCTTCAGCGGAACCGCTGCGAGAGGAACACGCTCCCACCGTCCGGTCAATAGAAAGTCAAAGAACTCAGCTGGCTCGGAAAAGAGCACGCCATTCCGTACGTATATCTCTAGGCGTTCTGCCTCGTAATAAGCCAAGGCTGCAATCAGGTCGGTGACCAGCTGATCCATTTCGTTCACCAGCTTCTTCCGTGCGTCCCGCACGTCCTCGGGCCGACGGGAAGCTAGTAGCGAAGTAAGCAGTCTTTCCGCCAACATCCGATGTGGACGCAGCACAATGGTGATGTACAACTCGTTCGCCATTAGGCGCTCGCTGCTGATCTTCTGTCGATAGCGAACGTTCAGATCCTGCGCATAACCCGGCGGAAAATCCCCTTCCGGATACTGATTTTCTTCGCGGCGTACGATATGCTGCCAGATCGTCACGCGTGGATCAGCCAAGCTCATCACGATCCGGTTCAGCCGGTTGTGTCGATTGTTAATCACGTCGTCGTCGGCGCATTCAAACGCAGCACCAGCCAAACGCAGTACGCACACGCACTCCCCCGATACCGTATCGATAATGCTTGGTGTCAGATGGCCCTGATAAGGAATATTCCTGGCTGCCGGCGTCTCGCGCATTACAGCTCTCGACCGCTCTTCGGATGTCGTCATTTCGAAATCGCCTTTTTTAGCCGCCGCTGTATCAGCCACCTTTGTACGTAACCAGGACGGCTGCGGAAAGTCAGTGGGCTATACGAAGACGCGGACCAGTACCAACGCGATGTAATCTGCGTGCCCAGCGTCGTGCGTGCCCAGAGCGCGAGTAGCTCGAAGGTGCGGGCGTCATTCAATGTGATCAGGTAACAGATACCGTGGACTGGAATGCACATAAGTAGCCAAAGCAGATTTTCCGTCAGAGCCAACGCCTCGACAGATATCAGCACGTTCAGGATGGCGGCGCCGTAAGGCACGCCCAACACCGTTGAGGGCCGCGTAAGTCCGACCGCAAGGGTATCGACATCTATGCCAGGATCCTCTTCCACGCTAAGCCCCTACCCAGCTACGGAAAAGCGACACGACCTGGTCCCGCCCAAAAAATAGTGCGACTCCAATGACCCCGGCTAGGAACCAACCCCAATTCACCCGCCCAGTCAGACACAGAATGCCAACTACGGCAACGGCAAGCGGGACGAGTGGCGTAAGTAGTTGGACAACCCAACTTGTGGCCTGAGTGCCGGCGCCCGTGAACTGCGCAAGCGCGGGGGACATCTGGACCGCGCAGAGGCCAATAAGCAAGATGGTCGTAGCGGCGCGGGCGGACAGATTTTTCATGGTCGTTCCTTTTTTTCCTAAGGCGTTGATAAATCGGCTGGTTCGGGGATACGGTTATACGGATCCCAGAAACTCGCTGTCGTTTTTGAGGCTCGACTGGAAACGCGCAATGCTGGCCGCGCGGCTACTACACTGGCCCGCTGAACTTTAGGCGCCCTCTTCCTCGCTGCGTCGTCGAGCTCACGCAATAGCGACATGACGTTCTCACTGTGCCGGTGCACCTCCGTGCGGCCTTCTTCGGTCGGGCTGGCGGCAAGGATCAACTCCGCCTTTGCCAGCTTATGCCGCTCCGCGGAAAGCTCTGCCTCGAGAATGAAACGCCGATCGCCATCGCGCTCCTTCTGTTCGGTCAGACTGATCACCGGATATGAGGCATGAGGTCCCCCAGACACCGCCGTAGCGACCAGTAGCAACATGGCGAAAGGAAAAAAATGTGATCGCATTTCAAGCCCCGTTATAGAGATACCAACACTAACTAAGCTGTTGACTTGTGCATTGATCGTAAACAAACCAGCGTTGTTCACTTGGCACTAGAGTTGACCAGGATGCACCGCAGACTGCACAACCATTTGTCTGGAGGAAGCGAGTAGATGGCCAACAAGAAATCGCTGACGGCTGAGGAATTTGAAACGATCCGCCCTGTCCTGGGCCGAATAGAGGATAAGAACTTGGTCGCGGCAAGACGTGTGTTGGTAAATGGTGTGATGCAAAAAGATATAGCGTTTGAGCTCGGTATGACCAAGGAGGCCGTGAGCGCAATCGTCACCCGTGTCTGGAGGGCGCACATGCATTACGGCGCAAGACCGGCGGGTTGGGAAAAGGTTGAGGTTGTGCTCCCTCCGGATATGGCACAGGTCGTGTACGAGATGGCAAAGATCGCACGGAAAAAGGCGGATAAATGAAAAAGTTCACTGCGGCAAACCAAAAAGGCGGCGTGGGGAAGACGAATACAAACTGCCACTTTGCCCACTTTCTGGCCGACAGCGGGAACGCTACACTGATTGTGAATGGCGACGAACAGGAAGACACTAACGACGCCATGACGGCGTTCGAGATTCCTGGAATTCGCACGCATGATTTGTTTACCGACAAACCCCTGAACATCCCGGTCGGTATCGGAAAGCTACGGCTGATCGCATCCAACCGCGACAAATTGCGCGAACTTGAGGAATCAACGATGGACGACCTCGAGCTGGGGGCAAACTTGCGCGCCCGCTTGGCAGACCTCGCGCCGCATTTTGCATACCCCGTGTTTGACACGGCCGGCGCAAACAGCCGCATTGCCAACGCGTTCCTGATTGTCAGCGATTTCGCCACGGTGCCAACGAAGATCGACGAGCACAGCATTCGCGAGTCCGTGGAGACGATTGGGCGGATTGGAGGTATCCGTGCCCACCCCAACGACCAGTTCAGGAATGAGGCGCTGACCTTTCTCGGTTTGCTAGTCAACGAATACGATCCACGTCAACCGTTCCAGGTGAAGCAATACAACCTGCTTAGAGAGGAATACAAGCATCTGATGGTGCCCTATCCCGTTACTGATCGCCAGGCGTACCGTGAAGCCGCAAGTGCCAGGGTTCCCGTGTGGCGCCTAAGGGCAAATGGTGAGGGCCATATCAAGACAGCGGCAAGGGACGCGGGGAAAGAAATTGTCGCTGTCTGCAGCTACTTCAAGACGCATATGGATGCGGAGTAGACGCCATGCGAGCGCTGACAGGACTGAAACAAGCCGGCCTGGCTGTTCAAAAAAATGACGTGGCCGGGCGATTACCAGAGATTGCCATTAACAAGATCCATGTCGATCCGAATAACGCGCGCCGGGCCGAAGATGAAAGTTCACCCGCAGGCCTTGAGGAACAAAGTGAGCTCACCCAAGACATCAAAAAGCGCGGCGTGAAATCCCCTGTTTCGCTTCGCCCACACCCCACGATGGACAGTGAGTACATTTTGAACTATGGGCACCGGCGCGTGAAAGGCGCGATCGAAGCGGGACTGTCGACCATTCCCTATTTCATCGATGTGAATTTTGATAGCTACGACCAGGTGAAGGAGAATTTGCTGCATCGGAAGCCTTCGATCTGGGCCCTCGCTGAATTCATCCAGCGTAGGCTGGGAGAGGGTCAGTCCAAAGGTGAGATAGCGGAGGGGCTTGGCAAAACGAATCAAAATTTGGTGACCGAACTTCAGGCGCTTGTAGACGCACCGGCTTGTTTGCACCGGGCGTATGCGAACGGTGTCCGATCTGCGCGCACCTTGTATGACCTTCGCCGCGCATACGACGAGTACCCTGAAGAGACCGAGGTGTGGTGCTCCACCACCGAAACAATCACGCGTGAGACGATCAGGGCCTTCGTGCTGCACACTCATGAAGCTGCAGCGGACAAGACACCCGCGCACATACCGACCAATAACATTTCGCAGTCAGAGCCCGCAAGCGCAAGTCCCGCGCCAAGTGAGAAGCTGCGCACTGAGCAAGCGGAAGTAACGCCCCGCGCAGCCGCCACTGATAGCGCGGCCACAGGAGGCCTCCTCGCTGTAGCGGCGGCGGGAGATTCCACGCAGCAGCCTGTGCAACCCTCGCCGGGATTACGTCATGACGTAAAAACTCGCAAAGAACCTGATCAACATCATGCGCCGTTGGCAATTGCCGCGATGCCGACCGTGATCCGTTGGACGATGGTTGAGCACCTGGGTAGAGCAGCAAGGATCGCACCCAACGCGACAGTAAAAATTCAGTTGGTCGACGACGATAGCATTCTAGAGGTCCCTGTTGCCGACCTCACGTTTTCAAAGTTTCAATGAATACGACTCATCCGTCAGCCTTTACTAAACCAAAAAAATGGAGCATCCGTGAAGCACTTCGTGATGAAGCTTTCGTGGCTAACGGCGAAAGGCATTCTCGCAGCTCTGCGATTCGTCGCCTTTGTGCTTCTTCTGTTGATTGGTCGCCTGGTCGTGCCACTGGCCGGGCTAGCCAGCGGCGTCGGGCTCTTACTGTTTCTGTTTTGTGCACTGGTCTGCCCCAGCCAGTCGACACCGATGTGGGCCGGTGCCGGGCTTGCAGTGGGCTCCACCGTGGTCGTGGTTGCTTACCAGGCTTTGCTTGGCCTGGTGGCGCCTGATGGCTGGGTGTTCTTTAATGACATGTAGAAGGCGAGCCGCAAATGTCCGAAGTGCGCCCGCAGTCCCGAAGGGACGAGGACCCCGTTCTTGATCTCGAAGAGATTAAGAATGTAAGACGACAGTCTATCCTGCCTATAAAGACAGAAGAACCTAACCGGCAAGAGACGCTTTAAGCCCAGGGTCACGCCAGGTGATCGGGTTAATAAATATCTGCGTTGTGTGAGGACAAAATGCCGACCGTCGGAGCAGCAGTATCGCCGGAAGTGAAGGACAGATTTGAAGAGGCGGCAAAGACGCGTTGCATTACTTCCTCGCGCCTGGCGGCATCCCTCATTACGGAATTTTTGAAGCGAGAAACAGAGGAAGAAGAGAGCGACGTTCACGGAGCGCCACCAGATGTTGCTGCACATTCCGTCATGCGCCATGGGACAAAGAACGAACAGGTGTTCGTTCGTCTTGATGCCTTCTATTTCGCAGAATTAGGGCGCCTAGCAAGCGAGCGCAATTGGTATCGAAGCACGTACTTGGCGAACCTTTTGCAGGCGCATGTGGATCGGTCGCCGGTCCTATGCGAAATCGAGATCAACGCACTTCGCCAGGTCGCGCGCCAGCTCGCTGACATCGGCCGCTGTCTCAATCAGATCACGCGACGCCTCAATGCCTCGCTGGAACATGCCCACCTGATCAGCTCGCTGGATTTTGAGTTACTGAAGATGTTGGTCGATTTGGAAGTGAAGTCCGTGAAGGCACTTCTGGCAGCAAACCTGAAAGGCTGGGGAATTGATGAATAACAAGCCCGAGATAATTGACGCAGGCCGTCCAGGTCGTCGCTCGGGGATCCGGCGACTTTTCTATACGGCCCCAACACACGATCCAAAGACGGACAGCGTTAGCGGCGGTGGTCGGTGGCGTGACAATCGCAGTTGGGCGGAGATAAAAAACCAGCTGCGCTTGACCGTTAAACGTGCGCCCGAGGTCGTCATTCAAGTGAAGGGCAGCCGTCGGGCCATGGACGATGATCGTGCTGCTATGGCAGGCGTACTGCGCTACATGAAGTATATCTCCCGCAACGGCGAGCTTCAGCTCAGCAACGAGCTTGCGGAAGCGATCGTTGGCCTCGATGCACTTCAAGATATTCATGCCACCTGGGATCTAGACATGCAGCGTACGCGAAGTGAGAAAAACGAATTGCTGCATCCTTCATTCAACATCATCTTCTCCATGCCCGCAAATACTGATCCCGAAAAGCTGCTTATTGCGGTGTCAGCCGTCGCGCGGGGGCAATTTCAAGGGCACCAATATCTAATGGCTCTTCATACGCCAGAGACCGATCCCTCAGATGACCCGCCGGCGCACCCGCATGTTCATCTGATTCTTCGGGCAGAAGACAATGACGGTCATCGAATACATATCAGAAAGACGACTCTGCGAGTGTGGCGAGAACATTTCGCTGCTGAGTTGCGAAGCTTGGGTGTCGAAGCGAATGCGACATCACGCGCGGAGCGCGGAAAATCGCGAAAGGGTCTACGGGTTGCCGAGTGGCATATTCAAAAGCGATACGAGGAAAAGGTGCGAAAAGGCGAGCCAGCGCAAGCCCCCAGAGCAAAAGCAGGAAGATTTTTGGAGGCAGCTCAAGAGCTGCAAACGGGCACGCGCGACGAGAAGCCATGGGAGCTTGCGATGGCGGTGCGCAGGCGGGACCTGCTACGCACCTTTAACGACAATTTGGACAGATTGAAGAGCGAAGGCGAAACGGCGCTTGCCGCAGACTTGCGACGCTTTATCAATGAAATGCCGCCTCTGGATTCTGAACGGCGCAGCATCCAGCGGGCGCTGCTGAAGCAAGTGGAAGCGCGTCTGAAGGCGCAGCAGCCAGCCCGAGAGAAATAGCGGCGTCGTCCTAAACCGAGTCCGTTTTGCACACACGTAGCTGCTTATCCCGCCGACCCTGCCCGCAGCATGGATGGCGAGTATTCAACCGCCCAACATAAGCATATCGCCCATTTGACGTCATCGGGCAGCGTTATTCCATCGCATCTATGGAGCCGTCGCGCTGTTGTCGACAGTACTCATAGTGTGACGGACAAAGGAAGCTAGACTTTTTCGCAGCAAATGGCGTGCAGACTGATCCCATTTGAGGTGCGCAACTGGGCGCCGGCGCCGAATGCTGTCGCGGTTACACCAATGGAGCACGACGGCGGTTGATGCCCTCGGGCGAAATCCTCGATAGTTGAGCGTGCCACTATGGCCCAGGACTTTCTGTCAGATTCCCAATACACGGCCTACCGCGGTATTTAGAAGATTTCCTTATGGAAAAATTAGTCGACGCTGGCATGAGCTAGATAGGCAGCCGCCATATCGTAGAAGTCTTGGCCCTTGAGCGGGACGCTCGGGCCGGCGTAATAGGTGTCCAGGAAAGATCGTGAAACGATTGATGTGTAAGCGGCGGCAACTCGACCCGGCCATACGCCGGCAAAACTCTGTTTCTTCGAGCCCGCGCAAAGATAGGCTCAGGTTCCAGTGAAGGTTCGATATGTATGTGTAACTTAACCCGATCTCGGGGTGGGGCCGGAGGCACAACATGATGCTAGCGCTGCTATGACTATCTGCCAGCGCCAAAATCCGAGGGCCACCGCCACCCTCCAAGCGGCGCGGGTTCTCCGTGAATAGTTCACAGCGTAAGATAGGCGCTGCGACATCGAGAAAAAGGAGATTTTTTGTACGCAACCGTGGGCGAGTCGGGGCGAGATGATGTGTGCTTCTGCGAGACAAGAAAGGCGAAATTCAACACGCTTTCGCACCTTAAAATAGCTATTTTTTCTTTTACATTCAATGGCTTAGCTTCGTTACATTCGCTCGCACTACATTACTTTGACATAACGACTCATTAGGCACATTATAGATCCGCCAGGCGTAAAAAACGGCGAAAAGCACTTGGGGTGCGATCCGCCGCTGGTACTCATCTCACTTTCAGAAAGGCTGCAAGATGATTATTACTATCAAGCTTAACAGTAATTGCGAGGTTAGCCTCAACATTGCTGCGTCGGTAACTCTGACGTTTATGTCATTGTTCTTGCTGTAGACCCAAGCCCTGACACGGCGGCAACCGTGTCGGGGCTTTTTTTCTGCTGCCCTACCAGCAACAAGGAGAAAAGCAATCCTCACGCGATTCAGAATATCATAGTGGGACCATATGGCAAGTGGGGTATCGGTTCGCAACACTAGATATAGCGTTTTGTAACGCGGAACGTGCAATTAATCAGAATATTTTTGCAGCAATCGTCTGCGACGATATTTCTACTGAATGCGCAAACTCGTCATTAGCACTGTCGTAACGAGGCGCGTTCGAGGGCTCATCTTACACGCTCACCACCATTTCTTTCCGCTTATGCAACTCCAAACACTGTTGTTTTTTGCCGTGGATCGCAAGAGGGTCGCTTTGTTCGATGTCGATCAGCCGTTTCCAGTTTCCGGTCGCTGTGCGTTCTAGCCCAAAGCGCCGAGCACCCCCGCCACACGAAAAGCGAGCGCCAACGCAGCGCCCATTTCTGTCTATGGGCCCGCAGGCGTGTTAAGTAGCGGAATCGGCAACCAGCAGGTCGCCGCAACCAATTGTTCGACACGCTGGGTCACTGCCTCCTTCTTCATCGCAAGGAGCGGCTGAGCCACTTCCCGGGAAAGGACGCGTCCGACAATCTCAATCGTGCGGGATTTTTGCACGTGGTTCCAATAGTTCTCAGCTGTAGGCGTCCACCATTCGCGCATATCCAGCCCTAACGCATTGGCAAGCCGGGCAAAGCCCGCGTGAGGTTGGTCGCGGGATTCGATAGTATCGATGGCACTGCCGATGCAAAACGCTAGCAAGTTGAGAAGTTGTGCCTGCGGCTGCGCAATGAGCCATGGCAGTAGAGGAACGGCATCGGTAACCTCGGGAAGCATCCTCTCAAGTTGCGCACGCTGCGCTTTCACTGCCTGCATAGCGGCGCTCTCGCTAACCTCCTCTGGTAGCACCGGCATCGTTAGCGAGACTTGCGCCAACCTGCTGCCTGACTGGCTGTGCAAGAACACGCGGCAGACCAGATCGTGCACTAAGACAGCCAGCGCGATGTCGGGACGGACCATCAGTTCGGCGTGCAAGGCCACGGTCCGATGGGCGGTGAGGAGGCGGACCAGTTTTTCCGAGTGCACGGGACGCGTCTTGACCGTCTGATCGGCCGCACCCAAGCTTGCCTTGTCCGCTTCCACTTTGCTTTTATCATCAGCACGAATCAAGTTGCGCTGAACGAGCAATATTCCCGCGTCGCTGATGGTTACAATCGCCCCGGCTAGCAGGCGGTCACCCGTGTGCTCGCAGCGCAAGCTGTCGTAGATTGCAGCTAACTGGGCATCGAGTGCGTCCCATCGCGCATGCAGCGATGCGATCTTTTCGCTAATTTGTTCCTCGTCGCCATCCCGGTCTTCCTCGCGCTCTTCCAATGCATCAAGTGCAGCGCGCGCTTCCTCGATCGCATCATTCAAGCGTGCCACCTCATCTTGTTCCGCCTCGGTCAGTGCGCGCTGCACCATCCGTACGCGCCCATACTCCGCGAGCTCAGCATCGGTCACCAGTGGCTTGATCTCGATCCAGGCCCACCCCTCCTCTGCCAGCGGCTCAGCGGCTCGCGCCAGCTTGTCGCTCGCCAGCCGGTGAAGTAACGCGCCGTCTTCAATGTAGCCAGCGCCTTCCTCGCTGAACAGGTCACGCACGATCACGCCGCCCGCCTTCTCAAACGCCGCCGCCCCGACATAGCGCGCAACTCGGTCCTGCTGGACGTTGATGTGCTGTGCAGTGAGCAAGCGCCGCAGGTTGGCAGCGCTGCGGGACCACTTGTCCAGACTGTCCCATATCTGTTCCTGTGTCGCATGGTCATCGCAGATTGCGAGCGCCGCCAGCTGCTCGAATGTCACCGTGTCATCCCGGTACATCGCCATGAAGCGCGGCGCCACATTCGCCAGCTTGAGCCGACGCCGTACCGTCAGCGGCGTAACGCCAAACGCCAAAGCGATATCTTCGATCCCTGCACCGCGCGCCGCCAGTTCGCGCATCGCGTCAAATACATCGGCGGGATGCATGGCTTCCCTGCCCGAGTTTTCTGCCAGACTGATGGCAACAGCCTCGTCCACCGGGACCAGGAGACAGGCGATACCAAAATCTTGGGGCAAGTCCCCAGCAGCGATCAACTGTCCAATCGCCACGCGCCGCCGTTCACCAGCCACCACATGCAGCATCCCCTCCTCCTCATAACAGATCAAGTTTTGCAGGAGCCCTTGTGATCGGATCAAGGCCGCCAACTCGTCAACGCCACCCGCAGCCTTGCGCCGCACATTCAGGACTGAATGCACGAGTTGCGCATGGGTCGCAATCCGGTAGCTGGCGTGACCCGCATGCACCGTTTCTATAAGAAGCGCTGCGCCCTTCTGCTTGCCAATCTTCCCCGTTGCAGCCTGAGGTCCACGCGAGCCTGGTTTGGCTGCGCGCTGTGCTTGTAGTGCTGATGCATCTCTGTCGATACGCATAATGTTCTCCAATGATTTTGTCGCCTGCCAGATCAGCCGCCGGCGCCGCAGGCACAACGCCGGCGTATCCGTTAGTCAAGCGCGCTAAACAAGATGGACGCCTCCGGATGCAGGACATAGAAGTCGCGCAGCAGATGGAATTTCTGCGCAGGCAGATCGCTGTGCGATTGAAAAGACAGATGACTGAGCGCCATCGCTGTTGCGTAGATACCGGCAGCGTCGGCGCTCAACACACTATCGAAGCCGTTACCAGGTCCCTGCATCCGCAAAGCGGGACACCCAGTCGGCGCCATGTAAAAGCCCCCATTCGACAAGCTATAAAAATCCCACAAGCCCCCTTCGTAACCATGGCTCGCCTCCTGCAGCGCTTGGTAGGCGCCGTATTCAAAGCGCAGCCAGTCCAAGCCAAGCTGGTGATATAGGAAGCCTTGCGATTGCGAATAAGGCACTGGGGTAGCGACCACGATCACGGAAGCTGGGGATTCGAATGCGGTGTTATCCATGCTTTTCTCCTTAAGAAAGTTGCAAGCCAGAGAGTTTCAAATCTGATCCTCTCGCTCGGACTTCCTCGCTCCCGCCTGGGCGGGCGGGGGGGTGGGGGAACCCTGCCCTCACGGGCAGGGCAGGGATGGGTGGGGTCCAAGGCAGCGCGCATACGGGCCGCTGCTTCTAGCCCTTTTCCGCGTGTTGATCCCCCCACAAGTCCCCCTCGCAGAGGATCGGGGGACTTGTGGGGGGATTGCGGAAAGGGCGGCGTGGCCCGTGCTGCCGTCTCGATCTCGCCTGTGGCGGGGGCGGCCGGCTTCACAGCGCAAGCGACGGCTCACAGGGCGTGCCAGCGGCTCTTCGCTGGCGCGACCTGTGAAAGCACCCACCGCCCATCCGTCGCGCCTGCGCGGCCCCGCAAGCGCCCAGGGCGCGTCGCCCTTCCCCTGTTCAGGTCCTGCCGCCCTCAAGCCGGGCGCGAAGCGCCGGGCGTTTGCCTTTGGGGATTAGCCGTGCGGCCAAGGGGTGGGCGCGCCCTCCCCTTGATGAGCAGGTGTGCCGAGAGAAGGATTGAAGGCGGGCGCAGCCCGGTCCGGCAGGGACGGAGCGCAGCGACCCGCAAGGAGGACGTGCCCGCAGGGCCGAGCCAGGACTGAGTGACGAACCCGGCTTGGCGCCCGATACGGGGCGAGCAGTAATAAGAATAAGAAGCAGGGGAAGAATAAGAAGCGAGAGTAAGAATAGGAGGAATAAAAAGAATAGTAAAAATCGTAGTAGGAAGAAGTAGTGATAAGTTCCCCGCCACTTGTTGACGCAAGCTCGGGTGCATACCGCCCATCGGACTATCGTTGAGCCATCACTCCACGGCGATCCACCATGACCCAGCCTCCCAGTACAGACGTCCCAAGCGATATCGCTAAGCGCATTACAGCGGCCGCCGACCAGCTCTACGAAGAAAACGGCAAGATCGCATGTCCCAATGTCGACGCCGTGCGGCGCCGCGCACGGGTCAACATGAATGACGCCTCCGCCGTCATGCGGATCTGGCGCCGCGCCCAGACCGCATCGGCATCACCAGTGCCAGTCGCGATACCTGATGCCGTGCAGATGGCCAGTCAAACCATGCTGGCCGCGGTGTGGTCGGCCGCAACAGAAAGCGCCAACGGCAGCTTGCAGATGGCACAGGCAGGTTGGGAGCAGGAACGCGCAGAAGCCGAAGCGTGCCGCCAACAACTCGCCAGCGCTTTCGATACACAAGCCGAAGAACTCACCTCCGTCCAGAGGCAAGTGAACGTGCTCCAGGACCGACTGACAGCGCAGAGAGCCGCGCTGCTGGCGGCAACGACCGAGACAGAGCATCTCAAAAGCGTAGCCGCGGCAGCGGAAGCCAGAGCCGCAACCGCAGAGGCAAGGTCGAAGGAGATTGCCCAGCGCGCGGACGATCTGAAGGAAGAACTGTCGCGCGCCCATGCCAGCAGCGATCAGCAACGACAAGACGCACGGGACAGGATCGCCGCCGCGGAATCCGCGATTGCGGCACTGCGCGAGGAACTTCGTCAGAAGTCAGAGTTCGAAAGCACTATCCGCGAAGAGCTGGCGCACTTGCGCGGCCATGCCGCGGCAACAACTGGCGAACTGCGGACCTCATTAACCACAGGCGACGCAAAAGCAAGCCCTTCTGTCAAACGCACCGTCGCCACGACCACCAAAACACCGAACGGTACCAGCCAATAGGGGAAGCAAAATGAGCCAACAGTACCTGCACATACAAGCCGGCAACCGCTACGACAACGCCTCCGTGATCGCTGGCGACCACGCTGCCCTAGTCAGCCTGAGGCGCGCCATAGATCAGGCGCTCAGCACCGGGTCCGGCGGAACCAGCCTGCTTACGTCGGATGGAGAGCCGCACAAGGTCGCCATTGTTTTGGAAAACAACATGTATCCGGTCTACACGAGCTACGCGCACGAAGCAGCCCCACAGCGTTCGCGCCGGGAGACCGTCCCCATAGATCAGCTGCCGAACTACACCGCCGCGCTCAACAAGGCGCAGCGCACAAGAGAACCAACTCCCGAGGAACACACTGCCCTCGCCGCTTTCGTGACGGACTGAATTTCCGCGGGCTGAACATGACCGACACGCCCACCATCAGCGAGCCCGACTCAGGCCTCCCGGCACTACTTGGCGAACTACGCGAACTGATCCGCCGGGCCCGACAGAATGCGCTGCGCGCTGTCGATTCCATCCAGGTACAAACCTGCTGGGAACTGGGTCGCCATATTGTCGAGTTCGAGCAGGCTGGCGCAGCCCGTGCGGCCTACGGCCAGCGCCTGCTACCCGCCCTATCCCTGGCGCTGACAGCAGAATTCGGGAAGGGCTTTGATGAGCGCAATCTGCGTTACATGCGCAGCTTCTACCTATTATTCCCGAATTGGAACGCAGTGCGTTCCGAATTGAGCTGGACGCACTATCGCACTTTGCTTCGGCTCGACAATATGCAAATACGATAGGGGAGCCGACCTTGCTGCTGGCGAACGCACCGCACAATACTGGCTTGACCACCCAGCGGAGCGGGCCGCAAAGCTGCGGGAGTGCAAGGCTCAGGCCGCGGCAACGGCCAGCTCCCCTGATGGCGTCAATGCGGGCCGTGCCGCAGCTGCAGCGCTCGGCCCCCGCACGCGGGTCTATTTGGGCGCGACGGGTCCGCCGGCCGCCGCCCCCTTCTCCCCTTCCGAGGATGCCTGCCCGATGGAAGCCTTGGAAGCGACCCGGGGTAAGAAGGCGCGAGGAGACATGGGGTCGGCGTGCATCCGACGCGGGACCTTCAAGCGTAGCTCCAAGCGCGTGTGGTGAGCCGCTACGCCATCGCCCAGCAAGTTTCGCGCGAAAGTGCGCCGAGACCCGGCTCCACACGCCTGTTGGTTTTGAGCGTTAATTTGATCGAACCGCCAGTTCCGTCCTGATCACGTCTGGGGGCGCTGCGCGGGTTCGCGCCCGGCGCTCTTCGGTAGGCGCGAGGTAGCGCCCCTCCAGCGTCGAGAGCGGCCATAGGCCCAGATAGCTGTCACCGGCCGTGCCTACGACCCGGCGCGACACCTTGGCCGCCCAGTCGCGCAAGGCCACGAAAGGCGGCGAGTCCTAAAAGTAGTCACGTTCGAAGAGATCGACGGCGACCGACTGCCGCGCCAGCGGCGCGATCGGCATGCCAAAGGTGACCGCCAGCGCCCTCATGCCGGCAGGCGTGAGTGTCAACTCACATGTTGCCTCGTTCAAGTATTTGCAGATGTGCCAATTTGCAGATGTGCCAGTTGGGCGGTGAGTGATCGTAGCGCCGCGCCTGGTTTATCGACGTCACGCCCAGTGCGCACGCGCCCGTTGTGACTTTCCAACATAAATGCGACGGTTTTCGAAATAGGAGCGACTGGCTTTTCGGAGGACCTGAGGAAACATGCGGTGGTACATTAGAAAAAGAGCCTCAACGGTTCTCACTCTGAATAAAAGCTGTTTTCAACCTATTCAGAGGTGTTGTATGGCACAAGCTACCGTTCTACGTCCGCGCCAATACCGGCATTTACTCCGCGCCACCAGAGCCGCTGTCCAGAACGTGATGTCCTGGTGCTGCTGATGGGAGTACACATGGGCATGCGCATCTCCGAAATCGCGCAGGTCGAGGTGGGTGACTTGATGCTCGCCAGCGGCAAGCTGCGGGAAGAGGTCAGTCTTCGCACCGGAGTCACAAAGGGGTGCCGCCAGCGCTGCATATACGCGACCACCCGCGATCTGGCCGGCGCCATTGAGGATTGGCTAGCCGTACGCATCAAGCGGCGCTGGCGCATGAGCGACGAACCAAAGAAGTTTCGCGGTCTGCGCCCGGACAGCGCTTTGATCTAGACTTTCAAGGGCTATCGCTATTCGATGAACTGCAAGCGCCGGGTCAACTACGTGGGCGAACCGATTGACTATGCGGCCTGTGACTCCCTCCAGTGCCATGTGAGCAAGCTGTACCGTGACGCGGGGATTAAGGGCGGATCAAGCCACTCAGGCAGGCGCACCATGGCGTCAAGGCTCTTGGCGCAGAATCATGACCTAGACACGCTTCAGCTCATGCTCGGGCACGCCGATTTGGAATGCGTCGATCCATATCTGGAGGTATCGAAAGAAAGGCTTCGACAAGCGTTCGCTGACGTTCTATGATGCTCATTGGACAATTATGTTTTGAGGCAATCATTGGAAATTTTGAGCATTACCCTATGCCAACCACGAGCAGGCGTAGTCATTGAAAGAGTGATGCGTCGGGCCTGGCCGAAGAGGAAAAAAGGTGAGTAAAAAGCCGCTGAAGCACGGTCAAGTCAAGGCCTCGCAAATTGATCCTGACCGTATGGGCATCTCGGCGCACAGTTTTTTGCTGGGTGCTCGCCGATGCGCGGAACAAAGTCCGATCACTGCGGAAAGTTTCGAAATGTTGATCATACCCCAGGTATCGATGACAGCCTTCGCGTTGGAGTTGTATATCAAGGCTATCCTTGCGAGACTCAACCTCCCTGCTGTGCGAAAACATGACCTATTCGAGCTCTACCGTTTGCTTCCCCCGGACAGTCAACTTGAGATATTGATCGGCAGCGGATACGCGCGCGATGAGTTCGAACAGATGCTGAAAAGTGCCGCGGACGCATTCGAGGAGTTTAGGTATATGTTTGAGTTCGATGCCATTCATACTTCGCCCGCGTTTCTTTTCGCGGCCGCAGAATCGGCAAAGAAGCATTTTGAGTCTATTGCCTAGGAACAATTAATGAATCGTAAATCGGCAGTTCTTACTGGACTTGTTGCTGCTTTGATTGCATATCCTGGATACATTCTGTGGTACAAGACAGCGGGTGGGAAACTTGGCGAAGAGGCGCGGTATTTCGCATCGCAACACGCTAGCCAACTGGACCCAAAGGAGCGCTGTGCAGATGCCAACCTCGCGGCGGGGTTTTACGGTCGCGCCGGGATGAAAACTAAATACGACGAATGGATCGCAAAACTTCGCGTCGATTGTCCTGGACCGTATCCAGTCCTTCCGTACAGACCCGATGCCGACATCTTGTGATCGCTCGCCAGCGAGATACATCCGACCGACGCTTAAAGAGAATTCCATGAACGCCGAAACAGGGACGTCACGCCTCGCCCTGGCGGCGCGTATCCACCTGAACCGGAAAATAAGATGCTTTGGAATACTATCATAGTAGTGATTATCGTCGGCTATCTGACATGTCAACATCTCGACAGAAAGAAGAATTCTCAAAAATGGGCTGAAATAGACGGTCGTGTCGGTTGGTACATCGTGCCCCCTATCTATCGCAATTTGACGTTTGGCTGAGCGCATTGCAGGGCGCGCGACTGAACCAGACGTTTCCTGATCTCGAGTTAGATTTAATGTGCTCCCATCTGGGGGCTGGAAACGCGCCGGTCAGCCAGCTGGTCCGAGCATTGAGCATGACGGGCCTGCCATTCGAAATGGGTCATTTTGGCTCGCTCTGCTGGGATGAGCACTCTAAGACGATCATAGTCGATACGGTAGGCGAGGTCACCCTACTTGACCTCGCCGATAAAGAAAACGACATTGATTCGGAAGCATCTGAACACTTTGCATTTCTCCGACGCGCTCTTACCACAATAGATCATTGTAAAAAGCCTCTGTTGATACGGACATCAGATGAATCCAGAGTGAAGGAATTTGCGGAAGTCGTATTTGTTTCGCCAGGCAGAATTGAGCCCAGAGATATGGACGACTATCGGCTTGCGTATCAGTCTAGGACCGGTAAGGTTGTGTTGCGCGACCTCGCGCAGTTGCTAGGTGTCGGGCTGCCGATCGCCACAAGGAATGCGGTCTATGTGGTGACAGGTGACGGGGGGACTCGTCCCGCGAACCGGAAAGGCGGCGCACCTAACAGATGCGCTTCAAATATGTTTGAAGCATCGCCTCAAGGAACTCTACGTATTTAGGCAGCGCCTAGTAGGCACCATCGTCGATGCAGCGTTCGAAAGGGTGGACTGGCCTAAAGGCTTTTTGACGGATTTCCAAACGTCGTCCTGGCGGACTGACGAAGCTCGGCTATTGCACTGGCGCAATGCCTTGCTGAGCAAATAGACACGCTTTTCACTGCGTACTCTCCTGTGTTTCCACTCACGGCCATCCACTCGACTGTCGATTGCCAAGTGTTTCCGCTGGAGGTTTAGTCACCACTGGTCCAGAGCTTTCGTACATATTACGGCAACTCCACGCAACGGGATTGACGTTGAACAGTCGAATGCAAGGAATTGAAAGCAAAGCAGACGTAATCGAGCGCATGCAGAAGTGGGAATTGATAGACGATTTGTAGACATCCTTATCGGGGCCTTCTGGACATGCTACCGTTGGACTAAAACTGATCCCGGCGAGATGGAAACACTTGGCGCTATACGCAAGAGCGTGAGAGCATAGGAAATTCATGGAACTTTCTGAACAAAGGCAACAGCAGGTCGTTGATCGACAAATTGATTATTGGACCGCCGAGTTGCGTCGTTTGGCTGGCCTGATCGCGGCCGCCAAGGACACTAGTTGCGCCCTGGTGACTATTTACAGCACTGATCACGATTACGTCGACATCGCCCCCAGCTAGTGTTAGAAGATGCTTTGCCCGTGAATCCGTACGGATAGCCGCAGGGTTTGAGATTGACCTTCTGAACGCTTCCAACTGATGTAGGAGAAATACATGAAGAACCTAGGAAGATTTTTTCTGACTCTTGCCGTAACAATATGGTTGGGTCCCGTGTTGATTGCAGCACCTGTGCCGACGAGGTTTAGCTTCTCAGGAACCCAGTGGGGCGACTCTGTAGATACGGTCCAAGAAAGGCTTCGAACTTCTGGGCTCGCGTTTGAATCGAAATTGGAGGTGACGACCTGCCAGCTCCGATCGCGCTGTTCGGTGAAATTTAGCGGGCAGCTGACCGGTGACGCAGTGTTCGCCGACAAGGGACTCGTTGAAATCATGATCTATACGTCCGGGACCGCCGGTTTAGAGCGGCTCGACAAGTTGATCGAGAAGTATGGCCAGCCACTGCCGAGTAAACCCAATGCTAAGACACCAGGTAGTTTTGGAAGTACCGATCTGACAAAGCACTGGGTTTCTGCGGATGGGGAGTCGCTTTTCTATGATGGTGGGTATATTCGTTATTCTTCTGCAATTGCGAACGCCGAACGCAGGGCGCGGAACCGTGAAGTAAGTTTCTAGGAAAATACTGATGGCACAGCATGAGCAGGCAGTTTGGGGCATCTATGACAAGCTCCGCACTGCGCGGCTAAACGTTAAATATTACTGCTGTCGGTTGGAGCGTGCCGAACAATGGGCAACCGGCTTTCAAGTCATTCTTCTTGCGTCAGCACCTACCTCTGCTATAGGCGGTCTGTGGTTCTGGGACAGTGAGCTTGGCAAAATTGCATGGCAATGGTTCGGAGCCATCGCTGCCTTGACTTCTATCGCGAGCGCCGCATATGCGCCGAGCAAGAAGATCAAGCTTTACGAAGGCGTGCTGATTGGCTACCGAACCCTAGAATATGATCTGATGGAGATTAAATCTGCAATCGAACAAAAAGGGAAATATGACCTGACTCTTCAAAATGATTTCAAAAGAGCTATTCAGCGGGAGAAGTCTCTGGTAGGGAAAAATCCAGAGACTAGGCCTAACAGGAAAGTCCTGCTGCATTGCGAAGCAGAGGTAAGAAACGAGCTGCCCGATTCATGTTTTTTTATTCCGGAGTCCTAGATGACCGACAAAAATAAAGCACCTCCAAAACCGCCGCCGCCAAAGCCACCACCGTCCCGTCCCACCCCAGTTCGCGATGACAAGGCCCACGTCGAGCCCACACGCCCTTGGCGATAGGTCGGGTCCAACTGCACTGGCTGAAACGCGCACGAATCGTAGAACACCAAGGAAAATCTATGACTGATAACCTGACGTCTAGTGGGCGCCGCCGCCGCGAAAATGCGGTGAATTTTGCCCGCGCTTCGATTGGTCTTGATAGATTCAAGCCGTCGAAGGAAATGGAAGAACGTGTGCAGCGTTTCGTTGGCGGCGAAATCGATCTTGCTGATCTTGTGGGTGGATCAAGCAAGACCACGAATTCACAACCTTTGGCAGAACACCGAGAAAAAGCGGCGTTGTTTTCGAGGGCGCGAAACTGAATGAACTGGGTCCCGATGGGGCCCATAGCTGGTAAGCGCTGTCACAGGAAGCCTATCCGGTGTCCAATGGCATCGCGACACAGCCGGCAGCCTGGGTAAGTATCGTGAAAAGCGAAGGGTTAAAAGCATGATTGACGAAACGACGTACATGAACATTAGTAAGGCCCAACCACCCATCGCGTTCGCGGCGACAAATGCCAAATTCCGTTCTAGGTTTCCAGACGGCTCCGACGAATTGTGGTCAGCTGACATCAAGGCGTCGCGTCACGGCGTTTTGTGCGAAGTGTTCGAGGAGATTTATTTCGTCGAATCCTCGGGATCGGATCATGGAACAGCTCACATCTTCGGCATCGAGTTCGAAGATGGTTATCCCAGGGGTTTCAATGCAACCCTGGCCGAAAAGCAGCAGACATTCATCCAGTTCCTGCGCGACGAGAACACAAAGGACGACGAGGTATTAGGCTGGACCCGCAAGGTGTTCACCGGCCACGAGTACGCCTGCGAAGGCAAGGCTACGGCCGCCTACCTGGCCGTGCGCGACACGAAGTTGAATATGGGCGTTGGCTATCGCTGTGAAGACGGCGAGTACGAGCTGGTGGCCGTCGAGTCCCAAGACTGGCTTGAAAATGCGCGTGCCATATTGCCTTTTGATGAACTGGGCAACGACTGAGGACGAATCATGATTGGTTGGTGGATCGTCGTATCGACACAAACCCCGGAGGAACGCGACCGCGCCGACCAAGATGCTCGACGCGCTGCCATCTCGGCGCAGTGGGAAGCTGGGGCGGGCGGCATCGACTGGCTTTCGGCGCTGACGAAGGCAGGCAAGGCGGAACAGCACACGTATAGCGGCTATCCGAACCGCTACACCGCTTGCGCGATTGAAGTGTTACCGCGACTCAAAGGCGGCGGCATCGCGCCGACCAAGGATGGCATCTGGATTATTGGCATTGACGAAGGTGAGGAATACGCCCAGCCGCCTGGCTGGATGGGCAAGATTGAGGTGCACGTAGACCGCGTGGCTACCTGCCCTGGCGATCAGCTCGTGACCATCGATGCTTGGGACCAATCCTGACTCGATGAAGAAGAGTCATATCAGCTGAACGTATAGAAAAATCACCACAGCCGTACCCCCATGCCGCGCTCGACGCGGCTGGCGCATTGAGAAGACCGGCTTGGTGCCGGCCAGCGAGGAAGATCGAATGTTAGACGTCAAACAGGTTGTAAATCAAGCAGCTACACTCCGGAAACAGCGGCAATTTCAAGAGGCAATCGACTTGGTTGAAGCACATTTCGCAAACCTCGATCCAGATCTTCGGATCCTCGCCTTAATGCAAGCGTTCTACGCCGCAGCTGAAGCGGGACTCGCCGAGAAGGCAAGAGCCTTTGCAAAGCAGATCGCGCAAGAAGAGCCCGAGCTGCCATCTATTCAGTCGTATCTCTGACACAGCGCATACCAGGGCAAGTGCGATCAGCTCGTTTGTGGCCGGCCTTCAAAAGTAGTTTGATAATGTTCACTTAGGATTTTATGACTCTCAATAAAAGACACATTTTAATATTCTCCGCGGTGTTCGTTTGCGCTCTCAGCAGTGCGTCCGAGTATCGGGCTGGGTGGACCGCTCAGAACTTTTATCAAACCGTATCGCAATGCAAGGAAGCTATCGTGCTGCCGGCAGCGGCGGATTACGTTAAGCGCGGTCGTTCCAAGAATCACCCCGAGGAAAGTCTGCGTAGTGAAACCATTACCATGGTGCCGACCTTTGAAGCGATGGGCAGCGCAAGCTGCTATTGCGCCATCAGCGAATTTGCAAAGGCCAACGATTTCGGCGGACAGGTGTCCAGTCAGTTTGAATCCTATATGCGAACCCCGCAGTGCCAGGCACAGATGGTTTCGGCTATGGAAGCGTTTAAGCGAGATCCAAAAGCACTAAAACTGCGCTAGGCACGTGGGGTCTAGTCCCAAGATTCCATTTCAACCTCGCGCGAATGTCTTTGTACCGATAACCTTACCGCAACCTAAAGCCAAGGAAATTCGCCCTCAGCCCCCCCCACGTCCCACATGACTGGCGTGGTGCAATGAGAGGACGGCATGGTGCCGCCCAGAAGGAAAAATCCATGACAGAGAAAAAGCAATTTACGCTTGGGCGTGTTGCAAACATCGTTCAGCATAGCAAAGAGATTGGCAGCGATGCGACTATGATCACTGATGTTCGCCAGGCAGAGGTGACGTGCGCATGTGGGCATACTTGGCGTGCGTTGAAAGGGAATGGTCTCCAGAACGTTGGTAAGCGTCGTCCCAGCGCCGTCTATCAATAACTCAGCCCAACTGGCAAAGTAGTTCCCGTTACTTTTTAGTGGGAACTACTGTGGACACTAAAGTGGAGTCGGGCGGCCGCAAGGGGCGCCCCAATTATCCCGCTGAGTTTAAGCAACGCCTGGCGCTGGCCGCATGCGAGCCTGGCGTATCGGTGTCGAAACTGGCGCAAGCGCACGGCGTCAACGCGAACATGGTGTTTAAATGGCGCCGCGAGCTGCGGGCTAACCAGGTTGCGACAGCGGCTCCGAAATCGGCGGACCTAGTGCCGATCGTTGTGCAGCCCGACTCTATCCCTACACCAGCCCTAAGCGCCGCAGTCCGTATGTGCCCGATTGAGATCATCGTCGGCAATACCACCGTTCGCGTCAGCGCTGACGCGAACGCCGCGCTACTCCGGATGGTTCTACAGAGCCTGCGCGCATGATCGGCCTTCCCGCCGGAACCAGGATCTGGCTGGCCGCTGGCATCACCGACATGCGCGCCGGGATGAACGGGCTCGCTTCCAGGGTGGAGATTGCGTTGACCGAGGATCCATTCAGTGATCTTGCCCCAGTTTAGCCGGACACAGCCTATCGCTTAGTTAGCACCATTTTCCACAGCCTGGCGCGCCAGCTGCCTCCGGAACATGCGAGGCGATTTATAACGAAGTGCCGAATGCGGATGCACTTCATTGAAATGCGTAAAAGCGTCTGGCAATTGAGCGAGCACGACGTTGGCAGAGCTGCGGTCCATCTGGCTAACGTAGTCCCGTTTAAACGTGTTCACAAAGCTCTCAGCCATCCCGTTCGACTGCGGACTGCAAACTGGCGTATGCACCGACTCGATACCCAAGGCATGGGCCAATGCATGCGTCTCGTGGGCACGTAAGGCGCCGCCATTGTCGCTCAAGAACTGCACCTTCTTCCCTCCCGTGTGTACATCGCCGAATCGTGCCTCGACCGCTTCAATCATCATTTCCCGCACTGGTTCCCCAGGCAGACCACGGCTGGGCCAAGCGCGCCACGCGATGATCTCGCGATCACAGCAATCCTTCATGAACACACCAGTGACGACCTCGCCATTGTCGCAGGCGATTTCGAAACCATCAGAACACCAACGCTGGTTCGAGTGCGCGACGGCCACCTTCCCGTCATGCACGCGCCCACTGCCGGGTCGTTTCGGGGCCTTGGGCAACAGCAACCGATGCGCTTTCATCACTCGATAGAACCGCTTATGGTTCACGCGACGCAGCCCCATCAGGTCGCCCGTCCGATTGACTAGTTCCGCTGCACGCCGGTATCCGTAGGTCGGCAGTGCCGTGATCTCGGCACGCACGGCGTCCACCAGGATGGCATCGCCAGCGACATCCTCCACCGACAGCGTGCGCTTGTCGATCCAGTCGGCAGGCCGAGCAAGCAGAGCAGAAACGTTCGAGCGCGCTACGCCGAGAGCCAGGCAGACCGGTTTTACTGGCCGTCCTTGTCCGATAAGGGCAAGCGCGCAATCCACTTTTTTTCGCGAGCGAACTCGACGGCCTCCTTCAGTATTTCCGCTTCTATCGTCTTCTTGCCGAGCATTCGCTGGAGCTGGGCGATCTGGGCACGGGCCGCCGCCAGTTCGCTGGCAGGCACCACTGATTCTCCAGAAGCTACCGCCGTCAATGCACCTTCACGCTCCAGCTTGCGCCAGTTGAACAACTGGCTTGCGCTCATGCCATGCTTGCGCGCGACCAGCGACACGCTGCTCCCAAGCTCGTACGTTTCCCGCACCAAGTCAGCTTTCTCCTCCGGCGACCAACGTCGGCGGCGTTCTTCGCTCACCGTCACTACTTCGATCGTTTGCTTGTTTCTAGTCATATTCACAGTCTTATTCCTATCCGTAAGAATAGCGCATAGACTGTGTCTGGTCATTAAGGGAGCTATTTCAAAGATGTCGTCGATATTCTTAAAACTTTGTTCAAACATTGATCTAGTTTCTTATGCTTTAAGCGCGAAAGTCCGGAGCGTGTAGCTTAACTCATGTGTGGTTGTACGGAAACGATTGGTTATGTACGGAGTGGGATGGGCTCCATGAAAAATAGGATATGGGATATCGGACACCTGTAAGTCGATGCGATGGGCCGCCGGTGGCGGGCGAGCCCACGTCCAACGTAGCCCGTAGCAAATGACTGCTTGGATTGCTAGCAGACGCTACAATAGGAGGGTAATCAACACCCCGGACGGGTAAGCACCACAAATAAGCAATGGCTGACAGATGAATGAAGCGAAGACTCGGAACAACACAACAGTCATGTCAAAGGCTGAGCTTCGTGCTGCCATCGCACAGCTTCGGCACGAGATTAGCTTCGGCGGAAGCAGTTTGGCGAAGACCCGTCGTGTTGCAAAATTGGAAAAGGCGCTTAGTAAGCTGGTTTCCGGAAGTGTACGAAGGCGCATTCTTAGCGGCGGTGCCCTCGGTCTTAAGAAATAGTCTCAACGTCGTTACCACCATTGTCGTGTCAAGAACAAGGACCGCGGCGACGAGGGCCGAGCGGTTAATCTAGGCGTCACCATGGCCCGGCCGATCGACCCTGGTTTATTCGAAACGCGTGCATCCTACCGCCGCCCCAGCGGCTGCGGTTAGTGGCTATATTTCGCCAAAACTGATTGCAGCCCTGGGCCATTTACCTAGCCCGAATTTAGGTATTCAATATGGGCCGACAACCCTACCAGCGCTTTGCGCAACCCGCCGGAGCCAGTCTCTTCGTTAACCCGGCTGAGAACATAGTCAACGATTCGAATCGTTAACGCTCGCTTGTAGACTGCCCCACTTACCAAGTGACCGACAGCGCTTAACGTCATCCGTCCTGAGGATCCTTTAATTCCGTGGGACTTTTGCAAGCGTGGCTTCACCTAGAGTCATCTGCGACCGGCGTAAGCGGCAAGCGCATCCACCTATCGCTTACTGATTGACGACTTCACACTATAAAAGTAATAGTTTAGCCAGCTGTTGCTTTTATGACACTCTCCGACGAGAAATTGCTTGTTAGCTCTTCTTTGTTTCCAATCGCGCACATGAGCGGCTACTATCAATTACATGAGTTTCCCGACAATACTGTTTTAGACTCAACAATAAACCGATGTCGATCGACAGGCGGCACGACATCGCAGCACTCCTTGCACGACTTATAACCCGCGAATGCATGAGGAAATCATGACCGCTTCTGGCAATACCATTCGTACAATGCTCCCTGCTATATGGCTCCGAGGCGGTAACCGGCGTATCGGGTTGTTGGGATCACGGTTGCTGGCGCTCGTTCTGGCGCTGTCATTACCTGGCCTCACGTCCGCTTTCGGGCTTAAAACGCATGTCTGGATCGGCCAGCAGATGCTTACCGAGATACAGAGCTCATGTCGCATCGCGATCAAAAGCGTACCGACGACCATCAATGCCGACGTATGCGCCAGCATTCGCGCGCACCCGAATGCTTTCCTCAGCGGCGTTCTGGGTCCGGACGCGTTTCCCGATGTTATTACCGGACAGGTAACCACGCATCCCGGCATCGAGAACGACTGGCAGACGAACGACTGGCTGATTCATCTCTATGCGCAATCAGCCCGTGGACCCGAGCTCGCATTTGCGGCGGGCTACCTGGTGCATGCGGCGTCCGATGTATTTGCACATTCCTATGTCAACGCTTATTCCGGAGACATTTTCAGCCTGGGAGATGAACGCGCTGTAGAACGGCGCCATTTTCTGCTTGAAAAATATATCGATTCAAAGCTGCCGCAATTCCAGTTCAACGCCGCGCTGCCACCACCTCCGGCAGAATTCCTGCGCGACAAGCTTCTGCACCATCCCGACGCTGCCCGCCAAGCGCAGAAGTCAGGCGTTGCCTTGCACGTCCTTGCCATGTACACGCTGCGCCATCGCGTCGGCGACATGGCTGACAATCTCGATCGCCTGGAGCGCGATGCAGGCAAGATGCTGGCCGACATTGTCGTAACCATTGCCGAGGCTGAAGTCAAATTGCTCAGCGGCGAAGCGCAACTGAAGTTGGCGCGCGAAGCACTGGGTGTCAACGAAAGCAGGCTCAAAGCCCAGCAAGAGCTAGCCGATGGGGCCTTCACCCTGTTTCAGAAGGCCACGGATGAACTCCAACGAAACAAGGAATTCATCACGCTAACCGGACTTGAGGCAGTAGCCGCCCGGGAGGCCGCCAAAGCGGCACGCCAAGTTGGGAACGAGGCAGTCAGCACCGCCGCTGCACTCCAGAACAAGGTGACCTCGCTGCAGAAGCAGGTGCTCGACACGCCTGCCAAAATCGCAAAACAAAGTTGTAGAAATGTTGTGGAATATAGCGGGTGCCAAATGTTGTGCCCGGGATTTATTCCCGTTTGCAAAAAAGTATGTAACGAAGTAAATAAGGTGGTCTGCGAAACGGTTGATGTCGTCAGCGGTGCCTACATCCACGTCACCGGCGAACTCAGTCGCGCGCAACAGGATCTCAACAACGCCCAGGCCCGCATCACGCAGGCTGGCATTGATGCCGCTGCCCACACGGCCACCGAAGCGAGCAAACTGAAACAGCAAGCCACTGCAGCTGCCCAGACGGCCACGCTGGACGTTGCGCGTGTCGGTGCGAAAGCTGCCTATGACGTCGAGAAAGCACGCCTGGACCTCGAACTGGCAGCGACTAGGAATGCGCGCAACAAGGCTGACGCATTGGCAGCGGATATCGAAAAACTGCGCGAATCCGTGTTAAGCATGAAAGACGTGAAAGAAACGCTGGCGGAAATGATTGCCCGTTCCGATGTTCTTTCGTTTTATGCGAAAAACTGGGTGAAGGGCATGGACGTCGCGGGCGCAGAATATATCAGGGCGTCGCACGGTGTCAGCCTCGGGATGCTCGACGGGAAATCCAGTTTTGTATCCAGCTACCTCGGCTGGTGGAAGTGCTATGGAAGTGCTTACACTGCGGTACCTGTGCAGTTTGGGCAGGCGACCTGCGCTGCGGAAGATTTTTTGACCAAGATGGAGAACGAGGCCAACAAGATCATCGCCAAAGTATTGCCCCCTCCCTTCAACCAATTATTTGCCCGATATTTGAAGATCAAATCGGACCTCAAGGAAGGGGTCAAGCAGGCTGCATCGGATGCGACAGTGCAAATTGCCAAACTAGCGGCACCTGATAAGACAACCGGCGAGTTCATCGAGTTGCTGGCAACGCCCACTGCGGCCAGTCAGAGCAAATTGAACAGCGCTTATGCGAGCGCGACTGATGCCGCTGGCAAGCGTTTGCTCGTATGGGAGAAAATTTCGGACAGCATCGACCGCGACATGCATTTGCGTGATAACCGCCTGGAACCGGGCAAGTTCGCTGCGCTCAATAACGCAGTCACCTTGTCCAAGCTTGCATTGCTCGACACGACTGCCGTCAAGGGACTGGTGTGGGTGTTCGATGGTGACCCGGACCTGGTCCACGCGCCCCGTTCGCCGGGGCGTGGCTCCGTCCTGTTCGATATGGTCAGGTCGATCGATGGAAATCAGCAATGGCAGCCCTTCGGCTTGCCCTATCCTCGGTCGAATGGGAGACCGGAACCGGCGCACGACCAGCGACGCTTTGGCTACGGTCCACGCCAGTCGAGGCCTGGATTCGGCTTGTTCGTCGAGCCCGCACTGCGCACGTCCGTGTTTCTGCGCTTGTTCGACGGGCCTCTAAATGGAGAACTGCAACGCCATCAGTCCGTCGCAGGCAACTACCCGTTCAGGGAATGTGTGAAATATCCGTTCGCGGTGGCGTTCAAGGCGGATGGGACGCCAGCACTCGCGGACAGTCGGTGCGAGAAAGGGAGTACCGAACCGGCTGCACCAGACGATTCTCCCGCATTCTGGAAGAAGCTCATCAATCGCCTTCGCATTAACCCGTATGACGCGTTTTGATGGCCTGCGCTGCGAGCTTTCGCCCCATGGCAGCTGATCCAAGCTAAGCTAACCCGGCTAGTCCGCTGATCCGGCTTCGGGCCGGGCATTCACTAACGTCTGCTTAGGGCCCAAGCTGTGTAAAAACCAGAAGTCAAGCACACGCAGCAGAACTGCACACGCCGATGCGCGTCGTGCGGCTTTTAAAATCGTTCAGGGAGCTGCGCTTAGTTTTCGTGTTGCCCAACCTCGCGAGCACGCTAGCGGCCTCTATCACACGCTGTAGGGCCAGTGAATGGGCATACGCCCTGATCGCTTTCGCCTGGCGGCGAAGTACAGGACGCGAATATGCATTGCGCGGTGATTAATGAACGCGAACAGGTGCCCCGACAACGTAAGGGGGTCCCACCTTTCCAATTACCCATATCATTCGGGTGCAAGATTGAAGCCAGCTTGCATATCGGCCAGCCGGCGGATGCCGGCTTCAAGCAAGAGGGACAGCTGGAGGCAACTGGGGACTGGCCATGATGGGGAAATTGGGTGTTTTTTTACCAGCCTTTGAAAAGAAATAGCCAAATCTAGCATTAGCATAATATTGAATTAATGGTATTATCAAATCCCATCTAAGCCTCGCCCTTGTAACACAATACACGGATCCACCCCAATTTATGGCTGACGAAGAAATCTCCCCCGATGCTGAGCATGGCATCAGCCTTCGTTATGTCGGAGGACGATTCGACGGTGCCCGACTGCCTCTTGATGTGCTGGCCGATCTTCCAGCATTTCGCGACTTGCTAGTCGCATATGCAAGGCAAGAGTGGCTTACCGCGAATACTTCTCGTAAGCGCGTTCCAAAGGGCTTCGATAAGAGCCTTTCTTTTGACCTGACTTCCGTTCGCTCCGGAAGTGCGATTCCCGTGATGCAGTGGGATCGTGCGTCCGCGCAAAATTTCCTCCCAGGATTCACCGGGGAATTGGAAGAAATAATTGGCGCGTCCTATCGTGAGATCATAACGTTGATCGACGAAGCCTCGCACGGAAGGTTTCCGAACGCGTTGGCATCGGAGCATGTTCGCGCTCTCAATAAATTTGGTTCGGGTCTGCGAGATGACGAGCGGATCGAATTTGTCAATATGACCGGTGCTGATGGAAATGTAATATTTTTGGATTCACGTCGGCGGAAGACTTTGATCACTAAGGTTCGCGAAACTTATGTGTCGCGATACGAAGGGACCGGAAAACTGGTCGGCATTCAAGCGGTGGAAGGCTTACAACCTTCTATCGACGTGGAAACTAATGTCCATGGTGTGATCCGCATTGTGATTGACCGTGAGCGCGTATTGGGTGAGTTCGATGGCAATATGCACGCGCCTGTCCAATTCGATTTACAAGTAGAGTTGGATAATGCGGATAGATATCGCAGCATAGTAGAGGTTCATGGAGTGGAGCTTATCGATGAGCGTGTGGTTGCGGATTTGGATCGTTGTCGGGCCCGCTTATCGGAAATTGGAGACTTGCTCGCTGGATGGGATGATGGACAAGGTTCCGCGATCACCAAAATTGCGATAAGTGTTGCGAACACTCTATTGCGAAAGAGGCCAGCGCTGTGCTCGGTTTATAAGATTTTTCCTACCATCGGCGGCGGCGTCTTGTTTGAATTCGAGGCAAACGATTGGGACTTGTCACTTGAAATTATGGCTGACGGAGGAATTGAAATCTTTGGGTTTGAAGTTGACGAGGATGGTGAATTGCTTCCGCAACTTTTGGGTGGCATTTCAGACGAAGCTTTGGCAGTGCTTGATAAATCGGTAGGAAACGATGGGCGATAAAATTACACATCAGGACGAAGTGTTATTTCGACAGATTCATCCATTATCTTTTCAAGATGGCGTGCCCGGAAGTGATCGTTTCAGGCCTTCTGAGCTCGATCAGAATCGTTTATCTGTTGATCGATCAGGACTCACTTCCGCAATGGCTGCCCATGCTTTGTTTGTGAGTACGGGCAGGCAATCTGCGGCGGTATTTGGCTTGGAAGTTCAAGAGTTCGAAAGCGAGTCAATACTATGCAGCGAAGACCCCGTGCTTGCCGGCGGCCCAGATCCTGAGAATCTTGCTCACGCGCTCGCTGACTATTCTGCTCATACTGCCGGGAAACAAAAGGTCGTCGCAAAGCGCTTGAAACGTTTGGCGGTCGCACGCGGGTGCCTTTATCAAGCTTAGCAGCAGGGTTTGTCGGCGCAATTATCGATAGAGAGGCTGACTTCCGCCCTTGCTCAGAGCTGGCACTGACAAGTGACCCGCAGCTTGCTCAGCCCTTTCCTCTCATGCTTTACACTTCGAAAATGCACAGTAGATCAAACGTTGTCGCTAGCGTGGCGAACACACGCGCGACAGACAAATCGCCCCAGATGCCGCTAGGTCGGGCATGTAACGCAGGATCTTCCCTAGCTAGTCTTCGATGCGCTGTGCCATCCTCGGGCCATCGCTGCGCACATTCTCCACGGCTCGTTCGAGCTCGTTCCAGTCGAATGCCTCCGGGTTTAGTGCAACAGAGCACACCAGCTGATCAGTCTGCTCGGCGGCCAGGTCCGGGGCCAACCAGGCTGCAGAGTCCGCTGCAGTGAGCATCACTGAGCGCTGGTCATGGACGTCGACCATACCGCCTTGGGCGTCGGCCGTCACGATGGTGGAGCCGTTCGCGGACCTGAATTCTGCCTCGATGCCCTCGCTGGCCAGCGCAGCTAAATAGAGCGGTCGCGGCCCGCCCGGTGGATGTGCCACGGCTGCTTGCTACCTTTCTCGCCGGTCCATTCGTACCAGTCGTCAACCGGAACGAGCGAACGATCGCGCGTCCGCGTTTCAGCAGCCCGCCCCAGTAGCGGTTCGTAACCTTTTCCAGGCGGGTGTTGATAGCGATAGGGATTTTACCTTATGCCTCTGCCCAGATGGATCGGTAGCCCCAGTGCAGATCATCCAGGAACAGAGCGTCATCGTCGACGTGCAGCACCGGCCGCATGGTGCCGGGGGCAACGTTATAGCTTCCTTGGGCCTAGTTACAATTGAGACGTAAGCGTCGGCGCAGAGCCGACGCTTACCACGAAACCCGCCCTCGTGGAGGTATATGCTTGGCTGCTGGCTAACAGCATGGTGTCACTACCGGTAACGGCACAGCCGACGGACCGAATCGTATTGGTTCGAGAATTTACTTACATCGAGCAAGAGGGTTCATTTCTCCGGTGGCGCACAGACGGATGCTGACCATTTGATAAAAACCTAGACTTAATCCGGTAGCGTCGTAACGCTGCTACTCTAAGTTCCGGCCGGTTCGCCGACTAGTTGGGGATTTTTCCAGTGAGCTTCCAAATCTCAAACTCCTGCAGGCTGATGCCGGTATCGGACGAGGCTTTACCAGAGTTATTTCGATAGGATAAGCGTAAGCGATGCAGGTGATCCCTAGAAATGCACAGCTCCGCAGCGACTACCTCTTCGGCAGACCGCGATGCGTTTGGCGTCCCCTGCCGGCGCAGATACTCACCTCGATAAAGTGCGTCCACGTAGTAAAGCCACCACATGGACTGTTTGAGGTGGGCTACTCTCTGATGGGGCAGCGTGTTCGCATCACACAACAGGGTGGCAATTTGCAACTCGGCCAGTACCTTTTCGGCTAGCGGAATATAGCGACCCATCGTCGGCCGCCCAGCGGTCGGAAGCCTTCGTAGGCGTTGGATGCGGAGACGGGCTGAAGCAGTGCGATGGGGATAGCTCTCCAAATTCTTGACATCCCCTTTCTTCCAGGTTGTACGCGCCCGATAAATTTCAAGTAAAGCCGCTTTGTCGTAGTTGCGAGCCGTCTGCCGGACACCCTCAACGACGTTCCTAAAAAGGTCTGCTACCCGCACGATAATGGGCTGAATAAAACTAACCAGTTTTTTCACAGCGTCTGCCATCGATGTGACGACAAGTTGCAACTGGCCCGCGTATGGAAGACTGTCATCAGCCGATGTCGTTGGAAAGGTTTGTTGGTCAAACATGGTAAATCTCCTTATTTGGTGAGATTTCATTGTGGAAGATAGACCAGTAGACGTGGGGTCAAAAAAGTCCCAAAACATATTCTGGGCCCTATGTATTTACACTGCCTACTCGTCCATTTTCTTTTGGAGAAATGCCAACGCCTTAAGAAGCAGCACCCTAATGCCCCAACGCGTGGTGGTCTGTGCGTTGGAAAAGTGGGTTACGGTCGATAAAATTCAGCGAAAATGGCCGTGCCATCGAAAATCCAAAAGCTAGAGCAACGGCGCGCCATTACCCCTCGGGCTCATGCTCAGTCATATCAGTTGCGATCTAGTCCATCGATGATGGTGGCGACCCAAGGCAATTCGGTTTTCTTGCGCACGGCAAAAGTGTAGCCTTTCGTCGAGAATAGGCCCTCGGGCACCGGGATAATCTTGCCCCAAGTACTGTGGTCCCGCGCGCATTGTTTTGCTCCTTGGTAATCACAACGGTCGTGTCATGCTCATAATAAAATTCAATCAGCTCATCGCGCCCTATCGCCGTCGAGATGGCGCCGAACAATATGTCGTCGCGTGTTACCCGAGGAAACCAGTGTCCGCGTTCCACGCCAGCGCTGGTGCCGGTGCTCGCAATACGCCTGAGCGCCGCTTCACTAATGCCCACCACGCGCCAAGAGTGAGCGCCAGAGGAAATGTTCTCGAAGGCGATCTGTCGAGCCCACTTGCTAATCGTGGGCGGCGCGCTGCGCAGTAGCTGGTAGGCCTGAAAGATGAACTCGGCCGTGACCTCGTCAGGTTTGTAGGGGCGATTGATTTCTTTCATGGATATCGCGGCACGTTGTCGACGCCAAATTGTATACGACAGATACCCTGGTTAGTGCAATGACGCTTAGTCGTCACTGATCCACCATGCTCCCTTCACAATACTTCGTGCACGATATGCATGGGCAAGCGCCCTTCGCACCGTACTGCTGCACGATGTTGGATTCGCACAGACGATTACGCCTCTTCCGCCGCTACGCCTGCACAAAAAAATGGTGAACTATCATCGGCAGTGGCGTTGCCAAATCAGCACTTGATGCTGCGCACCATTTTTTGCATTAACCCATGCTATCTTAAACTCAACATCCTAGATGCTTTAACCGGTCATGAAGGCGCAGTCCCATGGAACCCGAAAAAATCGCAATCCATCTCGAGTGGATGCTGGTCTCCCTGTTTTGCACGCACACCGGTTACACGCCGAAGGCGGTCCAGCGCAAAATCGAAGACGGCAAGTGGCTCGAGGGACGCATGTACAGGCGCGCTCCTGATGGGCACATCACCATAAATCTGCAAGAGTATTACCGTTGGGTCAATAGCGCTGGCGTTGCGGCCGAGAAGGATGACCGACGCGTGCGCCGTGCCGAGCGCCGTCGCTCTAAGCTGAAAGCTTGATCGGCATCGGGACGGCATGAGCCGGCCACGACGAAGTAGCCGCCAACGTCGCTCGAACGCTAGGTCTGGAGCCAACAAGATGAGCAGAACGCCAGGCGTGGTCGTCCGCGAAAACAGTATTCGCATTGTCTTTCGATACAACGGGAAGCAACGGCACGAGCGTTTGTGTCTCGACAATTCAGCACTCGCGCCTACACCAGCCAACGTCAAATACGCGGTCCGGCTAGCCGCCGAGATCCGGGAAAAGATCCGGCTCGGAGTATTCCGATACGCTGACTACTTTCCTGACTCTGCGCATGCGCGGGCAGAGCCGACAGCGGCAATCCCTCTGCTTCACGACGTAATGGATCAATGGGTCCGCGTGCACGATCTGAAAGCATCGACGCGTTCCCAATACGTCACGCGGCTTAACTCTTTTTGGAAGCTCAAGCTCAAGAATGTCCCTATCGATCAAGTCCGCTACTCCGACATCATGGAGGCACTCGCCGCCGGGACATGGAGAAGCGCTAAAAGCCGCAACAATGAGTTGAGCATGATCCGCGGCCCATTTGACCTGGCCATGCGTGACGGACTTCTCGCCGCCAATCCGTGCGACGAGATTAAACCGAAAAAGGTCCAGCGGAAGCCGCCGGATCCTTTCTCCCTTGACGAAGCTAACATGATTGTCACGCACCTCAATACCCACCGGCCGCCGCAGGTGGGCAACTTTGTCCAGTTCATGTTCTTCACAGGCCTGAGAACCGCGGAAGGCATCGCGCTGCAATGGAATGCTGTCGATCTTCGGCGCAAGGAAGTTTTAATCGAGGCGGGCATGGTCCATGACGAGGAAGCCGATACCACGAAGACCTCCCAGGCGAGAACAGTCATCCTGAGTGGCCGGGCGCACGAAGCACTCCTACGCCAAAAAGCGCACACTTACATGGAAGGCAAGTACGTGTTCCACGATCCCAAGACCGGCGACGCGTGGAAATACAAGACGGTCACCGACGTCCGCAGCTTTTGGGAAATTACACTTAAGCAGCTGGGCATCCGTTATCGGCGCCCCTACAATATGCGCCACACATACGCGACCATCGGACTGATGAGCGGGGCGAAGCCTGCCTTCTTGGCTAAGCAACTTGGCCACAGCTTGCGCATGTTTTTTGAAGTCTACGCAAAGTGGATCAGCAGTGTCGACGACCATCTCGAGATGGCGAAAGTCGACGGGGCGATCAGCTCAAAAATACCAAAACCCTTCAGTGAGAGCTGAAACACGAATGTAGCCCGACGGCGATTCTCCATCAAGCGACGAGTTCCGCGCACTCCACGCTTATGCTATTCCCGCAGTTTGCGAAGGCAAGCGCGTGCGGTTCGGGAGCCACGAATATTGCAGACTATGAGTGCCGGCGCAACACGACACTAGGCGCCGCAGAGTCTGCCACTTTTCTGAGCAAAAATGCCAAAACAATGCCACGGCGCTTAAAAGGTGTGATATCGATGAGATAAACGGATGAGCCAAACGAAAAAAAGCCCTTGATTTACAAGGGCTTTTTCTATTCTGGCGGAGAGACGGGGATTCGAACCCCGGATAGGCTATGAACCTATACACGCTTTCCAGGCGTGCGACTTCAACCACTCATCCATCTCTCCTGAATCTTCGCTTTCACGAAGCCGCATAGTATAGCAGAGATTATTCCGTGCGCCAGAACAATTTGCGCTTGCCCGGTCGAGTGGCATGGTTGATCTTCTCCTTGCCACTCTTTCGCCCCCCCTGCAAGTCGTGTAACCGGCGGATGGCGCCGCGGCCCCTTGGCTATCCGCGCTACGATGCTTGCGCAGCCACTGGCAGACTGCTGGCGCTTACGACGCTTCTTTCAGTTGCTCCAGGATCGCTGGGTTTTCCAGCGTGGATACATCCTGCGTGATGGTCTCGCCCTTGGCCAGCACACGCAGCAGGCGCCGCATGATCTTGCCCGAACGCGTCTTCGGCAGGTTGTCGCCAAAGCGGATCTCTTTCGGCTTGGCGATCGGTCCGATCTCTTTGGCCACCCAGTTGCGCAACTCCAGCGCCAGCTTCTTGGCTTCTTCACCTGTTGGCCGTGCCTGCTTGAGCACGACAAATGCGCAGATCGATTCGCCCGTGGTGTCGTCCGGCTTGCCCACCACTGCCGCTTCGGCAACGATCGGGTTCGCTACCAGCGCGGATTCGATTTCCATCGTGCCCATGCGGTGGCCCGATACGTTCAGCACATCGTCGATGCGGCCGGTAATGGTGAAGTAGGCCGTGTCCTTGTTGCGAATCGCGCCATCGCCGGCCAGGTACATGCGCCCGCCCAGTTCTTCCGGGAAGTAGCTGGTCTTGAAGCGTTCCGGATTGTTCCAGATGGTGCGGATCATGGATGGCCATGGCCGCTTGACGACCAGGATACCGCCCTGCCCGTTCGGCACGTCCGCGCCCGCCTCGTCGACGATGGCGGTCATGATGCCGGGCAGCGGCAAGGTGCAGGAGCCCGGCACCATTGGTGTCGCGCCCGGCAGCGGCGTGATCATGTGGCCGCCCGTCTCGGTCTGCCAGAAGGTGTCGACGATCGGGCAACGCTCGCCGCCCACGTTCTTGTAGTACCACATCCAGGCTTCCGGATTGATCGGCTCGCCGACGGAACCCAGCAGGCGCAGGCTGCTCAGGTCGTAGTTGGTCGGGTGGACTTTCGGATCGACATCGGCCGCCTTGATCAGCGAGCGGATCGCGGTGGGCGCGGTGTAGAAGATGCTGACCTTGTGCTTGGCGATGGTGTCCCAAAAGCGGCCGGCGTTCGGGAAGGTGGGAATGCCTTCGAACACGACTTGCGTTGCGCCCACTGCCAGCGGGCCGTAGGCGATGTAGCTGTGCCCGGTCACCCAGCCGATGTCGGCGGTGCACCAGAACACGTCCTGCGGCTTGATGTCGAACGTCCACTTCATGGTCAGCGCGGCCCACAGCAGGTAGCCGCCGCTGGAGTGCTGCACGCCTTTTGGGGTGCCGGTCGAGCCGGAGGTGTAGAGGATGAACAGGGGATGCTCGGCGCCCACCCATTCCGGCTCGCACTGGTCGGCCTGGTTGGCCACCAGGTCGTGCAGCCACAGGTCACGGCCTTCCACGAATGGAATGTTGCCGCCCGTGCGTTTATAGACGATGACGTCCTTGATGGTGTCGCAGCCGCCCAGCGCCAGCGCTTCGTCGACGATGGTTTTGAGGGGCAGGTGTTTGCCACCGCGCAGTTGTTCGTCGGCGGTGATGACGGCCACCGCGCCGGCGTCGATGATGCGTTCCTGCAGGGACTTGGCGGAGAAGCCGCCGAACACGACCGAGTGGGTGGCGCCAATGCGGGCGCAGGCTTGCATCGCGGTCACGCCTTCGATCGACATCGACATGTAGATGATGACGCGGTCGCCTTTTTTGATGCCGCGCGATTTGAGTCCGTTGGCAAATTTGCAGACGCGGGTGTGCAGGTCCTGGTAGCTCGCTTGCGTGACCTTGCCGTCGTCCGCTTCAAAGATGATGGCGGTCTTGTCGGCATTGCCGTTTTGCAGATTGCGGTCGAGACAGTTGTACGAGACGTTCAGCTCGCCGTCGTCGAACCATTTGTAGAAAGGCGCATTGCTTTCGTCGAGGGTTTGGGTGAACGGTTTGTGCCAGTCCAGGTTCTCGCGCGCCAGGCGCGCCCAGAAGCCTTCGTAGTCGCTGGCAGCGTCGGCGCACAACTGGTTGTACGCGTCCATGCCCGAAATGGTGGCGTTCGCGACGAATTCGGTGGGTGGGGCGAACACACGATTTTCTTGTAAGCCTTGGTTTTGCTGCAGGTTGTCTGTCCCGGCCATGCTTGTCTCCAGTTAGTGTAATTGTTTTGCTAACACCTTAGCGGTCGTCGCTTACTGCCCCCTTACAGTGCAAAAACCTGATGTCCTGTGCTGTTAGATAGTACAACATGCGGACACCCTGCCGTCAGCCCCGCCTTTAACCTTTGATTAATGTTGCCAGCGAACGAAGCGTGGTTTGCGCTACATCAATGTGCTTGGGAATAGACCTGCTCATCCGCAGTGCAACAAAGCTCGGGTAAAATGACGCATCGAAATTTTCTGCCTCACTCTGGAGCATCCTGTTCATGTCTGACCCGCTTTACAATCCCCCGCAAACCAAGCTCACCCCGCTGAACAACCTGATCTTCATGAGCCGCTGGCTGCAGTTGCCGCTCTATCTCGGCCTGATTCTGGCGCAGTGCGTGTATGTGTTTCATTTCTGGGTAGAGCTGAAGGATCTGATTGGCGCCGTTCTTGGCAACGAAGCTTCGCTGAAGCATATCTTTGACGCCGTCGCTGTCAATGACGGTCCGCGTCCAAGCAAGCTGAACGAAACCACCATCATGCTTGTCGTGCTGGGCCTGATCGACGTCGTGATGATCTCCAACCTGCTCATCATGGTCATCGTCGGTGGCTATGAAACCTTCGTCTCCCGCATGAATCTGGAAGGGCACCCTGATCAGCCGGAATGGCTCTCGCATGTGAACGCGTCGGTGCTCAAGACCAAACTGGCAATGGCGATCATCGGCATCTCGTCGATTCACCTGCTCAAGACGTTTATCAATGCCGCTCAATACCAGGAAAAGGCGCTGATCGCGCAAACGGTTATTCACGTCGTCTTCCTGCTGTCGGCCCTGGCCATCGCCTACACCGACAGGATCATGATCGGTACCCAGAATCAATCAGCCAAGAATCCCCACTAAGCCAACGAGAAACGCCATGACCATCATCAAGCAGGAAGACCTGATCGAATCCGTCGCCGCCGCGCTCCAGTACATCAGCTATTACCATCCGGCCGACTACATCCAGCACCTGGCGCGCGCCTACGACGCGGAACAAAGCCCGGCTGCCAAGGACGCAATCGCGCAGATCCTGACCAATTCGCGCATGTGCGCCGAAGGCAAGCGTCCGATCTGCCAGGATACCGGCATCGTCAACGTGTTCCTGAAAATCGGCATGGGCGTGCGCTTTGAAGGTTTCTCCGGCACCGTCACCGATGCCGTCAACGAAGGCGTACGCCGCGCGTACAATTTCGACGATAACAAGCTGCGCGCCTCCATCGTGGCCGACCCGCAATTCGAACGCAAGAACACCAAGGACAACACGCCGGCGGTGGTCCACATGGAACTGGTCGAAGGCAATACCGTCGACGTCAAGGTCGCGGCCAAGGGCGGCGGTTCGGAGAACAAGTCCAAGTTCGTCATGCTCAACCCGTCCGACTCGCTGGTGGACTGGGTCATGAAGACCGTGCCGACAATGGGCGCGGGCTGGTGCCCACCCGGCATGCTGGGCATCGGCATCGGCGGCACGGCCGAGAAAGCCATGCTGATGGCCAAGGAAGTGCTGATGGACGACATCGACATGTACGAACTCAAGCAGCGCGGCCCGCAGAACAAGACCGAAGAACTGCGCATCGAACTGTGCGACAAGATCAATGCCCTCGGCATCGGCGCGCAAGGTCTGGGCGGCCTGACGACCGTGCTGGACGTGAAGATCATGATGCATCCGACTCACGCCGCATCCAAGCCGGTCGCGATGATTCCGAACTGCGCGGCTACCCGCCACGCCCACTTTGTGCTCGACGGTTCGGGCGCCAGCTACATCGAACCGCCTGCGCTGTCGACCTGGCCTGAAGTGCACTGGACCCCGGATACCGAAAAGTCGCGCCGTGTTGACCTGAACACCCTGACCAAGGAAGAAGTCGCTTCGTGGACGCCGGGCCAGACCCTGCTCCTGAACGGCAAGATGCTCACCGGCCGCGACGCCGCGCACAAGCGCATCCAGGACATGCTGGCCAAGGGCGAGCCGCTGCCTGTGGACTTTACCAACCGCGTCATCTACTACGTCGGCCCGGTCGATCCCGTGCGTGACGAAGCCGTGGGCCCTGCTGGTCCTACGACCGCAACGCGCATGGACAAGTTCACCGACATGATGCTGGAAAAGACCGGCCTGATCGCCATGATCGGCAAGGCCGAGCGCGGTCCTGTGGCGATCGAATCGATTCAGCGTCACCAGTCGGCCTACCTGATGGCCGTAGGCGGTGCGGCTTACCTGGTGTCGAAAGCCATCAAGAGCGCCAAGGTGCTGGGTTTCCACGACATGGGGATGGAAGCGATCTACGAGTTCGACGTGACCGACATGCCGGTCACCGTGGCGGTCGATGCCAAGGGAACCTCGGTCCACAACACCGGTCCAAAAGAATGGGCAGCGAAGATTGAATCGCTGTCGAGCGTGGGCAAGATCCCCGTGTCGGTCGCCTGAGCGAATGACGGCCACGTCTGCAATGACTGCGGTCGCGCCGGCTGATCTGGCTCGGTCGAACGCGCCTGTTGGCGTGTTCGATTCTGGCGTCGGCGGCTTGTCGGTGCTGCGGCATATTCGTGCCCAGCTGCCGCATGAGGATCTGATCTATTTCGCCGACTCGGGCTTTGCGCCTTACGGTGGCAAGTCGGAGCAGGTAGTTGCAGAGCGGTCGTTGAAGGTGGCGAGCTTCCTGATCGAACAGGGAGCGAAGGCAATTGTTGTAGCGTGCAATACGGCGACCGTGGCGGCTATCAAGCTGCTGCGCGCGCACTACCCCGACATGCCCATTGTTGGCGTGGAGCCCGGCCTGAAACCAGCCGCAGCTGCCAGCCGCAACGGCAATATCGGCGTACTGGCAACCGAAGTCACGCTGGCGGGCGAAAAATTCCTGCTGCTGCGCGACCAGATCACGGAGGCAAGCAAGGCGAGCTTTCTATTACAAGGCTGTCCCGGTCTGGTCGACCAGATCGAGCTGGGCGATCTGCATACCGACACGATCCGGACCATGCTGGAAGGATATGTCGTGCCTCTGCTGGACCAGGGTGCGGATACCCTGGTGCTTGGCTGCACGCACTACCCTTTCGTCCAGGATGTGATCCGGGGGGTGGTGGCGGGCGCGACGGACCGCGAGGTTGTGCTGGTCGATACGGGCGAGGCAGTTGCCCGGCATCTTGCGCGCCTGCTGGCTGCGGCTGGGATAGCGCACGCGGATGAAAGCATGCCTGCGCGGCTGGAGGTGTACACCAGCGGCAGCGGGACGGTACTGTCCGCGGCGTTTTCGAGCTTGCTGGGGATTGCCGTGCCTGCTGGCGAAGCGTTGACGGGGGCCAATTTGCAGGTTTCTGCAGGAACCTGAGATTTTGATTTGCCAGTTCGCAGATAAGTTTGTATAATCGCTAGCTGTTCCAGAAGCACGGAACAAAATGTAGTTCAGCGGTGGCTGTAGCTCAGTTGGTAGAGTCCAGGATTGTGATTCCTGTTGTCGTGGGTTCGAGCCCCATCAGCCACCCCAAAAAATTCCGAGATTAAAGGGTTACATGCTCCGGCTTGTAGCCCTTTTTCTTTTTGCGGATCAGTTTTGTGTGGTGGGATGGTAGCGGCGGCTAAGAAAATCGAAGAATACGAAATGCTGCTGCATTTCTTGACGTCATTCCCGCGCAGGAGGCTGTCGCAAAAGGGGAAAAAGCGCCTTTGCCGCAAACTTTTGATCCGTCTTTGGGGGGGTGGCGAAAACGGACGGCACCCTTTTGCGACAGCTCGTAGGGTGGGCACCGGTGCCCACCGGACTCAGGAAACGCGTTGAAGACGTGCGCGAACTTGCAGAGCGCTCAGGCTGGGCACAGCAGTCGATACGAAAGCGATCCATCCCTTCCCCGGATCAGGTCCCGTGTCCGCCGGTGGGCAAAGTTGCCCACCCTACTTATTTCAAGCGCTGTAACATGGCCTGCCCTACCCCGACCGCCGATGCCGGGTTCTGCCCGGTGATCAGCTCGCGATCGATCACCACCTTGGCATTCCACAACGCCGGACTGGCCGCATACACTCCGCCCGCCTTCACCAGCGCCGTCTCAGGATAAAACTTCATCGTCCCGCCACCGAGCTGCGCCTTGGACGCTTCTTCTTCCTTGTTGCTGAACACGGTCATCTGGTAATCCGCATAAATCCACGCCGGCTTCGCTCCGCCAGCCGCGCCCTTCTCCAGCTTGCCCACAAACCCGTCCGCATCCGGCATGGCCGACAGCAGCGCAATCGGACCATGGCACACCATCGCGGTGACCTTGCCCTTTTCATGGAACGAGGTCAGCAGCTTGCCCAGCGCCCGGCTCTTGAGCAAATCCTGCATCGGTGCATGTCCACCGGGCACATAGATGGCATCGAACTTGTCGTAGCCAATCTGTTCCACACGCGCCAGGCTGACCACCGGCGAATCCGGCGCCGTCAGCTTCAGCTTGTCCAGTAAGGCCAGGTGCGCAGCCATGCTCGCCTCGTCGTCGCCAAAGTACATCTTGTTGGCCGAACCCTTGTCCATCGTCGGCGCCTTGCCCAGCGGCGTGACAAAGGTCAGCGTGTGCCCAGCATCGATCAGCAACTTCACCGGCTGCATCAATTCATTCAGATAAAAGCCCGTAGGCGCATGCTTTCCGTCCTTCAGTTCCAGTTGGGATACATCGGACATGACCACCAATACGTTCGCAGCCGACGCGGCGGCGCCGGCGGCAAACAGGGCTGTGACGAGGGCGATTTTGCTAAGGCGTTTCATTTTTTCTTCTCCTGATTCATCAGCGGGCAACAGTGCACCGCAACAGCTTTGCACTATACTGATGCCGCAAGCGGCGATAAACCGGCGCAAATGGAATTGACTTGTTCTTGAAAGGCAAAAATGGCCCGCAAGTTCGACCACCTCGCCGACCTGGAGGCTTACGTCACCGTGGTCGACAGCGGCTCCTTCAGCGCAGCTGCAATCGCGCTGGCCACCACCCCATCGGTCGTGAGCCGCGCCATTGCCCGCCTGGAAAACCGGGTCGGCATCCAGCTGCTGCGCCGTACCACCCGGCGCCTGAGCCTGACCGAAGGCGGCCGCGTCTACGTCGAACAGGCACGCGCCGCATTCGACCTCATCGATGGCGCGGAACGCCGGATCCAGGGCCTGGACGGCACCATCACCGGACGTGTGCGCATGAGCGTGCCCACCACCTACGGCCACTTCCGTCTGCCGCTACTGCTTGCCGGCTTCGCGGAACAATTTCCCCAGGTGCGCATCGACCTGAGCATCGCCAACCGCAATGTCGATCTGGTCGGCGAAGGCTATGACCTGGCGGTGCGCCTGGGCAAGCTAAGCGACAGCGGCTTGGTCGGGCGCAAGCTGGAGGACGCAGGTGTACGCCTGGTCGCCTCGCCCGCCTATCTGCAAGGTGCCGGCGTTCCCGACAGCATCGATGCCCTGGCGTCCCACGCTTGCCTGCCCTTCATCATGCCGGGCAGCGGCAAAGTGGCGCCCTGGCTCCTGCGCGAGCATGGCCAGGACCGCGACTATCTTCCTTCCGGCAAGGTCATGGTGTCGGACGATGTGCTGGGGACGGTGTCGCTGGCGGAAAGCGGCCTGGGCATTTGCCAGGCCTACGACTTCGTCGTACAGGAAAAGCTGAACCAGGGGCGGCTGGTAGAATGTCTGCCCGATGCGCGCGGACGCGGACGCCCGTTTTCCGTGATCTTTCCGCCGCATCAGCAACTCTCGCCTGCCGCGCGGGCGCTGATCGACTGGCTGTGCGACCACAGCGCACCCGGCCCGGCAGCACAACTGGAAACGGAACAATGAGCTACGACCTGATGGTGTTCGACCCCGCCGCCGCCCCGGCGAAAAAGCGCGGGCCTTTCCTGGACTGGTACGACCAGCAAGCCGAATGGGGCGAGGGCCATTCCTACGACGACCCGGCAGTCAGCAGCGCACCATTGCAAGCCTTTTATGCGGACATCAGCGCCATCTTTCCCGCCATCGAACAGGAAGAAGGCCCCGGCACCGACTATACGATCGGCAAATCGGTAATTTACATTACCTTCGAGTGGGACAAGATCGACCTTGCGCACGAGACCGTGTTCAGCCTCGCGGCCAAGCACAAGCTGGGCTTCTTTGACGTCAGCTCGGACCTGGCCGAAACCTGGCTGCCCGACGGCAAGGGCGGCCTGTACATTGCTCACGGTGACTAAATGCGCGAGGCGCACGGCATTTGCTGGACCCACACAGGCACGGTCGGCAATATTGCCGTAGCCGACGACCTGATCCGCGGCGAGTTCAAGGCCCGGGACGGCGCCGACGCCATCGTCGCCTGTCAACTTGTCCCGGCCGGAAAATACCGCAACGGCGCACCGCGCGCCTGGTGCCGCACCCATCAGACTTACTGGGGCGTGAACGCCGACCTGGCCGTGCTGGCGCAGACCGGACTGCGGCGCTGCCAGCGCTACGCCGAACCGATGGGCTATGCGATCGACCCGCCGCTGCTGGACATCATGCGCTACCCCGGCGTCATCATCCGCTATGCCGGCACCGGCCGGCTCAAGGTCAACGTGATGGAAGGGAAAAGCGCGGCGGTGGCGATCGACGTGCGCGGCACCACGATTTTCGACAACCCGGACATCAGCCGCATCGACATCACGCCGCCCGCCGTCCACGCCTACATCGAAGCGCGCCTGAGCGGCCAGCCGCTGGGCTGCGTCAGCTGCGCCAAATGCCGCCATCCCCACCTGGACCTGGGCGACTTTGCGCGCACCACGCACCGGCGCCACTATTGCGGCCATTGCGGCAACGACAGCACGCACAGCGACGGCCCCATGATTTCCTCGCCCCTGCATGCACTGTGCATGGCATTCGGATCGCGCCTGTCCTTCGTCTGAGCCGGCACCCCGCGCACGCGCATTTCAAGCGTGCATGTTCGACTCGTGCTATAAATGCAATTAGGTAACTAGGAGAACAACATGGAAGACAACGAACGCCGCGGTGAAGACCGCCGTCAGGACCACGAAACGGCCACTCAGGTGCACGAAGCGATCGCCTTGCAGCGCGCTTTCGGCAGCGATGCGGCGCAACGTTTCCTGAAACTGCGCGGGATCGACGGCGAAATCGCCCAGAACGCTCTCCTGGAAAGCTACGACCGCCGTCAGGCGGCAAGGCGCGCCCGGATACTGGCGCAGAACTAACCATACCAACGCGGACCGAGCCGCCTCCGGCTCCGGTCCCACCGCAAGCAAAGCCAGAACGGATCAGGCAGGCAAAGCCCCGCCCATCCTGCGCGAACGCGCACACCCGCGCACGCTTGACTCGCCGCAAACGCCAGAACACTCCCCAAGCATACATTGGTCAGCCGCCGAGCTAATCCGGCATCGTCCACGCTGCTCGCGGAGGCTTCTTGACCACGCTCCCTCTTCACGTCCACGCTGGCCTGACCTACCGCGCCGATATCGACGGCATGCGCGCGCTCGCCGTCATCGCTGTGGTGCTATACCACGGCTGGCCCACCTGGTTCCAGGGCGGCTTCGTCGGCGTCGACATTTTCTTCGTCATCTCCGGCTACCTGATCACCTCCATCATCCTGGCGCAGCTGCAGGCCGGTACCTTCACCATTGGCGGCTTCTACCTGCGCCGCATCCGCCGCATTTTTCCGGCGCTGATCCTGGTGCTGCTGGCCACCCTGGCCTTTGGCTGGGCAGTTCTGCTGCATGCCGAATGGCGCCAACTCGGCACACACGCACTGGCGGGCGCCGGCTTCGTGTCGAATTTCGTGCTCTGGCACGAAGCGGGCTACTTCGACAACGCCGGCATCACCAAGCCGCTCCTGCATCTGTGGTCGCTCGGGGTCGAAGAGCAGTATTACATCGCCTGGCCCCTGATCCTCAGGGCCGCGAGCGCGCTGCGCTGGCGCTTCGCCTGGATCGCCGCCGCGCTGTTCACCGCGTCGCTAGCGGCCTGCCTGCTGATGGCCGATACCGATCCGGTAGCCGCCTTTTTCTCGCCCTTCACGCGATTTTGGGAATTGAGTGCCGGCGGCATCGCGGCGTGGCTGCACCTGCACCACAACGCCGGTGCGCAGCGCCACGCATCGCTGCTCGCCTGGTCCGGCGCCCTGCTCCTGCTGCTGTCGTTCACGCTGATCACGCCGCAGTCGCCCTACCCTGGCTGGCGCGCCGCGCTGCCGGTCGGCGGCGCCCTGCTGCTGATACTGGCGGGACCCTGGACTGCGGTCAACCGCTTGCTGGCGCTTCGTCCATTTGCCGCCACGGGCCTGATCAGCTATCCGCTCTACCTGTGGCATTGGCCGCTGCTATCGTTTGCGCACATCGTTCGCGGGCAGAAGCCTCCGGCGCAAGTCAAGCTCACCCTGATCGCGCTCGCCTGCGTGCTCGCTGTACTCACCTGGCGCCTGTTCGAGCGGCCGTTGCGCGCACACGCCGATCGCTTAAGGGTGGGCTGGACCCTGGGTGCGGGTATGTCCGCGGTAGCACTGGCAGGGCTCACAATTGGTTCGGGCAGGCTGGCGGAACGCATCGACAGCCGCAGCGCAGCGCCCTATCTGGCAGCCTTGAACGACAGCGAATTTCCCGGTCCGGCCTTGCGTCCGCTGCGCTACGACGGCATCGTCTTTCAGAAAGTAAGCAGCCGTACTTCCGGGCTGACCGTCTTCATCGGCGACTCGGTGATGCAGCAGTACGCCCCCCGCATCGCACACGCGCTGGCGGCGGAACCGGCGCGCTTCAACTCAGTGATTTTTGCCGCGGCGGGCGGATGCGCGCCCATCGAAAACACCGTGCGCCTGCCACAGATGCGCTTTCCCCTGTGTGCCCGCAGCACCGCCGCGGCCTACGCGCTCGCGGCCAGTGCGCAGGTGGACACAGTGGTCGTGGGCGCGGCGTGGAACGGCTACTTCAGCGACAGTCAGCGCGAGATGCTGTTCAACGATGGGAAGGTGCGCAAGGCTTTTCCGGATCCCGAGGCGCAGGAACTGGCATGGAATGCATTACGCAAAAGCCTGGTGCGGCTGCGCGCGGCCGGCAAGCGGGTGTTCGTGATCCTGCAGCCGCCGGCCGGCGCGGCATTTGATCCGCAGACCATGTACCGCGGCACCCGCCTGGGCACCATCGAAGCGGTCGCGAAGATTGCGCCGTTCGACCTGGCGGACTACGAGCTCAAAAACGCAGCGCCGCGTGCACGGCTGGCGGCGATTGCCGCGGCGACCGGCGCCATCGTGATCGATCCGGCCCAGCACCTGTGCAGCGGCGGCAGTTGCCCGGTGCTGGACGACGCCGGCGCGCCGCTCTACACCGACGGTATCCACATGCGGCCGGCCTACAGCCGGCGCGCGGCCAACTTCCTCGATCAAACCCTGGAAAAGTAAGCGCGTTTGCTTACAGCACGCCGAGCAGCTTGAGGCTGGACTTGGCCAGTTCAATGCGCGTCTTCGCATCGGCGCTGTGGCGGATATCGATATTCAAGGCAAAGGCGTAGACCTTGTTATCCTTCAGCACCCAGCCGACGAACCAGCCGATACCCGGATTAGGCGCGTTCTCCCAGCCGGTTTTGCCGTACAAGACAGCGCCATCCTGCTTTTCCAGTTCGATGATCTGGCGCGTACGCTCCTGCAGGTCGGTCGGGAAAGGCAGCACGCCGTTGGCCAGCTTGGACAGGAACTGCACCTGCTCGATCGCGCTGATCGCCAGCGGACCTTCGAGCCAGAATTCATCGATCGTCTTGCCGATCTCGCGGTTCCCGTATTGCAGCTTGCGCAGGCCGTCGGCCATGCGCACAGGCCCGATGCGGCGCGCCAGTTCCTGATAGATGGCAGCGTTGGACGCGGCGATCGCCTCGCGCAGGCTCATGTCCTTTTCCCAGGCCTTGAAAGGCTGTGGCTTGCCGCCGTAAGGCAGGACCTCTTCCACGCTCTTGACTGCGCCGGCATTCAGGCCGATCAGGGTGTGCGCAATCTTGAAGGTCGACGCCGGTACAAAGCGCTCCTTCGCGCGCGCCTGGTCGAAACCCGTGTAGCGGTTGGCCGATACGTCGTACAGCACGAAGGTGCCGGTCACTTCCGCCTCGTTGAACAGCTGGCCGATTTGCGGACTTTCCTTCCACTCCTGGGCATGCAGGGGCAAGGCGATGAACAGGACGAGTGCAGCGAACAGGCGTTTCATGAAGGTCCTCGATGAGAAGAGTCAGTCCGCCTTGAAGTTCACTCCGAGCGCATGGGGAACATCCGGCGACACTGTGTGCGGATCGCGGCAAATATACACCAATGCCACGATGGTCGCCAAATACGGCAGCATCGAGAGGAACTCCGGCGCCATGACCAAACCCGCATTCCCAAGATGCGAGGGCAGCACGGCGGCGCCGCCGAACAGCCAGGCGCCGGCCATTACGGCCCAAGGTCGCCAGCCTGCAAACACCACGATTCCGAGCGCGATAAAACCGCGCCCCGCCGTCATGCCCGGTTCCCATCCCGGCATCAGCGTCAGCGACAGGCAAGCGCCGCCCAGCGCGGCCATGGCGCCGCCAAATAGTATCGCGCCATAACGCAGCGCCGTGACGGGCAGTCCAATCGCATGTGCCTCGTGCGGCGTCCTGCCGACGGCGCGCAAGGCCCGCCCGGTACGCGTGCGGCCACACAGCCATCCGACGGCTGGCGCAAGCAACAGTGGCGCAAACGCAAGCGCGGGCATCGGCACCACGGTCTGGCCGGTCAGGTCGCGTCCGAGCAAGGCGGACAAGCCCGCGCCCAGGAGCGTGACCGCCATCCCGGCCGCGACCTGGTTCGCCTGCAGCGTCAGCACCATCACGGCGAACAGCAGCGCCAGTGCCAGGCCGGCCAGCAGCGCTGCGAGCAAGCCAAGCATGGCGCTCCCGGTCGCCAGGGTGACCGCGAAGGCCGCCACGGCGCCAAGCAGCATCATTCCCTCCACGCCCATGTTCAACACGCCGGCGCGCTCATTCACCAGTGCGCCCAGCGCGGCAAACATCAGCGGCGCGGCGGCAGCCGCGCTGGCGAGCAGGAAAGCAATCAGAACGGCGGTATTCATCGCGCGGATACTTTGACGCGGTAGCGGACCAGCAGATCGGCAGCGAGCAGGTACAGCAGCGGCAGCCCCTGGAACAGTCCTGTGGTGGCCGCAGGCAGTTGCAGGAGCAGCGCCGCGTGCTGCCCGCCCACGTACAGCAGCGCCATCAACAGCGACGCAAGCAGCACGCCCAGCGGATGCAGGCGTCCGACATAGGCGACGATGATCGCGGCGACACCGTAGCCGGGCGACACCGACATCTTCAACTGGCCGATGTGACCCGCCACCTGCACCATACCCGCCACGCCGGCCAGGGCGCCGCTGGCCATCAGGCCCGCCCAGACCTGACGCGAGCAGGTCGCACCGGCGCGCTTGCGCAAGCCTGCCGCTGCGCGGCTGCACAAATACCAGCTAATGGCGACGGCGCCGAGCGCCAGCAGAAAGCCCGCATTGGCGCGAGCACCCTGCGCCAGCAGCGGCAGCAAGGCCGCATCATGAAACATGGCCGATTGCGGCGCGCCGGCGGCGGACGGATCACGCAGCGGCACGCGCACCAGGTAAGCGAGCAACTGCTGCGCGACCTGGACCAGCATCAGCGTCACCACGATCTCGCTGGCGTTGCAACGCGTGCGCAGGAAGGCCGGCAGCGCCGCCCACGCCATGCCGCCAGATGCGCCGGCCAATACCATCAGCGGCAGCAGCCACGCCGCCTGCACGGTATCGAAGTAAAGCGCGACCGTGCCGGCAGCGATCGCGCCCATGGTCAGCTGACCTTCGGCGCCCATGTTCTGCACGTCGACGCGGAAAGCCAGTGCCAGTCCGACGCCGCACAAGGTTAGCGGTGCTGCCATCAGCAGGATCTCGCCCAGACCGTGCGCAGTGCCGGCGCTTTCAGTCAAGGCCAGGTACAGCGCGTGGCCCGCGTGAGGGAATAGCAGCGCTACCGTGACCAGCAAGGCGAGTGCCGCCAGCAGCGGCGCGCCCAGCATCATGCTGCGCGACGCTCTGGGGCGGGCCTCGATACGCAGACCGACAGGCCAGCGCAGCACGGGCTGGACGTTCGCGTGATCCATCGCTATCTCTCCTCTCCAGGTTTGAGGGCTGCGTCACCGGCCGTTCGAGGTAACGGACAATGCTTACCGACGCGGGAGAATAGCGAAAACGGGCGGCGCAGTGATCAGCCGCTTCATATACTATTCATGGACCATGTGCTTTCACTTCGTACCGATCCGGCGCAGCGACTTTGCGCTACTGAGCCAGTGGCTGGCGACGGCGCACGTCGCGCGCTGGTGGGATGACGATCCGGCACTGGACGCCATCGAAAGCGACTACGGCGGCTGCGTGGACGGCACCGAGCCATGCGAGGTATTCATCGCGCAGTGGGACGGCAGGCCGATCGGACTGATTCAGCGCTATCGCTTCGGCGCTTATCCGCAATACGCCATGGAGATGGCACACATCATGGACGTCGCGCCGGAATGCACCAGCATCGACTACCTGGTCGGTCCACCGGATGCGTTGGGAAAAGGATGGGGATCGGCCATGATCGCCGCAATGGCCGCGCGCATCTGGGAAGACGATCCGGGCACGCCGCGCATCATCGTTCCGGTGCAGGCCGACAACCAGGCATCATGGCGGGCGCTGGAACGGGCCGGATTTGTGCGCGTGGCCGAAGGTGAACTGGCGCCGGACAACCCGGCAGACCGGCCCGCGCACTTTATCTACAGCCTGGGACGACCTACGCCAGCGGCTTGATCACGTACACGCAGCGCCTCGCCCCAGCCAGCTGGTGTTCGGACCGTTCGACCGTGCACGCATCGCCCATCACGCGCTGGAAGATCTCCAGCTCCGACCTGCAGAAATTCTGGCACTCGCGCGCGGCCGCGCAGATCGGACAATGGTTCTCGATCAGCAGCACGCTGCCGTCGGCGCCCTCCTCCACCTCCGCCATGTAGCCTTCCGCATCGCGCGCACGGGCCAGCGCCTGCACGCGCGCCGGCAAGCCATGTTGGTCCGCGACTTCCATTGCGTAGTGCGCCTCGATCGCCGTCTCGCGCGCCGCGATCAAGCGTTCCAGCCCTGCCTCGCCGAACACCTCGCGTGCCTGCGCGATCAGCTGCACCGTCAAGTCCGAATGACGATCCGGGAAGCGCGCATGGCCGGCGGGACTGAGCAGCCAGCGGCGCGAGGGCCGACCCACCTTGTCCGCCACATCCTCGAACTGCACCAGGCCTTTTTCCAGCGCGGCCTCCAGCTGCCGGCGCGCGCCCATGGACGTCAGGTCCATCAGCTCGGCCACCTGCTGGGCCGTCTTCGGGCCGCGGGTCTTCAGCATGAACAGGATTTGCTCGGCGGTGCTCATGACATTTGTCCTTCCGGGGTTGCGGCGGCGGCCATCTCGACCCGCCAGCCTTGCAGGCGCCAGGCGGCCCAGGTAGCCAGCAGGGCTCCCAGCAGCAGAATCAGGCGGGTATCGAACAGGGTCAGCACGGAACCGATCAGCGCCATGATGATATTGGCCAGGCAGAAGGTCGTCGACAAAAGACCCATGACGGCGCCGTGGCCAAGGCCGCCGAAGCGCTCGGCGCACCAGCCCGGCACGATCGCGTTGTAGAAAGAATTCGGAATCCCGAACAGCACGATTGCCGCCAGCGCCAGCCAGGGATGGCCAAGCGCCACGGTCGCAATCGCCGCGGCGGAACCGAAAGCGCTCCAGGCCGCGCGGCGCAAGGGCGGGATGGCGCTCGGGCGTCCCGCATACACTGAGGTCAAGGTCATCACCGCGCACAGGCCGGCCGTCATCCAGGCGATGCCGCGCGCATCGTAGCCGGGAAACTCCACCAGCCACAGCGGATAGAACTCATAAAACGCCGTCACCCCGCAGGTGTAGGCGAGCTGCACGATGAACAGCTTGCGCATGCCCGGGTCCTGCAGCAGATTGAAAGCGTGCTGGTTGCGCGCCACATACCACCACGAGGTTGTGGCTGCGGAAGGTGTCTCGCGCGGCAGTGCCAGCGCCACCAGCGCGGACACCATCAACATCGCGGCGGCGGCGATCCAGAACGGCACCGTCAGGCCGAGCACGACCGTCACGCCGGCCAGCAAAGGGCCGGCCAGCCAGCCCATGTAAAAGGCACCGTTCAGCCAGGACAACGCACGCACGCGCAAGTCGCCCTCGAGACGGTCGGCCAGCATGGCACGCGCCACCGCCCCGTTCCCCTCCAGCAAACCGGTACCAAAGCGCGCCACGATAAACAGCGGATACGATTCAAGCAAGAGCGCCACCGCAGTCAAAGCGTGGCCGACCGCGGCACCGGCGGCGGTAATGAGCAGCACCGGGCGGCGGCCGTAGCGGTCCGACAGCGGGCCCAGCAAGGTATTCCCGATCAACAAACCCAGTGGATTAATCGTCAGCGCCAGGCCGAACAACAGCTTGGGCGGCAAGCCCAGAAAAGTATTCAAGCCATTACTGGCGCCGGAAGCAAACAGCGGCGGCAGGATCGGATAAGGCAGAGACGCGCCGATGGTCGAGAACAAGCCCAACAGGCAAGCGGCGGTAATGAGGAGTCGAATGTGCATGCCAAGACTATATTCCTGGCTCAACAATAAGTAAACAAAAACGATTATTTATTGCAGTGTCACGCGCGTGGGGTCAGGTCCGGCAAGCTGACACGATCTCATCGCTAGACCTCAAAAGTTTCCCAAAATTGTCCGGCGTTTGGGGTCAGGTCTGAAAACCGTACATTTTCAGGCAATTGTCACAGCCACAACATGGGAAACTTTACGAAGATGTTGCATGGACAGATTGGCCCATAAACGCCTAAGAAATGTTGCTGAAAAATGTCCGATTGACAGACCTGACCCCACACGCCGTGCAATTTCAGGAAACACTACTTCGGTGCATTAGTAGTCGGTGATGTTGCACTTGTCGAGGGGTTGGCGGTTGGCGTCCATCCGCATGGCGCACAGCTGGTAGGCGACGCCGTATTTGAGTTCGATCCGCACGGGCTTGCCGAATTCGACCACCATGTCCTGTTTGATGGTGTCTTTCGATTGCAAGGCGGGAATGTCGCTCGGGATGGCCATGGCCATCACGTAGTCGGGCCGGTTGACGCTCTGGCGCCGGTCGATATCGACCAGCACGTCAACCTTGAGCGACACGCCGGTCGGCGTCACGCGCGCCATGTCGACCGTGCGCTGGGCGTTGAGCACGCCCCAGCTGCAGGCGGCGCCGTCCTTGTCGCATTGCTTGATCTGGGCCATCGGGAAGTAGGCGACATCGGCCTTGCCCGCCACCAGCGCGCGCACTGTGCGCTGCACATCGGGACGGCTGTCCATGGCGTTGGTGAAGTACAGGCTGTCGACCAGCATGACGGCGGGCTGCACGCTTTCCGGTGGCGCTACCGTGGCGCACCCGGCCATGGTGAGCAGGCCGAACAGGGGAAGGAGATATTTCTGGCGCATAGATGAGCTTCCTGACTAGCTGGAGGAATTGACAACAACGGGGGCATGATAGTGTAGCGCATCGGGACGATGCGCGGCGGAAGGATGTGCGCAGCGCGACAGCAGCCGGCTCGGGCGAGCCGGCCGGGTCAGGCAAACTTAGTCGAGCTTCCAGGCGTAGTCGACTTTGGTCCAGGTCTGCGCAGGCGCGCCGTCCTTGGTACCCGGCTTGAACTTGCAGGCGCTGATCGACTTGATCGCGGCCTTGTCCAGGTTCTTGAAGCCGCTGGTTTTATCCAGCTTGGAATCGGCCACCGAGCCGTCCGGATTGACGAGGAAGGACATGGACACGGTGCCCTGCTCTTCGTTCATGAGCGATGCTTTCGGATATTCCGCCTTGCACTTGCCCGCTTCGAACACCGCCGGTACTTCGGCTGCGATCACGCTGCCGGCGATGCCGGTCATCATCAAGGCTGCAAGGAGACGCATACCACGCTTATAAGTAGACATACTATTTTCCAATCATGTCAGTCGAGCCAAACGATCAGAGACGTCCTGCTCACGCTTTATCAAAGACGCCGGCGAACCGCCCCCGCGGCCCGTCGCGTCTTCTGGTACTACATTGCTGCTGTGCTGCGGTGCTGCGGTATTACCCCTGTACTGCTTGTACTGCCGTTTGTTCTACTACTTGTTCTACTACTTGTTCTACTGCTTTTATTGACTACTTTTTCACTACCCCTGTACTACCTACTGCCACTACAACTACCACTACAAACCAATATCTGAACTTTGAAAACCCGTCCTTAAAACTCTTCCCACTCATCGCTGCCGCCAGCCGCCGCGACTTTCTTCGGCTTCGGTGCCTCGGCTGCAGGTGCGGGACGCTTGAGTGCCGGCTTGGCTGCGCGCAGCGCAACGGCCTTGCCCGGACGGGCAGGCGCAGGCGCGGGCGTCGCGGCCGGTGCCGTGGCCATGCTCGACGCTTCCACCACGTGCGGCTGCTCGCCCTGCACCAGCTTGAAGATGCTGACCACATGCGCCAGCTCGCTGGCCTGATCCTGCAGGCTTTGCGCCGCTGCCGCCGCTTCTTCGACCAGGGCCGCGTTCTGCTGGGTCATGCTGTCCATCTCGATGATCGACATGTTCACTTGTTCGATGCCGGCGCTCTGCTCCTGGCTGGCGTTGGCGATCTCGCCCATGATGTCGGTCACGCGCTTGACGCTGGCGACGACTTCATCCATCGTCACGCCGGCCTGGCCGACCAGCTTGCTGCCGCGTTCGACCTTCTCGACCGAATCACCGATCAGGGTTTTAATTTCCTTGGCGGCCGCAGCGCTGCGCTGGGCCAGGTTACGCACTTCGGACGCCACGACAGCGAAACCGCGGCCTTGTTCGCCGGCACGGGCAGCTTCCACAGCGGCGTTCAGCGCCAGAATGTTGGTCTGGAAGGCGATGCCGTCGATCACGCCGATGATGTCGACGATCTTGTTGGCGGAGGCGTTGATCGAACCCATGGTGTCGACCACTTGCGAGACGACTTCGCCGCCCTTGCGCGCCACGTCCGAGGCGTTGGCCGCCAGCAGGTTGGCTTCGCGGGCATTGTCGGCATTCTGTTTCACGGTCGAGGTCAGCTCTTCCATGGCCGAGGCAGTCTTCTCCAGGGCGCTGGCTTGCATTTCGGTACGGGACGACAGATCGATGTTGCCGGCTGCGATTTCACGCGAGGCGGTGCCGATCGTTTCCGTGCCGCCGCGCACCTGGCCGACGATGTCTTTCAGGCTGTTGCGCATTTCGCGCACTTCCATCAGCAGGCTGCCCTGGGTAGCCTTGGTGGTGTCGATCGAGACCGACAGGTCGCCGTGGGCGATGCTGCTGGCGATCTTGGCGGTGTAGTCGGGTTCGCCGCCGAGCTGCTTGAGCAGGCCGCGGGTAATGATGACAGCGGCGATGCCGCCCAGCAGGATGGCGACGCCGCCGAGTACCAGCATGGTCAGGCGGGCATTCGCGAAGCCGGCTTCGGCCTGCTTCTGTGCATCCAGATTCAGCTTGTCTTCCAGGGTAGCCAGCTGATCGAGCGCTTCCATCCATTTTTTCTGGACCGGGCGGATTTCCTTGATCATGACGCGGGTAGCTTCTTCAGCCTTGTTGGCCAGCCACAGTTCCGAGGCCTTGGCGATGGCCGGCATGGCCAGCGCTTCGTGTTCCTTGATCTGGGCCAGCAGCGCCTTTTCTTCGGCGGTGGCGCCGACGGCAAACTTCTCGCTCAGTTTCTTCTGCGCTTCTTCATACTTGCGGGTCTGTTCCTTGATCCGCGCCATGTCCGGTTCCATGTCGGCGGCATCGGTCATCAAGGTCAGAATGCGCAGCGCGACGATACGGTCGCTGACATTGGTGCGCATGTCGATCACCAGGCGGGTGACGACGTTGTTGACGCCGACGACAGCGTCAAGCCGGTCCTGGATCTGCGCCATGCGGACGATGCCGACGATGGTTACCGCTACCAGAAACGACAGGACGAGCATAAAGCCGAGTCCGAGGCGCGTACCGACCTTCATGTTGGATAAATTCATTTCGTGTCTTTTCAATGGAACTATTGATCGAATTCGCGCGGAGGTTTTGCTGGCGCCGTGCGACGCGGGGTAATGCGTGTTTCGTGTAATTCTGCTACTTTTCCGCTGCCTGTTTCAGCGCGCGCGTGACAATCTGCGCGTTTCTTTCAGGATAAATCAAAAGAAATGACTGCGGATGCAAAATGATTGATTCAGGCACAGATTGTTTCGCTAGAACAACAGTTGCGACATCTGAAGCTGCGCGAAACGGTGTGCAGGTCAAGAATTATAGATGTTTGTTTTGCCCAGAAGCAAGCATTCTTCTGTTTCTTTGAAGTAAAAATGTTTCTAAATAGGAATTGCCCCGTGTCAGTGCGGCAACGCGCCACGAGAGAGCATGAAAATAGCAAAATGCACGCATAAAGCGTGCATTCGTTGCAACATTTAGTGAGTTTGTAAAGGCGCTGAGGTTCAGGCGGCCATGCGCATGCGTTCGGCAGCGGCCAGCAAGAGCCGCGGATCGGCCGCCGCCAGCTTGCTCGGATCGGACATGGTCTGGCGAAAACCACGCGCACCCGGCAAACCGGCCATCAAACCCAGCATGTGGCGGGTGATGCTGTTGAGCTTGAGACCGCGCGCGCCATGCTGCTCGAGCTGGGCGCGGATATAAGGGATCATTGCCTCCAGCACTTCTTCGCGCGACTTGACCGGCGTTTCATCGCCATAGAAGCGGCGATCGTAGTCAGCCATCGCATACGGGTTGTGATAGGCCTCGCGTCCCATCATGACGCCGTCAACATGCTCCAGGTGCAAGGCGATCTCGTCGGAGGTCTTGATACCGCCATTGATGATGAACTCGAGATCGGGAAACTCGCGCTTGAGCTGGTAGGCCACCTCGTACTTGAGCGGTGGAATTTCGCGATTTTCCTTCGGTGACAAGCCTTTCAGGATGGCATTGCGGGCATGCACGATAAAGGTCTTGCAACCAGCGTCGGCAATGGTGCCCACGAAGTCGCGCACAAAGCTGTATTCCTCATTGCGGTCGATGCCGATGCGGTGCTTGACCGTCACGTCGATATCGACCACGTCGCGCATGGCCTTGACGCAGTCGGCCACCAGTTGCGGCTCGGCCATCAGGCAGGCGCCGAACGCGCCCTTCTGCACCCGCTCCGAAGGGCAGCCGCAGTTCAGGTTAATCTCGTCATAGCCCCACTCCTGGCCCAGCCTGGCACTCTTGGCCAGATCGGCCGGATCGCTGCCGCCCAGCTGCAGGGCGACCGGGTGCTCTTCCTCGTTAAAGCGCAGGTGGCGCTCGACGTCGCCGTAGACCAGCGCACCGGTGGTCACCATCTCGGTGTAGAGCCAGGTGTGGCGCGTGATCTGCCGGTGAAACAGGCGGCAGTGGCGGTCGGTCCAATCCATCATCGGGGCGACGGACAGGCGGCGGGAAGGTAAAGTTTTGCTGGTGCTCATGATGCCCACATCGTAGATCAGAATGGAAAAAGGCGCCGAAGCGCCTTTTTTGCTACGCCAACAGCGCGCAGTCAGCTTGCTGCAATGCCAGCAATTACGCTGCTTCGCGGCCGGCTTTTTTACGCTCGTGCTCTTTCAGGTAGCGCTTGCGCAGGCGGATCGACTTTGGCGTGATCTCGACCAGTTCGTCGTCAGCAATGAATTCCACTGCGTATTCGAGCGACATCTGGATAGGCGGCACCAGGCGCACGGCTTCGTCGGTACCCGACGAACGCACGTTGGTCAGCTGCTTGCCCTTGATCGGGTTCACGACCAGATCGTTGTCGCGCGAGTGGATGCCAATGATCATGCCTTCGTAGACAGGGTCGTTGTGCACCACGAACATGCGGCCGCGGTCTTGCAGTTTCCAGATCGCGTAGGCAACGGCAGCGCCGTCATCCTGCGAGATCAGCACGCCGTTACGGCGGCCGGCCATTTCACCCTTGGAATTGTCCACTGGTGCGTATTCGTCGAACACGTGGCTCATCAGGCCAGTACCGCGGGTCAGGGTCATGAATTCGCCCTGGAAGCCGATCAGGCCGCGTGCAGGAATCTTGTACTCGAGGCGAACACGGCCCTTGCCATCCGATTCCATGTTCTGCAGGTCGCCACGACGACGGCCCAGTTCTTCCATGACGCCGCCCTGGTTGGCTTCTTCCACGTCGACCGACAGTTGCTCGAACGGCTCGTGGCGCACGCCATCGACCATCTTGAAGACCACGCGCGGACGCGATACGGCCAGCTCGAAGCCTTCGCGGCGCATGTTTTCGATCAGAATCGTCAGGTGCAGCTCGCCGCGGCCTGACACTTCAAAGATGGTGTCGTCGTCGGTCGGCGCTACGCGCAGAGCAACGTTGGCTTTCAGTTCGCGGTCCAGACGGTCGCGCAGCTGACGGCTGGTAACGAACTTGCCTTCGCGGCCGGCCAGTGGCGAGTTGTTGACCATGAAGTTCATGGTCAGGGTTGGCTCGTCGACGGTCAGCATCGGCAGCGCTTCCGGGGTGTCCGGCTGGCAGATGGTCGAACCGATACCGATTTCATCGATACCGTTGATCAGGACGATGTCGCCGGCGACGGCTTCGTCGACCAGTACGCGCTCCAGACCCTTAAAGTTCAGCACCTGGTTGATGCGGCCCTTGATCGGGGTCGAATCAGGGCCGTTCAGGACAACGACATCCTGGCCGGTCTTGACGCGGCCGCGGTTGATACGGCCAATGCCGATCTTGCCGACGTACGAGGAATAATCCAGCGAGGTCACTTGCATCTGCAGCGGGCCGTCCGGATTGTCGTCACGCACAGGCACGTGCTTGAGGATGGCTTCGAACAGCGGGGTCATGTCGCCTTCGCGCACTTCCGCGTCCAGGCTGGCGTAACCGTTCAGTGCCGAAGCGAACACGACTGGGAAGTCCAGCTGCTCGTCGGTGGCGCCCAGCTTGTCGAACAGTTCGAAGGTCTGGTTGATCGCCCATTCAGCGCGTGCGCCCGGACGGTCGATCTTGTTGACGACGACGATAGGCTTCAGGCCCAGCGCCAGCGCTTTACGCGTCACGAAGCGGGTCTGTGGCATCGGGCCTTCCTGGGCATCGACCAGCAGCAGCACCGAGTCGACCATCGACAGCACGCGCTCGACTTCGCCGCCGAAGTCGGCGTGGCCTGGGGTGTCGACGATGTTGATGTGGGTACCGTTGTATTCGACCGCGCAGTTCTTCGACAGAATCGTAATGCCGCGTTCTTTTTCGAGGTCGTTCGAATCCATCACGCGGGTTTCGACCGCCTGGTTTTCACGGAAGGTGCCGGACTGGCGCAGCAGCTTGTCCACGAGCGTGGTTTTGCCGTGGTCAACGTGGGCGATGATAGCGATGTTACGAATTGCGCGTTTAGAATTTGACATGGTCGTAAGGAACGGAAATGTACGTGGTGTACGAAGGTGTACGGGTACTGCTTAAATCAGGAACCGACTAGTATAGCACGCAAAGCGTTTAGTTTACGCACTGCCGATTGGAAAAGCCCAGCAATTTCAATAGCTTGCTGTTTTTTTCACCACAGGATCGCACTGCTTTGGTGAAGTCTGACGTCCTTGTGTGTCCGCCGTATGACAGTTTCCCACTCGCCTTCTTGCCAACCGCGCCTTACTCGTACAGCGTGCCGATCGCCAGCGGGCGCGTGGCCGCGCTAAGTTTGGCGCCGGCAGGCAAGTCGGCAAAGCGCACCGACACGACCTGGTATTGGTCCATGGTTCCATCTTCGAAGGGGTGGGCAAGCGCGCCCGTCAAGCTGCGGGCAGGACTGCCGGGAATATCCAGCAACACTTGCGGCGTGCTGCCGGTCGGATACACGAACTTGATCCCCGCACATTGTTTGCCGATCAGACGCATGCGGTAGCCGGAGGCACGCTGAGCCGACAGCAGTTGCTCGCAGGCCTCGCGCAGCAGGCTGGCTTCATACACGCCGTCGTCGCGCTCGCGGATCGAATAGCGGCCGCTGAAATAGTAATTCCCCTTTTGCCGGTTCAGGGAGATGACGGCGTCGTCCTGATAAGCCTGCTTTTCCATCGGCAGCACGGCGCGCCCGATGGGGTCGACCGGCACCTCGTAGCGGGTGTTAGCCCCCGCAATGGTCAGGCGCAAACCCTCCAGCGGCAAGCCGGGCTGCAGCGAGCGCACCTGCAAGTGGGCCTGGATCAAGGGCCGCGCCTTGACGAAAGGCGCGAAAAAGGCGGCTGACTTGTAGGCGCGCCGATAGCCGATCCATTCCGGGTCGCGCAGCGCGTTGATCTCCACCCTGGGCACGGCTTCGGTGTCGGCGGTGTCGGGCTCGGCTGCGTAAACAGCGGCGGGCAGGCAGGCGGCAAACAGGAGCATCTTCGTCAGCGTTTTCATCGGGTGCAATGCAGAAAGAGGGAGCGCCATTCTAGTGCACAGCGCCAAGGCCGCCATGTGCCGAAAGATAGAGAGGCGATGCATGACTGATGGCACTGCCTGCACCCTCCCCGCTCACGTAGAATTGCCGCCTTGACAGCAATGCTTGCCCCCGAACCCGCCCATGACCTTTCGATTCGACAAACTCTTTCCGCGCATGGTATGGCCTTTGGCCTGCGTGCTGGTGGCCGGCCCCGGGTGCGCCTTGCTCTGGGCATATTCCCCAGAGTATGACGCACTCAACAGCATCGCAGGGCGCATCGCTGCCGCGGTTGCGGCCCAGTTCACGACGCCGCCGTCCGCCCTGAGCGCCGGCACCGACCGCCGCGAGCTGACCACCTTGCTTTTGCAATGCCTGCGCACCGGCTGCGGCATGGGCTTCGCGGCGCTGGCCTGGCTGCGCGCCGGGTCACGGCCCGGGTCACATCCCATCTTATTAGCGCTGCAACTGGTACTGGCCGTGATCGGCGACATGGGCCTGCCCTATGTCTTCGCGGCCCAGCTCGGGACTCTGCCGACCCGCCGGGCCATGCTGCGCTGGCTGGCCGCGACCGTGCTGCTGGCGACCGCAGCCACCCTGCTGACCATGTTCCCGCTGCACAACGCCGATGGGCGCATCGCCATGGGCGCCATGATCGCGTCCGCCGAGGCACTGATCATGGCCATCGTCACGGCGTTGGTACATGTGGCCTTGCGTGAACGGCGTGCCCGTCTTGCCCTGGCCAGCGCCCACGCGGAACTGCAGGCAACCCAGGCGCTGCTGGGCGAAGCGGTGCGCGCCAGCGAACGGCTGCGCCTGTCGCGCGATCTGCATGATACCGCCGGGCACCACCTCACCGCACTCAAGCTGCACCTGGACCTGGCGCGCCGCCAGGCCGGCCCGGCCGCACCGGCGGCGCTGGCCACTGCCAGCGAACTGGCGGCCACCCTGCTGGCCGACGTGCGCTTGTTAGTCAGCGCCGAACGCAGCGGCAGCACCATCGAGCTGCGCCTGGCGCTGGAAACTTTGTGTGCGGGCATCCCCGCGCCGCGCATCGCGCTGGTGCTGGGCGAACGGCTCGACATCAACTCGGCCGCCCTGGCGCATACGATCTTCTGCGCCGTGCAGGAAGCCATCAGCAATGTCATCCGGCATGCCGGCGCGAGCACCATGACCATTAGCCTGCAACGCGACCAGCAGGGCGACCTGCTGCTCGACATCGCCGACGATGGATGCGGCAAAGGCAGTCAGCCGGAAGGCAACGGCCTGCGCGGCATGCGTGAACGTGCCGCAGCGATCGGCGGGACGCTCAGCACAGGCAAGGCAAGCGGGCGCGGCTTTGCGCTGAGCATGCGCATGCCCTCGACGGCGGTGGCGGCATGATCCGCGTGGTGCTGGTGGACGACCAGATGCTGGTGCGCAGCGGCATCAAGGGCTTGCTCGATTTGACACCGGACATCCGCGTGGTGGCCGAAGCGGCCAATGGCGACGAGGCCGTTGCCGTGATCGCCCTGGCTGATGCCCACGTACTGCTGCTGGACGTGCGCATGCCACAATGTTCCGGCATTGAACTGCTGCGCCGGCAGCAAGGCGCGCTCCCGCCGACCATCCTGCTGACCACGTTCGATGACGACGACGCCCTGTTCGACGGCATGCGCGCCGGCGCCCGCGGTTTCCTGCTCAAGGATATTTCGCTGGAACGCCTGGCCGAGGGCATCCGCAGCGTGGCGGCCGGAGCCACCCTGTTCCGCCCAGGGCTGACCGAACGCACCCGATCGGCCTTCGAACAGTCGAGTGCGCCAGCCGCACCCGCAAACGGCGGTGCGCGCCTGACCGCGCGCGAAACCGAAATTCTGGCACTCATGGCCGCCGGGCTGAACAATGCCGAGATCGGCACCGCGCTCGGCCCCAGCGAAGGCACCATCAAGAACCATGTCTCCAGCATTCTCGCCAAGCTCGGCGTGCGCGACCGCGTACGCGCCGTGCTGCGTGGACTGGAACTGGGCTACATCTGAACCATGCATCGCCACATCCACACCAACCGCTACTTCGGGACACCATGACTACTTCCTTCACGGCACGCGCCAGCGCCGCCGCTTTGTGCGCCACCTTGACTTTCGTCTGCCAGCACGCCGCCGCCCAGTCGCCCACCACCCAAATGCCAGAGGGAACCACCGACGTTGACCTGAGTCTGATCGCGGCGCTGGTGCCGGTCAGCGAGGGCCAGAGCGGCATGCGCGCTATCGTCCTGCCGAGCATCTCCGCGCAGTGGAGCAATGGCATTTTCGCGGAGCCAGGGGAAGTCGGGATGCAATTGTCGGAAGACCCGATGCTCAAGTTCGGCCCCCTGCTCACCTACGGCGCGCGCAACCGGCGTGCCGACGAGCGGGACCACAAGGCCAGCCTCGGAATCGAGGCCGGCGCCTTCGCCAGCTACCGGCTGGCGCACAATATCGGCTTCAGCGCGCAGCTGCTCTACGGCGGCAGTGACGACCACCGCGGGGTCAGGGTGAACCTCGGCGCCAATACCGGCCTGCGCATTGGCAGCCACCAGAATCTCAGTGCCAGCGTGGGCATGAGCGTGGTCGACCGCAGCTATATGCAGTCCTATTTCGGGGTCACCCCGGCGCAGGCGGCGCGCGGCCGCCGACCGGTGTACCAGGCCGAGGCCGGGATCAAGAACTTCTACCTGACGCTCGGCTGGCAGGTCGAATTAAGCACGAAATACTCGCTCAACACCGGCGTGAATCTTTCGCGCCTGGTGGGCAGCGCGGCGGACAGTCCGCTGGTCAAGAGCCCGAACAATGGCGCCCTGTTCAGCGTGCTGACGTATCATTGGTAAACCGGACCGTAGGGTGTGGCACACCATGCCCACCGATCCGCGACTAATGCCTGGCAGCGATCAATCGTTCGGGCGCGAGGATTGCATACTCCTGCAAGATCGCGGTTCCCAGCAACTGCTGCTCAAGGTAAACCCGCACCCTGCCCAGCTCCGCCGGCAAGATCAGCGCTTCTTTACCCAGGGCCAGGCGCTGGCCCTGCAGGAATCGTTTGGCCAGTTCCTCGGTCAGCTGCACTGCGGGGAAGGACGACAGCAGCGCGTCGACCGGTGCCAGCATCTCAAGTGGCGCGGCGCAGCTTTGCAGCGTCTCGAGCGTGACCATGCCTTCCACCGTCAAGGCGCCCACCTGGGTGCGTCGCAGCGCGTTGAGGTGAGCGCCGCAGCCGAGCGCATTACCAATGTCTTCGCCCAGCACACGGATATAGGTCCCTTTGCTGCAGGTGACGGACAGCTTCAGGAACGGCGCCTCATAAGCGACGAAATCGAGCTTGAGTATGGTCACCGGGCGCGCTTCGCGCTCCAGGGTGATGCCTTCGCGTGCGTATTCGTAGTAGGCCTTGCCGTCGCGCTTGAGCGCTGAATACATGGGCGGCACCTGCAGGATCGGACCGCGAAATTGCGCCAGCACCGCTTCGATCTGTTCGACCGTCACGTTGACGTCGCGCGTGGCGATTGTTTCGCCTTCGGTGTCGCCGGTGTTGGTGCTGATCCCGAGATGGACTGTGGTTTCGTAGGTCTTGTCGGCTTCCAGCAGGTCCTGCGAGAACTTGGTCGCCTCGCCGAAGCACAGCGGCAGCAGGCCCGTTGCGAAGGGATCGAGGGTGCCGGTGTGGCCGGCTTTTTTGGCGTTCAAGACGCGCTTGGCTTTGATCAGGGCGTCGTTCGAGGACAGGCCGACAGGTTTGTCGAGCAGGAGGACACCGTCAACGAGATCGCGGAGTTTTTTTACGTGGGCTTGTTTCATGGGGGGGCTTGCATGAACGGCGCCGAAGTCAATAAAGCCAACCCGGCGCGAAATATAACAACGTCATACCCGCACAGGCGGGTATCCAAGTCTGCCGATGCGCCAATAACTTGGATTCCCGGCCGAGGGCCGCCTTGGCGCGGGAATGACGCTGATGAGGATATCGTTATTGTGCTTCGTCTTCCGGCTTGACCGGATCCGGCTCGGCATCGGCCGCGCGGGTGGCGTTGGCCTGATCGATCAGCAGCGACATTTCCATGCCGCGCGAGGTCGAGGTGTCGTGCACAAAGTGCAGCATCGGCAAGGTGTGGATGTGCAGGCGCAGGCCCAGTTGCTTGCGGATAAAGCCAGAGGCGGCGGTCAGGCCTTCGGTCGTGTTCTTGACCGATTCCTTGTCGTCCTTGAGCATCGTGAAGAAGACCTTCGCGTGCGCGTAGTCCGGCGTGATCTGCACTTCGGTGATGGTGATCATCCCGATACGCGGATCCTTCAGGCCGTAGGCCACGATTTCGGCCAGGTCGCGCTGGATCTGGTCAGCCACGCGCAAGCCGCGGGCCGGGATGTTTTTGCTATGTTTAGCCATGATGAGGAATTCTACTCTTTAAAAAAACGTAGGGTGGAAATGCGGGAGCGCCTTCTACCTTTTGCGGCGTCTGCATCAGAGCAGGCCGTGCAAAAGGTGGAAGGCGCTTCGCTTTTCCACCCTACGGTGAGGCGCAGCCTCCGGTGTTACAGCGTACGGGCGATCTCTTGAACTTCGAACACTTCGAGGACGTCGCCGACTTCGATGTCGTTGTAGTTCTTGAGCGACAGGCCGCACTCCAGACCGGCGCGCACTTCTTTCGCGTCGTCCTTGAAGCGCTTGAGCGAATCGATCTCGCCAGTCCACACCACGATGTTGTTGCGCAGCAGACGAACCGAGGACGAGCGCTTGACCACACCATCGGTGACCAGGCAACCGGCAATCGCGCCGACCTTGGACACCAGGATGACCTGGCGGATCTCGACCGCACCGGTAATCGTCTCGCGCTTCTCCGGCGCCAGCATGCCCGACAACGCGGCACGAATTTCGTCGATGGCGTCGTAGATGATGTTGTAGTAGCGGATGTCCACACCGTTCGACTCGGCCAGCTTGCGCGCGGAGGCGTCGGCACGGGCGTTAAAGCCGATGATGACTGCCTTCGATGCGACCGCCAGGTTGACGTCGGACTCGGTAATGCCACCCACCGCAGCGTGCACCACCTGGACGCGCACTTCGTTGGTCGACAGTTTCTGCAGCGAGCCAACCAGCGCTTCCTGCGAACCCTGTACGTCGGTCTTGATAATGACCGGCAGGTTCTTGACTTCGCCTTCGCCCATGTTGTCGAACATGTTCTCGAGCTTGGCCGCCTGCTGCTTGGCCAGTTTGACGTCGCGGAATTTACCTTGACGGAACAGACCGATTTCACGCGCTTTGCGCTCGTCGGCCATGACCATAACTTCTTCACCGGCGACCGGCACTTCGGTCAGGCCCTGGATCTCGACCGGGATCGATGGACCGGCTTCGGCAATCGCCTTGCCGTTTTCGTCCAGCATGGCGCGCACGCGGCCATACGAGGAGCCGGCCAGAATCACGTCGCCGCGCTTCAGGGTACCCGACTGCACCAGGATCGTGGCGACCGGGCCGCGGCCCTTGTCCAGGCGTCCTTCGACCACCAGGCCGCGCGCTGGCGCGTCGACCGGGGCTTTCAGTTCCAGCACTTCGGCCTGCAGCAGCACTTGCTCGAGCAGCGCGTCGATACCGGCACCGGTCTTGGCGGACACCGGCACGAATGGCGATTCGCCACCGTATTCTTCCGGCACCACCTGTTCGGCGATCAGTTCCTGCGTCACGCGGTCGACGTTACCACCCGGTTTGTCGATCTTGTTGATCGCGACAACCAGCGGTACGCCGGCAGCCTTGGCGTGGGCGATTGCTTCCTTCGTTTGCGGCATCACGCCGTCGTCGGCGGCAACCACCAGAATGACGATGTCGGTCGCTTTCGCACCACGGGCACGCATCGCGGTAAACGCTTCGTGACCTGGCGTATCGAGGAAAGTGATGATGCCGCGCGGCGTCTCGACGTGGTAAGCGCCGATGTGCTGCGTGATACCACCGGCTTCGCCCGAGGCGACCTTGGCGCGGCGGATGTAGTCCAGCAGCGAGGTCTTACCGTGGTCGACGTGACCCATGACGGTAACGACCGGCGCACGCGAGACGGACTCGAAGTGCGCGTGTTCGCCCTGGTCTGCCAGCAGTGCTTCCGGATCGTCGAGTTCAGCCGCGAATGCCTTGTGGCCCATCTCTTCGACCAGGATCATTGCCGTTTCCTGATCCAGCACCTGGTTAATCGTGCACATCTGGCCCAGCTTCATCAGTTGCTTGATGACTTCCGAGGCCTTGACGGACATCTTGTGCGCCAGTTCGGCGACCGTAATGGTTTCAGGGACGTGGACGTCCTTGACCACCGCTTCGGTCGGCGCCTGGAAATTGGTCTCGCGGTCATCGCTGTGCGACGAGCGGCGGCCCTTGGCACCACCGCGCCAGCCGTCACGGCCAGCAGGTGCACCGACGTTACCGCGCGGCTTGATCGAGCCGGGGGCGCCACGCTTCTTGGCGTCGTCCGACCAGGTCGAGGAGACATTGGCCGACTTGATCGACTTCTTGTCCGGCGAGGTCGGCTTCTTGTCAGCGGCTTTTTCGCCCGGCTTTTTATCGGCCGGCTTGTGCAGGGTGCCTTCCGGCGCCTTTGGCTTGAGGGCGGCAACGGGCGGCGCGACCGGCTCGGGAGCCTTGATCGCACGGCGCGGCGCGTTCATCATCGCCTTGATCTGTGCGACTTCGTCCGCCACGGCCTTGCGGGCGCGGTCGTTCGCTTCGGCGCGGTCAGCCGCTTCCTTGGCAGCGGCAGCAGCCTTTTTCTTGGCTTCGTCGGCAGCGGCCTTCTTGGCTTCGTCGTCGGCAGCCACGGCGGCGCCGGCGGTCACGGCAGCGGCAGCTGCGGCGGCGCGCTTGGCTTCCGCCTCGGCTTCCTTCTTGGCGTCGGACTCGGCCTGCTTGGCCTGTGCTTCCTTTTCGGCGTCGAGCTTGGCCAGGCGCTCCTGCTTTTCACGCAGGTCCGCTTCCTGGCGGGCGATCAGCTCGGCCTGACGGCGCGCTTCGTCTTCGCGGCGCGCCACTTCGGCGGCGTCGATCACGGGTGCAGCAGGCGGCGCGGCCACCGGTGCGGGAGGCGCGACCGGTTCATCGCGCTGCACGAAGGTGCGCACTTTCTTGACCGCGACCTGGATGGTGCGCGATTTTCCGGAAGCGTCAGCCTGCTTGATCTCGGTCGTTTCCTTCCGGGTCAAGGTGATCTTTTTCTTCTCGGTGTCGTTCGCCGTGCCGTGGGTACGGCGCAGGTGATCCAACAGCTTATCCTTATCATCTTTCGACAATGGATCTGACGTCGAACTTTTTTCGACGCCGGCAGAACGCAGCTGCGTCAGCAGCAAATCTGCAGGCATCTTCAGTTCGGTGGCAAATTGGGCTACGTTGTTACTCGCCATTCAGTCCTCTTTTCTATGTGTCGCGGAGATGATAAAGATACTCAAATTAAGCCTTGGCCAATTCTGCCAGGCTCCAGGCTTTCGCCTGCAACGCCTTGGCGCGGTCATCGTACTTTGAGTCGACCAGCTTCATCTCGTCGTCGGTCACATCATTAAATTCATTCTTGATCAGGTCACGTGCACGGTCCGACGGCAGGGCAAGGATCGCCCCGAATTCGTCGTACGCGAGCGCCGCGAACGCATCAACGTTCTTGATACCGGCCAGGCCAAGCTTGCCGGCGGTCGTACGGTCCATGCCTTCGAGATTGACCAACTGCTCGTCCATCCCTTCCAGGCCTTCTTCCGAAGCGATCGCCTCGGTCACCAGCGCGTCCCGCGCACGGGTACGCAGTTCGTTGACGGTGTCTTCGTCGAACGACTCGATATCGAGCATCTCGGAAATCGGCACGTAAGCGATTTCCTCGAGGCTGGCGAATCCTTCTTCCACCAGGATGTCGGCCACTTCCTGGTCGACGTCCAGTTTTTCCATGAACAGCGCGCGTACCGCGGCGGTTTCCTGAGCCGATTTGTTCTCGGACTCCTCGGCCGTCATGATGTTGATCTTCCAGCTGGTCAGCTCGGCGGCCAGGCGCACGTTCTGGCCGGAGCGGCCGATCGCGATTGCCAGGTTTTCTTCGTCGACGACCACGTCCATGGCGTGCTTTTCTTCGTCGACCATGATCGAGGACACATTGGCCGGGGCCAGTGCGCCGATCACGAACTGCGCAGGATCTTCCGACCACAGCACGATGTCGACGCGTTCGCCGCCCAGTTCACCGGTCACGGCCTGCACACGCGAACCGCGCATGCCGACGCAGGTGCCGATCGGGTCGATGCGCTTGTCAGCCGTGTAGACAGCGATCTTGGCGCGCACGCCGGCGTCGCGGGCAGCCGATTTAATCTCCAGCAGGCCTTGCTCGATCTCCGGTACTTCGAGTTCGAACAGCTTCATGATGAATTCCGGCGCGGTGCGCGACAGGATCACCTGCGGGCCGCGCATATTGCGGTCGATGCGCAGGATATAGGCACGCACACGGTCGCCGATACGCAGGTTCTCTTTCGGGATCATCTGGTCACGCGGAAGGCGCGCTTCGATCTTGCCCGATTCGACGATCGCGTCGCCGCGTTCCATGCGCTTGATGGTGCCGGTCACGAGCGAGTCGCCGCGCTCGAGGAAGTCGACCAGGATCTGTTCGCGCTCGGCGTCGCGCACTCGCTGCAGGACCACCTGTTTGGTGTCTTGCGCGAAGCGGCGGCCGAATTCGACGGACTCGATCGGCTCTTCAATGTATTCGTCGACTTCGATGTCAGGGATGTTTTCCTTGGCTTCGAAGTGCAGGATTTCCTGGTCAGGCAGCTGCAGGCCGGCTTCGTCAGGCACCACGTGCCAGCGGCGGAAGGACTCGAACTCGCCCGATTCACGGTCGATCGAGACGCGAATGTCGACTTCGCCCTCGTAACGCTTCTTCGTGGCTTGTGCCAGTGCGAATTCGAGCGCTCCGAAGACCACATCTTTATCGACATTTTTTTCGCGCGCCAGCGCGTCAACCAATAACAAAACTTCGCGGCTCATGCTTTGCGTCCCTTAAAATCCACTTGCGGCACCAAACGTGCCTTATCCAAGTCGGCGAGCGTAAATTCCAACTGCGCCGGACCATCCTTACTTTCAAATTCCAATGCGATTGTGTCACCCTGCGGGGCTTGCAAGATCCCCGTGTAGGTCTTCCGGTTCGCGCTACCGGGCATGGCTGTTTTCAGCTTGACGGTGCATTCGCAGCCGGCGAAGCGTTCGAAGTCGGCCAGGGTGCGTACCGGGCGATCGAGGCCCGGCGACGAAATTTCCAGGCGCTCGTAGTTGACGTTCTCGACCGTCAATACATGCGACAGCTGGTGACTCACGGTGGCGCAGTCCTCGACCGTAATCGGGCCTTTTTCAGCCGCGTCGGCTGCAGTGAAATCGATATACACGCGCAGGATGCCGCGCTCGCCCCGTTCGACATCAACGAGTTCGTAGCCCAGGCCACTGACTGTCTTGGCGATTAATTCAAACTGCTGCAAACAAATTCTCCAGATCACGGTCCCGCAGGACCCACAAAACGATTTACCAAAAAAAAAATGGGCAAGTGCCCATCTTCTTATATTCCCAACCAGATGAAAGAGCTTGCACCAGGCTTGCTGGGAGAAGAACTTTTATCAGGCTGCAGATTATAACCTGTTATCGGGCTGCCCGCAATCCGATGGCGGGCAAATGGACAGGCGCACAACACTTATCAATTTTAAAACAGTTTGGGGCCAACACCGCAGGGGACCGTGCGAAAAAAGCTGCGAGACCCAACACCGAAGCCTGACCATCCAGGACGGGGTTGCTGGAAGTGGGGACGGGAACCGGATTCACAATGCCTGTCAGACCAAAATCCCATTTAACGTCATCCCCGCGAAGGGCTCCGCGGGAATGACGGCTTAGCGCTTAGCGGCGTACGCAGGAGTTGCCGTTAACCCCGACGCCCACGCCGTGGCAAGCCATGATCCGCCCCACGTGGCCCTTGTGGACCCTGCGGACGGCGATTCCCGCCGGCGTTGCCAAAACCAAAAGTCGTCTGCAGCGGATCCGGCTGGCGCGGACCTTTGCCGCCACCACCGCCACCACCGCCACTACCTGGCTGACCACCGGGACGGCCGCTGCGCGGCTGCCCGTCACCCTGCGGACGGCCCGAACGCGCCTGGCCGTTGCCCTGCGGACGACCCTGACCACCCATGCCGGGCATGCCGCCGCCAGCCACATTGCCATTGCCGCCGAAACCACCACCCTGGCCGCGTCCCTGCGGACGGCCACCCTGGCCGCGCGCTTTCGGCGGGCCGAATGGATCGGCATTGCGGTTGGCGTCGACCCGGTCAATCCGGTTGCCGTCGGAACGCTTGTCTTCGTCCATACGCGGTTTGCCGCCGCCATTGCCCTTACTTGGTGCGCCGGCGCCCTTCTTTTCCACGCCGAACGCGGCCAGGAGGTCGCGCACGGTGTTTTCTTCCATTTCTTCCCAACGGCCACGCTTCAGGCCGCTCGGCAACGTCATGGCGCCGTAGCGGGTACGGATCAGGCGCGAGACGGTCAGGCCGATCGCTTCGAACATGCGGCGCACTTCGCGGTTGCGGCCTTCGCCGATCACCACGCGGTACCACTTGTTGATGCCTTCGCCGCCGCCGTCGGCGATCTTGGTGAAGTTCGCGACGCCGTCTTCCAGCTCGACGCCGGCCAGCAGTTTCTGGCGCATGCCCTCTTCCAGCTCGCCCAGCGTACGCACCGCGTATTCACGGTCGATGTTGTAGCGCGGGTGCATCAGCCGGTTGGCCAGGTCGCCCGAGGTAGTAAACAACAGCAAGCCTTCGGTATTGAAGTCGAGGCGGCCGACGGCCAGCCATTTGCCTGCCTTCATGGTCGGCAGGCGGTCGAACACCGATGGACGGCCTTCCGGATCGTCGTGGCTGACAATTTCGCCGGCCGGCTTGTGGTACACCAGCACGCGCGGCGGCTTGCTGCTGACCTTGCGGTGAATCAGCTTGCCGTTGATGCGTACGGCGTCGGTCGGCAGGATGCGCTGGCCGATGTGGGCCGGTTCGCCATTCACCGACACGCGGCCGGCAATGATCAGGTCTTCCATGTCGCGGCGCGAACCGAGGCCCGCTTCGGCCAGGACCTTGTGCAGTTTCGGCGCGTCGTCGTCCGAGGTCAGGTCGCGCCGCACCTGCTTGGCCGGCTGCGTACGTCCGCCATCCTGGGCGTCGAAGGCGTCCGAGGTAACGAAGGAGAATGCGGCGTCGGCGTCGTTGACGCGGCCCTTGCCGTGGTGCTGCAGGCCGGGATTGCCCTTCTTGTTCTTCTTGACGCGCGGTTTGCCGTCGTTATTGCGTTCCGGACGCGGACCGCGCTCCGGACGCGGCGCCTGCTCGCCTTCGGCGACAGCGGGAGCGGCTTCGGCAGCAACTGCCGGGGCTTGCTCGCCTGCGGCTTCGGCGCGCGCGGCGTTACGCTGGGCGCGCTGCTCACGCATCTGGCGCGGACCGCGCGGGGTACGCGGACCACGGTCCTGGCGCGGCGCGGCGTCGCTGCTGCCTTCGGAAGCGGCGGGTGCGGCAGGGGCTTCGGACTGGACGGCCGCTGCAGCGGCCGGTGCTGCCTCAACCGGGGCGGCCGACGCCTTCGGTGCGCGCGGCTTGCGCGCCACAGGTGCCGGGGCAGCCTCAGGTGCTGGCGCCGCTACCGGAGCAGGCACTGGTGCGGTTTCGACAGCCACTTTCTTCGCGCGCGGCTTCGGCGCGGCTTTGACCGGCGCATCGGTTACAACAGGCGCTTCCGTCACGGCGGCGCTGGCGCCTTCTGCTGGAGCTGCCTTCCTGGCGGCGCGTTTCGGCTTCGGCGCTTCGACGCCGGCGGCCGCATCGGCCTCGATCTGTGCCTTGGTGCGGCGTTTCGCCTTGGCTGGCGCCGCGTCCGCTGCCGGGGTGCTCGCCACTTCAGGCGCGCTGGTCTCTGTCGGTTTAGTTGGATTCATTATTAGGTTCTGGGTTGTGCTGACCTGGCGCAGCGTCAACCGTTGTTTCTGGCGCAGGGTCGTGAATGAGGACTTCAACAGGTGAAGTATCGGGGCCGGCCGCATCCTCGGCGGGAGGGACTTCCTCCTGCGCTTCGCTGCCACCTGCACCATCGTCGTTTGCAGCCCCCTGGGCCGCCGCTTTATCAAAGTTTTCCTGCAGCGCGGCTTCGAGTGCTTCCATTTCGAGTCCGCTCTGCATCTGGCTGATTTGCTGCAAAGGAGGCAGCTGGGACAGCGAATTCAAACCCAGGTCATCGAGAAACTGCTTGGTGGTGCCCAGTAATGCCGGACGGCCGATCACTTCGCGATGCCCGATCACATCGATCCAGCCGCGGTCTTCCAGCATCTTGATCGTCTGCGAATTGACGGCAACGCCGCGAATTTCTTCGATATCGCCCCGCGTGACCGGCTGGCGGTAGGCAATGATCGCCAGCGTTTCCAGGGTGGCGCGCGAATATTTCTGCGGCTTCTCCGGACTCAGGCGATCGAGGTACTGCTTCATTTCTGGGCGGCTCTGGAAACGCCAGCCGCTGGCCAGGCTGACGATCTCGATGCCGCGCCCGCTCCAGTCGCTGCGCAATTCCTCGAGCATGATCTTGATGGTGTCGGCGCCGACCCCGATGCCCATCGGGCGGCCCTGGTCGTCCACATCGACGAACAGTTTCTTCATGCCGTGAATCGACATCGGCTCGCGTGCGCACAGCAGAGCAGTTTCGAGGACTCGCTTGGCCTCTTCAGTATTCATAACGATGTCGTGTGCGGATCTTGCAATTAGTCTGCGGAGAAAGAATCAAACAAACACCCATCAACGCATAGCAGCGGTCGCCATCGAATGACGCCGTTTTGCACACCCACGCGTTGAAACTGGAATCCGTCACCCGGGCTGACGCGCGCCGGGCGGGAATGTTACTGGTGGCGGGATCCGAACCCGCTCACACATTGCTTGCTCGCCTGACAGGCAACAAGCGCTGATAATTCAGGCGCACCGTGCAGGAAAATCGCTGGTCCGGGGCAGAATCGGGAAGGCTGGGCTTTCCGCAAACGCTGCACGAACACGCTCCACGTTTTCGCCAACAAAGATCATTGTAACCGATAAAACGGCCAAACGGACAATCACCAGCCGCGCGCAGCGCTGCGGCGCCAAAAAAAGGCCTGCGAAACCGGCTGGAAAAGCCTTGCCTATCAGGCGAACAGGGCGGCCGGCAGGATGGAGGCGACGCCGACGAGGGCGGCCAGGGTTGCGGCAACCAAGCTTTTGCGGGAAATACGTGCCATCGAAGTGACTCCGGTGAGATAGACAAAAGACAAACAGGCCTGCCATGTTTTCCTCCGGCAAGCTTTCTTGCTGCCGGAGGATAAATGTACCGCACTAATTAATACTGGGAAATAGATTCGGTGAAAAATGTCGCCCTGAAGCGACAACAGCCCGCACAGGGCGGGCTGTTGTTGTCACGCTGCGATCAGAAGCCGACGCCGTTGGTGGTGACACCAGGCGAAGGAGCCGCCGCCATCGGCGTCGCCGTCAACGGTGCCGTCATGGCCACCGTGTAGCGGCCGATGCTGCCGTAGTTGGAATAACCGGTCGACAGCGGATCGCCCATGCCGGTGCCCTTCACGCTCAGGTAGTAAACACCCTCGGCCGGCAGGTTGACGCTAATCGAACCGGTCAGTGCGGCGACCGGGTTCGATTCGGCCACCAGCGCGCCGGCGGCGTTGCGCAGCTGGATCAGGATGTCCAGGTTGGGCGAACGGTCGAAAGGCTTGGCGTTGATGGTCACCGTACCGGCCCCGGCACTGAAGCTGAACATGTCGATATCGAGCGGCTGCTCGATCAGGCCGACGATGTCGAAGCTGTTGGCCGCGCCGACCGGCGTCGGGCTCAGCGCGCGCGCCGTGGCGGTGGTGTTGCCGTAATCATCGGCGGCGAACTGCACGCCATTACTCTTCATCACCACGAAATCGTCTTCCTTGTTGTTCGCATTCAGGTATTCACCCTTGCTGAACTGAACCAATTCCTTGTTGTAACCCACGCCCATGATGGGCGCCCAGCCGGTGACGCCGGTGCCGTGGCCGCGGTAGTAGCCCACGGTGGTGGTGCCGTCGTGGCTCAGGCCCAGGTTATGACCGACTTCATGGGACACGGCTTCGGCAATGCTCTTTTCGCTGTTGCCCAGCTTGTCCTGGAAGATAAAGGCGGTCTTGTTGTACTCATTGGTGGCGTCGTACACGCCGACATAGGCAAAGCCGCCGCAGCCGCAATCGCCCTTGTTGCTGCCGGCCGTGAAGTTCTTGGTGATCAGGGCGCGCGCGCCGTAGGTCAGGTCGGTCGACGAGGTACGCGTCATCTGGTCGGCAGGCGGTTCCTGCGTGGTGACATCGACATCGAAGGCGGCATAGTCTTCCGCCACGCGGCGCCAGATGTTCTGGATCATGGCCTGCTCGGTGGCGTTGAAAGTACCGGGCACGCCGTCCAGGTCGAACGCCGGGCTGACGATCGGATCGCGCGCGTAACTGGCGTTCCAGGCCGAGCCGGTGGTGGTGTGGCCATTGAAATCAAGGTAGATCTTGCGCTTGGAACTGGGGCGCGAGTGCAGCAGGAAGGTCTGGGACAGCGGATACACCGCGTTCGACGGGGCCAGGTCGGAACCGGACGAGGTCAGGCCTTCTTCCACAAACAAGAGGCGGCCGTCGCGGTCGACCCAGGCCGAACGGTCGGTGCGCAGCTGCTGGGCGAATTCGCTGACACTTTTGCCATAGAAGGCGGCGACTTCCGGCAGGCGCGCGCCAAGTTTGGCCACGGCGTGTTCGCCGTTGGCGGACTCGGCCAGGCGCAGTTGGGGGAAATCGGGTTTCAGGCGGGTCTGGGGACCATTGCCATTATTGGCAGATGCATCGGCAAAGGCGGCGGCAGGCAGGAAAGCGGCAGCGGCGACCAGGGAAGCAAGTGCTGCCGTGGCGAAGGATTTGGACGGGAATGGCATGGATCGACTCCGGTAAGGTCTGCAAGAAAGCAGCAAGCTTTTCTGTTAGAACAGAGAAAGTTTTTTGCTGCCGAAGGGCAACTTTACCAAAGATGATGCGCGCTGCCGGCGCGCACGATTTGATTTTTAACAGACTGTCGCTGGCTGACGACTATCAGAATTTCAAGCTTGTCGAGCGAGACAACAGAGTTGAATTGTCGACAATCAGCGTGCTTTGTCGCTCTTTTTAGCGATTCGTGAGCTTTTCAGCAAGGATCGCGGAGACCCCCAAAAACGCCGGATACTCGGCCGTGATGACGTAAGTCGGCACCTGGGACAGGTAGTGGACGAAGCGCCCCTTCTGCTCGAAACGGGTGCGGAAGGACGAGGCGGCGAAGCGGGCGCCGAGGCGCGGCACGATGCCGCCGCCGATGTAAATGCCGCCCTGGGCGCCCAGGGTGATGGCCAGATTGCCGGCCACCGTGCCCAGCATGCCGCAAAACGTGTCGACCACCTGGTCGCACAGCGGACAGGTGCCGGCCAGGGCGCGCCGGGAAATCTCCGGCGCGTCCAGGCCTTCGTCCGGCTGGCCCGTATGATCGGCCAGTGCGCGGTAGATCAGCTCCAGGCCGTCGCCCGACAGCATGCGCTCGGCCGAGACATGCTCGAACTGGCGCCAGGCAAATTGCAGGATCGCCACTTCGGTCTCGTTGGCCGGCGAGAAAGTGACGTGGCCGCCTTCGCTCAGCAGTGCGGTCCAGCTATCGCCCGCCGGAATCAGGCCCGACACGCCCAGGCCGGTGCCGGCGCCGACCAGGCCAAGCGGCGTGTGTTCACGCGGTGCGCCGCCGCCTACCTGGAATTTCTGTTCGCCCAGGTGCGGCAAGGCGCGCGCCAGGGCGGTGAAGTCATTCGCCACGACCAGCGTTGCAAAGCCGCATTCGACCCGCAGCGCCTCGATCGAGAACTCCCAATGGTGATTGGTCATGCGCACAAAGTCACCCGTGATCGGGTTGGCAATTGCCAGCGCGGCATGACGCAGCGGCGGCAAGCCGGCATCCGCTACCTTGGGCGAGGCCAGGTAGGCGCGCAAGGCGTGCGCCAGGGTCGGATAGCCGGCGCAAGGCAGGACCTCGATCAGCCCGACCACGCCGGGCGCCGTTTCCATGGCAAAACGCGCATTCGTGCCGCCGATGTCGGCAAGCAGGCGCGGGCCGTCCGGATAACAGACTGGCGCTGCGGCGGTGGAGGCATCGAGTTGTTGCTGTGCGGTCATGGCGGTATCGAATGAATAGACCCGCTCAGCTTAATGGATATGATGCCTGCGACGCAAGCTTTCTTTGTAGTTTTAGTACATTTGCAAAAGTGTCGGGCGAGATCGTCATTTGTTTCGCAACGACTCAAGTACTTTTGCTACGGCAATTGCCCGCTTTTGGCGGAAAAAAACCCGCCGCGGCGGGTTGTTGCTGCGCTCTGGTATCAACGCGCCAGGCCTGCCGGCTCGGCCACGCCGTCCGCGTCGGGCGGCGCATGGTGGGCCTTCCAGGCATCCAGACCGCCGTGCAGGGGACGGGCCCGGTGAAAGCCTTTACCGAGCAGCTGCTTGGCCACCTGGGCCGCCGTCACATCGTTGGGGCAGCTGCAGTACACGACGATGTGGCGGTCCTTGTCCAGGGTGGCGATCAGTTCGCCCTCCTCGCAGCGGTTGAACAGCAAGGCGCCGGGGATGGCCGCTTCCAGCTGCTGAGCGGTGGCGCTGCGCGCATCGATGATGATGGGGTCGTGGCCGGCGTCGATCAGCTTGCTCAGTTCAGGCATGCTGATACGCTCGACCTGCATGCCCTGATGAAAGCGGCGGCGTTCCACATACTTATAGAGAACGAACAGTCCGAGCAGGCTCAGCAGCACAATCAGGGCCGTCGTGCCCATATTGCCGAGGATGGTCAGGACTTCGTCCACGCTCTTGTGGAAGTAGGCGCCGATCGCCAGGCCACTGCCGCCCCAGAGCAGGCTGCCGCTCATGCTGAAGGCGAGGAAGCGCGGTGTGCTTACGCCCAGGGCGCCGGACATGGGTGAGGCAATGACATTAAAGCCGGGAATGAATTTCGACACGACCAGCGACTTGGGGCCATAGCGGCTGAAGCGATCCTCGGTCTGGGAGACACAGTAATCGGGTGACAGGGAAATCTTGCACAGCAGGCGGAGGATGCGCTTGCCGTAGAAACGGCCGGCGTTGAACCAGAACAGGTCGCTGATCAGGCAGGCCAGCACGGCCACCGCCAGGCACACCGGCCAGGCCAGCTCGCCGCCGGCGGACAAGGCGCCGGCGACGATCAGGATAGGAAAGGCGGGAATGGGCAAGCCGATCTGCTCCACCAGCACGATGGCGAAGACGATGAGGACACCATAAATCTGCAGCAATTCGATCAAATTCGGCATCCCGTCATCTTAGCCCAAATTGCCTGGGCTGTTGCGGAATCACCAGTCCCTTGACTGCTGCCGTCATCCCACCAAAGGAATCGCACTGAGCAGCGCTTTTGTATAGGGATGCTGCGGATTGCGGTACAACTCATCCGAATCGGCCATTTCGACCACACTGCCCTGGTGCATCACCATCACCCGGTCGGCGATGTATTTCACCACCGACAAATCGTGGGAGATAAAGATATAGCTCATCTTGTATTCATCCTGCAAATCCTGCAGCAGGTTCAAGACCTGCGCCTGCACCGACACGTCCAGCGCGGACACCGATTCATCGCACACCAGGATCTCCGGCTTCATCGTCAAACAGCGCGCAATCGCGATGCGCTGGCGCTGTCCTCCGGAAAATTCATGTGGATAGCGATGAAACGCCTGCGCCGGCAAGCCCACCTTGTCGAGCAGCGCCAGCGCCATTCGGCTGCGCTCGCCATCATTGGCGCCGATGCGGTGGATGCGCATCGGTTCCAGCAGGATTTGCCCGACCGTAAAACGCGGGTTGAGCGAGGCATAGGGATTCTGGAAAATGATCTGGATGCGCCGCTTGTAAGCATGAAAATCGCGCGCCGCCATGCCGATCAGGTCTTTGCCCTCAAACATGGCAGTGCCGCCGGTGGCCGCGTGCAGACGCAGCAGGGTCAGCCCGACGGTCGTCTTGCCCGAACCGGATTCGCCCACCACACCCAGGGTCTTGCCGCGCGGCAGAGTGAACGAGACATCCTTAACCGCCTTGAACTCGCGCTTGCCGAACAAGCCTTCGCGCAGGAAGAAACTCTTGCTCAGGTTACGCACCTCGAGCACGGTCTCGTCGCCTGGCGCGTAGCCGCGCTGGCGCTGACCGACGATGATGTCCTTTCCGGCGCGCCCGCCCATGAAGTCATCGATCACCGGCAGGCGCAGCGGCCGTTCGCCCAGCCGCGGCCGGCAATGCAGCAAGGCCTGGGTGTAGGCATCGGCCGGCCGCCCAAAGACCTGGCTGGCCTCGCCCTCCTCCCGCACTTCGCCATGGCGCATCACGATCACGCGGTCGGCGATCTCGCTCACCAGGCCCAGGTCGTGGGTGATGAACAGCACCGACATCGCGTGCTTCTTCTGCAGCCCGGCAATCAATTCCATGATCTGCTTCTGGATGGTGACGTCGAGTGCGGTGGTCGGCTCGTCGGCGATCAGGAGCTTCGGTTCGCAGGCAATCGCCATGGCAATCATCACGCGCTGCTGCTGCCCGCCCGACATCTGGCTGGGATAGGCATCGATTTTGCGCGCCGGATCGGGGATGCCGACTTCCTCGAGCAGCGCCAGGGTGCGCGCCCTGGCCTGCCTGGCATTCATGCCCATGTGCAGGCGCAGCACCTCGCCGATCTGGAAACCCACCGTAAACACCGGATTGAGCGAGGACATCGGCTCCTGGAAGATCATCGCGATCTCCTTGCCGCAGATGCGGCGCCGCTCCTGCGCCGACAGGCCCAGCAGCTCGCGCCCGCCGAAGCGGATATGGCTGGCCGGGTCGATCACGGTGGTGTCCGGCGGCAGCAAACCCATCACCGCCAGGGAACTGACCGATTTGCCGCTGCCCGATTCGCCCACCAGGGCCACCGTGGCATTGCGCGGCACGTCGAAGGAAATACCTTTCACCGCCTCGACCGTGTTGGTCTTGTCGGTGCGAAAGCGGATGCGCAGGTCGCGCACCCGCAGCAAGGGTTCGTCAGCCGGCGCGGCGGTGCTCGTCATGTGTTCGCTCGTCATTTGAGTTTGGGGTCGAGGGCGTCGCGCAGCGCGTCGGTAAACAGGGAGAAGGCGGTCACCAGCACCGCCATGGCGGCCGCGGCGGCGGTCAGCTGCCACCATTTGCCAAGGATCAGTTCGTTCTGGGCTTCATTCAGCATGCTGCCCCAGGACACCACGCCGACCGGCACCCCGAATCCGAGAAAACTCAGGATCACCTCGGCCTTGATGAAGCCCACCACCAGGATCGACATCTGCACCAGGGCCACGTGGCTAACGTTGGGAAAGATGTGCGAGAACATCTTGCGCCAGCTGGACGCGCCGATGGCATCGGCCGCCATCACGTACTCGCGCGCCTTGTGCTTCATATATTCCGCGCGGATCAGGCGATAGGGTCCGGTCCAGCCGGTCAGGCCCAGGATCAGCACGATGGTCATCACACCTTTTTGCTGCAGCACCGCGGCCACGGTCAGGATCATCAGGATCGAGGGAATCGAAGTGAAGATGCTGTAGAACCAGTTGAAGAAGTCATCGACCAGGCCGCCGTAGTAGCCGGAAAACGCACCGAAGATGGTACCCAGGGCGACCGCCACGAAAGCAGCCACCAGTCCCACCACGATCGAGGTTTCCGCGCCCTTGATGGTTTTCTTGATGATATCGTGGCCCCATTTGTCGGCGCCGAACGGCAGGGTGGCGCGCCTGGCCGCATCCGGCCCGGCCTTGCCGGCACGGCCCGCGCCCAGTGCCGCCAGGTCTTCCGCCAGCGGATCGGCGACACCATACATGTCGGGTGCTGCGCCGGCTGCGGCCCCTGCCCCCGCCTTACCCTGCTCGGCACGAATGGCGGCGATATCGTCGGCCAGCGGGTCGAAGGGATTGGCGGGCGGCGGCGCCTGGGCCACCTTGCTCGCAGCGGGCAAGGCGGCGTCGGCGCCGGCAAAGGTGGGCGGCGCGTAGTTGACGCCAACCTCGTCTTCCCAGTCGGCCGCGATCAGGCCGCTGCGCGAGAGCACCAGCATCAGCAGGAAGGCGGCGACGATCGCCAGCGACACCATGGCGATGCGGTCGGCGCGCAGGCGGCGCCAGGCCAGCGCCCACAGGCCGGGCGACAGGGAACGGGTGGACAGTACGGCATCGATTGCTTGAGTTTGCATGCCTAGCCCAGTTGAACGCGTGGATCGACCGCCTGGTACAGCAGGTCGGTCAGCAGGTTGAAAATCATGGTGGCGGCGGCCACGTAGACGGTGATGGCCTTAATGACCGGAAAATCGCTGCGCTCGACGGCCAGGATGACTTCGCGCCCGATCCCGGGAATCCCGAAAAAGCGTTCCAGCAGAAAAGCGCCGATCAGCAAGGCCGGCAGGTTCGCCATCACGTGGGTGATGATGGGAATGGCGGCATTGCGCAGCACATGCACCCACATGATGCGGCGTTCCGGCAAGCCCTTGGCGCGCGCGGTGCGCACGTAATCCTGGTTCGCTTCGTCCAGCACGAAGCTGCGGTACAGGCGCAGGGTGGGCGCGATCGAGACGGCCAGGCCGATCAGGATCGGCAAGGTAGCGTAGCGCAACAGGTTCTCGCTCAGGCTCTCGCCCCAGCCCTGCACCGGGAACAGGCCCATCTTGTAGGCAAAGCCGTACTGAAACACGATGATATAGACCAGGATGCTGATCGACATGCCGACGGTGCAGGCGATCATCACCGCGCGGTCGGTGAGCGAGCCGCGCACAAAGGCAATGGCCAGCGCCAGCGCCACGCCGAACAGGGTTTCCAGGATGGTCAGCGGAATCAAGACCGTCAGCGACGGCCCCAGGCGGCTGGCGATGATGTGGGAGACCGGCTCGCCGGTACTCCAGGCATTGCCGAAGTCAAAAGTGAGGATCTGTTTGACGAAAATCCACAGCTGCACGTGGACAGGCTGGTCGATGCCGAGCTGACGCCGGATGTTGGCGATCTCTTCGGCATTCGACATCTTGCCCGCAAGGATGTAGGCCGGATCGCCGCCCACCCAGTTGAACAGGATGAAGACCAGCACGACCACACCCGCCATGGTGGGCAGCATCTGCCACAAGCGCCTGAGAATATAAGCAAACATGACGAAAACAGCTTTCTATAAATGGTGGCTGCGGCGCTTCAAGGAGCCGGCAGCCTGGCCGGATCGATATCGATGTACAGCCACTCCTGGTGCAGGATGGGATGCTTCTTGTAACCCAGCACAGTCGGCTGGGCCAGCATGTTGCGGTAGCGCGCATACCCCATCAGGGCGCCGCCGGTGACTTCGATGCGGCGCGCCATCTGGCGGTACAGCACATCACGCTCCGGTCCGGCCGGCATCTTCTGGGTCTGGGCATACCACTTGTCGTACTGCGGGTCGGCAAAGCAGCCGGCATTGTTCTGGTACACATTCGGTCCGTAGAACAGCTGCATGAAGTTGTCGCCATCCGGATAGTCGGCCATCCACTGGTAATTGCGGCTTTGTACCTTGCACAGCTTTTCCGCCTGCAGCAGATCGCTGAAGATCATGCGATCGTTTTCCATGCGAATGCCGAGCCGGGTATAGGTCTTGCGCCAGACCTCGGCCTGCAGCAGGCCGGAGGCCTCGTTGCGCGACACATAGCGCACCAGCAGCGGCTTGCCGTCAGGCAGAGTACGCCAGCCGTCCGCGCCCTTCTTGTAGCCGAACCGGTCAAGCAGGCGGTTGGCCAGCGCCGGATCGTAGTGCAGCAAACGCTTGTAGTGCGGATCGTGGCCGATGACGCCGGGCGGCACGGGAAAATCGATGCGCTCGGCCTGGCCGTTCCAGACCAGCGCGATTTCCTCGTCGATATTGTGGGCCATGGCAATGGCGCGCCGCAGTGCAATCTTCTCCTTGGAAAAGCCGCCCAGCACCGGGTCTTTCATATTCCAGTAGTAGTACGTGACTTCCGGATCGAGCTGGCGCGACAGCTGCACACCCTTCCTGACCAGTTCCGGCCGCAGGACGCCGCCCTCCAGCGCTTTCGGCGCCAGCGGCCCGTCCAGCCAGAACAGGTCGGCTCCGCCGCTTTGGAAGGATAGCCAGCGCGACTGGTCTTCCACCATCACGGCAATATCGATGCGGTCGATCTGGGGCATGGCCTTGCCCTTCATCTGGGCAATGATGCGCGCATCCTCGGGTGTGCCCTCGCCCTTGAAGTCCCAGATCTCGCGTTCGCGCTCGGGATTTCTGTCGAGCACAATACGGTTGCCGCGCACCCACTGCGCCAGCTTGTAGTGGCCGGTGCCGACCGGGTGCCCGTGCACCGCGCCCTTGACGTCACCGTAGCGTTCGACCACTTCGCGCGCTACCGCCACGGTCGGCTCGTGCGCCAGGATCATGCCGAGATTAAAGTCGGTCTGGGTCAGGCGGATGCGCAAGGTGTAGGGGTCGGGCAGCTCGAAGCCCTCGATGGCGCGGTCGTAGTCGAAGGCGGCGCCCTTGCGCGCCGCCGCGGCCAAGGCATCCAGGCCGACAATCTTGCCTTCAAACAGCCAGGTGTGCGGCGAGGTCAGGCGCGGGTCGAACAGCCGCTTCCACGAATACACATAGTCGGCCATCGTCAGTTCGCGCCGCTTGCCCTTGAAGGCCGGGTCCGGCGTGAAGTAGATGCCCTTCTTCAGGCGGATGGTATAGGTCTTGCCGTCGGCCGAGACCTCCGGCATGGCGGCGGCCGCGTGGGGTACCAGGCGCACCGGGCGCGCCAGGTAATCGTAGGTATACAGGGTGTCGAAAATGGCCTGGGTGACGTGGCCGGTGTACAAGTCGCGCGCGACGGCCGGGTCGAAGCCGGTCTCGGCGGCAGGGAAGATGTAGCGCAAGGTCTTGAGCGGCGCCGCCGATGCCGCGGCCGCCGCGCCGGCGGCCAGGATCATGCATATGCTCAACTGTGTCAGCCGCCGTCCCCACGTCCTTCGCATGCCCATCCTTTCAAGCGCCCTGGCCCCTTTCCGAGGCGAAAAGTGGCCTACGATAGCGCATTTTCGACTGTTTGCGGGGCAGAAAATGCATATGTACAGCAGCGGAAATGCCCGCCGTCCCCCTTTGCATTTTCAGCAAGAGGGCTATTAAACTAAGCGCTCCCGCCCGCGGCGCCGCCGTTCCGCCCTGGTCCACACCCCGCCGCGACCCGGCTTCACACGAGATCATCTATGCCAACTACCCGTTTGCTGCACTGCCTCTGCTACTCCATCATGCTTGCCCTGACCGCCCTCGCGGCAGGCTGCGCCGCCCCAGGCCCCGGCGAGAAACAGGCGGCCGAGGAGGAAGCGGTCTACGTTACGGGCTCGCACATGGCACGCCGCGGCAAGGTCGAGACCGCCAAGACCATGTCGAAGGAACAGCTGGAAGACGTACAGCGCCTGAACGACATGCCGGGTACAAAATAAGCGTGTCCGCGCAGGCGCGCAGCAGCACGCCAACAACCGCGCCAGTCAGCAGCCCGCTCCTACGCGGGCTTTTTTTCTGCGCATTTTTTCCAAATTACAATTTTTATACAAAAATTTGTCTTGGGAAAACTGTTGTATCCCCGCCAAACCAGATGTTGAACACGTTGACAGGTCAATACGGGAAGTGGTCAGATGTGGGCGCCTTGGAAAATGTTTTCACTAACTATTCTTCAAGCACGCAGTTTGACTTATACATACATCGGTTTCGCAGCACGTTTGTGCCACGATTTCCTGTATGTAAGAATATATGCATATAAAACGGGCCACCCCCGGACCCTTCTGGAGAAGTCAATGATGAGAAAAACCCCCGTGGCGCACGCACTATCCCTCGCGTTCGCCAGCGCCGTCAGCCTGTCCGCGATGGCGCAAGACGCCACCGCCCCGATCCAGCGCGTTGAAATTACCGGTTCGAGCATCAAGCGCGCGACCGCTGAAACCGCCTCCCCTGTCCAGGTCATCACGGCCCAGGACCTGGCCAAGTCGGGCAAAGGCACGGTTGCCGAATACCTGCAAACCCTGACCGCCGACGGCGCCGGCTCGCTGCCTACCGGCTTCGGCAATGGTTTCGCCGCCGGTTCGACCGCGATCTCGCTGCGCGGCCTGGGCGCCACCTCGACCCTGGTCCTGCTCAACGGCCGCCGCATGGCGCCGTTCGCGCGTGCCGATGACGGCCAGAAGAGCTTCACCGATCTGTCGACCATCCCGATGGAAGCGGTCGAGCGCATCGAAGTGCTGAAAGACGGCGCTTCCTCCACCTACGGCGCCGACGCGATCGCCGGCGTGGTCAACATCATCCTGCGCAAGGACTTCACCGGCGTGGTCACCAAGCTGACCGGCGGCATGTCCAAGTACAGCGACGCCAAGATGGCCAAGGGTTCCCTGACCTGGGGCATGGGTAATCTGGACAACGACGGCTACAACGTGCTGGTCAACGTCGAAGCCTACAAGAACGAACAGCTGGAAAACCGCGACCGCGCTGAGCGCGCGTGGATCGGCAAGGGCGACCTGCGCGCCTATGGCTATCCACTGGGTACCCAGTTCGCCACCGGCAACATCGTCGCCGGCACCGCGTCCGCCAGCCCGACCGGCGCCATCCGCAATCCAGCCAACAACATCTACACCAGCCTGCCTGGCTGCGAGACTTTCTCGGTCTCCAAGCCGCAAGACCCGAACGGCGGCTGCCTGTGGCACCAGGACCAGTTCCGCTCCATGCAGCCGGACATCAAGGGCGTCAATCTGTACACCCGCGGCACCTTTAACATCAATTCGACCCTGCAGGCTTACGCTGAAGCCGGCTACTCGAAGCGCGACACCGCCTTCACCCTAGTGCCGCCGTCGATCACCCCGACCGTTGCCTTCCCGCCGAACGCGGCCAACCCGACCGGCGTGCTGAACTACGGCTCCGGCGCCGGCACCACCATCATGCTGGCTGCCAACCACCCGCAGAACCCGTATGGCGTGCCAGTGCGCGTGCGTTACTCGGCTTGGGATATCGGTCCTTCCACCCGCAGCGTCAACAACGAATTCAACCGCTTCGTGGTCGGTCTGAAAGGCCAGCAGATGGGCTGGGACTTCGACACTTCGTATGTGCATTCGGAATCGAAGCTCGACCTGCTGTACAGCAACATGCTGAACATGAACGTGGTCAAGGATGCGCTGGGCAATTCGGCCAGCCCGTACTTCCCTTACTACATCGGCACCCAGGCCGGCAAGAACCCGGCGTCGCTGTATGCCGCCATGGTCCGCACCGCGACCTCGCACTCGACCACCAAGCTCGACATCATCGACTTCAAGGCATCGCGTGAACTGATGCAACTGCCGGGTGGCGCACTGGGCCTGGCAATCGGCGCCGAACACCGCCGCGAAAAGCTGGACAATCCTTCGCTGTCGGGCACCGAAAACGGTTCGATCAACTCGTCCTACGTCGCTGCCAAGGGCGACGAGAAGATCTCCGCCGTGTTCCTGGAAGTGGCCGCACCAGTCCTGAAAACGGTGGAACTGTCGGGCGCGCTGCGTTACGACAAATACACCAACTTCTCGTCGACCACCCCGAAAGTGGGCGCCAAGTGGACCCCGGTCAAGACCTTCGCCCTGCGCGGCACCTACTCGGAAGGCTTCCGTGCGCCAGGTCCTGCCGAGTCCGGCATCCAGTCGCAATCGACCGGTACCGCCACCGTGCGCGATCCGATCCGTTGCCCGGGCGGCACCCCTGCCGCCGGCGGCGCGACCCTGGCCGACTGCTCGATCGGCCTGGCCGCGGTCAAGGTCGGCAACCCTGGCCTGCAGCCTGAAACCTCCAAGGGTTCGACCCTGGGCCTGGTCTGGGATCCGCTGAACGACACCAGCCTGTCGGTCGATCTGTGGAAAATCAAGCGCAGCAACGAGATCAACCCGCTGCCGTACAACGAAGCGGCGGCCCTGCCGACCGCGATCCGTTCGGACAACAATCTGGTCGTCAATGGCGTGGTTCAGCCTGGCACCGGTACGATCCTGATCTCCAAGGCGCCTTACCGCAATTCCAGCTTCACCGACATCAAAGGTGTTGACCTGGACATCAAGCAGAAGTTCCGCCTGGGCGACTACGGCCGTGCCAACCTCGGCCTGACCTGGACCCATATCCAGTCCTGGAAGCGTGCCGAATCGGCCACCGTGCAGTACCAGTACGCTGGCACCCACGGCAACTGCGATACGTCCAACTGCGCCGGTACCCCGAAAGAAAAAGTCAGCCTGGTGGCTGGCTGGGATTGGCAGCAGCTGAACGTGACGGCCAGCGCGAACTACCGTTCGAAAATGAAGAACGTGCTGTTCGAGGGTGACCTGTGCGCATCGCAATTCGCGGACGGCTCGCCTGCGCCGAACAAAGAGTGCAAACTGGCATCGTTCACCACCGTGGATCTGTCGACCAACTACAAGATCGGCAAGAACCTGCAACTGTTCGCGTCGATCAACAACCTGTTCGACAAGATCGCACCGCTGGATCCTTTGACCTACGGCGGCATGAGCTACAACCCGATGGACGCTTCCGGCGCGATCGGACGCTACTTCAAGATGGGCGCGCGCTACCAGTTCTAAACTGACAGCAAGCAAGACCTGAGAGGGCGGTGCGCAAGCGCCGCCCTTTTTTTATGGCCAGAACGCCTTCGAAGCCTTCGTAGGTCGGAAAAGCCCGGAGGGCGCATTCCGACGTGCCACGCAAGAGCCGCGTGGGACTCCCCCGCAGTACGGCGGAAGGCGCTGCGCTTTTCCGCCCTACGCAAGTCACCGGCAAGCATCGCGGCGATTCGCACATACATATATAGATGCATACATTTGGTCGCGCGGACCTCGCTTGCCTGGTTTTGCTGTTGTTTTTTTGTTATATGCACAAGGTTGTTTGATTGACTCCATTTATGCACCAGTGTTTCTATTAGCACCTTTCAACCCTGATGAATGGAATGCCTTCATGAAGCCAACCGTTTTGTCCCTGTCGCTCGGCGCGATGTTCGCCGCCGGCGGCGCCCTGCCCGCATTCGCCCAGACGCCTACCGGCGCCGACCAGCCGATGCAGCGCGTGGAAATCACAGGCTCTTCGATCAAGCGCCTGCAAGCCGAAACCGCCAACCCCCTGTCCATCATCAAGGCCGAGGAATTCGTCAAGCAGGGCGTCACCACCGCCCAGGAAGCCCTGGCCCGCATTCCATCCAACCAGACCAGCCTGAGCAGCGGCAACGTGGTCGGCGGTAACACCAGCGGCCTGCCCACCGGCGGCCAGGCCAGCGCCGACCTGCGCGGCCTGGGCGGCGACAAGACCCTGGTGCTGCTCAATGGCCGGCGCCTCGCCAACCATCCCTATGACAGCGCCAGCGTCGACCTGAACATGATTCCGATCTCGGCCCTGGACCGGGTCGAGGTGCTGCGCGACGGCGCCTCGGCCATCTACGGCACCGACGCCATCGGCGGCGTGATCAACTTCATCACCAAGCGTTCCGTCACCACCACGACGATCACCGCCGAGATGGTGCGCCCCAGGAAGGTCGGCGCCGACGAGGAGCGGGTCAATCTGTCGAGCGGCTTCGGCGACCTCGACAAGGACGGCTTCAATGTCTTCGGTGTGGTCGATTACCACAAGCAGGAAGTGCTGACCTCGCAGCAGCGCGCCTTCTCCGCCAGCGGCATCAACGCCGCGCGCGGTCTGAGCACCACCAGCGGCACCACCTTCCCTGGCAACTATTTCGATCCGGTCACGGAAAAATCCGGCAATCCGGGCTGGGCCAGCGGCTGCAACGCTCCGTTCTCGGTACCCAACGCGGCCGGCATCTGCCGCCAGGATTACACCCGCCAGATCGACAACCTGCCGGGCCAGAAGCAGCTCGCGGTCTTCCTGCGCGGCAGTATGAAGGTCGGCGCCGACCACCTGGCCAGCGTCGAATACCTGCATTCGCAAAACGAGGTGCAGTCGCGCACCGCGCCACCGCCCCAGACCGGGCTGATCCTGCCATCCAGCAGCAAATACTATCCGGGCAAATCGGGTGGCGTGCCGGCCCAGGCGGGTCTGTCGGGCGCGCCCCTGTCGGTCAACTGGCGTCCGCTGGAAGCGGGCCAGCGCACCATCGATTCCGAGGGCAAGGCCGACCGACTGGTGCTCGCACTCGAAGGCGTGCTGGCGGGCTGGGACTACAAGGGCGGCCTGTCGCACTCGATCAGCAAGTCGAGCGAGGATTTCGTCGGCGGCTATGTGCAGGACGCCTCGTTCGCGGCCGGGGTGTTCAACGGCATCCTCAACCCCTTCGCCCTGCAGGACACGGCCGGCAAGGCTTACCTGGAAACCACCGCCCTGCGCGGCGAAGTACAGAACGCCAAAGTCAAGAGCACGGCCTTCGACTTCAAGGCCAGCCGCGACCTGATGCCGATGGGCGGCGGCCAGATGGCGCTGGCCATCGGTACCGAATTGCGCCATGAAACCGCGGCCTTCAACGTCAACCGCGAGATCGCCGGCCAGGCCTCGAGCTCGGGCCTGTCGGGCTCGCTGTCGAAGAGCGGTTCGCGCAATATCTCGGCCGTGTTCACCGAACTGAACCTGCCCTGGACCAAGGAACTGGAAATGCAGCTGGCGGCCCGTTTCGACCGTTACAACGACGTCGGCAACACCACCAATCCGAAAATCGGCCTGCGCTACCAGCCCAGCCAGACTGTGCTGCTACGGGCCTCGGCCAGCACCGGTTTCCGCGCGCCTACCCTGTTCGAGAAGAACGCGCCACCCTCGCGCAACGATACCAACGACAGCTATGACGATCCGATCCTGTGCCCGGGCGGCAAGCCCCAGCCGGGCGCCAATCCCCTGCGCGATTGCGACCTACAGCAGTTCAAGCTGCAAGGCGGCAATGCCAAGCTGAAGCCGGAAAAGTCGAAGTCCTTCTCCTTCGGCGCCGTGATCGAGCCGACCCGCAACATCACCCTGGCGGCCGACTACTGGAACATCCAGCTCAAGGACAAGATCGCGGCGCTGCCGGAACAAACCATCTACGGCACCTATCCGAAGTATAAAAACCTGTTCCTGCGCAATCCGGACGGCTCGCCGTACGCGATCGAGGATTTCCTGAACAATCTGGGCGAAGTGAAAACCGACGGCGTCGACCTGAGCCTGACGATGCGCCTGCCCTCGACTGGCGGCATGGGCAACTTCAACCTGACCGTGGACGGCACCTATGTCCACAAGTACGACTACCAGAACGAGCGCGAAGGCGAATTCATCCACAACGTGGGCCGCTACGCCGACCTGGCGCCGGTGTTTCGCTGGCAGCATACGGCGGCGCTGAACTGGAACCTGGGACCGTGGGGCGCCACCCTGTCGCAAACCTTCAAGTCTTCCTACACCGACCAGAACCAGGTCGATCCGGAGTTCTTCAACAAGGTCGATTCCTACAGCCTGTGGAGCTTGTCTGGCAGTTACACCGGCATCAAGGGCCTGACCCTGACCGCCGGGATCAAGAACCTGCTGGACAAGGAACCGCCGTTCTCGAACCAGGGCACGATGTTCCAGAAGGGCTACGATCCGCGCTATACCGACCCGGTCGGCCGCTCGCTTTACTTGCGCGCAAGCTACGCTTTCTAAGCGGAAGACCGTAGAGGGCGCGCCGCGCGGCGTCGTGTGCATGAAAACAACAGTTGACCCCAAGCTGTATAGGCCAATTGTTGCAGTGCACCACAACTGAAGGGCTTGACGACCGAGCAAGCGCTCTACGCGTACATATGTGACTGGAAGATGACAAAGAGGCGGATGCTGCAGTGCAGCATCCGCCTCTTTTTTCATCAACTTATACATATAAAACCGTTGTATTTATAGCTAACGCGAAATTTTGTTCATTGACAAGATGTATACACAATGATTCCATAAGGCCACTGCGAGGAACACCGTTCTTTCCATGGTTCAAGAAACTGAGGGATAGTTCAACAAAATTTGCAGCAAGAGCGCCAAAAACGCCAGCTGGTTTCATCTTTTCTTACAACGGAGCAAATAAATATGATGGTGGAAAAAGTTCTTTCCCGCTCGGTACGCGCGATATGCGCAACCGGCATGGTGCTGGGCATGCAGATAGCCGCCGCCCAGACCACGGACGCGCCGATCCAGCGCGTGGAGATTACCGGTTCGAGTATCAAGCGCATCGCCGCTGAAGCCTCGCTTCCTGTACAGACCTTCAGCCAGAAGGATATCCAGAAGACCGGCGTGACCTCGGTCACCGACTTTGTCCAGCAACTGCCCGTCATGCAGGGCTTCTCCGTGAATGCCGACTCGGTCGGCGGCGGCGGCGGCGGCGTGACCACGGCCTCGGTCCACGCAGTCGGCGAGCAATACACCCTGGTCCTGCTGAACGGACGCCGCATTGCGCCGTCCAACTCGGGTACGACGATCGACCTGAACTCGATTCCTCTGGCCGCTGTCGACCGCGTCGAAGTACTGACCGACGGCGCTTCCGCCATCTATGGCGCCGACGCCATCGCCGGCGTGGTCAACTTTATCCTGAAAAAGGGTGCGGCACCGCTGACCCTGGACGCCAAGATCACCAAACCGCAGCACCCTGGCGCGCGCGGCAAGTCCGCCAGCATCGCCAAAGGCTGGGGCAATGTCGAAGACGACGGCTACAGCATCTTCCTGTCGTACAGCCACCAGGAAGAAGAACGCCTGAAGGGTTTCCAGCGCGACTTCGCCAAGACCGGCATCATCAACTTCGCCGATCCGCGCGATGGCAAGAACTTGCAATTCTTCAACGGCTCCTCGCGCTCGATTCCGCCGAACGTCACCATCGGCTACCTGAACGCGGCCGGCAAACGCGCCACCGTCAACGTCAACCCTTACCTGAAGATCAATGGCAAGTGCCCTGCGGCGCACGTGGACCTGGGTGATGGCCAGTGCTATTTCGATTACACCAGCTCGGTCGAGATCGCTCCTGAAGTCAAGCGCGACGGCTTCATGGCCTCCGGCGAACTGAAACTGGGCGACTCCGGTTTCCGCCTGTTCGGCGATGTTGCGCTGAACAAGTCGCACGTCTACGCCACGATCGCACCGTATCCGGCTGAATTCTCGCTGGCCAAGGGCACACCGCTGTTTACCAAGTACGTGCAGCCTTACCTGACCCCGGCCCAGCTGTCGACCATGACTGATGCCACCGTCAAGTACCGCCTGCAGGATCTGGGTGGCCGCGCGTATGACTACGAAAGCAAGACCACCCACGTGGTCGGCGGTGTCAAGGGCGCGGCGGGCAGCTGGGATACCGAAGCGGCCTTCATCTTCTCGCGCAACAAGGCGCCACAGAACTACGTGGGCGGATTCCCGCTGGCTGACAAGTTCAACGCCGCCCTCACTGCCGGCACCATCGATCCTTTCCCGTACGCACTCGGCCAGATGCCGCCGGCAATGATCGAAGCGCTTCGCGGTACCCAGTACGCCGGCAATTACAGCAACACGGAAATCGAAATGAAGGGTGTCGATGGACACGCTTCGCGCGAACTGTTCAAGCTGCCGGCCGGTGCCGTCAGCCTGGGTCTGGGCGCCGACTACCGCACCACCCAGTACGCGGAAAAAGGCAATGCCGCCGTCAGCCATTCGGAGATCCTGTTCGAGGACGACCAGCCCCAGTTCGACCTGAAGCGCAAGAACATCGGCGCCTTCGGTGAAGTGGTCGTGCCTGTCATCAAGGACCTGGACGTGACCGCTTCGGTACGTTATGACCGCATCGGAAAAACCACCGATTCGCTCAACAACAAGACCTTTGGCAAGGATGAGTCGGCCACCACCTACAAGGTCTCGACCCGCTTCCAGCCTACCAAGGAAGTGTTGTTCCGCGGCGCTTACGGCACTGGTTTCCGTGTCGCCACCATGAAGGAAATCGGCCAGCCGCTGACCGACTTCGGCGTCACCGGCGGTTCCTACGATTGCCCGCTGAGCGCGGCAAACGGCCTGGCCAACCATCCGCTGGCCCAGTACTGCGGCACCCGCGGCCAGCTCGAGCAGTTCACGGGCGGCAATCCTGACCTGAAGCCGGAAAAATCGAAGCAGTGGTCGGTCGGCATGGTCTGGGAACCTGCAGGCGGCTTCAGCCTCAAGGTCGACGCCTGGGAAGTCAAGATCAAGGACGCGGTCAGCAGCGTGAGCGAAGCGGTCATCGCCGCCCAGCCACAGAAATACATTGCCCTGTACACGTCCAAGTTCAAGGCGTCGACCGGTCTGCGCACCCTGGCCATCATCGATGCGCCGATCAATATCGGCGAGCAGCAGACCCGCGGTATCGATTATGACCTTCTGTATCGCACCAAGTTCAGCGATGTGCGCATGACGGCCCGCCTGGCCGGTACCCATATGCTCGAATCGCGCTACCGCGTCGATACCCCGGAATGGGATACCAGCCTGGGCAAATACGGTACCGATGAAGACGTCGTCTTCAAGGACATGGCGAAGATCGTCCTGGGCGCCGAGCACGGCAAGTGGAGCCACAACCTGACGGCCAACTACCGCAGCGGCTACAAGGATATCGAGCAGACCGAAGAAGGCTGCGCCGTCACCATTGGCGACGTCTTCGGCGATTGCATTGGCGTGCAACTGAAAGTGAAAGCCCAGACCACCCTGGATTGGCAGACCCAGTTCAAGCTGATGCCTAACCTGGACCTGACCGCCGGTATCCAGAACCTGACCGACAAAACGCCGCCGCTGTCGCTGCGTTCGGCCGGTTCGCACCAGCTCGGTTACGATCCACGTTACGCCAGCCCGATCGGCCGTACCTTCTACCTGAGCGCCCAGTACCGTTATTAATTAACGGAGCAGGAATAAAAAGCGCCTTCGGGCCAATGCCGTTCAGTGCAAGCTGAACGGCATTTTTGCTTTTGGGCTTGTCAGGTTTTTTAAACGCCGCAATGCCGGCGCATCCGGCAGCGCCCTAGGTGGGCAAGTCCCGGCGCTGCTTGGCCAGGGCCGGACGGAATCCCACGATGGCCTTGAGCCGGGCCGCGACCAGTTTGCCCACGGCTGCCGGGTCGAGCTGGCGCCGGATATCGGTGGCCGCGCGCGCGCCCAGGCGCGCGCGCAGGGCCGGGTCGTCGATCAGGCGAGCGATGCACTCGGCCGCATGGTCCACGTCCGCTTCAGCCCAGAGCGGGCCGGCCGGGTAGGCGCCCACCGCTTCGGCCAGGGGCGCCAGCGTGTATTTCACCGGCATGGAATTATCCGGCGTCATGAAGTCCATATTGGCTGACCAGCCGGTGGCCACTACCGGCTTGCCGAGGTACATCATCTCGGCCGGCGCCAGCCCGAACCCTTCGGCCCGGTGCAGCGAGATCAAGAGGTCGCAGCAGGACTGCAGGTCCCACACTTGCTGGCGCGTGAGGAAGCTGTCGATCATCACGGTGCCAGGCAGGTCGGCCAGGCTGGCGGCCAGTTCGCGCCGTGCCTCGGGGTGGTGGTCGCCATTGATGGTCTTGACCACCAGGGCGGCGTTGGCGCGTCCGTTCAGCGCCTTGCGGAAGGCGGCAATCGCGGCCTGCGGATTCTTGCGCGCCTGGTAGGAATGGAAGTCATACATGACCAAGGCCAGGACCTTGCTCTCCGGCAGGCCAAAATCGCTGCGCTGCACCCCCGGCATGGCTTCAAACTGCAAGGCGTGCGGCACCATGAACACCGGCACCGGCGACACGGCCGCGACGGCGTCGCGCACAAAATTCGAGGGTACCCACACTTCATCAAGCAGCTTGAAAGCATCCAGATGCGCGGGCGGCAGGTCCGGCTGCTCCCAATGCCAGAAGCCGATCCGGTAATCGTTGCCGAGCGCGTGCTCTTGCAGATAAGTGGAGGTGGCGGCGGTCTGGTCGGCGTTCACGTACAGCATGTCGATGGCAAAGCGCTCGGCGCTGGCATGGGCCAGCGCCTGGGTATCGCGTTGCAGATTGCTGGACTGGTAGCCCACATCGATGACCGAGTAGGGCACCCCGGCCGCGCAGCAGGCACGCGCCAGCGAACGCGCGGCCTCACCCAGACCCAGCTCCGCGGCAATGTAGCCAACCAGGTTGATGCCGGGCAGGTCAGACGCGACGGGCGCGCCCGTCTGCACCGGTTTGGGCACTGGCGTTGGCGCGCGCACGCTGGCGACCGGGTCGGGCCGCATGTTCACGCTGTCCGCCAGGCGCACGCTCGCATACAGCGGCCAGACGGCCAGGCGCAACATCCAGCCCGGCCGGCGCCGGCTCTCCGCGGAACGGGCCACGCTGACGGCCCTGCGCAAGTAGCCTGACCGGGTCGCACAGCGCTCGGCCGTGCTCAGCGCGGTACTGTCGGGCTGACGGCCAAGGAAGTACTCGTAAATGCCTATCAGGCGCTTGGCGGCTGCGGTATCGACATCGATGGCCAGGTCCAGAAAGTCAAATGGCTTGCCCGCAGCGGCGGCGCGTACTTCGGCATTCAGGCGCAGCTTCGTACGGGCGTGATCACTGATCCGTGCACCGTCGTTAAATCTGGCGAAGCCATATGGCAGGCGGGAATAGTGCGCCTGACCGTGCGCAATCACATCGGCGCAGTAAGCCAGGAACAGGGTGCGCGCCGCCGGACTGACATTGTCCATGGTGAAGCGGTTCTGGTATTTCGATATGGACTGTGGCTTCTGCGGATCGAGGCCGCTGAAATGGAAGAACCGCAAAGGCTGGCCATTGACCAGGAAACCCTGCGGGGTTTCGGTCACGGCGCGCTGGGCCAGGTTCCAGTACGCCACGTTGTAGCCGGGGTGGCGCAGCACCGCGACCTGGTCGAACATGCCCGGCGTCAGGTCGACCCAGCTCTGGTCAACAAAAATGCCAACCGCTTTGTCGACCACGCAGTCGCGCGCCAGCTTCCCTTGCCACCAGCGGAGGAAGGCGCGCGCGGAAGGCTGCGCAGACAGGGCGCAAAAACCCAGGTTGTAGGTACCGGCAACGCGGATATCGAGGTCGCCAGGAGAGCGGTCATCGTCGTTTGGCGCGAGCAGATGCGGGGTCAGGACCAGCGCGGCACCGCCATCGAGCAAGTCATTGACTTCCGTCAGCGGCTGGTACAGGCGGATATCGGGATCGATGTACAGCACCTGCCGATGCCCCAGTTCCAGCAGGTATTCCAATGCCCACGGCTTGACGGCCGTGTTCAGCTCCAGGATGGTGTACTGAAAATAGAACTCATCGCCATGGGGCAGCTTGAGCGCGGACAGAGCGATGGCATCGAACTCGGCCGCCAGTTCCTGGCCAGGAGTCAAGTCACGGTCGACGATCACGCAGTAGCGCTGGGCATCGGGATGATGCAGCGCCACGCTTTGCATCAGGGTGCGCGCGTAATGCAAATAGTTATTCGAGACGATCGTGACGACTGCTTGAGTTTTCATTGGGATAGGGAAAATCGGGTTGCCCGGATTTTACCCCACATCGCCAGTCGCAAGAGACGGTCCCGTACAGGCGACGGCTTGCCCAATCCACTCGCAGGACAAGTGCTGCCGTCCCCCAGTCGTCTGAACCGGCGGGCTTACGCGTCCTGCTTCAGGCGGCGCTGGCGTACCGCGGCGGCCAGGCCCTCGAGCACGGCCACGCTGCTGTCCCAGTCGATGCAGCCATCGGTCACGGACTGGCCGTACACCAGTTCCTTGCCCGGCACCAGGTCCTGGCGCCCCGCCACCAGATGCGATTCGACCATCACGCCCACGATACGGTCGTCGCCGCCGGCCACCTGGGCCGCGATGTCGGCGCACACCGGGATCTGGTTTTCCGGTTTCTTGCTGCTGTTGGCATGCGAGGCATCGATCATCAGGCGCGCTGCCAGGCCCTGGGCGGCGACCTGCTGGCAGGCTTGTTCGACGCTGGCGGCATCGTAGTTGGGCGTCTTGCCGCCGCGCAGGATGATGTGGCAATCCTCATTGCCGTTGGTCGAGACGATGGCCGAATGGCCACCCTTGGTCACCGACAGGAAATGGTGGGGCTGGGAGGCCGCCTTGATCGCTTCCACGGCAATCTTGATGTTGCCGTCCGTGCCGTTCTTGAAGCCGACCGGACAGGACAGTCCGGAAGCCAGCTCGCGGTGGACCTGGGATTCGGTGGTGCGCGCACCGATCGCGCCCCAGCTGATCAGGTCGGCGATGTACTGCGGGCTGATCACGTCCAGGTATTCGGTGCCGGCAGGCAGGCCCAGTTCATTGATGTCGCGCAGCAGTTCGCGCGCCATGCGCAAGCCGTCGTTGATGCGGAAGCTGTTGTCCATGTAGGGGTCGTTGATCAGGCCCTTCCAGCCGACCGTGGTGCGCGGCTTCTCGAAATACACGCGCATGACCACTTCGAGTTCACCCTTGAAGCGGTCGCGCTCGATCACCAGGCGCCTGGCATATTCCATGGCGGCCTTGGTGTCGTGAATCGAGCAGGGACCGATCACGACCATCAGGCGGTCGTCCTGGCCGTGCAGGATGCGGTGCAGGGCCACGCGCGCCGCAGCCGCAGTCTGCTCAGCCTTCTCGCCGCAGGCGAACTCGCGGATCAGGTGCGAGGGCGGGGTCAGTTCCTTCATTTCGCGGATGCGTAAATCGTCGGTGCGTGGCATGGTGGTCTCCGTGGGTCGATGCGGTTGGATGAAAAATGAAGGCAAAAGTGTCGGGCTAAAAAAAAACCGCCATCGCTGGCGGTTTTTTAGGATTTGCTGGATCTCGTCGTTACGTGAACCTGCCGCTACTCCACCGCCGTTGGGCTGGAATTGCTAAAGTAAAAAAAGCAGGTAAAGAAAACAGGACGGGTCATGGCGAAAATCCGGTGGTGTTGAAACGACTATAACCGCATTTCCTGCAAATTGGCAAGTCCTTTGTCGCCGCGCAATACGGCTCAGTTCGCCTCACGGTTGTAGGCTCCCCACACTTTTTCCCCACTTTCCGCGCCTGGTTGGCCCAATCGGGCGTCCTTTGATCCAGATCAGTCGAAGCCGCGTCGCCGATGCAAAACTCGGTCCATCGAGCCCCCTGCCCGGCTTTGCGCCAGATCAAACCGCATCAATTTTTCCGCCCGGATTGATTGGTCTAGATCAAGTCAAAGCTTTCCATCCGGACAGGGTTATTCACTGCACCTTGGAGCATTCCCCATGAAAGAAACGACCTTGTCCCTCCTCCTGCGACGCCTGTTTGCCGGCGGCGGCGCCGTCGGCGTCGCCCTCCTGTCATCGACCGTCCAGGCGCAGGCCCCGGCCGCCGCACCGGGCGCCCCCGTAGCCCGTGTCGAGATCACCGGCTCCAACATCCGCCGCGCCGAGGCCGAAACCGCGTCCTCGGTACAAACCCTCAACCGCAACGATATCGAGCGCTCCGGCAAGACCACGGTGGCCGAACTGCTGCAGACCCTGGCGGTGGACAACCAGGGTTCCGTCCCCATGACCTTCGGCGGCGGCTTCGCTACCGGCGCCTCCGGCATCTCCCTGCGCGGCCTGGGCGCGGCTTCGACCCTGGTGCTGCTGAACGGGCGCCGCATCGCGCCTTACGGCCTGGCCGACGATGGCCAAAAGGTGTTTGCCGACCTCAACGTGATTCCCGCCGACGCCGTCGAACGGGTCGAGATCCTCAAGGACGGCGCCTCGGCCATTTATGGCTCGGACGCCATCGCCGGCGTGGTCAATGTGATCCTGCGGCGCGACTTCCGCGGTCTGGCGGCACGCGCCAGCTTCGGCCGTTCGCAGGAAGGCGACGGCAACGACACCACGGTCTCGCTGACCTGGGGACGCGGTGAGCTCGATACCGACCGCTATAATGTGCTGGCCAACATCGAATACGGACGGCGCGGCGAGATCTGGAACCGCGACCGCGCCGACCGCAGCTACATCGGCCGCGGCGACCTGCGGCCGTGGGGCTTTTCCGCGCAAGAAGCGCTGGGCGGCACCGGCGCCATCACCGGCAACAACGCGGCCGGCAGCGCCATCAACGGCAACGTGCGTAATCCGGCCACCAACGACTACTTCAACCGCGGCAACCTGGGCGCCGGCACCGGCTTCACGCGCACCTTTCCGGGCGCGGCCTGCGCCAACTTCACCACCCACCCCCAGGGCGATCCGGGTGGCGGCTGCCTGATTGATGCGCCCCAAATTTACAACCAGATCCAGCCCGACCAGGAGCGCGTCAATTTCTTCGGCCGCGTGACCTTCCAGGCCACGCCGGTCTGGCAGGCCTATGCCGAACTCAATCTCTACCACAGCGAATCCGAAGCGGCGACCACGCCCTCGGTGGTCAGCGGCGCCGTCGGCTACCCCGGCGGCCCGGTCAACAGCGCCGCCGCCGCACTCGGTGCAGCCCATCCGGACAACCCCTACTTCGGCGCCCCGGCCCGGCTGCGCTACCTGGCGGCCGATGTGGGCCCGCGCGTGAGCGCGGTCGATTCCGACTTCATCCGGGTACTGGCCGGCGCCAAGGGCAGCTGGGCCGGCTGGGATCTCGACACGGCACTGCTGTTTTCGCAGAACAAGGTAAATAACGAGCGCAGCGGCTACATCCAGCGCGACGTCATGTTCGCCCTGCTCAATCCTGCCGCGCCCGAAGGGGCGACGGCGCTCGCCAATCCTGCTTTTGCGGCCCTGCCCGCCGGCACCTACTGGCGCATCGGCGAAAACGCCGGCCTCAACAGTCCAGCCCTGTACGCCGCCCTGGCCCCGCGCATCAGCAACGACTCGCGCAGCCGGGTGGCCCAGGTCGACCTGAAAGCCTCGCGCGAATTCATGCCGCTGGCCGGCGGCAACCTGGGCGTGGCCTGGGGCGCCGAATTCCGGCGCGAGGAATCCTACCTGCAGCCGACCGCCGGTACCGAGCGCGGCAACATCATCGGCCTGGGCTACTCCGCCTACGAAGGCGCGCGCAACGTCGCCGCCCTGTACGGCGAAGTGCTGGCGCCGGTGCACAAGACGCTCGAACTGTCGGCGGCCCTGCGCGCCGACCACTACACCGACGCCGGCGATTCCTACACCCCCAAGGTCGGGGCGAAATGGACGCCGGTGCGCTCGTTTGCCATGCGCGGCACCTATGCACGCGGCTTCCGCGCGCCCAGCACGGCGGAAAACGGCGTGGGCGGGCTGGCCGCCTTCTCCACCGCGGGCGACCCGGCACGCTGCGCGCTTGGCGTGCAGATCGCCTGCAGCCCGGGACCGATCGCCATCATCACCTCGCCCAATCCGGCCCTGTCGCCGGAAAAATCGCGCAGTGTGAACGTGGGCGCCATCTGGGATCCCTACCCGCGCACCAACCTCTCGCTCGACCTGTGGGAAATCAAGCGCAAGAACGAGATCAACCAGGAGCAGACCGGCACCGCGATTGCGGCCGGGCGGGTCGCGCGCGACCCCTCCACCGCCACCACCACGCCGGGCGACCCCGGCGCCATCACGGCGGTGCTGGCCAGCTATGTCAACTCGGCCCAGACCCGGGTGCGCGGCGCCGATGTCGAGTTCCGCCAGGGCTTCAATTTCGGACCCAACACGGGCAACTTCAGCCTGGATACGCGCTGGACCCATTTGTTCAAATGGGAACGCACCGAGCAGGATGGATCGACCCGCGATTTTGCCGACACCCACGGCAACTGCGACGTCACCAACTGCATCGGCACGCCTGACGACCGGGTTAATTTCCGCATCAACTGGGAACGCGAGCAATGGCGCGTGTCGGCCAATGTGAACTACCGCGGCGACATCAAGAACAAGCTGTTCAAGAACGACCCCGAGGGCTGCGCCAGCCATTTTGCCAATGGCCTGGACGCTCCCGCCGATTGCGAGATCCGCTCGTTTACCACGGTCGACCTGACCTTCCGCTGGAAGCCGATGGCGCGCCTGGAAATTTTCGGCTCGGCACAGAACATCTTCGACCAGGTGGCGCCGCTGGACCCGCTGACCTACGGCGCCAACGGCTACAACCCGCTGGACTACTACGGGGCCATGGGCCGCTTCTTCACCGCCGGCGTGCGCTACACCTTCTGAGCGCCTGATCCCGGCCGCCTGCCTGTCCGCGCCGCTGGCGCTGCTGGCAGTGGCGGCCGTGACACCGCGATGTTTTTTCGAAACCGCAACCGCAACCGCAACCGTAACGATTGGAGCACACGATGATTGAGAAAGTACTGACCGCCTCCCTGCGCCGCCTGTTTGCCGGCGGCGCGGCCTTGGGCGCGGCGCTGATCGCGCTGCCTTCGCAGGCCCAGCAGGAGGCGGCCGCCCCGGCCCCCATGCAACGCGTGGAAATCACCGGGTCATCCATCAAGCGCCTGGCTGCCCAGACCTCGCTGCCGATCACCTCGATCCGCGCCGAGGATTTCGCCAAGCAGGGCTTGGCCACGGCCCAGGAAGTGCTGGCCACCATCCCCATGAACCAGAGCCAGCAGAGCAGCTCCCAATCGGTCGGTGCCGGCACCGGCGGGCGTTCGGTGGCCGACCTGCGCGGCCTGGGCGGCGACAAGACCCTGGTTCTGCTCAACGGCAGGCGCCTGGCCAACCACCCCTTTTTCGCCGACACCGTGGACTTGAACATCATCCCGGTCGCCGCGCTCGACCGGGTCGAGGTGCTGCGCGACGGGGCCTCGGCCATTTACGGCACCGACGCCATCGGCGGGGTCATCAACTTCATCACCAAACGTTCCTACAAGGGCCGCGCCGTGACCGTGGAAGTGTTCGAGCCAGGCGACTCGGGCGGCGGCGACGAGGAGCGCATCAATCTCACCGGCGGCTTTGGCGACCTCAACACCGACGGCTGGAACTTCCTGGGGGTGCTGGACTTTCACCACCAGTCGCCGCTGCTGGCAACCGACCGCCCGTTCTCGCGCACCGGCGTGCGGCCCGAACACGGCGTGAGCCAGACCAGCGGCACGCCTTTTCCCGCCAATTTCTATTCCGAGCGCGACGTGGTGGGCAATCCCTCCTTCGCGACTGGCTGCCTGCCGCCGTCGTCGATTCCGGATACCGAGTCGCCCACCTGCCGCTACGACTACACCCAGTTTGTCGACAACATTCCGCTGACCAAGCAGGAATCCTTCCTGGGACGCTTTACCAAAAAATTCGGCGCCGATCACACCGGCAGCCTGGAATTCCTGCATAGCCGCAGCAGCAACGAGGCCAGGGTGGCGCCGCCTCCCCTGTCCGGCATCGGCATGGTGATGACCGTGGCCAGCCCCTTTTATCCGGGACGCGGCATCACCCCGGCTTTCCCGGGCCTGACGGGCGAACCACTCGACATCAGCTGGCGTCCGCTGGTGACCGGCAAACGCAAGGACCGCAGCATCAGCCTGTCGGACCGTTTGCTGGGCAATATGGAAGGCAGCTTTCGCGGCTGGGACTACAACGCCGGCCTGCTGTACTCGGTGGGACGCGCACGCAGCGCCTTCACCGGCGGCTACGTGATCGACGACCGCATGATCGAAGGGGTGGGTGCCGGCATCCTGAATCCTTTCGGCGAGCAGACCCCGGCGGGCCTGAGCTTTCTCCAGCAATCCCTGCTGCTGGGCGAATTCCTCAAAGCCAAGATCAACAGCGCCGCCTTCGACATCAAGGCCAGCCGCGACCTGATGACTCTGCCCGGCGGCCCACTCGGCTTTGCCATCGGCGGCGAATTCCGGCGCGACAAGGCGACCTATAACGTCAACCGCGCCCTGGCCAGCCAGGCCTCGAGTTCCGGGCTGGCCGACGCCCAGGACCAGCGCGGCAGCCGCAACATCGGCGCCATCTTCAGTGAAGTCAACGTCCCTGTCATCAAGAACCTGGAGCTCAACTTTGCCGCCCGCTATGACGACTACAACGACGTCGGCCACAGCTTCAATCCCAAGGTGGCCCTGCGCTGGGAGCCGACCCAGCAGGTGCTGGTGCGCGGCTCTTTCAACCGCGGCTTTCGCGCGCCCACGCTGTACGACCTGAACGGACCACAAACGGTGACCAACAGCGCGAGCCCGCAAGACGACCCGGTGCTGTGCCCGAACGGCGTGCCTGCGCCCGGCGCCAACCCCAACCTGGCCTGCAACCAGCAGCAGAACATCCGTGGCGGCGGCAACCCGAACGTCAAGCCCGAACGCTCGCGCACCTACAGCGCCGGCATCGTGCTCGAACCGAGCAAGACCCTGACCCTGTCGGCCGACTACTGGGACATCAAGCTCAAGGACCAGATCAGTGCGCTGGACGAGAACACCCTGTTCGGCAACTTCGCCAAGTACCAGAACTTCTTCGTCTACAACGCGGCGCGCACCCGGCTCGACTACGTGCTGGCGGTCACCACCAATCTGGGTGAAGTCAAGACACGGGGCCTGGACCTGAGCGTGCTGTGGCGCCTGCCGCGCAATCCCTGGGGTGCCTTGTCGCTGACGGCGGACGGGACGTATGTCGACCGCTACGACTACCAGAACGAGCGCGGCGGACCGTTCACTGAAAACGTCGGACGCTACGCCGATGCATCGCCCGTGTTCCGCTGGCGGCACAACCTGAACCTGGCGTGGAGCAATGGACCGTGGACGGCGACCCTGGCCAACCGCTTCATGTCGGGGTATGAGGACCAGAACCAGGTGGAGCCGCAATTCGCGCAGCGGGTCGGACACTACTCGACCTGGTCGCTATCGGGCACCTACACCGGCAACAAGCAGGTGGACGTGACGGCGGGGATCAAGAATATTCTGGATGAGGAGCCGCCGTACACCAACCAGTCGACCAATTTCCAGCAGGGGTATGACCCGCGTTACACGGATCCCTTGGGGAGGACCTTCTACATCCGGGCGACATACAAGTTTTAAGCGGAGCGGTGCGGTCACAAACATCGTAGGGCGGAAAAGCGGAACGCGCATTCCGCCGTGCTACGTGCGCGCCGCGATCGGCTCATCCGAAGCACGGCGAAATGGGCGCGACCCCTTGGGGTTCCGCCCTGCGAATTTGGTCTTGCCGCCGACTCTAGACGGCTACGAATCTGGTCGTGCCGCTGACTGCTGGCGGCGGCTACCGAATCCACTTGCCTTAGGCGGTACCGCCGACCGTCACATCTTCAATCCGTAAAGTCGGCTGGCCCACGCCCACCGGTACACTCTGGCCTTCCTTGCCGCACACGCCCACGCCCGAATCCAGGCGCATATCGTTGCCGATCATCGACACCCGGTTGAGCACGTCCGGACCATTGCCGATCAGGGTCGCGCCCTTGACCGGATAGGTAACCTTGCCGTTCTCAATCATGTACGCCTCGCTCGCCGAAAACACAAACTTGCCGTTGGTGATATCGACCTGGCCGCCGCCGAAATTGACCGCATACAGGCCATTCTTGACCGACGCCAGAATTTCCTCAGGGTCCTTGTCGCCACCCAGCATATAGGTATTGGTCATGCGCGGCATCGGCAGGTGGGCGAACGATTCGCGCCGCGCATTTCCGGTCACCGGCATCTTCATCAGGCGCGCGTTCATGGTGTCCTGGATATAGCCTTTCAGGATCCCATCTTCGATCAGGGTGGTGCACTGGGTCGGGTTGCCTTCGTCGTCCATATTCAGCGAGCCGCGGCGGTCCTGCAGGGTGCCGTCGTCGACCACGGTCACGCCCTTGGCCGCCACGCGGTCGCCGATGCGGCCCGAAAACGCGGACGAGCCCTTGCGGTTAAAGTCGCCTTCCAGGCCGTGGCCGATCGCTTCGTGCAGCAGCACGCCAGGCCAGCCCGGTCCGAGCACGATGGTCATGGGACCGGCCGGCGCCGGACGCGCGTCGAGGTTGACGACAGCCGCCTGCACCGCCTCGGTCGCATACTGATCCAGAATGCGGTCGTCGAAATAACCGTAGTTGTAGCGCCCGCCCCCGCCCGAGGAACCGGTCTCGCGGCGGCCGTTCTGTTCGACGATCACGGTCACCGACACGCGCACCAGCGGACGGATATCGGCCGCCAGCACGCCGTCGCTGCGCACCACCAGCACCACGTCGTATTCGCCGGCCAGGCCCGCCATCACCTGCACCACGCGCGGATCCTTGGCGCGCGCCATTTTCTCCACGCGCTCGAGCAGCTTGACCTTGGCGGTCGCGTCGAGCGAAGCCAGGGGATCGTTGGGCAGGTAGAGCGAGCGCCCGCCGGTCGGCGTCATGCTGCCGGCCACCTTGATCTTGCCGGCGCCGGCGCGCGCGATGGTGCGCGTGGCCGCAGCGGCATCCAGCAGGGCGGCTTCGGAAATTTCGTCGGAGTAGGAAAAGGCGGTGCGGTCGCCGGACACGGCGCGCACGCCGACGCCCTGGTCGATCGAAAAACTGCCGGTCTTGACGATGCCTTCTTCCAGGCTCCAGCCTTCGCTCTTGGTGAACTGGAAGTACAGGTCGGCGTAATCGACCTTGTGGGTGAACATGGTGCCAAGGGTCTTGAGCAGCTTGGATTCATCCAGGCCAAACGGGGTCAGCAGCACATCGCGTGCGACCGCCAGGGTAGAGAGATTCGGTTCGAATGGCGTCATGGTGCGGTCTTTCAAAGAGGGATCAGGCATTGTGCCACAGGCGCCGCGGCGCCGCGCATGGCGCGGTCCGGCTGCCGGGTCAGGCGCGTGTTCAGAGTTTGCGGTGCTTGAGCGCTGGCAAGCTTTCGCGTACCCCGGCCAGGAAGGCCGGGTCCATGGCGCCGCTGACGATGCCTTCGCCTTCGGCCTGCACCGCCTTGACCGCGCCCCAGGGGTCGATCAGCATGCTGTGGCCGAAGGTGCGGCGTCCGTTCGGATGCAGTCCACCCTGGGCCGACGCCAGCACGTAGCACTGGTTTTCAATGGCGCGTGCGCGCAGCAGCACTTCCCAGTGCGCAATCCCGGTGGTGTGGGTGAAGGCGGCCGTGACCACGATCAGCGCGCATTCTCCCATCGCCCGGTAGAGCTCCGGAAAGCGCAGGTCGTAGCAGACCGACAGGCCGACCCGGCCGAACGGGGCGTCGAACACCACCACCGATTCGCCCGGCACAATAGTGCGCGCTTCGTCGTAGGACTCGGCGCCCTTGGTGAAGCCGAACAGGTGAATCTTGTCATAGCGCACCACCGGCTGACCTGCCGGGTCGTACACCAGGGTGGTGTTCATCACCTTGCCGGCGTCTGCAGAAACCAGCGGCAGGGTGCCGCCGATCAGCCAGATCCTGTGCTCGCGCGCGGCCTCGGCCATGAATTGCTGGATCGGACCTGTGCCGGGCGCTTCCGCGTGGGCCACCTTGTCGGTATCGGACAAGCCCATGATCGGCCAGTATTCCGGCAAGGTCACCAGGGTGGCGCCGCGGGCGGCGGCGTCGCGCACCAGCCTGCCCGCCGTGGCGATATTTTCTTCCACGTTCGGTGAGCTGATCATTTGTACGGCGGCGATGGTCGTCATGATGGTTCCTCAGTTGGTGGCGCCGGCGGCGGGGGTGGGAGTGGCAGCGGCATCAGGCGTGGCGGCGGCGCCTTTCGCGCCGGCCAGTTTGGTAATGATCGGCGCCTTCCACGGCCCCGTCACCTGCATTTCGTAGGTCAGCGCGCGCATCACCGGCGCGCGCAGGAACAATTGGGCCAGGAAACTGCCCAGGCCGACCACGGGATTGACCGCCAGCGCGTACACCAGCGGCCCGGTGCCCAGGTTAAATTCGGGAATCACGACCACGTGCAGATTGGTCGACTCGTTGGCGATGTCGGCCGTGCCGTCCATCAGCACGGTGGCGGCCACGCCCCACATTTTCAAGTTGTTGGTCCGCGCCACACCGCGGCTGATGCTGGCGCGCGCGCTGATGCCGTCGAAGGCCAGGCCTTCCGAAAACACGTCGTGGAAATCGAGTTTGAGCAAGCGCGGCAGCATCTGCAGGCTGAGCACACCCAGCAGCTTGGCCGCACCCGGATCCTGCTTCAGGAATTGTCCGGCCGCCACCGACAAATCGATCTGGCCCGACAACGAGGGAATGTCCAGCGAATACGGCAAGCCGTTCCAGGCGATGTCGCCGGACAGTTTGCCCTTGCCGCGCCTCAAGGTGTCGGGAAAGCCGAAGCGCTCCAGCAGCTTGCCGGCGTCATCGATGTCGAGCACAAAGTTCAGGCTGGTGCTGCTCTGGCCATCCTTCCATACCCATTTGCCTGTGCTGCGCAGCAAGCCATCGGCATTGGCCAGCGACAGCCGGTCGATGCGCCATTCGCGCCCGGCCGGCGCCTGGGCATTGCTGGCCATCAGTTCCAGGCGGCCCAGCTGGCGGTTGAACAACTCGAAACGCTCGGCCACGATGTCGAGCGCGGGAATGGTCGAGGCCGCGCTCTTGCTCTCGAGCAGATCCTTGACTTCGGCCGCTTCCGATTCCGGAATGATGAGGGAGGCCAGGCGCGCCGTGACCTTGCCCAGCCCCTGTCCGCCCGGACCTTCGTACCAGCTCACGTGGCCGGAAGCCTGGCGCGAATCGATGCTGGCCTGCCAGGTATCCTTCTGGTGCGAGGCGCCGACCACCACGTTGTCGAGCTTGCGATCGCCGATGATCAGCTCGCTGGCACGCGCCGCCACCACGTCCGGCACCACGTACTGGGCCAGGTCAATGCCCTCGGTCGGCACTGCCGCCGGCAGGCCAGAGACCGCCGCGGCGACTGGCGCAGCTTCCTTCGGCGCGCCCGCCACCGCCGCACCCAGCGCCAGCCACTGGTCGACATTGAGCGACTTCATATTCACGTTGACCATCATGCCGCTGTCCGGTTCCGGCGCCGGGACGTTCACGCCCACGCCCCCGCTCATCACTTTCCAGGCGCCCTTGCCGCTCTTCTGGCGCTGGTAACGCGCGGCTATCGTGTTGCCCACGCTGATACGGATGTCGTCGCGCGCGATGCCGTTCTCGCTCGCCGGTCCGCCATTGAGCACGAAGCGCAGCGGCATGCTCGACTCCATCGTCTTGCTGGCCGGTGCAGGCAGATCGACCGCCATGCCGGCCAGGGTCGAGTCCACCGCCACCTGCAGCTGGTGGTCCTTGACCGTGACCGAGCCGGTATAGCGCGTGCTGCCCGTCAGCCGGCCCATCACGCGCTGCATCGCGGGCGAACTGTATTGCTTGCGCAAGCCCTCGGCCGACATGGTGCCGCCCAGCCTGATCACGATTGCATTGCCCGGCTGGGTGCCGCCCGTCACGGCCAGCGGCCCGCCCAGGAAACTGGCGCCCACTCCGTTCAGATTGACCCCGTGCTCATTGAATTCGATTTTGCCGATGGCCGACTGCAGCGGCGGCAAGGGATCGAACAACACCACATCGTTATTCAGCAAGGACAAGGTGCCCTGCACTTTGGACTCCATCATGCGCGCCAGCGGCAGTTGCAGCTTGAGCGCGAGCTTGGCATTGCCGGTGGCGTGGGTGTCTTCGGTGAAATGGGCGATCCAGCCCAGCACCGGCGTGGCCGCCACATAGCGCACCATGTCCTGCAGGGTACCGGCGGCGTTGCCGTCGATTTCCAGGGTCTTGTCGGGGTCCGACAGATCGGCAATCACCGCCTTGACGTTGGACAGGCCGATGCCCAGGGTGCGCGCGGTGTCGCCCTTGATTTCCATGCGCGAGCGGTCGAACACGAAGCTGCCATTGATGAGCTCGGCTTGCGGCCACAGCGGCGCCTTGCCGTCCGGCGCGACATGCCCCGGCGAATAATTCAGGCGCCCGTTCTCGATCCGCCCGGCGATGCGGAACTCGCCCTTGTTGCGCTCGGCCGGATTGTTGGCGCGGAAAGGGAAATGCGCCATGTCGCCGCGCAGGCGGATGGTCGCGTCCTGGGCCATGCCGGCTTCCAGGGCGCCGGTGAGCCAGTTACGCAGGTGCTCGGGGGTTTGCAAGGGCAGATAGCGCCCGATCCTGGCAATGTCGAAGCCGGACAGGGTCCCGTTCAGGTCGACGATGCCGGCCGGCTTGCCCGGCTGCGTCACCAGCGGCATCTGGTGCTTGCCCCACAGGCTGCCCTTGACCTGGCCGTGCACGAAGTTCAGCGAGTCCAGCTGCACCAGCAACTGGTCCTGGGGCGCGAAATTCCACTTGGCCTGCATCGCCAGGGTGTCAAAGTCCAAGGCCGGCTCGGCGAACAGGGCCGGCAGCTGGACAACCAGGTCGCGCGAATCGATGCCGATACTGCCGCCCTGCTCGCTGGCGTCGATCGTGCCCGACAGATTCGCAAAGCCCGGAATGGCGGGCACAGCCGCGCGGCCGGCAAAACCGGGGGCCTTGGGCAGGGCCAGGCGCGCCGGCTGGGCCTTCATGCCCAGGCCGTCGAGCCGGCCCTTGACCCGGTAGCTGGCAATGGCCGGATACTTGCCGCGCCATTGCATGGAGAAATCGGACAGGCGTCCGCGCACGCCCATGTCGGCCAGCAATTCGCGCTGCAGCGGCGTCACCGGTAACTGCGCCGCCAGCCGCGCCAGCGCTTCCAGGTCCAGGCTGCGCGCCTGGATCTCCACTTTTTCCGGCTCCTTGCCGCGCGCCGGCGCGTACGATTCGGAAATCGTGGTCGGCGCCAGCACCAGGCCGTCGGCCGTGGTCAGCGAAAAATCGGTCAGGGTCACGTCATGCCCGTGGGTACCGAACAGGGCCTTGCCCTGGTTGCTGCCGGTGGCGAAGGTTTCGCGCGCGGACAGGCGGCCCTGCACCTGGGCCAGCTCGAGCGGGGGCAGCTCGGCGCCGAAGCGTGCACTCACCCCGGCCAGGCCGACATCGGCCGTGAAACCGGCCAGCTTGGCGTTGTCCAGGCTCAGCCAGGCGCGCACGGAGCCGCGCCCGGTGTTCACCTGGAAGGGATAATCGAGGTAATTTTTCCAGCCGGCCAGGTCGGTGTCGCGCAGGTCGGCGTACAGCTCGCCTTTCCAGTGCGCCACGTCGGCCGCGCGTGCGCCGAAGCGCGGATGGACGAAGTCGGCGCGCACGTCGAGCGGTCCGGACAAGGCCGCCGGCGGCGTTGCGCGCAGGGCGAAGCGGTGGTGGGTCCAGCGGTTGCGCAGCACCATGTTCAGGTCGCTCAGCACCAGGGGCGGCGCGCCGCGCTGCTGGTCGGTCCACTGGATGCGGCCTTCGCGGATCACGATCTCGCGCTGCTTGAAGACCCAGTCGCTGCCCTGGCCGTCGTCGGGTGTGGCGCCGATCGGAATGCCGGCCACAAACAGGCGGCCGCTGGCGTCGCGCCGCACATCCAGGTCAGGCCGGATCACGTCGAGCGAGTCGAAGCGTGCTTCGCCCGCCAGCACGCTCCACCAGGACACGGTGGCCGACACGCTTGGCAGGCTCAGCACCTGGCGGCCCTGGGCATCGCGCAGGGTGACGTCGCCGAGGAACAGATTCGGGCGCAGGCCGCGCCAGGACGCGTAAATACGGGCGATGGAGACTTGATTGCCGAGCGCGCGGCTGGCGATCTGCTCGATGTTGCCCTTGTAGTAATCGATATTCGGCAGGATCGCGTAGCGCAGCAGCAGAAACACGATGGTGAACGAGAAATACAGCAGCAGCGCCAGCTTGACCGTAAAGCCGAGAATATGGTGGGTGGCCAGGTTGCAGACACGATAGGCGGACCGGACCCGCCGCCAGCGCTCCGCGATCGGCAGGTGCTCCTCAGCGGCCGCTTGCCCCGTTTTTTGCATCAATACACTCAAAATGCTTGCCGTCCACTGGGACTCGGGTCCCTATAATAATGATGAAAAGGAGAGCACTTGCCTGCATGCCGCTCCAGCACTTAGTATCGTGCGGTATCTTGCCGTATCTGCTATCAATGCCAGCCGTGTTGCCTGCCCTGCAGAGGGAAAAAGCGCACTCGGCGGCGCGGCCCAATTCTACCTTATACAGGGGCTCAGCAGCCCGCACATTAACCGATCCTTACAAGCGAAGCCCCTATGAATTCCCCTTCCCTGACCCCGGCCTCGCGCTTCTACCAACGCTGGCTGGCCGGACAGCCGGGCCGCGCCGCCGCCATCGACGCCCTGTGCGCGGCGCCGCTCGACCAGCTTGACCTTGCATCCGCCCTGGCCACCGAGGCCGCCGCCGGCATTCCGCCGGCGCGCGCCATGCGCCGCCTGCGCAATCTGCTGGTCTGCGGCCTGATCCGGCGCGACCTGGACGGCCAGGCCGACCTGGCCGAAGTGGTCGCCACCATGACCGGTTTTGCCGACTTCGCCATCGCCTGGCACACGGCCGCCCTCATGGATGAGCTGGTCGCCAGCCACGGCATGCCGATCGGACATGAATCCGGCCTGCCTCAGCAACTGATGGTGTTAGCCATGGGCAAACAAGGCGGCGGCGAGCTGAACGTCTCGTCCGACATCGACCTGATCTTCGTCTACCCCGAGGATGGCGATACCGCGGCCGATCCCGCGCTCGGCCAGCGCCAGCTGTCCAACCACGAATTTTTCACGCGCCTGGGCAAGAAGCTGATCGCCGCCCTGTCCGAGATTATCGAAGATGGCTTCGTGTTCCGTGTCGATATGGCGCTGCGCCCGAACGGCAACTCCGGCCCGCTGGTGGCCAGCCTGAACATGGTGGAGGAATACCTCATCGTCCAGGGCCGCGAATGGGAGCGCTATGCCTGGGTGAAGGCGCGCGCCGTCACGGGCCTGGATGCCGACATTGCCGCCCTGGACGCGATCGTGCGTCCCTTCGTCTACCGGCGCTACCTCGATTTCGGCGTGATCGATGCGATCCGCAACATGCACGCCCAGATCCGCGCCGAGACCGACCGCCAGGAACGCCTGCACCCCGACCGCAGCAATAACGTCAAGCTGGGACGCGGCGGCATCCGCGAGATCGAATTTCTGGCCCAGGTCTTCCAGCTGATCCGCGGCGGGCGCGACGCCGCCCTGCGCGACCGCTCCACCCGCGCCACCCTGCGCGTGCTGGCCGAAAAGGAATTGCTGCCGCCGGAGACGGTCGAGCGCCTGCTTGAGAGCTACACCTTTCTGCGCAACCTGGAACACCGCCTGCAATACCTGGACGACGCCCAGACCCACACCCTGCCCGCAAGCGAGGCCGACCGCGCCGTGATCGCCGCCATGATGCGCCTGCCGGATGTGCCGACCTTGCTGGCCAGGCTCGATGAGCACCGCCGTTTCGTGGCGGCCCAGTTCGACGCCATCTTCAGTGAAAAGGGAAATGGCAACGGCAATGGCAATGGCCAGGCCAAACCGGGCGACGTCGACCCGCAATCGCGCGACGCCTGCGCCGATCTCGACAATCGCGAATCGATCGAAGCCACCCTGTCCGCGCTCGGCTACGACGACGCCGGCGGGGCCGCGCGCCGCCTGATGAGCACCTGGCAGTCGGCGCGCGTGCAATCCATGCCCGAAGCCAGCCGCACCCGCCTGCTGGCCCTGGTCAACGCCGCCCTGCCGCTGGTCGCCGCCGCCGCGCGCGAGTCGGCGGCGGGCGCCGCCAGCACCACCCTGACCCGCCTGCTGGCCTTTTTCGAAGCCATCGCGCGCCGTTCGGCCTACCTGTCCCTGCTGACCGAATACCCGCATACCCTCGACCGCGTGATCCGCATGATGCAGGCCAGCGGCTGGGCCGCCACCTTCCTGACCCAGCACCCGCTGGTACTCGACGAATTGCTGGACGACCGGGTGCGCAGCGCCGCGCCCGACTGCGCCGCCCTGGCCGCCGAACTGCGCACCCAGCTGGGCGAGGCCGCCGGCGACACCGAACGCCAGATGGACATCCTGCGCGAAGCCCACCACGCCCAGCAGTTCCGCCTGCTGGCCCAGGACCTGGCCGGCGACCTGACCGTCGAGCGCCTGGCCGACTACCTGTCGGCCCTGGCCGATACCCTGGTCGGTGCCACCATCGACGCCGCCTGGCAGGCGATCGCCACGCGCCATCGCGAGACACCGCGCTTCGCCGTCATCGCCTATGGCAAGCTGGGCGGCAAGGAACTCGGTTATGTGTCCGACCTGGACGTGATCTTCCTGTTCGACGACGACGACCAGGATGCGCCCGGCAACTATGCCAAGCTGGCCCAGCGTTTCATTACCTGGAACACCTCGACCACCTCGGCCGGCATCCTGTTCGACATCGACACCGCCCTGCGTCCCGACGGCGCATCGGGCATGCTGGTGTCGTCAGTGCAGGCCTTTGAGAAATACCAGGACAACGCGGCCTGGGTGTGGGAGCACCAGGCCCTGACGCGGGCGCGCTTTTGCGCCGGGGACGCCGCCATCGGCGCGCGTTTCGAAGCCATCCGCGACAAGGTGCTGCGGCGCGACCGCAGCGCGGTGGCCGATCAGCTCAAGTCCGAGGTGCTGAATATGCGCCAGAAAATGCACGACGCCTATCCGGCCCGCCCCGATCTGTTCGACCTGAAACAGGACGAAGGCGGCATGATCGATGTCGAGTTCATGGTCCAGTACCTGGTGTTGCGCCATGCCGCGCAGTACCCGCAGCTGAGCGCCAACACCGGCAACATCGCCCTGCTCAGGATGTTCGGCGAGCTGGGCCTGATCGACCCCGAACAGGGCCGCCTGGCCGGCGACGCCTACCGCGAAATGCGCCGCCTGCAGCACCAGCTGCGCCTGCAGGGCCAGGAAAACGCCCGCATCGATCCGGCCAAGGTGGGCGCGCACGCCGCCCATGTGCGCGCCTTGTGGCAAGCCCTGTTCGGCTAGCGGGCTTCGGGCTTTACGCCGGAACCAGCAAGGCTGCGCTGCAGTCCCATAGCCGGCGTGCCGCCTGCGCATCGACGGCATAGGGGCGCACGCCGCGCGCGGCGCGTGCACGCCCACCAATGGGTGCGGCGGCGCCCTCCTCATCCATCAGGGGCGCGATGTCGGCGTCCTCGCAATACACGCCTCCATAGCCGTCCAGCTGCGCACTCGTGGCGCACCAGACCTGGGTTGCAGCGCCCTGCTGCACGCTCTTGAAACCGGCCTCCGGGTCGATCCGCGGGCGTCCGCTGCCATCCAGCGCGCCGGAGGCGCTGATGTCCTGAACGCTCATGTGCCGCGCCAGGCCGGTATCGATGATGCTGCCGGGGTGCACGGCAAAGGCGCGGATGCCCTGTTCGCTGCCGCGCCGGTCCAGTTCGACGGCAAACAGGATATTGGCGGTCTTGGACTGGCCGTAGGCCTGCCAGCGTTCATAGACACGGCGCTCGAACTGCAGGTCCTCGAACACCACGGGCGAGAAGCGGTGCCCGCGCGACGACACCGACACGACGCGCGCGCCGCCCGCGGCCACCAGCGCCGGCCACAGCGCGGTGGCAAGCTGAAAATGGCCCAGGTGATTGGTTGCGAACTGCAGTTCGATGCCGCGCGCGTCGCGCTGCAGCTCCGGCAGCGCCATGATGCCGGCATTATTGACCAGAATGTGCAGGGGCTCCCCTCCATCCAGATAGCGCCGCGCAAAGCCGTCAATGGACGCCCGGTCGGCCAGGTCCATCGGCCACACCTCGACGCCAGCCACGCCCGCCAGCGCTGCGCGCGCGGCGTCGATATTCCGCGCAGGCACAATTACCCTGGCTCCCGCCCCCGCCAGGGCCAGCACCGTTTCCCGACCCAGGCCCGCATGCCCGCCAGTGACGATCGCCCGTTTTCCGGCCAGGCTGACGCCGGCCATGACGTCCTGCCAGGTGCTGGCCGCACCGAAGCCCGATTCGATGGGATGCTGTTGCTCGCTCATGTTGCCCTCCTTTATTCACGAATCACTATTCTGCGTACAATGGCCTGAACTTTGAATACTCAGGAGTACGTGTTTCATGCTCGCGCGTTCAATCGATGCCACCGATCCCCTGTCCGACCTGCTCGCGCTGGCCGAAGTGCGCCCGGTCGTCAGCGGTGAATTTCGCGCGAGCGGACCCTGGGCGCTGCGCTTCGCGCCACCGCAAGGGATGAAATTTCTCGGCATGGCGCGCGGCAGCGCCCACCTCCACATCGATGGCGGCGCTACAGTGGCACTGGCTGCGGGGGATGTGATCCTCATGAACCACACCCTGCCCTACGTGCTGGCAAGTGAGTCCGATGTGGCAAGTCGATCCGATGTCGTAGCCCAGGACGGCCAGGCCCTGCTGGCAGCGCTCGCGCCGGATCACCGCCTGCTGGTACTGGGCGCGGGCGATGAGACGGCGCTGATTGGCGGCCATGTCAGGCTCGACCGCGAACGCGGCCTGGCGCTGGCGCAGCTCTTGCCGCCGCTGGTACACGTAGCTGCGGCGCATGACGGCGCATCCGAGCTGCAGTGGCTGCTAACCCAGCTGGTGCGCGAGCGCGCCGGGCAGGCACTGGGCCACCAGGCGATGAGCGCGCACCTGGCCTATCTCCTGTTCCTGCAGGTGCTGCGTCTGCACCTGTCGCAACAAGCGCTCACGTCCGCTTCCTGGCTGCGGGTACTGGCTGACCGTCAGCTCCTGCCCGCGGTCAAGCTGATGCATGCCGAGCCGGGGCGCGACTGGCGCCTGGACCAGCTGGCGCGGGCCTGCGCCATGTCGCGCACCAGCTTCGCTCTGCGCTTTCGCGCGCACGCAGGCACCACACCCATGGTGTATCTGACCCAATGGCGCATGCTGCTCGCCCGACGCATGCTCGAGCGCGACCCGCGTCCCCTGTCGGCGTGGATTGCGGAACTGGGCTACGCCTCGGAGAGCGCGTTCAGCCATGCTTTCAAGCGCCACGCTGGACTGAGTCCCGGGCAATACCGTGCAGGCGCCGCAAGCGCCTGACCCATGAGGACAGCAAAACGCGAAAAAAAACCCGGCATGGCCGGGTTTTTCGTTTGCCGCTGGAGCACAGAGGCAAGTGGACAAGCAAGTCGATGACTCGAATTACTTGAAGTTGTACGACGCGGTAACCTTGAAGTAACGGCCCTGGCCATTGTGCAGCTGGGAATTGAAACCCTGGCTGGTCGTGGTGCCGTAACGCGGATCGTAAGGAGCCTTGGTGTCGAGCAGGTTGCGAATGTTCAGGTTCAGCGACAGGTTCTTGATGCCGGTCCAGGTGTACGACACACCGACCGTGGTCCAGTCATGCACATAGCATTCGCTCGCCTCGGTGCCGTACAGGGTCAGCGTGCTCAGTGAGTACGCGCCGGCAGGCTGGTTCAGACCATAGTGGCAGTAAGGAACCGGGTAGACGTTATCGTTATCGCTACGGCGCAGCAGGGAAATCGAGGACACGAAGTCAACCGAGCCAGTCAGCGAATGATCGCCGCGGGTCCAGTTGCTTACCCACGAAGCACGGTGACGTGGAATATCGCCAACCGTGGTCGCCCAGTCGGACAGGCCGCCATTGGTACCGACCGCATTGGCTTCACGCTCGCCCGGACGCTCGGCGCGACGGAAGTCGATCGCATAGTTCCAGCTCAGCTTGGACGAGATCTTGCCGTTGTCGCCCAGCGATTTGCGCAGCGCGATCTCGAAGTCGATACCGGACGTTTCAGTGCTGCCCTGGTTGACATAGTTACGATTCACTGCCGTGATCGGACCAGAGTTTGGCACACCCGGCAATTGGACCGACGCGCCCTGATCGCGCACCACGCGGCCTGGGTACAGGTCCGGATGATCGATCACGTACTGCGCACCCAACAGCACCGTTTCGGCCACTTTGCGAATGTTGTAGTAGTCAACCAGGATATCGATATCCTTGGTCGGATTCAGGATAAGGCCAAACGAGTGGTTCTTCGATTTTTCCGACAGCAGATCAGGTGTACCGGCCGACAGACTGGAAATACCTTTGGAGCAGTCGACCTGATCAGCCCCAGGCAGCGGGGTACGGCCGTCAGGGCAGCGCAAGGAGTCCTGAATGGTCTGGAAGGACTGCACGCCACCGGTGGACACCTGGATCAGCGCAGGAGCACGGAAGCCGCGCGAGTACGAGCCGCGCAGGGTCGCGATCGGACTCACCGTCCACTTGCCGCCCACTTTCGGCACGAAGCTGTGCTCGTCAGGGTATTTGTCGTAGCGGCCCGCAAAGTCCATCTCGAACGATTTCGTGAATGGGGTGCGTGCCTCGACAAAGGCCGAGCTGACGCGGCGGCTGCCATTGACCAAGGAGTTGGCCAGGCCGATGATGTCGCCGTTCTGGGTCTTCTGGTCAGGGGTGATGCCGATTTTTTCCTGGCGCACTTCGGCACCAAAAGCCAGTCCGATATCGCCGCCCGGCAACTTGCCCAGGGTCGTCGATGCCTTCGCGTCAAACTGCGTCACTTGCGAGTAGCCGAAGTTCTCCAGGTCCACGCCTGCGCTTGGATCAGCGATGGTGGCTGCAATGGTGCGGCCCTGGGTCATGATCTTTTCGATGGTTGGCTTGTACAGGAAGCCGAAGTAATGCTCGGTACGCTCGTTGCGGTTGTACAGTGCCGCCGCTTCCCAATCCCAGGTACCGGCCGTGCCCTTGATACCGGTGAGGAAACGCGCGGTCTCACTCAGATTGTCGGTACCGCCTTTTTCATTCAAGCGGAAGCCCACAGCCGAACGCGAGGTCGGGAACGGGTTGTCCGGATGGCCCACCGGCAGGATCAGCTGGAAGTCGGAAGCCTTGCCCAGTGCGAACACGGTGGTCGACGAGGTGCTCTGGATCGCACGTGGCGCACCGATGTAATCACGCTGTTGGCGGCTGTAGCCGATTTCGGTAAACGAGGTGATGTCCGGCGTAATCGCAAACGTGATCTTCGACAGCAGGTTGCTGTCTGTACCCGCACTTTGCGCTTCGTTGAATTCCTGCGTATCAAAGTTGCAGAAAGTCCGGCCGACCAGCGTATTGTTCGCAAGGATGTTATGAGCAGCGACGGAGCCGGTGATCTGCTGCGATGGGTCGCAGTTAAGCTTGTTGATCACGTCGGCGCGCAGCGCGTAGGTATTGGCGAAGCTACGCGAGTTCGGGGTGCGCTCGCGGTAAAAGAAAGGCGAGCTCGAGGTCAAAGCGCTCGCATACGGGTTCAGACGCCCGTTGACGTAAGCCAGACGCTCGGTATCGACGTCGGTGACTTCCCGGTTCAAGGTGCTCTGGCGCTTGGCGTAGTCGCCGCTGATGAAGACATTGAAGCGGTCTTTCGCCAGGTCACCGAAGCCGATGATGCCGCTGATGTTGCTGCGACCGAACTTGCCGTCGTCGTTGGCCGAGGTCGATACCGACACGTTGCCGCCGTTATAGTTAGTCTTGGTAATAAAGTTGATTACGCCGGCGATCGCGTCGGAACCATACACGGCCGATGCGCCATCCTTGAAAATTTCCACGCGTTCGATGGCGGAAACCGGGATGTTGTTCAGGTCATACACGGCCGACTTACCCTGGTTCGGGTCGGCGTAGGCGGACGCGGTGATGCGGCGTCCGTTGAGCAGGATCAGGGTCGAAGACGAGCCCAGACCGCGCAGCGAGGCGGTCGAGGAACCGCGGGCGAAACCGCCATCGGTGGTGTCGAGCGACGTGCCCGAGCCGAAGGCCGGGATCGAGTGCAGCAGTTCGGCGACCGTATTGGCGCCGGTCTCGGCGATTTGCTTGGCCGATACGACTTCGACCGGCGAGGAACCTTCCTTGTCCGAACGCTTGATGTTCGAACCGGTCACGTAGACCTGGATCGGCTTCGCGGCCGCTTCCTGGGCCATGGCGAAATGTGTCGTTGCCAGCGTGAGCGCAACCGCGACGACGCTATGTTTCATAACCAACTGCTTGTTCAAATTAACTCCCTATCGAATATTTTTTGTAAAAATATTAATTTTTAGTGTGTTGTCGACTCAATTATCTGTATGAGTTGTAGCAATCTCGCATACAACCATGAGCGGGATCAATGAATGACTGCGTTTACGCGAAAATCCCTTCTCTTTTTGTTGTTTTTTTACAAGGCGCATCCCAGATATTTGGCATATGCATACATTCGATGAAGCTAGTTCAGTTATGACATGTATAGACAAACTTCAGCGTGTGAAGGCAAGATAACTGTCGCTTTTATGTCATGGATGGGCTGCTTTTTACCTTGCCGAGCGACAAGTTTTCACCCGATTCACATGGAACATGGTGAAATGGAAGGAAGGCCACGCTGGTGGCCGTTCAAATAAAAAACGATCAGGAGACGATGATGAAAACAATGATGTCCGCAGTGGCGTTGAGCCTGGGAATGTGCATGATGCCGGCCTGGGCGGCCGACAAGGGAACGGCCGACGAAGCCGTCGCCATGGTCAAGAAGGCGGCCGCGCTGATCAAATCGGCCGGCAAGGAAAAGGCCTACGCGGCCATCTCCGATCCGGCCAACAAGGACTTCCACGACCGCGACCTGTACGTCTATGTGTATGACCTGAACGGCGTCGCCCTGGCCCACGGGAACAATCCCAAGATGGTCGGCAAGAACCTGTTGGCGCTACCGGACAGCAACGGCAAACTGATGATCAAGGAAATGGTCGAACTGGCCAAGAGCAAGGGCACGGGCTGGGTGGAATTCAAGTGGCCCAATCCGGTGACCAAGGCGATCGAGCAGAAGGCTGGCTACATCGAGAAGGTGGACGATGTGATGGTGGGTTCTGGGATTTATAAGTAAAGCCTGAGGGACATGATCGACCTCGCGCAGCAAAGCCCCGCGCTGCGCCACCGTTCCCCCAAAATCTAAAAACCGTCATTCCCGCCTGCGAGGCTGTCGCAAAAGGGTAAAAGCGCCTTTGCCACGAACCTTTTATCCGTCATTCCCGCGCAGGCGGGAATCCATAGCACCTATGAGCAGAGGTGCTATAGATTCCCGCCTGCGCGGGAATGACGGTTTTTTGGTCGGAGGTGAAAACACGTTGTGCCCTTTTGCGACAGCCTCCTGCGCGGGAATGACGGTTTTTAGTTTGGCGGTGTAATCACGATCACGCGATTGCACCGCCTACGCGGGAATGACGGTTTTTAGGGTGGTGGCGAGAGAGTCATCCTCCTCACCCATCCAGCAATTACTTCGCGTTCATCAGCGCCACGGTGGTGTCCAGCATGCGGTTCGAGAAACCCCACTCGTTGTCATACCACGACGACACTTTCACCAGACGGCCCGAGACCTTGGTCAGGGTCGAATCGAAGTTCGACGAGGCCGGGTTGTGGTTGAAGTCGATCGATACCAGCGGCTCGGTCTGGTAAGTCAGCACTTCCTTCAGCGCGCCTTCCGACGCGGCTTTCATCAGCGCATTGACTTCGTCCACGGTCGTGTCGCGCGAGGCGATGAACGACAGGTCGACCAGCGACACGTTGATGGTCGGCACGCGGATCGCGAAGCCGTCCAGCTTGCCGTTCAGTTCAGGCAGCACCAGGCCAACCGCGGCGGCAGCGCCGGTCTTGGTCGGGATCATGCTCATGGTGGCCGAACGGGCGCGGCGCAGGTCTTCGTGCATCACGTCCGACAGCACCTGGTCGTTGGTGTAGGCATGCACGGTCGTCATCAGGCCGTTTTCCACGCCGATGGCGTCGTTCAGCGGCTTGACCAGCGGGGCCAGGCAGTTGGTGGTGCACGATGCGTTCGAGATCACCGTGTCGGACGCTTTCAGCACGCCTTCGTTCACGCCAAATACGATGGTCGCATCGACATCCTTGCCACCCGGAGCGGAGATGATGACTTTCTTGGCGCCGCCCTTCAGGTGGGCCGAGGCTTTCTCTTTGGTGGTGAAGAAGCCGGTGCACTCGAGCACCACGTCCACGCCCAGCTCGCCCCATGGAATTTCAGCAGGATTGCGCTGTGCGAACACGCGGATCGGATCGCCGTTGACGATCATGTTGTCGCCTTCGACCGTCACGGTGCCGGGAAACTTGCCGTGCGCGGTGTCGTAGCGGGTCAGGTGTGCGTTCGACTTGGCATCGCCCAGGTCATTGATCGCCACGATCTGGATGTCGTGTTTCTTGCCGCCTTCGTAGAATGCGCGCAGCACATTGCGGCCGATGCGGCCATACCCGTTGATTGCAACTTTGATCGTCATTCTTTGCTCCTGAGTTATAAAAAGAGGTGAATGGGCACCTCCCGTGCCCACCGCTTGACAGCTTGATCAGAGGACCGACTTGACCTTGGCAACAACGTTCTCGACCGTGAAGCCGAAATGCTTGAACAGCACCGGGGCCGGTGCCGACTCGCCGAAGGTATCGATGCCCACCACGGCGCCTTCGAGACCCACGTATTTATACCAAAAATCAGTCACGCCCGCCTCGATGGCTACCCGAGGCACGCCACGCGTGAGCACGCTCGCCTTGTAGGCGGCGTCCTGGCGGTCGAACACGTCGGTGGACGGCATCGACACCACGCGTACAGCAATTCCTTCGGCGGCCAGGGCGGCAGCCGCCTTGGTCGCCAGTTCGATTTCCGAGCCGGTCGCGATCAGGATCGCTTTCGCATTGGCCACGTCCTGCAGCACATAGCCGCCCTTGGCGATGTCGGCGATCTGGGCATCGGTGCGTTCCTGGAACGGCAAGTTCTGGCGCGAGAAGATCAGGGTCGACGGGCCGTCCTTGCGCTGCACGGCAGCGCCCCAGGCCGCGGCCGATTCGACGGTGTCGCAAGGACGCCAGTTGTCCAGGTTCGGGATCAGGCGCAGCGAAGACACGTGCTCGACCGACTGGTGGGTCGGGCCGTCTTCGCCCAGGCCGATCGAGTCGTGGGTGAACACGAAGATCGAACGCAGTTTCATGAGCGCGGCCATGCGCAGCGCGTTGCGGCTGTAGTCGGAGAAGGTCAGGAAGGTTGCGCCGAACGGGATGTAGCCGCCATGCAGGGCCACGCCGTTCATGATCGCGCTCATGCCGAATTCACGCACGCCGTAGTTGATGTGGTTGCCCGGCTGGCCGGAACGCAGTGCCACGCACTCCTTCCAGTTGGTCAGGTTCGAACCAGTCAGGTCGGCCGAGCCGCCCAGGAACTCAGGCAGTGCCGGCGCCAGCGCCTGGATCGCGTTCTGGCTGGCCTTGCGGGTGGCGATGTTTTCCTTCTTCTCGACGCAGGAAGCGATGGCCTTGGCCAGCACGTCCTGGAAATTGGCCGGCAGTTCGCCCTGCATGCGGCGCTCGAACTCGGCGGCCAGCTCAGGGTACTGCGCGCGGTAGGCGGCGAACTTGTCGTTCCATGCCGCTTCGCTGGCGGCGCCGGCCGCCTTGGCGTCCCATGCCGTGTACACCTCGGCCGGGATCTCGAACGGGACCGAGGTCCACAGCAGGTGCTCGCGCACGGCCGCCACTTCCTTGTCGCCCAGCGCGGCGCCGTGCACCTTGTCGCCGCCCTGCAGATTAGGCGAACCCTTGCCGATGATGGTCTTGCAGCAGATCAGGGTCGGCTTGGACGACAGCTTCGCTTCGGCGATCGCCGCGTCGACCGCCGCCACGTCGTGGCCGTCCACCGCCGCGATCACGTTCCAGCCGTAGGCTTCGAAACGCGCCGGGGTGTCGTCGGTGAACCAGCCTTCCACCTTACCGTCGATCGAAATGCCGTTGTCGTCGTACAGGGCGATCAGGCGGTTCAGGCCCAGGGTGCCGGCCAGCGAACACACTTCGTGCGAGATGCCTTCCATCAGGCAGCCGTCGCCCAGGAAGGCGTAGGTGTGGTGATCGACAATGTCGAAGCCCGGCTTGTTGAATTCATTGGCCAGCAGGTACTCCGACAGCGCCATGCCGACCGCGTTCGCGATACCCTGGCCGAGCGGACCGGTGGTGGTTTCCACGCCCGGGGTGATGTCGACTTCCGGGTGGCCCGGGGTCTTGGAATGCATCTGGCGGAAGGCGCGGATGTCGTCCATCGGCAGGTCGTAGCCGGCCAGGTGCAGCAGCGAGTAATGCAGCATCGAGCCGTGGCCATTGGACAGCAGGAAGCGGTCGCGGTTGACCCACTTCGGATTGGACGGGTTGTGTTTGTAGTGCCCGGCCCACAACGCCACGGCGATCTCCGCCATGCCCATCGGCATGCCCGGATGGCCTGAATTGGCCTGTTGAACTGCATCCATTGCCAGTGCGCGGATCGCATTGGCCATCAGAGTGGTTGGTAAGCTTGGTTTCATGGGTCGGATCTAAGGTCTTAGGATTGGGAATGCGGTGGCGCTGCTGGGAACGCTGAGCCAACTATTTTACCAGACCGGGGGCCGGCGAATTAAAATGCCTGCATTCGCAATTGCTTTCGCAACAACTTTCGTCGTCGCTGCGCGCGTGCCGCATCAGTGCCACGCGCGCCTTCAGCACGAGCAACGCCACAGCCAACATCACGACCAACATCGCCACAGGATCACCATGCCGCGTTTCTATTGCCCCGGCCCGCTAGACATCGGCCAGACCCTCGACCTGCCCGAGACGCTGGCCCACCATGTGCACGTGCTGCGCCTGCAGCAGGGAGCCGAGCTGTGCCTGTTCAACGGCGACGGCGGCGAATACATCGCCCACCTGGCGAGCATCGAGAAACGCCGCGCCACGGCCGTGATCAAGGCGTTTGTGGCGCGCGACGCCGAACTGCCCTACGCCCTGACCCTGGCCCAGGCCCTGCCGGAAGGCTCAAAAATGGAATGGATCATCGAAAAAGCCGTGGAACTGGGCGCCTGCGCGATCCAGCCCCTGGCGGCCCAGCGCTGCGTGGTGCGCCTGTCGGGCGAACGCGCCGCCAAAAAGCAGGCTCACTGGCAGGGCATCATCGTGGCGGCCTCCGAACAGAGCGGACGCAACCGTCTTGCGCGCCTGGCCGAGGTCGACGATTTCAGTCAGTGGATCAGCCAGCAGGACATGCACAAGCGCATCCTGCTCAGTCCGCGCGGCACCCAGTCGCTGTCGGACTGGGCGCGCCACCAGCCGCCCCAGGCCCTGAGTCTGCTGGTCGGTCCCGAAGGCGGTTTCAGCGTGCAGGAAGAAGACGCGGCCATCGCGCGCGGCGCCCTCGCCCTGTCGATGGGACCGCGCGTGCTGCGTACCGAAACGGCCGGTCTGGCCGCCCTCGCCGCATTGAATGCCTTATGGGGTGCGATGTAATAGGGTTGCAATGCAAACAGTCGTGTAATGACAAAGCCCCCCGCCTGATTCACGACTTTTGGTTTTCGCGAGAATCAGCATAATACTTCCGAAGTAAATGTCTTTACTTGCCCCACTTTGCTGATAATCGTCGGCGTATTTATATGCATGTCGTTTGTATGTATATAATCCCCCTCCCCGCAATCCTTATGCCATACGCATAAACCTCCTATAACACACCCTCCCCCATATTCTGCGCACGTTGCCGCCAAGGCATAAGAATGTTGTTTTTTGCATATACATACATAACATTCAATTGACACGCCGAAGGCGCCGGTGGTTTCATGGCACCCTTGAGATTTTTACTATGACAATCTCATGAAAAACCGTTCAAGAGACGATTGTAAACATAATCCATAACCCGGTTTTTTCTGTATCTGCAGACGCGGCCGGGATATAAACACAGCAAGGGAGTTTTACAATGATGGTGGAAACAGGATTATCGCGGTCTATCCGCTTGATGTTTATCGGCGGCATTGCACTGGGCATGAATGCAGCCCAGGCGCAAACGGCCGACGCGCCGATTCAGAAAGTGGAAATCACCGGTTCGAGCATCAAGCGCGCCGAAGCGGAAACCATTTCGGTGGTGCAGACGCTCAGCCGCAAAGATATTGAACAAACCGGTAAGACCTCGATTGCCGAAGTCGTGCGCAGTATTTCCGCCGACAATAACGGCAGTATCAGCGGTTCCTTCACCAACGGCTTTGCCGGCAGCGCCTCGGGCGTATCCCTGCGCGGCCTGTCCGTCAGCTCGACCCTGGTCCTGATTAACGGCCGCCGCACAGCTCCTTACGGCTTCGGCGACGACGGCCAGCGCAGCTTCGTCGACCTGAACTCGATTCCACTCGACGCCGTCGATCGCATCGACATCCTGAAAGACGGCGCTTCCGCCATTTACGGTTCGGACGCGATCGCCGGCGTGGTCAACGTCATCCTGCGCCAGAACTACGTGGGCAAGACCTTCTCGGCCAACATCGGCCAGGCCGGCAAAGGCGACGGCACCACCAAGAGCGTCTCGGGCGCCTTCGGTTTCGGTGACCTCGACAACGACAAATTCAACATCTTCGCGACCATCGACGCCAAGAAGCAGGAACGCATCAAGCAGCAGAATCGCAACGACTGGCTGGGCCAGGCCGATGCGCGTCCATGGGGCGGGCGCGACCAGCGCGCCGGCCAGACCACCGCCGGCAATGCGGGCGGCAGCAGCTTCCTGGGCACCCTGCGTCCTCTGACCGCCGGCGGCGCTGCCAACGGCAACATCCAGAACCTGCCGGGCACCTGCGACCCGATCAACCTCGATCCGGTCGGCGGCACCTCGCACGACAACAGCCGCGGCGGCTGCCTGTGGGATCCGGTCCAGTACGCGACCATTCAGCCGGAAACCGAAAACGTCAACCTGTTCATGCGCGGCACTCTGTTGCTGGGCGAGAACACCCAGGCTTACACCGAAGTGGGCGTGTTCAAGAACAAGGCGTACACCTACACCACGCCGTCGGGCCTGACCGGCGCCGGCTTCGACCTGGTCAATGCACGCGTGAACAACACCGGCACCGGCCCTGACCAGCTGGTCATGCCTGCCAACCACCCGGACAACTTCCTGAAAGTGCCGGCCCGTCCACGCTGGGTCGATGCTTCGCGTCCACGTGCTTCGGACCTGGAAACGACCGTCACCCGCGCCCTGGTCGGCGTCAAGGGTAACTTCGCGAACTGGGATTACGACACCGGCGTGCTCTACGCCGAAAGCAAGACCGACAAGACCCAGACCGGCTACTACCGTTCGAGCGCCCTGCGCACCGCACTGAACAACGGCACCTTCCGTATCGGCCAGGGCGTGATCAACACCCCTGAAGTGCTGGCCCTGGTCTCGCCGACCCTGACCAACTCCGGTATCACGAAGAGCACCTCGTTCGACTTCAAGGCATCGCGCGAACTGATGCAATTGCCTGCCGGCGCGCTGGCGATCGCCGTGGGCGCAGAGTACCGCAAGGAAAAGACCGACAGCCAGGCCACGCCTTACACCGATATCAACGATATCGCCGGCCTGGGCTATTCGGCTTCCAAGGGTGACCGCGACGTCACCGCGCTGTACACCGAGCTGGCTGTGCCTGTGCTCAAGTCGCTGGAACTGCAATTTGCCGTGCGTACCGATGATTACTCGGACTACGGCCGTTCGACGACGCCGAAAGCCGGCTTCAAGTTCACCCCGACCTCGACCGTCGCTTTCCGCGGTACCTACGCGGAAGGCTTCCGTGCACCAAGCGCGGCGGAAAACGGCGACAGCGCCGTGGCAGCCTTCACCAACATTGCCAACGATCCGATTCGTTGCCCTGTGACCAAGCTGACCGCGGATTGCTCGACCCAGTCGGTCGGCGCGATCACGATCGGCAACAAGAACATCCAGCCTGAAACCTCGAAGAGCTACAGCCTGGGCCTGGTGATCGAGCCGATCAAGAACATTAACCTGTCGCTGGATCTGTGGCAGATCGTTCGTAAAGGCGAGATCAACGGTTCCGATCCTGGCGCCGTGGTCGACAATCCAGCCGGCTACCCGGACGCCCAGATCGTGCGCGGCGAAGCAACCACCAACTTCCCGAACCTGCCAGGTCCGATCCTGATGGTCAAGGCGCCGTACCTGAACGCCGGCCAGACCAAGACCTCCGGCGTCGACCTCGACCTGCGCGGCCGCTACAACATGGGCGCCAACGGCAAGCTGACCTCGGGCGTGACCGTGACCTACATGAAGGAGTTCACCCGTACCAATGCCGACGGCACGGTACTGGAGTTCGCCGGCACCCACGGTGACATCAACCTGTCCGGTAACGGCGGTACGCCAAAGACCAAGGTCCGTCTGACCCTGGGCTGGGAAAAAGGTCCGTTCCAGATCACCGGCAACGCCAACTATGTCAGCAGCATCAGCAACACCAACGAAGTGGGCGGCGAGTGCCTGGATGTGGACGAAAACGACGTGCCTCTGATGGGCTGCCGTGTTGCCTCGTTCACCACCATCGACACCTTCGCCAAGTACACCGTGTCGAAGAACCTGGAGCTGACCGCATCGATCAGCAACCTGTTCGACCGCAAGGCACCGCTGGACGTCCAGACCTACGGCCGTATCAACTACAACCCGTCGCTGCATCAGTCGGGCGCGGTTGGCCGTTACTTCTCGCTGGGCGCACGCTACACGTTCTAATGAATGGCTAGTGTGAGCTGGTAAGCTGCACAGAGGCCGCCCTTCGGGGCGGCCTTTTTTTTATGGTGCCGGCGCTTCGCCGAGGGCGCAGCGCGTCCGATCCACAAAACAAGAAGCCGTCATTCCCGCGCAGGAGGCTGTCGCAAAACGTTTTAGCACTGATAACCACCAGCTCAAGGGCCGTCTTTCCCGCGAAGGCGGGAACCTATAGCACCTATGATCAGCGGTGCTATAGGTTCCCGCCTGCGCGGGAATGACGGCCTTGAAGATAGTGGCGTGGGCTCAGAACTTCACCGCCCCCTTCACATAAAACAAACGCCCGACCGGATCCGAATAGCGCCCGTCATACCCGGCCTGGTTGCCCCCTCCCGCGGTGCGGATCGAAAACGATGGCTCCTTGTCGGTCAGGTTCCTGATCCCGGCCGTGAGCACGATGTTCTTCGCCAGCTTCACCCTGGTCTGCCAGTCGAAAGTCGCGTAATCGTCGACCCGGCGCTTGAGCGCCACCGGCTCCCCGATCGAACCGTCCGCCCTGGCCGACATCACCACTCCGGAATCGACCGTCGCTTCCTGGTCCTCATAGCCGGAACGCCAGTTGGCGGTCAGGGTGTGGGCGTAGCGCTCCGACGTGCTCAAGGTCGCCGCCAGCTTGCTCTGCCAGCGCAGCGCCACGATATTGTTCTCGTCGAAGCGGGCCACGCTCTTGACCAGCCCCGCGCCCGGCACGTCCGACTCCGAACGGTGGGTCCAGGTGCCGGTCCAGTTCACGCTCAGCTTGCCCAGGCCGGTTGCCGCGCGCAGCGTATGGTCCCAGTCGATGCCCTGATAGTGGGACGTGGCCATGTTCAGCGGCGACAAGGCCCCCACCAGGATGTCCTGCCCCTGCCCCGCATCGTAGATCTTGCTGAAACTGGCCTGGTAGGCGGCCGGATTGCCAAACAGCAGTTGCTCCGGCAAGTTGGCGATCTGGTCGCGCATCTTGACGTCCCAGAAGTCGAAACCGAGCGACAGCGCCGCAGCCGGTTCGAGCCGGATACCGACCGTGCCCTGCTTCGAAGTTTCGGGCTTCAGCCCGGCGTCGCCCGAAAGCGCATTGCCGCCGCTGGTGGTGTCGTACTGGGTGTTGCCCATGCAATAGCGTCCCAGCGCACTGCCCGCCGCCACCGGGCAAGGGTACTTGCCCGAGGTCACGCCGAAATACGCCACCGGCGCGATCACATCGACCATGGTCGGGTTCTTGAAACCGGTCCCGTAGGAGGCGCGCAGCAGCACTGAGTCGACCGGCCGGAAACTGGCGGCCAGCTTGTAAGTGGACTTGCTGTTGGTGTTGCCGAGCGTGCGGGCGCCGACCAGGTTGCCGGCGATGTCGAAGTTGATGGCGCTCTCGATCGCCTTGTACTTGTCGTAGCGTACGGCGGCGGTCAGATCCAGGCTTTTCGTCACCGGCATCAGGAGCTCGGCAAAGGCGCCGTAGCTGTCCTGGGTCGAGTCGGTCGGCAAGGCACCTGGCGCCGAACCCAGTGGCGTATCGGTGAAGTTGGGCTGCTGCCTGTTCGGTCCCTGGGCGATCGGGCTGGGCAGCGACAGGAAGGCCTGGCGCGTGGCATCGATGCCGGCGCCGAGCTGGGCGCTGCCGCCGCCCATGCCGAACAGGGCGTGGGCGCCGCGCAGATTGAGCACGTCGAGCGTGGTCTTGGCCTTGGTGTTGAGCGTGTGCAGCACGGCCGGCGCCAGGATCTGGGCCGACGATCCCGACGGGCCGAAGGGATTGAAGGTACCGGCTGCGCGGATTTGCTTGTACTTGTCGTTGGACAGGAAGCCGCCGTCATAGAAGGAATCGCCGTCCGACACCGAGCGCGTGTAGGCGCTGGTGTAGTCCCAGCCCGCCGCCGTGCCCTCCACGCCGAGCACCAGGTGGCGCGCGTCAGCCACATAGCGAACTGTGCGCCCGCCGGCGTCGGTCAGGCGCAGATTCATCTGGGCCCGATCGACATTCGCCGGATCGACACCCAGCCCGGACAAATACGGCAGCACATACGTGGCGTACAGCGGATCGGTCAGCGGCAAGCCGAGGCGCTGCGCGGCCGGCGCGTAGCGCGCGGTCATCTCGAAACGCGAGGCCACGGCTTCGCCGAACAGGGTGGCGTTGCTGCCCAGCCTGACATTGAAGGAGGCGAACAGGCTGTCGCGTTTCGACGCGGGAATCAGCTGCACGGTGGCGCTGTAGTCGAACCAGCAGGAGGTGCCGCCGGCGGCGTCGACCACGGGAAAACTGTTGGCGTCACACTTGCCGTTCTTCATGAAGCTGGGCGAGAAGGTCAGCGAGGACTGGCCCTTGACCGGCTTCTTGAAATTGATGCCGGCCGAGGCGGGCGCCGTATTGATGGCCAGCTGGTACAGGTAATAATCCTTGCCGCCCTCGCTGAACTTGCGCACGCCCGTATTGGCGTAATCGCGGTCGATTGCCTCGAGCGACTTCTGTTCGTCGTGGCTGTAGGCGAGCAGCACATTGAAGCCATCCTTGTCGAGGTCGCCAAAACCCTTGGAGATGCTGGCATTGCTGCCGCGCCCGCCGGGGTGCTGGGGCCGGCTGAGATTCCCTTCGATCACCAGCTCGGTCTGGTTTTTCTCGAGGATGAAGTTGATCACACCGGCAATCGCGTCGCTCCCGTACAGGGTCGAGGCGCCGTCCGTGAGGACCTCGATGCGCTCGATCGCGGCCAGCGGAATGCTGCCCAGGTTGACGGCGCTGCCCGAATTGAAGGACGCCATGCGCCGACCGTTGAGCAGCACCAGCGTGTAGTCTTCGCCGATCGAATGGATGGAGGCGGTGGTGGTGCCGCCGCCGCCGCCATTGACCGAGGCCGAGGCCGTGGTGAAGCCTTGCATGGACGGCAGCGACTGGATCAGCTCTGCTGCATTGGTGGCTCCGCTGCGGCGGATGTCTTCCTGCGAGATCGACAGCACCGGCAGCGCGCCCTCGCTGGCGATGCGCTTGATCGATGAGCCGGTGATTTCCACCCGCTGCATGGGTTCCTGGGCCGCGGCCCAGGAGGGACCGACGGCCAGGCCGCCGGCTAACATCAACCGCATTGAACGGGACAGGACGGTTTCCATCATGGTGGTGCACTCCCTCGGCGTGGATGATCTGGTTTTGATGTCGCGCAAAATTGCTTGGAAAATAACTTTGCAGGACAATAAAAACATTGCGAGGTAGTTAAGGTCAACGGATTACCGGTGGTTATGCATATTTACAACGATAGTATGCATACCGCATCCAAGTCCCTGCTTTTACGCCGATGTAAACGCAACATGGCGGGCCGCAGCCCGCCATGCTTGTTATCCCTTCAGGTGAATCAGAACTTCAGGGAAGCGCCGAAGGAGAAGTAACGGCCCACCGCGTCATACGTTTGCGGGAAGGTGTTGCCGCTGTTCGGGCCGGTGCCGCCGATGGTGCCGCCCACGATCGGAGGCTGCTTGTCGGTGGCGTTGGTGATGGCCAGGTTCAGGCGCAGGTTCTTGGTGACGAAGTACACCGCCGACAGATCAAGGTAGTTATACGCCTTGATATGCGAGAAGGCAGGCAGGAACACAGTACCGCCCGGCTCTTCATTCACCGCGCTGAGGTAGCGCCAGTTGTAGCCCAGCGAGAAACTGCCCATGTTCCAGGTCGCGCGCTGGCTGAACTTGTTCTTGAACACCGGCGCATTGACCACGTTGTTGCAGGCGGTGCTGTAGAACCCCAGGCAATCGCGGTTCACCGAGCTCGGGGTCGCCTGGAACAGGAATTCCTGTACCCGGGTGAAACCGAGGCCGATGTCCACATTGCCTGCGTTCGGCATGCCCACATCCTTCAGGCCGAGGCGGTAGGTCGCATTCACGTCGTAGCCGGAGGTCGACTGGGTACCCAGGTTGCTCAGCGGCGTGGCAACGCCACGTGCTTCACCACCGTTGAAGGTACCGTTGATGGTGTTGCGTCCCACCTGGCCGCAGGACTCGTTGACCGCGAAGGTCGGGTTCTTGGCGGCGTCATAGCACTCCGACAGGACGTCGGCGGTACTCTTGCTCGAGACTGCCTTGGTGATGTCGATCTTGTAGTAGTCGACCGACACGGCCAGCTTGGCCACCGGCTGCCACACAAAACCCAGGGTTTTGGTCTTGGCTTCTTCCGGACCGAGCGCCAGGTTGCCGCCGCTCAGGTTGTTGATCTGGCCCGAGGACGGTGCTGCCAGCGAACCGATTTCGCCGACCGGCACGCCGGTCAGGCGGCACAGGTTCGACAGGGTGCCGGCGGTGTTGGCCTGGGCCTGGCTGATATTGGTGCCCTGGCAAGGATCGGTGGCCAGGTTGGACAGGCCGGTGACCAGCGGTGCGAACAGTTCGTTGACGTTCGGCGCGCGCGTGGCTTTCTGCACCGAGGCACGCAGACGCAGTGAATCGATCGGCGCCCATTCGGCACCGGTCTTCCAGCTACCGTAGTCGAGCTTGTTGCCTGCCGTGGTCGATTCGGTGTGGCGATAGCCCAGCTCCACGTTCAGGACCTTGATGAAAGGCTTGTCCTTGACGATCGGCAGCATCGCTTCCACGGCCGCTTCGCGCATGGTGAACTGGCCGAAGCGGTCCGGCGTGGCGGCGCCCGTGCCCAGCACTTCATTGGCGGTCTGCGAAGCGTTGTCGGAGGCCGTATTGGCACTCACCTTGCGCTGTTCCAGGGTCAGCGACATCGACACCGGCACCTGCGCCCATGGGCTGACGAACTTGTCGCCGAAGTCGCCCTGCACCGTCGCCAGCGCCACGTCCTGCTGCACGCTTTGGCGCAGCAGCGCGTTCAGGTTGATGAAGCCCAGCATGGCCGGGGTGATCGAACCGGCCGCGCCGAACACGTTCAGCGGCACGCAGTTGTTGGCGGTGTTGACGCAGGTGGTCTTGTTCAGTGCGTTGAGCGACTGCCCGACCTTGGCCAGCGAACCCCAGTTCTGGCGGGTCTGGTCCTGGTCGGCGGTACCGCGCGAGTACGATGCGTCGTAAGTCCAGTCGAGTGCGATCTCGCCCTTGACACCGACCGTGTACTGCAAGGTCTTGTTGTCGAAGTTGTTCAGACGCGGGCCCAGCTCGACGAAGCGGCGGTCGACCAGCAGCGGCACCAGGGTGGCGTTGCCTTCCACGCAGTTGGCGGCGGAAATGCCGCGCCGTGCGCACAATTGCTGGCGCGCGGCCGCGGGAATGTAGGGGTTACCGATCGGCACGTTGAAGGTATTGCCGAAGGTACCCGATTCGGCCAGGGTCGAAGAGACCTTGGTATTCGTGTAGAACAGGTCGGCGTAAACGTCCGCGTATTCATTGATGCGGAAGTTGCCCATGGCCGTGGCCTGGGAACGCTCCATGCCGGTCACGTAGTAGTTCAGCGGATTGGTGTTGTACAGCCCGACCGGCTGGATCAGGGCGCCGGTAGCCGGGTCGATCTGCCAGCGGCCGGCCAGCGCGGTGGTGCCGCCGGTGCCGGCGCTGGTCGAGAACGCGGCCGGCACCGTGGTGCCGGAACCGGTGCCGATGCCGGTCACGGAATTGAGGTTGGTGATACCGAAGGGACGGTCGCCCTGGCGCAGCGGATCGGCCTTGGTGGTGCCCAGCGACAGCACCACGTTGCCGCGATTGTCGGCCAGGTTGGCGCCCACGGTCAGGTCGGTGCGGCGGCGCTTGGCGTCTTTTTCGCCCGAAGTGCCGTAGGAGGTCGACAGGTCGACCCCGGTGAATTTGCGGTTCAGATTGAAGTTGACCACGCCGGCCACGGCATCGGCGCCGTACACGACCGAGGCGCCGCCGGTCAGGATGTCGGCGCGGCTGATCAGGGCGATCGGCACGGAGTTGGTGTCGACCGTGCCGTTCAGGTTGAATGGCACCAGGCGCCGGTTGTTCACCAGCACCAGGGTGCGGTTGGTGCCGAGGCCGCGCAGGTCGATCGTGGCGCCGCCGCCGGTACCATTGTTGGTGGCGGGGCCGACCGCGGGTACAGCAGCGGGCAAGCCCTTGAAGAATTCTTCCACGGCGATCGGCTGGGAAGACTTGATTTCTTCAGCGGCGATTGAGGAGATCGGGCTGTTGGAGGTGGTGCCCGGGGTGGTGATGCGGGTACCCGTCACATACACGGCTTCGATTTTTTCCTGCGCCAGCGCTTGCATGCTTGCGCCCGCCATACCGAGCATGATGCCGCCCGAAAAGATGGCACGCACCGAACGCGACAGCATTTTTTCTCTGATCATGAACCAATTACTCCCTGGGATTATTATCGTTATCGGAGCGCTGCCTGCGGCCCTGGTGGGAAAGCGGCAGCCTCCGGCCAAACGCATCTGTATGTTGCGCAGAAGCTTTTGCCTTCTTTCAACATGCATACGCGATCACGATGAAACCATTCCAATTGCATACGTGTCAACGCGTGCATACATTCTTCGCAGAAATACAACAGGTTTTTACCGACGCGATCGATGCTGGCGCGGCGATGCCTGCTTTCGATGCAGCGCAAGGCGCCACGTGCCCCAGAACGGGGAGGAATTGCGGCACAAAAAAAAGCCCGGAACTGGTCCGGGCCTGGTGTGGATCGCTGGCGCAGCGTGCGCTTTCGCCGCCTTGGCAATGGTTCAGCGCTCGCGCGTATACGCGCGTAGATCGTCGCGCGCGATGACCGGCGTATGGGCGCGCGCATCGTTCTGAAGGGCTGACAAGGCCTGACGCTGCACCTTGCCCAGGCCGGCATAACGCTGCATGAGCAGCTCACTGGTGCGCTGTTCCCAGGCCTGCTGTTCGGCCACGACCACGCTGGCGCGCTGGCGCACCGCGGCGACAGTGGCGGCATAGACCTGGTCGACACGCTGCAGCGCGCGCGCGTGCTCGTCCGCGCTCATCAAGCGCGCCAGGTCGGCTGGAATGGCTTTCGACAGAGGCAGCGCCTGCTTCAGCTGGGTGCTGAAACCTTGATAGCATGCACTCCAGGAACCCAGCTCGGCCTTGACGGCCGCGATCTGGGCATTGGATTCCGAGACGGCGGGGAAGCGCGGTGCAGCGCAGTTGTAATTGCTCAGCTTGAGTGAGCCGCCGTCGAAGTCGGTGCCGAAACGGGTGATTTCGGCCTTGCGTAAGGCGCGTTCACGCACCAGTGCCAGCGAGGCCGCGGCATCCGGATGGCCGGCGGCGGCTGCCTTGTCGAGCCAGCCTGCCGCAGCGGCCGGGTCTTCGCGCACACCTTCGCCGAAGCCGTACATTTCTCCCAGCTGGAGCTGGGCACCCGGATTGCCGGCCTTGGCAAGCCGCGTCAGGACCGGGAGCGCCCGGGCGAAATCGCGGCTCTCCCACGCCTTCATTGCATCGGACAATTCATCGGCGCGTGCCACTGCGCACAGGCTCAGCACCAACATGGCAATCACTGTTTTTTTCATTGAAAGCTCCTAGGAAAGTGCCGCGCAGGAAGCGACCGGCAGGTCCTCATCATACCGATAATCACAAGAAAATATTGGCATTTTTAGTAAGGAAAATCAGGACCGATGACATCGTGCGGCGAAAAAAAACCCGCGCCGGGGAGGTGCGGGTTTTGTCAGCCGCATGCAGCTGCCGGTCGGCAGGCGCATGCGTCGGATGTTGCGATTAGAACTTGTGGTTGTACTCCACGCTGAAGCGCGCGCGGCGTGGCGTTGTGTAGCTCAGCACGCCGTTGTAGCGGTTGAAAATCGTGCCGTCTTCGTTCTCGTGGGTATCATCGATGGTTTCCGCAGTCTGACGGTTGGTCACGTTGAAGACATCAACTTTGAACATCAGTCCTTTCAGGAAGTTCGGCGAGTACACAACGTTCATGTCCAGGCGAATATCCCAAGGGTACTGGCCATTGGTGCCGCGCGGTGCCGGTACCGACACGCCTGCCGCATTCTTGCAGTAGTGGTAGGCGGCGCCGTAACCGAGGTCCTGCACATCGTGATCGGGGTGAATACCCAGGCAGCTCTTCACACGGCCGGAAGCGGCCAGGAAGTTACCGCCCACCGTCCACTCAGGGCGCACTTCGTAGAAACCATAGGCCTTGACCTGGTGGGTACGGTTGTTAGGCAGACGACCCTCAGCGTATTCAGCCAGGTATTTCTGGTCCCAGACGGCGGTGATGCCGACGTTGGCCTGCCCGGTATCGGAATTGGTCTGTCCCTCGGTATTGCCCTCGCTCTTGGACCAGGTGTAGTTCACCTTGCCGTACCAGCCATTACGCAGCGGATGTTCGGCAAAGATGTCGACTGCCTTGTAAATGCGTTTTGCTTTCGGCAGGCCCAGATCGGCGGCACTCAGGTTGACTGTCGTCAGGTTCTTGCCGGCCAGCGCAGGGTCGCCGTTGTTGAAGTCAACCAGGAAAGTCTGGTCCACGCCCGGATTCATGATCACGCAGCCGAGACCGTACGTCCACTTGGCTGTGGACACCTTGTTGCGGGCTGCCCAATCGTCGAACGGGGTTTGGTCGCAGAAGTCATCCGAGGTCGCCTTGAGCTTGCGATAGGTCCCCTTTACGCCGAAATTGAGGTCGGGGCTGTACGCTTTCTCGAAACCCAGGGTCAGCTCGTCCTGGAAGGAAGGATCCAGGTTGGTCGAGGTGATGGTGCGTGGATCCTTGCGCTGGCCCAGTTCGTTGTTGGCCGAACGCGGACCAGTGAGTTCTTTCAAGCCGAGCGGCTGGCCATTGGCGTCGATCCCGGTATAGGTGTAGAACTGTTGGGTATTGGTGGCGCGGCTGGCACCGCGCACCGTGACGTTGGTCGGGATCTGCACGTGGTAGCGGCCGCCGCTACCAAAGATCTTCAGCGAAGCATCGCCGTTCACGTCCCAGGATGCGGACAGACGCGGCGCAATTTTGTTCTTTTGCTCGAGGAAGGTCTCGTCGTCACCATTACGGTTCGAGAAGGTTTCGGAACGTACGCCGGCAGTCAGCAAGAAGTTCTTGGTGATGTTCCACTTGTCTTCCAGATAGTAGGACGACTGGTCGGACGCTGCGCCGGTGTTGGTGCTGAACACCACCGAACGCACGTAGTAACCATCCACGCCGCGCCCGCCACCCGTCGCAACCGCCACCGGGCTACCGGCGCCAAGGGCGATCGGTGTGTTCGGGGTGTTGGTCTTGAAGTAGGTGTAGCGGCGCAGGCCTGGGGTCTCCAGACCGGCGTTGATGGACTCCAGTTCCACCTTGTCGATACCGCCGCGCAAGGTATGCGAACCGAGCTTGTACTCCAGATCCAGACGCGAAGCCCTGACTGTGTCGGAGGCGCCACCTGGCAAGATGTTGAAGGTGATCGGGTTCGGATTAACGATCGGCACGGCCGGATTCGGATTGCCGGCACCGCTGATCGCGGTCGATGGCAGCAAGCCGGAAGTCAGGTCAAAAGTATTGGTGTGCTCGACCTTGCTTCGGCCGGTCGCAACCGTGAGGGTCAGGTCTTCGGTCAGGTTGCCGATGTACTTGAGCTGATTGAAGTCGCCGCCCGAGGTCGGGGTGAAACCGTTGGCGGTCGAGTCGTTGCTGAAACGGCCTTTCAGCGCCAGCACGTTGTCACGCTGGTGGGTCAGGAAGTTGTAGCCGTACAGCGAACGGTCGGCCTTGGAATCGTCGCCGACCGAGGTCAGTTCCAGGCGGTGATTTTCGCCGATGTTCCAGTCGAACTTGGCGACGTAGCGATCGGTCGTGGCTTTGGTATCGCGCCAGCCGGTGGTGTTGGTCGGATTCGAGGTGAACGCCTGGTTGACGCCGGCGAATTCCGTCTTCTCTTTTTCCGCAGCAAAGAACATGAACAGCTTGTCCTTGATGATCGGACCACCGACGTAGAAGCCGGCACGCTTGCTGTCGTTGACGTTGTCCTTGCGATAGACGCGTTCCTTGCCATCAGTGACGGGATTGGCGCCGGTGTTATCGTAGTAGAAGTTGCGCGACGAGGCGCGCATGCTGTTCGGCTGGATCGAGAACTGACCGCCTGCTTCCCAGTTGTTGGTACCGGACTTGGTAATGATGTTGACCACACCGCCGACCGAACGGCCGAACTCGGCGCCGAAGCCGCCGGTGATGACCTGCGCCTGGGCGATTGCGCCGAAAGGCAATTCCGATCCGCCCAGCTGGGTCAGCGGGTTAGTCACAGGGAAACCGTTGATGTAGTACGCATTTTCCGACGGACCGCCGCCGCCGAAGCTGTCGCCGGCCGCGTAGCGGGTGTCGCCGCGCGTGGTGTTCGGTGCCAGCTGGATGATGGAGGCAACACTCGGCGTGACCGGCAGGCGTGCCAGTTCGCGCGCGGTGAAGTTGGCGCCGTTGTTCGTGCTCGACACGTCGATACGGCTGCGGCGGCCACTGACCAGCACTGCCTGCACGCTGCTGAAGGACGCGTCCGCTCCCTGGCCCAGCAGGACTTCGACTTCGGTCGATTTCTCTACTTTGCCGCCGCGAACCAGGTCGACCTTGTAGCGGCCAATTGGCAGCGAAGTGATCTGGTACCGGCCGGAATCGAGGCTCACGGTCCGCTTCAGGCCCGTTTCCACGTTGACGATCTGGATCGAGGCGCCCGCAGGGGACTCCACCGTACCAAAAATGTTGCCGCTGGCGTTGGTTTGCGCCATGGCCGGCGTCATCGACATGACGCCCAGGGAAGCGGCACTGAAAGCGATCGACAGCGCGCGTACTAAAATGGTTTTTCTCAACATGTGATTCCCTAAGTGTTTAAGCCTGTCGGATAGACGGGCTTAGCTAAATTTTTGTTTTGAATTCACCGTGGTCGACGGTGCACTACACAGACCTCCAGAAGTCACGCGATACATCTTTTCGAACATGCTTTGAGAAAGATTAAACATGTTCAAGTTATACATATGAACATACCGAAACAAAGGGTGTCAACGTGTAAAGGGGGAAACTATGCATATAAACAACATCACAATTTCGACGGTATTTACATCCTTATTGTCTCTGTTGAGTTTGGTGCAGCGCCGCACCAATTTCGGGCAAATGGCGGCCAAATATGCGCAATTCGCAACAGTTGCGCGCAGTTGACCGGTAAGGGCACGTCATTACAGCGTGATCTCGAATGCTGCCCGGTGCGGCACTGCAACATATGTATGCAGATATGGCTTTCCCGCGGAATACAGCAGCCTCCCGAGTACAGGTAAAATAGCGCCCTCCCCACTTGCGAACGCCCGCTGGACAAAGAAACGATATGTTGCGAATAAATGAGCTAAAACTGCCGCTGGATCACCCGGAATCGGCACTTGAAGACGCAGTGCTTGCGCGACTGGGCATTCCCCCGCAAGCGCTGCTGAGCATGTCTGTTTTCAAGCGCAGTTATGACGCGCGCAAGCGCAGCGCCATCGTGCTCATTTACGCTATCGATGCCGAGGTGACGGATGAATCCGAAGTGCTGGCGCGCCTGAAACACGACGCCCACGTCATGCCCGCGCCCGATACCGGCTACAAGTTCGTGGCCGGCGGCGAGCAGCTGCAGGGACACGACGGGGCGGGCAACATCAACGAACGCCCCATCGTCATCGGCACCGGCCCCTGCGGCCTGTTCGTGGCCCTGATCCTGGCCCAGATGGGCTTGCGCCCCCTGATCCTGGAACGCGGCAAGGTCGTGCGCGAGCGCACGGTCGACACCTTCGGCTTCTGGCGCAAGCGCGAACTCAATCCCGAGTCGAACGTGCAGTATGGCGAAGGCGGCGCCGGCACCTTCTCGGACGGCAAGCTGTACAGCCAGATCAAGGACCCCAAGCATTACGGCCGCAAGGTGCTGACCGAGTTCGTCAAGGCCGGCGCGCCCGAAGAGATCATGTACGTCAGCAAACCGCACATCGGCACCTTCCGCCTGGTCAAGATGGTCGAGCAGATGCGCGAAAACATCATCGCCCTGGGCGGCGAATACCGGTTCGGCTGCAAGGTCAGCGACATCACTGTCGAAGGCGAAGGCGCGGCGCGCCAGATCCGCGGCGTGACCCTGGCCAGCGGCGAACACATCGCTTCGCGCCACGTGGTGCTGGCCATCGGCCACAGCGCGCGCGACACCTTCGAGATGCTGTACGAGCGCGGCGTGTACATCGAAGCCAAGCCGTTCTCGGTGGGCTTCCGGGTCGAGCACCCGCAGTCGCTGATCGACGCCTGCCGCTTCGGTCCCAATGCCGGCAACAAGATCCTGGGCGCGGCCGACTACAAGCTGGTGCATCACGCCGCCAATGGGCGCTCGGTCTACAGCTTCTGCATGTGCCCGGGCGGCACCGTGGTGGCGGCCGCGTCCGAGCCGGGCCGCGTCGTCACCAACGGCATGAGCCAGTATTCGCGCAACGAGCGCAATGCCAACAGCGCCATCGTGGTCGGCATTACGCCGGCCGACTACCCGGGCCACCCGCTGGCCGGCATCGCCCTGCAGCGGCGCCTGGAAGAAGGCGCGTTTGCGCTTGGTGGCGGCAACTACGACGCGCCAGGCCAGTTGATGGGCGACTTCGTCAAGGGCCGCGCCTCGACCGAATTCGGTTCCGTGATCCCTTCGTTCAAGCCGGCCGTGCACCTGACCGACCTGGCGCCATCCTTGCCGGAGTATGCGATCGTCGCCATGCGCGAAGCCTTCCCCGCTTTTGATAAGCAGATCCGCGGCTACTATCAGCACGATGCCGTGCTGACGGGCGTGGAGACACGTACCTCGTCGCCGATCCGGATCAAGCGCCGCGATGATGATTTACAAAGTCTGAATACGCGTGGCTTGTTTCCGGCCGGCGAAGGTGCCGGCTATGCGGGCGGAATTTTGTCGGCGGCGGTTGACGGCATCAAGGTTGCCGAAGCCGTGGCGTTGTCGATGGCGGGTTGAGGTTCCGGTGGCACGAGGTGCCCACCCAACGTACGACGTCTCGTAGGGTGGGCAGATCTCTGCCCACCATGTCACCCTAGAGCCAGCCGCTGCGGCGGAAACGGTAATACAGATAGCCCGACACGCTGGCCATGGTCGACAGCGCCAGCGGATAGCCGAAGTGCCACTTCAGCTCCGGCATGTACTCGAAGTTCATCCCCCACACGCCGGCCATCGCGGTGAACACACCGAAAATCGCGGCCCAGGCGGCCAGCCGCTTGTTCACTTCGCCCTCCTCGATCGCCACCATCGACAGGTTCACCTGGATCGCGGTGCCGATGGTGTCGCGGATGGTGTCGAGCGAGGTGTTAATGCGCTGCAGGTGGTCGTGGACATCGCGGAAGTATTCCTGGGTCTCGAAGCAGAATGAGGGAACCCGTCCGCCATGCAGCTTGCCGATGGCGTCCAGCAACGGCGTGACCGCGTGGCGCAGCACCAGCACCTTGGCCTTGAGCGCATACAGGCGCTGGATATTGTCGCGCTGTGAACCCTGGATGAAGATGCGGTCTTCGATGGTTTCCAGTTCCGTTTCGAGCATGTCCACGACCGGGAAATAGCGGTCGACGACGGCGTCCATCAGTGCGTATAGCACGAAGGAAGAGCCTTTGGACAGCAGGTGGGGTTCGCGTTCGGCGCGCGCCCGCACGCCCAGAAACCCCTGCATCACATTGTTGCGCGATGAGAGGACATAATTGTCGCCGACGAAAATATCGACCTCGCCCACGGCCAGGTCGTCGCCGCTGATTTCCACGGTCTGCACGACCACGAACAGGGAGTCGCCGTATTCTTCGATTTTGGGACGCTGGTTGCCGCGAAAGGCGTCCTCCACGGCCAGTTCGTGCAGGCAGAATTCTTCCTGCATCACCTTCAGCTCGTCGGGTTGGGCATCTTTCAGCGCGACCCAGACGAAGCAGTCGGGTTTTTCGAGGTAGTCGCTGATGGCCTCGATGGAGATGTCGGAGAGCTTTTTGCCTTCCTGATAGGCGACGCAGTTGATGAGCATGGCATTGGTGTTTGTGAGCGTGGGCAAGAGCTTACACCAAGCTATTGGCGGCTCGTGGTGGATTACACTTCGTTTATCCACCCTACGCCACTTTTCAGGTCCCGGGCCGGAGTTGTCACTGTCAAGGCCTGGGGCATAAAAAGAGGCGTAGGGTGGATCCCCAAGGGGTCGCGCGTAATCCACCACTAGCCGCCAGGGACTACTGTTACTCGTCCTTCGCCCCATCGATCCCCAACTCGGCGATCTTGCGGGTGATGGTGTTGCGCCCGATTCCGAGCCGCACGGCGGCGTCGTTCTTGCGCCCGTGCGTGTGCTTGAGCGCGGTCTTGATGAGCGCCGATTCAAATTGCCGCCCCAGCACATCCATCACCTCGGACTGCCCGGCCGACAGCATGCTGGCGGCCTGCAGCTCGAGCAAGCCGATCCATCCGCCCGCCGCGCCCAGCGCCGCCATGCTGGCGCTGCCGCTGCCATTGCCATTGAAGGCCGGCGCCGCCGGAGCGCCCTCGAACACCGGCAGGGCCGCTGCCTGCTCGCCGCCGCCCTCCTGCCCCTGGGTCAGCTCAAGCGGCATGTCCTTCACTTCCACCGTCTGACCCGGCGCCATGACGGTGATCCAGTTGCACAGGTTTTCCAGCTGGCGCACATTGCCCGGCAGCTCGAGGCTGGACAGGAAATGCATGGCCGGCTCGCTCATGCGCTTGGTCTCGACACCGAGCTGCTTGGCGCTCTGCACCAAAAAGTGGCGCACCAAAATGGGGATATCCTCGCGCCGCTCCCGCAAACTGGGCAGGCGCAGGCGGATCACGTTGAGGCGATGGTACAAGTCTTCGCGAAACAAACCGTCGCGCACGCGCTGTTCCAGATTTTGGTGCGTCGCGGTAATCACGCGCACATTCGCCTTCATGGGCTGGTGCCCGCCCACGCGGTAGAAGTGGCCATCGGACAGCACGCGCAACAGGCGCGTTTGCAGGTCGAAAGGCATGTCGCCGATTTCATCGAGGAACAGGGTGCCGTTTTCAGCCTGCTCGAAGCGGCCGCGGCGCGTGGTCTGGGCGCCGGTAAAGGCGCCGCGCTCGTGGCCGAACAGTTCGGATTCGAGCAGGTCTTTCGGGATCGCCGCGGTGTTCAGGGCGATGAAGGGCTGCAGTGCGCGCGGGCTGTGCTTGTGCAGGGCGCGCGCCACGAGCTCCTTGCCGGTGCCCGATTCGCCGGTGATGAGCACCGTCACATTGGACTGCGACAGGCGCCCGATGGCGCGAAAGACTTCCTGCATGGCCGGGGCCTGGCCCAAAATCTCTGGGGTGTCGGTCGGCCCCGATTCGACGCTGGTCTCGCGCAGGCTTTCTTCCAGTGCGCGCCGGATCAGCTCGACGGCTTTGTCGATATCGAAAGGCTTGGCCAGGTATTCGAAGGCGCCGCCCTGGAAGGCCGCGACGGCCGAATCGAGGTCGGAAAAAGCGGTGATGATAATGACCGGCAGGCCGGGATACTTGGCCTTGACGGTCTGCAGCAGGTCCAGGCCCGATTCGCCCGGCATGCGGATGTCGGACACCAGCACTTGCGGCGTCTCGAATTCGAGCGCGGCCATGGCGTCGCGGGCATTCGAAAAGCTCTTGGTTGCGAGATTCTCGCGCGCCAGTGCTTTTTCAAGCACCCAGCGGATGGAGGCGTCGTCGTCGACTATCCAGATTGGTTTCATGTATTCGCGCTTCCCGGCAATATGGATCTTCAATTGATGGGATCCGAACCTCGGTGCTGGGGACGCGGCTTATGGCAGCGGCAACAGAATCCTGAAGTCCGTAAATCCAGGCCGGCTTTCGCATTCGATCACGCCCATGTGCTGTTGCACAAAAGTTTGCGCGAGGGTCAGCCCCAAACCGCTGCCGCCTTCCCTTCCCGACACCAAAGGATAGAAAATACGGTCGCGGATCTGGGGCGCAATGCCCGGTCCATTGTCGATGATATGCAAGTCTAATGCCAGCCCGTAGCGGACCTTGGCCAGGGTCACCTGGCGCGCCACCCGGGTCTTGAAAACCAGCTCGGCGTCGCCCGCCGCGATGCGCTCGGACAGGGCCTGGGCAGCATTGTGCGCGATATTCAACACCGTCTGGATCAGTTGTTCCTTGTCGCCGCGGAACTCGGGGATGGAGGCGTCGTAATCGCGCCGGATGGTCAGGCCACTGGGAAATTCTGCCAGGATCAGGCTGCGCACGCGCTCGCATACTTCATGGATATTGACGTCGCCCACGATGTGCGGGCGCCGGTGCGGCGCCAGCAGGCGGTCGACCAGGGTCTGCAGGCGATCCGCTTCCTTGATGATCACCTGGGTGTATTCGCGCAATTGCGTCAGGTGGCGCGCCGGCAGTTCGAGTTCGAGCAGCTGGGCCGCGCCGCGAATGCCGCCCAGCGGGTTCTTGATTTCGTGCGCCAGGTTGCGGATCAATTCCTTGTTGACCTGGCTCTGGTCGAGAATGCGCTCCTCGCGGTCGAGCTTGAGCTGCTGTACGTTCTCGCGCAGCTCGATCACGATGCCGGCCTCGCCCGCTTCGCTGACGATGCTGTGCACCTGCAAAGGATCGCGCCCGCTGCGCTCCAGGGTCAGGTCCTGGCGCAGGTCCGAATACTTGTGGGCCAGCGCCTGCGAACACAGGTTCAGCAGCTCGTCGGCGTTCACGAACAGGGAGCTCAGCTGCTGGCGCTGCAGCGCCTTGAGCGAACTTTCAAGCAGGTTCTCGGCGGCCGCGTTGGCGTGCACGATGGTGCCGTCCGGATCGACCAGCAGCACGGCCGAGGCCAGCAGTTCGAGTCCGGCCAGCGACGCCGGTCCGTAAGGGGCGGCGGTGTGCGGGGTGGCGGGGTGCATCGTCACTTGATATTGGAAATTTCGCGGCGCAGGGCTTCGAGGTTCTTCTCGGCGCGCGCAATGCTGTCGCCCATCTGCGCCACCCGTTCCAGGTACTTGGCGTAGTTCTTCTCGCCGCCGACGCGCTCGGGCACGCCGTTGTTGTACTCGCGTTTCAGTTCAGCGAGCTTGCGCTCTTCGGCGCGCAATTCCTCGTTCAGGATCTCGCGCCGGTCATTGTCGCGCGAGCGCTGCAGGGCGCTGTCGACTTTGGGAAAATCAGCCGGCGAGGTCGCGCGCGGCGCCGGCCTGGAGCTGCCGGCGCGCGGCGCCGGAGCCGGGATGCTCCCTGAGACATTCAGCGCCTTGCAGCCGGGCCGGCTTGTGTCGGTCAGTTCCTTGCGGCCGTTGGCGTCTACGCACAGATACACGCCCTGGGCCAGGGCCGGCAGCTGGATGCCTGATCCGGCCAGCAAGGCCAGCGCCAGCAGCGCCGGGCGGGCGCGGGTTCCGGCATGAAATCGGGGCAAGCGCATTGTCATAGGCATCAGCTTGGGGTCACGGTTTTGCCGTGCAGAAAAGTGGAAGGATTCGAGTCATCCCGAATATACAACATCCAATGAAAAACGCGAGGAAAGCCGTGGCTAACCTCGCGTTTTTTACACCCCACTTACACTTTCGATGTCGCCGCTATCACAGCTCGTAACAGCTTGTCATCGCAAGTGTTTTTTCGATCACGGGGCGTCTTTCAACAACCTTGCCTGCCTCGATTACAGCGAATAGTACATGTCGAATTCGGCTGGGTGCGTGGTCATGCGCATGCGCTGCACGTCCTGCATTTTCAGCTCGATGTAGGCATCGATCATGCTGTTGCTGAACACGCCGCCGCGGGTCAGGAACTCGCGGTCCTTGTCCAGCGCCTCGAGTGCTTCTTCCAGCGACGCGCAGACAGTTGGGATCAGCTTGTCTTCTTCCGGCGGCAGGTGGTACAGGTCTTTCGACGCTGCTTCGCCCGGATGGATCTTGTTGGCGATACCGTCCAGACCGGCCATCAGCAGCGCCGAGAAGCACAGGTAGACGTTTGCCAGTGGATCCGGGAAACGGGTTTCGATGCGGCGGCCTTTTGGATTGGCAACGTGCGGAATACGGATCGAAGCCGAACGGTTCTTCGCCGAGTACGCCAGCTTGACCGGTGCTTCGTAGCCAGGCACGAGGCGCTTGTACGAGTTGGTGCCTGGGTTGGTGATCGCGTTCAGTGCCTTGGCGTGCTTGATGATGCCGCCGATGTAGTACAGCGCTTCGTCGGACAGGCCGGCATAGCCGTCGCCGGCGAACAGGTTCTTGCCGTCTTTCCAGATCGACTGGTGCACGTGCATGCCCGAACCGTTGTCGCCAACGATAGGCTTCGGCATGAAGGTCGCGGTCTTGCCATAGCTGTGAGCCACGTTCCAGACCACGTACTTCAGGTTCTGGGTCCAGTCGGCGCGCTCGACCAGGGTCGAGAACTTGGTGCCGATTTCGTTCTGGCCGGCGCCGGCCACTTCGTGGTGGTGCACTTCAACCGGGATGCCCAGCGCTTCGAGGATCAGGCACATTTCCGAGCGCATATCCTGGAAGGAATCGACTGGAGGCACTGGGAAGTAGCCGCCCTTGACGGTTGGACGATGGCCGCTGTTGCCGCCTTCGATTTCCTTGTCGGTCGACCAGGACGCTTCGTCCGAATCGATCTTGACGAAGCAACCCGACATGTCGATCTTCCAGCGCACGCTGTCGAAGATGAAGAATTCCGGCTCTGGACCGAAGAACGCGGTGTCGCCGATGCCGGTCGACTTCAGGTAGGCTTCAGCGCGCTTGGCGATGGAGCGTGGATCGCGGTCATAGCCCTTGCCGTCGGCTGGCTCGATGACGTCGCACTGCATGAACAGCGTGGTCTCTTCCATGAACGGATCGATGTTCGCGGTGTTTGGATCCGGCAGCAGGATCATGTCCGACGCTTCGATGCCCTTCCAGCCGGCGATCGACGAACCGTCGAAAGCGTGGCCCGATTCAAATTTGTCGAGGTCGAAATGCGACACTGGCACCGTCACGTGCTGCTCTTTACCGCGGGTATCGGCAAAGCGGAAATCAACGAATTTGACTTCGTTGTCTTTAACCATTTTCAAGACTTCTGCGGCGGTCATTGCCATGCGTATTTCTCCAAAAAGTAAATGGGGGTTGCCGGTCTGGCGGCAAAACTCACAGGGATCATAGCAGAAACCATGCCAGCTGCTTAAAGCGGACCATTTCCTAGAAGCAGCGTTGAACTACCCAGCAAATGAACCTAAACTTGCACGTTCCTGTTTCGACACCGAACTTGCGCGCGATCAATTACGCACCATTGTGGTGCAAATAATCCGATGAGCACCAAAGCGGTGCGCCTTGCACCGAAACGGGCAAAACGCCGTGCTGTGGTGCAGGCACGCTATCATAAAGCAAACTAACCCTTGGATGACCATGAGCTCAAGCGACAACATTCTCGACCAGGCCCGCAGCCGCGCGCCTGGACTGCCCTACGCGGGCGCGGTGACGCCGCAGGAAGCCTTCGCGCTGCTGCAGGCCGGCGGCAAGGTCAAGCTGATCGATGTGCGCACCAATGCCGAGCGTGACTGGGTGGGCCGGGTGGCCATCGCCGAGAGCCAGCACGGCGCGGTGCAGTGGAGTACCTACCCGGGCGGCGTGCCCAATCCCGATTTCGTGCAGCAGCTGGAACAGGTGGCGGGCAAGGATGAGGTGCTGCTGTTCCTGTGCCGGTCGGGCGTGCGCTCAAGGCATGCGGCGACCCTGGCGACCAAGGCCGGGTTCAGCCAGTGCTACGACATCCTGGAAGGATTTGAAGGCGACAAGGATGGCGACGGCCATCGCAAGAATGTGGGTGGCTGGTGCAAGCACGGGCTGCCATTTATGGGCGCATAGGGTGGGCCCTACGATTTTGCGGACGCCGCGTTAACGTCAGACGCCATCGCGTTCTTGACCCGTGTACGCACAAAATTGATATGACTGCGTAAGCCATACAAGCCATCGGCAAAGGCCAGCGGGATCGAGATCTGGTTCACCAGCTCCTCGATCTCGTCCAGGCGCTTGAGCAGGCCGAGGCAAACCTGCTCCCTGCCCTCGCCCTGCGCCGCTTCCAGTTCCTGCTCCACCGTGCGCAGCTGCCCGTACCAGCGGTACACGCGCGAACGGATGCGCCACACGTACAGCGGCGGCACCACCTTCGACAGCGGCAGCACCAGCGCCGCCAGCGCCACCACCACGACCCACATCCGATCGAAAAAATTCGCAAGCCAGAAGCTCATGTAACGCTGCAGCAGCGGCGCGCCATCCTTGTAGAACTTGGCCGCCTCCGCCGCCACTGGTATCTCCGTATAGCGCGCCGACGGGAACTGCCCCTGCTGCTGGAACCAGCCGGTGCCGCCATGGATCTCGCTGGCCGCCTGCACATACAGGTCGATCAGTGCCGGATGCAGATCGGCGCGCGCGACCAGGGTGGCGGTCGGCGCGATCAGGTGGTAGTCCTGGGCCGGCAGGTCGCGCCCCACATCCACGATCCCGCGCGGCAGCACCACGTGCGACATGAAAGGCAGGCGCCGCGTGTAGGCTTCGGCCTGGGCAAAGTCGAACAGCTTGATGCCGGGCGTCTGCAGCAGCATCTGCACCAGCAGCGCATCCGGACCGGAGCTGAAGACCAGCCCGTCGATGCGCCCTTCCAGCAGTTCCACCGTGGCCGGCGTATTCTGCAGCGCGCCGATGGTCAGCTCGGCCGGTTCGACGCCGTTCAGCGCCAGCACCTGGCGAAACAGCTTGGGCACGCCGGTGCCTTCCGGTCCCAGGTTGATTTTCAAGCCCTTCAACTGGGTGAGCTGCGTGACGGCTGCGCCTTCGCGCATGAACAGCCAGACCGGTTCCGTGAACAGGCTGCCCAGCGACACCAACCCCTTGCGCTGGGCCTCGGCCTGCTCGGTCGAACCGCTCTGCACGAAAGCGATATCGACCTTACCGTCATTGAGCAGCTGCAGATTTTCCTGCGAGCCGAGGGAGCGCTGCTGCGTGACCGTGATGCCGTGCCTGGCCAGCCTGGCCGCATACTTCTTGCCGAATTCTTCGTAGGCGCTGTTCTCCTGGCCAGTCGCGAGGCGCACCTGGCGCGGTGGGGCGGGATCGACCAGAAAGTAAGCCAACAGGCAGACCGCCACGATGGTGAGTATGGTGGGGCCAGCGGTTGCAACCAGGTCGCGAAACGAGAACTGGGTGAACTTGCGGATTTTGGACATGGCGAGTTGCAGAGGTTTCATGGTGGCGTACGATGCCAACATTCGGCGCGCTTGGCAAGCGAATGCCTTTAATTCAAGCGTAATCAAGGTGATGATCGATCCGCCCGCCGCCTTGACTTCGCCCTGGCAGCCCGGTTCAATGGCCACTTCCCCCCTTGCCACGCGCGCCATGCACCGTTCTCTCCTGCTTTTATCCTTGTTCGCCGCCGTCCCCGCCGCTGCCGCCGACGTGACGCTGTACGACGGCAAAGCCGTGGCAGCCGTCATCCACGAGGACAGCACCACCCTGGCCCTGGCGGGCCGCTTGCTGGGCCGCGACCTGCAGGCCCTGTCGGGCAAACAGCCACGGATATCGGCGCGTCTGAGCGATTGCACTGCCACCTGCGTCTTGATCGGCCGTTATGACTCCGCACTGGTAAAGGCGGTCGCCGCGAAGGCCGGCATCGACCTGGCGCAGCTGCGCGGCGAATGGGAGCGCTACGCGCGCGTGCAGGTGAAAGCGAAGGGCCGCAACTATCTGCTGATCGCCGGTTCCGACGCGCGCGGCGCCGTCTACGGCACGGTCGACCTGACGCGCGAACTGGGCGTGTCGAGCTGGGAATGGTGGGCCGACGTCACGCCGCGCAAAGTGGCCAGACTCGATGCCGACGGCACCTTGCGTTTTTCCGCCGCGCCCTCGGTCCAGTACCGCGGCATTTTCCTCAACGACGAGGACTGGGGCCTGCAACCGTGGGCCGCCAGGACATACGACCGCGCGTCCGGCGACATCGGTCCGGCTACCTATGCGCGCATCTTCGAGCTGCTGTGGCGCCTGAAAGCGAACACCATCTGGCCGGCCATGCACGACATCACCACGCCCTTTTATTCCGTGCCTGGCAACGCCGCCATGGCGCGCGATTACGGCATCGTGGTGGGCACCTCGCACGCTGAGCCGATGATGCGCAATAACGTACGCGAGTGGGACAAGAAGCAGCGCGGCGATTTCAATTTTTTCACCAACCGCGACAACATGCTGGCTTACTGGAAGGAGCGGGTGGACCAGGTCAAAGGCGACGAAGCGATGTTCTCGGTGGGCCTGCGCGGGGTGCACGATTCGGCCATGGAAGGCGCGGCAACAATAGAAGCCGCGCGCGACGGCGTGGCGCAAGTGATCAAGCTGCAGCGCGAGATGTTGAGCACGAGCCTGGGCCGCCCGGCCGGGAAGATCCCGCAGGCGCTGACCCTGTACAAGGAAGTGCTGGACGTGTACAAGTCAGGCCTGGACGTACCCGACGACGTGACCCTGATCTGGCCCGACGATAACTACGGCTACCTGCAGCAATTGAGCACGCCGGCGGAAGCGCGCCGCAGCGGCGGCGCCGGTATCTACTACCACATCTCCTACTGGGGCCGGCCGCATGACTACCTGTGGCTGGGCACCACCCATCCCGCCCTGATCCGCGATCAGCTGCAGCGCGCATGGGAAACCGGCGCGCGCAGGACCTGGATCGTCAACGTGGGCGACATCAAGCCGGCCGAATACCTGACCCAGTATTTTCTGGATCTGGCGTTCGACCAGCGCGTGTCCGCACAGACGCCGCGCGCGCATTTGCGCGACTGGGCCGCAAGCCAGTTCGGCGGCGCGCAGGCCGACGCCGTGGCCGCGCTGATGACCGACTACTACGACCTGGCCTGGGAAAGGCGGCCCGAATTCATGGGCTTTGGCCAGACCGAACCGACCACCCCGAACCGGGCATCTGCTTACCTGCAAACGGGCGGTGAGGAAGCGCAGCGGCGCCTGGACCGCTACCGCGAGCTGGTACGCCAGGCCGAAGCGATTGCCGCTACGATGCCGGAACACCGGCGCGACGCATTCTTCGAACTGGTGCTATATCCCGTGCGCGCCAGCGCGGCACACAATACCCGCATGCTGAGTCCGGCCCTGGCCCAGCGCTACGCGCCGATGGCCTGTCTCGACGCCGCCAGCCATGAATCGGAGGCGCACAAGGCGCATGCCTCGCTGGTGGCCGACACGGCGCACTACAACAGCCTGGCGGCCGGAAAATGGCGTCACATGATGGACATCGCACCACGCCGACTCCCGGTATTCCAGGCGCCGCTTCAGTACACATGGAGCGGCTTGCACAAGCGCTGCGGCGCCGGGGCGCTCGCGCCTGCTCCGCAGGAGCGCGAACGTGTTGTGACGATGGCGGCAACCCAGGCGCAGCCGAACGCTTCATGGGAGCTTGTGCCGGGACTGGGCAGCCGTGGGGCGAGCCTGCGCGCGCGCCTGACGCCGGGTGTTGCCGCTCCGCTGGCCTACGTATTTTCAAGCGCCCTGCCAGGTCCTGCGCAGCTGAAGATCGTGGCGCTGCCGGTGCATCCGCTGACGTCGGCCAACGGCCTGCGCGTGGGCGTGAGCGTGGACGGCGGGCCGGTCGAGGTGATGGATTTCGCAACCCACGGCCGCAGCGAAGAGTGGAAGTTGAATGTGCTGTCGAATACTGCCGTGAAGACGCGGGTGCTGGAAAAACTCGACGCTGGAACACACACCGTCCGCTTCGTCGCGATGGACCCGGGATTCATCCTGGACCGGATCGACATCCTGTTCGAAGGCGCACCGCAGTATTACGGGGCGCCGCCCTGAATCGCATGGTGGGCACGGGTGCCCACCCTACCCTACCTGGTGCAGGTCTTGGCGCCCGCCCCTTGCGGCGGTTCGATCATCGGCATCAGGGAAGGTGCCAGCACCGTCAGCAACTGCACCGGCAAGGCGCTGGTGAAGTCGTACTTGCCCGACTCCGGTCCATGCACATACGCCGTCATGCTGCCGAAGAAACGCTCGCCGATATTAAAGACAAATGTGGCCGACCGGTTCACATAACGCGACTCGATCAAGCGTCCACCGCCGCCATACACCTCGAAACGCTGGTCGCCGGTACCGGTCTTGCCGCCCACGGCGACGATTTCGCCGTTGGACAGCTTGAAGGCCATCTTGACCCGCTTGGCGGTACCGTCCGACACCACGCCGCGAATCGCGTCCGCCACGGCGCGCGCCACTTCGGGCGCCAGAATCCGTTCACCCGGCGCGCTCTGCCCTGACTTGACCAGGGTCTCGTAGGGCGTGCCCTGCGCGAAGTGCAGCGAGTCGATGCGCTGTACCGGTTTGCGCACACCGCCGTTGACGATAATGCCCATCATCTCGGCCAGCGCGGCTGGACGGTCGGCCGAAGCGCCAAGGGTGGTCGCGTACGACGGCACCAGCGAATCAAAGGGGTAGCCCATCTTCTTCCACTGGGCGTGGATCTTGAGGAAGGCTTCGACTTCGAGCAGGCCGGCGATACGGCGGTCCTGGGCATGCTTGCGGTGCGTGTTGAACAGCCACGCATACACTTCCTGGCGTTCCTTGACGCTGGCCGCGACGATGTCCGACCAGGACGCCGCCGGATGGGTGCGCATATAACCGACCAGCCACAGTTCCAGCGGGTGGATGGTGGCCAGATAGCCGCGGTCGGCCAGCGACATATTGGCCGGCGAGTACTGCTCGTACATGCGCGCGATGCGGTCGTCCGGCACTTCGTTCTTGGACACCAGGTTCTCGTTGAGGAAGGTGCCGAACTGGGCGAGCGTGGCGTTCGGTGCGATCGTGCGGTGCACATTGGCCAGGCGGGTCGGGGTCGGACGCAGGCTCGCCAGCAGCGCTTTTTCAGCGTCGGCGGCGTTCTTGCCCTTGTACTTGTTATAGAAGCGGCCAAGGAATTCGCGCCCTTCGCGGTCGGCGAAGCGTGCCAGATATTCGGCGCGGCGCGGATCGTCCGAGTCTGCCAGCAAGGCCGCCGAGGAACCCGGCAACTGGAACATGTAATAGCGCACCACGTCGCGCATCAGGCGAACGAACACCAGGTTGGTCGAGTGGCGCAGCGCTTCGCGTACCGTCAGGATCTTGCTGTCGTCGTTCTTGCTGAAGTTACCGAAGGTGTGCATACCGCCGCCGGTAAAGAAGCCTTCGCCGGGATTACCTGAGTACTTGCGCTCGAGCGCCGCGTCCAGCATGGCCGGCAGGTCGCGCCCTTTGTCGGTCGGCAGCGCCGAGAAGTATTCGATCGCCCACAGCGACATGCGGTCCTTGGGATCGACCACCACTTTTTTCAGTTCGGCCGCATCCATGATCGAAAAGCGCTTGTGCAGCTGATCGACGATGTCCATGTAGGTAACCAGGGTGCGCAGCTTGGCGGTCGAACCCAGATCGAGCTTGGCGCCTTCGTTGATGTCCAGCGGCTGATCGTAGTTATCGGTCTGCACGCGCAGGTAGTTGGCCTTTTCGCCGCGTTCCATCAAGGTGAAGCTGTAGACCACGTTGGCCGGATCGCCATTACCCAGCATGCCCTTGCCGGTCAGGCCGGCGGCGGTGGCCGACTCGGTATCGCGCAGGTCGCGCAGGCGTTCGGTGACGGCGCGCTGGGCGTCCGAGTCGAGCGTACTGGCGACCGACAGGTCGAGACGGTCCAGGTTATAGAAGCGCGAGTCGCCCAGCAGGTTGGCCAGGTGGGTGCGCACCGCGTTCGACGCCTTGCGCGTGACGAAGGAATTGGCCGCCGGCGGCGCCACGCCCGATCCCTTGGACGGTTCCAGCTTGACCTTCATCGCCGCGTCGCGCAACTGCGGCGAAATCACGCCGGCCTGGGCCAGCACGCGCAGGTGGACATTGGTCAGTTCTTCCAGATCGTCGGCGCCGGCGCCCAGGTAATGGGCCGGGCGGCGCTGCGCGATCATCAGGGACAGGGCCTGCTTGTACACCAGCGCGCCTTCGGGCGTGGTCACACCGTTCTTGAGGGCCGCATTCATGTCGGCGAAATCGCGTCCGTACCAGACCCACATGCCGTCGCCGATGCCATTGACTTCGCCGTAGCCCAGCTTGGCCGACAGCGGCACGGTGTTCAGGTAATCGATGACGATCTGGCGCCGTGCGCGGGTGGTGTCTTCGCCGTACTGGTAGGCGCGCAGGGTCGCCGACACCATCTGGCGCAGTTTTTCGGACAGAGAGCTGGTGCGCCCGTCTGGCGAATGACGGTATTTTTCGATCTGGGTGGCCAGGGTGCTGCCGCCGGCCGAGCGCTTGTCGTCGCGGCTGAACATGTGCAGCGACTTGTCGAACACCGCCTTGCTGAAGCGGTCCCACTCGACTGCCGGATTGCGTTTCGGGTACTCGGTGTCGAGCAGCTCGCGATTCTCAATGAACAGCAGGCTCTTGATCAGCAGTGCGGGGGTGGCGTCGAAGCTTTCGTAGAAACGCTCCGGATAGCGCGACACGAACAGCGGCTGGCTCTTGCAGTCGAGGATAGCCAGACCGGTTTTGGTCTTTTCGCGGTAGGTGGCGAACAGGCCCATGTCAGCCAGCTCCACCATCTTCGGTGAAATGTGGGCCTGGGCGGCGATGACGAAGTCGCGCGTTTTCAGCTTGGCCAGGTAGTCCGGCATGTTGGCGTAGCCGAGCCGCTCGTCATACGGGCTGTCCTTCGGAAAGCGGATCGCGTTGCTGGGGCCCTTCTCGACCTTGTAGCTGAGTTTTTTCGCCATGCCGGCGAAGAAATTCGCCTGGGCCGAGGAGGTTTTCACTTCCTGCAGCACCCACCAGACCAGGATCGACAGCAGCATCAGCAGCACCAATACCAGGGCCGGCTTGATTTTCGAACGGCGCTTGGGCGGCACGGCGTCGGCGGCCACGGGCTCCTCTCCGGACATGGCCGGATCCGGCTCGGGCGCATCGGGCACGAGCGAAAGATGAGGATGATGGTCGCCCGAAGGCTCGATGCGCTCACGCGCCGGGTTCATCGATGCGGCCCGCGCGCGCAATTTGCGCACCGCGTTCACAACGATGCGGGGCCGTCGAAAACGACGATTACTTTCCATGATGGCTCAACCGGTTTGAATCAATCGTACCTGCAATCACCGCATTAACCTTCGCCATCCGTGCAACGGGTTTCAGAGTGATCGGGTGGTCAATCGTATCGCTAACTAATAATCAAATTGTCACGTAAATCTCACTCGGGATTGACGTGCGCGCATGGACACCATTCCACCACACCAAGGGCTCCGGCACGAAGGCATGTTCGAGAAAAGTTGACGTAGCGGATTGTTTTTCGCAAAAAAACAACGGCTGGGTGCGCTGGACAAAAGCAGGGCCACGTTTTGCGTCACGCGCCTGTCACATAGGGTAGTTGAGGGCGACGGCGGCTCACAGGCGGCGGTACTCGGCCTGCATGCGGCTCAGCTCGGCGCACATCTGGGCGAAGGCCGCCCCCGACTGTTCAGGATCGCCCTTGACCCCCAGTTCGATATGGCGGCGCGTGTTGGCGTCGCCCACGCTGGGCAGGCTGAATACCTTGACCAGCGGGTACTGGGCTTCGAGCGCCTCCATCAAGGGCGTCAGTGCCGATTCGGCGGTCTCGTAGACCAGCACCGAATGCTCGGCGCGGGCCTCGCGGTTGAACAGCGCACTGTAATGGGTGTCCAGCACCCAGGCGATCATGGGCCAGGCCATCACGGGAAAGCCCGGCACAAAAAAATGCGTTCCAACGCAGAAGCCGGCAATCTTGTTATAGGGGTTGGGAATGAGGCCTGCGCCCACCGGAAACTCCGCCATCTTGAGCCGATGCAGGTTCTCGGGCGAGTTTAGGTCGGCCGTTTTGCCCGTCTCGGCCGCCATCTCCTGGATGCGTTCCTGGATCAGGTGCGCCCCTTCGGGATGCAGCGCCAGCGGCACGTGCAGGGCATCGGCGGCGCAGCTGCGCGTATGGTCGTCCGGCGTGGCGCCGATGCCGCCGCAGCAAAAGACGATGTCGCCGCTGCCCATCGTACGGCGCAGGGTCGCCGTGATGCGGGCCGGATCGTCGCCCAGGTACTCGGCCCAGGCCAACTGCAGGCCGCGTTCGGCCAGCAGCTCGACCACCTTGGGAAAGTGCTGGTCGCGCCGTTTGCCGGACATGATTTCGTCGCCGATGATGATCAAGCCAAATGCCATGCGCCCGCCCTTCCCTGTTCGCTGTTGTCGGAACGGCCAGTGTGCCAGAAAACGCGATCAGGCATCGGCCGCCAGCGCGACGCCGGACCCCGCGTCGGGCTCTTGCGCGCGCAGATCGGCCAGCGCTTGCAGGCTGTAGTACTCGAACCACAGGCCGGTAAAAATAAAAATCACCAGGTACAGCCAGATCGACAGCGCGGCCAGGAACGGAAACAGCACGAAGGAAATCGCGGCGCCGCCGATCCATACGATGCCCGGCAGCGCGCCGCAGGCTCCGGACACCATGCCGATGGCCAGCAGCGGCAGCTTGTGGCGGCGGCGGATGGCCTCGCGCTCCTCCTCGCTGGCATGCTCTGCCAGGGCATCGTAAGTCATCACGCGCGCGGTCAGCCAGCCCCACAGGAAAATCTGGACCAGCACCGCGAGCGGCGCAACCAGGTACAGCGGCAGGCTGCCCAGCCAGGCCAGCGCAAAGATCAGGAACCCGCCGGCGTTGGTTGCCAGGCTGCCCAGAAAACTGCCGCCATGTTTTTTTTGCAGGTCAGGGAACTGACGCTCGCCGACGTGGCGCACGATGGCCGGCATCGCGGCCACGCCCATGAAAATCAGGGCCGTCAGGATCATCAAGGGCAGCAACAAGAGCATGGCCACCAGCGGCACCACGATGGTCTTGAGCATGCCCATGCCGAAAGCGGCCAGGGTCGAACTGCTGGCCTGGAACCAGCCGTTGGCATCGAACAGGTGCTGGACGTAATCGACCAGGGGCTGGAAGCCGGCGTACAGCAAGCCGCCCCACAGCAGCAGCGACAGCACGAAAGGCAGGATCGACAACAACAGCATTTTTGACGTGAACTGGGCGACGACGGCGCGGCCGTAAGCGGTGGCGACGGCGCGCGCGGGAGTCTGGGGCGGAAGCGGCATTGTTGTTTGATGAATAAGTGACGATAGCGCGCAGTGTAGCGCGGTTTCGCGCGCGTGCCGATTCGGGCTCAATAGCACTTTGCCACTGCATGCACTACAATCCCGAATCACACCGATTCTTTATAGGAAAACCATGTCCACCATCACTACCGATTCCGGCCTGCAATACGAAGACACCACCGTGGGCGAAGGCGCCGAAGCGAAAGCCGGCCAGCACGTCACCGTACACTACACCGGCTGGCTGCGTAACGACGACGGCAGCACCGGCGCCAAGTTCGATTCGAGCAAGGACCGCAACGACCCGTTCCAGTTTTCGCTGGGCGCAGGCCAGGTCATCCGCGGCTGGGACGAAGGCGTGCAGGGCATGAAAGTGGGCGGCGCGCGCCGTCTGACGATTCCGGCAGCACTAGGCTATGGCGCACGCGGCGCCGGTGGCGTGATTCCGCCGAACGCAACCCTGATTTTCGACGTCGAACTGCTGGCGGTTTAAGTATCACGGGCAGCAGCAGGCATTAGCGTGCTGCTGCCCAACATCACTGCGCGCGCACACGTAGCGCCGCGACAAACTGCCCTGCTCCGGGCCGTCAGCCTGGCCTCCCAATCGCAATAAGCCGAACGGCGCCAAGCCGATGCATCGCTGTTGCCCAAAAATGTCCGGCGTTCGGGGTCAGGTCTGTCAATCGGACATTTTTGGGCAATAAAGCGCCGGCATCGCTTTTCTTTCTTCAAAATGTCCGATTGACAGACCTGACCCCAAACGCTGGACAACGGCTGGAAACTAGTGCGGCGAAGACTTTGTCGGCGCTGATTTTGTTGGCTTATTCCCAGTCGCCCATCAGGGCCATCAGGACGAGTTTTTCGAACTCGGGGGCGAAGCGCTTGATGATGTTGTCGGGGTCCTGGACCAGGGCGTCGTCGGTGACGATGCCGAACTGCACGCCGCCGTTGTAGCTGAGGATGGAGACGCCAATGCCGATGTCGCCCGATTGCGGCACCCAGAACATGCATTGGTCAAGCTGGCTGCCGGCCAGATACAGCGGCTGCTGCGGTCCCGGCACATTGCTCATCACCGCCGTTGCTTTGCGCGCGAAATAATTCTGGATTTCGTTTTGCACCTGCTTGGGTGTTGCGCCCAGTACGCCAAGCACCGACATCGCGACCAGCGCGGTATAGCTTCCCTTGAGCTCGTTCATGCGATGACGCACTTCGTACAGCCGCGCAACCGGATCTTCCAGCCCGACCGGCAGCACCAGCGGCACCAGGCCGAAGGCGTTGCCGAGCTTTTGCTGGCGCGATGCCTTGCGCAGATTGACCGGCACCATCACGCGCACGTCGCAATCGTGCTCGACCGTGTCGCCCTTGGAATGCAGGTAAGACCGGATCGCGCCCGCCACGCTGGCCATCAACACGTCGTTGATCGAGCAGCCGAAAGCCTTGCCGATGGCTTTCACTTCGGCCAGCGGCAGCGGTTCGCTCCAGGATACGTGCTTCTTGCCGTTGGGCTTGCCCTTCAGGCGGGTCGGGCTGTCTTCGTCCATGGTGCTCAGCTTGACCGCGTCGATGGCCAGTTGCCCGGCCGTCATGCCGAGCGTCGTGATTTGCGCCGGGAGCTTGTCGAGGTCGGTCATCATGCCGAGCGACTTGATGAACATGTTCGAGGACAGGTCGATCGCCTTGATCGACGCGGCCGTGACGGGCAGCATGATCTGTTCCCAGGGGTTTTCCTCTGCTGCGGCCGAGGAGGCCGCCGCCGCGCGCGGGCTGGGCGTATGCTCAGGTGCATCCGGGGTCTTGTCAAACATCGACATGAATACGCCGACCAGGGCCACGCCGTCGGCGATGCAGTGGTGGATGCGGATGATCAGAGCCTGGCGCAGTTGGCCGTCTTCGCCCATGCAGTTGTCGACCAGGTGCATCTGCCACAACGGTTTTTCGGGATCGAGCGGCTGCTGCGAGAGCTCGCCCACCAGCGCCTGCAGGGCCGGCTTGTTGCTGGCGCCGCCCTTGGCTGCAGGCAGCGAGGTACGGATGACATGGTCGTCCAGGTCGACCGCCTGCTCCTGCCACCAGGAACCGGACAGGTCGGTGACGACGCGGCTGCGAAAGCGGCTGTAGACCAGGAAGCGCGCTTCCAGCGCATGCTTGAGCCCGTCTACACTGACGGCCTTGCTGAGCATGGAGACGCCGACGATCATCATCAGGTTCCCGTCCGAATCCATGCGGAGCCAGGCGGTATCGACCGTCGACATCTTCTTGCGGCTCATCGCGGACAGGGCTTTCGACAACATGGAGCGTCTCCTCTAAAGTAGGGCGATTTGGGCTGGTATTGTTCCAGCCATGTTCTATTATGTCGCGCAGGATACAGTTTGTTGCGCTAAGATCCTAGGCACATTACTCTACCGACAATATCCCAGCAACAATTTTCAGACCCGAGGAGATTTTATGAGCTTGCAGGAACAGTTTGACCAGGCCCAGGCCGATTCGAAGAATTTGTCCGAGCGTCCGGATAACATGACCTTGCTGAAGATTTATGCGCTGTACAAGCAAGCCTCGGCGGGCGACGCGGAAGGCAAGCGTCCGGGCTTCACCGACATGGTCGGGCGCGCCAAGTTCGATGCCTGGGAAGGCTTGAAGGGCACCTCGAAGGACGAGGCGATGCAGCAGTACATCGACCTGATCGAGGAATTGAAGGGCTGATCAGATCGACGATCTGAAGCGGTGTTGGGCAGGAGGGCCGCGCCTCCCTGCCCAGGGCGCCATCAGGCCGCGCCGAAGACCTTCTTCATGTTTTCCGTGACCTTCGCTTCGATGGTTGGTGCGAAGGCACTCATCAGGAATCCCAGCTTGATGAACATCTCGACTTTTTTCTTTTCCAGGGTCAGCGAACCCTGAACCCCGCTGCGCTCGAAATGCAGCACGTCGCCATCCCATTCGCATTCCAGGCCATATTCCTCGGCGATCTTGTCGGCCACTTTCTGGGCCGCGTCGCGCGCTTTCTTGGGCGTCAGTTTATGTTCCTGCACAATGCTGATGTCTGCCATGGCTGCCTGCTTCCTTTCCGGTCGAATTATGCGGCCATCATACCGTGTTGCGCCTGACCCGCCTAGCTCAGCCGTGCGAAGTTGATAAGCAGAAATGCCAGCGGTCATATAATACCGGCAGACCTTTTCCAGGAATGCCATGACCGACATCCAGCTTATTTCCGCGATCCTGTTCGGGCTCGCGCTGGCCCATACCTTCGCCACCAAGCACTTCGAACGCCTGGCCGACCGCTATCCGCGCCATGCCGGGCTGCTGCATTTCTTCGGCGAAGTCGAGGTCGTGTTCGGCTTGTGGGCGCTGGTGCTGCTGCTGGCCATGGCCCTGCTGTCGGGCGGCGCCAAGGCCATCGCCTACGCCGAGACGCGCACTTACACCGAGCCGCTGTTTGTCTTCGTCATCATGGTGGTGGCCGCGTCCAAGCCGGTGCTCGAAGCCATCCGCGCGGCGATCGCGGCGCTCGCACGCCTGGCGCCGCTGCGCACGGCGGTGGTGAATGTCTGGCTATGCCTGGCCTTGGTGCCGTTGATGGGATCGCTCGTGACCGAACCGGCCGCGATGACCCTGGCCGCGCTGATGCTGGCGCCCCAGGTATTCCGCAAGGACATGCCGGAGTGGCTCAAGTACGCCGCCCTGGGCGTGCTGTTCGTGAACGTGTCGATCGGCGGCACCCTGACCGCCTTTGCCGCGCCGCCGGTGCTGATGGTGGCGAGCACCTGGAACTGGGACAGCGCCCACATGGCGGCGACCATCGGCTGGCGCGCCGCCATCGCGGTGCTGGTCAATGCCACGGTGGTGACCTATCTGCTTCGCAAGCACATCCGCGATGCCGAGGCGCGTCCGGCGGGCGAGCTGCGCGTGCCCTTCGTGGTCAGCGCCATCCACATCGCCTTCCTGGCCGCCGTGGTCACGTTTGCCCACCATCCCGTGATCTTTATCGGCCTGTTCCTGTTCTTCCTTGGCTTCACCCAGGCCTATGAGCAATACCAGAATCCCCTGATCCTGAAGGAGGGCTTGATGGTGGGCTTTTTCCTGGCCGGACTGGTGGTGCTGGGCGGAATGCAGCAATGGTGGTTGCAGCCGATCGTCTCGAGCCTGGAGCCGACCGCGCTGTTCCTGGGCGCTACCGCGCTGACCGCAATTACCGACAACGCGGCCCTCACTTACCTGGGCTCGCTGATCGTGGGCCTGTCGGATCAGGCCAAGTACATGCTGGTGGCCGGCGCGGTGGCCGGCGGCGGCCTGACCATCATCGCCAACGCCCCCAATCCGGCAGGGGCCGCACTGGTGCGCGACGGCTTCGAAGACGAATCGATCGGTGTCGGTGCGCTGCTGCTGGGTGCACTCGGGCCGACCCTGATGGCCATGCTCATGTTCCTGTTGTAGCCGGGGCCTTTGCCCCGCGCGATTGATCGGCATCAAACCCGCGGAGGTCTGCCGGCGCGACTATTTCTGGACTAGCCAAGGCTGCCGCGGAGGTCATATGGAACGCCGGATCGAATTTCAGCTGAACAAACAGCCCACCGACGACGCGGTCCAACGCGCGCAGCCACCGGTCAGCTTCGTGCCCACGCCGAGCGCGCCCTACCGCCAGCACCGCAAGGCCGCCGCCCTCATGTACGAACCCGGCGCCCCGCGCATCGGCCCCGGCGCGGCGCGCCGCACGCCGGTCTCGCCCGCGACCGGCACGCGCGTGCTGATGTGGAAGCAGGATCCCTCGGTCGCCGAGATCGGCACCCGCAAGGTGTTCCTGCCGGGGGTCGTGCTGGCCGGTCCGCGCGACGCCCGCATCGTCTTCGGCCAGCCCGGCATCGCGCCGGTCAGCCCGAACGCCTTCGGCGACTTCGTCACCATGCCGGACACACCCCAGTTCGACGCCGTCCACACCTTTGCCGTGGTGCGCCAGACCCTCACCATGTACCAGCGCGCGCTGGCCGCCGCCGGCCATGCCACGCCCCTGCCCTGGCAATGGAACAGCGGCATCGATACCGCCCCCCTGCAAATCTTTCCGCATGGGCTGCCCAACGTCATGAACGCTTTCTACAGCCGCACCCAGTGCTGCCTCAAGTTCGGCGACTTCATCCCCAGCGGCAGCACCACACGCATGTTCACCTGCCGCTCCTTCGACATCGTCTCGCACGAAACCGGACACGCCGTGCTCGACGGCCTCAAGCCGGACTGGCTGCTGGCGGCCAATCCGCCGCAGACGGGCGGCTTGCACGAAGCCTTCGGCGACCTGACCGCGATCTTCCTGGCGCTGTCCCAGCTCGACCAGTGCGAAGCCATCATTGCCCAGACCAAGGCGCGCCTGCACGACAAGACCTTCCTGGCCGACATCGCCGAGCAGTTCGGCCTGGCGCTGGGGCGCTCGAACGGCTTGCGCAACGCCGACAACGACATCACCCTGTCGCAGGCCGGAAACGAGGTCCACGCCATCTCGCAAGTGTTCACGGGTGCCATCTACGACATCCTCGCCGACCTGTTCGTCCTGGAACGCAACCCGGTGCTGCTTGACGACGCGGCGGTGCTGCATCAGGTGGGCGACTACCTGCGCGGCCTGCTGCTGCGCGCCCTGATCGCCGCGCCCGAGTTTGCCGCGACCTACGCCGACGTCGTCAACGCCATGCTGGCCATCGCCGCCGCGGACGGCAAGCCTGACGGGTATGCGCGTGCCATTCGCGAACGCTTTGCCGAGCGCGAAGTGGTGCAGGCGGCGCCGGACCATCAGATGGCAAGCAGTGACAATCAGGCCGCCTTTGCCGCCATGGCTCCGGCCGTGACCGACGCCCCCGGGGCGCTGCAGGACAGGCGCGCCTGCTGCGGCACCATGAACCTGGCCGAGTACTACGACGTCGAGCACGTTCTCGACAGCGAACTCGAAGCCCTGGCGCACTGGTGCACAGCGAATGGACGGGCAGGCACCATCGCAGCAGGAAGACCAGGCTCGCCCAACGGTGGCGGCGCGCCGGCCCTGCCCCAATGAGGATCCTGGCGACCGGTTCCGGCGGCTTCAGCGGGCTCAGCGAGCACTACGAAGCCGACACCAGCGCGCTGCCCAACGGCGAGATGCTCGAAGAATTGCTACGCAACCTGGACTTTCTGCCGAATGCGGACCAGATCGGCACCGACATGATGCGCTGGGAAATCACGATTGACGACGGCAAGCAGCCCAGGGTGGTGCACGCCGCGGACGACGGGTCGGCAGAATCGGCGCCCTTGCACGCCTTGCTTGCCGAACTGCGCGCCAGCGTGTAAGGACACACCCCAACAGTAATCGCAGTCGAGCAGGGTGGGCACCTGTGCCCACCCTGCTCTTCACGGGGAGGCCGGCAAAACCGGCCAGTGGGCAAACTTTGCCCACCGGCTCAGTCGGCGCAGGGCGGTAAAACGCGCACCTCCGGCCCGGATCAATTTCCAGGACACCGCCAGAATTCCCCCCAAATCATCAAAACAAGCAAGGTTCACCCAGCCCGCATAGCCCTTGCGCGACCCGGTTTCCACGGAAGTCAAACATATTTGCTTATGTGTATTGTGTCTAAGCCTGATTTGTGGGAATAAGCGAATTGCCTTAAAATACAGTGCTTTGCTATGGTCGGCGGCTGCCCCACGCCACCGGCGCCGCAGCACCCCTTCACAGATAGGACTGTTATGACCCACGTTGTCACCGAATCGTGCATCAGCTGTCGTTACACCGATTGCGTCGATGTATGCCCGGTAGATTGTTTCCGGGAAGGCCCGAATTTTCTGACGATCGATCCTGACGAATGCATCGACTGCGCGGTCTGCGTCGCCGAGTGCCCCGTCAACGCGATTTATGCCGAAGAAGATGTGCCCGCCGATCAGCAACAGTTCATCAAGATCAACGTTGAACTGGCGCGCACCTGGCCCTCCATCACCAAGACCAAGCCGGCCCTGCCGGAGGCCGAGGAATGGAAAGACGTCAAAGACAAGCTCGACCGACTGGTACGCTAACCCGCCGCGCAGGCGCTGCTTGCCCACGGCGCCCGCCGTGCTGGCCCGCGCCCGGCAGGATCGCCTGAACCGTGGCACACTATGGGCCACCTCAGGAAGCCACTCGCTGCACGAGCATCACAACTCAAAATCAACAGGAAGTAAGCGCATGACTATCACCGCCAACCACGAAGCAGGCAGCGTCGCTGCCAACAGTTCCTTTTCCGGCGCCATCGATACCGATGCCGTCATCATCGGCGCGGGACCGGTCGGACTGTTCCAGGTGTTCGAGCTGGGCCTGCTGGAAATCAAGGCCCACGTGATCGATTCCCTGCCGGCAGTAGGCGGTCAGTGCGTGGAACTGTACCCTGACAAGCCGATCTACGACATCCCCGCCGTGCCTGTGTGCACCGGCCAGGAACTGACCGACAACCTGCTCAAGCAGATCGAGCCGTTCGAGCCGACCTTCCACCTGGGTCAGGAAGTGACCGTGGTGCAGCGCCGCGAAGACGGCCGTTTCAACGTTGAAACCTCGACCGGTACCCGCTTCATCACCAAGACCATTTTCATCGCCGCCGGCGTGGGCTCCTTCCAGGCGCGCACGATCAAGGTTGACGGTATCGAGGCCTTCGAAGGCACCCAGCTGCACTACCGCGTCAAGGAACCGGCTCTGTTTGAAGGCAAGAACCTGGTCATCTGCGGCGGTGGCGACTCCGCCCTCGACTGGGCACTGAACTTCGTCGGCAAGGCCGAGTCGGTTGTGCTGCTGCACCGCCGTGAAGACTTCCGCGCCGCGCCCGCCTCGGTCGCCAAGATGAAGGCCTTGTGCGAAGCCTATGAAATGCAGCTGATCACCGGCCAGGTCACCGGCTTTGACGAGAAGGAAGGCAAGCTGACCGAAGTGAAGGTCACCGGCGCCGACGGCGTCACCCGCCGCGTACCGCTGGACATGCTGCTGGTGTTCTTCGGCCTGTCGCCGAAACTCGGCCCGATCGCCGAATGGGGCCTGGACATCGAGCGCCGCCAGCTCAAGGTGCAGAACACCGAGAAGTTCGAAACCAATGTGCCGGGCATCTTCGCCGTGGGCGACATCAACACCTATCCAGGCAAGAAGAAGCTGATCCTGTCGGGCTTTCATGAAGCTGCGCTGGCCGCATTCGGTGCCGCGCCCTACATTTTCCCGGACAAGAAAATTCATATGCAGTACACGACGACCTCGCCGAAACTGCACAAGATTCTCGGCGTCGAAAGCCCGGTCTTCGACTAAGCCATTGGCCCGCGCGCTTGCCGCGCAGCACAGGCGTTCAGTATGAATGCCGCCACAAATGCCCCGCTCAGCCGGGGCATTTTCTATTCTGCGTTAGGTAGCTCATAAACGCAGTGCAGCATTGTGTGTTAAAACTAGGTATCGATCAGGATATTCTTACCCGAACCTGACCGCAGTGTGGGATTTCCACCCAGAATTTGAAATTGCAGAGCGTCTCTCCAAATAGCCTATAATTAATCTGCGCCTTGCGCAAACGATTGCAAGGCAACGATTACAACGAAGGAATATGTATGCTTTACCAATTGCACGAGATGCAACGCTCATTCCTGACACCGCTGATGCAGTGGGCCGACGCTTCCTCCAAACTGTTCTCCAATCCCGTTTCCCCCTTCGCCCATACGCCGTTCGCGCAACGGATCGCGGCCGGCTACGAGCTGATGTACCGCTTGGGCAAAGATTATGAAAAACCCGCCTTCGACATCACTACCACCGTCATCAACGGTGAAAACGTCGGCATCATGGAGCGCACGGTTGTTCACAAACCGTTCTGCAAACTGCTCCATTTCAAGAAAGACCTGAACGACCAGGCGCTGGCCGAGCTGAACCTGCCCAAGGTGCTGCTGGTCGCCCCGCTGTCCGGCCACCACTCGACCCTGCTGCGCGACACCGTGCGCGGCCTGCTGCCGAACCATGACGTCTACATCACCGACTGGATCGACGCGCGCATGGTGCCGCTGACCGAGGGTGCATTCCACCTGGACGACTATATCTACTACGTGCAGGATTTCATTCGCCTGCTGGCACCCGATCTGCATGTGATCTCCGTGTGCCAGCCGACCGTGCCGGTGCTGGCAGCGATCTCGCTGATGGCCACCGACAAGGATCCGCTCTTGCCGAAGACCATGACGATGATGGGCGGCCCGATCGACCCGCGCAAGTCGCCCACCGCGGTCAATGACCTGGCCGTCGAAAAGCCATTCTCGTGGTTCGAAAACACCGTCATCTACGCGGTGCCGGCCAACTACCCCGGCTTCGGGCGCAAGGTCTACCCTGGCTTCCTCCAGCATGCCGGCTTCATCGCGATGAACCCGGGCCGTCACGCCCAGAGCCACCGCGAGTTCTACATGCACCTGGTCACCGGCGACGATGAGCCGGCGGAAGGCCATCGCCAGTTCTACAACGAATACAACGCCGTGCTCGACATGCCGGCCGAGTATTACCTGGAAACGATCAAGACCGTGTTCCAGGACCATGCGCTGCCGAAAGGCACGTGGATGGTCGGCGGCAAACTGGTGCGTCCGCAGGACATCACCACCGTGGCCCTGTTCACCGTCGAAGGCGAGCTGGACGACATCTCCGGCGCCGGCCAGACCCAGGCCGCGCATGATCTGTGCAGCGGCATTCCAGCCGACATGCAACAAGACTTCGTCGCACCGAAAGCCGGTCACTACGGCATCTTCTCGGGACGCCGCTGGCGCGAAGTGATCTGCCCGAAGATTGGCGAATTCATCCGCAAGCACGGCTGATCGTCTCCCGTCTCCAAAAAATGCCGCACGCGTTGCGGCATTTTTTTCGCCCGCACGGCGCCCCCGCCGCGCGGACTATAATGGCGTCTGACCACCAGCTGCGTGAACCACCCCGCCGTGACCAAGACCCTGGCCGACCACATCGAAGACCTGCTGCCGCAGACCCAGTGCACCAAGTGCGGCTATGCAGCCTGCCGTCCCTATGCCGAAGCGATCGCGGCGGGCGAGGCCGACATCAACCAGTGCCCGCCCGGCGGCATGCAAGGCGTGGCGCGCCTGGCCGCGCTGACCGGCCGCGCGATCCTCCCCATCAATCCGGCCAACGGCCTGGAGCGGCCCAGGCCGCTTGCCTTTATCGATGAAACGCTGTGCATAGGCTGCACCCTGTGCATCCAGGCCTGCCCGGTCGACGCCATCATGGGCGCCAACAAGCAGATGCACACCATCCTGCCCAGCCTGTGCACCGGCTGCGACCTGTGCGTGGCGCCCTGCCCGGTCGATTGCATCAGCATGCTGCCCGTCACAGGCGAGCGCAGCGGATGGGACGCCTGGTCGCAGGAACAGGCCGACGCCGCCCGTGCGCGCCACGATGCACGCATCACGCGCCTGCAGCGTGAGCGTCAAGAAAACGACGCGCGCCTGGCGGCCAAGGCGCTGGCCAAGATGAAAGAAGTCAATGACGAAGTCACCAACACGCCGCAGGAAATCCTTGAAAAAGAACGCAAGCGCGCCATCATCGCCGCTGCGATCGAACGCGCGCGCCTGAAAGCACAGGAACAATGAACCCAGAAAAACGACGCGCCATCTTCGAGCGCTTCCGCAACGCCAATCCCTCCCCCAAAACCGAACTCGAATACACCACCCCGTTCGAACTGCTGATCGCCGTGCTGCTGTCGGCCCAGGCCACCGATGTGGGCGTCAACAAGGCCACGCGCAAGCTCTATCCGGTGGCCAATACGCCGGCCGCCATCCTCACGCTCGGCATCGACGAACTCAAGAGTTACATCCAGACCATCGGCCTGTACCCGACCAAGGCCAAGAACGTGATGGCCACCTGCCAGATCCTGGTCGAGCAGCACGGCGGCGAAGTCCCGCGCGACCGCGAATCGCTCGAAGCCCTGCCCGGCGTGGGCCGCAAGACCGCCAACGTGGTGATGAACACCGCCTTCGGCGAACCCACCATGGCGGTGGACACCCACATCTTCCGCGTCTCGAACCGCACCGGCATCGCCCCCGGCAAGGATGTGGTCGTGGTCGAGCAGAAGCTGCTCAAGTTCGTGCCAAAAGAATTCCTGCACGATGCGCACCACTGGCTGATCCTGCATGGCCGCTACACCTGCATCGCCCGCAAGCCCCTGTGCTGGAACTGCATGATCGCCGACCTGTGCGAGTACAAACAGAAAACCCCGGCCCCGAGCGATATCCAGGGCGAACAAAAGGTCGCCGCCATCCCCGCACGAGCCCGCAACAAAAATAAGATCCCCAAAATCGATTGACCTGCATCAGCCCAAGCCAATCGAAGCAGCCGCCGCTCCCACCTAGAATCGAACCATCTCATCTCGCAGCCACAAGGCGAGGGTCATCGAACAGCAGCCAGGAGCGGATATGCCCAAGGTTTCGCGTCGCGCATTCTTTCAATTGGCCGGCGGAGCTACAGCCGCGCTGGCCGTTCCCCTCCCCGCCACATCAGAAGCCGCACCGAAAGAAGCACCAGCAAGCAAGCCGCAGGCGGTCATCTTCTTCCGTCCCGACGAACTGCGCTTCATCGAGGCCGCCACCGAACGCCTGATCCCGGCCGACGACAACGGCCCCGGCGCGCGCGAAGCCGGCGTCGCCAACTTCATCGACCGTCAACTGGGCGGCGCCTGGGGCGCGGGCGAGCGCCTCTATCGCAGCGGGCCCTGGAAGGCGGGTGAACCAAGTCAGGGCTACCAGCTGCCGTTCACGCCAGCCGAACTGTTCCGCAACGCGCTGCGCGGCATTGCCGAAGACGTGCAAAAGCGCCACAACAGCAGCTTCGACAAACTGAGCGGCCCGCAGCAGGATGCCTACCTCGAAGCTTTGCAAACCGGGCGCCAGGACCTGTACGGCGTGCCCGCGCACATGTTTTTTGAATCCCTGCTGGCGCTCACCATCGAAGGTTTTTTCAGCGATCCCGTCTACGGCGGCAACCGCGACATGGCTGCATGGAAAATGATCGGCTTCCCCGGTGCCTATGCCAGCTTCTATGACCTCGTCGACCAGCACGGTCTGGCCTACACACGCGCCCCCATCAGCATGGGCGACAATGGCGCGGGCGTGATCCACCTGCATCCTGTCAGTAAACTGCCTGCCGCGAAGGGGAAAAGCTGATGGCCACCCGCCTGACAGAAACCGATGCCGTACTCATCGGCGTAGGATTGGTAGGCACCATGCTCGGGCGCGAACTGACGCGCGCAGGCCTCAAGGTCGTGGGCCTGGAACGCGGCCAGCCGCAGTTCACCGTCCCCGACTTTCAAGGTCCGCACATGCATGACGAGCTGCGCTATTCGGTGCGCAAGGGCCTCATGCAGGACAACACGCGCGAAACCCTCACCTTCCGCAACAATGCCTCCCAGGTGGCGTTGCCCATCAGACGGTGGGAAAGCTTCCTGCCCGGGACCGGACTGGGCGGCGCGGCGGTGCACTGGAATGGCCAGACCTACCGTTTCCAGGACAGCGACCTGCGCATGCGCAGCCAGACAGAGCAACGCTACGGAAAAAACTTCGCGGATCCTGAGCTGATCTTCCAGGACTGGGGTGTGGATGCGAAAGAGCTCGAACCGCACTACGACCGTTTCGAATACCTGCTGGGCACCAGCGGGCTGGCGGGCAATATCAAGGGCAAAAAGCTCCCCGGCGGCAATCCTTTCGAAGACCCGCGCAACCGCGCCTACCCCACGCCCCCCATGAAAGAACCTTACGGCTCGGCCATGTTCCGCAAGGCCGCCGCCGGACTGGGCTACCATCCCTACCCGCAGCCATCGTCCAACCTGAGCCAGCCCTACACCAACCCGGAAGGCATGACGCTCAACAGCTGTATGTTCTGCGGCTACTGCGAGCGCTATGCGTGCGAGCACTACGCCAAGTCCTCGCCCCAAACCATCCTGCTGCCGGTTCTGCTGAAAGATAAAAACTTCACCCTGCGCACCCAGGCCCAGGTCCTGCGCATCAATGTGAGCAAGGATGGCAAGCACGCCACCGGCGTCACCTATGTGGACGCTTCTGGCCGCGAATTCGAGCAGCCTGCACGCCTGGTCGTGCTGGGTTCCTTCGCGCTAAACAACGTGCGCATGCTGCTCCTGTCCGGCATCGGCAAGGTCTACGATCCTGCCAGCGGCCAGGGCACGGTGGGCCGCAACTACGCCTACCAGACCATGAGTTCAGTGCAGGTGTTCTACGACCAGGACGTCAACATTAACCCTTTCATGCGCTCGGGAGCCAACGGCACCGTTATCTCCGATTTCGCCGGCGACAATTTCGACCATGGCCCCCACAAGTTCGTGGGTGGCGCCTACATCGGCGAGATCATGACCAATGGGCGCCCGATCGAATTCCACCCGACCCCGCCCGGCACGCCCAGCTGGGGCGGCAAATGGAAAAGCGCCGTGGTGCGCCACTACAACCATACCTGTGTGCTCAACGTGCACGGCAGTTCCGTCGCGCACCGCGCCAACCACCTCGACCTCGATCCGACCTACAAGGACGCCTGGGGCTTGCCGCTGCTGCGCATGACTTTCGATTTTCCACCAAACGACCTGCGCATGTCGGCGTTTGTCACGGCCAAGGCGCTCGACATCGGCCGTGCCATGGGCGGCAAGCAGGTAGCCGGTGCAGGGCGCAAAGGGCCCTACACCATCACCCAGTACCAGACCACGCACAACACGGGCGGCACGGTCATGGGCCTGGACCGCCAGACCAGCGTCGTCAACAAATACCTGCAGAGCTGGGACGTGCCCAACCTGTTCATCATCGGCGCCTCGAACTTCCCCCAGAACGCGTCCTACAATCCAACCGACACGGTCGGTGCCCTGGCTTATCTGGCGGCGGACGCGATCGTCAAGCGCTACCTCACATCACCCGGCCCGCTGGTGCAAGCATGAAGCTGCTCACCACCCTCATCCTGCTGTTGGCCCTGGGCTGGGGCAACGCGGCGTCCGCGCAGCCAGCAGCGCCAGGCAAGGGCGATTCCCAGGCCGATCCCCAGGCCGGGCAAACCATCGCGAGCAAGGGGGCGGCGAACGGCGTGACCGCCTGCGTCAGTTGCCACGGTGCCCAGGGCGAAGGCAATGCCGCAGCGAACTTCCCGCGCCTTGCCGGACAAAGCGCGGTCTACCTGGGCAAGCAGATGCACAGCTTCGCCAACGGCAGCCGCAACAATCCGGTCATGAGCCCGATCGCCAAGGCGATGAATGCGCAGCAGATCGCCGACGTGAGCGCCTGGTATGCCACGATCACTGCGGCGCCCCCGCCAACACCGTCGCCGCCACGCAAACCTGGTGACCCTGCCCATCTGCGCGGACAAAAACTGGCCACCGTCGGCGACGAAGCGATCGGGGTGCAAGCCTGCAGCAATTGCCACGGCCCCGGAGGAGCCGGCGAGGCGCCGACCTATCCCTACCTTGCCGGACAGCACGCGGGTTACCTGAGCGCCGCCATGGCCGAATGGAAGAGCGGCGCGCGCAAGACCGATCCCAGCGGGCAGATGACACAGATCGCCCGCAAGCTGGGCGATGCCGACGTCGCGGCGCTGTCGGCCTGGTTCGCGGCGCAGCCGGCACAAGCGAGTGCGCTGCGGGTGAACCATCCTGCGGGTAGCGCGGCACGTCCCGCCGTTGCCGCCCGCAACGATGCGCCCGGCCCCAAGCGCACGGCGACTGCGCCGGGACAGGGCGTGGGGACCGAGCAGGGTTCGCCGCTTACCGGCGGCAACCAGGGTCAGGGCGGGGGCGGCAGCACGCAGGGCACCAATCCGGGGACCGGGACCGGGACCGGCGCAGGTTCAGGTTCAGGTGCAGGTGCAGGTGGCAAGGATCAAGCGCCTCAGCAGGACAAAAAACAGAAAGAAGCGCCGCCCGGAAAGGAATAGTCGACAGCCATGCGCGCATGGTTGCACTGAGGCGCGTTTCAATCCGCATCCAAAAAAACATCCCGGACAGCAGCACTTTTCCCGCCAGCCGTGGTCTGAGCAAACACGCGCGACGTGGATTGCCAACAGGGATGGAGCAAGATGAGTACCACAGACACTACAAACACCACTGACGATATCGACACCGCCAGCATCATGGGCGGCTTGTACGGCGATGGCTTCATCGCGCGCCAGGGCGCGTTCGAGCGCGCCTGGGTGCAGCGCCTGGGAGAGGACATCGCCGTCCTGTTTGACGAAGCGCGGGCCCAGCCCGGCGGTGCGCTCGAGCGTGGCCCCAACCGTTTCTATGTTGAGATTCATCCGGAACGCCTGAGCGGCTTTCGCGACATCATCGAACATCCCTGGCTGGTAGCCGTCTGCAAAGCCGTGCTGGGGCCAGACTACAAGATTGTCGAGGCCGGCTTCGACGTACCGGGACCGGGTGCCATGCACCAGCCCTGGCACCGCGACTTCCCTTCTCCGCCGGAAACCACCGTCGGCCGCCGTCTCAATTCACTCGCCTTTAACATCACCACGGTGGACGTGAGCGAGGACATGGGACCGCTGGAGATCGCCCCTGGAACCCAGTGGGACGTGTGGGACGATGCGGATCCCATGTTCCCGCCGGCATCGCGCTGGCCGCGCTATGAAGCGCGCCTGCAGCGCAAGATGCCGTCCATGGGCGACATCTCGGCGCGCTCGGCGCTGACCATACACCGCGGGACCGCCAACCGCTCCAGCAAGTCACGCCCGGTGTTCGTGCTGGGCGTGGATGCGCCCGATGGCCGCAACGCCGACAAACATGATCTGCAGGTGACGCAAGCCTATTTCGACAGCCTGCCGGAAGAGACGCGCAGGCATTTGAATTGCAGGATAGTGGACAAACTGGAGCCCGTGGTGCAGGCGCACACGATTGCCGGTTTGCTGATGGGGCAGATGGGTTAATTCCAAGGCTGCGGGGATGCCAGTGGAGTCGACCGGTTTAGGGGGCGGTGGGCACGGGTGCCCACCATTGCAGACGCGACCTCGACCCGATCAAGTCGGCGTATCAACCTCGTCCCAGCCCGCATGCTGGAACCGTACCAGCCAGTTGAGCGTGCGATGGCGCTCCATCACCACATCCGCATCCACGCCGCTCACCTCGCCCAGCTTCTTGAGACGCGACTGGCGAATAAACCAGTGCAAACGATAATGCAGATCGAGCGCATCGAGAATCTCGCTCTCGGCACGCAGGGCCGGCCCGCGCATTTCGATCATGGTCGCCACAATGGTGGCCGAGTCGGCCGCCTCGGCCGGATACGGCAGTTCGCCCACCAGCCCCAGCGCCCACTCGAGCAGGTACAAGCTCTCATAGCGCCACACCAGCTGCGCGCAGTCGGCCTGCGACGGCGCATCCTGGTCCAGGAACACCAGCTCTTGGCGCGACAAGCCATCCTCACCGAGCGGCATTTTCGACAGCAGCATCTCGACCGACATCGGCTCGCCCGAAGCGACCGACTCGGCCCGCAGCGCCACCAGCAGCAAGGAGCGCGCGCGGTCCACCACCTCGTCGCGCGTGCGCAGCGACAGCTCGTCTTCGCACACCAGCGGCGGCAGGGAATCGGGCACCACGATGCCGCGCGCGGCCAGCGCCGCCTCGGTCGCGGCCTTGCGCGCCAGGGCCTGTTCCAGGTAAGGCAGGCGCGCGGCGGGATCGGCCAGGCCGTCGGCCGCCCCCACCAGGACCCGGCCCTCCGGATCGGTCACATTCCCATCCTGCGTGTACAGGATCGCATTAGCTTGGGCGGCCCAGGCGCGAAACACGTCCAGGTCGGCCACGCCCACGCTGATGCTCAGGTGGTGCTGCACGCGCTGCACGTGCAGGATCGCGTGGTACTTATCCTGCGACATCTCGCCGTCGCCGCGCTGGAAGATATAGCCGCAGAAGCCGTTCAGGTGCGTCAGCAGCTCCGGATCGGACAGGTCTCGCCGCGTATGCAGCTTGTGCGCGAACACCGGCTGCTCGATCTGAACACGCGTGCTGTACACATTGAACAGGACCGTCTCGCCGACAGGTTCCGGTGGCGCCGTGGATGCGGCGGGCGCCTTCTTGCCAAACAGGGACTTCAGTGCTTCGATCATGGTGCCTTAGACGAGAACCAGGTTGTCGCGATGGATCAGTTCCGGGCCTTCGAGGAAACCGAGGATCTTCTCGATCTCCGCCGACGGTTTGCGCATGATGCGGCGCGCCTCCGAACTGGTGTAGTTGCTGATGCCGCGTGCGATGACGCTGCCGTCTTCGCCCAGGCAGGTGATGACCGCGCCGCGCCCGAATTCGCCGCGCACGTCGACCACCCCGATCGGCAGCAGCGACTTGCCTTCGCGGGACAGCTTTTGCACCGCGCCGGCGTCCAGCACGACCTTGCCGGCCGTGTGCAGATGGTCGGCCATCCACTGCTTGCGCGCGGTCAGGCGCCCGGTCAAGGCCGACAGCTGGGTGCCGATCGCCTCGCCCGCGGCCAGACGCGTCAGCACGTCGCTGTCGCGGCCCCAAGCGATGATGGTGTGGGCGCCCGATCCGGCGGCGCGCTTGGCCGCCAGGATCTTGGTCAGCATGCCGCCGCGTCCGATGCTGCTGCCGGCGCCGCCGGCCATCGCTTCCAGCGCCGGGTCGCCCGCGTTACCGTGCGCGATCAGCACCGCCGACGGGTCCTTGCGCGGATCGGCGCTGAACAGGCCATGCTGGTCGGTCAGGATCACCAGCGCATCGGCTTCGATCAGATTCGCCACCAGTGCACCCAGGGTGTCGTTGTCGCCGAACTTGATTTCGTCGGTCACCACGGTGTCGTTCTCGTTGATGATCGGGACCACCTTCAGGCGCAGCAAGGTGGTCAGGGTCGAGCGTGCGTTCAGATAGCGTTCGCGGTCGGCCAGGTCGGCGTGGGTCAGCAGCACCTGGGCCGTGCCCAGGCCGTGGGCGCGAAAGCTGCTCTCGTAGATTTGCGCCAGTCCCATCTGCCCGACCGCGGCGCAGGCCTGCAGTTCGTGGATATCGGTGGGACGCCGCTCGAAGCCCAGGCGCAGCATGCCTTCGGCGATGGCGCCCGAGCTGACCAGCACGACTTCCTTGCCGAGGGCGCGCAAGGCGGCGATCTGGGAAGCCCAGCGCGCTATGGCGGCGTGATCGAGGCCGCGCCCGTCATTCGTGACGAGCGAGGAGCCTACTTTGATGATGATGCGGTTTGCGGTCTGAATGACGGATTTCATCGGGCGGCGGTTCTTATCAGCGCGGGCGCAGGGCCAGCAGCAGCAAGCCCGCCGCCAGCTCTATCCCGCTTACGACCAACAACAATCCCTGGGGCAGTCCGATCGCGAAGGCCGCTACGATGCGGCCCGCCGGCTGCGCCAGGACGAACAATGCGGTGATATCGCCGAGGAGTGGCTGGTCGCCCTGCCTTGCTGCCAGCAGCGCCAGGGCCGCGGTAGCGAGCCTGACGCCGACATAGATGGCGAAGAACTGGCTGTAGCCGTTCACGCCAACGAGAAACAAGCCCATGGCGGTCGCCACCCGGTCAGGATCGAGCAAGGCCGCGAGCGCGGCCAGCGAACTGACGGAGGCGATCAGCTTGAGCAGCTGGGCACGCAACCGGGCGCGCACCAGGGCGCGCGGGTCCAGGCCCGGCATGGGTACTGCGGACTTCAATCGAGGATCTTGAAGCGCGGATCGTCCGGATCGATGGACGCGATGCCGCGGGCTTCCTCGGTCATCTGCGTCTCTTCGGCGCGGTGCTCGCTCTTCTTGACGGTCTCGAGATGCTGGTAAATCGCGTTGACCAGTTCCGGGCAGCCTTCGTGGCTCAGTGCGGAAATCTCGAACACGGGACCCTTCCAGGCCATGCGCTTGACGAAATCCTTGACGCGCTTCTTGCGCTCGTCTTCCGGCACCACGTCCAGCTTGTTGAGCACGAACCAGCGCGGCTTGTCGACCAGCGACTCGTCGTACTTTTCCAGTTCCTTGATCAGGGCCTTGGCTTCCTTGACCGGATCGACATTGGTCTCGAACGGGGCCATGTCGACGATGTGCAGCAGGAGGCCGGTACGCTGCAGGTGGCGCAGGAACTGGTGGCCCAGGCCGGCGCCTTCCGAGGCGCCTTCGATCAGGCCGGGAATGTCGGCGATCACGAAGCTCTTCTCGTGCGAGACGCGCACCACACCCAGGTTCGGATGCAGGGTCGTGAACGGATAGTCGGCGATCTTCGGCTTGGCGTTCGACACCGCCGTGATGAAGGTCGACTTGCCGGCATTCGGCATGCCCAGCAGGCCCACGTCGGCCAGGACCTTCAGTTCCAGGCGCAGTTCGCGCCGTTCGCCTTCCTTGCCCTCGGTCTTTTGACGCGGCGCACGGTTGGTCGAGGACTTGAAGTGGATATTGCCCCAGCCGCCCTCGCCGCCCTTGGCCAGCAGTTCGGTCTGGCCGTGCTCGGTCAGGTCGGCGATGATCTCGCCGTTGTTGTTATCGACGATCAGCGTGCCGACCGGCATGCGCATATAGATGTCTTCGGCACCCTTGCCATAGCAGTCCGCGCCGCGGCCAGGTTCGCCGTCTTTGCCCTTGTGCATTTTGGAGTAGCGGAAGTCCACCAGGGTATTGATGTTGCGGTCCGCAACAGCCCAGATGGAACCACCTTTGCCGCCGTCGCCGCCGTCAGGACCGCCGAAGGGGCGGAACTTCTCACGGCAGAACGATGCGCAGCCATTGCCGCCGTCGCCGGCGATGACTTCGATTTTTGCTTCGTCGATAAACTTCATATTTTGTGCCGCCTTAAAACTAAAAAGGCTCTACCGTGGGCAGAGCCTTTCATGGAAGGCTTGCGCCTTACAGAGGTGCGCGTGAGCGCGGATTACTAGCTTACAACGTGAAACTTAGGCTGCGACTGCTTCTGCTGCCACTGCGTTAGGAACAACGGTCACGAACTGCTTCGAACCGATGCCCTTGACGACGAACTTCACCTTGCCGTCGACCAGCGCGAACAGGGTGTGATCCTTGCCGGTGCCGACGTTTTCGCCTGCGCGCACTGGGGTGCCGCGCTGACGGATGATGATGCCGCCGGCATTGATTGCCTGGCCGCCGTAAACCTTAACGCCAAGGCGCTTTGATTCTGAATCACGGCCGTTTCGCGTTGTGCCGCCGCCTTTTTTGTGTGCCATTTAAATACTCCTTGATAGCTGGTGAACCTGGCGCTGGGCGCCGGGCAAACGGGATTAGCCGTTGATCGAGACGATTTGGATTTCGGTGAAATTCTGGCGATGGCCCTGATGCTTCTGGTAGTGCTTACGACGACGCATCTTGAAAATCTTCACTTTATCGTGACGACCGTGTGCCACAACAGTTACCAGTACCTTTGCACCTTCGACCAATGGCGCACCAAATTTAATGGTGTCGCCCGCGCCTACTGCGAGAACTTGATCGATGGTGATTTCGGAACCAATGTCTGCCGGTATCTGTTCTACTTTAAGTTTTTCGCCAGCGACAACTTTATACTGTTTGCCACCGGTTTTTATGACCGCGTACATGATATGAAACCTCATCAAATGTTAAAAGATTTCCCTGGCCGGAGCCGGGGGAACCGCAGATTATACATGGATTGGTTTTTTTCGTCAAAAAGCATACACAAGCCCGCTTGCTCGTGGTATGTCGGCAACGATAGGTCTGCGTGGTGGCTGGGGCCGGCGCGGAAAAGTTGAATGATTTGAATCGGTCACAGCCGCGTCCAAGGGGCGGAAACAGCCTGCTTGTCGTATAATCCCCGCAACTCACTCCATTGCAGGTTTGCCTTGTCCGCCGCCATCTTACACGCACCACAAAACAACATCGCCCAATCGATCGCCCCGGACATGGAGGCGGTCAACACGGTGATCCGCGCGCGCCTGCACTCCGAGGTGAGCCTGGTCAACCAGATCGCCGAGTACATCATCAGCGCCGGCGGCAAGCGGATTCGCCCGGTCCTGGTGTTGCTGGTGGCAAACGCCTACAACTACCAGGGCACGGCCCACCATGAGCTGGCGGCAGTGGTCGAGTTCATCCACACCGCCACCTTGCTGCACGACGACGTGGTGGACGAATCCTCGCTGCGGCGCGGGCGCGCCACCGCCAACGCCCTGTTCGGCAATGCCGCCTCGGTGCTGGTCGGCGATTTCCTCTACTCGCGCTCCTTCCAGATGATGGTCGGCCTGAACAATATGCGCGTGATGCAGATCCTGTCGGACGCCACCAACGTCATCGCCGAAGGCGAAGTCCTGCAACTGCTGAACATGCACGATCCGGACGTGAGCCAGGAAAGCTACCTGAAAGTCATCCGCTCCAAGACCGCCAAGCTGTTCGAAGCGGCCGCCGAGCTCGGCGCCCTGATTTCCGGCGCCAGCGACGAACAGATCCTCGCCGCCGGCGAATACGGCCGCTCACTGGGCACCGCCTTCCAGCTGATCGACGACGTGCTCGACTACGCGGGCGACGCCAGCGAAATCGGCAAGAACGTGGGCGATGACCTGCGCGAAGGCAAGCCCACCCTGCCCCTGATCTACCTGATGGAAAACGGCACGCCGGAACAGCGCGAGCTGGTGCGCAACTGCATCGAGCAAGGCGACGAGCAGCACTTCGACGCCATCCTGGCCGCTGTGACCAGCAGCGGCGCGCTCGACTTCACGCGGCGCGAAGCCATCATCGCAGCCGACCGCGCCGCCGCCGCCATCGCCGGCCTGCCCGACAGCGTGTACAAGCAAAGCCTGCTGCAACTGTGCACCTTCGCGGTCGACCGCAACCACTGATTCCCGGCCGGGCCGCGCGCCCGGCAGCCGCAGTACGTACTATGCACGACATCGACATCGCCATCCTGCAGCGCGCCGACGCCGGCGCCATGCTCGCCTTCGAGTTGGCCAACCGCGCCTGGTTCGAACAGCACATCGACGCGCGCGACGAGAGTTTCTATTCCCTCGCGGGCATCGCCGCCCATATCGACGACTACCTGGCACAGCACGCGCAAGGGCGCTGGCATCCCCTGTTGCTGCGTGATGGCAAGGGCGAGATCATCGGACGCGCCAACCTCAAGCACATCGACAGCAGCGCCGGGACGGCCGAAGTGGGCTACCGCGTAGGCGGGTCATCCGCCGGACGCGGCGTGGCCAGCATCGCGCTGCAGCAGCTGATCGCGGTTGCAGAAGAGCACTATGGCCTGACCAGCCTGCGCGCCGAGGTACTGGACAACAACCCCGCATCGGCCCGCATCCTGGAAAAAGCCGGGTTTATACGGGGCAGGCCCGAACCGCGCATGGCCAAGGTTGGCACGCAATGGATCGACGGCCACCATTACCATCGAAACAGCTAGGGTGAGGCGGGGCCGCGTTCGTACCGTGCCCGCAAGCAATACTGTCGCATCAGCTAACCGGGCCGTCATCACGGCCAACCGCCCATCGTGCGCGCCGGCGCCAGCCCCTGTTCCTGGCAGTTGACAACGGCCCGCGGCCGGCGTTAATTTAATGCCTACGACAAGCTACACAAACGGGGTGTGGCTCAGCCTGGTAGAGCGCTGCGTTCGGGACGCAGAGGCCGGAGGTTCGAATCCTCTCACCCCGACCACCTCCTCACTCACCTCCAGGCGCCAGGACCGTTGTCCACCGCAGCGCGAGCAAGTGAATGGCCGTTCGCTTTTGGTGAGCCGCCCTGCAGCTCATGTCCTTCTTTAACGCCAAGCTTGCCATGACGCGCCCTCAGTCCTCGTCAGGAAGGTGGTCATGGTCGCCTGGGTCGCAGCGCAGCCATAAGCCGGTAGCGATGGCTGCCTGCTTAGCTTGCAACGACGCAGCCGCCTAGCGCCGCGACCAGCCGCTCTCGCCGCTTGGGCATTGAACATGGCCCGCCACCCCGGCGCCGCCTCTCGAACCAGCGCCAGCCAGCTTCGCTCCTTCGCTGTACTCGATCGCGCTCGAGCCGCCTCCACCGCTCTGCCGGCACCAGACTTTGCCACGATGCCGGAAACGGTAGACCACCACGCCATCGGCCTGCGTCAAGGTATCCATGATCACGGAGCTCGATCGGTCGTTGTAAGCACCTTCAAGCGCACTGCGCAAGCGCGCAATGGGAAGTTCCGAGTCGGGCCTCAGCGCTGCCAGCTTCCCCCCGCGCAGCTCGCGGTCGATCATGCCCGCCTGCCGCTTCGCCGTATCAATCATCTGCTTGACGTCAAGCGCGTCCGGCGTGACAGCGGTGGGCGCACTGCTCCGCGGCGCCAATTCTTCCTGGACAGATGGTTCCACTTTGCCTGGAGGGGCAAGCTGAGGCTCGCTGCGGGAGGCAGCTGCGGCGGCCGCCCTCACCGTACGTGGAGCCGCTGCCGCCGCGGCGGTCGGCACAGGCGGTGGCTCGGCGCGCGGCCTCGGCGCCGGCAGCCAGGTCACGCTAAAGTATCGCTGCTCGGCGGCCTGATCGGTACGTGTGCGCCCATTGGTCGCCCACAGCAGTACCAAAATCAGGTGGAGCACCACGATGAGTGTCAGCGGCAGTATCGCCACACCCCGCTTGCCTGTGCCGTACGGTGTTGACATTAACAACCGCCTTCGAAGAAAAACATCTGCGTGGCACGTTCAGCTTGAACATACCCGGCAAAGGCCGCGGCAGCAGCAGCGCCAATATATGTCGATGCAAAGCTGGGGCTTTGCGGCGTATGAAAGGCAAACAGTGTCTCTTCCTATCGTCTGTCAGGCGATGCTTGCAGTCTAAAAAAACAATTGCGAATCATATATCACATCGAGTTTCGCGGCGAGATCACTCCCCTGGTAGCGCCAGACGCACCGAATAGTAGCGTCAGGCGGTAGGTCCCCGGATCTCTCCATAGCGGCAGCAAGTTGGCGGGCGAAAGGGGCAACGAAAATAATACGCACTTGCGCTGCCACGGGAAAGTGCTATAAAAATGCGAAACGGTCATGGATCGAGGTGCATGCACCCAAGCAATCTGGTGCGTCAGTTATCCATAAAATCAGCGCCAGTCGCTGAACGGCCGCGGCACAAGAACGAACGTCGGAAGGATGCGTCAGCGCGTTGCAGATGCCCGCTTAACTGCTTCATAGAAGTAGCCCTGCCAAAACACGACAATTCTGCCTTTGCTTTTCAGAAATACTTCGGTGCAGTCAAGGTCGATTACCGTGATGGTTCCGGGCAGCCCGAGATTGCCTACCCGGGCGTGATAGCCCTCTCTCATCAACTTCGCGGCATCCTCGCGGCGGTGGGTCAATTCCGGAGCACGATACGGCTCGCCATTGAATGTGACGCTGTCGCGCCGCACCACCATGGTCTTGCCCACCAAAGCCGCAGCTTGCTCCTGCGTCAAGGAGGCCACATCAGCGGAGTCCAGAACTTTCGTAAGCGTCCAAGTCCCAAGAATGTAAGAGGCTTGCACAGTCTGGCTCGCCTGAACAGAATGAGCGGTCAATGCAAATAAGATGGTGCAGACCAGCAGGTGCTGGCAGGTACGTAAGAATTTCATTCTTTTCTCCTACGCTTATTTCTTGCCCACGGCGGCTGCTTTTGCGGCTGCTTTGAAGGGCTCGCTCTCTTCCGCGCGTCTTCCAATCAAACCCCGCGCCACTACCTTCTTGCCGTTCACATGTGTTGTTGTCATCATTTGAATTTGTGAAGCGGCTTCAGCAGGTCGCTCGCTTTCGACGAGAGCATAGACCCGGCGCGAGCCGTTGACGCCTGCGTTATAGGTCAAGCTGACCAACGCGTCGAATTGGTCTTGGGGCAGCTTTTGCTTGCTAACATTTCGGATGACACCAGCTTCCGCCGCAGCGACCCGGCGAGAGAACTCAGATTCGATTGCAGCGGCGCTGACTGGCTTTGCTAACTCTTTTTTGGTACAGGCACCTTTGTGGGCGAGGATGCCAACGCCCCACGTGCAGTTTCCTTTTCCTGGCCCCATGTCGTCATAGTAATTGAACACATCCCTTTCGCGCCGACGCATTCCCGTGCGTGCTTCAGGACTCATTTTCATGCCAGCATTTGCAGAGGTCAGGGCCACTGCATTTGTGTGTTTGGACATCTGTGCATCCCAGTTATGCGTCAAGTTGTGAATGTAAGCCGACTTCGCGACAGGTTTCTTGCGCACTGACAAGCAGGCCCATCTAAAAAAGCAGACGAATACTGGTTGACGCACGCGGGCCCAATCCCACATCGCTAGTCAAGATGACCATTGATGTCCTCCCATACCGACACGCTCAAGCGCAACACACTGCTTCAGCGCTCAAGCTGCCTCGCCTCGAAACACTATATAAAAAAATAGATTATAATAATTGATAACGATGCGTTAGCGCCAGAAAGGACATCCGCCAATGACCAACAATCATGGACCATTGAACTTGCAGGAAATGCAGGCCGCCGCCAGCCGCGCCTGCGCCTTGCTCAAGGTACTGGGCAACCCCGACCGCCTGCTCCTGCTGTGCCAGCTGACCCAGGGCGAGTACTGCGTGAGCGAACTTGAATCGGTACTGGGCATCCAGCAACCAACACTGTCCCAGCAGCTGGCCGTCTTGCGCGAAGAAGAACTCGTCGCGACCCGGCGCGAGGGCAAGCAAATCTACTACAGCCTGGCAAGCGAAGCCGCCACGGCCGTCCTCCAAGTGCTGTATCAACATTTTTGTGTCAAGCCCCCGGGAGAGCAAGCATGAGCATCGATACGCTCCACTTCACGCCCTGGACCGCGCTGGCCGGCGGCATGCTGATCGGCCTTGCCGCCGCCGCATTCATCCTGCTCAGCGGCCGCATTGCCGGCATCAGCGGCATCCTGGGCGGCCTGCTGCGCCCGGTCCGCGGCGACATCGCCTGGCGCCTGGCCTTTCTCGCCGGCCTGATCGGCGCCCCCCTGGTCTACGGCCTGGCCGCGCCGCTGCCCCCGGTCCGCATCGACGCCGACACAGGCATGCTGCTTGCCGCCGGCCTGCTGGTCGGCGTCGGCACACGTTACGGCGCCGGCTGCACCAGCGGCCACGGCGTGTGCGGCCTGTCGCGCGGCTCACCCCGTTCGCTGGTGGCGACCGCCGCCTTCATGGCTGCCGGCTTCGTCACCGTCCATCTCGTACGCCACGTTTTTTCCTGATACAAACAAGGAGAGCAGCATGCACATCGTCTTGGCATTCATCGTCGGCCTGGTATTTGGCATCGGGCTGATCGTGGCGGGGATGACCGATCCATCCAAGGTCCAGGGCTTTCTCGACCTGGCCGGCAACTGGGATCCGTCGCTGGCCCTTGTCATGGGCGGAGCGATCCTGGTCGCCCTGCTTCCCTTCCGCGTGGCGGGCAGGCGCGCCACCTCCCTGCTGGGCAACGCGCTGCGCATGCCGGACGCGACCCGCATCGACCGCCGCCTGGTGCTCGGCGGCCTGACCTTCGGCGCCGGATGGGGACTGGCCGGCTTTTGCCCCGGCCCGGCACTGGCCTCGCTCGCCACGGGCCGCACTGAAGCGCTGATCTTCAGCGCCGCCATGCTGGCCGGGATGGGCCTGTTCGAGCTGTTCGAACGGCGCACCGCACGCGCGGCCGGGTGCGCCGCCCAGCCGCCCGCCCGGCAACCCTGAACGCGCAGGCAGGCAAGATGCTCACCAGCGCCGCACTCGGCCTTGCCATCGGCCTGATCATGGCGCTCACCGGCGCCGGCGGCGGCATTCTCGCCGTGCCGCTGCTGGTCTTCGGCATGCATATCGGCGTGGCCCAGGCCGGGCCCATCGGCCTGATGGCGGTCGGCATGGCGGCCGCCCTCGGCGCCTTGCTCGGACTGCGCGCCGGCCTGGTGCGCTACCGTGCGGCGCTGCTCATTGCCGCTACCGGCATGATATTGTCGCCAGCCGGCCTGTGGCTGGCACACCGGGTCGATAACCGCTGGCTAAGCGTCCTGTTCGCCCTGACGCTGCTCCATGTGGCCTACAACACTGTGCGCAAGGCGCGGCTTAGCAGCGCCGGCGAGGTCGCGGCAACGGCGCCGCCGTGCGTGCGCGACGACGGGGGCGGCCGCTTCGTCTGGACCCGTCCCTGCGCTCGTGCCCTGGCGCTGTCGGGCAGCCTTGCCGGCTTGCTTTCAGGCTTGCTCGGGGTTGGCGGCGGCTTCGTCATGGTGCCGGCCCTGCGGCGCTATACCGACCTGGCGACGCAGTCCGCCGTGGCCACCTCGCTGGCGGTCATCGCGCTCATCTCGCTGGCCGGCGTGGCGAGCAGCGCGGCCAGCGCCAGCCTGGCATGGGAGATCGCGCTGCCCTTCTCGACCGGCGCGCTGGCCGGCATGCTTGGCGGGCGCGCGCTGTCGGCGCGGCTGTCCGGCCCGTATTTGCAGCTTGCCTTCGCCGCCGTGTCCGCCGTCGTCGCGGTCGGCATGCTCGCCAGGGCGATCCTTTAGGTCTGTTCCTACCAGTTTGTTCCTATCAGTTTGTCCCAACAGGAGTGCGCAATGAACATCAATCCGATCCAGCTGTTCGACACCGAGTCCTCGACCTTCACTTATATCCTGGCCGCGCCCGGCAGCGCCGACGCCGTCATCATCGATCCCGTCGAGCGCCACTACGAGCGCGACCTGGCGCACCTGGAGCGCCTGAACCTCAAGCTGGCCTACGTGCTCGAAACCCACGCCCACGCCGACCATGTCACCTCGGCCGGCAAACTGCGTGCGCGCACCGGCGCCCACGCCGCAGTGCCTAGCGGCTGCGGCATCGCGCCGGCCGAGCTGCAGCTCCATGACGGCGACCTGATCAACTTTGGCAAGGACCAGACGATCACGGTGCTGCACACACCCGGCCATACCGCGGGCAGCATGAGCTATCTCTGGCGCGGCAATGTCTTCACCGGCGACACCTTGCTGATCGACGGCTGCGGCCGCACCGATTTCCAGAGCGGCAGCAGCGAGGCCCTGTACGACAGCATCACCGGCCGCCTGTTTATCCTTCCCGACGACACCCGCGTCTGGCCCGGCCACGACTACAAGGGCCAGTCGGTATCGACCATCGGCTGGGAGAAGCGTCATAACGCCCGCCTTGCCAGGCGCAGCAAGGAGCAATTCGTCGCCCTCATGAGCGAACTGGACCTTCCCAAGCCCAAGCTGATCGATGTCGCGGTGCCAGCCAACCGCCAGCTTGGCCTGCCGCACGGCGCCTGAGCCGCCGGCCATCACCGTGCGCACAGAGCAGCCTCATGATGGCAAGCGCAGCTCGGAACGGTCCTCCGGGCGTGCCGGCTTCAGCGCCCGGCACTACCTTGCGTCCATCTCGCTGGCGACGGTGGCCCCGCCATGAGAAGACAAAAGTAACACAATGACCACTATTTTTTCCAATGAGTAACAACGGCGTCATATTCAGCGCGTACGCTGGTGGCTGTTCCGGCGGTACGCTGCTCACTTGGAAAATCGATGAAACTGTCCACACTCAACACCGGCCCACGCATCCTCTTCGCCTTCGCCGCCATCCTCGCGGTCCTGGCCTGCATTACCGCACTCTCGGTCTGGCGCCTGCATGCCGCCAACGCCGCCACCAATGACCTGGTCAATGACAAGCTGGCCAAGCAGCAATTGACGGCGGACTGGCTGAGCGCGGCGCGCCAGAACGGCGTGCGAACCTTGTCGATTGCCAAGAGCGACAGCCTGGAACTGGGCGAATTCTTCCAGGCCCAGCTGCGCGACGGCGACCGCCTCGGCGCCGCTATCGAAGCCCGGCTGAAGGCGCTGCCGCAAGCGCCTGACGAGGCGTCCCTGCTGCGCAGCGCCATTGAACGCGAAGCGGTCTATCTCGCGGTGCGCAAACAGGTTTTCGCTTTAAAAGACATGGGTCGGACCCAGGATGTCGACAAGCTGGCCGACACTACGCTCGCGACCGCCTTCGCCGGCTACACGGCCGCCCTGGAAGAATTGCTGGGGCAGCATAGCCGCAAGGCCGCGATCCTGGCCGCCGCCTCCGCGCGCGACTACCAGACCAGCCGCGCAACCCTGCTCGGCCTGGGCCTGCTGGCAGTCGCCCTGGGCGCTGTCCTGGCCTGGCTGATTACCCGCAGCATCGTGCTGCCGCTGCGCCAGGCCGTCGACCTGGCCACGCGCGTCGCGCAAGGCGATCTGAACAGCATGCAGGTCCATGCCCGCAGTGACGAAATCGGCCAGCTGCAAGTCGCCCTGCGCGAGATGACGCTCCGTCTGGCCGCCACCGTCAGCCAGGTGCGCGACGGCGCCGAGTCCATCGATCTGGCATCCAAGGAACTGGCAACGGGCAACCTGGACCTGTCGCGCCGCACCGAACAGCAAGCCGCTGCCCTGGAAGAAACCGCGTCCTCAATGGAAGAGCTGACCTCGGCAGTGCGCCAGAACGCGCGCAACGCCCTTTCGGCCACGGAATTGGCGCGCTCGGCCTCGGCCGTGGCTGGCAAGGGCGGCCTGGTGGTCGCAGACGTCGTCAGCACGATGGACGACATCAGCGCCATGGCTGGCAAGATCGTCGACATCATCGCCGTCATCGACGGCATTGCCTTCCAGACCAATATCCTGGCCTTGAATGCCGCGGTCGAAGCGGCACGCGCCGGCGAACAGGGGCGCGGCTTTGCCGTCGTCGCCAGCGAAGTGCGCACCCTGGCGCAACGCTCGGCCGGCGCCGCGCGGGAGATCAAACGTCTGATCCACGATTCGGCCAGCCGCATCGAGGCCGGCAGTACCCTGGCCCACGCCGCCGGCGACACGATGGCCGAGATCGTCGCCAGCGTCGGGCGCGTGACCGCCATCATGGCCGACATCAGCAGCGCCAGCGCCGAACAGGAAACAGGCATTGCCGAAGTCAACGACGCGATCGGCCAGATGGACAGCGTCACCCAGCAAAATGCCGCCCTGGTCGAGGAAGCGGCTGCGACAGCCGCCGCCATGCACAAGGAGGCGGCCCAACTGGCTCAACTGGTCAGTGTTTTCAAGGTCGATGCGGCAGTCGCGCCGGCGCGCGCCCCCGCGCGTTTGCTCCTGCTCAAACCGCCCGCGCCGCGCACTCCTAACATCGAACGATGGAACCGCCAGCCATCTCCCTCGCCAGCCATCCGCGCCCGCAGTTCGCGCGCGCTCTCTGGCTGACCCTGGATGGCTGGTGGGAGTTCGCTTTCGACGATCACGACCAAGGGCGCGCCCAGGCCTGGCACGATGGCCGAACCTTGCCCCTGCGCATCCTTGTTCCCTATCCCTACCAGGCCAGCCGCTCGGGCATCGGCAGCACCGACATTCACGAGATCATCTGGTACAGCCGCAGCATCGCGGTGCCGGCCGACTGGCGCTTTGACGAGCTGCTGCTGCACTTCGGCGCGGTCGACTACAGCACCGAACTCTGGGTCAACGGCCGCCCGGCCGGACGCAACCGTGGCGGCCACGTTCCCTTCTCCATCAACATCGCGCCTTATCTGGTAGCGGGCGACAACCGCCTGACCCTGCGTGTGGAAGACCGCCAGGATCCGCGCCAGCCGCGCGGCAAGCAGTCCGCCTCCGGCAAGCCGGTGCGCATCTATTACCACTGCACGACCGGCATCTGGCAGAGTGTCTGGCTGGAGCCGGTGGCCGCCGCGCGCATCGGCAACATCCGGGTGGCCGCGGCCACGCCGGACGGCGCCATCCAGGTTGAGGCGCTGCTGCATGCGCCCTTCGGCAGCTGGAGCGTCGAGCTCGACGTGTTCGACGCTCTGCAGGGCGACACCGTGCTGGCCCAGGATTACGGCGGCACCCTGGGCGCCATGGTCTCGCTGGGCGTCCAGCTCGACGCGCCGCGCTGCTGGTCGCCGGACGATCCGCATCTGTACCGGCTGCGCCTGCGCCTGTACCAGCACCAGCAACTGCTCGACACCGTGGAATCCTACGTCGGCCTGCGCTCCTTCGACTGCAGCGGCGGCCAGTTCTACCTCAACGGCCGCAAGACCTTCCTGCTGATGGTGCTCGACCAGGGCTACTGGCCCGACAGTATCCTGGCAGCCAGCGACGACGAACTGCGCGCCGACGTGGCCTGGGTAAAAAAATTCGGTTTCAACGGCGTGCGCAAGCACCAGAAAATCGAGCAGGAACGCTGGCTCTACTGGTGCGACCGGATCGGCCTGCTGGTGTGGGAAGAAATGCCCAACGCCCGCTTCTGGTCGCTGGAGGCGGAAGAAGCCTTGCTGGCAGAGTGGGAACGCGCCGTCGCGCGCGACCTGAACCATCCCTCCATCGTCGCCTGGGTGCCGCTGGTGGAAAGTTTCGGCTTTCCCGGGCTGCGCCGCGAACCGGGCCAGCAAGCTTTCCTTGAACGCGTGGTGATGTGCACACGCGCGATCGATCCTTCACGCCCCGTGATCGACAACGACGGCTGGGAACACACTGGCCTGACCGACATCTGCTCGATTCACGATTACTCCCAGCCTGGGTCGGTGCTGGCGGCGCGCTATCGGGACACCGAAGGCAGCGGCACTCCGCCCGACAAAGGCTGGTACCGCGACAAGCCCTTGTTCCTGCCCGGAGCGCGCTATCGGGGCCAGCCCATCGTGCTGAGCGAAGTGGGCGGCTTTCTCAGTACACCGGCCAATGCGGACGAAAAGCGCGACCGCCTGTTCGATTACTACGGCAGCGCAACCCCGGACGAGCTGATGGACAAGTACCGCGAGCTGATGCAAGCCATCGCCGGCTTGAACAGCCTTGCCGGCATCTGCTACACCCAGCTGACCGACATCGCGCACGAGCGCAATGGCTTGCTCACGCAGGAGCGCCAGCCCAAGCTCGACCCGGCCGCCCTGCACGCGCTGCACCAGGCGCTGTGGCCGGCAAGCCCCGCTCCCTGATCGGGATCAGCGCTTGCCCTTGCGTGCGGACGCAAAGAACGCAAACTCTTCTTCATACACGTCCACATCGAGTTCGGCCACCCGCTCCTGCAGGCGCGCCTGCGCATCCGCAATTGCCTTGTTGTACACAACCGGGCCGATTTCCTTTAGAAAGAATGCCAACAGCGAACCTGCTTCCAGGCTGCCGATGGGCTCATCCATGTTTTCGGCAAAATAACGCTGGATGGACGCGGTGGCCGTGTTCCTGGCCTCGGTAGAAATCTCGATTGTCATGATGTACTCGTGGTGAGCGCTTGGGAAAACCTTATTGTGCCGCCACCGCGTATAAACGAACAGACTAGGCAAGCGCCCAGAAGTCTGCGCAAATGCGCGCCGGTCGACCAGTTATCCTCAGTCTGCTATCCCCAGCCTTCCGGTGTAGCACCGCGGGCAAAATCGCCAACTCAACCGCCGGACCACAGCACCAGGATCTTGCCGTCGGCGCCGGTATTGATCAGCCAGGTCATCTTGGCATTCTCGAAACTCACCAGGTAGACCTCGGCGTCACCATTGGCGGTCGGCTGGTTGCCCATGTACTTGGCGCCGTCCAGCTTGCCGCTCTTGGCGAACATCTCCACCATCCTCGGTGCCTGGGCTTCGCAGGCGCTTCTGAGCATGGCGCCCATGATCTCGGCCGGGCACTTGCCCTGGGCGCTAGCCTGCAGCGCGCTCACCAGCAAGTCGCGATGCTTGCCCCCGCCCGCGTCGGGCTGAGCCGAGGAAGACGCGGCAATGGCACCGCAAGATAAACAGAGTGCGCTGATCCAGATCTTGAATGTCAAATTATTCTCCTTGATTGGCAAAAGATGCCCGGGCTGCCGCACGCCGGGATGAGGCCATGGTGCTCTTTTTTTCGGACAAAAGACTATCCAATAATCACGCCGGCCCTTGCACGCTCCGCTAAGGCCAGGTGAAAACTTGAAGTCGCCGCACCGGCGCGAATGTAACGATCTCTCATTAAAGTGTCGGATAATTTTACATATATGCGCAAGAAATAATGCTTATTCACACAACGCATTGATTCCGAACAGTTATTTTCTTTGGGCACACTTTCTGCTTTGCACTCTGGCTTGGTCTCGAGATATCGAGCCAAGGAAAATAATATTAATAACAAGCAATACAAAGCAGGAAGCTGCCTGTCCACAAGCCAGGCTGGCTTTCAAGACTCAAGACTATCAACATCTGGGGAACTTCGTTGGCTACTACTTTCACACCAAAACGCAGCATCAGCTCGCTCTTCAAGAAACTGGCACTCGCCGCCGCACTCGGCACCTGCAGCATCGCCCAGGCCGACATCATCAACTTCGAGGACGCACCGGCATTTCCCTTCGCCTTCAGCGGGGAAACCTACACTCTCGGTAACTTCCAGATGCGCACGCTCGACGACGCCCGCCAGGGCGACACGGTCGGCATGTTCATCAATGGCGCCGACCAGGCCGACATCTGCCAGAATCTGCAGTGCCCAACCAACAACCAGACCAATTACTACGCCTCGCTGAACGACAGCTACTTTGCGCTGTTTGCCAGCAACGGCGGCAACTTCAAGATCAACAGTATGCGCGGCTCCTTCATGGGCGCTGGCAGCTCGACCTTCCAGGCGGCCTTCGGCATTCTCGGCCTGCAGGGCTTCGGCCAGGACGGCGCAAGGGTCGGCGGCCTGCATCAGGTCTTCGTGCCGGGCAAGAACGCCCAGGGTGCCTATGAATTCAGCAATCTGGACCTGGGCCTGTTCTCGAACAATCTGTATGCGGCGGTGCAAGTACTGACCTTCGCCTGCGACGCCGGCGGCAACTGCTTCCGCAACCAGGGCCTCGCCAATATCGCCTTCGACGATATCGACGCCACGATTCCTGAGCCATCGACCTGGGCTCTGCTCGGTCTGGGACTGCTCGGCATGGGCGCGTTTTCGCGCAAGCGCGCTGCGTAACGCAGCGTGCCCACGATAAACCCATCCATTCAATTGCCGAGACTATCCATGAAAATTCGCCCAATTTCGCTTGCCGCGATGCTGCTCATTTCCAGCATCGCCTTCAACGCCGGCGCGCAAGACGTGCGCCGTCCTTATATCGTTCAGCTGCAGGACCAGCCTGCCGCTTCCTACACCGGTAACATCGCCGGCCTGACCGCTACCCAGCCGGCACCCGGCACGCGTTTCGACTTCGCCGCCACCGCGGTGCAGGACTACGTGCGCTACCTGGGCGACCGCAAGAGCGAAGTCCTGGCCACCATCGGCAACGCGCCGGTGATCGCCTCCTACGATGTCGTACTGAACGGCTTCTCGGTCTTGCTGACCGACGCCGAAGTGCTCTCGCTCAAGACCAACCCTGCCGTGGCCGATATCCAGGCCGACGTGCCGCGCCACCTCGACACTGTTTCGACCGCCAACTTCCTGAAGCTGACCGCTGCAGGCGGCCTGTATTCGCAGTTCGCCGGCGGCTCGCTGGTCAAAGGCGAGAACATGGTCGTCGGCATCGTCGACGGCGGTATCTGGCCTGAGAATCCAGCCTACGCGGACCGCGTCGATGCCAACGGCAAGCCGACCTTCGATCCGTCCGCCACCCTCGCCTTCACCTCGCCGCCTGCGAGCTTCACCGGCGGTTGCGTGGCCGGCGAAGGCTTCGACCCGATCAAGCATTGCAACAACAAGCTGGTCGGCGCCAAGTTCTACAACTCGGTCTTCCTGACCACCGGCCAGACGAAGAACTGGACCGAGTTCTATTCCCCGCGCGATTCGAACATCGGTACCGACGGCGTCTCGACCGGCCACGGCGGCCACGGCGATCACACCGCCTCCACCGCCGCAGGTAACGCTGGCGTGCCGGTTGTCATCAATGGCGTCCCGCTGGGCGACGCCACCGGCATGGCGCCGCGCGCCCGCATCGCCTCCTACAAGGTGTGCTGGACCTACGACGACAAGACCAACCCGGACGGCAGCAATTCGCGCAACAGCTGCTACAACGGCGACTCGGTCAAGGCGATCGACGATGCCGTCAAGGATGGCGTGAACGTCATCAACTACTCGATCAGCGGTTCGCAGACCTCCTCGGCCGATCCGGTCGAACTGGCCTTCTACCGCGCCTCGCTGGCCAATGTGTTTGTGGCCGCCTCGGCCGGCAACAGCGGTCCTGCGCAGGCGGTCGCCCACATCAGCCCATGGCTGACCACCGTGGCCGCCTCGACCCATGACCGCAACTTCCTGGCCGACGTCAAGCTGGGCAATGGCGGCAAGTTCTCGGGCGCATCGCAAAACACCGTGACCGTCCCGCCAACGCCGCTGATCCGCGCCGAAGACGCCGCCCTGTCCGCTGGCGACGCCAGCCTGTGCTACAGCGCCAATCCACCAGCCGGCCGTACCCTGCTCGACCCGGCCAAGGTGGCCGGCAAGATCGTGGTCTGCACCCGCGGCGACAACGCCCGCGTCGATAAATCGCTGGCAGTGAAAAACGCCGGCGGCATCGGCATGGTCCTGGTCGACAATGGTTCCGGCCTGGTCTCGGAAGCGCACTCGGTCCCGACCGTGCACATCTCGGCCGCCAACGGCGCTACCGTCAAGACCTACGCCGCCACGGCAGGCGCCACCGCCTCGCTGACGCCGTTTTACAATCAGACCAAACCGGCACCGGTCATGGCCGGCTTCTCCTCGCGCGGCCCGAACGCAGGCGACAGCAACATCCTCAAGCCTGACCTGACCGCCCCTGGCGTCGACATCCTGGCCAGCGTCTCGGCCTCGCTCACCCCGGCACAGCACGCTGCCGTGGCCAACGGCACTTTCACGCCGCCGGCCTGGTACGATTCCTACCAGGGCACGTCGATGTCGAGCCCGCACGTGGCAGGCCTGGCCTTGCTTCTGCGTCAAGCCCGTCCGACCTGGTCGCCGGCCGCCGTCAAATCGGCCCTGATGACCACCGCCTTCTCGACCCTGAACGACGGCCTGGCCGGCGCCCAGAACGGCTTGCTGCCATGGTCGCAAGGCGCGGGCCATGTCGACCCGAACAAGGCGGTCGATCCAGGCCTGGTGTACGACGCCGGCAAAGCCGACTTCGTCCAGTACAACTGCAAGGTCAACAAGGCCATCGTCTCGCCGGCGTCCGACTGCACCACCTTCGGCACGCTCGACGAAACGTACAACCTGAACCTGCCGTCGATCACGGTCGGTGCCATCCAGGCCAATGCCACAGTGCGCCGCAAGGTGACCAACGTGGGCGGCTCCTCGGCCACCTACACCGCCACCGCATCGGTACCGGGCTTTACCACTGTCGTCGAGCCATCCAGCCTGACGATCGCCCCCGGCGCGACCGCCAGCTTCACCGTCAAGCTGACCCCGGCCGGCGCCCCGACCAATGTCTGGCAGTTCGGCAGCCTGACCTGGACCGACGGCACCCACGTGGTCCGCAGCCCGATCCAGGCCCGTCCTGCCGTGTCGATCACGACCGTGCCGGAAATGACCAGCGACAAGGTCAGCGGCAGCAAGCTGTTCGTGGTCAAGACCTTGTTCAGCGGCCGCATGACCGCACTCAAGGGCGGCCTGAAGGAAGTCACCATGGGCGACACCGTCTCGCTGGTGCCGAACGGGCTCTCGAGCGCCGACCTGAAGACCGCTTGCGCCGGCAACTCGACGCCATCGGTCAAGGTGTATAACGTCGCCATTCCTGCCGGTACCATCGTGACCCGCTTCGCGCTGCGCCAGCAGGACACCAGCGACGTCCTTGACGACCACGACATGGGCATCCTGACCCCGTCCAACGGCTGGGTGTACTCGGGTAACGACGGCAGCAACGAGTCGGCGCAGATCATCGCTCCGGCCGCAGGCAACTACCGCGTCTGCGTGGTCGCCTACGGCGGTCTGCCGACCATGACCCACAAGCTGTCCTCGTGGGTCGTGACCCCGGCCGACACCGGCGGCAACTTCGCCGTCGCCCTGCCAAGCAAAGTCGTTGCTGGCAATGGCGCCAACGTCGGCTTCAGCTGGTCGGGCCTGCAGGCCAACAAGCGCTACCTCGGTGGTGCCCAGTTCCAGGACCTGAACGGTGCTGTCCAGGCCACCTCAGTACTGCGTGTCGAAACCGGTACCGCATCGGTGCCGTTGGCTGAAAGCGACCGCGAACTGCCGAAGAACTGATCTCCGTAGTTAAAACCGCCGGGGTCCCTATTGGGATCCCGGCGGTTTTTTTTCGTCTGCAGACTTGTCTACTTGGGCGGGGACTGCCCCCTTACCCCACTAAAAAAAAATGCGCGAACCAGATTCGCGCATTTCATTCGCCTGACCAGCCCGATTGCAGGCCCGGCCCACTCAACAAGCAGTTACTCAGCCACATCCAGCCCCACATTGATCGCTGCATACGCGCGCTGCACGGCAATCGCCTCGCGGCTGCCCACGCCATACAGTTCCTGGGCCGCGGCCAATACCTTGGTCCGTGCATCGGCATAATTGGTCGACGAGGTGAACTTGGTCGACAGCGCCTTGAACCAGATGCGGAAGGCCTTGTCGCTGCCGATACCGGTCATGGCCAGCGGCGCCTTGGTCAGATAGCGGCTGTAGTACTCGCTTGTGGAGGAAGCGTTCGATCCCTGCGACAGGAAGTAGAACATGCGGTTGTTCGGGCCGCTGCTGTAGTGCACGTCCAGGCGTTTGAGCGAGGTGCTCCAGGCGTCGGCGCTGCGGCCGTCCTTGCTCGGCTTGTACATCCAGCGCAGCGGCTGTCCGTTCTTGGCGATCTCCTTGCCGGTCATCCAGTCATTGCCCGTGTTCGGAATCACGCTGCCGGTGCCACCCGCGCGCGCATAGGCTTCCACCACTTCGCCGCCGATGTCCGAGTGCGATTCGTTCAGGCCACCGGACTCGCCGCGGTAGGCCAGGTTCGAGGTCGCCGCCGTCACGCCGTGCGACATTTCATGGCCGATCACGTCGATCGATCCCAGGTTGTTGAAGGAGGTGCCGCCATCGCCGATGAACATGCACTTGCAGCTGTCGCTGTAGTAGGCATTGTCGTAGGCGGTGTTCACGTGGGCCGCGATATAGGTGGCGGTGTTGTTACCGTCCAGCGACTGCCAGCCCAGCACGTTCTTGTACATGTCATAGGTATTCATCAAGCCCCACATGGCGTTTACGGCCGCGGTCTGGCCGTTGGCGTTGGTGGTGCTGCCGCCGGCGATGTACTGCTTGCCGTCGCCCCAGGTGTTGGTCGTGTTGGTGTACACCGAGCCGGCCGAGGTCGTGTGGTTGGCATTCGTGATGGCCATGCCGCCGAAGGCGCCGCCCACGCCGCGCGAGGCATCCTTCATCGAATAGGTGCTGCCGGTCAGCGTGGTATTGAGCGGCACGGTGCCGTTGTACTGGCTGTTGCCGGTGCCGACGACGGTCTGCAGCATGCTCCACTGATCCAGAATGACGCCGCTCTTGGCGCTCACAATGCTGTCGTGATAGATCGGCTGGTTGCCCTGGACCAGGCGGGTGCGCACCAGGTAAGCCAGTTCGTAATGGTCGACGACTTCTTCGACGTCCACGGCATTGAGTTCACTGTCGGCCTTGCGCGCCGCGCCCGGCGCCCGCACTTCTTTCATGACCGGATAGACGATCAGTTCCGCGCTGGGCGGATCGATCGGGGTGGCGCGTGGGCCGACCACCGACACCACGGCGGCAATCGCGCGCGCCGAGGCGACCGCAGGCACCACGTCGAGCGACACGCCGCGGCCCAGCGCGCTGCGGCGATCGCCCACCGATTCGCTCATGATCTCGCCGCGCGCACCGGTCACCACCACCGATTCCGAGCCGTAGATACGCACACCCTTGTAGGTGTGATGTACGCGCGAGACCACGGTGCCGGCCACGCCCGGATGGGCACTGGCCATGGCGAAGCCGTGTTCGCTGCCGAGGCCGTTCTTGCCGCGCTCGGCCATCAGGGACGCGACCAGCCTGGCGCTCACTTGCGCCGACTGCGGCGCAGGGCTCCCCATCAACTGGTCTGACGCGAATGCCGTGTCGCACAGCATCAAAGGCAGGGCCGCAATGCTTGCTGCCAGAATAGACTTACGCAGATTCATGTGTTTCTCCAAAAAGGGGCGCCCCATAATGCCGGACGGCGGGCGTGCGCATCGAATGAGGCTAGTCCGCGCGCGCCGGCAAGGTCAACATTTTCAAAAAATGAGACCTTGCGAGGCGAAATGTCTCATTCTGAACATTTCCCATTGGATATTTAGTCGGCATGCATGGACGAGCACGGTTGAAAACGAGATGACCTTGCTGAACATGTTTTGCTAGAATCGGGATTTCTTGCAATTAGAATATTATTGCGGCGCGATCAAGCGGCCTCCCCCTTGCGTCGGCCCGTCGTCTTGTCCAACTGGGAAACGGAAGCTCATGAGCAATCACAGCAGTGAGAACGGCCAGCGTATCGGCCTGCACGAAGGCAGCATTGGCCTGCCGGCCGGCTTCGAAGACCGCACCACCAATATCTTCGTGCCGGCCAATACCCAGCACCAGCCCAACCTGTCGATCGCCCGCGACTGGATGCAGGAGGGCGAATCGCTGGAAGACTACGTCACGCGCCAGGCCACGATCCTCAAGGCGCGCCTGGCCGGCCACAAGCTGCTGGGCCGCACCCATGAACGGCTGGGGTCGGGCGAATCGCCCCTGATCGGTGAGCGCCTCGAAGCCCAGTACAAGAACGGCGCCCAGGTGGTGCGCCAGCGCCAGGCCGCCTTCGTGGTCGCGCCGGGCCGCGCCCTGATCCTGACGGCAGCCACGCCACGCGCCTTCGACGAAGCCTTCGAGGCGCTCTGGCGCGGCTGGCTCGACAGCTTCGATCCGGCGCCCGCGTCGGATTTGCCCAACGCGCCCGAACCTGTCGATACCGTCTGACCTGCCAAGGAGCCGGCCATGTACGAAGCTGCCCGCATTACCGACCCGATTGCCCACACCAGCGCGCTGGCGGGTTTTCTGGTCGGCGCCGTCATCGGCATCGCCCTCATCGCGGCGGTTGCCTTCGCCACTTTCACCTGCGGCTTCGGGGTCGCGCTGATCGCCGGCCTGGCCGCCGGGGTGGGGGCCTCCGGCATCCTTGCCCTTGGGGAGGGCATCGGCAAGATGTTCTCCTCACCGGCCGGAACCATCGCCACCGGTTCGACCAACGTCTTCGCCAACAGCCTGGCCTCGGCCTACGCCACCGCCAGCACGGTCGCCTGCGACAAGCACGCGCCGGTGCAGATGGTGGCCGAAGGCTCGGGCAATGTCTTCATCAATTCCCTGCCCGCCGCACGCAAGAAGGACATGACCACCTGCGGCGCCAAGATCGACGGCGGCTCCTCGAATGTGTACATCGGCGGCGGCACGGTACGCTACATGGAAGTGGCCGACGAAGTGCCGCCCTGGCTGCGCACCACGGTCGACTGGGCCTTCGCGCTGGCCGGCCTGGCCGGCGGACTGGCGGGCCTGGTCAAGGCGGCCGGCGGTCTGTCGCGCGCCCTCCTGCCTTGCGCGGCAAAGTTCATCGCCGGCTTCGGCGTGGGCGAGGCGGTCGGCCGCTACGTGGTGGGCCCCGTCATCAACCGAGCCATGAGCGGCTTGTTCGGCCGTCCCGTCGAAGTGGCGACCGGGCGCAAGATCCTGCCCTCGCAGGGCGAGACCGACTTCATCGTCAACAGCCCGATCCCCGTCGTCTGCGCGCGCTTTTACGCCAGCAGCCTGACCGATGCCAGCACCCTGGGCCGCGGCTGGCTGCTGCCCTGGGACCTGCGCCTGCAGGCCAGGGATGGACAGCTCTGGTACACCGACGGCGAAGGCCGCGAGTCCGGCTTCCCGATTGTCCCGCCGGGTCACACCGCCTTTAGCGAGGGCGAGCAGTGCTACCTGGCCTGTACCCTGGACGGACAATACATCCTGTATGACCTGAACGAGGCCTACTACGACTTCGGCAAGGTTGATGTGGCGGGCAGCGAGGTGGCCTGGGTCCGGCGCGTGGAAGACCGCAGCGGCCAGTGGCAAAGCTACCACCGCGATGAGCACGACCGCGTGCAGACCATCCGCACCAGCGGCGGCCAGCAACTGCGCCTGCACTACGACGGCCTGCCCGCGCGCCTGGTGGAGATTGAGTGCACCCATGGCGGCAGTCCAGGTCCCCTGGTGCGCTACGGTTACGACGCCAACCGCCAGCTCGCATCCGTGACCGACGCCAACGGCGCCGTGACGCGCCGCTTCAGCTATGAGCAAGGGCTGATGGCCAGCCACACGAATGCGCTCGGCCTGGTGAGCAGCTACACCTGGGCCGAAGTCGACGGCAAAATGCGCGTGGTGGCCTGCGCCAGCAGCGAAGGCGAACGCACCGAATTTCGCTACGACCCGCCGCAGCGCCAGGCCTGGGCGCGCGACGAACTGGGACGCACGGCCCACTGGGTCTGGGACGAACACTTCCAGATCGTCGAGAGCACCGACCTCGATGAAAGCCGCTACCGCATCGCCTATAGCGAAGCAGGGCAGCCGGTCAAGATCGAACTGCCGGGCGAACGCACCCTCGAATTCGAATACGACGAGGCCGGACGCATCGTCGCCGAAACCGATCCGCTGGGCCGGGTCACGCGCACCAGCTATGACGGCAATAGCCTGCGCGTGCGCCAGCTGACCCTGCCCGACGGCCGCCGCTGGACGGCAAGCTACGATTACCTGGGGCGCCTGCTGGCCACCAGCGATGCACTCGAGCGCGAAGAACGCTACGAATACGGCCCTGGCCTGAGTCCCCTGCCCCTGGTCCACGTCGACGCGCGCGGCGGGCGCCAGCAGATGCAGTGGAACGCGCGCGGTCTGCTCACCGCGCTGACCGATTGTTCGGGCAAGACCACGCGCTTCCAGTACAACCCGGACGGTCGCCTGGCCGCGCGCATCGACGCCAAGGGCCACGAATGGCGCTACGAGTGCGACCGCATGGGCCGGGTCGAATCCTTTATCCTGCCGGACGGCAGCGCCCAGCAGGTGCGCTACGATGCCGCCGGCCTGCCCCTTGAACAGCGCAATAGCGTTGGCGGTCCGCGCCAGTGGCTGCGCAACGCCCGCGGCCAGGTGCTCGAATCGGTCGATCCGGCCGGGCGCCGCCTGCGCTACCGCTACGACGCGCAAGGCCGCCTGACCGAACTGGATTCGGGCAGCAGCGCCAGCTACCGGTTCAGCTACGACAGCGCCGACCGCCTGGTGCTGGAGCGCCGTCCCGACGGCATCGAGCGCCACCTGCACTACCACGTGTCGGGTCAACCCAGCGCGATCGACAAGCGCGGCACCGGCGACCTTGGTGGCGCCCAGCGCCGCCTCACGCATTTCGAGCGCGACAAGATCGGCCGCCTTTTGGCGCAGCACACCGAGCACGCCAGCACGCTCTTCGCGTGGAACGAGATCAACCAGCTGGCCGAGGCCACGCGCGAGCCGACCGAGGCCGGCCTGGCGATCGGCCTGACGCCGAACACGGTGCGCTTCGAGTACGACCAGGCTGGCCGCATGCGCGCCGAGCATGGCGCCGACGGCAGCGTCGGCTACACCTTCGACGAGCTCGACAACCTGCTGGCCCTGGCCCTGCCGCACGGCCAGGACATCTCCATGCTCAACTACGGTTCCGGCCATGTGCACCAGATCAGCAGTGCGGGTCATCTGATCGCCGACGTCGAGCGCGACGACCTGCACCGCGAAGTGCAGCGCAGCCAGGGCGCACTCACCCAGCACATCGGCTACGACGCGCTCGGACGGCGCGCCTGGCAGTCGGCGACCCTGGCCGGACAGCCGGCCGGACCGGCCCAGGGACGCCTGTGGCGCAGTTATCGCTACCAGCCGGCCGGCATGCTGGCCGAACAGCGCGACAGCGTGCGCGGTCCGCTCGCCTGGCAATACGACGACGCCGGCCGCATGCAACAACAGACGGGCGCTGCAGTACCCGATGCCGAACAGTTCGCCTGGGATGCGGCCGGGAACCTGCTCGATGACCTGCAGCACAAGAGTCGCGGAAAGGTGGAGGGCAACCGGCTCAAAGTGTGGCAGGATCTGCGTTTCGACTACGACGCCTGGGGCAATGTGCAGACCAAGAAAAAAGGCGCCCACCAGGTGCAGCACTTCCAGTTCGACGCCGAGGACCGCCTGCTGTCCGTGATCACGGACAGCCCGCTGGGCCGCATCGAAACGCGCTTCGAATACGATGCCGTCGGACGGCGCATCGGCTCGTCCGAACTGCGCCACGGCGCGGCCGGCGCCATCATCACCGACACCAAGCGCTTCATCTGGCAAGGCCTGCGCATGGTGCAGGAAGTGCGCCAGGGCAGCGTCAGCAGTTATGTGTACAGCCCGGATGCCGCCTGGACACCGCTGGCGCGGGTCGACGCCCTGATCGGCAGCGCCATGGCCAGCGCCGCCATCGACACCGCGCGTGCGAGTTCGCGCGTCTACCACTTTCACACGGATCTGATCGGCATGCCGCTGGAAGTGACCGACGATGCCGGCGAACTGGCCTGGGCCGGCAAGCACACGGCCTGGGGCAAGGTCAGCGAAGACGATCCCGCGGCGCGCCAGATCGAGCAGCCCTTGCGCTATCCCGGACAATACGCGGATCACGCCACCGGCCTGCATTACAACACCTTCCGCTACTATGATCCCGATATCGGGCGCTTCATCAGCCAGGACCCGATCGGCCTGGGCGGCGGCGACAATCTGTATGCCTACGCGCCGAATCCGACGTCATGGGCCGATCCCTTGGGCTGGTGCTCGACCACGCTGGGCCGCAATATGGGCGCGCGTTCCGGCGACGGCATGGCCAACCACCACCTGATACCGGAAGAGCTGCTCAAGAGCCCGACCTTCCGCGACATGTTCGACCGCCTGCGTGGCATGGGTTTCGATGGCGACGGCGCCGGCAACGGCACCTTCCTGCCGGGCAGTTCGCAGCTGGCGCAGGATATGGGTATACCGGGGCATTGGTCGAATCACCCGCAATTCACCAGCCAGGTCGAGGCGGAACTGGCGCGGCTGAACCGGCGTTTCCTGTCCGGCCAGCTGAGCGACATGCAGCTCATCCTCGGCGTGCGCGAGATTCAAAATGCCGCGCGCGAAGGCCTCGATGCCGGCCGCTATGCCATCGATGCAATTACAGGGAGACTTCTTTGAATCAAACGCCGTTTTATATTGTGCGCTACAAGTTTGGCGGTCCGGGTTGCCCGGCCTTCCTGCATGGCGAACACTCGCCGGACCGCTACGAATGGAACATCCTGGAGCCGATCACTGCGGCAACCCAGATCAACAACGAATACAGTTTCACGCTGACCGATCCGTCGCAGTTCGCGCCGTCCTTCGACTTTTATGGCAAGGACAGCTGGTACGTATCTGAAGAGTTTCTCGATGTGTGCCGCCACCAGGACGTTGTTTATCGCGCGGTGCCGCTGAAGATGCTGATCAGGGGACCTGGATTTATGCCGACCGAGTATCTGGCCAAACGCTATTCGATCTTCCTTCCATGCGATGACGTGGCCCTGCTCGACCGCTCCAAGAGCCAGTATGTCGATGAGAACGTGCTCGAAACGGGCGAACCCATGATGAACAAGTTCCATCCGGAAGTGCCGATTTACGCTGAGATCACGCATTTCGTGCCACGTCAGGAAGCCACGCCGGCCCTGTTTCGATGCATCGAACTTTTTGAACTGGTGTGTACAGAGGCTTTCATGAAAAAAGCCCAGGCGGCGCAGCTGCAGGGTATCGAGTTCGTCCCGCTTGATGACAATTATCGCTACGATGCCTGGGGTTGACCCCTTCATTAGCGGGGACGGCGCCGGTGCGCGAGCCTGAGTTCTTCAATGTGAAGCCTGCTTCCGGCGCGCCTGGATGTCCGGCTTTTCTCAACGGCGACTGGAATCACAGCGTGTGGGAATGGAATCCTGCGGCGCCCGTTGAACCTGACCTCGACATAGAAAAAGAGTATGTCTTTACCGTCACCAACCCGGGCTTGGCTAAACTCAGCTTCGATTACTACGGCACTTCAACCAGATTTGTGTCGGCTCAGTTTCTGGACTTGTGCCGCCACCTGGAGGTTCGCTGCAAAGCTACCCCCCTGAAATTGATGTTACGCGGACCCGGCTTCGCCGACCGTGAAGTCGCGAACAAGGATTACTTCCTCTTTTTTCCCGCTGATCACATTGCGCTGCTTGATCGGGCGCAGTCAACGTACACCGAAGAATTGGTGGTAGAGACCGGTGAACCAATGATGCAGAGATATTTTCCCGATCATCCCTTTTATGCCCGCATCAATGGTTTCGTACCACGCACGCAGCCAACGTCCGCGCTGTTCAATTGCATCGAATTGAACGACCTGGTTTGTACCGGCGAATTCCGGGCACGCTGCCTTGAACGCCAACTTCTGGGACTGCAGTTCATCCCCATCGACGCCAACTTTGTCTTCGATCCCTTTGCGATATGAGCGCGCACCTTAAGTCTCTCTAAAGACGACTGGCGAGATGATCAAACGTTTGACGTGGCAAGAAGACGCGGTGTTGAGCCTCCGGTTGCGCGAGGATCTCTATTCGCTGGTGCAAATGCGCCGCAATCAGTTGCTGCAGTTCTTCGCCGTCAGCAAGTCCACCAATACCTGGACAGGTACCGACCTGAATGCAGAGCCGACGCTGTGCTTTCGCTTTGTCGCCGAAAACAAGCTCAAGCCGCTGTTCGTCGAAAAGCTCAAGCCCGAGCACGTGATCCCAAGCCGCCTGCCGATCGAGCGGCGCATGCTCAATCCGGTGTTTGGCAACGATGGCGAGCATGGCGCGAACCTGGTGGAACTCACGCCGGAGTACGAAGTCATCGGTGCGCGGATCATCAAGGCCGGCTTGACCATCGCCGACGATCTCGACCTGATTTACGCTTTTGAGCTGGCCGGCATGCTGGGCGACGCGGAGAAATTACGGCGGCGCCTCATCCGCTATTTCGACAGCGGCATCAACTGGGATGAAGCGAAGCCCTTTCTGTTCAAGGACATCGCTCCACCCCCGCCGCACTGGCAAGCACCCGCAAGCTTGCCGGCATAGCGGCACTGCTCGCGCCGCTGGGACCTGCCTGTAAATTACATGCTGCTGACCTGCACACTGGCCGTGCGGGTGTTGCCGGCCGCATCGCGCGAAGTGGCCGTCACCGTATGCAGGCCGGCGGCGATCTTGCGGGTGTTCCAGCTGTAAGCCAGCGTCGCGCCCGTGCCCTGGGCCTTGACCACGCCGTCGATCGCCAGGGTGCTGACGATGCCGGCAGCGCCACTGTTGTCCGACGCCGACAGGTTGACCGTCACCGTACCGCTGACGCTGCCTGCGGTCGGATTAGTGATCGTGACCACCGGTGCCGTGGTGTCGGCAGCGACCACGCTGCTGACATTGGCCACGTTCACTGCAACTGCTGCCGAAGACCCGGCATTGCCGGCCGCGTCATAAGCGACCGCCACTAAATTGGCCATGCCGTTCGGCGACCCAGCCGAATTCCAGCTGAAGCTATAGGGTGCGGCGTTGTCGACCCCGACCACCGTGCCGTTGACCTTCAGTTCCACGCGCGCGACGCCGACGTTGTCGCTGGCGCCCACATTGACCGCCACCAGTCCCGATACCGAGCTGCTGCCCAACGGGGCCGAGATGGCCGCCGTTGGTGCGCTGGTGTCGGCGGCCGTTACATAAGCACGCGCCACGCGCACCGCTTCGGCGGCGTTCACGCGGCCATAACCGAACACGGGATCGCGCCCGGCGGCGCCCAGGTCAACCGCGGTGGAGAACAGCATCGCTTCGATCTGCGCACCGGTGAGGTCCGGGCGCGCGGCCATCATCAGGCCAGCCACGCCGGCGGCCAGGGGACTGGCGAAGGAGGTGCCGTTCCAGGCCGAGTAGCCGCCCGCCTTGTTGGTGGTCCAGATGCCGGCGCCTGGCGCCGACAGCGACACAAACGCGCCCCAGCTCGAAAAACTGGCCTTGGCGTCGTTCGCATCGGTGGCCGAGACGGCGATCATGGAGGTGTCGGGGATGATGTTCTCATCGATGTTGGAATTGCCAGCGGAAACAAACACCAGGCCGCCCTTGCTCTTCATGTAACGCGCGGCGCTCTGTACGGCGGCGCTGCCGGCCACGCCGCGGTAGCTGGCGTTGGCGATACGCGCGCCGTGGTCGGCGGCATAGGTCACGCCGCTCGCGACCGTACTGTAATAGGCGTAGCAGGAACCGCTGGTGTCGAGGTAGGCAATGCGCACCGGCATGATCTTGGCGGCACCTGCCACGCCGGCCACGCCCACGCCGTTGTTGCTGCTGGCAGCGGCCACACCGGCCACGGCCGTACCGTGACCGCAAACGTCGCTCACATCGGTGTTGTTGCCATACACGTTGTACCCGGCGACCAGGTTAGCGGCCAGGTCGGGATGGGCGGCGTTGATGCCGGAATCGAGGATGGCAATGGTCACGCCGGCGCCCAGGGTGGCATCCCAGGCCGATGGTGCACCGACCTTGGGCAAGTGCCAGGCGCTGCCGATGTAGGGGTCGTTCACGGCCATGGTGCTGGCCACCTTGCGGTCCAGTTCGGCGAACTTGAGTTCCGCGCGGCGCGACAGCTTGGCCACGACATCGACTTCCGACGCGTTGGCGGGCAGATCGATCACGTGCATACGGCTCTGGCCGATCTTGCGGCGCTTGCCGCCGTGCGGCTTGATCAGCAGGTCCAGTGCCTCGTCGGACAGACCGGGCTGGGCTTCGACCAGGATGCGGCCGCGCGCATAGTCCTGCTCGGCATTGCCGTTGCCATTGCCATTGCCGCCAGCGGCGGCATGGGCCTGCGACATCATCAGGACGATGGCACCGGCGACAGCGCCGGAGATAAGCACTGCCCGACGGCTTGCGGTGGTGGCGAAGGCGGGAACAAAAGCCGTAGGCTGCAAGGCATTATGTGTCGAAGCGGAGTTCATATATTTAACCATCCTGTAATGAAGTAATAAAAATCACAGGATTGCTAAATACTCCGAAATAGAATGTCACAAATAAGCTGACGCTTATATATAAGCATTTTCGGGGTGTCTGGCAGTCCTGCCGTCATGGAGCCAAGAAGCTCTGTAGACCGTTGACTTTGCGTCCTCCCCTTTCGGAGAGTTTGCCTTTTTCAGATGCTGAGGCGAGTATATCTGTGTACTTTATTGAAGGCAATAACTTTCTGCAGGAAAATTAATCCGTTTCATCATAGAAATCTTAACTCGAATTCAATGTCGATAACCTTTACATAAGAATGAATAATAACCAGAAATTAATAATAATTATCATCCAGAACAATGACTTACCTAAGGTGGCGCGATTTATGCTAAATGAATTACGTAGCGAATAAATATAATCTTGTCCAAGGATGAATCATGAAAAAGTTAAATACTAGTCGAACTGCAAAAAGTATTGCCGTTCTCGCAGGCTTTACTATTACTGCAATGTTTTGCCAGCCCGCGATGGCGACTACCTACTCCTTGGATCAGCTTCTGGGATCTAAGCTGATGGGCAATTCAAGTGACGCAGCTGAGATGACAGAGCTGGAGTTGCTTTCGGGAATGAACAATCTCGTTCTCGATACGAAAATCCAAACTCCAAACGGTCTCCCGGCCGCGCAGAATGACGGCACCCTGGACCAATGGTTTCTGAATATTTTCCCTGCTCAGCCGGGTTACTTTATTCTGAAATTCGGCATTGGCGGAACGAATGCGACCGCAGACACTTTCTTTTTTAAAAATATTAATGAATTGACCAAACTGGTCTGGAGCAACCAGGATGTGCAATTCCTTACTGGCGGCGATTGCAAGGCGCCGAAGAAGAATGAAAAGACCACTGCCGCCGCCGACGATGACGGGCCTTGCAATATTGGACGACTGAGCCACTACGTCACCACGAAACCTGGTGGTGGTGGCGATGATGGCGGTGGCGGCGACGGCGGCGAAGTGCCCGAACCAGGATCGGTCGCCCTGCTTGCGCTCGGCCTGGCAGGCCTCTGGCTGAACCGCCGCAAAGCATGACCGTCAGGCCGCGCCGCTCCATGCAGCGCTGATACAACATGGCGGGCTTCGGTCCGCCATGTCGTTTTATCACTTCCCATCATGCCTCCCGCCGCACCGCGGGCCCGTCCCCGCCCCCGACATTCACAGAACGAATAGTGCTCATCGGCAACAGTTATCGAGTTATTTCTTTTGTTTATGGCGACCATCATAAATCAAAATTTTCTTTATACCTTTCACTCTCCTATACTGGCTTCACACACAGATAAACGAGGAGTTTGAGATGTCTACCGCCAGCCTGAGCACCAGTCCCGTCGAAAGTTTCCGCCACTACCTGAGCGATGTCAGCAACGCCGCGCGCGCCTTCGCCGCCGCCTTGTTCGCCGCCCAGGAGCGCCAGTTTGTCGCCCAGGAAGTGAATACCAAGCCGACCGTGTCGGCACGCCTGCGCATGAAGAACCATATGAAACTGGTCGCCATGGCCAAGGATTACGAGCACATGCACCCAAGCCTGGCCGCCGAACTGCGCAACCTGGCGGGCCGCGACTGATCATGGAATTTTTTGAATACCTGCCGGGCGGCCTGGCCGCCGTCGCAATGGTCTTTCGCATGGCCATGTTTTTCCGCACCGGCAACAACGACGCATACGACAACAACGATACTGTAGAAGCTTAAATCATGGAAATCTTTGAATATCTCCCAGGCGCACTGGCTGCTGTTGCGATGACCTTCCGCATCGCCCTGTTTTTCCGCACCGGCGACAACGGCGACGCCAGCCAGGAAGCGTAAGTTCCGGCTCGCCGCGCTCGCGGACAGCCTTCTCAGGATTCCATCGAATCCGCCAGTCGGGGCACCGGGTTTCCCGGGCGCCCATCGCAAAGTAAGCACCCACTCGCAGTCCCGCTGATCCCTGGCCCTGCCCTTCGTGCGACAATCGCACATGGCCCCACTACACCCCTACCTCGCCGCGCTTGCCGGCGGCATGCTAATCGGACTCGCGGTCGCTGTACTTCTCCTGCTCAATGGCCGCATCGGCGGTATCAGCGGCATCCTGGGGGGCTTGTTGCAGCCGGCTGGCGGTGATCGCGGCTGGCGCCTGGCCTTTCTTGGCGGACTGATCGCTGCGCCGCTGATCTACGCCCTGATCGCCCCCCTGCCCTCCGTGCGCATCGCTGCCTCCACACCATGGCTGATCGCGGCAGGGCTGCTGGTCGGCGTCGGCACACGCTACGGCGCCGGCTGCACCAGCGGCCACGGCGTCTGCGGCATAGCCCGCCTCTCGCCACGCTCGCTGCTTGCCACCGCCGTCTTCATGCTGGCCGGTTTTGCCACCGTGTTTGTGGTGCGGCATGTCCTGACCGTGGGCGTGCCATGAAAGCCATCCTCTCCGCTTTGGCCGCCGGTCTGCTGTTCGGTTTCGGCCTGATCCTCTCGGGCATGACCGATCCTGCCAAGGTGCTGGGCTTTCTCGACCTGGCCGGGGACTTCGATCCTTCGCTCGCCTTTGTCATGGCTGGCGCGGTGGCGGTCGCGGCCGTCGCGTTTGCTGTCGCTGGACGCCGCGGCTACTCACTGCTGGGCCAGCCCATGCACATTCCCACGTCGCGCACGATCGACCGCCGCCTTGTGCTCGGTGCCCTGACCTTCGGCGTCGGCTGGGGCTTGGCCGGCTTTTGCCCTGGACCGGCGCTGACATCGCTCGCCAGCGCGGGCACACCGGCCCTGATTTTTGTGGGCGCGATGGTCGCGGGCATGGGCGTGTTCGAACTGTTGGAACGGCGCTGACACCAGCACATCGCGCGGTGAACGAACTCGCGCAGCCTGAATCGCTGCGCTAAAATGCTCGGTTGCAATTCCTGGCCGCGGCCCAATCTCACCGTACATACAACGACGATGCGCATCCTCGCACTCCCTCTGCTGGCAGCTTTGTGGGCGATCCCCGCAGCCGCTGCCACAACCGCAGCTTCTTCCCCAACACCCATCAGCCTCGATCAGGCGATGGCCCATCCCGACTGGATCGGCACTCCCGTGGAAACCGCATGGTGGAGCTGGGACGGCAAGCAGGCCTACTTCAAACAAAAGCGTACCGGCTCGCAGCTGCGCGACATCTACCAGGCGATTCCCGGCAAGCCACGCCTGGTGGGCGACACCGAACTGGCCAACCTGGACAGCGAACGCGTGGTCTATGCGCGCGACCGCAGCCGCGCCATCCTGCTGCGCAACGGCGACCTGTTCGAGCGCGACCTCAAGAGCGGCGCCCTGACCCAGATCACGCGCGGCAGCAAGGGCCTGGCCGCGCCCCAGTATTCGGCGGACGGTGGCGCCGTACAGTTTCGCGTCGAGCACGAGTGGCTCAGCTGGAGCCGCGCCGACCGCCTGATCTCTCCCGTCGCCGCGCCGCGCGCCACCAAGGACCCGGCAGCCGCGCCCGACGACGATGCCCTGCGCGACCTGCAGCTGCGCCTGATCTCCACGCTCAAGCGCCAGAAGGATGACCGCGACGCCGGTCGCGACCGCGCCGAAGCCGAGCGCCGCGCCGACGCGACGCGCGCGCCCGCCCCGATCTACCTGGGCGACAAGGTCGCCATCGAAGGCAGCGCCCTGTCGCCGGATGGCCGCTGGCTGCTGGTCGTCACCGCGCCCAAGGGAGACGAGAAAGGCCGCATCGGCAAGCTGCCGCGCTACGTGACCGAATCGGGCTACGAGGAATTCGACGACCAGCGCCCGCGCGTGGGCCGCAACATGCCGTCCGCGCACAGCGTGAAGCTGATCGACCTGCGCACGCGTGCCGTCAAGGAACTGTCTTTCGACACCCTGCCGGGCATCGCGGCCGACCCGCTGGCCGCACTGCGCAAGGCGCAAAAACTGCCCGAGCTCAAAGGCAACCGGCGCGTGCGCGTCGACGACGACGGCGCTTCAATCGAATGGAGCAGCAACGGCGGCCAGGCCGCTGTCATGCTGCGCGCGGTCGACAACAAGGACCGCTGGATCGCCACCGTCGACCTGGCAGGCGCCACGCTCAAGAGCGTGCACCGCGTCAGCGATGAAGCCTGGGTCAACTCCTCCAATAACGAATTCGGCTGGCTGCCGGACAACAGCACGCTGTGGTATCTGTCCGAGGAATCGGGCTACTCCCACCTGTACACCTTGCCGGCCGGCGGCGCCGCGCGGGCGCTCACCCAGGGCAGGTGGGAAGCCACACGCATCCGCTGGACGGCGGACGGCAGCACCGCCTACATGCTGTGCAACCCAAAGAACCCTGGCACATATGAAGTCTGCGCAGTGGGCGCCAAGGACGCGAAACTGCGTGAAGTGACCGCGCTGGAAGGCGTCGAGCAGTTCACCCTGTCGCCGGACGAACGCAAGCTGCTGCTGCATTACTCGTCAAGCTACATGCCCAGCCAGCTGGCCACCGTCGCCACCGGCGGCGGCGCCGTGACCAGGCTCACCGATACCCGCACGCCGGACTACAAGGCACGCAGCTGGATCGAACCGCAGTTCGTGGCGGTACCGTCGACCAAGGGCGCGGGCCAGGTATGGGGCAAGCTGTATCGTCCCGCCACGCTTGAAGCGGGCAAGAAGTATCCGATCGTGATGTTCGTGCACGGCGCGGGCTACCTGCAGAATGTCTCCAAGCGTTTCCCTGTCTACTTCCGCGAGCAGATGTTCCACAACCTGCTGGTGGAAAAAGGCTACATCGTGCTGGACCTGGACTACCGTGCTTCGAAGGGTTATGGGCGCGACTGGCGCACCGCGATCTATCGCCAGATGGGTTATCCCGAGCTGGAGGATTACGTCGACGGTGTGAACTGGCTGGCGGCCAATCACCAGGGCGACTTGAAGAATGTGGGTGTGTACGGCGGCAGCTATGGCGGCTTCATGACCTTCATGGCGCTGATGCGCGAGCCGGACCTGTTCAAGGCGGGAGCGGCGCTGCGGCCGGTGACCGACTGGACCACCTACAACCACGAATACACGGCCAACATCCTCAACACGCCGGATCTCGATCCCGAGGCTTATCGTAAATCCTCGCCGATCGAATACGCCGACAAGCTGCGCGGGCATCTGCTGATCTCGCACGGCATGGTGGACGACAACGTGTTTTACCAGGACTCGGTACGTATCGCCCAGCGCCTGATCGAATTGAAGAAGGACCACTGGGAGCTGGCCAGCTACCCGCTGGAAAAGCACGCCTTCGTGCAGCCGGAAAGCTGGTACGACCAGTACCGCCGCATTTATCAGCTGTTCGAGCGCACGCTCAAATAGCGCGGGTGGGCACGGGGTGCCATTCGCGGCCCGGCCCACCCTACGGGTCGCGGCGGTGATTGCTACCCCAGCAAGTCCAGCAAAGTCAAGGCCACCACCTTGGTGGCCTTGCGCAAATCCTCCAGCGCCAGCCGCTCATCGGCCTTCTTCGCATTCGACTCCGGCACCGAACGCGGCCCCGCGCCGTACAGCACCGCCGGGATCCCGTGCTCGCCGTACAAACGCGCATCCGCATACAAAGGCGTGCCCTGCGCCGGAATCGCCTCGCCGATCACCTGCAATCCATTCTTCTGCAAACTGGCGACCAGCTTCTCCGACCCCGGCAAGGGCTTGAGCGCATGAGAGAGCAGCAGGCGCTTGATCTCTAGCCGGATGCCCGGCACACCCGCCACCGCCTCCTCGATCAAGGCACGCACCTGCGCTTCCACCGCCACCGGATCTTCTTCCGGAATCATGCGGCGGTCCATCTTCATGACGACCTTGCCGGGCACCACATTGGTATTGGTCCCGCCATCGATGCGGCCCACCAGCATGGTCGGCGAATCGATGCCCGGGACCTTGGACTTGATCTTTTTCAGCTCCGGCAGCTGGCCATAAATCGCATTCAAAATGCGCGTGGCGGCCTGCAGCGCATCGTGTCCTGTCTCCGGCATCGCGCCATGCCCGCTCTTGCCGTGCACCGTAATCTCCAGCTGCAGGCAGGCGTTATGCGCGGTGACGATGTTGTAGCTGAAGCCCGCCGCGATCACCATGTCGGGCCTGGTCAGCTTCTGCTCGAGCAGCCAGCCCGGCCCCAGGAGACCGCCGAATTCTTCGTCATAGGTAAAGTGCAGCTCCACCCCGCCCTTGAGCGGCGCACCCAGCGCCTCGAGCGCGCGCACGGCAAAAATGTAAGTCGAAAAATCGCACTTGGACACCGCCGCGGCGCGTCCATACATATAGCCGTCTTCAATCACGCCGCCATACGGTGGATGGGTCCAGCCATCGCCCGGCGGCACCACGTCGCCATGCGCATTGAGCGCGACCGTCGGCCCCCCGTCCGCATACGGGCGCCGGATGATCAGGTTGGTAATGCTCTCCATCCCGTAGTCGTGCACCGCCTGCGCCGGCACCGCGTGCTTCTCGGCGCTCCAGCCGTAGGCTTCCACCATCTGCGCCACGGCATCCGCATGCGGCGCGTTATTCCCAGGCGGCGTATCGGTGGGGATGCGGATCACTTCCTGCAAAAAGCCGACCTGCTCGTCGAAATGGGCGTCGATCCACGCGGTCAGCTGGTCCTTCAATTGGTCTTGCGTACTCATTATTTGGCTCCCGCTTCAAACCAGGCCGCCACTTCGGCGCGCTCGGCATCGGTCATATTGGTCAGGTTCGCGATCGGCATGGCCTTGAGCTGTACCGATTGCTGATAGATTCTTGCGGCGTTCTGGCGTACCAGCGCTTCCGTGTGCAGCATGACGCCGGCCGGGGCGCTGGCAAAGCCAGGCTGGGCCGGTTTGTCTGCATGACAGGCCACGCAGCGCTGGTTCACGATGGTCTGCACGCGCGCGAACTGCGCCGCCGGGTCCGCGCCGGCCGCCGCTGCGGCGGGCGCCTTGGGCGCAATCGCGACTGCCACCGCCAGCAGCAAGGCCACGCCCGCAGCCGGATACTTCCACTCCACCCGGCCCTTGTGGCGCAGGTTGAAGAAGTGGCGGATCAATACGCCGGCCGCCATGATCCCGGCCAGCACCGCCCAGGCATGCTCGTGGCGGTAGGTCATCGCATAGTGGTTGCTGATCATGATGAACAGCACCGGCAAGGTGAAGTAATTGTTATGGACGCTGCGCTGCTTGGCCTTCAGGCCGTGGACCGGATCGGGCTTCTGGCCGGCCATCATGGCATCGACCATCTTGCGCTGACCGGGAATGATCAGCATCAGCACATTCGCCACCATCATGGTGCCGATCATCGCGCCCACATGGATGTAGGCGGCGCGGCCGCTCAGGTATTTGTTCAGCACATAGGCGCTGGCGACCAGGAAGGCGAAGATCACGACGCCGAAAGCCAGGTCCTTCTGGCCGAGCTTCGAGCGGCACAGCAGGTCATACACGGTCCAGCCGATCACCAGCGAACCGATGCCAATGCCGACCGCCTGCCAGGTCGCCAGGTCGGCCACGGCTTTGTCGACCATCATGGCCTGGGCATTGAAGTAGTAGACGATCGTCAGCAGCGCGAAGCCGGACAGCCAGGTGGAATACGCTTCCCACTTGAACCAGTGCAGTTCCTTGGGCAGTTCGGCCGGCGCAACCAGGTATTTTTGCGGGTTATAAAAGCCGCCACCGTGCACCGCCCACAGTTCGCCGGACACGCCCTTGTTGGCCAGCTCTGAGCCGGGAGCCGGCGGACGAATGGTGTTATCCAGCCAGACAAAATAGAACGAGGCGCCGATCCAGGCGATCCCGGTGATCACGTGCAGCCAGCGCACGATGAGGTTGAGCCATTCAAGGCCGTAGGGGAGCAGGTAGCCGAAAACTTCCATTGAGTTCCTTGTTGCGGGAGCGGCGCATGCATGCCGTGGTGGTGTTGCACAGATGTGTTGCGCCAATTTATCAAGATAAACCGATTACTGGCATTCCACATGAAAGATCGCGTATATTCAACATAACCGAATTGATATACCTATTATATGGCCAGCATCCCTCAACACCTCGACCTGCATCTGATCCGGATTTTGTATTTGCTGCTGGTAGAAAAAAACGTCTCGCGGGTGGCGCTCAAGCTGAACCAGCCGCAGCCATCCATTTCCGCCTCGCTGCGCAAGCTACGCGAACTGACCGGCGACCCGCTGCTGGTGCGCGGCGCGCGCGGCATGGTGCCGACGCAGCATGGGGAAAGTCTGCTCAAGCCGGCCAAGCGCATCCTCGACGAGACCGAGAACCTGTTCGTCAAGAAGTCGCCCTTCGTACCGCAGGAGGAAGCGCGTACCTTTCACATCGCCGCGCCGGATTACCTGGACAGCCAGTTCCTGCCCAATGTGGTGGCCTCGGTGCGGCGCGGCTCGCCCAACAGCCGGGTTGTGATTCACAGCGTGGGCGGCGGGGTTGATTACATCCGCCTGCTGTCGGACGGCGATATGGACCTGGTGATCGCCAACTGGGACGAGCCGCCCGCGCACCTGCATATTTCCAAACTGTTTGAAGACCCGATCATCTGCACCATGCGCGCGGACAGTCCGTATGCCAAGCGGACCGCAAGCGACGCCATGACGGTCGAGGATTACCTGAACCTGCCGCACGTGGCGCCCTCGCAGATGCAGCCGGGGTATCACGGCGTGATCGACGCGTTTTTGGAGCGCCAGGGCATGCAGCGCAAGGTGGCGGTGGAATCGGCGTATTTCGGCTTGATACCGTATATGCTCACGCAGACGGATCTGGTGCTGACCACGGGGCGGCAGTTCATGCGCTTTTACGAGAACACGCTGCCGCTGAAGATTTTTACGGTGCCGGTGAAATTCCCGCCGATGCGTTTCTACCAGCTGTGGCACGAACGCGTGCACCAGGCGCCCGAGCACAAGTGGCTGCGCGACCAGGTCAGCGCCGCCGCCAAGGCCTTGGTCCAGAAGTAGGCATGAGCCGGAACGGCGGAAGGCGCTACGCTTTTCCGCCCTACGACAACACCGGACGCGTCGATGACTTGCGTAGGGCGGAAAAGTCCGAAGGACGCCTTCCGCCGTGCTACGGCTGCTCAGTCACCATCAAACGCATCGCCCAGCGCCCCGACGGGGCTGTCGCGGGACTCAAAACGATCAGTCCCAAACCTGTCCGCATTCTTCCAGCGGTCGAACATCACGTATAAACCACCAAAAAACGGTACCAGCCACACGAGCATGAGTTGTACCGTCCGCTCTCGGCGTTTGAGATCATCATCGTGCACCACCGCCAGCGTCGCCGCCAGATTGAGCAGCGTCCACACCCCCACCACAATCACCACCACTAACATATCCATCGTCGCCTCCCCAAGGTTGAGCCAAACATCGGCGATAACGGTTATCGCGATTATCATATACCGGAACGAAGGCCAGAAGTTATGATCCACCATCAGCAAGATCGGACACTATCATGACCACTCTCCACGAGTTGAACACCTGCCCCACCGACGCCTTCGTCGACACCCTGCGCGGCATCTACGAGCATTCACCCTGGATTCCCGAACGCGCTGCGGCCAAGCGCCCCTTCGCCACCAACGCCGCCCTGAAATACGCCCTGCAGACGGTCGTCGCCAACGCCAGCGTGGACGAGCAGCTGGGCCTTATCCGTGCCCACCCGGAACTGGCCGGCAAGGCCGCCATCGCCGGCGAACTGACCGAGGAATCGACCCACGAACAAGCCAAGTCCGGCCTGAACCTGTGCAGCGCGGAAGAATACGCGACCCTGCACAAGCTCAATGCCGACTACAACAGCAAGTTCGGCTTTCCGTTCATCCTCGCGGTCAAGGGCCCGGATGGCAACGGCTTCACGCGCCACGCCATCATCGAGATCTTCTCGCGCCGCTACAAGAATCAGCGCGCCGACGAAACGGCCGAGTGCCTGCGCCAGATTCACCGCATCGCCGAAATGCGCATCAACGACCTGCTCAAGGCGCAGCCCGACTTCGGCCCCACCATCATGCAGTGGGCGGAAACCATCGGCGCCTGGAGCGAGATGGACGACGGGCTGACCTGCTCCTACATGACCCCGATCCACCAGAAGACCGCGAGCCAGCTCGCGCAGTGGATGCGTGAAGCCGGCATGGAAGTGCACATCGACGCCGTCGGCAACGTGGTCGGGCGCTACCTGTCCGACCGTGCGGACGCCAAAACCCTGATGACCGGCTCGCACTACGACACCGTGCGAGACGGCGGCAAATACGATGGCCGCGAAGGCATCCTGCTCCCGATCGCCATCGTGCGCCACTTGCACGAACGCGGCGAACGCCTGCCCTTCCACTTCGAGATCGTCGGCTTCGCGGAAGAAGAAGGCGTGCGTTTCAAGAGCACTTTCCTGGGAAGTAATGCGATCATCGGCCAGTTCGACATGGGCCTGCTCGACCAGGTCGATGCCGATGGCGTCACAATGCGCGACGCGCTCACCATCGCCGGCCACGATCCCGCCGCCATCCCGGCTATCGCCCGCAATCCGGCAGATCTGCTGGGCTTTGTCGAAGTCCATATCGAACAAGGTCCCGTACTGCTGGAGCACGGCCTGGCGGTAGGTGTAGTGACGGCCATCGCAGGCAGCTCGCGCTACCTGGTCGATCTGACTGGACTTGCCAGCCACGCCGGTACGACGCCCATGAACATGCGCAAGGATGCGGCCGCGGCTGCGGCGGAAATCGTGCTCCTGGTGGAACAGCGCTGCGCCCAGGCGCCATCGCTGGTGGGAACGGTCGGACAGCTGCAGGTGCCGAACGGTTCGGTCAATGTGATTCCCGGGCATTGCAAACTGTCGCTCGATATCCGCGCGGCGGATGATGCGGTGCGGCTGGCGGCAGTGAAGGATATTCTGGACGGTATTGCCGCCATCTGCGCCAGGCGTCAGGTGGAGTCCAGCATCCAGCAGATCGTGTCCGCGTCGGCAGCGCCGTGCGCGCCGCACCTGATGGATCAACTTGGGGCCGCGGTGGAGCGGGCGGGTTTGCCGCGCTTTGACCTGGCCTCTGGCGCGGGGCACGATGCCATGGCCATGGCGCGCGTGACCGATGTGGCGATGCTGTTCACGCGCTGCGGTAATGGCGGGATCAGTCATAATCGGCTGGAAACGATGACAGGCGACGATGCAGAGATCTCGGCGCAGGTGCTGCTCGATTTCCTGCGTAATTTCAAGCCGGCGTAATCCCGGGTGACGTAGGTCGGAAAAGCGAAGCGCCTTCCGACGTGGTACGGTGCGTTGGTACGCGGCCGAAGCACGTCGGAAGGCGCTTCGCTTTTCCGACCTACGGTTCCTACGAATTTTGTAACGCCGCCGGTTACGGCGTCAACACAACCTTCCTGCACTCGTCTTCCTTCTTGTCGAACATGCGATACCCTTCCGCCGCCTGATCGAGCTTGAGCCGGTGCGAAATGATGGCGTGCGGCCGCAGCTTGTCGGCCTCGATCGCCTCGAGCAGCTCCGGCATGTACTTCTGCACGTGCGTCTGCCCTGCCTTGATCCCGATCCCCTTCTCGAACACATCGCCGAACAGGAAGCCGTGGATGAAGCCCGCATATAAACCCGGCACGCTGACCATGCCGCCGCGCCGCACGGCAGCGATGCACTGGCGTAGCGCTTTGCCGCTGCTGCCTTCGAGCTTCAGGTTGGCAAGCACGGTCTCGACCGCACTGCCCTTGGCTTCAAAACCAACCGCCTCCACCACGCCATCCACGCCGCGTCCATCGGTATTATCGAGAATGAATTCGGCCGCGTCGCAGTCGTCGAAATTGATCGGAATGACGTCATAGGTCTTGCGCGCGAACTCAAGCCGGAAGGCGTGATGATCGACCATGAAGATCTTTTCAACACCCAGCATGCGTGCACTCGCGGCAGCCATCTGCCCCACCGGGCCGGCGCCGAAGATAGCCAGGCTGCCGCCCTTGCCCACACCCGTGTTAAGCACCGCCTGGTATCCAGTCGGCAGGATGTCACTCAAGAAGAGCACCTGTTCGTCCGCCAAAGTCAGGGGAATCTTGATCGGGCCAACGTTCGCCTTCGGCACGCGCACATATTCGGCCTGCCCGCCCGGCACCCCGCCATAAAGATGTGAAAAACCGAACAGCGCCGCACCCGAGCGCAGGCTCTTTTTGTTCATGATCGAGCCGCGATCCGGATTGGTGGTCTCGCAGGCCGAGTACAAGCTCATGTCGCAGAAAAAGCAGCTGCCGCAAGCGATCACGAAGGGCACGACCACGCGGTCACCCTTCTGCAGCTTGGTGACGTTGGGCCCGGTCTCGACGACTTCGCCCATGAATTCGTGGCCAAGAATGTCACCGCTCTTCATCGCCGGGATCTTGCCCCGGTACATATGCAGGTCGGAGCCGCAGATGGCGGTCGCGGTGACCTTCAGGATGATGTCGTCCGGTTCCTGCAGTACCGGATCGGGTACGTTGTCGACCTTGACGTCGTGGCTGCCGTGATACGTAAGTGCGCGCATGTTCCTGCCCTCCTCATGGAAAAGAACAGGTTAACAGGCAAATTCCCACACCCAAATCAGCACAGTCCGCTAGTCGCAGTAGGAAAATGCCGACGATTTTTCCGCTGTGAAATTTATGAAGCCACGACCTGGGCCCGTTCCAGCATGGCGTGCAGCAACACGTTACATCCCGCTTCCAGGTGATCGGACCTGGCATCCTCAATTTCATTGTGGCTGATGCCGTCTTTGCAGGGCACGAAAATCATTCCCGACGGCGCCAGGCGCGCCGCGTAGATGGCGTCGTGACCGGCGCCGGACACCACGTCCATGGTCGAATAGCCCAGCTTTTCGGTGGCCGCGCGCACCGCACCCACGCAATCGGGATGGAAGGGGCAAGGCGGATAGTAGGACACGCGTTCGATCGTGATGCCCAGGCCCGACTCGGCGCGCGTCTTGTCGATAAACGCCAGCATCTCCTCGTGCATGGTGTTGAGCAGCTCGTCGTTCACGTTGCGCAGGTCGATGCTGAATTTGACTTCGCCGGGAATCACGTTGCGGCTGTTGGGGAACAGCTGCACCATGCCCACCGTGCCGCGGCCATAAGGCGGGTAGCGGTTTGCAATCGCCACGACCTCCTGCATGATGCGGGTCGAGACCTGCAGTGCATCCTTGCGCAGGCCCATGGGTGTGGGGCCGGCGTGCGCCTCCATGCCGGTGACCACACAGTCGTACCACGACAGGCCCATCACCGCCGGCACCACGCCGATCACCTTGTCGGCGTCCTCCAGCACCGGGCCTTGTTCGATGTGAGTTTCGAAGTAAGCGCCGATCGGATGCTGGCCGGGGACCTGATCGCCCATGTAGCCGATGCGCGCCAGTTCGTCCTTGACCGTCTTGCCTTCGGTGTCCCTGGCGGCGTAGGCGGTCTCCAGGCTGAAGGCGCCGCAGAACACGCCGGAACCCATCATCACCGGCACGAAGCGCGAGCCTTCCTCGTTGGTCCAGAAGGCCACTTCGACCGGCGCCTCGGTCGTGATATTCAGGTCGTTCAGTGTGCGCACGACTTCCAGGCCGGCCAGCACACCATAGTTGCCATCGAATTTGCCACCCGTGGGCTGGGTGTCGATATGACTGCCCGTCATGATCGGTGCGAGCGACGGGTTGCGGCCTTCGCGGCGCATGAAGACATTGCCGATCTGGTCGATGGTGACCGACATACCGGCTTCCTTTGCCCAGCCGACCACCAGGTCGCGCCCTTGCTTGTCCAGGTCCGTCAGGGCCAGGCGCTTGACGCCGCCTTTCGGTGTCGCGCCGATTTGCGCCAGCTCCATCAGGGAGTTCCACAGCCGTGTGCCGTTGATTCGCAGTTCGTTCATTGTCTACTCCCGCTTGTTCTATGCATGAACCTTGGTGAACGCAGGCCGGTCGATATGCCGCCCCGCCCCTTCCACCGCGCGCAGTTCACCCCTGGCAAACACCACATTTCCCGCCGCCAGCGTATATGACGGAATGCCTTTGACGGTACGACCCTCGAAGACATTAAAGCCGCCCTTGGAGAATTGCGTGCTGGCTGAAATAGTCCGCGTGCCTTCCGGATCCCACACCACCAGATCGGCGTCCGACCCGACCGCCACGATGCCCTTGCGCGGGTAGATGTTGAAGATCTGCGCCGCATTGGCTGAAGTAACCTTGACGAATTCGGATGGGGTCAGTTTGCCCGAATTGACGCCGGCATCCCACACGATTGCCATGCGCTCTTCCACGCCACCGCAGCCGTTCGGGATTTTGGTGAAGTCGTCCTGGCCCGCCGCCTTCTGCGCCGCGCAGAAGGTGCAGTGATCGGTCGCCGTGGTGTGCAGGTTGCCGCCCTGGAGTCCCTGCCACAGCGCCGCCTGATGGTGCTTGCTGCGAAACGGAGGGCTCATCACGTGCGCACGCGCATATTCCAGATCGCTGCTGTGGTACACGCTGTCGTCGATCACCAGGTGACCTGCGAGTGCCTCGCCGTACACGCGCTGGCCCTTGGCGCGCGCGCGTGAAATCGCCTCCAGCGATTCGGCGCAGGACACGTGCACGATGTAGACAGGTGTGCCCAGCACATTGGCAATCGCAATGGCGCGGTTGGCCGCTTCCGCCTCTACTTCAGGTGGCCGCGACAGGGGATGCGCGCTCGGGCCGGTGATCCCCTTGCGGATCAGGTCCTGCTGAAGCTGGTATACCAGCTCGCCATTCTCGGCATGCACGGTCGGAATCGCGCCCAGCTCCAGCGCGCGCGTGAAGCTTTTGACCAGGGTTTCGTCGTCCGCCATGATCGCGTTTTTATACGCCATGAAGTGCTTGAAACTGTTTACGCCATGCTCGTGCACCAGGGTTCCCATGTCGCGATGGACCGACTCGTCCCACCAGGTCACGGCAACGTGGAAGGTGTAATCCCCGGCCGATTTTTTGGCCCAGCCGCGCCAGGTGTGATAAGCCTCCAGCAGCGACTGCTTCGGATCGGGGATCACGAAGTCCATGATGGTGGTGGTGCCGCCCGCCAGGCCCGCCGCGGTACCGGTAAAAAAATCATCGGCTGTCACGGTGCCCATGAAGGGCAGCTGCATATGGGTGTGGGTGTCGATCCCGCCCGGCATGACGTACTGGCCGCTGGCGTCGATCACGGTGGCGTGAGCCGGCGCATCGAGCTTCTCGCCGACGGCGACGATCTTGTCGCCATAGCACAGCACATCGGCCTTGAAAGCGCGGTCTGCATTGACGACGGTGCCGCCGCGGATAATTGTGGTCATGAATATCTCCTGATACGCTTCAATTTCAGGAACGCGTCACCGGCCGCAAAGCCGGTACCGCCTTCCCCTTCATCATCACGCCATACACCAGCGCCGAAATGGCAATGCCGACGAACCAGGCGTAGGTATAGAGCGTCTTGAATATCTCGCCCACTTCGGGGAACGAAGCGGGAAAGGCCGCATTCAAAAAGCCGGGAATATTCGGCAGCACGCCCACCACGAAGGCGACGATGGCCGCCACGTTCCAGCCGCCGCCATACGAATACGCACCGTCATCGCGGTAAAGCTGGGCCACATCGAGTTCGGTCTTGCGCACAAAATAGTAGTCGACGATCAGGATGCCGGCGATGGGGCCGAGCAGCGCGGAATAGCCGATCAGCCAGGTGAAAATGTAGCCCTGGGTCGATTCCAGTATCTTCCACGGCATCATGACCAACGCGATGCCGGCCGTGATGTAGCCGCCGGTGCGGTAGGACACAAGCTTGGGCGCCAGCGACGAAAAATCGTAGGCCGGACCCACCAGGTTGGCCGCCAGATTGACACTGACGGTATCGACCAGCAGCACGATCAGGGCGATCAGCACGGCGATGCCGGTCATGCGGCTGGCCAGGTCAACCGGATCCCAGATCGCCTTGCCGTACAAGACCACGGTGGCGGAGGTGACGATCACGGCCAGCATCGCCAGCAAACCCATCGGTACCGGCAGGCCGACTGACTGGCCGACGATCTGGTCGCGCTGGGTTTTGGCGAAGCGGGTAAAGTCGGGAATGTTCAGCGCCAGGGTGGCCCAGAATCCCACCATGGCGGTCAGCGACGGCCAGAAGGTGGACCAGAACTGGCCGGCCTTCTTACCACCCTCGACAAACTGCGAAGGCTGGTCCAGGATGGGACCGAAGCCGCCGGCCTTGGTGTACACCCAGCCGAGCAGCACGAAGCAGATCACGATCTTGAGCGGCGCGGTCCAGGTTTCAAGCTTGCGGATCGATTCCATGCCATGCACGATGTAATAGAACTGGATCGCCCAGAAGACCAGGAAGCACAAGAGCTGCATGCCATTGATGCCCAGGCCCGCGATCTTGTCGCCGCCAATCTCGTGACCCAGCATCACCCCGAGCAGGGTGTAAATCATGGAACCGCCGAACCAGGTCTGGATGCCGTACCAGCCGCAGGCGACGATGGCGCGCATCAGCGCTGGGATACGCGCGCCGGTGGTGCCGAAGGACGCGCGCGCCAGCACCGCGTAGGGGATGCCGTACTTGGTACCGGCGTGACCGATCAGGAGCATCGGCAGCAGCACGATGGCGTTGGCGAGGAAGACCGTGAATACGGCCTGGTAGCCGGACATGCCGCCTTCGATCAGCGAGGCGGACAGGGTATAGGCCGGAATGCACATGACCATGCCGACCCACAGCGCGGCAAAGTGATACCAGCGCCAGGTACGCTGCGCTTCGGAGGTCGGCGCCAGGTCTTCGTTCCAGAGCTGCGTGTTGCCAGACAGTGCGGCGGACAGGTCTTTACTCACAGTGCATTTCTCCTCGGTTGGTGGAAACCCGTAGGGTGGGCAATTCTTGCCCACCGCATTGCCTAACTTACCACCTCCGCGCGAGGATTGCGAGGGTCCTGCGTCCAGTTCATGTACGCCTTGCCGGTCTCCTGCGGCACCATCGTGATGCACGCCTCCACAGGGCAGGTGATCTCGCACAGATTGCAGCCCACGCACTCCGATTCGATCACCTCGTACTTGCGCGCGCCCGACACCGCATCGATCAGCTGCGCAATCGATTGGTGCGAAGTATCTTCGCAGGCCACATAGCACTTGCCGCACTTGATGCACTTGTCCTGGTCGATCTGCGCGATCACCTGGTAATTCATGTCCAGGTATTTCCAGTCGGTGGTGTTCGGCACGGCCTTGCCCGAGAACTGCGCAATGCTCGTGTAGCCCTTTTCATCCATCCAGCGCGACAAGCCATCCTTCATCTCTTCGACGATGCGAAAGCCATGCAGCATCGCGGCGGTGCAGACCTGCACCGATCCGGCGCCCAGCGCGATGAATTCCGCCGCGTCGCGCCAGTTGCCGATGCCGCCGATGCCGGAAATCGGCAAGCCCTGTGTCTCGGGATCGCGCGCGATTTCGGCCACCATGTTCAGTGCAATCGGCTTGACGGCGGAACCGCAATAGCCGCCGTGGGTACTGGCATTGCCCACAATCGGAAACGCCACCATGCGGTCCAGGTCCAGATGGGTGATCGAGTTGATCGTGTTGATCAGCGAGACGGCATCCGCCCCACCCGCCTTGGCCGCGCGCGCCGGTTTGCGCACGTCAGTGATATTGGGCGTGAGCTTGACGATAACCGGCAGCTTGCTGTACGTCTTGCACCAGCGCGTGACCATTTCCACGTACTCCGGCACCTGGCCGACCGCCGCGCCCATGCCGCGCTCCGGCATGCCGTGCGGGCAGCCGAAATTGAGCTCGATGCCGTCGGCGCCGGTCGCTTCCACCTTCGGCAGAATCTCGGCCCACAGCTTTTCTTCGCAGGGCAGCATCAGCGACACGATCATGGCGCGGTCGGGCCAGTCGCGCTTGACCTGGGTGATCTCCATCAGGTTGATTTCCAGCGAACGGTCGGTGATCAGCTCAATGTTATTGAAGCCGAGGACTTCGCGGTTCTTGCCGTAGTGGGCCGAATAGCGCGACGACACATTGACGGCCGCCGGATCTTCGCCCAGGGTTTTCCAGACCACGCCGCCCCAGCCGGCTTCGAAGGCGCGCACCACGTTGTAAGCCTTGTCGGTCGGCGGCGCCGATGCCAGCCAGAAGGGATTGGGCGACTTGATGCCGCAAAATTCAATGCTCAGGTCAGCCATGATCAAGCCCCCACGGTGGTTTGGATATCGTTGTGAATGGCCATTGCGGCCAGCTTGCCATGCTGGACCGCCTGCACCGTCAGGTCCTGCCCCGGCGCGACGCAATCGCCGCCCGCATAGATGCCGGGCAGCGCCGTGCGGAAGTGGGCGTCGACGCGGATCTTGTCGCCGTCGCGCGCCAGTTCGCGCGCCATCTCGTCGGACAGGCCGACCGCATCCATGCTCTGGCCGATCGCCTTGAACACGGCATCGGCCGCGATCTCGATAAAGGCGCCGGTGCCGGTCAGCTTGCTGCCTTCCATGCGCGTCTCTTCAAAGCGCATGCCGCGCACGCGGCCGGCGTCGTCCAGCAGCACTTCCAGCGGCGCGGCCCAGGTACGGATGCGCACTTGATTAGCCTTGGCAATGTCCTGTTCGTGATGGGTCGCGGTCATCGATTCAAAACCGCGCCGGTACACCAGGGTCACGTCTTCCGCGCCCAGGCGCTTGATCTGCACCGCCATGTCGATGGCGGTATTGCCGGCGCCGATGACGATGGCGCGCTTCGGTACCGGCAGGCTTGTCAGGTCAGCCGCCTGACGCAGGTCGGCGATGTAGTCGACTGCGGCCATCAGGCCGGGGGCGTCTTCACCGGTCAGGCCAAGCTGCCGGCTGGCGTTCATGCCCAGGCCCAGGAACACTGCGTCGTATTGCGCGTGCAGGTCGTTCAGGTGCAGGTTCACACCCAGGGTGCGACCGTGCTGCACGTCGATCCCGCCGATCGACAGCAGGAAGTCCACCTCGCGCTGGGCGAAGTCGCCCGTCAGCTTGTACTTGGCGATGCCGTATTCATTCAGGCCGCCGGACTTTTCGCGTGCTTCGTAAATCACAACATCGTGGCCCAGCATGGCCAGACGGTGCGCGCACGACAGGCCGGCCGGACCGGCGCCGACAACGGCGACCTTCTTGCCGCTGCGTTCGGCGCGCTGGAATGGATGGGACTTGAAGCTGGCGTTGTCCAGCGCGTGGCGCTGGAGCAGGCCGATCTTGACCGGCTGGCCTTCTTCGTCGTGATTGCGCACGCAGGCGTCTTCGCACAGGATCTCGGTCGGGCACACGCGGGCGCAGGAACCGCCCAGGATATTGGCCTTGAGGATACCGGCGGCGGCGCCGTTGATGTTCTGGTCGTGGATGTTGCGGATGAAGCTCGCGACATCGATCCCGGTCGGGCAGATGCGCGTGCACGGCGCGTCGTAACAGTACAGGCAGCGTGCGGACTCGATGGCTGCCTGGCGCGTGGTCAAGGGCGGCGCGAGGTCGGTGAACTGCTCCGCCAGTTCGCTGTTGATGCCGTAGGCGTGCGGCAGATGTTTTAGCGATTCGATCATGGTTTTCATCCCGGACTTTTTTATTTGTTATCGGCGGCGACGGTGGGCACGGGTGCCCACCCTGCGTCTTACTTCATTTGGGGGAATGCAAATTCCGCGCCAGCGCTGGCGGTGTTCGGCCAGCGCTGCATGACTGCCTTGTGCCGCGTGTAGAAACGCACGCCTTCGGGACCATAGGCGTGGTGGTCGCCGAACATCGAACGCTTCCATCCGCCAAAGCTGTTGAAGGCCATCGGCACCGGCAGTGGGACATTCACGCCGACCATGCCGACCTGGATCTGGCGCACAAACTCGCGCGCGGTGCCGCCGTCGCGCGTGTAGATCGCCACGCCGTTGCCGTATTCATTGGCGTTGATCAGATTGACCGCGGTGGCCACGTCCGGCGCGCGCAGCACGCACAGCACCGGCCCGAAAATCTCTTCCTTGTAAATGCTCATGTCGGGCGTCACGTGATCGAACAAGGTACCGCCCACAAAAAAGCCATTCTCGCGCCCCGCCACCCTGCAGTTGCGGCCATCGACCAGCAGACTCGCGCCCTGCTCCACGCCTTCGCCGATCAGTCTTTCGATACGCTGCTTGGCGGCCGCCGTGACCACAGGCCCCATTTCGGCGTCTTTTTCCATGCCGTCGCGGATTTTCAGTGCAGCCGTGCGCTCCTTCAGTGCACCGATCAGTTTGTCGCCCGCGTCGCCCACCGCCACCACGACGGAGATCGCCATGCAGCGTTCGCCGGCCGAACCGAAGGCCGCGCCCATCAAGGCGTCGGTGGCCATGTCCATATCGGCGTCGGGCATGACCACCATATGGTTCTTGGCGCCGCCCAGTGCCTGCACCCGTTTGCCCGCCGCGGTGCCGCGTGCGTAGATGTATTCGGCGATCGGGGTCGAGCCCACGAAGCTGATGGCCTGCACGTCGCGATGGTCGAGCAGCGCATCCACCGTGACCTTGTCGCCCTGGACCACATTGAACACGCCGTCCGGCAGGCCAGCCTCCTTGAGCAGCTTTGCATGCAGCAGCGAGGCCGATGGGTCGCGCTCGGACGGCTTGAGCACGAAGGTATTCCCGCAGGCGATCGCTACCGGGAACATCCACATCGGCACCATCACCGGAAAGTTGAACGGCGTGATGCCGGCCACTACGCCCAAAGCCTGGCGCATCGACCAGGCGTCGATCCCGCGCGAGATCTGGTCGGTGAATTCGCCCTTGAGCAGTTGTGGAATACCGACCGCGAATTCGACCATCTCGATGCCGCGCGCGACTTCGCCCTGCGCGTCCGAAAACGTCTTGCCGTGTTCACGCGTGAGCATGGCTGCGAATTCGTCGGTGTGGGCCTGGCACAGCTGCAGGTACTTGAACAGCACCCGTGCCCGCGTCAGCGGCGGCGTGGCGGACCACGATGGGAAGGCCGCGGCCGCAGCGGCCACGGCAGCGTCGACTTCGTCGGCGGTACCGAGCGCCACGCGGGCGCACGGCTCGCCGACGGCCGGGTTGAACACGTCGGCATAACGGCCGCTGGCGGTATCGACCTGCTGGCCGTTGATGTAATGGGTAATGGTGTCTAAAACGCTCATGATTAGTCCAGGTTTTTCAGTACGGTGGCCAGCTTGCCGAACAACTCGTCGATGTGCTTCTTCTCCAGCACCAGCGGCGGCGAGAGCGCGATGATGTCGCCGGTGGTGCGGATCAGGATGCCGTCGGCAAAGGCCTTCTTGAAGGCGCTGAAGGCGCGCGCACCCGGCTTGCCGTCAATTGGACGCAGCTCGATGCCGGCGATCAGGCCGATAGTGCGGATGTCGATCACATGTGGCAAGCCCTTGAGCGAATGCACCGCATCGGCCCAGTAGTCCTGCATCGAGGCCGCGTGTTCCAGGATGTTCTGCTCCCTGAACACGTCCAGCGTGGCGATGGCCGCGGCGCAGGCCAGCGGATGGCCAGAATAGGTATACCCGTGAAACAGCTCGATGCCGGCCGGCGCTTCCATGAAAGCGTCGTGGATGTGCTGTTTGCTGAACACGGCGCCCATCGGCACCATGCCGTTGGTCAGGCCCTTGGCGCAGGTGACCATGTCCGGCTCGACATCGAAGTAATCGAAAGCGAACGGCGTAGTCAGGCGACCAAAGCCGGTAATGACTTCATCGAAAATGAGCAGGATGCCGTGCTTGGTGCACAGTTCGCGCAGGCGCTTGAGGTAGCCCTTGGGCGGTATCAGCACGCCGGTGGAACCGGCCACCGGTTCGACGATGACGGCGGCGATGGTGGATGCGTCGTGCAGTGCGACGATGCGCTCGAGTTCATCGGCCAGGTTCATGCCGTGTTCCGGCTCGCCGCGCGTGAAAGCGTTCTTTTCCAGGTTGTGCGTGTGCGGCAGGTGATCCACGCCGGGCAGCAGCGGGCCGTAATGGCGGCGATTGCCGCCGATGCCGCCGACCGAAATCCCGCCGAAGCCCACGCCATGGTAGCCGCGCTCGCGCCCGATCAGGCGGGTGCGCGCCGCGTCGCCGCGGAAGCGGTGGTAGGCCAGTGCCATCTTCAGCGCAGTGTCGACCGCTTCGGATCCGGAGTTGGTATAAAAGGCGTGGCCGAATTTGTGATTGGTGTACTCCATCAGCTGCTCGGCCAGGTCGAAGGCGGCCGGGTGGCCCATCTGGAAGGTCGGTGCGAAATCGAGCTGGCCGACCATCTCGCGGATGGCGCCGACGATCTTCGGCTGGTTGTGCCCGCACGGTACGCACCACAGGCCGGCGGTGCCGTCCAGGATGGAATTTCCGTCCACATCCTTGTAGTACATGCCCTCCGCCGAGACCAGCAGGCGCGGGTTGGCTTTGAAGTCGCGGTTGTTAGTAAATGGCATCCAAAACGACGACATGGATTCTGGCCTGGACTCGTTCATGCGGCTCTCCAATCTTTTTACAAGCAAAAAAATAATTTACCAGTTGGCAAAATGATGATGCAATAATAGACAGCGGCTCAACTATGGCACATATACACAAATCGCAAAACCGGCCAACCGTACAGGTGGCGCGAACGATACAGTTTTGCGCGATGCAGCAAAGCTTGCAGTAGAGGAAAAACTGGATGGACGATTCGGACGATCTTCAGCGCGATCCGCCTGCGGGCGACTGCGGCGCCGGCTGGCCGGTGCTGGCGATCGACCGCAGCAAGCGCGGCAGTCTGGTCGATCAGATCGTGGCAGCGATCACGCAGATGGTCAACCAGCGCGAGCTGCGCATCGGTACCAAAATGCCCTCGGTTCGACGTTTCGCAAAGTGTAATGGCGTGAGCACCTTCACGGTCGTCGAATCCTACGACCGCCTGCTCAATCTGGGCCTGCTGTCCTCGCGCCGCGGCTCGGGATTTTTTGTCGCCCGCAGCGAACTGGCGGCCGCCCCTCAACTCGCGCTGCAGGCCACGCCGGCCGCCATCGATGCGCTCACGCCGGATTTGTATTCGGGCGTGTCGGACGCGCTGCCGGTCGGCGCCGGCTGGCTGCCGCCCGAGTGGTATGGCGAAGACACGGTACTCGACGCCGTGCGCCATGCCATGAAAATTCCCGCCAACCGCCTGCGCGGCTACGGCCACCCGCTCGGCTTTCCCACCCTGCGCCAGCACATGGCGTCGACCCTGGGCGAGGAACTGTTCGCGATCACGCCCGACCAGATCCTGCTGACCAACGGCGCCACCCACGCCTTCGACCTGATCCTGCGCACCCTCACCAAGCCGGGCGACACCGTGTTCGTGGAAGACCCCGGCTACAGCAATCTGATGTCGCTGATCCGCCATCATGGATGCATCGCGATTGGCATCCCGCGGGGCGAGGCCGGACTGGATTTCGAGGTGCTGGCGCAGCAGGCCGCGCTGACCAATCCCAAGCTCATGTTCGTCAACACCGTGCTGCAAAACCCGCTCGGCACCTCGCTCTCGCAGGCGCAGGCGCATCGCCTGCTGCTGGTGGCCGAGCAGTTCGATTTCTGGCTGGTGGAAGACGATATCTACCGCGAACTGGCACAGGGTGGCGACGCCTCGCTGGCGGCGATGGACGGCTTGCGCCGCGTAATCCGGGTCGGCAGTTTTTCCAAGACCCTCTCGCCCGTGCTGCGGGTCGGCTCCATCTGCGCCTCCAATTCCCTGGTGCCGGAACTGCTGCGCGTGAAGATGCTGACCGGCCTGACGACCTCGGAAATCAACGAGCGCGCCGTGTACCACGCGCTGACGGCGCGGCCGTACAAGCGCATGGTGGAAAAGCTGATCGACCAGTTGCGCACCGGGCGCGAACGCACCATCGAGCGGCTGGCCGACGCCGGCATGGCGCCATTGGCCAAACCGCGCGGCGGCATGTTCGTCAGCGCCGGCTGGGCCGAGGCGCCGACAGCCGAATGGAACGGCAAGATCATCGCCGACCGCGCCCTGAAGGCGGGCATCTTGCTGTCGCCCTGCGAGTTCTTCATGCTGCGCCCCTCTCCCTCGATCTGGTTCCGCTTCAACGTCGCCTACGCGGCCGAAGCGCCGCAACTGATCGCGTTCCTGAAATCGCTACGCTGAAAGAGACCATGGCCGCCGTCAAACCCGCCAGCATCGCCATCAAGCGCCGCCTGCTCGACCGCGACAAGCTCGAAGCCGACATCATCGACATCGCCGTGCGCGTATTCGCCGAATGCGGCTACGAAGGCACGTCGATCGCGACCATCGCGGACAAGGCCGGACTGTCCAAGCAAAACCTGATGTACTACTTCCCGACCAAGCAAGCCCTGTACGAACGGGTGCTGGACGACGTGCTGGACGAATGGCTCTCGCGCATGGCCAGCCTGGCCGACCCGCTGCAGGACCCGCGCGATGTGCTGCGCGCCTACATCAAGGCCAAGCTGCGCTTTTCGCGCGAACACCCTTATGCATCGCGGGTGTATGCGCTGGAAGTGATCGGCGGCGCGCAGTTGTACGGCGCCCAGATCCAGCGCCGCGTGGTGCCGTTGCTGCGCCGCGATATCGAGGTGTTCGAAGGCTGGATCAGCGAAGGCCGCATCGCCGCGGTCAACGCGACGCACCTGCTGTTTGCGATCTGGGCCATGACCCAGTCGTATGCGGATTTTTCAGCCCAGATGAGCCTGGTACTTAACCGCAAGCAACTGTTGAAAAAAGACTTTGACGAGGGCGAAGAAATGATCGTCACCATGGTCCTGGCCACCATCGCCCTGCCCGCCATGAGCCCGACATGAGCCAGGCAGGAACCAGACACGGGCGAGCCCTGAGCCAAATCAAGGACTAAAAATAGCTGCTCCTGCCTGATCCAACACCCGTGCAAGCGTGCCATAATTGCAACGATGCGGGCGCTGCCTGCGCGCGGCGGAGGCACAATGGGCAAGGGCACTATTGTTTTCGTACACGGGACCGGGGTCCGGCTGGCCGCTTACACCAGCGGCTTCGCCAAGGCCCAGGCGGCGGCAAAGGATGCCGGCCTCGCAGTCCCGTTTGCCGACTGTGCCTGGGGCGATGCCTTCGGCGCCCAGTTCGAGGGACTCAGCCTGCCCGGCCCGGTATCGGCCCAGCGGGCGCAAGCCGAAGGCGAAGACCTGGCGCGCTGGTCCTGGCTGTTCTACGACCCGCTGGCGGAGCTGGACCGGCTGACGATACGTACCACGAATGGTGACGCGGGCGACTGGGGCGATGATGCCAACGCCTGGCAGGCAGCATGGACCAGCATCGAACAATACCGGCCCGACGCAGACCTCGACGCCCTGCTGGCGCGCGGCGCCCTGACGTCATTCTGGCCGGATGCCTGGTCTGCCATCGTGGTGCGCTCGCCGGTGGCGCGCAAGGCCTTCCAGGCCAGCGCCGGCGAACTGCCGGAAGCGCGCGAAGCCCTGGCGCGCGCGCTGGTCGCGCAGCTGCACCTGAACGCGAGCGCCGCCGGCCAGCCGGGTCCCAGCCGCGCACTGCGTGACAGTCTGGTGAAGCGCCTGATCATCGATTGGGGCGATGTACTGGCACCGAGCGACTTCCTGCAGCGTTTTATCAAGCGCGCCGCCACCTCCATCCTCAAGCGCAACCGCTACGCCCTCAGCGAGGCTGCCGCCGCGCCCTTGGGCGACATCCTGCTGTATCAGGCCAGGGGAGCCGACATCCGCGCTTTCATCCGCGCCAAAATCATGGCCGCAGCGCCCCCGGTCACGGTGATTGCCCACAGCCTTGGCGCGATTGCCTGCTTCGACCTGCTGGCCGGCGCCCCGGAGCTGAAGGTGCATCGCCTGGTGACGGTCGGGACCCAGATCGGCCTGCTGCATGAACTGGGCGCCCTGGCATCGCTGCCGCAAGGCGCCGCACTGCCGCCACATTTTCCGCCCTGGCTGAACATCTACGACCAGGATGATTTTCTCAGCTATCTGGCCGCTCCGCTTTTTGGCAGGGTCGAGGATGTCGAAGCCGGATCGGGCCAGCCGTTTCCCGATTCGCACAGCGCCTACTTCGCTAACGACCAGGTGTGGAACAGGATCCGCGACTTTTTATGACTCCATGACGAGGACGTGAGCACCATGACAAGCACGCAGGCGGTGTTGGTCGGTATCGACACCTACCCCACCATGAACAAGACCGTCTCCGGTCCATGCAGCGGGGCGCTCAAGGTGGCGCGCTGGCTGCTGACCCTGGGCGATCCGGGGCTGCGTATCGATCTGTTCCTCTCGCCCCAGGCCGTGCACGCGGCCGACATCGCCGACCTGCAGACCGATCCGCGTATCGCGCTGCACGACGCCCGCTCGGCCACACTGCAGGACTTTCTGATCGACGCCCTGGCCCGCACGCACCGCGCCGAGCGCCTGTTTATCTACTGGTCGGGCCACGGCCTGACCAGCCAGCGCAGCGACCATCGCTACCTGTACCCGAGCGACTATTCAGCGCTGCAGGACAATGGCTTCAATGCCACCAACTACCTGCGTCGCCTGCGCACCGAACCCTACGAAGGCTTTCGCAGCCAGCTTTTCCTGGCCGATGTCTGCGGCGTCTACCGCAATCCCCTGCGCGAGACTACCGAGGATCACAGCCAGGGTAAGGTGCCGCAGCTGGCGTACTTTGCCACGCGCGACGGCGACTTCACCACTACCTCTCCCCAGGGCGGCGCCTTCACCCTGGCGCTGCTGGACGTGCTGACCCAAATCGGCAGCGCCTGGGACCAGTTCGATCAGCTCAGTGCGCGCATTGTGACGGCAATCCCGTCTGCCGCCCTGAAGTCGTGCAGCCTGGCCGGCTGGCTTGACCAGAATGTGATCCCGATCGCCGGGGCCATCCCCGTTGTGAGCGCCGGCGCGGGCGATGCTCCGCCTCTGCCTGCCTACCACCGCGATGCCCTCAAGCTGCTCGCCAAATGCGATGGCGAAGCCCTGTACCGTCCGCATTACGAGCGGACCGCCAGAAACTGGCTGTTCCCGCCCTGCGCGCCGACCCTGCGCGATGCCGTGGCCGAACTGGCCACCATGCGCGATTCCGAGCTCGACGACGGGCCGCCACGCGCGCTGCTGCAGTTCATGATGCGACTGGGCGAACTGGCAGTACTGGCGGCACCGATCGAGCAATGGCTGACGCGCCACGCAGCTGGCCTGCAGCCCAGCTGCGCCCAGCTGCGCCGCCTGTTCGAACAGGAGCGCGCCAGGCTGGTCCTGCTGATTGAAGTACAGAATAACGCCGGCGGCAGCATCAGCCATTTCCAGGCCTATCTGTGCCACCAGGACGGGCGCTTCGTGCCCAACCGGCGCTTCGATCCTTGTCCGGTGCAGGGCTGGGACGACCTGGTGCTGCAGCTGCAGACGCTGTTCCACCAGCTCGCGCCGGACGGCATGCTCGACAACCTGTGCATTCACTTTCTGGTCGATCCGCCCCTGTTCGACGCGCCCTTCCACGAGATCCCGGTGGCGCCTGGCATGGATGAAATCGGCAAGCTGACCGCGGTCACGCTCAAGTACAAGTCGCGCATGCGCCTGACCGGCCGGGTGCGCGACAAGTGGCTGCATTGCGCGGAGGTCCTCAATCATGCGGCGCCAGAGGTGCTGCGCTGGCGCCAGGTGCAAGCTGCGCCAGCCGAACTGCCGGGCGACCCGGGCCTGTTTTTCGCCGCCTTTTCACTGCCGTCGCGCGAGCGCGATACCAGTGCCGCGCTGCGCAAGCGCGAGCTGCAGGACCTGCTGCGCCTGGGCGCACCCTGCCTGTTCATTCCGCTGGCCGATCCGGACGGCGCCGATTTCGCCAAACTGGGCGAGCACCTGAACGCCCATTACCGGCCCGCTGCGGACATGTACCGCATCGCCGACATCCTGCAGGACGAGCGCCTGCGGCGCAAGCGCCTGGCCCTGCAGGCGTCGCTGCTGCTGGACGACCCGCGCTGCAACCCTTTCATCAACTGCCAAGGAGCCAGCGATGCCTGACTGGAAAATCTTCACCGGCGCGGACGCCCCGCACGATGGCTTGCGCAGCCTGCCGGCCGCGCCACCCTGGCGCTTTGCGCGCGAGCAGCACACACTGCTACCTCCTTCCCCGCCCTTGCTGTCGGCCGAAGAAGCACAGCGCGCCGCAACGTTCCGCCCGACCGAGGCGATGACCCTGGCCGTCAACGCTGCCCTGTACCTGCGCCGTCCGCTGCTCATTACCGGCAAGCCCGGCACCGGCAAGTCGACCCTGATCGCCAAGGTCGCCCATGAATTGCAGCTCGGTCCCGTGCTGCGCTGGCCGGTCAGTTCGCGCTCGACCGTCAGGAGCGGCGTCTACGAATACGATGCGGTCGGTCGCCTGCAGGCCGGCCAGGAAGGGGCGCCACCGGTGCAGGATTACCTGCAGCTCGGGCCGCTCGGAACGGCGCTCATGGCCGAGGGCTGGCCGCGCGCGCTCCTGATCGACGAAATCGACAAGTCCGACCTGGACTTCGCCAACGATCTGCTCAATATCATCGAAGACGGCGACTATCTGATTGCGGAACTGGCGCGCCTGAACCAGCCGCTGGCAACCGTCAAGACCGCGGAACAGGCCGAAGCGATTGTGCACAACGGGCGCATCGTGTGCCGCCAGTTTCCGTTCATCGTGATGACCTCGAACGGCGAGCGTGAGTTTCCCGCGCCCTTCCTGCGACGCTGCATCCGGCTCGACATCAAGCCGCCCTCGGTGAGCGAACTGGCCGACATCATCGACATCCACCTGGCGGCCCATCGCAGCAGCATGGAGCGCGGCGACATTGACCGGCTGATCAAGCAGTTCGACCAGAGCCGCATGCAGAACAACGATATCTCCACCGACCAGCTGCTCAATGCCGTGTTCCTGACGATTGCCATGCGCGACAGCGGCCAGCGCCAGTTCGACGAGGCCGAACTGGGCGCCTTGCGCACGGCGCTGATGCGTCCAATCGCCGGGCCCAATGAATGACGTAGCGCCAGAACCGCCGCCAGAACCGCAACTGAACTGCCGCTGACATTACCAAAACTGCTGTCATGAATCTCGCCCAACTTATCGCCTGCCTGGACGGCGCCGGCCTGGACCTCGATCCGGAACAGGTCTGCGACGCCCTGTGGCTGGCCAGCCAGGCGGTTGCGTTGCGGCTTGACGGCTGGCGCGCCGCGCCGCCGGGGGACCGGCACGCCGGCGCGCAAGGCGTGCCGGCGTCCGGCAACGATGCGCGCGCGGTGCAGCCGGCTGACGCAAGCGGCGAGGCAGCGCCGCCAGCCAGGCCAGAGCCGCCTCCCGGCCAGCCTGAGGCGGCTTTGCCACGGCCGGCCCTGCCCGGCCGGCGCGACCTCTACCCGCGCTTCGACATGGGCGGGGGCGAACCCGGATTGCGCGCTTCGCCTCTGGCGATTCCGGCTGGGCGCGCGCTGCGTGACCGGCTTGCCCTGATGCGCGCCTTCAAGCCCTTCGGCAAACGCTGGCTGTCGCGCCAGTGCCACGAGCTGGACGAAGAGCTCACGGTCGAAGCCACCGCAATCGGCGCCGGCCGTCATGGGCACCTTCCTGCACGCAGTCCAGGCCCCAGGCTGATCGTACGCCCCGTGTTCCGGCCACGCCGCGAGCGCTGGTACGACGCCGAACTGGTGCTCGAAGACGACGAAGCCATCAACGTCTGGAGCGAAACCCTGCGCGATCTGGCCCAGGTCATGCGCGACACTGGCGCCTTCCGCTCGGTGCGGCGCTGGCGCCTGCGGATGCAGCCGGGCGGCAGCGTCGCCCTGGAAGGTCCGAATGGCGTGCAGGTCTCGCCCGCGACCCTGGGCGGCAAGGCAGTGCGGCGCCTGATCATCGTGGCCAGCAACGGCAGTTCCGCGCGCTGGGTCGATGGCAGCTACAACGCAGTGATCGCACCCTGGCTGCGCGAATGCAGTGTCTTGCTGCTGATGATGACGCCCAGGGAACGCTGGTCGCACCTGCGCCTGGGCGACGCCCACGGCCTGTGTTCGGCCGGCGAGGCAGGTCTGACTGCCGCCAACCTGATGCGTCATCCTTTCTGGTGGAACCTGGACGATGGCGGCGACGACGTCGACGCGGCCCGCCAGCGCCTGCCGCTGCCGGTGGCCACGCTGGACAGCGCCTCCATCGGTGAATGGGCCGCCATGCAGATGGCGCGCGGACGCAGCTGCCCGATGTTCCTGCTCGATGCGCAGCCGGGTGTATCGATGCCAGCGCCAGCCCAAACCTGCGCACAAGCAGGGCCGCCCGACCCCCTGTCGGAAAGCCATTTCGAACGGGTCGCCGACCAGCTGCGGCAGGTTTCCCAGCAGGCTTTCCAGCTGGCCGTCTGGCTGGCGCCCAGCCCGTTCACGATCGCCGTCGCGCGCCTGGTCTGCGCTACCCAGTTCGGTCGCCTGAATGACCAGCGCCCGATTGCCGACCTGCTGCAAAGTGGCCTGGTCAGCGCGGTGCGCGGGCGCGGCGGCGATGAATCGCTGACCTACTACGAATGCAGGAGCGGCGCACGCAGCGTGTTGATGCGCTATCTGCGCGACGCCGATGCGCGCCAGGTCGCGTTCGAACTCAAACGACGCATTTCGCAATACATCGAACAGGCCGATGGCGCCGCCGGCAGCAGCGCCGGGAACCGGTCGACCCAGCTGCGCGAAGACGCCGACGGCGAGGTCGTGCTGCCGGCCTGGGCCCAGCCCTTCGCCGACGTCGCCGGTGCCCTGCTGGGCCGGCCGGCCCGCTCCGGCGGCTTTTTTGCGCCGGTACTTCCGCTCGCGGGCAGCGCTATTTTATGGGTGGATGACCATCCCTCGAACTTCGTGGAAGTAAACCAGCACCTGATGCAGCGCGGCGCCCGCGTCACCCTGGCCAACTCTACGCGCGAAGCCTTTCACATCCTGGCCAAGCGCAATTTCAGCCTGATCATCACCGACATGGGCCGCGCCCAGAACAAGCTGGCCGGACGCGAGCTGCTGCGCTTCCTGCGCTTGCGCGACCCCAGCCTGCCCGTGATTTTCTTTTGCGCCCGTTCCGGCAAGGCGCTGCAGCAAACCGTGACTGGCGGCGGGGCTGTGGCCCTCACCAACGACAGCAAGGAACTGCTGACTCTGGTCGACCGTACCGCGCGCAGCTGGCAGCCGCACGTATCCACACACGCCCTCGCGCCCTGGCAGCGCAGGGTCGCGCTGTGCTTCGAAACGCTTGGCCTGCCATTTCGCTCCGCTGCCAACGCGGTGGCCTTTCCGGCCGACGTGGCGCGCCATATGCTGCTCAGCAGCGCCGAGCCCGAGCGCCGCAACCAGGCCTTCCTGCAGGTGGTGCAAAGCTGCACCGATGCCCACTTGAGCCAGATCGTTCTGTACGAGCAGGGTGTGCTGTCGGTAGAGGCACGGCTGGGCGCGCCGGGCGCAGGCCCTGCCTATGCCAGTGTCAGCCGCAAGGGTCTGGTCGCGCGCGCTGCGTCGACTGGCAAACTGCAGTGGGCACCCGATGTGCGCCACAGCGATGGCTACATGGCGTCGGTGCCGGGTACCTTGTCGGAGCTGGCCATACCGGTGCCTGACCTGCGTGAAAGCACTTCCATTCATGCCGTGATCAACATCGAGATGGCGCGCCTGGATGCCCTCGACGAAGCGCAGATCGCCTGGCTGCAGCAATTTGCCGGTGCCCTGGCAGCGGTGCTGCCAACCCGGCAGCGGCGCGTCTGGCTGTGCTTTCCCGAAGAAAGAGCCATCGCGACGGCGCGCCTGGCCGCCGATCTGGCATCGCTCAAGCAGCCGCTCGCGGTGCTGGGCGAGTCCGAGGCATTGCATGCCCATGACTGCTTACTGGTCCCGGAACGCGCGCCGCGCTACCTCGACCAGCTGCTGGCCCTGACCAGCATTGTCCCGTTCGACCTCGACCTGACCGGTGGCGAAAAGCGCGCTGCTATCAGCAGGGCCCAGCCGGCCTACCGCGACGCACTCGCAGCGCTCGTCGAGCGCATCAGCGCCGGTGGGGCCGACCACCGCGCCGGCCGCGAGCAAGCGCAGCCCGAAGAAAAAGAAGAAGAAGCACCCGCCGCAGCCCTGACGGCGCTCGCCTACAGTCCTGACGGGCGATTCATCGCCAGTGGTGACAGCCGTGGCAGGCTGCGGCGCTATGATGCCGCCAGCGGGCATCCGGTGGCCGAGCGGGTGCAAGCCCACGCCGGACAGATCGACTGCGTGGTGTTCAGCCGGGATGGCCGCTGGCTGGTGTCGTGTGGCCGCGACAATCTGCTGCGCCTGTTCAGCGCCGACGACATCAGCCAGCCGAGCATGACCTGGGCCGCGCACGAGAACTGGGTGATGGGCACCGATGTCAGTCCGGACAGCAGCCAGGTGGCTTCCGCTGGGCTGGACAATACGATCGGCCTGTGGTCGACCAACAGCCCGGATTACTCGCCCCTCATCCTGCGCGGCCATACCGATGCGGTCAACACGGTCGCCTATCTGCCCGATGGCGGGCGGCTGATCTCCGGCAGCGCCGATGGCAGCATGCGCCTGTGGGACCTGGCCACCCGCGAAACGCTGGAAGTGATGCACGCACAGCGCGAGGCCGTCACTGCGATTGCCGTCAGTCCGGATGGACGCCTGGCCGCTTCCGCCAGCCTGGATGGCACCGTGGTGCTGTGGAACCTGCGAACGGCAACACCGTGGCGCACGCTACACGTGACCCCCTCGACCTTGTGGAGCCTCGCCTTCAGTCCGAACGGACGCTACCTGGCCGCGGCCGGCTTCGATGGAAAGCTTCAGCTATTTACAGTGGATACCTGCCGGCCCGCAGGCGCTGCGCAAGACATGGGCGCAGCGCTGAGCTGCGTGCAGTTCAGCCCAGGTGGCGCAAGGATCGCGCTTGCCAAGCGCAGCGGGGACATGCAGGTGATCACGGCGCCAGACCCAAGCCGCACGCCTTTTCTCTTCAAGACGGCTGCGCAAATTCGGCGGCTGGCGGCAGAATCATCGGGGATCGGCGACCCCGAAGAGTCCTTGAGTACCCTGCTGTTCTTTGCCGACGCGCTCCAGCAGACGTGGCTGGTAGCGGGACCGCAGATTCTTGCCATCGTTGTCGACAACGAGCAGGTACGCGCCGACGCAGGGCAGCTGCAGTTTCTCGCGAATGTCGAGGCACTGCAGGGGGTCACGCTACAAAGCGCCTCGAATGGTAGGCCTGCCCTGACATTGCAGGGCTTTCCAGGAACAAGCTGGTACGTGTCGCCTGAGCTGTTCGGCGGCACCACGATTGAAGCGGACATCGCTGCGCTTCAGCAGGCCGCCAAAGGACGGCGCCCGTACCCTGCCTGAGATTGTCTACGCCTTGCGGCGACGCGCCGTCACACCAATCAGCAGCAGCCCGGCCAGCATCAAGCCTACCGTGCCTGGCTCCGGCACTTTGGCTACGGCGTTAGCCGTGCCCGGACCGAACCCGGCCAGCTCCACCGGCTTGAAATAATGGTTCGCGTTGACCTGGATGGTCGAGTGCCAGTTGTCCACCACCACCTGGCCATTGATCACGCCCCAGTCGGCCGAGACCGTGGCCTTGGGCGCCAGCACGCTGCCGATAATGCCGCGCACATTCAGGCTGGTCGCCTCGTAAAAATTGAACAGCACGTTGTAGCCGCTCAGCGGCTCGAAGCTGATGCCGCCGTCGTTGAAGCTCACGTTGCTGCCGCCGACGTTAAAGATCAGTGTCTGGCCGGCCGTCAGCTTGTCCAGCGTCCAGCTGCTCGAGGTGCGGAACATCTCGCCCGACACATTAAACACATCGACGCCGCCATCGCCGCTGCCCGTGAGCTGAACGCCGCTCCACAGCCTGGACACCGTGCCGGTCCCGCCCACGGTGGCAAGGCTGCCCGACAGGGAGCGGTAATACGCGGCCGAGGCATCGAAGTCGATCGGGTTGACGCTGGTGACCGGAGGCGCGGCTGCATTGGTCAGCGCCATGCCGCCGCCGAGGTAGGCTTTGCCATTGTCGATCGATCCGCCGTTCAAGGTCAGCTTGTCACGCGCGATCAAGGCGTAGCCATTGGCGCCGTATGCGTCCTTGTTCAGGTAATTGACCGAATAGCTCGACACGCTGACCTTACCACCCGAAATCAGCGCCCCTTCCACATCGCTCGACGTGGCGGAAAAATCGTGCAGGGTGTAGATGTTGGCGCCGCCCATCATCGTGCCGAGATCGATCACTCCTGCGTGGGCAACCACGCCGGCGGACAGCGAGGCCAGCGCGAACAAAAGTTTAATCTTCGACATGATAAGTTCTATTTGGAAAGTAAAGATGCCAAAGAGTATCACAAAAGCGCGCGGGTTTTGTTGGCAGAGTGTCCATTAACGATCATTTACCACAGGCACTTTGTCACATCGGATCGCGACAAGGTGTATTCTTTCCCTATGCCAAATCTCACACCCTTAACGATCACCACCTCGAGGCTCGTGCTGCGCCCCTTGCTGGAGACCGATGCCGACGCCTTGTTCACCATTTTTTCCGACCCCACGGTCATGCGCTACTGGTCCACGGCGCCCTGGTCCGGGATCGCCCAGGCCCATGCCTGGATCGAACAGGCGGTCGCCGGATGGGAAAGCGGCACCGCGGCGCGCTTCGGCGTGGTCCTGGCCGAGACCGGCGAGCTGGTCGGCTACTGTAATCTGTACAGCTTCAGCGACAGCAACCGCCGCTGCGACATCGGCTACGCCCTGGCCCAGGCGCACTGGGGCAAGGGCTACCTGCCCGAAGCGCTGGCCGGGATGATCGATTACGGCTTTCGCGCGCTCGACCTGAACCGCATCGAAGCGGACATTGATCCGCGCAACGAAGCCTCGGCCAAGGTGCTCGAACGGCTCGGCTTTCAAAAGGAAGGCTTCATGCCGGAACGCTGGATCGTGAATGGCGAAATCTGCGATACCACCTTTTACGGCCTGCTGCGGCGCGGCTGGGAGGCACGCTGATGGCCGGCCTGTGCTTCGCCGCCGCGCAATCGGCCTCGGTAGCGCTCGATGTCGAGGCCAACGTCGCGCGCCACCTGGACTTCATCGACGCCGCCCATGACGCGGGCGTGCAGCTGCTGGTCTTCCCCGAACTGTCCCTGACCGGCTACGAGCTGGCGCGCATGGCCACGTGCGCCCTCACACCGGACGACGCCCTGCTGGCGCCACTGCGCGAGCGCGCCACCAAATACAGGATGACCATCGTGGCCGGCGCGCCAATCCGCTTTGCCGACAGCCTGCCCGCGATCGGCGCGATCACCTTCCACGCGGCCGGCCGCACTTCCGTCTACCGCAAGCACTTCCTGCACGCGGGCGAAGAAAAATATGCCTCGCCCGGCAGCGCCATCAGCCAGGTGCACGAGGTGCGCGGCACCAAGGTCGGCCTGGCCGTCTGCGCCGATACCGGCCACCAGCAGCACGCCCACGCCGCCGCGGTGAGCGGTGCCGAGCTGTACCTGGCCGGATCGCTGATTTCCGGCGCCGGCTACGCCAAGGATTCCGCTCAGCTGATCGGCTACGCCAAACTGTTCAACATGGGCGTCCTGCTGGCCAACCACGCCTACAGCTCGGGCGGGTACGAAAGCGCGGGCGGCAGCGCCTTCTGGGCCGCCGGGGGCGAACTGATCGTGTCCGCGCCGGGCCAGGGCGAAATGCTCGTCATCGTGCACGACAACGTGGGCGAAGTACTGGTCGTGGACCGCCACGATTGAGCGTGCAAAAGCCGCACTATTTCTCAACCGGGTCAGACCCCGGTGGAGAAATATTGCCGTCAATACGCCACCGTTAGTCGGGCGTGTGCACCGGTCGGCCCCTTTTTTATGCATTTCGTCGGACGCGCATGGAGTGCCCAGGCAGCGCTTGCTACAGTGACTCCATCGACCAACGCCCACTGGAGCACACCATGAACAACCCTACTTTCGACACCTTCTTCACCACCCTGGAAGACATCGGCCGCGCCATCGCCCGGTCCGTCAAATACGCCGTCGGCGCGATTTCCACCATGTCGTGGCCGGCCCTGCTCATCACCAGCGTCATGCTGGCCCTGATCATGACGATCGTGCCGCTGGTGGTGGGCCTGTTCCTGGTCTTCATGGCCATCAAGCTGGTGTTCTCCTGCGTGACCGAACGCGCCACCCGCGGTCCCGCCACCCCGCACCGCGACGTACCGGTCAGCACCCCATCGGACGACATCAAGGGAGAATGATCGTGCAGGCCAGCCAGTTGAACAAGATGATGGACTTCATGCGCGACGCCGTGGCGGAAGCGACGGTGCTGTGGTGGAGCTTCTTCGACTGGCTGGCCGTGGTGGAATGGCGCCAGCTGTTCATCACCTGGTTTCTGTGCGTGTCCTTCGGGATCATCCTGAACATGCCGGAACCGGCTTTCTGGTATGTGATCCTCTCCTTCGGCGTCAAGGTGCTGGCCGGCGGCAAGCGCAAGGCCGAACTGGTGGCCAAGGAAGCGACCGCGCAGGCCGATGTGGCCACCCTGGAGCGGCGCCTGCTCGAAGCCCAGATGGCCACCCTGCAGGCCCAGGTCGAACCTCACTTCCTGTTCAATACCCTGGCCCTGATCGGCCAGCTGATCGAGACCGATCCGCCGCAGGCCGCCAGGATCCACATGAATCTGATCGAGTATCTGCGTGCGACTCTGCCGCAGATGCGCAGCAACGGTGGCGGCACCCTGGGCCGGCAGGTGCAGCTGTCGCGCTCCTATCTGGCCATCATGCAGGCACGGATGAAGGAACGCCTGGCGGTGACCTTCGCCGTGCCGCCCGAACTGGAATACGCCCCCTTCCCGCCGATGATGCTGCAGATCCTGATCGAAAACGCCATCAAGCATGGCCTCGAACCCAAGATCGAGGGCGGCCGCATCGATGTCAGCGCCCATATGGCGGGACCCTTCCTGCACGTCGATGTGCGCGACAATGGCGTCGGCCTGTCGATGCACGGCGGCGGCGAAGGTGTGGGACTGGCCAACATCCGCGAGCGGCTGCTGCTCCTGTACGGCAAACAGGCCGAACTCGTGCTCGAAATGCCGGTCGACGGCGGCTTCCTGGCCTCGATCCGCGTTCCCTACAACCCGATGGAGAAGCATTGAACATGGCAGCACCGAACAACCCCGTCAGCGCCCTGATTGTCGACGACGAAGCCCCGATGCGCGACCAGTTGCGCGCACGCCTGGCTGAAGCCTGGCCCGACCTGACCATCGTCGGCGAGGTTGCCAACGGCATCGACGCCGTCACCATGGCGGCCACCCACAAGCCCGATATCGTCTTCCTCGACATCCGCATGCCTGGGCAGAGCGGCATCGAAGCCGCGCGCCACTTGTACGACCGCTGCCACATCGTCTTTGTGACCGCCTACGACCAGTACGCGATCGACGCCTTCGAACACGGTGCGATGGATTACCTGCTCAAGCCAGTCACCGCCGACCGCCTGAAGATGACCTGCGAGCGCCTGCGCAAGCGCCTGGACAAGGCGCCCGAGAACATCGGCGACCAGCTGGCGCGCCTGGCGCAGCTGCTGCAAACGGGCGACGCCAAAAAGCCGGAATACCTGCGCTGGATCCAGGCCCAGGTCGGCACCAGCCTGCGCATGATCAGCACCAAGGAGATCCTGTTCTTCCAGTCGGACGAAAAGTACACGCTGGTGCAGACCGCCCAGGCCGAACTGTTGATCCGCAAGACGCTCAAGGAACTGGCCGACGAACTCGATCCGAATGAATTCTGGCGCATCCACCGTTCCACCCTGGTGCGGGTCGATGCCATCGCCGAGGTATCGCGCGACGAGCGCGGCCGCCAGATGCTCAAGGTGCGCGGCCATCCCACGGCGCTGGAAGTGAGCCGCAACCACTCGCATCTGTTTCAGCAAATGTGATGGCGCACCGCAGCCGGCGCGCTGCTGCAAAAGCGCGCACACGCGGCCGATAATCCACTACCATAGACCCTTGATTTTTAATCAAGGGAGCGTTTCATGTCAGCTACACCGAAGCAGACCCGGGCCAACGTCATCCCCTGCCTGCGCTACCGCGACGCACCGGCTGCCATCGACTGGCTGTGCGAGACCTTCGGTTTTGAAAAGCAACTGATCGTGCCGGGAGAAAACGGCTCCATCGCGCATGCCCAGCTCAGTTTCGGCAACGGCATGATCATGCTGGGTTCGACTTCCTCCATCGATACCGAATACGGCAAGTTGATGACCCAGCCGGAAGACATCGGCGGCGCCCAGACGCAAACGATCTACGTGGTGGTGGAAAACGCCGATTCGGTGCATGACCGGGTCAAGGCGGCCGGCATGGAGATCATCATGGACCTCAAAAACGAAGACTACGGCGGGCGAGGCTTCGCCTGCCGCGACCTCGAAGGCCATATCTGGAGCTTCGGCACCTACGATCCCTTCGACTGATCCACGCCCCCATCCATTCACCCACGACAGCAGGAGTCCGCCATGGCAAGCCCAGTCCACTTCGACATCCACGGCACGTCCCCCTCCCCGGCGCCACGAGGTGCCGCATGAGCGCCGACACCGATGCCATCCGCGCCCTGGTCGGCGCCTGGATCAGCGCGACCCGCGCCGGCAACATCGACGCCGTCCTGGCGCTGATGGCGCCCGACGCACTGTTCCTGGTACCCGGCCAGCCGCCGATGCAGGGACGCGACGCCTTCGCCAGCGGCATGCGCGGCATGCTGGCTCACAGCGTGGTGGAGTCGAGCAGCGAGATCGACGAAATTGAGGTCAGCGGCGATATGGCTTACTGCCGTACCCGCCTGTCGGTGACGATCACCTCCAAGCATGGGCAAGTACCCTTGCAGCGCACCGGCCACACCTTGTCGATACTGCGCAGGGGGGCCGACGGCAAATGGGTGCTGACACGCGATGCCAACCTGCTGGCGTAGCGAAGCTTGATCCTGTGGGCACGGGTGCCCACTCTACCCTGGGAATAAGCTCGCCGTCGGCTCGACCAGGATGCTGGCGCCGGCCGGCACGTCCATGCTGGACCACACCCAGTTGTGATGCGCGATGATGCTCTTCGCATCGAGATGCGGCCGGTCGGACGTCGTGTGGGCGTCGGCCAGAACCGCTACACGGTAGCCGAGCGACGCGGCGGCGCGCACCGTGCTGTCGACGCAGAATTCGGTGGCAAAGCCGGCGATGTACAGGGTTTCACCGCTTACCTGCGCGGCCAGATCCGTGCCGGCGAAAGAATCGCAGGCGAGCTTGCGCACGTAGCCATCGCCGGGTTCCCGATGCAGGGCCGGGAGAATCTGCCAGCCGTCGGTATCGATGGGCGCTTCCGGGTCCGAATGCTGGATAAAGATTACCTCACCGCCCTGCGCGCGCACCTGGGCGGCCGCATGGTTGATGCGGGCGACCACGCCGTCGACGTCCGCGCATGGATTCGTTGTTCTTGCCAGCCATGCCTGCTGCATGTCGATGATCAGTAAGGTGCTCATGTGCTCTCCGCCAAAAAGAACCAAGTCTAGCGCAAAAAAACGCCCGGATCACGTAGGTCGGAAAAGCGCAACGCGCGCCTTCCGACGTGCGACGGATGAGCCGTCGACCCGCATCTGTCGCACGGCGGAAGGCGCGCTGCGCGCTTTTCCGCCCTACGTTGCCTGCGCGAGAGCGGCGATCAATCCCGTGTCCGCCACCCTGCTCGGGCGGATGCGGATCATGTCGGCATAAAGCGGCGGCATGCGCGCGCACATCGCGGCCAGCGCTTCGTTTGAGATGCTATCGCTCACGTACTGGAACTGCGCCGGATTATTCAGCGGCAGCGGACCTTCCATGGTCGATCCGTACGCGCCCAGGTTCATGAAGCTCTCCGCGCTGGCATCCGGCCCGCGCGCAAACACGAAGGTGCCTTCCTTGGGATGCGACAGGTACTGGCGCACCTCCTCCTGCACCTCGGCCGGCGCTCCCTGCATCAAGGTATAGCGTAGCTGAGCATACTGCCTGGTGCATTCCATGAAGGCGGTGCAGATGGCCGACTGCGCACGCCGGCCCGGTGCGCACAGCAGCAGGTTGCCGAAGCCGTCCAGCAGCGCCACGGCGTCGCCCTCCCCACCCTGCTGGCGGTCGCGCTCCATCGCGCGCAGCAGATACGGCGCCAGGCCGGCGTCAGGCGCGTGCGGCGTGCAGCGGTAAGACAAGGCGTCCGGGTACAGGCTTTTGAGCTTGCGCACCAGCGGGTGATGCAGCGGCAGCTGCGCAGGGTCCTTCAGCTGCTCCTGCGGCAGGTCGCTGTTGAGGAAAGCCTGCACTTTTTCGGAGGTCGCTTCGAACACCAGTGAGCACAGCGCCTGGGTCGGCTCGGCGATCGTCTTCCCGATAAAGAAGGGCTTGGGCGAGCCGCCGGCGCTGTCGCGCGCGAAGCAGGAAGCGCCCTTCACCGCAGGGTAAAAAAAGCTGGCGGCGGCCTGCTCGCGCAAGCCTTCCGGCAGCGCACTGAAAGTGAAGCGCGCATCGTAGTTGATGCCGGCATTGGGATCCCGGGCAGCGACCACCACATTAAAGCCGGCGGCCAGGATGGCGCCGGTGCACATGGCGCAAGGGTCGAGCGAGGTGACGATGGTGATGTCGGCCGGTTCCGGCAGCGCGCGGCCAGCGGCGCGCTCTGCGAAATACCAGTCGATCAGCTGGCGTTCGCCGTGGGCGGTGGGGTCAAAAATCAGGCCCTCGCGCACCACATTGTTCTGCAGGGACTTGAGCACATTGCCGTACTGGTCGAGCAGCACGCCGCCAACGCCGAAGGTGCCTTGCGTCCTAGCGGCGATGGCCTCGCTGGCCGCGATCGCAACCGCGGCCTGTACGTCGATGGTTTTTTTCAAGGCCGGCTTACTTCTTCAGGTCCCAGCCGCCAAACGCGTTGGGGAGCTGTCCGGCTGCCGTGGTTTCCAGGATATCGCCTGTCAGGTTGGTCAGCACGACCGGCAGGTCGTTGCCGCCCAATTCCAGGATCACCTGGCGGCAGGCACCGCAAGGTGCGATCGGGCCGTCGGTGGCGCCGATCACGGCCAGGGCCGCAAAGTCACCCGGCTTGTAACCGTTGGCGATCGCACTGAAGAAGGCGGTGCGCTCGGCGCAATTGCACAAACCGTAGGACGCATTTTCCACATTACAGCCGCGGAACACGCGCCCGTCCTTGCATTCCAGCGCCGCGCCAACCTGGAAGTTGGAGTAAGGCGTGTACGCCAGCTCGCGCGCCGCAGCCGCTTCGGAAATGAGTTTGTCGTATTTCATGCGGACGCCTCTCAAGGACGGATGGTGCGGTAGATAATCGGGTTCGCTGCCGGCCTGGTGTCGCCGATCTGGTAGGCCGCCTGCACTTCGCGCACCGCCTGTTCGGCCGCGGCCTGGGTGCGGGCATGCACCATGGCCAGCGGCTGGCCTACGCCAATGGTATCACCCAGTTCCACGAGGCCCGTGAGGCCGACGGCGAAGTCGATCGCGTCTTCAGGACGGCGACGGCCGCCACCCAGGCTGACCACTGCGAGGCCCAGGCCGCGGCAATCGGTGGCCGTGGCGAAGCCAGCCTGCAGCGCTGGTACGGGCACGATGATCGGCGCTTTTTCCAGGTAGGCGTCCGGACGCTCCACCAGGTCGGCCGGACCGCCGAGGGCCGCGACCATGCGTGCGAAGCGCTCGGCCGCTTCTCCGCTATCCAGGCCGGCCTGCAGCTTGGCGCGGGCGTCGGTTTCGTTGGCGGCGAGTTTGCCCAGCACGAGCATTTCGGCGCACAGCGCCATCGTCACTTCATGCAGGCGCGCGGGACGCGAGCGGCCAGTCAGGTAATCCATCGCCAGGCGTACTTCGAGCGCGTTGCCGGCCACGGGGCCAAGCGACTCGTTCATTTCGGTCAGCAAGGCCGAGGTGCGGGTGCCGGCGCCGTTGCCGACAGCGACAATGCTCTCGGCCAGTTCCACCGACTTGTCGAACGTCGGCATGAAGGCGCCGGTACCGACCTTGACGTCCATGACCAGCGCATCGAGGCCGGCCGAGAGCTTCTTGGACAGGATGGAGCCGGTGATCATGGCCACCGATTCGACCGTCGCGGTGGTGTCGCGGATGCTGTAGAAGCGCTTGTCCGACGGCGCCAGTTGCGCGGTCTGGCCGATGATGGCCACGCCCACGTCCTTGACGACGGTGCGGAACAGTTCAGGATCGGGCACGGTGCAGTAGCCGGGGATGGAGTCGAACTTGTCGAGCGTGCCGCCGGTGTGGCCCAGGCCACGGCCGGAGATCATGGGCACGAAACCGCCGCAGGCGGCGATCATGGGGCCGAGCATCAGCGAGACTACGTCGCCCACGCCGCCGGTGGAGTGCTTGTCGACCACGGGGCCGGGCAGGTTCAGGGATTTCCATTCCATGACCTGGCCGGAATCGCGCATGGCGAGGGTAAAGGCGACCCGTTCATCCATGTTCATGTCGTTGAAGAAGACCGCCATGGCAAGCGCCGCGATCTGGCCTTCGGTGACGCTGCCGTCGGTGATGCCGCGGACGAAAAACTGGATTTCTTCAGCGCTCAAGGCGCCGCCGTCGCGTTTTTTGCGGACGATTTCCTGATTCAGGAACATGAGTTGACCTCTTCTTTAATTATGCTTCCACTGCCCCAAAAACCGTCATTCCCGCGCAGGCGGGCTGTCGCAAAAGGGGAAAACTACCTTTGCCGCAAAACTTTGATCCGTCATTCCCGCGCAGGCGGGAATCTATAGCACCTCTGCTCATAGGTGCTATGGGTTCCCGCCTGCGCGGGAATGACGGTCTTTTGGTCAGCGGTGAAAACAGCTTGTACCCTTTGGCGACAGCCTCGAAGGCGGGAATGACGAGTTTGAAGCTGAGACTTGTTTATACGCCGTACGGAATCCACACGTTCTTGACCTGGCTGGCATGCGCCAGCACAGCGCGTCCGCCGGCCTGCTTCGTGTCGTACCAGTCGCGTCCCTTGCCGCCGCCAACCCAGGTGCGCTTGAGCGTCTCGGCCGACAAGCGCTCGACTTCCGCGCAGCCTTCGGCCGAACCGTCGTGGCGCCACACGGCATCCACGTCGCCGTGCGTCGCCAGGGTCTTGGCCAGTTCGTCGGCGCTACCGGTCACGATGTTCAAGGCCCCACCCGGCAGGTCCGACGTATCGAGCACCTGATACAGATCGGTCGCCGCCAGAGGATGCGCTTCGGACGGTACCGCCACGACGCGGTTGCCCAGCGCCAGCGCCGGCGCCACCAGCGAAATAAAGCCCAGCAGCGGCGCTTCGTTCGGGCAGATGATGCCGATCACGCCGACCGGCTCGTTCAGCGCCACGGTGATACCGTGCATCGGCGGCTGGTGCGCCAGGCCATCGTACTTGTCGGCCCATGCGGCATAGTAGAACAGGCGTTCGATCGAGGCCTGCACTTCGCGCTGCGGGTCCTTCGAACCGGTCATGGCAGCCAGGCGCGCGGCAAATTCGTCGGCGCGGATCGCCAGGTTTTCGGCGATGTAGTACAGCACCTGTGCGCGGTTGTGCGAAGTCGCCTTGGCCCAGCCGCTGGCCTTGTGCGCCGCTTCCACCGCATTGCGGATGTCCTTGCGGTTGCCTTCGCCGACGTCCGCCAGGAAGGCACCGTTGGCGCCGGCAATCGCACGGCTGTAGGCGCCGTCAGGGCGTGCCTGCTTGCCGCCGATGTACAGCTTGGCGGTGCGGTCGATGGCGAACGGGTCGCCCCGGTCGCCTGATTCGCTCGACTTGACCTTGGCTTTGACCGTCGCCACCGGGGCGGCGGGCCGCACATCTTCCGACAGCGGCACCATGTATTCGAACATGCCTTCCTTGCCGCCTTCGCGGCCGAAGCCGGATTCGCGGTAACCGCCAAAACCGCAGGCGGCGTCGAACTGATTGGCGGTATTGATCCAGACCACGCCGGCCTTGATCTGCGGCGCCACGTCCAGGGCCAGGCTGATCGACTCCGACCACACGCAGGCGGCCAGGCCGTAGACGGTGTTGTTGGCCAGCTGGACCGCTTCAACCGGGGTACGGAAGCTCATCGCCACCAGCACCGGTCCGAAGATCTCGGTCTGGGCGATGCCGGCCGAGGTGGAGGCGCCGGTGATCAGGGTCGGCGGGAACCACGAGCCGTTGGCAGGCAGTTCGCACACAGGCTGGTAAATCGTGCAGCCTTCGCTGCGTGCCGATTCGACCAGGCCTTCAATGCGCTGGCGCTGCACCGGATCGACCAGGGCGCCGATATCCATCGACTTGTCCGTCGGGGAGCCCAGGCGCAGATTGTCCATGCGTGCGCGCAGCTTGGCCAGGAAGCGCTCTTCGATCGATTCCTGCACCAGCAGGCGCGAACCGGCGCAGCAGACCTGGCCCTGGTTGAACCAGATCGAGTCGACCAGGCCTTCAACCGCGGCATCCAGATCGGCGTCCTCGAATACGATGAACGGCGATTTGCCGCCCAGTTCCAGCGACAGCTTCTTGCCGCTGCCGGCGGTGGCCTTGCGGATGATGCGGCCTACCTCGGTCGAACCGGTGAAGGCCAGCTTGTCGATTCCGGCATGGTTGACGATCGCTTCGCCCACGCGGCCGTCGCCGGTCACGATATTGACCACGCCAGCCGGCACGCCGGCCCGCTGGCAGATCTCGGCGAACAGCAAGGCTGACAGCGAGGTGAATTCAGCCGGCTTGAAGACGACCGTGTTACCGGCGGCCAGCGCCGGGGCGATTTTCCAGGCCAGCATCAGCAGCGGGAAGTTCCAGGGCACGATCTGGCCGACCACGCCAACGGCGCGGTGGTCGGCGAATTCTTCCGACTGCAGCTGGGCCCAGCCTGCGTGATGGTAGAAGTGGCGCGCGGCCAGCGGCAGGTCGGCATCGCGCGTTTCGCGGATGGTCTTGCCGTTGTCCAGCGTCTCGATGACGGCGAACAGGCGCGAATGTTTTTGCAGCAGGCGTGCCAGCGCGTAAAGCACGCGCGCACGGCCATGGCCGCCCAGGGCAACCCAGCCCGGCTGGGCGCGGCGCGCCGCTTCCACGGCGCGGTCGACGTCGGCCTCCGAGGCTTGCGTTACCTGCGCCAGTTCCTTGCCGTCAGCCGGATTGGTCGAAGCGAAGGTCTCGGCGGCTGCGGTCCAGGCATTGTCGATGAACAGGCCAAAGCGGCGCTCATGCTGGTCCAGCCACGCCTGCGCTTCTTTGGTGCTCTCGGGTGCGGGGCCGTAGTCCATGGTTTGAAGTATCTCGTTGATTGTTGGCATAGCGAATCCGATCACGTACGAATTATTAGGGTTGCGCGTGGCGGTGGTTCGCCGAGTAGTTGCCGGTGACGTAGTGCTCGAGCTGGCGCTCGATGTCGGTCAACAGGCTCGATGCGCCGATGCGGAACAGGTGCGGCTCGAGCCACTCGCGTCCCAGTTCTTCCTTCATCAGGGTCAGGTACTGCAGCGCGCTCTTGGCCGTGGCGACACCGCCCGCCGGCTTGAAGCCAACCTGAAAACCTGTCTGCTCGTGGTATTCGCGGATCGTGCGCACCATCGTCAGGGCCACCGGAATGGTGGCGTTGACGCCTTCCTTGCCGGTCGAGGTCTTGATGAAGTCGGAACCGGCCATCATGCACACCCACGACGCCTTGGCCACGTTTTCCAGGGTCAGCAGGTCGCCGGTGGCGAGGATGGCCTTGACGTGGGCTTCGCCGCAGGCCTTGCGGTAGGCCAGCATTTCGTCGTACAGGGCTTGCCAGTTACCGGTCAATACATGCTGGCGCGTGATGACGATATCGATCTCGGTAGCACCCGCGGCGACCGACAGCTCGATTTCGCGCAGCTTGGTTTCCATGCTGGCCAGACCGGCCGGGAATGCGGTCGATACGGCGGCGATGGGCAGGCGGCCATTCAGGATCTTGGCGGCCGGCGTGATCATCTCGTGGTACACGCAGACAGCGCCGGTAGTCAGGCCGCTCACGCCCAGCGCTTCCATCAGATCGGTGCGCAGCGGGCGCATGGCCTTCATGCACAGGCGCTCGACCCGGCCCGGCGTGTCGTCGCCGCCCAGGGTGGTCAGGTCGATGCATTGCAGCGCCTTGATCAGCCAGGCGGCCTGGTATTCTTTTTTCACGGTGCGGCGGTTGGCCAGGCTGGCGGCGCGGCGGTCCGAGGCATTGCGGTTGACTTTGATCTGGTTGACCCAGCCGAGATCGAGGCCAACCGCCTCGTTGCGTTTGAATGCAGTTTTGTGGGTCATAGCAGAGCGGTTCCGTTGGAAAGTGGTTTGACGCCGAGGTGCTTTGCCAGGGTGGCGCCGATATCGGAAAACGTTTCGGAGATCGGCAGCGCGCGCGGCGCCACGCCAGGTCCGAAGAAAATCATGGGGATGTGTTCGCGCGTGTGGTCCGAACCCGGCCAGCTCGGATCGCAGCCATGGTCGGCGGTGATGACGACCAGGTCGCCCTCCTTCAGCTTGGCCATGAACTCCGGCAAGCGCGCATCCATCTCGTGCAGCGCGTTCGAGTAGCCGGCGATATCGCGGCGATGGCCGAAGGCCTGGTCGAAGTCGACGAAATTGACGAAGGTGAGCGACTTGTCGCCCGCTTCGTCAGCCACGGTGAGCAGCGCTTCGAACAAGGCCATGTTGTCGACGCCCTTGACCACGCGCGAGATACCCTGCGCGGCGAAAATGTCGCTGATCTTGCCCAGGCCGATGACTTCACCGCCCTCGTTCTTGACATGGTCGAGCAGGGTCGGCGACGGCGGCGCGACGGCGTAGTCGTGGCGGTTGCTGGTGCGGCGGTAGTTACCGTTCTCGCCCAGGAAAGGACGCGCGATCACGCGGCCGATGTTGTAGGGCTTGACCAGTTCATAGGCCGCCTCGCACACCTGGTACAGGCGTTCCAGGCCGAAGTGTTCTTCGTGGGCGGCGATCTGCATCACCGAGTCGCCCGAGGTGTAGACGATGATCTTGCCGGTGGCGACATGCTCGTCGCCGTGCTTGTTGATGATCTCCGTGCCCGATGCGTGGCAGTTGCCCAGGTAGCCGACAACGCCGGTCAGTTCCTGCAGTTTGTCGGTCAGCTCCTTGGGGAAAGACGGCACCTCGCGCGGGAAGTAGCCCCAGTCGAAGGTGACCGGCACGCCGGCGATTTCCCAGTGCCCGCTCTGGGTATCCTTGCCGGTCGAGCGCTCGCGCGCCGCGCCGTACACGCCGGTGAAGCCGTCGCGCTGGGCGAAGCCTTCGGCCCATTCGCCGCTGGCCAGCTGGGCGGCGGCGGCCAGGCCGAGGCGCTCCAGGTTCGGCAGCTGCATCGGCTTGCCCTGCTTTGCCGCCCAGGCAGCGATGTGGCCGAAGGTGTTGGCGCCGGCATCGCCAAATTTATCGGCGTCCGGCGTGGCGCCCAGCCCGAAGGAATCGAGCAGCAAAATGAATGCGCGTGACATGGTGTCGTCCCGTGAAATATGGATGGAATCAGTGTAGAACAATCAGCAGGAAATCCTACGCGTCGGTGCGCGGGGTCGCGGCGACGCGCTCCAGGAAGGCCGGGATCAGCGCGACCAGGTCCTTGGCGCCGATCGCGGCGTACTTCAGGGTCTGCTCGTGCGACAGCGCGAACGGCGACATGCCTTCGGCCAGATTCGTGATGACCGACACGCCGACCACTTTCAGGCCGCAGTGACGGGCCGAGACGACTTCCGGCACCACCGACATACCGACAACGTCGGCGCCCAGGCGCGCCATCATGCGGATCTCGGCGGCGGTCTCGAAGTTCGGACCCGGGTAGGCGATGTACACGCCCTCGTGCAGGGTGATGCCCTTGGCGGCCGCGGTTTCCTTGACCAGGTTGCGGATGTCGCTGTCATAGGCATTGCCCATGCTGAAAAAGCGCGGACCGAAGCGCTCGTCGTTCGGGCCGACCATCGGCGTGCCCGGCATCCAGTTGATATGGTCGGTCAGCGCGACCAGGCTGCCGGCATCGACTTCCGTGCGCAGCGAACCGGCGGCGGCGGTCACGAACAGCATTTCGCAGCCCAGCAGCTTCATGGTGCGCACGGCGCTGGTCATCACACCCACGCCATAGCCTTCGTAGAAGTGGCCGCGGCCCTTCATGCACACCACGTTCACGCCCTGCAGATTACCCAGGATCAGTTCACCGGCGTGACCATGCACGGTGCTGATCGGGAAACCAGGCAGTTCCTCAAAGCCGATCGTGACCGCGTCGGTCATCTGCTCGGCCAGCACCCCCAGGCCGGAGCCGAGGATCAAGGCCACGCGCGGCACGAAACCAGGTTTGCGGGCGCGGATGATATCGGCGGCTTCGAATGGGGTGTTGTTCGACATGAGGGAGTCCTTATTCGGTTCAGGGGATGCTGCCGTGCGGTTTGCGGGTCGGCAATTGGCACGGAGAAGAGTTCACTGGTTAAGTATTATAACTATGCATGATTGGGGATATGTATGGCAAATACCATTTTTCTTCCCAATTTATATGACAAACGTATAAATAGAAACGAAGATCTGTTGGATGATGGCAACAGGAAATAGCCATATTTAGTTGGCAATGACGGCGCCGATTGACACCCTTAAGACAGTTGTCTACCATGAAAAACAATTGTTTAAAGGATCGGCACAGTCGCCGACAACCGCTGTTCAACTGATTGGCTCACGTGACCGAACTTTCCAAGAAGGACCAGTTGTACGAACTGATCCGGGCAAATCCATTTATCTCCCAGCAAGATCTTGCCGTACAACTTCGCCTGTCGCGTTCGGCCGTGGCCGGCTATATCGCCGGGCTGATCCGTGACCGCCGGCTGCTCGGACGCGCCTACGTGCTGCCCGACAATCGCCCGGTGGTCTGCTTGGGCGCGGCCAATCTGGACCGCAAGCTGCGCTCCATCGCCACGCTCAGGATGGGTACCTCCAATCCGGCGCGCCAGGACGAATCCTTCGGCGGCGTCGCACGCAACATTGCCGAAAACCTGGCCCGCCTGTCAGCCCCGGTATCCCTGATCACGGCCATCGGCGACGACTCCTCCGGCAAGGCGCTGCTCAACCACGCCGAAGCGGCCGGCATCGACACCCGCGGCACCTTGCGCATGACCGGCTGCTGCAGCGGCACCTACACCGCGGTCCTGGACGACCATGGCGAAATGATGCTGGCCCTGGCCGACATGGCACTGTACGACCAGCTGACCCCGGCCTTCATCGCCAGCCGTCAGCCGCAGCGCGCGGCAGGCGCCCTTACCGTGGCCGACATGAACCTGCCCCGGGACAGCCTGCGCACCCTGCTCGACGACGCCGTACGCGACGCCGTGCCCCTGGTGATCGTGGCGGTATCGCAGCCGAAAATGGCGCACCTGCCCGAGAACCTGCGCGGCCTGCGCCTGCTGATCCTGAACCAGGGCGAACTAGAAACCCGCATCGGCACGCCGATGAAGAACGACGCCGACTTCCTGGCCGCCTTCGCCACGCTCAAGGCCCAGGGCGCGCAGGACGTGATCGTCACGCGCGGCGGCACCGGCGTGGTCTACACCGTGGGCGACACCCTGGCCCATCTCGACGCGCCGAATGCGCAGATCGTCGATGTCACCGGCGCGGGCGACGCCTTTGCCGCTGCGGTATGCTGGTCCCTGTTCCAGGGCAGCGAAGACATGACCCTGGCCTGCCGCCGTGGCCTGCAGCTGTCGGCCATGACGCTCGAATGCGAAGAGACGGTCTGCCCCTACCTGACCGCCGATGTCCTGGCCGAGATCCACAACTTCGACAGCTACCCTGGCTCCGCCCAGCCCTTCAACGCCCTTTTCCAGGACTAGCCATGCACCAGTTCTTATTGTTCTCCCCTGAAGTGGCGGCTGCGCGCGCGGCCGGCAAACCGATCGTCGCACTCGAGTCGACCATCATCTCGCACGGCATGCCCTACCCGCAGAACGTGACGATGGCGCAGGAAGTCGAGCACATCATCCGCGGCGCCGGCGCGGTCCCGGCCACCATCGCCATCATCGACGGCAAGATCTGCATCGGCCTCGATAACACGCAGCTGGAACTGCTCGGCACCGCGCCGGATGCGATGAAAGTCTCGCGCCGCGACCTGCCGTTTGTTCTGTCCAAGCGCCGCCTGGGCGCCACCACCGTGGCGGCCACCATGATCTGCGCGCGCATGGCCGGCATCGACGTGTTTGTCACCGGCGGCATCGGCGGCGTGCACCGCGGCGCCGAAACCAGCTTCGACATCTCGGCCGACCTGCAGGAACTGGCCCACACCGACGTCGCCGTGGTCTGCGCCGGGGTCAAGTCCATCCTCGACATCGGCCTCACCCTGGAATACCTGGAGACCAACGGCGTGCCGGTCATCAGCGTCGGCCAGCCCGGCTTTCCTGCGTTTTTCACGCGCGACAGCGGCTTCAAGGCCGACTTCCAGCTCGACACCGCGCTGGAACAGGCCAATTTCATCCAGACCAAATGGCAGCTCGGTCTGCGCGGCGGCGTCGTTGTCAGCAATCCCGTGCCCGAGATGTTCGCCATGGACAAGGACGACATCGACCGCATCACCAGCCAGGCCCTGGCTGAAGCAGCCCAGCAAGGCGTCAGCGGCAAAGCCGTCACGCCCTTCCTCCTCAGCCGCATCAAAGAACTGACCGAGGGCCGCAGCCTGATGACCAATATCGCACTGGTCAAGCACAACGCGCTGGTGGGCGCCGAACTCGCGGTGGCCATGCGCGACCTGCCCGGCATGAAACCGATTTAAGCAGGGCCTCCATGTCCATCGACCTGAAACAGCTCAAGTATTTTCTGGCGGTCGCCGAAGAGAAAAGCTTCAGCCGCGCGGCGGAACGCCTGCACATCTCGCAGCCGCCCTTGAGCCAGCAGATCATGAAGCTCGAGAGCGAGCTTGGCGTGCGCCTGTTCGCGCGCACCACCCGCACCTTCGAGCTGACGGTGGCGGGCAAGGCCCTGATGGGTGAGGCATCGGACCTGCTGGCCAAGATGCGCATGACGATCGATACCATCCGCCAGATCGACCGCGGCGAAGTCGGCCGACTGCGCGTGGGGATCGTCGGTTCGGCCATGTGGGGACCGATTCCCAGCCTGCTCGAAGAGTTCCAGACCAAGTTCCCGCGCGTGACCTGGACCCTGCATGAATCGGGACCGAACGTGCAGTACGACGCCTTGCGCGCCAAGCAGATCGACGTCGGCTTCTGGCGCGAGCCGGCGCTAGACCCGGATGAACTCAAGCACGACAACCTGCGCCAGGAACTGTGCTTTCGCGAGAACGTCTGCGTCGCTGTGAACGAACACCATCCGCTGGCGACCGAGCCGTATATCGAGCTGACCGACATTGCGGACGAGCCGATGCTCACGCTGGCGCTCGACAAGTCCGCCTTCCCGCGCTACCTGATCCAGTGCTGCGTCAAGGCGGGATTCCAGCCGACGATTTTCCAGGAAGCGTCCGAACCGCAGACCCTGCTGGCGATGGTGGGAGCGGGACTGGGCGTGACCCTGATGCCGGAAACGACCAGCCGGATCGGCTGGCCAGGGGTGATCTTTTTGCCGATCAAGACCAATCCGCCATCGGCGAATTTGTATATCACTTACACGACCCTGGACGATGCGCCGGTGGTGCGGGCGTTTTTGAATATTCTGAAGCCGACTGCCTTGTAGCAAGCGCTTTTCCGCCTGGTTAGCCATTCAGACGAAGCACTGAGCAAACCGCCACGCGACCTGTTCGGGTTGGTTTTTAATGAGGTAGATACACATATTGGTATCTAGCATGAAGCGCGCCATTAGAGCGTTTCCCTGTCCGCCTGCTCCTGATCACCTCGTCCATCCACCAGGAAATCCGAACTGAAGCTGGCGAATTTATCCAATACGCCAGCGAGCGAACGACGCGCCGGACGAATCCGGATCTCTTCACCAACCCGCTCAATCTCCAGTTCCATGTCCGTACGCGAATAAGCAAGCTCTGCCGGAATACGAACGGCCTGTGAGTTGCCATTACGAAAAGCCCTTGTTTTATACACGAGGATCTCCTTGACGGCAGCCTATTCTATACCGATCAAGACGGCAGTACACACGAGTGTGTACACACAAAACGGTTATACGAGTATGGGCTGCAGCCAGTTTCAAGCGAGATTGCAAATTCCGCCATATCATCGTATTCTACTCAAACTTGCAAAATGCAAGTGGTTTGGCGGGACCGCGCGAACCTGTCGGCGGCTTACCGCCCAACTTCCGAAATGCTCACCTGGAGGACCGAACGATGACAAAATTCCTGATCTCCTTCCCCGCATCGGCGATGGACGTACCCAACGAAGAGATGGCTGCCGTCGGCGAAGCGGCACGCGCGGTCATCCGCGAGGCGAAGCAAGCCGGCGTGTATGTGTTCGGCGGTGGTATCAACACGGGCGTTGCGCCGCAGATGGTCGCGGGCGACGGCGGCGTCACGAACGGGACCTATCCGCAGACCAGGGAGTTCGACGGCGGTTTCTGTGTCCTGGAACTCCCGTCGCGCGATGCCGGCATCGAATGGGCAGCGAAAATCGCCAAAGCCTGCCGATGCGCGCAGGAACTGCGGGAGTTCGGGTACGACCCTGAGAGCTGACCGGCGGGCTTCTTAGCGCTGCTTCAATGGAGCTGGCCGCCGCTTTCATGCGGTGCGACTTGCTCGCCCAATGCCGCGTCGATAGCGATTTTCAAGCCGTGCATTACATCGATCAGCGACATGCTGGCCGCTCCCGGATGCGCCGCGGCCTGCTCCGGCAGATACGGAATATGGATGAATCCAGCTTTGATGTCCGATCCTGCGGTGGCATGCATCAGATGGTAGAACGCGTGATTGCAGACGAAGGTTCCCGCCGTTTGCGACACCGAAGCGGGCAGTCCCGCTGCCCTTACCGCACGCACGATAGTCTTGATCGGCAAAGTGGAAAAATACGCCGTGGGTCCGCCGGCCACGACCGGTGCATCGATCAACTGAACCCGCGCGTTGTCCGGAATCGGCGCATCGTCGACATTGATCGCAATGCGTTCCACCGACAGGTCCACCCTGCCCCCGGCTTGACCGACCGCGATGACCAGGCTTGGTGCCAATTCCGCAATCGCCGCGCGCAGGACTGCGCCGGCATCGCCGAATACGCAGGGAAGCTGACGCGCCACGACGACATAGCCATCGCCGGCGTATCCGTCCAGCAGGCGCACCGCCTCCCAGGCCGGATTGACCGTCTCCTTGTTAAACGGCTCGAAGCCGGTCAGCAGCACTGTCCTGTTCATTTCTGGTCCATTAGAAAATACAGCAGAAAGATGTTCGCCACCAGCAGCGGCAGCGCGGTCGGCACCTGCGCCTTGATGACGGCGTTTTTGTCGGGCAGTTCCAGCAAGGCCGCCGGCACGATATTAAAGTTCGCCGCCATCGGCGTCATCAGCGTACCGCAATAGGCGCTGAACATGCCGATGGCCGCCATCACGGCGGGATTGGCATGGTACACACCGACCAGGATGGGAATGCCGACGCCGCCTGCCATGACCGGGAATGCCGCGAAACCGTTCCCCATGATGATGGTGAACAGTGCCATGCCGATGCAAAACACCGCCACCGCGATGAAGCGCGAATCCATATTGATGTAGGCGGTGGTGATGTGCGCGACCGCCTTGCCGACGCCCGCTTCCGCGAACAACAGTCCAAGCACTGCCAGCATGTGCGGCAGCACGACGGCCCAGCCCATCGCATCGACCAGGCGGCGCCATTCGCGCATGCCTTGCACCGGTGTGGCACGCGTGAGCCAGCAAGCCGCACCGACCGCGATGACGGAGGCGCAACCCAGGCTGACCAGGGTCAGGTGCTTGGTTTCGAGCAGCAGCAGGCCGCCGATGCGGACGTCCTTGAGCAGGGTCGCGCCGATCATCGTCACTACCGGGATGATCAGCGCCGGCAGGAACAGCCAATGACCGAGCCGGCGCGCGCTCTCAGCCCTTTCCTCTTTCGGCAAGGTGCCATAGCGTCCAAGCGCCACCCCGCCGAAGCCGGCGATCAAGGCCATCACGATCATCATCAGCCCGGCCACTACAGGCGGCAGGTGTTCGCCCGCGAGGTAGACCACGGCATACAGGGCCCAGAACAAGGATGTTGAATAGCGCCTGGGGTTATGGCGGTCGCGCAGCGCCATGACGGACGCGGCGGCCAGCATGAGTCCCAGCACCACATAGAAAAAATCGAGGACGACGATCATTTGGCGGCGCACTCGGCGCGGATCTGGCGGTCGAGCCGGCCCAGGTTCCAGGCATGGATGATGAAGGCTGTGATGGCCGTCGGGATACCCCACATGGCGATATGCAGCGGATTGACGGCGATGCCTTCGGCCGCGAGGATGGTCTGCATCAGCACGATGGCGCCAAAGGCCACGAACACGTCTTCGCCGAAAAACAGGCCGACGTTATCGGTGGCGGCGGACATGGCGCGGATGCGGTAGCGCAGCTTGTCACTGATGCTGGTGTAGCGGGTGTCGGCGGCCGCTTCGGCCATCGGCGCGACCAGCGGGCGCACCATCGACGCGTGGCCTCCGAGGCTGGTCAGGCCGAAGGCGGCCGACACTTCGCGCACGGCCAGGTAGACGATGAGAAGGCGGCCGGTGGTGGCCGACTTGATCTTGGCGATGGACGTCTGCGCGTGTTCCTTGAGGCCGAAGCGCTCCAGCAGGCCGATGGCGGCCAGGGGCAACAGCAGGATCATGGGCAGGTTACGCGTCTTGATGAAAGCGGTGCCGAGGGAAGCGAGGATTTTTTCAGCCGGCATGGCGGCGGCAAGGCCAGTGGCGGCGCAGGCGGCGATGACGACAAGGACCGGATTGGCGCGCAGTACGAAGCCCGCGATGATGACGGCCACACCGATCAGGGGCCAGAGATTGACGACTGTTTGCATGAACGCTCCGCGAAAGGAATGGCAAGCAAATAGTAAGCGAAGAGGCGAAAAAAACGTAGGGTGGATCCCCAAGGGGTCGCGCGCCATCCACCATTTGCAAAGCCAGCGTTCACCGCAGGCTCAGCAAACGGTGGATAGCGCCGCGCCCCCTTGGGGATCCACCCTACCTTGATACTAACTCAGTTAAAACGTCGCTTTCAACTGCACACCGACCGTGCGGGGTTCGTTGACGATGCCAGTCAGGTTGTCAAAGTCGATCGCGCCCACCGATTGCACCTTGTTGGTGATATTGCGTGCAAAGGCGGCCACTTCATACTTATCGTATTTGTAACCAACACGCAAACCGCCTTCCAGCAGCGACTTGGCCTTGTACTCCTTGGCTTCGTACAGGAACATGTTGTACGTACTACGGTAAGCCCAGTCGGTGTACGCGAAGAATTCGCCATCGGCGATCGGCTGGCTGTAGCGCAGGGTGAAGTTACCCTGCCACTTCGGCGCGCGCGGCAGCGGATTGCCGTTCAGGTACTGGGTGTAGGCGAAGGGGCCTGCCTTGCCGGTCGGGGTGCAGCCGTTCACGCCATTCGTGTTGGGCTGGTTGCCGCAGGTCTGGACGAACACCTTGCCATCCTTGATCTCGGTGTCGTTGTAGCTGCCGCCCACGGTCAGGCGCCATGCATCCGACAGGTTGGCCTGGAAGTCCAGTTCCACGCCCTGGCCGGTCGCGCGATCCACATTGAGCAGCTGGTTCATATTGACGGTGCCGGAACCGGCGGTCAGCTGCTTGTCCTTGACGCGGTACTGGAACACGCTGGCCGACATACGCGCGCGGCGATTGAACAGGTCCTGCTTGATACCGGCTTCATACGACAGCGCTTTCTCGGCGCCGGCGTACGATGGACGGTCGCCCAGACCGTTCAGGCGGCCCTGCATGGACGGTGCGCGGTAACCCGTGGCGATGCGGGTGAACAGGTTGGTGTCCGCGTTGAGCGCGTAGGTGCCCGACAGATCCCAGCTGACATTGCTGGTGTCGCTGGCCAGGCCGAACGGACCCGCGGTCGTCGCTTCGACGCGCTTGGCGGCGAAGTCTTTCTTGTCCTTGGTGTAGCGCACACCGCCGCGCACCTTGATCTTGTCGCTGACCGTGTAGTTCACCGAACCGAAGGCTGCCCACGATTCGGTGCTCTGGTTCTGGGTCGCGTAGAACTTGTTCTGCGGGTTGCCCGGTGCGAGCGAATCGAAGCTGATCGAATCGATCTGGATGTCTTCGCTGAAGAAGAACAGGCCGCCGATCCACTGCAGCGGCCCCTTGTTGCTCGACTCGACGCGGAACTCCTGGGTGAACTGGCGGTGCGACGGCAGCACGTCCGCGGTTTCGACCACAAACGGAATGAAGGAAGGCTGGCCAGGGTAGCTCGGGCCCATCGGCTGCGCGTACACGGCGCCGTAACCACCGTCGACGTCGCCGCGGCTATAGAACTCGGCCGACTCGTAGCCGGTGATCGAATGCAGCGTGACGGCGTCCAGGTCCCAGCGCAGGCGCATGCTGGCGCCCTTGGTTTTCAGGGTCTGTTCGTTGCCGCCGTCGGTGTCGTAGCGATTGTATTTAAAGCCGTCGACCAGTTCGTTGGTACCCTTTTTGAGGATATTCGCGCGGAACAGGGTGGCGCTGCCGTCCATGTCGCGTGCGTGCACATTGAACAGGGCGCTCATGTTGGCGGCGGGCTTGACCAGCAGTTGCAGGCGCAGCGCGTTGTCGTGGTAGCCCTCGAAGCTGGTGGTCTTGGCGTTCGGACGGGTGTTGTCGACGCGGTCGCCGCGGTTCTGCGATTGCAGCGAGATGCGGGCGGCGACGGTGTCGCTGATCGGCACGTTCAGGGCGCCTTCCACATTGCGCGCATCGTGCTCGCCCAGACCCAGGGTCACGTAGCCGTCATGGCCGCCGATGACCGGCTTGGCCGAATCGAACTTGATCACGCCGGCCGGCGAGTTACGGCCGAACAGGGTACCCTGCGGTCCGCGCAGGACCTCGACCTGGTCCACGTCGAACACCGGGAAGCCCTTGAGCATCGGGCTTTCCTGCACGATGTCGTCGACCACCAGACCGACCGGCTGCGATGCGTTCAGGTCGAAGTCGGTATTGCCCTGGCCGCGGATGTAAAAGCGCGGGAAGGAGCGGCCGTAGTCGGATTCGATGTTCAAACTCGGCGAACGGCCCGACAGAAAGCGGATGTCCTGGCCGCCCGAAGTCAGCACGTCGAGCTTTTCACCCTTCAGCGTGGTGATCGCCATCGGCACGTCCTTGATGTTCTCGGAGCGGCGCTGCGCCGTCACAATCACGGTTTCGAGCTGGCCTGCCTTGGTTTCTTCTGCCGGTTTTGCGTCCTGCGCCAGCGCGGCGTGCAGCGGAAACGCGCTCGCCACGGCCAGGGCGATCAGCGAGCGGGTCGCAAATTGCTTGGTCTTGATTGTCATGTACTTTAACCCCTTCGGTCGTTTAAACACATCGTCGATTCAGTCGTTCCGGGCGCTTATCGTATTTGTAAATACAGTGGTAGATACAAGCCGCGTTCAGGCGCCATCTCAGGTAAAAAATGGCCCGGTAACAGTGTCGGTACCCTTTGCTTTTTGTAAAGGACTGGGCATCCTAGCATGAAAAATAATGACCAGAAATCATCGTAAATATCTTTTCATTTATATTTTCAACATATAAATAACCAAGCAAAATGGTATTTGCCATACATATTGACGGTGATGCATAGTTCTGAAGCTGTGCTGCCGGAAGCCGGTCAGCCCAATAAGAACTATTCAATAAGCACCAAGGGGCAACGCGGAAACAGGTTGGCCAAAACTGGCGCCAGCGGCCACGTCCGCAAGCGAGTTCAGAACCTGCAAACGCGTGATTTTCGCAACAAACTTCTGTTGTAACGATACGACACGTTGACGACGGATTTGGCCAGGAAGAACCATGAATACAACAAGTGCATCGATCAGCCGCCTGAAAGCCGTGGCGGGACTCGGCCAGCAAGTCTGGCTCGACAATCTCAGCCGCGACCTGATCGCCTCCGGTGCGCTGGCCTCCTGGATTGCCGACGACGGCATCCAGGGTGTCACCTCGAACCCCTCGATTTTCTTCAACGCGATCCGCAGCGACGTTGCCTACCAGGCCGCCCTGCCCGCGTTGCGCCAGGCGCTCGGTGATCCCGAAGCGCGTTTTGAGGCGCTCGTACTCCCCGACGTGCAAGCGGCCTGCGATCTGTTCGCGCCCCTGTACGCCGAGACCGACGGTCATGCCGGTTTCGTCAGCTTCGAAGTCTCGCCGCGCCTGGCGCACGATGCCGCCGACACCGTCGCCGATGCGCGCCGCCTGTGGGCCGCGATCGACCGTCCCAACGCCATGATCAAGATTCCGGCCACCGCCGCCGGCATCGCCGCGCTGGAAGAAGTCATCTACGCCGGCATCAACGTCAACGTCACCCTGATTTTCAGCGCCACCCAGCTGGCAGCGGTGCGCGCCGCACATCGCCGCGGCCTGGCGCGCCGCCTGGAAGCCAAACTGTCGGTGCAGCGCATTGCGAGCGTGGCCAGCGTCTTTATCAGCCGCGTCGATGCGGCCGTCGACGCCCTGCTCCCGGCGGCGGCCGCCGCCCTCAAGGGCAAGGCCGCCATCTCGGCCGCGCGCCTGGCCTATCGCGACTTCCAGAACGACAGCGGCTTTGCGGTCTTCGCGGCCTTTGGCGCGACCCCACAGTGGCTGCTGTGGGCCAGTACCGGGACCAAGGATCCGGCCATGCGCGACGTGACCTACGTCGAAGAGCTGATCGGGCCCGATACCGTCAATACCGTCCCCGATGCGACCTTGGCGGCCTTCCGCGACCATGGCGAAGCACGCCTCTCGCTGCTGGACGACGTCGCCGGTGCCCAGGCGGTATTGACGCAGCTGGGCCGGCACGGCATCGATCTCGATACAATTGGTAACGACCTGTTGCGCGCAGGACTGACACAATTCGAACAAGCCCACGCCAATTTGCTGGCTTTGCTTGCCTAGTTCGCCGATAGTGTCGTTAAGCTCGTTTTAGAGGGCCGCTTCATTCCATTGCAGCAGGCGCGCCGGGTACAATATCGCTATTCCAGGAGTTAATTCATGAAACTAAAGCAACTCAGTATCTCGATAGCGGCGCTGTGCGTCGCCGCCAGCGCGTCGGCAGCCGATCCCAAGCTGGGTATCGTGTATGACGCGGGCGGCAAGTTCGACAAGTCCTTCAACCAGTCCGCTTTCGAAGGCGCCGAGCGCTTCAAGAAAGAGACCGGCATCAAATATATCGAAGTACAGGCCAGCAGCGACACCCAGGCCGAGCAGGTGCTGCGCGGCCTCGCCCGCAAGAAGCTGGACCTGATTGCCTCCATCGGTTTCTCGCAGACCCAGGCCGTGCAAAAGGTCGCCGCGGAATTCCCCAACGTGCGCTTTGTTCTGATCGACGGCAATGCCAAGGGCAATAACGTCAACTCGATCCTGTTCAAGGAAGAGGAAGGCTCCTACCTGGTCGGCGTGGCCGCCGCCATCGCCTCCAAATCCAAGAAGATCGGCTTCGTGGGCGGCATGGACATTCCCCTGATCCGCGCTTTCTCGTGCGGCTACAACCAGGGCGCCAAGGCAGCCAATCCCAAGATCGAAACCATGCAGAACATGGTCGGCACCACCGCCGCGGCCTGGAACGATCCGGCCAAGGGTGGTGAACTCGCGCGCGCCCAGTTCGACCGCGGCGCCGACGTGATCTACGCGGTGGCCGGCGGCAGTGGCCTGGGCACCCTGCAGAAGGCCAAGGAAAACGGCAAGCTGGCGATCGGTGTCGACTCCAACCAGAACTACCTGCACCCGGGTACCATGCTGACCTCGATGGTCAAGCGGGTCGACATGGCGGTGTATGACTCCTTCATGCAAATGAAGGCCGGCACCTGGAAAGCGGGCTTGAGCTACAAGGGCCTGAAGGAAGGCGGCGTCGATTGGGCCCTGGACAAGGACAACCGCGCGGTCGTCACGCCCGAAATCGAGAAGAAGGTCCTGGAAGCGAAAACCAATATCATCAACGGCAAGGTCAAGGTCATCGACTACCGCGTGACCGGTTCCTGCCCGGTCTGATTTTTTCTCCTCACTGAAAAGCGCGCCGCGCCGGTCGAACCCGGTCCGGCGCGCTTTTGAATACACCACTGAACATTCTATGCAGCCAGCTGTTGAACTTCGCAACGCGGTCGGGCCGGACAACGCCGTCGAATTTCGGAACATCTGCAAGGCCTTCGGGCCGGTGCAGGCGAACGCCGACGTCAGCTTCTCGATCGCCAAGGGCTCGATCCATGGCGTGATCGGCGAGAACGGCGCCGGCAAGTCGACCCTCATGAGCATCCTGTACGGCTACTACAATGCCGACTCGGGGCAAGTGCTGATCGACGGCCAGGCACGCGATATCCGCACCAGCCACGAAGCGATCGCACTCGGCATCGGCATGGTGCACCAGCACTTCATGTTGGTCGATAATTTCACGGTGCTCGACAACGTCATGCTGGGAGCCGAAGGCGGTTTCAAGCTGGCCGCCAAGCGTGGTGAAATGGAAGCGAAGCTGCGCGAGATCTGCGCGCGCTACCGCCTCGATATCGACCCGCTCACCAAAATCGAAGACCTCTCGGTCGGCGCCCAGCAGCGCGTGGAGATCCTAAAGCAGATCTACCGCAGTGCCAACATCCTGATCCTGGACGAGCCGACCGCCGTGCTGACGGCCCAGGAAACCGCCTCCCTGTTTGAAATCCTGCGCCTGTTCAAGGAACAGGGCAAGACCATCATCCTGATCACCCACAAGCTGGGCGAGATCATGGAAATCACCGACCAGGTGACCGTGATGCGCGCCGGCCGCGTGGTCGGCGCGGTGTCCACCGCCACCACCTCCAAGGAGGAACTGGCCAACATGATGGTGGGCCGCCCGATCCAGAGCGAGCTGCCGCGCGCGCCCTACAATCCGGGCGCCGAAGTGCTCAAGGTCGAGGGCCTGCAACTGTTCGACGCCAATGGCGTCAAGCTGCTGGCCGATATCGGCTTCACCTTGCGCGCGGGCGAGATCGTCGCCATTGCCGGCGTATCCGGCAACGGCCAGAGCGAATTGATGGAAATCCTGTCCGGCATGCGTTTGCCGAGCGCGGGCAAGGCCAGCCTGCTGGGCAAGGAACTGCCCTACGCGGCGCGCTCCGACGCCGACGGCTTGCCGGCGAAGTTTCGCACGCTTGGTATCGGCCACGTGCCCGAAGACCGGCTGCGCGACGGCGTGATCAAGGACTTCTCGGTCATGCAGAACACCGTGTTCGGCTACCAGGACCGGGTGCGCAACCGCTGGGGCCTGTTCGACTTCAAGGCAATCGCGGCGCGCTGCGCCGGCCTGCTGCAAGGCTTCGATGTGCGTCCGAATAATCCCGACTTGCGTATCGGCCTGCTCTCGGGCGGCAATCAGCAAAAGGTCGTGATCGCGCGCGAAGTGTCGGCCGCTCCCAAGCTGATGCTGGTCGGCCAGCCGACGCGCGGGGTCGACATCGGCACCATCGAAGCGATCCACACCCAGCTGCTCAAGATGCGCGACGACGGCGTCGCCATCCTGCTGGTGTCGGTCGAACTGGAAGAAGTGCGGGCGCTGGCCGACCGCATCATCGTCATGTCCGGCGGACGCATAACCGGAGAACTCAAGATTGAAGAATTCGACACCACCCGTATCGGGCTGCTGATGGGCGGGATGCACAAACAATGAAAACGACCGAACTTCCACGCTGGGCAACCGCGTTCGTCCTGCCCGTCCTGAACCTGCTCTCAGCCCTGCTGGTGGCCGCGCTGGTGATCCACCTGCTGGGCGAAAGCCCGGTCGAATCGCTCGGCATCCTGATCAACAGCGCCGTCATCAATCCCGAAGGCCTGTCGTACAGCCTGTTCTACGCCTCGACCTTCATATTTACCGGCCTGTCGGTATCGATCGCCATGAAAGCCGGCCTGTTCAACATTGGCAGCGAAGGCCAGTTGTACATCGGCGGCCTGGGCCTGACCATGGTCATGCTGGCACTCGACCAGAGCATGCCGGCCTGGATCCTGATTCCCGCCGCGATGCTGGGCAGCGCCGTGTTCGGCGCGGCCTGGGCCTTCCTGCCAGGCTACCTGCAAGCGAAACGCGGCAGCCACGTGGTGGTCACGACCATCATGTTCAACTTCATCGCCGCCAGCCTGATGAACTTCCTGATCAACCTGCTGGTGCCGGCCGGCCAGCAAAACCCCGCTTCGCGCGTGTTCTCGGCAGCTGGTGAAATGCCGCGTCTGAACGCCTGGTTCCCGGTACTGGGCGATACCCCGCTCAACGTCAGCTTCTTGCTGGGGATCGTGGCGCTGGTCATTTACGGCGTCATGGTGTGGCGTTCGGCCTGGGGCTACCAGCTGCGCGCCACCGGCTTGAACCAGCACGCGGCGCACTACGCCGGCGTGTCGATCAGCCGCATGATCATCGTCGCCATGCTGATCTCGGGCGCCCTGGCCGGCCTGGGCGCGGTCAATTCGATCATGGGCTCGACCCATTACCTGTCGCTGAACTTCCCGGCCGGCGCCGGTTTCATCGGCATCGCGATTGCCCTGATGGGCCGCCAGCACCCGGTCGGCATCTTCCTGTCGTCGGTACTGTTCGGCGCCCTGATCCAGGGCGGCTTCGACCTGTCGCTGGAAAAACCGAATATCCCGCAAGAGACTTTCATTTTCATTCAGGGCTTGATCATCCTGTTCTGCGGCGCCATGGAAAACCTGTACGCGCCGGCCATCCTGAAACTGCTCAATATGCGCAAGGGCTGATCATGTTCGAAGACTTCCACATTGCCAGCATCATCGTCTCCACCATCCGCAATGCGCCGGTACTGATTTTCGCCGCTATGGCGGGCCTGTTCGCCGAGCGCAGCGGCGTGATCGACCTCGCGCTCGAAGGCAAAATTCTCGCCAGCGCCTTTGTCTCGGCGGCGGTGGCCTACACCACCCAGAACGCCTGGTACGGCGTGGCCGCCGGCGTCGCCGTCTCGGCCGCGCTGGCGCTGCTGCAGGGTTTTGTCAGCATCACGCAAAAGGGCAACCAGCTGGTCGGCGGCATCGCCATCAACATCGCCATGAGCGGCCTGACCTTCGTGCTGGCGCAATTCTTCTACCAGCAGGGCGGACGCACGCCGGATCTGGGCCAGGCGCGCCTGTTCGACATCGTCCTGCCGGGTACCGAAGCGCTGTCCGGCATTCCCTTCATCGGCTGGTTCTACGGCCACGTGATCGGCGGCCACTCGGCGCTGGTGTACCTGGCCTTCGCGCTGATCCCGGTCGTGCACTGGGTGGTCTACCACAGCCGCTTTGGCCTGCGCCTGCGCGCCTGCGGCGAGAACCCGCACGCGGCCGATGCGGCCGGGGTCAGCGTCGAGCGCACCCGTTACCTGGCCATGCTGGTGGCCGGCATCCTGTGCTCCTTCTCCGGCGCCTACCTGGCGATCGTCCAGAGCGGCTTCTTCCTGCGCGACATGTCGGCCGGCGCCGGCTACCTGGCGCTGACCGCGCTGGTGTTCGGTAACTGGCGGCCCATGTACACGGCGCTGGGCTGCATCATGTTCGGCTTCTTCAGCGCGGTACAGATCCAGATCGAAGGCGTGGACCTGCCAGGGATCGGCCGCATTCCAGGTTCGCTGATCCAGATGATTCCGTACGTGGTCACCGTGATCGTGCTGGCCGGCCTGATGGCCAAGTCGGTTGCGCCGAAATCCATCGGCAAGCCTTTCGTCAAATCGCGTTAAACCCATGTCCGCGAGGCGTGCCGTCCTGGTGTGCCTCGCCGGTCTCTTTGTGCTCGGTGCCGGCGCTGTGTTTGCGGCCGGCGAATATCTGAGCCAGCCGGTCCCGCGCGTCATTGGCGCCGCGCCCTCCTCCCTTTCTGCCGCATCGGTCTCGATTCCCTCCACACGCGGTCCGGTCGCCGGCTGGTATGCGCGCGGCGTGGATGGCGGCGGCAGCGTGCTGCTGCTGCACGGCGTGCGCGCCGACCGGCGCCAGATGCTGGCGCGGGCGCAGTTCCTGTCGCGCCAGGGTTATGGTGTGCTGCTGATCGACCTGCAGGCGCATGGCGAAAGTCCAGGTGACCATATCACCTTCGGCGCGCGCGAAGCGGCCGGGGTGACCGCGGCGCTGGCGTTTTTAGGGCATGACCGGCCAGTAGAAAAAATTGGTGTTATAGGCGTCTCGCTTGGCGCCGCCTCACTGGTGCTGGCACGGCCCGGCAAGGCGATCAGCGCACTGGTGATCGAATCGATGTATCCGACGATTGAAGATGCGGTGGAAAATCGCTTGCAGACGGTGCTGGGTCAGCCCGGACGCTCGCTGGCGCCCTTGCTGGTGCAGCAAATGCCGCTGCGCCTGAACGTCGGCATGCAGAACTTGCGGACCATCGACGCGGTGACGCAGCTCGCGTGTCCCGTGCTGGTCGCCAGCGGCACCGAGGACCGGCATACCACGGCGAACGACACCCGGCGAATTTACGACGCGGCGCCGCAGCCAAAGCAGTTGTGGCTGGTGGAAGGTGCCGCGCATGTGGACTTGCATGCGTTCGGCGCCGCTGTCTACGAGAAGAAGATCGGCGATTTTTTCGCGACGCACTTGCGCGCTGACAGAGCTTTCGTAGGGTGGATGAGCGCAGCGCTATCCACCGTTTGCAAAGACTGCGTATTGGTGGCCGTACAGAAGGTGGATAACGCTGCGCTCATCCACCCTACAACCCTGGTGACGCCAACGTAGTTCGGGAATATTCCCGGACTACGTTGCGCATCACCTTTCCCGGCAACTTACTTGCAATTGGCGGCCGCCGTCCAGCGCGGGCCAACATGGCGTATCGTGGTTTGCCGCACCTGGAGTACGCACTCTCTGCCCTTCACCTCAAGTTTCTCCCACCGAGCAAGCGCGCCACGGTCCCATTCCTCTTTACCGTAACTGCAGATCAGCCAGTTGTCCTGCTCGTGGTCCACAGAGTAGACCGCGTTCCAGCCCCCTTTTACTTTTTGATTGGAGGGAGGTGTGAAGATTTCCTCGCCATACAGCTTGCCAGCATAGATACGGGCGGAACTAAGGTGACGCCTCTCTATCTGAACAATGGCCTTCGCGTCGGCCGGGTTCGCTGGCAAGGTCGTGTCCTGGGCCGGGTAGTAAGGCGGGCATTCAAAAACCTGGGCAGGAGCGTTCGACGACGCGACCAGCGCGACTAGAATCCAGGCCTTCATTGAACAAGCACCACATAAAATTCGTCAGCTCGGTTGGACGGCTTGTATTTGTCGGGCAAACGCTTCTTGAAGGCTTCATCGAGAATGGCGACACCTCGCAGGCCCGGCTTTTTAAGCCGCCACTGGTCAATCATCGAAAATTCGCATGGCAGCCCATTGACGTGCACGCGTCCTCCCTCAAACTTGTTAAACAGTGCTGCATGCCATCCTTCCTGGTTTGGAAATATCCACCTCCCCTGCACGAGTTTGAAATTAGCGATGACTGTGCCGCGTGGCAGAGAGGGCGTGTCGAGCACGCGCTCTCCGCGCTGCCAGCGGCTCGTATGCCCGACGTCCGTCAATTCCTGAGGCAAACGCGCGCACTCTCCATTGGCGATCTTTTGTTTGTCGGCGTCTTCCCAAAGTTTAAGCAAGGCATCAATGTCACCGCGATAGACAACCGGATGTGGCATCTCGGCCCCCTTAGACGCACTTATTGGTTGCGCAATCCCATCCACCGGCGGAGTTGCCTTCTGGCCCGCCCTTGATGCCTTGGCGGGTGTACTTCCACTTCATCTTCGAATACGCGAGGTGGACATGTTCAACGACAAGGCCATGGTCGCCACTGTCCGGCGTCACACTGGAAACGATCAGGTTTTCGAGCTCGACCGTGTAGTAGTTGACCGGCTTGCCCTCGCCATCGGCGCGCATGAACTGGAAAGTGGCCTTAGCAATCGTCTTGCCCATCGCGCACGTTTGCTGCAGCACCGGAGACGACAGATCCGCGAGTTTTTTGAAGGAGATATCGGAAAGTTCAGCGCGGCCGGTGGTCATGCCGCCGGCCGTTGAAATGCTGGTGGCCCGCGGCTGGTAGACGCTCCATGTCACGCGCGAGACTTCGATCCAGTCCTTATGCGCGGAATCCATCGATTCGCCCTTAATGCCGTCAATTTGCAGGTATACGTCTGTGGCCATTCATGTCTCCGAAGCAGTTGAATTGAGGCGACATTCTGTCATAAAAATAACAATGTTTACTATAAATTAATTGTAAATTTCGATTATCGTTGTTGTGTGGGAGGGAACGCGAGCAAAACTTTGGCATCCAAGTGTGCCGACGTCTTCATCGTCACATGATGAACGAAAGGCGCTGCGCGCCTGGGCTTATTTGCCTTAGCGCCCGAAACATGTCCGGCAACGTCTCCGCTGCATTGGCCGCCTCGCCCCCCGGCGTGGCAGCGCGAAGCGTGCCGCGTTTCGACACGCTGATGTATTGCGCCAATTTGCAGATTGGATTGATCTGCGCATTTGTGCTCCGCATGACGCTATCAAGCCTAGCAGTCTGTCGGACTTGAACTGTTGCGCGCGTCGCGCGTGACGTTCCTGCCGGGTCAGCGTCATTTTTCCAAATCAAGGACTGTGTTGACTGTTGAAATGGTCTTCTCGGTGCCTTTCGCCGTTGCTGACGCGGCTGTTCTTGGTCAGTCATTGCCGCACACGGGCACTTCAGGCCATTTTCAATGCGTTCATTCGTTTGATATTCCATGCGAGGGCGACCAAGTTCCATTCGTGGCTAACGTGCTTCACGCTGCGCACCAGGAACTGGCGGAATTTGCGCCTGGGTGTCGGCATGCAGCATTTGCGGACCATCGACGCGGTGACGCGGCTCGCGTGTCCGCTGCTGGTCGCCAGCGGGGCCGAGGACCGGCAAACCACGGCGAACGAAACGCGGCGCATTTACGACGCCACGCCTCAGCCGAAGCAATTATGGCTGGTGGAAGGTGCCGCGCATGTGAACTTGCATGCGTTCGGCGCCGCTGTCTACGAGAAGAAGATCGGCGATTTTTTCGCGACGCATCTACGGCGCTAGCAGCACTGTCGTAAGGGTGGTGACGCCAACGTAGTCAGGAAATATTCCCGACTACCTTGGGCATCACCTTTCCCGGCAAGTTACTTGCAACTGGCGGCCGCCGTCCAACGTGTACCCCCATAGCGTAGCGCGGTTTGCCGCACCTGGAGCACGCACTCCTTGCTCTTCACCTCAAGTTTCTCCCACCGAGCAAGCGCGCCACGGTCCCAATCCTCTTTACCGTAACTGCAGATCAGCCAGTTGTCCTGCTCGTGGTCCAGAGAGTAGACCGCGTTCCAGCCCCCTTTCACTTTTTGATTGGAGGGAGGTGTGAACACTTCTTCGCCATACAGCTTGCCGGCATAGATACGGGCGGAACTCAGGTGACGCCTCTCTATCTGAACAATGGCCTTCGGGTCGGCCGGGTTCGCTGGCAAGGTCGTGTCCTGGGCCGGGTAGTACGGGGGACACTCGACAAGCTGCGCGTGCGCGCTCGGGAAGCGATCAGTGCCGCCAGCATCAGTATTTTCATGGATAAGTTCCGCGCAAGTCGGCCGAGACGGCTGGACGGCATGCTGCCCCCATCAAGGACCGAGAATTTTTACTATTAATTAATATTAATACTATATTATTTGAATAAGAAAATCGACAGCGGGAACGATGTGAAGCCAATAACAACGCGCATGGTCCAAATGGGTCTGGCCGCCGCCCTATCGCTGATGGCGGTGGCACCGGCCCACGCGGACAAACAAATCTGCGACGGCAGTACCTTGTGTTGGATGGGTGTACTGCCGGTCGTCGTGGTCGGGGCCGTTTATGAGGGCCTGGTCGCGCCGCCGGAAAAATACGCCGAGAACTACATTCGCGACGGCAAACATGCACAGCTTGAATTTTTGCTCGCCTCGCACCCGGCCATGGCGAAGGATGCACGCCGGGGGACGCCCCTGCTTAAGGTAGCGGTCGCGAAAAGCAATATGACTGCGGCCAAGATGCTGATCAATGCCGGCGCAAGTGCGCGGGACGGCGATGTACTGGTCGCGGCAACCTCGCCTGAAATGATGCGCTATCTGATGGCTAGCGGCGCCGCTGCTGCCGACGTCAAGCTGTCGCGCATGGACCGCTACTTCACGCAGCGCAAGGCTGTCGAACAACTCCTGATGATACTGGACGCCCGCGCTGCACTCGATCCCGACGATGAGGAGGCAAAGGACTTGCTGAGCAGGGCGGTGAGTTCCGAAAAGGGCGATGTGGTCAGACTGCTGCTTGAGCGCGGAGTCAATCCGAACGGCGGCGGATATCGTTCCCCGCTTCTGGTTGCGGCGAGGTCATGCCGTACTACCTCGACACCGAATGAGGTGGCCATGCTCGCTATTGCGCAGGATTTACTCACCGGCACAGCGATCGACCCGTCGATTCGCGCGGAGGCGTCCCATATGGCCGACAGGCGGGACTGTCTGGACCTGGCCAGGCTCATCGACCGCAACGGTCGCCCGGCTGCGCCAGTCACTCCCGACTGAAGAAACGACACGGCGAAAGACACGATACGCGTTCCGCCCTGCGATCCTGCTAACGCCAACTCAGTCGTTGGCGCTGGCCGCCGAGCGTTTGAAAGTCCAGGCGAAGCCGAAACCGGCCGAAGCACCGGTCTCTTTCTTCATCAACGGGCTGTCGCGGTTGGCCGCGTTCGCGTAACTCTCGTAGCGCATGAAGGCAAATACGCGTACATCCGGATTAATCATGCGCGAGCCGCTGATGCCGGTGCGGATCAGCATCAGCCCCGACTTGGCGTTGTAGGCCGGCCGCCCTGCGCGCGCATACACCGGATCGACCTGGTAGAAGTAGCGGTTGACCTTTTCGTCGCCGACCACCGCGCCGACGTTGGCGTCGAAGGTCCACAGGCCACGCGGGCCGCGGGTCTCGTACACCACCTTCGGTTCAAAGGTGTAGCCCTGACCACGCAGGCCGCTGCGCGCCTCGACCACCGCGCGCAGGGGAATATCGAGCCGCACGCGCGCGTTCTCGCCGGTGTCGGCCAGCTTGATCTTCAGGCGCGGGCCAATCTCCAGCAAGGTGCCCAGGTTGTTCATCCCGGAACGCGCTTCGACGTCGTCCGAGCGCGCCGGCAGCGAGGCGGCCAGGCCCACGTCCAGTTCGACCCGGTCCGAGTCGAACAGGCGCGCGCCGATGCCCGACTGGTCGGCCCGAAATACCTTGCCGCGGTAGATCAGGAAGGGCAGCACCAGGGCGCGCGAAGAGCGGTCGCTGGAGCCCGGATAGGCCGGCGTCGATGCCACTCCTCCCAGCACACCCAGTTCCCACAGCGGCAGCGTGGGAGGCGTTTCGGCTGCGCCGGCTAGCGGCAGCGCGATCAGGGTGACGGTGAGCAGTAGCAGCGATTTCATGGAGTCCCTTTATGGCCAGATGGTTTGGAGCAGCGAAGCGAGATGATACCCGCCCTTGACCAACTGGGTGCGCGCGAGCGCGGAACTCGGCACCGGGTAGTTGGGCGCCATCTCGAGGTTGAAGGTCCAGTAGGTTTCGCCGCGCTTGTTGGTCTGCTTGGTGATCTTGCCGGGCGTGACATCGGTGTACGCCAGCTTGGACACCGCCAGCGCGTCGTCCGCCCACTGGTAAGGCCAGGTGACAGGGTCGCCGCTGTTCATGGCCACCATCGGCTTTTCGGCGATCATCTTGGCCGCGAACTGCTCCGGCTCGCGCGTGCTGCTGCGGCGCATGGCGTAGTCGACCACGGTGCTGTCCCAGTAGGAGTGGAAGGGACGCGTGGTCCACTTCTGCGCGCCCGGCGGCAGTGGTTTGGCTTCGCCGGGAATCACGTTCATGGTGGCGGCGGTGAGCTTGTCGTCGTCGAGCAGCAGGTTGTTGCCGCCGCGCGAATCGTAGATGTTCAGGCTATCGACATCCTCGTGCTTGGCCGGGACCACGAACTTGCCATCCTTGCCGACAAACGCGGCGCCCACGTGCAGTGGCTGGTGGATGTCGCCGACCATGTGGGCGACAATCAGCAGCGCCTGGCGCCTGGTGAAGTTATGCGGATTGAGTACCGGGTCGGTCTTGCCCTGCAGGACCGCGATGGCTTGCTTGAGCGCCTGGACGATGTCCACATCCGCCGTGCCGACCGCGCCATCCTTGTAGTGCTCGACCTGGAACGGCACGTCGGTGTAGTGGTACTCGCTGTGCTTCGGATTGACGGCGGTGTAGGCCGCCTGCTCCGGGGTGGCAGGTGCATAGCCGGCGCCGCCCTTGGCCGAATCGGCCCAGTTGGTGATCGATTCCAGGCTCTCGCCCGGCAGCAGCAAGGCCGCAACCTGTTTTTCTGCGTTGCTGCCCTTGATCAGTTTTTCGGCGATGGCGCCCACGGCGCGGTGGCCGTCGGCGCCCCATGCCAGCGCGTCGACGGAAATGAAGGCGCTCGACAGCGCCAGTACACAAGCCAGTTTTTTCATGATGATCATCCTTGTTTCAATGCGTGTTCAGTCGGCGCGCGTGATGCGGCCTGTGGTGGTACTGCTTCCAGCTGGCTTGCCGGCGTCGGCGCGCTTGGCCAGGTAGTCGCTCAGCGCGTCGAGGTCGCGGATATTCGTGTCGCGTTTGCCAGCGATGCCTGCGAACAGCCCAAAGCCGTCGCCACCCTCGGCCAGGAAGTTATTCACCACCACGCGGTAAGTCTGGGCATCGGCAATCGGCACGCCATTGAGCTTGAAGCTGCCGGGAACGATGTGCTGGCCGTAGCTTGCGGACTTGCGCCACTGGTAGTTCAGGCCTGCCGACACCTGCAGCACATTATGCGGATTGGCGCCGGGCCCCTGCCCCTTCACCCACTGCTGCTCGAACAGGTCGCGCAGCTGGGCGCCCGTCATGTCCATCAGGACCAGGGTGTTCGAGAACGGCAGCACGGCTTGCTGCTGGCCGTAGGTCGACACCAGGTCGGCGCCGACGTCGAGGTCCTTGCGCAGCCCGCCCGTATTCCACAGCCCGATCTGGGCGCCCTGTGAGGCCGTCGCGGCGAGTGCGGCATCGGCCACCAGTTCGCCCAGGGGGCTCATGCCGGCGTCGTCGCGCACACGCCCGACCGACTGAACCGCGACCTTGGCCATCGGCTTGGCGAGGGCAACATCGCTGCGCTGCTTGATGGCGCGCAGATAGGCGCTCATCTTCGGGTCGTCCGGGTACTGTCCCGGCGTCATCAAGACGTTGCTGACCTTCAGGTCGCGCAGGGTACGCGATTGCGGATCGACCGCCAGGGTGATGCGCGACAGGACATGGCCGCCCATCTCGGCCTGGGTCACGGTGCGCTCGCCGACCTTGCACAGGAAGCCGGTATGCGAGTGGCCGCTGATGATCAGGCGGATGGCGGGATCGAGCCGTTCGACGATGCCGACGATCGGCCCCTTCAGATTTTTGCAATCCGGTTCATTGAAGGCTTCGTCGGTGTGGCCGCCTTCGTGGATCAGTACCACGAAGACGGTGGCGCCTTCGGCGCGCGCACTGGCGACCGAGGCGTTGATGGCGTCGGCTTCGTCGGTAAAGGACAGGCCGGCGATGCCGGAGGCCAGCACGTAGGATGGCGTATCGCGCGTCACCGCGCCGATAAAGGCGACCTTGACGCCCTTGGCCTGTTCGATGCGGTAGGCAGGCAGGAGCGGCTTGCCGGTGGCGGTGTCGATGACGTTGGCGGCCAGGTAGGTGTAGCGCGCGCCGGAAAAATCGGGCGCGAATTTGCAGGCCTTGGCGGCGCGGATCGAATCGCAGCCGCCCTTCTGCTGGCGCAGCAGCTCGGCGCGGCCCTGGTCGAATTCGTGGTTACCGGTGGCGCTGGCCTGCAGTCCGAGCATGGACAGCGCGGTGATGGTCGGCTCGTCGGCCCACATCGAGGACAGCGCGGGGCTGGCGCCGATCAGGTCGCCGGCGGCGACGAACAGCAGGTCGGCGTCCTCGCGGCGCCAGGCCTGGAGCGCAGCGCCGATGGTGTCGATGCCGCCCGCCGGCAGCGCATCGGCCTTCTTGTCGTGGCCGACCGCGCGCGCATACTTGCTCGCTTCGAGGTTGCCGTGGAAGTCGTTGAGCGCGACCAGGTTCAGTTCCAGCGGGGCCGCCGGGCGCGTGGCGCAACCGGTGATCAGGCTGCCGGCGATGAGCGCGGCGCACAGGGGACGAAGGTAATTTTTCATAGGTGGAAGCATACGCGAAGCGGGACGCCAGAGGCGTGCCTTATCCTGTTGGAAATGTATCGTCTTTGTTTCAGGCAAACGAAAAAAAGCGGCTGGTGTCGCCACCAGCCGCTTCCGGTACTGCGCACTGCCCGCTCCGGAACAGTCCGAAGCGGCAGGCAAGCACAATTAGATGTCGACCGACAGGGTCACCGAGGCGAAACGCGGTGCGCCCAGGTAGTAGCGCAGCGTGCCGGCGGCGATGCCTGGGTAGGCAGTCGTGTTGCCGATGCTGGTCGACGATGGATTGCGGTACTGCTTGTTGGTGATGTTGCTGACGTTCACCTGGAGCTTCGGACGCTTCAGGATGCCGTAGTTGGCGAAGGTGTAGCCGCCGTCGAAGCCGAACACGGTGTAACCCGGTGCCACTTCGTCGTTGACCAGGGTCGCCATCTGCTTGTCGGTCGCCTTGACCTTCACACGTCCCCACAGTGCGCCGGTCTGGTACTCGACCGACAGGCCGGCCTTCAGGCGCGGCGTGTTGACCATTTCCTTGCCGGCGGTCGGCAGGATGGCAGTGTTCGAGATGCGCAGGTTATCCTTGATCTCGCTCTTGATGAAGCCAAAGGAACCGTAGAAGGCCCAGCCGTTGATCGGCGTATTGCCGGCTTCGAGTTCGATACCATGGCTCTTCACGCGGCCCACGTTGGTGTAGGTGCTGGCGCTGGTGATCGGATCAAAAGCGGTTGCCTGGCGGTCCTTGAAGTCCACCTGGAACGCCGTGACGGTGGCGATGAACTTCTTGTCCTGGTGACGGTAGCCGATGTCGGTGTTGACCGAGGTCTCTTCCTTGACGTTACCGACCAGCACAGGCTTGCCGCCCACCTGGAGGATGTTGCTGCCCACGTTGGTGAACACGAAGTTAGGAGGCGCCTTCATGTTCTTGGCGACGCTCATGAAGAACTGGTCGTCCGGGGTCAGGCGATAGCGCGCGCCGAACTGCGGCAGCACGTCCTTGTAGGTGTTGATGATGCGGTAGGTACCGAAACCGGTGGCATTGCCTTCCGACGCGTAGTTGGTGACGTCGCGCTTGATGTGCGGAGTACGCAGGCCGACGTTGATGTTGACCTTGTCGTCCAGCAGGGTGATGGTGTCCTGCAGGAACAACTGGTAAGCGGTCGAAATCGTATTGTTGTCGCGGCTCTGGAACAGCGAACCGTCAGGACGGTGAATCTGCTGGTCGCGCAGGTAGAAGTCGACTGGCTCGCCGGCGTTGGTGACAGGCACCATTGGGCCGGTCTGGCGGTGGTCGGCACGTTCGTACCAGAAGCCACCCAGCAGCTGATGGGCGCCCAGGTCGTAGGTCAGCGAGGTCGTGACGCCAGGACGCTTGGTGCGGGTGACCGAGCTGTTGGCGACGATGATGCTGTCCAGGGTATCGCCGTCACCGTTCAGGTCGACGGAAGTCGACAGACGGTTGGTGGTCGGATTCAGGAAGGTACCCGACTCGCGCTGCAGGCGCTGCTGGATGCCGCCGGTGCCGAAGCCGTACCAGTAGTAAGGCACAACCTTGATGTCGAAGTTGTCTGCGAGGCGGAACTTGGCGGTTGCCGAGAAGATGCCGTTCTTGAACGGGTTGCGATACAAGCGATAGTAGAACGGCGACTGGTTCTGCTCGACCTGGGCGGTGCCCTTGACCGGGGTCAGGTGGCCGGCGAAGGTCGGGCTGGTATCGTAGTAGTAACCGAAGTTCTTGATCTCGGTCAGGGTCAGGTTGTTGATGCTGTCGTTGTCGCCTTCGTTCAGCAGCAAGGTCGCAGCGATGTAGTTGAAGCGGTCGATGTCGTAGTTCAGGCCGGCGTCCATGTGCTGGCGCAGGCCCTTGCCGCGGCCCTTCCACTTGCTGGTCGAGGCGTCCGAGAACGAAGCGAACGCCTTGGTGCGGCCGTCGGCGAAGTAGCCGGTATCGTAGCGCACGAAAGTCTTGTGCATCGACAGCTGGCCGATGGTCTGCATGAAGCGCACGCGCTGCTTGTTCTCAGGCTTGCAGGTGACGATGCCGAAGTTGCCGCCGGTCGCGCCTACTTGCGGCGAATCGACGTCGGTCGAACCCTGGGTGACGAACTGCGAGCAGGTGTTTTCCTGGTCGACGTATTCTTGTGGGTAGACAGCGAAGTTACCGGAGTCGTTGACGGGGACGCCGTTGATGGTCGCGCCGATCTGGTCGCTGTTGAAGCCGCGCAGCGACAAGCCGCCACCGAACAGGCCGGTTGCGTCATTGTTGTAGCTGTTCACGGACGGCATCATTTCCAATGCTTCGTACGCATTACCGGTTGGGCGCTGCTTTTCGAGTTCTTCAGCCGTGATGGTCGAACGCGCTTTTGGCGCATCTTCCGTCACCATCAGACCCATGCCGAGCTTTTTGCCGGTAATGATGACTTCCGCTTTTGGCGCGGCGGTATCGGTCACCGTCTGGGCATTCGCGGTCAGGCTCAGGCACGCCACGTGGCATGCCAGAGCGATCAGGCTCAGGCGCAGCTTAGGTTGTTGAGTAAAAGCGGATTGCATTGAAAACTCCCTAGAGTGTTATTGTAAATACGACAACTGCGAGCTTGTGACCCGCGATAAAGGTAATCAGGAGGAAGGGCCCTGCGCCAGCAACACGGCAGTGTAGCGAGCCAATATGTCCAGAATGTGACGTGGAACTGGCCGTTGCGTTAAATCCACACTGTTGCTTAGTCCCTCAAACCCTTGCTATGTGAGTAATTCCACATCATTCCATCCAACTATGCATGAAGCGTGGAGACGAAGACAAATACGTTATTGCTTCTTCATTTATACGACAAACATATAAATTAAGTATTTGAACGTCCTTTATTTCGACTACGCCCTCCGCTTCAGGGCGTCAGCTCATGGGGCGATTATAAATGCTCGCATTTGAGGTGAAATTCTTTCATCTGGATTTTCGACAAAGGTTGGGCCTGACGCGCAAATGTGTAGCGGGAAGGCCACACAGATGACGAACGGTCAATAGTTTATAGTCGGAAATGGGATGAGTTCAAGGCAACATTGTTAAATCCGGCAGTGCGGGATGGCACGCACTGCCGGACTGCCAGGACTTTGTATAAGGCCGACGGGGAATCGGCGCGACGCAGGTTCAGCGTTTCGTTTGCTTGCTTGCCAACCCGGCAATGGTCGCCTCGAAGGCGGCGTAGCGCTGGTCGAGCTGGACGCTCAGGCGCTTCTTGTCGGCCTCGGGCAGGAAGGCGTAGCGCAAGCCGTTGTACGAAGCATTCTTGATTTCCGCGTAGTCGGGCTTGTAGCGGCTGGCGAACAGCACGTATTCCTGCGACAGGTTATGGCGCGTCACGCCCGCGTCGTCGGTCGAAATCACGTAGGGCACGCCGTACTTACGGTACAGGGTCACCGGGTGGTTGTCGCCCTTGATGCCTGAAATGAAGGCATTGCTGGTCAGGTTGATCTCGACCGGAATGTCCTTCTCGCGCATGGTCTTCATGATGGCCACCGCATTGCTCTCGTGCGCCAGGTCGATGCCGTGGCCGATCCGGTTCGCCCCTGCCACATGCAGCGCCTGGTCGATGTGAAAGCTCAGCCCTTCCGGCGGCACGTCGCCCAGCGCCAGTTCACCCGCATGCAGGGCCAGCTTGACCTTGGGATACTGCTTCTTGAGGAACTGGAACATCTTCATGTGCAGGCTGTAGTCGCGCATCGACGGCGCCAGGCTTTCCTGGCCGACGATATTCACACCCACGATCAGCTCGCTCTGGCTGGATGCCTTGAAGGCCGACAGCATCGCCGCGAATACCTGCGAGGGGTTCAGCAGGCGCAGCACGTAGGCCTGGTAGCGCATCGTGAAGTTGGCATCGTCCACGCCGGCGTGTCCCGCCTGGATTTTGGCGACGTAGTCGGCCTGGTTCTGGGCGAAGCCGGCGTCCTTGTCAAGCGTCGCCATCCAGTCCTGCATCGCCGCGGCAAGGGCCGCGTCGTCCTGGCCCGCCTTCCACATGCGCGCGTCGACCTCGGCGCTGGCCATCATCGGCGCCAGCTTGAACATGGTCTCGATGTAGCTGACATTTTCCTTGACGGCGCGCTGTTTCAGAGCGAGCAGGCCGTCATTGAAATTGGCGTTCGAGACCGGGCCGAAATAACCGAAGGTCTGGAAGAACTGGCGGTCCGGCGGCGGCTGGATCGCGCCGTGATTGTCGAAGTCCTTGCTCGACCAGCGCTGCAGCAGTTCGCGGTAGGTCTGGTCGTCGGCCACCGCTTCCGCGCTCGACAGGCAGGTGCGCTCGGCGGCCGGCAGGGCGCGCTGGGCCTCGATCACGGCCTTATTGGTTTCGATGCGGTAGGTCTGCTTGTTGACGCACAGGCCCTGCTTGTCGAGCCATTCCACATACTGCTCGGCATAGATGGCGCCGGAATAATGGTGGTGCAGATCGGCGCCCTTGGGCATCTGGGTGAAGAACATCGTCAGCTCGGACAGCCTGGGCGCGTCGCCGGCCAGCAGGGTGGCGAGATGTCGCGCGGTGGCGGCTTCGTTGGTCCTGGCGGCCGGTCCCTTGGCGTGGGCGCCGGACGACGCGAGTGCCGCGGCGAAGGCGAGGGCCGTCAGGTGGAGATGCAGGTGCGGGCGCGCTGTTCTGGTCATGAAGGTCTTTCGCTGGTAGTGGTTCTCCAGCGGCTACGACCTCTGCCTTTCGTGCACCTTGCGGCCCGCGGCATAGGTCGCGCCGATGGCGCGGTCGTCGCCCAGCAGCGCCAGCGCAAACAGCAGTTCCTCGAGGTTGTTGCAGCGCTCAGTGCGGCGCGCCAGCAGCGGCGTCGACTGCGGGTCGAGCACGATGAAATCGGCCTCGGCACCCGGCACGAAGTTGCCGATCGTCCCTTCGAGTTGCATGCTGCGTGCCGCCCCCAGCGTGGCCAGATAAAACATGCGCACGGCGGGCAGGTAGCTGCCTTTCAACCGCGCTACTTTATAGGCTTCGTTCATCGTTTGCAACATCGAGAAGCTGGTACCGGCGCCGACGTCGGTCGCCAGCGACAGCGAGACCCGCGCGGCATCGGCTTCTTCGAAATCGAACAGGCCGCTGCCGAGGAAGAAATTCGAGGTGGGGCAGATGGCGGCGGCCGCCCCGCTCTCGGCCATGCGCGCGAAATCGCCTTTGTCGAGCCAGATGCAGTGTCCATACATGGCGCGCGGGCGCATCAGGCCGTAGCTGTCGTAGACGTCCAGGTAGGTACGGGAGTCGGGGAACAGCGACTGCACCCATTTGCACTCGTCCGGGTTCTCGGACACGTGAGTCTGGATGAAGGTTGTCGGGTAAGCCGCCGCCAGTTCACCGGTCAGCTGCAGCTGGGCTTCGGTCGAGGTCGGCGCGAAGCGCGGCGTGATCGCGTACATCGCGCGGCCCTTCTCGTGCCACTTCTTGATCAGGTCCTCACTGTCGCGCACCCCGCCTTCGGCCGTATCGCGCAGAAATTCCGGGCAGTTGCGGTCCATCAGGATCTTGCCGGCCGCCATGCGCAGATTGCGCGCGGCACTGGCTTCGAAGAAGGCATCCACCGATTCGCGGTGCACGGTGCAATACACCATGGCCGTGGTGGTGCCGCAGCGCAGCAGCTCGTCCAGGAAGAAATCAGCCACTTCGCGCGCATGCTGCGGGTCGCTGAACTGGCGTTCGGTCGGAAAGGTATAGGTTTCCAGCCAGGGCAAGAGGCCCGGCGCCGGGGAGGCGATCATGTCGGTCTGCGGGAAGTGCAGGTGGGTGTCGATGAAGCCAGGCATGATGAGCTTGCCGCTGTAGTCGTGGACCTGGGTGCCCGGCGGCAGGGTGGCCGACAGTTGTGCGTAGTCGCCGGCGGCGTGGATCTTGTCGCCGTCGACGATGAGCAGGCCGTCTTCATGCCACGCAAACGCGTCCTTGGTGAAGGCCGGATCGGCGTGGAAATGCAGCAAGCTCGCTCGGTAGGCTTGCAGGGTATTCTTTGTTGCGCTAGACATCAGGTGCTTTCGTATTCTTTGAATTGCATGGCGGGGCGGGCTTCATCTCGCCGCCCCATGCGTTCTTGCGGTGCCTGCTCAAGCGCTTCCCAGACAGCAAGCAGCTGGGCTGCGACCGACGCGGCAATCACGGCCGGGGCCTTGTTCTTGATGCCTTCGATGCCGATCGGGCAGACCATCGCGTCGATCCGCTCCTCCTGCACGCCGCGCGCGCGCAGGCGGTGCTCAAACTGGCGGCGCTTGGTCTTGGAGCCAATCAAACCGAACCATCCCACATCGCTTCGCGCCATGATCGCTTCGGTCAGACGCTGGTCGAGCGCGTGGCTGTGGGTCATGACCAGGTAGCTCGCGCCTGCCGGTGCATCGTTCACGCAGGCTTCCGGCAGGTCGGTCGCTTCCACCGTCACGTTGGCGGGAACGGATGTTGGGAACATGTCGTCGCGCTCGTCGACCCAGGTCACATTACACGGTAAATGGGCGAGCGCGCGCACGATCGCCGCACCCACATGACCGGCGCCAAACAGCACCAGGTGGGCGCGGGGCGCCAGCACGGGATCGACCATCCAGCGCCGGCCGTCCGGTTCCTGCATCACGTAGGCGCCGCGGTCGCGCGCAAATTTCGGTACGGCGACGCCGTCAATCAGGCGTCCGTCGCCGTCCAGCAAGGCGCTGACAGGATCGCCATTGATGGCGCTGATGCGCCAGGTATCTTCCTGGCGGCGTTTGGCGATGATCGCCGTCTGCGCCGGGTCGAGCAGTTCGAAAGCCAGGTGCACCACGCCGCCGCAGCACTGGCCCAGGCTGGGACCGAGTGCATAGCGCTCAAAATGGCGCGCGCGGCCATCGAGCAGCATGGCGCGTGCGGTGTCGATCGCTTTCATTTCCAGGTGGCCGCCGCCGATCGTGTCCACTACGCGCGCCGCCTGTACCAGCATCTTGGCACCGCTTTCGCGCGGGCCGGATCCTTCGACGATCGCCACGGTGACCAGCACCGCGGGAACCTCGGCCGCAGCCGAAAGCCAGTCGCTCATTTACGCCACCTGCCCCATTGCCGACTCGACCGCGGCCACCGCCTTGAGGATTTCCTCACTGGTGGCCGGGGCGTTCAGCGGCGGATTGATCTTGTGCCCCCCGACGCTGGACACCGCGTCACGGATCGCGAAGAACACCGAGAACGGCAGCAGCAGCGGCGGCTCGCCCACCGCCTTGGAGCGGTGGATACTGTCCTCGACGTTGCGGTTCTTGAAGAGATTCACGCGGAAGTCTTCCGGGCAGTCCGACACGCCAGGGATCTTGTAGGTCGACGGCGCATGCGTCATGAGCTTGCCGCCCGGGTTCCACCACAACTCCTCAGTCGTGAGCCAGCCCATGCCCTGGATGAAGGCGCCTTCGACCTGGCCGATATCGATGGCGGGGTTGAGCGACTGGCCGGCGTCGTACAGCGCATCGGCGCGCAGCAGCTTCCATTCGCCGGTCAGGGTATCGACCACCACTTCGGCCACGGCCGCGCCGTATGCGTAGTAGGAGAAGGGGTGGCCGTTCATGGTCTTCGGGTCCCAGTGCAGGTGTGGGGTGGCGTAAAAGCCATCAGACCACAGCTGCACGCGCGCCAGATAGGCCTTCTGCACCAGCTCGGGGAATTTGACTTCGTGGCCGTTGACGTGCACCAGGTCGTCGGCGAACAGGACGTCCGCCACTTCGCCACCGTACAGCTTGACGGCGTAAGCGGCCAGGCGCTCGCGGATCTGGCGCGCCGCATCCTGCGCAGCCTTGCCATTCAGGTCGGCGCCGGTCGATGCGGCGGTGGCCGAGGTATTGGCCACCTTGCTGGTGTCGGTGGCCGTGGCGCGCACCCGCGCCAGGTCCACGCCCAGTTCGTGCGCGACCACCTGCATCACCTTGGTGTTGATGCCCTGCCCCATCTCGGTGCCGCCGTGGTTGACGATGATCGAACCATCCACATACACATGGACCAGCGCGCCCGCCTGATTCAGGTGGGTGACGTTGAAGGCGATGCCGAACTTGACCGGCGTAAGCGCCAGGCCTTTCTTGAGCACCGGGCTGGCGGCGTTGTAGCTGTCGATGGCGGCGCGGCGCGCGCGGTAGGCGCTGGACGCTTCCAGTTCGGCCGACAGTTCGTGGATCACATTGTCGACCACTTCCTGGCCGTAGGGCGTGACGTTGTTGTCCGTCTTGCCGTAGAAGTTCAGACGCCGGATGTCGAGCGCGTCGCGCCCCAGGTTGCGGGCGATTTCATCGATGATGTACTCGATGGCGATCGCGCCCTGGGGGCCGCCGAAACCACGGAAGGCGGTGTTCGACTGGGTGTTGGTCTTGCCGCAGGCGGCGCGGATATCCACGTCGGACAGGTAGTAGGTATTGTCGAAGTGGCAGACCGCGCGCGTGGCGACGGGACCGGACAGGTCGGCCGAGTAACCCGCGCGGCTGACCATGTCGACCTTGGCCGCCACGATCTTGCCGCTGTCGTCGTAGCCGACCTCGTACTCATAATAGAAGCAGTGGCGCTTGCCGGTGACCAGCATGTCGTCGTCGCGGTCGGCGCGCAGCTTGACGGCGCGCTTGAGCTTTGCGGCGGCGATGGCCGATGCCGCGGCCCACAGCGCCGACTGCGATTCCTTGCCGCCGAAGCCGCCGCCCATGCGGCGGCATTCGACCACGATGTTATGCGAGTGCACGCCAAGCGCATGCGCGACCACGTGCTGCATCTCGCTCGGGTGCTGGGTGGAGCACAGCACCAGCATGCCCTTGTCTTCCTTCGGGATCGCGTACGAGATCTGGCCTTCCAGGTAAAACTGCTCCTGGCCGCCCACGTAGAGCTGGCCCTTGACCGAGTGCGGCGCGCGTTCGAACGCCGCCTGGAAATCGCCGCGCTTGAGCTGCATCGGCGGCAGCACATAGGACTGGGCCGCCTTGGCAGCCTGCGGCGTCAGGATGGCCGGCAGTTCTTCGTACGTGACCTTGGCCAGGCGCGCGGCGCGGCGCGCATGGTCGTGGGTGTCGGCGACGACGATGAAGATCGGCTGCCCCACGTACATGACCACGCCGTCAGCCAGGATGGGATCGTCATGGATGATCGGTCCGCAGTCATTGGTGCCGGGGATGTCCTTGACCGTCAATACCGCCACCACGCCCACGCTGGCGCGCACCGCGTCCAGGTCGATGGCAAGGATGTTGGCGTGCGCCTTGGACGACAATCCCAGGGCTGCGTGCAGGGTGCCCTGCACTTCGGCGATATCGTCGGTGTAGGTAGCCTGGCCCAGCACATGCAGCGCAGCCGATTCGTGAGGGCGCGACAGGCCGACACCGGTCCATGCCGGTTTGACCGCCGGGGGGACGGTTTCGGTGAAAGCTTCCTGCTTGATGTCCATCGGGTTTTCCGAAGGAGCCAGTTTGGCGACGCCTGCGTCATTCATGGTGTTCTCCTTATGCGCGCACGGCGAAAGCATTGACCGCGGCCACCGGCAGCGGGGCATCCTGGCGCGTTTCGAACCAGAAGCGGCGCAGCAGGTTTTGCGCGGTCTTCATGCGGTAGGCACTGGACGCGCGCATGTCCGACAGCGGCGCGTAATCCTCGGCCATGGCCGCCATCGCGGCAGCGACGGTGGCTTCGTTCCATGGCTTGCCCACTAAAAGCACTTCGGTCACGGCCGCGCGTTTTGGCGTGGCCGCCATGCCGCCAAAGGCGATGCGCGCTGTCTTGACCACGTCGCCGTCGAAGGTGAAGGCAAACGCGGCGCACACGGCCGAAATATCCTGGTCGAAGCGCTTGGCCAGCTTATAGGTGCGGAACTGGACGCCGGCGCGCGGCAGCGGCACCCGTACGGCCTGCACGAATTCGCCCGCCTGCATGTCCTTCTTCTGGTAGGCCAGGTACAGCTCTTCAAGCGGCATGGCGCGTTCGCCGCCGGCGCCGCGCAGCACAACCTGGGCACCGAGCGCGATCAGCCAGGGCATGGAGTCGCCGATCGGCGAGCCGTTGGCCACGTTGCCGCCCAGGGTGCCGGCGTTGCGGATCGGGAGCGAGGCAAAGCGCTGCCACATCTCTTTCAGTTCGGCCGGATAGTGGGCGGCGATGGCCTTGTAGGCGTCTTCCAGGGTAACGCCGGCGCCGATCTCCAGGAAGCCGTCCGCTTCGGTCATGCGCTTGAGCGCCTCGACCTGGCCCAGGTAGATGATGTCGCCCAGGTCGCGCATCTGCTTGGTCACCCACAGGCCGATGTCGGTGGAACCGGCCAGCAGGGTCGCTTGCGGCTTGTCGGCGCGGACCTGCACCAGTTCATCGAGGGTGCGCGGTGCGTAAAAGCTCTGGCCGCCGGCGCTGTAGGTCGCCATCGCCTCGCGCTGCAGCGGCGCCAGGGTGGACGCCAGCGCCGCGCGGTCGAACGCCACGGCGGGCAGTTCGCCCATGCGCATGGCGGCATCGATGATGGGACGGTAGCCGGTGCAGCGGCACAGGTTGCCGGACAGGGCGTCGTCGACCTGGCAGCGCGTCGGCTTCTCGCCGGGCGCCTTGCCTTCCTGTTTCAGGTACATGCCCCACAGGGACATCACGAAACCCGGGGTGCAGAAACCGCACTGGGAACCGTGGCATTCGACCATGGCCTGCTGGACCGGGTGCAGGTCGCCGTTGGCCTGCTGCAGGTCCTCCACCGAGAACAGGGCCTTGCCGTCCAGGGTGGGGGTGAGCTGGATGCAGGAGTTGACCGCCTTCATCTCGACCTGGCCATCCGGCTGCAGGGAAGCGACGACCACCGTGCAGGCGCCGCAATCGCCTTCGGCGCAGCCTTCCTTGGTGCCGGTGCAGTGCAGATCCTCGCGCAGATGCTGCAGGATGGTCTGCGTCGGGGCGGCGTTGCTGACTTCGCGCACGGCGCCCTGATAGTAAAAACGTATTGCTTGTGAAGGTGTTGCTTGTGACTGTGGCGTTGCTTGTGACATGGTTGCCTCGGCTTGATCCCAGGTTGGCAGGTTAACACCCGCAGGCGGCAGGCTTATAACATTTCGGTGATGTGGCTTATCAGCAAATCAGCATACGCAATCAGCGCGGATGGGTCCGATTCCAATGATCGGCGATGTCGATGCGCCGGGTGATCCACACTTTGTCGTGGCTTTGCACATAGTCGAGGAAGCGCGCCAGCGCCGCCGCCCGCGCCGGCCGGCCCACGATGCGGCAATGCAGGCCGATCGACAGCATCTTCGGCTGGTTCAGTCCGTTCGGGTCGCCCTCCGCATACAGCACGTCGAAGGCATCTTTCAGATAGTCGAAGAACTGGGTGCCCGAATTGAAGCCCTGCATGGCCGCGAAACGCATGTCGTTGGTGTCGAGCGTGTACGGGACGATGAGCTGCGGCTTGCTGGCCTCGGCGCCGTTGGCATCGGTGTAATGCACTTCCTGCCAGAACGGCAAGTCATCGCCGTAATGGTCGGCGTCGTACACAAAGCCGCCGTGCTCGACCACCAGGCGCCGTGTATTGGGCGAGTCGCGCCCGGTATACCAGCCCTGGGGCGGCGCGCCGGTCAGTTCGGTGATGATCTGCACCGCCTCGGCCATGTGGGCGCGCTCGGTGGCTTCGTCCACGTTCTGGTAGCTGATCCATTTCAGGCCGTGGCAGGCGATTTCGTGACCCAGTTGCTGGAAGGCGGCCACCGCTTCCGGGTTGCGCTTGAGGGCCATGGCCACGCCGAAAATGGTCAGCGGCAGCTTGCGCTCCTCGAACATGCGCAGCAGGCGCCACAGGCCGGCGCGGGAACCGTATTCGTAGAGCGATTCCATGCTCATGTGGCGGGCGGGAAAGGCGGCAGCGCCGATGATTTCGGAGAGGAAGGTCTCCGAGGCTGGATCGCCATGCAGGATATTGTTCTCGCCGCCTTCTTCGTAGTTGAGCACGAATTGGAGGGCGATGCGGGCCTGGCCGGGCCAGCGCGCGTGCGGGATGTCGCGGCCGTAGCCGATCAGGTCGCGGGGATAGTTGTCGTAGGTGCTCATCGCTTGGTTGCTCATCGCTTGGTGCTCTTCGCTTGAATGCTATTGGATAGGTGCGGGAATGCAAGGTATATCGGGCATCATATATTGGCTGATGCACGTGGGTATATCATCTTCGGCATAACTACCGTCTCCCCCGCCATATAGGAAAAACAATCATCATGGGAAAACTCAGCACCCACGTTCTCGATACCACGCAGGGCAAACCGGGCGCCGGCGTCTTCGTCGAGCTGTATTCGGTCAAGGACAATGAGCGCAGCCTGATCAAGACCGCCGTCACCAACCAGGACGGCCGCTGCGATGCGCCGCTGCTCGAAGGCGACACCCTGCGCGCAGGCCGTTATGAGCTGGTGTTTGCGGCCGGCGATTATTTTGCCGGCCAGGGCGTGGACCTGCCCGAGCCGCGCTTTGTGGACCGTGTCACCATCGCCTTCGGCGTGGCCGACCCCACCCAGAACTACCATGTCCCGCTGGTGGTGACGCCCTGGTCCTATTCCACCTATCGCGGCAGTTAATCCTGTCAATCCCGCAGGGCGCGGTAAGAACGCTGCAATTCGACAAAACTTGCTATTCTTGAGTCAGACGTCCCGGGAGAGCATATGGCATTGCACATCGTTCATTTTATCGGCCCTATCAATCACAGTTCGGTCTGCACGGTGCGTAACCTGTGCCTGCAGGCGCTGCAAAGCGGGGCCAGCGAGATTGAGCTGCACATGTCTACCGAGGGCGGCAACATGACCGCCGGCTTCGCCCTGTACTTCTTCCTCAAGTCGCTGCCCCTGCCGCTGACCACCCACAATATCGGCAGCATCGAGTCGGTCGGGGTGGTGATCTTCCTGGCCGGCGCCAGGCGCTACGCCTGTCCCGGCACCCGCTTCCTGGTCCACCCGCTGCACTGGGGCTTCGGCAACCTGGTCGCGGCCGACCATTCGCGTGTAAGCGAGTGGCGCGACTGCCTCGATTTCGACGCCGAGCGCTATGCCAGCATCTTCGAGGAAGCGACCGGCATGCCGGACGCGCGTGACGATATTCGCGCCAATCTGTTCGCCAACGCGCGTCTCTACGACGCCGAACAGGCCCTGGCCGCCGGCATCGTGCACCAGGCCATCCAGGCCCGCCTGCCCGGCGCCGGGGTGACTTCGCACTGGTGGAACGGTTGAACGCGCGCGCCCATCGCCGCCGCCATGTCAAACTTGCATGGACGCGGGGCTTGACTTAAAATCCCAAGCTCTGCCGTTGTCCATGCGGCACTCAACCCACCGGGCCTGGCCCACCTCCAATGCCTCCCTGTATACCCTGCAGTAACACCCGCTGTTCCGCCCTCCGTCCCGACCCGCTGTTCGTGAGCCGGTAAGCGTGGAAACGATCCCTTTCTGGGTGCTGGTCAGCGCCTTCTGCTTCCTGATCCTGTGTTCCGCCTTTTTCGCCATGGCGGAAACGGCCCTGATGGCGGCCAACCGCTACCGCTTGCGCAGCCTGGCCAAGCGCGGCCACCGCGGCGCCATCACCACCTTGTGGCTGCTCGACCGCACCGACCAGCTGCTGTCGCTGATCCTGATCGCCAATACCCTGGTCAATGCCCTGGCCACCGCGCTGGCGACCGCCATCGCCTTGTTGTATTTCGGCTATGACGAGCGGGTCATCGCGATCGCCATCGCCCTGGTCGCCTTCATCCTGATCGTGTTCGGCGAGATCGCGCCCAAGTTCGTCGGCGCCGCCTATCCAGAAAACATCTCGCTGGGAGCCGGGCCACTGCTGCGCCCGATGATGGCCGCCGCCAAGCCGCTGATCTGGTTCGTCAACCTGTTCGTGCGCCTGCTGCTGGCGATCCTGCGCATCAAGCCGGCCGACAGCGTGCAGCAGGCGCGCGTGTCGCCGGAAGAATTGCGCGCCATCGTCCTCGAAGGCGGCAACTTCATTCCGCAGAAGCACAAGAGTATCCTGCTCAACCTGTTCGACCTGGAAACCATTTCCATCGAAGACATCATGACCCCGCGCGCCCAGATTGAAGCGCTCAACCTGGCGGTGCCGGTGGCCGACATCAAGGCCCAGCTGACCACCTGCTACCACAACAAGCTGCCGGTCTACGATGGCGAGATCAACCGCATCCTCGGCATCCTGCACGTGCGCCACGCGGTTTCGCTGCTCAATGAAGAAGACGAACTGACGACCGAACATTTCCGCGAACTGCTGACCGCGCCGTACTACATCCCGCAGGACACCAAGGTGTTCACCCAGCTCCAGTATTTTCAGGAAAACAAGGAGCGCCTGGGCATCATCGTCGATGAATACGGCGAAGTGCAGGGCCTGGTCACCCTCGACGATATCATCGAGGAAATGATCGGCGAATTCACCACCTCTACCCCGGCCGCCACCCGCGGCGAATCCTTCGGCTGGGATGCGCGCGGCGAGTGCCTGCTCGAAGGCAGTACGCCTTTGCGCGATATCAACAAAAGGCTGGGTCTGGATTTTCCGCTCGACGGTCCCAAGACACTCAACGGCCTGATGCTCGAACAGCTGCAGGACATCCCGGAAGCGCCGATCAGCCTCAAGCTCGGCGCCGTGGTGGTCGAGGTGGTCCAGGTGCAGAACCAGGCCATCAAGGTGATCAAGCTGATCCGTCCGGCAGGGCGCGCCTGAGCCAGCCCGGCGCCGTACAGGCGCCACCAACGATAACCATGCGTCAACGACCTTGTTTTCAGGGCAAGGAAAGTGACGATTCGTCTACGTGGTATGGTTGGTTCACACCTGCGACAAACACTTTACAAATGTGATGCCCAGAGGCATGATCCAAGGCAGTTCGTCGTTAACAGCCTTGCTGGACGGCGCCCTGCTGATTCCCCGAACAATGTTCTCTGGTCAAATTAACCAAGCGCACACATGGCAGCTGTCCTTCCAACGACGAATTCAGGTACCCCGATGGCCGGGCTGGCGCGCGCGCTGGTGCAGGCCGGCCGCCTGACCGTGCCCCAGGCGGACGCCCTGCAAAAGAAGGCGGCGCTGGACAAGGTCCAGTTCATCGATACCCTGCTGCTGGGCGGGACCATGGATTCGCGCACCCTGGCCGCCTTCTGTTCCGACACCTTCGGCTACCCGATGATGGACCTGGCCGCGTTCAATGTGAGCGCCCTGCCGGCCAACGCCATCGACGACAAGCTGATGCAGTCGCAGCGCGTAATTGCGCTGGCCAAGCGCGGCAACAAGATGTCGGTCGCCATTTCCGACCCAACCAACATCCAGGCCCTGGACCAGATCAAGTTCCAGAGCGAAGCCTCGGTCGAGCCGGTGATCGTGTCCCACGACGCCCTGCTGACCCTGCTGGCCAGCATGGGCCGCACCGCCGAGCAAAACCTCAACGACATGGTCGGCGACCAGGATGACATCCAGTTCGCCGAAGACGATGCGCCGACCACCGTCATCGATACCGGCGCGGCCGACATCGAGGACGCGCCGATCGTCAAGTTCCTCAACAAGATCCTGATGGATGCCGTCAACCTGGGCGCCTCGGATATTCACTTCGAACCGTTCGAGAAGTTTTACCGGATCCGCCTGCGCGTCGACGGCGTGCTGCGCGAGCATGCCCAGCCGCCGGTCACCATCCGCGACAAGCTGGTGTCGCGCATCAAGGTGCTCGCCAAGCTCGACATCTCGGAAAAGCGCGTGCCCCAGGACGGCCGCATGCGCCTGATCCTGACCGCCAGCAAGGCCATCGACTTCCGGGTCAGCACCTGCCCTACCCTGTTCGGCGAAAAGACCGTCATGCGTATTCTGGACGCCACCCAGGCCCAGATGGGTATCGACGCGCTCGGCTACGATCCGGACCAGAAGGAACTGCTGCTCGACGCCATCCAGCGTCCCTACGGCATGGTGCTGGTCACCGGGCCGACCGGTTCCGGCAAGACGGTGTCGCTGTACACCTGCCTGAATGTCATCAACAAGCCCGGCATTAATATTTCGACCGCGGAAGACCCGGCCGAGATCAACTTGCCCGGCGTGAACCAGGTCAACATCAATGACCGCTCCGGCCTGACCTTCCCGGTCGCGCTCAAGTCCTTCCTGCGCCAGGATCCGGACATTATCATGGTCGGCGAGATCCGCGACCTGGAAACGGCCGACATCGCCATCAAGGCCGCCCAGACCGGCCACATGGTGTTCTCGACCCTGCACACGAACGACGCGCCGTCGACCTTGACGCGCCTGATGAACATGGGCGTGGCCCCGTTCAACATCGCCTCCTCGGTCATCATGATCACCGCGCAGCGCCTGGCGCGCCGCCTGTGCACCTGCAAGAAGCCGGTCGAAACCAGCCGCGAGATCATGCTGGCGGCCGGTTTCAAGGAAGAAGAGCTGGACGGCAGCTGGAAGCCTTACGGCCCGGTCGGCTGCGAACGCTGCCTGTCGGGCGGCTACAAGGGACGGGTCGGCATCTACCAGATCATGCCGATCACTCCGGCGATCGAAAAAATCATTCTGGCGCACGGCAACTCGATGGAGATTGCCGCCCAGTCCGAGCTTGAAGGCGTCAAATCGCTGCGCCGCTCCGGACTGATGAAAGTCATGCAGGGATTGACCAGCCTTGAAGAAGTTCTCGGCTGCACCAACGAATAGGGAAATTATGGCCATCGCAACAACCAAAACCGCATCCGCCGTCAAGGAATCGGTCTACGCCTGGGAAGGCAAGGACAAGTCCGGCAAGACGGTGCGCGGCGAACTGCGCGCCGGCGGCGAGGCGATCGTCAACGTGACCCTGCGCCGCCAGGGCGTGATGGTCACCAAGGTCAAGAAAAAGGTCTACCGCAGCGGCAAAAAAATCACGGACAAGGATATTTCCATGTTCACGCGCCAGCTGGCGACCATGATGAAGGCCGGCGTGCCGCTGCTGCAATCGTTCGACATCGTCGGCAAGGGCCACGCCAATCCCTCCATGGCCAAGCTGATCCAGGAACTGCGCTCGGACATCGAGACCGGCACCAGCCTGAACAATGCTTTCCGCAAATACCCGCTCTACTTCGATCCGCTGTTCTGCAACCTGGTCGGCGCCGGCGAACAGGCCGGTATTCTGGAAGACCTCCTGACCCGCCTGGCGGTGTACAAGGAAAAGACCCTGGCCATCAAGAGCAAGATCAAGTCGGCCCTGATGTACCCGATTTCGATCCTGGCGATCGCCTTCATCGTGACCGCCGTGATCATGATCTGGGTGGTGCCGGCGTTCAAATCGGTGTTCACCAGCTTCGGCGCGGATTTGCCGACGCCGACCGTGATCGTGATGGACATCTCGGACTTCTTCGTGCAATGGTGGTGGCTGATCTTCGGCTCGATTGGCGCCGGCCTGTACTTCTTCTTCCAGACCTGGCAGCGCTCGATCAAGATGCAGCGCTTCATGGATGTGGCCCTGCTCAAGGCGCCGATTTTCGGCGCGGTCATCCGCAAGGCCGCCATCGCGCGCTGGACCCGGACCCTGGCCACCATGTTCGCGGCCGGCGTGCCGCTGGTCGAGGCGCTCGATTCGGTGGGCGGCGCGGCCGGCAATGCGGTCTACCTCGACGCGACCAAGAAAATCCAGAATGAAGTGAGCACCGGAACCAGCCTGACGGTGGCCATGCAGAACGTCAATGTGTTCCCGCCGCTGGTCACCCAGATGGTGGCCATCGGCGAAGAATCGGGCGCGCTCGACGCCATGCTGGGCAAGGTGGCCGGCTTCTTCGAAGACGAAGTCGACGAAGCGGTGGCGGCCCTGTCCTCGCTGATGGAACCGCTCATCATGGTGGTCCTGGGCGTGCTGATCGGCGGCCTGGTGGTGGCGATGTATCTGCCAATCTTCAAACTCGGCGCGGTGGTCTAAGCACCTCGCCTCCCGCGGCGGCAGCGCCGCGGGAGGCTTGTCCCTTCAGGCGCCGCAGCAGGCGCTGACGCAGCGGCGCATCCACATGGCGCTCGATCAACAGGCAGGCCGGCAGCAGCAGCGCCAGCAAGCCCATTCCCACGTACGGATACCAGTCGGCAACGGCGAGATGCAGGCCTTTTTCGAGCGTGCCGTTGAGCAGGCGCGCGGCCGGCACGTGCAGCACGTACAGCGGATACGATAGCGCACCCAGCCAGGCGCAGGCACGCGCACCAGGGCCGGCACCGGCGCCCGCGTGCATCGCCACCCACACCAGGATCGGGAACATTACCAGCACGGCAAACAGGTCATAGCCAGCCCCCAGCGCTCCCGGCGCACGCGCCAGCAGCAGGGCCGCCGCGGCGATCACGGCGCTCCAGCCGAGGGCGGCGGGCAGACCCCGCGGCGGTCTCGCACACGCAACCTCTGCGCGCGCCATCCAGGCACGCCACAGCAGTACGCCGGCAAAGAAGCCGAAACTCACGCGCAGGGTGCCGGTCAATAAGGTGTCCGGCGTATAGCCGCCGTGCAGTCCGGCCGCGGGATTGGCGTACAGCACCAGGGCCAGGCCGGCGGCCGAACCCAGGACGATCAGCCACAGCATGCGCGCGTTCAGGTGGCGCAGCAGCAGCGCATACAGCAGGTTGGCGGCCAACTCAAAAAACAGCGACCAGGCCGGCGGATTGAGCGGAAACAGGGAGCCGTCGGCCAGGTCGGGCAGCAGCAGCGCTGCGCTGCCCAGCGCCAGCAGGAGCGAGCCCTGCACCGGCTGGACCGTGAGGCCAGCTACGGCGGCCAGCACCGGCACCAGACCGAGCAGGCTGCCGAGGGCGTACAGGGGGTAAATGCGGATCATGCGCAGCAGCCAGAATCGGCCCGGCGACAGGCCGGCGCGCAGCGGCTGTTCGTAGGCGTTCGCCACGACCACGCCGCTCAGGACAAAGAACAGATCGACCGCGAGATAGCTGTGGGGCAGGACCAAACCATTCCACAGGTAACCGGTATGGCGCAGCAGCACCACCAGCGCGGCGAGGCCGCGGATGGCGTCGAGCAGGGGAAAATAGCGGCCCGGAGCGGACATCGGAGCACCTGCATGCAAAGTTATTAACTTGCCGATTGTCGGACGCGGACCGCGCCCCCGGTGCGGTTTGGCTCAAGATCGCACAAGATCACGCTTGCGCTGGATCAGAGTGCCCCAAAGCGCGCCAAAACCCCTAAAATGGTTGTTGTACAGAACTGCTTTCGACTTTCCCTTTTCTTTGTAGTCCCGGTCACCTCGTTTGTCCCGATCACCTTTTATGTGGAGCGCCATGCTACCGGACACCCTTTTGTTTGCAGCCCCCGGCTCGCTCCCCATCGCCCTCATCGCGGGCCTGTTTGGAATGATGATCGGCAGTTTCCTGAACGTGGTCATCCACCGCATGCCGAAGATGCTCGAACGCGAATTCGAGAACAGCTGCGCCGAGCACGCGGGACGCGAGCCGATCCACACCGATACCTATAACCTGGCCGTGCCGCGCTCGGCCTGTCCGCATTGCAAGCACCAGATCACGGCACTGGAGAACATTCCGGTGGTCAGTTACCTGGCCCTGCGCGGCAAATGCCGCGGCTGCAAGGCGAAGATTTCGCCGCGTTATCCCATCGTCGAAGCCGTATCCGGCGTGCTGGCGGCGCTGCTGGTCTGGCACTTCGGCAGCGGCTGGGCCGGGCTGGCCAGCGTGGTCTTCATGTTCTTTCTGCTGGCGATGACGATGATCGATCTCGACACCCAGTACCTGCCGGACGACCTGACCCTGCCGCTGTTGTGGGGCGGCCTATTGCTGAACCTGAACGCCACCTTCGTGCCCCTGGCCGATGCCGTGATCGGCGCGGCGGCCGGCTACCTGGCGCTGTGGAGCGTGAATGCGCTGTATAAACTGGTACGCAAGCACGACGGCATGGGCTACGGCGACTTCAAGCTGCTGGGCGCCCTGGGCGCCTGGATGGGCTGGCAGATGCTGCCGGCCATTATCCTGCTGTCCTCGATTGTGGGCGCCGTGGTCGGCATCAGCATGATCGTGTTTGCGCGCCATGGCCGCGAGGTGCCGATCCCCTTCGGTCCTTACCTGGCCGGGGCCGGTCTGCTGGCCCTGTTTTTTGGACCGGAAATTACCCTGATGGGTCAACGCTGGATGCATGGCTGAGTCAAAGACAATCCCTGTGAACTCACTCGAGCCCGCCGCTCCCCGCTTTTCGGTCGGCCTGACCGGCGGCATCGGCTGCGGCAAGACCACGGTCTCCGACATGTTCGCCGCGTTGGGCGCTTCCATCGTCGACACCGACCTGATCGCGCACGCGCTGACGGCTCCGCATGGCGCGGCCATGGACGCCATCCGGGAGCAATTCGGCCCGGACTTCGTGCAGGCCGACGGCGCCATGGACCGCGCCCGCATGCGCGCGCTGGTGTTTGCCGACCCCGGCGCAAAGCAGCGGCTGGAAGCGATCCTGCATCCGCGCATCCGCGCCGCCACCGCCGCGGCGGCCGCCATCGCGAGCGGGCCCTACACTATCTTCGTGGTGCCGCTGCTGATTGAGTCGGGCGGCTGGCGCGACCGGGTGGCAAGGGTGCTGGCGATCGACTGCCCGGAAGCGGTCCAGGTTCAGCGCGTGATGGCCCGAAATAAGCTGTCCGAGGAACAGGTGCGCGCCATCATGGCCGCTCAAGTCAGCCGTGAACAACGCCTGGCCGCCGCCGACGATGTCATTACAAATGAGGCTGGCATCGAGGCCCTGCGTCCGCAAATTTCCCAGCTGCACGAGAAATATCTGGCATTCTCTGAAAAGATGGCACGATTACCAATGCAGCGTTTGTAATTTTGCGTCGCTTGGTTCAGAATCACGGGATTCTTCTCCTGCCAACCGAAAAGGGATGTCATTTTGATCGTCTACGAATACCCTTTCAACGAGCGCATACGCACGTTGTTGCGGCTGGAAGACCTGTACGAAAAATTCAAGTTCTTTGTGCATCAGGAACACCCGATGCAGCACCATGTGGCGCTATCCACCATTTTCGACATGCTCGAAGTGGCCGGACGCGCCGACCTCAAATCCGATCTCCTGCAGGAACTGGAACGCCAGAAACAAAGCCTGCTGAGCTACCGCTCCAATCCGAACGTGGCCGCCGAGATGCTGGACGCCGTCCTGAGCGAGCTGGACACAGTCAGCACGGCCCTGGTCGCCACCCAGGGCAAGACCGGGCAGAACGTGCGCGACAACGAATGGCTGATGAGCATACGCGGCCGAACCATTATCCCCGGCGGCGCCTGCGAGTTCGACCTGCCGTCGTATTACGCCTGGCAAAAGCGTCCGGCCGAGCAGCGCTACCATGACATCATTACCTGGTTCGCCCCGCTGGCGCCGCTGTTCGACGCCCTGTCCCTGGTACTGCGCCTGCTGCGCGACTCCGGGCGCCCGGTCAAGATGATCGCCATCGCCGGCAGCTATCAGCAGATGCTGCAGGGCAAGGTCTACCAGATGCTGCGCCTGACCCTGGATGGCGCCCTCGGTGCGATCCCGGAAATATCTGCCAACAAATACATGTTGTGGGTTCGATTCACGACACAGGGCGGCGACCTCAAGCCCAAGCCGCTGGAAGACGACGTCCCTTTCGAACTCACGCTTTGCAACTTTTAACGCTGTGAGTTAACACCATGCCCGTAGTCAGCTGCCCTACCTGTAGTAAAAAAGTCGAGTGGACCGAAGCCAATAAATACCGTCCCTTCTGTTCGGAACGCTGCAAGCAGATCGACCTGGGGGCCTGGGCCGAGGAAAAGTACACGATTCCCGGCGCCGCGCCGACCGATCCGCTGCAGGACGAAGATAACCTGCCGCAATAAAAACCTTTGCCCGGCCGGCACGGCCACGAAAGGACTGTTCTGGACATCCATACCCGCGTCGTCGCCGCCCTGCACATTGTCTGCGGTCTGCTCACCCTGGCGGTGCCGCTGGCGCTCGCCGGCTTCTTCACGGCCATCGTCGGTTTCGTGCCCAGCATGAATGACCCGGGCATCGTCGGCCTGATCACGACCATCGGCAGCTTCATCCTGATTCCCTTCATCCTGCTGGGGCTGGGCGAAACCGTGGCCGGGATCTGCCTGCTGGGCGGCGGACGCACCGCGCGCGGCTTTGTGATCGCTTTCGGCATCCTTCAGCTGATCAATATCCCGATCGGCACCGCCATCGGCGTCTACACCTTGTGGGCCCTCTTCCGGCCTGAGAGCACTGCGGCGACTCCCGGCTGATCGGATGCGGCCTTGAAGGGTAGAAACAGCATACAATGCCATTTCTACAACCAGCACAAGGCTCCATCGTGACCACCACCGGCAGTACAGCATGAAGCTCGACCGGTTTATCCGCACGCATATGGAAGCCATTCTGGCCGAGTGGGAAGCCTTCGCTACCACCCTGGCCCCGGCGGCGGGCCAGATGACCGCCCTCGCACTGCGCGACCACGCGCGCCAGATCCTCGACGCCATCGCGCTTGATATTGAAACTGCGCAAAACCCGGCCGAGCAGATCGCCAAGTCGCAAGGCCTGGTGCCTGATGCACCTGGCGACAGCGCGGCCTCGATCCACGGCGCCCTGCGCCAGGCCAGCAATTTCTCGCTGCTCCAGCTCAGCGCGGAATTTCGCGCCCTGCGCGCCAGCGTGCTGCGCTTGTGGCTGCCCCAGGTCAAGGAAATGACCGAATCGGTGGCCGGCGAAATGGTGCGTTTCAATGAAGCGATCGACCAGGCCCTGGCCGAATCGGTGGTGACGTACTCTGCCAGGGCCGACCACATGCGCGAACTGTTCCTGGCCATCCTGGGCCATGATTTGCGCGCGCCGCTGTCGAGCATGACCATCGCCGGCGAGCTCTTGATGCAAGGCCGCGCCGAACCGGCCCAGACCGCCGACATCGGGGCCCGCGTCAAGCGCGGTGCCCACCTGATGAGCGCGATGGTGGACGACCTGATTGGCTATACCCGCACCCAGCTTGGCGCCGGCATGCCTGTGGTGCTGCAAGCGCTGGACCTGGGCGCCTTGTGCCGCGCGGCCGCCGACGATGCCGGCGCAGCGCATCCGCATACCCGCTTTGCACTCGACCTGCAGGGCGACCTGACGGGCCATTTTGACCCGGTACGCATGCATCAGCTGTTGACCAACCTGCTGGTCAACGCGGGCCAGTATGGCAAACGCACCAGCCCGGTGCTGGTCAAGCTGCATGGTGAAGAGAGCGCCATCAGCTTCTCCGTCACCAACGACGGCCGCGCGATCCCTGCCGCGTCGCTGGAAACGATTTTTTCTCCGCTGATCCAGTTGCCCGGCGCCGACGAGGAAAGCCAGCGCCCGCGCACCAGCCTCGGCCTCGGCCTGTACGTGGCGCGCGAGATTGCGATCGCCCATGGCGGCACCATCGGCGTGCGCTCCAGTGACGCCGAGGGCACCACCTTCAGCGTGACCTTCCCACGCTCGGGCACGGCGCCGGACTAGTGCCCGGTCAGCGGCGGTAGCGGTCGATCGACAGGCTCGCCGTATCGATCTCGGGCGCGCGTCCGGCCACAATATCGGCGAGCACCCGCGCCGAACCGCAGGACATGGTCCAGCCCAGGGTGCCGTGGCCGGTATTGAGATACAGGTTGCGGTAGCGCGTTTTGCCGATCACCGGTGCGCCGTCCGGCGTCATGGGGCGCAGGCCACACCAGAAGGCGGCTGCGCTGGTATCGCCTCCGCCCGGATACAAATCGTTCACCGCATGCAGCAGCAGGGCCTTGCGCGACTCGTGCAGGCGCAGATCGTAGCCGGCCAGTTCCGCCGTTCCCGCCACCCGGATACGCTCGCCCAGGCGCGTGATGCCGATCTTGTAGCTTTCGTCCATCACCGTCGATTCCGGCGCACTCGCGGCATCCACGACCGGCATCGTGATCGAATAACCTTTGACCGGATAGACCGGGATGTCCACCCCGACAGGGCGCAGCAGCAGCGGCGAATAACTCCCCAGCGACATGACGAAGGCATCGGCCTGCAAGTCGCCAGCGGAGGTCTGTACGCCCGTGATAGTGTCGCCCTCGGCCAGCAGGCGCCCGATGGTCACGCCGTTGCGAAACACCACACCCTGGCGCACGGCCAGCGCCGCCAGCGCCTGGGTGAACTTGAAGCAGTCGCCGGTTTCGTCGCCGGGCAGATGCAGACCGCCCAGGATCTTGCCGCGCACTTTTGCCAGGGCCGGCTCGACCTGTTCGCAGCCTGCCGCGTCGAGCAGCGCGTAGGGCACGCCGTCGCGCTGCAGCACCGCGATGTCATGCGCCGCCTCGTCGAGCTGCCGGCGGTCGCGAAACAGCTGCAGGGTGCCCTTGCTGCGTTCATCGTAGGCGATGCCGGTGGCGGCGCGCAGGGCGACCAGGCAATCGCGGCTGTATTCGGCCAGACGCACCATGCGTGTCTTGTTGACCGAATAGCGTTTCAGGTCGCAGTTGTAGAGCATGCGCAGCATGAAGCGCCACTGGCGCGGGTCCATGCGCAGGCGCACCACCAACGGGCTGTTGGACATGAACAGCCAGCGCAGGGCCTTGAGCGGGATGCCGGGAGCGGCCCAGGGCGCGGCCAGGCCGGGCGAGACTTCGCCGGCATTGGCGAAGCTGGTCTCGAGCGCGGCGCCAGGCTGGCGTTCGATGACGGTCACTTCATGGCCGGCCCTGGCCAGGAAGTAGGCGGAGGTGGTGCCGACGACACCACTGCCCAACACGGTGATTTTCACGAGGGTCCTTCAATCCGGATTGTGCGTCGCGAGCGGAGCCGGTGGGCACGGGGTGCCCACCCTACGAGCCTGCGACAGGCTTTCGTAGGGTGGACATTCCATGCCCGCCGCGATCGGCCCGGAATCTACGAATATCGCAGCTGATCGAGCCACTCGAGCAGGGGGATGGTGGCCGGCAGCAGGGGCGTCACCCCCACCGTGCCCTGCCACGCAAAGGCCTGCCCTTCGAGGCTCTGCGGTTCGCCGCGCCAGCTGCGGCTGATGAAGAAGTGCAGGCGCACATGCGCGTGTTCGTACACGTGCTCGATCCCGCACCATTGGCTCGCATCCAGGATATGGACGCCGAGCTCCTCGACAAATTCGCGTTTGAGCGCGTCGATAATGGCTTCGTCTTGTTCTACTTTACCGCCGGGGAATTCCCAATAGCCGGCGTAGGGTTTGCCCTCCGGCCGCTGCCCCAGCAGCACGTCGCCATTGGGCTTCATCAAAATGCCGACGGCGACATCGATGGGCTTGACGGCGTCGGTGGCAGCGCTCATTCGGGCAGCTTCCCGGCATAGTCTTTCGCGAACTGCCAGGCCACCCGGCCCGAGCGCGAGCCGCGCTGCAAGGCCCAGCGCAGAGCGTCGCCGCGCGCTTCCTCGATCTGCGCCGCGCTGCAGCCGAAGCTGCCCAGCCAGTGCGCCACGATGTCCAGGTAATCGTCCTGCTTGAAGGGATAGAAGGACAGCCACAGGCCGAAGCGTTCCGACAGCGAGATCTTCTCTTCCACCGTTTCGCCCGGATGCAGGTCGCCATCGCTGTCATGCTTGTAGCTGGCGTTGTCGCTCATCCGCTCCGGCATCAGGTGACGGCGGTTGGAGGTGGCGTAGATCAGCACATTGTCCGACTGCGCCGCGATGCTGCCGTCCAGCGCCACCTTGAGCGCCTTGTAGCCGCTCTCGCCTTCCTCGAACGACAGGTCGTCGCAAAAGATGATGAAGCGTTCCGGCCGGCCCGCCACCAGGTCGACGATGTCGGGCAGTTCGGCCAGGTCGGCCTTGTCGACTTCAATCAAACGCAGGCCATCGCTGGCGAACTGGTTCAGGCAAGCCTTGATCAGCGAGGACTTGCCGGTACCGCGCGCGCCAGTCAGCAGCACATTGTTGGCGGGACGTCCCTGCACGAACTGGCGCGTATTGCGTTCGATCTGCTGCTTTTGCGCGGCTACATTGTGCAGGTCCGACAGCGCGATGGACGAGGCATGCGCGACCGGCTGCAGATAGCTGGCGCCCCCGCCGGCGCGCTTGCGCCAGCGAAAAGCGTAGCCGCGCTTCCAGTCCGGTTCGCGCGCATGCGCGGGCGGCAGCACCGCCTCGACCCGCTGCAGCAATGCCTCGGCGCGCAGCAGGAATTGTTCAAGTGGCGTCATGTCAGGAGCGGTAATCGGCGTTGATGGTCACGTACTCGTGCGACAGGTCGCAGGTCCAGACGGTGGCGCTGTGGGCGCCGCGCGCCAGGCTGACGCGCACCGTGATTTCGCTTTGTTTCATCACGCGCTGGCCGTCCTGCTCCTGGTAGGCCGGATTGCGTCCGCCTTCGGTCGCCACGTGCACGTCGTCCAGGTACAGATCGAGCTTGCTCACGTCCAGGTCGTCCACGCCGGCGTAGCCGATGGCGGCCAGGATGCGCCCCAGGTTCGGGTCGGACGCGAAAAAGGCGGTCTTGACCAGCGGCGAATGGGCGATCGAGTAAGCGATCTTGCGGCACTCTTCGATCGAGCTGCCCTCTTCCACCGTGATGGTGATGAACTTGGTCGCGCCTTCGCCGTCGCGGATGATCTGTTGCGCCAGGTTGCGGGCGATCTCGGTGACGGCGTTTTTGAGCTCCAGGTATTCGGTCGAATCGGTGTTGGCGATGGCCAGGCTGCCGGTGCCGGTGGCGATCAGCATGAAGGAATCGTTGGTCGAAGTGTCGCCGTCGATGGTGATGCAGTTGAACGAATGGTCGGCCGCATGCTTGACCAGTTCATCGAGCACCGGCTGCGCCACCTTGGCGTCGATCGCCAGGTAGCCCAGCATGGTTGCCATGTTCGGCTTGATCATGCCGGCGCCCTTGCTGATGCCGGTCATGGTGACCGCGTGGCCGCAGATGTCCACGGTGCGCGAGGCCGCCTTGGGCTGGGTGTCGGTGGTCATGATCGCTTCGGCCGCGTTGTACCAGTTATCGAGCTGCAGATTGCCGATGGCCGACGGCAGCGCGGCGACGATCTTGTCGACCGGGAGCGGCTCCAGAATCACGCCGGTGGAAAACGGCAGGATCTGCTGCGGCGCGCAGCCGAGCAACCCCGCCAGCGCGGCGCAGGTGGCGTTCGCCTTGTCCAGGCCAGTCTGGCCGGTGCCCGCATTGGCATTGCCGGTATTGACCACCAGGGCGCGGATCGGAGGCCCACCGGCAGTCACGGCCGCCAGGTTGGCCTTGCAGACCTGCACCGGCGCGGCGCAGAACACATTCTTGGTGAAGACGCCGGCCACGGTGGCGCCCTCGCCCAGTTTCAGGACCAGCACGTCCTTGCGGTTGGGCTTTTTGATGCCGGCTTCGGCAAAGCCGATTTCAACCCCGTTGACGGGCTTGAGTTCGGAAGCGACGGGCAGAGGGGAATTGACGGCCATGGCGGGTTCTCTTTGGTGGAATTTTGGAGCGGCTATTGTAACGCCTGACAAGATTTCGCACCGCCGCCTTATCGGGGTCGCCCTGGGCGGCAAATCAAATTGCTTGATGACATCAAATCCCAATTGATTGATAATACTTAACGTTAATAAGTTATCAATCACTCCGTGAAAAAACTCCTGCTCTGTACTACTCTGCTGGTCTCTCTCCCCGTGTGTGCGGCCGAGCCGGCCCCGACTGTGCCCAAGACCGCCCCCAAGTCCGACGTCATGGACGCCTTTTCCCTGGCCAGCGAGGAGCTCAAGCTGGCCTTGGGCCATGGCAAGGGCAACCCGATCCCCTTGCTCGACAAGATGGCCACCTTCGAGTATTCGGAGGCCACGCGCGCCAGGCTGACCACGGTGTTCGGTCATGCCCACCCGCTCAGCATTGCGCGTGCTCCAGCGCCCAAAGGCAAGGTCGTTTTCGACGTCGGTCTGCAGGCGCACAGCTACCGCGACCAGGAGGATGTCCTGGTCAGCTGGACACCGCTGAAGATGAAGCTGCAGCTCGATCAGGCCGGGCGCAGCATGGACAGCAGCGGCAGCTGGGCCTCGCTCGACATCGCCGGTACCAGGACCAGTGTCAACGTGGCGGATATGCGCCTGCGCTTCAGGCAGCGCCGCAACCCGGACGACATTTGGCTTGGCCAGGGCAGCATCGATATCGCCCGCGTCGGCGTCGGTCCCAAGGGACAGGCAGCCGAGCTGCTGATGGAAGGCATTCGGATCGACACCGCCACGCTCGCGCGCGGCAAGGGCTATGACATCGGCTCGGACTTTCGCGTCAAGACCGTGTCGGCCGGCGGGGTGAAGGTGGACGCCGTCCGCGTAGCGCTGCGCGCTACCAATGTCGACGTCAAGGCGCTCGAAGCGCTCAGCACGGCCATCGCTGCCAGCAGCGCTGGTGGGAGCGTGCCACAGGAGCAGCAACTGGCGGCCATGCTGCCGGCCGCGAAAGCGTTTGCGCGCACCGTGGCGGCGCGCGGCAGCGCCGTGGAAATCGACGAGATCAGCGCCGGTTACCGCGGCAACCGCGCGGTCATCAAAGGTAAGGTCGGCCTGGCTGGCGCGGTCGATGCGGACTTCGACTCGCTGGCGGCACTCGGCAAGAAAGTCGTCGCACGCTTCGAAATCAAGCTGCCGGTCGCCCTGATCACTGACATCGCCACCGCGGTATCGGCAAAGCAGGCTGCCGCGGCACAAACTCAGGGTCAGGCCCACCCGAATCTGCAATCGATGGCCGCCGCCGGCCAGAGTATCGCCGACATGATTGTCGGCAAACTGCTCAACGGCGGCTACGCGCGCCTGGAGAAAGGGGTGCTGGTTTCGGTAATCGAGTACAAGGCGGGCCAACTGAGCGCCAACGGCAAGGCGGTGCAGATGCCGGCAAAACCGGTTCCCATCGCGGCCCCGGCTGCCCCCTCCACCAGCCTGCACGCGCAGCGACTGGGCGCGACCAATATGGGTCCGCGGCCGGTATCGGACCGTTGCAAGCTGCTGCCGCTGCCGGCTGAAGCGGCGCGCCAGAACCGCACCCTGGAAGCCGAAGCGATGATCGAGATCGGCGCGGACGGCAAGGTCGGCAGTGCCGTGATCACCAGGAGCAGCGAGTGGCCGGGTTTTGATGAAGAGATCCTGGCCAACGAGCGAAGCTGCCCATGGATTCCGGCGCTGGTCGACGGCAAGGAAGTCGCGTCGAAGATGCGGCGCGTGTTCAAGTTTAACGGCGAGAACGGCGCCCCCGCCGTCCCGCGCCAGTAAGCCAAACTTTCAGGCACGGCTCAGGGCTGCACATAGCCGACGATGCCCAGCCTGCGGGCGGCATCGGCGGCATCGCGGCCGCTGGCGCTGCGCCGCGTCATGGTGCCGGTGGCGGCGTCGCCTTCGATGATGGTCAATGAGTTGCCATCGACCGCTTCAACGATGGCGATATTGCCTGTGCCGCTGAAATCTCCTACCACTCTTTCCATACGCGCCATGCTGCCAGCCCTGGGCGGGACCGGCAGCAGCCGCGCCGCGCCGTCCCAGGCCTTGACGCAACGATTATTCTTCCATTCACTGCCCTCGGGGCATACGCACAGCTTGCCTTCGAGGACGCTGGTGGCGGGGCATTGCTGGGAGGGGGATGGGGATTCGACTTGGGGGTGGTGAGCGCGCGGCAGGTAGCGCGGGGGCTGGACGCCCCACCAGAGGATGGCGATCAGGGCGGCGGCGATGGCGATGGCGGCGTGGATCGTTTTCATGGTGCGTCTCCGGGTGAGTTGAAGACTCAACAATTGCATTAATGACCACACCAGGAATTGCGTCTTGTCAATTTATTAGCGTAGCAGACAGGCGCCGCCAAGCGGACAGACCAGACAATCGGCCTGCGCTTAGTACTTTCATTAATATTAGTTATTAGTTAATATCTAGCGACTATTAATCAACGGGGATAAGCATGGGAAATTTCTACACAAGCCTGAGCCTGCGCGGTCCGGCGCGCACAGACGTGCTGGACAAGTTAAGCGAGCGCAGCGCGTATGTGTCGGGCAGCATGGACGGTTTCACCACCATCCTTGACGAGGAATGCGAGAGCCAGGATCCGCGCGTCATGGCAGCGCTGGCACAACGCCTGTCAGCAGAGCTGCACTGCCCGGTGCTGGCAACGCTTAACCACGACGATGATTTTCTCTTCCTCATGCTGTTCGAGGATGGCAGCAAGACGGACGAATACAACTCGAACCCCGCGGCGTTTTCTGAGGACGAAGACGCCCCGTTCGGTGTACCCCAGGGAGGCGACGCGGCCCGCTTGTGCGCCGCTTTTGGCTCAAGCAAGATCGAGGCCGTCGAGGCAGTGCTGCGCGATGAGGCATTCATGATGGCAGTGGAACGCCATGCCCGCCTGGCAGCAGCCCTCGGACTGCCCGCGTTTTCAGTCGGCGTGGGATTTCACTATGCCAGCGGCGGCGAGCTTCCGGATGGTACGCCCCCGGAGTGGTATGAATTGAGGCCCGCCGGGAATTGAAGGCGCCGTCAGCGGCTTAAGGCTGCAATCGCATGCGGCCGATTTCGGCATTGAGCGAACGGAGGTTTTTTTCGTGATCGGCCAGGCCGGTCTCTACCCGCGCCAGCTCCTCGGCGCTCAGCTTGGCCTTCAGGGCCGGGGTCTGGACGAGCCGCACCTTGGTCTCAAATTCTGCAGCTTCCTTCTTGAGCTCATCTTGCAAGATGGCCATGCGGTCCTCATCGCGCAAATACTGTTCATGCGCGGAAATTTTCAGAGTACTGCGAGCTGCCCCTGCCGCGATTGCGGCACGGGGGGCCGTCACCGGCAAACGCCTTTCGGGAGCGGCGTTGGCCTCTTCCAGTTTCACCGCGCGCCGGGCCTGGATGACCTCGACACCTTGTGCATTGACGTAGCGGGCAGCATCGCTCGACTGCGCCAGCACGGGAACGCTGGCCAGCGAGGCAAGCAAGGCAGCGGCGCAAGGCCTAAGAGCAAAGTATCCCATATGATCACGCGCCGTTAAGTGCTAGAAAGAAAATATTATATCTTATACAATGCTGCGATGCCTATCAACGGCCACGGACACACCCTTCGCAGCCGCGCTCCGGGCTAGCGCAACGACTCAACCAGCGCCCGGTAATACACGATAAATCTGCGCAGCCGAGGAATCGCAAAACGCAGTGTCAATTCCACACCGCGCGCATCGTACACGCGGTGATAGTGGATCGCGCTCGCCACGTCGTGATAAAGCACGTTGGTCTGCTTGAGTTTAGCCTTGCTTCTGGTTGCGAGCAGCAATAATGAAGGTGGGTAAGTGAATTCCGGATGTCCGTCGCCCTTCTCCAGCATGATGGCCCAGACAAGCTCGTCGCGTCCCTTTTGCAGGAACAAGAGGCGTCTGGCGGAACTCATGGCAGCGTCGAATTCGAAGTCGGCCGCCAACGCCACCATGATCTTCTTCGGCCAGTCCGCACCGTGACAGACGGCGTCATTGTTCATGACCTGCTGCTCGTGCGGATAGCGCGCGCGCCAGTATAGCCCGTCCAGTGCGAGCGTACTGTGCGGATCGCGCACGGGCGTGACCTTGTCATAACTGTAGAGATGAAACGGCGGGGTCATCGTGCAATGTTCCGACGCCTGCAGAAACCACTCGGTAAGCAACTGATCAAGCTCGAATACCATGTGCCGGTCCTGGGTGACCATGAGATCGTTGACGGTCTGGTTGATCACGAGATCCCAGGGATCGCTTGCACAGTCCCACACGTCGACGTCGAGCAAGCCCGGTGCGAAATGGTTGCGGTAGGTCTGCCCGGGCTCAAGCAGGGGCCGTAAGCGCTCTCCCGGCAAGTGGGGGTCGGCTTGCTCGCGTAATTTCTGGCGCAGCAGGCGCACGCTGTGAGCGATGCCCGCCTCGTTGATCGCCGGTCCAGGGACGTTTTGTTCAAGCCAGTATTCGCGCCGAAAAAAACACTGCCAACCCTCTTGTGTGGCGCGCTGGTATTGCTGGTAAGTGAACGCGAACAAGTCCTCAGCGCCGGCGTGCAAGCTGTGGAAGATTTCAATCTTCAATTCATCTGTCTTCTTCATTTTTAGAACCAGCTCTTAAACCAATTAATCGTAGAATCCAGCAGCCCCGCCTGTTTCTGGGCTCCGGTTTGCTCAACCTTCGCTAGTGCCGGGGCGCTCAACCCAAGCATTGCCGCAAGCGTCTGCGTCAATGGCCTGGCTTGCTTCGCCAACGCTAGCGCAATGCGCAAGGTGGCTAGAACTGCCGAGATGATTGTTGCCGCGACTCCGAAATAAATGGCGAGCGCGATTGCCGCGGCGATCAGGACAATCCATCCGATAACGGCGAGCGTTGAGAGGCCTTCTTCTTCCAGCCCTGTTTGAACTTCCTTGACACCCTTTTTCAGTTTTTCCTTTTCTTCTTCACTCAAATTAGGTGCAGGTACCACTGCAGGCACTGGCTGTTTCTTTTTCTCGTATTTGGCGGAGCTGTAGAATAGCAGGCCCGATGCATCGACACCGTCCGCTTCGAAGCCAATCCGGTAGGCATCCCCGCCAAACATCATATCGAAGGGCACCACGCTGGTGGCCATCGCCCTGCTCGATCCTGGTGTCCAGCAACCACGCTGACTACCCCCTGTATAAGCGGCCACTTCTGTCAGCGCCATCTTGTACTTTGAGGGGTTGACTGCTTGGCTCCAGCTGATTGGCTTCAACTCCCAAAGCGTACCGACAAACTTCGGTGGATCCTTCATGCCCGCGCCGGTACCGGGAGCGTAATAGGCATCAGGACGAAGTCCTGTCCAGGTACCATAGCGACCATCATTGGCGCCCCAATCGGCCATTCTCAGCCGAACCTGCGACGCGAAAGCGGAATGGACCGCAGTGCCGAACAACCAGGGGCGAAATTCGTCAAAATCGATGTCGAGCCCAAGCGCATCGGTCTCGGCCAGCGGGTTATTGTTCACGTAAGCATAGAAATTCTGCCCGGCCGCCAGTCCCAGCGGGTCCGGCTGCAGGTAACGCCCCAGACCGGCGTGGTAGTAACGGTGCACATTGAAATACAGTCCGCTTTCCTCGTCGTCATACTGCCCTGACAAGCGCAAGGGCATATCGCCGCGGCTGCCGCTACGCGCCGAAAAACTACCAAAAGCATCGAGCTCGCCGGACCACACTACCCGCCGCCGGGCATTGCTGACACTGGTCACTGCATCGCGCGCATCCGTATGCAGATACTCGATCGCGATCCCCCCTGGCGCATCGGCGACCGCCCTAAGACGGCCGACCGGTCGTCGTCCGAGATACACGTACTCGGCCAGCACCCTGCCATCCGCGCCGGCCTCGGCCACCAGCTGCCCATCCTCATACAAGAAATAGCGGCGTGCCTGCCCTACCCGCTTGGCCATGCGCATTCCCTGCGGGTCGTAGCGATACCGGGCCTGCACCTCGCGCACCGGGTCCCTTACCTGTTCAAGGCGGCCCGAGATGCCATACGATAGTGTCTTGCCGTCGACCTCGGTGAGGTTGCCGCCGGCATCGCGAGGACCGCGTGCTGTGTCCCTGTTTCCCATTGCGTCATAAGTCCCGGCAAGACGACTGCTCTCGCCCAGCCGCTCGGTCGCCAGACGGCCCGCGCCGTCATAGCCATACTGGCGCAGTGCCGCGCTGCCGCCGCCAGGCGTCGCGCGCCCATCAGCTGCCTTGGCAGAAGAAAACAAGGACAGCCAGACGCCATTCGCTTGCGCCAAAAGGCCCTCTGGTGCAGCCAGGGTCAGCGCCGGACGCCGTTCGACCCCGCTCACCCGCGCTTCATTATCGGTGTGCACCGTGAACACGTCGGTGCCGCTGGCATGGGCGGCGACGACACCATCGGCATTGAAGCCGGTTACCGTTCGCAAGCCGCTGCCATAATCGAAGCTTTCGATCTTCAGGCCGCGCCGGACTTGGCGGTAGCGCACCTGCGACACGATCGGCGCGCCATTGACTGTGATGGCGACATTCTTGCCCGAAGCATCGTGGACGTACTCGACCACATTCCCGCTCGGGAGCGTCTTGCGCAAGGTACGACGCTGCGCGTCGACGTAGTTGTGCACCTGCATGATCACTTCCTTGTCGCCCGCCGAGTCCGGTGCAATGTGGAGCCGCTTACCGCTGCTGCGTCCCCACACATCGCTGTCCCACACGATTCGGCTGTCGACCTGTCCGTTCAGTAAACGCGTCTCCTCCTGCAGCATGACGCCGGCATAGCGAAAGCGCGTTTCCTCCTTCACGTTCCCGGTGCGCTCGATATAGCGCACTGCGAGGGGACGTCCCTGCACGTCGCGCGCGATCTCGACACTGGTCCCGGCCGCGTCGACCAGCCCGGTCATGACGTCGCCCGACGAATACTGCGCCACTTGCAGGCCGCGTTCCGGTGAGGCCAGTGCGACGACGCGCCCGAAATCGTCCATCCAGCGCCTGACCGTGCTGCCATCGGCGCGCAGTGCCACCTCCACAAACCGCTCCGCAATGCTGCCTGGGTTGCCGACGCTGCGCGCTAGCCGTATTCCTGTTGGGTCGCCGGGCGCCGCCGCACGGCGGCTTGCGTACACCCGTTCCACATCGCCAGCTCCAGGCCCGGCCAGGTAAGCCTGATCGACCTGCGCCAGGCCGCCTGCCTGATAGCGGTACAGCTGGAAACTGCCGGAGCGTGCCTGTGGGCCATACAGCGCGCGCGCGGCCAGACGCCCCTCAGCATCGTAGGACCAGGCTTCCTGGCTATCGTCGGGCAGGATTCGGTGGCTCAGCCTGCCAGCGTAGTCGTAGGCAAGCCGGTTGAAGGTACGCTCCGGCTCGCGCTCCAAGGTGACATTGCCGAGCGCGTCATAGCGGTAGTCAAAGTCGTTCGCCATGCGCGTATCGGCCCGCGCCATGCGCCGGGAGTCGACCAGCCAGGCTTGTTCGTGCCGTTCCAGGATCATGCCGCCGGGCGCATAGGCTGTATCGACCTGCACCATCCGCAGGCCGTCAGCGCTTACGCTGCGGCTTGGTCGCAGCGCGGCGTCCCGGGCCCGCACTTCGGTCACGATATTGCCCGGCGCAACGGTGCGCACCACGAAACTGGCGTCGGCATCGTACTCAAACAAGGTCACATCCGAGTCGGCCGGACTGGCGGCAGGCCCATTCGGCAAAGGGCCGTCGATACTGGTCAGTACGCTGCGTCCGTTGCGTACGCTGTAGCCATAACGCGTCGTGCGCGAAATGGCGATCGCCCCGAGTTTGCCCGCAGCGGCCGGCGACCAGCCGCTTTCGGTGGTGGCCAGCACCTGTCCCAGCGCATTGTGGGCAATCCGCACCTGACTTTCGCGGCCGGCAATGACGCTCGGACGGGCGACCATTGCGGGTATACGCGCAAGGCCTTCGTATTCGCGCCGTTCCAACCATTGGGCAGGACCGGGCTTGCCTTGCAGGTAAGTGACGCGGCTCCGTTGCGCCAGCCTTCCCTGAGCATCGTAGTCGGTCAGCTCGCTGAGCAAGGGTGTACCCTGCGCATCGAGCCGGGTGGCGCCGCGCATACGGCCCTGTGCATCGTAGTCATAGCGCATGTTCGTCTCGCCGCAACCTGCGCATCCCGGTCCACGTACTTCCAGCAAACGGTATTGTCCACCGATCGTGGTGTGCCGGAAGAGGGTCCTTTCGCCCAGCGCGTTGGTAACGGTGGTCTGCCCGCCAACGCTGTGGTCGAACACGACCTGCTCGATGCCGGTGCCGGGCACCAGCGCGGCTGGCTGGACGACCTTGCCTGCGACATCGGTGCGCAGCCGCGCCGGCTCGCCGCGCACGCTCAGCACGCCCTTGCCGGCGCTATCGTATAAATAGGTCGCTATGCGGCGCTTGATCACCCGGCCGTCATTGCCCGCCCCTTCAACCGATATACCGCTCAGCAGGGTAGGAAACCGCGCGTCCTCGTAATGGTAGCGGCGTGTCACGCCTTGCCCTGACACCTTGGCCCCCGGCGCGGCCATGGACGGCGCCGTAACCCCGACCAGATTGGCAAGCAGCATCTCAGGCATGACGGTCAAGCCAGCCGGAGCGGGGCTGCCATGGCGGTAGCTGAAGGTACCGACCGGGGTGGCGATGCTGTCCACGCCACGAAAGGCGTCGCCTTCCTCCCCGCCCGCAGGCTCGCGGTAGGCGATACGCAGACGCCGGTTCTGGGGATCCACCACTTCGGCGAGCATGCCGCGCCGGTTGTAGGCGAGTTCGACTTTTTCGCCGGTAGCTGCCGTGATGCGGGTCAGCTTGCCCTTGGTGTTGAACAAGAGCTTACGCCCGTCATTCCACTCCCAGGTATATTCCATACCGGCCGCCCCCTTCCCCACCCGGACCACGCCGTCCGCCGGATCGTCGCTGGCGCAACGTGACGGGTCCGCCTGGTCGGCGCTGAGAATGACGCGGTGCCCATCGGCCTCGATGATCTGCACCGTGCGGCCGTCAGTGTGCAGCTCTGTCTCGTAGCTGAGCTTCCAGCCACGCCCAAGAATGCCGATCGAATGGCGCAGCCCGCTGAAGGCGCTGTTGTAGTGACGCACCAACTCCAAGCCCAGCACGCCCGGCAAGGCCGGAAGATCCTCTTCGCGCTGGTATTTATTGGCGTTGATGACATTGATGGGATTGCCCGCGCCCAGGTTCAAACCACCAGCGCCCTGGGTGGCCGGTCCCGGCGCGGGACAGGTGGCGCCGCCCGCGCCGGGGCCGCAAGTGGGCCCGCCAGGCTGGGTCGGCGGCAATGTACCCGGTGCGCAGGACTGCTTGGTCGGGTCGCATACTCCGCCGCCGGGCAAGGGAAAGACATCGGCTTGCGCCAGCGGCAGCGCTGACAGGGCTCCGAACAATAAGGAGCCCAGCCGGGTTACGATTTTCGATCTGTGCATGACATCACCTTTCCGGTCATATATCCGGCAGCGCCAGCGGCGCGGCCACCTGTTAGCTGTCCCCGGTCCGGGGGGGTGTGCGGCTGTTTCGACAGCGAAAGGAGCACATTCGGCTTGTCAATCGCGTCGCTGCCCTTGTCCCTTGTCCGAACAAACTTCCGGGTGCCGTAAGAGCGGTTGCCTGCAAGGAGCACATCTTTGCCATCAATAAGCGGGATGGCCACCGCGGTTCGATCGCCATGATCCGACATGGAGACAGTGCGAGCGCGCTCCTTGGAGTAGACGCAATCAAGGGCAACGAGCCGACGTTCGACGCGTGGCGCTGACCAATCGAGAGCCGAGTCCAACAGAATCCGATATTTTCATGAAGTCAACCGTTCTCGGTTCGCGCGCTCAACGCCGACGCGGCTGGGCTGATAAGGGAAGCAACACATTGGACTTATCGATCACGCTGCTGGTCTCGTCCCAGGCGCGACTGACTGCCTTGGTGCCATAAAAACGGTTGCCTTCCACCAGCACGTTCTTGCTGTCTATTAGCGAGATCGCTGCCTTCGGCCCCTGCCCTTCATCACTTTCAATCACGATGTCGTTGTTGCGGATGATGCTGCCGTCAGCTTGATGCAATTTGATGGCGGCAGCGCTTTCGACCGTCGCCTTGCCTCGGAAGATGATCAGGTTGTTTTCGATGACCTGGTTGGGCCCGAACAGGTAGATCGCCGCATGGCCATCCGCAACTTCAATGGTGCTGTGCTGGATGACGTTAGCCGCGCCTTGTATGCCAATACCCATGCGCATGGGCAGCGTGTAGGGATTACGGTCGCTGGCTTTGATCACCATATGATCGATGCGATGTCCAGTCACCCGGTAGTCCTGGGCGGTTGCCGGTAGATTCTCCCGCAAGCGGGCCAAGGCCCGCTGGTTAATCCCCGGGATTGCTTCAGCCCCAAGGGGAGCTCGGTCTGACAGCAAGCTGATGAAATCGCCGCCGTAGCCGCCGGAGCTAATGCCGGATGCAGTGCGGCTTTCAATCACACCGTTTTTAACGAGGAATTCCTTCACATAACCAGACTGCGTAAGTAGGTTAATTCCTCCTAAGGCGCGCTGCTCTGCATACAATGTATGTCCCTGCAAGTCGAGCGCGACTCCACTAGCTGCAATATCAAGAAAATAGCCGGCATAACTACGCTCCGGCATCGTGAGGCGGACTTGCTTTTTGGCCAGTAAATCAGATTCTGCGCAGAAGGGTCCCGGTTGCTTTATGGTCTGCAGCAATGTATCAATCATCAGCTCGCGCGCGTAATACTTTAATGGCTGACACGTGCTCTGTGCGCAGGAAGACTTGGACAATACTGCCAACATTAATGCTGCGTAGATTTTCATTAATTTACAGCCTTTGCCGGACATGGCGTCGATGGAAGAAGTGTCCCGACGTAGTCGGCCTGTACCAGTCGGATGCCATTTTTATCGCACAGATTCTTTTCACGATTCTCAGCGCCGATCTTCTTATCATAACCATCCAGGCTACCTAGTCCTAACTTGATGTCTCGAGGCACGTTTTCAGCACCACCTGCCTGATATCCCCATATTTTTAGTACATCTTGTAGAAGATCCAATTTTTTCCGAAAATCAGCGCTGTTTTCCTCGTTCTCCGGAATATTATTGAACGCCGCCACCACCTGCTCTACCTGCTCCCAAGGTATCACCTTGCCCGAACCTTTAACGCTATCCATCTTCTCATACACCGCCTTTTCCATTGCCAAGGTCCGGCTGGGATTATTTTTCCAGTCATAACAATTCTTAAAAATACCGCAGCCATTCTGCACGTGGTAGGTATAGTCCGGATTGGAATTGTATAGACCGTGCCCGATCCCAAGCTGCTTGATATTCAAGGGATCGGACCATACGGCGTCAAACGGCATGTTGTTGGCATCGCGGTGACTGAATGTGTCTTCAAATGAGTGCAGATATTCGCCAAAAAACTGCATTGATGCACATGTGGTCGGCGCCTTGCTGGCTGCGTTCATCAGATTTTTCAATTGCGCGCTGTCGTTGGCGGGGTCGGAGCCAAGCAAATCGGTATTTTTGAAATTGCTCAGCGTCTTGCCAGTTGTCGTGTCCGACAACGTGAAGTGATACAGTTTCAAACGCTCCGCATTGGTCCACAGCGACTTGATATATTGCGGCTCGCCTACCTCGTTCACGTTGATGGGCGTGGTCAGCGGATTGCTGTCGACATACTGGGTCGCCAGCGCGATGGTGCGTGCGTCCTTGTAGTCGACACCGGCGGCCAGGGCAAGGAAAAAGGTCATGTAGTAGTGAATATCGCTCTGGTACAAGCCCAGCGCGTCACTGTTTGCCAGCGGATTGGCATCGACATACAGATACGGATTGACGCCGCCCTCCAGCCCGAGCGGATCGGGGGTGGTGTAACGGCCAAGGCGCGGATCGTAGTCGCGGTAGTAGTTCTGCGACAGTCCGGTTTCCGCGTCATGCACTTGCCCGGGCAGACGCAGGTTCATCTCGAATGCGCCGCTGCGTCCGCTTCGCGTCGCCGCCTGGTACACCGTGGTCTCGCCAAACGGCGTGGTGCTGGCGCGCCAGACGACTTGCTGCTGCGGGTCCGTGACCACCTGCGGCGTCCCCAGATGATCGGTATGAATCGCGTACACCCGCATGCTGCGATCGCTCCCGCTACGTGCGAACAGGCCGGTGAAGGATTGCCACGCCGAGCTCGGGGCCTCTTCCATCTGGATCTTCGCCACTGGCTTGCCGTCCAGGTAAACGTAATAATTGAGGATGCGGCCGTCCTGGTCCGCTTCGGCGGCCAGCCGTCGCTGCTGGTACAGGCTGTACATGGTAGCGCCGCGGGTGGGCCCGGGCGCACTGATGGCGGTGCGATACACCGGACCAGGCAGGCCTGGCGTCGCTGCATAAACAGTCTTGGCGAAGCGCTCCCCCGCGCCATTGTAGTAATAGCGCGCCAATAGCTGATTGTCGCTTCCGATGACCGCAACCGGGCGGCGCGCATCGTTGTAGACGATGCGGCGGCTGGCGCCCGGACTTGAGCGCAGCGCGCCACCGGACTGGCCGGGCAGCTCGAACTGGGCCAGCGGCACCCCGGTGGGGTGATATACCCACAAGGTGCGCAGCGCATAGCCGGCGCGCCCAGGCTGCGCGCCCGCATCGATGCCGCCACTGCCCTCGCCGGTGAGCGCCAGCAGGCGGTTGGTACCGGCGGCATAGTGATAGCCCAGCCTTGCCGGCACGGCCGCGCTGGCCAGTACGCTTGCGCTTTCCCGCAGTTGTGCCGGCAGGTCGGCATGCGTCTCGGACAGGCGGTTGCCGCCCTTGTCGTAGGCGAAGCGGGTGTATCCGCCCTCGCCGTCCGGCGTGCCGGTCAAATGCGCCAGGCGGTCGTAGGCGTAGCGTTCGGTCGCTTGCGGGGTGACGCCATCGATGCGGCGCTCGATGGCGCTGACCCTTCCCGCTGCATCGTACTCATTGGACTGGCTGTAGACCGTGCGCACTGGGACAGCAGCGCCAATCCCAAGGCGGCGCATGGTGCGCCGCCACCACGATGGGTCGGCATCGGGATCGGTGGCCGCATCGAGCCGCGCAAGCCGGCCGCGCACGTCGCGGCGCAAGCGTTGGCGGATCCCGCTGCCGGTCACGTAAGTGGCCAGGCCACCCGCGCTGCTTTGTTCGATGCCGTCAACGACGACCGTGTCGTCGAACAGCACAGCGCTTAGCTGACCGGGGCGCGCGCCATCGGGGCCGTCGAAGAGGTAGCGCAGCCGGTGGCCATCGGGAAGGGTCTGCAGCACCAGGCGTCCGGCGGCGTCGTATGCACTGGTGGTCACAAAACTCAGCATGCCGCGCGCAGCGGTGGCGGCCACGCCCGCTGGCGCTGCTGCCTGGTCGACGCGGGCCACCTGCTTGCGCTCCTCGAGCACCTGGCCGAAGGCATCGTAAGCCAGCTGCGTGCGCTCAGTGACCTGGGCGGCGCTCCCGTCCACGCTCGCCGTAAATTCGACCATGAAGCGGCCACGATAGCGGTACTGCATCAGGTTTGGCGCGGCCGGGTTACCCACCGCCACCAGATGCTGCGCCTGGTCATACGCAAACCGGGTAGTGCCGCCATTTTGCTGGGTGCGCCCCACCAGGTTGCCGGCGGCATCATAGGCAAAGGTGGTGACGCCGCGGTCGGGATTGACTTCAAGTATCTTGCGGCCGAAGTCGTCAAAGCGCAGTGCCGTGCCGACCCCGTTGGGATCGACCAGCAAGTCGGTGCGCCCGCGCGTATCGTACCCGAGGCGCAGGACCGCGGCGTCGGGCGTGCCGGCTGCCGCAGTGCGTTCCTGAAGCAGGCCGTCGGCATTGTAGACAAAACGCGTCACCATGCCCAGGGCATCGGTGACGGTGCTAAGCTTGCCGGCAGCGTCATAGTCCATCTGCTTGATGCTGCCCAAGCCATCGCGCAATTCGCGCAGCTGGCCGGCTTCATCGTAGCTATAGTCGGCATGCGGCAGGGGCGCCGCAAACTCCTTCTGGCGCAGCTGCTGGGCCTGGTCGAAAGCCAGCGCGGCAGTGCGCATCCGTCCCTCCGTGTCGCGCTCCGTCAGTACCACACTGGCGTCAGGCAGCGTGCGGCTGAGCAGGCGCCCCGCCGCATCGTAGGCAAAACGCGTGGTCAAGCCGTCCGGCTGGGTGATGCTGCTCACGTTGCCGGCCGCGTCGTAGCGATAGCCGAGCACCCGTGTCAGCGCCTTGCCGCTGCCGTCCGCCAGCACCGCCGTGACCCGGATTTCCTCGGGCTGACCACGCCAGTTGTTGATGATGGCCGTGGTTTGCACGGTCGCACTATCGCTGTTGCGGATCAGGGTGGGCCGCAGCGCGGCGTCCCGCGCGGCAATCGCAGTGATGGTGTTGCCAGGCGCGATATTCTGGCTGAGCAGCCCGGTGCCGGCGTCGTACGAGGTGAGGCTGATATCGCTGTTGGCCGGTCCGGCGGCCGATGCGGCATTGTCCAGCGGACCATCGGCATAAGTACGCTGGCCGCGCGCGTTGTAGCGGTAGCTGACACTGCGCGCAAGTGCGATCGGCGCATTGGCCTGGTTGAAACCCGGTGCGAAACCCGTCTCGGTGATGCGCACAGGCAGCCCGGCGCTGGCCCCGCTGCCGTAGTCGATCGCAACCACATGGTCGCGCCCGGCGACGATGCTCGGCATGACGATGCGCGCTGGCCGGACACTGCTCCCTTCGTATTCGGCGCGCCGCTGCCATTCCACCTTGCCGGCCTTGCCCTTGCTGTAACGCAGGATGCCGCTGCGGGCCAAACGGCCGAGCACGTCGCGCTCCGTCAATTCAGCTTCGAGCGCCACTCCGGCGATGGAGAGCCTGGTGACCTCCTTCACCCGGCCCAGCGTATCGTAGCCATAACGTACATTGGTCTCGCCGCAGCTTGCACAGCCCGGGCCACGTACTTCCAGCAGGCGGTGCTGCCCGGCCAGAATGGCATGACGGTAGACGGTAGTCTGCCCGAGGCTGTTGCGGATGGTGCTTTGCCCACTCACGCCATACTCAACGGTGACCTGTTCGATGCCGCTGCCTGGGACCAGGCGGGCAGGAAGCAGCGGCCTGCCGTCGGCGCCGGTCTGCAGCCGCGCCGGTAGCCCCTTCACCGTCAGGACGGCCTTGCCGTCGCGGTTGTACAGGTAGGTGGCGAGGCGTCGCTTGAGCACAATACCATCGCTGCCCGCGCCCGCCAGGGTAATGCCGCTGAGCAGGGTGGGAAAGGCGCGGTCCTCATAATGGTAAATGCGCTCTGTGCCCGGGCTGCCCGGTTTGGCCCCGGATGCGGATGGTGGGAACTCGACGCGCACCAGATTAGCCAGCACCAGGTCTGGCGCGATCGTCGCGCCAGCCGGCAGACTACTGCCGTAGGCATAGGCGAATTTTCCGACCGGCGATTCGATGCGTTGCACGCCACGGAAGGCGTCGCCGGATTGCGCACGTGCGCCTTCGAGATAAGTCAGGTGCAGGCTGCGGCCTTGCGGATCGGTGACATCGGTGAGCATGCCCTTGTGCTTGTAGGCCAGCTGCACGGTCTCGCCTGTGGGAGCAGTAATGCGCACCAGCTTGCCTTTGCTGTTGAACAGCAGCTCTCGGCCCGTGGTCCAGCGCCACACGTATGCGGTGCCACCCTCTCCGCGCCCAACGGTGACGGTGCCGTCAGCGGGATTATTGCTGGCGCACAGGCTCGGGTTGGCCGGATCGATATTGAAGATAATGCGGCTGCCATGGGCTTCCACGATCTGGATAGTACGCCCGGCGGCGAACAGTTCGGTTTCGTAACTGAGCTTCCAGCCGCGCCCAAGAATGCCGTTACTGTGATGTGGCAGGCTGAACACGCTGTTGTAATGGCGCACGATTTCGAGTCCCAGCACCCCGGGCAATGCGGGCAGGTCATCCTCGCGCTGGTATTTGTTGCCCGTGATGACGTTGATCGGATTGCCCACACCAAGATTGATGCCGCCGCCACCGCCCTGCGAAGCCGGTCCGGCCGTCTCGCACGTTGCCCCTGCAGAGGGAGCCGGGCAGGAGAGCGGGGGCGGCATCCCCGGGCAACTCGTTCCCTTAGGGCAAGGGGTGCTTGGGGGCGGAAAGACAATCGGCTCGGCCGCCACGCGCGCCGCCACCCCGCATTGGAGCAGCAGCAACAGGATCGCCAGGCGACGTGTGACTAGGGTGTGTACGATACGGAACAATCTCATTTCAAAGGCTTTCGATTTTCAAAGTCATGGCAAAGCAAGACAGCGGCTGGATCACATGCAAAGTGCACATGGCGCCAGCGTCTGCCGAGCCTGATGTCAGGCGGCGGTACAGATCGGACAGTCCGGGCCGGTGCACGGCCCGCCGGGGTCGAGCGGCGTACCGGGATCCTCCGGATCCTCGGGCGGCTCCGGAGGCGTGCCGCCCCCTGGTGGCGTGCCGCCGCCTGGCGGGGTCCCTCCTCCCGGAGGGGTGCCTCCCCCTGGTGGGGTGCCGCCGCCCGGCGGAGTGCCGCCCGTTCCGGTCAGGTTGACCTGGTAAAAAGGTGACTGCATGCGTACCATCGCCTCGCTGCGGATATGGATGCGGCGCCCCGGGAACAAGGGATTGGTACAGGGTGCGGCGACCGCTTCCGCCCCGATGCCGAAGGGATTGCTGGTGCCGACCTGGGCCGTATAGGGCGCCGTCCCGTTGAGCATGAAGTGCAACATGCGGTCGATCACCGGCACGATCAGGCGATAGCAATAGGTAACCCGCACATGCAGCAGATTGGCGTCCTGGATCGAGACTTTCGAGGCGCTGCCGGCACCAGTGCTACGGTAGTTGAGCGTGTCGTTGGGCAGCTCGTTGCCGGATTTTCCATCCTCGCGCGGCCGTCCGAAATCGCTCAGCGCCGCGCTGGTGGGGCTGAGGATCTCGATCTGCGTCATGAGGCTGGCCGCCGCGGTTTCTTCCTGCGCCTTGAGCAGCGCCTTGGCAAAGCCAGTGCTGCTGGCCTCGGTGGCGAACAAGGGTGCCAGCGCGCGACCGAGGGCGTTGCGCATAGAACTCATGTTTCCGTTGTGCATAGCACCCGCGCGCGCTGCCTGCATGGTGGCGTGGTTCAAGGTTGCCCTGCCCCGGTAGAGCAGGCCAAGCTGAATGGTGCCGAACACGAGCAGGATCACGACTGGCAGCGCGATCAACAATTCAGTGGACGACTGGCCACGCGCGTAGCGGGGTGTGCTGCCGAAATGAAGCGCGCTCATGCCAGTTCTCCCAGCGGCAGGCGCAGGCCCGCCACGATCGCGCCGCGCGCTGCCTCGCCTGCAGCCAGCTCCAGCACGCACTGGGCGCGCCAGTGCCCGCGCATGCGGCGCGGAGGGACGGCAGCGGCCACGCGCAGCACCAGGCCGTCGCGCCGCAGGAACACGATGTCGATGGGATAGCCCATGCCCAGGGTGTGCACCAGATTGCATTTGTGCAGCAGCATGGCTTGCCCGCGCAGGAGCGGCGGCCGCGCCAGTAAGCCGCGCATACGGCCCAGCATGGAGCGTGCCACCATCACCTGCAGCACATGGTCGCGCGTTGCGGCGGCGTACTGGAGTGTCGAAAAGATCATCGCGCGCCACCTAGAATTTAACGCCGGACTGCATGAACTTAACGGCGATGGGAAACATCAGCACCAGGAAGGTGACCGGAAAGATGAAGGCGACCAGGGGAAAGATCAGTTTGACCGGTGCCTCCATGGCCAGCTTTTCGGCAATCTGGAAGCGCTCGATGCGGCGCTGCTCGGCCTGAGCGCGAAAGGTCGCGCCCAGGCTGGCACCCATCCGTTCGGCCTGGATCACGGCGCTGATGAAACTTGAGACCTGCGCAATGCGGACCCGCTCTTCCATGCGGCGCAGCGCTTCGGCCCGCGTGAGTCCCGATCGAAGGTCGCGCAAGGCAAAGGCAAATTCGTTCTTGAGTGGCCCGGCCGGCCCTTTGGCGACTGCCTGCGTGATGGCGCCGGCCATATTTAGGCCTGCCTCGACCGACATCGTCAGGAAATCGAGATAGGTTGGCAGCGCTTTTATAATGGCCTTCTGACGTTTCTTGAGCGCTTCCTTGAGCCAGATGCGCGGGTAGACATAGCCGATGCCGCCGACGATGGCCAGCCAGTACCACTCGAACATACCGGCGCTGGAAAGCACCAGAGCGGTGATGGCGCCGAACACGGTCAGGCTGACCAGGCACAAGGCAATAAACTGCGTCGGACTCATCAGGTAGCGCAAGCCCGACAGGCGCAAGGACTCGGCCGGTCCGGCCAGGAGCCGGTGCGGGATCATCTGGCACATGTGGTAATCCATCAGCCTGATCAAAGGCCAAAGCAGGCGCAGCACTTTCGGCAAGGGATCGAGATACTCCCGGTCTTCATCGGGCACCACGTTCTTGAGCCGCAACGCGGCATAGATCACGGCGGCAGCGAAGATGGCGAAGGCCACGCCGATGAGCAGCGCGATGATAATTTTTTCCATGCGTCTTCCTTACTTAAACAGCCGGGAGCGCCGGCGACAGCAACTCACACATCGATATTGGTGATGCGGCGAATAAAGTGGTAGCCGATACCAATCGTGACAGTCATGACCGCCAGCGTGACCCAGCCGTACCAGGCATGGAACAGGGGCGCCATTGCTTCCGGCTCCATGGCGTTGAGGATCAGAATCAGGAATACCGGCAGCCCGGCCATGACCACGCCCTGCATTTTTCCCTGCGCCGTCAGGCTGCGGATCTTGCCTTCCATCTGCAGCTTGGCGCGTACCGTCTTGGCAATGGATTCGAGCGTTTCGGCCAGGTTGGCCCCCACCTCGCGCGACAGGGCCATGCCGGCTGTCACCAGGGCCAGGTCGGCCAATGGCACCCGCTTTTCCATCGATTCGAGGGCGTCGCCAAAGTCGACACCAAGGCGCATTTCGCGCAGCAGTAATTCGAACTCTTGCGAGATCGGTGGCTTGCCTTCGCTCGCTACGCTGTCCATGGCAATCGGCAGACTGGCCCCGGCGCGCAGCGCACCGGTGATCATCAGGAGCGCATCGGGCAGCTGTTGCTCGAACTGCAGGAGACGGCGGCGTGCGATAAAAGCGAGCACATAACGCGGCGCCAGGAAGGCGAGCACTACGCACACGCCCACCAGGATCACGTTGCCGGTCAGGACCCAGGCCAGCACCGGCAGGAAGATCAGCACGGCCAGGTTGATCGCCATCAGGCGGTTGGCGTCAGTGAAAATGAACATCGCCTCGAGGTCCGACTTGGCGGCTTTGGCGTGGCTGTCCTGGCGCGCATTGAACCAGCGCGTGCCGAAGTACAGCACCCCCCACATCAGCAGGAACACGGCGACGAAGATGACCGCGATCAGAATGCCGGGACTGTTCATGCCGATTGCACCCGCTTGATAGCCGCGCCGCGCGAAAAGATCGACACATCCACGTGTACGCCGCGCCGGATCAGGTCCTGATAGAAATCCGGTATGTGGCCGGTGGGGACGAAGTGGCCCTTGACCTTGCCTTTGGCGTCAAAACCGTCCTGCTCGAATTTGAAGATGTCCTGCAGCTGAATCAGGTTGCCTTCGATACCCGTCACCTCGGTGATGTAGGTCACCTTGCGCGTGCCACAGGAAAAGCGGGTCTGCTGCACGATCAGGTTCACGGCCGAGGCGATCTGCTCGCGAATGGCCTGCATCGGAATCTCCAGACCGCTCATGAGCGTCATCACTTCCAGGCGCGAGAGACAATCGCGCGGACTGTTGGCGTGGGCGGTAGTGAGCGAGCCGTCGTGGCCTGTGTTCATCGCCTGCAGCATGTCGAGCGCTTCTCCGCCGCGGCACTCGCCGACAATGATGCGGTCCGGCCGCATCCGCAGGCAGTTCTTGACGAGGTCACGAATGGTGACCGCGCCGCGTCCTTCGATATTCGGCGGGCGCGCTTCCAGCGACACCAGGTTAGGTTGGTTCAGCTGCAACTCGGCTGCGTCTTCGACGGTGACGATGCGCTCGTCGTCTGGAATGAAGTTCGACAGCACATTGAGCAAAGTGGTCTTGCCCGAACCGGTGCCGCCCGAGACCACGATGTTGGCGCGCAGCTTGACCGCAACGCGCAGGAAATCGACCATTTCCGGATTGATCGCATCAAAGCGCACCAGATCCTGGTCGACCAGCTTCTTGCGCGCGAACTTACGGATGGTCAGGCTCGGGCCTTTAATTGCCAGCGGCGGAATGATGGCGTTGACGCGCGAACCATCCTTCAGGCGCGCATCGACCATGGGCGAGGATTCGTCAATGCGGCGCCCGAGCGGCGAGACGATGCGCTCAATCGCCGCCAGCACCGCCGCGTCGTTCGAGAACGAGATTTCGGAGCGGGTCAGCTGGCCTTCGCGTTCGACGAAAATGTCATTGTGGCGGTTGACCATGATCTCGGTGACGGCGTCGTCGGCCAGCAGCGACTCGAGCGGACCGAGGCCGACGATCTCGTTGAGCACCACGTCGCGCAAGCCGTCGCGCACATGGCGCATCGCTTCGAATGCGCCGTCGGTGTCGATCAATTCTTCGATCAGTTTCTGCACGGCGGCGCGCAGCTCGGCGTCGGCCATGCGCGACACGTTGACCCGGCGCAGATCCATAGCGGCGATCAGCTTACGGTGCAGCTGGGCGCGGGTGGCCATGCCATCCGGGCTTTCCAGGGGACTGAGCTTGACGCGCACGGGTACCGCCTTGTCCAGCGCCACCGGGGGCGCCACCACCTGCATCAGCTCACGTTTGTTGGCAGCCACCCGCTCATAGGCGGCCGGGGTGGCGTTCACGCGTACCGTGTAGTCTCCCAGTTCAACCAGATCGTTGCTGGCAAGGGGGCCGTATTCCTGAATTTCCTTGCCGTTGACCTTGACCGAGGCCATGCCGCCGCCGTCCTTCAGGAACACCCCATCCTCGTTGAAGGAAAATTGCAGCTGGCGGCGGCCGATGCGCCATCCGCTCAGTACGATGAGGCTGTCAGCATCCTTGCCTACGGCGCAGGAGAGCGTATCGCTGGTCGCCTCGGCCAGCATCTCGTCACGGCGGAATACCTGGACGCGCAGCATGTCAGTGCTCCGCGCCGGTGAACGGGGTCTGGACCGGCGCCTGTACCGCATCGCTTTTTCGCTGCATCGCATCCATCTTGTCGTCGAACTCCTTCTTGATGCCTTCGCCACGTTCGCGCAATTGGCGCGCTAGCCCCTCCCCGGCAGTGATGATCTGCGGCTCGAGCAACACCACAAGTTCGCTCCTGTTGTTGCGGAAGTCATCAGAACGGAACAGGCGCCCCAGGATGGGTACCCTGCTCAGTGCGGGGACGCGGTCGATGGCCGACGACATCTCACTGTTGACAATGCCCGACAGTGCAACGACCTCGCCTGCCTTCAGGCTCACCTCGGTCGAGGTGCTGCGAGTCAGGAAGCCCGGGATGCCGGACACGGTGACCGCCGGGTCAATCTGCGACAGCTCGGTCGACACGCGCGCACTGATGATGTCGTTGGCGTCGATGAAGGGCTCGATCGCGAACAGGATCCCGTAATTCTTGAAGTCGACCGAGGTCGCGCCGAGCGCGCCGGCCATCGGAATCGGTACCTGTCCGCCCACCTGCAGCTTGGCCTTGCCGCCGCTGCGCGCGGTCAGCTCGGGCGACGCCAGTATACGGACGTCGCCATTCGAAATGCCCAGGTTCAGGCGCGAAGTCAGCGTCGTCGCCAAGCCCAGGAATAAGCCGCCACTGCTAGTGCCCCGTATGACGAATGGCGGTGCAGCGGAATCGATCAGGCTCTCGCCGGGCACCAGCTGACGCTGGTTGTCGAACACGCCCTGCTTGCTGGCCACGCCCATTGCGCCAAACACCGGGCCGTTGCCGCTTTTTGCCCAGTCGACCCCGATCTTTTCCAGGAAGGAGCGTTTCACCTCCATGAAATGAAGGCGAAACAGCACCGAGCGCGTATAAGCCTGGCCCTGGTCTTCGCGAATATTGAAGACCACGCCTGGCAAGTCCCGCAGGGTTGACGAGAGCTGTTGCAAGACTTCCTTGTGCACCGTTCCCGAGAGCACCAGTTCATTGCCCAACTGCTCGACCTGGATCCCGCTCACGCCGCGTGTCATGGCGTCGACCTTGGCCCGCACCAGCTGCACATCCTTGGGCACCACACTGACCCGATATGAATACACGGTGTCGGCGGTCCAGACCAGCAGGCTGGTGCTGCCGACCTGCTCTGCGATGAGCAGCAGGTGGGAGTCGACCGTTGTGGTACTGAGCATGTTGCCGCTGCCAAGCGCCAGCCGCACGATCTTTCCTTTTACCGGTAGCATCAATATCTCGCCGGCGACGATGGTCAGGGGCTGGATCGGCAGGTAATGCAGTGAGGCCGGCCGGGTGCGAGCACGCGGCTTGGCCGTCGCCGGCGGGGCCGCGCCGGCAGTTTGAGCGAAGGCGGGATCGGGATCGAGCGCGTGGGCATGACTGGCCGGCCCCAACAAGAGGACAGCGCCGACGAGGCAGCTGGACAGGCGAGCGAGGACAGCCGGGGTAAACAGGGTGAGCATGGAAAGTCGTTTCGTGAATGGGGTCATTTACTTGCTGCCTTGCAGCATGGGAACCGGCTGATTGGCCGGGGAAGAGCCCGGGGTGTAGCTTGCCAGCGCGGCGCTGGCCACCATCGCTGCCGCTGCCTGCGAGGGGGGCAGCGCCACACGGCCGTGCATGTTCTCGCCACGTCCGCCGACGATGAATTCGATCCCGGCGTCACGCCGCCGGGCGCTGGCCGGCAGCAGATCGGCTGAGCGAAGCGGCGACAATGTCAACGGGTCGCGGTCACCGGTACCGCGCAACATCACACGGTAGCTGCCCATCTTCTGGCCGATCAGCAGGCGTGCGGCCTCGGCCGGCGTCACCAGCAGGGTCACGGTATCGAAGGCCTTTTCGCGGGCGCCCTCTACTTCGCCCGGCCGCGCCATCTTGTCGGCATTCTCGATCGGCAGATTGACGTCGCGAAATTCCTGCCCGGTCGCCAGCACGATCATGTCCTGCATGAACAAACTGGCCTGCTCGCCCGCCTTGTCCTCACCGCGCCCGCTATCGGCCGGCCCTGCTTTGGACATGAGGAACAGGTCGACCCGGTGGTTGGGGCGCAGCGTTTGCGCGATCGAATTCAGATTGTCGATGTCGATGGTGACGGCACGCTTGCCCGCAGGCAAAATGGCCGCGACATCGTTGACCTGCGGCTGCAACAGGTCGCTCATGCGGACCGGCCGTCCCCCGAGCACGGCACGGGCCAGCTTCTGGCCTTCCAGCGCGCCGAAGTCCTTTGCCAATAGGGTGTCGGGATAGACCAGGTCGGCTTCGATCGAGCGCGAGGAAAACATGGTGCCGTTGAGCACGGTGTTGACGGCGGCATCGGTGCGCGGCACCACCACCGCCACTTTCGGCGTTTGCCGCTTGCGTGAGCGCGCGGTAAGCTCCTGCTGCATGCTGGCCTCGCGCTGTTGCAGGTAGATATAGGCCAGCGTGGCGACGCCGCCCGCCAGCAGGGTGGCAAATAGCAGCAGCACCACGGGACTGGCCAGAGTGGCGCTGAATGTTTTTTTTGTCGTTTTGGTCGTCATGGTCAATCACGAAAAGTGTTCAAGGTCAAGCCTGCGCCCGGGGCTTGGGGCAGGCGGGGTCAGATACTGTAGGACATCACATACGAGAAGGCGGACCAGGCACTCTTGACTGCATCGATCAGTTGCTGGATCGGCGATGGGGCCATCGACGAAAGCACCAGGATGAGCACCGTCAGTGCCAAAACCAATGCATATTCGGTCGATGCCTGCCCACGGGAGCCGCAGTTCACAGGGCCTCCGCGATGGTCATGACGATCTGGGTCGGGCCTTGCGGCCACAGCACGATATCGATCTGTTCGCGCTGGCGCTGCGCCGTCATGAACAAGGCAGTCGCGCCGCTGGCCTTGTTCTTGACCGTGTGCGAGCGCGGCACCGACCACTTGGCTTGAACCAGTTCGTCGATGAAAAACTTGTTTAGCTCGTGCATCGAACTGGACGATGTCATCGACAGCACCAGGCCCCGTCGTCCATCATCGAGGCTGGACACGCTGGAGGTGACGGTTGCGCCGGGTGGAACCGGCGCGCGCGCGACCAGCTCCGCACGCGGCGCCGGGTCTTTAGTGCTGCGTGCGAAATAGCCGAAGGCGCCGTCGCGCTTGCTCAGCTGCAGCGTCGCCAGACATTTCTCACTGAGCGAGGTGAGCACCTGCCAGCCGGCCGCGCTGCTGCGCTTGGCCGTAAAGCCCTCGCCTTTCCACTGCTTTTCAGTTTGGCTCATCAGTTCTTCCACGCTGGCCTTGCCCTGCACTTGGCGAATAGCCATACGCAAGCCATTGATGCGCACCTGCTCGCCGACCGTGCTGCCCAGCAAGGTGGGTGGGAGCTGGCTGGGGCAGGCCATGGCCGCGCCCGTCAGCAGTCCACCGCACAGCAGCGCGACGGCGCGACCGCGCCACCGTCGTGCCAGGATTACATTGTGCAAGAGAGAAAAATCCATGATGCCTCAGTTAAAAGAAGAGCGGTCAGCGCGCGAGAACTGTGTCCGGCAAAACTATTTCAGGCGGTCGTCGGGCACCACATCGACTGCGATCTTGCCAACTTCAATGCGTCCGGCCTGCCACGGATCCCATGGCAACAAACCGGCTTCGGCGATGCTGACAAAGGCCCCTGCAGCCTGCGCAGTGGGCACCATCTTTTTGACCATGCCTAAGGTAGCGGCATTGCCGTTAGCGCCCCAGGTATTCGACAGGATGGCGCCGCTGGCCTTGAAGTCCATCCCGGCCCACGAGGGCGCGTCCTGCCACAGTCGCTGGTAGGACTCGCTGGTCTTTGCCAGGTTCTTGAGTGACAAGTCGACCACGGCGAACGAGTCGGTCGGCAGGGGCGGAACGAAGCTCAGAAATCCGTTGACCTGCACCTTGGCCATCGTATCGAGTGGGCCGGCCAGGATGTCCTTGGCGGGAGTGGCCTGGATGGAGGCGGCTGTTACATCCTCGAACTTGCTCAGATAACTGGTGCCAGCGTTGTCGCGCCACATGGGATCGATGCCATTGGCCAAGGTGGTCGCGGACTTGTCCGTGGCCTTGATCACGCTGGCCGTGCCGCTACGGTCGTTCAGGACGCGCAGCGCCAGTTCATTGTTGATCTCAGCCGCACTCTTCTTGTTCGGGTTGTTGATCGCATCGAAACCGGTCCCCTCTGGATACCAGACAGTGCGCTCCCAGGTCGCGTAGCGCGCCGCCATGTCGGTGGTGTGTTGCACGTCAATGAATTTACCGACTGCAACGATGGCGATAAACAGCGGCACAAGGAAAAATAAGGCTGCCACCAACAATTCGACCATCGCCTGGCCGCGCGGCGTGCGCCGCAGAAAGGTCTTGCGCATCAATGTGTCCCCCATGAAGCGGTGCGGTCGGGCACCGAGCGATCGACCAGACGGGTCTGCCAGTAGGGATTGAACAGGTTAGCAAGCTCGGTCTTGTTGTCTGCCCGTTGCCAGCCACTGGCGGTAAAGCCAGTGTTATTCTTGGCCCGGTAGAAATACGCGTGCGACGAGGACAGCACGCGCATGCTGTCGCTTTTCATGCCGTCAGTAAGCTTGAGCTTGTCGGCGTCGGGCAGTAATTTGGACGAGGTACGCACACTGGCGCCCGTGCGCTCGACCTCGATGGTGACAGCGAACTTACCGCCATTTTCCTCCGCACTCTGGTTGACCGGGACGGCGCTCGTGTCGCTAACGTCGCGGTAGTAATCCTGCAGTCCGCCGGCCGTGTCGAGGCTCGCTCCCGGCCCGGTCGACTTGTGCCGGATCTGGGCCGGAATAAAAGTCATCGGATTGACCAGCGCACCGCCGAAATTATCCGAGTCCGATGGATTGCCCGCATAGCCGCTGGTCGTGGCGTAGGCGCCGTCTACGCCCACCACGGCGCCACCAGAGTCACCGCGTGCAAAATTGCCGTCGATCAGGGGCGTGGCCTCGGTCGCCGGGCACAATCCGGTCCAGCAGGGAACCCAGACGGTGCAAGACTGCATGCCCGTTCCCCAGGTGGCGTCGAGCGCCAGCCAGCGCTTCTTGTCTTCGCTGAGCATGCTGCCACCCGCATGAGTGAAGCCGAATATGGTGAACGAACTGATGTAGTTGGGCAGCGCCGAGCAGAGTTGGACCTCGGAAGCCCATGAGGGTACGGGTACCGAGGTACGGCTGCGCGTGAAGGAATCAGTCGACTGCTTGCTGACGACCACATTGGCGAAGCGGTCCGCTTCCGCCGAACTGTCGTTAGCACTGTGCTGCCGCGTATAGCCGGCCCAGGTCACGACCTGGTAGCCGGTCACCCCGAGCTGAAAGGCTCCGGTCGTCAACTGGGCTTGCGGATCATTGCGTTTGATAACCTCTTCAGCGACCAGGACCATGTCGGCCGCAGTCGCCAGGTGATGTGCCTGCTGAGCGATCTTGAAGGCATTGATCAGGTTATCAAGCCGCTGCACCACGAAGCCAACCGTGTTTTCGTAGGTCGACGCAACCGTCTCGATGGGCAGGTTTTCAGCGTAATCCCACATCGGCGTGCTGACCGGAATCCAGTCCGCTTCAAAAGTCAAGGTCGCCTCCCCCATGCGTTCGTGGGTATGGCGGGCGTCTTCGAGATATGATTTCAGGCTGGCCAGTTGCACCACCGCCACCTGGTTGGCGACCATGGCGCGATTGGTATAGGCTGAGAAATTATGGTCGCGCGCCTGCAGGACGCCTGCACTGTAGGCGCCGGCGTCGCTCGCGTTTTGCAGCCGCGTTTTGGCGTTGGCCAGCATGCCGCTGTTAAACATCAACAAGGCAATCACTGCACAGGCGGCACCAAACAGCAAGGTAAATACCATGGCTTGGCCGGACTGGCGCTTGTTTGACACAGGCAGGGGCAGGAAAGGCGTTGGCGTGGTCATAGGTTCGGGTAAGCGGATCGGCCCGCGACCATCGGGACGCGATCCTGCTATCAATGCAATGTTTGAGAGGAGCAGCCGGCCCGGCCATCAGGCCGGTGCCGCTCCCTGGAATTGCGGCGCGTTATGGAGCTGCGGTTCTCCGCTCCATGCGCCGCACGCAACGACCGCGCCCCGTCAAGGACCGGCAGGTGGGCCGCCGGCGCCGCCGCCAGCTTTCTGATCGTTGTCGACGTTGTACTCAGCCATGCCTTTGGTCGTGTTGGCGCGCGACACTGCCGCGGTCTGCGCGGCGGTAGCGTTGGTCAAGGCGGTGTCGGCCTTCTGGCCTGCCACCTCTGCGGCCAGACCGGCAGTCTGGCTACGCACGGTTTTGCCAAACATGGCATAGACGCCGATGGCCGATACCGCGATGAGGGCAACGATGATGATGTATTCCATCATGCCTTGTCCTCGTCGCCGGGACGGTGAAGCTAGGTTCAGAGCTCTTTGCATTTGTTACTCCTAGTAAATATGAAGGGGAAATTCCCATAACCCTGCAATTGCATTACATGCAATGAATAAAATAAAAGATTATTAAATATTTAAGATTGCGAACTAAGCATATGTACATGTTTGAGATTTGTCAAGGCGGGTAGTATACGAGCCAGCCGTAGCTCGGGTTGGCCAACCGACATCAACGATGTAAGCAAAGAAATTTATATAAGTTATTGAATTTAAACTCTTTTCTCTGGTCAGATCGGAGCAGGCCCCGCCCAAAAAAGTGCCATTGAGAAGTTTTTATTGACTGCTATTAAGATAGTGTTATTCACAAGCAAGCGATGCCGAGAACCAAGAATTTGTCTTTTAGAATCTATGTTTTCCGCAGCTCACAAGTTGTATGCATGTGTAAAAAGTAACCAAATATCATGGCGCGCACGTCCAAAGCGGTTGGATCCGACAGGAGAGGGAGGTCGGACGAGCTGGCGAAAAGACACATGCAATTTTTCGGAGAGAAAGTTTTCTCCCTCATCCGAAGTTTGGCTTCCTGTTCCCTTTTGGCTGCAAGCCAGATCATCCGCCGCGGGAAGTACGCGCGATTGTCACGCTTAGCTGGAGCACGGCCCGGACGTGGCGGGTACGGGCGAGCCAATCTGGGCTCAGCGCAGATATGCGGGGCCTGAATAACCGAAAAGTTTGATTTATTTGAGCTGAAGGGAAAAAGTGACCAAGGCACCACAGAGCGACGCCGGGTGGGGTGAATGATGCCGAAGTTGCGCCAGGCGCTGCTTTAGCTACACGTGTTGGCGATCTTGGTCATCACTCGTTTGACCTTGCCCTTCACCGCCAAGCTCCCCCGCATGCGCACGATGGTTTGCTCGATCGCGGCCCGGTCGGTCGAGGTTTTGGCCTTGGCAGCAGCGCTCTCCAATTCGGCAATTGCGGTCGCACGCCCGTCATCCATCTGCTTCAGCAGTGCTGGCATGGCCGCTAATTGCTTGGCCGCCCTGGAGCGCTCCAGTTCCGTCGCGCCGTGCTTGGCCTGGTTCTCCAGCAGCGGCATCATCAACGCCATGCTTGGGACAACATTTGGGCCGCCGACCTGCGTTTCGGTCACGTATTCCCACACATCCTGGCTGATCCGTTTCACAGTCAGGGTTGTCGTACCGCCGGGGCATGCCGCTGTGTGCACGCTACCGTCCGAGGTCGGAGTAAAGCTCTGGACTTTGCAGCCAGCGCCGACCGGCACCTCGGCCAGCCCCTTCAGTTCCGCTGCTGACCTGATGCACTGCGTGACCGGGCCGCTCCCCTTCTCGTTGATGGCGAGTACTGGCGTACCACTCAAGCTGATATGTCCTTTGCTGTCCCCTGTGGCGCCATGCTGCTGCACCTGGGTGTTGCGCTGACCACCCTCGGTACCGTGGTCCGACTCGATATCGACGCGATAAAGCCCGGGCTCCGGCAAGATCTGCGACGGCGGCGCGGCCTGCAGCGAAGGCGCCCCGAGCAGGCTTGCCAGCAGCAAGCTTTGGAACATCCTGTGGCCCGGCCGGATCCAGGCCCGCAGCGGAACCCGGGCAGCGCGCGCCGCGATGTGATTGGCGTGCGGATCGTTGAATCGTCGTGTCAACATCTTGCCTCCCCATGAACAGATCGTGGAAGGCATCATATTGCATAAAAACCAATAAAGCCAATTTTTTAACAAACTAGCAGCTGCTCTTCTCCTCCACGGCCTTTCAGCGATCGCATGCTTAGCCCGGCGACGTCGATATAAAAAAAGCGGAACCGAAGTTCCGCTTTTTTGTTTGCTACCGACCGTCCGATCAGGCCAGCTTGCCGTGGCAAGCCTTGAACTTCTTGCCGCTGCCGCAAGGGCAAGGATCGTTGCGGCCCACTTTCGGACCGGGGAACTCGTCGTCGCCCGCTGACGGCAAGGGCGCCAGCAATTCAGCGGGATCGGCATCCGGATTGAAGTCGGCGTGCTGATAGCTGACGTTTTCCACGTGGCTCTGCTGCAGGGCCGCTTCGGCCGCGTCGATTTCTTCGCGCGACTGGATGCGCACCGTCATGACCATGCGGATGACTTCGTTCTTGATCTGGTCCAGCATCGAACCGAACAGCTCGAACGCTTCACGCTTGTACTCCTGCTTCGGATTCTTCTGGGCGTAGCCGCGCAGGTGGATACCCTGGCGCAGGTGGTCCAGCGCCGCCAGGTGCTCGCGCCAGTGGCTGTCCACGCTTTGCAGCATGACGTTGCGCTCGAAACCGCCGAAGGCTTCCTTGCCGACGATCTCGATCTTGGTGTTGTAGGAAGCGTCGGCCGCGGCCAGCACCTTCTCCAGGATGTCGTCATCGGTCAGGTTGCTGTCGGCCTTGAGCAGCGCGTCCAGCGGCACATCCAGATGCCATTCGTTGGCCAGCACCTCCTGCAGGCCCTTGATGTTCCACTGCTCTTCCACCGATTCGTGCGGCACGTGCTCGCGCACCACGTCGGTGAACACGCCGGCGCGCAGCGAGGCGATCAGCTCGGCGATGTCGGTCGTCTCGAGCAGTTCGTTACGCTGGGTGTAGATCACCTTGCGCTGGTCGTTGGCGACGTCGTCGTATTCGAGCAGCTGCTTGCGGATGTCGAAGTTGCGCGCCTCGACCTTGCGCTGGGCCGACTCGATCGAGCGCGAGACGATGCCCGCTTCGATCGGTTCGCCTTCTGGCATCTTCAGGCGGTCCATGATGGCGCGCACGCGGTCGCCCGCGAAAATGCGCAGCAGCGCGTCGTCAAGCGACAGGTAGAAACGCGAGGAACCCGGATCGCCCTGGCGGCCCGAACGGCCGCGCAGCTGGTTGTCGACCCGGCGCGATTCATGACGCTCGGTACCGACAATGTGCAGCCCGCCCGCGCCGACGACGTGGTCGTGCAGGGACTGCCATTCACTGCGCAAGGTGTCGGCCTGGCGCGCCTTGTCGGCGTCGGACAGCTCGGGATTGGCTTCGATGATCTGGATCTGCTTTTCCACATTGCCGCCGAGGACAATGTCGGTACCGCGGCCGGCCATGTTGGTGGCGATCGTGATCATGCGCGGACGGCCCGCCTGGGCGATGATTTCCGCTTCACGCGCGTGCTGCTTGGCGTTCAGCACATTGTGCTCGAGCTTGGCCTTGGTCAGGATGCCGGACAACAGTTCCGAGTTCTCGATCGAGGTGGTACCCACCAGCACCGGCTGGCCGCGCTCGTAGCAGTCGCGGATATCGATCAGCATCGCGTTGTACTTCTCTTCCGAGGACTTGTAGACCTGGTCCTGGCGGTCCTTGCGCTGCGAAGGACGGTTCGGTGGAATCACCACGGTCTCGAGGCCGTAGATTTCCTGGAATTCGTAGGCTTCGGTATCGGCCGTACCGGTCATGCCGGACAGCTTGGTGTACATGCGGAAGTAGTTCTGGAAGGTGATCGAGGCCAGGGTCTGGTTCTCGTTCTGGATGCGTACGCCTTCCTTGGCTTCCACCGCCTGGTGCAGGCCATCCGACCAGCGCCGGCCCGTCATCATGCGGCCGGTGAATTCGTCGACGATGACGACTTCGCCGTTCTGCACCACGTATTGCTGGTCCTTGTGGTACAGGACGTGGGCGCGCAGGGCAGCGTACAGGTGGTGGATCAGGGTGATGTTGGCGGCGTCGTAGAGCGAGGCGCCTTCCGGCAGCAGGCCCATGCTGGTCAGGATCGCTTCCGCGTTTTCGTGGCCGGCTTCGGTCAGCAGCACGGTGTGCGCTTTCTCGTCCTTGATGTAGTCGCCCGGCACCTGGATTTCGCCCTTGCCGTCCGGCGTTTCTTCGCCGATCTGCAGGGTCAGGCGGGCCGGCACTTCGTTGATCTTGTGGTACAGGTCGGTGTGGTTCTCGGCCTGGCCTGAAATGATCAGCGGGGTCCGCGCTTCGTCGATCAGGATCGAGTCGACTTCATCGACCACAGCGAAATTCAGGCCGCGCTGGACCCGCTCGCGCGCCTCGTAGACCATGTTGTCGCGCAGGTAGTCGAAGCCGAATTCATTGTTGGTGCCGTAGGTGATGTCGGACGCATACGCTGCCTGCTTGACGTCATGTTCCATCTGCGACAGATTGACGCCGGTGCTCAGGCCGAGCCAGCCGTACAGGCGACCCATCCACTCGGCATCGCGCTGCGCCAGGTAATCGTTGACGGTAATGACGTGCACGCCCTTGCCCGACAAGGCGTTCAGATAGGTCGGCAGGGTCGCCATCAGGGTCTTGCCCTCGCCCGTGCCCATCTCCGCAATTTTGCCATAGTGCAGAACCATGCCGCCGATCATCTGGACGTCGAAGTGGCGCATCTTCAGCACGCGCTTGGCGGCCTCGCGGCAGACCGCGAAGGCTTCCGGCAGCAAGTCGTCCAGCGATTCGCCCTTGGCGACGCGCGCCTGGAATTCCGGCGTTTTCGCCTGGAGTTGAGCGTCCGTCAGCTTTTCGATCTGCGGCTCGAGCGCGTTGATTTCGCGTACCGTTTTTTGATATTGCTTGAGCAGCCGCTGGTTGCGGCTACCGAAAATCTGGGTCAGTAATGACATGCTTGAATTCTTGAAATAAACGCCGCAAAAAGAAGCCGCTATGATATCAAAAAGATATCGTCACGCGGCCGACTATGGCAAAAAGAGGGTGATTTTATCATGCGATCCGGCCACACTTGGGGATTAAGCCCCGGAACTCAAGTGCGGCGCCCAAATCAATGTTGGCAAAATGGCTTGTGGACTGCATTCTGGCCGACATGCGCAAGCTGTGATATGTTCCGCCCCATGCACATCTACGGAACCAAGACGCGTAAAACCTCGCTGGTCGCCACCGATTTCCTCAAACGGAACGACAAAATGGCGGGGTTACTGCCGGCCGCCATGCGCATGGCCAGCCTGCAGAGCGACTGCGCGGCCGCCTTGCCGCCCATGTTCGGCAACTGCGACGTGCTGTCGTTTGAAAACGCGCGCCTGGTGCTGGCCACGCCCAGCTCGGCCGTGGCCGCCAAGCTCAAGCAGCAACTGCCCAAGCTCCAGACCGCCCTGCTCAAGCGCGGCTGGCAGGTGGAAGATATCAAGCTCAAGGTCCAGGTCACGCGCAGCATCGCCCCGGTTGTGCATACGCGCCAGCTGGTGCTGCCGGCCACCGCCACCAACGCCTTCGCCGAACTGGGCGACACCCTGCCCCAGACCCCGGCCAACGCCACCCTGATCGCCGCCATCAAGGCCATGGCAGCCCGCCGCCGTTAATTGCCCAACCGGGGTCAGACCCTTGAACTGCAATCTTTCCTACCCGGGTTCCATGTTGCACAACCGGGGTCAGACCCTTGAGCTGCAATTGTCAAAATTTGCAGGGCTGGCGTCGCCCCACAGCTGTGAAACGCTCAGATGCAATTGTCAAAAAATTGCTGTTCAAGGGTCTGACCCCGGTTGAGCAACTAATTTATGTGAGCGCCCACTCGCGCGCCATCTGGCGCACGTAGGATGGCGGGGCGCTGCCCGGCGTGGGGAAGGCGACGATTTCGTAGCAGCTCGGGTCTTTCAGCAATTCGAGCAGCAGCAGGTTGTTCAGGGCGTGCCCCGACTTGTGCGCTTCGTAGCCGGCCAGCAGCGGGTGCCCGACCAGGTAGAGGTCGCCGATGGCGTCCAGGATCTTGTGGCGCACGAATTCGTCGTCGTAGCGCAGGCCGTCGGAGTTGAGAATCCGGTATTCGTCCATCACGATCGCGTTTTCGAGCGAGCCGCCGCGCGCCAGGCCCATCCCGCGCAAGCTTTCCACATCCTGCATGAAGCCGAAGGTGCGTGCGCGCGCCACATCGTGCACGTAGGACACATCACCGAAGTCGACCGTGGCGCGCTGGGTCGTGCCGTCCACCGCCGGGTGGTTGAATTCAATGAAAAAATCGAGCTTGAAGCCGTTGTAGGGCGTCAGACGTGCCCATTTTTCGTTGGCGCCGCTGCCCTGGCGCACTTCCACATTCTTGAGCACGCGGATAAATTTCTTGGCCGCGTCCTGCTCCTCCACCCCGGCCTGCTGCAGCAGGAACACAAAGGAGGATGCCGAACCGTCCATGATGGGAATCTCTTCGGCCGACACGTCCACATACACATTGTCGATGCCCAGGCCGGCGCAGGCCGACATCAGGTGCTCGACCGTGGACACACGCGCAGCGTCCTTGACCAGCACCGAAGCCATGCGCGTATCGCCCACCACGCCCGCACTGGCCGGGAACTCGACCACCGGATCGAGGTCCACCCGGCGGAACACGATGCCGGTATCGATGGCGGCCGGGCGCAGGGTCAGTTCGACCTTGGTGCCGGAGTGCAAACCGACGCCGATCGTGCGCACCAGTTGTTTGATGGTTCGTTGTTTGAGCATCCGGCGATTATATCCAAGTTGAAAATGCCGCGCTTGCCTGCGGAGAGCGGTCCCATCGCGCCGGAATAGTGCTGCTTGCATAGGCTGCAGGCCTGTGTCAACGAGAAAGATCGAGCGCTTGCTCTAGTGAATCCCATCCTGCCCTGTGATTTAATGCATTCAACTGCTCTGACACAATGGAGCACCCTCCTCAGGGACCAGCCCGCGCCTATCCGGCGCGGCGCTGACGCCTGGCTCGATCTCCCCCCACCGTCAATACCCCTCAGGGATGTTCCGCCTGCGCATGCGAGCGCTCCTTGCGCACCAGGTAAATACCGCTGCCGATGATGATGGCCGCGCCGATCAGGGTGTACTGGTCCGGCAGGGTATTCCACAGCATCCAGTCGATCGCCACGCCCCATGCCAGCGCCGAATATTCAAACGGCGCCACTACCGACGCTTCGCCGTGGTTGAACGCTTCCGTGATCGCCAGTTGTCCCAGAAAACCACTGATCGCCAGGCCTGTCAGCAGCCAGGCATCTTCCATGCGCGGCGCCACCCAGTTGGGTGCGGCCAGGATGGTCGCGCCTGTGCCCATCAGGATCATCAGCCACAGCACCATGTGTTCGCTGCGGTCGCTGCGGCTGATGATGCGACCCGCAATGGCCGACACCGCATAGCAGGCCGCCGCGCCCAGCACCGCCAGGCCGCCCAGGGTCAGCATGCCACTCGCATCGGGCCGCAGCACCACCAGCACGCCGATCAGGCCGACCCCGATGGCGATCCAGCGCGCCGCGTTGACCGTCTCCTTCAGGAACACGACCGACAGCGCGGTGATCAGCGAGGGCGCGATAAAGAAGATGGAATAAGCCTCTGCCAGCGACAGGTTCTTGAGGCCGAAGGCGAACAGCGACAGCATCGCGATGCCGAGCGCGCCGCGCAGCAGATGCAAGGGCCAGCGCACGCGTGTGGCGCCGCGGTAGCCGCCGCGCCAGCCCACATACACAAACACCAGCGGCAGCGACACCAGCGCGCGCAGCGCCGCCACCTGCATCGCCGGATAGGTCGCGGCGAGCAGCTTCATCGCCGTGTCCATCATCGAGAACATGACGACCGCGATCAGCATCGCATAGATGCTGCGCAGGTTGCCGCTGACGCGGGTGCCGGCTGCCGTCATAAGGTTCTGGCCATGAAAAGGCTGAGCGGGTCAAGCTGGTAGTCGCCGAAGGGCGGACGGCGCACGAAGCCGTCGCGTTCATACAGGCCGATGGCTTCCGGCTGGCTGATACCGGTTTCGAGCATCAGCGCCGGTAGCCCGGCCGCCCTGGCGCGCCGGGCAATCTCGGCCAGCAGCTTGCGGCCCACGCCCTGCCCGCGCGTGTCCGGCTCGACGTACATGCGTTTGACTTCGGCGTAGTCGCCGCGGTCGACATAGGCGCCGCAGCCGGCCGCGCGGCCCTGGGCATCGCGCGCGACCAGGAACACGACATCATCCTGCATCAGCGAGGTGATATCCATCAGGTGGTTGCTTTCGGCCGGATACAGCTCGCCGCAATAGGCGTCCAGCTTGTTCAGCATGGCGATGACGTCGGCCTGGTTGGGAGATTCCTGTGCAATGTTCATGGCGATGAAAGGTAAAAAAACGCGTTGAAACGATCGATAAAAAAACGGCGCCGCAGCGCCGTCTCACGGACCTGCAGGCGAAAACGCTTAAGCCAGTTGCTTGACCATGGTTTCGGCGTTCGAGACTTCGAAAGCGCCGCCCTGCTCCACGTTCAGCTGCTTGACGACGCCGTCTTCGACCAGCATCGAGTAGCGCTGCGAGCGGGTGCCCATGCCGAACTTGGAGAAGTCCGCATCCAGGCCCAGTGCCTTGCTGTAGGCGGCGTTACCGTCGGCCATCATGCGCACGATGCCGGTCGACTTCTGGTCGCGGCCCCACGCGCCCATGACGAAAGCGTCATTGACCGAGATGCACCAGATTTCATCGACGCCCTTGGCTTTGAGTTCGTCGGCGTGCTTGACATAGCCCGGCACGTGCTGTGCGGAGCAGGTCGGGGTGTAGGCGCCCGGCAGGCCGAAGATCGCGATCTTCTTGCCCTTGACAAGGTCTGCGACCTGGAAAGTATTCGGGCCGAGCGAGCAGCCTTCGGATTCAGTCTCTACGAATTCCGACAGGGTGCCTTCTGGCAGGGTGTCGCCGATTTTAATAGTCATTCGAGGGCTCCATGGATGTTAAGTTTGAAAGACGGCTAGTATGCCTGAACGCGCGCGAGTCTGCAGGCGGCGGCCGTCAGCGCGCCGTCCGCGTCCACTCGTCGCCTACTTCTCGTCCGACTTTACTTGTTGGCGCTCAGCTGGCCGCGCGCGACACCTGCGGGCAAGGCCGTGCTGTGGGCGTTCATGTACAAACCATCGGTGAACAGCAGCAGCGCATCGGCATCGGGCAGTGCGACGAAACCGTTCGAGGTCCAGGTCAGGCCGGTGCTGCCTTCGACCTGGAACGGCACGATGACCGGACCGTTCGTGCCGGCGGGGGCGCGGTGGATGTGGGCGGCGTTCGGCGTGAAGCCGGCCACCGTGGTGCGCGCGAACACCGTCTTGGCATCGACGTCGTAAGCGGCGAAGCCGACGCCGCTGACCGCCCCCGGCACCGGCGGCACCTCGTTGGCGCCGCTCATCGCCGCGACGCGGATCTGGTAGCCCACCTGGCCGCGGATTTCGCCGCCCGGCAGCGCCGTGGTGTGGATGTTGAAGTACATGGCCTTGTTGCGCATGTCAGACAGCATGGCGTCGGTCATCTGGAAGCCCGAGACCGTGTACTTGTTGTTGGCCGGCGCGCCGAAGGGGATGGTGACCGGGCCATTGCCCGTGATCGGCGCCGTGTGCACGTGCGCGGCGGTGGGCGCGATGTTCGCAAACGTCAGGGTGATGTCGGCCAGCTTGGTGACGGGATCGACGGCGATCACGCCCAGGCCGGTGGCGGCCGATGTATTTTGCGGAAACTCCTGGGCGCCCGACAAGCGCCCGATTGCCACCTCGCGCCCGATCTGGCCGCGCAATTCGCCACCGGGATACCTGGCCGAGTGCGCGTTGTAATACAGCCCGCCGTTCTTGAAGGACTCGAACTGGGACGCGGTCAAGGTCGCGTTGGCGGGCACGGTCCAGACATTGGGATTGGCCGCGTCTTTCACCAGCGCGACGATGACCGGGCCATTGGTCCCGGCCACGCCTTCGTGGATATGGGCGTCGGTGGCGGTGACACCGGTCAGCGTGATGGAGCCGTAGATTTTTCTGGTATCCGGCTCATAGGCTAGTACCCCACTGCCCTTGGCCAGCGAACCGACTTCGGCCACCTCCTGCAGGGGCGACAGGACAACGGCTTTTTCGATGGACGGCGTGTAGTCGCTGCCGCTGCAGGCGGCAAGGCCGGCGCACAAGGCCAGGACGGCAATGTGGGACGCGGAGCGATTCAATGGCAGGGTCATGGCTTTCCTCGGCAGTATTGTTATGAATGGCCGCACGCGGAGCGAGCGACCTGTCTCGTCTACTGTTTGCTGTAGAAATAGCAAGGAAAAGAATACCACAGGCAACTGTCCACACAGTAGGGCGGACCCGGCCGTGAATCGAACGCCTGTCCATCGGCCGCTCGCTCATGGCAAAAAAAATCCACCTTCAACGATGACTCGTTGAAGGTGGACCGTTCGTCTTCTGGCGCAGCGTGGCAAGCGAAAGGCAGCCTGCCTTCCCCTTTTACTGCCTTAGTCTGCTTGCTTGCGCAGGAAAGCCGGAATGTCGTAGGTCTCGACGCCGTTACGCTGCATCGCCTGAACCTGCTCCGATGCCTGCTCGCGGCGCCATACGGCTGGCTGCTTCATGCCGTCGCCCGCGTGGCCAGCTGCGCCGGCCGAACCCATGGTCACGCCGGCCTGCGCCGTCATGCCGGCCGAGTTCATCATCGGCTGGTTGTGGGTACCGGTGCGCAGCATCGGGGTCTGCACCAGCTGCATGTTCTTCTTGGCTTTGCCCAGGCCCGTCGCCACCACGGTCACGCGTATGTCGTCGCCCATGTCGTCGTCGTACGCGATACCTTGCGCGATCGATGCGTCCGGCGCGGCAAAGGCGCGTACCGCCGCCATGACTTCCTTGATTTCCTTACCCTTCAGGCCACGGCTGGCGGTCACGTTGACCAGCACGCCGCGCGCGCCGGACAGGTCGATCCCGTCGAGCAGCGGCGAAGCGACTGCCTGCTCGGCCGCGATGCGGGCGCGGTCCACGCCGCTCGCGGTTGCGGTGCCCATCATGGCTTTGCCCTGCTCGCCCATGATGGTCTTGACGTCGTTGAAGTCGACGTTGATGTGGCCAGGTACGTTGATGATCTCGGCGATACCGGCAACGGCGTTGTTGAGCACATCGTCGGCGTGCTTCATCCAGTCGATCATGCTTTCGTCTTCGTAGATCTCTTCCAGTTTTTCGTTCAGGATGATGATCAGGGAATCAACGTGCTGCGACAGTTCTTCCAGGCCGCTTTCGGCCACGTCCATGCACTTCTGGCCTTCGTACGAAAACGGCTTCGAGACCACGGCAACGGTCAGCGCGCCCATCGCCTTGGCGATTTCAGCGACGATCGGTGCGGCGCCGGTACCGGTGCCGCCGCCCATGCCGGCCGCGATGAAGACCATGTGCGCGCCGCGCAGTGCGTCTTCGATGCGGGCCCGCGATTCTTCGGCCAGCTGGCGGCCGACGGTCGGCTTCATGCCGGCGCCGAGGCCAGACTCGCCGATCTGGATGATGTTATGCGCGCTCGAGGCAGCCAGTGCCTGGGCGTCGGTGTTCGCGGCGATGAATTCAACGCCCGACACACCCTTGTTGATCATGTGCTGAACCGCATTGCCACCCGCTCCGCCGACGCCGACGACCTTGATGACGGTTCCTAGTGCTGCGTTATCGACCATATCAAACTCCATGATGAACTCCTAATCAAAGTGCGGTTTCCAAGCGCCAGGGCTCATATGCGTATGAATCCTGGAGGTTGAAAACTGCGGTTAATTTCAAAAAAATGTACTAAAACTGCTCGGATCAGGCCGCGCCTTCAAGCCGGCCTGGCATTCAAAAATTCCCTAAAAACCATTCCTTCATACGCTGCCACACTGCCTTCACCGAGCCATCCTGACGGGTCACGATATGCCCACGCAAATACTGCTTCTTCGCTTCGAGCAGCAGGCCGAGTACCGTCGCATAGCGCGGACTGCGCACGACGTCAGCCAGCTGGCCGCGGTAGTCCGGCGTGCCAAGGCGCGCCGGTTTGAGGAAAATGTCTTCCGCCATTTCGACCATGCCGGGCATGATCGCGGTGCCGCCGGTCAGCACGATGCCGGACGAAAGCACGCCTTCGTAGCCCGACTCGCGCACCACCTGGTGCACCATGGCGAACAGTTCTTCGACGCGCGGCTCGATCACGGCGGCCAGCGCCTGTCGTGACAGATTGCGCGGACCGCGGTCGCCCAGACCCGGCACTTCAAGCGACTCGTGCGGGTCGGCCAGCACCTGCTTGGCCACGCCGTAGCGGATCTTGATTTCCTCCGCTTCAGAGGTCGGGGTACGCAGCGCCATGGCGATGTCGTTGGTGATCTGGTCGCCGGCGATCGGAATCACGGCGGTGTGGCGGATCGCGCCGTCCGAGAACACGGCGATGTCGGTGGTGCCGCCGCCGATATCGATCAGGACCACGCCCAGTTCCTTTTCGTCGGCCGTCAGCACGGCGTCGGCCGAGGCCATCGGCTGCAGGATCAGGTCCGACACTTCCAGGCCGCAGCGGCGCACGCACTTGACGATGTTCTGCACCGCCGACACGGCGCCGGTGACGATGTGCACCCGCACCTCAAGGCGAATGCCGCTCATGCCGATCGGCTCGCGCACGTCTTCCTGGCTGTCGACGATGAATTCCTGCGGCACCGTGTGCAGCAGCTGCTGGTCGGTCGGGATGTTCACGGCCTTGGCCGTTTCGATCACACGCGCCACGTCGGTGGCGGTGACTTCCTTGTCCTTGATCGCGACCATGCCGCTCGAATTGAAGGAGCGGATATGGCTGCCCGCGATACCGGCGTAGACGTTGCGGATTTTGCAGTCGGCCATCAGTTCGGCCTCCTCAAGCGCGCGCTGGATCGACTCGACGGTCGCCTCGATGTTCACGACCACGCCCTTTTTGAGGCCACGCGACTCGTGCTGTCCGAGTCCGATCACCTCATGGCGTCCGTCGCCCATCACCTCGGCCACCACGGCAACCACTTTCGAGGTACCGATATCGAGACCGACGATCAGGTTTTTCGCGTCTTTTGTCATTTCTTTCGCCTACTTTTTTATGCTTTGTTTTACTTCTGGTTTAAATAATTTTGCGTACTTACGTCGTTCTTGCTGTGTTCTTTGCTGTGTTCTTTTTAGCAGCCGGCTTGCCCGCCTTGGCCGCTTTCGGCGGCTTCATCGGCTTGCTCGGATCGGCCGGCAAAGCCAGCGCCGCCGAATGCAGCGCCAGTCCGTTCTGGTACCGCATGTCCACCGTGTCGATCCCTTCCAGGCGGGTCACCAGCTGCGGATAAATCCCCACCAGCCGGTCTACCCGCTTGCGCAGGGTTGTCTTGTCCTGCTCGCGCCCCAGCGCCACGCTCATGCCGTTACTCAGTCTGACGGTCCACGCATAGCGGCTCGACAGGTTCAGCTTTTCCGGGGTCAGCTGGATCGGCGCAAACCAGGCGCGCAATTCGGCAAACCGCGCCAGTACTTCCTTCTCGCTGCCTTCCGGCCCATCGAGCTCCGGCAGCGCATGGTCCTCGTCCGCTTCGGCCAGGTTGGCGGTGAACACATCGCCCTTGACCGAGAGCAGGCGCCCATCTTCGCCCCAGGTGCCGAGCGCTTCGTGCTCCTCGACTTCCACGATCAGCTGGTCGGGCCATTCGCGCCTGACCGTCGCCTTCCTGACCCAGGGCACCGCCTCGAAGGCGACGCGCACCTGTTCCAGGTTGGTCGTGAAAAAATTGCCCTTGATGCGGCCAACGACGCCGGCGCGCAAGGTCAGCTTGTTCACGTGCTTCAGTTCCATCCCATACATGCTGTCCACCGTGACGGTGCGCAGGGTGAACATGGGTAGCTGCGAGACCCACCACACCGCGGACGCCAGGCAGGCCACCACCACCACGGCGATCAGGCCGCTGGCGCTTGCATTCATGGACCTTACGTCATGCCACATACTTGTTTCAGCCCTGCTCTTTAACCAGTTTCAGACGCGCCGAGTGCAGAATTTCCACGCACAGGTCTTCGTAGCTGATGCCGACCGCGCGCGCCGCCATCGGCACCAGCGAATGGCTGGTCATGCCGGGCGAGGTATTCGCTTCGATCAAAAACGGCTTGTTGTCGCTCGCGCGCAGCAGGAAATCGATCCTGCCCCAGCCTTCGCAACCGAGTGCCGCATAGGCCGCCAGCGCCAGGCGCTCGACTTCGGCGCGCACCGCCTCGTCCAGCACGGCCGGGCAAAAGTACTGGACCACGTCGGTGAAGTACTTGTTCTGGTAATCGTAATTGCCTTCCGGGGCGACGATCTCGATCACCGGGAAGGCGCGCGCCTGCGCACCGCGTCCCAGGATGGCGACGGTCAGCTCGCGTCCGGTGATGAACTGCTCAGCCAGCACCACTTCGTCGAAACCGGCGGCCAGCTCGTAAGCGGCCTTGAAGTTCTCTTCGACGGCGACCTTGGTGATGCCTACGCTTGAGCCTTCATGCGGCGGCTTGACGATCAGCGGCAGGCCCAGGTCGGCCAGCGCCGGCGCCAGGTCGGCATCCGAATGCAAAGACAAATAGCGCGGGGTTGGCAAGCCGTTCTGCAGCCAGACCATCTTGGTCAGGATCTTGTCCATCGCGACGGCGCAGGCAGTCACGCCGCTGCCGGTATAGGGAATACCAAGCTGCTCGAGCGCGCCCTGCAGGCTGCCGTCTTCGCCGAAGCTGCCGTGCAGCGCGATGAAGACGCGGTCGAATTTTTGTTCGGCCAGTTCGGCCAGGGTACGCTCGGCCGGGTCGAAGGCATGGGCATCGATGCCGCGGCTTTGCAGGGCCGCCAGCACGCCGGTGCCGGACATGATGGACACTTCACGCTCGGAAGAGCGGCCGCCGAACAGGACGCCGACCTTGCCCAGCGCCGCCGCGTCGATTTGAGTGATATCGCTCACGTTCAAGCCTCGCTGATGGTGGAAGAGTAGCTGCTTAATTTGGCGGGGATACCGCTGATCGAGCCGGCACCCATGGTGATGACGACGTCGCCGTCGCGCACCACGCTCATGATCTGAGCCGGCATGTCGGCGATGTTCTCGACAAAAATCGGTTCGATCTTGCCGCCCACGCGCAGCGCATGCGCCAGCGCGCGGCCGTCGGCCGCCACCACGTGCGCTTCGCCGGCGGCGTACACCTCGCCCAGCACCAGCACGTCCGGCGTGGCCAGCACCTTGACGAAGTCTTCGAACAGGTCGCGCGTGCGGCTGTAGCGGTGCGGCTGGAAGGCCAGCACCAGGCGCCGGCCCGGATAGGCGCCGCGCGCGGCGGCCAGGGTCACTTCGGTTTCCACGGGGTGGTGGCCGAAATCGTCGACCAGCGCGAAGCTGCCGCCGCCGGGAATGGCGATGTCGCCGTAACGCGTGAAGCGCCGGCCCACGCCGTTGAACTCGGCCAGGCCCTGCTGGGTGGCGCTGTCGTCGATGCCGATTTCACGCGCGATCGCAATCGCCGAGCAGGCGTTCTGCACATTGTGCATACCGGGCTGGTTCAGGATGAACTGGGTGTCCGGATAGCCTTCCTGGATCACGGTGAAGTGCATCTGCAGGCCGATCGCGCTGGCATTCACCGCGCGCACCTGGGCATGCTCGGAAAAGCCGTAGGTGGTGATCGGCTTGGTCACGAAGGGAATGATGTCGCGCACGTGCTGGTCGTCCACGCACAGCATCACGCGGCCATAGAACGGCAGGCGGTGCGTAAAGTGCACGAAGGCCATCTTGAGCTTTTCGAAATCGTGCTCGTAGGTTTCCATGTGGTCGGCGTCGATGTTGGTGATCACTTCGATCATCGGCGTCAGGTTCAGGAAAGAGGCATCGGACTCGTCGGCTTCGGCGACGATGTATTCGCCGGTGCCCAGTTTGGCGTTGGCGCCGGCACTGGTCAGGCGCCCGCCGATCACAAAAGTAGGATCCAGACCACCCTGGGCCAGCACCGACGCCACCAGGCTGGTGGTGGTGGTCTTGCCGTGGGTGCCGGCAATCGCGATGCCGCGCTTCAGGCGCATCAACTCGCCCAGCATGATCGCGCGCGGCACGATGGGGATCTGCGCTGCGCGCGCGGCCACGACTTCCGGATTGTCAGCCTTGACGGCGGTCGAGGTGACCACCACGTCGGCGCCAGTCACGTTTTCGGCCGCGTGGCCGAGCGTGACATTGGCGCCCAGGCTTTGCAGGCGCTGGCTCGCGGCATTACTGCCCAGGTCGGAGCCGGACACGCTGTAGCCCAGGTTGATCAGCACTTCCGCGATGCCGCTCATACCGCTGCCGCCGATGCCGACGAAATGGATGTTCTTGATTTTATGTTTCATGTCTTTGTACTTGCTCTTACTCGTTATGCTGCCAGTTGTTCAATGACGGCCGCGATCGCATTGTTCGCATCGCGCTTGCCGACCGCCTGCGCCGCCACCGCCATGCGCATGCACTCCTCGCGCGTGAGCGTCTCGAGCAGCAAGGCCACACGCGCGGCGCTCAATTCCGACTGCGGCAGGTGCACCGCCGCCTGTTGCTGCGCCATCCACTGCGCGTTGTCGCGCTGGTGGCTGGTGGTACTGGCCACGAAAGGCACCAGCACGCTGGCCACGCCGGCCGCCGTCAGTTCCGAGACGGTGATGGCGCCGGCGCGGCAGATCACCAGGTCGGCGCGCGCGTAGGCGGCCGCCATGTCGTCGATGAAGTCGACCACGTCGGCCTTCACACCCGCCTTGGCATACGCTTCGCGCAGGGCGTCGATATTCTTCTTGCCCGACTGGTGCACCACCAGCGGACGGTGTTCCTCCGCCATCAGGGCCAGGCCAGCCGGGATGCTGTCGTTCAGGACCTTGGCGCCCAGGCTGCCGCCCACCACCAGCAGGCGCAGCGGACCGCTACGCTCGCCGAAGCGCGCCTGCGGCGACGGCATGTCCAGGATCTCCTTGCGCACCGGGTTGCCGGTCACGAGGGCCTTGCCGGCGGCCGCGCCAAAGTCCGCCGGAAAACCGAACAGCACTTTTTTGGCCAGCGGCGCCAGGGTCTTGTTCGACAACAGCAGCGCCGCATCGGCATTGACCAGCACCAGCGGCACGCCCTTCACCTTGGCCATCACGCCGCCGGGGACACAAACGTAGCCGCCCATGCCCAGGATGACATCCGGCTTGCGGCGGCCGATGTGACGCAGGCAGGTGAAAAAACTGCCCACCAGCTTGAAGGCGCCGGACACGGTATGACCGATACCCTTGCCGCGCATGCCGGCAAAGTCGATGGCGTCGATCTCGATGCCGTTTTTCGGCACCAGGTCCTGCTCCATGCCGTGCGCGGTGCCCAGCCAGGACACGTCCCAGCCTCGCTGGCGCATGGTCTGCGCGATCGCGATGCCGGGGAAGATATGCCCGCCGGTGCCGGCCGCCATGATCATCAGGCGCTTGGCTTTCAGCTGCGTCATGGACGTCCTCCCCGCATCAGCACGCGGTTCTCGTAGTCGATGCGCAGCAGGATCGCCAGGCCGACGCAGTTGAACAGCACGCCCGAACCGCCGTAGCTCATCAAGGGCAAGGTCAGGCCCTTGGTCGGCAGCAGGCCCAGGTTCACGCCCATGTTGATGAAGGTCTGCACGCCGAGCCAGATGCCGATACCCTTGGCGACCAGGCCGGCGAAGGTCTGGTCGATGGCAATCGCCTGGCGCCCGATATCGAAGGCGCGCTTGACCAGCCAGTAGAACATCGCGATCACGACCAGCACGCCGGCCAGCCCGAGTTCCTCGCCGATCACGGCCATCAGGAAGTCGGTATGCGCCTCGGGCAGGTAGTGCAGCTTTTCCACGCTGGCGCCCAGGCCCACGCCGAAAAACTCGCCGCGCCCGAAGGCGATCAGGGAGTGGGTCAGCTGGTAAGCCTTACCCAGGGCATTGTCTTCCTGCCAGGGGTCGAGGTAGGCGAACATGCGCGCGCGGCGGAACGGCGAGAGCCAGATAATGACGCCGAAAATCGCCGCCAGCAGCGCGCCGATGCCGCCGAACCAGATGGCGTTGATCCCGCCCAAAAACAGGATGCCCATGGCGATGCAGACGATCACGCCGAAGGCGCCCAGGTCGGGTTCGAGCAGCAGGAACAGGCCCACCAGGCCGATCGCGCCGGCCATCGGCAGGAAGCCCTTGGTCAGCTTGTACATGTATTCCTGCTTGCGCACGGTGTAGTCGGCCGCGTACAGCACGGCCGCGATTTTCATCAGCTCGGACGGCTGGAACTTGAATACCACCAGGTTCAGCCAGCGCTGTGCGCCGTTCACGGAAAAGCCTACGTGCGGCACCAGCACCAGCGCCAGCAGCACCAGGGTACCGACGAACATCGCCGATGCCCAGCGCTGCCAGATGGCGATGCGGATGCGGAATGCGAACAGGCCGGCCAGCAGGGACACGCCAATAAAGATCGCCTGACGCACCAGGAAGTAATTGTTCTTGTAGTTCGCGTACTTGGGCGAATCGGGCAGCGCAATCGAGGCCGAATACACCATCACCATCCCCAGCAGCATCAGCAGCAGGGTAACCCAGACCAGGGGCTGGTCGTATTCCATCATCTTGGACGGGCGTGCGCGTGCGCTGGACATCGCATCCGCGCTCGAACCCGAAAACTTGAATGGAAGCTGGAGCGCCATCAGAGATCCTGGCCCTTCTCCAAGGCCAGCTCACGCACGGCATCGACGAACACCTGCGCGCGGTGCGCATAGTTGGTGAACATGTCGAGGCTGGCGCAGGCGGGCGACAGCAGTACGGCATCGCCTTCCTGAGCCAGGGCGGCGGCGCGCTGCACGGCTTCCGGCAGCGTCGCGCAATCGATCATATCGACGCCGGCCGGCGCGAGCGCCTCGCGCAGCTTGGGTGCGTCGCGTCCGATCAGCACCACCCCCCGCACGTAGCGCGAGACGGGTTCGGCCAGCGGGTCGAAGTCCTGGCCCTTGCCATCGCCGCCGGCAATCAGCACGATGCGCTGATGTTCGCCGCCGAAGGCTTTGCCCAGGCCATTCAAGGCAGCCACGGTGGCGCCCACATTGGTACCTTTGCTGTCGTCGTAGAAGTCGACGCCGTCCAGGGCCGTCACCAGTTCGACCCGGTGCGGTTCGCCCTGGTATTCGCGCAGGCCATGCAGCAGCGGCGCAAACGGCAGGCCGATGGCGCGGCACAGGGCCAGCGCCGCCAGCGCATTGGAGGCATTGTGCAGGCCGCGGATGCGTAGCGCATCGGCCGGCATCAGGCGGTTGATCGTCACTGGCACCACTTCGGCCGCTTCGTGCTTTTTACGTTGCCGTTTTCCACTGAGTTCGCTTTCTTCGCCAGCGACGGCGACCGTCAGCCACAGCACGCCGCGCTCGTTCTGCAGGCCGAAGCATTCCGGTGCAGCCGGTTCGCCGGTGCCGAAGGTCAGCACGGACGTCATCGGCGCGGCCATGCGCATCACCAGCGCGTCGTCGCGATTAAGCACGCGCACGGTTTGCGCGCCAAAGATGCGTGCCTTGTCGGCGGCGTAGGCAGCCATGTCGCCATGCCAGTCCAGGTGGTCCTGGGTCAGGTTCAGCACCGTGGCGGCGTCGGCCTGCAGACTGAAGGTCGTGTGCAGCTGAAAGCTGGACAGCTCCAGGATCCAGGCTTGCGGCAGTTCGCCCGAGTCCATCACCTCGCGCAGTACGTCCAGCGCCGCCGGGCTGATATTGCCGGCCACGCGGGTGCTCAGGCCGGCGCGCCGGCACAGCAGGCCGGTCAGGCTGGTGACGGTGGTCTTGCCGTTGGTGCCGGTGATCGCGATAACCTTGGGCGCGTAAGCGGTCTCGCTTTTCAGCGCGGCCAGGGCCTGGGCGAACAGTTCGATCTCGCCCCACACGGGAATGGCGCGCACGCCGGCTTCCGGGACGATCTCGGCCAGTTCGCGCTCTGGCGCCAGACCTGGCGACACGGCAGCAAAGTCGATGGTGTCCAGCAGCGCGGCGTTCAAGGGGCCTCCCACGAACTCGGCATCCGGCACGGCGTCGCGCAGCGCTTGCAGGCGTTGCGGCGCTTCGCGCGTATCGGCCACGCGCACGCGCGCGCCGCAGCGCGCCAGCCACTGCGCCATGGCGAGGCCGGACTCGCCCAGTCCGAGGACCAGGGCGTGCTTACCGGCGTAGAGTTGGAGTTCGGACATCAGGACAACCCTAGCGCAGCTTCAGTGTGGACAGGCCAATCAGCACCAGCATCATGGTGATGATCCAGAACCGGACGACGACCTGCGTCTCTTTCCAGCCTTTTTGTTCGAAATGGTGGTGCAGCGGCGCCATCAGAAATACCCGGCGCCCTACCCCGTAACGCTTCTTGGTGTACTTGAACCAGGTCACCTGGATGATCACCGACAGCGTCTCGGCCACGAAAATGCCGCCCATGATGAACAGGACGATTTCCTGGCGCACGATGACGGCGATGGTACCGAGGCCGCCGCCCAGCGCCAGCGCGCCGACGTCGCCCATGAACATCTGGGCCGGATGCGCGTTAAACCACAGGAAGGCCAGGCCCGCACCGGCCATGGCGCCGCAAAAGATCAGCAGTTCGCCAGCGCCGGGGATATGCGGAATGAACAGGTAGCGCGAATAGGTCGCGCTGCCGGTCAGGTAGGCGAACAGGCCGAGCGCGGAGCCGACCATCACGGTCGGCATGATGGCCAGGCCGTCAAGTCCGTCGGTGAAGTTGACTGCGTTGCTGGTGCCGACGATGACGCAATAGGTCAGCGCGATGAAGCCCCACACGCCGAGCGGATAGCTGATGGTCTTCACGAAAGGCACGATCAGGTCGGCCTTGGGCGGCAGGTCCATCGAGAAGCCCGACTGCACCCACGCAAAGAACAGTTCCCACACCTTGATCGGGGTCGGCGCGGACACCGAGAACGCCAGGTACAGGGCGGCAGCGATACCGATCAGGGACATCCAGAAGTATTTTTCACCCGAGCGCATGCCCTCCGGGTCCTGGTACACCACCTTGCGGTAGTCGTCGGCCCAGCCGATGGCGCCAAAGCCCAGCGTCACCACCAGCACCGGCCAGATCAGGCGGTTCGACAGGTCGGCCCACAGCAACGTCGAGGTGCCGATTGCAATCAGGATCAGCACGCCGCCCATGGTCGGGGTGCCGTGTTTTTTCAGGTGGGTCTGCGGGCCGTCCTGGCGCACCGCCTGGCCGACCTTCATCGCGGTCAGCTTGCGGATCACCGCGGGACCCGCGACCAGGCCGATCAGCACCGCCGTGATGGTCGCAAAGACCGCGCGGAAGGTGATGAAGTTGAAAACGCGGAGCGGACCGAGTTCGTTCTGAAAAAATTGTGCGAGCCAGAGCAGCATTAGTGGGCTTCCTTACCAGTGTGTTGTGATGGACCTACCAGGTGCTGGACCACGCGTTCCATCTTCATGAAACGCGAGCCCTTCACCAACACAGTTGCCTCAGATTTGCTGCCCGATAGTGATTCAAGTGTTGAATCCAGTGCTGCCAATAATGCGTCGAACTGCTCGTAGTGCTGTGCGCCGGACGCCGTCATGTGGCGTGCCAGCTCGCCGGTCGCCAGCACGGTCTCGATACCGCGGCTGGCGGCGTAGGCGCCGATCTCTTCGTGAAACTGCTGTCCCTGGGTGCCGACTTCGCCCATGTCGCCCAGCACCAGGATGCGCGGCGCGGCCGCTTGCGCCAGCACGTCGATGGCGGCGCGCACCGAATCCGGATTGGCGTTGTAGCTGTCGTCGATCACCGTGGCGCCGTTGGCGGCCTGCTTGCGCTGCAGGCGGCCGCTGACCGGCGCGAAGGCCTCCAGGCCGGCGACGATCGCCGCGACCGATACGCCCGCGCCGACCGCGCAGGCGATCGCCGCCAGCGCGTTGCGCACATTGTGCAGGCCGGCGGCGCCCAGGCGCACGCCGAACACGGCAGCCGCGGCGCCCGACACGCTGACGCGCAGTTCGCTGCCGAAATCGGCCGCCACATGCGAGCAGCTGACCGTGCAGGTCGCCGCGTCCAGGCCGAAGGTGATCATGCGCTTGCCCTGGGCCAGACGGTCCCACAGCGGCGTATAGGCATCGTCGCCGGGAAACACGGCAACGCCGTCGGCCGCCAGGCCTTCAATCACGGCGCCGTTTTCAAGCGCCACCGCTTCCACGGTGTGCATGAATTCCTGGTGCTCGCGCTGGGCGTTGTTGACCATGCCGATGGTGGGCGCGGCAATCGCGGCGAGACGCGCGATTTCGCCGGGATGGTTCATGCCCAGCTCCACCACGGCCGCCTGGTGCGCCGCCGTCAGGCGGAACAGGGTGAGCGGCACGCCGATCTCGTTATTCAGGTTGCCGCGCGTGGCCAGGCGGCTCTCGTCGCTGAAGGCCGCCGCCAGGATGGAGGCGATCATTTCCTTGACTGTGGTTTTGCCGTTGCTGCCGGTGACGCCGATGACGGGAATCGCAAACCGCGCGCGCCACTGGTTGGCGATCTGCCCCAGTGCGCTCAAGGTGTTGGGCACGACGATGGCCGGCAGGGTCCAGCCTTGCGGCAGTTCTTCCACCACCACCGCGGCCACGCCCTTGGCGGCGACCTGTCCCAGAAAATCATGGGCGTCGAAGGTCTCGCCGCGCAGGGCGACAAACAGCGCGCCGGCGCCGGCGCTGCGGCTGTCGGTCGAGACGCTGTCAAATGTGGCGTCAATGCCGACCAGGCGCGCACCGGGCAGCGCCTGCAGCAAATGGGCCAGGGTACCTTGCATCAGTTTGTCCTCATCATGGTCACGCGCGCGGCCAGCGCCAGCGCGGCGTGGTCGGCGTCGGAAAACGGCATCTTGCGTCCCTTGATTTCCTGGTAAGGCTCATGGCCCTTCCCGGCCAGCAGGATCACGTCCGGCTTGGCCGCATGCTTGATCGCCGACAGGATGGCGGCGGCGCGGTCTTCGATGGCCTGGAAGCGCGACGTCGGGTGCGCCGCATCCATGCCCGCCACGATCTGGGCGATGATGGCGGCCGGGTCTTCGCTGCGCGGATTGTCGCTGGTGACCAGCACGTGTTCGGCGATCTGCGAGATCGCGCCCATCTGCGGACGCTTGCCCGGATCGCGGTCGCCGCCGCAGCCGAACACGCACCACAGCTGGCCGCCGCGGTCCTGGGCCACCTGGCGCAAGGCTTCCAGCGTCTTTTGCAGCGCGTCCGGCGTGTGTGCGTAATCGATCACCACCATCGGTGCATCCTGGCCGCCCACCTGCTGCATGCGGCCCGGCGCCGGCGTGAGCGCTTCGATCGCTTCCACGGCGCTCTTGAGCACGACGTTCTTGGCCATCAGTGCGCCCAGGACCGCCAGCGCATTGCTCACATTGAAATGTCCCACCAGCTGGGTCCTGACCGTGGCCGCGCCATACGGCGACTCCAGATGGAAATCGGTGCCGGCGTTACGGCTGCGGAACTGCGACGCGCGCAGGATCGCCACACCGTCGATGTCCGGCTGGGCGGCCGCGTCGCGCAGGGTATAGCCGATCAGCGGCAGGCCGCGATTGCTGTTCTGGAGGTGGGTGACCAGGCGCTGTCCGGCCGGGTCGTCGAGATTGAGCACTGCTGTTTTTAATCCTGGCCACTCGAACAGCTTGACCTTCGCTGCCTCGTAGCGTTCCATATTGCCGTGATAATCAAGGTGGTCGCGCGTCAGGTTGGTGAACAGCGCAACGTCGAAATGCATGCCCGAGGTACGGCCTTGCTCGAGCCCGATGGAGCTTACCTCAATCGCCAGCGCGGTGGCGCCCGCCTCGCGCACCTGCGCGAGCTTTTGCGCCAGCAGCACCGCGTCCGGCGTGGTATAGCCGGTGGCGTCGAATTCGACTTCCGAGCGGCCCTTGAACAAGCCCACGCCGAGCGTGCCGATGACAGCGGCGCTCTCGCCCAGGCGCGCAAAGGCCTGGCCGAGCCATACCGCGCATGAGGTCTTGCCGTTGGTGCCGGTCACGCCCACGGTGAACATGGCGGCGTCGGGCATGCCGTTGAAGGCATGCGCAATCGGACCGGCATTTTTTTTCAAATCCGCCACAGCCAGATGCGGCACGCTCCAGGCGGCGTCCCACGCGAAATCACGCTCTTCATACACCACGGCGGCAGCGCCCTGGGCGATGGCTTGCGCGACAAAGCTGCGGCCGTCGCCAGCGTCGCCAGGGTAGGCGAAAAACACGTCGCCGGCGCGCACGCGGCGCGAGTCCGACGCCAGCTGGGCGCCGGGCGCGGTCTGCACGATCCAGTCGCGGATCGCCTGTGTGTCCAACTGTGTGTGCGTCTGTGTGGTAACGGCCGTCATCAGAACACCTCCTCGTCGGCGCCTTCGGGGATGATGATGTCGACAACGGTCGAATCAGGCGTCACGTTGGCTGCGCGCAGCGCGGTCGCGGCCAGCGCCGAAAACGTCGGTGCGGCGACAGCGCCGCCGGTGTGGGCAGCGGTGGTCGGTTCGTCGATCATGACTGCGATCACGAAGCGCGGATCGGACATCGGCGCGATACCGACAAAGTTCGCCACATACTTGGTGTGCGAATAGCGTCCGTTAATGACCTTTTGCGCGGTGCCGGTCTTGCCGCCCACGCGGTAGCCTGGCACCTGGGCGCGCGAGGCCGTGCCCTCTGGGCTGACCACCGATTCGAGCATGACGCGCATGGCGCGTGCGGTCTGCGCCGAAATGACCTGCTGGCCCACTGGCGGCTCCGTCACTTTCTGGAACGACAGCGGAATCACGTCGCCGTCGCGCCCGAAGATCATGTAGGCGCGCGCCAGCTGCAGCAGCGACACCGTGATGCCCTGGCCGAAGGCCATGTTGGCCTGCTCGATCGGCTTCCACGCCTTGTACGGGCGCACGCGGCCGGCCACGGCGCCAGGGAAACCGAACTTCGGCTGCTGCCCGAAACCGGACTTGGTAAACAGTTCCCACATTTCCTGCGGCGGAATCGGCAGTGCGATCTTGGCCATGCCGATGTTGGACGACTTCTGGATGATCTGCGACACCGTCAGCTGATCCTTGGGATGCGAATCGTGGATGGTGGCGGTGCCGATTTTCATGGCGCCCGGCGTGATGTACAGGGTATCGGGCTTGACCCGCTTGGTGTCGAGCGCCAGCGCCACCGTGAACGGCTTGAGGGTGGAGCCGGGTTCGAAGGTGTCGGTGATGACGCGGTTGCGCAGCTGGTCGCCGGTCAGCACCGAGCGGTCGTTCGGGTTATAGGTCGGCCAGTTGGCCAGCGCCAGCACTTCGCCGCTGTGGATGTCCAGGATCACGGCGGCGCCGGCCTTGGCCTTGAACTTGACCACGGCATCCTTGACGTGCTGGAAAGCGATGTACTGCAGCTTGCTGTCGACCGACAGGGTCAGGTCGCGGCCGTCGCGCGGCAGCTTGGACAGACCCACATCTTCAACGATGCGGTTGCGGCCATCCTTGATCACGCGGCGGCTGCCGGCCGCACCCACCAGCGCTTTTTGCTGGGCCAGCTCCATGCTCTCCTGGCCGACGTCTTCCACATTGGTGAAGCCGACCAGGTGGGTCATGACTTCGCCCTGCGGGTAGTAGCGCTTGTATTCCTTGCGGGTGTCCAGGCCGGCGATCTTGAGCTTGTCGATTTCGGCGATGACGTCCATCTCCACCTGGCGCTTCAGGTAGACGAAGGTGCGGTCCGAATCGAGCTTCTTGGCCAGTTCGGCCGGGGTCATCTCCAGCAGCTTGGCGAGCTGGCGCAGCTTTTCCGGCGGCGCCTTGAGGACGTCGTCGGGAATCGCCCACACAGCCTTGACCGGCAGCGAGGAAGCCAGCACCTGCCCGTTGCGGTCCATGATCTTGCCGCGCGTAGCGGGCAGCTCGATGGTGCGCTGGTAGCGGTTCTTGCCCTGGGTTTGCAGGAATTCGTTGGAGACGCCCTGCAGCCACAGCGCGCGCCCGGCCAGTGCCGCGAAAGAAGCGAACAGCACGAACAGCACGACGCGCGAACGCCAGGTCGGCAGCGACACCGCCAACACCGGGCTTTTCGAGAACGACACGCCCTTGCCGGCCGCCACCCGCGAGCCGCTGCCGATCTTACCTGCGTTGCCGCCATTGCCGCCGCGCTTCATTTCTCACCTTCCGTCAGATACTGCGTCCGCGCCGGGGTCAGCGGCGTCATGTTCAAGTCCGTGCGCGCGATCTGTTCGATGCGCGCGTTTTTGCCCAGGGTCGACTGGTCGAGCTGGAGCTGGGCCCAGTCGATGTCGAGCTGGTGGGCGCGCTGTTCCAGCTTGCCCAGTTCAATAAACAGGTTGCGCGCCTGGTACTGCGCGTTCACCAGCGACAGCGCGCAGCCGACCAGCAGCGCGGCCAGCACCAGGTTGATCTTGCCGCTCATGCCGCGCCTCCCGCGGGCAGGCGCTCGGCCACCCGCATCACGGCCGAACGGGCGCGCGGATTGGCGTCCACTTCGGCATCGGACGGCTTGCACTTGGAGACCAGCTTCATCAGCGGCTGCGGCAGGTCGACCGCGCGGATCGGCAGTCGCCGGTCCGGCTGCTCGACCTTCGCTTTGCTGGCCAGGAACTGCTTGACCATGCGGTCTTCCAGCGAATGGAAGCTGATGACGACCATGCGTGCGCCGGGCGCAAGCATGCTGTAGGCCGCGCTCAGGCCTGCTTCGAGGTCTTCAAGCTCTTTATTGATGAAAATCCGGATAGCCTGAAAGGTGCGGGTGGCCGGATCCTTGCCCTTCTCGCGGGTTTTGACCGCGTTTGCCACGATGCCGGCAAGCTGTCGTGTGCTTGAAATTGGCTCGACTGCCCGGCGAGCAACAATCGCCTTTGCAATCTGAAAAGCAAACCGTTCTTCCCCATAATCGCGTATCACCTTTTCTAATTGTTGTTCGGTTTCCGTGGCCAGCCAGTCGGCGGCGGACATCCCGCGCGTGGTATCCATGCGCATGTCGAGCGGTCCGTCGTTGCGAAAGCTGAAGCCGCGCGCGGCGTCGTCGACCTGGGGCGACGAAATACCCAGGTCGAGCAGGATGCCATCGACCTGGGCCACGCCGCGCTCGCGCAGGGCGGACTGTATGGTGGCGAAGCTGTCGTGGACGATCTCGAAACGCGGGTCGGCGACCGTGGCCGCGGTGGCGATGGCCTGCAGATCCTTGTCGAAGGCAAACAGGCGCCCTTGCGGCGCCAGGCGCGACAGGATCAGGCGGCTGTGGCCGCCCCGGCCGAAAGTACCGTCTATATAAGTGCCGCCGGCGCGCGCGCCAGCCAGGTTGAGCGCATCAACAGCTTCATCAAGCAGCACCGTCCGATGCTGAAATTCCGGCACCGCCACATTTGTCATCGGGGCGCCTCAGAAGGAGAAATTAGATAAGACGTCGGGCATGCCGCCGGCAACGGCGGCTTCTTCGTCCGCGGCCAGCTTGGCGGCATCCCAGATTTCAAAGTGGGTGCCCATGCCAAGCAGCATCACGTCGCGGGTCAGGCCCACGGCGCTGCGCAGTTCGGGAGAAATCAGGATGCGGCCGGCGGAATCCATCTCGACATCGCAGGCATTGCCGAGGAAAATGCGCTGCCAGGCGCGGGCCGACATTGGCCAGGCGGCGATCTGGTCGCGGTGCGTTTCCCAGACCGGACGCGGAAAAAACAGCAGGCAACCGTGCGGGTGACGGGTGAGCGTGAGGCGTCCTTCGCACTGAACTGCGAGTGCGTCACGATGCTTGGCGGGGATGGACATCCTGCCTTTCGCATCGAGATTGATTGCGGACGCGCCTTGAAACACGGTTTTGCCTGGTCTTGGTGGTTATTTTGAAATCGGTGTTTTGGCGCTGGAGGGAGCAAAAACCTCCCACAAAACTACACTTTTTCACACAGTTGCCCACTTTAGATGAAGCAAACTAGACGGTCAAGCGCTTTCAAACGTGTGAAATGTGAATTTTGCCAATGAAGTCAAGGACTTAGCGCATAACGTTGAAGCAGGCTCTAGGGAAAATACGTCGATAAATTAGATACTTACACCGATCTGTGAATGTGCTACCTCATCTATACACATGGGTTTTTGTGGTGCAAGGAAACTTAAAATAATTACATCCGCTTACTTTTTAGCAACGCTGGAAGAAAACTTGTCAAGTATCAATACCACCAGAGCCACCAGCGGAAATGCGTAGGGCGGAAAAGTGCAACGCCTTCCGCCGTGCTACAGATGAGCCCCATTCGGCTCATCCGTAGTACGGCGGAAGGCGCTTCGCTTTTCCGCCCTACGCAAGTGTCTTCTTGTTTCTCTACCCGGACTTGGCGCGCTCCACTGCCCGCCCCCACAATCCCATGGCCTCTGTCCGCGCCGTGTCGCTGATCGCCGGCTCGAACCTGCGCTCGGCCTCCCATTGCCCCGCAATCTCTTCCTGCGATTCCCAATACCCCAGCGCCAGCCCGGCCAGGTAAGCGGCGCCCAGCGCCGTGGTCTCGGTCACGCGCGGACGCACCACCGGCACCCCCAGCAAGTCAGCCTGGAACTGCATCAGCATATCGTTGCGCGCCGCGCCGCCGTCCGCCCGAACCTCTTCCACCGGACAGGCGGCATCCTTCTGCATCGCCCCCAGCAGCTCGGCGCTCTGGAAGGCGATGGCCTCGACCGCGGCGCGCGCGATGTGGCCGCGGTTGGTGCCGCGCGTCATGCCCACCAGGGCCCCGCGCGCATACGGGTCCCAGTGCGGCGCGCCCAGCCCGGCAAAGGCGGGCACCAGAAACACGCCGCCGTTGTCCGGCACGCTCGCCGCCAAGGCTTCCACGTCGCTGGACTGTTCAATGATGCCGAGCCCGTCGCGCAACCACTGCACCGTCGCCCCGCCCATAAAAACACTGCCCTCAAGCAGGTAGTCGGTGCGGCCGTCGACCCGCCAGCCCACCGTGCCCAGCAGGCGGTTCTTTGACACCGGTGCATGGTTGCCGGCGTGCATGAGCATGAAGCACCCCGTGCCGTAGGTATTCTTGACCATGCCCTTGCGGTGGCAAGCCTGCCCGAAGGTCGCAGCCTGCTGGTCGCCGGCGATCCCGGCAATGGGAATCGGCTGGCCGAACCAGCCTGGATGGGTGCTGCCGATGTCCTCGGCGCTGGAGACCACCTGCGGCAGCACCGACAAAGGAATCTTGAACAGGTCCAGCAGTCCCTGGTCCCAGCGCAGCAGGTGCAGATTGAAGAGCATGGTGCGCGAGGCATTGCTGACATCGGTGACATGCTTGCCGCACAACTTGTGCACCAGCCAGCTGTCGACCGTGCCGAAGGCGAGCTGGCCGCGTTCGGCCTTGTCGCGCGCGCCGGGCACGTTGTCGAGCAGCCAGGCCAGCTTGGTGGCCGAGAAATAAGCGTCGAGTTCCAGGCCGGTATGGTCGTGAATGAAGCCGGCCTTGCCGGCAGCGCGCAGACGGTCGCAGTGTTCGGCGGTGCGGCGGTCCTGCCAGACGATGGCCGGGGCCACCGGCTCGCCGCTCTTGCGGTCCCACAGGATGGTCGTTTCGCGCTGGTTGGCGATGCCGATGCCGGCGATCTGCGCGGCCGACACGCCCTGCTCGCGCAGCACCTGGCGTGCCACGGCCAGCTGGCTTTCCCAGATATCGCGCGGGTCGTGCTCGACCAGGCCGGGGCTGGGAAAATGCTGGGGAAATTCCTGCTGGGCGCAGGCGACCGGCAAGCCGTCGCGGCCGAACAGGATGGCGCGTGAACTGGTGGTGCCCTGGTCGAGGGCGAGGATGTAGGATCTCGTCGGCATCTCGTCAGCACCCTGGCCCGCGTCAGCGGACCGGAAAATAAAATGTGAAGCAGGCCGATAGGCCGGATTTTGTTACGGCAGTCGCCCTTGCGGGTCCCTGCTATGACAGCCATTCCTCTAGGCGACGAATTACTCCGCCGCTCAAGCTCCCTACCCGCACGCTCCGCGAGCCGCCTCAACGCGTGCCTATTTGGGATTGCTCCAGATGGAGGTTACCGCGTTTCACCGTAACTTAATACGCTCGTCTCTGTGGCCCTGTTCCTCGCCTTATACCGCCCCGGCTTGCGCCGGCTTGGCTTTCGGCGGACGGCCGTTAACCGTCATCCTGCTCTATGGAGTCCGGACCTTCCTCCCGCCGACGCATTACGCGCCAGCCAGCGGCTGTCTGGCCTGCTTCACACGCGCATTGTACAGGGTGCGCAGGGATGGGCCAAGTTTGCGGGCCCTCAGCGCTCTTGCCTGGGTGTCACCAGCAAGCGATCCACCCGGTTGCGGTCCATGTCCATCACTTCGAAACACCAGCCGCCCCAGTCGAAGTGGTCGGACACCGCAGGAATATGGCCCAGCTGGTTGAGCACGAAGCCGGCCAGGGTGTGATACGCGCCCGACTCCTCTCCCGGAAACGCCGCATTCAACCCCAGCACCTCGCGTACCCGTCCCAGTGCCATGGCGCCATCGAGCAGCCAGCTGCCATCTTCGCGCCGTACCGCATCGGCGTTGTGATCGTCGCCGCCGGCCACCCCACCTACCAGCGCCGCCATCAAGTCGCTCAGGGTCACCATGCCCTTGAGCTGACCATGTTCATCGACCACCAGCGCCAGTTCGGCGCGGTTGTTGCGCAACTGCTCGAGCAGCTGCGAGGGACTGACGGAATCGGGCACCACCAGCGGCATACGCAGCGCCGCTTCGATGTCGATGCCGCCGACAGCGCCGTGGCGGATGGCTTGCCCGAACAGGTCGCCCGCGTGCACCACGCCCAGCACCTGAAACGGGTCGCCCCGGTGCACAGGAAAGCGGCTGTAAGGACTGGCGGCGATGGTGGCCAGGTTGCCCTGAAGCTCATCCTCCAGGTCGATGAAATGCAGGTCCACGCGCGGCGTCATGATGGCCGACAGGCGCTGCTCGTCCAGGCGCAGGGCGCGCGCGGCGATATCGGACTCGGTCCGGTCGACCTTGCCCGCATCGGCGCTCTCGCGCAGCATGCCTTTGATATCGTCGGCGGTGGCCACGCTGTCGTCTTCCTGACGCAGGCCCAGCAGGCGCACGATCAGGTTGGTCGTACCCGACAAAAAGCGCACGAAGGGCGTCATCAGGCGCGACAGCAGGTGCAAGGGACGCGCGATCAGGGTTGCCATGGTTTCGGGATATTGAATGGCGATGCGCTTGGGGATGAGTTCGCCGAACAGGATGGAGGCCAGCGTGATACCGGCCACCACCACGCCCAGTGCCAGGCCATGGGCGTAAGGGCGCAGCGCCGGCACCGCCCCCAGCTGGGGCGTGAGCTTGTCCACCAGAGAGGCTTCGCCGAAGGCGCCGTTAAAAATCGAGATGAGGGTAATGCCGACCTGGACGGTGGACAGGAAGCCGCTGGGGTCGTCCGCCAGTGCGATCGCGGTACGGGCGCCGCGGCTGCCCTCGCCCGCCAGCTTCTCCAGGCGCACGCGCTTGGCCGACACCAGCGCCAGCTCGGCCATGGCAAAGCAGCCGTTGAGCAGGATCAGGCCGAATATGACAAGTAGTTCCATCTGGAAGGCGCGCCCCGGCCGTGTGGAGCGACCACCTTAGCCCGCCGCTGCCTTCCATCCTTGAGCGGGCGCAAAGTCGCGCGGCCCGCTCCATCAGCCTGACTTACTGGCTGACCTGCACCAGGCGGCCGTTCAGCGGCTGCACCGGACGCGCATTCATCGGGTACAGCTTGCGGAAAGCGGCAATCTGCTGCTTCGACAGTTCGACCGGCGTTTTCAACACTTGCCAGTGCACGCCGTCGCTGCAGGGCGGCGTGGTCAGCGAGCCGCTGAACTTGTAGTAAGCATGGTCGGCAGGCAAGACGGCGGCCGGGTCGAAGCTGTCCAGCGCGGCCGGGTGGCCTTGCGTCGGCAGAGCTGCGAACACGGGCGCCAACGTGGCGTTTTCCTTGCCTTCCTTGAACAGCACGGCAACCACCGACAGAGTGCCGTCTTCGGCCTTGTGCACGAAGTGGGCCACCATCGGGTAGCGCTTGCCGTTGATGCTTTCCTCGCTAGGCGTGTGGAAATGGAATTGCAGCAGCTTTGACGATTCGTCGCCGGCCTTGAGCATCCCGCCGGCCGGCAGATTGACCTGGACCGTATGGCCGTTGTTGACCACTTCGGCGGCGCCGGCGGCATAGCCGAAGTCCAGCGATGCAAGCGCAGCATGGCTGATGTGTTTGGCGTCGATATTGATCGGCGATTGCTCGCGGCTGAGTTTGCAGGCCGAGTTCACCTCGTCGAGTTCGGCCCAATGCGCGGGGCTGGTCTTGCCGGTATAGCTCCAGTGGGACGGCGCTTCCTTGCCGGCGGCGTGGACGGCGCCCATGCCCAGGACGAGTGAGCAGGTGAGGACAGCGGTCAGTGCTTTTTTCATGTTATTAACTTCCTGAATGTAAGTGACATGGTCGATAACAGCTGGGGACAACAAAAGACGCGGCCTGGCTGTTTGGCGAGCTGGGACGCGCAGCAAGCGTTTTACAGGTTTTAGCTTAGTGCCAACTTAACACTCGGCAACATTGTCAGCGTGCTAAATTAGTGCAACAAAGCCCGCGCGGCGTGGGGCGCGCGCCGTGCCGGGGAAGCCAGGGCACGGGCCGGTGCAGCGGATGCGCCGCTCAGTTTGAATACACTCACCGCCCCGGTCAGCAGGTCGGCCTGTTCCTGCAGCGAGCCGGCAGCGGCCGCCGCTTCTTCGACCAGGGCCGCATTGCGCTGGGTGACTTCATCCATCTGCGCGATGGCGATGTTGATCTGTTCGATGCCGCCAGTCTGCTCGCTGTTGGCGGCCGTGATTTCACCCATGATGTCGGTCACGCGGCGGATCGAATCGACCACGGCATGCATGGTCACGCCGGCCTGGTCCACCAGACCGGCGCCACGCTCGACCTGCACGACCGAGTCGCCGATCAGGGTCTTGATTTCCTTCGCGGCCGCAGCCGAGCGCTGGGCCAGGTTGCGCACTTCCGAGGCCACCACGGCAAAGCCGCGGCCCTGCTCACCGGCGCGCGCCGCTTCCACCGCCGCATTCAAGGCCAGGATATTGGTCTGGAAGGCGATGCCGTCGATGACGCCGATGATGTCGACAATCTTGCGCGAGGCGGCATTGATGGCGCCCATGGTCTGCACCACTTCGGACACGGCCGCGCCGCCCTTGACCGCCACGTCGGAGGCGGCGATCGCCATCTCGTTAGCCTGGCGCGCGTTTTCGGCATTCTGCTTGACCGTGGCGGTCAGCTCTTCCATCGACGCCGCCGTTTCTTCCAGGCTGCTGGCCTGCTGCTCGGTGCGTGCCGACAGGTCCATATTGCCGCTGGCAATCTCGCCGGTGGCGGTGGCGATGGTGTCGGTGCCGGAACGCACCCGGCCGACGATATCGACCAGGCTGGTGTTCATGTCCTTCAGTGCCTGCAGCAATTGCCCGGTTTCGTTGGTGGACTCCACCGCGATCTGGCTGCTCAGGTCACCCGAGGCCACCGTTTGCGCCACCCGCACCGCCGAGGCGATCGGACCGGTGATGGCGCGCGAGGTGCTCCAGGCGGCCAGCGCGCCCAGCACCACGGCGCCGACGGCCAGCACGGTCATCAGGGTGCGCGCGCTGTTATATGTGTGTTCGGCCGCGTCCTCGTCCTGCCTGCTCTTTTTTTGCTGCAGGGTGACGTACTCTTCCATCTTGTTCTGCCAGGCGCTGCTGGCCGGGCCGGCCTCGCCCAGCAGGACCGCGATGGCGGCTTTGCGGTCGCTGTGCGCCATAGCGGCGAACTTGTCGTGGCCGGCGCGCGCCAGCACCGCCGCTGCCTTGATCTCGGCCACAAACGCCTTGCCGGCGGCATCGAGCGGCATCTTCTCCAGCTCCACCGCGGCGCCGTCGTAACTGGCATTGGCCTCGTCGATTTTCTTATGCTCGGCGCGGCCCTGGGCTTCGTCCTCGATCAGCGCGACGGTGCGCACCACGCGCGCCACCACATGGGCCGATTTCGACATCTCTTCCAGGAGGCTGATTTTTTTCACATTCACATCGACAATGTGCTCCAGCGCATCGTTGGACTTGCTCATGGCGTTCAGACCCACCAGCGCCACGCCGATCAGCAGCGCCAGCAGAAAACCAAAGCCGAGATTGAGGCGGGCACCGATCGTGAGATTCGAGAGTTTCATTTTTTATTCGTTTTCTGAGGTGGCGAGCATTGCGAGGCTGGTCTGGACTACGCGTGGACTGCTCAAGGACTGCTTCTGCATACGGGCGGCGATAGGGCCGTACTACATCGGACAGCGCGCCGGGGCGGGGAGTGGGCCGGGCACGAGACAGTAGCGGGAGTGGGTGAAGATGATGACGCTACCGTGTGGAGAATAACTCTCCAATTTCCGCAATGCAATTAGTATTTACTGATGTTGCGGATTGGCACGGGTGTGGCCAGGACAGCTACTCGCGCTCGTGGGAAGCGTCGGCCGATTCTGAAAAATAGTGTCGTAATTTCAAAAGCCCGGCAGAAACCGAGCGCATAGAATGGCGCATACTTTTACTCCCGGAGGCAGACGAGATGACGCACCCAACCCGCAGCGGCGGCCAGATCCTGGTCGATGCGCTCAGCATCCACGGTGTCGACACCGCCTTCGGCGTCCCCGGCGAGAGCTACCTGGACGTGCTCGACGCGCTGCACGATTCGCGCATCCGCTTCATCATCAACCGCCAGGAAGGCGGCGCCGCCTTCATGGCGGAAGCCTACGGCAAGATGACCGGCCGGCCGGGCATCTGCTTCGTTACCCGCGGCCCGGGCGCCACCAACGCCTCGATCGGCGTGCACACCGCCTACCAGGATTCGACCCCGATGATCCTGTTCATCGGCCAGGTCGGCCAGGACTTCATGGACCGCGAAGCCTTCCAGGAAATCGACTACCGCCGCATGTACGGCCAGATGGCCAAGTGGGTGACCCAGATCGACCGCGCCGACCGCATCCCCGAATACATCGCACGCGCCTTCCAGGTCGCCACCAGCGGCCGTCCCGGTCCCGTGGTGCTGGCCCTGCCCGAAGACATGCTGGTCGCGACCGCCGCCGTGGCCGACACGCGCCGCTACCAGCCGGTGCAAGCCTCGCCGTCTGCAGCGCAGATCGCCACACTGCGCGGCATGCTGGCCACCGCCAACAAGCCGGTCGTGCTGCTGGGCGGCGGCAGCTGGAACGCGCAGGCCTGCGCCGACCTGGCACGCTTTGCCGAGGCCAATCAGCTGCCGGTGGGCTGCACCTTCCGCTTCCAGGATCTGCTCGACAACGAGCACCCCAACTACATCGGCGACGTCGGCATCGGCATCAACCCCAAGCTGGCGGCACGGGTCAGGAATGCCGACCTGGTCATCGCCATCGGCCCGCGCCTGGGCGAGATGACCACCGGCGGCTACACCCTGCTCGCCGCGCCGGTACCGGTGCAGCGCCTGGTGCACTTCCACGCCAATGCCGAAGAACTGGGCAGCGTCTACCAGGCCGAATTGATGATCAACAGCGGCGCGGCCGAAGCCTGCGCCATGCTGGCCGCGATGGCGCCGGTCGACGCCAGCGCCTGGGCCGGCTCGGTGGCCGAAGCGAAGGCCGAGCTGGCGGCCTGGCAGCGGCAACCGCCGATTTTCCAGGACGGCGCAGCGCCGCTCGACCTGTGGCAACTGGTGCAGGAACTGATGGCGCAGGCGCCGCACGACACCATCATCACCAACGGCGCCGGCAACTACGCCACCTGGGCGCACCGCTTCTACCGCTACGGCGGAATGCGCAGCCAGCTGGCGCCCACCAGCGGCGCGATGGGCTACAGCGTGCCGTCTGGAATCGCCGCCAAGATCATCGACCCGGCGCGCACGGTCGTCACGTTTGCAGGGGACGGCGAATTCATGATGAACGGCCAGGAGCTGGCGACCGCGGTGCAGTATCGGGCCGGAGTGATCATCATCGTCTTCAACAACGGCATGTTCGGCACCATCCGCATGCACCAGGAGCTGCACTATCCGGGGCGGGTGTCGGGGACGGAACTGCACAATCCGGATTTCGCGGAGCTGGCCAAGGCGTATGGCGCGCATGGGGAAGTGGTCGAAACGACCGCGCAATTTGGCCCCGCGCTGGCGAGGGCACTGGCGCATACGCGCGAGCAGTCGCTGCCCGCCGTGATCGAGTTGCGGTATGACGGGAATTTGATTACGCCCGGTGCGACCTTGGAAACGATCCGAAAGAACGCAGTACAGAACAAAGCGGAGCCGTAAGCTTCACAAAAAACGTAGGGCGGATGAGCGCAGCGCTATCCGCCGTTTACACGATTCGCCGTCAAGCGAACTTTGTAAACGGCGGATGGCGCGCGACCCCTTGGGGATCCGCCCTACGTTGTCGGTTACGTCTCGGGCTACCGATTCGCCGCCCGCTTCAACAACCGCATCAAGCCACCCAGCACCGGCAACTTCTCATACAACTCCTCCGCCGCATCCCAATAATCCCGGTGCAGCACCACCGCCCCCTCCGCGTCAAACACAATATGCGTCGAGCCGCGGATGCACTGCGTCTCCTTTGAGAAACGCTTCATCCGAAACAAGAAATCCCAGGTCAAAAACGCCTGTTCCCCCTGCAGCACGCGATTGGTCACCACAAAGCGCGGCGCATCTACCTGCGTGAACATATGCTCGAAAATCCCCTTGATCGTGTCCAGCCCGCGCACGTCATTGAACGGATCCTTGAAGCGCGCATCGGCGGCGTAGATCTCCCCGATGCGCACCAGCGTCTCCGGACTGATCGTCTCAAAGAAACGCACCAGCTGTTCAAGCTCACGCTCGCGGCTCATAGTCCCGTCACCTTGTGAATCAGCCAAAAATACAAGCGGTAAGGCAGCAGGCGCGCCAGCCGCATGCTGTTGGTGAAGCGCTTGGGGAAGTGAATATGGAACTGCCCGCGCTCGATCCCGTCGATCATCTCGAACGCGGCATCGCACGCCGTCATCAGGGCCGGCATCTTGAATTCGTTGCTGGCGGTGAGCGGCGTGTCCACAAATCCCGGGTTGATCTGGTAGACCGCAATGCCGCGCGGACGCAGATCGAGGTACAGCGATTCGGTCAGGTTGATCAGCGCCGCCTTGGTCGCGCCGTACACCAGCGCCTTGGGCAAGCCGCCATACCCCGCCACGGAGGCGACGATGCCGATCCCGCCACTGCCTTGTTTGAGCAGCACCGGCAGCGCCGCATCCAGGCAGTTGAAGGCGCCGCGCAGATTGAGGTCGATCATGGCGTCGGCCGCGTCCAGGTCCAGACTGTCGGCGCGCATTTCGTTGTAGCCGCCCGCCACGATCAGCACCAGGTCAACCCCGCCCCATGCGGCGACCATGGCATCGCGCGCAGAAACGACGCTGGCGTGATCGGTCACATCGAGCGGCAGCACCAGGGCGCGCGGCGAGCCTGCGGCCACGCGCTCAAGGGTGGCCGCATTGCGTGCGGAAAAAGCGACCCTGGCACCGAGGTCGAGCAGCAGCTGGGCAGAAGCTTCGCCGATGCCGGTGGAAGCGCCGATCATCCAGACCCGCTTGCCGCTCCAGTCACTAATGCGCGGGTTCATGGCGGCGTCGTTCGCTTGTTAAACGAGAGCGTCACGTTGCCGACATTGAAGCCGTACTTGCTCATCGCGGTACGGTTCAGCATGACCTTGTCGTCGATGAGGAACATCCAGTCGTCCATATCGACGTTGACGATCTTGCCGTCGACCGGCAGTGCGAGCACATACTGCCAGCGCAGTGCATTGCCGGACACGGTGCCGCGCGCGGTGCCGATGACGTCCGGCGCGGTGGCGGTGAAGCTGCCTTCGCCGACTTTTTTCAGAGTCCACACACGTTTTTGTTTTGTGCCGTCGGAGTAGACGAAGTCTTCGTCCAGCACGCCGGTATCGCCCTTCCATTCGCAGCGCATGACGACGACAAAGCGTTTGATCACTTCGCCCGACCGGTCCTGGAACATGCCGTGGGCGTCGAGCGTGCCGTTGAAGTAGCGCTGGATGTCGAGGCCGGGCAACTGCTTGGCATACAGCGACGGTTCCGGCGAGCTGCAGCCGGCCAGGGTCAAACCAAAGGCCACGGCGGCAATCAGTCGTGCAAGTTTCATGGTCTATCCTTTCAAAAAAATTTACGTATGCCGCAGCGGCGCACGCCACAGCATGAAGGCGGCGGCCAGCTTGAGCGCGCAGGGAAGCAGCGCGTAAGCGGCGGCCAGGACGGGCGTACCGGCGCCGCTTCCCGGCACGTAGCCCAGGACCCCGAGCAGCGGCAGCGAGATGCCGGCGGCCAGCGCCAGCGTCAGTTGCACGCCCCAGTTCCAGACGCCGAAGTAAGCGGCCTCGCGCTGCTGCGCGTGCCCGGCGCCGGCAATCACGCCGGCCAGCAGCGCCGGCGGCAAGGCCAGATCGGCGCCCAGGGCAAACCCGGACAGCAGGCAGATCGCGCCAAACGCAAATGCCTGCCCGGCACCCAAGCCGAAAGCCCATACAAATACCGCGGCCGACAGCAGCATGCCGCCGGTCCAGGCGCGCGCCTCGCCAAAGCGCTGCGCGGCCTGCACCCAGAATGGCATCGAGGCGGCCGCCGCGCCGAAATACAGGATCAGAAAGTAGCCCGACAGCGAGGCCAGTTGCAGGCGGTCGGCGGCGAAGAACAGGAACAAGGTGGCCGGAATGGCGGAAGCGATGCCGTTGACGATGAGGACGGCGAACAGCGCGCGGAACGCACGTCCGCCAAATGGTGCAGCCATGTCGCGCCAATGCGGGGTGGCCGGCTTCGCCGCCTCTGGCCGGCGCGCATGCGTCAGCAGCAGCGTGCCGCCGACGGCCAGCGCAAGCGAGAAGGCGACGATCAATCCGGTGTAGCCGGCGGCGGCGGTGACGCCGGCTGCCAGCACCACGCCGACCAGGCCGCAGGCCTCGCGCACGCCGGTCACGCGCGCCCGCTCGGCCGGGGCCTGCGTCAGCGCGGCGCCCCAGCTCTGGTGGGCGATGGTGGCGATCGAAAAGCCCAGGTAGACCAGCATCAGGGTGCACAGGAACCAGGCCATGGAGGCGGCGGCGCCGAGCCGCGGCGGATGGAACAGGGCCACGAAGCCGGCCAGCAGGATGGGCAGGCCGAGCGCTACGTAGCCGGCGTAGCCGCGCTCGGACGCGCCCTGCCCGCGCTCGATCCACCAGCCCAGCAAGGGATCGATGAAGGCGGCGGCGATGCGCGCGGTAAGCAGGACGGCGCCGATCAGCGCCAGCGACATACCGGCACGCTCGGCGTAGAACTGCGGCAGGTAGACATAGATCGGCAGCGCGACCATTGCCAGCGGCAGGCCGAACAGGCCATAGCTCAATAGCGACGGCAGCGAGAGCCGGGTCATTTCGGACCGGCGTCTTTGAGCAGCGCTTCGCGCAGGGCGCGGGCGGTGGTCTTGGGATCGAGCCAGATCGCAAAAAAGGCGCGTGCGAAGTCCTGGTCCTGCACCGTCGCCAGGGTCTTGCCGTCGAGGTAAAACAGGGCGCCGCCAGCCGGCAGGTAGACGCCGCTGATATGCGTGCCTTCCTTGACGTCGGGGAAGATCGCCTTCATTTTTGCCAGCCACTGCTCGCGCTGGGCGGGCGTGCCGGCGCCGATCTTTTCCATCTGCTCAAAGCTGGCCTCGGCGATCTTGACGCCATCGAGCTTGCGCGCGTAGCGCAGGTCCAGCACGAAGGGCGTGGCGCCGGGGCGGTAGCCCTCCTGCCCCACCCAGAGTTCCGCGTCGTAGATCTTGAGGGTGAAATAAGTGAAGGCGCCCTTGCCTGCCAGACGCGCCTGCGGCAGGTTCTGTTCGATGTGGGCCGGCGCGGCAGCATGCAGCGCGCCGCAGCACAGCAGCATCAGGGCGGCGAGCAAGGCTTTCATGCTCACGCCCGCGTCAGGGTGAAGTGCATGACGTCCGTATTGCGCTCCCTGAAGGCGGCTTCGCAATAGCACAGGTAAAACTCCCAGGTGCGGATGAAGCGCTCGTCAAAGCCTTGCGCCCGCACTTCGTCCAGGCGCGCGTGGAAGGCGCGGCGCCAGGCGGCCAGGGTGTCGGCGTAGTCGATGCCAAAGCGGGTCTGCGCGCTGACCGTCAGGCCATGTTCGGCCGCCATGCGCTCGAACCTTGAAGGCGAGGGCAGCATCCCGCCCGGGAAGATGTACTGCTGGATGAAGTCCGTGCCCTTGCGATAGCGTTCGAACAGTTCGTCGGCAATCACGATGGTCTGGATGCAGGCGCGCCCGCCCGGCTTGAGGTTGCGCGCCAGGCACTCGAAATAGCTCGGCCAGTAGCTCTCGCCCACCGCTTCGAACATTTCGATGGAGGCGATGGCGTCATAGGTTCCGTCGCAGTCGCGGTAGTCGCACAGGCGCAGGTCGGCGGATTTGGCCAGACCGGCTTTTTCCAGGCGCGCATTGGCGTAGGCCAGCTGCTGCTCCGACAAGGTCAGTCCCGTCACCTGCACGCCCGCTTCGCGCACCGCCATCTCGGCGAATCCGCCCCAGCCGCAGCCGATTTCCAGCACCTTGTCTCCGGGGAGCACCTGCAGCTGGTCCAGAATGGCGCGGTACTTGGCGGCCTGCGCCAGTTCCAGGTCGGTGCCGGTCGCTTCGGTGTACAGCGCGCTCGAATAGGTCATGGACGGGTCGAGCCACAGCTTGTAGAAGTCGTTGCCGATGTCGTAGTGCGCATGGATGTTCTTGCGGCTGCCCGACTTGCTGTTGCGGTTCAGCAGATGCTTGATACGGTAGGCCAGGCTGCCCCACCAGCTGCCGTATACCAGTTCTTCGATGGTGGCGCGGTTGCGTGCCAGCAGGGCGATCAGGCCGGTCAGGTCGGAGGTGCTCCAGTCGCCGTCGATGTAGGCTTCGGCAAAGCCGATATCGCCTGCGTTGATGGCACGCGAAAACACGCTCCAGGTTTTCAGCTCGAGGGTGACCGGCACCGTCTTGTCGCCAAAATGGAGCACCGCGCCATCCGGCGTGGTCAAGGACAGGGCGCCGTGTTTCAGGCTGCCGAGCAGCTTGAGGATCAGGCGGGCCGATGCCGGGATGGGCGCCGTGGCGGCACGGCTTGCCGCCGCGATGGATGCGATGGAGGGCAGGGATTCGGAGCTCATCGGCTTACCTCTTGTGTTGGTGGTTCGGGTTTCGAGAAAAACGGGACACGGCGCAACCAGAGGCGCGCCGCCTGGAGGTGAATCCGCAGGACCACGCCGGCTGTCATGAGGGGATAGCCGAAGAAGGCGCGCGCGGCGGTGCTCGCATTGATGGGGGCAGCGCTGCCCGACAGGCTGGTGAGCAGCAGCGGGCCAGCGGCATCGTCGTAGTCGATGCAGGCCACGCTGGTGTCATGGGCAGCGCCGTCCTTGATCCGCAGGACGCGGGTAAAGCGAAAACGGTAGCTGCCCTCCACCTGGCAGAAAGGCGAGACGTGGAACACCTTGCGCGCGCGCAGTTCGGCGCCGTTGGCGATGTCCGCCCCGGTATCGAGCAGATAGAAGTGGCGTTCGCCAAAGGTGTTGCGTACGTCGCACAGCACCGCGCGCAGGGCGCCGTCGGCGCGGTGGCAGAACCAGAACGAGACGGGATTGAAGACGAAGCCCAGCACGCGCGGCATGGTCTGGAGCCAGATTTCGCCGTCGGCATCCAGCACGCCTTCGCGCCGCAGCAGGGCATCGATCCAGGCCAGCAGTTGTCCGCTGCCGTCGCCATGGTCGGCATCCCTGAACGAGAGCAGGTTGAAGCGGTTGCGCGAAAACAGGGCGCAGCCGAAGTCGCCCTCCCCCATGGTGCGCAGCGGCAGACGCAGATAGTAAGTCGCATAGGCGAAGGCATTGGCGGCCGGGCGCAGGCGCTTGTGGCGCACCTGCCCGAAGCACAGCTGGGCCGCGTTTTGCGGTTCGACGAAATCAGGCGGCGGCATAGTCTTGCGCATCCGTGCGGCCAGCCATCAGCGCGGTGATCGAGCGGGCTGCCGCCAGGCCGGATTTGAGGCCATCTTCGTGGAAGCCGTAGCCGGTCCAGGCGCCGGCGAACCAGGTATTGCGCGCGCCCTGAAATCCGGCCAGGCGTGCCTGGGCGGCCACCGCCGCTTCGTCAAATACCGGATGCGCGTAATCGAAAGAGGCCAGCACCTTGGCCGGGTTGGGCTCATCGAGCGGATTGAGCGAGACGATCACCGGCGTGGTGAAGGGCAGCGGCTGCAGCATGTTGAGCAGGTAGTGCACGCACACCTGGGGCGTGGGCGCGGCATTGCTCTGGTAATTCCAGGCCGACCAGGCCTTGCGTTTGGCGGGCAGGCAGCTGGCGTCGGTATGCAGGACAGCTCGGTTGGGCTGGTAGCGCACCGCGCCCAGGACCGCGCATTCCTCGTCGGCGGCGTCGCCCAGCAGCGCCAGCGACTGGTCGCTGTGGCAGGCCATCACCACATGGTCGAACTGCTCGGCGCCATGCGCGGTTTCCACTTTCACCGACAGGGCGCCGCCGGCCGGGTTGCGCGTCACCGACGTGACTGGCGTAACGAGGCGCCGGGTGGGAATCGCCGCCAGCAGTTTTTCGACGTAGTTGCGCGAGCCGCCTTTGACGGTGCGCCACTGGGGCCGGTCGCTCACCTGCAGCAGGCCGTGGTTGTGGCAGAAGCGGATGAAGGTGGCCACCGGGAAGGCCAGCATCTGGTCCGAGGGGCAGGACCAGATACAGGCGGCCATCGGCAGCAGGTACCAGCTGCGAAACTGCGCACTGTAGCCCTCACGGTCGAGGAAGTCGCCCAGCGACATGGCGGGAATGGCATCGCCTGTCGCCAGCGCCGTGGCCTGTTTGTTAAAGCGCAGGATGTCGGTGACCATGCGCAGAAAGCGCGGGCGCAGCAGGTTGCCGCGCTGCGCGAACACCGTGTCAAGGTTACTGCCGGCCCATTCCAGATGGCGTGCCCCCCTGCCCTCACCGAGTGGCAGCTTGACCGAAAACGACATATCGCTGGGCGCCGTTTCCACGTCCAGCTCGGCGAACAGTGCAATCAGGTTCGGGTAAGTGCGGTCGTTGAACACCAAAAACCCAGTATCGACCCCTGCGCTGACGCCGTCCAGCGTGACATCGACGGTATTGCTGTGGCCGCCAAAGTAGGTGCCCGCCTCGAACAAGGTCACATCGGCACCGCCCTGGACAAGGCGGTACGCGCAGGACAAACCGGAAATTCCAGCGCCAATTACAGCAATTTTCATCGTTTTCACCATTTTTCTTCGTTTTGTCCAGGACAAACACTTTACAAGGCGGATAATCCGGGAAATAATAACTTCTGTCAACAGTTTGTCCATGACAAAAGCGGTTCACTCAGAATTTATACGCTGGCTTTAAGAAATTGGATTCAAGAAATGAAAATGATTTTGCGCGCCGAAATGTGTGGGGAAATGGCATCATTCAGCCCAGCGGGGGCGCAGTGCCGCCCGGTTACAAGAAGTAGTTGCGCAAAAATGAGTTGTAATTACAATCGGGATACTGTCCTGAACAAACGGTGGGGTAGGAAATGAGCCTGGAAGAAAGCACTGCCGTTTTAAGCAGCATCAGCGATGTGGAGCGCGACACGGGCGTGCCAAAGGAGACCTTGCGCGTGTGGGAACGGCGCTACGCCTTCCCGCAGCCGGGACGCGACGCCAACGGGGAACGCCTGTACCCGGCGGATCAGGTGGCGCGCCTGCGTCTGGTCAAACGCTTGTTGGACATGGGTTACCGGCCAGGCAAGATCATGCACCATACGACCGAGGAACTGAGTGACCTGGCCGGCAAGACCGGCAACGGCTCGATTCCTGGCAACGCTGAAGATCCTGTGCTGCGCCAGTGCCTGATGCTGATCAAGGAACACAAAATGCAGGAGCTGCGACAGAAAATGGCGCAGACCCTGCTGCAACTGGGTCTGCGCCGTTTTGTCGTGGAACTGGTGGCGCCGCTGACCACCCTGGTGGGCGAAGCCTGGTCCAGGGGTGAGCTGGCGGTGTTCGAAGAACACCTGTTTGCGGAAATGATCCAGAGCGTGATGCGCAACGCGATCTTCGCGGCCAACCAGCAGACCGGCCACGCCGACGCCTCGCCGCGCATCCTGCTCACCACCGTGCCCCAGGAGCGCCACGGACTGGGACTGCTGATGGCCGAAGCCTTGTTCGCGCTGGAAGGGGCGCATTGCGTGTCGCTGGGCGTGCAGACGCCGCTGGCGGACATCGTCGAAGCCGCCCGCACCCAGCGCGCCGACATCGTCGCCCTCTCGTTTTCGGCAGTGATGTCGCCGCGTGCGGCCATCGACAATGTGAACGAGCTGCAGAACCGCCTGGGCGAGGCGACCCAGGTCTGGGCCGGCGGCAGTTGCGCGGCCATGGCGCGGCGCCACCTGGGACCGGGCCGGGTGCTGGACCTGCACGATATCGGCGGTGCGGTTGCGCGCTGGAGGGCCAGCGCGGCTTGATACCCACCCAGCCTGACTGCTATCGAGGGCGCCGGCGGCGCGCGCCCGTCAGAACTCGGCGCCGACCGACAGGCCCAGGCGGAACCACTGCAGGCGCGCCGGGTCGGATCCTAGCGCCGATGACGTGCCGATCCCGCCCAGAGTCGAACCGAGCGCAGCTTCGACGCCAAAGACAGGACGCACGTTTGTCGCGTCCATCCGCGGCATGCGATAGCCAGCCTTGACGCCGGCCTCGCCGTAGAGCGACTTGCCGCTGGCGGAACCGCCGAACCAGCCATGGCCCGCCTCGCCAAAAACACCCGTGTTGAAACCGTGGCTGGCCGCGCCGGTACTGCCTTGCAGCCCAACACGGGCGCCAAGCAGGAAGGCGTTGATGCCCTGCGCTCCAGTCGATTCCATCAGTGTCAATTGCGGCCCCAGCACCAGCTCCCAGCGGCGCAGGCGATCGAGCGGAATCCCCATGCCAACGCCCAGGCTGAGGTACGCCCCTGTGACGCCGCCAAACTTGGCCATGCCGACACCGACGTTCAAGCGGAAATCCGGCACGACCGGCCGCGCTAAGGCCTCCAGCGAAGCTTTGCACTTGGGGAAGGCCGCTTCCATGAAGGTGGCAACCGCATTGAAATGGCGTTGATGGAACAGCGCGTAAGACGAGTCCTTATCCGGTCCCATCATCGAGTAGTCGCGCCGCACCCGCTCCGGCCGAAACCACTCCGGATTGGCGGCGCGCAGGCGCTCGTCGGTTTCGGGGTATTCATCACCCACTCCAAGGATTTGATGGCCGCCTTCATGCAGCGCCGTGTTTTTGTTCCACGATTTGGCGCAAATGGTCGCGGCGTCGGCGCGCCCGCCGCGATTCACGACCGTGATGGTGTGGCTTGCACTGGCGTCGTTCTCGGTAGCTTCTACCTGGATCGGCAGCGCCTTGTCGCTGCAGCCCCCGGGGCAGCCGGGCCCCGTGAGACGCACGGTAAACCACCCGTTCATACCGCTGTTGAGGTCGGCAAGGACACCAGCTTTCAGGCGCGCGAACGCATCGGCGGCCAGGGGCGGCGCCTTGGTTCCCGGCGCGGGATCCTCCTCGCAAGTCCAGGCTTGGGCGGCCTTGTCGGCCTGCACGAATTTGTAGGTGGCCGGGATGGTCACCGCGCACTTGGCCGGGTCGAAGCGTACCCGCATCGATCCCTGGTGGATCTTTTCAGCCGGTTTGCCTCCGCCGGCGGGCGCTGTCTCGACACGCCGCACGTCGCCCTCGATGACGCCGCTGGCGGTCTTGTCGGTGCCTGGCGCCGTATCCTCGAAATCGGTGGAACCGCCGCCGGCGCTGTCGCGCTGGACGGCTGGAACAGCGCCGCTGGGCCGCTGGCCGGATTGCTGCACCACATGGGTCAGTTCATGGGCAAGCAGGCGACGTCCTTCGCGCGTGCCGGGCGCAAAGTGGCCACCGGCAAAGGCGATATGCCGTCCCGAGGTATAGGCGGTGGCGCCGATCTCGCGCGCCGACTGTGCCGCGTCCGCACTCGTGTGGACGCGTACGCCGGAAAAATCGTGGTGAAAGCGCGCTTCCATGTCTTGCCGCAGCGCCGAGGCAAGCGGCTGGCCGGCGCTGGCCAGAACGCGCTCCACGCTGGCGGGGCTGCTGTCGCGCCCCGGCTCGCCCTGCGCGGCAAAGCGTGCAATTGGCGCAATCGGTGCGGCGGGTGCGGCAGGCACGGAGGCCTGGCCTTGATTGACAATCTGGTCGGCGACCCGGTCGGCCTCGCGTTCATATGCATCGTCGGCCGGGCCGATGGCCGCGCGCCGCTGCACGTGCTTGCGCTGCTGAGCGCAACGGGTACAGGGGGCGCCGCCGATGCTGTGCGTTCCACAATCGCATTTGCGCTGGAGAATGCCGTGCGCGGGCCGTTCCGCCACTGTCGGGCCGGCCGACTGGCCCACGCTCGCCCTGGTCGCGACTATCCTGGTCACAATCTTGCCCCCCGTCAAGCAAACAGCGTCCGTCAATACGCCGACTCTTAGCGCAGCCAAGTGTGTGCCGCGCCCGCCGCCGTGTCAATGCGGTGCGGGTCAAGTCGCTGCCCGGGCCTGTCCAGGGCTGGAAAGTGCCAGGACAGGAACGGTAAGCCACTCTCATGCTCTGGTAAAATACGCACCATCCAATTTATCGTGACCGGCGTTGCCGGACATGTGCATGCTGCGCCCTCCGACACACGCCAATGTTTAGTTTTTTTAAGAAAAAACCGCCCACCGCCGAGATTCAGCCGCCGCCGGCCCCCTTTCCACCCGCCGTCCTGCCCGAGCCGGAACCGGAGTTTGTCCCGGTTCCTGAACCGCTTGCCGAGGTTATCACCCCGCCCGCGCCGGACGCAGTGACGTCTTCCATACCGGCCGCGCCTGCCGCACCGGCGGCGCCGTCCCCTTCGCGCCGCTACGGCACCACCTCGACCTTCATCGCGCCGCCGGTGGCGCCGGTCGTGGTCGAGGACGACATCGTCGAAATCATCCCCGAAACAGCCGAGCGCCTGGTCAGCGAAGCGGACCGCAAGCGCTCCTGGATGGAGCGCCTGAAGGCCGGCCTGTCGAAGACCTCGAGCGGCCTGTCGCTGCTGTTCGTGGGCGCGCGCATCGACGAAGACCTGTACGAGGAGCTGGAAGCGGCGCTCTTGATGGCCGATGCCGGGATGGACGCCACTGATTTCCTACTGAGCGCCCTGCGGCGCAAGGTCAAGGAAGACAAGCTGCTCGACGCCGCCGCGGTCAAGGGCGCCCTGCGCGTCCTGATGACCGACATGCTGCGGCCGCTGGAAAAACCGCTGGAGCTGGGCCGCTACGAGCCGCTGGTAATGATGATCGCGGGCGTGAACGGCGCCGGCAAGACCACCACCATCGGCAAGCTCGCCAAGCATATGCAGAAGTACGAGCAATCGGTGCTGCTGGCCGCCGGCGACACCTTCCGCGCCGCCGCGCGCGAGCAGCTGATGGTCTGGGGCCAGCGCAACAACGTCACCGTGATCGCCCAGGAGTCGGGCGACCCGGCCGCCGTCGCGTTCGACGCGGTCCAGTCGGGCAAGGCCAAGAAGATGGACGTGGTCATGGTCGACACGGCCGGGCGCCTGCCGACCCAGCTGCACCTGATGGAAGAACTCAAGAAGATCAAGCGCGTGATCGGCAAGGGCATGGACGGCGCGCCGCACGAAGTGCTGCTTGTCATCGACGGCAACACCGGCCAGAATGCGCTGGCCCAGGTCAAGGCCTTCGACGACGCCCTGCAGCTGACCGGCCTGGTGATCACCAAGCTGGACGGTACGGCCAAGGGCGGCGTGCTGGCAGCGATTGCGCGCACCCGTCCGATTCCCGTGTATTTCATCGGGGTGGGCGAAAAAATCGAAGACCTGCAGCCCTTCAATGCCGACGAATTCGTCGAAGCGCTGCTGGGGTAATCCCGTGTTCGGCTCTCTACAGATCGGCTCAAGCAAGACTCCATGATCGAATTCCAGTTCGTCTCAAAACAGTACTCCCCCGACGCCACCGCCCTGCGCGAAGTGTCGCTGACCGTCGCCAAGGGCGAGCTGGTCTACCTGGCCGGCCCTTCCGGCGCCGGCAAGTCCACCCTGCTGAAAATGATCGCCGCGATGGAAAGGCCGACCTCCGGCGCGGTGCTGGTCAACGGCCAGGATATCGGCAAGCTGCCCAAGGCGAGCGTACCCTACCTGCGCCGCAACCTGGGCCTGATCTTCCAGCAGCAGCGCCTGCTGAACGACCGCAGCATCCTGGCCAACACCATGCTGCCGCTGCTGGTGACCGGCGCCTCCAAGAGCGAAGCCGAGCAACGCGCCCGGGCCGCGCTGGACCGTGTCGGCCTGGAAGAACGCGCCGGCGCCCGGCCGCTGGAACTGTCCGGCGGCGAGCAGCAGCGCGTGGCCATCGCGCGCGCCATCGTCAACCGTCCCCAGATCATCCTGGCCGACGAGCCTACCGCCAACCTGGACCGCGCCAGCGCCGACAAGGTGCTCGACGCCCTGCGCGCCTTTCACGCGGCCGGCGTTACCTGCATGATTTCCACGCATGACGAACAGGTGCTGGACCGCGCCGCCAGGGTGATCCGACTCGATCACGGCGCGGTCGTCAGCCCGCAATCGCCTTCAAGCCCGGCACCGACGGAGGCGCAGCCATGAAAAGCTGGTTCCGCCAACACCGCTACGCGATCGGCTCGGCCCTGTCCCACCTGGGCAAGGCGCCGGGCAGCTTCCTGTTCAACGTGATCGTGGTCGCGATCGCCCTGACCCTGCCGTTTGCCGGCCTGACCCTGCTCGACAATGTACGCCCGATGTCCGAGCAGCTCTCGGTCGATCCTGAAATAAGCCTGTTTCTCAAGGCGGAGACCCCGCGCGAGGATGCCCAGGCGTTGGCGCCTTCGCTGCGCGCCATCCTGGCCGATCCGAAAGCCAGCGTGGTGTTTGTGCCGCGCGAACAGGCGCTGGAAACCCTGAAAGCCAAGAGCGGCCTGTCCGACGTGCTGGCCACCCTGGGCGACAATCCCCTGCCCGACAGCTATGTGATGAAGCTCGACAGCTTCAAGAGCGCCGGCGACGCGGCCAGCGTGGACGCCATCGCCGAGCGCCTGCGCGGCCTGCCGGGTGTGGACACGGTGCAGGTCGATTCAGCCTGGGTCAAGCGCCTGGCCGCCCTGCTCGGCGTGTTGCGCTTAGGTCTGCTGCTGCTGGCCGCCACCCTGGGCACCGTGGTCATTGCAGTGGTGTTCAACACGATCCGCCTGCAGGTACTGACCCAGCGCGACGAAATCGCCGTGAGCAAGCTGATCGGCGCTACCGATGGCTTCATCCATCGCCCCTTCTATTACACCGGTGCGCTGCTGGGCTTGCTGGCCGGCGGCGTGGCCCTGGGCGCGGTGACCCTGGCCCTGCGGCCGCTGAACGTGGCGATCGCCGAATTTGCGCGCCTGTACGCCTCCGAATTCCAGCTGGCCCCGCTGGCCCCGGCCGGGATGGCATTGCTGCTGGCGGTGAGCGCCGGACTCGGCCTGGTCGGCGCGGTCCTGTCGGTGCAGCGCCATCTTGCCCGCCTGAACTGAGCCCTGGCGAACTGAGCCTCATCCGCAAGCTTAAGCGAGGCTGAAACCAGCCTCGCTTTTCCCCCTGTAGCGCCCCGCGGCCTGTCAACGTGCGCGAACGAACAGAATTTCCATCCCCGCCTGCCTATCCTCGTCCTACGGTGATGAAGACCTGTGGCGTCGAAAAATGTTCGTGAAATCAGAGAGTTAGATTGACCTGGATCAATTACTTCTCTGACCTATCCGACTAGAGTAGGGCTTGCCGTCAATTTTTGCTCTATGGCAATACGTTTTCGCTATCGCTGCCATCGATTTTGGGGCATTGGCACTCACTTCAAGAGAGTGCTAATATAGTCCCCAAGGTCAGCGGGGTAATGCAAACCCACCGCTGACATCACGAAGTACACCTGATTACACAGTTAATGTCGCGCCCAAGCACCTGTTTTGGCGTATTGACGATGCAGCAAAGAACTCTACGAGGAAATACATGACTACGTTGTCCGCACACTCCGCACTGGTTCCGACCGGCAATCGTGCTCTCGGACTCGGTTTTACTGGCAACCTTGGCAATATCGACGCCTATATCTCGGCAGTCAACCGCCTGCCGATGCTGACCCACGAAGAAGAGATCTCGCTGGCCAAGCGCCTGCAGCAGAACAACGACCTGGGCGCCGCGCAAGAGCTGGTGCTGTCGCACCTGCGCCTGGTGGTCTCGATCGCGCGCGGCTACCTCGGCTATGGCCTGCCGCACGCCGACCTGATTCAGGAAGGCAATATCGGCCTGATGAAGGCGGTCAAGCGCTTCGATCCCGAGCAAGGCGTGCGCCTGGTGTCGTACGCGATGCACTGGATCAAGGCCGAGATGCACGAGTACATCCTTAAAAACTGGCGCCTGGTGAAGGTCGCCACGACCAAGGCCCAGCGCAAGCTGTTCTTCAACCTGCGCAGCAACAAGCAGGGCCTGGACGCGATGAGCCCGACGCAGATCGACGCGCTGGCCAAGCTGCTCGACGTCAAGCGCGAAGAAGTGATCGAGATGGAAACGCGTCTGTCCGGCCGCGACATCGCCCTGGAAGCGCCGACGGACGACGAAGACGACAAGTTCTCGCCGATCGCCTACCTGTCGTCGGACCTGTCCGAGCCGACCAAGGTGCTGGAAGCCGAACAGGTCACGCGCCTGCAGTCGGAAGGCCTGGAAACGGCCCTGGGTAAACTCGATCCGCGTTCGCGCCGCATCGTCGAAGCGCGCTGGCTGGCCAACGACGATGGCTCGGGTGCCACCCTGCATTCGCTGGCTGATGAATTCGGCGTGTCGGCCGAGCGTATCCGCCAGATTGAAACGGCGGCGCTCAAGAAGATGAAAGGTGCGCTGGCGGCTTTCGTTTAAGCCCTCACCGCTCAGTAAAAAGGCGCCTTCGTGGCGCCTTTTTTCGTTTCAGGCCGCTGGCTGGGCCGTCAGCACTGCCTCACTGCACCCTGGCTGCCGCATACAAGGGTGCTACTTTCGGCATCATGCCGCTCAGGGCGGCGATTCGGCTTGCATCGGACGGATGGGTCGACAGGAACTCGGGCGGCTTGCCGCTGCCCTTGTTCCAGGCAGCGAACTTTTCCCACACCCGCACCGCGGCCTGCGGCTCGTAGCCGGCGCGGGCGCCAAGTTCCAGGCCCATGCTGTCGGCCTCGGACTCGTGTTCGCGCGAGTTAGGCAGCATGAACAGGAAGTGGGCGGCCTTATCGGCGATCTCGATCTGCACGCCCTTGGCCGGCGCCATGGCCATGGCCAGGGTCCCCAGCGCCCCCTTGGCCTGCGCCTGCGACATGCGCTCGCGCCCGTGTTCGCGCAGCGCGTGGGCGATTTCATGGCCCATCACCATCGCGATTTCGTCATCAGTCAGTTTGAGATTACGGATCAGGCCCGTGTAAACGGTGATCTTGCCGCCGGGCGCGCAGCTGGCGTTCATGGTCGGCGAGTCGATCAGCGCCAGCTGCCAGTTCCAGCTCTTGGTATCGTCGCGGAACACGGGTACATGCACTTGCAGGCGCCGCGCGATGCGCACCAGGCGCTCGTACTCGGGACCTTTGCTGATCAGGCGCCCCGCCGCATTGGCTTTCTGGTTCTGGCTGTTGAAGCCGCTCAGGGCCATGGCGTCCACCTCGGCCGCCGGCACGGTCAGCATCTGGCTGCGCGTCACGCCCACCGCGCCAGGCTTGGTGCTGGTGGCACAGGCCGACAGGGCCAGAAAGGCCACGGCCACCACATTCAGTTTGAAAAATTTCATCAGGAAACTCCTTCGGGTTGACAGGTTTCCAAGCGTAAAGAGTCTTCCGGAAGGCGAGCTGATCTGGCGTAACCCAGGGCAAAACAGCACGCGTTCATTTGCGCTGCCTCAGCGTGACGATTTTGCTATGATCAGGTTTTCGCCACGCGAGGAACGTCCCATGCGCCAGACCCTGCTGCTCCTTGCTACCTGCCTGGCCATGGCAGGCTGCAATGCCGCCCCACCCAAAGATGCGCCCAAAGACGCGCACAAGGAGACCCCGATGGATGCCACGATCACCCTCTTGCCAGAAGCGAGCGCCAGCGTGGCGCCCTCTTCCAGCCTGCGCTTTGACAGGGTCGAGGACAGCCGCTGTCCGCCCGACGTGCGCTGCATCACGGCCGGCAAACTGCTCTACCACTTCACCCTGAGCGCACCGTCGGGCCAGGAAAGCTTTGCGCTCGAGAAGGAGGCGCCCAGCTTCGCCTCGGCCAAGGTGCCCGGCGTGCGCATCGCGCTGGCGCCGGGTGAGCCGCCGGTGCTGCGCCCATCGACCGCGGCCGAGCCGCTGCCGGTGTTCCCGGTCACTGTCAGCATCACCCGCCGCCAACCCTGACCCCTTCGCTCATGACCACCAACCCGCCCCGCCGTCTCGCCCTCGTCCTTTCCCTCCTCATCATCATTCCTGTTTCGCCGGCCATGGCGGCAACGGCGGCAACGGTGGTCAAGACCCCGGTGGCCACCGGCAGCGGCGGCGCCGTCGCGACCATCAGCGAACAGGCCTCGCAGTCGGCCATGACGATCCTGAACAAGGGCGGCAATGCGATCGACGCGGCGGTGGCGGCGGCCGCCACCCTGGGCGTGACCGATCCCTTCAGTTGCGGCATCGGCGGCGGCGGCTTCATGGTGGTCTACCTGGCCAAGGACAAGCGCGTGATCACCATCGATCATCGCGAAACGGCGCCCGCGCAGGTCACGTCCGGCCTGTTCCATGAGGGCGGCAAGGAGAACGGCAAGGAAATCGACTTCGAGCAGGCCGTGGCCAGCGGCGCGTCGGTGGGTGTGCCCGGTACCGTCAGCGGCTGGCATGAGGCTTTGACGCGCTACGGCACCATGTCCTTCAGGCAGGTGCTGGAACCGGCCATCGCGGTGGCCAGCAAGGGCTTCCCCATCACTGAAACATTCAGTCGTTTGACGACCGAAAATGAAAGAAAATTTCGCCTGTTTTCCAGCACCAGCGCGCTCTATTTGAAGGACGGCAAAGCCCTGCCGGCCGGCACGGTGCTGAAGAACCCGGGCATGGCCAAGGCCTACCGCGAGATCGCGGCGCAAGGTCAAAAGGCCTTTTATGCCGGCCCGATGGCCAGGGCAATGGTGGCGGCCGTGAACACACCGCCGGCCGCGTCCGGCGTCAAGGTGCTGGCCGGGTCCATGACCCTGGCCGACCTGGCCAACTACGAGTCGCGCCTGCGCCTGCCGATCCGCACCACCTACCGCGGCTATGAAATCTACGGCATGCCCTTGCCGAGCAGCGGCGGCGTCGCGATCGGCGAAGCGCTCAACCTGCTGGAAAGCCACGACATGAAGGCGCTGCCGCGGGCCCAGGCCGAGCATCTCTACCTGGAAGCGAGCCGCCTCGCCTTTGCCGACCGCAACGCCTACCTGGCCGATCCCGAGTACGTGGATGCGCCGGTGGCCGGCCTGATCAGCAAGGACTACGCGGCGCGCCGCCGCACCCAGATGAGTCTGGAACGCGCAGGGCCGAAAGCCATGGCGGGCGATCCCTACCCGTTTCAGAATGACAGCAGCATCCCGCTGCGTCCGCCCTCGGCGCGCCTGTACGCGGAAAACGCCCACACCACCCACCTGACCGTGTCCGACAAGGACGGCAATATCGTCGCCTATACGTTCACCATCGAATCCTGGGGCGGCAGCGGCATCGTGGTACCGGGCTACGGCTTCATGCTGAATAACGAGATGACGGATTTCGATTTTTCCGGCCCCCATCCCAATGTGCCGGAAGGCGGAAAGCGGCCGCGCAGCAGCATGGCGCCGACCATCGTCCTGCGCAACGGCAAGCCGGCCTTCACCCTGGGCAGTCCGGGCGGCTCGACCATCATCACCACGGTGCTGCAAACCATCGTCAACCATGTGGACTTCGGTATGCCGATGGACAAGGCGCTGAACGCACCGCGCATCAGCCAGCGCAACGATGCGGTCAGCGATATCGAGCCGGGCTTTGCGGGCAGCGCCCAGGCGCTGGCCCTGGAAAAGCTGGGCCACCGATGGCGTCCCAAGGCCGAAGAAATCGGCGCGGCGAATGCCATCGTCTTCAACGCCGACGGCACCGTCACGGCGGTCAGCGAAGACAAGCGCCATGGCGTGGGCAGCGCGCTGGTGCAGAAGCGCGCGAACTAAGCCCTTACAACAGCGCTATAGATAACACCGGCAATGTAGGTCGCCAAAGCAAATCCTACGCAAAACGACCAATGCACGTAGAAATCTTCTTTCAAATCTGAAAAGAAGAAATTATGCATATGCGAGGGGTTGCGGAGCGACTTTGCCTGCCTCCCCTTCTTTTTTGCCCATCTCCATGCGCCACCGAGGAAAATAGTGACAAGAATCAAGTAGGTAACAAAGATGGCGATCTTCATGATCGTTCCTTTCACATCTTTCGTAGCGCATGCTACATGCTGATTTCTTAAATGTCGACAGCTGGCAAGCGGCGGTGGCCGGGTCGGCACTGCGCGCCACCCATCGCAACCTTGCCCTTGATCGGGTAGCCGCCATCACCCGGCGCGCTACGGCCTGAGCGTGCGTCGCGCTCGGCTACGCTCGCTGCTTGCCGAACGCACTTTCTACACGCCGCTGACCTGCCCGAACCCGGGTTCGGGCGTCTCGTCTGGAGGCAGGTCGAACACCAGCTCCGGCAGCACGATCTCCCAGCGCTGGCAGCGGATGCGCGCGCGGTACTGCGCATCTTCATCGTCGGCCATGCGTTCGACCACGGCCGCCACCCTCGCAGAGATGCAGAGCATGCCCGCCGGCGGCGCATAGGCGCGTGCCATCTTGCCGACCATGCCGCCGGACAGGGCATGCAACTCCCACGCCGTTTCCCCATGCCGCAATACGAGTACGTCACCGGCCTTCAAGGCGGCGATGGCAGCATGCAGAAGGTCGCGCGGGTCCTGGCGGCCCGCAAACCCGATATCGACATCCTGCAGGCTCGCCTGCTGGTAGCGGCGCCGCATCCCGGGCGGCTCGCTCCCCAGCGCGACGGTGCGGCGCAGCAGGCAAGCCTGGTCCGGCAAAGTGTCCAGCATGCCGCGCGCCGGCCCTCTTGCCCCCTTGGCAAAGCGGGCCATGGTGAGGGTGTCGCGGGCGCGCGTCATGGCCACGTACAGCAGGCGGCGCGGCGCGCCGGCATCGTCCTGGGCGCCGGCGGCATGCCAGTCGCCGTCGAGCACCGCCACATGGTCGAATTCGAGTCCCTTGGCGCGGTGCGCCGTCAACAGCAGCATGCCGGTCTGCCTGCGCCGCGCTTCGCGTCCCCAGTCCACCAGCCACTCGACCAGATGCGCGGCCGGCATGTCGCCGCCGCCGGTCTCCAGCGCGTATTCCTCGCAGGCCTGGCGCAGCATGGCCGTCCATGCATTGTCCGGCAGGCTGGTCAGGGTGGCGTCGATCAGCGCGGGTGTGGCCAGCGCGCCGCCCTGCAGCAGCGCACGCACCAGCGTCTGGGTTTCGCGCAGGCGCCACAACGGGATGCTGTCTTCATTGGCCATCTGCGCCGGGATGGCGCGCAGGATGGCCGCGCTGCGCAGCGGATCGAGCGTCTTCCATTCGCGCGCAATCACCGCCACGCGGCTCCACTGCCAGCCCGGATCGAGCGAGGCCAGGCGCTGCAGCTCTCCAACCACGGCCAGGGCCTGGCTGATGTCGTTCTGGCCGGCGGCCAGGATCTGCACGCGGCCGGCGGCGACCACGTCGCGCGCCTGCCAGTGCCCGCCCGGCGGCGCCTTGGCGCGCGCACGGTCGATCCCGATCGGATGCCGCGCCTTCATGCGCCCGGGCGCCGGCGCGATGAGCAGGTTGGCGGCATCGATGATGTGGCGCGTCGAGCGGTAGTTCTCCACCAGGTAGGCCACCTTGGCCGTGTAATCCTGCTCGAAGCGCCGGATAAAGTCGACCGAGGCGCCGTTGAAGGCGTAGATATTCTGGTCATCGTCGCCCACCGCGAACAGGCTCGGTCCGCCCTCGCCGTCGCCCTGGCTCTGTCCTTGTCCCTGCCCCTGTCCGCGCCCGGCCAGCGCGCCAATCAGGGCATACTGGTCCGGTCCGATATCCTGGTATTCATCAACCAGGAGCCAGCGAAAACCGCCCAGCAGCCGGTCGCGCTGCTCGTCCGCTTCGTCCGGCGGCAAGCCTTCGCCGCGCAACAGCGCCAGCGCCTGCGGAATGACCTTGCCGAGCAGGTCGGCATCGGCGCCCTGGCCCCCGCCGAAGCTGATGCCGGCCAGGCGCATGGCCAGCGCATGGCAAGTCATCACCAGCACGCCCCGGGCATCGTCGCCCACCAGGTCTGCCAGGCGGCGCCGGATTTCGACAGCGGCATGGCGGTTGTAGGTGAGCACGAGGATGGCGCGCGGGCTTTCGCGCCGCACCCGCAGCAGATAGGCGATGCGATGCACAAGCACCCGCGTCTTCCCCGATCCGGGGCCGGCCAGCACCAGCACATTAGCCTTGTCGCGCTCGTCGGCCACGATTTTTTGCTGGGCCGGGTTGCGCAGCGCTTCGACGATGGTGCGCCACGATGCCGGCGTGGTCTGGCGCGCCGTCTCCTTCTCGCGCGCGGGCAGCCAGCGCGCCAGGAAGGCATCGCGCTCGAGGCTGAAATAGTCCATCGCCAGGCGCAGCGCATCGGCCATCTCGGCCAGGCCGCGCTGCACATATTCGGCCATCACGTGGATCTGCACCACCTGCTCTTCGTAGTGCAGCTGGAGCGGAGCAAAATCGGCCTTGTAAAAACCGCGCCGGTCGGCCGCCAGGCGCAAGGTCATGGCCGGCCTGAACACGGCCAGCCCCTTGTTAAGACGGATGATGTCCTGCTCGTGCAGCCACAGGAGGGCGCGGTCGAGCAGGCGCGCCGGCGCCTTGACGGCCGTGCTGCGCTGGCCCAGGTCCGCGTTGAGTGCCTCGAGCAGCTTGCCCAAGCTCGTTTGCGCCAGCTGGTCGTTGCCGCGCGCATTCTCGGGCAAGGTCGTCAGCAGGTGCTGCAGCAGCACCGCCGCCGCGTCGCGCCGCAGTGCCGCCGTGGTGGCCAGGTCGCGCCAGCTGCGCTGCAAGGTCAGTTGCAGGCTCTCGCCGTCGAGCTGGCGCAGCGCCAGGCTGCCCACGCTGTCCTCGCCCTGGCCGTCGTTGGCCATGCTGCGCACCAGGCGCAGTACCAGGTCCGGCTGCGCCTCCGCATGGCCGGCATCTTTCAGGCGCTGGCAGGCGTGGCGCAGGTGCAGAACCGACGCCTCGCCGCGCGCGAGGTCGGGCGCGTGTTCGCGCAGCTGATCGATCAGGGCCTGCTCCAGCGCCACTGCGCGTTCGAGGCGGCGTTTCGATGACAGTTCGACGGCCACGTGCACGAAGGCGGTCAGCGCGGTGTCGTTGCTGGCAATGCCGAACGCTTCCAGGTCGTACAGTGCGGCGCGCACCTTTTCCGGCGACAGGCCGGACGCCTGCATCAATTCGTCGGTCGAGACGCCGTTGTCGGGGTCGGCCTCGATCAGCGCCTTGACCAGAGCCAGCAGGCTGGCCTGGTAGTCGGCGAACAGCTTGTGGCGCGCCAGCTTGACCTGCGCTTCCTCGACCGAGGCGATGCGCAGCGACGAAGGGAAGACCTGAACCCGGTTTTCTTCGCGGCTGAGCAGGCCCGCTTCTTCCAGCCAGGAGATAGCGGTGCGCACGCGCGTATCGTCGGTGGCCGAATCGCGTTCGAAGTCGCCTTCCTGTTCCTCGGCCAGGATTTCGCCGGCAGTGGCGATCACTTCGCCCTGGCCGCGCTTCTTGCGTTCGAGCCGCTTGATCGAGCGCAGGATGGCCTGGATCTCCTGCTGGCTCAGGCGCGAGCGGGCCGACATGCCGAACTGGCGTTCGACGTCGTCGAGCGTGTAGAGCAGTACGCACTGGGCGGCGGCGCAATCGCGCCCGGCCCGGCCGGCCTCCTGCAGGTAGTTTTCCAGCGAACCGGGAATGTCGGCATGGATCACAAGCCGCACATCGGGCTTATCGATCCCCATCCCGAAGGCATTGGTGGCGGCGATCACGCGCAGCCGGCCGTCGATGAAGCGCTGCTGCACCGACTTCTTGCGCTGCGAGGCCAGGCCGGCGTGGAAGTGATCCGCTGCCAGGCCGTGGTCGCACAAGAAGCGCGACACTTCCTCGCTGCGCTTCTTGGTCGCGCAATAGACGATGGCGCCGCCCGCCACATCGTCCGGCAGTTCGTTGGCCAGCAGCTGATGGATGTGCGCGTATTTCTCTCCCGGCGTGGTCGGCACCACCGAAAACGCCAGATTGGTGCGCGCCGATCCGCCGTCGTATACCTCAAGTTCCAGGCCGAGCTGCTCGCGAAAGTGGCCCAGCATGTCGGCCACCACGTCGGGCTTGGCGGTGGCGGTCAGGCACAGCACGGGCGGCACGGCGCCGCTGCCGGCACGCTGGCGGATGAACCTGCCCACTTAGCGGTAATCAGGGCGGAAGTCGTGCCCCCACTTGGAAATGCAGTGGGCTTCGTCGAGGACCCAGGCGCCAATCTCGCGCTGTTCCAGCACGCGCCGGAAGGTCGCGCTGCGCAGCTGCTCGGGCGAGACGATGACGATGGCGGCGTCCCCCAGGCGCACCCGTTCGAGCGCGGCGGCCCGCTCCGGCACCGACAGCAGGCCGTTGATGGCCACGCAGCTAGTGATGCCGCGCTGTTCGAGTCCCGCGACCTGGTCCGCCATCAGGGCCACCAGCGGGGAGATCACGACGGTCAGCGCTCCGGTTTTATCGTAGCGCGACAGCGCGGGGATCTGGTAGCACAGGGACTTGCCGGTCCCGGTGGGCAGGATGCCCAGCACATGGCGCCCGCGCATCGCGGCGCTCACGATCGCTTGCTGCAGCGGCAGGCCGCCGGCGTCGCAGGGCTCGGGCCGGAAGGCCGGAAAGCCAAACCAGCGCGCCAGCTCGCGCACGGGATCGTGGCGCGCGCGGCACCAGGGACAGGCAGCATCGCCGCAGTCGCTGTCGCGCAGGCGCCGCACCAGGGCGGCCGCCTCGGGAAACTGGTGGCGCACCCACGGCGGCATCACCGAGTTACCGCCGGCGACCGACAGCCAGGCCAGCGCATACGCCAGCGCCCAGCGGTGTTGTCCGCCGTCGGCAACCGCATCGGCCACGACCTCGCGCGCATGATTCAGGCAAGCCTGGGTCTCCAGGCGCGACGCCAGCGCGCCCAGGGCCGCCTCGCGCGTGGGCCGGGCGTTCCTGCGCACGCGCATGAACAAGGCATTCAGGCCCGACGCCTCGCCTTCGACGGTGGTCAGCCAGTGCCAGGCCAGCAGCAGTTGCGGGTCGCTCGCGTGTTTAGCCGCGAGTGCTTGCAGCTGGTCGGTGAACAGGGTCAGGGCCAGGCGCGCATCGAGTTCCGGATCGTTGACCTTGCCCCGCGCCAGCTGGCCATCCTTGTAGTGCTTGACCAGGTGATGGTAGGGGTGGTGCGGAAAGGCCAGCGGATTGAGGCGCAAGGTGTCGACCAGCGGCAGGCGCAGCAGGCGCAGACCGGGCTGGGCGGCATGCAGGTGAGGCGCATCGAAACCGATCAGGTTGTGCCCGAGCAGGAAGGCGACGCCATCGGCGAAATCGTCCAGGCTGCGCAGGGCTGCCTGCAGATCGCCGCGCTGTTAGGTGAAACCGGCGCCGCTGTCGCCGCGTACGGCCGCGAACTGGTGGATGCGGGCATCGTCACGGCCGACTTCCAGATCGATGGACAGGCAGCGTGGACGCAGCACGGCGGCCTGCGCGCCAGGGCCCGGGCTGGCTTGGGCCTGGGGCTGGACCTGTGTTTCGGCAGGTGCAATCTTCATTCTGACCTCACCTCGCTCACTGAACATGGCAGCCATGCGCAAGGGGCAGGCGCCGTTGCCCGAATTCTAGCAGGCGCACTGACGTTTCATGCAACTTTGCGCGATAGGAATGGGCGAGGCGGAGAGGGATATGCCGGATGGGTGAAGGGCAGCCTGCCGGTACAAGCCGCCCTTCGGGTACTGCGGTAAAACGGTAACGCCGCCTGCGCGATTACAGGTGCGGCGTGATCTTCGGCATCAGTTCGTCGAAGGTACGGCCACTGCCGTTTTCGCCGATCGCATGCATCTTCCACTCGCCGTTATGGCGGTACAGCTTGGCCATGATCTGGGCCGTGTGGGCGCCCTGCACCGACAGGTCGTAGCGCGCCACTTCCTGGTTGTTGGACGCATTGACGATGCGGCAGTAAGCGTTCTGCACCTGCGCGAAACTCTGGCCGGTAAAGCTGTTCACCGTGAAAATCAGCGACTTGATGCTGGCCGGTACATTGGACAGGTCGACGATGATCTGCTCGTCGTCGCCATCGCCGTCGCCGGTGCGGTTGTCGCCCGTGTGCACGATGCTGCCGTCACGGCTCTTGAGCTGGCGGAACCAGACATAATCGACGGCCTTGTTGCTCTCGTCGAAGAGCACGCAGGAAGCGTCCAGGTCCACCGTTTCGGTCTTGGCGCCGAAGCCGAGGAAGCCGCCCTTCTTGATCGCGTCCCAGCCCAAGCCCATCGTGATCTTGGTGAGGGTGGTGCCCGCTTCTTTATCGAGCGAGATTTTCTGGCCTTTTTGCAGACTGACTGACATGTTGACTCCTATTTTCAAATGAGAGGGAAACGCGCCCGGGCTAGCGGCGGCCCTGCTGGGTCCACGCCTGGAAGGCGGCGCGGTTGCGCGAACAGATATACACTTTGCCGCTGCCGGAAAAGCGCAGCACCACGCCTTCGCCACTGGTGACACTATTGACCAGGTTGCCCAGAAAGCCGGCGCTCTGGCCCGTGGTCACGGAAATCTGGTACTGCAAGGTACTATCCCATGCCACGACGTGCGAGTTGTCGATGGTGATGTCTTTGCCGGGCTCGACCACCAGCTCGTTCATGGAGCCGAAGCCGGAGACCACCACCTGGCCGTTGCCCGCCGTCTCCGTGATGAAGAAGCCGCCGCTGTCGGCGAACAAGGCATTACCCAGGCTCTGGGTACGCACCTTCAGGTCGACCTTGCTGCTGGCCGCGACAAAGGCGCCGTCGCTGATCATGTACTGGCGCTGGCCGACGTCGATCACCTGCATGGCGCCCGGCAACACCGGGGACAACAGGCAATCGCCGTCGCCGCGCACTGCCTCGATCTGCTGCTGGAAGAACGATTCGCCGTTGGCGAAGCGGCGCATGATGGCGCTGCCCAGGCCGCCCCGCATCTGGCCCTTCAGGTCGAGGTTGGACTCCATCATCACCATCGCATCGGACTCGCAATAGATCGTCTCGCCACGGGTCAGGGACACGTGCAGGAAGGGATCGATATCGCCTGTGACTGTGAAAACTGGCATGGTTATTCCTTTCTATCGCGGTCCGCAGGGGTGCGGACCGCTCCGCAGGCAAAAGCTTACACGCCCTTGCCCGCGCCGTGCTTATTTAACGCTGATGCATCCTGGCTAGCTTAGACATTCACGCCATAGCTGGTCGCCAGGGGGCCCAGGCCGCCCTTGAAACCCTGGCCGATGGCGCGGAATTTCCAGTCGGCGCCGGCGCGGTAGACTTCACCGAAAATCATGGCCGCTTCGGTCGAACCGTCTTCCGACAGGTCGTAGCGGGCGATTTCCGCATTGCCGCTGGCGTTGATGCAGCGGACAAACGCCTTCGACACCTGGCCGAAGTTCTGGCGGCGCGCATCGGCGTCGTGAATCGTGACGGCCACGACGATCTTGTCGATGTCGGCAGGCACCTGGTCGAGCTGGATGGTGACGGTCTCGTCATCGCCGTCGCCGGCGCCGGTCAGGTTGTCGCCCGAGTGCGCGATCGAGCCGTCGGCCGATTTCAGGTTGTTGTAGAAAATGAAGTCGGCGTCCGAACGCACCTTGCCGGCCGCGTTGCACAGGAAGACCGCGCCGTCCAGGTCGAAGGCGGCGCCGTCGGTGGCGCGCGTGTCCCAGCCGAGGCCGACGATCATTTTGGTCAGGCCTGGTGCTTCTTTGCTCAGGTTGACGTTACCGCCTTTTTGCAAGCTGATTGGCATACTATTTTTCTCCTAAGGTCAATGGACAGACTACGTGTTACGTAGCTTTGCTTCTGGAATGAACACCGGGTCCTGCAGGCGCGGCAAACAGGGTGTTCAGACCGTTTGCCGCGTTTCCTTCCCTTCCCCGCCGCTGAGCTCTTATTTACGCCGCGGCCAGCAAGGCTTCTTTCTTTTTGTGACGGATCGAGCTCCACAGCGAGGCGACGATGAAAGCCACGCCGATCAGGCCGGTGAAGATCTCTGGCACGTGGTACTTCATGCTCGCCAACATGATCAAGGCCAGGATACCGATCGCATAGTGGGCGCCGTGCTCCAGGTAGACGAACTCGTCGAGCGTGCCTTTCTTCACCAGGAACACCGTCATCGAACGCACGAACATCGCGCCGATCGCCAGGCCCAGCATAATGATCACAACGTCGGTGGTGATCGCAAACGCGCCGATCACGCCGTCGAAGGAGAATGATGCATCGAGCACTTCCAGGTACAGGAAACCGCCGATACCGCCGCGCTTGACCATGTCGCCCACATTCGTGGCGCCCGCTTCCGAGCCGCCATCTTCTTTCTCGAGCAGGCTGGACACCATGTCGACACCGACGTAGATCAGCACGCCCCACAGGCCGGCAATCAGCACCACCATCTTTTGCGCTTCAGCCACCAGTTGCAGGCTGGCCATCAGGGTACCCAGGGCAATCAGGACCGAGATCGACGATACCTTGCCCAGCGCGCCGAGTTTTTCCTCGAGGTGACCCAGCCAGTGCATTTCCTTCTCGTCGTCAAACATAAAGTTCAGGAACACCAGCAGCAGGAACATGCCGCCGAAGGCCGCCACTTCCGCATGGTGGGCCGTCAGGTGGGCCGAATAGGCTTTCGGATCCTGCAAAGCCAGGTTCCACACTTCCATCAAGCCCAGGTCAGCCGCCTGCGCGACGATGACGAGGGGGAACAGCAAGCGCATACCGAACACGGCGATGATGATGCCCACGCCCAGGAACAGCTTTTGCCAGTATTCGTCCCAGGTCTTCAGGACCGAGGCATTGACCACCGCGTTGTCGAACGACAGCGAGACTTCCATGATGCCGAGAATGGCCGCCACGCCCAGCGCCGTGAACATGCCGCTGATGCCGTGGTGGGTATAGCCCCACCACCCCGCCACCGCAAGGCAGACGAAGGTGACCAGGAAAGAGATTCTGAAATGCTTCATTGTTGTTATTCCCTTCAGGGTGTCGTTTAGTGCATGCAGTGTATCCTTGCGCAAACTATTTAAAAATAGGAGATAATCTGAGAATCACTTCCGAAAAACAGAAGTCTCACCAAGCACATGAAAAATAACGGCATCAATTTCCGCCATCTGTACTATTTCTGGGTGGTGGCCAAGGAAGGCGGCGTGACCCGCGCGGCCGAGCGCCTGGGCCTGGCCATCCAGACCATCAGCACCCAGTTATCCCTGCTGGAGCAATCGATCGGCAAGTCCCTGTTCCAGCCGCAGGGGCGGAGCCTGGCCCTGACCGAAGCGGGACGCCTGGCCATGGCCTATGCCGACCAGATTTTTCTGCTGGGGGAACAATTGCAGGAAGCCCTGGGCGAAGCCGATAGCGGGCGCACCCGGCTCACCGTCGGCATTTCCGATTCCCTGCCCAAGCTGACCGCCTACCGCGTGCTGGAGGCCACCATGCAACTGTCCAGCCCGGTACGCCTGGTGTGTTTCGAAGACCAGTTCGACGCCCTGCTGGCCGAACTGGCGCTGCACAAGCTGGACCTGGTGCTGACCGACCGCGCGGTGCGCTCGGGCACCACCCTGCGCGTGTTCAGCCACATGCTCTACGAGAGTGAAACGATCGTGGTCGGCACGGCCGCCCTGGCCCAGGCCTATGCCGCCAATTTTCCCGCCAGCCTGAATGGCGCGCCCTTCCTGCTACCCACACGCAATAACGCCCTGCGCGGCCGCATCGACGAATGGTTCGAACTGCATAATGTTCGGCCCGACGTGGTGGGCGAATTCGAAGACAACGCCCTGCTCAACACCTTCGGGCGGCGTGGCGCGGGCTTGTTCTTCGCCCCGGCGGCCCTGGAAGAAGACGTCAGGGAACAATTCGGCGCCACCCTGGTCGGACGCGTGCCGCAGGTGCGCGAGCATGTGTACGCGGTCTCGAACGAGCGCAAAATCAAGCATCCGGCGGTCGAAGCAATACTTTCTTCGGTGCACCAGAGTATGTCGGCCGCCGCTTGAACGGTACAATGCAAGTCCCGGCCAACTTGGCCAAACGATAAGAAACAACTTTTTTTATATGCAAAATGCCTTACTGGTGCTGCTCGCCCTGTTCCTGGTCGTGCTCAATGGATTCTTCGTGGCGGCCGAATTCGGCATCGTCACCCTGAGGAAAACCCGGGTCCGGGCCATTGCCAAAAGCCAGGGCGTACGCGGCAGACTGCTCGGCAAGGTACACGGCCAGCTCGACGCCTACCTTTCCGCCTGCCAGCTCGGCATCACCCTCGCCTCGCTCGGCCTGGGCTGGGTCGGCGAGCCGGCCTTCGCCAGCCTGCTCGAACCGGTGTTCGCCCTGCTCGGCGTGGAATCGCAAAAGCTGATCCACACGGTGTCCTTCGTGATCGCCTTCAGCGTCATCTCCTTCCTGCACATCGTGGTGGGCGAACTCGCGCCCAAGTCGCTCGCCATCCGCAATCCCGAAGTGGTCGGCCTGTGGACCGCGCCGGCCCTGTACGTGTTCTACTGGACCATGTACCCGGCCATCTACCTGCTCAACGGCAGCGCCAACCTGGTACTGCGCCTGGCCGGCCTGTCCGGTCCCGGCGGGCACGACGCCCACTACTCGACCGACGAACTGAAACTGATCCTGCGCACCAGCCAGCCCGGCGAAAAATTCACGCGCGACGAGCGCCACATCCTGGCCCAGTCGCTCGACTTCAGCCAGCTGTCCGTGGCCGACCTGATGCGTCCCATCAACGAAGTGATTGCCCTGCACGCCAACAAATCGCTCGAAGAAAACCTGCAGACAGTGGTGCGCAACCGCTTCAGCCGCTATCCCTACTTCGACAGCAACGGCGACGACGTGCTGGGAGTGATCCACCTGAAAGACCTGTTCTTTGCCCAGCAGGCCGGGCGGCCGATCACCAACCTCACGCAGTTTCTGCGGCCGGTGGAAACCATGTCCGCGCGCACCCCGGCGCAAGAAATGTTCCGCCGTTTCCGCGACGGCGCGCCCCACTTCGCCCTGATCGGCGAAAAAGGCAAGCGCCCGGTCGGATTCATCACCCTCGACAATTTGCTGGGTGCCATGGTGGGTGAAATCCGCGACGAATTCCGGCTCAATGAAAACGACTGGCTGAGGCAGCCGGACGGCACCCTGATCGGCAAAGCCAGCTTGCCGATCTTCTCGCTCGAGCGCATTCTGGGCATCGACATCGACAACGAGACTCTGGGGCTGGACGAGGTGGAATCGGTGGGTGGGCTGCTGATGGTCAAGCTGGGCGACATCCCCAAGCAAGGCCAGCGGATCGAATTCCCGCGCTTCGACATCGTGGTGAAAAAAATGAACGGCCCCCGCATCGTGCTGGTGAAAGTCATCCCGCAAGTGCACCGCGAGACGGATTCCGACGACCACGATTGAGCGGCAAGCGAGCGCAAATTTTTCGCTGAAAATATTGCCCGAAATTGTCCGGCGTTTGGGGTCAGATCTGTCAATCGGACATTTTCGGGAAACTATTTGAAGCTGAAGGACGTATGCGAAGACGTCTGCGCTCGCGCACGCTCCAGCACCTGGATGGCATGTAGATTGATGCGATGTCCAGACCGCTCCGGCTCGAATTTCCGAACGCCCTTTACCATGTTGCTGCGCGCGGCAATCATCGTCAGCCGATTTTTCACAGCGACAACGACCGTCGCATGTGGCTGGCTATGTTGCGTGAGTGTTGCAAGCGCCAAAACGCGATCATCTACGCTTACTGCCAGATGACGAACCACTTCCACTTGCTGATCGAGACCAAGGAAGCGAACTTGCATCGCTTCATGCAAACTTTGAACGCGCGCTACTCGCAGGCGCACAATCGTCGCCACGAGAGTGTTGGACATCTGTTTCAGGGGCGCTACAAGGCCATTCTTGTGCAGCGCGACCCGTATCTGCTGGAGCTGGCTCGCTATATCGTTCTCAACCCTGTGCGCGCGTGCATGGTGGAGGGGCCAGGCGATTGGACTTGGAGCAGCTATCACTGGATGTTTCGAACATCAGGGCATCCCCCCTGGCTAGCGATCAACATGGTGCTTGAAATGTTCGGTGGAACAGGACAGCAAGCCTGCGAACGTTATGCCACCTTCGTTGCGGCGGGGATTGGGCGCGACAGCCCACTCAAGGAGACGAGGCACCGGGTCATCCTAGGCGATCCTGCTTTTGTCGCTGAACATTGCACTGGGCTGATCCCGAGCTCGCGCGACATCGTACGCACTCAGCGGCGTCACTGCCTTCCCACTTTGGCCGAGTTTGGACAAGACTTCGCGTGGCCGGTGGAAGCAATGGCACGCGCCTATTGGACCACGGCCTATACGATGCGCGAGATCAGCCAGCATTTCGGCGTCTCCGAAAAGACGGTCAGCCGTGCCATCAAGCGGTATCAGATCGACTTAGCCGCGCCTGCTTCGCCGCAGCCGCTCAGCAACGCCCGCTCTTAACGCAACACTACGCACTATCGAATCATAGTCATGTAGTTCGGCCATGCCGCAACCCGTGCTAACGGTGCGTTCTACAGCCCTGGCATTTTGCACATCCTTCCCATAGCGCTTCCCAGCGAATTACGACCGCAGAAGCAACTAATTGCCCGCAAATGTCCGATTGACAGATCTGACCCCAAACGCCGGACAACGCGTGGAAATATTGCTATTGGCGACGCTCAGTCGACTTTGGTTACGGCGGGGTCGATGCCGGTCCATTCGCGCAGCAGGGAGTAGCCGACGGCGAGCAAGGTCGGGCCGATGAACAGGCCGACGAAGCCGAAGGCGAGTACGCCGCCTAGTACGCCCAGCAACACGAGCAGGAAGGGCAGACTGCTGCCGCGGCTGATCAGCATGGGCTTGACGACGTTGTCGACGCCGCTGATTAACACCACACCCCAGATAAACATGAAAATGGCCCAGCCGGTCTGCCCCTGGTTGAACAGCCATAAGGTGGCGCCGCCCCAGATGATCGGCGGTCCCACCGGCACCAGCGACATGATGAAGGTGGCGAAGCCAAGCAGCGGTACCGCGGGCACGCCGGCAATGGCGAAGCCAAGCGCGGCAACCAGTGCTTGCGCCAACGCCGTTCCCAGCAGCCCGTACATGACGCCGCGCACGGTCTGGCTGACGGTGTGGGCCACGCGTCCGGCCGCTTCGCCCAGGATGCGCTGCATCGCGACGCCTATGGCAACGAGGATGGTGTGGCCGTCACGGTACAGGAAGAAGCTGACGAAGGCGGCCAGACTCATCTGGGCGACGCCAGCCCCCAGCACAATCCCGCCACCGAGCAGATAGTGGCGCGCCGGCTCAAGCATGCGCTTGGCCAGTTCCATCATCTGTTCGCGGCTCGACACGAGGTTGCGCACGTAACTGTCGACACTCTCGCCGACCACGGGAATCTGGCGCAGCCAGCCCGGCGGCTCGACGTGGCCGGTGGCCACGGCGGTCTTGAGCTGATCGTAGAAACGCCCTACGTCGTCGGCCAGGTTGTAGGCCACCAGCGCGATCGGGACGATCACGAGCAGGGTCAGGCTCAGGGTCATGGTCAGCGCGGCAATCGTGCGCCGTCCGCGCATACGCTTGAGCAGGAACTGGTAGATGGGCCAGGAAGAGATGACGATCGCGGCGCCGAACAACACCGCGGGCAGGAAGGGCCGCAGCACGTACAGGCAACCGATCGTCAGCAGTGCGATGGCGCCGATGTAGGCGTAGTTTCTGGCAATGCGCGGCTGGTCCATGGTGCCCCGGAAAGTGAGTGTGTGCGTGACTTTAACGCAAACCCGCCCGGACACGCGAAAGCACTGTTCCATGTCGGCCGGGCAGCCATGTAGCGGCCGCCCAAGCGACGATTACTTCAGCAGTTGCTTGATGTCGTGAACAATGGGCTCGGCGCCCTGCCCGTGACGCACAAACAGGCGGATCTTGCCGTTGCGGTCGAACACATAGCTGGCGGCGGTGTGGTCCATGGAGTAGCTGCCGGGCGTATTGCCTTCGACCTTGGCGTAGAAGACCTTGAATTCCTTGGCGACCTTGGCAGTGGCGGCGGCGTCGCCGTACAGGCCAAGGAAGCGCTTGTCGAAGGCAGGCACGTATTGCGCCAGCAGGGCTTGGGTATCGCGCTCCGGGTCGATGGTGATGAACAGCACCTGGACCTGGTCGGCCTGCGGACCGAGCTGCTTCATGACCTCGGACAGTTCGGCCATGGTGGTCGGGCAGACGTCCGGGCACGGGGTGAAGCCGAAGAACAGGACCACGACCTTGCCTTTGAAGTCGGCCAGGGTGCGCGCTTTGCCGTTGTGGTCGGTCAGCGCAAAATCCCTGGCGTAGTCGAGCCCGGTCAGGTCGGTGTTCTTGAAGCTGGGCGGCGGCGTGGCGATCTTGTCGCAGCCGGCCAGCAACAAGGCGAATGCGCACAGGGCAAGCAATTTCTTGATCAAGGCAACCTCAGAATTTGATGTAGTGGTCGAGCAGCAAGGCAGCGAACAGCAGCGACAGATAAATGATCGACCAGGTGAACGCCTTGCGCGCCACCTGGTCTGAATAATGACGGTAGACCTGCCAGCCATGCCAGAGGAAGACGGCATTGAGGGCGATCGCGCACACCAGGTAGATCAGGCCGCTCATGCGTACGGCGTAGGGCAGCAGGGTCGTCGCGGCCAGCGCGATGGAATACAGCCAGACATGGAAACCCGTGAAGTTCATGCCGTGGGTGACGGGCAGCATCGGCAGGCCGGAACGCGCGTAATCGTCGCGCCGGTACATGGCGAGCGCCCAGAAGTGAGGAGGTGTCCAGAGGAAAATGATCAGCACCAGCAGCCAGGCTTCCATCGGGACGTCGTTGGCAATGGCTGCCCAGCCGAGGGCGGGCGGCATGGCGCCTGACAAGCCGCCGATGACGATGTTTTGCGGTGTGGCGGGCTTGAGGATCATCGTGTAGATGACGGCATAGCCCACGAAGGTGACGAAGGTCAGCCACATGGTCAGGGGGTTGACCAGCGCGTACAAAATCCACATGCCGGCGCCGCCGATGATGCTCGAGAAAATGATGGTCTGGGTCTTGGTCAGTTCGCCCATGGCCGTGGCGCGGCGCGCCGTGCGGGCCATGCGCGCATCGATTTCGGCTTCGACCAGGCAGTTGACGGCAAAGGCCGCGCCTGCCAGCAGCCAGATGCCGATGGTGGCCGGCAGCACCACGCGCCATTGCGGCAGCGTGTCGGTGGCCAGGAACATGCCGATCACGGCGCAGAAGACGGCCAGCTGGGTCACGCGCGGCTTGGTCAGCGCCCAGTACTGGGCGATGCGGTTGGAGGACTTCTGTGTTGCGGTCTGGGTTGTCATTAGTGGTGGCTTGCTTGCAGTACCGTGCTGGTCGGGTACTTTATCTTGTAGTTTAACATGGTCACTGTCAGTACCAGCAGGGCCGCGCCGGCGTTATGCAGGACGGCGATGGCCAGCGGGAAGTCGAGAAAGACGGTGGCCAGCCCGGTTGCCGCCTGCGCGGCCAGTACCAGGACGATCGTGCGCGCGACACGGCGCAGCTGCGGATGCGCCCAGGCGCGCCAGACAGTCAGTCCCAGCACGGCGATCAGCACGAAGGCGAAGTTGCGGTGAACCCAGTGAATCGCGACCAGGGCCTGGAATGGCAGGTAGTGGCCGGCGGCGGTCTTGCCCAGCTCGCGCCACAGGTGGAAACCGTGCTCGAAATCCATCTCGGGCACCCATTTTCCGCCGCACAAGGGGAATTCGGTGCAGGCCAGGGTGGCGTAATTGGTGCTGACCCAGCCGCCCAGGGCAATCTGGATCAGCAGGACGGCGGCCGACAGCATGGCCAGAACGCGCAAGGCCTTCGACGGCAACAGGAGGCTGCCTGCCCTGGCGGCGGCGCCGGCGGCCGCGGGGCTGCGCGCGCCTTGGGAAGGCAGGGTATCGGCGGGGGCGAGCTGGGCGTTGGCCCGCGTCTGGCCGGCCTGCGAAGGGCGGCGCAGGGAGACGACTGCCGACGGCGTGGGCGGACTTGCCATGTCCGCGGCTGCGGCGAGCTTGGGGTCATGGGCAGCATCGGCAGCATCGGTACCACCGACACCATGGGCACCACCGGCGCCGTCGGCAGCGTCAGCACTATAGGCATCCTCGTTGGCGGCGACGCTCACGCCGCGCGCACGCTTGCGATCGGGATTGGCCAGTGCCAGGTTCTGGCGCTCGCCCAGCCAGGTCAGCAGGGCCAGCAAGCCCATGCCCAGCAGCAGGTGGGTGGTGACGATGACCGGTTGCAGCTTGAGGGTGACGGTCCAGGCGCCGAAGGCGCCCTGGATCAGCACGAACACGAACAGCGCACTCGGAATCGCCGGATGGAAGGCTTCGCGCCGGGTCTTTTGCCATTGCATCCATGCCGTGCCCAGCAGAGCCATGATCAGGACGCCAATCCCCATCGCCAGGTAGCGGTGGATCATCTCGATCCAGGCCTTGACCAGGGTCACAGGGCCGCTCGGCAGCAAGGCTTCGGCCGCCTTGATGTCGGCATGCGCCTGGAAGGGATTGGCGGCGCCGTAGCAGCCTGGCCAGTCCGGGCAGCCCAGGCCGGAATCGGTCAGGCGCGTAAACCCGCCGAAGACGATCAGGTCAAACGTGAGGAAGACGCTGATCCACACCAGCTTGCGGTATTTGTTCGCATCGGTGGACATCCACACCATCGACAGCGGCAAGGTAGCGATCAGCAGGCCGGTGATGCCCAGCTGGACGAGCGAAGACAGCTGCATGGCGCTTAACCGATCGCCGACGCTTTGAGCAGCTTGTTGATGTCCTTCTTCACCTTGGCCGGATCGGCATTCTTGGGAAAGCGCATCATCAGGTTGCCCAGCGGATCGATCAGGTACATATGGTCGGCCATATTGCCGCCCTGCTCCACCGGCAGCCAGCGTGCCAGCGCGTCCGCGGGCACGCGCAGCATGTGGGTACCTTCGATGACGCGCATGAGCATCGTGTCGAGCGGGGTGTTGTCAGTGATCAGCCACACGCGTTCCACGCGCTCCATGTCCTTGCCCTGCATCAGGCGCAACTGGCGCATGGCGACCAGCTGGTCGCGGCAAGCTTGCTGGCAGTCGCCCGCGCCAACCTGCAGCATGACCCACTTGCCCTTGAAGCTGTCGAGGGCGACAGGCTTGCCGTCCAGGCTGACCGTGCCCAGCGCCGGCGGAATCGGATGCTGGCGCGGGTCGATCAGGGTGCCGTAGTTGGTACGACCGGTCGGCTTGATGACGTAATAGGTCAGGTAGGAAAACAACAGCGGCGCCGCGCAGACAAACAGCACGGCCAGCAATTTCCAGCGTCCGGCCCACTGGGGCGCTTTGGCGGCCTGTTCAGTTCCCGGTTTGATCATTTGAGTTTGGTCCACGTCGACATCCTGTTATCACGAAAAAGAGGAGCGCCATTCCAGCCAGCGCATACCATTGAAATGCATAACCCTGGTTCTTTTCGATGCCCAGGGCGGGGGCCGGCCAGTCGCGCACCAGCTTGTCGCCGGCCGGCGCGGGGCCGCTTTGTTCGATAAAAAACGGCTGTACTGCCAGCCCGCTGGCTTGGGCGAACTGGGCCGTCTCCAGATTCTGCAAGATCGCGGCCGGCTTGACCGGGGCCGGATCGCCCAGCTGCATGACGTGGCCGACCTTCGCCTTGGCCAGTCCGGTAATGGTCACTGTGCCGGGCGGCGTATCGAACTCGGGCAGGCGTCCGTGTTCGGCGGTATAGCGCGGCAGCCAGCCGCGCGCCACCAGGACATGCATATTCGAGCCGGAAATGCGCAGCGGCATCAGCAAATAGAAACCGACCTTGCCGTTCTGCGGCCGGTTGTCCAGGAACAGCGGCCAGTCGCGCAGGAATTCTCCCGTCACGCTGACCGGGCGCAGTTCGACCGCTTCCGGCTGCAGCGGCGCTGCGCCCACCGTCAGCGGCGAGGCCGTGCCGCGCTCCTTGATCATCTGCTGAATCGCGATCTTGGCGTCGGCCTTGCCTGCCTGCCACTGGCCCAGCTTCAGGCCGAGCGCAACCAGCACGACCGTGGCGACGAAAGGGATCGGCCGAAACCGGAAGCGGATACGCATTACAATGCTACCTTCACCATGTCGAATTGCCCCACCGGTCAACTGCCGATGGAACACTCCCGGATACCATGAAAATTCTCGTCGCCATCGCCTTCATCCTGATTATCGGCAGCCTGGGCTCGGCCCTGTTCTTCCTGATGCGCGACAAGGGCAAGAGCAACCGCACCGTGCACGCCCTGGCGATGCGGGTCGGCCTGTCGATCACCCTGTTCCTGCTGCTGCTCGCGAGCTACAAGATGGGCTGGATCGCCCCGACCGGGATCCGCTGATCCAGTTGCGCGCGCCGCCGGCGCTTGGCTGCAAGCCAGCCCCGCACCGGCCACAGCGCGCGGCGTTTCACCGTCAATCGCCACTACGCCGCGACGCCCCAGATGGCATCCCTGCCCGGCATGCCAACTGCAAAAAACCGGGGACAGCCCACCGCATGGTGGCCTGTCCCCGGTTTTTATTATTTTGATCAAGGGGCAAGCCCCCCGTGTGACAGCCTTGCGCGAGTCTGTGCTTACAGCCAGTACACGACAACGTAGAGGCCGAGCCAGACCACATCAACGAAGTGCCAGTACCAGGCGGCGCCTTCGAAACCGAAGTGGTTCTCGGCGGTGAAATGGCCCTTCATGACGCGGTACAGTACCACCGACAGCATGATCGCGCCCATCGTCACGTGGAAACCGTGGAACCCGGTCAGCATGAAGAAGGTCGAACCGTAGATGCCCGAGGTCAGCTTCAGGTTCAGTTCGCTGTAAGCGTGCATGTATTCGTAGACCTGGAAGCCCATGAACGTTGCGCCCAGCAGGATCGTGGCAAACAGCCAGAACGCGGTCTTGGCACGGTGGCCGGCGCGCAGGGCGTGGTGCGAAATCGTCAGGGTCACGCCGGACAGCAGCAGCAGCGCGGTGTTGATGGTCGGAATCGGGAATGGACCCATGGTCTGGAAGGTGTCGACGACGCCTGCAGGACCGCCCGTGCCCCACTGGCCGGCAAAGTCAGGCCAGATCACCTTGTGATCCAGATCGGCCAGCCAAGGCATGGTGATGGTGCGTGCGTAGAACAGGGCGCCGAAGAACGCGCCGAAGAACATGACTTCAGAGAAGATGAACCAGCTCATCGACCAGCGGAAGGACAGGTCGATACGCTTGCTGTACTGGCCCGACTCCGACTCGGCAAACGCGTCGCCGAACCAGAAATACAAGACCAGCAGGGTGGCCAGAATGCCGGCGATATTCAGGATCGGTCCCCAGCTTGCGCCGTTGACCCAGCCCGATGCACCGATCATGGTGACCAGCAGCGACAAGCCCGCGGCCATCGGCCATTTGGACGGACCCGGCACGAAGTAATACGGCGCGTTAGCGTGTGGTGAACTCATCTTCATCTCCTAAATCAACTGTATTCGGTGAACTGTATTCGGTGAACTGTATTCAGTGAACTACTTACTTCTTAGACTATTCGGGGCAAACTATCTGGAGACCGCAATGCGCACCAGCACGATCAGCACGCCGATAAACAGGGCAGCACCGATCAGCCCGGCGATGATGACATGAATCGGGTTCAGGCTGGCCGAATCCTTTTCATAGTCGCTGCGCTTCCTGATCCCGAAAAACGACCAGAATACCGCTTTCATCGTGGCGCCAAACGAGGCCTTGCGTTGTCCCGCCGGCGTTGGTTTGTCCATGATTGTCCTGCTCCCTCCCTGCCCGTCCACCCTCTTATTTGACCACCGGGGCCGCGGCCTGCGCCGCCTGGGTCCCGGCAATCTCGAAAAACGTGTACGACAAGGTAATATTTTTTACTTCGCGCGGCAGCGCCGGATCGATGAAAAACACCACCGGCATCTGCTTGGCTTCATTCGCCTTGAGTGTCTGCTGCTTGAAGCAGAAGCACTCGACCTTCTTGAAATGCGGTGTTGCCGACTGCGGCGCGTAGCTCGGCAAGGCCTGGGCCTGGACCGTGCGCGCCTGGGTGTTGACCACCTCGTACATGACGGTGGCCAGCTCGCCCGGGTGCACCTGGATGCTGCGCGTGGTCGGGCGGAAACGCCACGGGCCTTGCGCATTGCCGTCCAGCTCCACCGTGATGGTGCGCGACTTGTCCACCTGGGTGTTCTTGTCGTAGACCACCGTGCCATCTTGCTGGGTCAAGACATTAATACCCAGCACTTCACACAAATGCTTGTACACCGGAATCAAGGCATACCCGAAACCGAACATCAGCACCGCCACAACGGTGAGCTTGCCCAGCATCGTGCGATTCAATCTGCGGGTAGGAGTGTTTGCCACGTCAGCTCACAGCCAGATGCGCTTGATGAAAACCATCGCGAAGAAAAACAGCGCGAGTCCGCCCATGATCAGGCCGGTCTTCAGGTTATTCGGTTTCTTAGGGTCAGACATGGTGTTCGCTTACGAGTTCAGTGGTGCGCCGCGGCCCGAAGGCTGCGGCGCACTGCTGTCTTGCTTGATTACTTGACCAGCGGCGGCGTTTCGAAGGTGTGGAAAGGCGCCGGGCTAGGAACCGTCCACTCGAGGCCTTCAGCGCCATCCCATGGCTTGTCGGCTGCTTTCGCGCCGCCACGGATAGTCGGCAGGACCACGAAGAACAGGAAGTATACCTGCGACAGACCGAAACCGAAGGCACCGATGGTGGCGATGGTGTTGAAGTCCGTGAACTGCGCCGGGTAGTCGGCGTAGCGGCGCGGCATCCCTGCCAGTCCCAGGAAGTGCATCGGGAAGAAGGTGATGTTAAACGTGATCAAGGACAGCCAGAAGTGCATCTTGCCGCGGAATTCGCTGTACATGTGGCCAGTCCACTTCGGCGACCAGTAGTAGAAACCGGCGAACAGCGCGAACAGCGAACCGGCGACCAGCACGTAGTGGAAGTGGGCCACGACGTAGTAGGTATCCTGCAGCTGGATGTCGATCGGGGTCACGGCCAGGATCAGGCCGGTGAAACCACCCATGGTGAACACGAAGATGAAGCCGACCGAGAACAGCATCGGGGTTTCGAAGGTCATGGAACCCTTCCACATCGTGGCAATCCAGTTGAACACTTTCACGCCGGTCGGCACCGCGATCAGCATGGTGGCGTACATGAAGAACAGCTGGCTGGTCACTGGCATGCCGGTGGTGAACATGTGGTGGGCCCAGACGATGAACGACAGAATCGCGATCGATGCGGTAGCGTAGACCATCGATGCGTAGCCGAACAGCGGCTTGCGTGCGAAGGCTGGCAGGATCTGCGAGACGATGCCGAATGCCGGCAGAATCATGATGTAGACCTCCGGGTGGCCGAAGAACCAGAAAATGTGCTGGTACATGACCGGGTCGCCGCCGCCGGCAGCGTTAAAGAACGAGGTACCGAAGTGACGGTCGGTCAGGGTCATGGTGATGGCGCCGGCCAGCACTGGCATCACGGCGATCAGCAGGTAGGCGGTGATCAGCCAGGTCCAGCAGAACATCGGCATTTTCATCAGTGTCATGCCGGGAGCGCGCATGTTCAGGATGGTAACGACAATATTGATCGAGCCCATGATCGACGAGGCGCCCATCAGGTGCATCGCGAAAATACCCATGTCCATACCTGGGCCCATTTGCGTCGACAGCGGCGCGTACAGGGTCCAGCCGGCGGCGGTGGCGCCGCCCGGCACGAAGAAGGAACCGGCCAGCAGCAGCGCCGCAGGCGGCAGCAGCCAGAACGAGAAGTTGTTCATGCGCGCGAAGGCCATGTCGGAAGCGCCCACTTGCAGCGGGATCATCCAGTTGGCGAAGCCCACGAAGGCCGGCATGATGGCGCCGAACACCATCACCAGACCGTGCATGGTGGTCAGCTGGTTGAAGAACTCAGGCTGGAAAAACTGCAGGCCAGGCTGGAACAATTCGGTACGGATCATCAGGGCCAAAACGCCGCCCGACAACAGCATGATCAGGGAGAACCACAGGTACAGGGTACCGATATCCTTGTGGTTGGTGGCGAACAGCCAACGGCCCAGGCCGTGTGGATGATCGTGGCTGTGGTCATGCTCGTGACCGTGTGCGTGATCTAGTGTGCTTGTGCTCATGATTTACTCCCGATTACTTACGTGCAGCCAGAACTTCGGCTGGTTGAACGATGTTTTCCGCTGCCTTGTTCGACCAGTTGTTGCGGGTGTAGGTAATCACCGCAGCAATATCCGAGTCCGACAATTGCTTCCATGCTGGCATTTCCGAAGGGAACTTGCCCGACTTCTGGCCGTTCAGCAGTACATGAATCTGGTCGGCTTTCGGACCGTTCACGACGGGCGAGCCGTCCAGTGCCGCGAAGGCGCCGGGGACACCCTTGCCGTTGGCCTGGTGGCAGACCACGCAATTGGTGGCGTAGACTTTTTCGCCCTTGGTTTTCAGTTCGTCGATGGTCCACACTTTCGATGGATCGTCGGCCAGCGCAGCCATTTCTTTTTTCTTGCCGTCGACCCAGGTCTTGTAGTCCGCGTCGGAAACGACTTTCACGACGATCGGCATGAAAGCGTGTTCTTTACCGCACAATTCGGCGCACTGGCCGCGGTAGGTACCGATCTGCTCGGCCTTGAACCAGGTGTCGCGCACGAAACCGGGAATCGCATCCTGCTTGACACCGAAGGCCGGGATCATCCAGGCGTGGATCACGTCGTTGGCGGTGAGGACGATGCGAATCTTCTTGTTGACCGGCACCACGACTTCATTGTCGACTTCCATCAGGTAGTTTTCGCTGCGCTTCTCGGTCGGCACCACGCCAGGCTCGCCCACTTGCGAGCGCGGGGTCGACAGGTTCGACAGGAAAGAGATGCCCTCGCCGTCGCCCTTGAGGTAATCGTAGCCCCATTTCCACTGCATGCCGGTGGCCTTGATGGTGATATCGGCGTTCGAGGTGTCCTTCATCGCGACCACGGTCTTGGTCGCTGGCAATGCCATGCCGATCACGATCAGGAAAGGGACGACGGTCCAGGCGATTTCGACCGCGGTCGATTCGTGGAAGGTCGCTGGCTTGTGGCCCAGCGCGCGGCGGTGCTTGAAGACCGAATAGAACATCACGCCGAACACCGCGACGAAGATCACCAGGCAGACGATCATCATCCAGGTGTGCAGGTCGTTGATTTCCGACGCAATCTTCGTCACTGGCGCTTGCAGGTTCAACTGGTGTTCGAACGGACGCCCCTGAACTTCCGGTGCAGCCAGCGCCGGGATGCTGGCCGAAATTGCCAGGCCGAACATCAAGGCTTGAAGTCGCTTTGCATATGTCATGTTTTCCCCAACCACCCAAAAATAAGAATATTTTTTAAACGTCCAGCGATCCGATTGAACCTCTGCCGCTCCAAACCATCGCACAAAAAGGCTCCATACCGTCCCGGCACGCTCGTAGCGCGGCGGACCCGACTGGAACCCTGACATCGACCATAGGTGAATAATGCACACTGATGAACGCTGACTGCTGTTGCTTTCGGCTACTGCACTGCGACATCGCCGCCTATTTTTTAGGCACCTATATGCACAGCCGACAAAATTAGTCGTTGATTATACTCAAGGAAGTCAACCTTCATCAAGGGAAAAACCTTGAATAGCGGGTCATCCGCCCCCCATATGGCCCGCTTTCATGCATCCTTTCTGACACAACTGCTACGCATCTTCCGACAATTTACGCAATTGCCGGGATCGCGCCCCGCTTGTGCCCCGCTTGTGCCCGGCCCGCTGTTGCCTCCCCACCACGTATGGCGCGCGCAAGAGCTGTGCATCGCGCACCTGACTGATCAGGCTAGCGAGGCTTGCGCGGCTCGAAGCGGATGATCGCCTCGCCCGCCTGGGTCACCCGCGGAGCCGGCCGGAAGGCGTGACCGTAGATGACCTCGAACGTCAGGGTCAGCTTGCCGTCCGCCCGCCGCTGCCCCTCGAGCGCATCGAGGACCCGGCGCCAGGCCGCCCGCCCGATCAGGCCACGGCGGCGGTCGTCCAGCGGATTGCCGCCCAGGGCGCGCACGTCCGCCAGCAAGGCCTCCGCCTTGTCGTAGGTCACGGTGATGACTTCCATGTCCATGACCGGGGTGGAAAAACCGGCCTCCACCAGCTGGTCGCCAAAATCGTGCATATCGACGAACGGCAGGGCATGCGGGGCCGCGTCCGCCGCGGCAAACGCCGTGCGCAGTTCGCGGAACGTATCCGGACCAAAATTGGAAAACATCAGCAAACCCTCGACCCGCAGCACCCTGCGCCATTCCGCGAACACCCTGTCGGGCTGAGGATGCCAGTGCAATGCGAGGTTCGACCACACCAGATCGACGGAGTTCGGGCCCAAAGGCAAATTTCCAAAGTCGCCGCACAGCAAATCCACTCCCGCCTTGGCCGGCAACAGGCGGCTGAGCATGGCATTGAGTGACTTGAGCGCCGATGCCGGTGTCTTCGCCTCGGATAGCATGGCTTCTGCGGCATCAAGGCCCAGAATCTGCGCTGCGGGATAGTCTTTTTGCAACAGACCAAGATCGGCACCCGCGCCGCAGCCGGCGTCGAGCACGCGGCGCGGTGTGATTTTCACCAGCATCAGGCGCTCGTGCATGCGGGCCGCAATTTCACGCCGCAGGAAATCGGACCCGGCAATGCGTTGCGGGGCTGCGAACAGCTTGCGCACCCGGCCCAGGTCGATCGGAGCACTCATGTTGGAAGAGGTAGCCATGGTTCAGTACAGTCTGGTGACGCCGAAGTGAGATAATGGCGGCAGTGTACCCGTTTGCGCGGCGCGCCGCCGGTGCGGACCCGAAGCCCGGGCCGGCAGACCCTGGCGCTAGCGGAACGCCGAGCGACCAAGCGGCACCATGTGTCGGCAGGGAGACAGATGCGATGAGGAGAAGCGCGGCCTTCACGCCCGGAGCCTGGCCCCTGGCCCTGGTGCGCCGCTTGCTGCCCTGCTCCTGCGCATTGTGCGGCGGACCGGGCGAGGCGGCAGTGTGCGCGGCATGCGAGGCGCACTACCTGAGCGCGACGGGGGCGCGTTGCCGGCGCTGCGGCAATCCGGTGGGCAAGGCCGATGCCCTCACGCCCTGCGCCGCCTGCCAGACTGAACGGCCGAGCTACGACGCCACGATCGCGGCGGCCGACTATGCCGCGCCCATCGACGGCCTGGTCCTGCAGCTCAAGTTTGGCGGGGTCCTGGCGCTGGCGCCCTGGTGCGCAGGCGCGATCCGCGCGGCGGCATTGGCCCAGCCCGGCTTCGCGCTGCCGAACGTGCTGTGCCCGGTTCCCCTGGGACCGGGACGCCTGGCCGAGCGCGGCTTCAACCAGGCGCTGGAAATTGCCAGGCCCTTGTCGCGCGCGCTCGGCATTCCGCTCAGGGCGCGGCTGGCCATCCGCGCGCTCGATACGCGGGCCCAATCGAGCGTGGCGCCCGATGAGCGCAAGCGCAATATCCGCAATGCGTTTATCGTGTCGCCCGATGCACTGGCTCTGGTGCGCGGCCAGCACATCGGCATTGTGGACGATGTCATGACCAGCGGCCACACCTTGAATGAACTGGCGGCTACTTTCAAGCGCTTCGGCGCGGCGCGCGTCAGCAATCTGGTGTTCGCGCGCACGCCGCCGCACTGAAGCGCAGCAATACCGAACAACATCAATATAGAGAGTCAGGAGAAGCGTCTTGTTCCACGTCGTACTGGTCGAACCCGAAATTCCGCCGAATACCGGCAACATCATCCGCCTGTGCGCCAACACCGGAGCCCAACTGCACCTCATCGAACCGCTGGGTTTTCCGCTCGACGACGCCAAAATGAAGCGTGCGGGTCTGGACTACCACGACTACGCGACGATGAAAGTGCACAAGGACTGGCAAGCCTACCTCGACGCCTGCCGGCCCGATCGCGCGCGCATGTTCGCCATGACCACGCACGGCTCGTCGCCCTTCGCGCAAGCGACCTTCCAGCCCGGCGACGTGTTCGTCTTCGGCGCCGAAACGCGCGGCCTGGCGCCCGAGCTGCGCGAAAGCTTCCCGGCTGCCCAGCGCATCCGCCTGCCGATGCGGCCCGACAACCGCAGCCTCAACCTCTCCAACACCGTCGCCGTGGTCGTCTACGAAGCCTGGCGCCAGAACGGCTACGCCGGCGGCGCCTGAACTGCCGCAACGGTTTAGTTGCCATGGCTACTACCATGCATTCAGGCGCATGGCACACGTTTGGGGTCAGGTCCGGCAAACTGACACGAGCCCAACGGTAGCGCCTGTTTTCGTTGCCCAGCGGACCAAATTCGGCCTGCGGAGCGGTTCTGGATGCCCGCGAGCTTCTCTTAAAGCCTGATAGCGTCCAGCTCGTGTCAGTTTGCCGGACCTGACCCCACGCGACTGACATGTTTTCGTTGCCCATCGGACCAAATACGGTCTGCGGAGCGGTTCTGGATGCCCGCGAGCTCCTCTTAAAGCCTGATAGCGTCCAGCTCGTGTCAGTTTGCCGGACCTGACCCCACGCGACTGACACGCAGTGCCGTTCCCAATACCCAGAGCGATTGAAACCCACTAGTGTTGAGCTCGTGTCAGCTTGCCGGACCTGACCCCAGGCGCGTGCCACATAGTGCGCGCACGGGAATTGGTATAGAGTAATTAATTAGCGCACGATTGCCTTCGCACAGGCAAACATGCTCGTGAGGCTTTATCATCGGCTCACCGTCTTTCAGACAGTGTCGTTCGCCATGATCAAGCTTCAGTTCTTGCTGCGCCACCCCGCCGGGCTTCCCGGAATCGACCATCAACTGCGCGCGCGTCTTGAGGGTCTTGGACTGCGCGTCACCGCTAGCGGCCGCGCCAGCGTGTCGGTCGAGGCTGACGCGGTCACCGCCGAGCGCCTGTTCGGCCCGCTGCCGGCCGTGCAGTCGGGCTTCGCGCTCTTGTCCGCGCCCGCACTTCCGGTGCCGCCCGACCTGGCCGACGACGTCAGCATGATCTCCATCGCGCCGCAGCATGCGGCACCTTGATAACCTTCCTAGGGATCTCCTCATGCAGCCTTTTAAACCCAGCCCGCCCCGCCCTGCCCTCAACGAATCAGCGCCGCCGTCCGGCATCCTGCGCATCGCCGTCACCTTCAAGGGAGCCGCCCAGGCCGGTCCCACCAAGGTGCCGGCACGCCTGTCGTCGCGCTCGATCCTGAGTTTCGAACCGCAAGCGGGGGAGATGGAACTGGCGATCGAGGCGCTGCGCCAGCGCGGTTTCGTGGTCTCCGGCCGCGGCCGCATGACCTTGTCGGTGCGCGGTACCGTGGCGCAGTTCGAGCGCGTCTTCGGTACCGAGCTGACGCCTTTCGAACTGAACAAGGACCTGCACTACTCGGCCGACAGGGTGTTCTATCCGGCCCAGGGCGCACCGTGGAATCCCGACCCCGACTTGAGCGAGTTGATTGACGACGCTTACATTCAGTGGCCGCATATTTATCTGTCCGATCCGCGTGCCACCGCAAAACCGCCGGCGGTCGACTATTTCCATCTGGATGTGCTCAAGGATGTCCCGGCCAAGCTGAACGTGCCGCCGATTCACCAGGAACGTCATCTCGGCGAGGGCATCCGCGTAGCAATGATCGATACCGGCTTCGCGCATTCGCACCCTTTCTTCAAGCGCAACGGCTTCACTTCGTCGGTGGTGCTGGCGCCCTCGGCCACCAATCGCAAAACCGATCCGGGCAGCCATGGCACCGGGGAATCGGCCAATGTGTTCGCGATCGCGCCCAAGGTGACTTTCATCGGCGTGAAGCTGGGCGATGATGCCGACCCGAATGGCGGCGCCAGTATCCTGGAAGGCTTCCAGGAGGCGCTCAAGCACAAGCCCCACATCATCACGATCAGCATGTGCTACGACTTGCGCGATGTGGATGGCCGTTCGGAACTGAGCGAGCTGCCGAATGGCCTCAAGCCGCTGGAGGCGGAAATCCAGGCCGCCATCGCCGCCGGGATCGTGGTGATTTTCTCGGCGGGCAATGGCCACTACGCCTTTCCCGCCTCCATGCCGGAAGTGCTGAGCGTGGGCGGCACCTTCGTCGCCGAGGATGGCAGCATGCGCGCTTCGGACTATGCCTCGGCATTTATCAGCGAGATCTATTCCGGCCGCCATGTGCCGGATGTCTGCGGCCTGGTGGGCCTCCTGCCCTATGCCGACTACATCATGTTGCCGGTGCCGGCGGGCGCCGAGATCGATACCGCCAACGCCGAGCACGACGGTACCAAGCCGGGCGACGGCTGGGCGGTGTTCAGCGGCACATCGGCGTCGGCACCGCAGATCGCCGGCGTCTGCGCGCTGCTGCTGCAAAAAAACCCGACACTCACGCCCGCCGAGATCAAGGCCTTGCTGACGCGTACGGCGATCGATGTCAGCGAGGGCAAGGCCAGCCCGTCCAGCGATCCGGCTGGGGTCGGGATTGCCGCGGGGCCCGGTATCGACGGCGCGACAGGCGCGGGCCTGGTCGACGCCTTCGCGGCCTGGAAGCAAGCGTAAGCCTGCAAAAACGCGGACAATACTGCTGTTCATTATCTTTTGTGAAGGCGAGCAATGCAGGACATCCGCGTAGGACTCATCGGTTACGGCTTTTCCGGCGCCACTTTCCAGGCGCCGCTGATCAAGGCGGTCAAGGGCTTGCGGCTTTCGGCCGTGTGCTCCAGCAAGCCGGATCTGGTCGAACGCGATTTTCCGGGCATGACGGTGATGGCCGACCCGGCCATGCTGATCGCCTCCGACCAGGTCGACCTGGTGGTCATCGCCACCACCAACGCCACCCATGCGCCGCTCGCGAAACAGGCTTTGTTGGCCGGCAAGCACGTGGTGGTGGAGAAGCCCTTCACCATCACCGTGGAGGAGGCAGCCGAACTGGTCCAGCTGGCCGAGCAGCAGCAGCGGGTCCTGAGCGTCTTCCACAATCGCCGCTGGGACAATGATTTCCTGACTTTGCAGGCGGCCCTGGCCTCGGGTTTACTGGGCCCGGTCAATACCCTGGAGTCGCACTTCGACCGCTACCGGCCCCAGGTGCGCCAGCGCTGGCGCGAGCAGGATCTGCCGGGCTCGGGCATCCTCTACGATCTGGGTTCGCACCTGATCGACCAGGCGCTGGTGTTGTTCGGCAATCCCGACTGCGTGACCTGCGACATGGGCATCCAGCGCGAAGGCGGGATGGCCGACGACTTTTTCCACCTGACCCTGCGCTACGGCGCCCGCCGCGTCATCTTGCATGCGGCCATGATGGTGCCCCAGCCGGGGCCGCGTTTCGTGGTCCACGGCGCCCTCGGCACCTTCGTCAAGCATGGCCTGGATCCGCAGGAAAGCGCGCTGTTGCGCGGAGAAGGACCCGGTTCGCGCGGCTGGGGTGTGGAAGATGCATCCCTGCATGCGCACATCACCCTGCACAAGGGCGGGCTGCTGGTGGCCGGACGCACCCCTTCGCTGCCCGGCAGCTACGAATCCTACTATCAGGGCATGGTCGAGGCGATCACCCTGGGCAAGCCGGCGCCGGTCAGCGCGCGCGACGGCCTGGCCGTGATCAAGATCATTCACCTGGCGCGCCAGAGCCACGCCGAGCAACGCAGCATCCAGTTTGAATAGCAGAAAAAATCGCGGCGCCGCGGCGAGGTCGTGGACCCGCCCGGCAAACGATCAGACGCCGTCGACCTTCAAAAACGCCTTGAGCACATCGATCACCAGCTGGTGATCGTCCACGCCGGGCAGGCCGGAAACGGTGATGGTGCCCACCGGCCCCGTCCCCTTGATAATCAGCGGAAACGACCCGCCATGCGCCGCGTAGTCGCGCACGTCCATATCGGGAAGGGCGTCAATATTGCCGCCCCGCCCCACCACCTCGGTGTGGACGTAGAAGGAACTGTGCCCGACCCGGTTGACCAGGTTGTTCTTGCGCCGGATCCAGTCCGCCTGGTCTTTCGACGCGCCGGTCATGGCATGGGCAAACAGCACCTGCCCGTCGCGCGTGATGTTCACCGACATTGGTTTGGCCTTGCTGCGCGCCGCGTCGACCAGCTTCAATCCCAGTTCCAGCGCGACTTCACTGTTAAAGGTTTCAAACTGCAAGACCTGCTCCTGGCGCGCCAGCGCTGCCAGCTTGCTTTCCGAACTTTCCATCGCTAATTTCCCGCCACTATGTAGTGCTTCCAAAGCCGCCGTCACGTACACCAGCGGCGCATTCCAGTTGATCGCGACCTCGTTGCTGGCATAGCTGCATGCATCGTCCAGATAGGACAAGGCAGGCAGCGCTGACGGATAGGCCGCCTTGCAATCTTTCTTGTCCTGCTGCCCTGCCTGTGGGCCACCGGTCAGAAAGCCCGGCACCGGGGCCACCACCTGGTCCGCCACCGACGGCCGGTGGTGCGGAAACATCGATGGCCGCGCGCCGAAGCCGGTCACGAAGGAATAGCCGGTGGCGTTGCGGCCCAGCACATAATCGAGCGCGGACTGGGCCGCCTGCAGATGGTCGGGCTTGCCGTTGATGCGGTAAGCCTGGATCAGCATGACTGCCTGATTCAGCACCACGGCATTGCTGCCCCACACAAAATCGCCTGGGCGCATGGCCAGCTTATAGGGCGAGGCCTGCCAGTGCGCCGCCAGGGTCGCGCCGAGTTCTTCGACACGGCGCGCAATCAGCTTGCGGTCCGCAACCGGCGTCAAGCTGTCGCGGTGATGCGCGAGCGACATCCACGCCAGGCCGCGTACATCGCTCCAGGACGGCACACTGTTGCTCACCGACTCGGGCTGCATCGCCTGGTAATACGCATCCTTGCGCGTGCTGATGTAGAGTTCGGCCGCGGCCCAGGCCCACTCGTCGTCCAGCTTGGCGTCGCCATATTCCCCAGTTGAAATATCCGCCGGGTTCTTGAAAGCGACAGCCGGATGCGCTTGCGCCCAGGTCCAGGCCGCTTCCGCCGCGGCCAACATGCGCGCCGACATGCCCGGCAATTGCTTGTCATACGCTTTAAGGATGCGACTGGCGGTCGCCATCGTGGCCGCGAAGTCGAGCGTGGCCGCCGTGCCCTTGGCCACCACATAGCGTGGATCGCTCATGGCCCGGTCGGGCATGACCATGCCGTCGAAACGCTTGTTGGTGAGCTTGTTGTAGACCCCGCCGTCAAGCGGATCCTGCATGCTCAGCATCCATTCCAGATTCCACAAGGCTTCGTTCAGAATATCGGGAATGCCGTTGCCGCTTTCCGGCAAGCCCACGCTCTGACCGTTCAGCAGGGCTGGAAAATGCTCGTAAGCCGCCAGCAACTGATAGGTGGAGATGCCGGAATTGACGATGTACTTGTTATAGTCGCCGGCGTCGTACCAGCCCTTGGGGCTGGCGATGACCGCGCCCGCGGGCCGTGCAGGCGACGCTGCCGACGCATGTACCAGCACCCGGGTATCCGGATGGCCGGCGGGGCGGGCCCAGGCACCGGCCAGGGAGGCCGGCAGTGCGATCCCGGAGCGGTTGAAATAGAAAGCGCGGATGGCCGCGGCGTTGAGCGCACGGTAGGCCGACGGCTGCACCACGAAGGCATCCGACAGAGCAGCGCCAGCCACCTTGATGCGGTAGCGCCCGGGTGCGCTCAGTACGGAAAAATCGGCCAGCGCGACGTTCTCGCCGGAGGGCTGCCACAGCGCCGGCGCCCCGGCCTTGCCGGTGAACACCACCTTGCCGCTGGCGGCATCGACCACCTCGAAGGCGGGACCGGCGCCGCCGGATATCACCGCCAGCTTGCTGGACTGGGGCCAGAAGCCAAGCTGGTTGACCTTGATTGCCGGCGCCGCCTGGGCGCAAGTCCCAACGCCGGTGCAGCACAGCAATGCCGCCAGCCAGCCCCTCATGCGGTCACCGCCTCGCCTGCCGGACTGGCCGCTTCGGGCGCTTCCTCGTGGTAGAACGGCGCGGTCCAGCAGGCAATGAAGGAAGGAATCGTCGCAATCATGACGAATACGAAGTAACTGACGTAGCCGAGCATTTCCTGCAGGTGGCCACTGATGACGCCGGTCACCATGCCGCACAAGCCCATCACGCCGGTGCCGAAGGCATAGTGGGTGGTGGTGTACTTGCCTGGTGCCAGTTGCTGCATCAGGTAGATCATGAAGCCGACCGCACCGAAGCCGAAGAAGAATTTCTCGATGATGACGCCGGCGCCGATCAGGTACAGATTCGATGGCTGGTAAATGGCCATGATCAGGAAGGTAACGTTGGGAATGTTCACGGCGCAGCACAAGGTGAACAAGGTGGCTTTCAAGCCGCGTTTCGCGACAAAGATGCCGCCCAGCAGGGAGCCCAGCAGCACGGCAGCCAGGCCGTAGGTGCCGTAGATAATTCCCAGCAACTCATTCGACAGGCCCAGGCCGCCCTTGGCCACCGGATCGACCATGAAGAAGGGACCGATTTTTTCCAGGAAGCCAATGCTGAGGCGGAACAGGAAGGCGAAGGCGAGCATGCGCCACACGCCGCGCTTCTGGAAGAAGGTGACGAAGGAGTCGAGCAGGATGTGGCCGGCTTCGCCCAGGTTGGTGGGCGTATTCTCGGCCCGTGCGCCTTCCGGCATGAAGCGGAAATGCCACAGCGCCATCAGCAGGGTCACGCCGCCGACGATAAAGAAAATGATGCGCCAGGAATCGATCCAGTCAGGCCCGAATACGGTCGGATCGTGCTTGAACACGTCCACGTGCAGCTTGCCGCTCAGATAAACCAGCAGGCCGGACGCGACGATGGGGCCGATATTCCAGGACAAACTCTGGATGCCGCAATACAGGGACTGGGCGCGCGAATTGAGCGAAGTGACGTACACGCCGTCGCTGGCAATATCCTGGGTAGCCCCGACGAAGGAAAGCAGCCAGAACAGCACCATCAGGATCATCATATAGCTGGGCAAAGCCATGACCAGGGCGCAGCCGATGAAGCCCAGGCCGATGCCGATCTGCGCCATCAGCACGAAAAACTTCTTGGTCCGGTACATTTCCACCAGCGGTGCGAACAGCGGCTTGATGGTGTAGGCCAGAATCAGCATGCTGGAATACTGGGCGGCCTTGCCGTTATCCATGCCCAGGTTCTTGAACATGATGGCGGTGACGCTGGTCAGCATCACATAGCCCAGGGCCATGGTGAAGTAGCCGGTCGGCACCCACAGCAGGGGCGACGCGGATTTAGAAGCGTGCATGTTGTTTTTCCGTTTCAGTGAGCGCTGCTGGCGGGGAGGACGGGACCACGGTCGCGGCGGCGCCGCGGCTCAGGGTGTGCGCGGCGTCGTCCAGCAGGTGGTCGGCCAGGATGGCGGCCGCGCCCTGCAGGGCCGGGAATGGCGCGGTGATCAGCAAGGTGGGAATCTGCGCGTTGAAGGCACTGAAACGTCCTTTGTTTTCGAAGCGTGCCCGGAAGGGCGATTCGGCAAAGTATGCACCGAGACGGGGCACGACGCCACCTCCGATGTAGAGCCCGCCTTTGGCGCCCAGGGTCACAGCCAGGTTGCCGGCCACCGTGCCCAGCATGCCGCAGAAGCAGTCAAGCGTCTCGCGGCAGAGGGTGTCGCTGCCGTCCAGGCCGCGCTCGACGATGCCGGCGGTATCCAGCGCCTGCACCGATAAGCCCGCGCGCGCGGCCAGCGCCTCGCGTATCAATTCAATCCCGGGACCGGACACCAGGCGTTCGGCCGAGACATGCTCATAACGGTTCCAGCAGTATTCCAGCACGGCCACTTCGCGCGCATCGAAGGGCGACAGGGCCACATGCCCTCCTTCGCTCTGCAAGGCGACCCAGCGTCCGCCGGCCGGCACCAGGCCGGACACGCCCAGGCCGGTACCCGCGCCGACCAGGCCGATCGCCGCGTGGGGCCGGGCCTGGCCGCCGCCGATCTGCACCAGGTCGTCGGCTTTCAAGCTGGGCAAGGCCATCGCCAGGGCCGTGAAGTCGTTCACCACGAGTAAAGTCTGCAGGCGCAATTCGCGCCGCGCCGCCATGGTCGAAAACGCCCAGTCATGGTTGGTCATGCGGATCTGGTCGCCATTGACCGGATTGGCGATGGCGATCACCGCGTGCCGTACGCTCTTGCCGAAGCCGTCAGCGCAGCTGTCCAGATAGGCGCGCGCGGCATCCTCGAAGCGCTCATACCCGGCGCAGGCCAGGGTCTGGACATCGGCGATCACGCCCGGCGCGTGTTCCAGCGCGAAGCGGGCGTTGGTGCCGCCGATATCGGCGAGTAAGCGCGGACCATCCTTGTAATGGTCCTCAAACATTTTATTCTCATGCATCTTCGTGTCTCCGACGATGTTCGCTAGCGGCGGCTCAGCTTTTGCGCTGGGCTTCTATATAGTTGCGGTACCAGATGGCGCTGTCCTTGAGCGTGCGTTTCTGGGTTTCATAGTCCACATGGATGATGCCGAAGCGCTTGGCGTAGCCGGAATTCCATTCGAAATTGTCCAGCAGGCTCCACAGGAAATACCCCTGCACGTCCACACCCTGGTCCATCGCGCTTTTCAGGGCCGCCAGGTGCGATTCGACATAGGCGATGCGCGCCGCGTCATGCACGGCATTGCCTTCCACCACAACATCGGGATTGGCCATGCCGTTTTCGGTAATGTAGATCGGCGGCAGTTCGTATTCGCCCTTGAGCTTGACCAGCAGCTCGGTCAAGCCTTGCGGATAGATTTCCCAGCCCATGTCAGTGCTGCCCTGCAAGGCCGGCGCCGGGACCGGCGGATTGGCGGCGCTGCACCAGGAGCGGAAATAGTAGTTCACGCCGAGGAAGTCGATCGGCTGGTGGATGATCGCGAAATCGTTGTCATGCACGACCGGCGCATTCGCGCCGTGGCCGCGCAGGGCCAGTTCCGGATAGCGGCCCTTGAAGATCGGGTCCATGAACCACTGCACCGAGCGCGCGTATTCAAACTCGGCCATGGCGCGGTCTTCCGGCGAATCGGTGGCCGGGTCGGCGGTCCACTGGTTCAGCACGATGCCGAGCCTGGCGGAGGTGGCGGCGGCGCGCATCGCCTGCATGCCCAGCCCGTGCGAGAGCAGCAGGTGGTGCGAGACCTGGATCGCCTGTTTGGCGTCGGTGACACCCGGCGCGAATTGCGAGTTGCCGTAGCCCAGGTTGGCGGTGCACCAGGGTTCGTTGTGGGTGGCAATGGCTTCGATGCGGTTGCCGAAACGGCGCGCCACTTCCGCGGCGTAGTCGCCAAAGCGGTGGGCGGTATCGCGGTTGAGCCAGCCGCCCTCATCCTGCAAGCCCTGGGGCAGATCCCAGTGGTACAGGGTCAGGTGCGACTTGACGCCCTTGCCGGCCAGCTCGTCGAGCAGGCGGTCGTAGAAATCGAAACCGGCTTCGTTCCAGGCGCCCTTGCCGTTCGGCTGGACGCGCGCCCAGGCCATCGAAAAGCGGTAGGCGTCGACGCCAAGGCCGGCGATCAGGCCGGCATCTTCGCGGTAGCGGTTGTAGTGGTCGCAGGCGACGGTGCCGTCGCTCTGGTCCTTGATGTTGTTCTTGTCAAGACAGAAAGTGTCCCAGATCGATGGCCCTTTGCCATCAGCCGCGGCGCCGCCTTCGATCTGGAAAGCGCTGGTCGCGACGCCCCACGTGAAATCTCGGGGAAAGTGATTGGTTTGGTTCATGCTCAGGCTCTCGTTTGGGACCGGAAAACTTGGAAAGACGACGGAAAAATCGAAACGCTTCCAAAATGATACTTCATATAAGAAACCCGCCCCAAAAAACCGGGGCGGGCTGGTTTTGTCGACTTAGAAATCGTAGCCGGTGTTCAAGCCGATGGTGCGCGGCGGCTTGTACTGCGACAGCCATGGACCCATGCTGTTGAAGGCGCTGGTCCGGACCTTTTCATCGCTCACGTTACGGACAAAGCCATCGACCCACCAGCCTTTGCCGTTCTGGTAGCGCAGACCCAGATCGGCCGTGGTGTAGGCCTTCTGCTTGTCGCCCTCACCCAGGTTAAATACCGACAATTCGGTCTGGGTCTCGTAGTGGGCCGTAATCCGTGGCACCAGGTTGGCGCCGTCGCCCAGGTTGAAGGTGTGCTGGTACTGGACCGTGGTCGAGAACTTCGGCGCGTGCGGCAGCTTGTTGCCGGTCACGTTCAGGCAAGGATTGCCGCCTGGATCGGAGACACATGGCGGCAGCGCGTAGTCGTTCGAACCGGCGATCAGGAAGCCCAGCTTGGTCTTCAGGAAGGCCAAGGTCACCGACAGGCGGTCGACCGGGGTCAGGCGGGCGGAGATCTCCGATTCCAGGCCCGTCACTTCGGCACCCTTGGCGTTCAGGATCGACAGACCACGGCTGCCGTCCGAGAACGTGACCGGGGTGTTGAACTGGAAGTCCTTGAAGTCGGAGTAGAACAAGGCATTGTTCACCTTGATCGCGCCGCCGGCAAAGGTGCTCTTGGTACCGATTTCATAGTTAGTCAGCGTTTCAGGCGCATACGGCAAGCCGCGATCCTGGATACCGCCCGACTTGTAGCCGGTCGCCACGCTGCCGTAGACCATGTTGTCCTTGTTCAGGTCATAGTTCACGCGCAGCAGGCCGGTGACTTTACTACCGTGGAACACGCCGTCATTGCCTGGCACGCCGCGAGCGTAGCCGTTGGCGACCGAAGGATACATCGACGGGTTCAGCGGCACTTGCGGCACGGCGTCGTTGTAAGCCCAGTTCCACTGGTGGCCGCCATCGTTTTCACGGCGGTCCTTGGTGTAGCGTACGCCGCCCGTCAGGTGCAGCTGGTCGCTGACGTTCCAGGTGGCCTGGCTGAATACCGCGCCGGAAGCGACGGTTTCGTTAGGCTGGATAAAGGAACCCTGCCAGTTGACGGTGCCTTCCTGGGTGCCGGCCAGGATAGGAATGTCAAAGCGGATGTCGTTCTTTTCAGCCGCGTAGTAGGCGCCGAGCTGCCAGTCGATGGTGTTCTTGCCGAGCGAATGCAGTTCCACTTCGTGGCTGTGGCTGCGGTAGTTCGAATCGGTGGTGGTGTGTTCCTGGAACAGGCCACCCGAGCGGATCGAGGTCGGCAACTGCGCGCCGCCGTCCTGGTCGAAGCGCATCGAACCCTGGTATTTCGAGAAGCCGGCCACATACACCAGCGCCAGCTCCGGGTTGATGCTGTATTCCAGGCGGCTGCGCACAGCGTCGCTGTCGCGCTGAACCCACGGAGCGCTGTCGCTCAGGGTCGACCAGAATTTCTCGCCGGCGCGCGGCACTTGCATGATGTTCGCGCTCGGGGTGCCGCGGTCGGCAAAACGCTCGTACGAGACATTCCACTTCAGCTGCGGCGTAATGTGCCACAGCAGGCTGGCGCGGAAGGCGCTCTGGTCCTGGGCACTGTACTTCTTGTTGCCGACAGCCCACTGGTTTGGATTGATCGGGCGGAAGGTCGCAGCGGTGCCGCCGGCGGCGATATAGGCCGCGCGCTGGGAAGCGATAGGAATGTCCGGCAGCTTCTGGTAATCGACATAGCCGTCGTGCTGTTCGTGCACGGCGCCGATACGCAGGGCCATGGTGTCCGACAGCGGGATGTTGAAGGCGCCGCGCATGCCGTAGCGGCCGTAGTCGCCGATGCCGCCTTCGACCGAACCGGAACGATCGTTCAACACTGGCTTGACGGTCTGGATATTCACGGCGCCGACGGTGGAGTTACGACCCCACAGCGTGCCTTGCGGACCGCGCAGCACCTCGATCGCTTCGACGTCGAACAGCAGCGCGGTGGCGCCTTCGGCACGTGGCGAATAAACGTTGTCGACGAAGGAAGCGACTTCAGGGTCGGCGTACTGGGTCTTGGCGCTGTCGTTGCCGATGCCGCGCAAGGTCATGGTGGTAACGCCGTGGTCGCCCTGGGCCGTGGCCTGGAAGCCGGGAACCAGCGCGACGACGTCGAGCATGGTCTGAACGTGATTGTCTTGCAGCGTTGCTGCACTCAACGCGGTAATGGCGATCGGGGTGCGCTGGAGGGGAGTGGAGCGTTTGGTCCCTGTGACGACCACCTCCGGAATCACCGTCGAATCGCTGCTCGCCACGCCGGAAGCCGGGGTGCCGGCGACCGGGGCTGCGGTCTGGGCGTGGGCGTTCATGCCTGCGAGCAAAGTCAGAATGGCGAGCGAGATTGGCGCGCTCGGGCGTCGAAACGCCTTCTGGGCTGTAGTTTTCATGCAGTCTCCTTCGGAATGTTCCGAAATATTGTTGTAAAAGTTGATTTGGCGAGAAATCGTTTTCATGTAATATGAAAACGTTTTCATGGTACATTTCGGTGCAAGATAAAGTCAAACAGAATTTTATTGGTGCAGTGCGATGTGTAATATGATTACAACATTCACCAAAAAATGGCATGTAAGGGGAATTTATGAAAGCGTTTCAAAACGTGCTGATCGTCGGCGGGGGGACGGCCGGCTGGCTGACTGCGTGTTTCTTGGCGAAAACTCTAGGAGCCAAAGGGGCAGGCGTGAAAGTCACCCTCGTCGAGTCGCCTGAAATCGGTATCATCGGCGTCGGCGAAGGCACCTTCCCCTCCATCCGCGGCACCCTGGCCGCCATCGGTATCGACGAGGCGCGCTTTATCCGCGCATGCAACGCCACCTTCAAACAGGGGGTGTACTTCAAGGACTGGGTGCGCGCGCCGGGCTCCCCTGGCCACGATCATTATTTCCACCCCTTCAGCCAGCCCAGCCAGCGTCCCGGCGGCGTGGAACTGCTGCCGCACTGGCTGCAAGGCACGGCCGGCGACGGTGTCGCCTTTGCCGATGCCGTCACCATGCAAAAGCGCGTGGCCGACGCCGCTCATGGTCCCAAGCGACTCGGCGACGCCGATTTCCAGGGGCCGATGAACTACGCGTATCACTTCGATGCCGGCAAATTCGCCGCCCTCCTCGCCGAACATGGGCGCTCGCTGGGCGTGCTGCATGTGCAGGGCAACGTTGAGCGCGTCGAACTCGATGCCGATGGCGCGATCGCCTGCGTGCACACGCGCGAACACGGCGCCCTCGGGGCCGACCTGTTCGTCGACTGCACCGGTTTCCGGGCCGCCCTGATTGGCGAGGCGCTCGGCTCGCCCTTTCGCGCCCTCGACGACGTGCTGTTCGTCGACCGCGCGCTGGCCATGCAGGTGCCCTACCCCGCCGCCGACACGCCCATCCCCTCGTACACCATCTCGACCGCGCACAGCGCCGGCTGGACCTGGGACATCGGCCTGCAGGAGCGGCGCGGCATTGGCTATGTGTATTCGAGCCGGCACACCAGCGACGAACAGGCCGAAGCCACGCTGCGCAAGTACATCGGGCCCGCGGCCGAGGGCCTGACACCGCGCCAGCTCAAGCTGAAAATCGGCTACCGCGACACCCAGTGGATCAAGAACTGCGTCGCGGTCGGGCTGTCCGGCGGCTTTCTGGAGCCGCTCGAATCGTCCGGCATCGGCCTGATCGAAACAGCGGCCTACCTGATCGGCTACCTGTTCCCCTTCAATGGCGACACCGCGCCGGTGGCGGCCACCTTCAACCAGCTGATGCGCGAACGCTATGCGCGGGTGGTCGACTTCATCAAGCTGCACTACTGCCTGACCCAGCGCACCGACAGCCAGTTTTGGATCGACAACGCCGACCCGGCCTCGATTCCTGACTCCCTGCGCGGCAAGCTAGCCATGTGGCGCGGGCGTCCGCCCAACCGGCTCGACTTCATCGCCGACCTCGAGATGTACCCCACCTCCAGCTGGCAGTACGTGCTGTACGGGATGGAGTTTGCCACCCGGCTGCACGCCAGCGGCCTTGATCCCGCGCGGCGCGAGGAAGCGGCCAAGGAGTTTGGCATGATCGCCTCGCTCGCGCCGCATGCGCTGGCCGACCTGCCGCCGCACCGCGCGCTGGTCGAGCATTTCCGGAAGCGCGCATGAACGCCGGCCCCGTCACCCTGTACCAGGTCGCCCATGCGGCCGGGGTCTCGCCGGCCACGGTCTCGCGTTTTCTGAACGGCACGGCCAAGGTCTCGGGCGACAAGCGGCGCGCCATCGAAGGCGCGATCGAACGCCTCAACTACAAGCCGAACCAGCTGGCCCAGAGCCTGAAAATGGGGAGCACGCGCACCATTGGCGTGCTCACCCAGTCCCTGGTGAGCGGCTACTTCAACGAAGCCATGACCGGCATCGAGGACGCGGTCAAGGCCAGCGGCTACGCGCTTCTGATCATGAGCGGGCACTGGCATGCGGACGAAGAGGCTGAACGGGTCGAACTGCTGATCGGCCGCCGCGTGGACGGCGTCGTGATCCTGACTGGGAACATGGCCGATGCGCAGATTCTCGAATTCTCGCAGCGCGTGCCGATTGTCGCCTTCGGGCGCAAGCTGGAAGGCGCGCGCGTCGCCGGTTTTTGCCTGGACAATTACAAGGCTGCCTGCGAAGCGGTGTCGCTGCTGATCGAACAGGGCCACCGCCGCATCGCCTTCATCGGCGGGCCGGACGAGCAGGAAGATGCGCGCGCGCGCCTGGCCGGCTACCGCGATACGCTCACCCGACGCGGGATTGCCTTCGACCCGGCGCTGGTGGTGCCGGGCGATTTCCAGGAGTCCGGCGGTCTGATGGCGGTCAACCAGCTGCTGGCATCGGGCCAGCGCTTCAGCGCCATCTTCGCGGCCAATGACCTGAGCGCCTATGGCGCCCGGCTGGCCCTGTACCGGCGCGGCATCCGGGTGCCGGACGATGTGTCGATTGTCGGTTTCGACGACCTGCACAGCTCCATGTACACCACGCCGCCGCTGACCACCGTGCGCCAGCCCTTGTATGAGGCGGGCGCCTGCCTGGGCAAGATGATGCTGGGGATGGTCGCGCGCCAGCCCGTGGAGGTGACGTTTCCCGCCCTGAGCCTGGTGGTACGCGAGTCGGTCAGGCGGATTGTGTAGACGCTGGGGCGGCGCTGAAGGCGCCGTTGCCACGCCGTTGCCTTATTGATACAAATAAGCAGGAAGCAAGTCCGTGTAAGTTTCGAGTAAGCTAAGAAGCGCTTTAATCATGTCAATAAGACATGTATTGACATCGATCAAACGCGCATCCGTGCGCCGGACGCATTTTTCGTCCGGCCGACCAGGCAGGCGCGCACACTGGTGCAGCGATCAAAGGTCCTCCAGGCGTCCAGCCTGCGGCCGACCCTGGAGGCAAGCATGGACGTCAAGATTTACAAGGAGAGCCCTGCCGAGCAGGTGCGCGACCTGCAGCGCAAGCTGGCCACCCTGACCCACGGCACCCCGGCGTCGCCCCTGTACCGCGGCGCCTGCAACGGCATCTTCGGCCCCGACACCGAAGCGGCCATCCTGCTCTTCAAACAGAACGAAAAACACGCGGAGCCCGACACGGTCTGCGACGCGGCCACCTGGCATGCCATTAATGCGCGCGCCGGCAGTGTGTTCGCCGAAACCTGGCAATTCGAACTTGACGCCCTGCGCGGCCAGCTGCCGGCGCAGGTGAGTCCGGTACGTCCGGGCCTGCTCAAGGAAGCCCACCGTGCCGAACTGGCGGGCCTGGCGTTTTCTGGCGGCGGCATCCGCAGCGCCACCTTCAGCCTGGGCGTCCTGCAGGCGATGGCCGAACTGAAGATGCTGCGCGACTTCGACTATTTATCGACCGTGTCCGGCGGCGGCTACATCGGCGCCTGGTTCAGCAAATGGCTGCACCACCTGGGCGGCAAGGTCGAAGCGATCGAACAGCAGCTCACGCCCGGCAAGACCGGCGAACCGGTGGTGCGCGAGCCCGAGCAGATCCGCTTCCTGCGCCAGCACAGCAACTACCTGACGCCCAAAACGGGCATGTTCAGTGCCGACACCTGGGCCGTGCTGACGACCTATATCCGCAACATGCTGCTCAACCTCACCATCCTGGTGGCGCTGATGGCCGCCGTCATGGCCCTGCCGCGCCTGCTGGCCCTGGCGGTCAACGACCACATCGACGACTCGCTGGTTCTGTTCGGCACCACCGTGGCGCCGTTCGGCTGGTCCGGCTTCACGCTCATCAGCATTGCCTCGGTCCTGCTCGCCGTGTTCTGGATCGCCGTGAGCATTTCGCTCAAGCCGGACAGCGCCAGGACCAAGTGGATCCGCGGCCAGCGCCAGGGCGCCGTGATCCTGTTCATCGTCGTGCCGCTGATGGTGGCGGCCTTCGCCGGCAGCTGCGCCCTGTGGAAGGGCCGCGGCGCCATTGCCCGGGAATGGGACGCGCTGCTGCCCTTCACCGACAGCAACTGGGTCATTCTGCTCTGGCTGTTCGCCCCCGGGGTCGCCTACTTCACGGCATGGGCGCTGGGCTGGGGTCTGGCCCAGTGGTACAACCGCAGCCAAACTGCTGCCGGCAAGGCGCAGCCCGCCCGCAAGAGCAAGCGCGAATGGATCGACTTTCTCGGCGAAGCGGGCGGGCATCTTGTCTGCGCGCTGAGCGCTTTCGCAGTCGGTTCGCTGATCGTGATCCTGCTCATGTCGGCACTGGCGCGGCGCCACCTGGAAATTTCCGGCAGCGATCCCAGCGCCATGGTCAACGTGGTCGCCTTCGGCATGCCAGTCCTGCTGATTGTCTTCGGCATCACCATGGTGCTCTCGGTCGGGCTGGTGGGGCGCATGTACAACGACCAAAGCCGTGAATGGTGGAGCCGGCAGGGGGCCTGGACCTGCATCTTCGTGGCGGCCTGGCTGGCCCTGGTTGCGGTCAGCCTGTATGCGCCTGCCCTGCTCGCCTATGTGGGCATGCACCTGGGGCCGTGGACCAAGGCTGCCCTCGCCAGCACCTGGGCCGGGACCACCCTCGCCGGCCTGCTGCTGGGCGGCAGCAGTGCCACCGGCAAGCGCGGCTCGCGCCCCTACCTGGAGTTCATCGCGGGACTGGCGCCCTTTGTCTTCTCGATCGGCGCGGTGCTGTTTGTCTCGCTGCTGGTGCACGCGGCCACGCAATCGGGCGAGATCGGCGTGGTGCTCACCGAGCAGGATAAATTGAGCGCATTTTTCGTCGAGTACAACGAGCAAACCCTCAAGGCGCACTACGAACGGATCTGGTGGGCCACGGCCATCTTCCTCGTGGTCGGCCTGGTCCTGACCTGGCGCGTCGACATCAACAAGTTTTCCCTGCACATGATGTACCGTGCGCGGCTGGTGCGCGCCTATCTGGGTGCCAGCAACGAGGAACGCGCGGCCCACCCGTTCAGCGGCTTCGACGAGGGAGACGACATCCATATGCACGATCTGCTGAAGACCGCCGCGCCGCCCCCCGACAAGGCCAGCGCGCCCGCCACCTTGCAGCGTCCCTTCCACATCGTCAACACGGCCCTGAACCTCGTCAACGGCGCCGAACTGGCCTGGCAAACCCGCAAGGCGGCGGCCTTCAGCTTCTCGCCCGCCTTCTGCGGTTTCGAGCTGCCGGCCATGGGCACCAAGGCCAATACAGGGGCCGATCCCGAGGCTCTGCGCGGCATTTACCGGCCCACGCAAGCCTACTGCGCGACCCGCAACGGCGAAGACGACCCGGAATCGGGCATCAAGCTAGGCATGGCAATTTCCGTCTCGGGCGCGGCCGCCAGCCCGAGCATGGGCTACCACTCCTCGCCGCCCCTGTCATTCCTGATGACCTTGTTCAATGTCCGGCTCGGCCGCTGGTTCGCCAATCCGCGCCGCAAGGCGCCCGACGGCAGCAGCACCTCGCCCAGGATGGGACTGCTCTACCTGATTTCCGAACTGTTCGGCCTGACCAATGCCAACTCCGATTTTGTCTACCTGTCCGACGGCGGCCACTTCGAGAATCTCGGCGTGTACGAACTGGTGCGCCGGCGCTGCCGCCTGATCGTCGTGATCGATGCCGGCGCGGATGGCAACCTGACCTTCGAAGACCTCGGCAATGCCATCCGAAAATGCGCGACCGACCTGCGCGTGGAGATCGAGATCGACGTCGGCCGCATCGACCTGCAGCGCAACGCCCAGTTCAGCGAGTCCTACTGCGTACTGGGCAAAATCCATTACGGCAAGGTCGACCAGGACGGCGAGGAAGGCACGATCCTGTATATCAAGCCTTCCCTGCTGGGCGATGAATGCGCGGACGTGCTCAACTACCGCAAGGCCAATCTGGCCTTTCCTCACCAGACCACGGCCGACCAATGGTTCGACGAGCCCCAGTTCGAAAGCTACAGGGCGCTCGGCTATCACATCGGCATCAGCACACTGACGGCCGCGGCGAACGCGGCGACGCGGGATCGCGATACCGGACGCCGCTGTATCGCCTCGCTGTGCACCGAGTTGAAAGCGCACTGGGGACGCAAGCCGCAGTCCGGGAATGTGGTGCAGTTTGGGAAGGCCTGAGGGCTGGTTTTGCCAAGGATAGGCAGCGACATCAGGTTCACCGAACCTTGGATCCGTCATTCCCGCGCAGGCGAGGCTGTCGCATAAGAGCAAAATACGTTGACCGCGAACGTTTGAACCGTCATTCCCGCGGAGGCGGGAACCTATAGCACCTATGATCAGAGGCTATGGGTTCCCGCCTCCGCGGGAATGACGGCTTATCGGTCTGTGGTCAATCATCGTTGCCCCTATTGCGACAGCCTCCTACGCGGAAATAAAGGTATTCGAGCACCGCAGACTTCCCAAGCCGCTCCTGCCTCAAGTCCGAATCTTGGACAGCAATTTGGTCGTTGACCGGTCATGCTGAAAGTCGATGGCAATCGCCTGGCCGCCATACGCCATCACCGCCCGTCCCTCCGGAATCGCCGCCATGTCGTAATCGCCGCCCTTGGCATAAATCTCCGGCTCGGCTTCCAGCACCACTTCCAGCGCCGTATCTTCATCGAAATCGACCACCAGGCTGACCGACTCCAGCGCCGCCAGCACCGCCATCCGGTCCGCGCACATATTCAGGGGCCGGTCATCGCCCTTGCCCAGGCGCTTGACCGAGGCATCGGTATTGGCGGCGACCACCAGCGAGGCGCCCAGTTCGCGCGCCTGCGCCAGATAGGTCACATGTCCGCGGTGCAAAATATCGAACACGCCATTGGTCAGCACGACCGGCTTGGGTAATTGCGCCACACGCACCTTGAGTTCCTCGCGCGTGCACACTTTATTTTCAAAATCAGGCATTACTTCCTTGGGATGGGTGATTGTCATGCCAGCTGTGCAGCAACTGCCGCGCAGCAGCATCGAGGGTCGCGAGATCGACCCTGGCGGCGCCGTGGTAAATCATCAGCGCATACACGGTGGCGAGGAGCTTGACTTCGGGTGAGAGCGCGCCTTCGCTGCCGTGCGCGGGAGCGCGTTCGCGCCAGTGATTGATCGCCGCTTCCACCTGCTGCACGCTCAGTTCCACTGCCAGCCTCCCTCCTGCAGCCCGATGTTACTTGCCTTACTTGCCTTACTTGCCTTACTTGCCTTACTTGCCTTACTTGCCCGGCTCTTCCTCCGGTTCCTCGTCGATCGCCATCGACAGATCCTGTGGGCCGGCCTTGGCCGCAGCGCCGGGCTCCTTGCGATCGCCGCGCAGCTTGATCTGCAGACGCAGGCCGTTGGCCGAGTCCGCATTGCGGATCGCTTCGTCGTAGCCGATGTAGCCTTTGTTATACAGCTCGTACAAGGCCTGGTCAAACGTGCACATGCCCAGCTCGCGCGACTTGTGCATGATCTCCTTGATGCCCTGGAAGTTCCCTTTCAAGATCATCTCGCCAATGGTCGGCGTGTTGAGCAGGATCTCGATGGCGGCCTTGCGTCCCTTGCCGTCCTCGGTACGCACCAGGCGCTGCGAAACGATGGCGCGCAGGTTCGACGACAGGTCCATCAGCAACTGGTTGCGCCGCTCTTCCGGGAAGAAGTTGATGATGCGGTCCATGGTCTGGTTCGAGTTGTTCGCGTGCAGGGTACCCAGGCACAGGTGACCGGTTTCGGCGAACGCGATCGCGTGTTCCATGGTTTCGGTGTCGCGGATCTCGCCGATCAGGATCACGTCCGGGGCCTGGCGCAAGGTGTTTTTCAGTGCCGCATGCCAGGAATGGGTATCCACACCCACTTCGCGGTGGGTGATCAGGCAGTTCTTGTTCTTGTGAACGTACTCGACCGGGTCTTCCACGGTGATGATGTGACCCGCCGAATTGGCGTTGCGGTAATCGATCATCGCCGCCAGGGTGGTCGACTTGCCGGAACCGGTGCCGCCTACGACCAGCACCAGTCCGCGCTTGGTCATGATGACTTCCTTCAGGACGTCAGGCAGGTCGAGCTTTTCGAAACTCGGGATCTCGGATGCGATCGTGCGCACCACCATCGCCACGCATTGCTGCTGGACGTAGACGTTGACCCGGAAACGGCACACATTCGGCAGCGAGATGGCGAAATTGCACTCCATCTCGGCTTCGAATTCATTGCGCTGCTTGTCGTTCATCAGCGACAGGGCCAGGGCCCGCGTCACTTCGCCGCTCAGCTTTTGCTGGCTCATGGGCTTCATCGCGCCCTGGTGTTTCATGCTGGGCGGGAAATCGGCCGAGATGAACAAGTCGGAGCCACCCTGCTGGTGCATCACGGTGAGCAGTTTATGGATGTAGGCCTGAGCTTCCGCCGGGCCAAAAGTCGTGGACATGCGCGCCTTTCTGGAGTGTTGGCTGAGCGTAAAACCGCCCCCGCCCAATTATATCGACTGCATTCCGGTAGAATACAAATTCTTTGCTGACTACTTAGCAACATTGTGTCAGGATATACGCGATGCACCATCCTCTCTGCCATTCTGCCTCTGAGCGATCATGACACTCACCGAATTGAAATATATCGTTGCCGTAGCGCGTGCGAAACATTTCGGACATGCCGCGGAAGCGTGCTACGTTGCCCAGCCCACCCTCTCGGTCGCCATCAAGAAGCTTGAAGACGAGCTCGGCGTTGTCCTGTTCGAGCGCGGCGGCGCCGAAATTTCGGTCACGCCGCTGGGCGCGCAGATCATCGCCCAGGCCGAACGCGTGCTCGAGCAGACGGCGGCGATCAAGGAACTGGCAAAACAGAACAAGGATCCCCTGGCCGGTCCCCTGCGCCTGGGCGTGATCTATACCATCGGGCCCTACCTGCTGCCGCCGCTGGTCAAGAACATCATCGAGCGGGTACCGCAAATGCCGCTCATCCTGCAGGAGAACTTCACCGTGCGTCTGCTGGAACTGCTGCGCCAGGGTGAACTGGACGCCGCCATCATGGCCCTGCCCCTGCCCGACCACGGCATGTCGATGCAGACCCTGTACGACGAACCCTTCGTAGTGGCGATGCCGCGGACTCATCCCTGGGCCAAGCGCAAGACCATCTCGGCGGCCGATCTGAAATCCGAGACCATGCTGCTGCTTGGCAATGGACATTGTTTCCGCGACCAGGTGCTGGAAGTGTGCCCGGAAATGGCGCGTTTTTCATCGCCCGGCAACGGCATGCAGCGCACCTTTGAAGGCTCCTCGCTGGAAACTATCCGCCACATGGTGGCCAGCGGGATCGGGCTGACCGTGCTGCCGCGCGCCTCGGTGCCGGACATGGACGTCAAGAGCGGCATGCTGGCGTTTGTGCCGTTTGAAGCACCGGTGCCGTCGCGCCGTGTGGCCATCGTGTGGCGCAAGAGCTTTACCCGGCGCGCGGCGATCGAGGCGGTGGTCGATGCCGTGGCGGCCTGCGATCTGCCCGGCGTGGACATGCTGGCGCTTGAGGCTGCCGCTTGAATTTCTTCATGCGCCGCGTGCCCGCTGGTGGGCACGGGGTGCCCACCCTACTGTTGCGCCGCGTGCGCCCGCTCCAATTTTTATGAACAAGCTGATGCTTTACATCCGGCTGGTCAGGCTGGATAAGCCGATCGGCATCCTGCTCCTGCTCTGGCCCACCCTGATCGCCCTGTGGATCGCCTCCAACGGCATCCCGCAAATGAGCCTCCTGTTCATCTTTACGCTGGGCACCGTACTGATGCGCTCGGCCGGTTGCGCCGTCAACGATTATGCCGACCGCGACTTTGACAAGCATGTCAAGCGCACCGCCGACCGTCCCCTCACCAGCGGACGCATCAAGAGCTGGGAAGCGCTCGCCATCGCCGGCGCACTCGCCGTCATTTCCTTCCTGCTGATCCTGCCGCTCAATACCCTGACCAGGCAACTGTCGGTGGCGGCCGTGCTGATCGCCGCCAGCTATCCTTACTTCAAGCGTTTTTTTGCCATTCCCCAGGCCTACCTGGGCATAGCCTTCGGTTTCGGCATTCCCATGGGCTTTGCCGCTGTCCAGAACCAGGTGCCGGCGATCGCCTGGTGGCTGCTGGCCGCCAACGTATTCTGGGCCGTGGCCTACGATACCGAATACGCCATGGTCGACCGCGATGACGACCTGAAGATCGGCATGCGCACCTCCGCCATCACCTTCGGCCGCTTCGACGTGGCCGCCGTCATGCTGTGCTACGGCTTCGCTCTGGCCATCATCCTGGCCTGCGGCTGGCTGGCCGGACTGCGCGCCTGGTTTGTGGGCGGCATCGTGGTGGCGGCAGGGATTGCGCTTTATCACTACAGCCTGATCCGCGAACGCGACCGGCTGGCTTGTTTTGCAGCTTTTCGCCACAACAATTGGTTGGGTGCGGCCCTTTTTTGCGGGGTCGCGTTAGACTACGGTTTCAAGTAATGTCGTTCCGATAACACGGCGCCGCAAGGTTCCACATAATTCACTTACGAGGCACAAAATGATCGAATCCATCCCCACCAAACCAGGCGCCCGCGACCAATTGATGAGCGACCTGAAGTCCGTCATCGCCGACGCCGAGCAATGGCTGCGCCACGGTGGCCAGCTGACCGGCGACGAGCTGGCGGCGGCCAAGGCCAAGTTCGAGCGCACGCTCGCCAGCGCCAAGGCCGACCTGATGCGCCTGGAAGCGGTCGTGGTTGAGAAAACCAGGGAAGCGGCCAAGGCCACCGACGAGTATGTCCAGGAAAATCCCTGGAAAGCGGTCGGCATCGGCGCTGCCGTCGGCCTGGCCATCGGTGTGCTGATCTCGCGCAGCCGCTAAGCCGATGGCGATCCTCGAATCGGTGGGACGGATCGCGGCGACCTTCGCCGCGATGGCGCAAACGCGGCTGGAGCTGGCCGCGGTCGAGATGCAGGAGGAGACCGGGCGCGTCCTCGGCTACTTCGTCATGGCGCTGCTGTCGCTGATCCTGGCGGGGATCGCCTTGCTGTTGACGGCCTTGCTGGTCGTCGTGATTTTCTGGGACAGCTACCGGATTCACGCCGCCGCCGGCATGGCCCTGCTGTTTGCCGCCGGCGCCGCGATCGTGGCCCTCAAATTAAAGAGCAGCTTTGCCGCGCGTCCGCCTTTGCTGGGCGCCACCATCGCGGAGCTGAACAAGGATTTCAATGTGATCCGTCACGCGGGGCATGGCGATGAGTGAAGCACAGGTCCGGCCAGTCACCCTGGCGCAGCGGCGCGAAGCCTTGCTGGTGCAGTGCGCCCTGCAGCGCATCGAAGCGGCGCGCGAGCTGACCGACATGCGCGCTCCGCGCGAATCCTCCGCCGGCGTTAATCTCAAGATGCCGCTGACGATCGCCGGCGTGGTGCTGGGCATGATCGCCACCCGCTCCGGCGGCAAGGCCTTGCCGATGCTGACCGCCGGCCTGTCCCTGATCAAGGTGATCAACAGCGCGCGCAGCCTGCTGCGGCGCAGCTGACCGCGACATCGCTTCCAGGCGGTCAACGCGACGCCTTGTGCACAAGCCATCAACTCAGCGTACGCGTCACCACGTTCCCCGTCTGCAGGTCGATATCGACCATGCGGCCGGCGCGATCGAAGAGCAGCAGATGCGACTCCTGCACCACCATCCCGGGCCGCTCTGGCTCGCTCAACTGGGCCGTGGCCAAGGTCGTGCCATTCTTCAGGTTGACGACGATCACGCGTGCCAGGATGCCATTCTGGACCAGCGCCAACAGCAGCTCGCCGTCCAGCAAGACCTTTTGCAGCTGCTCGCCCACACCGAGTTCGAGACGCAGCGGCCGCGTGACGCCATAGTGCCCGGCCAGCAGCACACTGTTGTCGCCGTCACGCTGGTACTCCAGCAGGAAGGGCGGCACCGCGCCGCTGCCGGGCAGCAGCAACTTGCCCGCTCCCCGCACGCTGGGATAGCTGTCGCGCCCACGCAGCTGGCGGCCGGGCAAGGCGTAGGTCCATTGCTCGATACCCTTGCCCGCGTCCAGTAACATCGTCATCTCGGCGCCGCGATCGATGAAGGCGCTGATCCGGCCCGGCAGGTCGCTGACCTGCCAGCTGACGCTGCGCTGCGCCGCGGCGGTGTCGAGCGCTACCAGGCGTCCTTCCTGCACCGCGTTCCAGATCACGCCGTCGTAGCGCTGCGCCCACCAGTCCAGGTGCAGGCTGAGCCAGTCCGATACCTTACCCGTGATGAGATCGATCCGGCTGATGCGCACGCTGGCGTCGCGTCCCATCAGCGCCAGCGCGCGCTGGCCATTATCCGCCAACACCAGGTGCTCCGCCGGCACCGGGTAGCGCGCCGATTGCTTGCCGGCCCGGTTGATGCGCACCACACCGCTTTCGCCCAGCGCCAGCAGGTAGCCGCCATCGGGCAGCCAGCGCGCGTCGTGGATCGGCAGCAGGCCGCGCTCGTCCAGCGCCACCGTCAGCGCTGCGCTACGCGCCGTGAGCGGCACCACAGGTGGCCTGCCTGCCATCCGCAGCGGCGGCAGGTCGGCCGCGAGCACCGCGTCCCCGGACCATTTCACGAGCTTATCCAGTTCATGGAACATCACTCCGGACTGACCTTGTGCGCTGTCCGCTACGAGGCGGCGCACCAGTGCGGCCGCCACCCGCTGGACCGCCACGCCGGAGCGGCACAGCGTCAGTTCACGCGCCAGGCGTTCGCGCTGCAGCCGGCCTTCCTCGCCCTGTGCGCCGAGCACCGCCTCGACCGCGCTCGCCATCTCCGCCAGGCTCTCCGGCATCAGCGCGAGCTTGCGTGCCAGCAGCCGCATGCCGAGCGTGCCGCCGGCGCGTTCGGCCAGGCCGAACCAGGCGCGGGCCAGGCCATGGTGTTCACTCAGCGGCCAGATGACGTCGATGGCCTGCACCAGGTCGCCCCGTTCGGCCAGATAGTTGGCCCAGGCCAGGCGCAACCAGGCGGCGTGTTCACTCTGCTTCGATTCCAGCAAGCGCACCGCGGCGTCGTAGGCAGTATGCAGGCGCGCGATGCGCATTGCGCGCGCGGGGTCGCCCGCCAGCAGCCACATGCGCAACGCAATCTCCGGCGCCAGCTGCAAGGTCTCCGCCAGCTGGGCGGCCTGCTTGTAGCGCGCGTGCTTTTCCAGATAGATGACCGCCTCGGCGCCACAGCCAAGCAGCTCGGCGAGCACGAACACCGCTTCGTCCACCCTGCCCTCGCGGTCCAGGCGCTCGAAGGCGCGACGGTAAGTGTCACGCAGATGCTGCTGCACCCGGGCGTCGACCCCGATGCTGCCGCCGCCCCGGACCCCGCCGATAGTCAGACCGTCGCGCCGTCCTGGGGTACCCATGGCGGTCCAGTCGGTGTCGCCGTTGAAAGCACCCAGCGGAATCGCATGGCGCAGGGCCTCCATCAGGTCTCCGCGCGAGAACATGTCCAGCGTCTTCTGCAAAAACTGTCCCTGGCGCCAGCCCATCAGCTTCGATGCGCCGGACAGCACCGCCAGGCGGTCGCGCAGGTCCGCCAGCGCCTTTGCCATGGGGCTCAGCACGGGTGCGGCGGTGCTGACGGGGCTGGCGGAGCCGGTCGCCTCGGGCGTGCCGCGGTTGGATCGCCCGGCGCCGGCCCAGCGCGCGAGCAGTCCGACGATGCCCAGCGCGGCAGTCGCGGCCACGGCGGCCAGAGCGCCGGCGGCAGTGCCACCGCCCGCCGCCGTCTGCCCGACTTGCGCTGCGCGCTGCAGGAAGCGCGCACGTTCGGCACTGGCCGGCGGCACCGATGTACCCAGGATGTCGCGCAGCGCGACTGGGGCGCCCTCGTCCGCTTCGCCCGCCACCGGGCGTGGCACGGGAAAGCGCAGAGGTTCGCGCATCGCGACATGCTCCAGTTTCAGCCAGGACGAGGGATCGACCGGGGCTTGCGGGGCGGCCGACCAGGCTTGCGCGCCGCGCACGAGCCAGTAGCTTGCGTGTTCCAGGCCTGCCAGCTCGGCCGGGTTCAAGGGTGCGCTGCTCAGCACATGGCCTACCTCGCACAGGGCCAGCGCGTCGAGCTGGCCCACATGCAGCCAGACGGCCTGCGGCCATTCGAGCAGGTAGCCACCACCCGCGCGGTACAAGCGCGCGCCCGCCCGCCAGTGCGCCAGAATGCGCTGGCGCGCGGACGCTTCGCCAATCAGGTCCAGGTCGAACCACAGCGCGCGCACGGCGCAGCGGCCTGTAAACAGCGGCTCGCGGATGGTGTCAGACATCGCCCGTCTCCTTGAAGTCGAGGTCCAGCAACAGGGCGCCGCCATCGAGCCGGATGACCTGCAGTCGCGCACCGTCCTGGGTCAGAATGCACAGCCGCCCGCCACTGGCATCGATGCAAGCCTGCGCCAGTGGGCGGCCGTCATTAAAGAGATTTTTCCGCCCGCCCTCGCCCAGCACGGCAACCGTCTTGCGGTCCGCGCTCAGGATCACCAGGCCGACCGGTTTGCCGCTGGCCTCCTGGCCGAGGCCAATCACCGCAGCCCCCTTCGGAACCGTCACCGTCCATGGCGCGGCAGGCCCGGTACCATGCACCTGCCACTCCGACTCGCCGGTTTGCAACGCCATGCTGGCGCCGTGACGATTCACACCGAAGCTGGACGGACCGACGATAGCCCGCCTCGCCACGCCTTTGAAACTGCTCAGGTGGGAAGGAACTTCCTGACCGCATGCCCATTCATAGAGATGAATCTCGCTGTTGACGCACTGGATGAACATGACCGACTGTTGGCGCTGGGCCGCTCCAATCACACCCGTTGAGACCAGGGAAAACACGGGCTCCTGCCCGGCGCCGGCCGCGCGCGTCCAACACACCAGCTGCCCCTCCGGGGTAAGCGCCACGACGCGCTCGCGCACCAGGGTCTTGTCGCTCAGATGAAAGAGGGGCAGCAGGCGGCCCAGCCCTGGCGGAACCCTGAATTGCTCGGCAGGTGGCCGCGCGCACTGGCTGTTCGAATGAAAAAAGCGGCCAGCAAAGCCGTTGAAGCGCAAGCTCCCTTCCACGCTGACCAGCTGGCCCATGGATTTGTCAAACAGGGCCGCTCCCAGAAGATGGCCCGCGCGCGGGGGATGCTGGTAGCGCGGCCGGGTCTTTTTCACGGCGCCCTCCTGCCCCAGCCGATGGATCACGGTGGCACCTTCGCGCGCCTGATAGGCCAGCCAGTCTCCACTGGCCGAAAAAATGGGGGGCTGCTTGAGCGTGGGCTTGATGTGTTTGAGCTGTGGGCTGGCGGTGGGAGCCGCCTGTGGACCTGCCGGTACCACATGCGTGCGAAATGGATGACGCATCAGGCGCACGCAGGTGTCCGGCGCCGGCAACGCCAGCGACAGCGTGCGGCTGCCGCCGCTCTGGGTGACCCGTACCGCCAGCGCGCCCCCCAGCAGATCCGGGATGATCGCCATGTGAGCGCCGCGCAGACCGGCCAGGCGCGGCGCGTTGTCACCCACCTGCCAGCAATCGCCCAGGTCCTGCTGCTGCGCCAGGCAGTCGTCCCACGCTGCCGCATGCGCGCTGGTGGCCGGCTCCAGTGTGCGCAGCGCGATCAGCTCCAGCACCGCCGCCTTGCCTTCGGTGACACGCAGCTTACCCGGCTCATGCAGCACGCCCCAGCGAAATTCGGCGCCGGCCTCCTCGGCCCGCCGCGCCAGCAGGATGAACAGTGCCAGGTGCGCGAGCCGCGGCTCGCCCAGTTGCATGGGGCCGGTGTCGAACAAGGCCACACACAAACGCGAACGGCGGCTGCGCTCAGGCTCAGGTCCGATGAACAGCAACTCGTTGTTGGCGGCGCGGCGCATGAATTCGTCAGGCAGCTTATCCGCATACAGCCACTCGCTGGCCAGCATGCGTTCATAGGCGCCGCGCCGCACGATATTGCCGGCGCCAACCGGCAGGTCATCGCGCCGGGGTGACCCCATGCGCATCTTCCCCAGCAAAGGGTGCAGCTGCAGCAGGATCTGGCCGAGCGCGTCGACCAGTTCCGGCGCGATCAGGCCGAGCCAGGCGCGCCAGGGTTCTAGCGGTGCCGGCAACTGCATCAATCGAGCTCTCCTTCAAGCCAGGCCAGGCGCGCAGGGCTAAGCCGCTCGGCCGCTCCCAGCGGCAGCACCAGTTCGGGTGCGTCCCACAGCAGAAAAGGCATGCGCGCGCCCAGTGCAGCGAGACGCGCGAAGGCCAGGTCCAGCGGCAACTGTGGGATGGCGTGCGTGGGCAGCCACAGTCCGGGGACGGCGGCGTGAGGAGCGCAATAGCGCACGCCGTCCAGCCAGGGCAGCATGTCTTCGTCGCCCAGGATCACCAGCATGTCGCGGGTCGCCACCATGGTCAGCGCCTGCAGTGCCGTGTCGGTGCGTTCCGCCAGGCGGCGCAGAACAGCACGCGCCGCTGCGCCCTGGGCCACCAGGCCGCCAGGACGTGGCGCCGCACCGGGGCGCCGTTCCCACCGCAGGGACATCATTGCGGCTGCGGCTGCGGTTGCTCCGCCTGTTGCTGTTGCAGAGCGACCAGCAGGCGCACGCGGCGCGACGCCAGCTCCGGTGGCAGCGTGGCGGCATTGAAGTTGGCGTCGATTTCGCGCAGCAGCGCTTCGGCCGCGCCGGCAAAGCCCTCGCCGATGTTCGCCGCGAGCAGGGTGTCGGCCGCCTGCTGCATGCGCGGCACGCGCGCCAAAGGCTGCTGGGCGGCCGCCTCGACCACGGCCTGCAGCAAGGGGTGACGCGCCTCGGCCAGCAGGTCGCGCAGGGTCTCGCGCGCGCTTTGCTGCCCTGCCTGGGTCGGCACCACGTAGATCAAGGGCCACAGGTCGCTGCGCTCCGCCACCTGGCGCCCGGCCAGCACCGCCGACGCGGCGATCAGCTGCTGCGCCTTGACGATGCGGCGGTCCGACAGGGTGACGTTGGCGCTACGTAGCTGGCGCATGGCGCCGGCCAGATCGGTCCGCACGCCGCTCATGTCGACCGCCGCCACAGCGCGGTTGAGCAGGTCCAGGCTGGCCAGGTCGGCGCGGGCACTGACGTGGTGCTGGCCCATGCGCCAGCCGCCTTCGAGCAGGTCTTCCAGCCGCGCGTCAGGCACCGCATCGACAAACACATGCAGCAGGAAGCGGTCGGCAAAGGCCGCCATGCCTTCATCATCGGGCAGGGCATTCGCGGCGCCCACGCAGATGCGCATCGGGCAGCGCAGTTGCGTGTGGCCACGGCGGAACTGGCGCTCGTTGAGCACGCCCAGCAGGGTATTGAGGATGGCGGTCGAACCGAGAAACACTTCGTCCAGGAAGGCGATGTCCGCTTCCGGCAACATGCCGCCGGTATCGGTCTCGACCAGGCCTTCGCGCAGCTTGTTCAGGTTGACGGTGCCGAACAGCTCGGAAGGTTCGGTGAAACGGCCCAGCAGATATTCAAAATAGCGTCCGCCCAGGCTTTGCGCCACCCTGCGCACCACCGCGCTCTTGGCGGTGCCGGGCGGTCCGATGATCAGCAGGTGCTCCTGGGCGACGGCGCCCAGGATCAGTAATTCGGCAATGTGGTCGCGATCGATCAGGCCGGCGGTGGCTTCGCGCATGGCGTCGCGCAAGCGCCCGGCCGCATCGTGGAGGGACGTGGTCATGAACAGAGAGTTGCCTGAGTTAAATATTGCATTTTAAACTCAGAACCTTACTTCTGTTCAAAACTTATTGACACATCTTTGCGCTGCCGCAAAGCGCGGCGCGGGCCGGCAGGGGCGATATGCCTGTTTATTGCCCCAGCTCATCCCCCAGTTCGCGGCCACGCGCCGCGGCGGCCTTCATGGCGTCGATGATCTTTTCCTTCACGCCGCTCGCTTCCATGCTGCTCAAGGCCGCATAGGTCGTGCCGCCTTTCGAGGTGACCTTCTGGCGCAGCACCGGCACCGCATCACTGGACTGCACCGCCAGCTGCGCCGCGCCGACAAAGGTCGCCAGGGCCAGCTGCCTGCCCTGCTCTTCCGACAGGCCCATCTCCACCGCCGCCTGCTGCATCGCTTCGATAAAGTAAAACACGTAAGCCGGACCACTGCCCGAGACCGCGGTGACCGGATCGATCTGCGCTTCATCGTCCAGCCACACGGTTTGTCCGACCGCCTTCATGATGCCGTCCGCCGCTTCCTTCTGCTGCGCGCTCACGCCGCCGGTGGCGACCATGCCGGTGATGCCCAGGCCGATCAGGGCCGGCGTGTTCGGCATGGTGCGCACGATCGCGCCGTAGCCGCCCAGCCAGCGCGACAGATCGGCGCCGCGGATGCCGGCCGCGATCGACAGGATCAGCGGCTGCGAGGCAGCCAGGTGCGGCTGCAGGGCCGCGGCCACGTCGCGCATTTGCTGCGGCTTGACGGCCAGGACGATCACCGCGCGGTCGGTCAGCGCGCCGTCGATGGCCGCGGCGGTGCTCACGCCGTAGTGCGTGCGCAGCTTGTCGAGCGCCTCGCCGTTCGGGTCGACCACGTGGATGTTCGCGCCCGCGGTCAGCTTGCCGGCCAGGCCCGCGATCAATGCCGATGCCATATTGCCGCCGCCGATGAATGCTATTTTCATACTGTCCTTTGTCGAAGTTCTATCGTTCTTGTTTTAGTCGCATTGGGTCAATCTGCTTATTCATACTTGCGCGAACCGAATATCGCGCTGCCGACGCGCACGATGGTCGCGCCTTCGGCAATGGCTGCACCCAGATCGGATGACATGCCCATCGACAGCGTGTCGATCTGGTGGCCGGCCGCGCGCAAGCCGTCGGCGAGCACGCGCAGCTGCCTGAATGCGGCGCGCTGCCTGTCCACCTCCGTTTCCGGTTCGGGGATCGCCATCAGGCCGCGCAGACGCAGCTTCGGCAACCGCGCCACCTGCTGCGCGAGCTCCTTCAATTCCTCGGGCTTCACGCCGCTCTTGCTAAGCTCACCACTGATATTAACTTGAAGACAAACGTTGAGGGGCGCGAGCTCCGCCGGCCGCTGCTCCGACAAGCGCTGCGCGATCTTCAGACGCTCGACCGTGTGGACCCAGTCGAAGTGGGTCGCGATGGGCTTGGTCTTGTTGCTTTGAATCGGTCCGATGAAATGCCACTCGACCTGTACCTGCGGGCGCGCTTCGGCAATCGAAGCTATTTTGTCTAGCCCTTCTTGCAAGTAGTTTTCTCCGAATGCAAGTTGTCCCGCATCGATCGCTTCGATCACAGCTTCGGCGGGAAAAGTCTTTGACACGGCGAGCAGTTGCACTTCGTTGCGTGCACGTCCTGAAGCGTTGACAGCGGCAACAATACTCGCATCGACAGCTTGCAGTTTCTGGACGATTGTGGACATAATCATTTTCGGCGGGCAATTAAATTGCAGGGTCGGGGATCGTTGCACATTGCGCACGCTCCGGCATGCGCCCATTCACGGCACAGGGATTATAAATGGACATCTCCGAATTACTCGCATTCTCCGTCAAGAACAAAGCATCCGACTTGCACCTCTCGTCCGGCCTGCCTCCGATGATCCGCGTGCACGGCGACGTCCGCCGCATCAATCTGCCGCCGCTCGAGCACAAGGATGTGCACGGCATGATCTATGACATCATGAACGACGGCCAGCGCAAGCAATACGAAGAAGTACTCGAGTGCGACTTCTCGTTTGCGATTCCCGGCCTGGCGCGCTTTCGCGTCAACGCCTTCAACCAGGAACGCGGCGCGGCGGCCGTGCTGCGGACCATTCCCTCGAAGATCCTCAGCCTCGAAGACCTCAACGCGCCGCGCATTTTCGCGGAACTGTCGATGAAGCCACGCGGCCTGGTACTGGTCACCGGCCCGACCGGCTCGGGCAAATCGACCACCCTGGCGGCGATGGTCAACCACCTCAACGAAAACGAATACGGCCACATTCTCACCATCGAAGACCCGATCGAATTCGTGCACGATTCGAAGAAGTGCCTGATCAACCAGCGCGAAGTCGGACCGCACACCCTGTCGTTCAACAATGCGCTGCGTTCGGCCCTGCGCGAAGACCCGGACTGCATCCTGGTGGGCGAGCTGCGTGACCTGGAAACCATCCGCCTGGCCTTGTCGGCCGCCGAAACCGGCCACCTGGTGTTCGGCACCCTGCACACCTCGTCCGCCGCCAAGACCATCGACCGTATCGTCGACGTCTTCCCCGCCGATGAAAAAGAGATGGTGCGCGCGATGTTGTCCGAATCGCTGCAGGCCGTGATTTCGCAGACCCTGCTCAAGACCAAGGATGGCAGCGGCCGCGTGGCGGCCCACGAGATCATGATCGGCACGCCGGCGATCCGCAACCTGATCCGCGAAGCGAAGATCGCGCAGATGTACTCGGCCATCCAGACCGGCAGCAACGTCGGCATGCAGACGCTCGACCAGAACCTGATCGATCTGGTACGCCGCAATGTCATCTCGGCCGGTGCCGCGCGCTCGGCTGCCAAGACGCCGGATAACTTCCCAGGCTAATCACAAGCACGTCATCCCCGCGAAGGCGGGGATCCAAGTCCCGTTCGAACAGAGATACCTTGGATCCCCCCTTCGCGGGGATGACGTTGATAAGGTCGGCGCTGACTCGTACATGCCAGTCCAGACATGGCCTTTGCGCTTTAACACTTTTAGGAATCACGATGGAACGCGACCAGGCTTCAAAATTCATGTTCGACCTGCTGCGTCTGATGACCAGCAAGGGCGGCTCCGATCTGTTCATTACGGCCGGCTTTCCACCCGCGATCAAAATCGACGGCAAGATGACACCGGTGTCGAGCCAGGCCCTCACGCCCAGCCACACCGCCGATCTCGCGCGTTCGATCATGAACGACAAGCAGACCGCCAGCTTCGAGCTGACCAAGGAATCGAACTTCGCCATCAGCCCGGGCGACCTGGGACGCTTCCGCGTCTCGGCGTTTGTGCAGATGAGCAGTGTCGGCATGGTGCTGCGTACGATTACCACCACCATCCCGAAACTCGACGACCTGGGCCTGCCGGATGTGCTCAAGGATGTTGTCATGACCAAGCGCGGCCTGGTGATCATGGTCGGCGCGACCGGCTCGGGTAAGTCGACCACGCTGGCCGCGATGGTGGGCTTTCGCAACGAGAACAGCTACGGCCACATCATCACCATCGAAGACCCGGTCGAATACGTCCACCCGCACAAGAACTGCGTGATCACGCAGCGCGAAGTGGGCGTCGATACCGAAACCTTCGAGGTGGCGCTGAAAAATTCGCTGCGCCAGGCGCCCGACGTGATCCAGATCGGCGAGATCCGCGACCGCGAGACCATGGAGCACGCCATCGCGTTCGCCGAAACCGGTCACCTGTGCCTGGCCACCCTGCACGCCAACAGTTCGAACCAGGCGCTCGACCGCATCATCAACTTCTTCCCCGAAGAGCGCCGCCAGCAGCTGCTGATGGACCTGTCGCTGAACCTGAAAGGGCTGGTGTCGCAGCGCCTGATTCCACTCAAGGAGACCAAAGGACGCTGCGTGGCGATTGAAATCATGTTAAATTCACCTCTGATCTCGGACCTGATCTTCAAAGGGAACGTCCATGAGATCAAGGAGATCATGAAGAAGTCGCGCGAACTGGGCATGCAGACCTTCGACCAGGCGCTGTTCGATCTGCACGAAGCCGACAAGATCTCCTACGAAGACGCACTGCGCAATGCCGACTCGGTTAACGATTTGCGGCTTGCGATCAAGCTCAAGGGCAAGGAAGCGAAGAACCGCGACCTGTCCGCCGGCACCGAGCATCTGGGGATCGTCTAATTGGAGATTTAATGAATACACTCGATTTCAAGGCAGCCGACATCAGCGGCACGCCGGTCGACCTGGCGCAGTACAAAGGCCAGGTCCTGCTGATCGTGAACACCGCCAGCAAGTGCGGTTTCACCCCGCAGTACAAGGGCCTTGAAACGGTGTACCAGCAGTTCAAGGACAAGGGCGCCGTCGTACTCGGCTTCCCTTGCAACCAGTTCGGCGGCCAGGAGCCGGGCGCCGAGGAAGAAATCGGCGCCTTCTGCGAAAAGAACTACGGCGTCACCTTCCCCCTGTTTTCCAAGATCGACGTCAACGGCGACAACGCCCACCCGCTGTTCCAGCACCTGAAGAAATCCGCGCCTGGCCTCCTCGGCACCGAGGCGATCAAGTGGAACTTCACCAAATTCCTGATTCGCAAGGATGGCAGCGTCTACAAACGCTACGCGCCCTCCACCGCACCCGAAGAACTGGTCGGCGACATCGACAAGCTGCTCGCCGAGTAAGCGTTGTTTACATCGCGGTTTTTTGCAGGGCGTTTTTACAGCCCACTTTTCACACGTTTTTCAAATCACCGGGGGATACCCAATGAATGTATTACGCAGTGGTTTCACTGTCGTCGCGCTCACGCTCGCGTGTGCCGCGGCGCACGCCGCCGTCACCGTACCAATGAGCATGGTCGATGACAAGGGCGTCGGCAAGCAGGTCGGCACCGTCGAGATCAGCGAGACGCCGTATGGCCTGGTCTTCACGCCATCGGTCACCGGTCTGCCGGCCGGCCTGCACGGCTTTCACGTGCATGAAAACCCGAGCTGCGGCCCGACTGAAAAGGACGGCAAACCCGTCCCGGCAGGAGCGGCAGGCGGGCATTACGATCCGGCCAAGACGGGCCGCCATGCGGAACCCTGGGGCGCCGGCCACCTGGGCGACTTGCCGGGCTTGTATGTGGACGCGAACGGCAGCGCCAGCAATCCTGTGCTCGCACCGCGCCTCAAGCTGGCCGACGTCAGCAAGCGCGCGTTGATGATCCATGTGGGTGGCGACAACCATGCTGACCATCCGGCGATGCTCGGTGGCGGTGGCGCCAGGATGGCCTGTGGCGTGATTGGCGCGTCTTCTTAAAACTGTTCCCAGTCGTGTGCGTCGTCCTTCGACGCCAGCGCAACCGCGCGCGTGGCCGGGGCCTTGGCTGAGGCGATGCGCGTGACTGCCGCCGGACGGGCAGGCGCGCGCGGCGCCGGACGTACAAGCGGCTCGGCTTTCACATTGGCCGCCTGACCAAGCTGGAAAATGCTGACCACCTCGGCGAGCGCCGCCGCCTGCTCCTGCATCGAGCCTGCCGCGGCGGCAGCTTCTTCCACCAGGGCCGCGTTCTGCTGCGTGACTTCGTCCATCTGACTGACGGCCGAGTTGATCTGCTCGATGCCCATGGTTTGCTCCAGGCTGGCCGATGCGATTTCCGACATGATGTCGGTGACGCGCGTGATCGACTGCACGATTTCATCCATCGTGACCCCGGCTTCATCGACCAGCTTGCCGCCGGCATCGACCTTTTCCACCGAGTCGTTGATGAGCGTCTTGATCTCCTTGGCCGCCGCCGCCGAGCGCTGGGCAAGATTGCGCACTTCGGATGCCACCACTGCAAAGCCACGGCCCTGTTCGCCGGCACGTGCCGCCTCGACGGCGGCGTTCAGTGCCAGGATATTGGTCTGGAAAGCGATGCCATCGATGACACCGATGATGTCGACGATCTTGCGCGAAGAAGCATTGATGGAGGCCATCGTATCGACCACCTGCGTCACCACCGAACCGCCGCGCACCGCCACTTCGGAGGCAGAAACGGCTAACACATTGGCCTGGCGCGCGTTGTCGGCGTTCTGCTTCACGGTGCTGGTCAGTTCTTCCATGGAGGACGCGGTTTCTTCCAGCGAACTGGCCTGTTCCTCGGTGCGCGAGGACAGGTCCAGGTTGCCTGCCGCGATCTGGTTCGATGCGGTGGCAATGGTGTCTGTGCCCTGGCGGACCTGGCCGACAATCTGGACCAGTGACTTGCGCATCGTTTCCATGGCAAAGAGCAGGCTGCTGCTGTCGCCGGACGGTGTGACGATCGCGTTCGACAGGTTGCCTGCCGCAATGCTGCCGGCCACGTCGACCGCGTAGGCCGGCTCCCCGCCCAGCTGGCGTGTCAGGCTGCGCGTGATCCACAGGCCGATCGCGATACCCAGCCCGAGGCTGCTCAGGACCAGGCCGATCATCAGGGTGCGGGCGCTATGGTAATTCTCGCTCGCCTCGGCTGCGGATGCGGCTGCGACTTTCTCTTTGAGTTGAGCTAATTGCGTCAGCTTGTCGTCTACGACATTCGCCAGTTTGACAAGGGGTCCGAGGGCAAAGTCAACTGCCGCGTTCCTCCCCTCCGGCGTTGCATCGTCCATCAATTTGTTCAGATGGACCCGTCCGGCGTCGTACGCTGCCATACCGGCGTCGAGTTCCCTGAACATCAGCTTCGCTTCCTCTGTCCGGAACAAGGGCCTGGCCACCGCCACGCGCTCGTCCAGGGTTTTGCGCGCCCCGTCCGCTACTGCCGCGAATTTGCTGCGCTCTTCGGGCGTGCGGGCAAGCAGTTGGTTACGCACGGCGCGCGCGATGTAAATGAGATTGATGTTGGCCTCCTTGGAGGCCGAGATGCCGAGCAGGTCGTCGGCATAGGCGCGCTCGGCCTGGGCGTTCATCTTGGACATATTGATGATGCCGATGGCGGCGACCAGCGCACCGAGTATGGCGACCAGCAGGAAGCCCGACAGCAGGCGAGCGCGTACAGTAAGTTGCTTGAACATGGAGACTCCAGATGCTTGAATGGGAAATGGCGCTTCAGGCCGCCAGCTTGTGGATCAGACCGATCTCATCGCTCGCCAGCAGTTTCTCGATGTCGACCAGGATGAGCATGCGCTGGTCCACCGTGCCGAGGCCGATCAGGTAGTCCGTGGCCATCGCGCTACCCATCTCGGGGGCGGGACGCACTTGCTCGGGCGTGAGGGTGGTGACATCGGAGACACTATCGACCACCATGCCGATGACCTTGCCGAGGATGTTGAGCACGATAACAATCGTGAACTGGTCGTAGGTCGGCGAGGACAGTCCGAGCTTGATGCGCATGTCGATGACCGGCACGATCACACCCCGTAAATTGATGACGCCTTTGAAATAATCCGGTGTATTGGCCAGCTGCGTCACCGCCTCGTAGCCGCGGATTTCCTGCACCTTGATGATGTCGAGACCGTATTCTTCCCGTCCGATGGTAAACGCCAAAAATTCAGCGGCGCCTATGGCGACTTGGGCTTCTTGCATGAGGGACCTCGTGGATGGACCGCGCCAAAATGTACTGGTGAAGTGATGAGCGCTGCACGTGGCAGCGCGCAAACGTGCTTGCCGGCTACCACAGTCGGGGGAGCGACGGCATCCATCCAAGGTACTTGAATTCTCGGCGTTCGTTAACTTTTATCGCGGCGGAAGTCACAAATTCGCCCGATATTGGTGCAAAATGATGCGCCCACGCAACATTCGTGATTTTTGTATAGGCAGGGTAATATGGGACTTGCGACTGTCGCAACGCGCTACATGAACGGCAGACTTAGACGCGGAAAATTGCAAAAATGCGAATGATGACAGCAGAAACTTATCAACCAGTCCGCGTTGCTTTCAGTGCGAAGGGGCAGCGGTGGCTGTGGCAACACTGACAAGAACGTAGACATACATGCATTCGTGATCGGAACCACGGCGCCATTCACAGCTGTGATAAGTAACATCTTTATTTCACATGAAGATATTGCTTTATTGAATGATGAACATCAGAACTTGAAATTGGCGTTATATGTTTCATCTCGGCATAATGTGTCTACTCAAACACAAAAAGGACCGGAAATGAACATCGTCAAAAGTATGGAAGCCATCGTCATCGGTGCCGTCGCCATGACCTTTATCACCGCCGTTGCCACGGCCGCCGCGCCAGCGCCAGCGCCCAAGAAAGCCGCCATCGCCGTCGCTACCACCGACAACGTCACCACCATCGTGGTCGCCGCCAAGCGCTTGACCCCGGCACAGAAAGCCGCCCTGGCCGACTAAGTCGCCAAGCAGGCAGTTTCTAGGTAGCCAAAGCCTGGTCGATCAGTTCGATCCAGTGCGCGACAGGGGTCTCAGTCCCCGATTGCAGGTGTGTCAGGCAGCCGATATTGGCCGACACGATGAGTTCAGGATCCGTGGCATGCAGGTTCGCCAGCTTCCGGTCTCGCAGTTCAGTAGCAAGCGCAGGTTGCAGCACCGAATAGGTGCCGGCCGAGCCGCAACACAGATGGCTGTCGGCGCAGAGTTTCACATCGACGCCGGCGGCGCGTAGTAGCCCCTCCACCTTGCCCCGGATCTGCTGTCCGTGCTGCAGGGTGCATGGCGGATGATAGGCCACCCTCTTCCCCATGTGCTTCCCAAGCCCCTTGAGCTTCGCACCAAGTTCGTCCTCGAACTGCGGCATGATCTCGCTCAGGTCGCGCGTGATGTCGGAAATGCGCTGCGCCCTGGCCGCGTAGTCGGGATCATGTGCCAGCAGGTGGCCGCACTCCTTGACCGTCACGCCGCAACCCGACGCGGTCATGACGATCGCTTCGACCTGGCCGCGTTCCACCAGCGGCCACCATGCGTCGACGTTGCGCCGCATGTCGTCCAGTCCCCCTTCCTGGTCATTCAGGTGATAGCGCACAGCGCCGCAGCAGCCCGCCTTGGGGGCGACAATCAACTGCACCCCAAACGCATCGAGCACGCGCGCGGTTGCCGCGTTGATGTTGGGCGCCATGGCCGGCTGTACGCAGCCGGCCAGCACCAGCATCTTGCGCGTGTGCTCGCGGCTCGGCCAGCGCCCCGCCTTGGGCGTGGGCGGCAGCTTGTCCTGGAGCGCCGGCGACAGCAAGGGCCGCACCAGCTGCCCGGCCTTGTAGGCGGGCTTGAAAATCCACGAGCGCGGCAGCGCTTCTTTCAGCACCGTGCGCGTGATGCGCTCGGCCAGCGGGCGCTTGACCCGCTGCTCGACGATGTTGCGGCCGATATCAGCCAGGCGCCCGTACTTGACGCCGGACGGACAGGTCGACTCGCAATTGCGGCAGGTCAGGCAGCGGTCCAGGTGAAGCTGGGTCTTGCGCGAGATCTGCGCGCCTTCGAGTACCTGCTTGATCAGGTAGATACGCCCGCGCGGGCCATCGAGTTCGTCGCCCAGCAGCTGGTAGGTGGGACAGGTGGCGGTGCAGAAGCCGCAATGCACGCAGGCGCGCAGGATCGCTTCGGCCTCGTCGCCCTCGCGCGTACCCTTGATGAAATCGGCCAGATTGGTTTGCATATCAGTACATTCGTCCAGGATTGAAAACGTGGGACGGATCGAATGCCGCCTTGAGCCGTTCATGAATTTTCGCCACCGCGGGCGCCAGCGGCTGAAACACGCCGAGCGCCTTGTCGCCGCCGCGAAACAGGGTGGCGTGGCCGCCGGTGGCCGCCACCGCGCGCCGGATATTCGCCGCCATGGCGGCGTCGGCATCGACCTTCAGCCAGCGCTGCGCTCCGCCCCACTCGATCAGTTGCGCGCCCTTGAGGATGATGGCGCCGGTGGACGACGGTACCGACAGGCGCCACAGGCTCTCCGGCCCCTGAAAGAAAGCGTGCTGCTGTTCGCGCAGCGCGGCCCAGAAATGCCAGGCCTCGTCCAGCACCTCGCCACCCAGGCTGCGCGCGGCGGCATCGACCGCCGCTTCGGCACCGGACAGGCGCACGGTCAGGACGCCGTCATGCCAGCAGCTGGCCGACACCGGCAAGGGCTGGCCCGCCCATTCGTTCAGGCGCGCGAGCGCGGTAATTTCATCCATCGCAAAACGCAGGGTGGTTTCACGCATGGTCAGCGGCAGCACCTTGACCGAATGCTGCAGCATCAGGCCGAGCGTGCCGAGCGAGCCGGCCAGCAGGCGCGCGACATCGTAGCCGGCCACGTTTTTCATCACCTGCCCGCCGAAGGTCAGCACCTCGCCCTTGCCGTCCATGAGCTGAGCGCCAAGCACGAAATCGCGCACCGCCCCGCTGGCGGCCCGGCGCGGTCCCGACAGCCCGGCGGCGATCACACCGCCGATCGTGGCGCCTTCGCCAAAGTGCGGCGGCTCGAACGCGAGCATCTGGCGCCGTTCGGCCAGCGCTTCCTCGATCTCCGCAAGTGGCGTGCCGCTTTTCGCCGTGATGACCAGTTCCGTCGGCTCGTAGTCAATGATGCCGCTGTAGGGACGCGTGTCGAGGATCTCGCCTTCGCTGCGCTGGCCGTACCAGTCCTTGGTGCCGCCGCCGCGTATGCGCAGGCTGCGCTTGTCGGCCGCCGCGGCCAGGATCTGCTGCCTGAATTGTTCTGCCTGCACTGTATCTTTCATCATTAAAAACGCGGCAAGCCGGCGAACGGCAATACGCCGCCCGTCACGCGCATCTTGCCGAATTCGGCGCAGCGGTTCAGGGTTGGAATGGCTTTGTCGGGATTGAGCAGCGAGACCGGATCGAAGGCCCGTTTGACGGCAAAGAAGGCGTCAAGTTCCGCACGCGTGAATTGCAGGCACATGGAATTGATCTTCTCCATGCCCACGCCATGCTCACCGGTGATGGTGCCGCCCACTTCCACGCACAGCGCCAGGATGGCCGCGCCAAAGGCTTCGGCCGCGTCGAATTCGCCCGGCTTGTTCGCGTCGAACAGGATCAGGGGATGCAGATTGCCGTCGCCGGCATGGAACACATTGGCGCAGCGCAGACCGTAGGTCACTTCCATCGCCTCGATCCCAATGAGTACCTGGGCCAGGTGCTTGCGCGGGATGGTGCCGTCCATGCAGTAGTAGTCGGGCGAGATGCGGCCGGCGGCGGGAAAGGCATTCTTGCGGCCCGACCAGAAGCGCAGGCGTTCCGCCTCGGACCCGGATACCGCGATGGCGTTCGCACCGGCAGTGCTCAGGACCGCCGACATGCGCGCGATTTCCTCGTCCACTTCGAGCTGGGTGCCGTCCGCCTCGCACAGCAAAATGGCGGCGGCGTCGATGTCGTAACCGGCCTTCACGAAGGGTTCGACCATGCGCGAGGAGGTGCGGTCCATCATCTCCAGGCCGGCCGGGATGATCCCGGCAGCGATCACGCTGGCCACCGCATTGCCGCCGGTGACCACGTCGCCAAAGGATGCCATGATCACGCGCGCGCAGGCTGGTTTGGGCACCAGCTTGACGGTCACCTCGGTCACGACGCCCAGCATGCCTTCCGAACCGATAAAGACCGACAGCAGGTCCAGGCCCGGCGCATCGAGCGCCTCGCCACCGAGCTCGATGATGTCGCCGTCGATGGTCGCCACGCGCACGCGCAGCACGTTGTGCACGGTCAGGCCGTACTTGAGACAATGCACGCCGCCCGAATTTTCCGCCACGTTGCCGCCGATGGTGCAGGCGATCTGCGACGAGGGGTCGGGCGCGTAATACAGGCCATGCGGCGCAGCGGCCTCGGAGATAGCCAGGTTGCGCACGCCCGGCTGCACCACCGCCAGGCGCGCGTAAGGCTCCATGCGCACGATGCGGTTCAGGCGCGCGGTCGACAGCACCACGCCGTCGGCGATCGGCAGCGCGCCGCCGGACAGCCCGGTACCGGCGCCGCGCGGCACGATCGGCACCTCCAGTTCGCGGCACACGTTCAGCACCGCGAGCACCTGGGCCTCGGTGTCGGGCAGGCAGACGATCATCGGCAACTGGCGGTAGGCGGCCAGGCCGTCGCACTCATAGGGGCGGGTGTCTTCAGGATCGGAGAGCACGCAGCGCTCAGGCAGCACGGCGCACAAGGCGGCGGCCACCTGCTGGCGCCGTTCATTTGACACGGGGGAGGCGGGAAGTGAAACGGACATGATTCGATTGTAAGCATAATCGGCGCATTTGTCGTATCCTGCCCTATTATTATTTTGCTCCCGGAAATTACGAATATGGGTAACCGACTTTCCAAGATAGCCACCCGCACCGGCGACAACGGCACCACGGGCCTGGGCGACGGCAGCCGCACCGACAAAGACAGCGTCCGCATCAGCACCCTGGGCGAAGTCGATGAGCTCAATTCCTTCGTCGGCCTGCTGCTGTGCGAAGATATGCCGGCCGAACTGCGCGAAGAACTGGTCTCGATCCAGCACGATCTGTTCGATCTGGGCGGCGAGCTATGCATCCCGGGTTACCAGCTGATCACCGACGACCATGTGGCACGCCTGGACGGTCTGCTGGAAAAGTACAACGCCGACCTGCCCGCCCTGAAGGATTTCATTTTGCCGGCGGGCTCGCGCGCGGCGTCGATCGCGCATGTGTGCCGCACCGTGTGCCGGCGCGCCGAGCGCAGCATCGTCAGCCTGGGCCGGACCGAGAAGATCAACGAGCATCCACGCCAGTATGTGAACCGGCTGTCGGACCTGATGTTCGTGTTGTCGCGCGTACTGAACCGCTTTGCCGGCGGCAGCGACGTGCTGTGGCAGCATGAACGCAAGCGAGGTTAATTCATGACAAAAATGTTGAGTATGGCGGCGCTGCTGTGCGCCGCAACGGCTGCGTACGCGCAAACGCCTGCGCAGACCACGGCTGAAGTGGCGCAGTTGCTGGAAAAAGTGGAGCAATCGAAGTGTGCGTTTGACCGCAACGGCAGCCTGTACGACGCCAAAAGCGCGCGCAAGCACTTAAAGGACAAGTTCGATTATCTGGACAAGAAGAACATGCTGACCACGACCGAGAGCTTTATTTCTCTGGGCGCCGCGAGCAGCAGTTCGAGCGGCAAGGCCTACAGGATCGCCTGCCCGGGCATGCCGGTGGTGACCAGCGCCGCGTGGTTGACGGCCGAGCTGGCGAAGCTGCGCAGCGCGAAATAAGCGGCATATCATCCACCCTGCGTTTTCGGTAACTGTACCGGTAAGGCTTACGTGTTGTTGACCACCAGGCGCGGTTCGGCCGCGCCAAAACGCTGGCGAATCGATGCCGCGATGCCCTTGGCATCGAGACCCACGCTGGCCAGCAGCGCCGCCGGATCGCCATGGTCGATGAACTTGTCGGGCAAACCCAGCATCAGCAGCGGCTTGCAGATCCCCTGCGCCGCCAGCGCCTCGGCCACAGCGGCACCGGCGCCGCCCATCACCGCGCCCTCTTCCACCGTCACCAGGTAGTCGTGCTCCTGCGCCAGGCGCTTGACCAGTTCCACATCCAGCGGCTTGACGAAGCGCATATTGGCGACCGTCGCATTCAGCTCGGTACCCGCGACCACACTCGGCGCGACCATCGAACCGAAGGCCAGAATCGCGACGCTCTTGCCCTGCCGTTTGACTTCGCCCTTGCCGATTTCCAGCGAGGTGAGTTCCTTCTGGATGGGCGCCCCGATGCCGGCGCCGCGCGGGTAACGCACGGCCGCCGGCCCGGCGTAATGGAAGCCGGTGGTGAGCATCTGGCGGCATTCGTTTTCATCCGACGCGGCCATGACGACCATATTCGGAATGCAGCGCAGGTAGGAGATATCGTAGTTGCCGGCGTGGGTGGCGCCGTCCGCCCCTACCAGCCCGGCGCGGTCCAGTGCGAACACCACATCGAGATTTTGCAGCGCCACGTCGTGAATCAGCTGGTCGTAGGCGCGCTGCAGGAAGGTCGAGTAGATCGCCACCACCGGCTTGAGGCCTTCGGTGGCCAGGCCGCCGGCAAAGGTCACCGAGTGCTGCTCGGCGATGCCGACGTCGAAATAACGGGCCGGGAACAGCTCTTCAAACCTGACCATGCCTGAGCCTTCGCGCATCGCCGGCGTGATGCCGACCAGGCGCTTGTCGGCGGCGGCCATGTCGCACAGCCAGTTGCCGAACACTTCGGTGTAGGTCATCTTGCCGGCGGCGGCAGGCTTGATGCCTTCGCTCGGATTGAACTTGGGTGTGCCGTGGTACAGGACCGGCTCGGCCTCGGCCAGTTTGTAGCCCTGGCCTTTTTTGGTCACCACGTGCAGGAACTGCGGACCCTTGAGCTTCTTGATGTTTTCCAGCGTCGGGATCAGGGAATCAAGGTCATGCCCGTCGATCGGGCCGATGTAGTTGAAGCCGAATTCCTCGAACATGGTGGCGGGTACCACCATGCCCTTGGCGTGTTCCTCGAAGCGCTTGGCCAGTTCCAGCACGGGACCCGGCAGCACGGTCTTGCCGACGTTCTTGGCGGCGGCGTAGAACTGGCCGGACATCAGGCGCGCCAGGTAGCGGTTCAACGCACCCACCGGCGGCGAGATCGACATGTCATTGTCGTTCAGGACCACCAGCAGGTTGATATCGTCCTGCACGCCGGCGTTGTTCAAGGCCTCGAAGGCCATCCCGGCGGTCATGGAGCCGTCGCCGATGACGGCGATCGCGTGGCGGTGCTCGCCCTTGATCTTGGCCGCCTGCGCCATGCCCAGGGCGGCGGAGATCGAGGTCGACGAGTGCGCCGTGCCGAAGGTGTCGTACTCGCTTTCGTCGCGCTTGGGGAAGCCGGAGATGCCGTTGAACTGGCGCAGGGTGTGCATCTGGTTGCGCCGGCCGGTGAGGATCTTGTGCGAATAGGTCTGGTGGCCCACGTCCCACACGATGCGGTCATGCGGCGTATTGAACACGTAATGCAGCGCGATTGTCAGTTCGACGGTACCGAGGTTGGACGAGAGATGGCCGCCGGTCTTGGAGACGGAGTCGAGCAGGAAGTTGCGCAGCTCGTGGGCCAGCGGCGTGAGTTGAGTGCGCGCCAGCTTGCGCAGTTCGGCCGGTTCGTTGATTGTCTCTAGCAAGTTCATTTACGCTTTCCGCTGCACGATCAGGTCCGCCAGTTCGCGAAGCCTGCCTGCCTTGTCACCGAAGGAGACGAGCGCCGCATGGGCGTCGTTCCGCAGTGTTTCAGCCAAGACCCTGGACTGCTCCAGGCCCAATATGGACACATAGGTCGGTTTGTTGTCGGCCGCATCCTTGCCGGCCGTCTTGCCCAGGGTCGCCGAATCGGCGGTGGCGTCGAGGATGTCGTCCACCACCTGGAAGGCCAGCCCGATCGCCTTCGAATAAGCGTCGAGCGCGGCCAGCTGCGCCGCGCTGACGTCGCCGCCGGCCAGGGCGCCCAGCACCACCGAAGCGCGCAGCAGCGCACCGGTTTTCAGTTGATGCATCTGTTCGAGCTGCTCCAGGGACAGCGAAAGACCCACGCTATCGAGATCGATGGCCTGGCCGCCGCACATGCCGGCCGAGCCGGATGCATGGGCCAGCAAACGCAGCATCGCGACCTGGCGCGCGGCCGGCACGGTGGCGGCGTCGGCCAGCACCAGGAAGGCCTGCGACTGCAGCGCATCGCCGACCAGCAGGGCGGTCGCTTCGTCGTAGGCGATATGCACGGTGGGCTTGCCGCGGCGCAGGGCATCGTCGTCCATGCAGGGCATGTCGTCGTGCACCAGCGAATAGGCGTGGATCATTTCGACGGCGGCCGCGGCGCGTTCCAGCGCCGGCGCGGCAGCGCCGAACAGTTCACCGGCGGCGAACACCAGCAACGGGCGCACCCGCTTGCCGCCGCCCAGCACCGTGTAGCGCATGGCGTCGTGCAGTTTGAGCGGCAGCGCATCGGCGGCGGGCAGGAAGGCGCCCAGCGCTTCCTCGACGTGCGACTGCACCTGCTTCGTCCAGTCGCCGAATGAGGAGCTCACGGCAATGGTGCTCAGTGCAATGGCGCTCATTGCATGGCCTCGCTGTCGCCCGTGCTTGACGCCGAGCCCGCCGCTGAAAACGGCTTGAACATGTCGCCTTCGAGCACCTTGACCTGGGATTCGACTTTTTCCAGCTGAGCCGCGCAATACTTGACCAGTTCGGAACCGCGCGCATAGGCCGCCACCGACGCTTCCAGCGGCAGTTGCCCAGCTTCCATCTGGGTGACGAGCTGGGCCAGTTCGGCCATTGCCTGTTCGAATGACTCAGGGGGCGGTGCGGTCTCAGCCATTGATTTTTTTGCCATAGTTATTTTTTTGTGTGAAACAAACGTGTCCAACAAACGCAACAAACGCAACATACTGCGCGACCGTGTTTTACACCCTTGTTCAGCAACTTCGTGAACAACTCACCAGTCTAATCGCTTATTTTAGAACAATCCATCCTGAAGGATGGCGATCCAGCATTTTATCGTATCGGGGGTGGGACCATGATCAGCATGTATTTGCGGCAACATTCCTTCCTCATTTCGCCACACTGTATCCCTTATTCGCGTGCGGGGCCGAGACTGTAGAGACTGTTACACGGTATAATCTCCGGTTCTGTCCGAAATACCGTATTCCGCACTCCAAAATACTGGTCTTTGGATTCTTTCTCTTCCTTGGGTTGATGCACATATAAAAAGGGGGGTTGGGATGTCCGATCTGGCTACCCACGCCAAGCTGGCGCGTTCCTGCGCGCAGCTTCCGGTAGACGCTTACTTCGATGAAGCGCTATTGAAGCGCGAAATACAGCAGTTGTTTCAGCAGGGGCCGCGCTATGTCGGCCATGCCTTGATGGTGCCCGAGAAGGGCGACTTTGCCACACTTGCCGCCGAGAACGAAGGCCGCATGCTGGTGCGCAATGGTAACGGGATCGAGGTCCTGTCGAACGTCTGCCGTCACCGCCAGGCGCTCATGTTCAATGGACGCGGCAATGCGAACAATATCGTGTGCCCCCTGCACCGCTGGACTTACGACCTCAAGGGCGAGCTGATCGGCGCACCGCACTTTCCGGAAACGCCCTGCCTGAACCTGTCCAAGACCTCCCTGCAGGACTGGAACGGCCTGCTGTTCGAGCAGAATGGCTACAAGGTGATGGACAAGCTGGCCCAGCTCTCGGTGGCCAGGGATTTCGACTTTTCCGGCTATATGTTCGACCATGTCGAGGTACAGACCTGCCACTACAACTGGAAGACCTTCATCGAGGTCTACCTGGAGGACTACCACGTCGAGCCTTTCCACGCCGGCCTGGGCGGCTTTGTCAGCTGCGACGACCTGCGCTGGGAATTCGGCCAGGACTACAGCGTGCAGACGGTGGGCGTGAACCGCGGCCTGGGCAAGGCCGGTTCGCCCATCTACCAGCGCTGGCAGGAGCAGGTGCTCAAGTTCCGCGGCGGCGTGCCGCCCGAAAAAGGCGCGATCTGGTTCACCCTCTACCCGAACATCATGGTCGAGTGGTATCCGGACGTGCTGATTGTGTCGACCCTGCATCCAGACGGCCCCCAGCGCACCCGCAACGTGGTGGAGTTCTACTACCCCGAAGAGATCGTGCTGTTCGAGCGCGACTTTGTGGAAGCCCAGCGCGCCGCCTACTTTGAAACCTGCGTCGAGGACGACGAAATCGCCCAGCGCATGGACGCCGGGCGGCGTATCCTGATGGCGCGCGGCGTGAACGAAGTCGGTCCCTACCAGTCACCGATGGAAGACGGCATGCAGCACTTTCACGAGTGGTACCGCGGTAACCTCAATCTCTGAATCACCGTACCTGAAAGCTGAAAGCACCAATGGCGTCACTGTGGATGTTATTTGCCAGCTTCGCGTTCGCCGCCATGGGCGCGGCGGTGAAGCTGGCCTCCGGAATCTACTCGACGTCCGAAATCGTCATGTACCGTGGCGTGGTCGGTACCATCATGCTGCTGCTAATCACCCGCCACCAGGGCGTGTCGCTGCGCACCGTCTTCGTCAAGGACCACCTGTGGCGCAGCTTCATCGGCGTGGTCTCGCTGTGGCTGTGGTTTTTTGCGATCGGCAAGCTGCCGCTGGCCACCGCCGTCACCCTCAACTACATGGCGCCGATCTGGATCGCCGCCTTCCTGTTCTGCGCCGGCTGGTGGCACAAGAAGAACCATGTCGAGTGGCCGCTGATCCTGGCCGTCCTCATGAGTTTTGTGGGTGTCACCCTGGTCCTGCAGCCGGCAGTCGAAGCGCACCAGTGGCTGGGCGGCGCCGTCGGCGTGCTCTCGAGCGTACTGTCCGCGATGGCCTACATGCAGGTGCGCCGCCTTGGCCAGCTGGGTGAACCTGAAACCCGCGTGGTGTTCTATTTTTCGCTGATGACGGCCTGCGCCGGCCTCACCGGCACCCTGCTCGAGGGACGCGGCGCCGGTGTCGGCTTCTTCACGCCGCATACCCTGCACAGCGGCGCCCTGCTGCTGGCCATCGGCGTGTCGGCCCTGTTCGCGCAGATCGCCATGACGCGCGCCTACCGCATCGGCAAGGTGCTGGTGGTGGCCAACCTGCAGTACACCGGCATCGTGTTCTCCAGCCTGTGGGGCATGTTCCTGTGGGGTGACAACTTCGATTGGCACGTCTGGCTGGGCATGGGTGTGATCCTGGCATCGGGGATCGCCGCCACGTTCTACAATACGCAAAGCACGCCCAAGGGCGCTGCGGTCGAAAAGACCGATCCCATCGCAAGCGAACTGTAAGGAGCCGCATGTACACGACCCTGATTTCCGCCCTCGACCTGGCCGCCAACATCGACAACCCCGACTGGGTGGTGATCGACTGCCGCCACGACCTGATGAATTTGTCCGCCGGCGCCGAAGCCTATGCCATCGGCCACCTGCCCGGCGCCTGGTTCGGCGACCTGGAAAACAAGCTGTCCGGCCCCAAGCGCGGCGAAGACGGCGTGTTCCGTGGCCGCCATCCGCTGCCCGAGCGTGCCGCCCTGATCGCCACCCTGCGCGCCTGGGGTATCAATGACGACAGCCAGGTCGTGGCCTACGATGCCCACGGCGGCATGTACGCGGCGCGCCTGTGGTGGATGCTGCGCTGGGTGGGCCACCAGAGCGCCGCCGTGCTCGATGGCGGCATGGCCGCCTGGCAGGCCGCCGCCCAGCCGCTCACGAGTGCCGTGCCGCAGCGCGCACCCGGCACGATCGCCGAGCGCGCGGCGCTGGTGGCGACCGTCTCGGCCCAGGATGTGTTGAACAATATCGGCAGCGGCGCGCGCCAGGTGATCGATGCGCGCGCGGCCGACCGCTTCCGCGGCGAGAACGAAACCATCGATCCCGTGGGCGGGCATATTCCAGGCGCGAAGAACCGCTTCTTCAAAGACAATCTCGAAGCCGATGGCCGCTTCAAGGAAGCCTCCGCACTCAAGGCCGGCTTTGCGCCCCTGCTGGGCGATCCGGCCAACGCCATCATGCAGTGCGGATCGGGCGTGACGGCCTGCCACAACCTGCTCGCGCTGGAAGTGGCCGGTTTGCCGGGCGCCGCGCTGTATCCAGGATCGTGGAGCGAATGGTGCAGCGATCCGGCACGTCCGGTCGCTACCGGCGCCTGAGAAGCCGGAATCTAGTCTCCCCCGCCACCGCCACAGCCCCCACCGCCGCAGCTGCTGCCGCCACCGTCGCAGCCGCCGCTATCGCCGCCTCCACCGCCGTCGCTGCAGCTCACGCTGCCGCAGGACGAGCCGGTGGAGCCGCAACCGCCGTCGGACGGGCGTTTGCGTTCCAAAAAGCGCTCGTATTCACTGGACCCGATCAGCCCCGCGGCCAGCAGCCCGGCCGGCGCCAGGGCCGACTGCAGGAAGACACTGCGTTCGGGCCGGCCGCTGTCGTCCATATTTGCCAACACCACCTCGCCGCGCTGCACCGCATACGAAAAACCGCCCGGCATGCGCAGCACGCGGTCAGCCGCGAACAGCGCGGGCAGCCGCGGCCCTTCGGGATGGATGCCTTCGCGCTTGCGCGCCGCCACTAGGCAGTTGGCCAGCGCCGCGTCCATCCGCACCGGCATGGCCTGCCATTCAACGTGCGGAAAGCGTCTGCCGAAGTGGGTAATCTGGAAGGCTTCGAGGGAACCCGGCGCCATCTTGAGCCAGGCATGCCAGACCGAATCGGCCGCCTTCGACGGCAGTGCGCAGGCTTTGCCGCTGTGGCGCATGCATTCAAAGAAGGTGATCAGGGCGTCGGCGGCGCGCGCGAAAAAAAAGGCATCCTGCGGGATGCCTTTGAATTCGAATCGCGCCGTGCGCTTCCAGTAGGGGTACAGGCTGGCGGGGATGTCGGCGAGTGCCTTGCGGTTGGCCGAGCTGCTTTTTACCCGGCTGGCGCGGAAATCGTCCACTTTGCTACGCAGGATGTCCAACATGGTGTCCTCCTTATTTTTTGCTTTTCTTGACTTTAGCCTAGCGCAGCTTGATGACAGGCGTGTGACAAGTTTAGTGCAAGCGCGTCAGAAACAACACCAAAAGTACGCCCACGCCGATCAGCAACACCTGGGGCACCGATTCGCGCACGGTGGCGCGGCGCTGCATCTGCGGCATCAGGTCGCTCACCGCAATGTAAATGAAGCCGGAGGAGGCGAACACCAGCACGTAGGGAATCAGGCCGCTGGCGCGGTCCAGCATGAAGTAGCCGAGCAGGCCGCCGGCCACCGACATCAGGCTGCACAGCAGGTTGAAAATATAGGCGCGGGTGCGCGAAAAGCCGGCATTGAGCAGGACGATGAAGTCGCCGATTTCCTGGGGAATTTCATGGGCGATAATGGCCAGGCCGGTCACGATGCCCAGTTCCGGATTGGCCAGAAAGGCCGCCGCGATCAGGATGCCGTCCGTGAAATTGTGCATGCCGTCGCCGACCAGGATCATCCAGCCGGCCTTGCCCGCCTCGCGCTTGTCGTGGCCGTGGGCGTGATGGTGGCCGTCGCCTTCGTGGTGATGGGAATGGCGCAGGATCGCGAATTTTTCCAGCATGAAGAAGGCCAGCAACCCGCCTAACAGGGTGGCAAACAGGTTGTGCGGGTCGGCGCTCGATTCGAAGGCTTCCGGCAGCGCGTGCAGCAGCGAGGTCGAGAGCATGATCCCGACCGACAGGCTGACCATCCGCTCCACCACCTTCGACAGCAGGGCGAACGAAAACAGCGCCGCAGCCGAAATGCTGGCGACGCCAGCGATCGTCGTGGCGAGCAGGATGGAGATGAGAACCGGGTCTATTTTGATGCCTCGTAGTACGCAGATGATACGCAGATACCGCAGCTTGCAATTGGTGCAAACCGGGCATTGTACCGCCCCAGCCCGGCAGACGCGAATTTCAGTCTGTTTTCAGGCGCTTGCGTATGTCACCTGAGCCCCGGCTCAGGTGAATAATGGTGGGCACGGCGGTGCCCACCCTACGGCGCTGGCCGGCTACGGCACCAGCGCGAAATTCACATTGGTCTGGTTGAACGTCGTGATATCGACCGAGGCGATGCTCTTGGCCGTGTAGCCAGTTGCCGCCGCATCGACCCGGTACTTGCCGGTGCCTGGGGTGGTGCTGGTGGCGGCGCTGAACGCCAGCGGCAAAGCGCTGCTGTACCTGGCCAACTGCGGCGGCGCCAGCGGCAAGTCGCTCAAGGTATAGGCACCCGTCAGCAAATCGGCCCCCTTGTATTTGACAGTGACGGTCGGCCCGCCTGCGAAGGTCTGCTTCGCGCTGACATAGGCAGCCTCGGTCACCACCACGCCGGCCAGGCTTGCGCTGCCACTGATGCTGCCGGTCTGGCTGACCGCGAGGGCGATCGGCGTGCTTGCCGTGCTCACCGCCGTGGTGCTGGCGGCGGTGGCCACCGGCACGCTCGACACCACCGCCGTCGCCCGTCCATCGGCCGTGATGACGACGTCGTAACTGCCGGGGGCCAGGCGCGGCAGTACGAATTCGCCGGTGTTCGGATTGGGCGCGGTGGCGGCGATGATGGCACCGTTCTGCTGGGCGCTGACGGCCACCCGGCTGCCCAGGATGGTGGCACTGATAAAGCCGGAGATGCCGTTCAGTGCCGCAGGCACCGCCTTGACCACGGGCTTGAGCGCATATTTGCCGTTGCCGCGCGTGACCACCGATTTGCAGGCGTCGAAGTCCAGCACCAGATCGCTGCGCTGTCCCGCCACCACATCGACATCGGTAACGATCTTGATCCCGGTCTGCACCGCGCTCGGGGTTTCCAGGCTTTGTTCATTGCCCGAAGCGGGAAAACCTGGCACTGCCGTCGGCACCACGGTGTTGGCCATGCCGGCGCCCGTGTTCGGGTCGAGCAGCAGGCGCACCTGGGTGTATTTGCCCGGCGCTAAAGTGGCCGTACCCAGAGCGTCGAGGACACCGTTGGTCAGGTTCAGCAGGTTGATCTTGCGTGGCGTGGCCAGGGTAATGTCGGTCCAGCCGCTGTCGGTGTCCGCTGCATTGACATTCTGGTGGACCCGCACCTTGGTGACGGTGACGTTGACCGCGTCAAAGCCGCAGGCCGGTGCATCGGTGAGCGCGACCGCAAGCGTGCCGCTCGATGGCGTCGGTGTGGGCGTCGGCGTCCCGCCGGCGCCGGAAGAGCCTCCGCCGCAGGCCGTCAACGCAGCGGCGGCAAACGCGCCGCCCAATACCCGGCGTGTGCTGATGAAGTTCATGTCAGTCTCCTTGATGATGGACTGCGCCGCGCCCACGGTTAGTGCGCCTCGTCCCAGTTCTTCCCGATGCCCACTTCGGCCAGGAGCGGCACCTTCAGCTCGGCCACGCTGGCCATCAGCTCCGGCAGCTTGACCTTGACCAGTTCCAGTTCGCTCTCGGGCACTTCCAGTACCAGTTCGTCGTGCACCTGCATGATCATGCGCGTGGCCATGCCGGTGTTCTCCAGCCAGCCCTGCACGGCGATCATCGCCAGCTTGATCAGGTCGGCGGCGGTACCCTGCATCGGTGCATTGATCGCAGCGCGTTCGGCACCCTGGCGGCGCGGGCCGTTCGGCGAATTGATCTCGGGCAGCCACAGGCGGCGGCCGAACACGGTTTCAACATAGCCGCGCGCCTTGGCCTGCATGCGCGTGTCTTCCATGTACTGGCGCACGCCGGAAAAACGCGCGAAGTATTTGTCGATGTAGCTCTGGGCGGCCGCACGTTCGATGCCCAGGTTGCTGGCCAGGCCGAAGGCGCTCATGCCGTAGATCAGGCCGAAGTTGATCACCTTGGCATAGCGCCGCTGTTCGCTCTCGACCTCGGCCGGGGCCACGCCGAAAATTTCGGCGGCGGTGGCGCGGTGAATGTCCTCGCCCTCGGCAAAGGCGCGCAGCATCGCTTCGTCTTCCGAGATGTGGGCCATGATGCGCAGCTCGATCTGCGAATAGTCGGCCGAAATGATCACATTGCCCGGACCGGCGATAAAGGCTTCGCGGATGCGCCGGCCTTCCTTGGTGCGGATCGGGATGTTCTGCAGGTTCGGCTCGTTCGACGACAGGCGTCCCGTCACCGCCACCGCCTGCGCGTAGTTGGTGTGCACGCGGCCGGTGTCGCGGTTGACCATCTTGGGCAGCTTGTCGGTGTACGTGGACTTGAGCTTGGACATGCCGCGGTATTCCAGCAGCACCTTCGGCAGCGGGAAGTCCTCGGCCAGCTTGAGCAGCACTTCCTCGTCGGTGGAGGGCGCGCCGCTCGGGGTCTTTTTGATCACCGGCAGCTGCAGCTTGCCGAAGAAGATCTCGCCGATCTGCTTGGGCGAACCGAGGTTGAAGGGGCCGCCGGCCAGCTCGTAAGCTTTCTGTTCGAGCTCCATGATGCGCGCGCCCAGTTCATTCGACTGCACCTCCAACAGGGCGGCATCGATCAGGACCCCATTGCGCTCGATCTTGTGCAGCACGACGGAGGTCGGCAGCTCAATCTGGCGGTAGATGTAATTGAGCTTGGCGTCGCTCTCGACATGGCCGATCATGGCCTGATGCAGGCGCAGGGTGATGTCGGAGTCCTCCGCCGCATACTCGGTCGCGCGCGCCAGTTCGACCTGGTCGAAGCAGATCTGGCCCGCGCCCTTGCCGCAGACATCGGTGAAGGGAATCGTGGTGTAACCCAGGTGACGCAGCGCCATATTGTCCATGTCGTGCGCCTTGTGCGACTCGAACACATAGGACTCGAGCAGAGTATCGTGCACGATCCCGCGCAGGGTCACGCCGTGGTTGGCGAAGATATGGCTGTCGTACTTGAGGTTCTGGCCGACCTTGGGCTTGGCCGGGTCTTCCAGCCAGGCCTTCATTTTTTCCAGCACCAGTTCACGCGGCAGCTGTTCGGTCACGCCGGCGTAGCGGTGGGCCACCGGGATGTAGGCGCCCTTGCCCGCTTCCACCGACAGCGAGATGCCGACCATCTGGGCCGTCATCGGATCGAGCGAGGTGGTTTCGGTATCGACCGAGGTCAAGGCGGCGGCGTCGAGCAGCGCCAGCCAGCGGTCCAGGTCCGCTTCGGTGACGATGGTTTCGTACTCGCCGCGAATGACGGAGACGACCGCGCCGGGGAACAGCTCGCCCTCGGGCGAATTGAGCAGGGCGCGCGGCGCGCCTTCATCGTCGCGCTGGGTCACTTCGCGCAGCAGGGTCTTGAAGCCGTAGCGTTCAAAGAAGGACTTCAGGCCCTCCTTGTTCTCCGGCTGGGCCACCAGAGATTCGGTAATGGTGACCATGTGGCCGGCCAGGTCGCAGTCAGTCTTGACCGTGATCAGTTCACGCCCCTTGGGCAGCCAGTCGAGCGCCTTGCGCAGGTTCTCGCCGACCGCGCCGGTGATGGTGCCGGCGTTGGCCATCAGGTTTTCCAGGCTGTCGTGCTGGGCCAGCCACTTGAGCGCCGTCTTCGGGCCGCACTTGGCCACGCCCGGGATATTGTCGACCGTATCGCCGATCAGGGTCAGGTAATCGATGATCCGGTTGGGCGGCACGCCGAACTTGGCCAGCACGCCGGCCTCGTCGAGCTTTTCGTTGGACATGGTATTGATCAGCATGACCTTGTCGTTGACCAGCTGCGCCAGATCCTTGTCGCCGGTCGACACCACCGTATTCATCCCGAGGGCCGTGGCCTGGACCGACAGCGTGCCGATGACATCGTCCGCCTCGACCCCATCGACCATCAGGATCGGCCAGCCCATGTGCTTGACCACCTCGTGGATGGGCTCGATCTGCAGGCGCAGGTCGTCCGGCATGGGGGCGCGCGTCGCCTTGTAGTCCGCGTACATATCGTCGCGGAAGGTCTTGCCCTTGGCATCGAACACACAGGCGATATACGCGGCAGGATAATCCATGCGCAGGCGGCGCAGCATGTTCACCATGCCATGCATGGCGCCGGTGGGATGGCCGTCCGGGCTGCGCAGGTCGGGCAGCGCGTGGAAGGCGCGATAGAGGTAACTGGAACCGTCGACTAACAGCAGGGTATTTTGCATAGGGCCATGAAAAAGAGTTTGGCCGCGTTGCAGCGGAACGCGGCGGCGTGGCGGTCATTATCGCAGAAACCCGGCGCCTGCCCTACCGGCACGGCATCCCCATTACCAATAGGAAATTGCTGCTAGAGAAGGGGGTCAGACCCCGGGTTGAGAAATATCAAACCGGGGTCTGGCCCCGGTTTGAGGAAAATCAAGGCGGGGTCTGACCCCGATTTACTGGTTGGCAACGAAGAAAGTCTGACTTCCTGCTATTTATCATGTGCTTTTCACAGGGCGCGTGTGTGTTTGTTACAATGGTTGAAACGATTAAGAGGCCTATCATGCTGCGCACTTCTCCACTCTGGAACATTCTGTCTTTCTGCCTGCTGGCCCATGCGAGCCTGGCCGTCGCCCAGCAAGCCACACCCAGCGCCGCGCCGCCCAAGCTCGAACGCATCGAAGAAGGCAGCGATACGCCGATCACCGTCACGCCGCCCAAGTCCACGGGCGGCAGCAAGATTACCGAGAAGAAGGAAGGCGGCCGCGTGACGGAAGTCCAGGTCAAATCGGGCCCCAGCACCTACAAGATGAAGCCGAACTCGCCTGCGGGCAACGCCCAGCCGGGCGACGCGACCGCGTCCACCCTGCGCGCGCCGCAATGGCAGGTCATGGAATTCGATTTGTCCAAGAAGAAAAAAACCGACAAGGAAGATGTGCCGGACGCCGCGGCAGCACCCGTCCCGCCGCCGCCAGCACCAAAACCGGCCAGGTAATCCATCCCTGACACTTGTCCATGTAATTTGCCGGCGCGGCCAGCCCGCGCCGGACCCGACCGACCAGCTTCTCCCTACCCTTCGCGACACTCCTCATGGCAGTTTTTACCGCGGTCAGCCTGGATGACCTCACACCTTGGCTCAAGCAATTTCCACTCGGAAATGCTCTCGCGATCAAGGGCATTTCCTCCGGCATCGAAAACAGTAATTTTTTCATCCACACGGAGCGCGGCGAGTATGTGCTGACGATCTTCGAGAATCTCAGCTTCGAGCAACTGCCGTTCTACCTGAACCTGATGCGCCACCTGGCCGACCGCGGCGTGCTGGTGCCGGCGCCGGTGCCCAACGACAAGGGCGAGCTCGTGGTAGCCCTGCACGGCAAACCCGCCTCCATCGTCAGTAAACTCGAAGGCAGCTCGCAGATGGCGCCGCGCCCGGTGCATTGCGCGGCCGTCGGCGCGATGGTGGCAAAGATGCACCTGGCGGCGCTCGATTTTCCGCTTCAGCAACCGAATTTACGCGGCCTGGACTGGTGGAACCAGACCACGCCGCTGGTGCTCCCCTTCCTGGACGAGCGCAATGCCCATCTGCTGCGCGCCGAGATGCACTTCCAGGAAGCCTACGCGGCCTGCGACCATTACAAGCGCCTGGGCCGGGGCCCGGTGCATGCCGACCTGTTCCGCAATAATGTGATGTTCGTGGGCGATCAGCTGACCGGCTTCTTCGACTTCTATTTCGCCGGCTGCGATACCTGGCTGTTCGATGTCGCGGTGACCGTCAACGACTGGTGCATCGACCTGTCCACCGGCGTACTCGACGAAGCGCGCGTGCGCGCCATGCTGGACGCCTACCATGCGGTGCGCCCGTTCACGGAAGATGAACAGGCCGCCTGGCAGCCGATGCTGCGCGCCGCGGCCCTGCGCTTCTGGCTGTCGCGCCTCTACGATTTCCATCAGCCACGCGAAGCGGAAATGCTGACGCCACACGATCCCGCGCACTTCGAACGCATCCTGCGCGAGCGCATCGCCACCCCCGCACCACGGTTATTCTGATGAGCAAATTACCCGCTGGAACAGGTTGGCTGTGGCTCAAGCACGGCTTCGCCCTGTTTCGCAAGCAACCAGGCATTCTGACCATGCTGTTGTTTGCCAACCTGATGATCAGCCTGCTGGTCAGCGCGGTGCCCTTCGTCGGCCCGATGTTGGCCATCATCCTGATTCCGTCCCTGAGTATCGCGATCATGCAAGCCTGCTTCGATATCGAACAGGGCAAGCGGGTCGGTCCGGCCGTGCTGATGACGGGGTTCCGGCAGCCCGCATTTCACGCACTGTGCAAGCTCGGCCTGGTTTACCTGGCCCTGTCGCTGCTGCTGGCCCTGCTGGCCAAACTGACGATCGACCCGGATGTCATGCGCCAGGTGTCCGCCTCGGCGGAACAGGCCGCGGCCGCGGGACCGAATGCAAAGCCGGTCAATCTCCAGCCCTTGCTGATGGTCTTTGTGGTGCAGCTGTTTGCATTGATGGCCGTGATGGCGATGAGCTTTTCCTCGCCCTTGACGTACTGGCAGAAAATGCCGCCGCTGAAAGCGACGTTTTACAGCGTATTCGCCGTGCTTGGCGCGATCAAGCCGATACTCGTCATGCTGGCCGCCTGGTTCGGCATTTTTATGACCGTCGCCATGGCGGTAGTTTTAATTCTTGGCAACGGAAATGGCGGAAAGGTCGTGTTTGTCTGGATCATCCTGATTTCGGCCCTGCTGCTGCAGTGCGCCATCTACGCCAGCTACCGCCAGATCTTTGGCGACCCGGCGGATCACCTGAAACCGGCGCCATAGATCAACTTACCGGCAAACTTAGCGATCAGCTTAGCGAATTTTACCGCCCAACCCGCTCCAGCTTGGCCACGGACAGGTCCAGCACTTTCATACCGGCCTTGCCGAAGTTGATCTGGGCACGGGCGTTACTGCCCCCGCCTTCGATATTCACGATCACGCCTTCGCCGAATTTGGCGTGCGCCACCGATTCGCCGATGCGCCATCCGGGCCCGTTGGCGCTGGATTTTTGCGTGATCTGCTGGGCGATCTTGTTGTCCGATCCCCCGGCGCTGAACTTGGCATCGTCCCAGGCCGACTTCTTGTTGCCGAACCAGTGAGACTGCACACGCGGTGAAATCCACTTGAGCGCGTCTTCCGGCAGCTCGTCGAAAAAGCGCGACTTCATGTTGTAGCGGGTCTGGCCATGCAGCATGCGCGTCTGCGTAAAGCTCATGTACAGGCGCTTCTTGGCGCGCGTGATCGCCACATACATCAGGCGCCGTTCCTCGTCCACGCCATCGAGCTCGCGCGAGCTGCTGTCGTGCGGGAACAGGCCTTCTTCCAGGCCCGTGATGAACACGGCATCGAACTCCAGGCCCTTGGCCGAGTGCACCGTCATCAGCTGCAGCGCATCCTGCCCGGCCTGGGCCTGGGCGTCGCCCGCTTCGAGCGAAGCATGCGAAAGGAAAGCCGACAGCGGCGACATCACGGCCGGCAGCGGCGAATCGGCATCCAGGATCTCCAATCCGTCGGCGTTGATGAGGGCCTCGCCGGCCTGGGCCTGGGCCCGCGGTCCCATGTGCGCGGGAGCGGCCGCGCCGAAGCCTTCTTCCTGCACGAACTGGGTCGCCGCATTGACCATCTGCTCCAGGTTGTCGATGCGGTCGGCACCTTCTTTTTCGTTCTGGTAGTGGGTCAGCAGGCCGCTCGCTTCGAGCACCACGCGCACCATTTCCGGCAGCGCCAGTTGCTGCGTCTCGAAGCGCGCGCCTTCGATCAGTTTGACGAACGATCCCAGCGAGGTGCCCGATTTGCCCGACACATACGGCACGGCGGCGTACAGCGAAATGCCGTACTGTTCGGCCGCCGCCTGCAGGGTTTCGATCGAGCGCATGCCGATGCCGCGCGTCGGGAAATTCACCACGCGCAGAAAAGCCGAGTCGTTGTGCGGATTGTCCATCAGCTGCAGATAGGCGATCGCGTGCTTGACCTCGGCGCGCTGGAAATAGCGCTGGCCACCGTACACGGTGTAGGGCAAGCCGGCCGCGAACAGGGCATGCTCGATCACGCGCGACTGCGCGTTGGAGCGGTACAGGATCGCGATTTCGCTGCGCAGGGCGCCGTCCGCCATCAGGCTCTTGGCTTCCTCGATGATCCACTGCGCTTCTTCCAGGTCGGACGAGGCTTCGTAGATGCGTACCGGCTCGCCGTGGCCGGCGTCGGTGCGCAGGTTCTTGCCCAGCCGTTTGCTGTTGTTGGCGATCAGGTGGTTGGCGCTGTCCAGAATGTGGCCGTGCGAGCGGTAATTCTGCTCCAGCTTGATCAGGTTCTCGACCCGGAATTCGCGCTCGAAGGCGCTCATATTGCCCACGTTCGCACCCCGGAAGGCGTAAATGCTCTGATCGTCGTCGCCCACGGCGAACAGCGCGCCGCCGATTTGCTGCCCCTGCCCCGCCAGCAATTTGAGCAGGTTGTATTGCAGATCGTTGGTGTCCTGGAACTCGTCGACCAGGATATGCTTGAAGCGCGCCTGGTAATGTTCGCGCAGCGGCTGGTTACGCTCAAGCAGCTCGTAGGCGCGCAACAGCAGTTCGGCAAAATCGACTACGCCTTCGCGCTGGCACTGGTTGTCGTAAAGCTCATACAACTCGACCATCTTGCGCTCGATCGGATCGTGCGCTTCCACCCGGTTGGCGCGCAGCCCCTGGTCCTTGGCGTTGTTGATGAAATACATCAGATTCTTGGCCGGATATTTTTCATCGTCGACGTTGTTTGCTTTGAGCAAACGCTTAATCATCGACAACTGATCCTGGGAATCAAGAATCTGGAAGGTCTGGGGCAGCGCCGCGTCGCGGTAATGGGTGCGCAGGAAACGGTTGCACAGGCCGTGAAAGGTACCGATCCACATCCCCCGTGTACTGACTGGCAACATCGCCGACAGGCGGGTCAGCATTTCCTTTGCCGCCTTGTTGGTAAATGTGACCGCCATGATCCCGGACGGCGACACCTGCCCGGTCTGAATCAGCCAGGCGATCCGGGTCGTCAGCACGCGGGTTTTGCCGGAGCCGGCGCCAGCCAGGATCAGGGCGCTTTGCGATGGCAGGGTGACAGCGGCAAGTTGTTCGGGATTGAGGTTGTGGAGGAGATTTTGCATCCCGTGATTATACCGGTCGGCCCGTCCGCACGCGGCGCGCCGGTGCGCCGTGGCAAGCACGCACCAGGCTCAAATCCCGACCACACCCTTGATGCAGCCATACAGCGCTTCCCACTTGAAGGGCTTGAAGATGTAGCCGTCCGCGCCGGCCTTGAGGCCTTGCATCACCTGCTCGTCGGACACCTGCGAGGTCACCATCACCACCGGCACATTGTTCCACTCTTTCTGGCGGCGCAGCGCGCCCAGCAGATCGAAGCCATCCTTGCCGGGCGCACCCGGCAGGACGATATCGAGCAGGACCAGCGCCGGGGGCGGGCCGGAGACAATCGCGGCCAGGCCCTGCTTCATGTCGGCGGCAACCTGCACCACGAAGCCTTTTTCGGTCAGCAATACCACCAGCAATTCGGCCAGCTCTTCATCGTCTTCCACCACCAGGGCACGCATCGCAAGCGAAGCCGCGGCCGCGGCGCCTGCCTGGGCCTTGTTACCGTAGGAGTAAAAACCCGTTTCCTTCAGCTCGGTGGCGCCGCGCTTGGCCTGGGCCCAGGCCTGCACACTCTCCTGGGGCGACAACTCTTCCACTTGCAGGGTCGGCAAGGCATCACCCAGGTCGTCCCAGTCGTCCTTGGCCGGCTTGGCGGCATTGCCTGCATTGTCGCCCGGCGCGGCAGCGCCGCCGGTCCATTCCATCACCGCTCCATCGTAGGCGGCCACGTTGAAGACGCGGATCAGGCCATGCTTGACCAGGCCGTCGAGGATGGGGCGCAGCTTGTCTTCGGTGATGGCGCCCAGCGCCAGCAATTCGCCCACATTCGAGCGCCCGTTAATCATCGGCAGCACCCGTGCGTGATCGCGCACCAGGCTTTTGCAGCCGTTCTTCAATTCGGTCATGCCCTTGGCGGTCTTGCTGTAGATCGTCGTTTTATCCATGTTGCCTGCTCTCCGTGTCAGTGCTGCTGCTATGTTTTACCCTCGGCAGCCAGTCTTCTCAATACGCCCAGACCTGCGGCGATGGTATCGATCTGCGCCGCCACGCCGCCCTGCTCGATCAGCAGTTCGATGCGGCGCGCCTCGGCGCCGACCGCCGCCACGCCGAAGGTACCGGCCGCCCCTCCCAGCGAATGCAGCAGGCGGTATAGCTCCTGCCGGCTTTCCTCATGGCCGGGCGCCAAGCGGCAGGCCGCGAACGCCTCGTCGATCTTGTCCAGCCGCGCCGGCAGGCGCGCCAGGAAGCCCTTGGCCAGCTGGTCGACCTTGGCCTGGACGCCAGTGTCCCCGCTCATGCCGTCCCCTGCTCCCACATGGTGCGCACCTGCTGCGACAACAGCATCGGGTCGAAGGGCTTGGCGATTACGCCCAGCGCGCCCAGTGATTTGTAGTGGGCCACTTCGGCCGCCTGCACCTTGGCCGTCATGAAGATCGCCGGGGTCGCCGCGGTGTTGGGCAGCTTGCGCAGTTCGGCCAGCACGCTCGGCCCATCCATCCCGGGCATCATCACGTCGAGCAGCAGCAGGTCGGGCGTACATTCAGCCGCGGCGGCCACCGCGTCCAGGCCCGAGCTGCAGGTGCGCAGGCTCAGGCCACCGACCATCTCGAGCGCCATCTGGGCCACGATCTGGATGTCCGGATCGTCTTCGACATACAGGACCAGCTTCAGTGTTTTCATGTTTATTCTTGTGGTTGAACGGGTGTCGTGCCGGGAGGTGCAGCGTCTTGTGCGGGTGTGCGTATATGTGCGGCCATTATGCCGCAAGCGGCGCCAGTGGCAGTTCGAAATAGAACTCGGTGCGCACACCCGGTTCGCTGTGAAAACCGATCTTGCCGCGATGGCGCTCGATAATCGCCTGCGAAATGTTCAGCCCCAGACCGGTGCCGCCCTTCTGGCGGTTGTCCGAGGCGTCGGCCTGGGCGAAGCGCTGGAAAATCCGGTCATGGAACTGGGGCGGGATGCCCACGCCATGGTCGGTCACCGACAGGCGCGCCCCACCCGGCAAGCGGCTCAGGCGGACTTCGACGATGTCGCCCGCCGGCGCAAATTTGGAGGCGTTCGAGAGCAGATTGACCATCACCTGGAGCAGGCGGTCGGCGTCGACTGCCACCATCAGGTCACCGCTATCGGAGCGCAGATCGAAGCTCACGTGGTACTGCGAGGCGAAGGCGTGGGTGGCCGCCACGGCCTGCTCCGCAATCGGCAGCAGCGGCTGGACCACGGACTCGAAGCGCATATTGCCGGACTCGATCTTCTCGACATCGAGGATGTCGTTAATGAGCCGGACCAGGCGATCGCAGTTCTTGTTGGCGATATCGAGCAGGGCCCGCGCCGACTGCGGGATTTCGCCCGCCGCGCCGCCGGCCAGCAAGCCAAGCGAGCCGCGGATCGAGGTCAAGGGGGTGCGCAACTCGTGCGACACGGTCGAGACGAATTCATTTTTCATGTGCTCGATGCGCTTTTGCGCACTCAGGTCGTGCGCGATGCCGACAAAGCCGGCCAGCATGTCATGTTCGTCCCAGATGCCCGACAGCGACAGCATCACCGGCAGGCGGCTGCCGTCCTTGCGGATGAAAGTCCACTCGGTTTCGTCGGCCAGCCGTTCACGCGCCTTGGCGATGAAAGCGTCCGGACCGGGGCGGATCGGACGACCCAGTTCCTCGCTCAGGGCGGCCATCCGTTTAGCCATGTCGGCCGGCTCGAACAGCACCGCCAGCGCATCCTGGGTCTGCATTTCCTCTTCCGAGTAGCCGAGCATACGTTGCGCGCCATCGTTAAACATGGTTACTTCGCCCAGCACATCGACCGCGATGATGGCGTAATTGGTACTGTTAAGAATGGCGCGCTGGAGGCTGAGCGACTCGGCCAGCTGGCGATTGAGCTTCTTGACCTCGTCGGCCGCGCGGCGCCGGCGCGAAATGTCGCGAACCAGGCCGGTAAAGGCGCGCCAGCCGTTCACACGCATTTCGCTCACCACCAGGTCGGCCGGGAAGCGCGTACCGTCCTTGCGCCGCGCGATCACCTGGCGGCTGATGCGTGAGCGCGTGCCGATGCCCTCCACCGCCAGCGCCTGGACATAGCGCCCCACCTCGCGCCGGTAGTGTTCGGCCGCCAGCATTTGTACCGGCTCGCCGATGATCTCGTCCGCTCTGTAGCCGAAGATGCGCTGGGCCGCCGGGTTGAAGGTTTCGACCAGGCCCGCGTTGTCGATCGTGATGATGGCGTCGCCCGCATGCTCGACGATCGCCTGCAGGCGCGATTCCTTCTCGCGGCTCAGCTCCGTGGCCTGTTTCACCGAATACAGGTTCAGTTCCAGCTCGGCCCATTTGGCCAGGTTGCGCAGGGTCTGCGCATCCTCGTCGGTAAAAACCCGCGGCACACGGTCGATCAGGCAAATCGTGCCGAGGCGCGCGCCCCCGGCCGACAGCAATGGCACGCCAGCGTAAAAACGGATGAAGGGCTCGCCCGTGACGAGCGGATTGTCGGCGAAGCGGGGATCGGCGGCGGCATCGCGCACGATGAAAGGCTCGTCGCTCAGGATCGCATGGCCGCAAAACGAAATGGTGCGCGGCGTTTGCGGTACCTCCAGGCCCTGGCAGGACTTGAACCACTGGCGGTCGCGGTCGACCAGGGTAATCAGCGCGATCGGTACCTTGAAAATGGCCTGCACGGCGCACGTGATGCGGTCGAAGCGCTCCTCCGGCGGCGTGTCGAGAATATGCAGGCTGCACAGCTCCGCCATGCGCTCGTTCTCATCGGCGGGAAAAAGAGGTTCAAGCACAATCGTTCTTTCAACTTTGGCACATTCAGGCACTGCTGGCGAACACCGCGTACGCCAAAAGGAAATATACCTGAATCCCACGAAAGTTGTGTTGCGCCAACATCCTGGATTTCACCATGTTGTTGCAAAAGCGTGTGGGGTCAGGTCTGTCAAACGGACATTTTTGAGCAATATTTCTCCAAAATGTCCGATTGACAGACCTGACCCCAAACGCTGGACAACTGGTGGAAACAAAAAACGCGTCGGGCTTTAGCTGCCTTTTGCCGGGCGGGCCAGGCCGCGGCTCAGGGCGTCGTCGATGACGCTTTGCATGACTTTGTCGGCGGCCTTGGTATGGACTTCCATTTGCTTGCCCAGCGCGCCCATTTTTTGGCCCAGGACTTCCATCGGCTTGCCCGCTTCTTCCATGCGCTTGCCGATGGCGGTCATGGGCTCGTGGGCGGCCTGCATTTTTTCGTGGCGCTTGTCCATTGCCTTGCTTTCCACATCCATTTCCACGTCGATCTCGCGCATCCTGGCTTCCACGGTAGCCATCTCGGCCTTCAGGCGGTCGCGCTCGGCGCCGCCGGACTCTTCGTGCTTGCGGTCGAGCTGGGCCAGTTGCCGTCCGAGCTTGCCTTGCTGGCGTCCCAGATCGCGCAGCCTGCGCCCGCCAGCGCGGTCTCCGGCCTCGTCCGGCCCGATGTTGCCCGCGGCTTTTTCCATTTCCTTGCCGAGCGCGTCCATCTGCTTGCCGTGCACATCCATTTCCTTGCCGTAGACATCCATCTCGGCGCTCAGGCGCCGCACCGGCGCATAGGCCTCGTTCATTTTGGCCAGCGCCGCCGGGTCCTGAATCAGGTAGGACTTGTCCCCTTTGCGGAACCACAGGAAGTCGCCCGACACCGAACGCTTCGCTTGCGCCACTTCGTCGAAATCACTGCTGCTGCCGCTCATGATGCCCTGGCGCTCGGCGCCCTGCACCAGCGCATAGGACATGCCGTTGCCCTTGGTGACGTTCCAGCCGCGTGCCACTGGCGGCGGAGGTGCCGGTGGCGCAGGCGGTGCTGGCGGCGCCGGTGGCGCGGCCCGGGCAGGCGCAGCAGGCAAGGCGGGGAGTGCTGGCGTCGCGGGCAAAGCTGCTTTGGCTGCCCGCGCAGGTGGTGCAGGCGGGGCCGGAGGGGCCGGAGGGACCGGCGGGAGCGGCAGATCGCGCATGGGTGCTGCGTCCGGCGGCGCCGGCGGTGCGGGTGGCATCGGCGGCACCGGCTGGGCATTGGCGTAAAAGGCGACGCAGGCGCCGGCCAGGCCGAGGATGGGCAGCGCCATCTTCCAGTTCAGCGGTTCGGTATCCGGGCGTACCAGGCGTTTGATGCGTAACATGAGATTTCCTCCGTGGGCCGCATGGGCAAGTTGAGGTGTGGCGAGCTGGAACTGGTCCAGTTCGGATAATGCAAGCGCCAGACGCCGCGGTTCGCCGAGCATGCTTGCTGCTAAATCATCTGCAATCTGTTCGCGTTCGATGCGCACCCGGTTCGACAGCCACCACACGGTGGGGTGGTAGAACAGGACGATTTCGATCGCGCTTTGAATCAGGTTAATCAGGTAGTCGTGGCGCCGGATGTGCGCCATCTCGTGCGCCAGGAGCGCTTCGAGCAGGTCGGGCGGCATGCCCGAGACCAGCGAGGCGGGCACCAGCACGACCGGCTTCCACCAGCCCGCCGTGACAGGACTGGACAGGTCGTCGACCAGTCCGAGTGCGACCTTGCGCATCACGCCGAAGCGCAGCGCCAGCTGATCGGTGCGCGCCTGCCAGTGGGAGTCCGTACGGTAGTGGCCCGGATCGCTGCGCCGCTTGACCCAGGCCAGTCCGAGCACCAGGCGCAGCGCCAGCAGGCCGGCGCCGCAGCTCCAGAAAAACATCACCAGGGGCAGCCTGGCCTGCAGGGTGTGCTCCCAGGAGGCGATGCGCCCGGCCAGCAGCTCGGGCGTAGCCACGGCGGCGGCACCGGCGAAGCTGTTTGACAGATCCTGCGAGACTGCCAGCGGCATCAGGGCGCTGGTGGCGGGCGCGCTTTCCAGCACACGCTGCACCGTGCCGGCGAGCGGCAGCGCGACGCACAGCAACAGGGCGGCGCAGCCGACGGCGTAACGGGCCTGGGGCCGCGCCTTGCGCAGCAGCGCGAACAGCAGCGCGGTGGCCCAGCCGATCAGCAAACCCTGCCACACGAAGTCGAGCAGCGACCAGGCCAGGCTGGGGACTATCGCTGCAAGCAGGTCGTTCAATGGGGGCATGGGCTCTCCGTCAGGTTGGAAGTAGAATAAAATATCTAGAATATTTTGTCTAGAACTATTTTTCTACTTTGGATGCATATGGGACTGTATGCCAAAGGCGATGAGAGGTACTGACGTATGCGACGGACGGCGATTTGCAGGGAATGGAATGTTGGCTTCGCCAAAAATGTAGGGCGGAAAAGCGCAGCGCCTTCCGCCGTTTACACGATTCGCCGTCAAGCGAACTTTGTAAACGGCGGAAGGCGCTGCGCTTTTCCGCCCTACGTTCTTGGTGGAGCTAACGGCTCCGTTTGGATTTTACTTCCTTAGTACATCACCACCGAACGGATCGACTCGCCGTTCTTCATCAAATCAAACCCTTCATTGATGCGCTCCAGCGGCAAGCGGTGGGTGATCAGATCGTCGATGTTGATCTTGCCTTCCATGTACCAGTCGACGATCCTGGGGACGTCGGTCCTGCCGCGCGCGCCGCCGAATGCGGAACCCTTCCACACCCTACCTGTCACCAGCTGGAACGGACGGGTCGAAATCTCCTGCCCCGCCGCCGCCACGCCGATGATGATCGACTGGCCCCAGCCCTTGTGGCAGCATTCGAGCGACTGGCGCATGGTGGTGGTATTGCCGATGCACTCGAAGCTGTAGTCGGCGCCGCCGTCGGTCAGCTGGACGATGGCGTCGACCACGTTCTCCACTTCCTTCGGATTGACGAAGTGGGTCATGCCGAACTTGCGCGCCATCTCCTGGCGCGCGGGGTTGATGTCGACGCCGATGATCTTGTCGGCGCCAACCATGCGCGCAGCCTGGATCACGTTCAGGCCGATTCCGCCCAGCCCGAACACGACGACATTCGCGCCCGCTTCGACCTTGGCGGTAAACAGCACCGCGCCGACGCCGGTGGTCACGCCGCAGCCGATGTAGCAGATCTTGTCGAAGGGGGCGTCGGAACGCACCTTGGCCAGCGCGATCTCGGGTACGACGACGTAGTTGGAGAAGGTGGAGGTGCCCATGTAGTGGAAGATGGGCTTGCCGTCGATGGAGAAGCGGCTGGTGGCGTCCGGCATCAGGCCGCGTCCCTGGGTCGAGCGGATCGACTGGCACAGATTGGTCTTTTGCGACAGGCAGAATTTGCACTGGCGGCATTCGGGCGTGTACAGGGGGATGACGTGGTCGTCCTTGCGGATGCTCTTGACGCCGGGACCGACATCGACCACGATGCCGGCGCCTTCATGGCCGAGAATGGCGGGGAAGATGCCTTCCGGGTCGGCGCCGGACAGGGTGTAGTAGTCCGTATGGCAGATGCCGGTGGCCTTGATTTCGACCAGGACTTCGCCTTCCTTGGGGCCTTCCAGATCGACTTCTTCGATCGTCAGCGGCTGGCCCGCCTTCCATGCAATCGCTGCCTTGGTTTTCATGTTGTTCCTGTGCCTGAGATGGTGAACGGAATGCCATCATATCAAGCCAGGAACGAGCTTGCACCGCCTTTGACGCGGGCAACGCCCGCAGGTCAGTGGTGCGCCATCTCGCGCTGCTCCCACAGCGAATGCAGCTGGCCAGTCAGGCGCAGCGGCATCAGCGGCTTGTGGATGACGCCGATGGCGCCGGCCCTGACGTATTTGACCAGGTCCTCCTCGGAAGTCAGGCCGGTGACGAACAGGGCCGGCGTGTCGCTCAGGTGCGGCATACGGCGCAGCATGGCCAGGGTGTCCAGGCCGTCCAGCTCGGGCATCATCACGTCGAGCAGGATCAGGTCGGGATGGAAGTCCATCGCCGCCAGCAGGGCTTCGCGCCCGGAGCTGCAGTCGCGCACATGGAATTTGCCGATCACTTCGAGCACCAGCTTGGCCGTGGTGCGCACGTGCAGGTCGTCTTCGACGTAGAGGATGGTTTTCAGGTCGTCGGTCATGTCAGTCTCCAGCAGTCAGTCCCGGGGCGATACCCAGCATTGTTGAAATCGTGCTCCACAGCTGGCGCGGCGAAGTCCAGGGCTTGGGCAGGTACATGCCGGGCTGACCGCGCCACTCGGGCATCCGGGCCGAATACACCAGCAAGGGCGTGGCCGCGAGGGCCGGCAGCAGGGCCGCGCCGTCGCCGTCGGACAGGCCGGGGTCGAGCACGACCAGCGAAAACAATTCGTGCTGAAGCATCTGGCGCGCTTCGGCCAGGGTGGCCACGTGGACCACGCACGCTTCCGGTACCAGCAGGGTGGACAGCACCGCCGCGGAAGCCGGGTCGCTGTCGATGTGCAGCACGCGCGGGATATCCGCGGGGCGCTGGGTGCTGCCGGACGGCGCCGCGATCACCCGGTCGTCGAGCGGCGCCTCCGCCGGTCCGGTCAGGCGCGGGTCGACGTGCGCCGCAACCGTGTGGCGGCGCGGCTGATGGGAGGCCAGGTTCCGGCCGGTATTGCCGCCGCGGACGTCGCCGAGCGGACCTGAAAAACACTGCTTGAGAAATTTGCTTACCGTGGTCGCTTTCATGGCGACCTCCTTTCTGTACCGTGGCGATCGAGATCCCGGCCGGACGAGGTCGCATGGCAGACGAAAAGTGGCATCGCCGCGCTGTGCGCATTCCAGGTCGGTCAGGGGCAATCGGCGGAGTTGGGCCGAGAAAACATCATTCGGCCGCAGGGGAAAGGCGGCGCTAAGAGGGCACGACTGGGGCGCGTAGCGGAGCGGGTCAAGGCACTGTTACGCAAACTTGCTGTGTGAATCAAGCTGCAATTCACCAGCAAAGTGTACCTGAGTTCGTCAAACGCAACCGTGCACACAAGCAATTTATTTTTACCACGTGAGGAAAACGCAACCGATTTACAAAATTACTAACGGCTGCGCCACCAAGTGCTTGTCACACTAATCACTTTGCCTTGAGGCGGGCGGCAAAACCGGCGTGCAGGCTGTTCAGGGTCTCTTCCGCAGCGAGCAGCTGGTCGGCCACTTCATTGATCTTGCGCCGGCTGGAGCGGGCATGGTCGCGCAGTACTTCGAAGGCGGTATTGCGGTCGGTCTGGAACTTGCCCATCAGCAGGCCCACGGCCAGGCTGGTTTCGCGGCCGGCGGCCAGGGCAGCGTTCAGATTCAGTTCGGTGCGGCGCAGCTGGCGGATATCGTCGGCGCGCGCCAGACCGGCCTCGAAGGCCGGCATCAGGCGTTCGGCATCGACCGGCTTGATCAGATAGCCGACGGCGCCATAGGCCGCGGCCTGGCGGGTCGACTCGCTGTCGCCAATGGCCGACAGGAACATGAACGGCACCGTGGTGTGGTTCTTGAGGTGGCGCGCCAGCTCCAGCCCGGTCATGCCCGGCATGGTGATGTCGAGCAGCGCCATGTCCGGCTCGCGCGCGGCGATCTGCTGCAGGGCTTCCTCGCCCGAGGAAGCGGTTGCCGTCTCGTAACCGGCATGGCCGATCACTTCGTTGAGGAATTGGAGAAGCAGGGGGTCGTCGTCGACGATCAGGATGCGGCGTTTCGCGTTCGGGGCGGCGCTCATTGTGTGGGAAGTCCTTTTCCGTTTGTAAAAATATTATACGGTGGACCTCACATTTGCGCACGTATTTACGTGCGCAATATTCAGCCTTGCCGACCGGTGGCGAACAGGGCATCGAAGCGGCGCGCTGCCGCTGCCGGATCGGCCTCGGCATAGACCGCGGTAATAGCGGCGACCATGGCGGCGCCGCGCGTGACGAGCGGTGCGGCGTTCTCGGGCGTCATGCCGCCGATGACCACCAGCGGAACGGTGATGTCGCGCAGCGCCTCGGAGATAATGTCGGGCGCGGTCGTGAAGCAGTATTTCTTGACCAGCGAGGGATAAAAGCCGCCAAAGGCCGCGTAACTGGCGCCGTCGCGCTGGGCCGCGCGCGCCAGGGCCAGGTCGCCGTAGCAGGAGGCGCCGACGATCTTGTCCGGCCCCAGCGCGGCGCGTACCTTGGCAACGGAAGCGTCGGTCCCGCCCACGTGCACGCCGTCGGCGCCCAGGGTCAGGCACAGTTCCAGGTGGTCGTTGATCACCAGCGGCCTGCCGTAGCGGCGGCACAGCGCCAGCAAGGCGGCGCCCTGCTCGCGCCGCAGCGCCGGCGCGGCGTCCTTGTTGCGGTACTGGACCAGGGCGGCTCCGCCGTCCAGTGCGGCGCGGGTAGCGTCCACCAGCCGGGCGGTGTCGTCCCAGTTTGGGGTGACCAGATAAAGTCCTCGCAGGTTCATGATCTTCTCTCTTAGGTATTCTTAGGTATTGGTTAGATGGCGCTGCGGAATGCGCTGGCCGGGGCCAATCGCGAACGATTGCGCCAGCGTCTGTTGGGTGTACGCCTGGGCGCGTTCGAGCGCCAGCGCCAGGTGCTCGCCCAGCGCCAGACGCGCGGCGATGGCGGCGGCCAGGGTGCAGCCGCTGCCGTGAAATTCACCGGCCAGGCGTGGCCAGCGCCATTCGCGCGCAGAACCGTCGGCATCGAGCCAGCGGTTGATGACCTCAACGCCTTCTCCGTGGCCACCGGTGACCAGCATGCCGTCCGTGCGCAGCGGCGCCAGCGCCTGCGCTTCGCCCAGGTTGGGCGTGACCACCGTGGCCAGCGTCAGCAGCGGCGCCAAAGCCTGGACGGCGTCGCCGCGCGTGAGTACATCGCCATGGCCGCTGGCCAGCACCGGGTCCAGCACCACCGGCAGGTCAGGGTCGGCTGCGCGCAGTTCGGCGATGAGCTGGGCGATGGCTTCGGCATTCGCGCGGTTGCCGGGGATGCCGATCTTGACCGCGCCGATCAGGAAGGCGGCGGCCAGTGCCCTGCCCTGGCGCAGCAGCAGCGCGCTCTCGACCGGCACCACCTCGAAGACCCGGTTATTGTCCTGCACCGTCAGCGCGGTGACGACCGGCAGCGCGTGGGCGCCCTGCGCCGCCACCGTCATCTGGTCGGCCGCCATGCCGGCTCCGCCCGACGGATCCAGGCCCGAAAAGACCAATACCGTCGGGTAGGAGATCATGCCAGGCGGCCCGCCATGGGCGAGGACGGCGAGGCGGCGAAGCGCCTGGGCATGCGTCCGGCCAGGAAGGCTTCGCGGCCGGCCTGCACCGCCAGGCGCATGGCGCCGGCCATGCGCACCGGATCGTTGGCGCCGGCGATCGCGCTGTTCATCAGCACCCCGTCGCAACCCAGTTCCATGGCGATGGCGGCGTCGGACGCGGTGCCGACGCCGGCATCGACCAGCACCGGCACCGTGGCCTGCTCGATGATGAGCGACAGGTTCCAGGGATTGAGGATGCCCATGCCGGAGCCGATCAGGGAGGCCAGCGGCATCACCGCCACGCAGCCGATCTGCTCCAGGATGCGCGCCTGGATCGGGTCGTCGCTGCAGTAGACCATGACGTCGAAGCCATCCTTGACCAGCTGCTCGGCCGCGATCAGGGTTTCCGGCATATGCGGGAACAGGGTCTTTTCGTCGCCCAGCACTTCGAGCTTGACCAGCTTGCGTCCGCCCAGCAGTTCGCGCGCCATCTGCAGGGTGTAGACCGCGTCTTTCGCGGTGTAGCAGCCGGCGGTGTTGGGCAGGATCGTGTATTGATCCGGCGGCAGCACATCGAGCAGGCTGGGAGCGTTGCGGTCCTGGCCGATGTTCACGCGCCGGATGGCGACCGTGATGATCTCTGCGCCGGCGGCGTCGGTCGCTTCGCGCGTTTGCGCCAGGTCCTTGTATTTGCCGCTGCCGACCAGCAGCCGCGATTGATATTGTTTTCCTGCGATTGTTAAGGTGTCGTTGCTCATTTCATTGTTCCTTCTCTTGGGCCGCTGGTGCGCCGGTGGGCACAGCGTGCCCACCCTACAATCCGCGGCAGGTCCAGATTATTCAACCGCCGCCGATGGCTTTGACGATGTCGATCTTATCCATGGCCGCCATGCGGCGCTCGGGCCACTGCCCGCGCGGCACCACGCTGCGGTTGACCGCCAGCGCCAGCGCCTGGCCGGGCGGCAGTTCGAGCCGATCGACCAGCTGCTGCAAGGTAGTGCCGGGCGCGACCCGCTGCGCTTCTCCATTGACTTCGATGTCGATCATGTTCAGACCTTTTTGTAGAGCTCACCGCCCTGGCGCACGAATTCGATGGCTTTCACTTCCATCCCCTGGCGCAGCGCGCCCTCCTCGCTGATCTTCTGCGTGGCGGCGTAGTCGCGCACTTCCTGGGTGATCTTCATGGAGCAGAAATGCGGTCCGCACATGGAGCAGAAGTGGGCCACCTTGGCCGAATCCTTGGGCAGGGTCTCGTCGTGGAATTCGCGTGCCTTGTCCGGATCCAGGCCCAGGTTGAACTGGTCGTCCCAGCGGAACTCGAAGCGCGCTTTGGACAGCGCGTTGTCGCGGATCTGGGCGCCGGGATGGCCCTTGGCCAGGTCGGCCGCGTGGGCAGCGATCTTGTAGGTGATGATGCCGTCCTTGACGTCGGCCTTGTTCGGCAGGCCCAGGTGCTCCTTGGGCGTCACGTAGCACAGCATGGCGGTGCCATACCAGCCGATCATGGCCGCGCCGATGCCGGAGGTGATGTGGTCGTAGCCCGGCGCGATGTCCGTGGTCAAAGGCCCCAGGGTATAGAACGGCGCTTCGCCGCACTGTTCCAGCTGCAGGTCCATATTCTCTTTAATGAGCTGCATCGGCACGTGGCCGGGACCTTCGATCATGACCTGCACATCGTGCTTCCAGGCGACCTGGGTCAGTTCGCCCAGGGTCTTCAGTTCGGCCAGCTGGGCTTCGTCGTTGGCATCGTAGATCGAGCCGGGACGCAAGCCGTCGCCCAGGCTGAACGACACGTCATAGGCCTTCATAATTTCGCAGATCTCTTCGAAGTGCGTGTACAGGAAGGATTCCTTGTGGTGGGCCAGGCACCACTTGGCCATGATCGAGCCGCCGCGCGAGACGATGCCGGTCAGGCGCTTGGCCGTCATCGGGACATAGCGCAGCAGCACGCCGGCGTGGATGGTGAAATAATCCACACCCTGCTCCGCCTGTTCAATGAGCGTGTCGCGGAAGATCTCCCAGGTCAGGTCCTCGGCCTTGCCGTTGACCTTTTCCAGCGCCTGGTAGATGGGCACGGTGCCGATCGGGACCGGGCTGTTACGGATGATCCATTCGCGCGTTTCGTGTATGTGCTTGCCGGTCGACAGATCCATCACATTGTCGGCGCCCCAGCGGATCGCCCAGGTCATCTTTTCGACTTCCTCGCCGATCGACGAGGTCACGGCCGAATTGCCGATGTTGGCGTTGATCTTGACCAGGAAATTACGGCCGATGATCATCGGTTCGATTTCCGGGTGGTTGATGTTGGCGGGAATGATGGCGCGCCCGCGCGCGATTTCCTCGCGCACGAATTCGGCGGTGATCTGTTTGGGAATGCTGGCGCCGAAGGACTGGCCCGGATGCTGGCGACCCATCAGTTCGGCGCTGCGTTTGCCCATCGGGCCGGACGCTTCCATCTGCGCCAGGTACTCGTCGCGGCGCAGGTTTTCGCGGATGGCCACGTATTCCATTTCAGGCGTGATGATGCCGCGTCGTGCGTAGTGCATCTGGGTGACGTTGGCGCCGGCACGGGCACGGCGCGGGGTGCGCTGCAGCTGGAAGCGCAGCGCGGCCAGGGCCTGGTCGTCGAGGCGCTCGCGCCCGTAGGCCGAGCTCGGGCCGTCCAGCACCTCGGTGTCGCCGCGCTCCAGTATCCACGGCAGGCGCGGCGTGCCCAGGCCCGAGCGGATGTCGATCACGGCCTGCGGGTCTGAGTAAGGTCCCGAGGTGTCGTAGATATACACGGGCGGATTGGGCTCGGCGCCGAAGGAGGCCGCGGTGTCGGACTGGCTTACCTCGCGCATCGGCACCTGGATATCCGGGCGGCTGCCCTGGACGTAGATCTTGCGGGAATTGGGGAAAGGCGCGATCGCGGCTTCATCCACCGTGGCGGTGGCCGAATCGAACTTCAAGGGTGCATTCATGTGGCTCCTTTGTGTGCAGGAGCCAGCAAAGGAGGTAGGAGGACGGGCGTGCGCGGAGGCCGCGCGGCCGATAGTCTCACTGGCTTCCCTTCGCTGGCATTATCCAGATCAGGTTCAGAGGGTGTTTCTCACCCGCGCCTCGCGTATGCGATTTGCAGGACCCCTAGCGTGTGCCGCCTTCATTGTGGAATGCAGGCAGCGGCGTGATTATAACCGCTCGCGCGGTGCGTGCTATGGCTTTTTAGCTATGGGTCTCATACGGCCCGGGGATACGTGAATGCGACGAAGTGAATGGCATTCAATGCGAAGTGCGTCAGGATGGCCGCCTCGATCCGTTTCGAATACAGATAGGCATAGCCATAGCCGACACCGGCCACGCTGGCCAGGACGATCAGCGCGGTCCCGCCCCTGGCATGGGCAATCCCGAACAGCACCGCGGCAATCAGGACCGCCAGATACGGTCCCGCCTTGCGCCAGCGGCTAATGGCTTCGCCCAGCTGATGCTGAATCAGCCCGCGGAAAAAAGCTTCCTCGGTCACACAGGTAAACAACAGGTTCGCGCACAGGAAAATCGGGGTGTAGGCGACCCACTTGACATCGAGCGCGACGAAGCCCAGCGCCAGCCCGGCCGCCAGCACCAGCGCCGGTGTAACAAGGATGATGAAGCCGCTCTGCCCCACCGCGCGCCAGTCCTTGCGCGTACGCGCCTGCACGCACAGGATCGCAAACAGGATCAGGCCGGCGGCCGCGGTGTCGAAATTGAGACGGTGGGTGAAGGGCGGCGACAGGGCGCTCAGGCGCAGTTCGGTGACCAGGGCCGGATTGACGAAGCCGGGAAACCGGTGCAGCGACAAGGCCAGGGTCATGGCCCCGGCGGCGATCAGCAGCAGCGCCTTGAGCCAGCCGTTTTTCCGGGCCTTGCCGGCCCAGGTCAGCGCCGCCAGCACCAGCAGCGCGGCGCCGGCTTGCCAGCTGAGCAACCCGTAGTGCTTACCGGTAAAAAAGGCTGCCGCGAGCAGCACGATCCAGGGCGGCAACACCAGCTTGCCTGACAGTTTGATGGGGGCGCACCAGGCGCTCAGGACCGCCACGGCCAGCAGGCCATAGGTCAGCAGAATGGGAGTGGGAAGATTCATCCGGAATATGCTACAGGAAAGATAGCCAAATTATTATCTTTTTCGCATAGCCCCGGCGGCCTCAGCGTGCCCGGCGGCATGATGCTTTTTTTGGCCCTGCCGCGTTGACCGGCGGCAGTCCTACTATAATGGTCGTTTTCGCAAAAATAGACGACACCACCATGGAATTAGCCAAGTCTTTCGAGCCTGCCGACATTGAACAGTTCTGGCGTACGGAGTGGGAAAAGCGCGGATATTTCACCGCCACCACCGACGCCGGCAAGCCATCGTTTTCGATCCAGCTGCCGCCGCCCAACGTGACGGGCACGCTGCACATGGGGCACGCTTTCAACCAGACCATCATGGATGGCCTGACCCGCTACTACCGCATGCGCGGCCATAACACGGCCTGGATCCCCGGCACCGACCACGCCGGCATCGCGACCCAGATCGTGGTGGAGCGCCAGCTCGACGCCCAGAAGATCTCCCGCCATGACCTGGGACGCGAAGCCTTCGTCGCGAAAGTCTGGGAGTGGAAGGAAAAGTCGGGCAATATCATCACCGGCCAGATGCGCCGCCTGGGCGCTTCGGCCGACTGGCAGCGCGAGTACTTCACGATGGACGAGCCGCGTTCGAAGGTCGTCACCGACGTCTTCGTGCGCCTGTTCGAACAGGGCCTGATCTACCGCGGCAAGCGCCTGGTCAACTGGGACCCGGTGCTCGGTACCGCGGTGTCGGACCTCGAAGTGGTGCAGGAAGAGGAAGACGGCTCGATGTGGCACATCAAGTACCCGTTCGCCGACGGCAGCGGTTCGATCACGGTCGCCACCACCCGTCCTGAAACCTTGCTGGGCGACGTCGCCGTGGCGGTCGATCCGACCGACGAGCGTTACGCCGAATACGTGGGCAAGATGCTGTCGCTGCCGCTGACCGGCCGCACGATCCCGCTGATCGCCGACGAATATGCCGACAAGGCTTTCGGCACCGGCTGCGTGAAGATCACCCCTGCCCACGACTTCAACGACTACGCGGTCGGCCAGCGCAACAAGCTGCCGATGATCAGCGTGCTCACGCTGGACGCCAAGATCAGCGACGAAGCGCCGGAAGCCTACCGCGGCCTGGACCGCTTTGTGGCGCGTAAAAAAATCGTCGCCGACCTCGATGCGCAAGGCTTGCTGGTGGAAGTCAAGCCGCACAAGCTGCAGGTACCGAGGGGCGATCGCACCGGCGTGGTCATCGAGCCGATGCTGACCGACCAGTGGTTCGTCGCCATGAGCAAGCCGGCCCCGGAAGGCACTTTCTTCCCAGGCAAATCGATCGCGGAAGTCGCGCTCGACAAAGTGGCCAACGGCGAGATCAAGTTCGTGCCCGAAAACTGGAGCACCACTTACAACCAGTGGCTGGGCAACATCCAGGACTGGTGCATCTCGCGCCAGCTGTGGTGGGGTCACCAGATCCCGGCCTGGTACGACGACGCCGGCAATATCTTCGTCGCCAAGACCGAAGAAGAAGCCAGGGCCAAGGCGGCCGCCGCCGGCGTGACCGGCGCGCTGCGGCGCGATGCCGACGTGCTCGACACCTGGTTCTCGTCGGCGCTGGTGCCCTTCTCCACCATGGGCTGGCCGGAGGAGACGCTGGATATGCAGACCTTCCTGCCCTCGTCGGTGCTGGTTACGGGTTTCGACATCATCTTCTTCTGGGTCGCGCGCATGGTCATGATGACCGCGCACTTCACCGGCAAGGTGCCGTTCGAGACCGTGTATGTGCATGGCCTGGTGCGCGATTCGAGCGGCCAGAAGATGTCCAAGTCGAAGGGCAATACCCTCGACCCGATCGACCTGATCGACGGTATTGATGTCGAGTCGCTGGTGGCCAAGCGCACCACCGGCCTGATGAACCCGAAGGACGCCGAGAAGATCGCCAAGGCCACGCGCAAGGAATTCCCCGAAGGGATCGCTGCCTACGGCACCGATGCGGTGCGCTTCACCATGGCCAGCTACGCCTCGCTGGGCCGCAACATCAACTTCGACCTGGGCCGCTGCGAAGGCTACCGCAACTTCTGCAACAAGATGTGGAATGCGACCCGCTTCGTGATGATGAACACGGAAGGCAAGGACTGCACGCCGAATGACGCGGACCTGTCGCAGGCCGACCGCTGGATCATCTCCATGATGCAGCGCGTCGAAGCCGACGTCGCCAAGGGCTTTGAAGACTACCGCTTCGACAATATCGCCGCCGCCATCTACAAGTTCGTCTGGGACGAGTACTGCGACTGGTACCTGGAAGTGGCCAAGGTCCAGGTCCAGCAAGGCACGCAAGGCCAGCAGCAAGCCACCCGCAACACGCTGCTGCGCGTGCTCGAAGTGGTGCTGCGCCTGGCGCACCCGGTCATTCCGTTCGTAACCGAAGCGCTGTGGCAGACCGTGGCCCCGCTGGCGGGCAAACAGCTCGATCCAGCCGGCGACTCGATCATGCGCCAGCCTTACCCGCTGGCCAATCCTGCCCTGATCGACGAGAGCGCCGAACAGTGGATGGTCCAGCTCAAGGCCTTGACCGATGCGACCCGCAACCTGCGCGGCGAAATGCAGATTTCGCCGTCGGTGCGCGTGCCGCTGATTGTCGAAGCGTCGGACGCGGCCGACAAGGCGCGCCTGCAGGGCTTTGCCGCCTATGTGCAATCGCTGGGCAAGCTGTCGGAAGTGCAGATCGTCGACGCGCTGCCCGATTCGCCGGCCGCGGTATCGATCGTCGGCACCACCAAGCTGATGCTGAAAGTCGAGATCGACGTCGCTGCGGAACGCGAACGCCTGCTGAAGGAAAAGGCACGCATCGAAGGCGAGATCGCCAAGGTGAACGGCAAGCTGGGTAACGAAAGCTTCGTGGCGCGCGCGCCCGCGGCGGTGGTCGCGCAGGAGAAGGAACGCCTCGTGAACTTCTCTGCCACGCTGGAGAAGCTGGACGAACAGCTGGCCAAACTGCCGAAGGCATAAGCACAAAGCGAAGCGCACAGCTTCGCAAAAAACGTAGGGCGGATGAACGCAGTGTAATCCGCCGTGCCACGCGTGAGCTGTTTGCGACTCATGCGTGGCACGGCGGATAGCGCTGCGCTCATCCGCCCTACGTCATTTGTACAGCATCGGGTGTAGTTCAGTTTTTTTGTAAAGCCGCGTGTGCAGTGCGTTTTTTGGCCATGCCACGACTGTAGTACACTTGCCCTCCATACTATTTCGACAATATTGGAGACCGCGCATGAAACTGTCCAACGCCGCCGCCCTGCTAGCCGCGATGCTGGTATCCGCCTCCGCCCTGGCCGACGACACCAGCCCGGTCGGCCTGTGGAAAAACATCGACGACTTCAGCGGCAAGCCAAAAGCCCTGATCCGCATCACGGAAGCGAACGGCGAACTCCAGGGCCGGCTCGAAAAACTCTTCCTCGCGCCTGGCGCCGACCAGACCCCCAAATGCGACAAGTGCGAAGGCGCGCGCAAGGACCAGCCGGTGCTCGGCATGGTCTTCATGTCCGGCCTGAAGAAAGACGGCGATGAATACAATGGCGGCGAGATCCTCGACCCCGACAACGGCAAGGTCTACAAAAGCAAACTGAAGGTCATCGAGGGCGGCAAAAAGCTCAACGTGCGCGGCTATGTCGGCGTGCCGATGTTCGGCCGCTCGCAGGTCTGGGTACGCGAACAGTAAGCACGCCATGAAATCCGCCCTCCTGCTTGCCCTGCTGTCGTGCGCCGTGGTGACATGTGCGGCCGCACCCGCCGTACCCGACAAGCCGCCGATCCGCGCCACCTTCCTGCTGCCCGGCGACTACCACGCGGACGAGGCACCGGTCCATCCCGGCGCGGGCTGGCTGGCGCTGGCGCCGATCGGCAAACGCTGGGAGCTGTTCCCGGCCGACGTGACCAGCACGCGCTTCGAGGACGCCATCAACGACGGGCCGGGCCAGCGCACCGGCGTGCGCATCGCATCGAGCCGCAAGGACGCCATCGCCCTGCTGCGCCTTCCCTACCTGGCGGCCGGTCCACGCGAGACGGCCGCCATCAAGATCGACGAGAGCGGGCTGCCGATCGATGCCGGCAAACCGGTGAACTTCAAGTTCAAGGATGTGGCCTACCGTATCGAGGTGACGGGCAAGCAGGTCTTCCTGGTCAAGGGCGGGCAGCGCACGCCGCTCAAGGATTTGAAGGTGCATCTGGAGGGCGAAGAAGGCGCGCGCCTGCAATGGGCGGGCGATCTGGATGGCGACGGCGAGCTCGATCTGCTGATGGCTTACTTCCACAGTAACGGCGGCGGTTCCTGCCTGTTCCTGTCATCGCAGAAGGCGGCTGGATTCCTGTTGAAGCAGGTGGCGTGCCACGGCGGTTACGGGTGTTGACGCAGCGCCGCTGCTTGCCGCCGGGTTATCAATCAATTATGATTGTCTGATTATCACGACACCGGAGCATTCATGATCATCGACCACCTCGGCATCGCCGTCAGCAACAGCGAGCAGGCCAAAGCATTCTTCATCAAAGCCCTGGCACCACTGGGCATCACTGTCATCACCGAAGTCCAGGGCTGGTTCGGCATGGGCAAGCAAGGCAAGCCGGAGTTCTGGTTCGGCCAGCACAGCGACAAGCAAAATCCCATGCACATTGCTTTCGTGGCGGAGAACCGCGAGCAGGTGCGTCAGTTCTACGCCGCCGCGCTGGAAGCGGGTGCCACCGACAATGGGCCGCCGGGCATCCGCGCCCATTACCATCCCAACTACTATGGCGCCTTCGTGCATGGGCCGGACGGGCATAACATCGAAGCGGTCAGCCACGGCCCCGGCGAGTAAATGCTGCTAAGCTGATCGCCACACTTCCACCCGGAGCTGCCATGGATGCCGCCACCCTCACCCTTTTCGTACCCGCCTGCTTTGCCTTGAACATGGCGCCGGGGCCGAACAACCTGCTCTCGCTCAGCAACGCCACGCGCTACGGCTTTCGCCCGTCGTGCGCGGCCGGCCTTGGCCGCCTGGTCGCGTTTGCCGGCATGCTGTTCCTGGCCTCGGCCGGCCTGGCGGTGGTGCTGCATACGTCCGAACTGCTGTTTTATGCGATCAAGATCGCGGGGGCCGGCTATCTGTTTTACCTGGCGTTCCAATTGTGGCGTGCGCAAGGTGCCACGCAGGAGTCGTCAAGCGCGCTGCCGGCGGGCTTGTTCGCGCTGGCGCGCCAGGAGTTCCTGGTCGCCGCGGGCAACCCCAAGGCGATCCTGATTTTTACCGCCTTCCTGCCGCAGTTCGTCAGTCCGGCGCAACCGACAGCGCCGCAGTTTGCGGTGCTCGGCGCCTTGTTCCTGACCCTGGAGCTGGTGGCCATCGCCGCGTACGCCTACATGGGCGTGCACATGCGGCGCTGGTTTGCCGAGCCGCGCGGCAAGCGTATTTTCAACCGCAGTTGTTCGGTGCTGCTGGCCAGTGCCGGCGTGGGATTGCTGGCGGCCCGGCGCACGTAAGCGCTACGGCGAAAACATCAGCGACGCAGGGTACTGGCGCGCTTCAGGATGCGATCGGAATCACCTTGCGCGCGATGCTGCGTGCAGCAGTCTGCGCTGCGATGCTGTCACGGATTGCGGCGAGCCGCTCGCCGCTGCGGTACAGCAGGTTATAACTCTCGAAGGGGATCATCTTGCCATCCGGCTGGGCGAAGTGGATGCAGGATTTTTTCAGCGCCCGCACATCGAGCGAATATGCGTCCATGAACTGCACGATCAGCACCCTGAAAACATTGTCGTATTTGAGTCCCGCGGGCGCGTCGATCAGCGGCAGGCAGCACATCAGCTCCGACAGGCAGTTCGCCTGTGACTCGGGCGAGTGATTGGTAGAGAACAATTTGAAGACTTGGTCCTTCATACTCTTCTTGAGCGATTCGTCGCGCTCGAACACGATCGTGTTACTGCTGCCCTCGACCAGGGTCTGCGGATCGAGATAGCGCGTCAGGGGGACCACCTGCTCGCTCGTCTTGAGCGCATACGCCATCGCCAGCGTATCCGGGTTGCATGGCACTGGCACGATGTCCTGCAGGGTAAACAGGGAGGTCTGTTCCGCGATCTTGCGGCGCACCTCCGATACGGTCAGGCGATGGAGACGCGGATCGTAGCCCTCAACCCTGCCCGCATCCTGGATCGGTTGCAGGGTCACGCCGCGCACGCAGGGCTGGGTCAGCGCGAAGTCGATGATGGCGCCGATTTCCCCGTCGTTGAGCCCCTTCTTCAAGGTCACGACCAGGGTCGTGGAAACGGCCGCCGCATTCAGGTTGGCCAGCGCCTGTGCGCGGATGCGGGTCAGGTCGGCGCCGCGCAGGGCCTTGTGCACATCCGCGCGCAGGGAGTCGAACTGAAGATAGACTTCGATCCCCGGCGCGTAACTTGCCAGGCGCTGCGCAAAGGCAGGATCCTGCGCCAGCGCGATGCCATTGGTGTTGACCATGACGTGCTTGATCGGGCGGGCCTTGGCGGCGTCGAGAATGTCCCAGAAGCGCGGGTGCAGGGTCGGCTCGCCGCCCGATAGCTGCATCACATCCGCCTCGCCTTCATTGGCCACGACCGCATCGAGCATCTTGAGCACGTCCTCGAATGGCTTGTGCTGCTCGCGGTGGGTGCCGCTCTCGGCATAACACACCGGACAATTCAGATTGCAGTTGTCGGTGATTTCGACGATCGACAGGCAGGAATGCTGCATATGGTCGGGGCACAGGCCGCAGTCGTAAGGGCAGCCATACTGCATCGGCGTGTTGAACAGCTGGGGCATTTCGGGATGCTTGACGAAGACTTCGCGGCACAGGCGGTAGTACTCCACGTCGTCGGACATCAGTACCCGCTCGGCACCGTGGGCGCTGCACCACTTGTCCATGTAGACGCTGCCCTCCTTGAAGATGATCTTCGCTTCGACGGGGTGCAGGCAGGTCGAACAGACGGAACTGGTGGTGTCGTAGAACAGGTAGGGACGAATCTTGCGGCTCATGGTGGCACCCTTTCAAGGGGGGACGCGAGCTGTCGCAGCAGCAGTGGAAGATAGAAAAGCAGGGCGACCAGGCAGACCAGCTGGACGCCGCCCAGGCCCGCGCCATAATCGTAGTGCACGGGCTTGAGCGCGTCGATCCCGGCGCGCCAGGCCAGATAGCCGGCCAGGAACAGCTTGAACATCAACCCTTCGTGCCTGCGCCAGCGCTCGCGGCTGGCCAATAGCAGCGCGCCCCATCCCACAACAAACAGCAGGTCATAGAGCTGGGTCGGATGGCGGGCCAGGCCGTCGCCAAAATCGACACCCCATGGCAGCGTGGTCGGCAGGCCGTAAGTACCGTCCTGCAGCCCAGCGAGAAAGCAGCCAATGCGGCCGATAGCGATTCCGGCTATCAGGGGCAGGACGAACTGGTCGCCGGTGGAGCGGGTCTGGCCGCTCAGTTTCTTGGCCAGCTCGACGCCCAGCAAGCCGCCCAGCAGCCCGCCGACGATGGAAGAGCCCGACATCCACACGGACGCATTGCCTGCGGCCTGCGCCCAGAGATGGGGGTACTCAAGCCAGAATACGATCTTGTTGCCAATGGCCGCACCCAGGATGCAGCCCATGACGACGGCGTAGGCGCCAGCGTCGAGCAGCCCGCCAGTCGCGGCGCGGCGTCGCTGCAGGCGGTACAGCTGCACGCCGGCGGCGATGCCGGCCCATTCGAGCAACAGGTGCGCCAGCTGCGCATGCGCGGGCGACAGCGCAGGTCCGATCATCCGGCGGGCGGTTTGGCGTTGAGCTGGCGAAATAGCTTGTAGACGCACCAGCCGGCGAAGGCGCAAACCGCAAAACCGGCCAGGCCCAGCGCAAGGATGCCCATGTTCTGGCTGCCCTCCCCCACACCAAGCACGACCCCGAGCAGGCCGCACATGCCGAACCCGGCCATGAGTATCAGGCCGAACACGATGCCAATGATGCGCAATGCTTTCATATCGCTCCGCTGGGTTGGCTGAGTCAGGCTGGCTTGCCGGTCAAGCAAGCTCATGGGCGATTCTACTATCGTTCAGGCTGGTTTGGAGGCCGGATGGGGGCCAGGCAGCGGCTGAGGTGGCGGTCGAGCGCGTTAGCGAACTGTTTGCGGTCGGCCTGGCTGTAGGCCGCCGGCCCGCCCGTGTCCACCCCGCTGCCGCGCAGTTCGTCCATGAACTTGCGCATGGTGAGCATCTGGGCGATGTTGTCCTTGGTGTAAAACTCGCCGCGCGGATTGAGCGGACACCCGCCCTTGGCCAGCACGTCCGAGGCGAGCGGGATATCTCCGGTAACGACCAGGTCGCCAGGCGCCAGCAGGCGTACAATCTCCGCATCGGCCGCGTCCGCACCGCTGGGCACCTGGACGGCCCGCAGGAAGCGTGAGGGCGGCACCCGCATCAGCTGGTTGGCCACCAGGGTCACCTGGATCTGCAAACGTTCCGCCACACGGTACAGCATCTCTTTCACGGGCACCGGGCAGGCATCCGCATCGACCCAGATTTGCATCACCTTGTCCTTTTTATCTGTCATTGTTCATAAGTTTCGTATTAGAAATTCCACAGACCGTCACAGAGCGCTTATCATGTGTTATCTTCGGTCAAGTTGACTGTTCCCACGGAAACAGTTGCTGTAAACACAGAGAAGCCGTGGCGTTCGCAGCAACACGTGGAGTATTTATGATTTTCTTCCGAATTCTTTCTTTTGTGGTGGGCTTGTTTGTCCTGCTCGCCTCATTTTCCCAGCTCTTGCCGGAGGCGGACTATCGCCCCTTCGCAGGACCGAACACCGCCTTGTACATCAGCGCGGCGATTCTCGCCTTTTCCGCCTTCTATTTCTTTATCGCCGTCTCGGCCCGCCGCACAGCCCGCTCACGCACGCGCCGCGTGGGCGCTGCGATCCTGACCGCAATGCAGGTCGGCGCCGGCGCCTGGATCGTCGAATTCTTTCCCGAGCCCTACCTGATCGGCGTGATCGGTTTTCTGCTGTGCTTTACGGTCTTGCTCTTCACGCTATTCGTGTTGCCGCGCAAAGGGCGCCACTCCTATAAATACCTGCGGCGCCAGGACGAACGCAGGGCGGCTCCCGCCAAGACCGGAACAATGTAAAGACAGCAGCATGCTAAAATTTCCTTACGCACATTCTTAAGGGAATTCCATGCAGGCAGCGCGTTCCATGTTGGTCCCCACTGTCCAGGCAAGGCGGCGCACGCCATGAGGCTGCTCGCGCTGCTCGCCATCCGCTTCTATCAGCAGTTCATTTCGCCCTACAAGGGATTTTGCTGCGCCTACGGCGCTTACACCGGCCATGCCAGCTGCTCTGCCCTGGGCTACCGGGCGGTGCGCCGCTTCGGGGTCTGGCATGGTGTGCAGGTACTCGACGGGCGCATGGCAAAATGCGGTGTGGCCCACCGGCGCGTGCTGGCGGCGCCGATCGAACGCCAGGCCGGCTCTTGCGACCTGCCCTGCGACGCGTCCTGCTTTTCCTGCGACGTCGATCTGCCCTCGCCAGGCAAGGCCTGCAACTTCCTGGGCGACCTCGCCGATTGCGGCGACTGCTGCGACTGGAACCGCTCGCGCAAGAAACGGCGCGAGCAAGACGATACCTATATCCCGCCGCGCGGCAACCGGCGGCGCCCGCGGCGCGAGAGCTGATCCGGGCTTAGGCGGCCGTAGGGCGCAAACCTGCTAAGGCTGCAGGTTATCCCACAAGTCGCCGGTGGGACTGGTGCGCGGCGCGGCGATGCCGAAATGCTGGTAGGCCAGCGGCGTGGCGATGCGCCCGCGCGGGGTGCGCTGCAGATAGCCCTGCTGGATCAGATAGGGTTCGAGCACGTCTTCGATGGTGTCGCTTTCCTCGCCGATGGCGGCGGCCAGATTGCCGATCCCCACTGGTCCCCCGCCGAATTTGAACAGCACCGCTTCGAGCAGCTTGCGGTCCATGACGTCGAAGCCGACCGAATCGACATCGAGCATGACCAGGGCGGCATCGGCCATGGCCTTGGTGATTTCGCCGTTTCCTTTGACTTCCGCATAGTCGCGCACGCGCCGCAGCAGGCGGTTGGCAATGCGCGGCGTGCCGCGCGCGCGCAGGGCGATTTCGCGCGCGCCGTCCTCCACAATAGGAGCGTTCAGCAAAGAGGCGCTGCGGGTAACGATGCGGGTCAGCTCCACGGTGTTGTAGAACTCCAGGCGCGCGACAATGCCGAAGCGGTCGCGCAGGGGATTGGTCAGCATGCCGGCGCGCGTGGTGGCGCCGACCAGGGTGAAAGGCTGCAGGTCCAGCTTGACCGAGCGTGCAGCCGGGCCTTCGCCGATCATGATGTCGATCTGATAGTCTTCCAGCGCGGGGTACAGGATTTCTTCGACCACCGGCGACAGGCGATGGATCTCGTCGATGAACAGGACGTCGTTCGCTTCCAGGTTGGTGAGGATGGCGGCCAGGTCGCCGGGACGCTCCAGCACCGGACCGGAAGTCTGGCGCAGGTTGACACCCATCTCGCGCGCGATGATGTGGGCCAGGGTGGTCTTGCCCAGACCCGGCGGACCGAACAGCAAGGTGTGGTCGAGCGCTTCACGCCGCTTGCGCGCGGCGGAAATGAAAATCTCGAGCTGGCCGCGGATTTTTTCCTGGCCGACGTATTCGTCGAGCTGCTTGGGACGCAGCGCGCGCTCGATCGCCTCCTCGTTGGGCGAAGCGGGCGTGGCAGCGATAACGCGCTGCTCGCTGAAATTGTCGGTCTGGATACTCATTTGCTTGGTTCAGGTGAAGGCTGCGATCAGCCTTTGGACAGCGCCTTGAGCGCGAACTTGATGCCGTCGGAAACAGTACTGCCGGCCGGCATATTCTTCAATGCCATGGTGGCCTCCTTGTCAGAATACCCCAAAGCCAGCAGCGCGTTCAGGATATCCGATTGGGCGTCGTGCTGGACCACGCCGCCTGGCGTGCCAAGGTCGGCGCCGAGCTTGCCCTTCAATTCCAGCAGCAAACGTTCCGCGGTTTTCTTGCCGATGCCCGGCACTTTGACCAGGCGGCCGGATTCCTGCAAGGTCACCGCCTGCGACAGGTCGGCGATCGTCATGCCGGACAGGATCGACAGCGCGGTGCGCGCACCGACACCGGTGATCTTGATCAGCTGGCGGAACACGGCGCGCTCGGCCGCATTGCCGAAACCGAAGAGCAGATGGGCATCTTCGCGGATCGCCTGGTGGGTGAACAGGGTCACTTTTTCGCCCAGCTGGGGCAGATTGTAGTAGGTGCTCATGGGCACATCGACTTCGTAGCCGACGCCATTGCAGTCAACCAGCAGCTGGGGAGGATTCTTTTCCAGAAGAATGCCGGAGATACGACCAATCATGGGGAACCTTTTTTAGACGAGACGGCCGCGCTTCATGCGCAGGCCGGAAAGCGAAGGTGCGAGCGCGCCGATCAGCGCCAGCGCATCGTGGCTGTTGGCGTGGCAGATGGCCACGCCCAGCGCATCGGCCGCATCGGTGCCGGGCAAACCTGGCAGCACCAAGAGGCGCGCGACCATGTCCTGCACCTGCTCCTTGGCGGCCTTGCCGTGGCCCACGACAGCCTGCTTGACCTGGAGCGCGGTGTATTCCGCCACTGACAGGTCGGCACCGACCAGGGCCGTGATGGCGGCGCCGCGGGCCTGGCCGAGCAGCAAGGTGGACTGGGGATTGACGTTGACGAAGACTTTTTCCACCGCCGCGCAGGTCGGCTGGTAGGTACGGACGATCTCGCCGATCCCGTTCAGGATGATCTTGAGGCGGCCCGGGAGATCGCCCTCGGACACGGTCTTGATGGTGCCCGATGCGATGTAGCGCAGCTTGTTGCCCTGCTTTTCGATAAGCCCGAAACCTGTGGTGCGCAGGCCCGGGTCAATGCCAAGAATAATCATTCCCGAATGTTATACCGCCCGACCGGCTTTGGTGGGCGGATTTGCGGGAATTTCCTGTCGCTTGCGCGCAATGCGCTGAAAATCAATGACGGAAATGGCGCGCACCCGTGTACAGCATGACCACACCGCGCTCGTCGGCAGCGTCGATGACTTCCTGGTCGCGCATGGAACCGCCCGGCTGGATCACGCAGGTCGCGCCCGCATCGACCACCACGTCGAGGCCGTCGCGGAAGGGGAAAAAGGCGTCCGATGCCACGGCCGAACTGGCCAGGGTCAGGCCGGCGTTCTGGGCCTTGATCGAGGCAATGCGGGCCGAATCGATGCGGCTCATCTGGCCGGCGCCCACACCCAGGGTCATGCCGTTGGCACAGAACACGATGGCGTTGGACTTGACGAACTTGGCGACGCGCCAGGCGAACATCATGTCCTGCAACTGCTGCTGGGTAGGCTGCTTCTTGGTGACCACGCGCAGCTCGCCCAGGCCCACGTTCTTGGCGTCCGGCGACTGCACCAGCAGGCCGCCGCCGACGCGCTTGACGTCGAAAGGATTGTTGGCCGCGCCGAGCGGAATTTCCAGCAGGCGCACGTTCTGCTTGGCCGACATGATGGCGCGCGCTTCGGCGGAGAACGATGGCGCGATCAGCACTTCGACGAAGAGCTTGGCGATGGCTTCGGCGGTCTTGCCGTCCAGTTCGACGTTGAGAGCGATGATGCCGCCGAAGGCCGAGGTCGGATCGGTCTGCAACGCGCGGCTGTAGGCGTCCAGGGCATCGGTGCCGATTGCCACGCCGCAGGGATTGGCGTGCTTGACGATGACGCAACCGGCCGGCTGGCCGAGGCCGCCCAGCGACTTGACGCATTCCCAGGCGGCATCCGCATCGGCGATATTGTTGTACGACAGTTCCTTGCCCTGCAGCTGCTTGTAGGCGGACAGGGAGCCGGCGGCCGGCACCAGGTCGCGGTAGAAGGCGGCCGACTGGTGCGGGTTTTCGCCGTAGCGCATGTCCTGGACTTTTTCGAACGTCATGTTCAGGGTTTGCGGATAGGTGGCACGGGTGGCGTGCGCCTTGTCTTCGCCCAGGCTGGTCAGGTAGTTGGTGATCGCGCCGTCGTACTGGGCGGTATGGGCGAACACCTTCTTCGCGAGCATGAACTTGGTGTCGTAGCTGACCGGACCGGCTTGCGTGCCGGCGCCCTTCATTTCCGCCAGCACTTGGCCGTAGTCGCTCGGATCGCAGATGACGACCACGTCCTTGTGGTTCTTGGCAGCCGAGCGCAGCATGGTCGGGCCGCCGATGTCGATGTTTTCGATCGCGTCTTCCAGCGAGCAGCTGTCCTTGGCGACGGTGGCCTGGAAGGGATACAGGTTGACCACGACCATGTCGATGGTCGGGATGTCATGTTCAGTCAGCTTGGCGACGTGCTCCGGAAAATCGCGGCGCGCCAGGATGCCGCCGTGGACCTTCGGGTGCAGGGTCTTGACGCGGCCATCCAGCATTTCCGGAAAACCGGTGTAGTCAGCCACTTCTGTGACCGCCACGCCATTGTCCGCCAGAAGTTTCGCGGTGCCGCCCGTGGACAGGATGTTGACGCCCATGGCGGACAGCGCGCGCGCAAAGTCGAGCACGCCGGTTTTATCGGAGACGGAAATGAGAGCTTGTTTGATCATAAGAGTGGCCTGGTTGATAAATGGAATGCGTCAATATCGGATGAAGCGGGATGCTGCGGGCCGGTACGCGCTGGACGCGGCCTGGGTGCACTGGCGCGCCGTCGGGCGCGATGGGCTCGCGCTCGATAGCACGGCCACTCTCAGTGTGCTAAAGCTATCTTTTACAGCAGTCCGTGTTCCTGCAGCTTCTTCCGCAAGGTATTACGGTTGATGCCCAGCATCTGGGCCGCGTGCGACTGGTTGCCTTCCGCTCGCGTCATGACGACTTCGAGGATGGGCTTTTCGACCGTCAGCACGACCATGTCATAGATATTCGACGCTTGCTGCTCGCCCAGATCGTTGAAATATTCTTCGAGGCTCTTCTGGACGACTTCCTGGATACTTTCTTTGCTCATTTTTTGTTGATGCTTTATCTGGCTGATTAATGTTTTCGCCGCTGTTCTGAAGGCAGCGGTCGTTCCAGTATTTCTTGCGTGTGCTTTTTTGCTGAACTGCTGAATTGCTGCTGAAGCCGGTATTGACAGTGCGCTTCCGGCTAGGCCGCCAAGGCGACCTCAGCATCACCTGCGGGCCGGTATTGTAACCGCTCGCCATACTTGTGTTGTGAATCAAAAAAATTGTCGACAGCTTGCAACTGCGCATCCGTTGCTTCCAGCAAGTTCATCTGCTGGCGAAAGGCTTCGCCGCCAGGCAGATCGCGCACGTACCAGCCAATGTGCTTGCGCGCCGTGCGCACGCCCAGAAATTCCCCGTAGAAGGCGTAGTGCGCCTGCAGATGTTCGTTCATCAGGGCGCGCACTTCTTCCACCGCGGGCGCCGGCAGGTACAGGCCGGTGCGCAGGTAATGGTCGACTTCGCGGCAGATCCAGGGGCGGCCCTGGGCGGCGCGTCCGATCATGACGGCGTCGGCACCGGTGGCGGCCAGCACCAGCCGGGCTTTTTCCGGTGTGGTGATGTCGCCGTTGGCCACCACGGGAATGCGCACCTGGGCCTTGACAGCCGCGATGGTCTCGTATTCGGCCTCGCCGCTGTAACCGTCCGCGCGGGTGCGCCCGTGCAGGGTCAGCATCTGGATGCCGGCCTGTTCAGCAATATGGGCGATGCGCAAGGCATTCTTGTTGGCGCGATTCCAGCCGGTACGAAATTTCAGGGTGACCGGCACATCGACCGCGCGCACCACGGCGTACAGGATCTTTTCGACCAGGTCTTCGTGCTGCAGCAAGGCCGAACCGCACCAGCTGTTGCACACCTTCTTGACCGGGCAGCCCATGTTGATGTCGATGATCTGGGCGCCGCGGTCCACATTGAACTTCGCGCAGTCGGCCAGGTCTTGCGGATCGGCACCGGCGATCTGAACGGCCTTGGGCTCCATCTCGCCATCGTGGTCGGTGCGGCGCGAACTCTTTTCCGTGGCCCACAGGCGCGGGTTGGAGGCCGCCATTTCGGACACCGCGTAGCCGGCGCCAAGCTGCTTGCAGAGCTGGCGGAAGGGACGGTCCGTCACGCCCGCCATGGGAGCGACGAAAACATTATTACGCAGCAAGTACGGTCCGATTTGCACGTTTTGGTAAAGATCAGTTTGCGGGAACCCTCTATTTTACCCGAAATGGTGCTCAATTAATAAGCACTATTTTTCATCATGGCAGGCCGCCTCAGAATATTTTCTTGCTTGCTTTTTCAGCGCGATGTCCGCTTCGGTTCGTCTACTTAATTCAGTTCGTCCAGTACCCGCGGCTCGAGGTGGGCCACCTCGCCCCAGCTGACGAGGGCAAGTTTGCCGTCTTGCACGGTGAAGCGGTTGATGCTCGCATTCATGACAGGAAAATCGCGCGGGGTTTCCAGCGACAGGCCGAGGGCGGCGCGGTAGGCGCATTCGAGCACGCCGCCGTGGGCCACCAGCGCCAGGGTCTGGCCCGGATGGCGGGCGGCCTGCGCCAGGATGGCCTTGATCACGCGGTCGTAGAACTGGCGAAAGGTTTCGGCGACCCGGATGCCGTCGGGCAGGCGGGCATGGACGTCGCGCGCCTGCCACGCCGCGAATTCGGCGGGAAAGCGCTGTTCAATTTCGGCGTACAGCAAGCCTTCGAAGCCGCCAAAGCAGCGTTCGCGCAGCAGCGGGTCGCGCGCCACGGGCAGCTTGTGGGAGCGGGCGACGGCGTCGGCGGTCTGGGCGGCGCGCGACAGGTCGCTTGAAACGATGGCGTCGAGTTTGTCGTCGGCCAGGGCGGCCGCCAGCGCTTCGGCCTGGCGCAGGCCTTCGGCGTTCAGGGCGATATCGATGTGGCCTTGCAGGCGGCGTTCGGCGTTCCAGGCGGTTTCGCCATGGCGGATCAGTATCAGGGTCGTTTGGGGCATGTTCTTATATATGTGCGGGCGCGCCGCTACCGTCCCCGTTCGGGACGGTTGGCAAGCTTGCCCACCCTACAGGGTTGCGGCGATGTCGGGGTTGAGGGAGTAGATGCCGAAGATCTGGGCTTCGTCCAGGATGTGGCCGCGGATCGCCAGTCTTGCTTCGGGGCCGGTGAAACGGCCTTCGAGTGCGAGGCGGGGCACGTCCAGCGCGTAGATACAGAACAGATAAGTATGTACGCGCAGATCGTTCCAGGGTGGACACGGTCCGTCGTAGCCATAATACTCGCCGGCCATGTCGGGATCGTGGGCGAACCAGCTGGTGTAATCGTTCACGCCCTGGCGCAATTGGTGCTCGGTTCCATTCTTGATAGTGAAGGGCACCAGCGGCCCGGGTTTGCCGTGCGGCGTGACCAGTTCCGAGAACTTGCCTTCGGCGATGGAGCGGATCGCGACCGGAATATCGACCAGGGTCCAGTGGTAAAACTCGCTGCGCGGCAGTGTTTCCGGCACGACCTTGCCTTCTTTGTTGACATCGGTACCGACCGAGGGCGCATCGACGTCATGGCACAACAGGATCAGGGACTCGGTGCCGGCAGGCACGTCGTCCCAGGCCAGATGGGGATTGCGGTTGGCCGACAGGCGGACGTGGCTCGCCGGATCGATCACGGCGAACGCGCATTCAGGCGGAATCACGCCGCCATCGGTAAAAGAGTCACTCCACAGTTTCATCGCCCCCTCCTGCCTTCATATTAAGACCGCACTTCACTCGCTTGGTTTCAGGTTCCCGGCCGCGCTTTGCTTCGGATGCACTTGCAGCCAGAATGTCACTGGGCCGTCATTGGTCAGCGACACTTTCATGTCGGCGCCGAAACGTCCCGTTTCCACTTGCCGATGCTTGCTGCGCGCCTGGCTGACGAAACGCTCGAACAGGCGCAAGCCGTCCTGGGGACTGGCGGCCGGGGTGAACGAAGGCCGCGTGCCCGAGTTGGTGTCGGCCGCCAGGGTGAACTGGGGCACCAGCAGCAAGCCGCCGTCCACATCCGCAACGCTGCGGTTCATCTTGCCGGCCTCGTCGCCAAACACGCGGTACGCCAGCAGTTTGGTCAGCAAGGCGTCGGCCTCCTTGTCTGTGTCGCCTTTTTCGGCGCATACCAGCACCATCAGACCGGCATCGATGGCGCCGATCGTCGCGCCATCGACCACCACCTGGGCCTGGGTGACCCGCTGCAGCAGCGCAATCATGCGCTCAAGGTCACGCGGGCGAACTTGCGCTTGCCCACCTGCAGCACGAAGTTGCCGGCCTCAATTTTCAGGGCCTTGTCGCTGACCACGGCGCCGTCCATCCGTACGCCGCCCTGCTCGACCATGCGCATGGCTTCCGAGGTGGAGGCGCACAGGCCGGCCTGCTTGAGCAGATGGGCGATGCCCAGCGGTGCGCCGGCCAGTGTGATTTCCGGCACGTCGTCCGGAATGCCGCCCTTGGAGCGGTTGACGAAGTCGGCCAGCGCGTCTTCCGCAGCCTGGGCCGAGTGGAAACGGGTGACGATTTCCTGCGCCAGCGCCACTTTGGCATCGCGCGGGTTGCGTCCACCATCGATCTCGGCCTTGAGCGCGGCCAAATCGGCGATGGAACGGAAGGACAACAATTCAAAATACCGCCACATCATGGTGTCGGAAATGCTCATCAACTTGCCAAACATCATGTTGGCCGGTTCGGTGATGCCGATATAGTTGTTCTTGGACTTGGACATCTTGTCCACGCCGTCGAGACCTTCCAGCAGGGGCATCGTCAGGATGCACTGCTGCTCCTGGCCATAATCCTTCTGTAGTTCGCGTCCTACGAGCAAGTTAAACTTTTGATCTGTTCCACCTAGCTCAAGGTCAGCCTTGAGGGCGACCGAATCGTAGCCCTGCATTAAAGGATAGAGGAACTCATGGACCGAGATTGGTGTCCCACTCTTGTAGCGCTTGGTGAAGTCATCCCGCTCCATCATGCGGGCCACCGTGTAGCGCGAGGCCAGCTGGATCATGCCGCGCGCGCCCAGCGGGTCGGACCACTCCGAGTTGTAGCGGATTTCCGTGCGCGCGGCGTCGAGCACCAGCGACGCCTGTTTAAAGTAGGTCATCGCGTTCTCTTCGATCTGCTCCTTCGTCAGCGGCGGGCGCGTGACGTTGCGGCCGGAAGGGTCGCCAATCATCGAGGTAAAGTCGCCGATGAGAAAAATCACCTGGTGGCCCAGGTTTTGCAGCTGGCGCATCTTGTTGAGCACGACGGTATGGCCCAGATGCAGGTCGGGCGCGGTAGGATCCAGGCCCAGTTTGATGCGCAGCGGTGCGCCGCTCTGTTCGGAACGTGCGAGTTTTTGTGCAAATTCGCTCTCGATCAGCAGCTCATCGACGCCGCGCTTGGTGATGGCGAGCGCTTCCAGGACGCTGTCCGTCAGAGGCAAAGCGGTACTTTGTGCGGTGCCGGCGGTCTTGGATGGTGCGGGAGTGGTCATAAGTAAACTTGATATGGTGATAGCTGGAAGTGTAAGTAAATGTCGGATTTGTCTTACGCGCGCAATAGTTTGATATAATTCCCGATCCGATTAATCTTGCCCATTGAAAACTAAACAAAACAATAACAAGAAATAGTGTGCTTTACGCGAATGTTCAAGCGGCAAATTTTAACTGATTGCATGAACCCTATACATAAATTCACAGGCAAGAGCTTCACCAGCCTGCTAGGAACGACGCGAAAGGCGCGCATCATCAGCGCTGGCGCGATCTTTCTTGCAGTGTGCGCATTCGGTGCCGCTGGTGTCGCGCCGCTTGCGCCGGATGCGTCCGACCTCCCCGTCAAGTCCGTTGCCCAGGACCTGGAACTGCCGAACCTGGCGGACCAGATCGCTGCGCTTCAAAAGGACGAACAGCAATTCATCCACGAAGAAAAGATCCGTCCGGGCGATACGCTCGGCGCCCTGCTCAACCGCCTCGGCGTTGACGATGCGGCAGCGATCTCCTTCATCAAGTCGGATAAAGTTGCGAAAACCATCATGCAGCTCAAGACCGGCAAGCGCGTACAGGCGCAGACCGATGAAGACGGCTCGCTGCAATGGCTGCGCGGCACCCTGGTGGATGCGCGCGACAATCCCGTCAAACAGATTTCGATTACCCGCGAGGGCAACAAGTTCATCGCCAAGGAAGCGCCGGCCCAGCTCGAGCGCCGCGTGGAAATGCGCGCCCGCGAAATTACCAATTCGCTGTACTCGGCGACCGATGCGACCACCGACGGCGGCAAGCTGCCGGATGCGATCGTGGCCCAGATCATTGAGATGTTCTCGACCAGCATCGACTTCCGTTCCGACCTGAAACGCGGCGACCGCTTTAATGTGGTCTACGAAACCTTCTGGCAGGATGGAGAAATGGTGCGCGCAGGCCGCATCCTGGCCGGCGAATTCACCAACCGCGGCGTGACGTACCAGTCCGTCTGGTACGAAGATCCGGTCAGCAAGCAGAGCGGCTACTACACCTTCGACGGCAAGGCGCTCAAGAAGGCCTTCCTCAAGTCGCCCCTGGAATTCTCGCGTATTTCGTCGGGCTTTTCGATGCGCACCCATCCGGTGTCGGGCGAGTGGAAAGCGCACAAGGGCGTCGATTTCGCCGCCGCGCTTGGCACCCCGATCCGTGCATCCGGCGATGGCGTGATCGACTTTGCCGGCGTACAAGGTGGTTACGGCAACTTCATCACCATCAAGCACTGGGCCAACTACACCACCGCCTACGCTCACATGAGCCGCTTTGCACCGGGCATGCGCAAGGGCGCCAAGGTCAACCAGGGCGATGTGATCGGTTATGTCGGCTCGACCGGCTGGTCGACCGGCGCCCACCTGCACTATGAATTCCGCGTCAACAACGAAGCACGCGATCCAATGACCCTCAAAGTGGTCGCGCAAGCGCCGATGTCGCCTGCCGAAATGGCACGCTTCCAGATGGCCGCCGCCGACATGTCGCACCGCTTCGCGCTGCTGCGTCCTACCGGCAGCGCCATGGCGGTACGTTAAGCCTGCTTGTTGGATGGGAAGGCGAAACGCCTTCCACCTTCTGCACTGCCTGCGTTAAGCTGGCTAGTCAGAAAGGTGGAAGGCGTTTTGCTTTTCCACCGCCACTTTTAACGGAGCACAGCAATGACCTCGACCCTTTACATCGGCATGATGTCCGGCACCAGCATGGACGGCGTGGACGGCGTGCTGGCCGACTTCGGCGGCGCCACCATCCGCACCATCGAATCGGCGTTTGTGCCCTTTCCGGCCGACCTGCGCGCCGACCTGATGGCGCTGCAGGCCAGCGGCCTGAATGAAATCGAACGCGAAGCCCTGGCCGCCAACCGGCTGGCAAGCTGCTATGCGGCTTGCGCCGCCGCCCTGCTCCCGGCCGCGCCCGGTCCAGTGGCCGCACTGGCGGCCCACGGGCAGACCATCCGCCACCGTCCCGAGCTCGGCTTCACGCGCCAGACCTTCAATCCCTCGCTGCTGGCGGAACTGAGCGGCATTGACGTCATCTGCGACTTCCGCAGCCGCGACGTGGCGGCCGGCGGTCAGGGCGCGCCGCTGGTGCCGGCTTTTCACCAGGCGCAGTTCGGCACCCCCGGGCAGACGCGGGTGGTAGTCAATATTGGCGGGATCGGCAATATCAGCGTGCTGCACGCGGATGGCCGCGTGACCGGCTTCGATACCGGCCCCGGCAATGTGCTGATGGATTTGTGGATCGCGCGCCAGCTGGGCAAGGATTATGATGCGGACGGCGCCTGGGCCGCGACCGGAACCGCCGATGCAGCCTTGCTCGGCGCCATGCTGGCCGAGCCCTACTTTGGCTTGCCGGCGCCGAAAAGCACAGGCCGCGACCTGTTCCACGCCGACTGGCTGGACGCGTACCTGTCCGCGCTACCAGGCTTGAATCCCGCCGACGTGCAAGCGACCTTGACCAGGCTGACCGCGTTGACGATCGCCCAGGCAATCCAGGGCGAAGCGCAAGAAGTTGACGCAGTCTATGTTTGCGGAGGCGGCGCGTACAACGGCGCCTTGCTGCGCGAACTGGCGGCAGCCCTGGGAGGAAACAAGGGAGCGGAAACGAGGGTAGAAACCACGGCGGCACTGGGCGTGTCGCCGAACCGGGTGGAAGCGCTCGCGTTCGCGTGGCTGGGCTACCGCTTCAGCCTGCGCGAACCGGGCAACCTGCCGGCGGTGACGGGAGCGAAGGGCCCCAGAATCCTGGGCGCCCTGTATCCCGCTTAAAACTGTCTTGCCGGAAGGTGTACTAGCGGATCAGACCGAGAACGAGGAGCCGCAGCCGCAGGTCGAGGTGGCGGTTGGATTCTTGATGACGAACTGGGCGCCTTCGAGATCATCCTTGTAGTCGATTTCGGCGCCCACCAGGTACTGGTAGCTCATCGAATCGATCAACAGTTGCACGCCATTCTTGACCATGGTGGTGTCATCTTCGTTGACGATTTCATCGAAGGTGAAGCCGTACTGGAAACCGGAGCAGCCGCCGCCCTGCACGAACACGCGCAGCTTCAGGTCTGGATTTCCCTCTTCTTCGATCAACTGAGCAACTTTTTGGGCTGCGCTGTCGGTGAAGACGATGGGGGCTGGCATCACTTCTGGCATTTCAGCTACTGCATTCATTTGGAACTCCTACTGGAACGATATAAGTCATTATAGACTGTTGGAGCGAGTCACGCTCCCGAGACCGCATCGGCGACGGCTAAATGAAACACCGGTTCGCCGGTTTGCTGATGGGTGAGGGAGCCGGTGACCATGGCGCCGCTGTGCATCTCGAGCATCTTGTAGTGCACGTCCCCTACTATGCGGCCTTTTGGCTGTAATTCAAGCAGTTCCGCGGCATAAACTTGCCCGGCGATGTAGCCGTTGACGATCAGGGTGGCACAGCGGACGTCGCCCTCGACCCGGGCGTGTTCGGAGATGATCAGGACGTTTTCGGTGCTGTCGCTGGCAATCACGTTGCCGTGCACTTCGCCGTCGATGCGCAGGCCGCCGGTGAAGCAGAGGTCGCCCTCGATGCGGGCCGAAATGCCCACAAGGGTGTCAATTTCCGTTTTCGCATTACGACCGAACATGATAGGCGCTCCTCAAGGTGACAGGCTGCTGGATGCGCACCTGCCCTTGACGAGCACGCGTGCGGAAAGGTGATGCGGGTAAATTCCTGGAACAAGGCCAGCAGGTTGCCTTGCTAAATCGTCCAGAGTTACATTAATTTACCGTTCTCATCTTTCCGCGCGTTGATCTGGATCGTCTGCAAGGTTCCAGAATCTGGCAGAAGCGGCCATCGATTGTTCCCAATTGGGCTTTGTGTTAGCTCAAGCGATGGTATGGAACCAGACGCCTTTATGGCATCAGTGCGACCACTTCCAGGCCCTTCGTTTCCTTGATGTCAAACATCAGATTCATACACTGCACAGCCTGGCCGGCGGCGCCCTTGACCAGGTTGTCCTGTACCACCAGGATCACCACGGTGTTGCCATTGCCGGGACGGTGCAGCGCCAGGCGCAGCATATTGGCGCCGCGGGTCGAGCGCGTCTCCGGGTGCGAGCCGAACGGCATCACATCGACGAAAGGCTCGTCCTTGTACTGGTTCTCGAACAACTCCTGCAGCGCTTCATTGCTGATCTCGCTGGTCAGGCGCGCGTACAGGGTCGAATGCATGCCGCGGATCATCGGCACCAGGTGGGGCGTGAAAATCAGGTTGATCGGCAAACCCGTCATGCGCTGCAATTGCGCCACGGTTTCCGGCGTGTGGCGGTGGCCGGACACGCCATAGGCCTTGAAGTTGTCGCTCGACTCGGAGAACAGGGTGCCGATCTCGGCCTTGCGGCCGGCGCCCGACACACCCGACTTGGCATCGGCGATGAGCGAACTGGTATCGACCAGGTTGGCTTTGAGCAGAGGATAAAAGCCCAGCTGCATGGTGGTCGGATAGCAACCGGGGTTGGCGATCAGGCGCGCCGCCTTGATTGCCGCGCGGTTAATCTCAGGTAGCCCGTAGACCGCTTCTTCCAGCAATTCCGGGCAGGTATGGGGAATCTTGTACCACTGCTCGAAGGTCGCCTGGTCCTTGAGGCGGAAGTCCGCTGCCAGGTCGATGACCTTGACGCCGGCAGCCAGCAGCTCCGGTGCCTGGGCCATGGCAACACCGTGCGGAGTGGCGAAAAAGACCACGTCGCACTGGGTCAGATCAACCTTGTCGGGGGCCGAAAACGCCAGCTTGACGATACCGCGCAGCGAAGGATACATGTCGGCGACGGGCAAACCATCTTCCTTGCGCGAGGTAATCGCGGTCAGCTCCACATCGGGATGGACCGACAGCAGCCGCAGCAATTCCACGCCCGTGTAACCCGTGCCACCGACGATACCAACTTTGATCATAGCAATTCCTTGAATAATGGATGGGACCAGCCCGAAGAGATGGCAATTTTAACAGCGCAAACAAAACCCCGCGCAGCGTTGCCTGAGAACAGCCAAGGCAGGCTGATCAAGCGCCGGCGGCAGTCCCCTTGATTTTCCTCAAACCGGGGTCAGACCCTTGAACAGCAATTTTCTGCCATGCATGCTGAGCAATCGCTAATTTCACGCGGCACAAAGGGGCGCAGCTTGCTACCGGTGCGCCCGAAGTCAAAAACTTTCCGTTCAAGGGTCTGACCCCGGTTGAGAAATGTTTGATCCGGAAAGGAAAAAGCCGCCAGGCTTTGCAGCGGGCGGCTTCTTGTTGCTGCGCACCATCGGTGCGCGGCGGAGGCGAATTAACGCTTCGAGAATTGCTTTGCGCGACGTGCTTTGCGCAGACCAACTTTTTTACGCTCGACTTCACGTGCATCGCGGGTAACGAAACCGGCACGTGCCAGGTCGCCCTTCAATGCTGCGTCGTAGTCGATCAGAGCGCGGGTGATGCCGTGGCGAACTGCGCCAGCCTGGCCGGACTCGCCGCCACCGTGCACATTGACCTTGATGTCGAAACGCTCGACGTTGCCGGTCAGTTCCAGCGGTTGACGGATGACCATCAGACCGGTTTCGCGCGAGAAGTACTCGGACGCTGGCTTGCCGTTAACGATGATTTGGCCGGTGCCAACTTTGATGAAGACGCGAGCGACTGCACTCTTGCGACGGCCGGTGCCGTAATTGTAGTTACCGATCATGTCAGCTCCTTACTTGAACAGCACGAGTGCTTGAGGTTGCTGGGCAGCATGCGGGTGGGAACCTTCCGCGTACACTTTGAGCTTCTTGATCATGGCGTAGCCAAGCGGGCCCTTAGGCAGCATGCCCTTGACGGCTTTTTCCAGCGCGCGGCCAGGAAAACGCTCTTGCATTTTCTTGAAGTTGGTTTCGTAGATACCGCCTGGGTAGCCCGAGTGACGGTAGTAGGTCTTCTCGGTTGCCTTGGTGCCGGTAACGCGCAGCTTGCCTGCATTGATCACGACGATGAAGTCGCCCGTGTCGACGTGCGGAGTGAATTCTGGTTTGTGTTTGCCGCGCAGTCGGAGTGCCACTTCGCTGGCAACACGTCCGAGGACCAAGTCCGTCGCGTCAACCACGAACCAATCGCGCTGGACTTCATGTCCTTTAGCGGAAAAAGTTTTCATGTTGACTTCCTAAATATATAAATCGCTCAAATGGTGGTTCCGCTCAGCTGCACTGCGGACTCTGCCTTATTTACTTTTCCTGAGCAAACGGAAAGCCGGCTACTATAGCGCAGCCAGCCCTCTCCCGTCAAGTCCCTCCTGTGCCGGTCAGCAACGATCTGCAGCAAGCTAGACCAATCGCAAAGCCGCACTTGTGTCCACCAATAAACTTCATCGGTGAGGCGGTCCGCTGCTTCCGCAGAGCAAGAACACCTTGACCGCGGAAACAATGTGAAATTACTATGGCTGGGCACCGAAGATCCGGGTGTGCATCATGTCGGGAGAGCTCGTGAATGTGAACCACAGACTTGCCGCGTCGCTGGTCGCCGCTGCTCTCGGCGCCCCCCTGGCGTTGGCATTGCCGGCCGCGCAGGCGGCGGCGCCGGCCCAGCAGGGGCGCGGCTGCCATCTGCCCGGGGCGGAAGAAGGCTTGCGCTGCATCACGGTACCGGTCGACCTGGAATACGGCAAGCCCGGCAGTGCGAAACTGAAGCTGCACGTGACCCTGGCGCCGGCGTTTCGCGAAGCGGCCCGGCCCGATCCCCTGTTCATCCTGGCCGGCGGACCCGGAGAAGCGGGCAGCGATGTGTTGCCTCTGCTGAACACCACCTTCCGCCGCACCCGCGCCACCCGCGATATTGTGTTCATCGACCAGCGCGGCACCGGCCTGTCCGGCAAGCTCGACTGCCCGAGCGAGGCCGAGATCGACAGCAAGACCGATGCCGAACAGGAAGCGGAACTGAAGACCTGCATCGGGGCCATCAAGACGCCGCTGTCAGCCTACACCACGGCGGCGGCGGCGCGCGATATCGAACAAGTACGCCTGGCCATGGGCTACGGCAAGATCAACGTCTGGGGCGGCTCCTACGGAACCCGCCTGGGCCAGGCCTACGCGCGCGCCTATCCCGACAGCGTGCGGGCCCTGGTGCTCGACGGCGTGGCCGCGCCCGACCAGGTGATCCCGGCGGGCGGGCGCGACGGCCAGGCCGCGCTCGACCTGCTGTTCCAGCAATGCGCCGCGGACGCGGCCTGCGCCAAGGCCTATCCAGCGCTGCGCTCTGAATTCGACGGTCTGGTCGCCAGGCTCAAGACCGCACCGGTGGCGCTCAGCCTGCCCAGTCCACGCACTGCGGAACCGCTGCAGCTGAACATGAACAGCGCGCGCTTCCTGGGTACCGTGCACAACGTGCTGTATTCGGCGCTCGACAGCCGGCGCCTGCCCTTCCTGATCCACAGCGCGGCGCAAGGGCGCTGGGCGCCGTTCATCGCGCGCCGCAATGTGGGCAGCGATTTTTCGACCGAAGGCGGGGTGGCCCTGGTCCTGCACCTGGCGGTCGTCTGCGCCGAAGACTATCCGCGCATGACGCCCGCACTGCAGGCCGAGGATGCCAAGAACTCCTTCCTGGCGGGCAGCAAGAGCGAGCGCATGCTGGCCTTGTGCAAGTCGATCCAGGTGCCGGCCGTGGCCTGGCGCGAACCGGCCGTCATCAAGGCGCCGGCCCTCCTGCTGTCCGGTGCGCTCGATCCGGTCACACCGCCGCGCCGCGCCGTCGCCGCCGCCAAACACATGCCCAGGGCGCAGCATCTGGTAGTGGCCAACGCCGGCCACGGAATTTCCTCGCTGGGCTGCGCGCCGCGCCTGCTGCGTGAATTTCTCGACCAGCCCGACAAGCCGGTAGCGGCCAAGTGCCTGACCGACATCCCCGCCGCCAACTTCCAGGTCGGCAGCGCCGGCCCGCACCCTTAAGCCGAGGCCTGAATGATTGAAGTCAAGGAAGTGAGCAAGCAATTCGGCAGCGTCAAGGCGCTGGCCGGTGTCAGCTTCAGCGCCGCCGACGGACAGATCACCGCCCTGCTCGGCCCCAACGGCGCCGGCAAGACCACCCTGCTGCGCCTGCTGGTGGGCTTACTCAAGCGCGACCAGGGCAGCATCAGCATCGGCGGTGTCGATCCGGCGGTCGACCCAATGCGGGTGCGCACCGATATCGGTTTCCTGACCGACCAGTTCGGGCTGTACGAGCGCCTGTCCACGCGCGAATACCTGGCCTATTTCGGCGAGCTGAACGGCATGAGCGCGGCCGCCGTGCACAGGCGCATCGATGAAGTGGCCGAACTGCTGGGCATGCAGGACATCGTCGAACGGCGCGCCAAGGGCTTTTCCCAAGGACAGCGCATCAAGGTGGCGCTGGCGCGCACCCTGCTGCACAAGCCGCGCCACCTGCTGCTGGACGAGCCCAGCCGCGGGCTGGACGTGATGAGCACGCGCGCCCTGCGCACCGCCCTCACCGCCCTGCGCCAGGACGGTTGCTGCGTGATCATGGCAACCCACGTGATGCAGGAAGTGACCCACCTGTGCGACGACGTCATCGTGATCGCCAAGGGCCACACCGTGGCCCAGGGTTCGCCCGAGGAACTGTGCCGCCGCACCGGCATCGCCAACCTGGAAGACGCATTCGTGAGCCTGGTCGGCACCGATGAAGGAATCGCCGCATGAAGCCGAAGTTCCTGATCGTCTTCCTGAAGGAATTCAAGGAAACCCTGCGCGACCGGCGCGCGCTGGGCCTGCTGGCCCTGTTCACCCTGATGTATCCGCTGATGCTGGGCTATATGCTGAACCAGCAGATCGGGCGCGCCACCAAGTCCGAACGCGAAGGCATGGAACTGGCCGTGATCGGCGGCGCCCAGGCGCCCAACCTCATGGCCCAGCTCAAGCAAAAGAACATCAACGTGCAGGACAAGGCGGACATGAGCGAGGACGCCATCGCCGAACTGCTGCGCGGACGCAAGGTCGTGGCCCTGCTGCGCCTGCCGCCCGCCTATGCCGAAGATTACCAGGCCATGCGGCCGGCCCTGATCGAACTGTGGTTCGATTCGGCCAGCGATAACGGCGCCCGCCAGCGCGATGTGGAAGAAGTGCTGCATACCTACAGCAGCGGCATCAGCAGCGCGCGCCTGCTGGCGCATGGCGTGTCGCCCGTGACCCTGTCGCCGATGCGCCTGCAGCGCTACGACACCGGCAGCACGGCGGCGCGTTCGGCCGGCCTGATCGGCGCCATCCTCGGCTTCCTGTTCTTTCCGGCCTTTATCTGCGGCCTGTCGGCGGCGGTCGACAGCACCGCGGGCGAACGCGAACGGCGCTCGCTCGAAGTGCTGATGGCCCAGCCGGCCAGTCCCTGGGCCCTGGTGGGCGGCAAGTGGCTGGCGGCCGGCATCCTGGCCGTGATCGGCATCACGCTGGAACTGGCGCTGGCCCACGCCATCCTGTCCTGGCTGCCGCTGGAGGAAATCGGCATGACCTGGCGCCTCACGTCGTGGCAATTGTTCTGCGTGTGCGTGGCCACCATTCCGCTGTCCCTGTTCGCGGCCGGCCTGCATATCGCCCTGGCCATGAACGCCAAGTCCTTCAAGGAAGCCCAGAGCATGCTCAGCTTCGTGGTACTGGTACCCATGGTGCCAGGCCTGATCGTGTCCATGCTGGAACTGAAGACCGCGACCTGGATGTACAGCGTGCCGATGCTGTCGAACCAGACCCTGCTGCGCGAACTGGCGAAGGGGCAGGATATGGGCGCCCTGCCCTTCGTGCTGACCTTTCTCAGTTCCATGCTCCCGGCCCTGGCCCTGGTGGCCTTTGCCTCCTGGCGCATGAAGAGCGAGCGCTACGTACTGACGGTCTGAAGTCGACGTCGGCCCCGCGCTCAGCAAGGCTGGGGTCCCTCCATTACAATAGTGGCCACTATCGTCGCCTTACACAGAATGGAGCATCGTCATGGAAGTGAAAATCAGCTGGAACGGCCCGAGCGGCATGAGTTTTCGGGCCGAGACCGGCTCCGGCCACATGGTCAACATGGATGGCGCGCCCGAAGGCGGCGGCCACAACCTGGCGCCGCGGCCGATGGAAATGGTCTTGCTCGGCACCGGCGGCTGCACCGCCTATGACGTGGTGCTGATCCTCAAGCGCGGGCGCGAAGATGTGCGCGGCTGCGACGTGACGCTCAAGGCCGATCGGGCCGAGACCGATCCCAAGGTATTCACCAAGATCCACTTCCACTTTATCGTGACGGGCAAGAACCTGAAACCGACGGCGGTCGAGCGCGCGGTCAGCTTATCGCACGACAAATACTGCTCGGCGTCGATCATGCTGGCCAAGACGGCCGAGATCACGCACTCGTTCGAGATCGTCGAGGGATAAACGCAGGGTGGGCACGCTGTGCCCACCGTACAGGTCCAATCAGACGTAATACGCCGCCGTCGTCATCACCTTGGCCATGGCCGTCATGGCGGCCTTGACCGGCACCGGCGCCTCGACCGCGCCCAGGGCCTGGGCGGCGGCGCCATGGGCCGCTTCGTCGGTGCGCATCTGCTCGACGATGGCGCGCGACTTGGCGTCCTGCTCGGGCAGCATGTCCAGGTGGCTCACCAGGTGGGCTTCCACCTGCCTTTCCGTTTCCACCACAAAGCCCAGGCTGCGCGCATCGCCCAGGTGGGCGGCGACGCTGCCCATGACATAGGCGCCCGCATACCACAGGGGATTGAGCAGACTCGGCTGCGAGCCAAGTTCGGCCAGGCGCTGGGCGGTCCAGGCCAGGTGATCTTCTTCCTCGCGTCCCGCCTGCGCGAACTGGGCCCGCATCTCGGGGCTCTTGGCGAAGCGCGCCTGCGAGTTGTACAGGGCCTGGGCGCACACTTCGCCCACATGGTTCACGCGCATCAGGCCGGCGCTGTGGCGCTGCTCGCGCGCATCCATCTGGCCGTCCGAAGCGCGCGCGGCCGGGGTCGGGCGCGAAGCCGAGGCCACGCCGGCGATCACGCGCAGCGCCTTGTCGACGCCGACGATCAGCTTGTCCAGGGGGTTGATATGGCGGTTGGTGTCCATGGCGTCAGCTCAGTAAACGGTAAGCCACCATTATAGGGCGGATCAAATTTCTTGCGTGCCAGCACCGAACGGCGCCTGTTTCTCGTGTTCGATCCAGTCCAGCAAGGGTCCACCGATATCGAGCTTGGAAATGTTCTTGGCCACCCCCAGATTCAGTTCCAGCAGATAGGGAATGGTCTCGTGCGGCACGTCCGGGCAATGTTCGCTGAAGGCGGTCATGAAGCGCTTGGCGGTGATGACGGGAATGACTTTCTCGCCGCTCATGAACTGCAGCACGCTGGTGATGCTGTGGCCCTTGCCGATGGCCTGGTAAATAAAGCGGTTGAATTCGCGGTCCACCTTCTTGAAATCGATGGTGTCCGAGGTCATCAAGCCCTTCAGATAGTACAAACCGAGGGCGACGCGGAAGTAGGCGGTCGATTCCGCCACCGTGGGACCACGGCGCGCGACGGCGAGTATTTTTTCTTTAATGACACTATCCATAGGCGCATTATCCACATTTCCGCGCGCTTTTGTGATGCAGTGCGGCTTGCAAGCAAGAATTTTGGCGTGCTACCCTCACGCTTTCTAGCAAAGGCACCCGATGATCGAAGTAAAAAACCTGTCCAAGCGCTTCGCGGCGCCTGTGCACAAGGAGCGGCGTGCCCGGCAACGCGATCCGCGCGAACACGATGGCTGGTTCCACGCGGTGCGCGACGTCAGTTTTTCCTGTGCCCCGGGCGAAGTGCTCGGCCTGCTGGGGCCCAACGGGGCCGGCAAGACCACCACCCTGCGCATCCTGTCCACCGCGCTGCGGCCCGATGCCGGCAGCGCCCACATCGATGACATCGATATCCTGGCCGATCCCCTGACGGCGCGCCAGCGCATCGGTTTTTTGTCTGGCAGCACCGGACTGTACGGGCGCCTGACCGCGCGCGAGAACGTGGCCTACTTCGGGCGCCTGCACGGCATGGCGCCGGACCGGCTCAAGCGCCGCATCGACCAGCTCTTCGAACAGCTCGACATGCACGCCTTTGCCCACAAGCGCGCCGACCAGCTCTCAAGCGGCATGAAGCAGAAATGCGCGATCGCCCGCACCGTGGTGCACGAGCCGCGCATCGTCATTCTGGACGAACCGACCACCGGGCTGGACGTGATGTCGGCCAAGATCCTGCTCGACTTCATCGCCAGCTACAAGGCCCTGCGCGTGCCGCTGATCTTTTCCACCCACCATCTGCACGAAGTGGAAAAGCTGTGCGACCGCATCTGCATCATCAACCACGGCCGCACCGCCTTCAACGGCACAGTGGCCGAGCTGCGCCGGCTGGGCGGCAGCGAAGACCTGTACGACTCCTTCGTGCAGATCATTAACGCGGAAGCCTGATATGTGGACCGTCTACCTCAAGGAACTGCTCGAGCTGGTACGCGACCGCAAGACCTTCATCTTCACCGTGCTGGTGCCCATCGTGGCCATGCCCCTGATTTTCGGCGGCCTGGGCTACCTGTCCTCCAAGATGTTCAAGAAAGCCCAGCACAAGGAACTGTCCTACGCCATCTTCGGCAAGGCCAATGCGCCCCAGCTGAGCGAGCGCTTCGCCCACGAAAAAGGCTTGCGCGAAGTGGCGCTCGACAGTCCCGAGCATATCAAGGCCGCGATTGACGCCGAGCGCATCAGCTTCGCGCTGGTGATTCCCGCAAATTTCGACGAAAAGCTGGGGGCACACCAGCAAGCCAGCGTCGAGCTGCACTACAACAACGCGGTGGCGGTGGACATGACGCGCAAGCGGGTCACTGCCGTCGTCGACGCCCACAACGGCGCCTTGCGGGCGAAGGCGCTGTCGGCCCTGAAGATGAGCCGGGCCGAACTCAACTTCGCGCTCAACCCCATCAAGCTGGACGAAGTGTCGACCGCCGACACGCGCGAACGCATGGGCGCGCTGGTGGGCGGGGTGCTGCCTTATATTTTGCTGATGGTTTGCCTGATGGCGGCCATGTACCCGGCAATCGACCTGGGCGCGGGCGAAAAGGAGCGCGGCACCCTGGAAACCCTGCTGCTGGCGCCGATTCCGCGGACCTCGCTGGTGCTGGCCAAATTCCTCGTGCTGTTTACGGTCGGGCTGACCTCGGCGCTGCTGATGGTGGCCAGCATGGGCCTGCTGCTGGGCGTATTCGGCGCCTCGCTCGAGGGAGGGCTGGCCCAGATGGTGCGCGCCATCGGCCTGGGCGACCTGGCCATGGTGGCCCTGATGCTGGTGCCGACGGCCGCCATCTTCGCCTCCATCCTGCTGTCGATCTCGATCTACGCCAAGACCTACAAGGAAGCCTCGGGCATGATCTCGCCGCTGATGATGCTGCTGATCGTCCCCATCATCCTGGCCATGCTGCCGGGGGTGGAACTGAACTGGTTCTGGTCGATGGTACCGCTGACCAACGTCTCCCTCGCCATGAAAGAACTGGTCAAAGGCACCATGGACTACCGCATGTTCGCCGCCATCCTGCTCTCGACCACCCTGATCGCCGGCGCCCTGCTGGCCTGGTGCCGCTGGTGGTTCAACCGCGAAGAAGTCCTGTTCCGCAACTAGCCCACGAAAGCGCTGACAATGTTTCCCAAAATTGTCCTGCGTGTGGGGTCAGGTCTGTCAATCGTACATTTTGCGGAAATATTTCCTATTTTTGTCCGAATGTCAGACCTGACCCCACACGCAGGACAGAAAATGGAAACATTTCTTGGGAGATAGTTTTCGCGGGTCGGGTGTGCATTCCATGGCCGGGTTTGTGCAAACTGAGCCCGTCAAAGCGCTGTGCGTCGCAATGGCTCGCCTGGATTGCGTCAAATTTAATACAATGCAACTACCAATAAGCGCCGGGCAACGTTGACGGCGCGCCGCAAGCGATCAGTATCAGGAGTCAGGCATGGAATTACGCATCAGGAACTTGTCCAAGACCTACGCCAACGGCGTGGTGGCCCTGGACAAGGTCACCCTCACCATCCCCACCGGGATGTTCGGTTTGCTCGGCCCTAACGGCGCCGGCAAGTCGACCTTGATGCGTACCCTCGCCACCCTGCAGGAATGCGATGCCGGTTCGGTCTTTTTCGGCGACCTAGATGTGCTCGACGAAAAAGACGAGATCCGCCGCCTGCTTGGCTACCTGCCCCAGGATTTCGGGGTCTACCCGAAAGTGACCGCTTACGAACTGCTCGACCATTTTGCGGTCCTCAAGGGCTTGTCCAACCGCGCGCGGCGCCGCGAAGTGGTGGATGGACTGTTGCAACAAACCAATCTTTTCGATGTGCGCCACCAGCGCCTGGGTGGCTTTTCCGGCGGCATGCGCCAGCGCTTCGGCATCGCCCAGGCCCTGCTGGGCGACCCGCAACTGATCATCGTCGACGAGCCCACCGCCGGCCTCGACCCACAGGAACGCGTGCGTTTCCACAACCTGCTGTCGGACATCGGGGAGGACAAGACGGTCATCCTTTCGACCCACATCGTGTCCGATGTGTCCGACCTGTGCGCCAACATGGCGATCATCAACAAGGGCAATGTGCTGCTCTGCGGCGAGCCGCAAAAGCTGATCGATGCGATCGACGGCAAGATCTGGGCGCGCTTCGTCGCCAAGCACGAGCTGGCCCATTTTCAGAAAGAACACGCCGTCATCTCGACCCGCCTGCTGACCGGCCGCACCCTGATCCACGTCTACGCCGAACGCGATCCGGGCGAGGGTTTCGAGCCGGCCCAGGGCGACCTGGAAGACGTGTATTTCGCCACCATTGCCGGCCGCCACCTAGCCGCCAGCAATTGTTAAGGGACGTAGCGTGAGCTCCATGCTGGCAATCGCCCGTTTCGAAGCCCGGCAGCGCCTGAAAATGCTGTCGACCTGGGTTTACTTCGGCATGTTCCTGCTGCTGTCGATGTTGTGGATGGCCGCCGCCGGCGGTGTCTTCAAGGAATCCTACGTCAGCTTCGGCGGCAAAATCTACATCAATTCCCCTTACGCGATCTCGCTCACCGTGGCCTTCCTCGGCTGCCTCGGCGTGACCGTGATCGCCGCCATGGCAGGGCGCTCGGTGCAGCAGGATTTTGAATATGACATGCACCATTTCTTCTTCAGTGCGCCGATCCGCAAACACGACTATGTGTTCGGCCGCTTCCTGGGCGCCGCCCTGACCCTGGCCATCGTGTTTTCCAGCATCGTGCTGGGCGCCTGGCTGGGCACTTACATCCCCGGCGTCGACCCGGACCGCCTGGGCACGGGCGGCCCCTGGATGTACCTGCTGCCCTACGTGCGCCTGCTGGTCCCTAACATTGTCATCTTCGGCTCCATCTTTTTTGTGCTGGCGGCGCTGACCCGGCGCATGCTGCCGGTGTATGTGGCCAGCGTGGTCATGATGATCGGCTACATCGTGGCGCCCAACCTGGCGCGCGACCTCGACTACAAGACCCTGGCCGCCCTGATCGATCCCTTCGGCACCACCGCCGTGATCCGCCTGACCGAATACTGGACCATCGCCGAACGCAATACCCGCGCCATCCCCTTCGAGGGCGTGTACCTGATCAACCGCCTGATCTGGACCGGCTTCGCCCTGGTGGTCCTGCTGCTGGGTTACTGGCGCTTCCATTTCATCGGTAATGTCGACAGCCGCACCGCCAAGCGCGGCGAAGGCGCGGCCGATGCGCCCCTGCACCTGTCGCACAGCGCCATCGCGACCCAGGAAAAGCCCGATTTCGTGGCCCGCAGCCTGAGCCTGCTGCTGCTGCGCTCCACCTGGCTGAACCTGCGCGAGTCGGTCAAGAATATTTATTTCGTGGTCATCGCCCTGGCCGGGGTGCTGGCCATGTTCGCGTCCTCGCTCGGCCACGGCGCCATGTTCGGCACCGTCACCTACCCGGTCACCTACCAGATCCTGGAACTGATCAGCAGCACCAATTCCCTGTTCATGGTCATCATCACCACCTTCTACGCGGGGGAACTGGTGTGGCGCGAACGCGAAGCGCGCGTGGCCCAGATGCTCGACGCCCTGCCGCTGCCGAGCTGGCTGCCGATGCTGTCCAAGCTGTTCGCACTGATCGGCCTGCAGGCCCTGATGCTGTTCGTGACCATGATCTGCGGCATGCTGATCCAGCTCTTCCGCGGTTATTTCGCGCTCGAACCCGGCCTGTACGTGCAAACGCTGTTCCTGATCCAGCTGCCCCAATACGCCCTGGTGGCGGTGCTGGCCATTGCCCTGCAGGTGCTGATCAACCAGAAATACCTGGCTTACTTCGCGATGATTCTGTACTACTTCGCGACCATCACCTTCGGCACCATGGGCCTGGACCATCCGATGCTGCTGTACGGCACCTCGCCCAGCTTTGTGTATTCCGAGATGAACGGCTGGGGCCACTTCCTGGCGCGCGAACGCTGGTTCGAACTGTACTGGAGCGGCGCGGCCCTGCTGCTGATGGTGCTCTCGCTGGTGTTCTGGCCGCGCGGCTACAACGCGGAAATGGGCAGCCGCATCCAGCTGGCGCGCCGCAACCTGTCCTATCCGGTGCTGGTCAGCTTCGGCATGGGGCTGGGGATCTTCCTCGGCGCCGGCGGCCTGCTGTACTACAACCTGCACGTGGCCGGCGACTTCAAGACCGCCTTCCAGAAAGACGCCAGGCGCGCCGAATACGAGCGGCGCTACAAGAAGTTCGCGGCCCTGCCCCAGGCCCGCATCGTCGACGTCGACCTGAAGGTGGCGATCCTCCCCGAGCAGCGCCGCCTGGCCGTCAAGGGCATTTATCAACTCGAAAACAAGGGCAAGGTCGCGGTGCAGCAGGTCTTCCTGAGCCAGGACGGCGACGCCAGCCTGAACGTGCATTTCGAGCAGGACGTGCGCCCCATTTTCACCGACCGCGCGCGCGGCTTCTACGGCTACCAATTGAGCAAAGCGCTGCAGCCGGGCGAGCGCATCGCCCTCGAATTCGATCTCGAATACGAATCGAAGGGCATCCTCGGCTACGGCTCGGATACCCCGGTGATCGGCAACGGCACCTTCTTCAACAACAACGCCCTGCCGCGCCTGGGCTACCTGCGCGAGGCCGAACTGGACGACGACCGTGACCGCAAGCGCCATGGCCTGGCCCCGCGCGCGCGCATGCCGCTGCGCGACGATCCGGCCGGCCTGGCGAATAACTACCTGGGCGCCGACGCCGACTGGATCAATTTCAACGCCGTGGTCAGCACCAGCCCGGACCAGATCGCGATCGCGCCCGGCACCCTGGAAAAGGAATGGCTCTCGGCCGGACGCCGCTATTTCCACTACCGCATGGACAAGCCGATCCTGAATTTCTATGCCTTCCAGTCGGCGCGCTACGAAGTGCGGCACGACCGCTGGCAGGACGTGACGATCGACCTGTACTACCAGAGCGGCCACGAATTCAACCTCGACCGCATGGCCAAGGGCGTCAAGGCCGCACTCGAATACAACTCGAAGAACTTCAGCCCTTACCAGCACAAGGTGCTGCGCATTGTCGAATTCCCGCGCTACGCCGCCTTTGCCCAGTCCTACCCGAACACGATTCCGTATTCCGAAAGCCTGGGCTTCATCGCCAAGGTCGACGACAAGAACCCCAAGGACATCGACTACCCCTTCTACATCACGGCCCACGAAGTGGCGCACCAGTGGTGGGGCCACCAGGTGGTCGGCGCGGCCACCCGCGGCAGCACCGTGCTGTCCGAAACCCTGGCCGAGTATTCGGCCCTGATGGTGATGAAGACCTCCTTCGGGCCGGCCAAGATGCGGCGCTTCCTGCGCTATGACCTGGACCGCTACCTGATGGGACGCGCCATGGAGAAGAAGCGCGAAGTCGCGCTGGCCGAGAACGAAAACCAGAACTACATCCATTACAGCAAAGGCGCACTGGCCATGTTCCTGCTCCAGGACCAGGTGGGCGAGGCCAAAATCAACGGCGTGCTGCACGAACTGCTCACGCGCCACGCCTTCCACGGCGCGCCCTATCCCTCTGTGTCGGCCCTGGTCGATGGCCTGCGCGCGGTCACGCCGCCGGAACAGGCTTACCTGATCGACGACCTGTTCGAGAACATCGTCCTGCACGATAACCGCGCCGTTATCGCCAGCGCGAAAAAACGCGCCGACGGCAAGTACGTGGTCACCCTGCAGGCCAGTGCCAGCAAGATGCGCGCCGGTGAACTGGGCGACGAGACCGAGGTGCCGCTCAAGGACAGCATCGACTTCGGGGTCGACGACAAAGATGGCAATCCCCTGCTGCGCGAACGGCGCCTGGTGACCCAGAAGGAGCTGACCGTCACCATGGTGGTCAGCGGACGGCCGGCGCGAGCCGGCATCGATCCGGACAACAAGCTTGTCGACCGCAGGCCGCGCGACAATATGGTGGAAGTCGAGCACTAAGGGGGAATCTTGCGCCGAGCTTGTTGCTTTTCCGCTAGACTTTGTCTTTTGCATACGGAAAAAGCAGCATGCCAAGCGCACGAACGATGGACCAGACCGGCTTTCGCCGCATTCTTGCCCGTAATGTGGCCCTGCCCCTGGCGATCGGTGTGCTCAGTGCCCTGATCTTCGTGGCCGTGGTCAGCTACCTGATGTCGGTGCTGGCCATGGTGGAACACAGCCAGAAGGTGATCGGCAGCGCCAACGAAGTGGCCAAGCTGGCGGTGGACCAGGAATCGGGCTTGCGCGGCTTTTTGCTCAGCAACGACGAAGCCTACCTGGCGCCGTATGTGAGCGCCAAGGCCAAGTCCGGCCCCGCAATCGAGGCTTTGGCCGACCTGGTCAAGGACAACCAGGCGCAGCAGCTTCGACTGCGCCAGATCGCCGCCATGCAGGCCAACTGGGATGCCTATGCGCGCGATGCGATCGCCCTGCGCCGTAGCAATGGCGACTTCCTGTCGGTGCTGCGCAGCGGCCGCGGCAAGCTCGCCTTCGATGAAATCCGCAAACTGTTCGACGAATTTCTCGTGGTCGAACAGCGCCTCCTGCGCGAACGCAACGCCAGTGCTACGAGCGTCACGCGCATGGGAGTCGGTGCCTATCTGTTCGTCAGCCTGGCGCTGGCAGTCATCCTGGCCGCCTTCGGACGGCGCGAGCTGCTCAAACTGTCGAACGTGTTCGGCGACGCCATCGACCAGCACCGCCTGCACGGCGAAGAGCTGGAACGCCAGGCCTGGCTGCGCAGCGGCCAGACCCAGCTGGCCGAGAAAAGTATCGGCCATACGGCGCTGGGCCGGCTGGCGCGCGCCGTCATCGAATTCACCGCCGAATACACCGGTGCCGCCGTCGGCGCCCTGTACGCGCGCGAAGAAGACGGCGCCCTGCGGCGCGTAGCCGGTTACGGCCTGCCCAAGGAAATGGAGCAGTCGACACAGGTCTACGAAGGTGCCGACACCCTGGTCGGCCAGGCCCTGGTGGCGGCCAAGCCCATGGTGCTGGGCGAACTGCCCGAGCACTACCTCAAGGTCAGCTCCGGCCTGGGCAGCGCCAGCCCGCGCTACCTGGTGCTGCTGCCGGTGGTGCATGAAGGCTTGCCCATCGGCGTGATCGAACTTGGCTTCCTGGCCCAGCCGCACGCGCGCGAACTTGAGTTTTTAGAGATGGTCGCACCGAACGTCGGACGCGCCATCGAAGCCTCGCTGGCGCGGCGGCGCCTGCACGATGCCCTGGCCGAGACCCAGCAACTGAACGAAGAACTCCAGGTGCAGCAGGAAGAACTGCGCACCGCCAATGAGGAACTTGAGGAGCAGTCGCGCGTGCTGGAAGAATCCCAGACCATCCTGGAAAACCAGAAGGCGGAACTGGAGCAAACCAACGAGCAGCTGGCCGACCAGGCCAATGCGCTCGATCAGAAGAACAGCGCGCTGGGCGAGGTACAGCGCGAGCTGGAAGAGCGCGCGCAGGAACTGCAGCGCGCCAGCAAGTACAAGTCCGAATTCCTGGCCAATATGTCGCACGAGCTGCGCACTCCGCTCAACAGCTCCCTGATTCTGTCCAAACTGCTCTCCGAGAATGCCAAGGGCAACCTGGAGCCGGAGCAGATCCAGTTCGCCAACACGATTTACGCAGCCGGCAACGACCTGCTCAACCTGATCAACGACATCCTCGACATCTCCAAGGTCGAAGCGGGCAAGCTGGAACTGGCGCCGGAAGCCATTCCGCTGGCCGACATCGCCGACACCATCAACCGCACCTTCGCTCCGCTGGCCGCGCAAAAGCGTCTGGCCTTCACCGCCGCCGTCGAATCGGGCGCGCCCCCATCGCTGTTCACGGACGGCCAGCGCCTGCAGCAGATCCTCAAGAATCTGTTGTCGAATGCGATCAAGTTCACCGACGCCGGCCAGGTCTCGCTGACCATCTCGTCCGCCCCCGACAACATGATCTCGTTCGCCGTGCGCGATTCGGGCATCGGCATCGCCGCCGACCAGCAATCGATCATCTTCGAAGCCTTCCGCCAGGCCGACGGCACCACCAGCCGGCGCTACGGCGGCACCGGCCTGGGCTTGTCAATCTCACGCGACCTGGCGGCCTTGTTGGGCGGCGCCATCACCATCACCAGCACCCCGGGCCAGGGCAGCACCTTCACCCTGCTGCTGCCACGCGAACTGGTCCTGCCGGAACAAGCTGACACGGCGCCCGCCACCAGCGCCCTGCTGCCACCGGCAGCACCGGTCCAGCCGGCCCCGGCAGCGGCCGGGCAGGCAGCGCGCGCCCCCTCTTTCGACGACGACCGCAAGCGCACCGCCAGCGCCGACCGCACCGTACTGGTGATCGAGGACGACACCGCCTTCGCACGCATTCTGTTCGACCTGGCCCACGAGATGCAGTACCGCTGCCTGGTCGCGCACAGCGCCGCCGACGGTCTGCAGGCAGCCGAAGACTTCCTGCCCGACGCCATCCTGCTCGACCTCGGCCTGCCGGACGGCTCCGGCATGGACGTGCTGCAAAAGCTCAAGAACAATCCGCGCGCGCGCCACATCCCGGTGCACATCGTGTCGGCCAACGACCGCGCCGAAGCGGCCCTGCAGCTGGGGGCCATCGGCTACGTCATCAAGCCGGCCACGCGCGACCGCCTCAAGCAGGTGTTCCAGACCCTGGAAGGCAAATTCAGCCAGAAGCTCAAGCGCGTGCTGCTGGTCGAGGACGACGAGCGCCAGCGCGAGAGCGTGGTGGCCCTGATCGACGACGACGATGTCGACATCACCGCCGTGGCCACCGGCGAGGAAGCCCTGCACCTGCTGCGCAATGCGGTGTTCGACTGCATGATCATCGACCTGAAGCTGCCCGACATGCAGGGCCATGAGCTGCTGCGCAAGATGGCGGCCGAGGAAATCGTCTCCTTTCCGCCGGTGATCGTCTACACCGGCCGCAGCCTGACCCGCGCCGAGGAAGCCGAACTGCTCAAGTACTCGCGCTCGATCATCATCAAGGGTGCCCGGTCGCCCGAACGCCTGCTCGACGAAGTCACCCTGTTCCTGCACAAGGTCGAATCGCAGATGTCGGCCGAGCGCCAGAGCATGCTCAAGACCGTGCGCGGGCGCGACCGCGTGTTCGACGGACGCCGCATCCTGCTGGTCGACGATGATGTGCGCAACATCTTCTCGCTTACCAGCGCCCTGGAACAAAAAGGCATTGCCGTCGAAGTCGGCCGCAACGGCTTCGAAGCGCTCGAGCGCCTGGACCAGATTTCCGACATCGACCTGGTTCTGATGGACGTCATGATGCCGGGGATGGACGGGCTGGAAGCGACGCGCCGTCTGCGCGCCGACCCGCGCTTCGCCAAGCTGCCGGTGATTGCGATTACGGCCAAGGCCATGAAGGATGACCAGGAACAGTGCATGAAGGCTGGCGCCTCCGACTACCTGGCCAAGCCGATTGACCTTGACCGCCTGTACTCGCTGCTGCGGGTCTGGCTCCCGGGCGTGGAGCGCCTATGACGCAGAACAAGCCGGCACCGGCGCGCCCCGCCGACAGCGCGACCATCGAGCTGCGCCTCCTGATGGAAGCGATCTACCTGAAATACAGCTACGATTTTCGCGATTATTCCGGCGCCTCCCAGAAGCGGCGCGTGCTGCACGCCCTGCACCAGATGGACTGCGCCAGCATTTCGGAGCTGCAGGCGCGCGTGCTGCACGACCCGGACGCCTTCATCCAGCTGCTGCAGTACCTGACGATTCCCACCAGCGAGATGTTCCGCGACCCGGCGTACTTTGCCGCGCTGCGCGAACACGTGGTGCCGCACCTGCACACCTACCCTTCGCTGAAGGTCTGGATCGCCGGCTGCAGCACGGGCGAGGAAATCTACTCGATGGCCATCATGCTCAAGGAAGAAGGCTTGCTCGAGCGCTGCATCATCTACGCCACCGACATCAACCCGCATTCTCTCGAACGTGCGCGCAAGGGTGTGTTTGCCCTCGACCGGATGCGCGCCTACACCGCCAGCTACCAGATGGCCGGCGGGCGCGCCGCCTTCTCCGACTACTACACCGCCGCGTATGATGGAGCCTTGTTCGACCGCAGCCTGGTCGAGAACGTCATCTTCGCCGACCACAGCCTGGCCACCGACAGCGTGTTCTCCGAAACCCATTTGATCAGTTGCCGCAACGTGATGATTTACTTTAACCGCAAGCTGCAGGACCGCGCACTGGGACTGTTCCACGAGTCGTTGTGCTACCGCGGCTTCCTTGGCTTGGGCAGCAAGGAAAGCCTGGACTTCTCCTCGCATGCCAATCAGTTCGACGCGCTCGTCAAGTCCGAGCGCATCTACCGCAAGGCGGCGCCATGAACGCCCAGCTCACAGGCGCCCTGGCAGGGCGCCATTTCGACGCCCTCGTCATCGGCGCATCGGCCGGCGGCATCGACGCCCTCATGCACGTGCTGCCCCGCCTTCCCGCGCGTCCCGCCTTCGCCGTGGTAGCCCTGCTGCACCTGCCGGATGACCGCGACAGCCGCCTGGCCGAAGTCTTTGCGCGCCACCTGCCGATGCCGGTGCGCCAGGCCGACGACAAGGCGCAGCTGGCGGCCGGCACCGTGTATTTCGCCCCGCCCGGTTATCACCTTTCGATCGAGGACGACTGCAGTTTCTCGCTCAGCCAGGAGGACCCCGTGCACTACTCGCGACCCGCCATCGACATTCTCATGGCCTCCGCGGCCGACGCCTACGGCGAACGCCTGGCCGGCATCCTGCTGACCGGCGCCAGCGCCGACGGCGCGGCCGGCATGGCCGCCATCGGCGTGGCCGGCGGGCTGACCGTCGTCCAGGATCCCGACGACGCCCACATCGCCACCATGCCGGCCGCCGCGATCCGCCTGCGCGCGCCCGACCTGGTGCTGCGGCTGGAAGACATCGGCGCGCTGCTCGCCGCCATGGAGGCTGCATGAGCAATCTGAATCCACAGTACGGCGCCAGCAATGTCACCAAGGTCCTGATCGTCGACGACCTGCCCGAAAACCTGCTGGCGCTGTCGAAGATCATCGAACAGGACGACCGCATCATCCTCCAGGCCAGCTCCGGCGAACAGGCCCTGTCGCTGCTGCTCGAACACGACTTCGCGCTGGCCATCCTGGACGTCATGATGCCCGGGATGGACGGCTTCGAGCTGGCCGAACTGATGCGCGGCACTGAGCGCACCCGCAATGTGCCGATCGTCTTCGTCAGCGCGGCCGGCAAGGAGCTTAACTACGCCTTTAAAGGCTACGAGACCGGCGCCGTCGACTTCCTCTACAAGCCGCTCGACGTGGCCGCGGTCAAGAGCAAGGTCAACGTCTTCGTGGCCCTGTGCCAGCAGCGCAACGAAGTCAAACGCCAGGTCGCCGAGCTCGAAGAAAGCCGACGCGCGCTGCGCGCCACCCAGGCCGAACTCGAACACTCGCTCAAGATGCGCGACGACTTCATGTCGATGGTCGCGCACGAACTGCGCACGCCGCTCAACACGCTTTTTCTCGAGACCCAGCTGCGCGGCATGCAGCTCGACAAAGGCAATATGGCGGCCTTTAGCGAAGAGCAGCTGCGCAAGATGGTCGCGCGCGACGGGCGCCAGATCCAAAGCATGATCCGGCTGATCAACGACATGGTCGACGTCTCGCGCATCCGCAGCGGCAAGCTGTCGATCCGGCCGGCGCAGACCGAGCTGGCGTCCCTGCTCGAGCGCATCGTCAGCGACCTCGCGCAGCGCACCGAAGCGGCCGGCGGGACCATCGAACTGCACGCGCCGGCGCCGGTGGAAGGCGTGTGGGACGAATTCCGGGTCGAGCAGATCATCATTAACCTGCTGACGAATGCGCTACGCTACGGCGGCAGCAAGCCGGTGAAGATCTCGCTGACGGCCGAAGACGGGCGGGCCACCATCGAAGTGCGCGACCAGGGCGTCGGCATCGCGCCGGAAGACCAGCTGCGCATCTTCAACCCCTTCGAGCGCGCCGGCACCAAGGACGTGCGCGAAGGGCTGGGACTGGGCCTGTACATTGCGCGCCAGCTGGCCGAATCGCACGAAGGCACGCTCGACGTGGACAGCGTCCCCGATCAGGGTGCCGCCTTCCGCCTCACCCTGCCGCTCAACTGATTCCAGCGCAGCAATATTGCTCTGAATTGTCCAGCGTTTGGGGTCAGGTCTGTCAATCGGACATTTTGCAGCAAGATTTCCGCAAAATGTCCGATTGCCAGACCTGACCCCAAACGATGGACATTTTCAGGCAATGTTTTGCTTGCGTGGCGGTAATCTGCGATTATTGTGATATCGGCACCATCAGGCGGCTTGCGCCGTTCACAGACTCATGAAGAAGATCGCATTTTCGGGCACCCTCGACCCCATTACCAACGGCCATATGTGGGTCATCGGCGAGGCGCGTGCGCTGGCCGACGAGGTGGTGGTGCTCATCTCGGAAAATCCGGCCAAGAAGCCGGAGTTTCCGGCCGCCCTGCGCAAGCAGATCATCGAGGAGAGCGTCGCCGCCGAGGGCTGGGACAATGTCAGCGTGGTGCTGGTGCGCGGCGACTATACGGCGCGCGCGGCCAAGCGTCAGGGTATCGATTTTCTGATCCGCGGCATCCGTACCACCTCCGATTTCGATTACGAGAATCTGATCCAGCAAGCCAACGTGGATGTGATCAACGGCGCCAAGACGGTGTTCGTGATGCCGCCGCGCGACCTGGGTTCGGTCAGTTCGAGCTTCGTGCGCAGCCTTCAGGGCCCGGTGGGATGGCACTGGACCACGCGCCGCTTCATGCCGGCGCCCGCTTACCGCGCCTGGATCCTGGACTGGCTGCGCAAGCAGTGGAATGGCTTGTGGCCCGAACGCCAGGCCGCGACCGCGCCCTGGTTCGAACGCCTCACCGGCCCGGATGCGTATGGGGCACCGGCGCGCCCATATCACAATCTCGATCATCTGGTGCATGGCTTGAGCGAGCTGGCAGCCTGGGGTTCGAATACCGGTGCTTGCGCCGACGATGTCGCGCTGCTGAAGAAGGCATTCTGGTTTCATGACGCGGTGTATGGCACCGCCCCGCACGCGATGTCGAACGAGGAGCAAAGCGCGCAGCTGTGGCTTACCAGTGGGCTCGATGAAGGCGACACGGCGCAGCAGGTGGCGGCGCTGATCCGGGCCACCGAGCATCTGCAGGCGGGCGCGCAGCTGCATCGGCTGCAGGATGCCTTGCTGGGCGCGGACCTGGCCGTGCTGGGACAGGCCGAGGATGTGTATGACCTGTATGCGGTCAATGTGCGCCAGGAGTACACCCACGTCGACGACGCGCGCTATCGCGAGGGACGGCGCCGCGTGATGGCGCACTTCCTGCTGTTGGCCGAACAGGGCGTGCTGTATCGGGATGGGTATTTTGCGGGGATGTACAACGAGCAGGCGCGCGAGAATCTGGGCCGGGAGTTGGCGCAGCTTTCTGCCTGATTGAGGTTGCGCGACGTTACCGGTGGGCAGGGGCTGCCCACCCTACGGGTCCCGCCAAGGCATAAAAAAACCGCGATCCTGTCGCGGTTTTTTTATATGCTGCAGCTTATTTTTTCGCCGCGGCTTTCTTGGCCGGCGCCTTCTTGGCCGCCGCTTTCTTGGCCGGGGCTTTCGCCGCCGCTGCCTTTTTAGCCGGTGCCTTGGCCGGCGCTGCCGCTTCCTCCGCTACATCGCCTTCCGGTGCATCGGCGGCTGCCTTGCCTTTGCCTTTGGCCGGCGCCTTGGCTTTGCGCTCTTCGAACTCGAAGCTGATCTTGCCATCCTTGCCCTTGACCAGGAAGGCCTTGAACGGACGGCGCGTGCGCTGCGATACAAAGCCCGGCATCAGGTCGGTCTTGCCGTCGTTGAGCAGCTTGACCATCTGTTCCGGCAAAATCTCCTGCTGCAGGATGATGCGCCCGCTGCGGAAGTCGCAGGTCTTCGGCTTGGCCACGCTGTGCTCGCACACATAGGCCAGGCCCATTTCGTAGACGCCGCCGGCGCACTTGGGGCAAGGTCCGAGCGCGGTCTGGCCGGTGAAGTCGACACCTTCGCCATCTTCGCCGCCGTCGTCGTTCTGGCCGAAGTCGAATTCGAGCTTGAAGTTGTTGATGTCTTCGTCGCGCACGATGCGCAGGATGGCGGCGAAGGGACGCCCCATCTTGGAGCGGAAGCCCTGCATCGGTCCGATGGTGCGCTTTTCCAGCAGCTCTTCAACTTCGGCAATCTCGAACTGGCGGCTGCCAGGGGTTTTGCTCATGTTGAATTCGCACTTGGTGCAGGCGAAGCGGCGGTAGTTTTCCTTGACCACGCCGCCGCAGTTCGGGCACGGGGTCTTCAGGGTCGCGTAGTCGCCGGGAATGGTGTCGTTGTTGTATTCCTTGGCGCGCTTGACGATGATCTGGGTCATCTTCTCGATTTCGCGCATGAATTCTTCACGCGAGATCTTGCCCTTCTCCATCTGCGAGAGCTTGTATTCCCATTCGCCGGTCAGTTCCGGCGCGGTGAGTTCGTTCACGCCAAGGCCGCGCAGCAAGGTCATCAGTTGCGATGCCTTGGCGGTTGGAATCAGTTCACGTCCTTCGCGCAGCAGGTAGCGCTCGCCCAGCAAGCCTTCGATGATGGCGGCGCGCGTGGCTGGCGTGCCCAGGCCTTTGCCGGCCATGGCGTCGCGCAGTTCGTCGTCGTCGATCAGCTTGCCCGCGCCTTCCATCGCCGACAGCAAGGTTGCTTCGGTGTAGCGTGCGGGCGGCTTGGTGACCAGGCCGTTGGCGGTGACTTTGTCGGTGTGGACTTTTTCGCCCTTGGCCACCGGCACCAGGTTGCCGCCGGTGTTGTCGTCCTTGTCGCTGTCGGTCGAGGCTTCCTTGCCGTAGATCGCCAGCCAGCCGGGATTGGTCATGACCTTGCCTTCGGTCTTGAACTGGTGGCCGGACACTTCGGTGAAACGGGTGGTGACCTGGAATTCGGCAGGCGGGAAGAACACGGCCATGAAGCGGCGCGTCACCAGGTCGTACAGTTTCTGTTCCGGCTCGGACAGGTTCTTCGGCGCCAGCGTGGTCGGGATGATCGCGAAGTGATCCGAGATCTTGGTGTTGTCGAAGATGCGCTTGTTCGGCTTGACCCAGCCCTTGTCGGTGATTTGCTTGGCGAACTGGTGATAGTTATTGTTCTCGGCCAGCGACACCATCGTGTCCTTGACGGTGTTGATGTAGTCTTCCGGCAGATGGCGCGAATCGGTACGCGGGTAGGTCAGCACCTTGTGCTTTTCGTACAGGGCCTGGGCCAGGCCGAGCGTGTTCTTGGCCGAAAAGCCGAAGCGGCCATTGGCTTCGCGCTGCAGGCTGGTCAGGTCGAACAGGGCCGGCGCCATCGAGGTGGTCGGCTTCGATTCTTCCGTCACATTGCCGGGACGGCCCTTGCAGGCCATGGCGATGGTATCGGCCGCAGCCTTGCTCCAGAGGCGCTCAGGGCGCTTCTCAGGATCGTTCTCGTCCTTCTTGAAGCTCTGGTCCAGCCAGCGCCCTTCGTAGACGCCGGCGGCGCACACGAACTCGGCGCGCACTTCCCAGTAGTCGCGCGCAATGAAGCGCTTGATCTTGTCTTCGCGCTCGACCACGATCGACAGGGTCGGGGTCTGGACCCGGCCCACGGTGGTCAGGTAGAAGCCGCCCTCTTTCGAATTGAAGGCGGTCATGGCGCGGGTGCCGTTAATGCCGATCAGCCAGTCCGCTTCCGAGCGGCAGCGCGCCGCGTCGGCCAGCGGCAACATTTCTTCATCGCTGCGCAGATGGGTGAAGCCTTCGCGGATCGCGCCGGGCGTCATCGATTGCAGCCACAGGCGCTTGACCGGCTGCTTGGCCTTGGCGTTTTGCGCGATCAGGCGGAAAATCAGTTCCCCTTCGCGCCCGGCATCGCATGCGTTAATCAGCTGGCTGACATCCTTGCGCTTGATCAGCTTGTTCAACACCTTCAGGCGCGCTTCGGTCTTGGCGATGGGGTTGAGCGCGAAATAAGGCGGAATCATGGGCAGGTGGGCAAAGCTCCACTTGCCGCGCTTGACGTCGTGCTCTTCCGGCACCGCGATTTCGAGCAGGTGGCCGACCGCCGAGGACAGCACGTACTCGTCGGACTCGAAGTACTCATCGTGCTTGGTGAAGCCGCCCAGCGTCTTGGCGATGTCGTTCGCGACGGAGGGCTTCTCGGCGATGATGAGGGTTTTTGTCATGGGTTTCTCGTCGTACTTATTAGTGGTTCGGCAGGCGCATCATACATGCTCGCCGGAATGTCTACGTATTTTGCTTAATTGATATCGAAATTGTAACAACCCGATGGAGCGGCCAATGATAAGCGCGTTGCCGGGGAAACTGCAAGTAGCCTCTGCGAACCGGCGGCAAGAATCGAGCTCGCGGCGGGTCCGGCGTTGCATCAAAGGGAAAAAGCAGAAGTGGTGTTGCCCGGGGTAGCCGCAGTTCGCGGCCGCAACTCAATGCAGCAGGCGCGGCACTTGCTCGTCGTCGGAGCCGAACAGGTCGTCGAACATCAGGGCGTCCGGTTCCTTGCCCTGGCTCCACAGGAGCATCAGTACGATGATCTTCAGCTTGCCGAGGCCCACGGGCGATTCGTCCAGGGCCAGCGCGCGCTCGATGACGATCTCGCGCTGCACGGGGCTGAGCACGCCCGCGCTTTCCAGGAACTGCACGAAACCGACGGCGGCGCTGCCGAGCGCATCGTATTCGCGCTGGACATAAAAACGGGTACCGCTGGAGGTGAAGGCGGAGGCGGTGTCTTCGCCGGCCATTTCGGTCAGGTCGGTCAGCCACACCAGCGCTTCGGAGATTTCAACATCGTCGAACCCGACGGCAGACAGCTTACGCGCCAAGGCCGCCGGCTCGGGGCAGGCGTCAGGACGGTAGTACGTCTCGTAGAGGTAGACCAGAATATCGAACATGACTCTACTCTATCAGCTAAGTTCGCTGCGACACAAGCCCTGTACCACGTTTCATTGCTGAGCGGTAATTCGAGTGTGCAGTCCTGTCCGGAATGTCAACGCACCAGGCGCTGGTACAGGCCGCCAGGCAGGCGTTCGACCTGGCCGGCCAGTTCCAGCGACAACAGTTGTCCCGTCAGAAAGCCGGGATCGATGTCGGTCAGGGAGGCCAGGGTATCGGCATCGACCGGGCCGTAACCGAGCGCATGCAGCAGCGCCAGATGGTCGCCCCGGTATTCGGCCAGGGCCGAGGCGCCCGGCCCCGCTACCGGCGCGGGTGCAATCTGCAATTCCTCCAGCACATCGGCGGCGCAATCGACCAGCTTGGCCCCGGCGCGAATGAGCGCGTGGCAACCCTTGGCCAGCGGCGAATGGATGGAGCCGGGGATGGCGAACACATCCCTGCCCTGCTCGATGGCGACATGGGCGGTGATCAGCGACCCGGACTGGGCGGCCGCCTCGACCACCAGCACGCCACCGCACAGGCCGCTGATGATGCGGTTGCGCCGCGGGAAATTGTTCGCGATGGGACCGGTGCCGAGCGCGTATTCGCTGACGATGCAGCCCTGGTCGGCAATGCGGCGTGCCAGCGCGGCATTTCGCTTGGGATAGATGCGGTCGGCGCCGGTGCCGATCACGGCCACGGTGGCGCCGGGCCCGCACAGCCCGCCTTCGTGGGCGGCCGCGTCGATGCCCAGCGCCATGCCGGACACGATGGTCAATCCGGCCTCGCTCAGCGCGCGCGCGAACGCCGCGGCGTTCGCCACACCCTGCACGGTGGCATTGCGGCTGCCGACCACGGCCACGGCCGGCCGCGACAACAATTCGGCGCGGCCTATCGTATACAGCAGCAAGGGCGGCGCGGCCAGCTGGCGCAGCAAGGGAGGGTAGGCGGGGTCGTCCACGCACAACAGTTGCCGCGGCGAAGGGGCGGCGGCGCTGAGCCAGGACAGGGTGTCGTCGATGGCGCGCGCAGCCTCGTCCGCAAGCGGCGCGCACAGGGCGCGCGCGATGGCATCGGACACAAGCGTGCGCAGGGCGGCGTGACCGGCCGCAAAGATGGCTTGGGGGGAGCTAAAACGGTCAAGCAGGCGGCGCGCGGTGGCCGGACCCACGCCCGGGGTCTGTTCCAGGCGGATCCAGGCAGCCAGACGTTCCGCGGACGGGAGCGCCGGGCTGGCGGAGGGGCGGGGGTCCGTGTCCTGCACGGTGGGATTTACTCCGGAGAACGCGCCACGTCGCCGACTTCCACCGGACTGTTCGACTGCATGATCAGTCCATAGGAAACGCGTTTGAAGACACGGAAAATGAACAGGGTCCCGGATTGCTCGTCGGGCAGCTTGACCATGTTCTTGCCGAGTCCAAGTCCGCTGCGCTTGGCCGTCGGGTCGTTCACGGTTTTGCCCAGAGTGTAAAGCTGCAGCACCGTGCCGACATCGACGCCGTCAAACGAACCGCGATTGATGCTGACGATCTGGTTCTGGCCGGCGTAGGACACGCCCGAATAGATGCCCAGCACGCGGCCTTCGAACGGTCCTTCCGGCGGATGCGGCACGTAGTTGCGCAAGCCCACAGGCGCGACCGGCACCAGCAAGTCGCCCACGCCCATTTCCTGGCTCGAGGTGGCGACGATGAAGGAGTGCACATCGGAACCACCTTTGGCTTCGGCAAACAGGCTCAGAGTCCCCAGGTAGGCGGCCTCGTAGGCGAGCAGCTTGCCGGTCACCGGATCTTTCAGCGGCTTGCCCGGACGGAAGACCTGGAAATTGCTGCCGCCTTGAAGGTTGCCGCGCACATAGACTTTGTCTTCCTTGGCCAGGTAGACGTGGCCTTCCTGGGCGGCAATGATGCGCGGGGCACCAGCCAGCTCATTTTCCTCGACGATCAGCGGCTGGGACAGGAAAGGGGCAATCGCTGAGGTCGAAATCGACTGGATCGCATCGCGGCCCAAGCCTTCGGTACGGACCTGGGGCGACAGGCGGATGGTGCCGTTGGGCATTCCGTTCGCCCCGCCACTGCCCGGCGGGCTCAGCGACAGGCGCTTGTTGGCGCGGTCGAAATACACGATCTGGCCCGGATAAATCCAGTGCGGGTCGCGGATTTCCTGCTTGTTCAGCCCCCAGACCTGGGGCCAGCACCAGGCGTGCTCGAGAAACTTGCCGGAAATGTCCCACAAGGTGTCGCCTTTGACCACCATATGCTGGTCAGGGGCATTCGGGCGGAACTCGCAGGTTTGGGCGGCCTGGGCGGGCGCTCCGATAAGGCCCGCAAAAAGCGCTACCACCGCTATGCGGGCGCCGACTGTGCTAAAATTTTTCATTGAGATGTCCGTAAAGTGCGGCATGTACACGGAATTGCTAGCTGGACTCGTCCACTTGCCAGCCACGGCGCAAGAGACAGCACGATTTAACGCTGCCTTATCGATGTTTCCAATGATAAGGCTTGCCGAACTGGATCAAATTCTGCACATAAATCCTTGAACTAGCAAGAAAAACCATGTCCGCAGAGCCTGCGGAACTGTTGCGTTTTTGTTGTTTTAAGGCATCTTCCAAAATTGCGCAAGTGAAATAATCAAACGAACTGTTACCGAATTTACTAGACCTATGGCAATACTGAACATACTTCGCTACCCCGATTCGCGCCTGCACAAGGTGGCCAAGCCGGTCACGGAATTTGGCGAGCGGATCCACAAACTGGTGGCCGACATGGCCGAAACCATGTACGACGCGCCCGGCGTGGGCCTGGCCGCGAGCCAGGTCGATGTGCATGAGCAGCTGGTCATCATCGACACCTCCGACACCAAGGATGACCTGTTGGTCTTCATCAATCCCGAGATCATCTGGGCAAGTGCTGAGAAGCAAGTATACGATGAAGGCTGCCTGTCCGTCCCCGGCATTTACGACGGCGTGGAACGCCCGTCCCAGGTCAAGGTGCGCGCGCTCGATGCCGAGGGCAAGCCCTTCGAGCTCGATGCCGACGGCTTGCTGGCCGTGTGCATCCAGCACGAGATGGACCACCTGAAGGGCAAGATCTTCGTGGAATACCTGTCGCCGCTCAAGCGCAACCGGATCAAGGCCAAGATGCTCAAGGAAGAGCGCGGGCTGGAGCGCGAAGCGGCGCTGCGGGCCGCCGGCCGCCGCCACTAAGACCGCTAAGACCGAGACCGGAACAATTGTCGCGGCCGCTTTTGGCAGCCCCGACGGCGGAAAAGTAGGGCGGAAAAGCGCAGCGCCTTCCGCCGTGCCACGGATGAGCCGCAAGGGACTCACGCGTTGCACGGCGGAAGGCGCTGCGCTTTTCCGCCCTACGGCTTTCCATTTTGATATCAATTAACAGGATCAGCATGAAAATCATCTTCGCCGGCACGCCGGAATTCGCCGCCGTCGCCCTCGCCTCCCTGCACGCGGCCGGCTTCGAGATTCCCCTGGTCCTGACCCAGCCCGACCGCCCGGCCGGACGCGGCATGCAGCTGCACGCTTCCGCCGTCAAACAATTCGCCCTGCAACACAACATCGACGTCCTCCAGCCCTTGTCCTTGCGTATGGACAGCAAGGACCCGGAGCGCGCCGAACACGCAAAAGCCGCCCATGCCCGCCTGCTGGCCACCGATTACGACGTGATGGTGGTGGCCGCCTACGGACTGATCCTGCCGCGCAGCACGCTCGACATCAAGCCCTGCATCAACATCCACGGTTCGCTGCTGCCGCGCTGGCGCGGCGCCGCCCCGATTCACCGCGCCATTGAAGCGGGCGACCTGGAAACCGGCGTCACGATCATGGAAATGGAGGAAGGCCTGGACACCGGCCCCATGCTGTCCATGGAAAAAGTGGCGATCGCACCGGGCGACACCACCGCCAGCCTGCACGACACTCTGGCGGCCCTGGGCGGCAGGATGATTGTGGACGCCTTACGGGCGATGCAGGAAGGAAAGCTGGCGCCCGTGGCCCAGCCAGAGGCCGGTGTGACCTATGCGGCAAAGATCAGCAAGGAAGAAGCGGCACTCGATTTTGGGCTGAGCGCCCAGCAGCTGGAGCGCAAGATCCGCGCCTTTAACCCGTTTCCGGGCGCGCATGGCGAGGTCAACGGCGTGACCATCAAGCTCTGGGGTGCCGAGGCCATCGAGGGCGACAGCCGTGCCGTGCCGGGCCAGGTACTGGCCGCCGACGCCCAGCACGGCATCGTGGTGGCCTGCAAGCATGGCGCTTTGCGCCTGTCACAATTGCAAAAACCCGGCGGCAAGCGTCTGCCTGCGGCCGAGTTTCTGAAAGGCTTTCCCCTGGACGGTCTCAGTTTCGACTGACATCTGTCCGGCGGCTGAGGCAGATTAGGACTGCGCTTCTTCCGTCTTGTGCGCTTCCATGTGATCGCGCAGGATCTGGTTGATGCGGGTCTGGTAGCCCGGACCGGCCGACTTGAACCACTTCAGCATTTCAACGTCCAGGCGGATCGTCACGATCTGTTTTTGCGGCGCTGCAGCAGCTGCACGCGTGGTGGTGGGGGTGACTTGCGGCTCACTTGCTTGTTGCATTGTTGATGGCTCCGACCAGCTGGCTTGAAAATCGTCATTCATGTGTGTTCCCCTTAGTAACCGCTCGAGGCGCCGGGCTGCTCCGGACGCGTTTTGGCGGCATCGGAACGATTGTGGCGGCTTCATGTAACGGAAAGATTGCTGGAACCTCAGTTTTTGTATCGTCTTGTATCAATACAGCCTATCCATACAAAACGATACAAACCCTGATGGAAACAATGCCAACGGAAAACCAGATCGAAGCGATGACGTATAATTTTAGACCCGGTGCGAACCGGGTTGTCCCGTCCACCGAAAGCCATTCATGACTACCGCCGCCCCCGCCATTTCCAAGACCGAAACCCAGCTGCGTGCCATCTTGTCGCGCCGCATCATGATCCTCGACGGGGCGATGGGCACGATCATCCAGCAGTACAAGCTCGATGAGCAGGCATACCGGGGCGGCCCGAGCGGCCGCTTCGCCGATTTCGCGGCCCCGGCGGGCAGCGGCGCGCGCGAGCTCTTCGTCAAGGGCAACAACGAATTGCTGACCCTGACCCAGCCGCACATCATCCAGGAAATCCACGAGCGCTACCTGGCGGCCGGCGCCGACCTGATCGAAACGAATACCTTTGGCGCGACCACCATCGCCCAGGACGACTATCACATGGGCCACCTGGCCTATGAAATGAATGTGGAAGCGGCCAGACTGGCGCGCGCCGCCTGCGCCAAGTACAGCACCCCGGACAAGCCGCGCTTCGTGGCCGGCGCGCTGGGACCGACGCCCAAGACCGCCTCCATCTCGCCCGACGTGAACGATCCGGCGGCGCGCAATGTCACCTTCGACCAGCTGGTCGCGGCCTACCACCAGCAGGTGGGCGGCCTGGTCGACGGCGGCGCCGACGTGCTGCTGGTCGAGACCATCTTCGACACCCTCAACTGCAAGGCCGCCCTGTTCGCGATCGACCTGTACTTCGACGAACACCCGGACCTGGAACGCCTGCCGATCATGATCTCCGGGACCGTCACCGACGCCTCCGGCCGCATTTTGTCGGGCCAGACCGTGCCGGCCTTCTGGAACTCGGTACGCCACGCCCGCCCGCTGACCATCGGCCTCAATTGCGCACTGGGCGCGGCCCTGATGCGTCCCTACGCCGAAGAACTGTCGCAGATCGCCGACACCTATGTCTGCATCTACCCGAACGCCGGCCTGCCCAACCCGATGAGCGACACCGGCTTCGACGAACTGCCGGCCGACACCTCCTCGCTGCTGCGCGAATTCGCCGACAGCGGCTTTGTGAACATCGCCGGCGGCTGCTGCGGCACCACGCCGGAGCACATCAAGGCGATCGCCGACATGCTGGCCGCCACCAGCCCGCGCGCCGTGCCCGAAATCCCGGTGGCCCAGCGCCTGTCCGGCCTGGAACCCTTCACCATCGATGAAACGTCGCTGTTCGTCAACGTCGGCGAGCGCACCAACGTCACCGGCTCCAAGGCGTTCGCGCGCATGATCCTCAACGAGCAGTACGACGAAGCCTTGTCGGTGGCGCGCCAGCAGGTGGAAAACGGCGCCCAGGTCATCGACATCAATATGGACGAAGCGATGCTGGATTCGAAGGCGGCGATGGAGCGTTTCCTGAACCTGATCGCGTCGGAACCGGACATCTCGCGCGTGCCCATCATGATCGACTCGTCCAAGTGGTCGGTGATCGAAGCGGGCCTGAAATGCGTGCAGGGCAAGGCCATCGTCAACTCCATCTCCATGAAGGAAGGCGAGGAAGAATTCATCCGCCAGGCGCGCCTTTGCCGCCGCTACGGCGCCGCTGTGATCGTGATGGCCTTCGACGAAAAAGGCCAGGCCGATACCTTCGAGCGCAAGACCGAAATCTGCGCGCGCGCCTACAAGGTGCTGACCGAGCAGGTGGGCTTCCCGCCCGAAGACATCATCTTCGACCCGAACATTTTTGCCATCGCCACCGGCATCGAAGAGCACAATAACTACGCGGTCGACTTCATCAACGCCACGCGCTGGATCAAGGACAATCTGCCGCACGCGAAAATTTCGGGCGGCGTCTCGAACGTCTCCTTCAGCTTCCGCGGCAACGACCCGGCGCGCGAAGCGATCCACACGGTGTTCCTGTACCACGCGATCAAGGCCGGTATGACCATGGGGATCGTCAACGCCGGCATGATGGGCGTGTATGACGACATCGCCCCGGAGCTGCGCGAGCGGGTCGAAGACGTGGTCCTGAACCGCCGCGACGACGCCACCGAGCGCATGATCGAGATCGCCGGCACCCTGAAAGCCGGCGGCAAGCAGCAGGAACAGAATCTGGAATGGCGCGAAGGCACGGTGCAGGCCCGCCTGTCGCACGCGCTCGTGCACGGCATCACCCAGTGGATCGTCGAGGATACCGAGGAAGCGCGCCAGGAATTGCTGGGCAATGGCGGCCGTCCGATCCACGTGATCGAAGGCCCGCTGATGGACGGCATGAACGTCGTCGGCGACCTGTTCGGACAGGGCAAGATGTTCCTGCCCCAGGTGGTCAAGTCCGCGCGCGTCATGAAGCAGGCCGTGGCCCACCTGATTCCCTACATCGAAGAGGAAAAGCTGCTGGAGGAAAAACGCACGGGCATCGTCGCCAAACCGAAGGGCAAGATCGTCATCGCCACCGTCAAGGGCGACGTCCACGACATCGGCAAGAACATCGTCTCGGTGGTCCTGCAGTGTAATAACTTCGAAGTCGTGAACATGGGCGTGATGGTGCCCTGCTCCGAGATCCTGGCGCGCGCCAAGGTGGAAAACGCCGACATGATCGGCCTGTCCGGCCTGATCACCCCTTCGCTCGAAGAGATGGCCCACGTGGCCAAGGAAATGCAGCGCGACCCGCACTTCCGCATGCTCAAGATCCCGCTGCTGATCGGCGGCGCCACCACCAGCCGCGCCCACACCGCGGTCAAGATCGCCCACAACTACGACGGTCCGGTAGTGTACGTGCCGGACGCCTCGCGCTCGGTGTCGGTGGCCCAGTCCCTGCTCACGCCGGAGAGCCGCGACCAGTATATCGACGACATCGCCCAGGACTATGTGCGCATCCGCGAACAGCACGCCAACAAGAAAGCGCTGCCGATCCTGCCGCTGGGCCAGGCGCGCGCCAACAAGATGCAGCTGCCGTTTGCCCCGGTGCGTCCAAAATTCATCGGCCGCCGCGAATTCAGGAACGTCGACCTGGCCACCCTGGCCAAATACATCGACTGGGGTCCGTTCTTCCAGACCTGGGACCTGGCCGGTCCCTTCCCCGCCATCCTGACCGACCCGGTTGTCGGTGAAGCGGCCAGCAAGGTATTCGAGGAAGGCCAGGCCCTGCTCAAGAAGCTGATCGAGGGCCGCTGGCTGAGCGCCAATGGCGTGATCGCCCTGCTGCCGGCCAACAGCGTCGGCGACGACGATATCGAGATCTACACCGACGAGTCGCGCAGCCAGGTCGCGTTCACCTATTACGGCCTGCGCCAGCAAGGCGTCAAGCCGCTGGTCGATGGCGTGCAGCGCCCCAACCAGTGCCTGGCCGACTTCATCGCACCGAAGGCGACCGGCGTGGCCGACTACATCGGCATGTTCGCCGTGACCGCGGGACTGGGGATCGAAAAGTACGAGAAGCGCTTTGAAGACGCGCACGACGACTACTCGTCCATCATGCTCAAGTCCCTGGCCGACCGCCTGGCCGAAGCGTTTGCCGAATACATGCACGAGCGCGTGCGCAAGGATCTGTGGGGCTACGCGGCCGACGAGACCTTGAGCAACGAAGACATGATCGCCGAGCAGTACGCCGGCATCCGTCCGGCGCCAGGCTACCCCGCCTGCCCGGAGCACACGGTCAAGGCCGACATGTTCAGGGTGCTGCAGGCCCAGGAGATCGGCATGGAGTTGACCGAATCGTTCGCGATGTTCCCCGGCGCGGCCGTGTCGGGCTTTTACTTCGCCCATCCCCAGGCCAAGTACTTCGTGGTCGGGAAGATCGGCGAAGACCAGTTGAACGACATGGCCGCGCGCCGCGGCGTGCCGAAGGAAGACCTGGAACGCTGGCTGGCGCCGAACCTGTAAGTGTAAGGGGTGGGGGCGGTGGGCACGCCGTCCCCACCGGCGCCGTCACCGGCGCGAAAACTTCCACACGGCGAGCGCGCCAAACACCAGTGTGAACGCCAGTTGCACGCCCATCGACTGCAGCGCCGCCTCCATCCCCAGACCGCGCCAGGTCATCGCGTCCAGGCCGTCGATCGCCCAGCGCGTCGGCACCACCAGCGACGCCTGCTGCACCCAGGCCGGGAACATGAACGAGGGCATCCAGGCGCCGCCCAGCATCACCATGATCAGGGTGGCAAACACCGAGATGCCGCGCGCTGCCTCCGGCGTTTTCCCGAACGCGGCGATGAACAGGCCGAAGCTGGCCGTGAGCAGGGCAAAGCACAGCGCCACGCCAATAAAGCCAAGCGGATTGGCGATCGTCACGCCCAGCACCAGCACCGCAAACGCAAACATCACGCACAGCAGGCCGAAAGCGATCAGTGCGGCCGACGCGGCCCGTCCCATCAACACCGTGGTCAGGCTGATCGGCGCGGCCAGCAGGCGTTGCCAGATGCCGTTGCGGCGCGCCAGCAGGATGCCGATGCCAATGTCCACACCCAAAAACAGGATGAACTGCACACCCATGCCGGCGAAGGCGTGGGCATAGCCGTTATAGCCCTGCATCGCGCTGGCCGAGCTGACCTGCTCGTCGCTGGTCGAAAACGGCACGCTCATGCCGCCCCCGCCCGTGGCGTTCGCGCTGCTGGCCGCCGCCGGCCGCTGCTGGTACTTCTTCATGCTGCCCAAAAAATCCTTCAATGCGACGCTGTCGGCGTCGGTCGCGCCGGACGCGTCAAGCTGCGCGATGCTCTTGTCGGTGAAGGCCTGGCCGCCTGCGCCTCCCATCATCTCGGCGCTGACCGCCTGCATCACCTGCTGGGTCAACATGCCCTTGACCATACCCAGCACCGCCTGCTGCGAAGGATCGTAGAGCACCGTGATTGACGGCTTGGCACCGGCGCCAAACAGCGCGGCGCCGGCCTGTTCGCCAAAACCCTTGGGAATCACGATGGCGACTTTCTGCTTACCCTTGCGCACCTGCTGGCGCGCCGTCTCGAGATCGAGTTCAGTCACGGCGAGCGTGGCGTCGGCCTTCAGGCCGGCCGCGATCTTAGCGGCCACCGGTCCGCTGTCCTGCTGCACCAGCGCCACTTCGGAGCGCCCCACTTCGCTCTTGCCGGAGCCACCGAACAGATAGCCGAAAAAGGTGCCGATCACGATCGGCAGCATCAGGCTGACCAGCAGCGCGCGGCGATCCGAAAAGAACAGGATCAGGTCCTTGCGCACCAGCGCAAAAAAAGGTGTCATGGTCGAGGTCATCCGCATGGTCAGTCGCGCAGCGAGCGCCCGGTAAGGTTAAGGAAAATATCTTCGAGCTTGGTGCGCGCGGTGGCGAAGTGCAGCGCGCCGCAGCCCTGGCGGTCCAGCCAGCCCATTACCGGCAAGGCGCCGGCGCTGTCGGCCAGAAGGACGTCGAGCACCCTGCCCTCGCCGCTGACGGCGGTCACGCCGGACAGCGCGCGCAAGCCTTCCAGCAGCGCGGCGGAGGCATCGATGCCCAGCTCGATCCGTAGCGCGGCTTGCGCCGGCAGGCGCCGGTGCAGCGCGGCCGGGCTCTCGTCGGCCAGCACCTTGCCATGGTCGATGATCACGATATGGTCGGCGAGGCGCTCGACTTCCTCCATGTAGTGACTGGTGTAGATCAGCGAGCGGCCCATACGCTTGAGCTGCTCCAGGGTGTCGAAGATGGCATTGCGGCTTTGCGGGTCGACGCCGACGGTGGGTTCGTCGAGTATGAGGAGTTGCGGGTCGTGCATCAGCGCCGCGCCGATGTTCAGGCGCCGCTTCATCCCGCCGGAAAACGTGGACGGCTTGTCGCCGGCGCGGTCGGCCAGGTTCACCAGCGCCAGCACCGCATCGCAGCGCGCCTTGAGCTGGGCGCCCTTCAGGCCATACAGTGCGCCAAAGAGCCTGAGGTTTTCGCGCGCGGCCAGGTCCTCGTACAGGGCCAGGTCCTGAGGTACCAGACCGATCTTGTGCTTGGCCGCCGACAGCCCTGCCGTTACGGGGGCGCCGTCCAGCGTGACTTTGCCGCTGTCGGGGTCGAGCAGGCCGCAGATCATGCTGACAGTGGTGGATTTGCCGGCGCCGTTGGGACCGATCAGGCCCACCGTCTGCCCGGCGTGGACCTGGAAGCTGACGCCATCCACGGCACGGCGCTGGCCATAGGATTTGGTCAGCCCATCTACATTGAGCAAAAGCGTCATGCCGCGTATCCCATCTTAAAGTGTTTGGTTGGCAAGAAGTCTAGCTTTTCAAAATGGGAAAAGCTAATGACTTTTGTCATGACTTCAAGATGAACTTTTCGCCCGCTGGCCGGCCTAAGAATCGAGGGGGAGCGCACCGGCGCTGCACCGCCTCAATCGTGTTCGGGCGCCGATTTCGTCTATCAGGAGGCAAAAATGGCAATGCATCTGACGTCCAAACGCTGGCAGGATCAGGCAATCCTGCTGTTGGGAATCTGGTTATTCGTGTCGCCGTGGGTACTCGGGTATGCCGCCGATTCGCCGCAAAGTATCAATGCCTACATCGCCGGGGCGGTGATCGCTGTGCTGGCCGCTTTCGATCTGTACAAGACCTATGCCTGGGCAGTGATGCTCAATCTGCTGGTCGGTTTGTGGGTGGCGGTATCGCCCTGGGTGCCGGCCGTGGCCGATCGGGGCAGCATGATGAGCAGCTCGATCCTGTCCGGGATCGCGGTGATCGTGCTGGCGCTGTGGGAACTGCGCAGCGACCCGGATCTGCACCGGCAGTGGGATGGATCGGCCGGATCGGCCGGCTAAGTACTAAGGACAAAGGACTAAGGACGCGTCTCAACTCGCGTGTCGCACATCCCGTGTGTCAAGGCCCGTGTCCGCCTTCCGTGGGCACGGGCAGCGACCTCTACCGCCTAAATCGCATAGCGTACGACCTTGTCGCTCCACTCGAAGGCGGCCACTTCCAGTGCGCCCAGCTCGTCGCCGGACATGGCCAGTTCGCGCAGGGCCGGCACGACCTGGTCTTCCATCTCTTCCATCCGCTCGATGCATTCGGCCAGGCGCAGCAGTTCGCCGAAGAAGCCAGTGCGGTGCAACAATGCCTGCGACACTTCGTCGATCACGGGGATCTGCTCCATGATCTCGTTCATGGGCATGCCGAACAGGGTATCCATCAGGGACATGATGCCCACCGTGAACGCGATATCGGCCACATTGCGCTGGCTCGGACGCAGGCGCTGGGCCAGCAGTTCCAGCAAGCGCCCGCGCGTGGTGGCCAGCATCAGCAGCGGGGTCATGCTGTAGCCGCGCCGCGAGGGTTCCGCGTACAGCATGATCTGCAGCCAGCGCTGCAGCTGGCGCCGCCCGAGGATGGTCACCGCCTGGCTGACCGAATCGATGCGGTGGCGCGCGCCCACGGCCGGCGTGTTGACCAGGCGTAGCAGATTAAGCGCCAGGGTCACGTCGCGCTTGACCGCGCGTTCGATCTCGATATTGTCGGCGTCGGACGTGACCAGGGTCATCAGTTCCATCACGGCCAGTTGCGAGGGCGACAGCTTACGGCCCATCATCACGGCCGGCTTGGCGAAGTAATAGCCCTGGAAATAGTCGAAGCCGAGGTCGAGGCAGGTGGTGAACTCTTCCCGCGTCTCGACCTTTTCAGCGAGCAATTTCTTGTTGTCGCGCTTGAAGCGGGCGACCAGCTTCATCAGCGCCGACAGCGGCATATCGCGCACATCCAGCTTGACGAACTCGATCAGCGGCAAGAGTTTCTGCACGTCTTCGGAATCGGTGACGACATCGTCCAGCGCGAAGCGGAAACCGTGCCCGGTCAGTTCGGCGATACGGTCCAGCACGGGCTGGGTGACCACCATGGTCTCGACAATTTCCAGCACGACTTTTTCACGCGGCAGGAAGACGAAGATGTCGCTCATGAGCACTTCGGCGTCGACATTGACGAAGCCCTGGGCTTCGCCGATGACCCGCTCCAGCCCCAGGTGAGCGGCGTGGGCGATCACCGAAGCCGTTGCGGACACATCGCTGTCGATATTGGCCGGGCCGGCCGAGGCGCTGCGAAACAGGAGCTCGTAGCCGAACAGGGCCTGGTTGCGGTCCAGGATAGGCTGGCGGCCCAGGAAGAAATCACGCACCGGCTGATACGTGGAGGCATTATTGGCAGGAGCGTCGCTCATCGGTTTCCATTATGTCTTGATGACAATAAACCGTAATGTAACCCAATTGCTTTCCTTGCGTAACAGTTAACAGTATTGTTACCGAAAGTTAATTTATTTGAGACGCATTCACGGGACAATCAGGCACTCAGCTCAAGCGGCATGCCATCGACGAACACCTTCAGTTCGCCCGGCGCGAATGCGGTCCAGCTTTCATTCGTCGTCAGCGGCTCGGTCACGATGATGGCGACCCGGTCCTCAGGGGTGGTCACCTGCGAAAAATCCACGCTCACGTCCTCATCGGACAGACTGGCCGTCACGAAAGGATACTGGCGCACCACATAGTGCAGCTTGGTCGAGCAATGCACGAACAAGGCGGAACCATCCGACAGCATCAGGTTGAACGTTCCGTGGGCCGCAATCGCGCCCACCAGTTGCGCCAGCGCGGCACGCAGCGCGGGCAGGCCCGGCGGCGTGTCGCCAAAGCGCACGCGCAACTCCTGCAGCAGAAAGCAAAAGGCCTTCTCGCTATCGGTGCTGCCCACCGGCCGGAATGCCCCGTTGAGTGTGGGCGCAAATTCCTTGAGGTCGCCGTTATGCGCGAACACCCAGTAGCGGCCCCACAATTCCCGCACGAAGGGATGACAATTTTCCAGCGCCACATGGCCTTGCGTGGCCTTGCGGATATGGGCAATCACGTTCTTTGATTTGATCGGATAACGCTTGATCAGTTCCGCGACGGGAGATTCGACGGCGGCCTGATGGTCGACGAAATGGCGTACGCCGGCGCCTTCGAAGAAGGCGATGCCCCAGCCATCGTGGTGGGTATCGGTACGCCCGCCGCGCATGGCGAAGCCGGTAAAGCTAAACACAATGTCCGTGGGGACGTTGCAATTCATTCCGAGGAGTTGGCACATGGGCGAAGCTTACCATGGCCGCAGGCGCCCGGTGAAGCCGGGCGGAGAGGCGCGCATGCCCGGCCGCGCTGTTGGGCGCGCCGGACGTGCGGCAATAACGTTCAGTGCAGGAGCACGGGCTGGCTCATCAGCGAATCGTAGGAGCCAAGGAAATCGTCGATCTCTTCCATGGTCGGTTCGCTGGCGATCAGGTTGTTGACGTCGCGCCTGAAGGATTGGGCGAGCTTGCCGCCGATAAAAGCTTCGCGGCGCCCGGATTTGTCGACGATTTCGTAGCCGCCAAAACGCAGGGCTTCAAGATTGTGGTCGACGCCGAATTCGACCACGCTGTACTGCTCGCTGTTATAGATCATGTTCATGCAGTGCTCCTTCGCTCGATCAGATTTCGCTGTTACAAGGGAGGTGGGGCTGTCCGCATCGATTTCAAGTGGCGAGATCGGCGGTCAGCGCCAGCAGCTGATCGTATGGCGGGTCTTGCAGCCACGATCGCAACTGATCAAGGTGTTCCGTTGTCGCCAGTCCGATGAACAGCCGGTCGGGCTGGAGGCGCAGGATGCGATTTAATGTTACACGTAAAACGAGATTGCCGGTGCAGCAAAGGCAACCGGGCGCAATGCGCTGCACTTTTAGTTGCGCAGAATCAATAAGAGGGGAATCCAGCAAGGCACTGCGGCCGTCGGGCAAGCCTTCCAGCAGAACGGCGATGTGCCCGCCCTCGGGCGGGCCCTCGGCCAGGCGGGCAACGATAGCCGCCTCGCGTGCCGCCGGCGTGGCGCCGGTGACCAGGGTCAGCGCCGCCTTGCGCGGCGTCAAGCTCAACCGCCCTTTTTGGCCAGCTTGCCCGGCTCCACGCCGAGTTGCTTGAGCTTGCGGTACAGGTGGGTACGCTCGAGTCCGGTTTTCTCGGCGACACGGGTCATGCTGCCCCCTTCGCGGCCCAGGTGGTGCTCGAAGTACATACGCTCGAAGGCGTCGCGCGCCTCGCGCAGCGGCAGGTCGAAGGACAGATTGAAACCATGGCCCTCGCCGGCAGGCATGCCGCCCATGCGCGGGGCGATCGCCGATTGCGGCGCCTGCGAGGAAAACATGACCGAGGCCGTCATGGGCGCTTCCTCGGGCTGGGGTGTCAGCATGGGGCGCGGCGCGATGACCGGTGCGCGCACCACTTCCTGGGCCCGGGTCAGGCCTTGCTGGACTGCCTTGAGCAGTTTTTGCAGGGCGATCGGTTTTTCGAGGAAGTTCAGGGCCCCGATACGGGTCGCCTCGACCGCGGTGTCGATGGTGGCGTGACCGGACATCATGATGACCGGCATGGTCAACAAGCCGTCGCGCTGCCATTCCTTGAGCAGGGTGACACCGTCGGTATCGGGCATCCAGATATCCAGAAGTACCAGGTCGGGCGCGCCGGCCGCACGCGCGTCGCGCGCCTGCTGCGCGTTTTCGGCGAGCTGGATCGCATGGCCTTCATCGCCCAAGATCTCCGAGAGTAGCTCGCGGATGCCCATTTCATCATCAACTACGAGAATGTTTGCCATCTGTTGTGCCTTCCTGATTTCGCCCGCGTTGGCGGCATGCTGAGCACGCCGATTGCAGCCAAGATTTTATTCGTGATTCAAAACTTAAGCCAGAGTGGCGACCGGAGCTAACTTTAACAGCAAAATCAAGACGGACGCGCCAGTTCCGTCACCATGGTTCTGGATATCGATCTTGCCGCCGTGTTCTTCGACGATTTTCTTCACCATCGCCAGACCCAGACCGGTGCCGCGGGCCTTGGAAGTGACGTAGGGTTCGAACGCGCGCGACAGGATTTTGGGCGCGAAACCGGGGCCGTTGTCGACGATCGCCAGCCTGACCGCGGTCCCGGCGAAGCCATCGGCGCCCACATAATGGACCGCCTCGGTGGTGACATCGATGCGTGGCGGCGGCGAGTCCGGTTTGCGTTCGTTCATCGCATCCTGGGCATTTTGCAGCAGATTGTGGATCACCTGGCGCAATTGCGTCGCGTCGCCCATCACCGCCGGCAGGTTCGGGGCCAGCGCAGCATGAATAATATCGCTTTCGTCGCCCGACAGGTACATATGCAGGATTTCTTCGATCAGCGCGTTCAGGTCCAGCCGGCCCAGCACCGCAGGCGGCGCCTTGGCGTAGTCGCGGAAGTCGTCGACCATGCGCTTCATGGCGTCGACCTGGTTGACAATGGTGGTCGTGCCCTTGTTGAGCAGCTCGGCGTCGGCCCCCGACAGGCGCGATTCGAGCTTCATCTGCATGCGCTCGGCCGACAGCTGGATCGGGGTCAGCGGGTTCTTGATTTCGTGGGCCAGGCGGCGCGCCACTTCTCCCCAGGCGATCGAGCGCTGGGCCGAGATCACGTCCGAGATATCGTCGAACACCACGATGAAGCCGCTGCCGGCGCCCACCGGCAGGCGCGAACCGCGCGCCAGCAGGACGATGTCATGGTCGTAGCCATGCTCGCCCCCGTGCTCGCCCCCGTGCTGGCCAGCGCTGCCCAGACTGCGCGGAATCTCGATTTCCTGCTGCCAGTGGCCGCGCTGGCGCCGTCCGGCCGCGCTTTGCGCGCTCTGGGCCGAAAAGGCGCGCGTGATGGCCGCCGCGAACACCTCCAGGCCGGCGATGGCCGACAGCGCCTGTCCCATGTGGCCGGCCACGTTGTGCTGCAGGATGCGTTCGACCGCCTCGTTCGAGTTGACCACATTGAACTCGGCATCCATCACGATCACGCCGGCCGACATATTTTCCAGCACCGACTCCAGGTGGGCCTTGGCGCTTTGCAGGGCCGCGCGGTTGCGTTCGACGGCGCTGCGCGCTTCGAACAGCTGGCCGGTCATGGTGTTGAAGGACTGGGTCAGGGTACCCAGTTCGTCCGAGGTGGCCACGATCGGACGCGGCGACAGGTCGCCCTCGGCCACCGCGCGCGTGCCCTCGGCCAGCACCAGCAGGGGCTGGGCCAGATTGCCGGCGATGACAAACGCGGCCGCGATCGCCCCGAACATCGCCAGCAGCAACGTCAGGGTCAGAGTCTCGCGGTACATACCGCGCAGGGCGGTGCGCGCTTCCTTGCGTTCCTGGTACTCGCGCAGCGCGGTGCGCAGCACTTCGGCATTGGTGGCCAGGTTGACCGGCACCGCCTGCACCAACTGCAGGAAGCGCGGCGCGGCGCCGGGCGGCTCGGGAATGGCCATCACCACGCGCAGGCGCAGGCCGGTGGCGGCATCCAGACCGGTCATGCCCCGCGTGCTGCCCGCCCCCTCCTTGATGTCCGAATCGACATCGCCCTCGGCCTTGGCGTAACCGCCCGGCATGACCGCCTGCAGCAGCATCTGCGGGGTCGGACGGTCGCCATCGAGGCGGTTGCGGCGGTCCTCGGCGGCGCCCTGCAGCAGCTTGCCGTCGGTACCAACGATGAGCGCGCTAAGCAGTCCATCCTGTTCCGTGACCAGGCGCTGCAGAATGGCCTGGGTGGTCTGGCTATCCTGGCCGGCCAGGGTGGCGGCGGCGATCTCGGTCGAGGCGCCCAGTTCCGAGAGCGCCTGGTCGAGCGCCGCCACACCGAGCTTCACGCCCGAGTCGAGCGCCGATTCGATCTTGACGTTGAACCAGGATTCGATCGAGTGGGTCACGAACTGCACCGACACCAGGAAGATGATCAGGCCGGGCAGCATGCCGATACCGGCGAACAGCAGCACCAGGCGCGCCATCAGGCGCGAGCCGAACTTGCCGCTCTTGTAGCGTGAATACAGGCGCCACAGCGCCACCACCACGAAGATCAGCAGCGCGGCGGCGACCGCCGAATTGAGGTACAGCAGCCAGGAATAGTAGCGGAAGCCCGAATTGTCGGACGCGGAAGTAAGCAGGAACAGCAGGATGCTGCCGACGGCGCCGCCGACGATCAGGGCATAGCGTAAAGCCTGGTTCACGCCTACTCCGCCGTGTACGGGAAAGTCTTATTCTTCGATGTCAGGCGCCACTGGGAATTGTTATATGCGCTTAACTGCGTGGTCCTGGTCAGCTGGTCGCGGTCCATGAACATGCGCAGCGTGACGTTATAGGTTTCGCCCTTCTTGAGCGCGCCCCGCGGAGCGATCAGCCAGCGGCTGGGCCGGCGCACCAGCACCATGGCGTCTTCCAGGGTCGAGAATTTCTGCTGCATGCTGCCGACCACGGTGACCACGTATTCGCGCGTCAGTACATTGTATTGCACCTTGATGGTCTGGCGCGACGAGACCGCGCGGTCGTCATACCAATACCAGCGCGGGCGCGTCAGTTCGACTTCGGTGGTAAACGACACCGGGGTGCCGAACTGGATCGCTTCCTCGATGCCATGGTTGAGGTCGAAGGCATAGCCGGCCGCCAGCCGGTAACCCTCGTCGGTGGCCTCGATATGCGCGTGGATGATATCGACGCCCTCGGCCGCCTGCGCCTGCGCGCACGCGAACATCAGCAGCAGCTGGCAGGCGAGGAGTCGAAGAAATCGTAATGTCACAGGTGGTCCAGAGCCTTTAAGGAAAGCATAGTCGACAGGACCGGTTACGCCGCGTTTTTCTGGAACAGGGCGTAGAACAAACCGTCATGATCGCGCTCGGGGGTACCGATGGGCAGCAGCTGGCCTGGCGCATCGAGACGGATCGCGCCGTGGCGCACCGCGAACGCGGCCGCCTGCGCCTCCGATTCCTGGGGCCAGAGCGAGCATGTCACGAACAGCAATTTACCATTGGGCCGCAGCATCTGCCAAAGGTTGTCGAGAATTTTGGCCGAAAGTGTTGCAAGTTGGAGCGAGTCGCCTTTACGCCTGAGCCAGCGGATATCCGGGTGGCGCCGCACGATGCCCGACGCCGTGCACGGCACGTCGGCCAGGATGCGGTCGAAGGGCTGGCCATCCCACCAGACGCTGGTCTGGGCCTCGAAGGCCTTGAGGGTGGCGGTGAGGCCAAGACGCTGCAGGTTTTCTTCCACCCGTACCAGGCGCTTGGGATCGGCGTCCACCGCGGTCAGATCGCAATCGGTCAGTTCCAGCAGGTGGCCGGTCTTGCCGCCCGGCGCCGCGCAGGCGTCCAGCACGCGCATGCCCTTCTGCACATCGAGCAGCGGCGCGGCCAGCTGGGCGCCGGCATCCTGCACCGAGGCCAGACCATCTTCAAAACCGGGAATCGCGGCCACGCCGATGGCTTTTTCCAGGCGCACCGCGCTCGGGCCGATCCGGCTCGCGCCCATGCCTGCATCCTGCAGCAACTGTAAGTACGCCTCCACCGTGGTCTTGCGGGTGTTCACGCGCAGGGTCAATGGCGGCTGGGCGTTGCCCGCGGCTAGGATCTGCTGCCAGTTGGTGGGATACGCCGTCTTGGCCGCGTCGATCCACCATTGCGGATAGTTCCACTGCGCCACCGGCTGCATCAGGGCTGTCTTGACCAGGTCGGCGCGTTCGCGCAGGAAGCGGCGCAGCACGGCGTTGACCATGCCCTTGGCGTGCGCCATGTCCGGGTGCGAACTGGCCACGGTTACGGCCTGGTCGACCACGGTGAATTCTTCATACGGCGGCGCGGCGCCGTCTTGCGTGTCGATCAGCGAGATGGCGCAGCACAGCAAGGCGGCCAGCATGGGTGGCTCGGGCGCCTTGGATGTCATCAGGCCAAGCAGCACTTCGCTGCGGCCCAGCTGGCGCATGGTGCGGTAAGCGATATCCTGGATCGCGCCGCGCGCCTGCGGCGAGGCGGCGGTCACGCCGAAAGCCGTCAGCAGGGCTTGCGGCAGCGCCGCGCCGGCGCGCACCTGGGCCACCGCATTGGCGGCGCCGAGCAGGCACAGGGCCAGCGAATCGGGTTTCAGGTCGGGCCGGAAGCCCGGCTGCAAGACCGGCTTGACCTCGTAGCTGGGCCGGATGCGCTGCGGCGCCGGCGCCTTTTTGTGCGCGGCGGGTTTGATGGAGAGCGTCGGGCGCTTGTTGGTCATGGCGTGGCTTTGCAAAGTGCTTCTTTGTAAAGGCGCAATTGTACCGGTTTAGCCCCCGCACGGCTTAAACGAAACTTTATGACAACACTCTGGTTTTTGTGGCGGCGCGGGCGGGCGGCCCCTGCCCACCGGGCATAACGGCGCCCGGGGTGGACTCAGCGCCACGGCAAACCAGTATAATTACCCAACTATGCAGTGCCCCCACGATGCCCGTGGCCCGGCCACCGCTTCGACACCTTAGCGTCACCACTTACAGAACACCCGCACATGCTCGCATCGCAAAAACAAGAAATCGCCGCCCTGTTCCAGGCCGCCCTCGCCCCCATCCTCGACGGGACGGGCATCACGCCGTCGGTCGTGCTGGAACGCCCGCGCGACCCGTCCCATGGCGATATCGCCTGCAATATCGCCATGCAGCTGGCCAAGCAGCTCAAGATGAATCCGCGCGAACTGGCCCAGAAAATCGTCGCGGCAGTGCTCGAGAACCCGGCCGGCAAGGCCCTGATCGACAGCATGGACATCGCCGGCCCCGGCTTCATCAATCTGCGCGTGGCCGCCAGCGCCAAGCAGTCCGTGGTCAAGACCATCCTGGACCAGGGCGCCGCCTATGGCCGGAGCAGCGCCGGCGCGGGCAAAAAAGTCATTATCGAATTCGTCTCGGCCAATCCGACCGGCCCCCTGCACGTGGGCCACGGCCGCCAGGCGGCCCTCGGCGACGCCTTGTCCAGCCTGTTCGACGCCCAGGGCTACGCGGTCACCCGCGAGTTCTATTACAACGACGCCGGGGTCCAGATCGCGACCCTGGCCAGTTCCGTGCAGGCGCGCGCGCGCGGCCTGAAACCGGGCGACGCCGGCTGGCCCGAATCGGCCTATAACGGCGACTATATCGCCGACATCGCCACCGACTACCTGGCCGGCAAAACCGTCTCGGCCAGCGATGGCGAACCGGCCACCGCCAGCGGCGACGTCGACGACATCGACTCGATCCGTCCGTTCGCCGTCACCTACCTGCGCAACGAGCAGGACATCGACCTGCAAGCCTTCGGCGTCAAGTTCGACAACTACTACCTCGAGTCCTCGCTGTACGCGGACGGCAAAGTGGACAAGGCTGTCGAGGCCCTGATCAAGGCCGGCAAGACGTATGAGCAGGATGGAGCGCTGTGGCTGCGCACCACCGACTACGGCGACGACAAGGACCGCGTGATGCGCAAGTCCGAAGGCGGCTATACCTATTTCGTGCCGGACGTGGCCTACCACATCGTCAAGTGGCAGCGCGGCTTCATCCAGGCCATCAACGTCCAGGGCAGCGACCACCACGGCACCATCGCGCGCGTGCGCGGCGGCCTGCAGGCGGCCGGCATGGGCATCCCCCAGGGCTATCCCGACTACGTGCTGCACAAGATGGTCACCGTGATGAAGGATGGCGAAGAGGTCAAGATCTCCAAGCGCGCCGGCTCCTATGTCACCGTGCGCGATCTGATCGAATGGTCCGGCAACGGCGACATCGCCAAGGGCCGCGACGCGGTGCGCTTCTTCCTCATTTCGCGCAAGGCCGATACCGAGTTCGTGTTCGACGTCGATGTCGCCCTCAAGACCACCGACGAAAATCCGGTGTATTACGTGCAGTACGCTCACGCGCGCATCTGCCGCATCCTGGAAACCTGGGGCGGCGATCTGGCCACGCTGGCCGGCGTTGACCTGGCGCCGCTGACGCTGCCTAGCGAGATGACCCTGCTGGCGACCCTGGCCGCCTATCCGGAAACGCTGGCGCGCGCCCAGGCCGAACTAGGCCCGCACCAGGTCGCGTTCTACCTGCGCGAACTGGCCGCCAACCTGCACAGCTGCTATTTCGCGGCAAAGGTGCTGGTCGACGACGAAGCGATCAAGATGGCCCGCCTGGCGCTTATGGTCGCCACGCGCCAGGTGCTGCGCAACGGTCTGGCGCTGATCGGCGTGTCCGCTCCGGAGAAGATGTAACAACACGGATGTAGTAACACGGATGTAATCGAACTGATGTAATTGTCCGCTGGCGCCCGGGCTCCGGCCCGCGTCGCGCGCGTCAACCGCTTTGATACTGAAAGACCCAACGACCCAATGACTCGTCACTTCCTCTCCCCTCTCCGGCGCCAGCACGGCAACACCCTCACCGGCGTCATCATCGGCCTCGTGGTCGGTCTGGTCATCGCCGTCGTGGTGGCCCTGGTCATCAACAAAGGCTCGCTCCCGTTCACCGACAAGACGGGCAAACTGGGCAAGATGGGTGAGCCGACCGCCGGCCAGGCGGCCGATCCGAACAAGCCGCTGTACGGGAACAAGGAAGCGGCGCGCGCCGCCAACAAGCAATTCAGCGACAAGGCCAAGGAAGCCGAAGCCGATCCGCTGGGCGCGGCGATTGCGACCATGGACAAGGATAAAGAGAAAGACAAAGAAAAGGACAAACCTGCCGCGCCGGCGCCTGCTCCCGCGACAGCTGCCGCTCCAGTTGCGGCTCCCCCTGCAGCGCCGGCCGCGCCCAGGCCGGCTGCCACTGCGGCCGCCGAACCGGCCGAAGAAAAGGTTATCTACTACCTGCAGGCCGGCGCTTTCCGCGAAGTGGGCGACGCCGAAAACACGCGCGCCAAGCTGGCCCTGCTCGGCTTCGAAGCGGCCATCAGCGAAAAAGTTAGCGACAGCGGCGTGCTGCACCGGGTCCGGGTTGGCCCCTACGCCCAGGTTGAATCGATGAACAAGGCGCGCGCCAAGCTGCTCGACAGCGGCATCGATGTGGCCATCGTCCGCAACCAGAAATAATTCGCCTTCCGCGATCAACAACAAGCAGCACCGACCCACGTCACCGGAGTATTCATGCAATCGACCTTCAAGTTCCTGTTCGCGCTGGCGCTCGCCACCATGGCCCTGACCGCGGCCGCCTCGCCGGCCGATCCCAAGAACGGCACCGAGTATCTGACCCTGGCCGAAACCCAGAACACCGACGCCGGCAAGAAGATCGAAGTCACCGAATTCTTCGCTTACTACTGCCCTCACTGCCACTCGTATGAGCCGGTACTGGCCGAATGGGTCAAGAAACAGGGCGCCAACGTCAGCTTCAAGCGCGTGCACGTGGCCCACCACCCGAGCGTGGTGCCGCAGCAGCGCCTGTACTACACGCTCGAATCGATGGGCCTCGCCGAGCAGTATCACAACAAGGTGTTCGCCGCCATGCACGAGCAGCGCCAGCGCCTGTCGACCGACGAACAGGTATTCGACTGGGCTGCCTCGGCCGGCATCGACCGTGCCAAGTTCATTGAAACCTACCGCTCTTTCGGCGTGCAGGCCAAGCTGCGCCGCGCCGAAGCCATGATGAGCTCCTACCAGCTGAAGCAGTGGCCGACCGTCGCCATCGACGGCCGCTTCCTGACTTCGCCATGGCAGGCCGGCCAGGGCTCGAGCGACGCCACCGAAGCGCAGCAGCAGCAATGGTCGCTGCAGGTCATGGACTACCTGGTCGCGAAAGCGAAAGCGGAAAAGAAATAAGCATGAGGGAGCGCACGTGAGCAGCGCTGCATCGGGGCCGGAGCGCGTCTTCATCACCGGCGCTTCGAGCGGCATCGGCGCGGCGCTGGCACGCCAGTACGCCGCCCAGGGCGCCACCCTGGGCCTGGTCGCGCGCCGCCGCGGCGCACTCGAGGAACTGGCCGCCAGCCTGCCCAACAGCGAACGCCATCTGATCTACGCGCTCGACGTCACCGACCACGCAGCGTTGCGCGCGGCCGCCGCCGACTTTATCGCACGCCTGAAGGGCGCCGACATCGTCATCGCCAACGCCGGCGTCTCGCAAGGCACGCTGACCGAATTTCCCGAAGACCTGGCGGTCTTCGACGCCATCATCGCCACCAACGTCAACGCCACGGTCGCCACCTTCGCCCCCTTCATCGCCGCCATGAAGACCCAGTCCACGCCCGCCCGCCTGGTCGGCATCGGCAGCGTGGCCGGCATTCGCGGCCTGCCAGGCGCCGGCGCCTACAGCGCCTCCAAGGCCGCGGTGCTGTGCTACTGCGAATCGCTGCGCCTCGAACTGCGCGCCTCGAACGTCAAGGTCGTCACCATCGCGCCAGGCTACATCGACACGCCGATGACGGCCCACAATGCCTACCCCATGCCCTTCCTGATGCCGGCGGCGCGCTTTGCCGAAAAGGCCGCGGGCGCGATCGCGGCCGGCACCAGCTACCGGGTCATCCCCTGGCAGATGGGCGTGGTCGCCAAACTGCTGCGTGTGCTGCCCAATGCCGTCTACGACTACGCCTTCTCGCGCGCTCCGCACAAGGCGCGCAAGGCCGCGGCTCTATCATGAGCGCCGCCCTGCAATCCCCAACCTTGCTGGACCAGGGCGCCATCGCCGCCCATAGTCACGCGGGCGTGACCATCGAGGTGGTGGCCGAAACCGGATCGACCAATGCCGACCTGCTGGCGCGCGCCGCCGCCTTGAACCGCCCCACGCTGCTGGTGGCGCGCCACCAGAACGCCGGGCGCGGCCGGGCCGGGCGCAGCTGGCTGTCCGCACCCGGCGGCTCGCTCACCTTCTCGCTGGCGTGGCGCTTTGCCGGACCGCTGCAGCAGCTGGCCGGCTTGCCGCTGGCCGTAGGCGTGGCCCTGGCCGATGCCCTGGCCGCGAACGGCGTGCAGGTCCAGCTCAAGTGGCCCAACGACGTGCTGCGCGACGGCGCCAAGCTCGCCGGCGTCCTGATCGAAACCCAGGCCACGCCCGATGGCGTGTGGGCCGTGATCGGCGTCGGCCTGAACCTGCTCATGCCGGACGAACTGGAACAGCGGATCGGCCGTCCTGTGGCCGGTGCGCCCTGGCTGGCCCAGATGGACCGCAATCTGTTGATGGCCCAGCTGCTCGACGCCCTGGCGGCCAACCTGCGGACCTTCGAACAGAGCGGCTTTAGCGCCTTCTGCGCGCGCTGGAACCGGCTGCATGCCTGGCAGGGGCACCGCGTCAACATCATCGACCGTGGCGTGATCCTGCACGAGGGACTGGCCGCCGGCGTTGACGACAGCGCGCGCCTGCTGCTCGATACCGTGGATGGACGCATCGCGGTTGTCGCCGGCGATGTGTCGCTGCGCGAAGCGCAGGCCGGCGAACTGAAAGGCTGACATGCTGCTCCTCATCGACGCAGGCAACACCCGCATCAAATGGGCGCTGGCCGCCGAAGACGCCGCGCTGGGCGACTGGCAGGCCAGCGGCGCCGTCACCCACGCGGAACTGAATCACCTGCCCGCCAGCTGGCAAAACGCGAACATCAGCCGCGCCGTCGTCGCCAACGTCGCCGGCAGCAAACTGCGCGACCAGCTGCAGCTGATGATCCCGACAAAATCGATCAGCTGGTTCGCCTCGGAGCCGCAGCTGGGCGGCCTGCGCAACGCCTACCGCAACCCGCGCCAGCTGGGCTGCGACCGCTTCGCCGCGGCGCTCGGCGCGCGCGCGCTGGAGCCGGGCAAAGCCCTGATCGTCGCCACCTGCGGCACCGCCACCACCATCGACGCCATCAGCGCGGACGGCGTTTTCTTGGGTGGGATGATCCTGCCGGGCCTGGGCCTGATGGCCAGCTCGCTGGCGCGCAATACCGCCCAGCTGCCCCAGGTCGCGCCGGGCGCCGCGCTGCCGGCCGGATTTGCCGACAACACCGACGACGCCATCCTGTCCGGCTGCCTGTCGGCCCAGGCCGGCGCCATTGAACGCGCCTGCGCACTGCATGGCGCGGCCCAATGCATCATCTCCGGCGGCGCCGCACGCTATATCGCACCGGTGCTGGCGCTGCCGCCGCCGATGACGCACAGGATCGTCGATAATATCGTCCTTACCGGCCTGCACAGCACCGTCGCGCCCACCCGAACCGCCTAACCACATCAGGATCGCTCGTGTTGAAATTCATTTTCTGGTCCCTGTTGTCGATCAACGTCGCCCTGTTCGCCTATGGCAAAGGCTACCTCGGCAACTTCAAGGACAACGAGCGCGAACCGGCGCGCATGAAGAACCAGCTCAACGCCGACAAACTCAAGCTGGTGAGCGTGGCCGCGCCCAGGAGCGCCGCCGTAGCGGCGCCGGCCGAAGCACCCGCTGTCGCAGCTGCCGCCGGCGACCTGGTCGCCTGCACCCAGATCGGCAATTTCACCAGTGCCGAAGCGCGCAAATTTGAAGCCGCCGTCAAGGCGCTGGACTTCGGCGAGCACCAGACGCGCGAGACGGTCAATGTACCGGAAGTGACCAGCCACATCGTCTTCATCCCTCCGCAGGCGAGCAAGGAAGCGGCCGACCGCAAGGCCGAAGAACTAAAGAACCTCGGCGTATCGAGCTTCTTCATCATGAACGAGAGCAGCGCCATGAAATGGGCGATTTCGCTGGGCGTCTTCAAATCCGAGACCGCGGCGCAAACCCTGCTGGCCGCGCTCAACAAGCAAGGCGTCAACAGCGCCAAGATCGCCGCGCGCACCACCCCGGCGGCGCGCGCCGTGTTCCGCTTCCGCGACATCGACGCCGAGGCAAAAGCCAAGCTCGACGCCATCGCCACCCGCTTCCCCGAGCAGGAACAACGTAGCTGCAAGTAGAACCGCCCGTTTCACCCAACAAGAAGTTGCCGAAAACTGTCCTGCGTTTGGGGTCAGGTCTGTCAATCGGACAATCCATGGCAATAACAAAGGCGCCGGACGGCCGTTATTGCTCAAAAATGTCCGATTGACAGACCTGACCCCAAACGCCGTACAATTTGGAGCAACTTGTTGCGTGCGAGAAGGCTAGCGTCTTACGACGATCGGTTTGAGGCCCAGCGCCGCCGGCACTTCCAGCAGCGCTTTCATGGCGTCGGCGCGGCTGGGGAATGGTCCGCTGAACAGCCGGTGCAAGGCGCCCGACTGGACCAGTTCCACTACCGACAGAGACCCTCCGGCTGCCGCCAGCTGGGCGCGGATTTCGTTGGCGCGATCGGGCCGGCTGAAGGCGCCGAGCTGTACGTAGAATCCGGGCGACGGCCCCACTGCCGGGTCCACAGGCGCAATCGGTGTTGCGACGGCGGCCGCCGGGGCCAGCGTCCCCCGTAAGGCCGCGGCAGGCGGCTCGTCGATCGGGCTGGACGCCAGCACCGGGGGCGCATCGACCGGCGCCGTGATGACCTGTGGGGCCTCGTCCGGCGGCTGCGCATTGCGCCTGGTGGTGGCGATGCGCTCCTGGGCATTCGGCAGCACCCGTTCAACCTTGACTTCATGGCTGCCCTTGCCGAGCAGTCCGAGTTTCAGCGCGGCGGTGTAGGAGACGTCGACGATGCGGCTGCTGTGAAATGGTCCGCGGTCGTTGATGCGGACGATGACCTGCTTGCCGCTGTCCATGCTGGTGATGCGCGCATACGAGGGAATCGGCAAGGTGGGATGCGCCGCCGTCATCTTGTACATGTCGTAGATTTCACCAGACGAGGTACGCTGGCCGTGGAATTTTTTGCCGTACCAGGTGCTCACGCCACGCTGCTCGAAGGGTTCGTCATTGAGCAGCGGCGTATAGGTTTTCCCGAACACGACGTAGGGCTTATTGGCGTTGCGCGAGTACGGTTCGGCGCGCACTTCGGCGTCCGGCGTGTCGCGCAGGTTAGGCGGTGGGTTGTCGCCCGGGCCGTCGTCCTGGTAGTAGCCGCCGCGCCCGGATCCGGCAGCCGGCATGGCCGGCAGATCGGGATCGATACGGTGCGTTCGCGCGGTCTGGGTGCGCGGCGCCGGCATCGGGTGCAGCTGCGGGTCTTCCTGCAGCGAAGTGGTTCCGCAGGCCGCGAGCAGCAATGCCGCCGCCACGGGAGCGAGCGCGGTCAGGCGCGCGCGATAGGTCTGCCTTGCTGCCATCGGAGTCTCCGTCATCAGGTTTGCACCAGCTTGCGGTGTCGTTGGATACTCATGAGTATACCGGCGCCCAGCCCCAGGGTGACGAAGGCGGTGCCGCCATAGCTCATGAAGGGTAGCGGTACGCCGACCACCGGCAGGATGCCGCTCACCATGCCCATGTTGACGAAGGCGTAGGTGAAGAAAATCATGGTGATGGCGCCGGCCAGCAGGCGCGCGAACAAAGTCGGGGCATTGGCGGCGATCATCAGCCCGCGCCCGATCAGCAGCAGGTAGAGCAGCAGCAGGCCGAGAATGCCGATCAGGCCGAACTCCTCGGAGAAGACGGAGAAAATGAAGTCGGTGGTGCGCTCCGGGATGAACTCCAGGTGGGCCTGGGTGCCCTTGAACCAGCCCTTGCCGCTCATGCCGCCCGAGCCGATGGCAATGGTGGACTGGATAATGTGGAAGCCCTTGCCCAGCGGGTCGGTGGTGGGGTCGATCAGGGTCAGCACCCGTTCGCGCTGGTAGTCGTGCATCAGCATCCAGGCCACCGGCAGACTGGCGCCGCCGGCCACCGCGAGGCCAAGCAGCGCCTTCCACGACAGTCCGGCCAGGAAGATCACGTAGAAGCCCGAGGCCAGCACCAGCAGCGAGGTTCCCAGGTCGGGCTGCTTTTGGATCAGGCCTACGGGGATCATCAGCAATACCGCTGCGATCACGAAGGACTGCCACTTGACCATGCCCGCGCGTGTATGAAAGTACCAGGCCAGCATCATGGGCATGGCGATCTTCATGATCTCCGATGGCTGGATGTCGAAGCCGATGTGCAGCCAGCGCCGTGCGCCCTTCTTGACCACGCCGAACAGGAATACCGCCACCAGCAAGGTCACGCCGATCGTGTAGATCGGGACGGCGAGCCGCATCAGGGTCTGGGGCGGTACGTTGGCAGCCATCCACATGACGGCAAAGGCGATCAGCATGTTGCGGATCTGGCCTTCGACCCGGCCCGGAAAATCGGCGCCGGCCGAATGCATGGTGACCACGCCGGTGCACATCAGCAGGAAGATGACCAGCACCAGCGGACCGTCGAAGACAGTGAAGTAAGGGCGCAGGCGGCGCCACAGGGAACGTCGTTCGTTGATGCGCATGTCAGTCCTTGTTACCGGGCGATTCGGCGCCAGGCTTGTGCAGGTCGCCGCCGGCTTCTTCGAGTTTCAGCTCCTGCAGCGGCAGCAGGACGGCGTCCTCTTTCGGCACCTTGGTCTGGTCCTTTTCCTTGGGCCGCTTGCCGAGCAGGTAGAAGTCAAGCGCCTTGCGCGCGATCGGGGCCGCGTTGGCCGCGCCGAAACCGGCGTTCTCCACCACCAGCGCCAGCGCGATCTTTGGCTTGTCGGCCGGTGCGAAAGCGACGTACAGCGCGTTGTCGCGCAGCCGTTCGGCAATCGACTTGGCGTTGTACTTGCCGCCTTTCAGACCCACCACCTGGGCGGTACCGGTCTTGCCGGCCGAAATATAGCCGGCGTTGGCAAAGGCGAGGCGGCCAGTGCCGGTCGGATCCAGGGTCACGCCCACCATGGCGCGCTTGATGACGTCGATGTTTTCCTGCTTGAGCGGGATGCGTGAACTTTCCTTGGCCACGGTCAGGGTGCGCGAGCGGGTGACGCCGTCTTCCAGGATCTTGACCAGGTGCGGCTTCATGACGACGCCATTGTTGGCCAGGTTGGCCACCGCATGCGCGAGCTGCAGGATGGTGTAGTTATTGAAGCCCTGGCCGATACTGATCGAAATGGTGTCGCCGCCCACCCACTTCTGCATGGCCTTGTTGCGCTTGAAGCGGTTGGCCTTCCATTCCTTGGACGGCAGCACGCCGGTCTTTTCGTGTTCGAGGTCGATACCGGTCTTCTGGCCGAAGCCGAAGGGCTTCATGAAGTCGTGGATCGCATCGATCCCAAGCTCGTTGCCGAGCTGGTAGTAGTAGGTGTCGCAGGAGGCGACGATCGAATCGTGCATGTTGACGAAACCGTGCCCGCCCGGTTTGTCGTCATTGAAGCGGTGCCCGCCGAGCATGAAGAAGCCCGGGTCGGAGATTCCCTGCGACGGTGTGCGCTTGCCCAGTTCCAGCGCGGCCAGCGCCATGAAGGGCTTGTAGGTCGAGCCGGGCGGATAGGTACCCGACAGCGGGCGGTTCATCAGAGGCTTGTCGAGCGAAGTATTGAGTTCGTTCCAGCTCTGGCTGTCGATCCCGTCGACGAACAGGTTGGGGTCGAAGCTGGGGCGCGACACGTAGGCGAGCACGTCACCGGTCTCCGGTTCGATCGCCACCAGCGCGCCGCGCCATTCGCCGAAAGCTTCTTCGATCACCTTCTGCAGTTCGATGTCGAGCGACAGGATCAGGTTATTGCCCGGCGTAGCCTCGGTGCGCGAGAGCGTGCTGACCGCGCGTCCGCCGGCGGTCTTGATGACTTTTTCGTAGCCGGTGCGGCCGTGCAGCTGTCGCTCGTAGCTCTTTTCCACGCCCTCTTTGCCGATATGGTCGGTGCCGCTGTAGTTGGCGGCGTCCGGGCCTTCCTCCAGGTCCTTGGCTTCGCGCTGGTTGATGCGGCCGATGTAGCCGATCACGTGGGCCGCGACGTCGCCCAGCGGATACTGGCGAAACAGGCGCGCCTGCACGTCCACGCCGGGAAAGCGGAAGCGCTGGGCGGAAAAACGCGCCACTTCGTCGTCCGACAGGCGGGTCCGCAGCGGCACGCTCTCGAAGTTCTTCGATTCGGCCATCAGCGTCTTGAATCGCTTGCGGTCCTTCGGTTCGATTTCGACCAGAGTCGCCAGTTCGTCGATCACTGAATCGAGCGAATTTTGCAGCTTGGACGGCGTGATTTCGAGCGTGTAGGCCGAATAATTGCGAGCCAGGACCACGCCCTTGCGGTCGACGATCAGGCCGCGGTTGGGCACGATGGGGACGATCGCAATGCGATTGTCCTCGGCCAGGGCGGCGTAGTCCTCGTGCTTGACAATCTGCAGCCAGACGAAGCGCGCCACCAGCAGGCCGAAGCAGATGAAGACCACCGCCACCAGCGCGGTGACGCGCATGCGGAACAGGTGGATCTCGCGATCGTTGTCCTTAATTTCAGTCATTGCGGCAGGCAGCCTTCGTCAGATCGGGCGGGTGTGGTCGCGGTCGACCGCGCGGCGCTGGGGCGCCAGCAGCAGCCAGGTGATGACCGGCCACAGCGCGATCGCCACCACGCTTTCGATGAAGTTCAGCCAGCCGGGAAATTTGCCCGACACGACCAGGCGTACGATGGCCTGGATCGCCTGGGTCGCCAGCAGCAGCGGGAACACATGCAGGGCCTGGGTCATGACCGGGAACCACAGCACGCGGCGGTGAATCATGATCGCGAGGTAGGACAGCAGCGTGTAGGCAAGCGCGTTCTCGCCCAGCAGTGTCGCTTCGTGCACGTCCATCAGCAGACCCATGAAAAAGGCCAGGCCGATGCCGACTTTGCGCGGCTGGTGAATGCCCCAGAAGACCAGCACCAGCGCCACGAAGTCGGGCGCGCCGATCCAGTGACCCCAGGGGAGCAGGTTCATGACGAAGGCACAGGTCAGGCTGAACGCGATGAACAGCGGGCTGACCGGCAAAAGAATGTAATGCGGACGATTCATTGAACGGGGACTTTCGGTGCAACTGGCGGCGCGGCCGGCGTGGCCGCGGGCGCCGCTGCCGGGGTAGCCGGGCTGGCCGGGGCCGGCCTGGCCGCGGCGCCAGGCGCCGGCACTGGCGCTGGCGTGGTCGCCGGCGCACCCGGGGCATTGATCGGTTCCATCTTCGGCAGGCCACTCTTTTTGGCCGGCTTGGGCGGCGCTTCCGGCGGACGCGGGATGACTTGGGGCGCCGACGTCAGGATCAGGAGATGGCGGTTGCGGTCGATGCCGGCCAGCGGCTGGCAGACAACGCCGCCAAAGGCGCCGGCGGCGCTGTTTTCGATCTTGATCACCTTGGCCACCGCCAGGCCGGCCGGGTAGACGCCGTCCATGCCGGAGGTGATCAGGACGTCACCGAGCTGGATATCGGCGTTGGGGGCGACAAAGCGCAGGTCCAGCGTGCCGGCCTGGCCCCGTCCATAGGCCACGCTACGCAAGCCGTTGCGCAGGATCTGCACCGGAATGGCCTGCTCCTTGTCGGTCAGGAGCGTCACTTCGGAGGTAAAGGGGAAGACACGGGTGACCTGTCCGACCACGCCGGCACTGTCGATCACCGGCTGGCCCAGCGCGGCGCCATGCTGGGTACCGCGATCGAGGACGATCTTGCGGGTCGAGCTGTCACGCGCGTCGTACAGGATTTCGGCCAGCATCGACTTGACCGGCACGTTGTCGCGCGCGCCCATCAGTTTGCGCAGCTGTGCGTTTTCGGCGGCCTGGAGCTGGGCCTGCTGGATGGTCTGGGCCGTGGCGACCTGCTGTACCTTCAGGTCGCGCACTTCCTTCTGCAGCGACGAGATCGAGGAAAAGTAGCTGCCCATGCTGGTCAGGGCATCGCGCGGCATCAGCGCGGCCATCTGCAGCGGATAGAGCACGGTGCCGGTCACCTGGCGCACCATCGCCAGCGCGTGGAGGCGCGCATCGACCATCAGCAGGACGATCGAAATAAACGCGAACACCGTCACCTTGACCCGGGCAGGGGCGCCTTGCTTGAAGAGTGGCGGAGGACTGTATTCCATGAAATCCAATAATCGTACTAACCAGCCGGGCCGTCGGGCGCCGGCGCGGGACGGGTGTCGCGACCAGCCAGGAGCGCTGAATTGCGCTCGTGGCGCTGCGTTATCACCCGCCCTCAAAACCGTCATTCCCGCGCAGGCGGGAATCCATGGCACCGTGGCTTAGCGGGGGTGCGATGGATTCCCGCCTGCGCGGGAATGACGTTATTCAGATCGGCGGCATCAGGTAAAAGACCCCCGACGAGCAAACGTCCAGCCTTACTCGTACGAGAAGATCGAACCGAGTTTGTCCATGCGCTCGAGCGCCATGCCCGAGCCGCGTACCACGCAGGTCAGCGGATCTTCGGCCACCAGCACCGGCAGGCCGGTTTCTTCCATCAGCAGACGGTCCAGGTCGCGCAGCAGCGCGCCGCCGCCGGTCAGCATCATGCCCTTTTCGGCGATGTCGGCACCCAGTTCCGGCGGGGTTTGCTCAAGCGCGTTCTTGACCGCGGATACGATGTTGTTGAGCGGGTCGGTCAGCGCTTCGAGGATCTCGTTCGACGAAATCGTGAACGAACGTGGAATGCCTTCGGACAGATTGCGGCCCTTGACTTCCATTTCTTTCACTTCGGAACCGGGGAAGGCCGAACCGATGGCCTTCTTGATTGCTTCGGCGGTCTGCTCGCCGATCAGCATGCCGTAGTTGCGGCGGATGTAGTTGACGATGGCCTCGTCGAACTTGTCGCCGCCCACGCGCACCGAACCTTTGTAGACCATGCCGCCCAGCGAGATGATGCCCACCTCGGTGGTGCCGCCGCCGATGTCGACCACCATCGAACCGGTGGCGTCGGACACCGGCAGGCCGGCGCCGATCGCAGCAGCCATTGGTTCTTCGATCAGGTAGACCTGCGAGGCGCCGGCGCCGAGCGCCGATTCACGGATCGCGCGGCGTTCGACCTGGGTCGAGCCGCAAGGCACGCAGATGATGATGCGGGGGGAAGGACGGAAGAACTTGGAGTCGTGCACCATGCGGATGAACTGCTTGAGCATCTGCTCGGTGACGGTGAAGTCGGCGATCACGCCATCCTTCATTGGGCGGATCGCCTCGATATTGCCAGGCACCTTGCCCAACATCTGCTTTGCTTCCTTGCCCACCGCCTGGATGGTCTTCTTGCCGTTCGGGCCGCCTTCCTGGCGGATCGCAACGACCGAAGGCTCGTCCAGCACGATACCGAGGCCGCGTACATAAATCAGGGTATTCGCGGTGCCCAGGTCAATCGCCAGATCGTTGGAAAAATAGCTGCGTAAAAAACCAAACATGAGTGTCCTGAAGCGCAAGGCTGCGCATAATCATTAATAAGGATGACAAAAATAGACGATATTCAACTTCCGCCGCGCGCGTTTATCGCGCACCGTCACGGTCGTTTGCATGCTGCGGCTGCCCGTAATCGGCCCCGACAACGCATTAGCCCGCCATTCTACCTTATAATTTGTGGGTTAAATGCTGAAAAACCGGTGTTTTGCGCGCCTGGCGCCGCAGCGAGATCGACGGCATTAGGAAGCTTTTATCGGCTTTAGCGCTCTGTTATCCAAATTTCACCATTCGCCCTCACCTTTTTGAACGCGGCCCGCGCCGCGCTAATTGCCATGTCCCTGACACTTTCAGACGTAAAACGTATCGCCAAGCTGGCCCAGCTCGACATGGACGACGCCCATGCCGAAACCGCCCTGACTGAATTGAACGGTATTTTCGCCCTGGCCGAGCAGATGCAGGCGGTCGACACCACCGGCGTCGAGCCGCTGGCCCAGCCCCTGGCCGCCGTGCTGGGCAAGCTGCCGCTGCGCCTGCGCGAGGATGACGTCACCGAGGAAAACCAGCGCGAAGCCTACCAGGCGGTCGCGCCCAAGACCCAGGACGGCCTCTACCTGGTGCCGAAAGTGATCGATTGAGCAAGCCAGCTCGACCCAGCGCGCCCTTTCATCATTACAACGTTTTCATCAAGTCGCCCCAGCCATGCATACAAAAACACTGAAACAGCTGTCCGCGCTCCTGCAATCGAAGCAGCTGTCGGCCGTTGAACTGACCACCCACTATCTGCAGCGGGTCAAGAACAGCGAATTGAACGCCTTCCTGCACGTGGACGAAGCGCTGTCGCTGGCGCAGGCCGCCGCGGCCGACACCCGCATCGCCGGCGGCGGCGCCGGCCCTCTGACCGGCATCCCGATCGCGCACAAGGATATTTTCGTCACGCGCGACTGGCGCTCGACCGCCGGCTCCAAAATGCTGGGCAATTACACCAGCCCGTTCAATGCGACCGTGGTCGACAAACTGGGCCAGGCCGGCATGGTCACCCTGGGCAAACTCAATTGCGACGAATTCGCAATGGGTTCCTCGAACGAGAATTCGGCCTTTGGCGCGGTCAAGAACCCCTGGGACACCACGGCAGTGCCGGGCGGCTCCTCGGGCGGTTCGGCCGCGGCGATTGCCGCGCGCATCGCCCCGGCCACCACCGCCACCGACACCGGCGGCTCGATCCGCCAGCCAGCCTCGTTCTGCGGCGTCACCGGCATCAAGCCGACCTACGGCCGCGTTTCGCGCTTCGGCATGATCGCGTTTGCCTCCTCGCTCGACCAGGGCGGTCCGATCGCCCAGACCGCGGAAGACTGCGCCCTGCTCCTGAACGACATGGTCGGCTTCGACCCGCGCGATTCGACCTCGCTGACAGCAGAACAAGGCAATGTGCGCGAAGACTTCACGCGCGAACTGAACGAACCGCTCAAGGGCCTGCGCATCGGTCTGCCCAAGGAATACTTCGGCGAAGGCCTGGCGGCCGACGTCGAGCAGGCCGTGCGCGCAGCGCTGGACGAATTCGTCAAGCTGGGCGCCACCCTGGTCGACATCTCGCTGCCCAAGACGGCCCTGTCGATTCCCGTGTACTACATCATCGCGCCGGCGGAAGCCTCGTCCAACCTGTCGCGCTTCGACGGTGTGCGCTACGGCCACCGCGCCGCCCAGTACAGCAACCTGAACGACATGTACAAGAAGTCGCGCGCGGAAGGCTTCGGGCCTGAAGTGCAGCGCCGCATCATGGTCGGCACCTACGTGCTGTGCCACGGCTACTACGACGCCTACTACGTGCAGGCCCAGAAGATCCGGCGTCTGATCGCCGACGACTTCAAGGCCGCATTGGGCGAGAAGTGCGACGTCATCATGGGGCCGGTCGCGCCGACCGTGGCCTGGGATCTGGGCGACAAGTCGAACGACCCGGTGGCCAACTACCTGGCCGACATCTTTACCCTGTCGACCAGCCTGGCCGGTTTGCCCGGCATGTCGGTGCCTTGCGGTTTCGGCCAGGGCGAAAAGAACAGCAAGCGCCCGGTCGGTCTGCAGATCATCGGTAACTACTTCGCCGAAGCGAAGCTGCTGAACATCGCGCACCAGTACCAGCAAGTGACCGACTGGCATACCCGCGCGCCCGCGGGCGTCTGATACATCGTGGCCAGATATCGTCGGGTGGATAAGCGCAGCGCCATCCACCTTAGCTGACTCAGTAGAAGGTGGATGGCGCTGCGCTTATCCACCCTACGTATAGAAATCGCAAGATAAAGAGAGAACACTATGCAATGGGAAGTCGTCATCGGTATTGAGAACCACGTTCAGCTCACGACCAATTCCAAGATTTTCAGCGGCAGCTCGATCCAGTTCGGCGCCGAGCCGAACACCCAGGCCAGCCCGGTCGATCTGGCGCTGCCGGGCGTGCTGCCCGTGATGAACAAGGGCGCGGTCGAACGCGCGATCCGCTTCGGCCTCGCGGTCGATGCCAAAATCGCGCCGGAATCGGTGTTCGCGCGCAAGAACTACTTCTACCCCGACCTGCCCAAGGGTTACCAGATCAGCCAGTTCGCCGATCCGGTCGTCATCGGCGGCAAGGTCACCTTCGGCTTCGAAAAAGACGGCAAGTTCGAAACGCGCACGGTCAACCTGACCCGCGCCCACCTCGAGGAAGACGCCGGCAAATCGCTGCACGAAGATTACGCCGGCATGAGCGGCATCGACTTGAATCGCGCCGGTACACCGCTGCTCGAAATCGTCTCCGAGCCGGAGATGCGCAGCGCCGCCGAAGCGGTCGCCTACTGCAAGGCGCTGCACGGCCTGGTCATGTGGCTCGGCGTTTGCGACGGCAATATGCAGGAAGGCTCCTTCCGCTGCGATATCAACGTCTCGGTGCGTCCGGTCGGCCAGAAGGAATTCGGCACCCGCTGCGAGATCAAGAACCTGAACTCTTTCCGCTTCATCGAAGAAGCGATCGGCGTGGAAGTGCGGCGCCAGATCGAACTGATCGAAGACGGCGGCCAGGTGCAGCAGGCCACGCGCCTGTACGACCCGGACAAGAAGGAAACGCGCGCAATGCGCAGCAAGGAAGACGCGCAGGACTACCGCTACTTCCCCGACCCGGATCTGCCGCCGCTGTTGATCTCCGACGAATGGGTGGCGCGCGTGAAGGCCGACATGCCGGAACTGCCAGCCGCGATGCGCGCGCGTTTCACGGGTGATTACGCGCTGCCGGAGTACGACAGCCTGATCATGACCTCGTCCAAGCAGATGGCGTCGTATTTTGAGGCGGTGGTGGCCAGGACGGGCAAGGAACACGCCAAGACAGTGGCCAACTGGCTGATGGGCGATGTGTCGTCGACCCTGAACCGCGAAGGCGTGGACATTGACGATTCGCCGGTGGAAGCGTCGCAACTGGCGCTGTTGATCAAGCGGATCGCCGACGGCACCATCTCCAACAAGATCGCCAAGGAAGTGTTTGCGGCGATGTGGGAGGCCAGGTCGAATGACGAGAATATCGCAGACGTGATCATCGACCAGAAGGATTTGCGCGTCATTTCAGATGATGGCGCATTGGAAAAGATTGTCGACGACGTCCTGGCGGCCAACGCGAAGTCGGTGGAGCAGTACCGCGCCGGGAAGGAAGCCGCCATCAACGCGCTGATCGGCCAGGCCATGAAGGCGTCGAAGGGTAAGGCCAATCCGGCGCAGTTGACTGAACTGCTGAAGAAGAAGCTGGCTTCGTAGCGGCTGGATTCGTAGAGGCGATGAAGAAATCGGATTATTCGATTAGCCGATAATTCTTCCAACGTCATTCCCGCGGAGGCGGGGATCCAAGTCATCGCTGCTCATAGATGGCTTGGATTCCCGCCTGCGCGGGAATGACGGAACTACTGTTCGCGGCTGAGGCATTTTCGCCTTCTGCGATTGCCTCCTGCGCGGGAATGATGGTTTATCGGCGGTTGGTCAATAACCGCCGTGCCTTTTTTACACGCCGTAGCGCGTCCGGTAAGCCTGCACTGCATCCTTGTACTGCAGCAGCGCCGGATCGGCCCCTGCGCCATTCAGGTAAGTGAACAAATCATCCAGGTTACCGATCGAAATGACCGGTATCCCGAACTCCTCGCTCACCGCCTGCACGGCCGACCCGGCCGACAATTCCCCGTCCTTGCCCGACCGCTCCATGCGGTCGAGCGCGATCAGCACCGCGGCCGGCTCCGCACCTGCCGCGCGGATCATGTCCACCGACTCGCGCACCGAGGTTCCGGCCGAGATCACGTCGTCGATGATGACGACCTTGCCCTTCAGCCCCGCGCCGACGATGGTGCCGCCTTCGCCATGGTCCTTGGCTTCCTTGCGGTTGTAGGCAAACGAGGTGTTGCGGCCCTTGCCCGCCAGCGCCACGGCGGTAGCCGATGCCAGGGTGATGCCCTTGTAGGCCGGGCCGAACAGCATGTCGAATTCGATGCCGGAATCGATCAGGGTCTGGGCGTAGAACTGGGCCAGCTGGGCCAGGGTGGCGCCGTCGTGGAACAGCCCGGCGTTGAAAAAGTAGGGCGACTGGCGCCCGGCCTTGGTCGTGAATTCGCCGAAGCGCAACACGCCCGCCGACACCGAAAACGCGATAAACTGTTGGCGCAAATTGTTCAAGACGACCTCGTAAGTTCGATAGAAAAGAAAAGTGGCGCTATTTTACGCCACCGTCCACTCTCCCTGGAATCATGCCAAAAATTATCTCCGCAAACCTGAACGGGATCCGTTCCGCCCATAAGAAGGGTTTCTTCAACTGGATGGCGAACCAAACCGCCGACTTCGTCTGCGTGCAGGAACTCAAGGCCCAGCTGCCGGACATGACCGAGGAATTCCTGACGCCGGGCGGTTACCACGGCCATTTCCACTATGCGGAAAAGAAGGGCTACTCCGGTACCGGCGTCTACAGCCGGCGCAAGCCCGATGCCGTGCGCACCGGCTTCGGCTGCGCGGAATTCGATGCCGAAGGGCGCTATGTGCGCTGCGATTTCGGCAAGCTGAGCATCATTTCCGTGTACTGCCCGTCAGGCTCTTCCTCGCCGGAGCGTCAGGAAGCCAAGTTCCGGTTCATGGAAGTGTTTTTGCCGCACCTGCTGGAGCTGCGTGCCGAAGGCCGCGAAGTGGTCATTTGCGGCGACTGGAACATCGCCCACAACGAGATCGACCTGAAGAACTGGAAGGGCAACAAGAAGAATTCAGGTTTCCTGCCAGAGGAGCGCGCCTGGCTCACCCGGATTTTCGATGAAGTCGGCTTTGTGGATGTGCACCGCACCATCGACAAGCGCGAAGAACAGTACACCTGGTGGAGCAACCGCGGCCAGGCCTGGGCCAAGAATGTCGGATGGCGTATCGATTATCACGTCGCGACGCCGGGTATCGCCCAGGGTGCGAAGGCGGTATCGATCTACAAGGACGAGCGCTTCAGCGACCACGCGCCCTTGATCATCGAGTACGATTTCGATCATTGAGTCCATCACGCGGCAGTAAAACACCGTAGGGCGGAAAAGTGCGAAGCGCGCCTTCCGCCGTGCCAAGCGCGAGTCCCAAACGGCTCAACCGCAGTACGGCGGAAGGCGCGCTTTGCGCTTTTCCGCCCTACCAAATCTATAGCACGCGCTCGCTGCTGAAGCGGCGCGGTTCTCCAGTCAATGGATCCTTGAACGCGATACTGCGCGCCAGCAGCTTGAGCGGATTGTCGAAATCATCGCCCTTGTCCGGCAGCGCGTCCGGATAAAAAATATCGTTCAGGATCGGCGCGCCCAGCGCCGCCATGTGCACCCGCAGCTGGTGCTTGCGCCCCGTGTGCGGCTGCAGCCGGTACAGTGCCAGCGCGCCGCGCCTCTCGATCACGTCGACGATGGTCTCCGAATTCGGTTCGCCCGCCACCTCCTGCATGCGAAAAAACGGCGTGCCGTCCACCATGCGGCTGCGGTGCACCAGCGGGAAGGACAGGTCGAGCCAGGGCGCGAGCGCCTCGTATTCCTTTTGCACGCTGCGCTGCTGGAACAGCGACTGGTAGGCGCCGCGGCTGTCTTCGCGAACCGACAGGATCACCACGCCGGCCGTCTCGCGGTCGAGCCGGTGGATGGGCGTCAGCTGCGCGATCCCAAGTTTGTTCTTGAGCCGCACCAGCAAACTCTCGTGCAGAAAGCGCCCGCCCGGCGTGGTCGGCAAAAAATGGGGTTTGTCGACCGCCAGCAGGTGCTCGTCCTGGAACAGGATGCGCTCCTCGAACGGGATCGGGGTTTCGGCATCGAGCTCGCGGTAGTACCAGATGCGCCCTCCCCGCTTGAGCACACTGTCCGGCCCCAGCACCTGGCCGGCGCCGTCCACCACGTCGCCGCGCGCCATGCGTGCGCGCCACACCGCTTCGCCAACGTCGGGAAAGCGTTCGTTCAGGAAGGCCAGCGCGCCGCCGGCGGGCGCCTCGTCAAGCCACAGGTAGCTGGGCGCGACGCCGTCGCGGATCGGCAGCGGTACAAGCGCGTTGGCGTCGGCCTGCCTGCCCATTTACTGAAGGGCGGTGGTGCGGTACGGCGGCAGCTGCGACACAGAAGTGCCCTGAGCGCGCGCGTACACCGGCAGCAGCACGTTCATGTGTTGGTTCATCTGGTTGATGCGCTCATTACCGCCCGGGTGAGTCGACAGCCAGGCCGGCGGCGAGCCTTTGTTCATGGCCGCCATTTTCTGCCACAGCACCACGCCGGCGCGTGGATCGAAGCCGGCGCGCGCGGCCAGGTCCAGTCCGATCAGGTCGGCCTCGCGCTCGTCGTCGCGCGAGAATTTCAGCGAGGCGAACTGGGATCCGTACTGGGCCACGGTGTCGGTGATGTTGGGGTTGATGCCAAAGACGGCCGCCACGCCCATGCCGATCAGGCGCCCCGCCACATTGGTGGCGGTCGACTTGACGGCCTGGCTGCGGCCATGTTCGCGCAGGGCATGGGCGACTTCGTGGCCCATGATGGCGGCCACTTCATCGTCGGTCAGTTTGAGCTTGGTGAGAATGCCGCTGAAAAAAGCGATGCGCCCGCCTGGCATGCAGAAGGCATTGACCTGGTCCGAGGCGAGCAGGTTGACCTGCCAGTTCCACTTGGCGGCATCCGGGTTCCAGCGCGCGGTGTAGGGAATCATGCGCTTGGCGATTGCGCGCAGGCGCTGCACCTGGGGGTGGTCGGCCGGCGCCAGTGCGCCTTTTTGCTGGGCCTGGCCCATCAGCGCCTTGTACTGCTGCGCCGCTTCCTGCTCGGTACGCTCTTCGGAGGCGAGCACGCGGTAGCGCGGCAAGGGCCGCACGGCGATGCCGTCCTGGACGGTCGCCTCGGCGCCGTTGCGGGCCGGTCCGGTCTGGGGCGGCAGCGGCAGCGGCTGCGCTGCGGCCAGACCGGCCTGCAGAGCGAGCGACAAGCTCAGGGCGAACGTCGCCACGCGCGGTAGAAATTTCTTCATGATGGTATCCGTGCTGTTAGTTTGATAACAACATCATCGCAGGAATCGGCCATTTGTCGCACACTGTTGTCCTTACGGGCGCGGACGTGGGGCCGCTGTCTTCTTGCGCAATCTGAACACGGCCAGGCTGCCGCGCAGGTTGGGCAGAAAGGACACCGGCTTACCGTCGGCCAGCGCGACCCGTTCCAGCACTTCGAGGCCGCATTCGTCCGCAAGTTCCTCGAAATCGTAGATGGTCGCGCAGCGCACGTTGGGCGTGTCGTACCACTGGTAAGGCAGCGACTTGGAGACCGGCATGCGGCCCTTGGCCAGCGCCAGCCGGTGCGGCCAGTACGCAAAGTTGGGAAAGGAGACGATGGCTTCCGCCCCGACCCGCACGATATCGCGCAGCAGTTCCTCGACGTGCTGCATCATCTGCAGGGACGACAGGCACAGCACCGTGTCGAAGGAATTATCACTGAACAGGCCGAGGCCTTTTTCCATGTCCTGCTGGATGACGTTGATGCCGCGCCGCGCACTGGCTAGCAGCGACTCGTCGTTGATCTCGATGCCGTAGCCGGTGCAGCCCTTGCCGCTGGTGAGGTAGCGCAGCATGGCGCCGTCGCCGCAGCCGACGTCGAGCACGTGGGCTTTTTCCGGCACCCAGTGGGCGATGAAGGCCAGGTCGGGCCGCAGCGAGTGGAGGTCTTCGAAGTTCATGCTTGCCCTTTCACGGGCATGGCGTCCCAGATGCGTTGGTAGTAGGCGCGCACCATGTTCATGTAGCGCGGGTCCTCGAGCAGGAAGGCGTCGTGGCCGTGCGGCGCGTCGATCTCGGCGTAGGTGACGCGGCGCCGGTTGCACACCAGCGCCTCGACGATCTCGCGCGAGCGCTCCGGCGAGAAGCGCCAGTCGGTGGAAAAGGAGGCCACAAAAAACTCGGCGCGCGTACCCGCCAGCGCCTTCGTCAGATTGCCGTCGTAATTGCGGGCCGGGTCGAAGTAGTCGAGCGCCTTGGTAATCAGCAGGTAGGTGTTAGCGTCGAAGTATTCGGAGAACTTGTCGCCCTGGTAGCGCAGATAGGACTCGATCTCGAAGTCGATGCCGAAGTCGAATTTGTAGTCGTTGGTCTCGGCGGCGTTGCGCAGCTTGCGGCCGAATTTTTCCGCCATGTCGTCATTCGACAGGTAGGTGATGTGGCCCACCATGCGCGCCACGCGCAAGCCGTTGCGCGGCACCACACCATGCTCGTAAAAGTCGCCGCCGCGATAATCCGGATCGGACAGGATGGCCTGGCGCGCGACGTCGTTGAAGGCGATATTCTGGGCCGACAGCTTGGGCGTGGAGGCGATCACCACGCAGTGGCGCAGGCGCTCCGGGAACATGATGCTCCAGGCCAGGGCCTGCATGCCGCCCAGCGAGCCGCCCATCACCGCGGCGAACTGTTCGATGCCGAGGGCGTCGGCCAGGCGTGCCTGCGCGGCGACCCAGTCTTCCACTGTCACCACCGGGAAGGCGGCGCCGTAGGGTTTGCCGGTGGCCGGATTGGTGTGCATCGGACCGGTCGAGCCGAAGCAGGAACCCAGGTTGTTGACGCCGATGACGAAGAAACGGTCGGTGTCGAGCGGTTTACCCGGTCCGACCATATTGTTCCACCAGCCGGTGCTTTTTGGATCGCCTTCGTAAGTGCCGGCCACGTGGTGCGAGGCGTTCAGGGCGTGGCAGACCAGCACCGCGTTGGACTTGTCGGCGTTCAGCTGGCCGTAGGTTTCGTACACGAGCGTGTAGTCGGCCAGGCTGCCGCCGCCCTGCAGCCGCAGCGGGTCCGCAAAACGCATCGTTTGCGGGGAGACTATTCCAATGGATGTCATGAGACTCGAATCAAAAATGTGGTGCTGCTAGAAATGTAGTGCTACTAGAATGGTGACGCAGTGCGCTCTTTGCTGGTCCGGCTGGTCGAGCGTCACATGGACTGGAGCTGTTCGACCGCCTCGGCGATGGCATTCGGTTCCATGGTGCGCATGATCTTGCGGGTCTGCGGCATGAGCGTGGTCAGGTCGCTGCCCAGGATCGCCTGCTTGACCGACAGCAGCTGCGCCGGATGCATGGAGAATTCGCGCAGTCCCATGCCCAGCAAGAGGCGCGTGAGCTTGACGTCGCCCGCCATTTCGCCGCACACCGCCACATCGATGCCGGCCTTGCTGCCGGCACTGATGGTCATGGCGATCAGCTGCAGAATCGCCGGGTGCAGCGGGTTGTACAGGTGCGCGACTTCGTAGTCGACGCGGTCGATCGCCAGGGTGTACTGGATCAGGTCATTGGTGCCGATGGACAGGAAGTCCATGCGCTTGACGAACATGGGCAGCGCCAGGGCGGCCGCTGGAATCTCGATCATGGCGCCCACTTCGATGCCGGCGTCATATTTGTGGCCGGCGTCGCGCAGCTGGGCCTTGGCCTGTTCGATCATGGCCAGCGACTGGTCGATCTCGAAAGCATGCGCCAGCATCGGGATCAGGAGGCGCACCTTGCCGAAGGCGGAGGCGCGCAGGATGGCACGCAGCTGGGTCAGGAACAACTGGGGCTCGGCCAGGCAGTAGCGGATCGCGCGCAGGCCCAGGGCCGGGTTCAGCGCGGTGTGCTCGGTCTGGTCGAGCGGCTTGTCGGCGCCGATATCCAGGGTACGGATGGTGACCGGGCGGCCTTTCATGGCCACCACGGCCTTGCGGTACTGCTCGAACTGTTCGTCCTCGCTCGGAATCTTGTGGGCGTGGCCGGCGCGGCCCATGAACAAAAATTCGGAGCGGAACAGGCCGATCCCTTCGGCCCCCGAGTCGAGCGCATGCGGGCAATCGTCCGGCAGCTCGATATTGGCCAGCAAGGTGATCTGGGTGCCGTCGCGCGTGATGGCCGGGGTTTTCTTGAGCTTCTGGAGCTTCTTGCGCGCCTTCAGGTTGGCGGCCTGGCGCCCGCGGTACTGCTCCAGAACCAGCGCGCTCGGATTGCAGATCACTACACCGGCGTCGCCGTCGATGATGACCCAGTCGTCCTGTTCGATCAGCTGGGAGGCCTGCGACATGCCGACCGCCGCCGGAATATCCAGGCTGCGCGCGACGATCGCGGTGTGCGAGTTCTGGCCGCCGACGTCGGTCACGAAGCCGATGAAGGAGCGGTCGCGGAAGGCCAGCATGTCGGCCGGCGAGATATCGTGCGCGACGACGATCATCTGCGGCTGGAATTCCTCGTCCGCCACCGGCACTGGCGCCAGCTGGGCGGTCCCCATCAGGACCTTGAGCACGCGCTCGGCGACCTGCTGGATGTCGGCCTTGCGCTCGCGCAGGTACTCGTCCTCGATCTCGTCGAACTGGGCCGACAGCTCGTCGATCTGGGTCACCAGGGCCCACTCGGCGTTGTAATGGCGGGTGCGGATGATGTCGAGCGGCGCTTCCGAGATCATCGGGTCGGACAGGATCAGCGCGTGCACGTCGATGAAGGCCCCCAGTTCGGTGGGCGCATCCTTGGGCAGGTCGGTCCACAGCGCCTGCAGGCCGCGGTGGACGTCGGCGATGGCATCCTGCAGGCGGCGCACCTCGGCTTCCAGGTGCTCTTCGGCCACCAGGTAATGCTTGACGTCGAGGGCGGCGGGCGTGAGCAGATGCGCGCGGCCGATGGAGATCCCGCGCGACACGGGAATCCCGTGCAGCGTGAACGACGCCATCGAATGTCCCGACGATGGGCGGCCCAAGTTGCGTTCCGGCATTACTCGCCTTCGCCGAATTTGTCGTTGATCAGCGCGGCAAGCGCTTCGACACATTCCTTTTCATCGGGGCCGTCGGCTTCCAGGGTGACCTTGGCGCCCTTGCCCGCGGCCAGCATCATCACACCCATGATGGACTTGGCGTTGATACGGCGGGCGTTGCGGGTGAGCCAGACGTCACTGGCGAATTTGGCGGCCAGCTGTGTGAACTTGGCCGAGGCCCGCGCGTGCAGGCCGAGCTTGTTGATGATTTCCAGATCTTGTTGAATCATATTTATTGTCGTCTTTATGTTCAGCTCAGGTTCAACTAAGTTTCAACTCAGGTTCAGCGCATACAGGAAAAAGTCAGGTCGGGCCGACGCGGATCCGGTTGTCGACCCGCACCGCGCCGCTTTGCGCCCCGGCCAGCGCCATTTCCACCACCACGTCCAAGGTATCGCGCCGGTAGGTAATCGCGCGCAACAGCATCGGCAGGCTGATCCCGGCGATCACTTCGACCCGTCCGGCATCGGCCAGCGAGTTGCAGCAATTGGCGGGCGTGCCGCCCTTGATATCGGTAATGACCAGGACACCGCCGCCATCGTCGAGCCGGCAAATGGCCTGGCGCGCCAGTTCATGCACTTCCGCCAGGTCCTGGTCGGCCGTCACGTCGATCGCTTCGAAGCGCTCGGTGGGGCCGCGAAACACGTGCGCCACCGCCGCCACGAAAGCCTGCCCCAGCGGGGCATGGGTCATCAACAAGATGCCGACCATTATTTTTGCCCCGCCTTCTGCTCGACCGCGTCGATGAACATGGCGGCCACGTCAAAGCCGGCCTGGTCCGTGATTTCCTGGAAACAGGTCGGGCTGGTGACATTGACTTCGGTCAGGCAATCGCCGATGACATCTAATCCTACCAGCAACAAGCCCCGCGCCGCCAGTAGCGGCCCGATCGATTCGGCAATGTGGCGTTCGCGCACGGTCAGGGGCTGGGCCACACCCAGGCCGCCGGCCGCCAGGTTACCGCGCACTTCGGTGCCCTGGGGGATGCGCGCCAGCGAAAACGGCACGGGTTTGCCGTCGATCACCAGGATGCGTTTGTCGCCCTTGACGATTTCCGGGATGTAGCGTTGCGCCATGATGGTGCGGGTGCCGTTCAAACTGAGCGTTTCAATAACCGAACCGAGGTTCATGGCGTCATTCTTGATGCGGAAAATACCGGCGCCGCCCATGCCGTCGAGCGGCTTGAAGATCACATCCTGGTGCTTGGCGTGAAAGGCGCGCAGGCGTTCCATGTCCGGGGTGACCAGGGTTGGCGAGGTGAATTCACTGAACTGGGCGATGGCCAGCTTTTCGTTGTGGTCGCGGATCGCGGACGGCTTGTTGAACACGCGCGCGCCCTGGGATTCGGCCAGTTCCAGCAAATAGGTGCCGTAGACATATTCCATGTCGAAGGGCGGATCCTTGCGCTGGAGGATGGCGTCGAATTCGGAGAGGCGGGAAGCCTGTTTCGGAGCTGCGACAAACCATTCATCCGGGTCGCCGGTGAGGGTGATGTGGGCGACCTGGGCGCTGACGATGCCCTCTTCGAGCGCCATGTCGCTTTGTTCGAACGCGTAGATCGTGTGGCCGCGCCGGACCGCTTCGCGCATCATGGCGAAGGTGGAGTCCTTGTACGTTTTAAAGCCAGCCAGCGGATCGGCGAGGAAAGCGATTTTCATGGGCGATTCCATTCGGGGTAATGCTTGATTTTAGCCGGAAACGCCGATGGGGGTTGGGGATGGGCTGTCACACTACCCCCTTGCTCCCTTGCCCCTACCCCCGTCATTCCCGCGGAGGCGGGAAGCTATGGCACAGTCGTGTAGAGTTTTATCCTTCTTGCACCTCGAATTCGACGGCGTGCTATAGGTTCCCGCCTCCGCGGGAAAGACGTTAATGAGGCTTTAGACTTTAATACACCTCGGGATTCGGATCGGTCCGTTCCATCTCCAGGGACGCTGCCAGCAGTCCCAATCTTGCCACCACGCCGTAAACATAGAAGCGGTTCGGCTGCGCCGTGCCCGGCTTGGCCTTCAGGTCCGGCACCGCGTGCTGCTGCGCAAACGCCAGCGGCACGTACTGCGAACCGGGCGCATTCAGGTTCTGGTCGATCCCGCGTTCCGCGTGGATCCGGTAGAAACCACCTACCACATAGCGGTCGATCATGTAGACCACCGGCTCGGCCACGGCATCCTGCATGGTTTCGAAGGTCGGCACACCCTCCTGAATAATCACGTCGGTCACTTCGACGCCATCCTTGATGACCGACATCTTGTTGCGCTGCTTGCGGTTCAGGTCGCGTACTTCGCTCGCATCCTTGACCGTCATGATGCCCATGCCATAGGTGCCGGCATCGGGCTTCACGATGACGAAGGGCTTCTGGTCCTTGATGCCGTATTCCTTGTACTTCTTGCGGATCTTGGCCAGCAACATGGTGACGTTGTCCGCCAGGCACTCGGAACCGGTGTCTTCCTGGAAGTTGATCTCGCCACACTTGCTGAAAAAGGGGTTGACCATCCAGGGATCGACGTCGATCAGCTTGCCGAATTTCTTGGCCACTTCATCATAGGCGGCAAAGTGATTGCTCTTGCGGCGCAGGGCCCAGCCGGCGTGCAGTGGCGGCAGCAGCGATTGTTCATGCACATTTTGCAAGATCGACGGGATGCCGGCCGACAGGTCATTGTTCAGCAGGATAGTGCAGGGATCGAAATCCTTCAGCCCGACCCGGCGCCCGTTGGCCGAACGCACCAGCGGCTCGACCACCAGCATGTTCCCGTCCGGCAGCGCCAGCGGCGTCGGCTGGGTGATTTCCGGCGACAAGGTGCCCAGGCGCACATGCAGCCCGGTCTGGCGGAAGATCTGCATCAGGCGCGCCACGTTCTGCAGATAATGCGGATTGCGGGTGTGACCTTCCGGAATCAGGAGCAGGTTGCGCGCGTCCGGGCAGTATTTGTCGATCGCGGCCATGGCGGCCTGCACCGCCAGCGGCAGCATTTCCGTTGCCAGATTATTAAAACCGCCAGGGAAGAGATTGGTATCCACGGGCGCCAGCTTGTAGCCGGCATTGCGCAGGTCGACCGAGCAATAGAACGGCGGTGTGTGCTCCTGCCACTCCAGCCTGAACCAGCGCTCGATGGCAGGGGTGGCCTGCAGGATCTTTTTTTCAAGATCGAGCAGCGGACCGGTCAGTGCTGTGACGAGGTGGGGAACCATGTGAGACGTCCTTAAGGCTTCTTGCTAATTTGTTATTAGCGGGTGCGCTACGAAAGAGGAACAGCTAAAAACAGGAAGACCATAAGTCGGGGCATTCGCGCCGATTTAAAGTCCCACCCGGGCGCCAAACGCAAAAAGGCGCCCCGCGGGGCGCCTGGACGACCCGCTTGCGCGGGCCGGTGACTGAAGAATGCTCGATCAGGAGTGGTAGGCCGATTCGCCGTGGCTCGTGATATCGAGACCTTCCCGTTCTTCTTCTTCCGGTACGCGCAGACCGATGACCAGGTCCACCAGTTTGTAGGCAATGAAGGCCACCACGGCCGACCAGATGATGGTCGTGCCCACGGCGGTCAGCTGCGTGATCACCTGGCCGCTGATCGAATAGTCCGGCGATGCCTTGTTGGTCACGTAGTCGAAAATGCCCTGGCCACCCAGCGAAGGTGCTGCGAACACGCCGGTCAGCAAGGCACCCAGGATACCGCCTACGCCGTGCACGCCGAACACATCCAGCGAATCGTCGGCGCCGATCAGGCGTTTCAGGCCATTCACGCCCCACAGGCAAATAATACCAGCCAGCAAACCAATGACCAAGCCGCCCATTGGACCGACGAAGCCGGCCGCAGGGGTGATGGCGACCAGGCCGGCAACCGCGCCGGACGCGGCGCCCAGCATCGATGGCTTGCCCTTGGTGATCCACTCGCCGAAGACCCACGAAACGGTAGCGCAAGCGGTGGCCAGCAGGGTGTTGATGAAGGCCAGGGCGGCGATGTCGCCCGCTTCCAGAGCGGAACCTGCATTGAAACCGAACCAGCCAGCCCACAGCAGCGACGCGCCGATCATGGTCATGGTCAACGAGTGTGGAGCCATGGCTTCACGGCCGTAACCGACGCGCTTGCCGATCATGATGGCGCCAACCAGGCCGGCAACAGCGGCGTTGATGTGGACCACGGTGCCGCCGGCGAAGTCGAGCGCGCCCTTCTGGAACAGCCAGCCGGCTTTTGCGCCTTCGGAGGCCAGGGTGGCGGCGTCGGTGATGGCGTCAGGACCGGTCCAGAACCAGACCATGTGAGCGATCGGCAGGTAGCTGAAGGTGAACCAGATGACCATGAAGGCCAGCACGGCGGAGAACTTGATACGTTCGGCGAAGGCGCCGACGATCAGGCCGCAGGTAATGGCGGCGAAGGTACCCTGGAAGGCCACATAGATGAACTCGGGAATGACGACGCCCTTGCTGAAGGTTGCCGCATAAGCGAAGCCTTTGACGGGATCGTAGATGCCCGACAGCAGTGAACGGTCGAAGCCGCCGATGAAGGCGCTGCCCGGCGTGAATGCCAGCGAGTAGCCGTACACGCACCACAGCACGATGATCAGGGCGAAGACCATGAACACCTGCATCAGCACGGACAACATGTTCTTGGTGCGCACCAGGCCGCCGTAGAACAGGGCCAGGCCGGGAATCGTCATCACGATCACCAGTACGGTGGCGATGAACATCCAGGCAGTGTCGCCCTTGTTAGGGGCGGGTGCCGGGGCCGGTGCGGCAGCGGCTGGCGCGGCTGCGGCGGCTACAGGAGCAGCGGCAGCGGCAGGCGCAGCTTCAGGTGTTGCCGGTGCGGCTACAGCCGGTGCCGAAGCGGCAGGCGCCGTGACGGCGGCCGCATCCGGTTTCGGCGCATCCTGGGCCGAGGCCGGCAAGGCGGCGCCGAAGGCGACCAGAAAGGCTGCCCCGGCCAGCCATTTTGTTATCGTTTTTTTCATCTGTTTTCCCCTTAAAGTGCTTCGTTGCCGGTTTCACCGGTACGAATCCGCACGACCTGTTCCAGATTGTAGACAAAGATCTTCCCGTCGCCGATTTTGCCGGTGCGGGCCGCCGTTTCAATTGCTTCGATGGCCTGGTCGACGATGGCGTCGTCGACGGCTGCCTCGATCTTGGTTTTAGGCAGGAAGTCGACCACGTATTCCGCGCCGCGATACAGCTCGGTATGGCCCTTCTGGCGTCCGAAACCCTTGACCTCGGTCACGGTGATGCCCTGCACATTGATCGCCGAAAGCGCTTCACGCACTTCGTCGAGCTTGAAGGGCTTGATAATGGCGGTAATCATCTTCATGCCTTGCCTCGCTTAAAAAGTTTTGGAAATGGACAGCACGGCTGCGGTTTTGCCCAGATTCTTGCCGGCCGGGCTCAGGTAGGAATCGGTATCGGCGTAGATGACGGCCAGGGCGACCGAGGCGAAGCCGAGGTCCTTGGTCAGGCCGACCTTGTAGTCGGTGTAGCTGTAGATGCCGTTGTGGGCAACGCGCTGGCGCCCGGCATGCAGGTTCAACACCAGGCCGGTGGCGACATCCAGGTTGGCGCCGACGTCGAGGTAGCCGCTGCCCTTGCTGTCGGCGGTGCCGAACAGGTTGGTGGTCGAGTGCGAATACTTGACGTAGGCCGGACCGAAGCCGACCTGGCCGTACACCTCGAAGGTGTTGGCGCTCGGATGCAGGTCATTGGATGGGTAGAAGTAGTACAGGCCGCCCACGTCGTAGGTCACGCCGGAAGTGATTTCACCGCGCTTGCCGCCGTACAGGTCGATTTCCACATCGCCGTCGCCGCCCAGGTCCTTGGTCCACTTGATGGTCGACGCCCAGGTGCCGAGGTAGAAGCCGCTCGGATTGTGGGTGTAGTCGGCGCCGCCCTGCAGGGCCGGCTTCAGGCGCGTCTGCGACAGGCCACGGTAACGATAGTCGCTCGTGAGTGCGGCATTGAAGCTGACGGTATTGTCGGGGGTGGCTTCTTCAGCGTGGGCCAGCGGGGCACCCAGCGTAGCCAGGGCAAGCGTCAACGCTGCAGCAAGAGACAACTTCGTGGTCGTGTTTTTCATAGCGTATCCCTTATGGTTTGAACGAATATGGCAGTTGCGGTTTAAAATCGGGTGTGGATGCGTATTGCAAAAAGCGCTCTTCTACCCATTAGCAGAAGTCATGCCAGCTTGTTCCTAGCCCCGGACTGACTTGATTTTTGCGCGGAGGGACCCCAACTTGCTGTTAATAAACAGTAAAACATGTGCACCACGCGTGAGCAGACGCGTAAATGCACCAATTTGATGCCCCAGGCGCACCACGCCTGTGCATTCGTGATTTGACGAGGATTCAAGATGGACATGAACAGCTTTTTCAACGACTTGCAGGGCAAGATCAACCAGGCCATCGAAAATTCGCCGGCGAAGGATCTTGAAAAGAACGTGAAGAGCATGATGACCCAGGGTTTTTCCAAGCTGGACCTGGTCACGCGCGAAGAGTTTGATATCCAGAACCAGGTGCTGGCCAAGACCCGGGCCAAGCTCGAAGCGCTGGAACAGCGCGTGGCGGAGCTGGAGCAGCGTTTGGCGACCAGTCCGCAGGATTGATGGTTGTTGGTGCGGTGTGCACGGGGTGCCCACCGCACCTATAGACGGCTTGACTACAAGGTAAGCCGCACCGCCAGACCGCCGCCTTCACGGGCGGATAAAGTCAAACTTGCCCCCAAAGCCTGCGCCAGCTGGCGCGCGATCGCCAGGCCCAGCCCTGTACCGCCGGTCTCGCGGCTGCGCGAATTTTCGACACGGTAGAACGGCTGGAACACAGCTTCCAACTCTTCCGGCGGTATGCCCGGCCCGCGGTCCAGCACCGCAATCGCAATCTTCCCATCCCCTGACCGATTTACCTCGATCTCCGCCGCTCCGGCAAACTTGAGCGCGTTATCGATCAGGTTGCACAGCACCCGCCGCAGGGCGCGCGGCCGGGTCGCCATTGATGCCTCGCTGCGCCCGTCGAGCGTGACGGCCTGGCCGGCGTCGGTATAGTCGGCGGCCAGGCTCTCGAGCAAGGCGTCCAGCTCCACCTTCACTTGCGGCTCGACCCCGGCCTGCGAAGTACGCGCGAACGACACCCCTTCCCGCACCAGGGTTTCCATCTCCAGCAGATCGCGCTGCATCTTGTCGCGCTGCTGCTCGTCATCCATCAGGTCGGCGCGCAGGCGCATGCGGGTGATTGGCGTCTGCAGATCATGCGAGACGGCGGCCAGGATCTGCATGCGCTCGGCCACGTCGGCGGCAATACGCGCCTGCATGGCATTGAACGCCGCCGCGGCGTTGGCGACCTCGGTCGGTCCGGTTTCGGGCAACGGCGAGGCCTTTAGATCCGGTCCCAGCATGTCGGCCGCCTGCGCCAACTGGGCCAGCGGGCGGGTCGCCAGCCGCACCGCTACCCAGCTGCACAGCACCAGCAAGGCCAGCTGCGCGCTCAACAAGACCGGCAGCCATGGTGACAAGGGCATGCCGCTCGACGGTTTCAGGTGGATCGTGAGGGGACTGCCATCGGAAAGCCGCAACTGCGCCTGCAGCTTGCCTTCGCCGACCATGAATACCTTGACGGGGAAGGTCTGCCCGATCGCCTCCTTGATCGAGTCACCTACCTTTTTCGCCGTGCCCTCCGGTGCGGGACCGCCCATGCCGGGTTCGAGACTGAAGTGGTAATAGCGGCGCGACAGGCGCGGCAGCCAGGCTGGCCGCTCGGCCGCCGGCAGGCGGTCCAGCAGCGCGACCGAACTGGCGACATCGCTTTCCAGGTAAGTGAGCATCATTTCACCGGAGGCGGAAAAGCGCTCGTACAGGACCAGTGAGATCGTAAGCACATGCGACAGGACCAGGCCGGCGATCAGGATCGACAGGATGCGTGCGAAGAGGGTACGCGGCCACCAGCGCGCGCGCGAGCTAGCCATCAACGCCGCTCCTCGCGCACTTCCACGGTGGCGGAAAACACATAGCCCTCGCTGCGCAGGGTCTTGATGTAGCGCGGTTCGCGGGCGTCGTCGCGCAGGCGCTGGCGCAAGCGGCTGATGAGAAGGTCGATCGAGCGGTCGAACTGGTCGGCGTCCCGGCCCTGCGTCAGGTTCAGCAGCTGGTCGCGATTGAGGACGCGCTGCGGGTGATCCAGGAACACCCGCAACAGGCGGTATTCGGCGCCACTGAGTGCCACGATCGTGCCTTCGCTATCGAGCAGGTGGCGCGCGGTGGTGTCGAGCCTCCAGTCGCCGAAAGCCAGCAGGGTCGCAGCTTCAGTCACCTGCAGGTTGGGCGGCAGCATGCGCGCGCGGCGCAGGATGGAGCGGATGCGCGCCAGCAGCTCGCGCGCGGCGAAGGGCTTGACCAGGTAATCGTCGGCACCCATCTCCAGTCCCAGAATACGGTCGCTCTCTTCGGCCAGCGCGGTCAGCATCAGGATCGGCAGGTTGCGCTGTTTGCCCGCACGCAGGTCGCGGCACAGGGCCAGCCCGTCTTCGCCCGGCATCATCAGGTCCAGCACCACCAGGTCGACCGGGGTATCGGCCAGCACCGCGCGCATCTGGCGTCCGCCGGCCACCGCAGTGGCGCGCATGCCGTTCTTTTCTAGGTAGGCCGCGAGCAGTTCGCGGATTTCGCGGTCGTCGTCGACGATCAGTACGTGGTCTGGATTATCCATGGCGGCGCTTCTCAGTGTTCGTGGATGGAGGGATTGGGGAGATTCGATACCTGCTTTATACCGGAGAAATGCAGGGCCTTTGTATCCCAGTGTATCCCGGCCCGGCAGCGATACATAACATTGCACCCGGCGCCGTCCGGCGACACAGGCGGTACATGCTGCCCCGGTTTAATGACTCCATGCCGCGTTGCGGTCATCCCACTGGAGACATACCATGCACAGTATCTTCGACCTGCCCCTGGCGACCCTGGCCGGCATCCTGACCATCGCCTCACCGTGCGTGCTGCCGATCCTCCCGATCCTGCTGGGGACCTCGGTGGCGCAGCGCAGCCGCACCCGCCCCCTGTTCATCGCCGCCGGTTTCGTTCTCACCTTCGCCTCGCTCGGCATGCTGCTCAGCGTGGTATCGACCAAGGTCGATATCGCCCAGGAAGCGCTGCGCAATACCGGCATCGCCCTGCTGGCACTGGCGGGACTGATGCGTCTCTGGCCCGCGCCCTACGACTGGCTGATGGCGCGCGCCGGCGGCCTGTTGGAACGCGCGGGCGCCAGCGGTGCGGCGGCCGGCGACGACAACGGCGGCGGCTTCGTGCTCGGCATGTCGCTGGGCGCGGTCTGGACCCCATGCGCGGGGCCGGTACTGGCCTCGATCCTCGCGCTGGTGGCACGCGCCCAGGACCCGGCCTGGTCGGCCCTGCTGCTGACCGCTTACGCCATCGGCGCCGGCATGCCCATGCTGGCCATCGCCTACGGCGGCCAGGTTGCTACCACCCGCGTACGGCAGATCGCCCGCCACGCCGAAGGACTGCAAAAAGGCTTTGGCGTGCTGGTGCTCCTGACCGCGATCGCCCTGTACCTCCAATACGACGTGCTGGTGTATGCCTGGCTCGCCGACTCCCTCCCCCAACTGAAAGGAATCTGACATGAACGCCATCAAAACCCTGCTTGCCGTCGCCGCCTCACTCGCCATCGCCTTCCCGGCCGCGGCGCAAGGCGCTCGCGATACCGGCCCCGCGCCAGCCTTTACCGGCATCGACCAATGGCTGAACGGGCCGGCCCAGACCATGGAAGGCTTGCGCGGCAAGGTCGTGCTGGTGGACTTCTGGACTTACAGCTGCATCAACTGCATCCGCACCCTGCCCTTTGTGAAGAAGTGGCACGAGGCGTACAAGGACAAGGGGCTGGCGGTGGTCGGCGTGCACACGCCGGAATACGCCTTCGAGCGCAAGACCGCCAACGTGACGGAGGCGATCAAAAAACTCGGCATTACGTACCCGATCGCGCAGGACAATCGCTACGCGACCTGGGAAGCCTATCGCAACCAGTACTGGCCGGCGGTCTACCTGATCAACAAGCAGGGGCGCATCGTGTACACGCATTTCGGCGAGGGCAAGTACGCCGAGACGGAAGCCCAGATCCAGCGTCTTCTGGCTGAATGAGCCGGCTGAGGCCAGCTCGCGCGTGGACAGCTAGCGCGACTTGTTGGCCTGGTCGACCAGGTCGCGCAGCTGGCTGGCGGGCATGGCCTTGAGTTCCTTCAGTGCGGCGGCGGTGACGTCGCGGTTGCCCGTGCCTTCGCCGACCACCTGGTACTGGCTACCCTTGAGTGAAATCTTGAAATAGAAGGGACCGGCGGTGTCGTCGCCGGAGACAATGATGGCCGATTTACGGTCGTCGCAGCCGTACAGCAGCCACTGTGCCTTACCGAATTCTTTTTTGGTGGGACCGGCATCGCAGGTCATGCTGGGGGCAGCGCCGGTCTCGGCAGCGTAAGCGGGCAAACTCGGCAAGGCCGTCAAAGCAAGAAAGGCGGCGAACATCGCGGTCGGCATTTTTTTCATGTTGTCTCTGATTCCAGGGCGGTTAAAGAGGCGCGCGGCGACCGCGGCGAGACCAATAATAGCTCAGCCTTACAAAAGCGCCGACTTTTTACGAAGCCGATACCCGCCTGACACCTTCCCTACCCCGTCTCAGCTGGCTCCAGGATCGGCGCCCTCACGGTTCGGCTGGCCGGCCGGCTGGTCCGGCATACCGGATGCGCCCGCGATGCCTGCGCCACTTTGCCCCGCGGCGGGCAGGTCCACGCCGCCTGTTCCCGCACCACCGCCCGCATTGGCCTCGGCCGACACCTGGCCGCTCTGGCCGGCCACCTGATCCGCGCCTGAGACGGCGCCAACGGCGCTGCCGGGCGCCGTGGTGGCCGATGCCGTCGGCTGCAACACCATCTCCACCACTTCCCCGACATCCTGGCGCTGCTTGTCGTCCGCCGTGGCCTTGGTCGCGACATCGCCCAGCGAGACGACGCCGATCAGACGATGCGGCTCGTCGTGCGACACCACCGGAATGCGCCGTACCTGGCTGTCGGCCATTTGGATCATGACCTCGTCGATGGGTTGATCTTCGAAACACCAGCGCACGTCGGAACTCATGACTTCGTCGACATGCGACTGCGCCGGCTGCTTGCCGGCCGCGGTGCCCCGAATGGTGATATCGCGATCGGTCACCATGCCCACCAGGCGCTCGCCTTCGCACACCGGCAGTGCGCCCACGTCCAGTTCAGTCATCAATTGCGCCGCGCGCTGCAGGCTTTCCTGGGGCGACACCGAGCGCGCATTGCGCGACATGACTTCAGATACCATCTGCATTTTCGACCTCCTTGCTGTTGCTTGCTGTTGATTCAGCGCCCGTGCCGCGCATGCGGCGGCCGGACTCCCGTCACCTGTGTGTTGGAGCGCGCCCAGGCGCGTAAGTTCGGTCCGGCGATCGACACAGCCCCGGTAGCAGCTTGTTGTCGCGCTGAACTTTGCCGCTCCGCGCGCCTCAAATCGCCTTTGTTGGCATGCGCGCGCAAGCGCATCTATTCGAGGAGAGGGAGATGCAAACCATTTCTGAAGTAATGACCCGGGACGCCACCGTGATCGGACCGGAAGGCGATCTGCAGTGGGCCGCTCAGCTCATGCGCTACCTGGACGTGGGCGTGCTGCCCGTCTGCGACGGCAAGCGCCTGCTGGGCATGGTCACGGACCGCGACATCGCGATTCGTGCGGTGGCCGAAGGCAAGGCGCCGGCCACAACCACCGTCATGGACATCATGACCGAAGGCGTGTCCTGGTGCTATGAGGATCAGACGGTGGGCGAAGTCCTGCAGCAGATGGGCGACCAGCAAATCCGGCGCATGCCCGTGGTCAGCCGCGGCAGCCATGAGCTGATCGGCATGGTATCGCTGGGCGACCTCGCAACGCGCCAGGAGGCGCCGGTCGACAGCACGCTGGAGGATATCTCCGCCCCGATTCCTCCGCAGCGCGACAGCACCGGCAAGCGTCCCAGCACGCATTAGCAAAGCGGGCCGTGCGCTTGCCGCAACGTGCGGCGATGCTTGATCCGGCATCGCCGCTTTTTGCGCCTCAATTCATTACATTGTGTATCTATTGATTTGCCGGATATCCGATTTATCAACCTGTTCGGCATAAGTATAGTTTGCCCATGGCCTGAAGAAATAGTTCTCCAGCCAAAACCCAGAACAGGAGCACTACCATGAACGCAAACAAAACCGTCATCGTCACCGGCGCATCAAGCGGCATCGGCTTCGCCATCGCCAAAGCTTACCTGGCACTCGGCTACAACGTGATCGGCAACGCCCGCACCCAGGCCCGCCTGGAAGCAGCCGCGCTAGAGCTGGGCAATCCGGCTAACTTCCTGCTGGTCGCCGGTGACATCTCCAGGCCGGCCACCGCCGCCGCGCTGTTCGATCGCGCGATCGCTGCCTTCGGCAAGGTCGACATCCTCATCAACAATGCCGGCATCTTCATCGCCAAGCCGGTCGACGCCTACACGGAAGAAGACCTCGACCAGATCGTCAACACCAACCTCAAGGGTTTCTTCTACCCGTCGCAGCAGGCCGCAACCCACATGCGCGCCAACAAGGATGGCCATATCGTGACCATCACCGCCAGTGTCGCCATGCAGCCAAGCGCCAGGATCCCGGCCCTGCTGCCGGTACTGATCAAAGGTGGCCTCAACAACGCCACCCGTGCACTCGCGATCGAACTGGCGTCGTCCAACGTGCGCGTGAACGCAGTGGCGCCAGGGATCATCGAAACGCCGATGCACGGCACCGACGAAGGCACGGTCGCCTTCCTGAAAGCCCTGTCCCCAAGCAACGCCATGGGCGTGACCCAGGACGTGGTCGATGCAGTGCTCTACCTGACCGGCTCGACCTTCACCAGCGGCACGGTGATGGTGGTCGACGGCGGCGCCGCAGCCGGCACCTGGTAAGTCTGGCCTCCACCCCTCCAACAAAAAAGGACCACTGCCATGCCATACGTGAATATCCGCGTTACCAATGAAGGCGTCACCGCCGCCGAAAAACTGGAACTGATCGAAGGCGTTACCGACCTGCTCAGCCGCGTGCTAAACAAGGACCCGGCCACCACCTTCGTGATCATCGACGAAGTCGAGACCGACAACTGGGGCCTGAACCGCGAGAACGTCACTACCCTGCGCAGGCGTGCGGCCGATCTGAAAAAAACCAGGGGAACGTCATGAAACTCGTATTCGCCGGCGATCCGATGTGCTCCTGGTGTTACGGCTTCGCCAAGGAGTTGAAAGCCCTGGTCGCGCGCCACCCTGAACTGCCGCTGTCGATCCTGGTGGGCGGGGTACGCGCCGGCGCCACGGATGTGCTGGACGACGCGGGCAAGCAGTTCCGCCTGGCGCATTGGGCGCGGGTCGAGGAAAGCAGCGGCCTGCCTTTCAACCGCAAGGCACTGCTGGGGCGCGAAAATTTTGTGTACGACACCGAACCGGTGTGCCGGGCCGTCGTCACGGCGCGCAGGCTGGCGCCGGATGCCGACCAACTGGCCGTCTTCGATGCGCTGCAACGCGGTTTTTATGTGGACGGACTTGATACGACCGATGGCAGCGTGCTGTCCGCCATCGGCGCCGCGGCGCTGCGGGAGCAGGGGAAATCGGTGAGCGATGAGCACTTCCTTCGCGAGTGGAAGAGCAATGGCGCGATCGCTGAAACTGCGAATGATTTTTCTTATGTGCGCGCTCTCGGCATCGCCAGTTTTCCTCACCTGCTACTGCAGGACGGCCAGCACCTGATCAGCGTCAGCCCGGGTTATGCGGGCGTGGATCAGGTTGACCGGGCTCTGCATGAGGCGCTGCGGCAGCGCGCTGCCGCTTAGATCACGAAGCCGTCATTCCCCCGCCGAGTGCCGCCTTGGCGCAGGAATGACGGAGCTGAGCTTGGTGACACGTACAAGATGCTGATGTCGAACCGCCTCACCCAACGCAATTGTATCCCCATGTATCTGCACCCCGGCCAGATACAAAACCCGCCAACAAAGTACTCGCAGCTGACATGTGCGGGACACACAAAATTCTTAATCTTCAGTAACGCGATCACCGCGTTCGCCAGGCCGAACCAACACCGGCCTCCTGATCAACGACACGCATTTGAAGGAAACGATGATGAAATCCGCTTACGCAGCCCTTGCTGCCACCCTCGCCTTCGCCATCAGCGCCTCCAGCGCCCACGCGGAGCCCGCCAAGAAGGCCATGGAGAAGTGCTACGGCGTCTCCCTGGCCGGCCAGAACGATTGCGCCGCCGGTCCCGGCACCTCCTGCGCCGCCACGTCCAAGGTCGATTACCAGGGCGATGCCTGGACCCTGGTCGAAAAAGGTACCTGCACCACCATCAAGACGCCGAAGGGTTTCGGCTCGCTCAAGGCGACCTCGTGATGCGAGCCGCACACCAGGCGCGCCTCGCGCTGGCGATACTGTGCGCTGCCGCCATGACCGCGGCGGTCGCAGCTCCTGCCGCCACCACACCCGCACCAGCCGCCGCCATCAGGAACGTGGTCATCGTCCCCGACGCCTTCGTCGATGGCTCGGGATGGCGCGCGGTGCACGACATCCTGTCGCTCAAGGGCTTCAAGGTGTCGATCGTACAGGCGCCTCACTCCACGCTCGATGACGACATCGCCATCGCCCGCAAGGTCTTGTTCCAGCAGGTCGGTAATGTGGTCCTGGTCGGCGGCGGTATCGGCGGCACGGTGATCTCCAACGTGGCCACCGGCGCCAAGGTAAAAGCGCTGGTGTATGTGGCGGCGCTGGCACCGGAAGTCGGCGAAACGTCGGGCCAGTTGCTGGCATCGATGCCGGCGGCGAGCACCGCGATCCGGTCGGACATGGCCGGCTTCCACTACCTGGACGCCGCCAGGTTCCACGAAGACTTCGCCGCCGACCTCACGCCCAACCGTGCCGGCTTCATGGCGGCGTCGCAGGTGCCGGTGACGAGCACCACGATGGGAACCCCGAGCTGGTTCGCACTCTGGCACCAGAAGCCAAGCTACGCGATTGTCGCCAGCCAGGACCGGCTGGTCAGTCCGGAACTGCAGCGCTGGATGTACAAGCGCGCCGGCGCCAGGGTGACGGAGCTCAAGGCCAGCCATGCGGTGTACATCTCGCAGCCGGAAGAAGTGGCCAAGGTCATTGAACTGGCCGCGCTGGAAAACCGGTAATCGTTTCATCCACGGCGAGCACGCCTTGCCACCCAACCCTTATTTTTTTATTTTCAGGAGATTTTCATGAACGACCACTTCACATCCCGCGTCCGTATTGCCGGTGCCGCCGCCCTGCTCGCCCTGACTTCGCTCAGCCTGTCCGTGCCCGCCCAGGCCCAGGGCAATATGAAAGAGCAGCCAGGCCGCTGCTACGGCATCAACACCTGCAAGGGCACCAGCCTGTGCGCCACCGCCAAGAACGATTGCAAGGGTTTGAACGACTGCAAGGGCGAAGGCGTACTGGTCAAGACTCCAAGCGAGTGCAAGGCGCTCGGTGGCACCTTGACCGAAAAAGGCTGATTCCGGCCGGCCCGCTCCCCCGCCCGGAGCGGGCCCTCCCGTTCGATTTCTCAAGAGGCGCACCATGCCCACACTGTCGACTACCCCCAGCTTTGCCGGTTACGGCCTCGGCCTGCGCAAGGAGCATTACCAGGACTTCCTGAATGCGCCTGCCAGTTCACCCGTGCCGGTCGACTTCATCGAAGTCATCTCCGAGAACTTCATGGTCGACGGCGGCCAGCCGCGCCATATCCTGCGCCAGATGCGCGAACGCTATCCGGTCGCGCTGCACGGTGTGTCGATGTCGATCGGGTCGGCCGACGGCCTGAAGCGCGACTACCTGCTGCGCCTGAAGGCGCTGGTCGAAGAGATCGCGCCGTTGTTCGTCTCGGACCACCTGAGCTGGTCGCGCATCGGCGCTTTCAATTCGCACGACCTGCTGCCCCTGCCCTACACCGAAGAAGCGCTGGCCATCGTCTGCAACAACATCGATCTGGCGCAGAACGTGCTGGGCCGCGCGATGTTGTTCGAGAATCCGTCGAGCTATCTGGCCCTGGGCGGCGACATGCACGAGTGGGAGTTTCTCGCAGAAATGAGCAGGCGCAGCGGCTGCTCGCTGCTGCTGGACGTGAACAATATCCATGTCAGCGCCACCAATCACGGATTTGACGCGCTCGCCTTCCTGGACGGCATTCCGGCCGATCGGGTGCGCCAGATCCATCTTGCGGGGCACTCCCAGGGCAAGGATCTGCTGATCGACACCCACGACAGTCCTGTCAACGACGCGGTCTGGGCGCTGTACGCCAAAGCCATCGCGCTGTGCGGACCGGTCGCCACCATGATCGAGCGTGACGACAGCATACCCCCGCTGAGCGAACTGCTGGACGAACTGGACACAGCGCGCCGCATCGGCAAGCAGGAGGCCGTATGCGCCTGAAGGAACTGCAAGATCATTTCCGCAGCTGGCTGACCAGCGCGTCCGACAGCGCGGCGGAGCGGCTGGGCAAAGACCGCAGCGGACTGCAGGTGTACCAGAACAATTACCGCGCGCAGCTGGTCGCTTGTTTACAACAGAGCTACCCGCAACTGCGCGCCTGGATCGGCGACGAGGCCTTTCTCCACGCTGCGGCCAAGCACATCGAGCGCCAGCCGCCACATGCCTGGACCCTGGACGCCTACGGCGCAGAATTCGACGGCACCCTGCTCGCCCTGTTCCCGGACAACCCTGACATGCACCAGATGGCGTGGATCGAGTGGGCCCTGGGCGCCGCCTTTGTCGCACCCGATGCGGCTCCCCTTGCACTCGCGGGCCTGGCTGATATTGACTGGGAAAGCGCGCGCCTGGAGCTCTCTCCCTCCCTGCGCCTGGCGCCCCTCACCACCAACGCTGCCGACATCTGGTGGGCCATGAACGACGGCGCCGCCCGGATCGACGGCGCGATGCTCGAAGCTGCCGGAGGCGTGTTGGTGTGGCGCCGCGGCTATGTGTCCGGCCTGCGCGCGCTCGACGCTATCGAATACAGCGCCCTGACCCAACTGCGGGCGGACGGCAGCTTCGCCAACTTGTGCGCGTTGCTGGTCGATCGCCTGGGCGAAGAACAAGGCACCACCAAAGCCGGCAGCTTGCTGGCCGAGTGGGTGGGCGCGGAACTGATCACCGGCGTTACCGACGCCGGTCATGTCATCCAATCCAGCGAACAAGGAACCATCGACCATGCCTGATCTGCTCACCTCCCGCCGCACTTTTCTCTTGGCCGCTGCAGGCGGCGCGGCCAGCCTGGCCAGCGGCGCAGTTCCCGTGCCCGCCGGGGCCGGCGCGATCACACCGCGCTTGCCTCGTCTGCCTTTGCAGCAGGTATCGACCGCCGTGCTCGACGTTGGCTACCACGCGGCCGGGCGCACTGGGCGACGACATGATTTCGTTCATCGATGCGCTGCACATACCGGAAGCCGTGTTTGCCGGCATCGGCTGGGGCGCGCGGGCCGCCTGTGCCGCTGCGATTATCCGCCCCAGCCGCTGCGTAGGCGTGGTGGCGATTAACGGCTATCCGCTCGACACGCCGGCCAGCGCCGCCCTGCCCCAGTCGCCCGCCAGCGAAGCGCTGGCGTGGCATGCGTATTATTTCCAGACCGAGCGCGGGCGCCAGGGTTTGCAGGCAAACCGGCGCGACATCGCCCGCCTGCTGTGGCAACGCAATGCGCCCGCCTGGCGTTTTGACGAGGCGCTGTTCGCGCGTGCCTGCGACAGCTTCGACAATCCCGACTATGTGGACGTTCTCATCAACGCACACCGCAACGGCTTCGGCAACGCCGCAGGCGATCCGCGTTACGACACGCAGGAGAAAAAGATCGCGCTGCTGGCGCCGGTCACCGTACCGGCTATCACGCTCGAAAGCGGCGCCGGCGGACCTGCGCCAGCGCTCAGGCCGGGCGCCGGCTTCAGCGGCGCACACCGCCATCAGCGCATCGCCGGGGCAGGCCACGACCTGGCGCAGGAAGCGCCGCAAGCCGTCGCCGACGCCGTCACGGAACTGGTCAGGAGCGGCAAATGGCGTACCTAACACCTCTCGCCCGACGCATCATGCAAGCCAAACCGGAACCCACCCCCATCATGACAAGCGCTACACCCTCCCTCCCTGCCCTGCTGCGGCGCGCGATCCCCGACTGGCTGCAGCTGCTGGCCGCGCGCGTCGCCGTCGCCTCGATCTTTCTGCTGTCCGGCCGTACCAAGGTCGAAGGCTTCTTCACCATGAAGCAATCGACCTACGACCTGTTCGCCTACGAATACGCGCTGCCGCTGGTGGCGCCTGAACTGGCGGCCAAGGCAGCCACCGTGGCCGAACATGTGCTGCCCATATTACTGATTGCCGGCTTGTGCTCGCGCCTGTCCGCTGCGGGTCTGCTGGTCATGACACTGGTGATCCAGCTGTTCGTCTACCCCGCCGCCTGGCCCACCCACCTGAGCTGGGCGGCCCTGCTGCTGCCGATTATTGCGCGCGGGGCCGGCAGTGCCTCGCTTGACCATCTTTTACGTTCGAGGAGCTAACCATGGATCGCCGCCTGCTGGTACTTGCCACCGGAATGTTCGCTGTCGGTACCGACAGTTTCGTCATCGCCGGCATTCTGCCCGACGTCGCCAGATCGCTCGGCGTCACCATCCCCGTCGCCGGACAGATGGTCACAATTTATGCACTGAGCTACGCGCTGCTCTCGCCCGTGATCGCCGCGACCATGTCGCACTGGCCGCGCAAGCGTCTGTTGCTCACTGGACTGGCTATCTTCGTCGCCGGCAATCTGCTGACGGCGGTGTCGCCCAGCATAGGCTGGGCACTGGCCAGCCGCCTGCTGGCCGGGCTGGGGGCCGCCATGTACAGTCCGACCGCGACGGCAACGGCCGCATCGCTGGTGGCGCCGGAAAAGCGGGCCAGCGCGCTGGCAGTCGTGATCGCCGGCCTGTCCAGTGCCACCGCACTGGGCGCACCGATGGGTACCTTCATCGGCGGTCTGAGCGACTGGCGCGCCACGATGTGGTTCGTTACCGCGGTCGGCGCGGTGGCCGGGCTCGCCGTGCACGCCATGCTGGCGCATATTCCGGCCCTGCCGGCCGTCAGCTTGCGCCAGCGCCTGGCGCCGCTCAAGGACAGCCGGGTCGCGCTGACTTTGCTGACGACCATGACGGCGTACACCGGCTTGTTCGCCGTCTACACCTACATCGGCGTCAGTTTCGACCGGGTGACCGGGGGCAAGCCGGCGGTACTGGCCGCGCTGTTACTGCTGTGGGGAATCGCGGCGACAGCCGGTAACCTGTCGGCCGGAAAGCTGACCGACCGTTTTGGCAGCCGGCGCATCATCAATGGATCCATTGCACTGGCCGCGCTCGCGTTCGCATCCATGCCCTGGGCCACCGCCCAGCTCTGGAGCGCGGCGCTGGTGATCGTCATCTGGGGCGCTTGCGGCTGGGGCTTGCTGGTACCGCAACAGCATCGCCTGATCGGCCTGGCACCCGCGTCCGCACCGCTGTTGCTGGGGTTGAACTCGGCCGCGCTGTATGTGGGCGTGTCCACGGCCGGTGTGATTGGGGCGGCGGGGATCAGTTTGCTGGACCGGCATCAGTTGGGTTTGATTGGCGCTGGCTTGCTGCTTGTTGCGCTGGTGTTTGCGGGCCAGGCGAACCGGCTGATCCAGAAGACCGCAAACAAGGTAAGAGACCCTGTGTCGGCCGGAGTCTCGTAGCCGGATGACAGGTCTCTTGCCCCGATACGCGCATCGCCAGCGCCGCGCGCAAGCCTTCTGCGCGATCTTCCGCACATCTCTTGACAAATCTCAACGTCAATTCTGTTATCTGGCGGAATCGCCCTTGCGTGACTATTCGAGAGTTTTGCTAGAGAACAAGCGCCCATAATCGATCGCGAATCGGCTGTTTTAGTGTCCTCCCGATTCAACACGCCGGCCCCATCCGCTTGATGCGTAATGCCGATCCGGGGCTCAACCACTGCCTTCTTTTTTTCCAAAAAACGGGAGCATCATGCCACACGGACCACTTCGCATCCGCCGTTCCATCCTGAAAATCCAGGAAGATTTCGAGAGCGGCCGGGACACCGACACCCTCGAACAATTAATGACTGCCTGGAAGGGGATCAAAGAACTCGACCCCGCCGACCCACACTCTTTTTTCGTCCTCGGCGGCTACCATGGCGAGCCCTTCCGTGGGGCAGGCTATGGGACCAGTGCGTGGTGGGGCGGATGGTGTAATCATGGTAATGTGCTGTTCCCGACCTGGCACCGGGTCTATCTCAAGAAGCTCGAAGATGCGCTGCAGAGCATCCCCGGTTGCGCAAACGTGATGCTGCCCTATTGGGATGAGACCGACGAATACTCGCTCAAACACGGCATTCCGCGCTGCCTGACCGACGAATATTTCACCTACAGCGACGGGCGCAGGATCGCCAACCCGCTGCAATCGTTCACCTTCCCCGTGCCGATCACGGACAACATTTCCGCGGACCTGGAACTGTATACCAAGCCCCTGCACTACCACACCGTGCGCTACCCCTATTCCGGCCTGGTCGGCAACGAGGATTTCAAGGAAATCACACATCAGCACAATGCGCGGTGGCCGACGCTGGAAGCGGGCAACATCGAACTGAACAACAATGTGGTCAACTGGCTTAACCTGAAATACGTGACCCTGGAGCCCGACCACGTCAATAAAAAGCACAAGGTCGCGGCGGGCATCCACCACGACTTCGCACGTTGCCTGGACGCGCCCAACTACACCGTGTTCTCCAACACGACTTCGCGCCAGCACTACAACGACCTGCGCTCCGGCGCGCTGCCCCTGGCCGTGGCCCTGGAAGACCCGCACAACCATATCCACCTGGCCGTGGGCGGCTGCGATATCACCAGCGTGCCTGGCGAGAACTTCGACGCTTCCCCCATCATGGGTGCCAATGGCGACATGGGCGAGAACGACACGGCCGGTCTCGATCCGATTTTCTACTTCCACCATTGCAATATCGATCGCATGTTCTGGATCTGGCAGAAGAAGACGGGGCATCGCGACGCGTTCCACATCATCGATCAATATCCGGGCACGAACTCGGTCGACAACCAGGGACCCACGCCTGGCGTTGCCGGCAATGTCTGGCTGGGCATGGATTCCCCGCTGATGCCCTTTGCTAAAAAAAACGGAGAAACCTTCACCTCGAATGACGCCATCAATATCGAAACCCAGTTGAATTATTCGTACTCGATGGGATCACTGGACCGCGACGACTGGTCGCGTCCGGCCGCCGAAGGCAACTATGGCGTCGCTGCCGCCAGAGGACCCGGCAGCAAGGTGATGCACGTCATGGCTGTGAACAAGGGCGCGATCAGCGGCTCTTTCATGATTGCCGGCTACGCCCACGTGGATGGCAAAAAGCACCTGGTCGGCGTGCAATCGGTGCTGAGCAGGCACGCCATCCAGGGCTGCGCGAATTGCCAGACCCACCTGAACGTCAAGGCGCATTTCAGCCTCGAACACATCGACGACAGCATCGCGTCCGATCCTCATGTGACGTTCTCGGCCGAGGTCATCGGGCATAAGGGGGATGTTCCCGGCAGTACAACCGGGCGCGTGGCTAATGCCGTCCCGGTACGTAAAGAAGTTGCGGTGACGGTTCGGTAGCACAGGGGTTTCCATGACGTGAACCGGGGGTGCCATGCGGATCGTGCTGATGTTTCTGCTGGGCTGGATCGTTACGCTGGCTCCGGTCTGGCCGCATCAGGTGCCCACGTTCTGGTTCTGGGGCGCGCTGAGCGGAAGCGCCCTCGCGTTTGCGGTCATCCTGGCAAGGCGCCTGGATCCGCAGCGCTATTCCGGCCAGATGGTCGCGGGCTGCGCGATCCTGATCAGCCTGGCCACCTTGTTCGACTTCTGGCGCTTGCCGCCAGCCTTCATCCTTGCGCAATGCCGAGCCAGTGGAAGCGCTGGTCTGGCGAGCGACCTCGCCCGCCACGTTGAGACTCACTGGTCCTGGTTCCTCGGGACCAACGTGGCGATGCTGGTCTGGATCTGGATCATGCCCATTCCCGCCGTGCCCGCCGGCGTGGCGGCTGTTGCACCGGTGCCCTCGGCCGGCAGGAATGACGCGGCTGCTCATTTCATGCTCCGCCAGCTATTGCCACGTCTAGCGCTATCGCTGCTGATGTTCGCAAGCATGGCGTTGACCATGACCATGTTCGAATCCCTGGCGCGCAGGATGAACATACGGATGAGCGCAGATGCGCTTGTCAGCGCCATGCTATGTGGAATGGCGCTGTATCACTTGCTCATGCAGCTCCTGGGCGCTCTGCCGCACCTCTGGCGACGATCAATAGGAAGACGTGCGCAGCGCCTACCATCGGACCGGTCTATTTCAACCTGACCGAACCCATGAGCCTTGCCGTACTGCGAAGCCGCGCGCTGGCCGGCATGGAAGCGCCTTCCGTCACGGTGGAGGTGCACCTGGCCAATGGGATTCCCGCTTTTGCGATTGTCGGCCTTCCCGATACGGAAGTGCGCGAAGCCAAAGACCGGGTGCGCGCCGCATTGCTTAATGCGGGCTTCGACTTTCCCAGCCGCCGCATCACGGTCAACCTTGCTCCGGCCGAATTGCCCAAGCAGTCCGGCCGCTTCGACCTGCCGATCGCGCTCGGCATCCTGGCGGCGTCGCGCCAGATTCCCCGCGTCGAGCTGGACGCTTACGAATTTGCCGGTGAACTGTCCCTGTCCGGTGAACTGCTGCCGGTACGCGGGGCACTGGCGATGACCTTCGCCATGCGGCGCGACGGTGGCGTTCCGCGCGCGTTCATTCTACCGATGGCCAACGCCGACGAGGCTGCGCTTGTCACTGACGCGGTGATCCATCCCGCCGCGACCTTGCTGCAGGTCTGCGCCCACTTCACGTCCAGCGACGGCCAGAACCGGCTGCCACGGCATTTGGCGCCCAAAGTGGTGCCGGTGCGGGACTATCCCGACTTTGCCGATGTCAAAGGTCAGGTGGTGACCAAGCGGGCACTGGAAGTTGCCGCGGCAGGCATGCATAACATCCTGATGGTCGGGCCGCCCGGCGCCGGCAAGACCATGCTGGCAACGCGCTTTGTCGGCTTGCTGCCGGAAATGAGCGATGAGGAAGCGCTGGAATCGGCGGCGGTCCAGTCGCTGACCGGCGGTTTTCATGCCAGTAACTGGAAGGTACGGCCATATCGCAGTCCGCATCACACCACTTCCGGCGTGGCGCTGGTCGGCGGCGGCGCGGTCCCCCGGCCGGGGGAAATTTCACTGGCGCACCGGGGCGTCTTGTTCCTGGACGAACTCCCCGAGTTCGACCGCCGTGTGCTGGAAGTACTGCGCCAGCCGATGGAGTCGGGCCGCGTGACGATCTCGCGGGCCGCGCGGCAGGCGGATTTTCCGGCGCACTTTCAGTTAATCGCCGCAATGAACCCCTGCGCCTGCGGCTACCTGGGCCACCCCTCGGGCAAGTGCCGCTGCACCAACGAAAGCGTGCTGCGCTACCAGGGCCGGATTTCCGGTCCCTTGCTCGACCGGATCGACATGCAGATTGAGGTGGCGGCACTTGCCCCGGAAACACTCTCGATCGATGCGGACGGCGAACCGAGCGAGTCGATTGCCTTGCGCGTGGCGGCCGCCTACCAGCGCCAGCTGGACCGCCAGGGGAAGGCCAATCAGGCGCTCACTACCAGGGAAATCGACGCCTGGTGCCGCCTGGACAAAGCAGGCGAACAGTTGCTGAACGCGGCCATGCAGCATATGCATTGGTCGGCGCGCGCCTATCACCGGGTGCTGAAGGTGGCACGCACAGTGGCTGACATGGCGGGGGTACCGGACATCCTGGAAGAACACATCAGGGAAGCGATCCAGTGCCGGCGGGGCCTGCGCGAACAATAAGCACCTTACCGCCACTGCGTTCAGCACCGCGCACACGCGCGTTGCCATGGAAACGCATTTGCATTTAGTGTATGGTAGTTGACTCCATACATCTTGCCCGTTTCCTCTTTCCCAAGCACACCCCGATATGACTGAAGGCGCACCACTCGTTCTCGATCTCCTGAACTATATCGAGCAAGTCGAGAAGCTCAAAGCCAAGCCCGCGTTCAGCGTTCCGAGCGATTATTTCAGTGCTTATCAGCACGAGCTCACGGGCTTGCCTGAGCTGCAATTGAATCTGCAGGAAGAAGGCGACGATGTCTGGTTGCGGCTTCCGCGCCTGCAGGAAATTGGCGCGCCCGAGGTCGATGCGCTTTTAGCGCCATGGGTGACACTGCCGCGCAACCCCGAGAAGATGCCCGAGCTCAAGCCGGAGATCACGATCGCGGAAATCCTGCAGGAGCCGGTGCGCAAAAAGCTGTCCGAGCATCCAGAGGTAGGCGCGCGCTTTGCCTGGTATCTGGAGAATCAGTGGCGCCCATGGGCAACAGTCGAAGCCAGTCGTCGCCGTACGATTGCGCAATACAACAAGTTGTTTTCGCTCCAGCAGGTGATTGCTGCGAACGGCACGGAAGCGCCGCTCGAACTGGTGTGGGGCATCGGCAATGCAAGCTGGAAAATGCCGGGCTTCGCCACGGCGGTGACCCATCCGCTGATCGTGCAGCAATGCGAGATGACCTTGAACGAAAAAACCTTCGAGCTGGAAATTCGCCCGCGCGATGTGGAGCCACGCCTGGAAGTCGACTGCTACACGGAAATGGAATTGGCGGGCGTGCGCCAGCTCGATGGGTTCTGGAAGAGCGCGCTGGCGGCCGGCGCGAACCGTCCGAATCCATTCGAGGCGGATAGCTTCGAAGGCGTGCTGAAGGCGGCGGTCGGCCATCTGGACCCCACCGGCAACTATCAGCCCGTATCGCGCAGTGCGGCGCCTCCGCCGCCCGGCGAGAAGCTGATCATCACCGATGGCTGGGTGCTGTTCGCGCGCAAGCGTTCCGGCGATGTGTTCCTGGAAGACATCCGGCGCCTGAAAACCAGCGTCGAGGCGGCGTCAAGCTTGCCGGAGGTGATCCGCAGCTTCGTCGAGCTTGGTTCGGATACGGTGCGCGCGCGGCCCGAGCAAGCATTCCGCGGCTTGTCGTCGAGCGACACTCCGCCGGGTGCGCTCGAACTGTATTTCCCGATGCCGTATAACGAGGAGCAGGTGTCGATCATCAAGAAGCTCGAGCTCAACGATGGCGTCGTGGTGCAAGGGCCGCCGGGCACGGGCAAGACCCACACCATCGCCAACGTGATCTGCCACTATCTTGCGCAAGGCAAAAAAGTGCTGGTGACCGCGAAGGGTGAATCCGCCCTGGCGGTGTTGCGCGAGAAAATTCCTGAGCGGATCCGGCCTTTGAGCGTGGCCTTGCTCTCGGACGAGCGCGACGGCATGAAGCGTTTCGAGCATTCGATCCAGACGATCGCGTCCAGCGTGGCGGCGCTCGATCCTTCGCGCGCGCTGGCGCGCATCGGTGCGGCCGAAACGCGACTGAACCAGTTGCACGCGCAGATCGCCCACGTCGATCAGGCAGTGGCCAGCTACGCGGCCAGGCATATGCGCGACTACACCTTCCAGGGAAAGACCGTCACCCCGGGCGACATGGCCAGGCTGGTGATGGAGCAGGAAGAAGAACATCGCTGGTTCGACGACAGCCCTGCCGCCAGCGACGGCGCGCTGCCGTTTGGCGACGCCGACATCGCTTCTTTGCGTGCGGCGCGCAGAACGGTCGCGGCGGATCTGGTCTACCTCCCCCATAGCGTGCCCTTGCCACAAGCGTTTCCGGAGTGGCCCGCGATCCTGGCGATGCATCAGGACCTGGTACGCGCACGCAGCATTGCCGCCGACGTGGCCCAGGGCACCCTGCTCGACCTGGCCGACTCGACGCCGGCTACTCTGGACAAGGCGGCAGCGCTGGCGCACTTCCTGGACGAGCGCGCCGCGCTGGTGGCCGACGCCGACGCGGCCCTGCCCGAACTGCCGGCACGCATGGGCCGAACCGATGCCGCCGATCCGATGCTGCTGGCCTTGCTGGAAACCTGCGGCGGCGTGCGCAGCCTGGAAGCGCAGCGGCGCCAGCTCATGACGAGCGCGATCGTGGTGCCGGCCCATGCCGAACTGAACGAGGATTACATGGAGGCCCTGCCCCGCCTGGCGGCCGGCAAGAGTGCCTTCGTCCTTCCTTTCGGCAAGGGTGCGGCACGCGATTTAATCAAGGCAACCACGGTGCTCGGCGCCGCGCCTGCCGACCAGGCTGCCTGGAAACTGGTGACAAAGCTGCTGGAGTGGCGCACCCTGGCCCGCACTGCGCTGGCGCGATGGAATGCGCTGGCGGCCGAGTTCAATCTGGAAACCGTCAATACCGAGCTCGATACTGGATTTCGGCGCATGGCGCAGCTGCAAGGCGCGGTACAGACGGCGCACCGCCTGACGTTTGAGTACAACGCCCATGTGGACGAACACGTCGCCGGGGTGTTCGGGCGGCTTGGTGTCGAACGGCTGCGCACGCAAGGCGAGTCCGCCCTGGCGACCTGTTCGGCAAGCCTGCGCGCTCACCTCGAAAAGGCCAAGCTGGCGCGGGCGCTGAACCAGCTCGATGCCATGCTGAACCTGCTTTCCGGTCAGGGTGGCCCGATCGTAGAGCAAGTGCAAACTTTCCTCACCACCTCGCTCGGTCAAGCCGAGGCGGACACGACTGCGTTGCAAAATCATTGGCGCAGCCTGCAGGCAGAACTGACGCGCTTGCAGCAATTGCGTCCCGCGCTGGACGAGATCGCGCGCCTTGCCGCCGTGCTGGCGGCCGCAGGCGCGCCACTGTGGGCCGAGCGCGTGCGCACCATCGTGTCCGCTGGCGAATTTGATGCTGTCTTGCCAGCGCGCTGGCTGGAAGCCTGGACCTGGCGCCAGGCCGTGCAATTCCTGGAAGGTATCGACGGCCATGCCGTGCTGCGCGAACACTTTCAGCGCCGGCGTGAATTGACCGACGACCTGGCTGCCACCTACCAGGACTTGATTGCCGAAAAGACCTGGCTGGGCGTGTTCAACAATTCGCCGGACAGCGTGCGCCAGGCGCTGCAAGCCTATCTGACGGCGGTGCAGAAGATGGGCGCGGGCACCGGCATACGCGCCATCCGTTACCGCAAGGATGCGCGCGAGGCGATGGTGCGCGCTTACCAGGCAGTGCCATGCTGGGTCCTGCCGCAGTGGCGGGTGTCCGAAACCCTGCCGGCTGAAATAGGTTTGTTCGACCTGGTGGTCATCGACGAGGCGTCCCAGTCGGATATCTGGGCACTGCCTGCATTGTTGCGCGGTAAAAAACTGCTGGTCGTGGGCGACCATCATCAGGTGTCGCCGTCGGCCGTGGGGACGGCCGAGGAACGCATCAAGGAGTTGATCGGCCGGTTCCTGGGCAAGCAGCCGCATGGGGCGCAGATGACGCCGGAAAAGTCGATCTACGATCTGGCGCGGGTGGTCTTTGCCGGCAACTCGGTGATGTTGAAGGAGCATTTCCGCAGCGTGCCGGCGATTATCGAATTTTCCAACCGCGAGTTTTACGAGGGTGATATCCGGCCGCTGCGCTTGCCGAGCGCGGCCGAGCGCCTCGATCCGCCGCTGATCGACGTGTTTGTGGAAGGCGGCTTTCGCAAGGGCGATACGAATCCGCCCGAAGCGGCCGCGGTGGTCGGCGAAATCGAGGCGATCCTGGCCGACCCGGCGCTGGCCGAGCGGTCCATCGGCGTGGTCACCCTGCTTGGCACGGCGCAGGCCGCGCACATTCACAGCTTGCTCACGACCCGCATTGCGCCGGCCGACATCATCGCGCGCCGTATCGAAGTCGGCCCGCCGCCGGTATTCCAGGGACGCGAACGCGACATCATGCTGATCTCCATGGTGCTGGGGCCGGCCGACCGGGCAGCGGCCAACCGCGACGACATGCGCCAGCGCTTCAACGTGGCGATGTCGCGCGCACGCGACCGCATGATCCTGTTCCGCTCGGTGGGCGACACGCATTTTAAGGACGACACGCTGAACGGAAAAGTCATACGTCACTTCCGGCAACCATTCCATCAGGATACTGAACGTTCGCAACAATTGCGTGAACGCTGCGAATCGGGCTTTGAGACGGAGATGTTCGATGAGCTGGTGCAGCGCGGTTACCGCGTGGAACCCCAGGTTCCGTGCGGCGGCTACCGTATCGACCTGGTAGTGGAAGGCGCGCAAGGCCGGCGCCTGGCGATCGAGTGCGATGGCGACCGCTACCACGGGCTGGGACAATGGTCAGATGACATGGCGCGCCAGCGCGTGCTGGAACGCGCCGGCTGGACCTTCTGGCGCTGCTTCGCCTCGAGTTTCGTGCGGCGCCGCGCGGAAGTGCTGGCAGACCTGCTGCACACGCTGACCCAGCTTGGGATCGAACCGCTGGGCGCGGACGCGGTCGATCAGTCGGTGTGGGTGCACAGCAAAACGGTCGATCCGTTCAAGGTGAGCGCCTTGCCGCCAGACGAAAAGGAAGCCGCCTAGCATGGCCGAACAACCCACCCTTGTGCTGGACATGGCGCACGCGGATGCGCAGACGGCGCAGGCCATTGCGATGGCCGAAAAACTGGCAGGCTACCTGCACCAGGAGGCGCAAGCGGTAACGGGGGCGGCAAGCAGCGTGCCCGCCACCGGCGCCAGCATCAAGGAGCCGGACGCATGGCGTGCACTCGGCGCACAAGCCGGCGCGCCCTGGGAAAGCATCGAGCAAAGCCGGCGCCGTATCGTGGCGCTGGCGCATCCCGACCGGCTTGCCACGATGCCAGCCCAGCAACAGGCCAAGGCCCGCGCGGACGCCGAGACGGCGAACGCTGCCTATCTTTTCCTGCACAGCCTGCGGATCGGCGCGCAGTAGAGCGTCGGCTTACCGCGCTCGATTGAGCTGGCGCAGGGCCGCCAGGTAGCGGCGGCCTACGATGCGCTCATGCGTATTCCAGCACCTTTTCAAGCCGCCTTTGGCCGCGAGGCCGCAGGCGCCGTGCTCGTCGCCATGCTGCCGCTTTTGTCGCTGTTGACCAGCTTCGGCATCCACCTCAGCAGTTTTTTGCTGCTCGCTGCGGCTCTGGCCTATCACCGTGCCGCCGCCAACGCCCTGCGCCGCAGCTGGCGCCAGACCAGACCCTTCATTCTGGTGCTGCTGGCCAGCCTGCTGTTCGAGATGTGCCGCCTGCTGCTGCCCGGGCGGCTGGACTGGAGCGCGCTGGAGCAGCCCTCGCGCATGCTGCTTGCGGCCTCGGCCATGCTGGTGGTCCAGGTTTGCAAGCCGAAGGCCAGCGTGTTCTGGTACGCAGTGTCCGCCGGCGCAGTCGGGGCGGCGGGGCTGTCCGCATGGCAGCACTGGACGCTGGGCATCATCCGGCCCGGCGGCTGGATCAATCCGATCACCTTCGGCGACCTGGCGTTCAGCCTGGCCCTGCTGGCGCTGGCGTCGGCCAGCCAGCTGCGCCGCATGCCGCAGCTGAGCGCGCCGCTACTGGGCGTGCTTGGCGGGATCGCGGCACTTTTGCTGAGTGGAACGCGCGGCGCCTGGCTCGCCCTGCTGACCGGGGCGCCGCTGCTGTGGCATTGCAGGCGGGCCTTCCCGCGCAGGCCATGCGCCCTCTTGCTGGCACTGTCCCTCGCCTTGTTTGCCGCTGCGGTCAGCACGCCGCAAACCGGCGTGCGCGCGCGCCTGGCCATCAGCTACGCGGATGCGTCCGCCTATGCGCATGGCAACCCCGCAGCCACACCACTGACGATCCGGCTGGAACTGTGGAAGGCCGCGCTGATGCTCGCGCGCGAACGTCCCCTCACCGGCTACACAACGCCGCACTACAAACAGCGCATGCGCGCCTGGATCGCCGAAGGAAAACTCGACGCGGCCGTGTTCGCCGATCCGGAGCCGCCGCACTTGCACAACGATGCCTTGCAGGCACTTGCCACCAAGGGCGTTCCCGGCCTGCTGCTCTGGTTCGCCCTGATCGCCGCACCGCTGCACTACTTCCTGCGCTGCCTCAGCGGCCATCCCTCGCGCGAGCTGGGAACGGCCGCGCTGGCCGGCGCCCTGTTCGTGCTGGCCTATGCCGGGTTCGGCTTGAGCGAGGTGATCTTCTGGTCGCTCAAGGCCAGCCTGTTTTATGCCCTGATGGTCTTCATGCTGATGGGCTTTTGCCTGAACGCGCAGGAAGCGGCGGTTCGGCCAGCCGCTGCAGCGTCTGCGGATAGTCGCCAAGCCGGTCCCGGTAGCCGTCGGCGATCGCCTGCCACAGAATGCGCCAGCTTCCCAGATGCCAGCGATCCGCATGGCACAGGCACAGGGCCATCCCGAGCGCCGCCGCGCACAGCGCAGGCAGCACCGGCAGCGAGGCGTGGCGCCTGACGACGGCAATCCGGTTGCGGATATTGAAGTAATGGCGCGCACCGAACGGAGCCGCACGCAGGCGCGACTGCGGATTGCGCAGATGGTCGACTACGCTGGCCGGGACCAGCCACACGGGCCAGCCGGCTTTCCCCAGGCGCAAGGAATAATCGGTGTCGTCGTAGCCGATGAACAGCGCCGCTTCCGGTAAGCCGACCTCGGCCACGGCCTGGGCGGCGACCATGAAGCCGACGAAGGAAGCGGTATCGACCGGCGCCGGCGCCCCGGCGTAGCGGCGCCGCGCCAGGCTGCGTTCGATACCGCTGCGGCGGTCGAAATGGCGCCGGTGGGCCAGCGCCAGCGCGTCGAATTCCCACACCGTGCCGCACACGGCGCCGGCGCCGGCGGCGGGTCCGGCGGCCGCGCGGACAAGCTCGTGCAGCGCATCCCGACGCGGAACGGCATCGTCGTCGAGCAGCCAGATCCAGTCATAACCCTCCTTGCAGGCAGCCGACAAGCCGAGTGCGAAGCCGCCCGCTCCACCCAGATTATGCGCACTTCGCAGCACGGTGATGTCCCGCACGCGCGCCAGCAGTTCGCGCGTGGGCGCCGCGCTGGCATTGTCCACGACGATGATGGCATCCGGAACCCGGCTTTGTCCCTGCAGCGCGGCGATGACGTGGGCCAGCAGCTTGGGGCGGTCATGGGTCACGACGACGGCGGCGATGCGCATGATGTCCCCGGCTTTAAAGCAGGCGCAACAGTCGGTGCGCGGCCCTGCGCACCCGGTCGCCCTTGCCCATGGGATCGAACACGAAGGCGTGCAGGGGTTCGCTCAGGCGCAGGCCGCGCCGCACCATGCGCTTTTTGTGCTGGCGCTCGGCAATCAGGCGGCGCAGGCCCTCCACGTGGGGCTGGGCTGCCAGGTCGCGTTCGTTCAGCGCCAGCCAGTCCAGGTGCATCAGGTTGTTCATGCTCTGAAATAAGGACGAGCCGGCCCAGTTGTATTTCTCGAAAACCAGGCCGATTTGCCAGGGGTCGAGCAGGATCACTTCGCTGGCCAGGAAACGTTCGAACTCAGCCAGCACGGCCGCGCTGGCATCGTTCAGGAAGGCCGGGCAGGCGTAGCCGAGCCCGGCGGCGTAGTGGCGGCACAGGTGCTGCTCGACCGCGAAGCGGGCGCGAAAGCGGCGCTCGAACCAGCTCGACCCGGCATCATGGGGGTGGACCGCGTAATGGCAGGCCTCGGCCTGGGTAATCGCCGGCGCCGACCAGTACGCTTGTAACTGGGCCGTGGTACCGAACTGGAACCAGTCGCTCAGGTGAAACGGCAGGCGCTCGAAGACGGTCGGATCGAGCGTGAAAAAGGAACAGGCAAGGAGCCGGTCGCGCCCTTCGTCGCGTTGGCGCTGCTCGGCGTAAAAGTCCAGGAAGCCAGCATGCTCGAGACGGCAATCGGTGCGCAGCTTGACCGCGTAGGGCGTGGTCACGGCCGCCAGGCCGGCCTGGGTGGTCAGCAGCTGGCGGTTGCCGTTGTTGACCTTGTTGTCGTCAAGCTTGAGCGGCGGCAGGCTGCCCGGGTCTTCGCTCATCACGACCTGGTCGACGCCGACGCCGCGCGGCACGTCGCTGCCTTCCCAGGTCGAGAGGATGACCCGTGCCCCCGGCAGGATCTTGCGGGTCAGCCGGATATTGCGCACGAAGTCTTCGCGCTCGCGCGTGACGTAGGGCTTGAAACTGCCCTGGAACACCAGGGTGATGTCGGCGGTGCGCATGTCAGTCGGACCTTATCGGACAGGATGGCGTGGCGGGGCGCCCCAGCGCATCGATGTAGCGGCGCAAGGATGAACCGGCCCGGCGCGGTACGCGCTTGACGCCATACAGACCATGGCGCTCGAACACGCGCCACTCGCCGTCGCCGTCGCTAGCGCCGTCGGACAGGCGCGCATAGGCCGCCAGCCGCGTCCAGTCGTCACGCGCAATGCGGTCGACCCAGGCGCGGTCGATGCGGTGAAAGCCGGACTTGATCATGATGTATTCGATGCAGCGCCGGATGAACACGGGCAGGGTGCCGCGCGTACCGATGACCGGATCGAGGCGGCGCTGCACCTGCCAGAACACGCGGTCGAAACGGTGGATCTCGGAGAACACATAGGGCGAGCCGTCGGGAGCCGCGCCAAGGCCATTGGCCGCCGTCGAGAACCAGACTTCCTCGCGCGGATACGGCTGCGGGGCCGCCTGCTGCGGCAAGGCGGCCAGCAGATCGGCAATGCGGTACATGAGCGCGGCCTCGAAGCAGGCTCCTTCCACCTGGGACCCGAGCACCGGGGCACCGCCCAGGCTGCCGCACAGCGCGCCGAGCGCAGGGTCGGCCAGGGCAGCCGCACTGAAGCGCCAGCGGCCGGCGCTGCTCACGGGGCGCCGGTGGAACAGATTGGGGCGCTGCGCCAGGCGCGCCGCCAGACCGGGACGCACCAGCATGTCGTTCGACGCATGCAGGCAGATGCGGCTGGCGTCGCCCAGCCTGCGGATGAAGGCGATATTGGCCAGGTGGGCCGGGACGATGTTGCCCCACGCGGTGGGGAGGCGGCGCGGGTTGACCAGGACGTTACGGCAGCGCCTGGCATACATGGCGGCATGCAACTCGTCGAGCGAGAAGCGCGCCGTGGGCGACACGTGCAGCACGACCATCGCTTCGGGCAGGAAATGGGCGAAGTTGGCCAGCTGGCCGGCCACGACCGCGGCCTGCGTATGCACGGGCAAGGAAACGTAGATCAAAACAAATCCGGCTGCGCAGCGATGAGCGCGTCGTACTCGGCCGGCGTGCCGGCGAAATGCACGTCCCCGCGCAAGGTCTCGTGATAGACCACCCGCTTGCCGGACGCGATCATCGTGTTGTACATGGGTGCGATGTAGAGTTCGCCCCAGCGTGCGCGGTAGGCATCCAGGTCGTCCAGCGCCGCCTTGCAGACGGCGCGGAAATCGTCGGCCCGCGCGAAGTGATACATGCCGGTGCAGCACAAGTCGGAGATCCGCTCTTTTTCGGTGGTGCGCGCCACGCGCGAGCCGAAGGCGGCCGAGGGCTGCACAAAGGACCAGTGGTCGCCCTCGCCGCAGAACACTTCCAGGTAGCCGTCGGCGCTGTCGGCGACCGCCGGGAAGACATAGTGCGGGCGGATGGTGTCGATGTTGAAAATCAGCAGCGACTCGGTGTCGGCACAGCCGGCGCCATCCAGCCCCAGCAGCACGGATTCGGCCTGGCCGCGCGTATTCTCGCTCAGGCAGACGACGCTGGCATGGGCCACGCCCAGGCGTGCGCATTCCGATTCGACGAACTCGCGCGCACCCCAGCCTTCGCGGCAGATGAAGACGAAGTGCTCGCTCGGGAAGTAATGCTCGAACGAACGCGTGCAGTTGGCGAACAGCGACTCGCCATTCAGGGCCAGCTCGTACTTGGGACGGCTGTAGCCGGCTTCATAGAAGCGGCGGCTCTGTCCCGCCATCGGAATGACGATCATGGGATTTCCATTCGAGATAGAGCCTGATGCCATTGGCCATCAGGGCTTGTTGACGCAGCGGGCTGTCCGCGTGCAGGGGCAGCATCGACAGGAACAGCAGCACCATGACCGGGTAGCAATCCCACTGTGCCGGCCGGCGCCCGGCGAAGCTGGCCCCGGCAAAGGCATGCTGGACCGGGGCGCAGCGCTCGGCCAGGACGCGAAAGCTAATGTCCTGCCCTTCGGCGCTGTGCTGGAAGCTGCCGGCCACGATGAAGTCGTACAGACCCAGCACCGAGTGAGCCAGTTTGCCGATCTCGTAGCGCAGGTCGCCATAGCAGGTGGGCCGGCCGTGGGCATCGGCGCCGCGCGGGTCGATCATCTTGAGGCGGCCGGCGCGAAAGTCGAACATGATATTGCTGAAGCAGAAGTCCCCGTGCACGAAGGCCGCCGCCAGCGGCTGGGCCAGCACGGCATCGGCTGCCTCGTGCGCGATTGCCGCCAGCGAGGGCGCCGCCACACCGTTGAGGCGCCAGCCGGCGTCCAGGTCGCAGCCGCTCTGGCCGGCGTAAGTGCTCAGGCGGCTGATGGTCTTGCCGAGGTAGGTCTGGCGCGCACAGTCGGCCGCCGGCGGGGCGGCCACGGCCAGTGCGCCGGCGCAGCGCAAATAGGCGTCGCAGGACGCGAAGATCTTGCGCCACACGCGCTCCGGGAGGCGCCCGAACACATACAGTTCGCTGAGGGTGGCCAGGTGCAGGTATTCGAGCTGGTAACCGGCGGGCGGGCCCGCCTTGCGTCCGATGTAGGGAGCCAGGTAGGGCTTGACCGGAGCCGGCGCGCTCTCGAACCAGGCGGCCTCGGCGTCCATCTTGGCGGCGTCGCTGCTCGACTTGGTGACCACGCCGTCGGCCACCTGCAGCTCGTTGAAATGGCGCTGGGTGGTGATGACACGCTTGGAATCGTAGTAGGTGTGGATATGGCCAAAATCGTACCAGCGCTCGACCACGCGGTGGCGCAGGCCGCCGATGGCCACGCCGTAATCGTCGACCGCCGCGATGAAGTCGCTGTGGCGGCGCACGCTCTCGCGCAGGCGCTGCGCGTCGGCGAAAGAGAACATGCCGGTCCAGGTGCCGCCCGGTTCACTGCCGCGCGGCGCTTCGTGGTGCCAGTGATAATAGGCGTCGGTGTGGCCGACCGCCAGCCAGTCGCTGCCGCCGCCGTGCTCGTCGGTAATGAGGGTGTCGCCGTAGAGGATGTCGATCGGCCCGGCCAGGTCGCGCTCGAGCAGGAAGGCATGCAGGGCCGCACCCAGCGGCAAACCCGGCGTGGTGGGATACAGCTGCACGCCGTGGCGCGCCAGCCAGACCTGGTCGGCCTCGTCGAGCTCGAAGCCGTCCGGCACCGTCATGTGCACCTGCTCGTGGTGGCGCGCATGCTGCTCGATCTGGTAGGCGTACAAACGGCGGTTGCCGACCGGCAGGAAGGCCGGCGGAATTTTTCCGAACTCGGCGAACAATTCGCTGTCGAGGTATTCACCCGAGGTGATGAGCAGCATCTCAGACCCCTGCCCTGTCGCGCGCCAGCAGCTCGCGCACCTGGTCCGGACTGTACTGCAGGAACTCGGCCGGCCGGATGGCCTTGTCGTCCACGTAGAAGCCGTCCAGCCCGCACCAGGGTTTGCCGACGTGGATTTCATCGTAGGGAACAGCATGCCGGTCCAGCCAGCCGATGATGAGCGGCAGCGTGTGCACGTTGATCTTGCCGACGTTGCCCTCGAAGGTGCGCATGTTGCGGCTGGTGTTGATGACGATGTCGAAGCCGAGCTGGCGATAATCGCGCAGGCGCGCAATCAGGGGCAGATTGGGCACGGCGTTCGCGTAGCCCTCCTGCGCCGACAAGGTAATGGTGTCGTCCAGATCGATGATCAGCCTTTTCATGCGGCGAGCATAGCCCGGACTATCTGAACACTTCATGATCTGCCTCTATCGTGTTCAGAGATCGTCGGCGCCGACTTCGCGCACCTGGCCATGTTCGAGGCGCAGGAAACGGCGGCAGTATTTTTTCAGGGTCTGGATATCGTGCGAAGCGAACACGAAGATGCCCACGCTGGAAATCAAGGCTTCCATGCGCTGCGCGGCCTGCTCCTGGAACTCGGCATCGCCGGCGCCGAAAATTTCATCGAGCAGCAGAATGTCCGGCCGGGTCGAGGTCGCCACCGCGAACATCAGGCGCGTGGCCATGCCGCTGGAATAGGTGCGCACCGGCAGGGTCAGGAACTGGCCCAGCTGGGTGAAGGTTTCGATATCGCTCATGCGGGCGCGGATCTGGCCCAGGTCCAGGCCGAGCAGGAGCGACATGCGCACAATGTTCTCGTAGCCGCTCAGTTCGCGGTCCATGCCGGCCCCGAGCTCGAATACGGTCGCGATGCGGCCGGCGCGCAGCACCTGCCCGGCGGCCGGGCGGTAGACCCCCGCCATCACGCGCAGCAAGGTGCTTTTGCCGGCGCCGTTGTGTCCCACCAGGCCGACCCGGTCGCCATCGGCCAGGCTGAAGGTGGCGTCGCGCACGGCCGTGACGATCTGCACGCCGGACGATTCGCGCTCGATGCGCCCGCCGGTGGAAATGCGCACCAGGTGGCTGCGCAGCGAACGCGCGCGCACGCCGTACACCGGGTACTGGACGGTGACGTTGTCGAACCTGAGCTGGGCCATGTCCCCTCCCCTTACAGCCAGTAGGCGACGCGGTCGCGCTTGGCGTTAAAGAGCCACAAGGCCAGGATCCAGCCGCCCACCGCCAGACCGACATTGGTGGCGACGATGAAGCCGGGCGGTGCGGCGCCGAGCAGGGGATAGCGCACCAGCTCGATGAAATGGCTGAAGGGATTGAGCCACAGGTACTCGCCGGCGAAGGGCAGGTAGGCCGGCCGGTAGAACACGGGGCTGAGGAACATCAGCACCGGCAGGGCCGCGCCGACCACATATTCGAGGTCGCGAAAGCGCGCTCCCAGCATGCTGAACAGAAGCGTGATCCACAGCAGGTTGACTGTGACGAGCAGCATGCAGGGCAGGAACAGCAGGCTGCTGGCATTGACCGGCACATCGAACATGAAGACCACGGCAATGAATACCGGCAGGTTGTGCACAAAATTGATCAGGTGCTTGAGCACCATCTGGATCGGATGCATGGACAGCGGCACGCTGACATTGCGGATGATGGCGGCCTGGCGCCAATAGGTGGTGGTGCCTTCGAGGATGCAGGCGCTCAGCAGCTGCCACATGATCAGACCGGAGGTGAGCGCGGGCACGAAGACGGCGCGGTCCATCTTGACCAGTTCGCTCCAGACCAGGCCCAGGCCGGCCGTGCCCATGGCCGTGCCGAGCGTCATCCATAAGGGTCCCAGCACGCTGCGGCGATAGCGGGCGCGCAAGTCGCCGGCCGCCATGTAGGCAATCACATGCAGCAGGCGCAAAGCCTGGCGCAGGTCGTCCAGGGCCGGGGCGTTGCGGCCCGGTTCGGCTGCGGGCGGATCGGTCAGTTCGGTCACGGCATGGTTCACGGGTGCCTCGCTCGGCTGCAAAGAGAAAGGCGATTGTCGGCCAGCGAAACGCGCCGCGCCTGATCTGGCGCAAGCGTGCACGATCAGGCTGCAACTGATCCGCACCGGTCCAATCTGACCTTGCAGCGGAATCATGAGCGCCGTCGCGCCACCGCCAGCACACCGAGGCCATCCATGGAAGACACCCTGCAACAATACGCGCGCATGCAAAAGTCGTTCTACGACGACTTGCCCTCCGATGTAGAAGAGATCGTCGGCAACTACGATTTCCACGAGAATTTCCCTTACGAGACGCATCTGCTGCATCTGTACGGCGACATCCGCAAGCCGGTACTGGCCGATCCGCGCAGCGCGCGCGGCTTCGATATCGGCTGCGGCGAAGGGCGCATGATCCGCCGCATGTCGCGCATCCTGCGCCAGTGCGACGGCGCCGACATCTCCCGCAAGATGGTAACGGCGGCGCAGCAGCGCACGGCCGGCGCCGAGATCTTCCTCTCGTCCGGCACCGATTGCGGCAGCGCGCCCTCGAATTCCTACGACTTCGCGTTCTGCACCATTTCGCTGCACCATATCTGCGTGCACGACACGCGTTCGAAAATCATCCAGGACGTGACCCGCATCCTGAAGCGCGACGGCTGCGCCACCCTGCAGTTTTTTTTCTCGCGCTACTATCCTTACTGCCGCACCGTGCCGGCGCCGTTCAACGAATCCTTCCTCACCGACATCCACCATGTGGACCGCCTGCAGGCCAACTGGTTCGAGAACCGCTGGGATGCCACCGCCACCAACAGCGGCTGCGACGCCGCCTTCGGCACCAGCGACATCGATGCCGTCAAGGCCGATTTCGGCCGCTTCTTCGGCAAGGTCGATCTCTGGTTCCAGGACGTGTCGATCGGACGGCCGGACCGGCGCGGCAGCGGGCGAGCGCGCGTGCTGCCCGAGATCCACCCCAATTGCCACGGATGGGACGACGCCTGGTTCACCCACATGGCGTTTTTTCATCTGCGCGAGCCGCTAAAATGAATGGACTGGCGGCGCCGGTGAGCGGCTCCATCGTCTGCTACCACAACAGCCCCGCCCAGATCGAGCGGGTGCTGGCCAGCGTCGCCCACACGCCTGGTTTGCGCCTTTACGTGATCGACAATTCGGCCACCGATGCGCTGGCCGCTCTGGCACAGCGCTTCGGCGCGCAATATGTGCATCAGCCCCACAATCCCGGCTACGGCAGCGGTCACAATGTGGCGATCCGGCATGCCATGAACTGGGGTTGCCGCTACCACTTCGTCTTCAATCCGGACATCGAGTTCGGCGAGGACGTGCTGGCCTGCCTGCTCAACTATATGGAAGAGCACCCCGACATCGCCCTGCTGGCGCCGCGCGTGCACTACCCCGACGGCGCGCCTCAGCACCTGTGCAAGCTGCTGCCCTCGCCGGTCGACCTGTTCCTGCGCCGCCTGTGTCCCCTGCTGTACCGGCACAGCCGGCGCGGCGCGCGTTACGAACTGCGCGGCAGCGGCTATAACGAGATCATGGATGTTCCCGCGCTGTCGGGCTGCTTCATGCTGCTGCGCAGCGCCGCCCTGGCGCAAACCGGCTTGTTCGACGAGCGCTTCTTCCTGTATTGCGAGGACGTCGACCTGAGCCGCCGCATCCGGCGGGTGGGGCGGGCGGTGTACTTCCCCTATGTACATATTGTGCACGACTACGCCCAGGGCTCGTATCGGGAATGGCCGCTGCTGTGGCACCACATGGTGTCGGCGGTGCGCTACTTCAACAAATGGGGATGGATCGCGGACCCGGAGCGGCGCCGCGTGAACCGCGCCTGCCTGCGGCGCCTGGCGCGCAAGGCAGCCATGGTCGAAGCCGTGGCCGGACGAAGTTGAGGCCGTCAGGAAGCGCGTTGCCCAGATGTTCCGCTCGACAAAAAAAGCCGTTATTTCTATACTGCAAGCACTAACCATTTTCCTTCGACAAGTTACGCCAAGCAAAAAATTCCAGTGGTAATATGCTCCCGGGGTAAGACCGGGGACAACCGTTTCCGGCCACTGCCAGCACGCGTTCGCCGGGCATCGCCGCGCGGACGGCCTGCCTGTCGAGGAGCGCAACATCGTGGTCCAAGCAACGCCATACCGGATTTCCCCCTTGCTGTCGGAACAAGGCCGCGAGCAGGAACTCGATTACGCCCCGGCGCCATGGGTGCTCAAGCGCTGCGTCGATACCGATATCATTTTTCTGGCGAATCCGCCCGCTTACGAAGAACTGAGCGAGACCTACGCCTACGAAGTCACCTTCAAGAAGGAATCGGACGCGCGGCGCGAGGCCGAACCCATCCGTTATGCCTTCAGCGGCATGCTCAAGCGCTTCCGCGCCACTGTCCTCAAGCGCAACAAGGTGCTCGATATCCTGCGCAAGCTGATCGATGGCTCGACGGCAGCGCGCATCAATGTGCTCGACGTCGGCTGCGGCTGGGGCGAGCTGCTGCAAATCCTGATGACCTCCCTGCCGCCGCAGCAGCGCGCGCGGGTCGCGCCGCACGGAGTCGAAATCTCGCGCGAGCTGGCGCGCCTGTCGGACGAAAAGCTGGCGCCGCTGGGCGGACGCTGCGTGCACGCCTCGGCCCAGGATGGCGTGCTGCGCTTCGCGGAGGATTACTTCGACATCATCGTCATGGCCTCCTACCTGGAACATGAATCGAGCCCGCTCCAGGTGCTGGAAAACTGCCGCAAACGCCTCAAGGCCGGTGGCTTCATCATCGTCAAGGTGCCCAATTTCGCCTGCTACAACCGGATGATCCGCGGCCCGCGCTGGAGCGGTTTCCGCTGGCCCGACCATGTCAACTACTTCACCCCCGCGACCTTGCGCGCGATCGCCGACAAGGCCGGGCTGGAGGTGGTGCGCATGACCGCGCTCGACACCACCCCGTTCAGCGACAATATGTACGCGCTGCTGCAAACCCGCGCTTGACGCGGCCGCAGGGCTTGGGGGGATAGCTGGCCGCCGTCAACTCCTGCTACCATGACAGGATGCGACTCTCACACTTCAAGCACCTTGCCGCCTCCTTTGCCGCCTGCCTCGCGCTGGCCGCCTGCAGCCCGCAGCACAACTGGCGCGACTACAGCAGTCCGGATGCCCCCTTCCGCGTCATGTTCCCGGACAAACCGGCCACCCACACCCGCAGCATCAACCTGGACGGCATGAGCGTCAACATGACCATGACGGCGGCCCAGGTGGACGGCACCATGTACGCAGTCGGCAGCGCCGAAGCGCCCGACGCCGACAAGGCCGAAGCCGCGCTGGCGGCGATGAAGACGGCGCTGGTGCGCAATATCGGCGCCACCATCAAGAGCGAAAAAAGCGGCAAGGCCTCGGCCGCCGCCGGCAGCAGCAGCGCACGCAGCGCCGCCATCGATGTGGAGGCGGCCGGCGTGCAGAACGGCGTGCCGATGCGGCTGGTGGGCCACTTCGAATCGCGCAACAAGCGCTTTTACCAGGTGATCGTGATGGGCAAGGCGAAGGACATCTCGCAGGATCAGGTCGAGATGTTCATGTCCTCGTTCAAGCTGCAATAAGGATGGCCGCCCCTGCCCTGCGCGGCGGCCTCGCCGCCCGTGTCTTCCTGTGCTTCGCCGCCGGCTATGTGCTGTCGTATGCGCTGCGGGCCATCAACGCCGTCATCGCGCCCTCGCTGCTGGCCGAACTGGGTCTGTCGAATGCCGATCTGGGCCTGCTGTCGTCGGCCTATTTCATCAGCTTCGGCGCCATGCAGCTGCCGCTCGGGGTATGGCTCGACAAATACGGCTCGCGCCGGGTCGAAGCGCTGCTGCTGCTGGTGGCCGCGCTGGGCGCGGCGGTATTTGCCAGCAGCTCCACCTTGATGGGACTGTGGATCGGGCGCGCCCTGATCGGCGTGGGCGTGTCGGCCTGCCTGATGGCGGCCTTCAAGGCCTATCGCCAGTGGTTCCCCTTCGAGCAGCAAAGCCAGCTGGCCAGCTGGATGCTGGTGGCCGGTACCTCGGGCGCACTCACGGCCACCGTACCGGTCAACATGGCGCTGCCGCTGATCGGCTGGCGCGGCGTGTTCTGGATTGTGGCGGCCTTGCTGGTGTCGGTATCGGCGGCGCTGTTCTTTTCGCTGCGCGGCGTCGAGCAGCGCTTTGCCGAGGCAGCCGGCGCACCGAAGGCAGCGGACGACGGCGGCTACCGCCACATCTTCAGCACGCCCTACTTCTGGCGCCTGGCCTTCCTTGGCCTGATCAACCATGGCATCTTCTCGGCCCTGCAAACCCTGTGGGCCGGACCGTGGATGACGACGGTACTGGGCAAGAGCGCGGCGGAGACGGGCCACATCCTGTTCGCCCTGAACTTTGTGCTGATGCTCGGCTTCCTGACGCTGGGCTGGGCCATGCCGCGCCTGCTGGCGCGCGGCTGGACCGCGCACCGCATGATCGCGCTCGGCATGACCGGCATGCTGCTGGCGCAGGGCGGCATCCTGCTGGCCGGCGCGCCCTGGGCCTGGATCCTGTGGCTCGTGCTGGCCGCTTGCGTGCCGGTGACCGCGCTGGTGCAGTCGCATGCTGGCCTGGCCTTTCCGGCCGTGCTGGCGGGACGCGCCAATTCGGCTTACAACATGTTCCTGTTCCTCGGCGCCTTCGGTGCGCAATGGGGTTTTGGCCTGCTGGTCGATATGTTCAAGCGCGCCGGCCACCTGCCGGACGGCGCCTTCCGCGCGACCCTGCTGGTCGCGGTGCTGCTGCAGATGGTTTCGCTTGCCTGGTTTTGCCTGAGCCGCGCCCAACCGGGCAAGCACGCCTCATGAGCGCGTCCGCCGGCGCCGCGCTGCAGTTGAAAGGCCTGTGCAAGTCCTTCGGCCGCCCCGCGGTCGAACAACTGAACCTGACGGTGCGGCGCGGCGAGCTGTACGCCCTGCTTGGCCCGAATGGCGCCGGCAAGACCACCACCTTGCGCATGGTGGCGGGCCTGCTGGCGCCGGACGCCGGCACGGTGGAAGTGTTCGGGGTCGACCTCGCACACGATCCGGCCGGCGCCAAGCGCGCCATGGCCTACCTGCCGGATGACCCGATGCTGTACGCGAAGCTCAAGCCGACCGAGTATCTGGAATTCGTGGCCGGGCTGTGGGGTATCGAAGCGGCCGAGGCCGAGCCGCGCGCGCGCCGCCTGCTCGACTGGCTGGAACTGACCGCGCATGCGCATGAACTGACCGAGGGCTTTTCGCGCGGGATGAAACAGAAGCTGGCGCTGGCCGGGGCGCTGATCCACGAGCCGCAGCTGCTGATCCTCGACGAGCCGCTGACCGGACTCGATGCCGCCGCCGCGCGCCAGGTGAAGGATCTGCTGCTGGCCCATGTGCAGGGCGGCGGTACGGTGATCCTCACCACCCATATCCTGGAAGTGGCCGAGCGCCTGGCGCAGCGCATCGGCATCATCGATCATGGCCGCCTGATCGCCGAAGGCACGCTCGACGAGCTGCGCGGCGAATCGGGCGGGACCACCCTGGAGGACGTCTTCCTGCAGCTGACGGGGCGCGCGTGAAGCCAGCCGCCGGCAGCGCACTGTGGCTGCTGCGGCATGAGCTGCGCCTGTTCCTGATCGGCGTGAGCGGGGCGCGCGGCAAGCAGCGCGCCATGAAAACCACCCTCGCCGTCTGGACGGCGGCGGCGCTGGCGATGCACTGGTTCGCCTTTTTCGTGGTGCACAAGCTCGACACAGGCGCGGGCGGGGCGCCGCCCCAGGCGCTGCTGACGGCCGTGACCGGCATCATGGTCGGCGCGTTCACGCTGATGCTCTCGACCGGGCTGCGCGCCAGCGTCGAAGTCCTGTTCGAACGCGGCGACCTCGATTTGCTGCTGTCTTCCCCTCTGTCTTCAGTCAGTATTTTCGCGGTGCGCCTGGCCGGCATCGCGGCCGGTACCTGCGCCCTGTTCCTGTTTTTCCTGGCGCCCTTCGCGCATGCGGGCCTGGTACTGGGCCAGCCGCGCTGGCTGGGGATCTATCCGGCGGTGCTGTCGATGGCGGCGCTGGCGGCGTCGCTGGCCATCCTGCTGACCCTGGCCCTGGTGCGCTGGCTCGGTGTGCGCCGTACGCGCGTGGTGGCTCAGGTACTAGGCGCGATCGCCGGCGCCCTGCTGTTTTTGCTGTCGCAGACTTTCGGGCGCGGCATGAACGATCTGCCGCAGCGGGCGCTGGCGGCGCTGGCGCTGTGGGCTGGACGCGACAGCCTGCTGTGGCTGCCCAGCCGCGCCGCGCTCGGCTCAGGATGGGACGCACTGGCCATGGCCGTCGCCGGCGCCTTCGTGTTCTGGCTGACGGTACGCCTGACCCATCGCTTCTTTGTCCATGGTCTGCAGCAGGCGGTGAGCACGGTGCGGGTGGCCAGGGCGCCGGCGGGCGGCCTTCGCTTTCGCTTCGGGCGCAGCCTGGCGCGCACGGTCATGGTCAAGGAATGGCGCCTGATCCTGCGCGACCCGCAGCTCATTTCGCAGGTGCTGCTGCAGCTGCTGTACCTGCTGCCCCTGTTCCTGCCCTTGTTCCTGGGCCGCCCACCGTCAGTGCCCGGTACCGGCGCAGCGCTGGTGTTCCTGTGCGCGGCGCTGGCCGCCTCGCTCGCATGGCTGATCATCGCCGCCGAAGACGCGCCCGACCTGCTGCGCGCCGCGCCCTGCAGCCAGGGCACAATCCGGCGCGCCAAGCTGGCCGCGGCCGCGCTTCCGCCACTGGCGCTGGTGCTGGCGCCGCTCGGCTGGTTCGCCCTGCGCCAGCCTGGCGCGGCCCTGCTCACGCTGGGCATGGCGACCGTCGCCAGCGCCAGCGCCGCACTGGTGGTGCTGTGGTGCGCCCGCCCCGCCGAGCGCGGCCAGTTCCGCGCGCGCGGCAAAAAAAACTTGCTCGGGAGCGTGCTGGAAATGCTGAGCGGCGCGGCCTGGGCCGGCAGTGCCTTCGTGCTGCTGGCGCGAGTGGAGGCCGGCGCCTGGTCGCCGCTGCTGGCGGCCGGCGCCGGTGCGGCTGTGGCCATCGCCTGCGGCGTACTGGTGCTGGCGTGGGTGTTGCGCCGCCATCCAGACTGAGAACGTGCGCACGGCTCGTGCGCGGAGTGACCGCGCGGCCAGTTCGTGTTATCGTTTCGTCACGTACCGCACAATGAGAAAGTTCCTATGCTAATCACTTTTACCTCCAAGGCTGCATCAGAAGTCATGATGTACAAGGAACACGCCAAACGCATTCTTGATCTGCTTCACAAGGACACCGACCGTGGCGTGATCACGGCGGCCGAGACGCCGCAGGCGCTCGCGATCCTCGAGAAGGAAATCGAGGAAAGCCGCGCCCATGTCGTGTCCGAAGAACTGAGCCGCGATGTGCACGCTCACCACGGCGAGGCCGGCGACGACACCGACCACGAAGAAATCCAGCAGGTCAGCTTCTCGACCCGCGCCTATCCCCTGCTCGAAATGCTGCGAGCGGCCAGGGCCGGCGGCCACGACGTCCTCTGGGGCGTGTGATGGACCAGCTGGTGGCGCAGCGCAGCCACCAGCTCAGCGCCGCCGATGGCACCGCGCTGTTCGTCACCGACTATCTGCTGCCTGTAGCGCAGGCGCGCGGCAGTGTGCTTGTCATGCACGGCCTGGGCGAGCATAGCGGCCGCTATCGGCATCTGGCGCACTTCTTCAACGAATGCGGCTTGTCGGTACGCTGCTACGACCAGCGCGGCCACGGCCGCTCGGGCGGCGAGCGCGGCGATGTGCACCTGGGCGATCCCCTGGTGCAGGACGTGGCCATCGTGCTCGACGACTTCGCCGCCCGCTTTCCCACTCCTCCCTATTTGTTCGGCCATAGCATGGGTGGCCTGTTCGCGGCGCGTTTCGCGCTGTCGGGCGCGTCACCCTTGCGCGGGCTGATCCTGTCCTCGCCCGCGCTCGCGGTTCACCTGAGCGGGGTGCAGCGCGCGCTGCTGTCGGTGATGTGCAAGCTGGCGCCCTGGCTGGCGCTGCCCAATGGGCTGGCGCCGCGCTTCCTGTCGCACGATGCGAAGGTCGTTGCCGCTTACAAGAGCGATCCGCTGGTGCACAACAAGATCAGTGCGCGCCTGATGCGCTCGATGCTGGCGGCGATGGATTACTGCCAGGCGCACGCGCGCGAGCTGCGCATGCCGGCGCTGCTGCTGGTGGCAGGCGATGACCGTTTGGTCGATGCCGACGGCAGCCGCCGCTTCATGGCGCAGCTACCGGCGCGCATGGCGCAGATGCAGGTCTACCACGGCTTCTATCACGAGATATTCAATGAGCTCGACGCGGCGCGGCCCTTTGCCGACCTGCGCCACTGGCTGGCGCGCCAGACCAGCGTGTAATAACGCCGGGGACGCAGCAGCAGTGCGCACAGGAGCGTGATGATGGCGGCGGCCCACCACATCGACCACAAGGTATGGGTGAGAAAGTGCGCGCCGCGCAGTTGCTGCAGCCAGCCCACCGCGAAGCCGCAGGCGAACAGCAGCGCGGCTACCGCCGCGGCGCGGCGCGGACGGTGCGGCAACCAGAACACGGCGAAGGCGGGCAGCCACAACGCGCTTGACGCGTGGCCGGCCGGCAGGCAGTGGCCGTACGCGATGCCGGGCAGCGCCGAATCAAGCAGCCGGACATAACTTTCGCTGCCGCCGAACATGGCCAGGTCCCAGGGACAATGCGAACTGCTGGCATGCTTGAGAAGGCTGATCACGAGCGGCACCAGGATCGCCGACAAGGCGACGATACGCAGGCGGCGCCGGAATGATGGACGCCAGCGCGCGATGGGCCGGCAGGCATCCCAGAAGGCCGGCAGGATCACGCTGGCGCCCATGAAGGACAGCAGCAGCTTGAGGTAGATGTGACTGGCCACTTCCGCCAGCCAGGCATGGCGCCACGGGAAGCTGGCGCTGGCCGGGTCATACATGGCGGCGGCGAGCGCCACGTCGATATTGGTGTAGGTGCCGATCCAGCCGATCAGCAGCGCCGCCGCTGCCAGCAGGGGGAGTGTGCGCTCAAGCTTCATTTGTGCAGGGGCTGAACATGTCGAGCCGCGGGTTGTACACGGCCGTGTTCACATTGAGCATGCCGAGCACGGAGTGGAACACGTTATCGTGCGAAAAAGCCTGGCCCGTGCGCGCCGCCAGACAGCGCTGGTCGATGCCGAAGCGTTCGCGAAAGCCATCCGACAGCCACAGCATCATCGGCACTTCGCGCTGCTCCGCCGGGGAGATCACGTAAGGCGCGCCGTGCAGGTAGAGATTGTGTTCGCCGAGCGACTCGCCATGATCGGAAAAATACATCAGGGCGGTGTTGACGCTGGTGCGTCTGCCAGTGTCCTTGAGCAGCTCGATGGCCTGGTTCAGAAAGTGGTCGGTGTACAGGATCGAATTGTCGTAGGCAGCCACGATGGACTCGCGCGAACAGGTTTCCAGCGCGTTGGTGGTGCACACCGGACCGAATTTGGCGAAGGCGGCGGGATAGCGCTTGGAATACGCGGGACCGTGGCTGCCCTTCTGGTGCAGCACGATGACCAGGTCCTCGGTGGCCTGGGCGATAATCTCGGGCAGGCGCTCGAGCAGGCGCTCATCGTAACATTCGCCGTCCACGCACCAGCGGTTGCCCGGCTCGGGCTGGGACAGGTCTTCATATTCGATGCGGTCGCAGGCGCCCTTGCAGCCGGAATTATTGTCGCGCCAAAGCACCTTGAAGCCGGCGTGATCGAGCACATCGAGCAAGCCTTGCTGAGAGTAAGCGGCCTTGTCGCTGTAGTGTTCGCGCCCGAGTGCCGAAAAAAGGCAGGGGACGGAGACGGCGGTGGCAGTGCCGCAGGATTGCACGTTCGAGAAATTGATCAGTCCTTCCTGCCTGGCCAATTCGGGATTGGTGTCGCGGGCGTAGCCGTTCAGACTGAAGTTCTTCGCGCGCGCGGTTTCACCGACCACGATCAGGGTGACGGAGCGGCGCAGGTTGCCCGACAGGGCGGCGCCCTTGACCGCGTCGGTTCCGAGCGGTGCGACGACGACGGCGTGCGAGCGCTTGTCCTTGAAATAGGCGTTGATCGCCTGGATGTAATTGGTGGGAGCGAGCAGGTAGCGTATTTCGCGATGCTCGCGCAGCGCCGGCGCCAGGCTCTTGAAGAAGAGCACCAGCAGCAGCGCCGCGGCCAGCAGGCAGGCCGCGATGATGCCCGCGCGCAGGAAGATCCCGCGCCGTCCATTTGTATAGTGCACCTGCACGCGCCAGACCAGGATCGACGGCAGCAAGCCCAGCAGCGCGACCGTCAGCAGCAGCTTTATGCTGAGCAGTTCGCCAGCCTCGCGCACATCGGTCTCGATCATGTTCTGGATCATCGACTTATCGATCGCGGTGCCGTACTCCATCATGAAATAGCAGGTGGCTGAACTGGCCAGGAAGAGCAGGATCAGCACCGGCTTGATCACAAAGCGGAAATTAAGCGCCGTCAGGCAGGCGTTGAACAGCAGGACAATGAGGAGGAAGCTGCCAAGGTGCAGCGGCAAATGCGCCAGGCTGACATTCCCGGTTGCCGCCACGAAGGTGCGCCAAAAGCTTGCGTTATATGCAATGACCAGGAAGGCCGATGCAATCAGGGTCAGGGTGGACGCATTGATACGCGGGGTGGTAGTGAATTTCAACGGCAGCCTCGGGAACGACGGGACTGTCCTTGGTAACAGCCCACCTCGCCGACGATACGCTGCTGAGTATCAAGTCCGTGTCAAGGCAGCGTTAGGTTTCCGTTAAATCGGCGCCAAAGCGAATTTCAAAGCGGCTGCCGCCGCCTTCACGCGCGCTCAATATCAGCGTGGCACCGAGATGCTCGCACACACGCTGGACCAATGCCAGGCCGAGGCCGGTGCCAGAGGAGCCGGTGGACGGCGCGGCGCCGGTTTTTCCTTCCAGCGCGGCGCGCACGGCGGCAGGCAGGCCGGGGCCGGTGTCCTCGACAAAAACGGAACGTTCGCCCAGGCGCACGACCACTTCGCCCTGTTCGGTGTACTGGCTTGCATTGCGGATCAGGTTGCCAATGGCCGATTGGCACAGTTCAGGCGGTGCGGCGGTATGGAAGCTGGTTCCGTGATCAAAGCGCAATTGCACGGGACGGCCCGCCACCAGATGCTGGGCGCGCGCGGTTTCCAACTCGGCCAGGGCCCCGATATCCGTGCTGGGGTAAAGCGACTTGTCGGGCGATCGCGCCAGGGTCAGCAAGACATTCACGCAGGCTGCCGCTTCGTTGGCCGCCCGCAGGATGCGTTCCGCAGGGGCGGCTACGGCGGGATTGCCGGCGCCCTGCTCCAGCAGGATTTCGGCTGCGCCGGTAATGACGGTCAAGGGCGTACGCAGTTCGTGGCTGACATCGCCGGTGAAGAAACGTTCGCGCTCTAGGAAACTGCGTAATTCGCTGGTGTGGGCGGCAAAGGCACGCGCCAGCACCCCGAGCTCATCGTGCCGATCCAGTCCGGGCAGTTGCGCCGAACCCTCGCGCACCGCCTCTTCCAGGGTGGTGATGGGTGTCACCATGCGGCTTGCGATGAACCGTCCATGGAAATAGGCGAACAGCAGAAAGCCGAGGAAGGCGCAAACGAACATCGAATATACGGCCAGCTCGGTCCTTTCGTAGTCGCTTTCGTGGTCGACCACGACATAGTCGCCCAAGGCATCTTTTCCTGAAAGTACGTGCAGGCCAATGCCATCGACGTGCACTTCGGTGGCGCCGGGCGGGAGATTGCGCAGGGACAGGGGAATACCGTCGCCGTGGTAAAAGCTGAGACCGGCCGGCATCGCGACCGGCATACCGCCGGCATGGCGCGGCGAGGCCCAGGCCGCGACTTCCGCCAGCCGGTTGTCGACCAAGTGGACCTCGATACCCTCGACTGCAATGATGGCGACCACCGCAAAAAACAGCGAGGCGCCAAGGGCGAACAGCAGGTAGGCCAGCGCAATGCGGCGCCCGAGAGAGTCACGTGGTTTCAATCGGCGCTCACGAGTTGAAAGCCGATGCCGGGCACGGTGCGCAGCATAGCGGAGGGAAACGGCTTGTCCAGCGCCTGGCGCAAGGCGTGGATATGGGTACGCAGGGCATCGCTGTCCGGGCGGTCCTCGCCCCAGACGCTTTGCTCCAGTTTGTCACGCGCAACGACCTTGGGCGATTCGCGCATCAGCACCTTCAGCAAGGTGTAGCCGGTTTTGGTCAAGGTCAGGGGTGTGCCGGCACGGATGACCGTGTAGGTGTCGGTGTCGAAGCGCAGTTCGCCGACCTGGAGAACGGAAGACGGGCCGTGGGTACCTTGGGCCCGGCGCAGCAGCGCCTTGAGGCGAAGATCGAGCTCGACCAGCGAGAATGGTTTGACGAGGTAATCATCGGCGCCACTTTCGAAGCCGGCCACTTTATCTTGCAGCATGTCGCGGGCGGTCAGCATGAGGACCGGGATCGCACTCTTTAATTCCCCGCGCAGTTTTTGACAGATTTCCAGGCCACTCAGGCCAGGCAGCATCACGTCCAGAACGACCGCATCGTAGGTATTCTGTGCGGCGAGCGCCAGTCCGGCATAGCCATTGGCGGCGGAATCGAGGGTATAGCCTTTCGGTTCCAGATAGCCATAGAGATTGGCCACGATATCGGGATTGTCTTCGATGATGAGAATGCGCATCGCTGTATTCTAGTTCACAATGGTCTTTCCCATCTGACGGAGGACTTTCGCTTGTTGACCATTCAGCTTGAAACACCGGATCAGCCGGACGTCATCGGCCTGATTGCGGATCTTGATACCTATCAGGACAGCCTGTACCCGGCCGAAAGCCGCTACGCGCTCGATCTCACCTCATTAAAGCAGCCGAACGTGCGTTTTGCCGTGGCGCGTGATAGCGGAGGCAAAGCAATTGGATGTGGCGCGATCGTTCTGTACGACGGGTATGGGGAGGTCAAGCGCATGTATGTCGACACGGCCAGCCGCGGGCTTGGGGTCGCGTCGCGGGTGTTGTCGCTATTAGAGACTGCTGCAGGGGAAGCCGGATGCCAGGTGTTCAAGCTTGAAACCGGGCCTTATCAGCAGGATGCATTGGGGTTTTATGCGCGCAGCGGATACCAGGTTTGCGGCAAGTACGGAGATTATCGCGATGACCCGCTCAGTGTCTTTATGGAAAAGCGCGTTGGGTAAGTTCGTTCGCAATGGCCCTGGGAATTGATCTGCCGTGGCTCGGGAAGCAAAATCTGCTGAGGCCCGGGAATCGTAAACTGGCGTAGGGTGGATGAGCGCAGCGCTATCCACCACGAGCCGGTGATGACTCCACATTTCCACGCTTGTTTTGAGCCGGAGGCAGCTCATGGTGGATAGCGCTGCGCTCATCCACCCTACGCCAGTTAACAAGCCCCGGGCCACATGAGGCTTCCAAACCTTCAGACGTAAAAAAACCCCAAGGCATTTCTGCTCTGGGGGTCTTTCATATAACTAGCCTGACGATAACCTACTTTCACACTGGTTGCAGCACTATCATCGGCGTAAAATCGTTTCACGGTCCTGTTCGGGATGGGAAGGGGTGGTACCGATTTACTATGGTCATCAGGCATAACTTGT